>JGI20225J20221_1000006_pt1:0-857500 | contig 1223096 bp, 929 predicted proteins | sample BioMet4_FD_20221 | JGI IMG/M metagenome (IMG submission 20221)
CAATCGGAGTTCTGCGTGATATCTATGCATTTCACCGCTACACCACACATTCCGCCTGCCTCAATCACACTCTAGAAAAACAGTTTCAACGGCAATCCTAACGTTAAGCATCAGGATTTCACCACTGACTTATCTCTCCACCTACGCACCCTTTAAACCCAATAAATCCGGATAACGCTCGCATCCTCCGTATTACCGCGGCTGCTGGCACGGAGTTAGCCGATGCTTATTCGCAGGGTACTTGCAATGAATGACTCGTCACTCACTTTACCCCCCTGCAAAAGAAGTTTACAAACCATAGATCCTTCTTCCTTCACGCGACTTGGCTGGTTCAGTCTCTCGACCATTGACCAATATTCCTCACTGCTGCCTCCCGTAGGAGTTTGGTCCGTCTCTCAGTACCAATGTGGGGGACCTTCCTCTCAGAACCCCTATCCATCGTCGGTTTGGTGGGCCGTTGCCCCGCCAACTGCCTAATGGAACGCATGCCCATCTCCAAGCAATTAATCTTTAACAAATAGTCCCATGCGGAACCCCTGTTTTATGGCGCATTAATCCGACTTTCGCCGGGCTATTCACCTCTTGAAGGCAGGTTGCATACGTGTTACTCACCCATTCGCCGGTCGCCATCAAAGTATTGCTACTTCATGCTGCCCCTCGACTTGCATGTGTTAAGCCTGTCGCTAGCGTTCATCCTGAGCCAGGATCAAACTCTTCATTGTTATTTTGTTTTGTTTCCTTTGCCCAGGCTTCCTCTTTCTCTATTGTAGTCCTTGACGGTATCTCTCTTCGTATCTCTACGTCTTCCTTGTACTACTTTAGTTGTTTATGTAAATGTTTTCAAAGAACTCTTCTGCGCTTCCCCCCATTTTTTTTGGGAAGCGGATACAAAGGTAAATGCTTTTTATTTACCAGCCAAATGTTTTATAAGTTATTTTTTGAATAATATTTCAATCACTACTACAATACACTGTTAGATAGTAATTTAATAATAGATTTTTTTATACAGAAATAAGAAACAAAAATGTTACATTGCCCATAAGCGTGATTTTCCAAGAAAAAATGTATAGCAAAAGTCAAGCTGCCTATTAAAAGTGTATATTTGAAACCAAATAAATAGAATATGGAAAAAGAAGAATGGTTTCCCTTAGTGGACGAAGCAGGGCTTGTAATTGGAAAGGCGACAAGAAAAGAATGCCACAGTGGTACAAAATTACTACATCCAGTTGTGCACTTACATGTATTTAACAATGTCGGAGAATTATATTTACAAAAGAGATCTCTTAGAAAAGATATTCAACCGGGAAAATGGGACACAGCTGTTGGCGGTCATATCGACTATGGAGAAACTGTAGAAGAAGCATTAAGAAGAGAAGTCAGGGAAGAATTAGGTATCACAGATTTCGTTCCTGAATTTCTAAAAAGTTACATATTCGAATCTGCAATAGAGAAAGAACTTGTCAACGCTTTTCGAACCACATATAACGGAACAATTACTCCAGATCCTTCTGAATTAGAATGTGGTCGTTTTTGGGAGCTTAACGAGATAAAAAAGAATATTGGTAAAGGCATCCTCACTCCAAATTTCGAAAAAGAATTTACTGCATTATTTTTATGATAAAGAAATAGCCCTTCAATTTATAATACTCAAAGGGCTATTTCTAATTAAGGAAAGTTTATTGCTAACACATTTCTTTTATTATTTGTATCAACTCTCCTCCTATTTCTTCTGCTTCTTGCATAGTATGTGCTTCAGAATAAATTCTAATAATAGGTTCAGTATTACTTTTACGCAAATGAACCCATTTATCAGGGAAATCTATTTTAACGCCATCTATATCCGTTATATCATAAGCAGCAAACTTATCTTTTACTTTTGCAAGAATTGCATCCACATCCATTCCTTGTGTGAGTTGCACTTTTTGCTTAGATATAAAATAAGGAGGATATGTTGCTCTCAAATCACTAGTTTTCATTTTTTTATTAGCCAAATGTGTAAGGAAGAGAGCAATGCCAACGAGCGCATCACGACCATAATGGAGTTCTGGATAAATAACACCGCCATTGCCTTCACCGCCAATAACAGCATGAGTCGCTTTCATTTTTGCAACGACATTCACTTCGCCTACTGCAGCAGCATTGTACTCACATCCATAAGAACGTGTCACATCGCGCAAAGCCCTACTCGAACTCAGATTACTTACAGTATTACCTGGTGTATGACTTAATACATAATCGCTCACAGCAACCAACGTATATTCTTCGCCAAACATCTCACCGTTTTCACAGATGATAGCCAATCTATCAACATCAGGATCAACAACAAAACCCACATCAGCTTTGGCATGTTGCATAAGATGAGAAATTTCTGTCAGATTTTCAGGGATTGGTTCTGGATTATGGGCAAAATTACCATGAGGTGCGCAATGTAATTTAAATATTTCTTTTACACCTAAAGCATCCAATAATTCAGGAATAATAATACCTCCAACTGAATTTACGCAGTCAATAGCCACTCTGAATTTTGCAGCTTTAATAGCTTTAACATCAACCAAAGGTAATTTCAAAACACTTTCAATATGCTTACGATTATAAGTATTATCAACAAATACTTTTCCTATATGATCGACATCAGCAAATACAAAATCTTCGGAAGCTGCAATTTGCAGTACTGTATTACCTTCGGCAGCATTCAAGAATTCACCATGTTCGTTCAATAATTTCAAAGCATTCCATTGTTTTGGATTATGACTTGCTGTAAGAATAATACCTCCACATGCTCCACTCATTATAACAGCAAGTTCTGTTGTAGGAGTTGATGCCATATCAATATCCAAAACATCAAAACCCATCCCAATCAAAGTACCCACAACAACGTGCTTAACCATCGGTCCAGAGATGCGTGCATCACGTCCAACTACAATTTTATTCGAAGTTGATTTGGTGTTATTCCGAATAAACGTTGCATAAGCAGCTACAAATTTCACTATTGCCAATGGATTCAATCCTTCTTCTGGATTTCCTCCTATCGTACCGCGAATACCGGAAATAGATTTTATCAGTGTCATTATTTCAAATTTATTTTATGAATATATATCTCACTTTTACAAAATAAACTGGAATACCAGAACTTTTAAAAGAGGTACCATAATAATAGCTACTGCCAATATCTGTCATCAATTTGAAAGGGACTATTAGTTTTACATACGCACTATCGCCCACATAAGGCAGTCCAGATGCAAGACCTTCCCCAATAAACTGATTATTATAGTTATCTGTCAATCCAGCTGTATAATATCCATATTTAAACTCCACAGGTGATGTTCCGTTCGAATGAGGTCCCATTAAATCCACGGTTCCTGTATCAGTCCCCATGAACATATGAGCCACAAAACGTGTTTGTATATCTGTCGAATACAACACGGCACGATCGCTATTACCTTTACTGATTATATTCAAATACACACCATTATCAAGTTTCACAAATTGATTTTCTTTAAAAATACTGTCTTCAGGAAAATTAGACAGAATTTCAAAATCATTCTCATCGATCAACTTATTAATAGCTTTCTTTTGAGCATTCAACATATCCGTGTATGACTGAGTCTTATTACAAGAAACTCCAGCCATAGCCACAAAAAAAACCAACAAAAAATAAAAACTCTTCCTCATCTCTCTACAATTAGTGATATAAATTGACTGGCAAATTTATACATTCTCTGCCAAATCTCATTCATGTTTAATGATTTCTTCTATTTTATTAGGATTAAATTCCAACAAACCCCGTTCAAAAATAGAAACAGCTTCACTTAATGGTCCATAATACTCTCCTCCAGAAGCATTTTTATGTCCACCTCCACCAAAATAGCGATTAGCAAAAAGATTACAAGGAAAATCGCCAACAGAACGGAGTGAAATCTTAACGCAATCAAGATCTTGCCGAATAAAGGCAGAGAATGTCACACCTTCTATACTCAAAGGAAGATTAACAAATCCTTCGGTATCGCCAGTTACGTAATGGAACTGGTTTAACTCATCAATCGAAAGAGTAATCATTGCCGTATGATAATCAGGCATAACTTTCATTTTTTCATATAAAACATATCCCATCATTCTTAATCGATTTTCAGAATAGACCTGATTTACCCGACGATAAATTTCATCTTTATCAATACCTTTCTTAATCAGTTCGCTAATGATCGTGTAGATTTCTGACTTATTAGAATTGTATGTAAATGAGCCCGTATCGGTCATCATTCCTGCATAAATACATTCTGCTCCTTCTTTATTGATCAAATCAAACATACCCATCCTACAAATAAAACGAAACATCATTTCGCTAGTCGACGACATTTCCGGATATGAAATAACAACATCACAAAAATCTGAAGGATTCAAATGATGATCAATCATGATTTTTTTTGCTTCAGTTGATACAACAAACGGGGCCAACTTACCAATACGTTTAGGTTCATTAAAATCCAAACAAAATAGGACATCAGCTTCGCGAATCAACTGTTCCGAAAAATCAGGATATTTTTCATAAATAACCACATCTTTTGCTCCCGGCATCCATTTGTAAAACTTTGGAAAATCGTTTGGAACAATAATAGACACATTATCTTTTCCATAAACAGAAAGGAAATGATACAATCCTAAAGACGCCCCAATAGCATCACCATCAGGTGTCATATGCGTAACAATAACAAAGTTATCGCCATGCTCAATATATTTTTTTGCTTTCTGTATCTTTTCTTCTTGAATAATTTTCGTTATCATATTGTTCAATGTTTTGAAACCCACAAAGGTAATTTATTTTTTTAGATTTCTATCAAATTCAATTTTTCTAACCATGCAATAGTTGAGAATATTAACAACAGCAACAAGGTTACAATCGCAAAAATAGGTCTACGATTTTTGATATACATTATAATAAAGAACAACATTCCATAAGCCAGTAACATTGAAACGAATCCAAAATGGAAAGTTGCAACCGCATAAGGAATGCTACTAAACTTATCTACAATCCAAAGCATGCTACGAGTCGACATCTCAACCAAAGATTGTAAGAAATGATATCCAAAACAATCACTAGGAATCATCATCCATACAAGTGCAACAGGAATAAGAAATGTTGCAATTATTGTCAAAGGAATATTTGTGAAAAGAAAGACAAGCGAAAATTGTCCAAAATAGTACAAGCATAAAAATGTAGTGCCCACTTGAGCAGCGACAGTCACTGTTATCCATCCGTAAGGTTTTGCGAATAACGGATTTCTTATTTCAAGCAAACTATTCAATTTAGGTTGAAAATATAGTATAGAAAGTACAGCCAAATAGCTTAACTGAAAACCAATATCAAAAAGATATAAAGGTTCGTACATCAGCATGCAAAAGGCTGAAGCAGCCAAAATATTATAACTGTCGGATGTTCTCCGTAATAATTTGCCAGTCAGATAAAGCGACAACATAATAGCAGCTCGTACTGAAGATGCAGCAAGACCCGTAATATAGACAAACATCCATAATAGAGAAACCATCAACAAATATCTTATACATTTGAACAATTTATTTCTAGGAAAAATAAGAAAAGCCAAAGAAAGAAAGCTGCAAACAACCGCCACATGGAAACCACTAACTGATAAAATGTGAGCAACACCACCAACAGCAAAACGTTGACGCATACCTTTATTCATATCTTTCCTATAGCCAACGGTAATTGTTGACAATACGGATTTTTCTTGTTCCGTAAGCTGCAAGGTTTCAAATGAACTCAATAATTGTTTTTGTTTTTCTTCTGCCAGCTGCAGAAATCTAGGAAATGGATTCTTTTCATATAATTCTGTTCGCGAATGCTCTGTCTTTAAAAATGCCAGAGATATTAAAAGCAGGATAAATACGACTCCCCACACCCAGCGGTTTTCGTACAAATTCACTCTTTCGTTCTCAAAAGGGACAAAATAAGAAAGACCGATCAATATAACTGGCGACAAAAGAAGCAACAGTAGAAATCGGGAGTCAGGTAAAAATACCTGCAGCAAGGTTCCGGTTATCCAAAAAAGTAACGGTCTTGCAAAGGGGCGCTTTTGCAATTCCTCGACCATTATAACATCTTCAAATCATGAATAGCTTTTATAGGATCTGAGGATTTAAAGATGAAGCTGCCTGCGACTAAAATATCAGCACCGGCATCAACCAGTTGCCTTGCCGTTTCTTTATTGACACCACCATCTATTTCTATCATTGTGTCTAATCCTTTTTTTTGAATCATTTCTTTCAAATGAGATGTTTTCTCAATAGTATGAGTAATAAAAGGTTGTCCACCAAAACCTGGATTCACCGACATCAGCAAAACCATATCAAGGTCTTGAATAATATCTTCTAATAATGATATGGGAGTATGGGGATTCAACGTAACAGCAGCTTTCATACCCGTTTCTTTAATTGCAGCAATTGTTCTGTGCAAATGGGTACATGCTTCATAATGAACATTCATCATATAAGCACCAGTAGCAGCTATTTCGTGAATAAACTTTTGAGGTTCAACAATCATCAGATGAACATCCATAGGTTTGAGGCATACATTCTTTAATGCATTCAAAACAGAAAAACCGAAAGAAATGTTTGGAACAAAAACACCATCCATGACATCGAGGTGCAGCCAATCGGCATCACTTTTGTTTACCATTTCAATATCTCTCTGCAAATTCAAGAAATCGGCAGCTAATAATGATGGAGCAATCTTGTGTTTCATGCTTAATTGTTTTTTGCAAAGGTAGCATAAAAAAGCACAGATTACAAGTATTTCGCCTATTCTTATGAATAGCACCAAAAGACCTTGTAATCTGTGCTCGCTTTTAATTTACCACTATGCCGCACAATTCCGGCATAACTACAGGTACTACCTGGTAAACTCTTGCAAACTGAGAGAGAAAATCAAGTGTTTCTTTTCTTGGACTACTTTTTCTTTTCTCATTTCGATCTCGATTCATTTCATTTTTCAAATCATTCATACATTGAGTAGAAAGTTTCCTCATAGGCTAATCTGTATTTATTGTTTTCTGATAATAAAACGGACAGCCTTGTAGCTTATTGTATGAATAATAGAAAATTTATGCCATCGACAATTCAATATTATTTTCTTCAGCCATACGGCGCATATTCATGATTGCATAACGCATGCGTCCGAGAGCGGTATTGATACTAACACCTGTCTGATCCGCTATTTCCTTAAAACTCAAATCTTGATAATAGCGCATTTCCAAAACTTCGCGCTGACTGTCGGGAAGATGTTTAACCAGCTTTTTCACATCTGACAAAACTTGATGACGAATGATATGATCTTCAATCGTATCATCGCACAATTTGATGTTATTGAAAAGATCTACTTCTACTTCATCATTAGAAATAGTGTTTTCGCTACGTTCTTGACGGAAATTATCAATAATAAGATTGTGAGCTATGCGGGTGATCCAAGCTTTAAACTTCCCATTTTCGGTATAACGACCTTGTTTAATAGTCATAATAACCTTCATAAAGGTTTCCTGAAAAATATCTTCAGTCAACTCTTTATTGCGAACAATAAAATAAATGTAAGAATGGATACTGCTCTTATATCTGTTTAACAATACATCGAAAGCAGTGTTGTTACCTTCTGCATACAGAACAACCAACTCTTCGTCGGTCATTGACTTTAATGTACTCATTACTATTTTCTTTTTTAGTTTTACTGAGTAATATTATGCAATAGGCAATTGGGATTTTAAATGTTAAACAATACTGTTACTTATTTTCAATTACAAAAGAACAAAAACTATTTCACACTTCCAAACTTTTCTGAAGACTTTTGCCAAAAAAAGACCCCAACCCGTACATTTTTGTACAAACTGGGGACTTTTCAGTACGAAACTATAAAATATCAAAACTTATAGCCTAATGTCAATGCTACTTTAAAAGTGTTTGTCTTCAATTCGGCTGGATCTGAGCCGACCAAAACGCTTCCATTATTGTCGAAAATATTCGAATAAGCATAAGCATTTTCTTTCTGCATACGATAGACACAAGCTAAGTCTGTATAGAAATTCGGAGTAAAACGATATCCTAAACCTGCTGTATAATAGAATGTATGATAATCTACCGTATAGGCTGTACGTGTACCGGCAGTAGCAATTTCAACCAATCCATTTTTTGTATTATCTTTCATCGATGTACTCTGCCATGCTCCTCCCAAACGGAATGCAAATTGTGGAGTAAACTTGATTTCAGCACCGGCTTTCAACATTCCGCTCGACATGAAATCGCTTTTGATATAGGAATTATCTTCAATCATTGCATCACCCGCATAGTTATAAAGACGCATATTCTTATAGTTCGTCAATTCATAATCAACACTCAGCAATGCTGTTTGTCCGATTATACCTGCAACACTGAATATCCAACGATCCGGTGAATGCATTTTATAGTCGGTGTATACATTATCATCAGTATGGGTATTTGCATCCAAGTCTGTTTTGTTTCCTTTACTATCTGTAAAGAAGTTAGCAATACGTGACCCGGCCTCAGCACTATAGTAATTTGTGAGTTTATACCACGTTGGAGAATTATAAGCAACTCCAATACGGAAATAATCATTAGGTCTTGCAATTACACCCAAATTAAAACCATAACCTGTGCCATCAACAGATGAATAATTATCCATGAAGAGGTGATCCGACTTCGTTTGAGAAGAGCCGGTAGCTACACCAAAATCCTCGTCATAGGAGGAATTCATCCGATACGTGATATCTGTTACAGCAAACGACGCTCCCAAATAGACAGCATTTGAAACATTGGTAGCAAACGAAAAATCGTATTTATCAATGGAACCTCTTTCACGAACAGATAAGTCTGCTGTCTGTACCGGCCAATTTTCCCACTTACCATTATTATACTGTCCAAACTGACTGAAGAAATTTCCTGCTTTACTATGATCGTTCGAATCAATCATATAAAGTTCATAACCCATAACTGAAAGCCAATTCTGATTCTGATAAGGATTATTTGAGTCAGAAATAGCTAACTGATTACCTGTTGCACCTGACCTGTTTGTTATTGCGGCAATATAATCAGAAAGTGAATAGCCTCCGCTTCCGCGACCCATTTTATACTGGCGTTCAAAACTCTTTTCTCGATTATAGGCAAATCCAACATTCCATCCAATTATTCCCTCATCGTTTCCTGTCGGGAAATAGCCTACATAAGCAATATTATCAAAATTAAATTTTGTTCGGCTATCATCCATTTTTGTACTTAACCAATTTGTTTTGGTTTTTACATTCGATAACGACATGGTTGTCAATACTTCCGAACTACGATATATGCCCAAACCTGCAGGATTCGTACGCATTGACGAGATATCACCTCCCAATGCGCCAAAGGCTCCGCCCATACTCATATAGCGGGCTGTTCCGCTTATATCATATTGAGAAAATTTATACGCATCCATTTCTCCCTGTGCCAATGCACCAAAAGTACTCAGCAAAAACATTGATGCGCAGATACAAATCACTTTTTTCATCTTATCTTCAATTTGTAAGTAATTAAATAAAGAGGATACGGAAAGCGCATCCTCTTTTGTATAAATTATCAACAACTTCTCATCTATTATCTGCTACGGCCACCGCCGCCACTTGAACGACCACCGCCGCTAAATCCACCACCACTGCTGAATCCGCCACCACTCGAGCGACCACCGCTGAATCCACCACTACTCATACTACTGCTACTGCTGCTAGAACGGCCGCCAAATGATGAATTATTGCTATTATAACTGTTATTGCTCCGAGTTGACGGACTGTAAGTTTGGCTGCTCGAACGACTGCTTCCTTCATAATATGAACGTGTCGATGAAGAACCACTTCTACCTGTCGAATAGTTTGGTGATGACATCTGAACACCACTGTCATCGCGAGATATTCTTGTACGTCCGCTATTTACTGCTGAAGAGCGATCATAGCCATTACTGCTACTGCGCGTACTTGTACTATAGCTTGAGCGACCATTATCCATTCCAACACGATCAGAACCACTAGCCGATGAACGCAAAGACGATGCCGAAGAACGTCCGTAGCTGCTGCCATCACTTCTAGTTGCACTGCCATAGTCAGATCTGTAGCCTGCACCACGTGTTGTAGTCATACCTCCCATTGTACTGCGTCCACCATAACCTGTTGAACGTGCACCCATAGAACTGTATCTTCCATCATAGTGCCTGTTCCAATAACCTCCGCCATAATAAGGAGTATCCCAGTATCCGTAATATCCAGCGCCATAATAGCCGCCCCAATAATAAGGATCCCAGTATCCACCATACATACCTGAATACCAACCGCCCCAGCCCCAGCCGAAGCCCCATCTTGGTCCATACCAAGATGAATAAGTCCACCAAGGACTGTAGCTATACCACGGATAATACCAGTTTGCGTACCATGGATCGTAATACCAACTGTTATAATAACCATCCCAGCCATTGCCTACATTAATACTAAAATTAACATTGGCACTGCCATTAGAGTAATCAGTATCATAGCCATAACCATAATAGCCATCATTCAAATAAAGATCCACCTGATCAGCTCCCGCAATTGTTATCTTGCTTGGGGAATGATAACGAACAATCCGTTCTGAATATTCCAGATCAGAATTGCGTTTGTCATAGGCCTCAGTTTCATCATTGGCCTCAGCTATAACATTGCCATTCTTGTCGACAGACGTATTATCGCTATAAGGCTCTTCAACGTCAACCGAAGGATAACGACGATTGTATTCATCAATGTCGCGATCACCAGTTTTTGACGTAACAGTTGAATTATTCCGCGTTGTCACAGTATACGAAGAAGGCTTCGCTACTTGCGTTGTCGTGTTTTGCTTAGATTGAGTAACTTTCTCTTCTGTTTTAACCTTTTTCTTGTTCTTATTGGAATTATTGGAAGAGAAATATACATCATCAACATAATCATCTTGTGCAGCAACTGTAAAAGCTGCCAAGAGCATAATCATCATAGATGCTAATTTCATGCGTTTCATACTCGTTTCTCCTCTACTTTAAAGTTCTACTACTCTTTATATCATTTAGACTTAAAATGGACGTCAAGGTTTAACCTCTCTAAAAATACTATCCATTTTATTCACAAATGTACTTATTTTCAAAATATCGAACATCGTTTCTCTTGACTTTAACTATTATTTTAAAGATAATTCTACATATAAGACGTAAAATGAAACCAAAACGCTGCATCGAAAATAGAAAATAATTCACTATTTTGTATTATTAACATCTGAAACTTTCAAAAGTTTATAGAAAGGCTACATAAGTTACATTCGAATGCATTAAAAAATTCATTCGAATATATCTTCCATTTTATCCGAATGCGGCAACCATTTCATTCGAATGAAAAAAAATTTCATTCGAATGAAATGATCCGCGCATTCGAATGTTTTTCTTAACACTTCCAAAGTTCTAGTAATCAATAATAGAGTTTATAAAACAGCAAAACCTTTCTTATGAGAATATGCTTTGATATTATCCTCATAAGAAAGGTTAGATATTCAAGAAAAATTTATTACCAGATAAGAATCATTTACGTTCCAATAGCCATGCATCCTGAAAGTTTGGAGCGAACTTAGCCTTGATGGCATCGCGACTATCAGCAGCATCTGCTTTATCATCAAAGCTTGTTACGATAACACGCAACATTCCTTGTTCATTCTCACCTAATACGGCATTATAACCAGCCTTCTGCATGCGCTCTTTCAGTGAATATGCATTGGTCTTATTCTTAAAACTACCAATAACAACGCTATAACGCTTAAGCATGCTGGCATCTTCGCCTTCAGCTGCATTGATTCTCTCTGCGCGTGTACTGACGTTTGAAGTTCTTGGCTTTGATACAGGTGTTGCCTCTTCACTCGCCGGTTGAGTAACTGTTTCTACAGGCGCTGTTGTCTCTTTAGCTTTTGCCTGCTCATAAGCTGCTTTGTAAGCACTTTGCTTAGGTTTGCATGAGCCTAATGATAAAATCATACATATTGCGGCTCCAAATAACCAAATCTTATTCATAACTGTTCAGTTCTTAAATTACTTGTGCAAAGATATAAAATATATTTAGTACATTCGTCCCCAAAACATAATATATTATAATTTGACATGAATAAATCTATTGGAACAATGATTATGGCAACATCCGTGCTATTTGGTGCATGCACCAGCGGCGGAGGAAGTGGCAAAGAGAAGAGCAACAATGACTCTCTCATCGGCCGTTCAGAAATAAAAATTCCAGGTGGAAAAATGACGCCAGAAGCTTTATGGGCAATGGGAAGAATCGGAAATGCAAAAGTTTCGCCCGATGGGAAACAGGTGGTATATACAGTAGCTTATTACAGTGTACCACAAAATAAAAGCAACCGCGAAATATTTGTCATGAATGCTGACGGTTCAAGTAACAAGCAAATCACAAAAACACCTTTTGCTGAAAATGAAGCAACCTGGATCAAAGAAGGCAAAAAGATTGCTTTTTTGAGTAACGAAAGCGGAAAGAGCCAACTTTGGGAAATAAATGCCGATGGTTCCGACCGTAAACAATTATCCAATTATGACGGTGATATCGAAGGCTTTTCATTCTCGCCTGATGGCAAAAAGCTCCTTTTCATCGCACAAGTAAAAACTGTCAAGAGTACAGCCGACAAATATCCGGATTTGGACAAAGCTTCAGGAATTATTGTCACTGACTTGATGTACAAGCATTGGGATGAATGGGTAACGACTGCACCACATCCTTTTGTTGCCGATTTTGATGGAGAGAAAATGACAAATCCAACAGATATCATGAATGGCGAACCATACGAATGTCCGATGAAACCTTTCGGTGGAATCGAACAATTGACATGGAATCCTACCTCTGACAAGATCGCTTATACAAGCAGAAAGAAGACTGGTAAAGAATATGCTCTCTCAACCAATTCTGATATATACGTTTATGATTTGAAAAGCAAACAGACAACCAATATAAGCGAAGGAATGATGGGTTATGATGTGAATCCTCAATATTCGCCGGATGGAAAATATATTGCTTGGCAGAGCATGGAACACGATGGATATGAATCCGATCAGAATCGACTGATGGTCATGGATATCGCTACAGGAGAAAAAACTTTTGTCAGTAAAGATTTTGACTCAAACGTTGACGGATTTGTTTGGAGCGCCGATTCAAAAAACATTTATTTTACTGGCGTATGGCATGCAGAAGTACAAGTTTATAAAATTGACTTAGTTGGCGGCAACAAGATTACGCCGATAACCTCGGGCGTAAACGACTATGCCTCTGTAGACCTTTTGGGCAATGACAAGTTGATTGCAAAACGCCACTCCATGAGTATGGCTGATGAACTTTATTCAATCAATCTTAAGGATAATAAGGTAACTCAGTTAACCAGCGAAAACAAACATATTTACGACCAGATCACAATGGGTAAAGTTGAAGAACGCTGGATGAAAACTTCCGATGGCAAACAGATGCTTGTATGGGTGATTTATCCACCTCATTTTGATGCCTCAAAGAAATATCCGACATTGCTCTATTGCGAAGGCGGTCCGCAAAGTCCTGTTAGTCAGTTTTGGTCTTTCCGTTGGAACTTCCAAATGATGGCTGCCAACGATTATATTATTGTAGCACCCAACCGCCGTGGCCTGCCAGGTTTTGGAATGGAATGGAATCGTGCAATCAGTGGCGATTATGGAGGACAGTGCATGAAAGATTACTTCACCGCTATCGATGAAATGGCGAAAGAGCCATTCGTTGATAAAGATCATCTGGGTTGCGTAGGTGCAAGTTTCGGAGGTTATTCGGTATATTGGATTGCCGGTCATCATAATAAACGTTTCAAGGCTTTCATCGCTCACGATGGATTCTTCAACATGGACATGCAGTATCTCGAAACTGAAGAGATGTGGTTTGCCAACTGGGATTTGGGAGGTGCCTACTGGGAAAAACAAAACCCGACTGTTCAGCGCACGTATGCCAATTCTCCTCACCTGTTCGTTGATAAATGGGATACACCAATCCTTTGTATTCATGGAGAGAAAGACTACCGTATTCTGGCGAGTCAGGCAATGGCTGCATTCGATGCAGCTGTGCTTCGTGGCATTCCGGCAGAACTACTGATTTATCCGGATGAAAATCACTGGGTATTGAAACCTCAAAATGGTATTCTTTGGCAACGTACCTTCTTTGAATGGTTGGACAAATGGCTAAAAAAATAATCAGCAACATAAAAAAAAGCGCCGGTAATAACACCGACGCTTTTTTTATTTATAACGTATCCATTTTATCATTTCCTTAATACTGGGCTTTTTACCATACATTAATATACCTACACGATAAATCTTTGCCGAAATCCACACTGTAAATATAGATGTAGCAAAAAGCAGTACAAATGAAAGAAGCAACTGCCATAAAGGAACATCGAACGGTAAACGAACCATCATCACAATTGGCGAAGTAAATGGAATCAGTGAGCACCAGAATGCAAGCGGACCATCCGGATTTTCCATACTATAAATACCGGCATAGAGAGCAAATACCATCAACAGCATAATAGGTGTCATGAATTGCTGCGAATCTTCCTGCTGATTAAGCGAACTGCCGATAGCGGCAAATAAAGCAGAAAACAATAAATATCCGCCAATAAAGTAAAGAATAAAGCAACAACCGATTTCTCCAAAATTAATCGAACTGATAACATCCTGTATCTGAATATTCAAATTCGAAGATTCGGCTGCCACATTACCCATACCTTGAGCCGCAATCTGCGCTGTTGCAACATCCTGAGGAGAAGGGCCACCAAACATGAAAAGACTACCGGCGACAAGAGCGGCTGTCATAACCGCCCAAATAAATGCCTGCGTTATTCCGACAAAACCTATCCCGATAATCTTTCCCATCATCAAATCGAACGGTTTCACCGACGACACCATCACTTCTACGATGCGATTTGTCTTTTCCTCCATCACGCCCTGCATAACCATACTGCCATACATCAATATAAACATATAAATGACTATCGTAAGCACAATACCCAAAATTGAAGCCACTTCGGCAGAAGTGCTTTTTTCACTGCCATCCGATTCGAGCTTCATTGTCTTTATATCATAATCTATTTTACTGTCTTCAATAATCTGTTTCAGATTATCAATCTTATACGTTGCCAGTTTCTCATCGCGAAGAAAATCAGACAATGTTTTATTGACAGAATTTTTCAATCCCATAGGAATCTGTTTTTCTGAATATAGCGTAGCTGCTGAAGGATTCTGCAACAAATCACCTGTAATATCCAAGATAGCAAAGATTTCTTTATTAGGACTTTTACGATAAGCTTCCATGCTCGCTCCTTTTTCGGTAACGAACTTATATTCTTCGTTACTCTTAAACAAAGGAGCATATTTGCCCGTTGCATCAATTACTACAACTCGTTTGCCTTCATCGCTTTTAATTGTTGACAACCAAAGCGGGACAAACACTAAAGCTGCAAAGATAAATGGAGTCAGAAAGGTGAGAATCAGGAATGATTTCTTGCTGACACGTTGCAAATATTCTTTTTTAATAATAATTCCAATCTTACTCATGACTCTTCCTCCTTATTTATTCCAGCTACCGTGTTAATAAAAATTTCATTCATAGAAGGAATTTCTTCTGCAAACGAGAGAATTTCGACCTGTTCAGCCAACGAAGTCAGCAATGCTGAATTCGTTACATTCCTATGTTTATGCATACGTACAGAAGTAATGCCAGACTCTTGATCCTCAACCGACAAGATATCAAACATCTCAGGTATGGGTTTCAGTTCCTCCGACTGCTTGCGATATGTCAACACAATATTGTCGGTTTTATAGCGATTCCTAACCTCCAACACATTGCCAGATAACACAACCTTTGATTTATCAATCAAAGCGATATTATCGCATATTTCCTCTACCGATGCCATATTGTGTGTAGAGAAAATAATCGTATGGCCTTGATTTCTTAAATCCAATATTTCTTTTTTAAGCAGTTCTGCATTCACTGGGTCGAAACCACTGAAAGGTTCATCAAAAATAAGTAGTTGAGGATTATGAATTACTGTTGCAACAAACTGAACCTTTTGCTGCATGCCTTTTGAAAGTTCTTCGACTTTCTTATTCCACCAAGGCATAATATCAAATTTATCAAACCATTCGGTTAGGCGCTTACGGGCATCCTGGTAAGAAAGACCTTTCAATTGTGCCAAATAAATAGCCTCCTCACCAACTTTCATTTTTTTATACAATCCACGTTCTTCCGGCAGATAGCCAATTTGATAGACATCCTCGGGTTGCAATTCACGCCCATCGAGCCATACTTTCCCTTCATCGGGAGCTGTAATACGATTAATAATACGGATCAGGGTCGTTTTACCTGCACCATTCGGACCTAACAATCCGAATATAGTATTCTTTGGCACTTGAATACTTACATGGTCTAAAGCCAAATGCGCAGCATATCGCTTCACCACCTTCTCTGTTTCCAAAAAGTCCATAAGTGATAATTTGTTATTTACATTTTTAATATAATTCTTTCTCCTAGCTCTTTACTGAAAGCACTCTTTATTTCATTTAAATGAGTCAGTTGCTTCATTAAATCCAATGTCACTTCTATATCATCAGAAGTCTGCACTTGCTTCAATTTTTCCTGAACATCTTTGATCTGTTGCATCACATAAGCCTCTTTCAAGGCATAAATATCATGCACAACCAGCTGCTCAAGATGATCTTCATCTTTTTCCAATTGACAATTCTTTGAGTGATATTTGCTCAACTGATACTTATCGCTGATCAAATCGGCGGCAAGATGGCTTTCTTCGAGATCAGGATTTGACAGAAAATATCGGCTAGCCACAAATCCTGTTGTCTTACACAAATCTGATGCTTCTTCCATCATCTTTCTGAAAAGAGGCGTTTTCATAGTTAATTCATCATTTTCTAATTCTGAACGAATAAACTCAGCCACACGAATAATCTTTTCTTCGTTTGTCGCCTCATCCACATACTGATATAATATGCACTCCCCATAACGAACAATATATCGCAATAAAGACAATTCAAAAGGTTCAAAAGGCGAATGTTCCAAACGTGACTGAATAGCAATAATAGGTTGTACAGGCTGTTGTTGAGCCGTCATTTCTTCTTCTGGAACGGGCGGAGGTGGTGGAGGAACTGGAATATCGGCAGATGGCGCCAAAGGATTTGAATCCGCAAAAGATTCATCTACAGCAGGCTGATATCCAGGAAAATCAGGATATTCAGGCATACTTGTCGGTTCTCCCAGCAGCGAAGGTGTTGATGGATTTTCCTTCTCACTACGGTTAAGACGAAGTTTATTCACTTCGTTCAAGACAACCTGCTCGTCTATTTCCATCATTACACTGCATTCGCGTATATAAAGCGAACGAGCGATATTATCAGGTACAAGTGCAATCGTTCGGATAATATCCGAAATCAATTCCGAACGCTTGATGGGATCATCGCCGGCATCTTCCAGCAAAAGATGAGTCTTAAAACGGATAAAGTCGGTTTCATGCGCTTTGATAAACTCGGAGAACTCTGTAGCATTATGCTTACGAGCAAATGAATCAGGATCTTCGCCGTCAGGCAGAAGAAGCACCTTCACGTGCATTCCTGCATCCAACAACAGATTAATACCGCGCAAAGCCGCTTTTATTCCAGGCGCATCGCCGTCATACAAGACTGTAATATTATTAGTAAAACGATGAATCAACCGAATTTGTCCCTGTGTCAATGCTGTACCTGATGAAGCAACAACATTTTCAATTCCTGCCTGATGCATGGATATAACATCGGTATATCCTTCCACCAAAAAACAGCAATCGGCTTTCACTATAGCCTGCTTTGCGAAGAAAATGCCATAAAGTTCGTTACTCTTATGATAAATCTCGCTCTCAGGAGAATTAACGTATTTAGCAGTCTTCTCATCCTTTTTCAATACACGACCGCCAAAAGCAACAACCTTTCCACTTAAAGTATGTACCGGGAACATGACACGTCCACGAAAGCGGTCATTCACATTGCCGTTATCATACTTGATGACAAGACCTGTCTTCTCTAGAAACTCTTTCTTATAGCCACTTCGGATAGCCGCCTGATACAAGGCATCACGCTGATCTAGACTAAAACCGAGTTGAAACTTTTTAATGGTATCTTCGCGAAATCCACGCTCAACAAAGTAGCGCATACCAATCTTTCCATCCTGATGATTGTAGAGAATATTGCTGAAATACTCTTGCGCCCAACCGTTCACTATCAGCATACTTTCACGATCGCTTTTGATTTGCTTCTCACGGTCAGTTAGTTCGCGCTCTTTTATTTCGATATTGTATTTTTTGGCTAGATAACGGAGCGCATCAAAATACGACAGCTGTTCATGCTTCATTATGAAGTGAACAGCCGTTCCTCCTTCGCCACATGCAAAGCACTTGCAAATATTCTTTGCAGGCGAAACATAAAAAGAAGGCGATTTATCCGCATGAAACGGACACAATCCAACATAATTGACGCCTCTTCTTCGAAGCGTGACAAACTCGGAAACTACGTCTACAATATTCGCAGCATCCAAAATCCTGTCTATTGTTGGTTGATCTATCATTATTACTTATTCCTTTCTAAGGAGCAAAGATAAAGACAATTTCTCAATCAACCTATACATGATTTAATGAAAGCCCACTATCCAGAGACAAAATCAATTTTGTCAAGGCACGAACACAACGACGACACCAATCGGTCCATGTGCTCCGAATACCAATGCCTGTTCGATATCAGCCGTTTTAGAAGGGCCTGAAATAAAGACACCGAAATCATAATCCTTGCCTTCCAGTTTGCGATAGGCTTCATGCATATTATTAACGATTTCACCTTTCTTGACCAAAATGACTAGATTAGAAGAAATGAAATACAAACCCTTATATTTTACGGTCTTAGGAATCCATACTGCACCATTCTCGGCGACAGCGAACTCTCCCTTGATGATAGCCAGATCGGTATTGTTCAACTCGCGCGGATCGGCAACATCGTCCGGATTATAAGTGGCACATTTCATATCCGGTAAATTCGAAGCAATACGCTTTGCTTCCGGAAAACATTCACGAATAATCTGTTCCAAATCATCTCCCGGTTGCATATAAACTGCTGTTCCACCAGAAGCTTTCAAAGATTCGGTGAACTGAGTCTCTTTGTCTGGGAACTCAATAGCATCAACATTCATGTCCGGTTTATCGTATTGCTTTAGCGTGTTCTTACGAATCGCTTCTAATATTGTTTCTTTACTGCTCATAACTCTTCCTCATTTTACTTCATTGTTTTTCCACATCTCATTGAAAGATTTCTTAGCGAACTGAGGCAACTCACGACCTCTTCCCCATTCATTCAAACCATTATAGACCATAAAACGAGGCATCTTATTTACCAATGGGGCAAACTTAAGTGCCGTATTGAACAGACATGGTCTTTCCATCAGATACTTCATTCCTGCCGACATACGTTTTTTTTCAGGACTTGCCACATGAAGCCAATCCAACTGCTGACGCCAACGATAGATTTGTTCTCCCAAATCGACTTTGGCAGGACAGACATTGGAACACGACAAGCAGAGCGAGCATGCCGAAACATTATCAGAATATTTCTGCGGATCACGCAGCATTCCTAAATTAATGCCAATTGGTCCGGGGATAAAATAGGTATACGAATAACCACCGCTGCGACGATAAACAGGACAAGTATTCATACATTGACCGCAACGAATGCAGTTCAACGTACGAAAATGTTCCTGGTTCGCGAGTATTTCGCTACGGCCGTTATCAACGATCACAATATGGAGCTCGCCACCATTCTGAGGTTTGCGATAGTGAGACGTATAAGAAGTGATTGGTTGTCCTGTCCCAGAACGAGCAAGCAAACGAGTAAACACACCCAATGATTCAAGATTCGGAACAATCTTTTCCATACCCATCACAGCAATGTGCAACTTTGGAAAAGAGGTTCCCATATCAGCATTACCCTCGTTTGTACAAACCACAATTTCACCGGTCGAAGCAACAGCAAAGTTTACACCCGTCATTGAAGCATCGGCATGAAGGAACTTCTCGCGCATATTCTTACGTACTTCGTGAGTCAGATAAGTCGGATCAAAATTACCTTTTTCAGTACCCATCTCCTTTTCCATCATCTTGCCCACTTGTTCGCGTTTAATGTGAATGGCAGGAAGTACGATATGACTCGGAGCCAAATGCATGAGTTGAAGAATACGTTCGCCCAGGTCGCTCTCAACAATATCCATGCCTTTTGACATCAGAAAGCTGTTCATATGGCACTCTTCAGCAAGCATCGACTTACTTTTAATCATACTTTTTGCTCCATGGTTCTGGAGAATTCCATAAACAATCTGATTAAATTCATCAGCATCTTTAGCCCAATGAACTATTGCTCCATTGGCAATGGCATTCTTTTCAAACTTTTGCAAAAGGGTATCCAAATGGCTGTTGGAATACATCTTAATATCGCTTGCCATCTGGCGTAACCGTTCCCATTCAGGGAACATGCGACTCATCTTGTCACGTTTGGCACGAACCATCCACAATGATTCATCATGCCATTTTTCATGCTCGCGATCGGCTATGAAGCGGGCAGCTGCTATAGAATGTTTTGTACTCATAATCCAGAAGCTAATATTTGAATAATATGAATGGTTTTTATTGGAAGTTTTTCACGTTTGATGATTCCCTCCATGTGCATCAGACAAGAACTGTCGGCACCAGTGATAAACTCGGCTCCGGTGCTCATATGATCATGGATCTTATCTTCGCCCATACAGACGGAAACGGCCGATTCTTCAACAGCAAACATTCCACCAAAGCCACAGCATTCGTCAACGCGTTTTGGTTCGAATACTTCGATATCTTTGACCAGTTTAAGCAGGTCTCGGAGCTTCGAATAATAAGGAATATTTTGCTCGCTTGGCGATGAGAGAAACAGTTCACGCACGCCGTGACAGCTGTTATGAAGGCTCACCTTATGTGGAAACTCTGCTTTTAATGCCGTTGGTTTCACCACGTCATGCAAAAACTCGCAAATATCGTAAATCTTCCCACTGTTCATGCAGGGATGATTGGCTTTCTGCAAAATTTGCGGATGATTGATTCTAACAAACGCCACACAGCTTGCCGAAGGGCCGACAACATAGTCGTACGACTTAAAAAGCTCTTCCATCCTAAGAGCAAGCTTCAAAGATTCGTCTTCAAATCCGGCATTGGCCATCGGTTGTCCACAACAAGTCTGGTCCAGAGGATAATCCACATCCAATCCTAGCGACTTCAACAACTTATAGGAAGCAACGCCTACTTCCGGAAATGCCGCGTTAATATAACACGGAATAAACAGTCCTATCTTCATATCATTCTCCTTACTTATTAGATATATGCAAATGTAATCTTCATCGGCGGATAAAATATCACCTTAATGTTTAATATATCATAACATTTAAATGTATTTCATGGCAATAATTGAGAAAACGTTGACGATAAAGAGTTACTTGATCATAAAAAACGCGAATCTAACAATTGTCGATCCGCGTTTTTCGCACCTATTTAATTCGATATCATTCTTATTTATATTCCTGCCAGCTCTTGATCTGAATATCATCCAGCGTCAGTGTACAGAATGCTTCAATAAAAGCACTTGCCAAACGAGCATTTGTAATCAACGGAATATTCAAGTCAATAGCCGCCCGACGAATCTTGTAGCCATTATCCAACTCACTTGCCGTCAAGTTACGAGGAATGTTAACAACCATATCAATTTTTTTCTCATGCAGCATTGTAAGCGCCTGAGGTTCCTTATCGGTTTCGCTCGGCCAGTAAACCAGTGTACTCGGAATGCCATTTTCAGCCAAAAAGCGGCAAGTACCACCTGTTGCATACAAATTGTAACCTTTATCGACAAGCATCTTCGCTGCGTCAAGCATTGCTACCTTCTGTTTTGCCGTACCAGTCGAAAGCAGAATATTTTTCTTCGGAATACGCAATCCCACTGACAGCATACTCTTCAGCACAGCTTCCGAAAGGTCATCACCAATACAACCGACCTCACCCGTAGAAGCCATATCCACACCTAAAACCGGATCAGCTTTCTGCAAACGATTGAAAGAGAATTGCGAAGCCTTGATACCTACATAATCAAGGTCAAACTCATTCTTATTCGGTTTTTCAACAGGTAATCCAAGCATGATGCGCGTTGCCAGTTCAATCAGATTAATCTTCAAAACCTTGCTGACAAACGGGAATGAACGACTGGCACGAAGATTACACTCAATAACTTTGATTTCATTACCTTTAGCTAAATACTGTATATTGAACGGTCCTGAAATGTTCAGTTCCTTTGCAATCTGCTTACTTATACGTTTGATGCGACGGACAGTCTCAACATACAGTTTCTGTGCCGGGAACTGAATCGTTGCATCGCCACTGTGCACACCTGCAAATTCAATATGTTCCGAAATAGCATAAGCAATAATCTCGCCTTCCTTTGCCACAGCATCCATCTCTACTTCTTTGGCATGTTCGATAAACATGCTAACAACAACCGGATGCTTTTGACTGACGTTTGCTGCCAATTGTAGGAAGCGCTCCAATTCATCCTGATTGGAGCAGACATTCATTGCAGCGCCACTGAGTACATAACTTGGTCTGACCAAAACCGGGAAACCGACCTCTTTAACAAAGTTGTTGATATCATCCATCGACGAAAGTTCTTTCCAGCGAGGCTGATCCACATGAATGCGATCGAGCATGGCCGAAAACTTTTCACGATCTTCAGCATTATCGATACTCTTGGCCGAGGTGCCCAGAATATTTACATGCTGTTCGTCGATTCGCATTGCCAGATTGTTTGGAATCTGTCCACCTGTTGAAACAATCACACCATGGGGATCCTCCAAATCGATGATGTCCATCACACGTTCGAATGTAAGTTCATCAAAATAGAGTCGATCGCACATATCATAATCGGTTGAAACAGTTTCTGGATTATAGTTAATCATCACAGAACGCCAACCCTCTTTACGAATCGTATTCAACGCCTGAACACCGCACCAGTCGAACTCAACCGAACTACCAATACGATAAGCGCCACTACCAAGTACAACGATAGAACGATGATCGCCAGTATATTCAATATCATTTTCGGTGCCACTATAAGTGAGATATAGATAGTTTGTCTGCGCCGGATATTCGGCAGCCAACGTATCAATCTGCTTGACAACCGGAAGAATACCATGTTCCTTACGCAACTGACGAACCTGCATCATACCTTGCTCTATCACATCGTCTTCGAATCCTAAAGCGCGAGAAATCTGAAAATCCGAAAATCCCTGGCGCTTAGCCAGATGAACTAAATCTATAAATGTAGATTCTTTAGAGAAATCCAAATCAAAAAGACTGAACAGATGATGATCAGCCTCTTTCGCAGCCTTCTCTGTTTGCGAGCGATAAGTACGAAGTTCTTTGTCCGTAACCATAATATTGGAAAGCTTCTGAATGAACCAGCGATCGATCTTTGTCAAATCATAAATCTGATCGATCGTATAACCGGCACGCAACGCTTTTGATATCACAAAAATTCTACGGTCAGTAGGTTCATTTAAAGCTTTATCCACATCGTCCAGAACCAATTCTTTATTTTCAACGAAGCCATGCATACCTTGTCCAATCATACGCAAACCTTTCTGCAAAGCTTCTTCAAAAGTACGTCCGATAGCCATTACCTCGCCAACCGACTTCATGCTACTGCCCAACTCGCGAGCAACACCATGAAACTTGCCCAAGTCCCAGCGTGGAATCTTACAAACCACATAATCCAATGCCGGCTCAAAGAATGCGCTCGTAGTTTTTGTTACTGAGTTCTTCAACTCAAAGAGTCCATAGCCCAATCCCAATTTAGCTGCAACGAATGCCAAAGGATAACCCGTAGCTTTCGAAGCTAACGCAGAAGAACGCGACAGACGGGCATTCACCTCAATCACTCGATAATCTTCCGATTCAGGATCGTATGCATACTGCACATTACATTCACCTACTATTCCGATATGACGAATGATACGAATAGAGAGTTCGCGCAGTTTATGATAATCAGTATTACTCAATGTTTGTGACGGAGCGATAACAATACTCTCACCGGTATGAATACCCAGTGGATCAAAGTTTTCCATGTTACAGACCGTGATACAGTTGTCGTATGAGTCACGAACAACTTCATATTCGACCTCTTTCCAACCTTTCAAACTCTTCTCGACTAGTACCTGCGGTGAGAATGAAAATGCCTTTTCTACCAGAATATCCAACTCCTGTTCATTGTCGCAGAACCCTGAACCTAAACCACCCAATGCATAAGCAGCACGTACAATCACCGGATAACCCACTTCGCGAGCCGCTCGACGAGCATCTGCTGCATTTTCGACAGCTTCACTCTTGATTGTTTTTACATTGATTTCTGCAAGACGTTTCACAAACAACTCGCGGTCCTCTGTATCCATGATTGCCTGAACAGGCGTACCTAATACGCGTACATTATATTTTTCCAGAACGCCGCTGCGATATAATGCAACACCACAGTTCAAAGCAGTCTGACCACCAAATGCCAACAAAATGCCTTCCGGACGCTCCTTCTCGATTACTTTTTCAACAAAAAAAGGTGTCACCGGCAAGAAATAAACCGTATCAGCCACACCTTCCGAAGTCTGTACCGTAGCAATATTCGGATTGATAAGCACCGTACGGATACCTTCCTCCTTAATGGCTTTCAATGCCTGACTGCCTGAATAATCAAACTCGCCGGCTTCGCCAATCTTCAAGGCACCGGAACCAAGTATAAGAACTTTCTTTATTTTTTCTTTCATATACAATCAATTGCTATTTCATTAACGACTCTGCAAACTTATCGAATATAAATTCCGTATCCGTCGGACCACCACAAGCTTCAGGATGAAATTGAGAAGTGAAGAATGGTTTCGTTTTATGGCGAATGCCTTCATTTGTTCCATCATTCATATTGATAAACAAAGGTTCCCAGTCTTCACCCAACGTATTGGTATCTACCGCATAACCATGATTCTGAGAAGTAATGAAACATTTGTCTGTTCCAACCATGCGAACCGGCTGATTCTGACTGCGATGACCATATTTCAATTTATAAATCTTGGCACCACCAGCTTTTGCCAGCAACTGATTACCCATGCAGATACCACATATCGGACGATTGCCTGCAAGTTCTTTACGAATATGCTGAACTGCCACATCGCATGTATCCGGATCACCGGGACCATTGGCAATAAATAAACCGTCAAACTTAATCTTACTGAAATCATAATCCCATGGAACACGAACAACTTCGAGTCCACGCTTCAGCAAGCAGCGGATGATATTCGCCTTAACACCACAATCAATGAGAACTACACGCTTTCCACGACTATTCTCAGGTTTATATGTGATTACCTCTTTGCAGGAAACTTTATCTACATAATTGATGGCTCCATAATCTGGAAAAGGCATTGATTTCACTTTATCCAAGTCGACATCACCCACCAGAATACGTCCCATCATCACACCATGTTCGCGGATCTTCTTTGTCAATGCACGCGTATCAATACCGGTTATAGCTGGTATCTGCTCTCGTTTAAGCCAGCTTTCCAAGCTCTCTACAGCTTTCCAGTGACTATATTCTTCACTATAATCACTCACAATCATTGCTTCCACATGAATCTTTGCACTCTCCATAAAATCAGGCACGCCATTTTTGGCAAAAGTAAAAGGCGGAACGCCATAATTACCGACCAAAGGATAAGTCAAAACCATTATCTGCCCAGCATAAGATGGATCGGTAAGACTTTCGGGATAACCGGTCATTGCGGTGTTGAAGACGACTTCACCTACTGCATCTTTCTCATATCCGAAAGAGACGCCGCGGAAAAGACTTCCGTCGTCCAAGACTAATGTTGCTGTTTTTCTCTGTTGCATATCTTTACTTATATATTTCTTCTTCCATGTAATTAATAAAAGCATTATTTACCATGCGCGTTCCTCCCTTAGTCGGATAATCGCCTGAAAAATACCAATCGCCCGGATGATTCGGACATGCTTCATGCAGACCGATGAGAGTCTGATAAACAATTTCCACCTTGGCATGCGTGCCTGAAGGTGTAAGTAGTTCGACCATCTTATCCGAAATTTCTTCATCAGTAAAAGAAGCATAAACCTCTTTTACATAATTGATATTCTCATTTTCTACTGCAGGCTGCGTCTGCTGCTTCTTGGCTTTCAGATAAGCGTCATGCAAAATTTGTGTTTCGCCTCTATCTTTAAGTAAAGCCACAGCTGCTTTAAAAGCGATAAATTCATTCATGCGAGACATGTCAATTCCATAATAGTCAGGATATCGCACCTGAGGCGATGATGAAACGATGACAATCTTCTTCGGTTCCAACCGATCAAGAATACTAATAATGCTTTGCTTCAAAGTCGTTCCACGTACGATACTGTCATCAATAATCACCAAATTATCGACATCCGGAACCAAACTGCCATACGTAATATCGTACACATGTGCAGCCAAGTCATTACGACTGTTTCCTTCTGCTATGAATGTACGCAATTTGATATCCTTGATAGCTACCTTTTCTGAACGAACACGCATAGACAAGATACGTTCTAATTCATTCTCCTGAAGAAGATGTTTGCGATCGGCAATCCATTCTTTTTTCAATCCATTGAGGTATTCGTTCAGTCCTTCCAGCATTCCAAAATAAGCCACTTCAGCTGTATTTGGAATAAAAGAAAAGACCGTATGATTCAAATCATTATCAATAGCTTTGAGGATTGCTGGTACCAGATTTTTACCCAAGCGCTTGCGTTCCTGATAAATATCTTTGTCGCTACCACGTGAAAAGTATATGCGTTCGAATGAACAAGCCTTGTTTTCTTTCGGAGCAATAATCTGAGAGGTACGGAATTCTCCTGCCTTATTTATAATCAGAGCTTCACCCCGATTCAATTCCTTTACATCTTCAACAGGTACATTCATAGCCGTCTGAATAACTGGACGTTCAGAAGCGACAATTACTATCTCATCATCCTTATAATAAAACGCCGGACGGATTCCCCAAGGATCGCGAACTGTAAACGATTCGCCGCTTCCAGTTAACCCGCAGATAACGTAACCACCATCCCAACTCGGAGCACATCGTTTCAAAACATTTGATAGATCCACCTGCTCTTCAATGGCATGCGTTAAATCCATACCTTTCAGACCTTCATCCTCGCACTTCTTATAAAGTCGTTCGACTTCGCGATCCAACCGATGTCCCATCTGTTCAAGCATAATAAAAGTGTCAGCGTATGCACGCGGATGCTGTCCTATAGAAGTAATCTCATTAAAAACTTCCTGAACATTTGTAAGATTGAAATTACCGCAGATTGCTAAGTTTTTTGCTCTCCAATTGTTACGACGTAGAAATGGATGGACATAAGAAATACCGGAATTACCGGTAGTACTGTAACGCAAATGTCCCATATAAAGGTTTCCTGCAAAGGGTAGATTCGTTTTAGCAAATATTGGATCATCAATTTTTCCGGGCGGCAAATCTTTGTAATGGCTGTGCACAGCGGAAAATATTTCAGTGATAGCACCTGTGCCTAACGCTCTTTCCCGAAACATATACTCCTCTCCGGGATTAACTTCTAGTTTCACACATGCCAAACCGGCACCTTCTTGCCCACGATTATGCTGCTTTTCCATCAGCAAGTAAAGTTTGTTGAGTCCATACATCCAACTGCCGTACTTCTGATGATAAAACTCTAACGGCTTCAGCAGGCGGACCATGGCTACTCCACACTCGTGTTTAAGTATTTCCATTGGGTTCTACTTATTTTATTTTAGGCACAAAGATACTCATCATATTTCACAAATGAAGCTTTTTAGCATAAAAAAGTATCAGCAATTTCGAACAGACGATATATCTTGTTACATATGCGCAATATGATCAATTAGAAAGAACTCATCATCACCCATAAAGAATTTTTTGTTATACTATAACTCATTTTCGATTTCTTCCTCACATATTTATCGGACCATATATATGGTCTGATCGGTTTATATTATATGGTCTGATCGGCTTATATAATATGGTTTGATTGGTCCATATATATGGTCCGATAAATATATAAGCACCTATACAATAATATTTTATACCAAAAGCGAACTTCTATTTCTTTAAAAACAAATATTCATAAATACAAAAGCATAAACATATATAAAGGTATTAAGTTTGTTATAATATATGAAAGATTGGGAGAACTCGCAGTTTTTAGTTACCTTCGCGTTCGAATTCAAAATGTAATAATAGATATGACGATAGAAAAATTTGCTTTTGTATTCTTTACTATATTGTTGTTTTGCAGCCCAATAAGTGCGCAGGAAGATACAAGTATCACCAGCGGACAAACAACAACACACGATACTATCACAACAGCCAAATCATCCGATTTGGAAAAGATTAATGATATTCGCTCTCAATTGGAAAAAGAAAATAGCACATACAATACGCCTGTTGCAGCGGATAAAAACTTACTCCGTTTCATTCAGAAAGATAACGAAAGTGCGCTCTCTCCGGAAGCTCTCTATTGGATAAATTGGGTAAGAGATGAGGCCAGCAAATTTGATAATACAGTAACATTCAAAGATACAGTTATCCCGAATCCATTGTTCGTGCCATTGGTATTTAAGGGCGGACTCTTCCAAAAAGACCTGCAGCTCTACGATAAGGATTTCTTTCAAAAACAGTTCAACAAATATCCGATGTACAAGCCGGATACAAGTCTGTTTGCCAAAGAAGCATACGACATTGCATTTGAAAACCTCGCATACGACAATATCCGATTAAACCATCCGAGGTATTTCCATTATTCAATGCGTGACCTTCCAAACGATAAGGTAGAAGCTAGAGTAATCAAGAAAGTTAAATATGAACCTGACCTTATTAAGGTTAACAACGATACAAATATCAACGATGTAGATGCTCCGGTAAAATTTATTCCTGAACGTCGTTATTGGACATCGCATTTCGAAAGTGCCGTACAATTCGCTCAGAACTATCTTACTCCGAACTGGTATAATGGTGGAACGAGCACATTGAATCTGAACAACAGACAGTATCTAGCTTATAATTATAATAAAGATCGTGTGCAGATTACAAATGAGATGGAATGGAAAACCAACATTTACACGGCTCCAAAAGATACAATTCACGATTACAAGATCGGTGAAGATGTATTTCGTCTGCACGGGAACGTGGGTTACAAAGCATTTAGCAAATGGTATTATACATTTGATGCCACATTCCAAACACAGCTTTTCTCGAACTTCACCGAAAATACCCAAAACAAACTTGCCGCATTTCTATCTCCTATGAATATCAATGTTGGTCTTGGTATGAAATATGACCTGAACAAAACTTTTCCTAAAGACAAACATAAAAAACTGACGATATCGATAAACTTAGCTCCAATATCCTATACATATATGTATAGTATAAATAAGGATATCGATCTGAGTCGTCACGGTTTTAAGAAAAATCCAGATACGGGCGAATATTACCGGTCATTAAACCAGTTTGGTTCGACCATCAACTCGACAGCCACTTTCCAATTAAATAGAAATGTAAGCTGGTATTCACGTTTCTACTACTTCACCAACTACAATCGTGTATTGAGTGAATTCGAAAATAGATTAAACATAGCCATCAGCCGTTTCTTCTCTACAACGATATCGGCCAACCTTCGATTCGATGATGGAGTCACCAAGAAAGCTGATTATGACCACTATCTCCAGATTAATGAACTGTTAAGCTTTGGATTCAATTACAAATGGTAAATGATAGTGCATATTTCTTGAATATAAACTATGTTAATCCTAACACAATTGCTAAATAATACGTATTTTTGTCGTGGTTTTGTAAAGTCGAGTTTACAATATGAGCGAGAATATAAATCATACAGGAGTCATAGAAAAGATTGCCGACGGCATCGTCTATGTAAGGATTATTCAGCAATCGGCTTGCGGGGTTTGTGAAGCCCGTAAGATGTGTATCACATCCGAAAGCAAAAAGAAAATCGTTGAAGTACCCGACAATACCGGACGGTATCAAATAAATGAAGAAGTTGAGCTATGTGGCCGCAGTTCAATGGGTTTAGAAGCGGTATTAATAGCATTCGTACTTCCAATGATTATCCTCATTGGAGCTGTTGCTTTTGGTTCGGCAGTTCATTGGGAAGAAACTACAAGCGGATTAGTTGCCATCTTGCTATTGGTTCCTTATTACGGCATCTTGTATATGTTCCGTGAAAAACTCAAAAAGAAATTCGTATTCACTCTTAGAAAATTAAACTAAACAAATATCATGATTTTAATTGCCATTATTTTATTAGGAGCAATTGGAGCTATAAGCGCTATTATGTTGTACGCTGCTTCCAAGAAATTTGAAGTTTACGAAGATCCCCGTATCGCACAAGTACAGGAAGTTTTGCCTGGAGCTAATTGTGGCGGTTGCGGACATCCGGGTTGTAGTGGTTTCGCTTCTGCATGTGTTAAGGCAGACACCCTCGAAGGACTTTTATGTCCTGTTGGTGGAATGCCTGTCATGAGCAAAGTTGCCGCAGTTCTTGGAAAAGAGGTCGTCAACACTGAGCCAATGGTTGCAGTTGTTCGTTGTAACGGAACATGCGAAGCTCGTCCTCGCATCAACAGTTATAACGGTGTAAAGAAATGCTCGATCGCATCAACCTTGTACGGTGGCGAAACAGGCTGTAGTTTTGGATGTTTAGGATTCGGTGATTGCGAAGCCGCATGTAATTTTGATGCGATTCATGTCAATCCAGCTACTGGACTTCCAGAGGTAGATGAAGATAAGTGTACCTCTTGTGGTGCATGTGTAAAAGCTTGTCCGAAAGGAATCATCCAGTTGCGTAAGAAGGGACCAAAATCCCGCCGAATCTTCGTCAGTTGCATGAACAAAGACAAAGGTGCTGTCGCTCGCAAAGCCTGTACCAATGCTTGTATCGGATGTGGAAAATGTGCTAAGGAATGTCAGTTCGATGCAATAACGGTTGAGAATAACCTGGCTTACATCGACTTCAACAAATGCCGCTTATGCCGCAAATGCGTAGCTGTTTGTCCCACAGGCGCTATTCATGAACTAAACTTCCCGCCTCGTAAGGAAGTTGCTACTCCTACTGCCGACAAAGTACAACCGGCCACAGCACCTAAAGCTGTTACAACAACAGCTCCAAAGGCTGAAGTGAAAGCTCCTGCTGCTGAAATAAAAGCATCGGAAGCAGAAAAGAAGGCTCCTGTTGCTGAAGCAACTGCTCCAAAAATATCAGAAGAAACAAATCAAAATAAAATCTAATAATATGCTAAGGACATTTAGAATCGGAGGTATTCATCCGCCCGAGAACAAATTGTCTGCCGGAAAGAAGATTACGGTCCTGGCAGCACCTAAACAGGTCATCATTCCATTAGGACAGCATATCGGAGCACCGGCTCAGGCAGTAGTCCAGAAAGGCGATGTAGTAAAAGTTGGTACACTGATTGCCAAAGCAGGAGGTTTTGTATCGGCAAATATTCATTCATCCGTTTCTGGCAAAGTTAATAAGATTGACAATGCTTTGGATGCAAGTGGTTACAAACGTCCGGCCATCTTCATTGACGTTGATGGCGACGAATGGGAAGAAACAATCGACCGAAGTGACACTTTAGTAAAAGAATGCAGTTTATCTGCCAAAGAGATTGTAGCAAAGATTGCCCAAGCCGGTATCGTCGGTATGGGTGGTGCAACATTCCCAACACAAGTAAAACTAACTCCGCCTCCTGGAAGCAAAGCTGATATCATCATTGTCAACGCAGTAGAATGCGAACCGTATCTTACAGCCGATCATTCGCTGATTTTGGAAAAAGCGGAACAGATATTAGTGGGAACTTCCCTGCTTATGAAAGCAGTTGATGTGAACCGCGCAGTTATCGGTATTGAAAATAATAAACCTGACGCTATCGCACTGCTGCAAGAGCTTGCAGGCAACTATAAAGGTATTGATATCATGCCTTTAAAGATGAAATACCCGCAAGGCGGTGAAAAACAACTTATTGATGCTGTGGCAAACCGACAGGTCAAAAGTGGAGCCCTTCCTATATCGGAAGGTGCTATTGTACAAAATGTTGGGACTGTATACGCTATATACGAAGCTGTTCAGAAAAACAAGCCGTTATTTGAACGTGTGGTTACAGTTACAGGTAAATCTGTTGCTAACCCGTCAAACTTTCTAGTTCGTATCGGAACACCAGTTAGTGTGCTGATTGACGCAGCAGGAGGCATTCCTGAAGATACAGGAAAAATCATCAACGGTGGTCCGATGATGGGTAAAGCATTGATGAGTACCGATGTTCCGGTAACTAAAGGCAGTTCCGGCATATTGCTTCTCACTCGCAAAGAGTCCGAACGTAAACCGGCAAGCGACTGTATCCGTTGTGGTAAATGTATCGATGTTTGCCCGATGGGACTCAATCCTACGCTATTGATGAACGCTACAGAATTCAAAAACTGGGAACTGGCTGAAAAGAATCATATTACCGATTGTATCGAATGTGGTTCTTGTATTTATACCTGCCCGGCATATCGTCCGCTTCTGGACTATATCCGCTCAGGAAAGGGAACTGTAATGAATATTATTCGTACAAGAAAAGCAACAAAATAAGTGCAATATGGAAAATAAATTAATCGTATCTCCCTCACCTCATATCCATGGAGGTGATAGCATAAGTAAAAATATGTACGGTGTGCTGATTGCCCTTATTCCGGCTTTCCTGGTATCACTTTACTTCTTCGGACTGGGCGCATTGATTGTAACTGTCACATCAGTTTTCTTCTGCGTGCTCTTCGAATATCTTATTGCAAAATTCATCTTGAAAAAGGAACCAACCATCACGGACGGTTCTGCTATACTGACCGGTGTTCTGCTAGCATTCAACTTGCCTTCAAATCTTCCGGTTTGGATCATAATGATTGGTGCACTGGCAGCTATCGGTATTGGTAAAATGTCGTTTGGCGGCTTAGGTAAAAACATCTTCAACCCGGCATTGACAGGACGTATCTTCCTGTTGATTTCTTTCCCGGCACAAATGACGACCTGGCCGCTTGTCGATTCGCTGAATCCTTTCCCAATGACTTATACAGATGCCAACACAGGTGCAACTGTTTTGTCTTTGATGAATGAACATGCTTTAGACAAGTTACCGAGTCTAAGCGACATGCTGATTGGAAATATGGGCGGCAGCCTTGGTGAAGTTTGTGCTGTTGCACTGCTTCTGGGCTTCGTCTATATGTTGTGGAAAAAGATTATTACCTGGCATATTCCAGTATCTATCCTGGTTACAGTATTTGTGTTCACAGGTATAATGCATTTGGCTAACCCGGCTGCTTACGCAAGTCCATTCGTTCACTTGTTGACTGGTGGTTTGATGTTAGGATCAATATTCATGGCAACCGATTATGTCACCTCTCCAATGAGCAAAGGCGGCATGATAGTTTATGGCGTTGGCATTGGCATTCTGACTACGCTAATCCGTCTGTTCGGATCGTATCCTGAAGGTATGTCGTTCGCCATCTTCATCATGAATGGTGTAACTCCGCTCATCAATACATTTATGCAACCTAAACATTTCGGAGGGAAAAAAGCATGAAAAGATTACAATCCAATTTACCCAACATGTTCCTCTCGCTTACAATCATTTGTATCGTGTCAGGAGCTATATTGGCAAGCGTAAATATGAAGACGTTGGCGCCTATCAAGGCTACACAGGAAAAGATTCTACAACAGGCCATCAAGGACGTAACGCCAGAATTCAATAATAATCCTGCAACTGAAGCTTATATGGCAGCTACTAGTGATGGCGATTCTTTAAAAATATATCCGGCAAAGAAAGACGGACAGTTTGTTGGCGCCGCTATCGAAAGTAACACGGAAAAAGGTTTCGGAGGAAAGATTGAAGTCATGGTTGGCTTTGATGCCAAAGGCAAACTGCTGAACTACACGGTACTCAAACATTCTGAAACGCCAGGTTTAGGCGCAAAGATGCAAGATTGGTTCCGTATGAATAAAAACAAACAAAATGTTTTAGGTCGTGATATGACAAAAGGCAATCTGAAAGTCACAAAAGATGGTGGCGATGTGGATGCTATTACAGCTGCAACTATCTCAAGCCGTGCATTCCTGAATGCCGTAAACCGCGCCTACAGCGCCTATGCTGCTACCGATGCACAATCGGGAGCTTCTGCACAAGCTGCTGCTGACAGTACATCTATTAATCAAGGAGGACAACAACAATGAGTAATCTGAAAATACTTCTCAACGGTCTTATTACTGAAAACCCGACATTCGTCTTGATCTTGGGCATGTGCCCTACATTGGCAACAACGACGTCAGGACTGAACGGCATGAGTATGGGACTTGCTACCGCGTTCGTTCTTATTTGTTCGAACATGGTTATATCGGCGCTGAAAAATGTAATTCCTGATATGGTCCATATCCCGGCTTACATTGTAGTTATTGCGACATTTGTTACAGTAGTACAGATGTGCATGCAAGCTTTTGTTCCGGAACTCTATTCGAAACTAGGTCTTTTCATTCCGCTGATTGTTGTAAACTGTATTGTACTGGGTCGTGCTGAATCTTTCGCTGCTAAACACAGTGTGATTAATTCAGCTTTCGACGGCATCGGAATCGGTCTTGGCTTTGCATGTGCATTGACGTTACTGGGCAGTTTACGTGAACTGCTGGGAACTGGCAAAGTTTTCGGCTTGACACTAATGCCAGAGCAATACGGCTCTCTGATCTTTGTATTGGCTCCTGGAGCTTTCATTGTACTAGGCTATTTGGTAGCCATCATGAACAAACTGCGTAAAGCATAAAAAAGAACATATATGGAATATTTACTAATATTTATAGCTGCCGTATTTGTCAACAATATTGTGTTGACGCAGTTCTTAGGTATCTGCCCGTTCCTCGGCGTATCAAAGAAAATTGAAACAGCTGCCGGCATGGGTGCAGCCGTTACATTCGTGCTTACGATATCAACAATCGTAACATTCCTGGTACAGAAATATGTACTTGACCCATTTAATATGGGCTACTTGCAGACTATTGCTTTTATCTTGATCATCGCCGCACTTGTGCAGATGGTTGAAATTATATTGAAGAAAGTGTCGCCTTCGCTCTATCAGGCACTGGGTGTCTATCTGCCTTTGATTACAACAAACTGCTGTATTTTAGGTGTTGCAATCTTAGTGATTCAAAAAAAATACAATCTACTGGAGTCGACTGTCTTCGCTTTCTCTACAGCAATCGGTTTTGCATTGGCATTGATTATCATGGCTGGAATCCGTGAACAAATTGCAATGACCCACATTCCGAATGGAATGAAAGGGACACCTATCGCTTTAATTATCGCCGGCTTGCTGGCTATGGCATTTATGGGATTTTCCGGAATTGTATAACAATAATATCTAAAGAGTATGAAACAAAAGATTTTAGTAGCCGGCGGTACTGGATACATCGGCTCTCACACCACAGTTGAACTACAGAATGCAGGTTATGACGTGGTTATCATCGATAACCTCTCTAACTCAAATATTGAAGTGCTTGATGGTATTGAACACATCACCGGCATTCGTCCGGAATTTATTGAATTAGACTTGAAAGATAAGGATGCGACTCGCAAGGCACTAGCTTCGCAACCGGGTATCAAAGGCATCATCCTTTTCGCAGCCAGCAAAGCTGTGGGCGAATCAGTACAGAAACCTTTGCTTTATTATCGCAACAATATCACTACACTGATCAACTTGCTTGAGCTAATGCCCGAGTTTAGCATTGAAGGCATCGTGTTCTCTTCATCGTGTACAGTTTATGGTCAACCGGATCCAGAGAATCTGCCTGTTACCGAGAGTGCACCTATCAAACCGGCCACTTCTCCTTACGGTAACACAAAGCAGATCAACGAAGAGATTATCCGCGACACAATTCATGCCGGTGCTCCATTCAAAAGTATCATCCTTCGCTACTTCAATCCAATTGGTGCACATCCAACAGCTGAAATAGGCGAACTGCCGAATGGCGTTCCTCAGAATCTGATTCCATATCTTACCCAGACGGCTATGGGAATCCGTAAGGAACTGAGCGTATTTGGTGATGACTATAACACACCTGATGGTTCTTGCATCCGCGACTATATTAACATTGTTGACTTGGCTAAAGCTCATGTTACAGCAATGGATCGTATGTTGGGTGGAAAGTCTACAGATCATGTTGAAATATTCAATCTGGGGACTGGTCGTGGTGTCTCAGTACTTGAACTGATCAACACTTTCGAACAGGCTACTGGAGTGAAAGTTCCACACAAGATTGTAGGGCGTCGCGAAGGCGATATCGAACAAGTGTGGGCTAATCCTGAACGCGCTAACAAAGTTCTGTGCTGGAAAGCTCAAGAAACTTTGGCAGATACACTGGCTTCTGCTTGGAAATGGCAACTCAAACTTCGTGAAAAAGGTATCATGTAACTGGAACTTACTTTTATAAGAGGGCATATAAATTTATCGGCACGCATCTAATTTATGATGCGTGCCGTTTTCTTCATCAATAAAGTAGGAAAATGAGAAATGTGCGTAATTGAATTTATTATGTAAGTTCAACTACATACGTGTATAATTTTATTTTCTTATGTATGTAAATAAATTTTCATACGTGTGTATTTTTATTTATACTGAGAGTAATTTCGGACGCACACAAAAAACCCACCATTGAAAGTAGAGCATCAATGGCGGGTTAGTTATTTAGTCACAATTTTATTAAGACAATTTGTGAATCACAATACCTGAACGGAGTTTCGGTTCGAACCAAGTTGTTTTTGGAGGCATGATATTTCCAGTATCGGCAATATCCATGATTTGTTTCATAGAAACCGGATAAAGAGCCAATGCCATCTTCATCTCACCACTGTCAACACGGCGCTTAAGTTCGCCCAATCCACGGATTCCTCCAACGAAATCAATACGTTTGTCGGAACGTAAATCGGTGATGCCCAACAGCTCATTTAAAATCAGATTAGATGAAATCGTAACGTCGAGCACACCAATTGGGTCGTTGTCAACATAAGTTCCGAATCTAGCTGTCAAACTATACCATTTGCCTTCCAAATATAGAGAGAAATTATGAAGCTTTGTCGGCTTATATATTTCTGTTCCCTTTTCTTCGACTGTAAAGTTTTTATCCAAAGCTTTGAGGAACTGAGCGCCACTCATTCCATTCAAATCCTTCACCACGCGATTATAATCAATAACAGTCAATTGACTTGCCGGGAAGCAAACGGCCATGAAATAGTTGTACTCCTCATTGCCCGTATGATTCAGATTCTGACGAGCCTTTTCGGCACCAACCAGCGCAGCTGCAGCAGAACGATGATGACCATCAGCAATATACATGGCAGGAATTGCTGAGAACAAATCAGTAATACGCGCAATGTCGGCCTCATCATCAACAAGCCAGAAGGTATGACGGAAGCCATCCAATGAAGCAACAAAATCATACTCAGGCTTCTGAGCAGTATAACGAGCTACAATAGCATCAATATCTGCATTATCAGGATATGCAAAAAATACAGGCTCAATGTTGGCATTGTTCACACGCACATGCTTCATGCGATCTTCTTCTTTGTCTCGGCGTGTCAGTTCATGTTTTTTAATAACACCGTTCATGTAATCAGGGACATACGCACCAACGACCAAACCATATTGCGTTTTACCGTTCATCGTTTGGGCATAAATATAGTACATCTCCTTCTTGTCTTGAACAAGCCAGCCCTTATCCTGAAACTTCTTAAAGTTAGCGGCCGCTTTCTCATAAACGCGCGGATCCTGCTCGTCTGTTCCTTCAGGAAAATCTATTTCCGGCTTAATAATATGATAAAGAGACTTCTCATTACCGGCAGCTTCGACGCGAGCTTCGTCGGAATCAAGAACATCGTATGGACGCGACGCTACCTGCTCGACCAAGTCCTTTGGAGGACGAATGCCTTTAAAAGGTTTTATACGTGCCATAACTCAAGTTATTTATTAACTTTAAACTTCTCGATACCTTCTTTCAAGAAACCTTCTATCTGCTTTGCAGCAGCGATACCAGCATTGATGTTAGCTTCAGCTGTTTGAGCACCCATCTTTTTCGGTGTTGAGAAGTAACGATCAGCAAACTGTTCTTTGAACTTCGCATCACTGTCTGGCATAATGTCGGTAATGTATTTGAAGTCGGGACGTTCAGCCATTAACTTCAACAAACCTTCCTCATCAATAACCTCTTTGCGAGCAGTATTCAGCAGGATTGCACCCTTAGGCATAGTGCTCAACAAATTATAATTGATAGAGTTCTTTGTTTCCGGTGTTGCAGGAATATGCAATGAAACGATGTCGCAAAGTTTGAACAAGTCTGCCGTAGCATCAACAGCGTTCACGCCAGCTTCCTCTATTGCAGCTTTAGGACAATATGCATCATAAGCATAAACTTCCATACCAAAACCTTTAGCAATACGGGCCACATTACGACCTACATTTCCAAATGCAAGAATACCCAGTTTTCTACCTTTCAATTCTTTACCGGATGTTCCGTTGTAGAAGTTACGAACAGCGAAAACCAACAAACCAAAAGCCAGTTCAGCAACAGCATTAGAGTTCTGTCCCGGTGTGTTCATCACACAAACCTTATGAGCAGTAGCGGCAGCCAAATCCACATTATCATAACCGGCACCGGCACGAACGACGATCTTCAATGCTTTGGCAGCATCGAACACTTCATTATCGATTTTATCACTGCGGATGATGATGGCATCCACATTTTTCACTGCTTCAAGAAGTTTTGCCTTCTCTCCGTATTTCTCAAGAAGCACTAGTTCATCACCGGCAGCTTCAACAACTTCACGAATGCCTTTCACAGCTATCGGAGCAAAAGGTTTATCTGTAGCTACTAATATTTTTGCCATAATTAATGTTGTCTTTCAAAATCTTTCATACATGCAATTAACGCTTCAACGCTACTCTTAGGCATTGCGTTGTAAAGAGAAGCACGGAAACCACCAACAGAGCGATGTCCCTTGATACCAACCATTCCGGCAGCAGAAGCGAACTTACTGAATTCTTCTTCCAAATCCTTATATTCTTCGTTCATAACGAAGCATACATTCATGATAGAGCGATCTTCAGGAACAACCGTGCCATGGAACAATTTATTACGATCTATTTCGTCATAGAGGATAGCAGCATTCTCTTCATCCTTTTTCTGCATAGCCTTGATGCCACCCTGCTGTTTGTACCACTGCAATGTCTGCAAAGCAGAGTAGATAGGCAATACAGGAGGAGTGTTGAACATCGACTGTTTATCCGCATGTGTCTTATAATTCAACATAGTCGGGATCTGATGATCCACATGACCGAGTGCATCTACGCGAACTACAACCCATGTCAGTCCGGCAGGAGCCAAATTTTTCTGGGCACCACCATAGATGATATCATACTTGGATACATCTACCGGACGAGAGAAAATATCAGACGACATATCAGCAACCAAACGAACCTTCAAATCAGGATCCTGACGAAGTTCGGAACCGTAGATTGTATTGTTGGAAGTAAAGTGGAAATAGTCTGAGTCCTCAGGGACTGTATAGCCTTTTGGTACATAAGTATAATTCTTGTCCTTAGACGATGCAACCACGTTTACTTCGCCAAAAAGTTTAGCCTCCTTGATAGCCTTCGATGCCCACGTGCCTGTATCCAAATAAGAGGCTTTCTTATTCAACAGGTTAAAAGGTACCATACAGAACTGTAAGCTGGCACCACCGCCCAAGAACAGAACTTCATAGCCTGCCGGAATATCCAGCAATTCTTTAAACAGTGCCTGAGCTTCGTCATTTACAGCAACAAACTCTTTACTTCTGTGAGAGATCTCCAGAAGAGATAAACCCATTCCTGCAAAATTCTCAACGGCAGCTGCCGTGTTCTTGATTGTGAACTCACTCAAAATTGAGGGACCTGCATAAAAATTGTGCTTCTTCATGTCAAAAAAACATTTTATTGTTAATACTAATACTTTAAATTTCTATTTCAATGCCATTGTAGAGCGTTCGTTAATATCGATCACCCCACAATCGCTTCATTTGTTCAATCAATTTATGTTCAGCAGGATTCTCCTGCCCAATCCAGAATCGTTCTTTCAGCAACTCCTTAGGCAAATATTCCTGATCCACAAAATGACCTTCATAATCATGAGCATATTTATATCCTTTGTGATAACCCAGCTCATTCATCAACTGAGTTGGAGCATTACGTAGATGGAGCGGAACAGGGAGATTTCCTGTACGATTAACCAGTTCAGAAGCTGTTTCCAAAGCCATATACGACGAATTGCTCTTTGCACTGCAAGCCAGGTAGACTGTAGTCTCTGCTAAAATAATGCGTCCTTCCGGCCATCCTATCTTTTTCAAAGCATCAAAACAAGCATTTGCCAACAACAATGCATTCGGATTCGCCAACCCTATATCTTCCGAAGCTGAGATAACCAGGCGACGTGCGATAAACTCAGGATCCTCTCCTCCTGCGACCATCCTGGCCAACCAATAAATAGCGGCATCCGGATCACTGCCTCTAATCGACTTTATAAAAGCCGATATAATATCATAATGCATCTCACCGCCTTTATCATAAGCCGCCGGATTTTCCTGCAAACGATTTACCACCATTTGATCAGTTATCTCAATCTTCTCACTGCCTTCTTCTGCAGCAACCACCAGTTCCAAAATATTAAGCAACTTACGCGCATCCCCTCCGGAAAAACGCAACAAAGCATCTGTTTCACGAATCACAATGTTCAATGATTTCAGATACACATCTTCTGTAAGAGCTCTATGCAACAACGTCAGCAGATCTTCTTTATCCAACGATTTCAGCACATACACCTGACAGCGCGATAACAATGGTCGTATAACTTCAAAGGAAGGATTCTCTGTCGTAGCGCCGATCAATGTAACCACACCTGTTTCAACAGCTCCCAACAATGAATCCTGTTGTGACTTACTGAAACGATGAATCTCATCAATGAACAATATCGGCGATACGCTATTGAAAAAACGATTGCTCTTTGCCTTCTCAATGACCTCTCGCACTTCTTTTACTCCCGAACTTACAGCGCTTAATGTATAAAATGGCGCATTCAGTTTATTCGAAATAATATAGGCCAAAGTAGTCTTTCCTACACCCGGCGGCCCCCACAATATAAATGAAGGCACATGCCCGGCGTCAATCATTTGCCTTAGCACAGCGCCCTGTCCTACCAAGTGTTTCTGTCCGATATACTCATCCAAAGTCTTCGGACGTAACCTTTCTGCTAACGGTTGACTATTCATGCTGACAAAAGTCGTACATTTTATTCACTTATCAAAGAATATGTGCTAAAAAAACATCTTGATTTTGATGTTTAATAGCATGTTTCTCTACCAAATTGTAAGTTATAAGCCCGTTTAAAGCGTGCACACACCGTACACACCTCTCAATATGTCAAAACATCTTACAAAAAAACGAACATAAATACATATTAATCCTAACATTTACTTTTCAGCAAATTTCACATCAATACCCTTATCATTTCTGGCCTTCAAAGCAAGAACACGACTTCTCACCTTCACTTTTCCCTTCACAAACTCCGGTATATTATACGACTTCATGAAACGAGAATAGAAGTTCGGATCTTTTTGGGGAACCAAGAATGGCTTTCCTGCTTTTCCATCTTTCCCCATATAGGCAATAAATGGTCGCGTATACAAACCATCCAGACGCCGACTGCCAAATACAAACCAGCGGCTATTGCTACTCCAAGAATGATAGCTTTCAACATCCTTGCTATTCACTTCATCCAACGGACGAATTTGTTTCGAAGCCAAGTCAACCAGATACAAATCCGCATCTTTATGCCAAATAGAGAAATTGCCATAACCCGATTTCGTAAACATCAAATAACGCCCATCAGGCGAAACCCGTGGAAACGAAGCGCTACGATCATCACTATGCGCATTATATAATGTATCTACTTTTGTTCCGAACGAACGAGTTGCTGGATCAAAAGAAATAGAGCACAGACTATACTTTGCCTTTTTAAATTCTTTTGGGATACTACATGAATCCGACGAACAAAAATAAAGTGTTTTCCCATCCGGAGAGAATGTAGGGAATGTTTCAAAAGCTGCTTTCGAAGAAGTCAAATCAGAAGAAACTACCTCGTGCTTCTCAACATCATAAACCACAACATCCGAAGCTTCATCAAAGACTTCAATCCTGTTGCGGTCATTCAAATGAAACGCCTGATTTGTCTTGTTCACTGAAAAGGCTACATATTTTCCTGACGGATGCCATGAAGGATAAACCAAAGCAGAAATAGTTTTGTCTGTCTTTGTATTCAACTTCTCAACCGTATTCCCATTAATCAACATGGTTCCAGGATACTTGGCACGCATGTGGAAAAGCATCTTGTCAGGATTCTGCATACAGAAAGAGTGGCAATTCATACAGCCATTGTCTGTCATTTTGTTCTCTAGGATAGCTGTCTGATCATAATTTTCGAGATCACGCTGATAAATACCCATTTCACTCCACAGTGAATAACCCGGAGCAATCAGACGATAAGCAATATATCCATCCACAGGTTCAGCAGCAATAATCATCTTAAAAGGTTGATAACCCATCCAGATGCCATCCTTCTTTGATACCAGTGAGACAGTTATTTCTTTTCCAATAGCTGCTTTAAGCATCTTCTTCCATTTTGAAGCCGGAATTTCGAAGCAGCCATTAGCACCATGGACAGAGAATTGCTCACCACCACCTGCAAAAGTAGCATAAGCATCTCCACCTCCAACGATTTTAAAGTCAAGAGGTGCTATATTTGAAGGAATTGTCACTCCTGCATAATCAGGAGCGATGACCGGTTGCTTATCAACCATCTTGTCGGCATTCGGAGCACTACTGCAAGCTGATAATACAGCCAGCATACATATATATATATAATTTTTATTCATATTTCTACCTCCCGATTATTTAAACATATAATAGAACCAATAAGTATTTCCAAAAGAATTATATAGCAAGCCCGGAAGTTCACTTGGATTATTCCGCCCTTCCAAAACAGCATTCTTATATATCATAAAACGCTGAATCACTTCTTCCGATATACCCATCTGATGCCACTTCTCCGAATCCTGCTCTGAAACAGCAATCATAGCCTCCTGCAAATAAACCGGTATAGTCGGCATAGCTTGTGTACCTCTATATTTTTCAACCAAAGCTTTCAAATTATTCATATCCTTCACTAACAAATAAAATGCAGCCAAAAATTCAAATGGAGCCTTGTAGGAAGGATTTACATCTGTCATCAAACGTAAATCGGCTTCAAACCCTCCATTTACCTGCGCCAAATCACTTTGGTTTTCCGGAGGAAGCGATTTCCTGCGCGGTCCCAATATTGGATCCGCTGCTACAGCCGCATTATTATTCAGAAATTTACGTTGAGACTTTGCCCAATCCTTATAATAAAATGTATTTTCTAAGATACGAATATATTTTTCAGCTACAGGATACGCACCATAAATCAAGTTCGTTTGAACCAAACGTTTTAGCATGCGAGGGTTGCCATATCCCATTGCACTGATATAACTTTCAAAAGCCATTTCCTGAGCGGGACTCATATACCCGGCAGCGAAATATACATCACTCAATAACGAAGATATCTGCTCGGATTTGTTCCAATCGACATGCAAACCTGTCGGACCATGCTGATCGTAGTCAAACATTTTAGACAACAATTCACCTTTCTGCTGCAAAGCTATATTCAAATAGCACATATACAAATAATTTGTCAATTTTTCGCTACATGCATCAATAATCTTATCCCATTGTTCTGTTCGCGCATAATAATCCAATTCTTTCAATTTTGCCGATTTAATATCTGAATATTTTGGCAGCCCCCAATGTAGCACAAGTGCAACTACAATTACCTGCAACACTGCTTCGGTAATTCGACGCGACATCTTTGGGAAACTCTTTCGTTTACGAAGAAAGAATGCACACAGATATACAACAATCAAGGCAATCCAAGAAAAATAGATAACCGATTTCGGTTTCAATCCTTGATGAAAATACACATCTGGTAAAAAGGCAAAGCGATATTCGCCAATAAAAGAATAGTAAAGTGAAAGGATTGCACAAAGGAATGCCAGAGCACAGCTTAACAATATCCAATAGCCTTTTGGTGTCCGATTCAATAATTCAAAACAAGACACTAAGACAGCAAACAAAATGGCAACAGGTCCTGCACACCAATATAAGATTGGTGTAAAAACGATGCCACAACATATACGAAAACGTTGGTCTTTAATTACCATATAAAGCCATATTGCAGCTACAGCCATACAGAATGAAACTGTCCCCCAAAAGCGGTAATTGAAATCAAGTTCAATAAACATCAACATAATAACAGGGAGCAATGGCAAAAGAAAAGCTTCTGAGAATGGCGATATACGACGAATCACCTCTCCAATCATCCAACCAGTCAATGCCAAAAACGCTGATACAATAAGCGGTCCATAATATGGAAGAATAAAGAACTGCACAAAAAATTCTGAAATCCAAAGAGTCAATCCGCCCGGTTGTTCAATACGATCAACCCAATAAGACCAAGTTGATTGAAACAGTTGGTCTTGTTCAATATAAAAGAAGTGGAAGTGAAAGTTCATCTGCAAAAAGGCGAACAATGCACCAAAAACCACAATCCAAAATGCTGCAATTTTATATTTCATGAGAATAGATATTAAGTATGTTTTACTAATTCATAATGTTTATCAACGCACTTGGGTAATTCATTCGGATAGTGAGTCACATAGATAAGCGTTTTTCCTGGACGATTGCAAAAGCGTTCAATAATTCGTCCAACTTTCTTTTTGTTGCTTATATCCAAACCGTGCAACGGTTCATCCAAAATCAAGAGATCCGGATCTTTTACAAAAGCCCGAGCCAAAAGCACCAGACGTTGCTCACCTGACGACAAAGTCAAGAACGGGCGTCCTTTCAGTTTTTCAATGCCGAAAACATGCATCCATTCTTTGGCTACAAAAAGTTGTTGAGCCGAACAAATTCTGTAAAGTCCTATCGAGTCAAAGAATCCAGAACCCACAATGTCCACTGCAGGCACATTTTCCATATAATACAGATGCATTTCCGGAGACACATATCCAATACGCTTCTTTATTTCCCAAATACTTTCGCCTGTACCACGTTTGCGGTCAAAAAGATATAGCGTGTTTGCATATGCCTGTGGATTATCAGCATAAATCAGACTCAGAAGCGTTGATTTACCAGATCCATTAGGTCCTGACAGCGACCACTTCTCGCCATTCTTCACCTCCCAATCCAGGTCTTTCAAAATAGTCCGTTTTCCATATTCTATATGTATATGTTCCATCCTGAAAGTCACACTATGTTCAGAAGGCTGCCGTTCTGCATCAATAGGTAACACAGGCTCTTCCTGAACCACTCTGTTCTTACCTTCAGAAGTAAATAATTCAGAAATCAGATACTCATTATCCAGGAATCTTTCCCGAGTTGACGAATCTATAATCTCACATGCTTTTACCGAAAGGACATTCGTAATCATATCTGGAATATCAGCAGGATTACAAAGCAATAATATAACTTGAAGTCCGCTCAATTCAGTCAAACTCCGTAATACATCCACCAGTAACTTTCTTGAGGCACTATCCAATCCGATAAACGGATTATCCAATATCAATATTCTCGGATGCTTTAAGAGTGTCCGTAAAATCAAAAACTTTCTTAGTTCCCCACTCGATAGATAGATAATTTTTTTTGTCAAAGAGCTCTTTCCACCAAAACGAGTCAACAGTTCCTGATAATCTGGCGAGTCTTCGTCGCCTGCTAAAAGTTCTTTTACCGTAGGCATATCCTCAGATTCCGTTGCATGCCAACGTTGCTGATAATAAGAATTCCGATAATCGGCTAATGAATATATATCTTTAAAAGCAATACTCTTCACCAAGTCACTTGCTTTTCCTTCAAAACCAAAAACGACATCACCCTGTTCGATAGCAGTACGACACTGAACAATATCTGCCAACAGAGTCTTACCAGACCCATTTGGTCCAATTATCGCCCACTGCTCACCTTTACGTAACGTCCAGCAAATAGGATTTTTGAAACGTAATTCCGGCAAACGTGCTATAACACCATTTATATGAACTGTGAAATCTGTATCTTCCTGCATTGTTTTTATCTTTAATGAACACGAGTTCCTTTAGACTGATGAATATCCGAAGCCTGAGTGATGATCACTTCTTTCACACCCGCTTCAATAGCTTGGAATGAATTTTCAAGCTTTGGAATCATTCCGCCTTGGATTACTCCCTGTTCAACATATTTATTGAAAGTATCCTTATCGATTTCAGGTATGACACTTTCATCATCATCTTCATCACTCAAAACCCCTTTCTTCTCGAAGCAGAACATCAGCGTCACATCAAAAAATTTTGATAAAGCTTTCGCCACCTCTCCGGCAATCGTATCAGCATTAGTATTCAGCATACAACCTTTTCCGTCATGCGTCAACGGAGCCATCACCGGTACAATATTCTGTTTTATCAACAAAGCCAGTTGCTCAGCATTAACCCTCTTCACATCGCCCACAAAGCCATAATCGACATCAGCCACCGGACGCTTGTCAGAAAGAATCACATTCAAATCGGCACCCGTAAGTCCCAAAGCATTTATGCCCAGAGCCTGCAAACCTGCCACAATATTTTTATTGACAAGACCGCCATAAACCATCGTCACTACCTTCAATGTTTCAGCATCAGTTATACGGCGACCTTTCACCATCTTGCTTTCAATACCTAATTGCGAAGCCAACTTAGTTGCGGAGCGTCCACCTCCGTGTACAAGAATTTTAAATCCTTGAATCTTAGAGAAATCACAAAGCAACTGCTGCAATGTATCTTTCTCCTCAACAATCTTTCCTCCTACTTTAATCAAAGTCAGCTTTTCCATATTTTAATTTTTTTGGGTCAAAGGTAGTAAAAAAAGAAAATAATTATCTACTTTTGCCCCAACGATTGCGGTAGTAGCTCAGTTGGTAGAGCATCAGCTTCCCAAGCTGAGGGTCGCGAGTTCGAATCTCGTCTGCCGCTCAAATTGATAATGAACAGATTACGATTATTTTCATCCTTCATTTTAGCACCTTCTTATTTTTTAGAACTTCTCTTGTTTGTAACAACACAGACAGAATTATTAATGCAATTCCCACATAAAACGAGAAATTCAATTCTTTAGCCTCACCAAAGAAAATCATGGCAAGGATAATACTATATATTGGTTCTAGATTATAGCTCAGATTGACAGTGAAAGCAGAAACTTTCTGCAATACTTGAATCTGCAGCATATATAATCCAATTGTACAAACAAAAGCAAGCAAAAGCAGATATCCCAAATTAGCCATTCCGGGCAACATCGTAGTGATTGGGAAATAATACAAATATATGGGCGACAAGCAAGTGAGCCCTAAACAACCACCCATCATTTCATAAAGCAACATCACACTCGTCGAATGGTTTCGTCCCACACGTTTATTAGTTATGGTAAATAATGCGCAAAAAACAGAAGAGATAATTCCCAGAATTATTCCCAACCGATAACGTACATCAAAGTGGAATATAAGTACTATTCCCAATACGGCAATCATACTAAACAGTAACTCCTTCACCGAAAACTTACGATGAATGATCACAGGTTCCAAAATAGCTGTAAAAAAGCCTACTGTTGAAAAGCAAACCACTCCAATAGAAACATTCGCAGCTTTAATACTTCCAAAAAAACCGACCCAATGCAATCCAAGTAGCAATCCGACACCGGCAATCTTGCATACATCTATCAACCGTGTTTTCTGCAGTTTTCCGGTTATCATTAAGATAATAAAAAGCAGTAGTCCTGCCAGAAACATTCTGTACCAGACTAGCAATCCTTCATTCAGTGTCACCCACTTTCCAAAAAGACCGGTAAAACCTGCCAGTATAATCGATATATGAAGCTTTATAAAAGCATCTTTCATGAATTTCTGAATTATTTCAGCATATATAAACCACAGGCATGCTTGTTCAGCAAGCGATGAAAAGAACCTTTTGCCTTACCCAAAGATTGACCACCCCATAAATCCGTCACTGACACTTTCTTATCATTCAAACCCAGATCTTTCAAGGCCACTTGAATATCCAATGGCGAATCCCCATCAGAAATATTAAACAAAGCCAAATAGACTGCACCTGTTTTGGCATTCTTCGAAGTAATAGCCACTCTCCCGTCTTTCTGAAATAACTGATGCACATTCTGCCCCATCCGATGCATTTCCAAAACTGCCTTATTTGTAAGCAATGACAATGTAAAAGCATCATTACTAGGTAAATCACCCCCAAACATCAACGGAGAACGAAATATAGTAAATAATGTCATTAGTGAATACTGTTCATCTTTTGTCAGTCGTGTCATTCTGTCCAGCCCCCTTTCGCCCCGAATAGCAATACGTCCCAATGGGATCATGTCGCAATCAGGCCAAGTAGGTGAAATATACGGATACCAGCCTTGACACACTTCCATCAAATGTTTGAAATGTGGCCATGTATCCCATACATCATCCACCATCCGCCACATGTTCGCATGCGTTCTGACATGATCAGCTTTATTCAACGGCGTTTCGCCAGGTGAAGTGCTCAATACAATCGGCCTACCGCAGCGGTCTATCGCTTTACGAATCATTTCGATTTCATCCTGATGATACGGACGCGAGAGATCATCAATCTTTACAAAATCAACACCCCAGATAGCATACAATTCGAATAACGAATTATAATATTCCTGTGCGCCATTGGCTGCAGCATTTACCGTATAGTTATCGCCCAACCACGTACACAACAGTTCAGTATTATATATCTGATCTGCAGTAATATTCGTCCCTTTAACAGGCATCTTTTTTTGTACAGCCAACTTAGGAATACCCCGCATCAAATGAATGCCGAACTTCAAACCCTTTGTATGTATATAATCAGCTAAAGGTTTGAAACCTTGCCCACCGACCGAAGAAGGGAAACGATTGACAGCTGGAATATAGCGACCATAATTATCAATAGAGAAAACAGGATCCTTTTCATTATATCCTCCAGCCTTGTCATTCTGAACATACCAACGGATATCCACCACAATATATTCCCATCCGCATGGTTTCAGATACTTGGCCATATAATCAGCATTCGCCTTCACCTCATCTTCTACAACTGTCGGTCCATAGCAATCCCAACTATTCCATCCCATTGGTGGTGTCGGTGCCCAATGTACAAACTGTCGTTCTCCCGAATCGGCTTGCATATTAAAAAAGGGTAAACAGGATATTGCCCATATAATCAAGAACCATTTCTTCATTGTTTGATTGCTTTTAATGATGTACAAATATAAGATTAAATTCCTATTCGAACAAAAATTATCTATCTTTGATTCAAACAACAAAGATAAAATTTTACCTATGCATAAAAAAACAAAATTGTTTTGTTCTGCCCTAGACTTGCTATATCTTTGCTCAAAAATGGTTTTAGAACCTACATTAAAAACACAGACTTATGAAAGTAAGAAATTATTATTTACTGGCATGCCTATTCTTTTTGTGTGGATTTGGCTCGTTGAATGCACAAACACAAAAATCTTTGCCTGATCGCTGGTCGGAGGAAAAAGCACAGCAATGGTATGCACAGCAACCTTGGTTCGCAGGATGTGATTATATTCCTGCAACGGCAATCAATCAGATTGAGATGTGGAGCAAGGAGTCATTCGATGCGAAACAGATAGACAAGGAATTAACCTGGGCTGAAGGATTGGGATTCAACACGATGAGAGTGTTCCTGAGCAGTGTCGTATGGCAAAACGATGCACAAGGATTCAAGAGCAGAATCAATCAGTTCCTCACGATATGCGACAAACATGGTATCCGTCCGCTGTTTGTTTTCTTCGATGATTGCTGGAACAAGGAATCTCATTATGGAAAACAGGCTTCTCCGAAACCCGGCATTCATAATTCGGGATGGGTACAGGATCCGTCGTGCAGTTTGCGTGAAGACACCGCAAAACTTTATCCTTTATTAAAAAAATATGTGCAGGATATAGTCAGCACTTTTGGAAAAGACAAACGTGTACTGATGTGGGATCTCTACAATGAACCGGGGAATAGCAATCATGGCTGTTCTTCCTTGCCATTGTTGAAGAATGTTTTTAAATGGGCACGAGCTTGTCGCCCGTCACAACCGTTGACTGCCGGAATCTGGACTTTTGATTGTCCTGCATTGAATGCATTCCAGCTGAATCATTCGGATGTAATATCTTATCACAATTATGGAGATGAAAAGGAACATGCTGAATGGATCAAGTTTTTGCAGATGATGGATCGTCCACTGGTCTGTACCGAATATATGGCCAGAAAGAGAAACAGTCACTTTGAGAATATCATGCCGTTGTTGAAACAAAATAAGATCGTTGCCATCAACTGGGGTTTTGTATCAGGCAAAACAAATACCATTTTTGCATGGGACACTCCGCTTCCGAATGCAAAAGAACCGGAAGTTTGGTTCCATGATATTTATCGCCAGGATGGAACACCATTTGATCAGAAAGAAATTGATTTTATCAAGTCAATAACAAAGGATAAAAACAATTAGAATTTATAGTAATTTTGACGAAGAGGATGTGTCACCTAAAAGCTGACACATCCTCTTTGTTTTATTAATCAATAATCCAAACGTATTACTTCACCATTGAATGGCTGAATTGATTCTTGTCAAAAATTCATGTTTCTGATGCCGGATTTTGCACATTAACACCGAGGAAAAATTTTCGAAGCTTCAATAGCCATTCTAACCAGCTATGTATCTGGCACTTATTTTAACTAATTAAAGCCTCCATTTCATTCGGAAGAAAGTTCCATTTCATTCGAATGGAGTGAAGGTTTCATTCGAATGAAATGGTTCGCGCATTCGAATGAAATTTCCAACTCTTTTAGATAACTTTAAAGCCATATCAAAAATCTATGTTTTGTGCTATATGACATTGTTTATAATAGTGGAGTCATATACACAATTTCATCCTACACTTTCAGATTCTTATCATGTAGAATATAAGGGGTTAAAAGCTGATTGCCATATTTTGCAACGGTTTGAGGCATTCCACCCACAATCATATATTGCCGAAAATAATCCAATGCCCTACGATGGAATGTTCTTCGGAAGATAACATGATATCCTTCACATTCTTTTATTAGAAATAAGCGAACGGGCTTCATCATTCGATATTTTCCCATGAGAGAGCTTGCATTTGGAATAGACTTCCAAATGCAGAAAGAGAGTATTCAAATCGTCTGAATAGAAATCGAAAAACTCGATTACCTGTGAAAACTATTTGGAGTCATAATGCAGATAAAAAGCAACAAATCAGACAAAGAAAGATATTTGGCAAAAATGTCACTTAGATGAAAATTAATTGTATCTACTTTTGAGATCGTTAAAAGACTAAGTAACATAAAAATCATCATGAAAACAAAATCGCTTATTTTAGCCGCGCTTCTCTGCAGTAGTGCTGTAGTAGCGCAAAATCAACAGGTGAGCAGTATCATCAACAGCTCAACAAGTGCCTCAACCACACAAACTAAATATGGAAAGGTTTGCGGGTTCATTTATAAGGGCGTTTACACCTATAAAGGCATTCCTTTTGCTCAGGCAAAACGTTTTGAGATGCCTCAACCTCCAACGGCATGGAGCAATATACGGTCTTGTCGCACTTATGGACCATCGTGTCCACAGCCGAAAACGAACCGTTGGGACAACGATGCAGGCGCCTTTTTCTATCTGTGGTACGAAGGAGCGCAAAGCGAAGATTGCCTGCGTCTGAATATCTGGACCAAAGGAATCAACGATGGAAAGAAACGGCCGGTACTTGTATGGTTCCATGGCGGAGGATTTGTTGAAGGTTGCGGACAAGATCATCCGGGTTACAACGGCCACAATCTGGCGGATAAGGGTGATGTGGTAGTGGTTTCTATCAATCATCGTCTAAACACACTGGGCTACACTGACTTGTCTGAGTTTGGCGAGAAATACAAATACTCAGGAAACATTGGAAATATAGACATTGTAGAAGCGCTCAAATGGGTACACGAGAATATTTCCAACTTCGGAGGCGATCCTGATTGCGTCACCATCTTTGGCCAAAGCGGTGGTGGAGCGAAAGTGTCGAGTATGCTTTGTATGCCAATGGCTCAAGGGCTTTTCCATCGGGCAATGATTATGAGTGGCTCCGGATTTATGAGAGGTATGAAGCACGATATTGCCCAAAAGATTGGTGCACGCACTGTCGAACTGCTTGGACTGACAAAAGAGAATATCGACGAGATACAAAAGATGGATTATGAAAAAGTGTATAAAGCCAATGTAGAAGCCATGCAACAGATTGCCAAAGAGAACCAATCGAGCAGCAACTCATTCAGAAACACCATGACATGGGAACCGATCATCGATGGCGATGCACTGCCTGACGGTCTTTTCCTGAATGGTTCAGAAAAAATGAGCAAAAACGTTCCGCTTATTATAGGCTCAACATTGAATGAATTTGGTGGTCGTAAATACGATAAAAACATAAAAACCTGGGACGAAGTAAAAGCAGATCTAGCAAAAACGATGGGCGAAAAAGCAGGAAAATATGTTGATGAATTTCGTAAGACTTATCCGAATGACAATATTGACGCATTCTACAGGCTCGATATGATGGTTCGTCCCGCAGCTATTGAACAGATTAATACTCGCGTAGCCGATGGCGGAGCTCCTGTTTGGAACTATCTGTTTGCTTATCAGCTGCCTTCGGAAGATGGCGAGTTTCATGCAGGTCATAATGCAGATATTGCTTTTTATTTTAATAATGTAATACGCAGTGCAAACATGACCGGAGCAACTCCTGAAGGAATAGAATTAGGTGAAACGATGAGTACAGCGCTTATCAATTTTGCTCGCACAGGAAAACCTTCTGCTCCAGGTTTACCTGAATGGAAACCGGCAACAGCACAAGAGATGAACACGATGATATGGAACTGCCCTAATAGTAAACTGGTAGTCAATCATGACAAGAACCTGATTGAGTCTGCGCGATAAAATCAAACAATCTATATCAAAAATAACGAAGTCCTTGGATAATTACAATCACAAGGACTTCGTTATTTTTTTCTCAATCAAGGATAGAATCAGAAACTGATATCAGTTTGATATTCAGGAACGACTCTGATATTTTTCACATCAAGAACAGACCCGTTGGAAAAGTCGGGAATCACCTCTTGGGGCAATGATTTCAAGCAACTATTATCGTTTTTCAAAGCTCTCAAACGAATAGTCATATCTTGAGAAACAAGTGATTTTTTAAAGCGATTCAAGGCAACTATCCAAGGTTGTCCATGCCAAAAATCATCATCAACAAGTTCATTATCAAGAAATGCCATCGCTACATCAGCAGTATAATCCATCTGAAGAAAATATTCATGTATCTGTGGATGAATCGTGCTGTCGTTGAAATGGACTGTCATCAACCGGTCGCTATATTTCTTTACGCCAAACGACGGTTCTACAGCAGCCACTGTTTTATATTGGGTTGCGAACCCTTTATCTGAAGGATAAACAATATAGCTAAACTCTGGCTTGCTCAGACTCAATAATGTAGCTCCATGATCGGAAGGAAGAAGCGTTGCATCAGTTATCACCATCTTACCATTCACTTTGGCTGCATTCAGCGCCTCTGATTCAGTAAGCGTTGTAATTCTTATTGTTTTACCACTACCTTTCTTCACCGTAAATGTGCTTTTTAAGCCCGGAACAGGATTGAACAAATACTTGCCTTTAACGGTTGCCTTATCAAAAAGGAACTCAGGATTAATGCCATCAGGAACGAAAAACATATAATGAGTTGCTTCTCGGTCATTAATAATCATAAGAGGTTGTGCTGTAGCATATTTTAATAAGGCACCATCCATCTTCATATTAAAAGGCATAATCATATTCACGTCCTTTGGTAACGTAAACGAATTCTGCGCAGGCACATACAATATCTCACCATTTAAGTTAATCTTCATTCTAATACCCATCATATCGTGACGATTAACTTCATGATCTTGATAATTGATTAGGAAAAGGAAGCCTGAACCATCCTTCATTCGTGCTGCATAACGTAAATGATCAACATCTTCAGGCGCAAGTTTGTCGCTGCCATCCGGCAGAACTGTCTCCATTGGAGCAAGCTGTTGTTGAAAATCATTAATAAACAAATGGAGCATACGCATTCGGCGATAACTCTCATGTTCAAGTCCATTTTCGCCAAGAGGAGCTTGAAAATCATAAGAGATTCTTGGCAACATGCCATCGCCATCACTAAAATAGGCATATCCACCGCTCATTTTTGGCGATGATCCTCCATGATACATATAATATCCAAATCCGTTCGTTCCGCTTCCGATAGAGCGCAGCAACATCGTGGCTATTCCCTTGGGATAAACTTTCGGACGCAACGAATAGCCCATCTGTATTCCACACCCCATCTCGGCATAAACAACAGGATAATCTTCCGAACGATAACGCACAGGCGAATAGTCCGGTTTTTTATGAAGGTCAGTAAACAGACAATAAGGACTTCTAGCTGTTACATCAGTCCAAGTAGCATAAGGATAGGCTGCACAAACAGGTAATCCTTCATTGCCTAATACAGCTGCATTTCCCCAGCCGGTAGCTGTATAAATAGGGACAATCATTCCCAGTTCTTCAGCCATTTGTTTAAGAGTCATCATATGTTCATCGCCAAGCTTAGCTGTGGTAATTTTTTTCTGTTCGGGACTGATTTCGAGATGAGCAAAAGCTTCGTCATATCCGGCAGAGGTAAACTCCGTTCGTCCCATATACGAAAGAGCCCAACCAGCAGCTGCATGCTGATGTTCATTCTCAAGCTGAATACCAATAATCGGACCATTATCCTTATAATACAATCCTTTCAGCTGAGTGGCAATCTGAGTGAACAGCTGTTTGGCATAATGCAAATAGAGCTTATCATTACTTCTCACATCAACAGGCATTGAATAAAGCCAATCTGGCAGTCCACCGTTACGTATCTCACCGTGATCAAACGGCCCGATTCTGACAATCACTTGAAAACCTAGTTTCTGACAAAGTTGAACAAAACGCCGCAAGTCCAAATCGCCAGACCAGTTAAATTCACCCCTCTTTTGCTCATGGATATTCCAGAAAACATAAGTGGAAACGATATTGACACCTCCGGCTTTCATTTTCAGGAGCTGCTCTTCCCACTGTTCATGAGGATAGCGACAATAATGAAACTCTCCAATTATGGGAATTATCGGCTTCGAATCCTGACTCAGATAGTGGTTATTGGCCATAATTGAGCCTCCTGAAGAATTACTACCGCCAATACGAAGCTGACCTTCGTTAATTGTCATTGGAGTTTTTGGTGCATTTATCTCATATATCTGCTGAGCGCTGACGCAACATGCAGACAGAGAAAACAAACCTAACAATAATTGCTTTTTCATAAAATAATTATGCTGATTAATAAAAACTACTACAAAATTGAGCAATTAAATATTGCCTCACAGCTACAAATAAGACAAACTAAGACACAAATCGGACTTTAGAGCAATTATTAGCAGCAATAGGAATTAAGGGAAGAGAGAAAAACATTATTTTTGTCCACGAATAAATGTTTTAATACTATAATTGGCTTTGCATAGATATATCATCACCATACTATTATTTTTACTGATCGCACCCGCTACGGTCAGACCTCAGTTAACGGAATCTTTCGTCTTTCATAATATGCCTTTGCAACAATCATCACAGGTATATTGTGTCACACAAGATACGGATGGAATGATATGGCTGGGAACAGATGCCGGTCCATACTGTTTTGACGGCTACAGATATATTTCGCATTCATCTTCTGAAGTATGCAAATCAATCTATAGTATTCTTGCTGTTGATGATTATGTGTTCATGGGAAGTATGCAAGGATTTTCCCTTTATAATCGAAAAACTGACACTTTTTTGAAATACAAAGGCACCTGTCCACTTGATGTGAGAGCTCTCATAAGGCAAGGTGATAATATACTTATCGGATCATCAAAGGGACTTTATAGCTTCAATCTAAAAACCGCAGCTATCGTTAAACTATCTTCGACACCCAAGAATATTCTATCTCTTGCCATAAACGGACATGATCTTCTTATCGGCAGCCTTTACGGACTCTATAAATATGCTTCCGGGCAATGCACGGCAATTCCTCTTGTTTCCGGATTACAATTGCCATCAGTAAGCTGTATTGAGCAAACGGGATTGAAAAACCAATTTTGGATAGGAACATACAATCATCTGCTTCGCTACAATGCTGAGACCGGACAAAGCAAAATAGAAAAAGAGTTGGGAAATATTGTTGTGAAGTCGATAAATCTGGTCAACGGAACTCTTGTGATTGCCGCTGACGACGGTTTATATATTTATAAGGACAAGAGAATCAAGCATATGGTGCACGACTCAAAAGATCCTTTCTCTTTAGGTAACAACATTGTGTGGAGCATTCTGCACGATCAATGGAACAATATTATTCTTGGTACTGATGATGGATTGTCAATCATCTCGCAGACAAACTTGTATGCCTATCACAGCATAGCCTCACTTTCCGGTTCATCTGTTGGCAACAGTCTAAGCCACATCTTTCAGGATAGTTTTGGCGAACAATGGCTGGGAGGAACAAGTGGAATTATCAGACTCAATCCCACAGTTGCCTGGTTCAAACAAAACGACAAACAAAATCCCATATCACATAATCGCATCAGAACAATATTTGAAGATTCAGACCGCAATCTACTGATAAGCACCGATATAGGCATTAATATTTACGAACGAACAAAAGGGCGGATGCGCAATCTGATGCTTTACGATGAAAAGAAGAAACATGAGTGTCCATGGATTTACGACATTTTGGAATACCCTGCAGGTACGCTGTGGATGGCTTCATTTGACGGCGGAATCTATATCGTGGACAAATCGAAGATGCTAGCCGCCAATTATCAGTACACTGCTAAACAACATCTGACAAAAGGATTGAAAAGCCTTCATATAAACAGACTTGTACAAGGAAGTAATGATAAGATATGGGCTTTGACTGACAAAGGATTAAATGTTATTGATGCATTAACATTCAAAATAGCGGATGTTGCCGACGGACAGACCTTCGAACAAATCATTTCGGACCAGCATGGCAATATATGGACAGTCAACGACAAAGGACTGAGCAAATTCACTTCGGCAACAGAACCTCCGGAATTTATCGGTTTCAACCATAATCTGCAGATCGAGCATATCTCGTCTTTATTGGAAGTGAATGGCGACATATGGATTATTACTCCATCAACATGCACTATCTACAGCGATAAAGGATGGAAAACTTTGCTGCAAATACCTTACATTAAAGCCCGTTGTGCATATTATTCAGCGACTGAAAAGGAAGTGGTCATCGGAGGTATTGATGGACTGGTTATCATCAACCCGATTCTTCAGAAACAAAGCAGACAGAAACAAAAAATCCTACTATCTGACCTGTTTGTCAATGGATTAAATTATGAGATAAAAGGAGAGAGTTTAACCTATACCAAGGCGTTAAAGCTAGATCATGATAAAAACAATCTAGAAATCATGCTCACCGATCTGCCTCTGCGAAACAGCATGAATGGACTATATGCATACAGACTTAAAGGATTGGAAAATACGTGGCATTTCCTTCAGAACGTCGGCAGCAAGATAACATACAATAGTCTGCCTTATGGTAACTACAAACTCGAAGTGAATAGTGTTGACGGATTTGGACAGATTGGCGGCAAATTATATTCACTTTCTATTGATATACTTCCGCCTTGGTATCTCACAGTTTGGGCTAAATTAATCTACATTATTCTCTTTATTGCACTCATGCTCTGGACGCTTAATTTCTATCTGATCAGACATAGACTCAAGATGGAAAGAGAGGCAAGAGAACGTATTCTCAAAGAATCCGATGCGCGCATGAAATTTTACAATAATCTCTCTCGCCGTCTGCATAAAGGAGTGGGGAATATAATGTCACATCTCGTCGCATTAACCGAGAAAAAATCAGAAAAGCTTCATTCACCTGATATAGATTGTATAAGTTACGAATCAACAAAACTCAATTCCTGTATCCGACAAGCATTCGACATGGGAGATTTGTCTTTCCAATACGACAATGAATCTACTGTCAAGACAATCAATGTTGTAGCTTATTGTGCATCGCTCATCAAAGGAATAGAGAGTGATTTTTTGAGCAAAGAGATTACATTTGAATATTCATCCAATGATTCGTACATCAATTATGAAACAAATATCATTGAGTGGGATGCTGTTATTTACAATATTTTGCGCTACATTACTGAATATTCTGATAAAGGAGCACACATTGAATTGTCAATCTCACGACTGACAGAGCATTCAGCCTTTAAAGTGTCGGTTGCTAGTGATAAATTCTTGATTTCAGAGAACCAATTGTCCAATATATTTAAGCGTTACTCTGATATAGTAGAAAAAGATATGACTGACTTATATCTAGCACACGAAATGTATTTTGTGAAAGATTATATCGAACAGCATCATGGTTTTACCCATGTTGTTAAGGGAATAAATGACAAAGTCGTTTTAGAATTAGAACTTCCTATATGTAATGATATTACTGAAGTAAAAAATAAAGAAGATGAATCTTTAAAAAGAACGATTGTAATAGACCAAAATGACGAAAAGCTCTTTAAAGAAATTACTACTGCAATAGAAAACAATCTATCTGATTCCGATTTTAATGTAACGAAACTGCATGAAGTTGTAGGAATAGGTAGCAAACTGCTCTACCGAAAAACCAAACAGATGGTAGGATTAAGCCCTGTCGAATATATTCGTCTTATCCGGATGAAACGTGCAGCCATATTGTTATCACAAAGCAAATTTTCGGTTTCTGAAGTCATGTATTCGGTTGGATTTACTAATTCGGGCTATTTTTCAAAATGCTTTCAAAAAGCCTTCGGAACAACGCCAACAAAATATGCACAACAAAGTGAACCCAACCTCACTGACAAATAAATAATCAACTAGACTTACAGTTTTAAGATTCTGAATAATCATTCAAAGTCATAACCAAGGAATAAAAATATTGAATATTTATACGTACCTTTGTTTGATGTAATATTCCAGCAATATGACCGTAATTTATGAGCCTTTTGCTGGAATCAAATAATCGCAGAAATGAAATACCTGACAAACATCTTAATAGCCAGCCTTTGCTGGATGAACTTCACTGACTGCCACAGTGAAAACCAAGAGCTAGATACTGCAGGCAAGAAATACTGTAATCCCGTTGTGAACTACAGTCTTCCCGACCCGACCGTCATTCATACCGAAGATGGATTCTTCTATCTTTATGCAACTGAAGACATTCATAACATTCCGATTCTCCGTTCTAAAGATCTTGTGAACTGGACAGAAATTGGAACAGCTTTCACAAATGCTTCGCGACCGACTTTCGAACCTAAAGGCGGATTATGGGCACCGGATATCAACTTTATCAACGGACAATATGTACTCTATTATGCCATGTCGGTTTGGGGTGGTGAACAAACTTGCGGAATCGGTGTTGCTACGGCCGACAAACCGGAAGGACCGTTCACCGATCATGGCGCTATCCTTCGCAGTAATACAATTGGCGTACAAAACTCTATTGATGGATTCTATATCGAAGACAATGGAAAGAAATATCTTTTCTGGGGGAGCTTTCATGGAATATATGGTATAGAACTGTCAGACAACGGACTGACACTGAAAGAAGGTGCAGGAAAGAAACAAGTAGCAGGAACAGCTTACGAAGGTACATATATTCACAAACATGCTGGTTATTATTATCTTTTTGCTTCAACAGGAAGTTGCTGTGAAGGATTAAAAAGCACTTACAGAACGGTTGTCGGACGATCGAAAACGCTCTTCGGACCGTATCTGGACAAGCAGGGACAAGCCATGATGAGCAACCATCACGAAATAGTAATCAAAGGCAATGAAGCATTCGTCGGAACAGGACACGATTCAGAGATTGTAAGCGATAAAAATGGCAACGATTGGATTCTTTATCATGCTGTCAGCAAAGCCAATCCAACAGGACGCGTATTAATGCTCGACCAGATACATTGGGTGAACGATTGGCCGGAGATAACCGGTGGAACACCTTCGCTCAAAGCAACAGCACCAGTTTTTTGATAAAAATGTCAGAATTTGCAGCTAAAAAATAATAAAACGATAGCATATCGATAAAAATCACTACATTTGGAAGTTGTTTTATAAAGCACTGGACATGAAAAAATTAATATTAATAGCCTTAGCGGTGATATTGAGTATTTCCACTTCGAATGCAGTTTTGAACGAGAAGAACCTTGCTCAGACATTATCTGTATTGCGTATTGAGCTAATGAATACATACCATGAACAGCAGTTGACGCAAATTCGTCTGAATCAATCCGATGAAATACAACATCATAACATGGTCAATATCATGCAGCAAAGCGATCAAGTGGCATTAATGCTGTACTCACAAAAACAGGATTACACATTCGATCTCACCTACGCCTGCCACGAAGCAACAGAGCAATTCCGACAGTTTAGAGACAAAAGACGTCCTTATGATAAGATCATTCAGAAATTAAATATTGAAATCAACCGTTACAATGGCATGATTACGACTCTGCAACAGTTGCCGCCGTCGCTCGTAAAACTACAAGTCCAACCTCAGACACTGATCGGTCAGCCAATGTCAGCACATCCACATGAAAAGGAAGTGCCATTTATGCTTGATAAACGTGGACAAGCCGATAGGGCCGCATGTCTCAGTTACGCTACAACTATCCGAAACCAACTTATCATGCGTCGCGATCATATCATCGAAGACAATGAGCATTATACAAAAGTGAGTGCCAAACTAAAAGAGATGAATGATTATGCACTACGACGCTATCACAACATACAACAGAACATTTTCATCAATGCCGAAGATAACTATTTTAAAACACTGAAACGCTTCTCGCAAGCTTATCAGCAAGCAAGTCAAGACGTCAGCGACAAATATAAAGATACTGGATACCGCAATGTACACAGCGAATGGCGAGGCCCGATAGTCATCGGACTAATCATCTTCGTTGTATTCTATCTGCTCATTGCCACCATCTTAAGCAATGTATTCGTGCGATTGCTTATGCATAACATCAAATTACTGCAAACGGAGGAATTCCGAAAAAGAAAATTCTGTCTCATCCTAGCAGCAGGAGTGTTCATATTTGCCATATCCATCATGATAGTGCGGGGATTTATGGATCACAACTTCTTTATCATGGCATCAGGACTGCTCGTTGAGTTTGCCTGGCTGCTGGGAGCCATTCTCGCATCGTTGCTTATCCGACTAAATGGAGATCAAATTAAAAGTGGATTCCGTATCTACTCGCCGATTATGCTGATGAGTTTTATCATCATCGTATTTCGAATCATCTTTATTCCGAATAAGTTGGTTGATCTGATATTTCCTCCTATCTTACTGATATTTACACTTTGGCAATGGGGCGTCATCGTGCGTCACAACATTCATATTCCGCGAATCGACATCTTTTATACTTGGGTTTCGCTGGCTGTGATGGCCGTATCATGTGTTTTTGCTTGGTCAGGATATGTACTTTTGTCTGTGCAACTTATTATTTGGTGGTTGTTCCAATTAACCGCAATACAAACCATAACTTGCTTATACGACTTGTTGAGGCTGTATAAAGCGAAAGTACTCGACAAAAGAATAGCCGCCTATCAGGCATCTAATGGAGAGATTGCTACAGCCAACATATCCGACGATGATAAAGCGTCGCAACAGTCCAGACGAAAGAAAGGCAATTACATCCGTGTCACTTGGTTTTACGACCTACTAAGTATGGCTGTATTTCCTATTCTTGGCGTTCTTTCTGTGCTCTGGTGTATTCTTTGGGCAGCTGATATATTCGACATGACCGATGCCTGCTACAGTATCTTCATGACACCATTCATCAATCTTCCGGGAATATGTATGCTGTCGCTGTTCAAGATTGCACTAGTGGCAGAGATATTCTTCCTGTTCCGGTTCGTCAACCACGCAATCAAACAGTTCTACCAGTATTTCCGGCTTTCGGCGCTGAAAAGGAGATCAAGTCAGTTTGCTATTGAGGCTCACCAGATCAACTTCACGCTGTCGAACAACTTGACAACCATCCTTGTTTGGGGCTTCTTTATTATCTTTACCATCGTATTGCTTGACGTCCCGAAATCAGGTATTTCGATTGTGACAGCTGGTCTTGCTACTGGCGTCGGCTTTGCCATGAAAGACTTGCTGGAGAACTTCTTCTATGGTGTCTCACTGATGGCCGGTCGTCTGCGTGTTGGCGATTTTATCGAATGCGACGGAATAAGAGGAAAAGTGGATAGTATCACATATCAAAGTACGCAGATTGCTACGGCCGACGGATGTATCATTGCCTTTCTGAACAGTTCGCTCTTCAGCAAAAACTTCAAAAACCTAACGCGCAATCACTCATACGAAATGGTGAAGATTCCGGTTGGTGTAGCGTATGGAGTAAATGTCGAAGATATACGCAAGCTATTGCTTGATGCAGTCAAAAGTATAGAGAGCAAAGATTCGTCCGGACGCGACATAATAAGTGCCAGCAGAGGCATAAATGTACTGTTTAACGATTTTGGTGACAATAGTATCAATCTCGATATTACTTTCTGGGTATTAGTAGAAAGCCGATTCACTTATGTAAGCAAAGTGAAAGAAGCTGTTTACGACACGCTGACAGAACATCATATTGAGATTCCTTATCCGCAGCGTGACATTTATATACGCCAGCTACCTGACAAGAAATGATTTAATTTTCGCGATTAATCTTGATTTTTTCCTTTTCAATCTAAAAACAGATTGACAACCGAACTTTTGAGAACATCTTTGCAAGTAATTATGTGCAACTGCAAAGCATTTACTATGAGCCATATCAAATGAAACAGTAATAATGATAAGTTATTCTGTAATTTGTATTACAAATGTGAATGTTGCTTGTCGTATCTTTGTAAAATAATAATCAGATCCAATCTGATACATACATTAATAATATGGAAAGAAGGAAATTTTTATTAGCAATAGCTACAATAGCTGCAACTGGTCCTGCACTGGTTAACGCCAACGTAGGACCGATGGCAAAAGACAAATGTCTGATAGCCTATTTTTCACGCAAAGGGATGAACTACGTGAATGGAAAAATTGTAGATTTAAAAGTAGGTAACACCGAGGTGATTGCAAAAAAAATACAAGCACAGACAGGAGGTGACATGTTCAAGATTGAAACAGTCAAAACCTATCCCACCGAATATGAAGAATGTACAAAAGTTGCACAAAAAGAGCTGAATGACAAAGCACGTCCTAAGCTAACCAAAACGTTAAGCAACCTAAAGGATTACGATGTGATTTATCTGGGATACCCGATTTGGTGGGGAACCATGCCAATGGCGGTATACACCTTCCTCAATTCATACGATTTTGCTGGAAAAACAATCGTCCCGTTCTGCACACATGAGGGAAGTGACTTGGGAAGCAGTGTGCAAGATATTAAAAAAACTTGCCCAAAAGCACGTGTTTTACCGGGATTGGCAATCAAAGGCAGCAATGTTAACGATCCAGTATCTGAGAAAACTGTTGCAGCGTGGATAAAAAAGTCCAAATAAGTAGAGTCCCGGTATAAAAACAGACAAGATTGTTTTGTTCTGCTCTCGACTTGCATTATATTTGCGATTCTAAATCAAATATCATAAATAATTCTATGCTTCGAAAAATTAGACTTACACTCGCCATTATTGTCTTTGCGTTAATTACGCTTTTGTTTCTTGACGTGACAGGCACCTTGCATCTATGGTTTGGATGGATGGCCAAAATTCAGTTTCTGCCGGCTCTGCTGGCTTTAAATGTTGGAGTCGTTGTGGCTCTGTTGTTATTAACATTGATTCTGGGGCGTGTCTATTGCTCCGTAATCTGTCCTCTTGGTGTATTTCAGGATATTGTATCCTGGATTTCTTCGAAGAGGAAAAAGAAGAAGAACCGTTTTACTTACTCGCCTGCCATCACATGGTTGCGCTACACCGTTTTAGGTGTTTTTATCATTGCTTTTATAGCTGGTATCGGTTCAATCGTTGCTCTGCTTGATCCATATGGTTCATTCGGACGTATGGCTTCGAATCTGTTTGCTCCGGTCTATGCGTGGGCCAACAATTTACTCTCGTTCTTTGCGACTAAAGCCGACAGCTATGCATTCTATCCTGTTGATGTATGGATCAAGGGAGGAGCTACATTCGTTATAGCCATCATTACATTTGTTGTTATTGCTTATCTAGCTTGGCGTAACGGACGCACTTATTGCAATACTTTCTGTCCGGTTGGGACAATACTTGGATTGGTATCACGCATCTCTTTGTTCAAGATTTCCATCGACACCGACAAATGTACAGGTTGTACACTCTGCTCACGCCGTTGCAAAGCATCTTGTATAGACACAAAAAATCACAAAATTGACTATAGTCGCTGCGTTGCCTGCATGGACTGCATAGGCAATTGCAACAGCGATGCTATACATTATACATTTATGCCTAAAGGACATATGGCTACTTCAAAGAGTGAAGTAACAGAAAAAAAAGAATCCAGTGACGCAATGGTTCAACCAGCAACAGCAACAATAAATGCTCGCCGTAGTTTCTTGACTGCCAGCGCACTGCTCGCTTTCGGTTCACTTGTAGATGCCCAAAAGAGAAAAAAACAGCATCGCAAACAGGTCAACGGGGCTAAAGTGAATGCAGATGGCGGTTTAACCCCACTTCTACCAAAGAAAGCGCCTAAACGTGAAACGCCTATTGCACCTCCGGGAGCCTTAAGCATTCAGAATTTTGCCAAACATTGTACGGCTTGCCAACTGTGTGTATCAACCTGTCCGAACGGTGTTCTTCGTCCTTCAACAGATCCGATGAAGTTTATGCAACCGGAAATGAACTACGAGCATGGTTACTGCCGTCCTGAATGTACAAAATGTTCCGAAGTATGCCCTACAGGTGCTATCAAACCAATAACAAAAGCAGAGAAGTCGGCTACGCAGATCGGTAATGCGGTCTGGGTTAAAGGAAGATGCATCGTTCTGAGAGATGGCGTTGATTGCCATGAATGCGAGCGTCATTGTCCAACAAAGGCTATCCAGCTCGTAGCTATTGATCCGAATGATCCGGATTCACTGAAAACTCCAGTTATCAATACTGAAATATGTATCGGTTGTGGTGCTTGCGAGAACCTCTGTCCGTCTCGTCCACTAAGTGCAATCTATGTAGAAGGGCATGAAAGACATCGTACTGTATAAACTTAAACGATTTGACAATTATGAGTGACAATCATATAAACAGAAGAAATTTTCTAAAAGTAATGGGTGTAGGCGCCGGAGCAGCAGCAGCAACGGCAGCCATTCCGGGATGTAGCCCGAAGAAAGACAATTCAATGGACGATGCCGACTTTTCGACAGCTCCCGTTCCTGTAGGTAAAATGACATACCGGACAGACAGACATACCAATGCCAAAGTTTCTTTACTGGGCTATGGGTGCATGCGTTTTCCGAGTAAAACGAATGAAAAAGGCGAAGATGTTCTCGATCAGGAAGCGGTTAACCGCTTGATAGATTATGCTATCGCTCATGGGATCACTTATTTTGATACAGCTCCTGCTTACGGACAGTCCGAAGACGTTGTCGGCATATCTCTGAGCAGATATCCGCGAGACAAATATCTTCTTGCTACAAAAATGTCGAACTTCGATCCTTCAACCTGGAGCCTTGAAGCGGCAAAAGAGATGTATCATAACTCTTTTAGAAGATTAAAAGTAGATTATTTCGACTATTATCTGCTGCACGTTGTAGGACAAGGTGGATTGGAACACATGAAAACCCGCTTCATCGACAACGGCTTGATGGACTTTCTCATGAAAGAACGTGAAGCAGGCCGCATCCGCAATTTAGGATTTTCCTATCATGGTGATGTAGCAGCTTACGACTACTTGCTTTCACAACATGACAAATATAAATGGGATTTCGTACAGATTCAGCTCAACTATGTAGATTGGGAAAATCATGGTGAAGATAAAGGTCTTGATGCCAGCTATCTGTATGGCGAACTAGAGAAGCGCAATATTCAAGCAGTAATCATGGAACCACTGTTGGGAGGACGACTGGCGCGCCTTACTCCTACTGCATTGGCCATGCTTAAAAAGATTCATCCGGATTTGAGCCCTGCTTCTTGGGCATTTCGTTTTGCCGGTGATATGCCACTTTCGATAACAGTACTGAGTGGCATGACTTACATGGAGCATCTTCAGGATAACATCCGGACATTCTCGCCTTTGACTCCTCTAAACGCCGACGAGAAACAAACGCTTAAGAAGATTGCAGACCTCATGTTGCATTCTGAACTCATTCCTTGTACGCAGTGCAAATATTGTATGCCTTGTCCTTACGGATTAAATATTCCGGAAGTCTTTGCACACTACAACCGTTGCGTCAACGACAAAATGTTACCTAAAAGTTCTACCGATCCGAACTACGAGAAAGCACGGAAAGAGTTTCTTTATGGCTACGATCGCAGTGTTCCGAAACTTCGTCAGGCAAGCCATTGTATCGATTGCAAGCAATGTGAACCTAAATGCCCACAAGGAATTAATATTAGCGATGAGATGCACCGCATCGATAAACTGACAGAAAACTTAAAACAAAACTTGCCATTCGATAGTGCAAAAGATGAAGAAGCAGCAAAGAACGAGCATCATTGATCGTCGACAGTTTCTGAAGGTATTAGGCGTAGGTGCCGGAGCGACTGCCTCCGGCAGCCTTCTGTCCGGATGCGGTCGGAACAGCAATGACAAAACAGACGAGAACAATCTCCCGAAAACGCCTGTTCCAACGGATAAGATGACTTATCGTTACACCAAACGTACAAACGATAAAGTATCACTTCTCGGTTATGGTTGCATGCGCTGGCCTACGGTTACTAATTCCAAAGGCGATGACGAAATTGATCAGGAAGCTGTCAACCAGCTTATTGATTATGCCATCGCTCATGGCGTGAATTATTTCGATGTTGCTCCGCCCTATATGCAAGGTAAAGCTGAAACGGCAACGGGTATAGCATTGAAACGTCATCCGCGCGACAAATTCTTCATAGCGACCAAACTTTCTTCTCATCATTCGGATATTCCCAATATTCTAACACGTGAAGGTTCAATCAGTATGTACAAACATTCGTTTGAAACACTTCAGGTAGACTATTTTGATTACTATCTGCTGCACTCGGTGGGTACAGGTGGTTTCGATTTGCTTAAACAGCGTTTCTTCGATAATCATGTACTCGACTTCTTAGTGCAGGAAAGGGGCGCGGGTCGCATACGCAATCTGGGATTTTCTTATCATGGCGACATCAAGGCGTTTGATTATTTGCTTTCCATCAACGACGATATAAAATGGGACTTTGTTCAAATCCAACTCAACTATGTAGATTGGAAACATGCAGAAGAGATGAATGCGCGTAACAAGAATGCAGAGTATCTATACAACGAGCTTCTAAAGCGCGATATTCCAGCAGTAATCATGGAACCGCTATTAGGTGGCCGGCTTTCGCGTCTCAATCCTTACTCGCTGGCTCTGCTGAAGAAAGCACATCCAAACGAATCACCTGCATCATGGGCGTTCCGTTATGCAGGCTCGTTTCCAAATGTGCTTACCGTACTTAGCGGCATGACATACATGGAACATCTGCAAGATAATATTCGAACCTACTCGCCTCTTGTCCCGCTAAAGGAGGATGATTACAAACTGCTTGAAACCATTGCACTCGAACTAAGCCGATCAGAAATGATTCCATGCACAGCGTGCAAATATTGTATGCCTTGTCCATACGGACTGGACATTCCTGAAATCTTCGCCCACTACAACCGTTGCGTTAACGATAAAATGTTGCCTAAAAGTACAACCGATGCAAATTATCGTAAAGCGCGACAGGAGTTCTTATATGGTTTCGATCGCAGCGTACCCAAACTTCGCCAAGCCAATCATTGCATCGGCTGCAAACTTTGCGAAGAAAAATGCCCGCAGCGTATCAAGATAGCAGATGAGATGAAAATGATTGACAAACTGACCGAACAACTTAAGCAAGGAACATTATAAAGTACACTCCAAATTCGAAAGGCAGCTTTATTTATTTCATTATAATAAAGCTGCTTTTTGTTTTAACTAAGAACCTTATACTTTCATTTAATAACAATTTATAGATAAAATACTTTCTATTTATCACTAAAACAGCTTCAATTAGAACAAATAGAAACATCAAAACCCATGAAGTTAAATTAATAGCTGATTATTACACTGCATATATAACATTATGAAAGTAAATCAATATCTTTGTCGAGCATTTTGATAGTATATACAATATTACACAAACATAAAGTCAACAAATGATGAAAGAAAAAATCCATTTGAACTACGAGCAAGGGTTGTATAACCCTGCTAACGAACACGACGCTTGTGGTGTAGGATTAGTAGTTAACATTCATGGAGGCAAATCGCACGACATTGTAGAATCTGCCCTAAAAGTATTGGAAAATATGCGCCATCGTGGCGCTGAAGGTGCCGACAACAAGACCGGTGACGGTGCAGGCATCCTGATTCAGATTCCTCATGAGTTTATTTTGTTACAAGGTATTCCTGTCCCTGAAAAAGGCAAATACGGAACCGGATTGATTTTTCTGCCAAAAGATCAGGCACAACAGTCCACCATCCTCAGCATCATGATTGAAGAGATCGAGAAAGAGGGACTTACATTGATGCATCTGCGCAAAGTGCCGGTGAACACGAGTATACTAGGACAAGCCGCTCAAGACACCGAGCCTGACATCAAACAAATATTCATTACCGGCTGCAACGATCAGAATACACTCGAACTGAAACTATACATTATACGTAAGAGAATAGAAAAGCGTGTAGCAGCATTGGACATTCCAAACAAGAAGGACTTCTACGTCGTTTCACTTTCGACGAAACGTATAGTATATAAAGGCATGTTGGAGACGATGCAACTGCGTAAATACTTTCCAGATCTGACAAACAATTATCTGACCAGCGGACTGGCACTGGTTCACTCTCGCTTCAGCACAAACACCTTCCCGACTTGGAGTCTGGCACAACCGTTCCGCCTCCTCGGGCATAATGGCGAAATCAACACCATCCGTGGCAACCGTGGCTGGATGGGAGCGCGTGAAAGTGTACTATCCACGCCGGCTATCCCGAACCTGGACGATATCCGTCCGATCATTCAACCTGGAATGAGCGACAGCGCCTCTTTGGATAATGCACTTGAGTTCTTTATGGCTTCGGGCATGAGCTTGCCTCACGCCATGGCGATGCTGATTCCGGAAAGCTTCAACGAAAAGAATCCTATCTCTGAGGATCTGAAAGCGTTCTACGAATATCACTCCATCCTCATGGAGCCTTGGGACGGTCCGGCAGCGCTGTTCTTCAGCGACGGCCGTTATGCAGGCGGAATGTTGGACCGCAACGGTCTGCGTCCGGCACGCTACACGATCACGAAGAACGACATGATGGTCGTTGCATCCGAAGTGGGCGTTATGGACTTTGATCCAAGCGAGATCAAGGAAAAAGGTCGTCTGCAGCCAGGTAAAATTCTGCTTGTCGATACCGAAGAAGGCAAGATTTATTATGATAAGGAACTTAAGCAACAACTGGCCGAAGCCAAACCGTACCGCACATGGCTAATGAACAACCGTGTAGAGCTGGACGAATTGAAGTCGGGGCGCAAAGTGTCGGCAAGTGTCGAGAACTTCGACAAGATGTTACGCGTCTTCGGTTATAGTCGTGAAGACGTCGACCGCATCATCGTTCCGATGAGCAACGCCGGCGCCGAACCAACCGGATCAATGGGAAACGACACGCCGCTTGCTGTCCTCTCGTCGCGTCCTCAACTGCTTTACAACTATTTCCGCCAGCAGTTTGCCCAAGTAACGAACCCGCCTATCGACCCGATACGCGAAGAGCTAGTAATGAGTTTGACCGAATACATCGGCGCCGTAGGCAACAACATCATTTCGCCAAATGAAAGCCATTGCAAGATGGTGCGCCTTAACCACCCTATACTGACCAATACACAATTAGATTTGCTCTGCAACATCCGCTACAAAGGTTTTAAGTGCGTGAAGTTGCCTATGACGTTCGAGATTACCAAAGGGCGCGAAGGACTGAAAGAATCATTGGACCGCCTCTGCAAGGAAGCGGAACAGTCGGTTACCGACGGTGTGAACTACATCATTCTGAGCGACAAATGTGTCGACGAGACACATGCCGCCATTCCTTCACTGCTGGCTGTCAGCGCCGTACATCACTACCTCATCTCCGTTCAAAAACGCGTTCAGACTGCACTAATCGTCGAGACCGGCGAGATGCGCGAGATCATGCACGCTGCACTGCTGCTAGGTTTCGGTGCCAGTGCCATCAATCCATACATGGCTTTTGCGATCCTGAAAGACTTGGTGGACAAGCAGGAAATTCAACTGAACTACGACACGGCACAGAAAAACTACATCAAAGCCGTCTGCAAAGGTCTGCTCAAGATCCTAAGTAAAATGGGCATCAGCACCATTCGCAGCTATCGCGGTGCCAAACTGTTTGAGGCCGTAGGTCTAAGCAGCGAACTGGCAAACACTTATTTTGGTGGAACAACGAGCAACGTCGGTGGTATTCGTCTCGATGAGATTGCCGAAGATGCAATCGCCATGCACAACGACGCCTACGCCAAACCGGTGGACTGGATGCTCGAGAACAAAGGAATCTACAGCTTTCGTAAGGATGGAGAAGAACATGCTTGGAACCCTGAGACCATTGCCACGCTACAACTTGCCACAAGACTAGGCAGCTACAAAAAATTCAAGGAATACACTTGCATGGTCGACGAGAAGAAAGCACCAATCTTCCTCCGCGACTTCATGGCGTTCAAGAAGCAGAAATCCATTCCGATCGAGCAGGTTGAGCCTGCAAGCGAAATCATGAAGCATTTTGTTACTTCGGCAATGAGTTTCGGAGCGCTCAGCAAAGAAGCTCACGAAGCACTGGCACTGGCTATGAACAAGATTCACGGACGGAGCAACACCGGTGAAGGTGGTGAAGATTCCGAGCGATTCCACGGAACCGTTGACGGCATCTCGCTCCATTCTGCCGTAAAGCAAGTGGCATCAGGCCGTTTCGGCGTCACCACTGAATACCTGATGAATGCCGAGGAAATACAAATCAAGATTGCCCAAGGTGCAAAACCGGGCGAAGGCGGACAGCTGCCGGGATACAAGGTGAACGAAGTGATCGCTCGTACGCGTCACTCCATTCCGGGAATCTCGCTCATCTCGCCCCCGCCTCATCACGACATTTATTCCATCGAGGACTTGGCTCAATTGATCTTCGACTTGAAAAATGTCAACCCGAATGCCGAGATAAGCGTCAAACTCGTCGCCGAAAACGGCGTGGGCACAATCGCTGCGGGCGTTGCCAAAGCCAAGGCTGACCGTATCGTTATCTCAGGTGGCGAAGGCGGGACGGGCGCTTCACCAATGAGTTCGATACGTTATGCCGGTGTACCGACAGAACTTGGACTCTCTGAAACACAACAGACACTAGTCATCAACAACCTCCGTGGACAGGTTATTCTGCAAACCGACGGACAGCTTAAGACCGGACGCGACATCATCATCATGTCTATGCTCGGCGCCGAAGAGTATGGTTTCGGAACAGCATCACTGGTGGTTCTAGGCTGCGTACTTATGCGCAAATGCCACATGAACACTTGCCCTATGGGCGTTGCAACACAGGATCCTGAGCTGCGTAATCGCTTCCACGGCCATTACGAATATCTAATCAACTTCTTCGCCTTCCTGGCTGAAGAAGTGCGCGAATACCTTGCCGAACTAGGCTTCACGAAATTGGAAGACATCATCGGCCGCACCGATCTGATTGAACGCAAGCCGTCCGACCATGTAGCCAAACACGATCTGCTGGATCTCTCAAAGATTCTTCTTCTTCCGAACCAGGCAGCTGCGAATGCCATCCATCATACGACCTCGCAGATTCATCTCATCGAGCATGTAATGGACCGTGACATCATCCGTCAGGCAATGCCAGCTATCGAACATCAGAAAGAGGTTTCGCTGGATTACACCATCGCCAACACAGACCGCTCGGTAGGCGCCATGCTTTCCGGTGAAATTGCCAAACGCTATGGCGAAGCTGGACTGCCGGAACACACAATCAACATCAAGTTCAAAGGCTCTGCCGGACAGAGCTTCGGCGCATTCCTGGCTCACGGTATCAACTTCACGCTCGAAGGCGAGACCAACGATTATCTGGGCAAAGGACTCAGCGGCGGACGCATTTGCGTAGTTCCACCACTACGTGCTACTTTCGTTGCCGAAGACAATACGATTGCCGGCAATACACTGATGTACGGTGCCACAAGCGGGGAAGTGTACATCAATGGCCGCGTGGGCGAACGTTTCTGCGTGCGCAACTCTGGTGCTATCGCTGTGGTTGAAGGCGCTGGCGACCACTGTTGCGAATACATGACAGGCGGACGCGTGGTAGTACTCGGAACAACGGGACGCAACTTCGCAGCTGGCATGAGCGGCGGCGTGGCGTACGTCTGGAACAAAGCGGGCGACTTCGACTACTACTGCAATATGGAGATGGTCGAGCTATCGCTCATCGAAGAGAGCAGCATGCGCAAAGAACTTCACGAACTGATACGCAAGCACTATCATTACACAGGTAGCCATCTAGCAGGTGTGATGCTGGACAATTGGGAAAAGTATGTCGACGAGTTCATCTGCATCGTTCCTATTGAATACAAGAAGGTTCTTCAGGAAGAGAAGGTGAAGAAGTTACAAGAAAGAATAGCCGAAATGCAGCGTGACTACTAGAAGACAATATAAATCGAGTAACTGCAATCAATGAGTGAACAAACGAATAGAAAATTGAACAATTAAAAAGAATTACAACAATGGGAAATCCAAAAGCATTTCTTACCATACATAGACAAGAGGCAGGTTATCGGCCCATACACGAACGGATAGGCGACTTCACGGAAGTAGAACAAACGATCAACAGCAGCGACCGCCGTACGCAGGCTTCGCGCTGCATGGACTGCGGCATACCCTTCTGCCACTGGGCTTGCCCGATTGGCAACAAACAACCCGAATGGCAGGACTTCCTCTACAAAGGCAAATATAGAGAGGCCTTTCACGTGCTGCAACAGACATGCGACTTTCCGGAGTTCACCGGTCGCATTTGCCCCGCCCTCTGCGAGAAAAGCTGCGTACTGAAACTGAGCTGCGACGAACCTGTCACCATCCGCGAAAACGAAGCCTCGATAGCCGAAGTTGCGTTTCGCGAAGGTTATATCAAACCTGTCACGCCCAAACGCAACGGCAAAAAAGTGGCTGTCATCGGAAGCGGCCCTGCCGGACTGACGGCTGCTAACCGACTCAACCATAAAGGATACGAAGTAACCGTCTTCGAAAAAGACGAACTGCCGGGTGGATTGATGCGCTTCGGCATACCGAACTTCAAACTAGGCAAGAACATCATCGACCGCCGTATCCGACTTATGGAGCAGGAAGGTGTCGTATTTAAAAATAAAACAGAAGTGGGCGTCGGCGTATCTGCCAAAACTATTGCGACCACATTTGATGCCGTCTGCATCGCCGTTGGATGTGATGTGCCGCGCGACCTGCCTATCGAAGGACGCAACCTCAAAGGCGTACATTTCGCACTTGAACTACTGGGCCAGCAGAACCGCACGCTACAAGGTATCGCCGTTCCTCAAAGGGAACTCATCAACTGCAAAGGCAAGAAAGTACTTGTCATCGGCGGTGGCGACACGGGCAGCGACTGCGTGGGCACAGCCAACAGGCAAGGTGCGGCAAGCGTAACACAGATCGAGATCATGCCCAAGCCGCCCATCGGCAATAACCCGGCAACGCCATGGCCAATGTATCCGCAAGTGCTGAAGACCAGCAGCAGTCACGAAGAAGGCTGCATACGCCGCTGGAGCCTCACCTCGAACCGCTTTATTGGCGATGAGAAGGGCAACCTCAAGAGCGTAGAAGTGGAAGAAGTTGAATGGATTGCGGTAGCTGGTGGCGGACGTCCTGAGATGAAGAAAACCGGCAAGACTGAGGTAATCGACGCTGACCTAGTGTTCCTCGCCATGGGATTCGTCTACCCCGAACAGAAAGGGCTGATTGCAGAGTTAGCACTGGCAGTAACCAACCGCAAAGCCATCGCTGTCGACCCTGCAACCAACCACGTAGGCAACACCAACATCTTTGCATGCGGCGACTCCATCAACGGCACAAGCCTAGTTGTCAAAGCCATGGCATCAGGGAAGAAAACCGCCGAAGCAATCGATCAGTATTTACATTCATAAAAAGCGACAACGTCTCGCCGGGCAGGACTTCCTCCTGCCCGCTTTAAACGAGCAAAGACATTGAACGCCAAACAAAAGCAATAATTAAAACATTACTCAATATGTGTGGAATTACAGCAATATTCAATATTCATGAAGAGACGGCCTATCTTCGCAAGCAGGCATTGACCATGAGCAAACGAATCCGCCATCGCGGACCGGACTGGAGCGGAATCTATCAAGGCAAAACAGCCATCCTAGCGCACGAACGCCTTTCGATCGTCGACCCGGCATCGGGCGGACAACCACTAAAAAGCAAGGATGGCAAACTGATTCTTACCGTCAACGGCGAAATCTACAACCATCGTGAACTACGCAAGGAGTTGGAAGGAGAATACGAGTTTCTCACCGGCAGCGACTGCGAAGTGATACTTGCTCTCTATCGTAAATACGGTGTCAAATGTGTGGAGATGCTGAGCGGCATCTTCGGCTTCGCCCTCTACGACGAAGAGAACGACTGCTATCTGATAGCCCGCGATCCAATCGGCGTCATACCATTATATATTGGCTACGACAACGAAGGACATCTACTCGTTGCATCCGAACTCAAAGCGCTTGAAGGCTTTGCCGCTCACTACGACCAGTTTCCTCCGGGACACTACTATTACAGCCGCGATAAGGATTTCACCCGCTGGTATACTCGCGACTGGATGAAATATGATAATGTAAAAAATAATCCTGCCAGCGTTCAGGAGCTGCATGACTCTTTGGAAGCTGCTGTTCAGCGCCAGTTGATGAGCGATGTGCCTTACGGCGTGCTGCTATCGGGAGGCCTCGATTCCTCCATCATCTCTGCCGTCGCCAAGAAATACGCAGCCAAGCGTATCGAAACCAACGGTACAGCCGATGCTTGGTGGCCACAGCTGCACTCGTTTGCTGTCGGTCTAAAAGGTGCGCCCGACCTGGCTGCAGCCCGCAAGGTGGCCGACCATATCGGAACTGTCCATCACGAAATCAACTATACGATCGACGAAGGACTAGATGCCATCCGCGACGTGATCTACTTCATCGAGACCTACGACGTGACGACCGTCCGTGCCTCAACACCGATGTATCTGCTGTCGCGTGTCATCAAAAGCATGGGCATCAAGATGGTACTAAGTGGCGAAGGAGCCGACGAGGTGTTTGGTGGTTACCTCTACTTTCACAAAGCGCCCAATGCCAAAGCATTCCACGAGGAGACAGTCCGCAAGCTGAGCAAGCTCTACATGTACGACTGCCTTCGTGCCAACAAAAGCCTTTGTGCCTGGGGCGTCGAAGGACGCGTGCCGTTCCTCGACAAAGAGTTTCTCGATGTAGCGATGCGCCTCAACCCAGAAGCCAAAATGTGTCCGGGCAGTGTCATTGAGAAAAAAATTCTGCGCGAAGCCTTCTCTGATATGCTTCCCCAGGAGATTGCATGGCGACAGAAAGAACAGTTCTCTGACGGTGTGGGCTACAGCTGGATCGACACGCTGAAAAAGGTTACTGCCGAGACAGTCAGTGATGACGAAATGCGTCACGCTGCCGAACGATTTCCCATCAATCCGCCTCAGAATAAGGAAGAATACTACTACCGTACCATCTTTGAAGAGCATTTTCCGAGTGAAAGTGCTGCACGAAGCGTGCCGTCGGTACCAAGCGTAGCCTGCTCAACAGCCGAAGCACTGGCGTGGGATGCCTCCTTTAAAAACATCAACGACCCAAGTGGTCGTGCTGTCAAGGGAGTGCATGAAGCAGCCTATTGACAAAGCATACAAAACATAGCCGGAAGTTGCTACATGTGACTTCCGGCTTTTAAGTGTAAGATTTAACCTTTAAAATAACCACCGTAAAAATAATTATGCCTATTTTTGAAGCAGTAATCAATTAGTTATTCATGAAAAACAGAAACTACACCGGGGTGCTATTCGCTATACTATTACTTATAGCCCTGCTTCCCCAAAGAGTAAAATCACAAGAAATTGATTTCGATGCCTATTACGAAATCGTCAGTAACAACAATCTGGTATTGGACAATCAGGGCAGCAAAGAGGACGGAGTCCAAATCGCCCTTAGCAAAGAGCAACCTAAAAAACTCTCGCAAGTCTGGCAGATATCTACGCCTGCTCCTGGATTCGGTGTTTACAAGATTGGCACAGCAGTCAATGGCAAATGTTTAGAGGTAAACAGCGCTAAAGGTACTGAAACAGTTGCTCAAGTAGAGAACGAAGGTTTTGGCATGACACAGTTCTGGAAACTGACCAAAGTGGGAGAAAACACATATGTCATTACCAATTTGGCCAGTGGAAAAAATATGGGTTACTCGGATAATTCAAAGATTGCCGAAGCACTTAATGCCGATTCCACAAGCGTTCAGCAGCAGTGGACATTGCGCAAGGTAGATGTTAAAAAAGAGATTGCCGCACAACAAGTAGTCAGCAAAAACGATTGGGAGAATGAGACCATCTTCGCCATCAACAAAGAACCAGGACATACAACTTATGTACCTTTCCCTTCAGTAGAAAGTCTGAAAAGCTCTCCCGACTACCGCAAGGCTTGGATTCACCCTAATTCACCGAACTACCAACTGCTGAATGGCAACTGGAAGTTCAATTGGGTAAAACAACCTTCTGAACGCCCTGTAAACTTTTATAAACCTAGCTACGATGTATCCGCATGGAAAGAGATTCCTGTACCATCGAACTGGGAAATGTACGGATATGGAACGCCGATTTACACGAACGTCACCTATCCTTATAAGAATAATCCTCCTTTCATTCAGACAAAGAAAGGATACACATGCGAGACTGAACCTAATCCTGTAGGTTCTTATCGTCGCGACTTCAATATCCCTGACTCATGGAAAGGCGATGAAATATTCATTCACTTCGACGGCGTTTACAGCGCTATGTATCTTTGGGTAAACGGCAACAAGGTCGGTTATAGCCAAGGTGCCAACAACGACGCAGAGTTCAATATCACCAAATACGTTAAGACAGGCAAAAACGTACTCGCTGTAGAAGTATATCGCTGGAGCGACGGTAGTTATCTAGAAGATCAGGATATGTTCCGCCTGAGCGGCATTCATCGCGATGTATACCTATTTGCAACACCAAAGCTGCGTATTCGCGACTATAAGCTAACTTCCACTTTCTCCGGCGACGACATGAGCAAAGCTACCTTCAATGTCCGCACCAACGTCATCAATTATGGCAATAGCACTGAGGGTGCAACAGTAAACATCACCTTACTAGACAACGAAGGCAAAGAGGTCGCTCATTCTACAAATGCCATTAATAGCATCAAGAATGGACAGGAACTAGTCAATACATCCAGTGCAGCTGTGAGCAGTCCGAATCTGTGGTCTGCCGAAATCCCATATCTCTATACAGCTATCTTGGAAATGAAAGACAAAACGGGTAAAACCATTGAAGCACTGTCGTCGCAGTTCGGATTCCGCAAGATTGAGATAAAGAACAAACGTGTGTATATCAACAACGAGCAAGTGTTCTTTAAAGGCACTGACCGCCACGATATTCATCCGCAATATGGCAAAGCTATACCTGTTGAATCCATGATTCAAGATATTTTAATGTTCAAGCGTTTCAATCTAAACACGCTTCGTACCAGCCACTATCCTAACGATGCCAAAATGTATGCGCTTCATGACTATTATGGAATATATGTAATGGATGAAGCAGATCTCGAATGTCATGGCAATCAATCGATCAGCAATAAAGAGAGTTGGATTCCTGCATACGTAGACCGCATGGTCCGCATGATTGAACGCGACAAGAACCATCCGTCAGTCATCTTCTGGTCAATGGGTAACGAATCAGGCAGCGGTAAAAACTTTGACACGGTTTACAAAGAGGCACGCAAATTGGATCCTCGTCCTATCCATTATGAAGGCAAGAATAAAGTAGCCGATATTGACTCACGTATGTATCCGACTATCGAGGCTATGAAACAGCAGGATGAAGAGAATACTGACAAGCCTTTCTTCCTCTGTGAATATGCGCATGCCATGGGTAATGCTATTGGCAACTTAGATGAATACTGGGATTATATTGAGAATCACTCCTGTCGTATGATCGGTGCTTGTATCTGGGACTGGGTTGACCAAGGTATAAACAAATATGGCGAACTGCCAAACCGCTATTACTTTGGTGGAGGATTTGGAGATATGCCTAATGATTTTGATTTTTGCTGCAACGGTATCGTTACAGCAGATCGTCAGGTAACTCCAAAGCTGATTGAAGTAAAGAAAATATACCAATACATCAAGTTTAAAGCACTTGATCTGAAAGCTGGTAAGATTGAATTGGATAACCGTTATGATTTCCTCAATCTAAACCAATTCAACCTGCAATGGCAATTGATAAAAGATGGCAAGATGGTTGAATCCGGCATGATGCCTATGGGTGATGTTGCTCCAAACCAATCAACAGAAATTACCATTCCATACAAAACAGCATTGGAGGCTAACAACGAATATTTTCTCAATCTGTCAATCCAATTAAAGAACGATTGCAACTGGGCAAACGCAGGACATGAAGTAGCTTCCGAACAATATCCTCTGACAACACAGGTTGCTGTTACACCGGTTGATACGCATTTTAATGAAACGTTGAAAGTTGAAAATGAAAAAGACCAGATAGGCTTCCGCGCTCCTGGCTTTTTTGTTGCCTTCAATCCTGAAACAGGTAAAATGATCTCTTTACGTTACGCAGGTACTGATATGATTTATAACAAAAAAGGTCTTGACTTCAACTGGTATCGTTCAATGGACAATGACAAGAGGGAATATATTCCTGTAACTGTTGACAAGAAGGCTTTCGATTGGAAATTATCAGAAGACAAAAAATCAGTTACTGTTACAACAGAAATGGTAGCTACACAAATAATGCCGGCATCTGCCATGCCACGTCCGATGATTCCGATGCCTAACCAAAAGAACATGGATAAGGAACCTATAACCATCACTGTTCCGTTTAACATCACATATACCATTTATGCTAATGGTACAGTCGATGTGAACACCACTTTCAAAACCGGCGACAATTTCAATATGCCTCGCTTAGGTTTACAAGTTGCTTTGAATCCAAAATTAGAGCAAGTTGAATGGTACGGTCGCGGTCCTATCGAAAACTATTGGGATCGTAAAGACGCAGCCTATGTCGGACTGTACAACAATACAGTAACAGGAATGGAGGAATCATACGTTCGAGCACAATCCATGGGTAATCGTGACGACGTTCGCTGGTTGACACTGACAAATCAAAACAAACAGGGAATTAAAGTTCTTTCTAAAGATCATCTAAATTTTAGTGCACTTCATTTCACCGATCAGGAACTTTGGGGATTGACTTATGGTCATGATAAAGACAACATTCGCCGTGCTGAAGTGATTCTCAGTCTTGACTGCATACAGCGTGGAATTGGTAATGGTAGCTGTGGCCCAGGTCCACGTCCGCAATATGAAATACAAAATAACAAAGACTACTCTTATTCATTCCGTATTGAAAGCGCACAGTAAAAATCCTGCTACATGCATATAAATTTAAATCCTTGTTTACCAAAAGTAGACAAGGATTTATTTTATTTGGAATCATCATATAAAATAGACTATCTCGCTATTGGAAGTAATATCAAAAAGAACTACAATTATATAGTAAACACACCCATTTTACTTACAATTCATAAGAAAATTAGCACATATATAGAAAGATCATTACTTATAGGCTATTTCTGTTACATTAAGACACATAAACTTATACATATTCTAACAAAACGTCGTATATTTGCATTGTAATAAAACAAAAAGATACAACAAAACAAATATTTACAATAAAATGACACAATCAATCAGATTCACCAAAATGCAAGGGGCCGGAAACGACTACATTTATATCAATACGATACTTTATCCGATTGAAAACCCGGAAGAGCTATCCAAAAGATTGAGTGCACCGCATACTGGTATTGGGTCTGACGGATTGGTTCTTATTGGCAAATCAGACAAGGCAGATTTCAGCATGCGTATCTTTAACGCTGATGGATCAGAAGCCATGATGTGTGGAAATGCTTCACGCTGCATAGGTAAATATGTGTATGAGAACAACCTAACTAGAAAAAGAACAATCACCCTTGAAACCCTGTCGGGTATCAAGGAGTTGCTGCTTTCAACAACAGAAAATACTGTAACAGAAGTGACAGTCGATATGGGAGAACCAATCATCGAAGAAAAAGCAAAAACTATTAAGGTAAAAGATTCATTGTATACAGGAACGATTGTATCAATGGGTAATCCTCATTTCGTAATTTTTATAGACGATATATCTACTATCCCTTTACAGGAAGTAGGTCCTCTTATAGAAAAACATATATACTTTCCGAATCGAACAAACGTTGAGTTTGTTCAGGTTTTAAGTGACAACAGAGTGAGAATGCGTGTATGGGAACGCGGCTCGGGCATAACGCAAGCCTGTGGAACAGGTGCGTGTGCCACAGCCGTTGCCTCTATCATTCATGGTAAAACAGGTCACAGAATTGAAGTGGTCATGGACGGCGGTCCTTTAACCATAGAATGGAACGGCGAAGGAAACAGAGTATATATGACAGGAGGAGCTACTAAGGTATTTGAAGGGGAAATAGATATTTAACAAGATGAACACACAAGAACATAAAACAATCAAACGTATGGCACTGATTAATGAAAACTTCCTGAAACTGCAAAACAACTACCTATTCTCAGACATTGCGAAACGGGTGAACAGTTTCAAGGTGACACATCCAAAGGCCAAAATTATTCGCATGGGCATTGGCGATGTTACACAGCCTCTAGCTCCAGCAGTCATCGAGGCCATGCATAAAGCAGTGGATGAAATGGCAACAAAAGAGACATTCCACGGATACGGACCTGAACAAGGCTATCCGTTTCTGATAGATGCCATAATAAAGAACGATTACGCCAGTCGCGGCATAGCACTTGAACCAAGCGAGGTTTTTATAAGTGATGGCGCAAAAAGTGACTGTGGAAATATTGGGGACTTACTCCGTCACGATAACAGTATTGGTTTGACCGACCCAGTATATCCGGTTTATGTTGATTCGAATGTAATGAGCGGAAGAACTGGCGTTATTGAAGATGGAAGATGGAGTGATGTAGTTTACATGCCTTGCACGGCCGAAAACGATTTCATTCCGGATCTGCCAAGTAGAAGAGTCGACATCATCTACCTGTGCTATCCAAACAATCCGACAGGCACAACACTTCCAAAAGAAGAGTTAAAGAAATGGGTGAACTACGCATTAGCCAACGACTGCATCATCATGTATGATTCAGCATACGAAGCTTACATTCGTGACAACAACACTCCACACTCCATATATGAAATCAAAGGAGCAAAGAAAGTTGCCATAGAGTTCAGAAGTTTCTCAAAAACGGCAGGGTTCACAGGTGTACGTTGTGGATACACCGTCATCCCGAAAGAATTGAATGCATTTACGTTAGAAGGCGAACGCGTACCATTGAACAAAATGTGGAATCGCCGACAATGCACTAAATTCAACGGAACAAGCTATATCACCCAGCGGGGTGCAGAAGCTGTATTTAGCCTTGAAGGCAAAGAACAAGTTAAGAAAACGATTGATTATTATATGACCAATGCAACAATCATGAAAGAAGGATTGAAAGAATGCGGTTTTACCGTATATGGCGGTGATAATGCGCCCTACATTTGGCTTAAAACACCAAACAGGCTAAGTTCTTGGAAATTCTTCGACAAGTTGTTGTACGAAGTCAATATCGTCGGAACCCCAGGCGTGGGGTTCGGGCCCAGCGGTGAAGGTTATCTCCGCCTCACCGCTTTTGGAGACAGAGAGGATACTTTGGAAGCCATGGCCAGACTGAAGAAGTGGATACTCTGAAATGATGTCAAAGAAGAAGAAAAGAACTATCGCGTAATTGTTCTCATACTTCGTGGATCCTAAAAGCAAGGAAAAGATTTGACATAGTATTAACATCAAAAAAGAGTAACATAATGAAAACAATTACGATCAGGCAAGTTTTTTTGCCTGCAGCAATTTTGCTAATTATGTCTTATTCGGTCTTTGCACAGGACGAAAAGAAGTTCACGGTAACACCCGGAGCAGATATTGTCAGCAGTTATGTTTGGCGTGGCATGTATCAGACAGGTGCTTCAATACAACCCAGTTTCTCGCTATCGGGAGCAGGATTGTCGCTTACAGCATGGGGTTCTACAGATTTTTCAAATGCTTCAGATGAATATAAAGCAAAAGAATTCGACCTCACTGCTGGCTATGGAGCCGGGGGATTCAGTATGGCAGTTACCGATTACTGGTGGTCTGGAGAAGGAGCTCGCTATGGTAACTATTCCAACAGCCACTATTTTGAAGGTACACTGGGATACACTTTTGGAGAAAAGTTTCCATTGTCGCTAACTTGGAACACAATGTTTGCCGGAGGGGATAAAGATGAAGACGGTAATCTTCAATATTCCACTTATATAGAAGCAAAATACTGTTTTGATGTCAGCGGAATAGAAGTAAGTCCAAGCATAGGAATTTCTCCTTGGAAAGGACTATACAGTGATGGATTTGGCTGGAATAGTATTTCTCTGAAAGCAAAAAAAGAAATTGCTTTAACCAACAAGTATTCATTGCCTTTGTTTGTGCAAGTAATTGCTGCACCAGAGCATGACAACGTTTTCTTGATATTCGGTGTTAGTTTTTAGTGATTTATAAGTAAATACAAGATAAATAGAGAGGCCCGTCCTATTATTGATTTTATAGAATGTTATACCGCACACTATCCCTTATATGATGATAGGCGGGCTGATCTATTATCTTTTAAAAACAATTTGAGAAACAAATGAAAAAAATAGAAGCAATCATTCGTAAGACAAAATTTGAGGATGTAAAACAGGCTTTATTAGCTGCCGACATTGAATGGTTCTCATACTATGATGTTCGAGGAGAAGGCAAAATGCGCCAAGCTCGCATATATCGAGGTGTCTGCTATGATACAAGTTGCATTGAACGTATTTTGATATCTATTGTTGTCCGCGACAAAAATGTGGAGAAAACAATCAAAGCTGTTATTGGCGCTGCTCAAACAGGCGAAATCGGTGATGGTCGTATTTTCGTTATCCCGATTGAAGACGCTATTCGTATACGGACGGGAGAAAGAGGCGACATTGCCTTATATAACGCTGAACAAGAAAAATAAATTCAGCAAACATACTAACTCAAACAATAATAATATGAAATATATACATATACATAGATTCTGGGGACTTGTAATTATTACATTATTAATTACTCTCCCTGCTTCCGCTGAAGAAATGCCTGCAAACATTATAGCCGCGGTAAAAGACAACTCCATCTCCATTGATACAGTATGGATGCTATTAGCTGCCATGTTAGTTTTTTTCATGCAGCCCGGATTTGCTTTTTGTGAAGCCGGCTTCACTCGTACAAAGAATACAGCAAACATCTTAATGAAGAATTTTGTGGATTTTCTATTAGCTTCATTACTCTTCTGGTTTATAGGGTTTGGATTCATGTTCGGGCAAGGTGGATTTATTGGTGCACCAAATTTTGGAAATTTGTCTTTTTATCATAATAGTAACGGGTTACCCACTGAAGGATTCCTGATTTTTGAGACCGTATTCTGCGGGACATCAGCAACTATTGTATCTGGCTCGATGGCCGAACGCACTAAATTCTCAATGTATGTTGTTTATTCATTCTTCATCAGTCTGATTATTTATCCTGTAGAAGGCCATTGGACTTGGGGTGGAGGCTGGCTGATGGATGCCACATCTGGTAGTTTCATGATGAACACCTTTGGAAATGCATTCCATGACTTTGCCGGTTCGACAGTAGTTCATGAAGTAGGTGGTATTTTAGGTTTCATCGGCGCTTGTTTTTTAGGTCCGCGCATCGGTAAATACACAAAAGATAATAAAAGTCGTGCCATTCCCGGTCATTCATTGACTATCGCATCATTAGGTGTTTTTATTCTTTGGTTCGGTTGGTTCGGTTTTAATCCGGGTTCACAGTTGGCCGCATCAGGTGAAGTCAATCGTGTAGCAATTTCGCATGTATTCATGACCACAAATTTAGCCGCATGTGCTGGAGGTATAGCAACTATCTTTACTTCATGGATAAGATATGGAAAACCCTCTTTATCACTGATGCTAAATGGTATATTAGCCGGTTTAGTTGGAATAACTGCAGGATGTGATATCGTTTCCGAAACAGGTGCAATCATTATAGGTGCTATTTGTGGTATTGTAATGTTATTTGCCGTTGAACTAATTGATCACAAACTACATGTCGATGATCCCGTCGGTGCTTCCTCAGTTCATGGAGTCTGTGGTTTTTTAGGAACAGTCTTAGTTGGATTCTTTGCTACTGACGGAGGATTACTCTATGGTGGAGGATTCAATATGATTGGTTCACAACTGATGGGTTCTCTTACAGTCGGTATATGGGCATCTCTTTGCGGAATCGTTCTCTTCTGGTCAATAAAGAAAATTCACGGCTTACGTGTAACAGCCCGCATTGAAGAAGAGGGATTAGATATATATGAACATGGAGAGACGGCATATAATAGCTAATATACGCTTTCATCATTATGAAGTGAAACATACCCTTATTCTATAAGGGTGTGTGTTTCACTCCATTTTTAAACAAAAACAATCAACATTTAAAACATAAAATTATGTCACTTATTATTCCAGAAGATTACAAACAGACGCTTACACCTGAGACAACAGAGCAGGCTATACGCATGCTGAAAACAAATTTCCAGGACAAGTTGGCAAAAGCTCTCAAGCTACGCCGAGTAACAGCTCCATTATTCGTCCTTTCAGGGACAGGTATCAACGACGACTTAAACGGAATAGAACGCCCTGTGCGCTTTCCAATTCATTGTATGGGTGAGCGTATGGCCGAAGTTGTCCAATCGCTTGCTAAATGGAAACGCATGAAACTTGCAGCATATAGAATACCCGCAGGCTATGGCCTTTACACTGACATGAACGCTATCCGAGGTGATGAAGATTTGGATAATCTTCATTCATTGTACGTTGATCAATGGGATTGGGAAAGGAGCATTCGTCCTGCCGATCGAAACTTGGATTACCTTAAGAAAACTGTCAGAAATATCTATGCACTATTACGTGAAATTGAAGCTATGGTATATGAATGTTATCCGCATATTACACCGGAATTACCAGATAATATCACATTCATCCATTCCGAAGAATTGCTCGAAATGTATCCAAACCTGACTCCTCGTGAACGAGAGGCAAAGGCATCAGAGAAATTCGGTGCCATATTTATTATAGGTATTGGTGCCGAACTTTCAAATGGAGAGAAGCATGACGGTCGTGCTCCGGATTATGACGATTGGAGCACAATGAATTCTGATGGATTCTATGGACTCAACGGAGATATCATATTATGGAACAATGTTCTTAAATGTGCATTTGAACTTTCTTCAATGGGTATCCGAGTAGACGCAGAGGCATTAACTCGTCAATTGGATATATGTGGCTGTCCAGAACGTAAAGAACTCACATTCCACAAAGCACTGATAGAAGGGAAACTTCCTCTCTCAATTGGTGGTGGCATCGGTCAAAGCCGTCTATGCATGTATTTCTTGCGCAAAGCGCATATTGGTGAAGTTCAAGCCTCTATCTGGCCTGAAGATCAAATAGAATTATGCAAGCAAAAGAATATCATTCTATTATAAAACAATTAATTGTCTATAAAATCATTTAGTATGTCAAAATTAAGATTTAGAGTAGTAGAAGAAGCCTTTCAAAAAAGGGCTGAAGAAGTGACGCCTCCTAAAGAACGTCCATCAGATTTCTTCGGACAAAACGTATTCAATCGTGCCAAGATGTTCAAGTATCTTCCAGAAAAAACGTACGAAAAGATTACTGACTGCATCGATAACGGAACTCCTTTAGATCGCGCTACAGCTGACGCTGTTGCTGCCGGAATGAAAAAGTGGGCCATCGAAATGGGTGTTACACATTATACACACTGGTTTCATCCTCTGACAGAAGGAACTGCCGAAAAACATGATGCCTTTGTTGAACATGATGGAAAAGGAGGTATGGTTGAAGAATTTTCAGGTAAATTGCTTATTCAACAGGAGCCTGATGCATCCAGTTTTCCAAACGGTGGAATCCGTAATACATTCGAAGCGCGCGGCTATTCTGCTTGGGATCCATCATCACCAGCATTTATCGTTGGCGACACACTCTGTATCCCGACTATCTTTATTGCATACACAGGTGAATCGCTCGATTATAAAGCTCCTCTATTGCGTGCATTGGAAGCTGTAAACAAAGCGGCTGTCGATGTTTGCCATTATTTTAACCCTGATGTAAAAAAAGTTATTGCATATCTCGGATGGGAACAAGAATATTTTTTGGTTGACGAAGGCTTATATGCTGCACGGCCAGATCTATTGCTTACAGGCAGAACTTTGATGGGCCATGAAAGCAGTAAAAACCAACAGTTGGAAGATCATTATTTCGGAGCTATTCCAACACGTGTTTTGGAATTCATGAAAGAACTTGAGATTGAAGCACTAAAATTAGGAATTCCTGTTAAAACCCGTCATAACGAAGTTGCCCCAAACCAGTTCGAATTAGCACCGATATTCGAAGAATGCAATTTAGCCAATGACCATAATTTACTTCTGATGGCCTTAATGCGTAAGATTGCTCGCAAACATGGATTCCGCGTTTTACTGCATGAAAAACCATTCAAAGGCATCAATGGTTCTGGTAAACATAACAACTGGTCATTAGGCACCGATACCGGCCTCATGTTAATGTCACCTGGAAAAACGCAAGAAGATAATTTACGCTTCGTAACATTTATAGTAAACGTATTGATGGCTGTATATCGTCATAACGGACTATTAAAAGCCAGTATATCAAGTGCTACAAATGCACACAGATTAGGAGCAAACGAAGCACCGCCTGCTATCATATCAAGTTTCTTGGGTGCACAACTTACTCAGGTGCTCGACCATTTGGAAAAGAGCGAACCCGAATCTTTAATCCTTGCCGGAAAACAAGGAATGAATTTGGGTATAGCTCGTATTCCCGAAATATTAGTTGATAATACAGATCGTAACCGCACTTCACCATTTGCCTTTACTGGTAATCGCTTTGAATTTCGTGCTGTTGGTTCAGAAGCCAACTGTGCATCAGCGATGATGGTTCTTAACGCAGCTGTTGCAGAACAACTAAAAATGTTCAAAAAAGAAGTAGACGGTAAGATTGCTAGTGGTAAAGACAAATTTGCTGCTATTCTCGAAGTTCTCCGCAAAGAAATTAAAGAATGCAAACCTATTCATTTTGAAGGTAATGGCTATAGCGAAGAATGGAAAGTCGAAGCCGCTCGCCGAGGATTAGACTGCGAAACAAGTGTACCTGTTATCTTCGACAACTACTTAACGGATAGCAGTGTCAACATGTTTGAATCAACAGGTGTACTGACCCGCAAAGAATTAGAGGCCAGAAACGAAGTAAAATGGGAAACCTATACAAAGAAAATTCAGATTGAAGCACGTGTATTAGGGGATCTGACAATGAATCATATCATCCCGACAGCTACACAATACCAGACTTCCTTGATTGATAATGTTTACAAGATGAAAGATCTATTTCCTGCAGAAAAAGCAGCATCATTGTCATCGCGTAATTTGGAGATCATTGAAGATATTGCCAAGCGCACAAATTTCATTAAAGAGCGTGTAGATGAGATGGTTGAAGCCCGCAAAGTAGCTAATAAGATCGAAGACGAACGTAGCAAGGCAGTTGCTTATCACGACACTATTGTTCCTATGCTGGAAGAAATTCGTTATCATATCGATAAATTGGAATTAGTCGTAGACGATCAGTTATGGACATTGCCTAAGTACAGAGAATTGTTATTCATCAGATAAGTAATTTATACAGATAGTAGTTTTTTGTTGATTGTTTTGTGTTTGCAAGGGAAGCATGCTGTGAAGTATGTCTTCCCTTCTTTTTTATCACAAGCAAAATACTTATCTTTGGGGCATTAAATACGAAGATTATGAACTACGGATTTGTGAAAGTGGCTGCAGCTGTGCCACATGTTTTAGTTGCCGACTGTTTTTATAATATTAAGCAGATAGAAAGCTTGATTCGTAAAGCATCCGACAAAGGTGTTCAAATGATTGCCTTTCCGGAAATGTCAATAACAGCATATACTTGTTTGGATTTATTCGCTCAACAGACATTACTGGACAATGCGGAAAAGGCATTGTTAAAGCTTATTTCCAACACGTCAGAATTAAATATCTTCGTTATTGTTGGTGCACCACTAAGGACCGAAAACCGATTAATCAATAGCGCAATCGCCTTTCAAAAAGGACGAATTCTAGGGGTAGTGCCTAAGACCTATTTGCCTAATTACAAAGAATTTCAAGAACAACGTTGGTTCACGTCTTCCACCGAACTACTTAATTCTTACATCACTATTGGCAATCAAGACTACCCTTTAGGCAGTCATTTGCTGTTCAATGCAGGTACTACTTCTGTGGGGATCGAAATCTGTGAGGATTTATGGGTACCAGTTCCTCCCAGTTCATTATTATCAATGGAAGGTGCAAATATTATCTTCAATCTTTCAGCGAGCAATGAATTGATTGGGAAACATCACTATCTACGTCAACTAATCTGCCAGCAATCAGCCCGTTGTATGGCAGGTTATATCTATGCATCAAGTGGTTTTGGCGAATCGAGTACGGATTTGGTATTTGCTGGCAATGGAATTATAGCTGAGAATGGTTCTCTATTGTCTGAGTCTCCTCGATTCACGATGGAAGAGCAACTAATTATAAGCGAGATAGATGTAGAGAAACTACAGAACGACAGGCAAATAAATACAAGTTTCATGTATGGCGCCAGCACTTTATTACAAGAGGAAACACGCACAATACCTTTCGTTTTGCAAACATCCGAATCCTTCACACTTACACGGGCGGTCGACCCGCATCCGTTTACACCTTCCGGTAATGCACTCAACGAACGTTGCGAAGAGATATTCCATATCCAAGTAGCAGGATTAGCCAAACGAATAGCACACACACATGCCCAAACAGCAGTAATAGGTATTTCGGGAGGACTGGATTCAACACTGGCACTATTGGTTACAGCAATGACTTTTGATGCATTAAAAATGCCTCGCGAACAAATAATCGGCATTACGATGCCAGGCTTTGGAACTACAGGAAGAACTTATAATAATGCAGTTGGACTAATTCGCTCTTTAGGCGTTACACTGCAAGAAATATCGATTAAAGATGCCTGCATCCAACATTTCAAAGATATCAATCATGATTTAGATACACATGATGTTACATACGAAAATAGTCAGGCACGCGAACGTACTCAAATATTAATGGATGTTGCCAATCAAAAGAACGGACTTGTCATCGGTACCGGCGATTTGTCGGAATCAGCTTTAGGTTGGGCAACATACAACGGCGATCACATGTCAATGTACGGTGTCAATTGCAGCATTCCCAAAACATTAGTCAAGTATTTGGTAAATTGGATTGCCAATAACAAAGTAGACCAGATTTCCCAAAATATTTTGTTGGATATTATTGACACACCTATCAGTCCCGAACTCATTCCGGCAGATGAAAATGGCAACATCAAGCAAAAAACAGAAGATCTTGTCGGACCGTATGAACTACATGATTTCTTTCTCTATCACTTCATCCGCTTCGGTTCGCATCCGGCAAAAATATATTTTCTGGCCCAGCATGCATTTGCAGGTGTATATGACAATGCAACTCTAAAAAAATGGCTTTATACCTTCTTCCGTCGTTTCTTCCAGCAACAATTCAAACGCAGTTGCTTACCTGACGGCCCTAAAGTAGGTTCAATAAGTCTCTCGCCTAGAGGTGATTGGCGCATGCCTAGCGATGCCGTATCACGTTTATGGTTAGAAGAATGCTCCGCCATCGTAGAGTAAGAACAAGGATAGCAATACGGCGAAGAAAAACAAATTCCGAGCCGTATGTCCTAATGTCCTATTCAAATCTTTACCATCCAAAAGGAAAAGTTCTTTTGTCGTAAAATAAATCATGGCGAACAATAATCCAAACAGAAACATGATCCACCAAGGAGAATTTATAATTAAAGGAAGTGAAATGATAAAAGCTAATGCGGCATTTACAATATAAATAATACGACCATATCGACGACCAAACAACACAATAGTGGTTCGTTTGCCTGCAGCTATATCTTCCTCATAATCTCTATAATTATTTACTACCAATATATTTACAGAAAGAAATCCTATAGCTAAGGAAAGGAGAAATGTCAACAGTGAAAAAGTTAAAGTTTGAACGAAATAAGTAAAACATACGGGAATTATCCCATAAAACAATAACACACAAACATCACCCAATCCATGATAAGATAACGGATAAGGTCCTGCCGAATAAGCTATTACAGCTAATGCAATAGCTAAACCAACAAAAATCAATTTCCAACCGCCAAATAAAATCAAAAAGCAACCACTCAGGCAGGCAAGTGCCAACGCAACCAGAGTTCCTATCAACATTGCTTTAGGCGAAATCCATCCCTGTGCTACAGCCCGCTCTGGTCCTACTCGATTTTCAGTATCAGCCCCCTGACGAAAATCAAAATAATCATTTGCGAAATTGCTCGCTATTTGAGCAAATAATGCAACCAACAAACACAGCAAAGCTGCAATAAATACAAACTGACCTTCGCGATAAGCTAAAGCACAGCCAACTAAGACAGGACTGACCGAAGCTGCCAATGTCCGAGGACGAGCGGCTTCCATCCATGCCTGCAAAAGAGATTTACTATTTTCCATATTACTGATTATATTTTACAAAAATAGAAAAAAACAACTACACGTTTACAATTTTCCTCTATCTTTGCAGCATGAAATATTTTCTAAACATATTAGTCCTAATCTTAGGTTTTGTCTTGTTCTCACCAGACGAGAAAAAAGCCGATTGTACTGCTCAGAATGGATATGAGCAGATTGAGACGATTATGAAAGAAAAAAATGCTGAAGACATGCAGCATAATCTGGAAGTCTTAAGCAACGATTTAAAATCAAGTAATTTCTTAACACCACGCAGGGTTATTCAAACTGTCAGTAATGTTTTAGACATTCGTATCCTCAAAATCAAAGCTAAAACTATCCAAATGTTTCGTGTCAAAGAGGAAAGTAATCTGCACCGTGTTTGCGAAAATGTTATTTCATTACAAACAATAGATGTTTCGACACTTCTTCGTCGTATGGGAATTCATATATATACCCTGCGAAAAATAATCATTTAATTTTTAATATACTACTTTTTTCTGTATGGGAAGTTCTTTTCATACCATTTTCTTATGTACTATTTCTTATTATTTCTAGTTTACTATCTTCTTAAAAATTAAATTATTATGGCTAACAATAAATCGAAAGCAGGAGTTTATATATACATTATTATTATCATTGCCGGCTGTATTTTGGCATGTACAAACCTCATCCCTAACGACTATCTAAAACTGGTTGTCGTTATGGTTGCATTATTTGCAGGTCTCTATGGCATTGCAAAAAGTCTTAACTCCCCCAAAGAAGGCGAAGAGCAAGATGCAAATAATTATCCGGATAAGAAATAATCAACAAACTAATATAATATAAGTATATGAAAATTAATAAGGATTTGGTTGATGCCGTTATGATGGTATCATTTATTTCACTGGTATTAATCGGCACTACAAACTTTAACAGTGCTACAGCAAAAACGATTACAATGTTTATTGTTGGAGCGATTGTTGTCTTAATGGTCATTTTGCGAATCATAAGATCCAGACAAATATCCAAAAAGGCATAAATAGAATTTTATCACTGTCTTTCTATCATGTTTCTATGATAGAAAGACAGTTTTCCACTTAATTAAATGCCCACTTAATAGCTAATGTGGGAATAGCGTAAAAGCCATCTCTTCCTCCAAAATTATTACTCAACTCGACCTCACCTCCGACACTGAGTTTAAAATCATCATCAACGCATTTCAATTTATTCAAATTAAGCCAATATTGAGGTTCACTCAAAAAAATAAATTTTCCATAATCAGTTTTTTCTCTCCACCAATCAGCAAAACCGCTCAAAGTCACCAACCCATTATTAAAGAGATTAATATACCAAGTACCCGTAATTTGAAAATTATTAGGCGACTTATGTTTTTGTATATACTTGTACATTGCAGTCAAAGTAAACCCGCGAGAGAAATCTTTACTGTTATATGTATACGTTACACCGCTAAGATAGGCATTGTTATATGAGAACTGATTGGAAGAACCTCCATTATATTCAACATGTAAAGAGAAAGGTGGTCGCCAAAATCGAAGCTCACGCGATATTTCCCAATATCCAGCAGCTACACCCTTACTTGTATAGTCCATATCGACAAAGAAATATGTACTTCCCCACTTATCTGCCTTAAACATTTCGACGGTAGAAGTCAACTGTGGACGTTCATGCAAATCTTTGTCATATAATGCATGACCAAAATCATAATGCAACTGCACATTCTGTGCCTTTCCGCAGACAATTGTCAATAACGCTGCAGCCAGTAGAACCAACTTTCTCATATAGTCTATAATTACCAAATTAATACTCGTTCTTCAGGTGTCATATACATCTTATCGCACGGATTAATATTGAAGGCTTTATAAAAAGCATCCATATTGCGTAAAGCCGCATTAACACGCCATTTTCCCAATGAATGAGGATCCACTTTAGTCAATCTCAGAATTTCTTCTTTCCGAATATTTTGAGCCCAAAGACCTGCATAACTCAAATAAAAGCGCTGCTCATCCGTAAAACACTGTATAGGTTCTGGCCTTTTCTTGCCTTTCAGCGAATTAAGATAAGCCAAATGCGAAATAATTAGACCTCCATGATCAGCGATGTTCTCACCTAAGGTAAAACGCCCATTTGCATGCACTGAATCAGCAACGATGATATCACTATACTGCTTAGCTAACTTGTCCGCACGTTCATTGAAAAGCTTTGCATCTTCGGCAGTCCACCAATCTGTAAGATTACCATTTTTATCATAATTACGGCCTTCGTCGTCAAAGCCATGAGTCATCTCGTGACCGATAACTACACCTATAGCTCCGTAATTAACTGCATCATCGGCCTTCGGATTAAAGAACGGAGGCTGAAGAATAGCTGCTGGAAAACATATTTCATTCGTATTAGGACTATAATACGCATTAACTGTTTGCGGACTCATCTCCCAACGAGACTTGTCTACAGGCTGATCAATCTTGGCAAAATCCTCATTCATCTCAAATATGGAGGCACGGCACACATTCGCCCAATAGGAATCCTTTTTGACATCCAGTTTGCTATAGTCACGCCACTTGTTAGGGAAACCTATCTTCACAGTAAAAGCAGCCAGCTTTTCCTGCGCCTTAGCCTTCGTGGCATTACTCATCCACTGCAATCCGGCAATTCTTTCGCCCAAAGCTTTCTGTAAGTTTTCGACCATTTTTAGAACTTTATCTTTTGAAGATTGTGGAAAATATTTATCAACATACAAATGCCCCACAGCTTCACCCAAAGCATCATTAACGAAGGACAATGAACGTTTCCAACGAGGACGATTCAATTGCTTGCCCGATAGAGCTGTTCCATAAAAAGCAAAATTTGCATTTACAAAATCATCACTCAAATACGGAGCGGCATCATTCAAAAGATTAAAAGCCAGATAATATTTCTGAGTCTCTATATTCGTATTTTCCAAAAGTGTAGCCAAACCACCGTAATATGCCAACTGCTTAGCATCTATAGTCCTCAAATTTTTCAACCCCATTTGACTAAAATAGACATCCCAATTGAAAGGTTTACTTTTTGACTTCAACTCATCCACAGTCACTTTATTATAGTTTTTCTTGGAATCACGCAACTCCTCCCGACTAAACGAAATCTTCGCAAGTTGCTTTTCAATCGTCATCACACCGTCAACAGCAGCCTTTACTTGCTCCGGCGAGTGATTTGTCATCTCAAATAATTTTCCAACATATATCTTATAGGCCTCAACAACTTTCTTGTTTTCCTCATTATCAGTCAAATAATAATCTCTATCGCCCATACCTAAACCATCTTGATACAACTGGACGATATTCATTGAACTGTTGCCATCATCAGCAGCCACGTAAAAACTAAAAAATGGATTAATCTTCATACGATGCATTTCTGCTATCATTCCAATCACTTCATCTTCGGTTTCTATTTTTTCAATCTTACCAAGTTCTGCTTTGATTGGAGTAAAACCATCCTTATTCAGTTTAATACTGTCCATCCCCATGTTGTACAATACGGCTATTTTCCAAGCTTCACTCCCCGATTTCTGGGCCGATTCTTTCAAACCTTCAACCAGCGACTTCACCTGCTTATTATTATTTTCTCTCAACAAATCAAACGTACCAAATCGGGCGTATTCAGCTCCCAAAGTATTATTTTTAATCCATCCTCCACAAGCATATTGATAAAAATCCTGACCCGGAGTAACATTTGTCTCCAAATTTGATAAGCTTAGAGCGCCTTCGCCTAAAGTCTTTTTCGATTCACAACCAGACATAGTAACAAGACTGGCAGCAAGACATGATATAATCATTAGTTTGTCCATTTACTTTTTTGAAGCAAAGATAATATATGCTAACTGTAGAACAAAATGAACTTGTTTGTTTTTTAATAAAATGTCTATTTATGATAAAACCTTAAAGGCTAAACGCGCTAACTTATATTGATTATTAAAGATGAAACATATAAAGCTATGGTTTAATGAGGTCTTATGTAATAATTTAGTATAAAATGCTTTACATTTAAATTTATTTTCATATATTTGTCATCTATTATTTCAAGAAGGGGACATTAGCATTATATTGAACATTAAATCATACAAATTGATGAAGTGCTTTATTCACATACTCATTCTATTCTCGTTTTTTGTTTCTTCGAATGTATTGGAAGCAGAGAATAGCAAAATCCAACATCTAGAAACACTCAAACAACAGATGAATAATGTAGTATTACCTTCTAAAAAGATAAAAGCTTACGCGCTAGAACTATTACACGAATCGAGAACTCAGCATAACAATTCATACATGGCAGATGCATTAATTCGATTGGCTTGTTTTTATAGAACCAGTAATGCTGATAGTATGCATTATGTCATATCACTAGCGACTCCCATTCTGGAAAAAGAGAATCGATATGATGACATGGTATCCATTAAAGGTCTGTATATTTATTCTATCATCGTCGCAGGAAGTCGAGATTCTGTAACACAAGAAATCAATGGACTCCGTTCTTTTGGTAAAAAATACCACAACCAATTTGCTTATGATGTTTCTGATCAGATGCTTGCATTTCTATATTGGAACATTGGTCCCCGTGCTCAGAGCAGAGATATTCTTGCCAATCTGATTGCCTCTCAAGAAAAGCGTAATGCTCCTTTAATTGAACGTCCCGACGTCCTGATGCAAGCGATAAATACAGTCGAATCACCCGAAGAACGAGCGTTATATTTGACCAAATTGAAGAATTTGATATATGAAATGAAAAAAAATAAAATAACTTTCTTCAATCGGACATATCCATTCAAGGGTAATATTCATTCATTGGGTAGTCTCTCTCTTACCTATTATAAAATGGCAGCTCTCATGCATTATGATTATCCAAACGCTTCAGACATGTTAGAAGACCTAAAGCAACTTGATCCAATCATTAACGAATATCACCAGGATGAATTAGTATCCAAATATCTGTGGATGCTTTATAACTACAAAGTTCGTAATTATAACCCAGCTTTAATCCTCGCCGATACGCTTATCACAGCATACAAAAAGACTCACAATATTTCCAACTTACTTACAATGTATGAAACCAAAAGCCGCATTTTGAGCGATATGGGAAAATTCAAAGAATCATTGGAACTTTATCGAAATTACACGGCAATAAAAGATTCTGTCAACGATGCAAAATTCTATTCACAATTAGCCGATTTACAATCCAAACTGGATATAAACAAGCTGGAAATGAGGAACAAAGAGGTACAGATTGTCGCACAACGTGAACAGTCGCACGTAAAGATGCTTACATGGGGTAGTATTAGTCTTTTTATCATCATTGTACTGCTTGTAATAACAGTAATTGTCTATAAAAGAAATACACGTTTAGCTATTACTGCAAAACAAATAGCTGAAGATGAAGCAGAAAAAAGATCCTCATTTCTTGCTAACATGAATCATGAAATCCGTACACCTCTAAATGTAATCGACGGTTTCTCCCAATTGATTGTAGAATCAAACGACCCCAATGAAAGAAAATACTTTTCCGATATCATTCACGAGAACAATATGTTGATGCAGCGACTCGTTGCAGATGTGCTTGATATCTCTAAATTGGAGTCAAACAAACTTCAGCTGAAAGAAACATCGTTTGAAATGATTCCCTTGATGAAGGAATTGTATGAATCGACTCGTATTAGAATGCCTGAAGGTGTTATTCTTTCGCTTTCCGATTGTGAACCTGCAACAATTATCTCTGACCGCGTCCGTTTGATACAGATTCTTAACAATCTTCTCAATAATGCTATCAAACACACACAACATGGTTATATCTCATTTGGTTATACACTTCATAAAGACACGATCCGCTTTGATGTAAAGGATACAGGAGAAGGAATTCCTGCAGATAAACTGGATTCTATCTTTACACGTTTTGTCCAACTCAACGACTGGACAGCAGGCGTTGGTCTAGGACTGGCTATCAGTCGTGCATTAGTGGAACAAATGCATGGAGCTATTTATGTAAACTCAAAAGTCGATGAAGGATCTGATTTTTATTTTATACTTCCTCTCCACTCTATTGATCACTCAAAATAGTGTATTTCACATCAATATTAAAGGCCTTTTTATTTTGTAGTAATTTAGCCAACTCTTTTCTATTCGCATTCTGATTCTTTTTCATATATTTGTCGATAATTTGATATAAGTGGGAAGAGATATGTTCCGTAGACAACCAATAAGGTAAACATTCTGTGGACTTTATTTTGCGGAAAAAAGTGTTGAAGCAAAACATTCAATAGAAAATTTTCTTGTGATGATTTGTGTTCTTGCCACAATCCCTCCTTACAAAAGAGGCTTTAAAATAGAAACAATGAGATTATCATTTATAAGCTTAGCGAGTGGAAGCAGCGGAAACTGTTATTACTTAGGTACACCTGAATACGGCATACTTGTCGATGCGGGGATAGGATTCCGCACTATTAAGAAAGTACTCAAGGACAGAGAAATCGATTTTTCAAAAATCATTGCTGTTCTAGTTACCCATGATCATGCCGATCATATCAAAACTGTAGGCTATTTGGGTGAAGAATGCTGTATTCCAATCTATGCAACGGCAGGCGTACACCAAGGAATTGAGAAAAGTCGATATGTAGAAGAAACACTCATCCATTCGCGCAAAATTATTGAAAAAGAAGTTCCTTTCAACATACGCGATTTTAAAATAACCGCTTTTGAAGTGCCTCATGACAGCACAGACAATGTAGGTTATCTGATTGAATACGGAAATCATGCTTTCACAATTGCAACCGATGTCGGTCATATCACAGAAACAGTAAGCAAATACATGTGCAAGGCCAATCATCTAGTTATCGAAGCCAACTACGACGAAGAGATGCTAAAGTTTGGGACCTATCCTGAATTTTTAAAAGAGCGCGTTGCCAGTCCAACAGGACATCTCAGCAACCGCGAGGCTGCTGAATTTTTAGCCACTCACTATGATCCCAAACTAAAAAACATCTGGCTATGCCATCTGAGCCGTGATAACAATCATCCGGAACTAGCTTACAAAACGGTGGACATCCGCCTTTTCGAAGAAGGAATCCGTGTCGGTAAAGATGTTACCCTCGTCGCATTGAAAAGAACAACTCCATCTGAAGTATACATTTTTGAATAAACACCATTCGTACCATGAAACGCAGAGACTTCGTATTTTCATCCATATCGTTCAGCCTCGGCGCCGCCGGACTAAAAGGCTCGGCTCAGAATCTGTCAGACATAAACAGACTGATTGCTCCACTTCCAACAACAGAACATCTGGCGAACCATGATCATAGCGATACAAAGCAACCCAATATCATCTTCATCATGTCGGACCAACATCGTGGCGATACCATTGGATGCATGGGGAACAAATCCGTCATCACACCCAATATCGATCGTCTGGCTTCAGAAGGCACCCTGTTCGTAAGTGGATACACCGCATCACCGAGCAGTACTCCTGCCCGCGCTGGTTTGCTGACCGGACTTTCACCTTGGCATCACGGAATGTTGGGATACGGAAAAGTTGCAGAAAAATACAAATACGAGATGCCTCAAATGATGCGCAACTTGGGATATTATTGCTTTGGAATTGGAAAAATGCATTGGTCCCCGCAAAACGCCTTACATGGATTTCATGCCACATTGATTGATGAATCCGGACGTGTAGAATCACCTGATTTCATCAGTGACTACCGCAAATGGTTCCAACTAAACACACCAGGTGAAAATCCAGATAAGACAGGTATTGGTTGGAACGACCACGGCGCAGGGACATACAAACTGGACAAACGATTACATCCAACAGCTTGGACAGGAGAAACTGCCTGCGAATTTATTCGTAACTATGACAACCAACGCCCTCTGTTCCTGAAAGTTTCGTTTGCCAGACCTCATAGTCCATACGATCCACCAAAAAGATATTTGGATCTATACAATAATGTAGCTATTTCCAAACCATCTATCGGTGACTGGTGCGGCAAATATGCCGAAAGAAAAACGCCGGAACAAGTAGCTAAAGATGCGGCTTTCGCCAACTTAGGAGATGAATATGCCGTCTGTTCACGTCGTCATTACTATGCAAACGTAACATTTATCGACGATCAAGTAGGCAAAATCATCAAAACACTGAAGGAGCGCGGCATGTACGACAACAGCATCATATGCTACACCGCCGATCATGGCGATATGCTTGGTGATCATTACCATTGGCGCAAAACGTATGCTTACGAAGGTTCAACAAAGATTCCCTATATTATCAAATGGCCATCGTCCATGAAGATCAACAACAAACGCATAAACAAACCTGTCGAACTACGTGATTTCCTTCCGACCTTCCTTACCCTCGCCGGAGGACAAATCCCATCTGACATGGATGGAAAATCACTGCTTCCATTAGTAAATGAACCAAACCCACAATGGAGGCAATATATTGATTTGGAACATGCAACATGTTATAGTCCGGACAACTATTGGTGTGCTTTAACCGACGGAAAAATAAAATACATCTGGTTCTTCCATACAGGAAGCGAACAACTCTTCGACTTACAGAAAGATCCTCACGAGCTCAAAAATCTTTCTGCCGACAAAAATTATGCAAAACACATGACAGAGATGCATACAGCTATGATTGAACATCTGAAAGAACGTGGCGATGAATTTGTAAAGGATGGCAAGCTGGTGATCCGAGAAAAGACTATGCTCTATAGTCCCAACTATCCGAAAAATGCCTAACTTTACCCTCAATAACAAAATATAGAAGATAATGAACAATAAGAGAACACACAAAACTGTTAAAACCCTTCTGGGACCATTTTTGGGACTACTTATGTGTTACACATTTATGAACGCACAAAAGCTGCCGACCATGAAGAGTCGAATGAATCGTGAGAAATTAAACGTCGGAACCTATTTCTTACAAAAGTATGCTTCGTCAGAAGCACATGTAAAGGATCTCGCTGCTTGTGGAATCGACTTTGTCGTCTGTATGCGCAATGACAGAACAACGTTGGATTTATTTTCAAAGTATCACGTGGGTGCTGTCGTTACGGATGTTTTACCTCATTGGTGGGGAGGCGACGGCAATAATGCCGGACAACTGGCAAAGAAATACCCCTTGACAAACTGCGATAAGGCAGCAAAAGGCTTTCGTGATCATCCGGCAATCTGGGGCATTGATATAGGCGATGAACCTTCAGCATTAGACTTCCCTTTTTATGGTAAAATATATTCAAGGGTAAACAAGCTGTTTCCCCATCAGTTCCCGTATCTGAACCTGTATCCAAATTACGCTTCTGTATCCGAGAACAGTGCCCAGCAAACGACCAGTCAGTTGGGAACAACAAGCTATACGGAACATATTGCACAATACTGCAAAAATGTTCCCGCCGACTATATCTGCTACGATTTTTATCTCTATTCCATCAATGTGCCTAGTGCTTACGAGAACCTGCGGGTCGTTTCGGATGCTTGTATAGGAACCAAACGGAGCATGTGGATTGTACTCCAAGTAAACTCCAAAGATGAAAAGCAATGGATCAGTGAGAATGAGCTTCGTTTCCAAGCCTATACTGCCATGGCTTTTGGCGCTGAAAATATTATCTGGGCATGCTATACAGCAGGATGGTGGAACAATCAAGTGCTTGATGACAAAGGAAATAAGACACAACAATACGACAAACTAAAAAAAGTCAATGCAGAAATTCACCTATTGGGCAACGAGTATATGAAGTATCGCAGGACAGCCACAACGTTTGTTGGTTTTGAAGGGACTGATTGGTTGAAAAATGTAAAACAGACTTCCTATGCATCTCTGAATAATGGCGTGTTCACAGACGTTTGTGCCGAAGATGGTTCGCCATTGGTTATCGGGTCAATGGTTTCCCGTTCAGGAAATGGCAATTCAGCATTATTCATCTGTTCAGCTGACGATCCTTATGATAAAGCTCCGAAGCAACATATTGTCCGATTTAAAGCCGACAATAATAAAATTATTAAAGCTTACAGTGGATCAGGAGAAATAAATGCAAAGTTGGAGAATGGCTATTATACCATACCTATCGCATCAAATGGTGGAATAGTTGTTGAAGCTAATGTGAAATAACGGGACAAAAATATGAATGCATTAATTCCTGCATTTCTTAAAAGTATTTTACGATAAATTTTGCACAGTTCAAAAAAGTGTCTATCTTTGCACCCGCAAACAAAAAAGTTGCATTGATGACTTCGTAGCTCAGTTGGTAGAGCAAATGACTCTTAATCATTGGGTCGAGGGTTCGAGCCCCTCCGAGGTCACTCACAAATAGCGACTTATTCACTACCAAAGACTTCGTAGCTCAGTTGGTAGAGCAAATGACTCTTAATCATTGGGTCGAGGGTTCGAGCCCCTCCGAGGTCACCTTGAAACAAGCAAGGATTACAGAATCCAAACTTTTTCGTCTCAACTCTTCCGATATTGAGAAGGTGTCAATCCAGTAATTTTCTTAAATACCCTATTAAAATAAGAAAGGTTTTCGAAAGCCAGCGAATAGGCAATATCTTTTATCGACCTGTTATCATCCCCGGCAAGCATAATCTGTGCCGCCTCAATTTTCTTCCTTTGAACATAATCATTAGGCAAACAACTCATTTCTTTCTTGAATAAACGTCCAAAATGATCCTCACTCAAAAAGCAATGTTTAGCCAAGTCACTCACGGCTAATTTTTTATTCAGATTTGTACGAATATAATTAATCACTTCACCAATACGCTCATCTTCTATTCTTTTCCGATCAGTCGCAGATTTAAAAAATTGCGCTATAATAAACAAAAGAAGTCCATTTGTTTCAGCAATCAAAGGTGCAGGAATATCCTTACTGTTCTTCAAAATATTCACGAGTGTTTCCTGATTATCGTAAACTTTCGGATCAGACAAAGGAGTTGGAAGCATTCGTGTACTATTAATTTCTACAATACGCCTAATGCACTCCATATCAAAATCAGAAGCTTTCACCTCAACAGGAAGATTCTTCATTTCATAAATACTCAACTCCCCTACTTCCAATCTTTCATAAACATGAATATAATAATGAGAAAAATAATCTGAATTCCAATCACTATACATCGTATAAGGCGGCATAAGATACATATAACCCGGTTTTAATCTATAAACAGTTTTCCCTATCCGCGTAAAAGCCTCTCCTCCATCGCATAAATACAATCGGGCAAAAGAACTATACACCGAAGGGAAGTTCCAATCTCCATGATGTACACCGTGCCCCGCATGAAGCAATGTCATATATTCTATATTCTGCCTGGACATAAATAGTATTGTTTCAATTATATTTATAATACAGCAAAATTAATACAATTTCGACATAATGTAACACAAATGGCTGCAATCCTAAATAATGTTTTCCATGAGTGTAAAAACAATTCTATCTTTGTGAGAGGTAATCAACTAAAATTTGAAATACAATGAAGAAGTGGGCATTAACAGTCATTCTATTATTTGCGGGTTTATGCCAATATGTCCCGGCAACTGCGCAAACGAATGCAAATGTTTATGAAGGGAACAAACAAAAAATAGAAGAATGGAAGGACAACCGATTCGGAATGTTCATCCATTGGGGACCTGTTACATTGACCGGAAAGGAAATCAGTTGGTCACGTGGAAATCAAACACCCGTTGATGTTTATGATCAGCTATATAAACAATTCAACCCTGTCAATTTTAATGCAGACGAATGGGTAAGTGTTGCAAAAGCAGCAGGAATGAAATATATTGTCCTGACAACCAAACATCATGACGGATTCTGCTTGTGGAATACACGTCAGACGGATTATAACATCATGAATACGCCATTTAAGCGGGATGTTGTAAAAGAGTTGTCGGAAGCTTGCCGTAAACAAGGAATCGAGTTTGGTACTTATTATTCTACCTGCGATTGGCACAATTCCGACTTTCCGCTGACAAGCCCCGGAGGTAAGACAAAACGCGATAAAAGTGATTTGGAAACATATACAAGCTATCTGAAAAGAGAGGTTGCAGAGCTGCTGGTCAATTACGGTCCGCTCTACGTGCTATGGTTTGATGTTCCTCAGATGTTCGACCAGAAACGTGGTCAAGGTGTTCTTGACTTTATCCGCGCTATCCAACCGGATATCATTGCAAACAACAGAACCGGTGCTCAAGGAGATTTCGATACGCCTGAACAGCGAATCGGCGGATTCAATAACCAAAGACCTTGGGAAACATGTATGACAATTGCCAAACAATGGTCGTGGAAACCTAATGATCAAGTCAAATCATTGGAACAATGTATGCAGACATTAATTCGCACTGCCGGCGGTGATGGAAACTTACTATTCAACGTAGGGCCTAAATCAGATGGAAGCATCGAACCTGAACAGATAGCACGTCTGAAAGAAATGGGGCAATGGATGCAAAAATACGGACAATCGATTTATGGAACACGTGGTGGACCATTCAAACCAACAGATTGGGGTGTAAGCACCCGTCATGGAAATAAAATATATCTGCATATCCTGTCTTGGTTCGGCAACAAACCAATAATTGAGCTTCCCGACATAGGTGTAGCAATTACAAAATGCCATATCATCGACGGCGGAACAGTCAAAGTGTCGAAAAAAGGGAAAAATTATTTTTTGGAACTTCCCAAAAACGGATTAAAGCCTATCGACACAATTGTTGAACTAGAAATGGCGGGAGATATCATGAATGTTTCGCCAACAGAAATCTCATCCCAGTCTTTGCTGTTTAATAAGAAAGCGACCGCTTCATCGAATCCGGATCCGACATGGCATGGCATTTCTTACGTCAACAATGGTGATTGGGCAGGACTTGGATGGAGTCCATCCAATGAAGATAAAACACCTTGGATTGTAGTAAATTTCGACAAACCGGAAAAAATATCCAATGCCGTTCTCTTTGAAGCCAGCAACCATGCGGTAAAAGCATACGAGATTCAAGCTTTCTCAAATGGTCAATGGAAAACAATTTATAAAGGGAAGGCCATAGGAAACAGAATGGATATCAAACTGCCTAAAACCACAACGGATAAAGTAAAGGTGGTATTTACTGATTTCTCCGACTTGATTGAAATATCCGAAGTAGTAGTGTTCTAAACAGTACAATTTATGACCGATAAATGCGCATAGTCGTAAAATCATTGTAACTTTGAGTCTGCAATTCGTATGCAGATTAATAACAATGAAAGACTATAGCTTATGAAACGAAGAGAATTTATAGCAGACGCTGTTCTGACAGGAAGTGCTTTATCAATAGGCCTTCCTGTTTTGAATGGTGCAACTTCCAAAAACAACATATATCAAACAGGCAAAAAAACTAACCCCAATTATAATAATCATCCGCTTCGTCTGATATCCATCGAGCCTCTTAATGCAACGCATGCCAAAGAATTGGTAGCGGATATTAAAGAAATGGCTTCAAAAGGCATACTCAATGAAGTAGCGTTCTCGTTTACACTTGTGCCTGAAGGGAACCCGCCGGTTGATAAAATGGCAGATTTCGGACCGCGCTATCTGCAAATTCGGAAGTTGCTGGGTGATGTTCCATTCAAAGTAGGTATTCTGGCGCAAGCTACTATCGGTCATAATTATACTCTGATTCATCCTCATCCATTCCAACCCCAGATTTCTTTGGATGGAACAGTCAATGCGGGTACGGTTTGTCCACTGGATGAAGGGTTTCATGCTTATTTAAAGAAAATCTTTCGGCAAATTGCAGAACTGAAGCCCGACTTTTTCATTGTCGACGATGACTTCAGGCTGGTTACTCCCGGCCGTAACGCGTGCATCTGTCCTTTGCATGTCAAAACTTTCAATAGCAAATATAATAGACAACTCACACAGGAACAGTTGCGACAACATCTGCGGGGAACGACTGACGAAGACCAAAAGATCGCCGAACAATTTGATGCAATCAATGCTGAATCACTTTATGGCGCCGCAAAAACTATCCGTGAGGCTGTAGATGAAATTAATCCGGCCATTTCTGGGACCTATTGTGCTTGTACAGCCGATATCCGATATGCGGCAGGAATAGAAAAAGAACTGGCAGGAAAGAATCAACCAATAAGCATCCGTTTAAACAACGCTCGCTATCTGCAGCCGGGACCGGGTAATTATGTTGTCAGAATGCAAAGCACAGCTATTCAGATGGCAACCATCGGAAAAACCGACTGCGTTCTCGCCGAAACAGATACTTATCCACAAAACAGATACAGCACATCCGCACGCGTTCTGCACAGTAACTTCACAGGTTATTTGCTTGAAGGTTGCAAAGGCGCCAAACATTGGATAACCCGATTCTCCGAATGGGAACCGAACAGTGGAAAAGCTTATCGGGAAATATTAGCTACCTATCGCGGCTTTTATGAAGAGTTGTCACGAAATGTCGAAGGCATTCGTTATAGTGGACCGGGTTCGGTTATTCCGGAAAAGCCCTTCATGAACTGGAACCGCCCGGAAGGGAAAACGTCTGTTGTAAATAGTTTTGAAAGTCTGCCTTCATGGAATACTTTACTACCTGCCGGATTCGGACAACCGTTGCATTTTCGTAAAGCCTCCGAAGGTCCCGGGATGCTCGTTGGTGACGAATGCAGCCAGTTCTCTGACGAAGAGATACATTCGCTTTTAAGCAAAGGGCTTCTGTTAGATGGTACAGCTGCCGAAGCGCTGCAACAACGCGGATTCGGAACACTTCTCGGTGTTAAAGTTGAGCCTTGGGATGGCGAGTCCATTTCAGGCGAAATCATCAGTGCCCAATCACCTAACCAATCGCTTTCAGGCAAACAAATATCGGACGGTTCACATCCATACAAACTCACGCCTATTTCTGCAACGACAAAAGTTGCAGCAAACTATATTCACCGACCTTTCACATCCGACAGTCACTTCAAGACAGGCGAACCTTCAGCCATCCTGTTCCAAAACAGCCTTGGCGGTCGCATTGCTATTGTTGGGACAACGCCTGAAGGCACAGGTTATGCAAATGAAACACGAAAAGCATTCCTCCTCGCACTGATGAATTGGGTTGAACCTTTCCCTGTTTACTATGCTGGCGATGAAGAAGTCTATCTGAAAGCAGGCGAGACAACCGATCATTCATTATTAGTAGCTGCCATCAATTTTTGCAGCGATCCGATAGAGGAGTTTCATCTGACAACCGGCAAAACATTCAAAAACATCTACTCATTGACACCCGAAGGCACATGGAAAGCCATCCGCTTCAAACAGTCAAATCATGAAGTAATCCTTCCAGAGCGTTTAGAATTCATGATGCCAATGGTTTGGAAAATGGCATAACCTATTGCCAAAAGCTAATTAAAGACAGTCGTTTCAAAAAGTATATACTTTTGCTTCTGGAAGTATATACTTTTAGTATGCGAAAGTATATACTTTTGGTGTATGAGAGTATATACTTTTGATATATGAAAGTATATACTTTTTTGATTCGAGCGCTTTCAAGTATTTTTAAACAGCCTTTATGACTTCCAATTCCGTTATACAACAGCGAAACATCTCTTCGTTACTCAATTAATCGACTCGCCTGTATTTTCTTTTTTTCTTTAAAAAGAATTGAAAAAAAATCATTTTGACAATATCTATATTATTATAAAAAGATAAATATAATGTATGACTATTTAAGGTGCAGACCAGTTGCAGTGATGTTGTATGTTAAAAAACAGATTGACAACAGATTCATTGTATACTCATTGCAGACTCATTGCAGAAACCCAAACCATCATTTATGTTCCAAACATTGCTGCATCAAAATATTATTAATGGCTTTCTAAAGCCTCTATCTTCTGATTGCATAAGTTCCTTAAAGAATCAAGTATAGGCTTATATACCTCATACTTTGCCAAATTACGTGTTTCCATAGGATCCAGTTCCAAATCATACAACTCCTCCGAAACATTTAGAAAACGGTAGCGAAAATATTTCCACTTTGCTGTCCTGACTCCTTCACTTGATGGGATTTGTTTTAATTTCCACAAATGTTCAATCAAAATTGAAGTTCTTCCTTCTATTTCTTTATTACCTCTCACATAGGGGCAAAGGCTCATTCCTTGATATTCTTTTGGAATGGAGGCATTTGCATAATCCAATATTGTTTTAGGGACATCAATGTTCAGAACCATATCATTGATGTCATGATGTTTATTTCTTGGGTCGTATATAATCAGAGGCACACGAATCGATTGCTCATACATTAACCATTTTCCTGCTAATTGCCGTTCACCTAAAAACAATCCATTATCTCCAAGAAAAATAATTATGGTATTATCGGATAAACCCTCCGAGGCCAGTAAATCTCTTATTTCTCCAATTTCATCATCAATCTCTGAAATCATCCTATAATAACCCTTTACACTATGTTGATATTTTTCAGGAGTATCATAACGCCACCACCAACGCAGTCTGTTAAAACCTTCTTGGACAGCTTCCGGTAAGGACAAAAAGTAATTGTCTTCTTTTAATAAGGGTTCGGGTATAATCAGATTCTTATAACGATTGTCTGATTTCTTTTGCCAGAAATATTGTTCAGGAGCCGGATCATGAGCATGTGGCGCACTAAAACTTAAAGACAAGCAGAAAGGCTTATTTTTAGGAGCATGCTTGATGAATTCTTGAGCCTGATAACCCGTGAAACGAGTAAGATGTGTCGTATCGCCATTTATCGTTTTATAAAAATAGCCTCTTTTATCAGGATATTCATCTCTCCTATCATAACTATCAGATTCATCAAACATTTGCTTTATCTTGTCATAAATGACTCCAAATTTTCCAAAAAAGCCCGTATAATAACCACGCTTTCTCAATTGAACCGGATATGACATTGAGATGAACTCATTTTTGATAGCTCCTTTACCAAAAGTATATCCATGAGTCCGTTCATATAGTCCTGTTAATATGGAAGCGCGACTGGCTGCACTAATGGGTGTGCTGGAAAAAGCATTTCTAAAGTATGTGCCTTCCTTTGCCAATCTATCTAATTGTGGTGTTTGTATGATTGTATTACCCGCATAACCAAGCGCGTCCCAACGTTGGTCGTCCGTCAATATGAATATAATATTTGGAGACTTACTCTGATGAGAAGACTCTCCTGCAATTACACAATTGCTTTTGCACATAAGACAGGCTAATATTGCGCAAGACTTGTAAAAATACTCTGACATATCTGCATTTCTTTTCGTCTCAATCCAACTTAAATAATCCATCTCTCCAAGAAACGTGATGCTCTTTGATTCCAATCTCATCCATCCAACGACGTGTTTCGAATGTTTTCAAGTTTCCGGTATTTGTTCCTTTCCCTTGGTCATTATTCCAAACCCATGATGGTGTCGACCATAAACAAGCTTTGAAATGTATTGTTTTATAAAATTGCTCATTGCAACCTTGCTGTCCATGATGAGCAACCTGCAAATAATCACAATCCAAATCTTTACGATACGGACCGTTCAATACTTTATTGCCACATTCAACACCGGCATCACCCAAAAACACAATCGATTTACGTTTATCCCACACGCGAACAATCATTGATGAATTATTATAAGGATTCATCCGCAGTTCCTCATTCGTAACACTTAAGATTTTGAAATTCAAATCGTCAATTTTCACAGTCAAACCTGGTTTAGTCAAGTTTATCACCTCTATATGCGATGTATCCAAAGCATTATAAAACTCATTAGTCGGCTTTGCCGAACCGGCTTCACTATTCAACAACTCCGGTGAAAAACGAGAATGATAAATCTTATGAATCTTCATTCCCTGAGGATTTTCCAAGATTGCAGTCAGGGCACCGACATGATCGTCATGCGGATGCGAAACAATCCAAGCTTCAACCTCATTGCCTAAAGCTGCAATAAACCCTTTGAGGAAGAGTGTTTCATCTTTAGTTCCACCATCCATCACAATCACTTTGCCTTTAGTTGTACGAAAGACATATGAATTACCAATCGTGTTGACATGTGAAGGAATTTGCCACATTGTAAATCCAGATTGTGCAATAGCTGGCATACAAAGGAATGCCAGCAAAAGAAAACTCAGTATTCGTCTCATCTTATCTTATTTTTTGTTCTTTCAACAAAGATAAAACTTTTACCTCAATAAGACACATTCTTACATCTGTCAGATTTATATTTGCAATCCTGGTTCATGACAACGTGATAAATACTTATCCCCAATGACCGTCAAAATAACTTTTTTCCATCCAAGGTAGATTCTGATGATGGAAGAAAGGAGTCAATGCAAAAGCCATCTTCTGCTTCTCTTCTTCATTCATAGCGACGAAGTTCTTCAATATCTCAATATTTGACTTCACAACATCGATACTATCCATTCCTATAGTTACGGCATGAGGTCCTTCCAATGAAAGCGCATATCTGATCAGATCAGGAGCTTTCACATCAGGGACTGTTTCTTTTGGACGTACAGCTTTCATCAGCAAGACACCCATATTCATTCCTAGAGCGCACGGAATCACACCTTCCTCACGCTTTTCTTTATCGCCACCCCAATGATTCATAGCCATCAATAAAGCATCAAAGTTGCCTTTTTCTGCCATATCTTTTAGTGCCTCAGCACTGGCATGGCCGGAGAAACCGATAAAACGAGTTACCTTTTCTTCTTTTAAACGGTGAAGAATGTCTACAAGACCACCTTTCTGCAACAGAGTAACATTATCATCAAGTGAATGAACATCGTGAATCATCAACATATCCAAATGATCAGTATGGAGACGACTTAGACTGATTTCCAATTGCTTCATTACATCCACTGGATTACGTGGAGATAGTTTTGTACATAAGAATATTTCTTTCCTACGGTACTTCACCACCTCGCCTACTCGTTCTTCACTTACAACCAAACGGGCAGATTTTTTCTTTCCAGGAGGAACGGCTATCGTATTATCATATGAATCAGCCGTATCCCAATAATAAAAACCATGATCTAAGGCGAAATTCAGCATATCAGCCGCTTCTTCATCAGTATCAATATGACAAAAACGGCTTCCTAAACCTAAAACAATGCGAGGAATACGAACTCCGGTCTTGCCAAAGAGAACGGTCGGAAGCCCTTTTGATTTATATCTATTTGTTTCCAACTTATCTGTTGTAGCGGCAAAACTCTCATCAACGACTGATGCTACGATACCAGCAGCAATAGATTGTTTGATAAAACTTCTTCTTGATATTTTCATATTCATTTATTCTGTATTAAAATGTGGCTATATAAGGCTCTGTAAACTCCACTTTTGTCCCATCTGCATTAGTCATATTCAACAACCAGCGTTTTCCTTTTCCTACCATAGGAATTCCCAGTTTCTCGACAGTTCTACGCTCCTTCAATTTATAAAAAACCTCTTGTATATCTAATGTCACAAAGCATGGATGACAGAAATTCTGATCATTGGATGGCGAATAGTTTTCTATCATCTCAGCACAATCGGGCAACTGGAAATACAACATCTTCGGCATTTCAGCTTGAGATTGAGGATATCGTATCACTAATTTGCAGCCCAATATTTGGGTATAGAATACAGGAGCATCAATCATCTCTTTCGTAAAAAGACCAGCATGATGAATACGTGTCGAAATACGGTTTGCTGAAAGAAAATGTCCTTTACTCTTCATATGAAGAGACGCAGGCATAAATTCAACAAACTCTACAGCTACGCCTGATGGATCATGAATCAGAAGAACCTTGTTCCCCGCTTTGTCTGTATACGATGGCTTATCGATAACGACACCTTTTGATCTCAAATACTGCTCCATTTGGCTGCAACTCTCCGTTTCAAATGAAACAGAGACAAAGCGGTTCTTCTGTTTGGCTTCACTATCCACAATAAACTCCAAAAATTGCCTGTCGTTTACCTTATAAACAAGCCGAACTCCCTCTTTTGATGGATAAGAGAATGCATAATCAAATCCAAGAAACGAGTGATAATATCGGTTAGCCAATTGTTCACTACTAATCAGATATGTCATCTTGGCTATTCCCCAGATCGGAGGACGTGACACATTCTGAGCCGCACAAAATGCAGTCAGTAAGAGGAATGATATAAAACAAACTTTCTTCATATCCTACAAAGATAATTATTAAATAGAAGTGCCGGCGGACAAACCGACACTTCTTCCTTTAACACAACTAATCACTGCCACATCGGATGTTGAACGAGATTTGGATTAGCTTGAATCCTATCTTCAGGAATTGGAAAAACATAATATTTCTTTTCAAGATTTGAATAGCCCTTTAAAGCAGCCCGTTTTTCCATTTGTCCCATGCGTTTATAATCGTACCAAGCTTGGCCTTCACCAACAAATTCCAGCACGCGCTCCCAAATAATCGCATCATTCATATCACTTTGTGACAATTCGGCTGATAAAGGAGCCAAACCAGCTCTTGCCCGAACTAAATTTATGCCATATACTTTATTATACTTTTGAGATACACCACCATTATTCATTGCTTCCGAATGCATAAGTAAAACATCTGCATATCGAATAATTGGCAGATTCAATGACGAAGCCATATCACCCGTTCCTGACTCATTCTGATCCACAAATTTATTCATATGAGGAGTAGCTTTTGCTGCATCATAATCAATACCCCACGTCCTGAGCACACCATTTCTATTTTTAAATGATAAAACAAATATAGTTGGAATTCTCAAATCATTAGGATTTAATTTCATCACACGATCATAAAAATTACGTTTCAAAACCATTGAAGACCAACCGGAGAACTTCGCTGTTTGTGTTTCACCTCGAATGCCTGTGATATTTATATAGTTGGAAGCCGGAGTACTTATTCCTGCCTTAAATTCAATACTGAAAATATATTCAGGTCCATGTTCATGTGATTCCAGCATTACATCACTATAATTAGGTTCCAAACTATATCGGCCATCCATTACTTCCTCACATTTTGATGCAGCTTTCTGATAATAGCCACTTTTATTCCATGGATAACCGGCTTCGGTCAAATAAACTTTAGCTAAAATAGCCTGCGCTGCACCTTTAGTAGCTCGTCCTACATCTGATGCAGAATATGTTGTTGGCAAAACTGATTCAGCTGCTTCTAAATCACTTTCTATCAATGACCACACACCATCATCAGTCCCTTCATTTGATACATTATAGTCAGACTGCGATGACGTAGTAATTAACGGAACATGATCAAACAAACGAATCAATAAGAAATAGGCATAAGCACGCAAAAAATGAGTTTCGCCCTCAATCCGCTTTACAGTCGTCGTACTACTGACATTAGGAATACTTTCTAAAATCAAATTCGCTCTATAAATCATATTATAATAACGATCCCAAATCAAAGGGATTCCTCCTGAACCAGGCGTCCACTGATAAGTTTCAAACTGTGTTCGATAGGCATCACCTGAATTATTAGCCCAAGTTGCTTCTGAAGGATATTCACCAATCATCCATGAAGCACGAGCATAAGAATTATTACCCGCTGCAAGATCATAATAAACACCTGATAAGGCAGCTAAAAGACCGTCTTCACTTGTATAAACATTTTCAGGAGCTAAGAAAGAATAAGGTTTTTCTTCTAAAAATGAATCAAAACAAGAATTCAAACCTAACAAAGGAATAAGAACTATAATTAGCAATTTAATATTTTTCATATGAATCTACATTTTACAGTTTACTAAAACACTAAATTTATACCAAACAAATAAGATCTGCTCGAAGGATATGCATTCCAATCAACACCCAATTGCAGATTGCTTTGTCCTTGACTATTAACCTCTGGATCAAAACCAGAATAACCAGTGATAGTAAATAAATTCTGTGCACTAGCATAAACACGGACAGACTCGATAACTTTATGAAGATTGAATCGATAGCCTAAAGTAATATTCTTTAAACGTACATATGAACCATCTTCAATCAAATAATCAGATTGCAATAAATACGGATGAATTGTCAATGTTGCCTTCGGAGTATTAGATGTAGGATTCGATGTAGACCAGTGATCTAATATGGCTCTTCTCTGATTTGCTTGTGTCGTACAAGTAGCAATCTCACCTCTTTGTAAATTGATAATATCATTACCATAAGAACCATTCAAGAATATACTCAAATCGAAATTCTTGTATGTGAAATTATTTGTCCAACTAAATATAAAATCAGGATTGGGATCTCCAATCACCATTCTATCATCAGATGTTATCTTACCATCCTGATTTACATCTTTAAATTTTGGAGATCCTAAACCATCCGATTTTTGAGCTTTCGGATATTTAAGAACTGACTCACCAGCCGAATTAACTATAGTTTCATCTAATTGATCCTGAATTTGGTAAACTCCATCATATGCATAATCATACCATATACCAACTGGATAACCCTCTTCCAACCAACTTCCAGAAATTTTCTGATGACTGGAAAGTGTAGCCGTATATCCTGGAGTTGTACCAGCCAAATCCAATACCTTATTCCGGTTACTAGCATACATAAGCGAGGTGTTCCAATTAAATCCATCTTTTTTACTGCTAGAAATTAAGTCGTAGCTCAAGGATACTTCCAATCCTTTATTTTGCATCTTTCCTACATTAGACAATATAGAACCAAAACCAGAAGTACTCGGGATTGTTGCATCCATCAACATGTTCCATGTTCGTTTATAATAATAATCAATAGTCAAATTTAAACGGTTCTTTAAAAATCCGAAATCAGCTCCAACGTCAATTGTTGAGGTTGTCTCCCACTTCAAATCATAATTTGGGATTTTAGAAGGGGCAAAACCTATAGATTTAGCATCGCCTATAGTATAATTGTAAGTATTCAGACTAGCAATAGAACTATAGCTACTGATATCCTGATTACCTGTTAAACCATAACTGGCTCTCAATTTTAAATTGCTTAAAGTTTTCTGTTTTTGCATAAAAGATTCCTCGCTAATACGCCATGCTCCAGCTATTGATGGGAAAAAGCCCCACTTATTATTTTTTCCAAATTTTGAAGAGCCATCAGCACGAGCGGTCAATGTTAATAAATAACGTTCTGCATAATTGTAATTGATACGTCCCAACCAAGACGCCTGAGTACTCTTCGATTTTCCGGATGAAGTAGTTGGTGTATTAGATGCACTTTCCATATTATTATCCTCAAGCAAATCATTCAGAAAACCGCTAGCCTGTGATTGTGTAGTCTTCGTAAGGAAAGACTGAAGTGTCAAACCTCCAACAAAATCAACTTTATGTTTGCCAAATTGATTCTGATACGTTAACAGATTCTCATTTAGATACGAAACAAAAGAACGTGTCGCCTTAGAAGCTGATCCTCCTGTACTCTGACCGGCATAAGTAGTTGAAGGTCTGTAGCCCTCACGTAAAGCATCAGAATAATCAGTGCCGCCTTTTATTTCAAAAGCCAAACCTTTAAGATATCTTCCAAAATCGAACTTTACATAAGCATTAGCCAATACACGATCAATCGATGACAAATCCTTAGTTAACAATGCCGTCGCATACGGATTTCCAATGGATAATGTATTCGGTGCTGTCGACAGGGTTGTATATGAACCATCATTATTATACATGGGCATAGTTGGAACATAAGAAAGTGCACCGTTTACAACGCCAGCACTCGAACCTCCACCATCACCTTCTGATGTTGTATAGTTCGTCTTTGTTCGTGTAGCAGTAAATGATAATCCCATCTTTATCCAACTACTCACTTGGGAATCAATGTTTGAACGAAGTGATCCACGTTTTAAATCAGAATTAATAATGATACCATCCTGACCATAATAGTTACCAGAAACAGCAAAAGTCGTTTTATCACTCGCGCCGCCAACAATACTAATTTGGTGATTATGCATCATGGCTGATCGGAATATCATATCCTGCCAATCTATTCCTCCATTATGATACTCACTCGGTGCTTTCCATTGAGAGTCAGAACCTCCGTAAATAATAGCAGAACCACTATTCGTAGCTGCCTCATTGGCAAAAGTAGCATACTCTTCTGCAGTCATCATATCCAATTTATTTGCTATATTTTGAACGCCAACATATCCATCATAAGTAACTTTAGGTTTTCCAGCCTTACCTCGTTTTGTAGTAATAAGGATTACACCATTAGAACCTCTGGAACCATAAATAGATGCAGACGAAGCATCTTTCAATATTTCTATAGACTCAATATCGCTCGGATTAATTGTAGCCAATGGATTAGTGGCCAAAGAAGAACTATATCCTCCAGCGGCTTCCCCTCCACTTACAGGAAATCCATCAATTACATACAAAGGTTCATTGCTACTTTTCAAAGAATTACCGCCACGAATATGGATTGATACAACTCCACCTGGAGCACCATTACTACTCGTAACCTGCACCCCTGCAGCCCTACCTTGAATACCTTGATCAAGTGAAGTCATTGGCATTTTTTCCAGCTCTTCAGCCTTAATAGAGGATATAGAACCTGTCAAATCACTTTTTTTCATTGTTCCATATCCCACAACTACAACTTCATCCAATATCTTGGTGTCTTCTTTCATAATAACATCCAATGTATTTTTATTTGTTACCCGAATCTCTTGAGAAACATATCCTATGTAAGATATTTGCAAAACAGATTTAACAGGTAACCATATAACAAACTTACCATCAGCATCTGTTATCATCCCGTTTGTAGTTCCTTTCTCTATTACATTCGCACCTATTATAGGTTCGCCTTTTTCATCTTTAACCACACCTGAAACTCTATGTTCATTATCTTGTCGGGAAGAACTGGATGTCGTCGATTTCATAAATATCACAAATTGATTATTCTCTTTTCTAGTATAGGATAATTGAGTGTCAGAGAATAATTTGCTAAGAGTAACTTCAATTGTCTGATTTTTCACACTTAATGAAACCTTCTTGTTTAAATCAGTCAACTGATCACTGTAAAAAAACTTATAAACGGTACTGTGCTCTATGTTTCGTAATGTCTGCTTGATAGTCTGATTCTGAACATTAACCGTTACTTGTCCAAATGTGGTAGACGAACAGATAAATAGAGCGAAGACTAACCATAGTCCAAACATAATTTGATTCTTTTTCAAAAGACAAAAAATGTTCTCACTTTGCTTATTCATGCTTTCAAAATTAAAGATTAATAATGTGAGTCAATAATATAATACTATCAACTCCTTTAAAAAATTCTCAAAAAAGGGGACGCGCTATCTACAAAACAACTCGTGTTTTTATGTTATATAATTATATTCAAAACTAGTTATTCGTCTAATTCGATAATGTTGCCAATTCTTTTATATCGAATAGAAGCTGAAAGACTCAATACATCCAGGGTAGACTGCAAACTCATGTTTTTGAGTGTTCCACTAAATGTACATTTCTTAACTTTCTCGCTTTTGATTACGAACTGTACATTATAATGACGTTCTAATATGGCAATGATTTCTTCCAATGTCTTGTTTTCAAGGTACATCTCATCATCCATCCATGACATATATTGATTTCTGTTTGTTATACGATTCTTGTTCATCTCATGTGTTGTCAATGAATAATGCACAACGTCTCCCGCTTGCATATTCATGGCTTCATATGGTGCTTTCAGCTTTACTGAGCCTCTGTCCAGATAAATCACTACTTCTTTTTCGGAAGGATAAGCATGTACATTAAATGCCGTTCCAACAGCCTGAATAGTTAAGTTGCCAACCTTTACATAAAAAGGTGCCGATGGATCTTTTGCTACATTGAAAAATGCCTCACCTACTAATTCTACCATTCGCTTTTTGCCATTGAAGTTCTTCCCATAACTTACTCGTGAATCAGAATTAACAGTTACAACAGAACCATCAGGCAAAGTGATATCTGACTTTTGTCCTTTATTGACACTAATTGTAGCATCTGCATATCGGGTCAATAAATGATTGGTTTGCCACAATTGATACATGGCAAAAGATAAAACCAAAACAGCAACACAAGCAGCACATTGAAAAAGAAACTTCATCGAAAATTCTCTTTTTATGCTGATTTGGCTACGAATATTATTCCATATACGACGATCTAAAGACTTCCGAATTGTACCGTCTGCCTTATCCCATTCTTCAGAAAAGTCCTGATTCCAACGATTAGGATATCCCAAAAGTCGTGACAACTCACGTTTTTCAGATAACGTAGCCGTATGATCGAGAATTTTATTTAATAGTTCTTTTTGCCTACTCATAATTCAACTAATTTAATGAATCCTTATACGGTCGTAACATGAATCTAATAAACTTAGACGATTGCTTCAGATGCGACTCAACCGTGTTTTCTGATATATTCAGGCGACTGGCAATTTCTTTTTGTGAAAGATGTTCGATATACCTCATTCGATATACATTTTGCCTTGCAGGAGGCAGCATCGAAATGATCTTTTCAATCTCTTCTAACAACATATCAAGCTCCACTTCGTCATCTACGCGACATGATTCATCTTCTGTATTTTCAGACAAAGAATTTGTTATCAGATCCTCATTCACTTTTTGTGCAATCCATTTTAAAAAGAAATTTTTGGAAATGACAAACAGATAATTTTGGACAGACAATTCAGCAGACAGCTTCTTCCGATTATCCCATACTTTGATAAAAGTAATCTGAACAATCTCTTCAGCCAAATAATGATCACCATGGGATATGCTTAGTATAAAATGATATATCTTATTCTTATAACGATCATAAAACACTTTGAATGCTTTATAATCGTCATCTTTAATCTTATCAATCAATTGACGATCCGAGAATAATATATATCTTGAAATCTCCATCTTATATAGTATACATCTGTTACTATATATAATATCCTTTACATTTTCGTTTCCGGTATTAGGAACAAAACGATTAACATACTTTAATATTACAGCTTATCTATTCTATGCAAACTCACATTTATAACTGACACTACTCCCCTACAATATCCCCAAATTTCAGCAAATAGTTGTCATATTGGGATTTGAAAGGGCTGAATGGTTTCAATATTTGTTTGGAAAAGAGACTATCGATAGTCTTGTTCCAATGTTTGCCATCCACTTTATATAAATAGAATGAACCTGATATCGCATCAATCTGATTGGCATAAACCGGGAATCTGGTGATATTCCATTTGGGGCCTAATCCTGAAACATAGGCATTATAGGTCAGAACTATTCCTCGATCGGTCTGTTCGAAATTAACATTGCCATTACGGCAAACCATTAAGATACCATCTCCTTTATCATTCGTACAAAGGACTGCATCCACTCCCATCCTATTCCCTTCAAAATACAGATCACCTGCACGCAAAGAATGGAAACCATAGTTATTAACTGTCGTCTTTCCCGGATATGAAGCAAACGGTCCGTTTCCTAACCATTGCACATTCTGAATGCTCGGATCAAGCAAAAAGGCTAAACCGGCTTCAAGAAAAAGGTTCTTCGATTTCTCCGGTTTCATATTGAATGAAACCTTCGTCGCATGCTGTTCATTCGTATAACGAATCGTACCGGTAATTCGGATAGAATCGTTTTCATAGAGATAATTTTGTCCTTCAATCTGCTTAGGCTTCATCAGATAATGTTTCAAAATGCGCTTCGATGCACAATTATCTTCTGACAGCGAAGTTTTATGCCCCACACGCATAAGAAGAGTTTGCTGAACATAATCGAGCGGACTACCTTGCTCTACTGAAGGCGACAAATCCATACGTTTCACCAAATCCGGCATTTCGTTTACCTTAGCCACCTGACGGCCAATAATCTGTTTGTTTTTATCCAGCATATCAAAATGGAGCAAATACAACTTTCCACTATTCTGAGGCATATCAAGAAAGATAGTTTGAACACTTTCAGCATGAGGTGCACAATCAGGAGTAAATGAACCTCGCTGAACGGTATCTTTATCTGCCGTCATACACCAACGAACTTGCACATTGCCTTGCAGATTGATGAAGTCGTAACGATTACGAATATGTGTAGAGAGCGACTGTTTGCCGGGTTTTATCATAAACATCGTGTCAAACACTTGTGCCTGAGCATAGTCATGCTGCAATCCGTAATAATTAGATAAAGGAATGCGGTTGGCATACAACAGTCCGTCGGTGCCTTTATTGCCGGCCATCCTAAAACCGCCCTCTTCGTTCAACCAAACGCTGTCAGTCCATTGATAGAAATCTGTCCGATGCGCTTTGAAAGGCATACCCTGATCGACCCACTCCCAAATGCAACCACCTGCCATATTCTCGTTCTTTTCAATAATCTCCCACATATCGGGATGCTGTTCAAAAGACTGTCCCAAGCTATGGCAATACTCTGTGAATATCATAGGTTTGGTTGACGATTTAGCATAATCACTCAACAATTCAACAGTTGGATAATGAGGTGCATAGATATTGACAAAAGAAGGAATATTATAATGCAGACTATCAAAATAACCTCCTATCATCGGATAGCAGATTGGACGTGATGGATCCATCTTCTGAACATATTGTCCCGTCACCATACATATCGGCGTCAATGGATTTTCATTGCCTACACTCCAGACAATCACCGAGGGATGATTCTTGTCGCGTTGCACTGTCGCTTTAGCACGTGTCAGCAAAATATCCTGATAAGCCGTATCTTTCAACAGATCTTCTCCATATCCGAATGGCACTTCATCAATAACATAGAACCCGAGTGAATCACAAAGTTCATAGAAGCGAGGTTCATGCGGATAATGCGAAGTACGTATACAATTGACATTGGCGGCTTTCATCAGACGCATATCTTTCAGATTCAATTCTTCGCTGATTACTTTTCCACTTGCAGGATCCGTGGCATGAAGCGTCACACCGCGTAGTTTGATAGCTGTACCATTCAATTTAAGTATCTTTCCGTCTATCTTTATTTCACGGATTCCAAACCGTTCAGACAGTGACTCCAAAATCTTCTGTCCCTGACAAAGACTGTAATTGATGCGATACAAAGATGGCGTTTCAGCCGTCCACAGCAGAGGATTGGCAAAAGCGACTTCCTTATGCAATTTTCCAGAAAGAATAGGTAAACGGAATGAATGTTCCTTTTTCCCTTTAGAATTGATGATATCAGCCTGGATAAATAAGTTTTTTTCAATGGCTTTGTCATTAAAAGCGGAAACATTAAAATCAAAACCAACTATTGCTGAACTCTTTTTCAGAGACAGCGTTCTCACAATCATATCCGATATATGAGTAACCGGTACAGGATATAATGTCACATTTCTTGCAATGCCAACCTGCGCCCAATCATCATTACAATCAAAAGGATAACCTTTATATATCGTATAAACTCGCATAGCTAACAAATTTTTACCATCCGGATTAAGATATGGAGTGATATCGAACTGGCAAGTATTAAATGCAGACTCCCACTTGCCCGCATACTGCCCGTTAATCCAAAGATCGTATGCACGAAGAACGCCGTCAAAACGAAGCATCACATGCTGTCCGCTCCAATCAGAAGGGACTACGAACTCCTGCCGATAAAAGCCGATCAAAGTATCCGGATAATCATAGCGTGGTTCGGTAAATCCATAAATATCCCAATTGCCGGGAACCGGGATTGTGTTCCACGACGAATCATTATACGCTGGCTTATAAAAAGCCTGATAGTTACTCCAATCCAAACCACGAATCAACGCAAACTTCCAAACACCGTTCAAACTACGTTCTACTTTGGAATTCTCGATTGGTTTAACATCTTTAAAAGCATCAAGAATCTGTGCATTAAGACCACTAGCCAACAATACACACAAGACAAACAATAACCATCGCTTCATATCTTTATACTCTTAATATTCCATTACTATACAATAGTTTTCTACTATTTGTCAAAGATAGTAGTTTCACAAATAAAATAAACGTTAATCCGCAAGAATCTTTAAAATTGGTCATTCTAACCGTAATTCATATAATGACAATACAAAAAGTATAGCTTACCTTTGTTATCAATAATTTCAAAATATCAACAGTCGTGAATCAGTGGTCCAAATATATAATCATAGCGGTGTTAGCAACTACGGTTGTTTCTCCGCTTAAAGCACAAAATAAAGAAATGAATACAAAAACGAAATTCGAACAGATTTTTCCGCTTGGTGAGAAAAATGTAAACTTCTCCCAATACTTTATCGGACAATCTTATCTGGCTCCGGTAAGCAATAATAACGCTTTAGGTACACACATTTTCAATGTCACGTTCGAACCCGGTTGTCGCAATAATTGGCACAGCCACACAGGTGGACAATTACTCATTTGTACAGCAGGACGCGGTTTTTATCAGGAAAAAGGCAAACCTGCCCGTGAGCTGCATCCGGGTGATGTCGTTGAGATTGCGCCGAATGTAATTCATTGGCACGGTGCTGCTCCCGACAGTTGGTTCTCGCATTTAGCAGTAGAATGCAACTCAGACACAAATAAAAACACGTGGTTGGAACCCGTGAACGATGCAGAATATGCAAATGCTACAGAGCAAAAGAAATAAGACAAAGAGACAAATAATGTCAGATTCTGAAGAAGGCATCCCAATAAAAAAGGGATGCCTTCTTCATATAAATCAGAAAAATAGTCGTATCTTCGTCCCGAAACATAAAAAGAAGAAACATCATGAAAAAAAAGAATCTGACTTTATTAATTGCTGTAACGTTATCCAGCAGCATCGTATTTTCATCATGCATCGGATCTTTCAGTCTTACCAATAAACTTTTAGATTGGAATAAAAACATCGATACCAAATTTGTCAATGAACTGGTTTTCGTTGCTTTTTGTATTGTTCCAGTCTACGAGGTTTCTGCTCTAGCAGATATACTGGTTCTCAATTCCATAGAATTTTGGCGCGGTGACAATCCTATTGCTTCAACAGGTACCACAAAAACGATTGATACACAGAACGGAACTTATACTGTTCAAACAGAAAAAGACGGATATCATATTCAAAAACAAGGCGAAAAAGAAGCAATTGACCTTGTATACAACAAAGTAGACGAAAGCTGGAACATCAAAGCCAATGGTGAAAGTACAAAGCTTTTCAAATATATAGACAACAAAAACGAAGTGATTATGTATCTTCCCGATGGGAAAGAGATGAACGTAGAATTGAGCCACTCTGGTGTATTAGCATTCAAACAAGTAGCAAATAACTACTCTTTCTATGCTGCCAGATAATATTCACGAATAACTTGCTAATCTAAATTTAACAAAATATGAAGCAAATAATGAGAGCGATTGCTTTAGGAGCAATCTGTTGCCTTGCAACAACATCAATCGTCCGGGCCGACAACCCGGACAAACCGTTTTGGAAAGATGTCCAAACAGTTGCTGTTAATCGTGAAAAACCAAGATCGGCATTTATGAGCTATGCCGACCGACAAACAGCACTTATGGGGAGATATGAGAAAAGTCCCTATTATTCCCTGCTGAATGGAACTTGGAAATTCTACTTTGTCAATTCATATAAGGATCTGCCCGACAATATTACAGATCCATCTGTTAGTACTTCATCGTGGCAAGACATCACAGTTCCTGGTAACTGGGAAGTGCAAGGTTTCGGAACAGCCATCTATACCAATCATGGTTATGAATTCAAGCCACGTAATCCACAGCCGCCATTATTGCCTGATGCTACTCCCGTTGGAATCTATCGTCGGGACTTTGAAGTGCCTGCTAATTGGGACGGACGAGATATTTATCTAACCATCAGTGGTGCCAAATCTGGTACGTACATATATATTAATGGTGAGGAAGTTGGTTATAATGAAGATTCTAAAACACCTGCTGACTATCAGATAAACAAATATATACAGCCTGGGAAAAACACACTTATAGTAAAAATATACAGATGGAGCACAGGATCGTACCTCGAATGCCAAGACTTTTGGCGTATGAGCGGCATCGAGCGTGATGTTTATCTTTGGTCACAGCCCAAAATTGCCGTTCAGGACTATCGCATAGTCTCTACCTTAGATGACTCCTACAAAAACGGAATCTTCCGTCTCGCCGTAGATATCAAGAATCATTCAGAGAAATCAAAAAATGTCGCTGTTGAGTACGAACTTATCGATGCTGCAGGCAAAACGGTCCAAACAACCTCAAACAATTTATGGGTAAGTCCAAATGAAATCTCAACCGTTTCTTTTGACAAAACATTTAACAATGTAAAAACTTGGAGCGCTGAACACCCCAATCTGTACAAACTGCTGATGACGGTTAAAGTAGACGGCAAGATTGAAGAAGTGATTCCTCAAAGTATTGGTTTCAGACGAATGGAAATCAAACAAATAAAACAACTGGCAGGGAACGGACAACCCTATACAGTATTTCTTTTCAACGGGCAACCGATTAAATTGAAAGGCGTCAACATTCACGAGCACAATCCCAAAACAGGTCATTACGTTACAGAGGAGCTAATGCGCAAGGATTTTGAAATAATGAAACAGAATAATATCAATGCTGTACGTCTTTGTCATTATCCGCAGGACCGAAAATTTTATGAACTATGCGATGAATATGGATTATATGTGTATGATGAAGCTAACATTGAGTCACACGGTATGTATTATAGCTTGAGCAAGGGTGGTTCCTTAGGAAATAATCCCGAATGGTTGACACCACACATGTATCGTACTGAAAACATGTATGAAAGAGACAAGAACTTTCCATGTGTAACCTTCTGGTCATTAGGAAACGAAGCGGGTAACGGCTACAATTTCTATCAGACATATCTATATCTCAAAGATAAGGAGAAAACGCTTATGAATCGTCCCGTAAACTACGAGAGAGCTTTATGGGAATGGAATACTGACATGTTTGTTCCACAATATCCAAGTGCCGAATGGCTGGAAGAAATTGGACAAAAAGGGAGCGACAGACCAGTTGCACCTTCCGAATATTCACATGCCATGGGTAATTCGAGCGGAAACCTATGGGATCAATGGCAAGCCATTTACAAATATCCGAATCTTCAAGGAGGATTCATTTGGGACTGGGTGGATCAAGGAATCCTCCAGAAAGATAAGAATGGTCGTGAATTCTGGGCATACGGTGGAGACTTCGGTGTAAATACGCCTAGTGATGGTAACTTCCTTTGCAATGGAATTGTCAATCCTGACAGGAATCCTCATCCCGCCATGGCTGAAGTAAAATATGCCTATTCGAACGTTGCCTTTGATAAAGTTGATGCGACCAAAGGCTTATTCCGAATTATCAATCGCTTTTACTTTACGTCGCTAAAAGATTATGCCGTTAATTATACGATCAAAGCTAATGGAAAAACTATAAAAAGCGGTACAATTTCTGTAGACCTGGCTCCACAGGAATCAAAAGAAATTACAGTTCCCGTAGCTGGATTAAAGCCACAGGCAGGCGTTGAATATTTTGTCAATTTTACAGTTTCAACGCTTAGAACTGAAGGACTTATTCCTGCCGGCCACCAAATTGCGGCAGATCAGTTTATCTTACCTCTTACAATGGACAAGAAAGTCTACAAAGCTAATGGTCCTAAACTGACTGTCACAACCGAAGGAGATAATCTAAAAGTTGTATCTTCAAAAGTGTCTTTTGTTTTCGACAAAAAATCGGGTATTGTAACTTCTTACAAAGTAGACGGAACAGAATATTTCAATAATGGATTCGGAATTCAACCGAACTTTTGGCGTGCTCCAACCGATAACGATTATGGTAATGGAGGACCTAAGCGTGAACAGATATGGAAACAAAGCAGCCAAAATTTCAGCATCGCTGAAGCCACAGCAAAGATGGAAGACTCAAATGCTGTAATTGATGTCACATATCAATTAGCCGCAAGAAACTCATATGTTGTCACATACAAAATATACCCAAGCGGAGTTGTTAATGCTTCTCTAAAATTCACAGCTTTAGAAAAGGCAGAGCCGAATGCTCCACGTATTGGCGTACGTTTCCGGTTGCCGGAAATCATGGATAATATCTCCTATCTAGGTCGTGGACCACAGGAAAACTACTGGGATAGAAAAGCCGGTTCGATGATTGACTTATACAAAACAACAGCCGAAAAAATGTATTACCCATACGTTCGTCCGCAAGAAAACGGACATCACAGCGATACGCGTTGGGTTACACTGACTGCCGTTAAGGGCAAAGGATTGCTTATCGAAGGAAATCCAACGATTGAGTTCAATGCGTTGCGTAACACCATTGAAGATTTCGACGATGAAGAACAAACAGCATTACCTCGTCAATGGAATAATTTCACTCCTGAAATGGTTGCCAATCATGATGAAGCACAAGCAAAAGACGTACTTCGCAGACAACATCATGTAAACGATGTCACTCCACGCAACTTTGTAGAAGTGTGTGTCGACATGAAACAACAAGGACTTGCAGGATATGACAGTTGGGGTGCTCGTCCGGAACCGGCATATACATTGCCCGCCAATCGCGAATACCAATGGGGATTCACATTGATACCTTTACAAGACGCAAACAATATTCAAGGCAAGACAGGTTTTAGCTATTGATATAAAAAGCATCCACGATAATTTTTCAGGCACGGATTACGCTGATTTAAAAACTTAAAATGCATAAAAGTCTACTAAATCAATGTAATCCGTGCCTTCTTTAATACAAGGGAATAGATTTTTCAGAACCTGTTTATACATTTTTCGATTATTTTGCGTTAGTATTACTAAAGTGAAAATGTATATGAAGATTCGTGCTATAGCTGCACTGCTATTTATATTAATATCAATTCAATCTTTTGGGCAAGGGAGAGCCAAAATTAGCGGTTTCGTACGTGATGCCGATGGAAATCCTTTGGAACTTGTCAATATCAGGGTGAAAAGCACTCTGATTGGGACTATGAGCAATGATAAAGGATTTTATTCATTGTCAGTCTCTAACGGCGATTCGGTAACTATAGTCTATTCATGTTTGGGTTATCAGAAATCCGAACGAATCATTCCTACTGTCAACAAAGATATGCGTCTCAATGTAATGATGCATTCTGCCTCTTTGGAATTAGGTGAAGTTGTTGCAACAGCTATTCGTAAACAAACGACGACACTCGAAACATTGAATGCTGACAAAGTGAAACTACTTCCCGACCCTGCCGGTGGAAGTATAGAAAGTTTGGTTGTCACATACGCCGGCGTTTCAACCAATAATGAATTGAGTTCGCAGTATTCTGTACGAGGAGGCAGTTACGACGAAAATATAGTGTATGTCAATGGAATGGAAGTTTTCAGGCCCTTGTTAATCCGCTCTGGTCAACAGGAAGGATTAAGCTTTATCAATCCGGATATGACGGAATCGGTCAATTTCTCAGCGGGAGGTTTTGAAGCACGTTATGGAGACAAAATGAGTTCGGTTCTTGACATTACCTATAAGAAACCAAAGGCATTTGAAGGTTCGGCTAGCGCCAGTTTCATGGGTGCAAATGCTTATGTGGGCAGTTCAAGCGGTAAGTTTACGCAAGTGACAGGAGTCCGATACAAAACAAGCCGTTCACTACTGAAGACCACTGATACAGATGCCGAATTCAACCCGAATTTTATTGATGCTCAAACGTATATCACTTACAAACTTGCTCCAAAATGGGAAGTTAATGCGTTAGGCAATATAGCCATGAACAATTTCAAATTCACGCCATACAGCCGTGAAACCTCTTTTGGGACAATCAATAACGCAAAGAAATTCAAAGTATATTTCAATGGCCGTGAACGAGACAAGTTTGAAACCTTATACGGTGCTCTTACTTTGAAACATAATCTGAGCGAAAATTCAGAAATAGGTTTTCAGACATCAGCGTTCAGCAGCAAAGAAGAGGAAGGCTATGACATCGCAGGCGAATATTGGTTAAAAGATGCCGAAGATACTGAAAACGGTGGAGAGATAGAGAGTTTGGAAGTTGGCCGCAATCATGAACATGCCCGCAACCGTCTTCGCTCTAATATAATAAATGTAGGACACTATGGAAATATCCGTTTCAAATCTAACACGATAAAATGGGGTGCAACCGTACAAATGGAAAAGATCAATGATAAGATCAGCGAATGGGAGAAGCGAGACTCTTCGGGTTACTCTCTTCCTCAAGGTGGAGGCACAACAAACGTCATTTCAAATCTTTTCTCAAATAATAAACTGAACAGTACCAGAGTGATGGGTTACATTCAAGACGCTTTCAAATTTAGAAGCGAACAAGGAATGTTTACAATTGTCGGAGGTATTCGTGGCAGTTATTGGGACTTCAATAAGGAATTCATCTTCAGTCCTAGAGCTTCTGTTGGATTTATTCCCAATGCAAATCAGAATCTAACATTTCGATTTGCAACAGGCGTCTACTATCAGTCTCCATTCTACAAAGAACTAAGGAAAACTGTACAAGACGAATCCGGCAACAGTATCATTGAATTAAACAAAAATCTGAAATCACAACGCTCAATACATTTCATTCTTGGAAGTGATTATACATTCCGTGCTGTTGATCGTAATTTTAAACTTAGCACTGATTTCTATTATAAGAAACTAAACAATCTGAATCCTTACACCATCGACAATGTCAAAATCAGGTACTATGGCGAGAACTGTGCTACAGGACATGCTTTAGGAGTCGATTTTAAGTTTTTTGGAGAGTTTGTACCAGGCACAGATTCATGGATCAGTTTCTCATTGATGAAGGCAGAGCAAACCATCCGCAAGACGGTTACAGTTCCTATGCCAAACAGCCAAGGTTATAATGTATCGCTGTTCTTTCAGGATTATTTTCCGGGATATAAGCGCGTCAAGCTCAATCTTAAAGGCGTATTATCCGGAGGATTACCAGTCACGGCTCCCCGCAAAGGTTATGAACAAGGCTATTTCCGTACACCTGCATATAAACGTGTAGACCTTGGATTCTCCTATCAATTGGCCGGAGGAACTGACGAAATTATGAACAGAGGACTTTTCAGTTACTTAAAAAATGTTTGGTTAGGATTAGACGTCTTTAATCTGTTCGACATGAAAAACACCAGTTCATATTATTGGATAACCAATATAGACAATCAACAATACGCCATTCCTAACTATCTAACCGGAAGACAACTTAATTTACGAGTAATTGTAGATTTCTAAAAAATACTTCATCTTCAAATTATACTTAAAAACTAATAGAAAAGTCAAATATATATATCCAACAATGTTTGCCTTCTTATTAAAAAAGTGTACCTTTGCCGGTAATTAAAATAAACAAACCATTCATTTTAAATTATATTGACATGGAACTAACACATATCGAACATCTAGGTATTGCAGTAAAAAGCATTGAAGCTTGTTTACCGTATTATGAAGGCGTATTGGGCTTGAAATGCTATAGCATTGAAGAAGTACCTGATCAAAAAGTTAAAACGGCTTTCTTCAAAGTCGGACAAACTAAGTTAGAGCTTTTAGAGCCAACAAGTGAAGATAGCACGATTGCTAAATTCATTGAGAAAAAAGGAGAAGGCATTCATCACATCGCATTTGCTGTACCTGATGTACAAGCTGCTTTAGACGAAGCTGCATCAAAAGGAATCAGACTGATTGACCAAGCTCCTCGTGGCGGTGCTGAAGGATTGAATATTGCTTTCCTTCATCCGAAATCTACATGTAGCGTACTGACCGAGCTTTGCATGCCGGGTAAGAAATAAAACTACACAAAACAATTGACAATCGATAAAGAGAATATCATTTTTCCAAAATATCGGTTGCCAATTGTTGATTTAAAAAGAGACATTTATAATAACAAATCAATTAAATACAATGAGTAACCAGCTTGAAAAAGTAAAGGAGCTTATCGCCCTACGCGAAACTGCTCGTTTGGGTGGTGGAGAGAAAAGAATCGAATCACAGCACAAAAAAGGCAAATATACTGCCCGCGAACGTATCGCTATGTTGCTGGACGAAGGTAGCTTCGAAGAACTTGATATGTTTGTAAAGCACCGCTGTACAAACTTCGGTATTGAGAAGACAAAGTTTTTAGGTGATGGTGTCGTTACCGGTTATGGTACGATCGACGGTCGTCTGGTTTATGTTTATGCACAAGACTTCACAGTATTTGGTGGTGCTCTGTCAGAAACATTAGCATTGAAAATTTGTAAAGTAATGGATCAAGCCATGAAGATGGGTGCTCCTGTTATCGGATTGAACGATTCAGGTGGTGCACGTATTCAAGAAGGTGTAAATGCTTTGGCTGGTTATGCTGAAATTTTCCAACGTAATATTCTTGCATCAGGTGTTATTCCTCAGATCTCTGGTATCTTTGGCCCTTGCGCCGGTGGTGCTGTTTATTCGCCTGCACTGACTGACTTTAATATTATGACTCGTGGAACAAGCTATATGTTCCTTACAGGTCCTAAAGTTGTAAAGACTGTCATTGGCGAAGATGTAACTGCTGAAGAATTAGGTGGTGCTAGCATTCACTCAACAAAATCAGGCGTTGCACACTTTGCTGTTGACAACGAAGAAGAAGGTTTAAACTTGATTCGCAAATTGCTTAGCTATTTACCTCAGAACAACCTCGAAGAGACTCCACTTTTGGAATGCAATGATCCTATCGATCGTCTGGGTGACAATCTGAATGAGATTATACCTGATGATCCGAACCATGCATACGATATGTATGATGTTATCCATACAATTGTTGATAATGGTGAATTTCTTGAAGTTCATGCTGATTATGCAAAGAACATCATCGTTGGTTTTGCTCGTTTCAACGGCGAAGCTGTTGGTATCGTTGCTAACCAGCCGAAAGTAATGGCCGGTTGCTTAGACAGCAATTCTTCTCGTAAGGGCGCTCGTTTTGTACGTTTCTGCGATGCATTCAACATCCCATTGGTTACTCTGGTTGATGTACCGGGATTCCTTCCTGGAACAGGTCAGGAATATAATGGTGTTATCCTTCATGGTGCTAAACTGCTCTACGCTTACGGTGAAGCTACTGTACCAAAGGTTACTGTTACATTACGTAAATCATATGGTGGTGCATACTGCGTCATGAGTTCTAAACATCTTCGTGGTGATATGAACTATGCTTGGCCAACAGCAGAAATCGCAGTTATGGGTCCAAGTGGTGCCGTAGAAATCATCTTTGCAAAAGATGTTGCAGCTGCAGAAGATCCTAAAGCTTGTACTGCAGAAAAAGAGGCTGAATACAAGAAGGCATTTGCTAATCCTTACAATGCTGCTCAATATGGTTATATTGATGATGTTATCGAACCGCGCAACACACGTTTCCGCGTTATCCGTGCACTGCAGCAATTGCAAACAAAGAAGTTAAGCAATCCTGCTAAGAAACATGATAATCTGCCTCTCTAATTCTTAAAATAAGAAATAAATATGATAAATAAAAGAATTGGAGCATTGCTGTTATCTGCCTCCTTACTGCTTATTTCATTCGGAGCAAAGGCGCAGAGAGCAGAAGCTATGCGAATAAATGAAGTGCTGGAGATCAATGCCACCAACATGGTTGATGACTATGGAAATCACAGCGCTTGGATAGAATTGTACAACAGTTCGGCCGGTCCTGTCAATTATGGTGGTTGCTATATTACTAATGATAAGAATAATCCGAAAAAATATTGCATTCCTAGAGGAGACTATAGAACAAATATTCAACCTCACCAGTGTGTAGTATTTTGGGCTGATGGCATGGGCGACCGTGGTACTTATCATTTGAACTTCACATTAGATCCTAACAAAGACAACTATATTGCAATATATGATGCTGATGGTAAGAATCTGATTGACGAAGTAACCATTCCTGCTGGTCAGACAGCAGATGTCAGCTACGGTAGAGTTGAGGATGGCAAAGGACAATGGGGCATATTACCTAAACTGACTCCTGCAGCCAATAATATTACTAACGATTCAAACGAGAAAGTTGAGAACTTCCAGATTCATGACTCTTGGGGTATTGCAATCACAATTGTTTCAATGGCCACTGTATTTTTAGGATTATTCCTTCTCTACGTTATCTTCAAACAAATCGGAAAAGCATCTATCAAGGCAAGCAAGCGTAATGCACAAAAAACAGCGGGCAAACAAGTTCCTGATAATGCTGGTGAAGAATCGGGTGATATCTTTGCAGCTATTGCAACTGCATTGTATGAGTTAGATGACGACAATCACGATAACGAGCAGACTGTTCTTACAATCAGAAAGGTAACTCGTAACTATTCGCCATGGAGTTCTAAGATTTATGGCTTACGTGAAGTTCCGAATAAGAAGTAATTATTATTAAAAATCAATTAGAATGAAAAGTTTTAAATATACCATCAACGGTAACGTATATAAAGTACATATTAACTCAGTGGTTGATGATGTCGCTGAAGTTGAAGTAAATGGTTCTCCATACCATGTAAAAATGGAAAAACCAGCAAAGACTCAGATGGCTCCTCCTGTAAAACGTCCGGCTCAAGCACCGACAACAACAGCAGGCGAACCTGTTGTAGCTCGTCCTGCTGCTCAAACAACACAAGGCGCTATCAAGACTCCGCTGCCAGGTGTTATTCTTCAAGTAAAGTGCAATGTTGGTGATATGGTTAAGAGAGGTCAGACACTGATTGTTCTCGAAGCCATGAAAATGGAAAACAACATTAATGCCGATCGCGACGGTAAAGTCATTGAAATTAAAGTACACAGAGGAGATTCAGTACTTGAAAGTGCAGAACTCGTTGTAATAGGATAAGCTTATGTTAGAAAGTATATTATTACAAACGGCAGGAGCACAAGATAGTTTCCTAAATTTCTTGGGAAAGAACTTCGATTTGTTCCTTACCTATACCGGTGTATATAATGCTACCCCAGGTCACTTAATCATGATTCTGGTAGGTCTCGCATTTATATTCATGGCGGTAAAATATGAGTTTGAACCAATGCTCTTGATTCCTATTGGTTTCGGTATGTTGGTTGGTAATATTCCATTCAAGGATGCCGGACTTCAAATTGGTGTTTATGAGCAAGGTGCTGTTTTAAATACACTTTATCAAGGTGTAACCTCTGGTTGGTATCCACCATTAATCTTCTTGGGTATTGGTGCCATGACTGACTTCTCGGCATTGATTTCCAATCCAAAACTATTGTTGATCGGTGCTGCTGCTCAGTTCGGTATTTTTGGTGCTTACATCATTGCAATGAGTATGGGCTTCGCTCCAAACCAAGCCGGTGCTATTGGTATTATTGGTGGTGCTGATGGCCCTACGGCTATCTTCCTTTCCTCTAAACTGGCTCCGAACCTGATGGGTGCAATTGCGGTATCCGCCTATTCATATATGGCATTGGTTCCTGTGATTCAGCCTCCATTTATGAGATTATTAACGACGAACAAAGAACGATTGATTCGTATGAAACCTCCTAGAGTTGTTTCTTCTACAGAAAAAATCATCTTCCCTATCGTTGGTCTGTTGCTTACCTGCTTCCTCGTTCCGTCAGGTCTGCCATTGTTAGGTATGTTGTTCTTCGGAAACTTGCTGAAGGAAAGTGGCGTAACACGTCGTTTGGCTGAAACAGCCCGCGGTCCGCTGATCGATACAATCACAATGTTGTTAGGTCTTACCGTTGGTGCATCAACACAGGCAACACAGTTCTTAACTGTTAACTCAGTAAAGATCTTCGGCTTGGGTGCAATGTCATTCTGTATTGCAACAATCGCTGGTGTTTGTTTCGTTAAGTTCTTCAACCTGTTCTTGAAAGAAGGCAACAAAATCAATCCGTTGATTGGTAACGCAGGTGTATCTGCTGTTCCTGACTCTGCTCGTATCTCAAACATTGTTGGACAAGAATATGATCCGACCAACTATTTGCTGATGCACGCTATGGGTCCGAATGTTGCAGGTGTAATCGGTTCTGCTGTTGCTGCCGGTGTATTGTTAGGATTCTTAGGATAACAACAATATTTCAAATAAAAAAAATCACTGCTTCTGAATTTATAAGAAGCAGTGATTTTTTATTTAGTTGAGTTGTACTCTGAAACATTTCAAAGCAACAAACGATCTTTTTATTTTCCTAAAACTTTGTTCTTAGCTATTGTAGCATGGAACTCTTTCAAATAGAAAGGTTCAAAATAAGCCACATTTTCAAACTTTCCAGCAGCGAAAGCTTTTTCGGATAATTGGACCATATTTTCAGCCAATGGATGAATATCATCAAGAAAGATTGCATTAGAAGAATCTATAATCGCCTTGCATTTTGCAGCTCCATTTCCAAAGAAACAAACTTTACCTTGTGACAAATAAGAAGCAAAAGTGTCGCCATCAACAATCTCATCAGATGTTGGAAGAACCGGATGAAGCGAAGGATCAAAAATTGAAGCATATACTTCCATACGACGAGCATCCAACATAGCACAATACATTGAACAATCTTCAACTTTATTCTGAGAAAGAACCGTTGTTGCCATTATCTCTAAAGTCGGAACAGCTATCAATGGAATACCAGAACCGAAGCAAAGCCCTTTGGCAATCGAAACGCCAATACGCAAACCAGTATACGAACCTGGGCCACTGCTAACAGCCACTGCATCAATGTGTATTTCTCTTTTTTTCGCTTCAGCAATAGCGCCTTCAACATAGACACCTATCAATGATGCATGCGACTGACCTTCGAAAGAAAACCGATTATAAATAACCTTGCCATCCAAAGATAAAGCTGCTGAACATACAGCAGTGGATGTTTCAATATTTAAAATGCAAGACATACTTTAATACTATTAATTGTTGACTTATTACAGAAATAGTCTGCAGTCTTTTATTAAACAGCGCAAAAGTATAAAATAAAACAGAATAAAAGTCTTGAAAGAGATATAAGTTTGTTCAACAACGAATAAATATCATCCTCCAAACTAACAATTATCAATGGAATAAACTATCTTTGTGACAAAAATCATCAAGGAAATGATACAATCAATGACTGGATTCGGCAAGGTTACGGCCGAACTCCCTTCAAAAAAAGTAACCATCGAAATAAAAGCGTTAAATAGCAAGCAACTAGACTTATCCACACGTATTCCTTCTATTTATAAAGAGAAAGAAATGGAAATCCGTAGTCTCTTGTTACAGACATTGGAACGTGGAAAAGTTGAGTTCAATATTTTCATAGAATATATTGGGAAAGACAATCCCACCCAAATAAATACACCTGTTTTAGAAAGCTATTATCTTCAGATCAAAGATTTCGCGAACAAGCTTAATATTGCTCTTCCAGAAGATTGGTTTCAAACGCTCCTTCGTTTACCTGATGCTATCAAAACAGAGACACAGGAAGCCGGCGAAGATGAATGGAACCATGTTGATGTAGCCATTAAAAATGCTATCAAGCAACTTTGTGACTTCAGGATTCAGGAAGGTGCCATGCTTCAAAAACTATTTGAGCAGAAAATTGCCAATATCACGAAACTCCTTGCCGACATTGAAATATACGAGAAAGAACGTATAGAGAAAATCAAAGCTCGGATCATGGATAATCTTGCACAAGTAGCCGGACAAGACTATGACAAGAATCGCTTCGAACAGGAAATGATTTACTATATCGAGAAACTCGATGTCAATGAGGAGAAGAATCGTTTGGCCAATCATTTGAAATATTTTATTGCCACGATGGAAAGTGGCCATGGTCAAGGCAAGAAACTCGGATTCATTGCTCAAGAGATGGGTCGCGAAATCAATACACTCGGTTCGAAAAGCAATCATGCCGAAATGCAGAAGATTGTCGTTCAGATGAAAGACGAGTTGGAACAAATCAAAGAGCAGGTATTAAACGTATTATAATCATGGCTGGAAAGATTGTCATATTTTCGGCACCATCAGGTTCTGGCAAATCGACTATCATCAATTTTCTATTGAAAGAGAATCTGAATCTCCAGTTTTCAATATCGGCAACCAGCCGTGCACCTCGTGGAACCGAAAAGAACGGTGTAGAATACTATTTTCTTTCGCCGGAAGAATTCCGTGCACATATTGCGGCAGGCGACTTCTTGGAATATGAAGAAGTGTACACCGACAAATACTACGGAACCTTGAAAAGCGAAGTGGAAAGAATATTGAACGCCGGCAACAACGTGGTTTTTGATGTTGACGTAAAAGGAGGCTGTAATATTAAGAAGTATTTTGGAGATCAGGCATTGTCTGTCTTTATCCAACCACCAAGCATTGAAGTATTACGCCAACGTTTGGAAGGTCGTGGAACGGATACTCCGGAAGTGATAGAAAACCGGATAGCACGTGCCCAATATGAACTGAGTTTTGCAAACAAATTCGATGTTGTAATTGTTAACGACATATTAGAAGAGGCCGAGAACAAGGCCCTCATCACAGTCAAACAATTTATTGAACAATAATGGAAGGAAACAAACTATCCAAAAAATGGCTTATTACCTTTATTGTGATTGCTGCAGCAACACTCGTAGTAGGAATATTCGGTCTCATCCGTAAAGAATATCTCATTGTAGCCTGTATGGCAATCGTTTTTATTGCACAAATCTTCAATATCATAAAATGGAAGAAAGGACGATAGACCATAAAAGTGCCAAGGTTAAAACCGGTATCTATTCTGGTTCATTTAATCCTATTCACATCGGACATCTGGCATTAGCCAACTGGTTATGCGAATTTGCAGGGTTAGATGAATTATGGTTCGTCATCACGCCGCAGAATCCGATGAAAAACAAAGAGGAACTCATGGACAATCAATTCAGATACTCTCTGGTTGAAGCCTCCATTCAAGGATATTCCAAATTCAAAGCCTGCGATATCGAATTCTCGCTTCCACAACCGAGCTACTCCATTGACACCCTGCGTGAATTGGAAAAACGATACCCCGAACGCGAGTTCATTTTTATCATGGGCGCCGATAATTGGCAATCAATTGGCAAATGGAAAGAAAGCCAGACATTAATAGCCAACTACCCCATCTATATCTATCCACGTAGAGGCTATGCAGTTGACATTCCCAAAAAGTATCCAAACGTATATTTAGCGAATGCACCGCTTATCGAAATCTCGTCGTCATTCATCCGCAAGGCATGGCAAAAAGGGAAAGATGTAAGGTTCTTTTTACCTGAAGCAATAAGAGACCTCACCTTCCCCCTAATAAACAACGAGACACGTTCGAATAACATTCCTGATACAACTAAATGAAAGGGCAATTTCATTCGGATGTAATTCTCAATTTATTCGAATGAAACATTCGTTTGACATATGTCAAATGAACCATTCATTCGAATGAAAAGGTTGCTCCATTCGAATGAAATATTTAACACGTCTGAATCTAACAAAAACGCTGATCGGTTAACTCTTTCACCTATTTATACCTGTAAGTAAGAAAAGTTTTGTAATTTTGCACCGTAGCAAAATTATAAGAATAATGGTAGAACTGAGTGAACAGGAAGTAATAAGACGTAACAGTTTGGAACAATTACGTCAGATGGGTATAAACCCTTATCCCGCAGCAGAGTATGTAACCGATGCATTCTCGAAAGAAATAAAAGAATCTTTCAAAGATGACGCTGAACCTCGCAACGTAAGTATCGCCGGCCGACTGATGAGTCGCCGCATTATGGGTAAAGCCTCTTTTGCTGAAATCCAAGATTCAAAAGGAAGAATTCAATTATATATTTCGCGCGATGATATCTGTCCTGACGAGAACAAGGATCTTTATAATGAAGTATTCAAACACCTGCTCGATATTGGCGACTTCATTGGAATCAAAGGTTTTGTATTCAGAACCAAGACTGGTGAGATTTCTGTACATGCAAAAAGCCTCACGCTCTTGAGTAAGAGTCTCAAACCGCTGCCAATCGTCAAATATAAAGACGGAGTGGCATACGATAAGTTTGACGATCCCGAACTGCGCTATCGTCAACGCTATGTAGATCTTATCGTCAACGATGGTGTGAAGGAAACCTTCCTGCAGCGGGCAACCGTAATCAGCACGATTCGCAAGGTGCTCGACGAAGCCGGATATACAGAAGTTGAAACTCCGACTCTGCAAGCCATTGCCGGAGGTGCCAGTGCACGCCCGTTCATTACCCATTTCAATGCACTCGACATTAACATGTACATGCGTATTGCAACGGAACTTTACTTGAAACGTCTGATTGTCGGTGGATTTGAAGGCGTTTACGAAATAGGCAAGAACTTCCGCAACGAAGGTATGGACCGCAATCACAATCCCGAATTCACTTGTATGGAACTTTACGTTCAATATAAGGACTACAACTGGATGATGTCGTTCACCGAAAAGTTGCTCGAAACCGTCTGCATAGCTGTTAATGGGACAACCGAACGCGAAATCAATGGCAACATGGTCAGCTTCAAAGCGCCCTATCGCCGTCTGCCAATCCTTGATGCCATCAAGGAAAAGACAGGTTACGATCTGAACGGAATGAATGAAAACGAGATCCGTGAAGTTTGCAAAAAACTGAATATGGAGATTGATGATACAATGGGCAAAGGCAAACTGATTGATGAGATATTCGGAGATTTCTGCGAAGGCACATTTATTCAACCTACATTTATCATCGATTATCCGGTAGAGATGTCGCCTCTGACAAAGATGCACCGTTCAAAACCGGGACTTACCGAACGTTTCGAACTGATGGTGAATGGCAAAGAGCTTGCAAACGCTTACTCAGAGCTTAATGACCCGATAGATCAGGAAGAACGTTTCAAAGAACAGATGCGTTTAGCCGACAAGGGTGACGATGAAGCCATGGTTATCGACCAGGATTTCCTGCGTGCCTTGCAGTATGGAATGCCTCCAACGTCGGGTATCGGTATCGGAATTGACCGACTGGTTATGCTGATGACAGGCAAAACATATATTCAGGAAGTATTGTTCTTCCCACAGATGCGTCCGGAAATAACAGTAAAGAAAGATACAGAGGAAAAAGAATAAGGAGTATGAATTTGCCTGGTAAAATTGCAGTTTTAGGAGGTGGTAGCTGGGCTACCGCACTGGCTAAGATTGTTCTCTCTACACAAGACAGAATCAACTGGTATATGCGAAGGCCTGAACAGATTGAAGAAATACTTCAGACCCGGCACAATCCGAATTATCTGTCGTCAATCACATTCGATCTGAATAGAATCACCTTCTATTCAGATATTAATGCAGTGATCGAGGCTTCAGATACGCTTATCTTCGCAACGCCTTCTCCTTTTTTGAAACAGCATTTGCAGAAAGTGACGATTTCGCTGGAGAATAAATTTATTCTTTCAGCTATCAAAGGAATCGTACCGGATGAGAATATGCTGATTGCAGATTATTTCAACACATTCTATCATGTTCCTGCCGAAAATATTGCAGTAATAAGCGGTCCTTGTCATGCAGAAGAAGTAGCTATGGAACGTCTGTCCTATCTCACATTGGCATGCCCAAACATCGAACATGCCAAAGCATTGGCTCCAGTCTTCAATAATCCATATTTGCAGACATGTACTTGCCAGGACGTAACCGGCATCGAATATGCATCAGTGTTGAAAAACGTATATGCCATTGTTGCCGGAATCTGTCACGGAATGAGATATGGCGATAATTTTATAGCCGTATTCATTTGCAATGCCATCGGTGAGATGCGAAAATTTCTGAATGAAGTGCATGTGCTCGAACGCGACATCACTGATTCGGTATATTTGGGAGATCTGCTGGTCACAGCTTACTCTCGCTTCAGCAGAAATCGTACATTCGGCACAATGATTGGCAAAGGATATTCTGTCAAAACGGCACAGTTGGAGATGGAGATGATTGCAGAAGGTTACTATGGGACCAAATGCATACACGAAATTAATGAGCAATACAAGGTTGAAATGCCTATACTAGATGCATTGTATGCCATTTTGTATGAAAAGAAGTCGCCGGCAATTATCATCCGGAAACTTACAGAAACATTTAAATAACATAAAGCGCTTATTGCGCCATAATATATTAGGTATAATATGAAGAACATTAGTCTTAACATCGACAAAGCTTTAGGCACTGTTACAAAAGAACAGGTTTACGCTGAGGCAAAGAAAGCAAGTGAATGCAATGCGAAGTTGCAGAATGGCAACGGCGCAGGCAATGATTTTCTTGGTTGGTTACATCTTCCCTCTTCTATTACAGAAGCAGAAATCGAAGACATCGAAAAAACAGCCAATGTACTTCGCTCTAAATGCGAAGTGGTAGTAGCTATCGGTATCGGTGGAAGCTATTTGGGAACAAAAGCCGTAGTAGAAGCACTCAATAACAGTTTCGACTGGTTGCATACCGACAGGAAGAACCCTGTTCTGCTGTATGCCGGCAACAATATTGGCGAAGATTATCTGTTTGAACTTTGTGAAGTATTGAAAGGCAAACAGTTCGGTTTGATCAACATCTCTAAATCAGGAACGACAACCGAACCGGCCTTGGCATTCCGCATGCTGAAGAAACAATTGGAAGATGCTGTTGGTAAAGACGAAGCTAAACATCGTATCGTTGCTATTACTGATGCAAAGAAAGGTGCTTTGCGCTCATTGGCTGACAAAGAAGGCTACAAGACTTTCATTATTCCGGATAATGTAGGTGGCCGTTTCTCTGTTCTGACTCCGGTCGGATTACTGCCTATAGCTGTTGCAGGCATAAACATCCGCGAACTGATTGCAGGTGCCGTAGCTTTTGAAAAGGCTACCGATGTAAGTGTTCCTTTTGAGAACAATATCTCTGAAATCTATGCAGCTGTAAGAAATGAATTATATAAGAGTGGTAAAAAAGTAGAAATACTTGCCAACTTCAACCCGAAACTGCATTTCATCGCAGAATGGTGGAAACAGCTCTACGGCGAAAGCGAAGGTAAAGACCACAAAGGTATATTCCCGGCTTCAGTTGATCTGACAACCGATTTACATTCAATGGGGCAATGGATCCAGGATGGCGAACGCATTATCTTTGAAACGGTGATCTCTGTTGAAGAACCCGAACATAAAGTAATCGTTCCTACCGACGAAGCCAATTTGGACGGATTGAACTTCCTCTCTGGCAAACATGTAGATGAAGTAAACAAAATGGCTGAACTTGGAACTCAGTTGGCACACGTTGACGGAGGTGTTCCAAACATCAAAATCTGTATGCCGAAAATATCTGCTTATTACATCGGACAGCTCTTCTATTTCTTTGAAAGAGCTTGCGGAATAAGCGGCTACATATTAGATGTAAATCCGTTTAATCAACCGGGTGTTGAAGCATATAAAAAGAATATGTTTGCCCTACTGAATAAACCCGGATATGAAAAAGAAAGCGAAGCTATCAAAGCAAAACTTTAATAATTGATATCGACTAATTGGCAATTGACAATCAACGACAAGCGGTTATTGTCAATTGCCAATTATTTTTTTACAGGTCATCCTATATTTAAACAAACAATGATACAAGAAGCCATCAAGCGTTATTTACAGAAAAACGATCAACCCTTTCTTTCTCCTAAAGCTGTTCTTTTTGATATGGATGGAGTGTTATACGATTCCATGCGCTTTCACGCACGTTCATGGTATGAGACAGCTCAGCATCACCACTTAATTGCAGACCGCAAGATTTTTTATTTGTATGAAGGACGTACGGGAGCAAGCACAATCAATGAACTTTATCAGAAAACATTTCATCGTGATGCAACTGAAGAAGAGAAAGAATCCATTTATGACGAAAAGGCTGCGTTATTCAAAAAATATAATGATGGCAACCCAATGCCTGGAGCAGCAGAAGTATTGGCAGAAGTAAAAGCTTCAGGACTAAAGACCTTTCTTGTTACAGGTTCCGGACAGCATAGCCTTATCGATAAATTGGAACATACCTATCCCGGTTATTTCCAACGCGAAAACATGGTAACGGCCTTCGATGTCAAATATGGCAAACCCAATCCTGAACCATATCTCATCGGACTGAAAAAAGCAGGTGTGAAAGCGAATGAAGCGTTTGTTGTTGAAAATGCACCAATGGGTGTCGAAGCAGCTGTTGCTGCAAAAATATTTACTATTGCTGTTAACACAGGTCCATTAGAAGATAAATACCTGCTTGATGCCGGAGCTGATCTGTTATATCCGAATATGCAAGCATTGGCTTCAGACTGGAAAAATATAATCGAAGAATTAAAAGAATAACAAATCACAGTTATCAGTTTCACAAAATTAGTGCTACCTTTACAACTCGATTAAAATACGTATTAACACAATTCATAATTCCATGACTAAAAAATTAACATTCTTATTAACAGTATTTGTTTTATTACTGACAGTGACTCAAAGTCAGGCAGATAACAAAATACTATTCAATGGCAAAAGTGCCAATCAATGGACAATAACAAAAAGTGTCACTATCAAAGACAACGCACTGGTCCTTTCCGGACAAAGTGCAAAAGCTGTTTTAAAAAACGGAAAATATAAAAACTTCAAACTGACAATGGATTTGAAGACTACGCCCGGAGGAAAAGGAGCGATCTGTTTTCACACCAATAACACGATGACAAAAGGTTATCGTGTAGCCATCAATAACGACCGCACTGATAATATCTGGTGGAGAATGACCGGTAGTTTATTAAACGTACGCAATCTGACCAAGAGTTTTATAAAAGAAAACGAATGGTTCAAAATGCAGATTTTAGTATCAGGAAAAGAAATCTCTGTATTAATTAACAACAGACCTGTTGTCGATTATATCGAACCTGCTGCCCCATATCGTACTAAAAATCATGCATCCGAACTTCTTTCTGAAGGTACCTTCGCTATTGTAAGCAATGCTAAAGGTGCTATACAATTCAAAGATATTTCGGTCGAACCTATCAGTGATAGCGAAGTAGGCGACATTCAGGAACAACAGGCTCAAGCCGTTAACGAACAGGCAGATCCGATTATCCGCCTACATCAAGAAGATTTTCCTGTACTGGACTATCATGTACATTTGAAAGGTGGATTGACGAAAGAAATGGCAGCAAAACAATCCATGAAGACAGGCATTAATTATGCTATTGCTCCGAACTGCGGTATTGGTTTCCCTATTACTTGTGATGCTGACGTTATTGCTTATCTGGATACTATGCGCACTCAGCCCTTTATCCTCGCCATGCAATGTGAAGGACGCGAATGGACAAAAACATTCTCACAGAAAGTTAGAGATGAATTCGATTATATCTTTACCGATGCCATGACCTATACCGACGATAACGGACATCGTACACGTTCTTGGATTCCTGCAGAGACATTTATCGGCAACGATCAGGAAAAATATATGGATATGATTCTCAACAGAATCTGTTCTGTTCTGACCGAACCGGTAAACATTTATGTAAATCCTTGTTACCTTCCTGAACCGATGTTACAAAATTTCGACAAGTTCTGGACTGAAGCGCGTATGAATACATTTGTTGCAGCATTAGCAAAAAGCGGGAAAGCGCTCGAAATCAATGAACATTATCAGATTCCAAATAAAGCTATCATTATGAAAGCAAAAGCAGCCGGCGTTAAATTCACTTTCGGAAGTAATAATACGACTCCAAATGTAAGTGACCTGAGCTACAGTTTGCGGATGAAGAAAGAATGCGGATTGACTGCAAAAGATATGTATAGACCTAAAGTCAAATTATAAAACAGAAATAACAAGAAGACAATAAAAAAGGCTCACCGAAAGATGAGCCTTTTTGTTGTTCAACCCGGATTCGAACCAGGACTAACAGGACCAGAATCTGTTGTGCTACCTTTACACCATTGAACAATATCACCAAAAGAATTATTTGAGCTTCATTATCAAGTTGTTCAACCCGGATTCGAACCAGGACTAACAGGACCAGAATCTGTTGTGCTACCTTTACACCATTGAACAGAATGTCAATTGAAACCGTCTATTCTTTCTTAGACGCTGCAAAGGTATTTACTTTTTTAAGATTTGCAATGAATAGGCCGAAAAAATTTTCTAGACAGAGAAATTATATGCGAATGAAATACCCGGTACAATTTTATAAGAAAGTAAATGCTACACAAACCAAATTTATAAAGTATATTTGCACATAAAATATCAACCAATTAATATTAGATGGATCAAACAAAAGAATTACTACAAACAATTGTAGAAGGCTTACAAGAAAAAAAAGGAAAGAACATTGTAACTATAGACTTAACTCGTCTACACGGAGCCATTTGTGAATATATGGTTATTTGTGAAGGCAACTCTCCAACGCAAGTATCAGCGTTATCTGATTCCGTTTGGGATTTTGCAAATAAGAACGCAGGAGAAAAACCTCTGTCAACTGCAGGCGAACAGCGTGCAGAATGGATCGGTATGGATTATGGCACAGTTCTTGTACATATCTTTTTGCCTCAACTTCGGGAATTCTATAATTTGGAGAACCTTTGGTTAGATGCCAAAGTGACTGCAATACAGAATCTCGATTGACAATTGTTTTAACAATATAGAAAATCAGTATGGAAAATAACAACGACATGTTTAATAAGTCGCCTAAGAACAATAAGCAAAAGATGTTCCGCTTTAACCTGTATTGGATGTACGGATTAATCTTTATGATGCTTATTGCCTTGTATCTAACAAACGATACTTCAACTTCACGAGAACTGGGATGGACCGAATTCCAACGATTGGCACAAGAAAATGCATTCGATAAGATGGTAGTCTATAACAAAAAAAATACTGTTGAAGCGACCGTTAAAGTAGGATGTAAAGGACTTGTCTTCCGGGGCGACACAACCTCTTTAGGTTCAAATCCCAAAGTTTATGTAACTATACCTTCTGCTGACAAATTTTCCGATTTCTATGAGAAGGCTGTAACCGACTATCATATCGACACACAAGTGCGTTTCGAAGAAAGCGACGATGTGATTTGGAATTTCTTGATATCCTTTGGTCCTATCATCTTGCTCATCGTCATTTGGATTGTTCTTATGCGACGCATGTCTGGTGGAGGCGGTGGCGGTGGAGCCGGTGTATTCAATGTAGGACGTTCCAAAGCTCAGCTCTTCGATAAAGAAAACGGTCCTAAAGTAACATTCAAGGATGTTGCAGGATTGGCAGAAGCGAAGGAAGAAGTGGAAGAAATAGTTTCCTTCCTTAAGAGTCCGCAGAAATATACTGAACTGGGTGGAAAGATTCCAAAGGGAGCTTTACTGGTTGGCCCTCCGGGAACCGGAAAGACATTGCTTGCCAAGGCTGTAGCCGGCGAAGCTAACGTTCCATTCTTTTCACTTTCAGGTTCTGACTTTGTTGAAATGTTTGTAGGCGTGGGAGCTTCACGTGTTCGTGACCTTTTCCGCCAGGCAAAAGAGAAAGCACCGTGTATTGTCTTTATTGATGAAATCGATGCCATAGGTCGTGCTCGTGGTAGAAATGCCAATATGAACACGAATGACGAACGCGAAAACACGCTGAACCAATTACTGACTGAGATGGATGGATTCGGTTCAAACAGTGGCGTTATTATTTTGGCAGCAACAAACCGTGCCGACATTTTGGACAAAGCATTACTTCGTGCCGGACGTTTTGACAGACAGATATACGTTGAACTTCCAGATTTGAATGAACGAAAAGAAATATTCGGTGTACATCTCAGACCAATTAAAATAGATGAAAGTGTAGATCCTGAGTTCTTAGCTCGTCAAACACCTGGATTTTCAGGAGCCGATATTGCAAATGTATGTAACGAAGCTGCCTTGATTGCTGCACGTAGTGGCAAAAAGTTCGTTCAAAAAGAAGACTTTACCAATGCGATCGATCGTATTGTAGGCGGTTTAGAAAAACGTTCTAAAATAACTACAGCTGAAGAAAGACGAAGCATTGCCATTCATGAAGCAGGCCATGCCACATTGAGTTGGTTACTCGAACATGCCAATCCGCTCGTAAAAATAACAATTGTTCCTAGAGGAAAGGCATTAGGTGCTGCTTGGTATCTGCCTGAAGAAAGACAGATTACCACACGCGAACAGTTACTTGATGAATTATGTGCTACGCTCGGTGGTCGTGCAGCAGAAGAACTTTTCTTAGGAAAGATTTCTACCGGTGCATCTAATGATTTGGAAAAAGTAACAAAACAGGCTTATGCGATGGTAGTATACTTTGGTATGAGCGAAAAGTTACCGAATTTAAATTATTACGATTCGAGCGGTCAGGACTGGGGATTCACCAAACCATACAGTGAAGATACAGCCCGAATGATAGATATCGAAGTCCAAAGAATAATAAACGAGCAATATGAACGGGCAAAAAGCATATTGAAAGAACATGCCGATGGTCATAAAAAACTGGCCCAAGTTCTCTTAGATCGTGAAGTTATATATTCGGAAGACGTAGAGAATATCTTTGGTAAACGAGCATGGGTTTCCCGTTCTCAGGAAATTCTTCAATTACAGGAAAAAGCAAACAAAGAAAATGCAGAGAAGAATTCGCAAGAGAAAGAGAACGAAGCCTCAATAGAGACTTCTGCTGAAAACAAAGCACCCGATGAAGTTCAAGGTAAGGATGACGAGGGCGAAACAACAACACAAGAGAACGACTCAAAAACAGAAGATTAACAAACAATTAGCTTTATGGCCTTAAAGAACTTGCTTGTCCGGACAGCTACCGGCATAATATTTGTCGGAGTGATGGTGAGTGCAATATGCTACTCATCATTCTCCTTTCTGGTATTGTTCGGACTAATCACCGGACTTACCGTTTGGGAATTCACCGGATTAATGAAAAACTACGAAGAGTCGTCCATGCAACGAGTAATCAATGTGATTGAAGGCGTATACCTATTTACTGCTTCATTCCTGTATGCAAACAGTTTTGTCGACAGTAAAATATTTCTTCCTTACATTTTATTGCTTATGCTGAGTATGATTGGTGAACTGTTTTATAAGGCGCCCAATCCTATCAACAATTTTGCTTTTTCATTTCTGACACAGATTTATTGTGCCGGTTCATTTTCTTTGCTCAATTTCATAGGAACAATGCCGAACAACAGCAGTTACTCACCGATTCTTATTCTGGCCCTCTTTATCTTCATTTGGATTAATGATACAGGTGCTTATGTTGTAGGTTCTATGATTGGCAAAAGCAAAATGTTCGAACGTATTTCACCTAAGAAATCATGGGAAGGATTTTTTGGTGGATTAATTTTTGTTTTGGCAGCTTCACTCCTATTTGCCTGGTATGAACCTGAAATCAATCATTATCAATGGCTCGGACTGGCGGCAACAATTGTTATTTTTGGAACATTAGGTGATCTGGTCGAATCTCTTATCAAACGGACGCTAAAAGTAAAAGATTCAGGGAATATCCTTCCCGGACACGGCGGAATGCTTGATCGCTTTGACAGCATTATCATGGCAATCCCTGCTTCTTACATTTATATACGTTTGTTTATTCAAAATTGAATGTCAGAGTCACCATTCGTGAAGTAGCTTTCGAAAGGGCATTCGTATATTTCAATAACTCTGGATCATTCAAATCATCTCTCTTTTTATCAAGAAGATCTACCAGGCCGAAGCTGAACTTAAGCTCAGGACAAAGCTTAAAGAATGGCAGATAGATATCGCAACCGAGTCCGAACTCAACGCCGAAATCTTGTCCTTTCAGCAACAAGACATTTCCGCGTTTACGCCCCAAATCCATAGCCCCATAAACTCCGCCAATCAGATAAGGGCGATAATTATTAACACGGAAAGCACTATATTTGATATCCAACGGAAAAGTCAAATAGTTAGAGCGAACAGTTGAAGTATATTCTTCATCATCTTCCTGTTTGTGAAAAACAAACTTCTTATCACCGAAATGGATAGTAGGTATAAAACGCAAATTCATATATGGATTCAAATACATATCGCCAATAATACCCACACTAAAACCCGGCGAATAACTTGGAATCTCAGCAAACCAAGTTTCTCCGTTAGTTGTTATTCCATTATTCGTCAGCAACATATCCTGCGAATGCAATCCGACATGGAATCCCAAATGGAAAAGTTTCAAATCTGCATAAGGCTGATTTTTGACCTTCTCTTTTTGGGCCAATGCATAAGAAGCTCCTATCAGCAAAACTGATAATATAATAATCAAGCGTTTCAATTCGTTCACAATTTTGAATTATAACGAAGAATCGGCATAGTTATTGCAAAAAGCCAAAATATTTATAGCTGAAGAATTTTTTTAATGCAAAGAAAACTCTACATTTGCATCGATATATGTTATTAATTTAAACATCTAGAAAAATGGCTTACGTAATCAGTGACGATTGTATCGCTTGCGGTACTTGTATTGACGAATGTCCGGTAGGAGCAATTTCAGAAGGCGACAAATATAGCATCGACCCTGAAATGTGTACAGAATGTGGAACTTGCGCAGATGCATGTCCTACAGAAGCAATTCATCCTCAGGCATAACCGCAGCAAAATATAGGCTCAGCTAATAGCTAAACCTATACAAAGATAAAGGGTTGATTCAAAAGAATCAACCCTTTATTTATAGCCCACATTTTAAAAGTCAATATTTAACTTTATATCATCCGGATGATTCAATGATTCGTCATCACTATCATTCGCCTCAGAACAGCTATCAGTCTGTTGCTCATCGGATGATTCATGTTCATTGATGTAATCAATCACATCTTTCATACCATCAACAAATTTATCAAAATCTTCCTTGTACAGGAAAATCTTATGCTTTTCAAAGGAGACCTGATTACCATCTCTGGAGGCAATTTTTTTACTTTCGGTCACAGCCAAAAACAATTCATCCTTCAGATTCCTTTTCACATCAAGATAATAAATTCGTTTCCCCGCCTTTATGGCTTTTGAGTAAATAATCTCTTTATCACCACTTTCCATTTGTCTGTTTTTCTTCGATTCTTCCATTATAGTTAACACTCGTTAGACAAGTAATTCACTATTCATAAATTTTCCAAAAGTAAATGATTCCTCGCAAAAGCAGCACTTTCAAATACGTAAAATATATCTAAAAAGATAAAATATCGCAAAATGTCAGCTTGGTATCATTTATTTATGCGAAGATACAAATCATTTTGAAAAGAATGACTAACTTTGCAAAGAAATTATAAACAAAAAGTAGTTCCTTCAAACAATGATTAATAGAATCTTAATCCGCATTAAAGTTTTGCAGATAATCTACTCCTGCTATCAAAGTGAAAATAAAGATTTTACTACAGCAGAAAAAGAGTTATTACTCAGTATTCGCAAGTCATACGATCTTTATTTTTATCTTCTTCTTCTCATCGTTGAAATAACGCGCCAACAAGAACTCATTTTGGATGCACACAAAAACAAATATTTGCCAACAGAGGAAGAGCTTCATCCCAATACTCGCTTAATAGATAATCGTTTTGTTGCTCAACTGGCCAAGAATGAAGCCTTATTAAAGTATGCATCACAACAAACTTTGTCATGGACAGACGACAAAAATTTTGTCAGAAAGTTACTTGAGCAGATTTTGGCATCCGACTTGTATAAAGCTTATCTGGAGAACGAAGACGATTCGTATGAAACCGATCGCGAGTTCTGGCGTGCCATATTCAAGAACATTATCTGTGGCAATGATGACGTAGATGAGTTCTTGCAGGACAAGAGCATTTATTGGAATGATGATATTTCGATCATAGAAACATTCGTACTCAAAACAATCAAGCAGTATGAAGAAAAAGCAGGAAGCAGCCAGAAACTTCTGCCCATGTACAAAGACATGGAAGATCAAAGTTTTGCCATCAAGCTTTTCAAAAACGCCCTTGAGAATAAAACCGTCTATCGTGAACGCATTGATAAGCACGTAAAGAACTGGGAAAGCGAACGAATAGCTAACATGGATTTAATCATCATGCAAGTAGCCGTAGCTGAATTACTCACATTCCCGAGTATTCCAGTCAACGTTACGCTGAACGAATATATTGATATTGCCAAATATTACAGTACACCAAAAAGCGGTACTTTTATCAATGGTATTTTGGATTCGATCGTTGGTGAGTTAAAAAATGAAAAGCTTTTGTTGAAGAATTGATTATTATTCTTACATTTGTCCCTATAGAGATATGTCAATTTGATATTAACAATTAATGATTACAGATATGAACTTAATTAGCATTTTACTTCAAGCGACTTCCAGTCAATCGGGTTGGTCGGGCATCTTAATGATGGTTGTCATTGTTGCCATTTTCTATTTTCTCATGATTCGCCCACAGCAAAAGAAGCAAAAAGATATTCAGAAAGCTCGTGAAGCCTTACAAGTAGGCGATAAAGTTGTTACAGCTGGTGGCATCTATGGCAAGATCAAAGAAATCGGAGATATATACATGTTGATAGAAATTGCTGACGGTATTCGTGTTCGCGTAGAAAAGACATCCGTTTTTGCATCAGCTGAAGACGCACAGACGCAGCAGAAATAATACAATATTTATATGGCTGTACTTGGGACAACAATAGGAATATTCAAGTCGGTCCGGTTAAAGATTAAAGCTTTTCTGAACAGCCAGAGATGGAGAGAAGCTTTAATCTTTTTCTGTTTTGTACTTCTCTCTTTCGGATTTTGGATGCTTCAAAGTCTGCAGGAAGAGTACGAGATGGAGATTGTGATTCCGGTCACTTACTTCAATGTTCCACCTGCAATCTCTTTTGACCGAACATTGCCCACTCATATTACTGTTCGGATAAGAGACAAGGGAAGTGTGTTGTTGAATTACAAGTTCGGACACACCTTTGTTCCCATTGAAGCCGATATGAAATCAAAAATCCAGAAAAGCGGGAAACTTACAATCAGTCGTCAATACATTGAGAGCGGAATCAAAAAACAGCTGATATCCACGACCACCCTTTTAAGTTTCGATCCCCATTCTATCGATGAGGCTTACAGTGAAAGAATGGAAAAAGATATTCCCATCGTATTTGACGGTTCCATTCAAACAAGTGCCGGGCACAAGGTTTCGGGCGATATTCAGATTCTTCCTTCGACCGTTCAAGTCTATGCCAATAACTCAGTATTGGACACACTTTCAAGTGTACATACCGTTTTTACAATCATCAATAAAGGCGACAAAAACATCTCTCGAAGAATCCGTCTTCAAAGTATCAGCGGTGCAACTATTAAGCCTTCTATAGTAAGCATAACCATTCCGATAGAAGAATACACTGAAAAGACATTAGACATACCTATTGTCTGTCCGGATCTGCCTCCACATTATACTTTACGTACATTCCCTTCGATAGCAAAAGTAAACTGCAGCGTTCCTCTTTCGCAATTCAAGAATGTCAATTCCGATGATTTTGCAATACAAATATCATTCATTGACCTTGAACAGAATGTAACCGGTTCGTTGCCTATCCAATTGACTAAGAAACCCGACTGGGTAGATATCACGACCATCATGCCCGAAAAAATCGAGTTTATTCTTGAAGAGACGAAAGCCCCATGATCAAAATAGGAATAACAGGAGGCATTGGTAGTGGCAAATCTGTTGTGGCAACGCTTTTGCAACTGTTCGGTATTCCGGTTTACACAGCCGACGATGAAAGCAAAAGGCTTACAAACCAATCGCCGATTATCCGCAAAGGGCTCATCTCTCTTTTCGGAGATGAAATCTACACCGGTGAAACATTAAACAAGCCCCTTCTCGCTTCCAAAATCTTTCATAACACAGAACTACGACAACAGGTTAATGATATCATCCATCCGGAAGTGAAGCGAGACTTCTTTGAATGGGCGGAACGGCAAACATCAAAAGCATGCGCTATTGAATCGGCCATACTTTTTGAATCCGGCTTTGACAAAACTGTCGATATCAGGTTGATGGTGTATGCTCCTGAAGAAATACGTATCCAAAGAGCCTTACACCGCGATAACTCTACTCGCGAAGCTATTGTAAATAGAATACATAGCCAACTGCCTGATGAAGCGAAATGTGATCGCTGCGATTACGTCATCTATAACGACGATCGTCAACCATTAATACCTCAAGTGGCAGAGTTTGTACAATATATTAATGTAAGAAAGTAACATTTTAGCCCTGTTTATAGATTTTTATTCGTTCTTCTGCCCAAAATATCCAACAGTTATACTACATTTGCAAATCAAATTGTTAAACACGATAAGAAAAAACAAAGGATTATGTTGAAGACGATTTTATCTATCTCGGGCAGACCGGGATTGTTTAAATTAGTTTCCCGCGGGAAAAATATGTTGATAGTCGAATCTCTACTTGACAAAAAGAAAGTACCTGCTTATGCAAGAGATAAAGTGATTTCATTAGGCGATATTGCCATCTATACGGATGACAAAGAAGTACCTTTACATGAAGTACTTACAAGTATACTAAAGAAGGAAAACGGAGAAAAGGCTACAGTTAGTCCAACCATTAAGCCCGACGAACTGCGCGCTTATTTTGCTGAAGTTCTGCCGAACTTCGACCGCGACCGCGTATATCCAAGCGATATCAAAAAGATTCTTAGCTGGTATAACATCCTCCTTTCTAACGGAATAACCGACTTCACTCCAAAAGAAGAAGCAGAGAAGACTGAAGAAGCTCCTGCAGAGGAAGCAAAACCTGAAGAATCAGAAAAATAAACATTCATCGAATGGAATGCATACAGAAGAGAGAAGTTCCCAAAGCGGAAGTTCTCTCTTTCTTTTTATGCAATTACCTGATAAAATCCATACCTTTGCAACATCAATCATAGACTAATGAAACGCAATCTGCTCGCACTCTATCTAATCAAAATTTCCAAATGGTTCACGCTCGTGATGCCAATCATTGTGTTATTTTATGAGAAGCAGGGACTTGGCTTGCAGGATGTCTTCATCTTAAAGAGTGTCTATTCGGTAGCGGCGGTTATTTTAGAGATTCCATCCGGATACCTGGCAGATGTTTGGGGGCGACGCAAATGTCTGATTCTCGGATGTATTCTCTTCTTCTTCGGTTATCTGTATTATTCATTCACAAATACGTTCGAAGCATTTATGTTCGCTGAAATACTGTTGGGAACAGGTCAAACCTTGGTAAACGGCGCCGACTCCGCCCTACTCTACGATACAACACTACATTACAAACAGGAAGAGCGCTATTTGCATTATGAAGGACGCATCACGATGATTGGCAACTTTGCTGAAGCAATAGCCGGGATCTTCGGTGGTCTTTTAGCTGCCAGCTCTTTACGCTTGCCGTTTTATTTTCAAGCCGGCATTGCAGCTATCGGTATTCCGGCAGCTTTCGCCTTGAAGGAATGGAAGAATGATAGCAAAGTGCAAAACCCAATCAGCGAGATTGCACGTATCATCAAGTACTCGTTGATAACCAATAAAAAGCTGTGTTACAATATATTCTTTTCGGGCGTCATTGGCGCTGCCACACTGACGATGGCATGGTTTGTACAGCCTGTACTCATTTATCTGAAGACTCCCGTTTCATGGTACGGAGTAATCTGGACTGTCTTAAACCTGACTGTCGGTCTCGCTGCATTCTGGTCTGATTTGGCAGACCGCTATTTAGGTCCACGAAAGATGAATCTTCTGATTCTTGTTGTTATTTTTGCCGGCTACATGGCCTTAGCTTTCAACCTGTCATACATAGGATTAGGCATTCTGCTGATATTCTATATCTTCCGTGGTTTCGCCACTCCAATCTTGAAAGGATACATCAATCAGCTCACCTTTTCGGAGATGCGTGCCACTGTCCTTTCCATCCGCAACTTTATCATCCGCCTGATGTTCGCTGCCATTGCTCCTTTTGTTGGCTGGTTGAACGACTATTATTCACTCAGCACCGCACTGATTGCTACAGGCATTATTCTCTTTATTCCGGGAATCATTTTCCTGGCTTTGGAACTGTCGCAGAAACAAAACTGACTTGAACCCCCAAAAACATATAAAACTGCATGGCAGCTTCAAAAAAACGATTTACCACAATAACAATATATAAAAATTACCTGCTAATTGCTTGCTGAAATCATAAAATTTAGCGAACATTGCATACAAATCGTATATTTGAAGAATTAATAATATGGCAAACAAGACTTTCATAACCAAAAGTCATGAAGTAAAGTTGGACGCTGATTATAGCAAATGGCTGAGAGATTTAAAAGGCCGCTATCTAAAAGCACAGATAAAGGCTGCTGTAAAAGTGAATTCCGAAAAACTGTTTTGGAATTGGCAGTTAGGTCGCGACCTCGTTTTACGCAAGGCAGAAGAACGCTGGGGCAGCGGAGTTGTAGAACAACTTAGTCTTGATTTGCAAGCAGCTTTTCCTAATGAAAAGGGATTTGGATCAACAAACCTTTGGTCTATGAAAAAATGGTATCTTTTCTATTCATTAGAAGATCAGACAAATAATCCTATTTCAGAAAAACTCCACCAACTTGGTGAAGAATTATACGAATCAGACAGTCAAGCACGAACAAAACTCCACCAGCTTGGTGGAGAAATAAAGGAACCAACATACGATGGCCTTCCTTTTCCAGAAATATTCGCCTTTATTCCATGGCGACATCACGTGGAGATTATCACGAAGTGCAGTTCCATCGACGAAACACTCTATTATATTCACCGCACTATCGACGAAGGATGGAGTCGGAGCAATTTGCTCAACTGCCTGAAAGAAGATTTGTACCACGAACAAGGAAGAGCTGTTTCAAATTTTTCCGAACAGTTGGCTCCAATACAAGCTCAGTTGGCACAAGAAATCACAAAAGAAAACTACGACTTCGGCTTTATCACCCTGCCTCCTAAATACGATGAACAACAACTTGAAGAAGCTCTGGCAAAACAACTTACACGTTTCTTATTGGAGTTAGGTACAGGCTTTGCATTTGTAGGAAGACAAAAAGAAATTATAGTAGCAGGGAAATCTCGCCGCATCGATATGCTTTTTTATCATATTCCGCTGCGAGCATATGTGGTGTGCGAACTTAAGGCCGTTGCTTTTGAACCAGAGTTTGCCGGCAAGCTCAACTTCTATGTAAATGCGGTAAATAAACTATTTAAGACAAAGAATGACAACCCGACAATTGGCTTACTCATCTGTAGTGATATGAATAAAACAGAAGTACAATGGTCTTTCGAAGGCATTTCTTCTCCTATTGGAGTAGCTGCTTATGATAATATAAAAATTGAGGATATAAGGAAACAACTGCCATCTGTAGAAGAATTAGAGGATCGCATCAAAATGCTTGAAAATGAAATTAAACAAAACAAATAACCTCTGCTTATATATGAATCAAGTACAAATCCCAATTTGGAAATAAATACTTTTGAGAACTGAAGTATATACTTTTTTCTTCAATAGTAATTAGGTGTTATCCCGAATGTATGATGCTTTTGATAATTATGTAATTATATTTTATCAACTATAAAAATATAATTTGATAATTATCAAACGAATCATTCTTTCGAATCAAGAGGAGATTTCTTTCGAATCCAGCAAACGTTTCTTCCTATTCCAAAGACCTTTACATTCGAAGCAAAGTGTTATCTCGCCCGAAGCAATTTACTTGCAGGAATAATTTTCATTATAGACTGAAAAAAAAAATTTGCTCCAAAAGAATGAATCCATAATATTTGCCATATAAGCGAAAATAAGCAGCATTTCGACATAAAAAACAAACACGTTTGTTTTGTTCAGCTCTCGACTTGCATTATCTTTGCCATGAAAGCGAAGATAAGCGGCGCCTCGGCATAAAAAACAAACACGTTTGTTTTGTTCTGCACTCGACTTGCATTATCTTTGTTCCCGAAATATTAAAAAATGAAGAAGATGAAAAAGCTGTTTGCTCTATGTATTGCAGCCGTAGCTGCGCTCGTATCGTTTCATTTGCAAGCGCAAAATGATGAGACTTTAGTATTGATTGACACCGACATGGGTAGTATCAAAATCAAACTGTTCAATGATACGCCCAAACACCGTGACAATTTTATCAAGAATGTCAATGAGCACCGTTACGACGGTTTGCTTTTTCATCGCGTCATCAAGCAGTTCATGATACAGGCCGGCGATATCAATTCCAAGGACGCGCCAGCGGACAAGCATTTGGGCGACGGCGAATTGGGTTACACAATCGAACCTGAAATCATCTTTCCGAAATACATTCATAAAAGAGGAATGATAGGTGCTGCACGTATCGGCGACGAAGAAAACCCGAAACGCGAATCATCGGCTACACAATTCTATATCGTTACCGGAAAGTTCTACACCGAAATGGACCTGAACAAGCAGGAGAAAGAGAACAACATGAAGTTCACACCCGAACAACGCAAAGCATATATGCTTGAAGGCGGCGCACCGCATCTGGATGACAAATATACCATCTTCGGACAGGTAGTGAAAGGCATGGATATTGTCGACAAAATACAATATGTCAAAACTGACGAGAACGACAGACCGTTGAAAAATATCAAAATCAAATCGATGAAGATCGTGAAGAAATAACACGTATCGTTTTTACATCAAAGATAAGCTGCGCTTTTTAGCTGCAAACATTCTGTAAATTCAGAGATAAATTGTAACTTTGTCGATAGGTTTTCTTAAAAACAGAATATTAACAAGATAAATACTATAAAGTAAATGGGAAGAGTATTAGTTATTGGTGCCGGAGGCGTTAGTACTGTTGCCGTGAAGAAGATGGCAATGAATGCAGACGTCTTCACCGATATCATGGTAGCCAGCCGCACGAAAAACAAATGCGACAAAATCGCTGCCGATATCAAGAATGTCGAAGTGCAAACCGCACAAGTAAACGCCGATCACGTAGACGAATTAATCAAACTGTTCTGTGCTTTCAAACCTGATCTGGTCGTTAATCTGGCATTACCTTATCAAGATCTTTCAATCATGGACGCCTGTCTGGCTTATGGCGTAAGCTATCTTGACACAGCCAATTATGAACCGCTTGATAAAGCCAAATACGAATACAGCTGGCAGTGGGCATACAAGGACCGCTTCGAGAAAGCCGGTTTGACAGCCATTCTGGGCAGTGGCTTTGATCCGGGTGTTACAAGCGTCTACACCGCATATGCAGCCAAACATCATTTTGATGAGATACAATATCTGGATATCGTTGACTGTAATGCAGGCGATCANCANAAAGCNTTNGCNACNAACTTCAATCCGGAAATCAACATCCGCGAAATCACCCAAAGAGGCAAATATTTTGAAGATGGCGAGTGGAAGGAAACCGATCCGCTGTCGGTACACAAACCGCTGAACTATCCAAATGTAGGACCGAAAGAATCCTACCTGATGTATCACGAGGAACTGGAATGTCTGACAAAACATTTCCCAACCATCAAGCGTGCACGCTTCTGGATGACTTTCGGACAAGAGTATCTGACGCATCTGCGCGTTATACAGGATATCGGCATGGCAAGCATCAAACCGATCATGTACAACGGACAAGAGATCGTGCCGATACAATTCTTGAAAGCCGTATTGCCGAATCCGGGCGATCTGGGAAAGAATTACACAGGCGAAACATCCATCGGTTGCCGTATCCGCGGACTGAAAGACGGAAAGGAACAAACCTATTACGTATACAACAACTGCAGTCATCATGCAGCATTCCTGGAAACAGGCGCTCAGGGCGTAAGCTATACAACCGGCGTTCCGGCAATGATCGGGGCAAAGATGTTTATGAAAGGCATCTGGAAGAAACCAGGTGTATGGAACATGGAAGAGTTCGATCCGGATCCATTCATGAAGGAACTCAACGAGCAGGGATTGCCTTGGCATGAACTGTTCAATATAGATCTTGAAATGTAATACTACTGCTATGGCAATACAAATAGGCGATAAAGCACCTGAAGTATTAGGCGTTGATCAGGATGGCAAAGAAATAAAGACCAGCGATTTCAAAGGGAAGAAACTGGCGCTCTACTTCTATCCGAAAGATAACACCAGCGGCTGTACAGCAGAAGCATGCAGTTTGCGCGACGGCTATGAGTCGTTGCGCAAAGCCGGCTACGAAGTGATTGGGGTCAGCAAAGACAGTGCGAAGTCGCATCAAGGCTTCCGTGCCAAACAGCAACTGCCTTTCAATCTGATTGCCGATACGGAAACGACACTGCAACAGCAGTTCGGCGTTTGGGCAGAAAAGAAATTATACGGACGTTCATACATGGGGACTCTCCGTACCACCTTTATAATCAACGAAGAAGGTGTTGTCACTGACATCATCGGACCAAAAGAGGTGGCCGTTAAAGACCATGCGAATCAAATCCTTAGTCTACAAGAAAAATAGAATGGGAAAAGAAGACAATTTATTTGAAAACGGCAAGCAGGCTGATGCTGATAAAGCAGCAGGCAAAGCCGACAAGCTGAAAGCGCTGCGTGCAGCGATGGATAAGATAGAGAAAGACTTTGGCAAAGGGTCGATCATGAAATTGGGCGACGAGAACATCGAGAACATCGAAGTGATCCACACCGGTTCCATCGGATTGGATGCTGCCTTAGGTGTTGGCGGATATCCGAAAGGACGCGTCATCGAGATCTATGGCCCGGAATCATCCGGTAAAACAACTCTGGCTATTCATGCTATCGCAGAGGCACAAAAAACTGGTGGTATCTGTGCATTCATCGATGCCGAACATGCATTCGATCGCTTTTATGCGCAAAAACTGGGCGTTGATGTTGACAATCTTTATATATCACAACCGGACAATGGCGAGCAGGCTCTGGAAATTGCCGAGCAGGTAATCCGTTCGTCAGCTGTTGATCTGGTCGTTATCGACTCTGTTGCCGCTTTGACGCCGCAAGCTGAGATCGAAGGCGATATGGGTGAAAACAAGCTCGGATTGCAGGCACGACTGATGTCGCAGGCGTTGCGAAAACTGACGGCTATACTGAACAAGACTAACACAACCTGTATCTTCATTAACCAATTGCGCGAGAAGATCGGTGTGATGTTTGGCAATCCTGAAACGACAACGGGTGGTAATGCTTTGAAGTTCTATGCATCTGTACGTCTGGATATTCGCCGCATCGGTCAGTTGAAAGATGGCGACGAAGTGATCGGCAGTCAGGTGCGTGTCAAAGTAGTAAAGAACAAGGTGGCTCCTCCATTCCGCAAGGCTGAATTCGATATCATGTTCAACGAAGGCATTTCGCGTACAGGCGAGATCGTTGACCTTGCAGCCGAACTCAACATCATCAAGAAAAGCGGTTCATGGTACAGCTACAACGATACGAAACTGGCTCAGGGACGCGATGCTACAAAGAAATGCATTGCCGACAATCCAGAACTGGCAGAAGAGCTTTCGCAGCAGATCTACGAAGCACTGAAATAATTGCTTCCTCTATAAGAAACAGGCACGGATTTCACGGACTGACGCGGTTCTGAATATAAACACCGTGTATTCCACGAAATCCGTGCCTTTGATTTTTTACAAACCTTTTTATCACATTTACTGTAAAGTATGACCAATAAAGAAAAATACCAGGCGCTCTGTAATATTGAACCATCTATTCCTCTCTTTTCAAGATGTTGGTGGTTGGATACGGTGTGCGGAAAGAATCACTGGGATGTCTTGTTGGTCGAAGAGAATGGAAAAATAACCGCGGCAATGCCTTTATATATTTCTCATCGTGGAGTCATTTCTATGCCGCAGTTCACGCAGACCATGGGACCTTGGTTCGCAACAGTTTCCGAAGATACGAAATACACCACCCGATTGAGCCGGCGGCAGGATATCTGCAAAACATTCGTCGATTCGCTTCGCACCTATACCCATTTCCTGCAGAACTTCAGTTATGAAGTAACCGACTGGCTACCCTTCTATTGGAATGGATATTCTGAAACGACGCGTTACACTTACCTGCTTTCTCAAATTAAAGAGGAAAGCACTATCCTGGAGAATATGAGTCCGAATATCCGTCGCAACATTTCCAAAGCACGCGACAAATATCATATTCATGTCAAAAAAGGCATCACTACAGAAGAGTTTCTGCGCGTTCAGCGACAGACTTACAGCAGGCAACAGCTTGTGATGAAGGAAGATACTAACACCTTGATTGATCTGATCAAGGAAGCTCGCCAGCGCAATCAGGGCGATTTATGGGGTGGATACGATGAAGAAGGCAATCTTCATGCCGCTGCATTCATTGTCTGGCAAGAAAGTTCGGCTTACTATCTGGCAGGTGGCGAAAATCCCGAACTACGCAAATCAGGAGCACACAGTCTGGTTCTTTGGGAAGGAATCAGATATGTTTCGCAATATACCGACGTGTTTAATTTCGAAGGCTCAATGATTCCCGGAGTCGAACGATTCTTCCGCGAATTCGGAGCCAAACAAACGCCATATTTCACAATAACACGCGGAAAACTGAGTTTAATATACAGAGCTTGGCATAAGCTTCTAAAAATATTCATGAATAAAATTCATTACGCCAATGATTAATAATTATAACAACATACTGGTTCTGGCACCGCACACCGATGATGGAGAGTTAGGAATGGGCGGAACGATCAGTCATCTGGTCGAACTGGGAAAGAAAGTGACTTATGTCGCTTTTTCTACTGCGCAGCAATCAGTACCCGAAGGTTTTCCTAAAGATATCTTAAAAACTGAAGTCAAAAAAGCGACAGCCAAACTGGGTATCCTTCCGGAGAATCTGATTATCTACAATTACGAAGTAAGGAAACTGGGGTATGTCCGTCAGGAAATCTTGGAAGAATTGATCCGCCTGCGCAAAGCCAATCATTTTGACCTGGTCTTTATGCCTAGCCTGCATGATATTCATCAGGATCATACAACGGTGGCGCAAGAAGGACTGCGTGCTTTCAAGAACACTACACTTCTCGGATATGAATTAATTTGGAACAATCTGACTTTCAATACGCAATGTTTTGTTCCTTTGGAACAACGTCATATCAACGCCAAGGTCGATGCATTAAAAGAATACAAATCACAGGGTTCACGAGACTATCTGTCTGAAGACTTTATATTTTCACTGGCCAAAGCGCGCGGTGTGCAAGCCGGATGCGCATTAGCAGAAGCTTTCGAAGTAGTACGTTTATTCCTGTAAAACAATGCGATAGCTCATGAATGAAATCATCTCCTATATAATCAAATTTCTGATTGGTGGCGAGAATCCCGGCGAATTGCTTTCGCTGGTAGGTTATACGTCGGATATCAATAAGATTTCGAACTACCGCGTTGTGATCGTACCTTCTCATTTTTTCAGCGATGGCGTTTATGGAACAGACGCTTCACTCCCCGCTTTGCCATTGGATGAGATTGAAGGTATTCCATTGCTCTTCGGCTCACCAAAAATAGAATGGGTAAATGATGTACTGGTTGTTTATGCCGATATCGTCGCCAGCGCATACTTTCTGCTGACGAGGTACGAAGAGATTCGTAAAAGGAACATTCGCGATGAACACGGACGTTTCCCCGGAAAACAGTCATTGCCTTACAAATCGGGATTTCTTCATCGGCCTATCGTCGACGAATATGGCAAACTGTTACGCAAATGGTTACGCGAAGCGCGTGTAAGCAAAGCCATAGATCCGCAGCCAGAGATCAAAAAAATATGGCTGACACACGATGTCGATGCTCCTTACTATTGTCGTACACTTCGCAATCTGTGCAGAGAGACATTAAAAGGTGTCGGCTTTCTAAAGGCATGGAAAATGTTCACCGGCGAACTGAAAGATGACCCCTATTATACTTTTCCATGGTTGCTGGAACAAGGTGAAGATCTGAAGAACGTGGTTGGTCATGATCGTTGTGAATCCATCCTGTTCTTCAAAGATGGAGGAACATCGATCTACGACAAACCGCATTATCATATCCTTTCGAAAGATCTGCAGGAACTGCTGCATCTGTGTGAAACAGCACACGCACACATCGGACTCCACAGCAGTTATGATGCCGGAATAACACCTTCACTGGTCGCTTCCGAAAAGAATGCACTGGAAAAACATACGGGCAAAAAGATAACGTTCAACCGACATCATTACCTCGCTTCGCGCGAACCGGAAGATATGGACTGGTTGGAAAAGGCTGGAATCACCGACGATTTTACGATCGGTTATGCTGACATTGCCGGTTTCCGGTTAGGAACAAGTCGACCGGTGCATTGGATCAATCCGGAAAACAGACGCATCTCTCCGCTCCTTCTCCACCCGCTGACCATCATGGATTGCAGTCTGAACGAACCGAACTATATGGGATTTGGTTATGAAGAAGCTTTAGTCTATGCACTGCAACTGATTGAAAAAGTAACCGAATCCAATGGCGAACTGATTTTGTTATGGCACAACGATGCCGTGGCAACCAACGCCAAACTGGCTGTCTCTGTTGACTGGCACCGGACATTTTTTAATGCAATTATCAAAGAACTGAAAGAAGAATGAAATTATTGATTATATGCGACATGTTTCCACCGGCATTCGGTCCGCGCATGGGTTACTTATGTAAGTACATGAAGCAGGCGGGTTGGAATCCTGTGGTTCTATCCGAATATATCAATGACAATACTTTTGCCTTCTTGGCTCAGAAAACGGATACAATCTTTGTAAATTACTATACGGCTCATGGCAAATGGGCGAGCAAGATTGAATGGTTGTCTGTTTTCTTCCGCGACTTCTTCTTCCATTACAAAGATAAACGAATGGCTCGGGAAGCTTTTATGCTGCTTGAAAAAGGCAGTTTCGAAGGTATTCTTTGCAGTACATATCGTACATTTCCACTTCTGGCAGCACAGATGACAGCAGAGAAGTTCCATCTACCGCTCATCGCCGATCTGCGAGATATTGTAGAAGAATATGCTGCCGACGAATATATCTCACATGCATTCCATACCTGCAAATGGCTGGATAAACGGATTGCCGACATTTTCCGCCGTCGTCTGATCAGTGACCGTAATCAGGTACTGACAAAAGCAAATTATGTGACGACGGTCTCTCCTTGGCATGTAGAGATGATGAAAAGATACAATCCGAATACCAAACTGATATACAACGGTTATGATCCGGAATTGTTCTTTCCTGAACAGCATCGGACGGATCAATTCATCATCACCTATACAGGTCGCCTGCTAAGTCTTGCAACACGCGACCCGCAGCTTCTATTTGAAGCACTGGAAAAACTTGATAAAGAACGAATCATAACACCTGATAAACTTCGACTCAAATGGTATGTCGATGAGGATTCAAAAAGAATGATCCAAGCATCAAGTGCGTGTTATGCCATTGATGCTTACATGGATTTTCCAGGATATGTACCGGCTTCGGATATTCCTGGAATACTCAACCGAAGCTCTGTACTGCTGCAACTGGCAAACAAAACAACAGCGACCGGTCCGAAAGGTTTCATGACAACAAAGCTCTTTGAGGCAATGACAGTTGAAAAGCCTCTCTTATGCGTAAGAAGTGACGAAGCATGCCTGGAAGAAACGATCCAAAAGACACATACAGGCATCGCTGCCCGTACAGTCGATGAAGTATATCATTTCTTGTGCCATTATTACAAGCAATGGGAAACGAACGGTTATACAAGCATTGAAGTTGATCGTGAAGCTGTTGAACAGTTCTCCCGTAAAAAGCAGGCTGAACAGTTTATGGCGCTATTCAATAAACTCAAACGACAAAGCCATGGATAGACATCTGAATATCATTTCCTTCAATATCCCATGGCCGGCCAACTATGGTGGTGTGATTGATGTCTATTACAAGATAAAGGCACTCCATGACTGCGGTGTGCAGATTATCCTGCACTGTTTTGAATACGAACGTCCGCATGCACCTGAACTGGAAACTGTCTGCGAGAAAGTATATTATTATAAACGACAGACTGGAGTCGCTTCAAACTTCACGCTGCTGCCTTATAATGTATACAGTCGCAAAGACCCAAAACTGCTTGAAAATTTGCTCAAGAATGATTATCCCATTCTTTTTGAAGGATTACATTCTTGCTACTACCTCAATGATTCCCGTCTGCAAAATCGAAAGAAAATATTTCGCAGCGCGAATATCGAGCATGACTACTACAGACATCTGGCAATGGCCGAAAAGAATATTGTGAAAAAGGCATTCTTTCTGGTCGAGGCCTTTCGCTTTAAACGTTATCTGAAAGTACTAAATCATGCAGATATAATGCTGGCTGTTTCTACAACAGATGCCGAGTACTTAAAACAGATTTTTCCTGATAAAAAGGTAGAATTCATGCCTTGCTTCCATGCAAATGAGCAGATAACATCTCTGCCGGGACAGTCTAACTTCATTCTTTATCATGCAAAACTCTCAGTCGTTGAAAACGAACAGGCGGCCTTATACCTGATCAAGAATGTATTCTGCAAGTTATCCAACATGTGCATCATTGCCGGAATGAATCCTTCGCCGAAACTATTGTCGAAAGCTTCTGCTTATTCCAATATCCGAATCGAAGCCAATCCGTCAGAAGAACGAATGAACTTCCTAATCAAGGAGGCACAGATCCATCTCCTGGTAACATTTCAAGGAACAGGTCTAAAACTCAAACTGCTCAACAGTCTGTTTGCCGGACGGCATATAGTTGTAAACCGCCTGATGACAACAGGAAGCGGTTTGGAAAAACTCTGCCACATTGCCAATACACCCGAAGAAATGATTGAAACTTGCCGTTTGCTTCTCGGCGAACCTTTCGAAACGGAACAGATAGAACAAAGAAAACAGCTCCTCTTTCCACAATATTCGAATAAAGAGCAATCCATTCGCTTATGTCATATCATATTTGATCATAACAGCTCAAACACATAACAGATTTACTTATCATTGGTCGACTCACTAAAAACAATGATGATTAAATCAAATATACCTGCTTTTGGTAATAAAAAAGTAGTCCTATAATTTTAATCCTGCCGCTTTTCATTGTACTTTTGTAACAGAAATAGAAAACAATGAGATTATCAGATCTTCGTACAGGTGAAAAAGGAATTATCGTCAAAGTGACGGGACGCGGTGGATTCCGCAAACGTATAATCGAAATGGGGTTCATCAGAGGTAAAGAAGTAGATGTTATCCAAAATGCCCCGCTCAAAGATCCTATTCACTATCGAGTGATGGGTTATGATGTTTCGCTTAGGCGCGCCGATGCAGCTATGATTGAAGTTATCAATATGGAAGAAGCTGCTCAGGAAAAACAAAAAACAAGCAATAATCCTGCCGATTATATTCTACCTTCAAGTAATGACCTGCAAACGCTGGCTATCAACAAAGGAAAAACAATCAATATAGCTTTAGTAGGCAATCCTAACTGCGGCAAAACTTCTCTATTCAATTTTGCTTCGGGAGCTCATGAGCATGTAGGCAATTACAGCGGTGTAACAGTTGATGCCAAAGCGGGAACATTCTACCAAAATGGTTATACATTTAATATAGTTGACCTTCCGGGCACCTATTCACTTTCAGCTTATACGCCTGAAGAGCTATATGTCAGAAGACATCTGAACACAGAGCATCCCGATGTGGTCATCAACGTAGTCGATGCTACCAACCTCGAACGAAATCTATATCTGACATGTCAGTTAATAGACATGGATGTTCGTATGGTCATCGCCCTCAATATGTACGATGAACTTGAAAAACGTGGTGATAAATTCGACTATAAATCGCTGGCGCGAATGATTGGTACACCAATGGTTCCTACAGTAAGTAAAACAGGTTTTGGGATAGAGGACCTTTTCAATCGTGTCATCCAAGTATATGAAGAGCAGGATCCAATCCTGCGCCATACGCATATCAATTATGGCGATGTACTCGAGAAAGCTATCTATAATGTCCGCCATTCCATCAAGGACAATCTGAATATTGGTAAAAGCATTTCCAAACGAAACATAGCCATCAAGCTTCTGGAAAAGGACAGCGATGTGCAAGCTTCAATCAAGACTTATCCTGAAAGCGAAAGGGTGTTTAAAGATGCCGATAAAGAGATTTCACAATTGGAAGCCCTTTTGAAGGAAGATACCGAAACAATCTTTACAGATGCGCGTTACGGTTTTATATCAGGTGCCCTACGTGAGACATTGGAACAGAACAAAATCAAAGAAGTCAGCATTACCCAGATTATTGATCTCATTGTTACGCACAAGGTGCTTGGCTTTCCTATATTCATTCTTTTCATGTGGATCATGTTCGAAGCAACCTTTCGCTTGGGGCAATACCCAATGAATTGGATTGAATCACTAGTAGAAACGCTCAGCAATTTCGTACAAAACTACATGGCGGAAGGGCCACTCAAAGATTTATTGGTCGATGGTATTATCGGTGGTGTAGGTGGCGTTATTGTCTTTCTGCCTAATATATTGATTCTTTACATGTTCATCTCATTCATGGAGGACTCTGGGTATATGGCGCGTGCTGCCTTTATCATGGATAAAATCATGCATAAGATGGGGCTTCACGGCAAATCATTCATTCCATTGGTTATGGGCTTTGGTTGCAACGTACCAGCTATTATGGCTTCACGTACAATTGAAAGTCGGAACAGTAGAATGATTACAATGTTGGTTAATCCACTGATGAGCTGCAGTGCCCGTCTTCCACTTTATGTATTACTAACCGGCGCATTCTTTCCGAAAAATGCCAGTACTATATTATTGATTCTTTACGTTACAGGCATTGCATTGGCCGTTATTATGGCTCGCCTTTTCAAACGGTTCCTTTTCAATGAAGAGGATGTTCCGTTTGTCATGGAGCTACCACCATACCGCATGCCTACAGGGAAATCTATTATGATTCACATGTGGGAGAAAGCTAAACAATATTTGCACAAAATGGGTGGTATTATCCTTGTTGCTTCCATCATTATTTGGTTTCTCAGCTACTTCCCTCGCCATAATGAGAGTAATCAGGTTTTCGATAACCAGTTTGTTCAGATTGAACAAACTGAAACAAACCCACAAACAAAAGCTGCAGCACTTGCAAAAGTGGAACATGCAAAGACCATATTCCACCAGCAGAACTCCTATATTGGACGTATTGGTCAAGCGATTCAACCGGTTCTGGCTCCACTGGGATTCAATTGGAAGATCAGTGTTAGCCTGCTGTCAGGTATGACAGCCAAAGAAGTTGTCGTCAGTACATTGAGTGTGCTATATACGGGATCAGACAACGACAATCAAGGTCTTTCTGAACGATTACGACAAGACGACGCTGTTCTCGGTCAACCTGCGTTTACACCATTGGTTGGTCTGAGTCTGATGTTTTTTGTACTGATATATTTTCCTTGCATTGCGACAGTTACTGCTATCGTCAATGAATCAGGGTCTTGGAAATGGGGTTTGTTCGTCATTACTTACACCTGTATTTTGGCATGGATTGTGTCATTCATCATCTATCAGACTGGAAGTCTATTTATCGGAACTCTTTAAAAAGCATTAAAACGACATTTATGTATGTGGCAAGAAATAGCAATAATCATTATCGGTATCGCTACCGTATTATATATAGGCTTCAAACTATACAAAACTTTTATGCACCCACCCAAATCCAGTGATCCATGTTGCGGATGCAGCGGCTGTGCATTAAAAGAGATAAAAAAGGATGTAAACAGACGAAAATGTTAAGATCTGCGTTATATAATTAATAAGGATCTGATAGCATGAATTTATTGAATGGTCATACACGCTCCTCTGTTCTAAAAAAGAACATCATAGCTTCTATTGTCACTAAGGGGATAAGTATAGCAACTTCATTTCTGATGGTGCCTCTTACGCTCAATTATGTCAATAAAGAGCTATATGGCATTTGGCTGACGCTTTCGTCCATCATCCTATGGCTAAACTTTTTCGATATCGGCTTTACGTTAGGATTGAAGAACAAATTGGCCGAAGCTTTAGCTATCAAAGATTATACTCAAGGGAAGAAACTGGTGTCGACAACATACTACATGATGCTAGTAATATTCATTCCGTTATCAATCATTGTTATTGGCATCATCCCGTTTATCAATTGGCCATCACTGTTAAATGTCTCTCCTCAATACGAAAGTGATATTATCAAAGTGCTTGATCTGTTGGCCCTGTTTACTGCCTTACAGATGTTTCTGAATGTGTTAGGGACAGTCGTCTCAGCCTATCAAAAGATTGCCATGTCGTCCATCTTCACAACGTTAGGGCAAGTATTATCACTCGTCTTTATCTTCATCCTGACAAAAACTGTTCCTCCTTCGCTCATTGCACTGGCTGTTGCTATCTCGATAGCTCCAATTATTGTTCTTGTTTTCTTTTCGATATACTTGTATAAAGGAGAATTTCACAACATATCACCCTCGCCCAAGTTCGTCAAACGCAATATGATCAACGAATTATTCAATATGGGTATCAAATTCTTCATCATACAAATGCAGGTCATCATCCTTTACCAGTCTACAAACCTCATCATCTCACATATTTCCGGACCGACCAACGTTACGCAGTACAACATTGCCTATAAATACCTCAGTGTGGCAACGATGGTGTACAACATTATTTTAGCACCGCTCTGGCCAGCCTTCACCGACGCATACACACTGAAAGATTATGCTTGGATGCGAAAAATATACCGAAAGATGTGCTACATCTATCTTTGTGTATTAGGTAGCCTTATCGTGCTGACATTCATAGCACCATTCGTCTACAAAATTTGGGTAGGTGATCAAGTCAGTGTTCCTGCAATATTTACGATTTGTATTGCTATTTTTCTGGCTATCAACTCCTGGGATTCATTACAAGTTTATATGATTAATGGAATCGGAGCAATCAAGTTACAAACTTATATTGTTGTTATCGGATTAGTATGCCATATTCCTTTAGCACTCTTTTTAGGCAATAAAGTGGGGGCCATCGGCGTTGTTTTGTCAATGACTTGCATCAATATTATTTACACCTGCTTCTTTACTACGCAGATCAACAAGATATTGAACAAGACAGCAAAAGGTATCTGGTTAAAATAGACAAATAAAAAATGGTTCATCATGAAATTAACATCATATATCCGCAGGCATAACCGATTCATCGATAAGATGTATACTGCCTACACCTCATTTCGTTACCTGTTCTTGCAATCACAGGACACAAGCAAATTCGGCTATCGCGACCCAACGTCATTAGTCCTTATGCCAACACATATTCCTAATCCTCAAAATATCTATATGTATGAACATACGCGCTTACAAGCATACGCGAAAATCATCTCATTTACTGGCAAGTTTATCGTAAAAAAATATACTGGCATTGCACCTGGACTAACAATAATCACAGGAAATCATATTCCAACAGTCGGTATTCCTCATTATTCTTTGCCAATACTGCGCATAAATGAGCGCGAACAAGATATCGTGCTAGAAGAAGATGTGTGGATTGGCGCGAATGTGACGATACTGAGTGGCGTGACTGTCGGTCGAGGTTCCATTGCTGGTGCATGCAGTGTTATTACTAAAAACGTGCCTGCCTATGGCGTCGTTGTAGGAAACCCTGCACACGTCATTGCTGCCAAATTTACTATCGATCAAATTTTGCGTCACGAAGCGACTCTATATCCACCCGAAGAACGCTTCAGCCGCGAATTCTTAGAAAAGCATTTCGAAGAGTACTTCAAGGGAATGAAAACTCTCGGCGAAGGATAGCACTCAAATTCAATTAGTAGGTGTAATTCTATAAATACGTTTAGCATTTTCAATATATATCTGATGAAGGACATCTTCTGGCAGGTGTAATCCCCGACATTGACGCTCTACTTCATTAGAAAAACAAATCTGATCAGTAGAAAGAAATTTCCAGTCGCTGACCAGCGACGTTTCCAGTTTCGCCAAATTATTATAAGCATCAGTTCCATAGATAAGCCGCTCAGCATACGTAAGAAAAAATTGCCGTACACCCTCATAATCACTGATACTCTGAAGCTCGAGATGCCCCATACGTGACGACATATCAACTACAAACTGCGGATAATCATCCAAACGCTTGGCTAACTCCTTATAGTTCCATTCCAAGCTTCCTAGATGAGCCCCGACAAAGATCATCGTCGGATAACGTTGCAAGATATGATCACGTGCTTCAATCTGTTTCTCATACGACGGTATTTCAGGATGAAGGTAAGCATGGAACTCCGGATGCAGCGAGAAATATGTCCGATTTCTCACAGAAGTCATCTTCTCTAGTGGAAGCCAACAATTAAGTGGTTCTCCCAAATGAGCCAATACTGGAATCTTTCTATCCACAAGAAATTCAAACAAAGGAGTAAATATATCATCGTCGATCATCAGAAAAGAACCATCAGGTTTGCGAACTGCCATTCCGATATTTTTCCAAAACTTCACACCTATAGCACCCTGTTGCATAGAATGAAGTATATTCTCTTCCACACTCTCAATCCAGTATGGCTGGAGCCAGCCGTTCATGGGAAAAGTACAGATGTAATAAAACCATCCGGGATGTTCTTTCTGATATTCCAATGCAACACGCTCCTGCTCAGCGATAGGCGGAAAGAGTCCTTCTACATCAGTATTGATATTTATATAGCTCAAATTATACTTTTTTGCTAAGCGCCAGTATGTGGAATCCATACATGTAGCATGAAAATGGGCGTCCATTTTCGGGAATCGTTCTATATCCATGATTCAAATATTTGAAGTAAACGCCATCTTATACACGTTCGTCAGCTTTTGTTGAAAGCCTACTGACTGATAGAGATTGTTAGCTGCCACACGCGACGGATTGGAAGTGAGCATCAAAGTGGCATCTTTCTGTCGACTAACATAATCGATTGCATACATGATAAGCTGTCTACCAAATGATTTTCCTCGATAACAATCGTCTACAACAACATCTTCCACCCAATATTTAAGACCGGTAGGTATTTGATAGGAGCCTATTGACAGCATGCCCGCAATCACATCATTATAAAAAAGCAGAAAAAGATGACTGCTAGGAGATGCTACGATATCTCTCAAATCCTGTTCAGTAAAGCAAATGCCAGGAGTCAGTTGTTTCAACAATTCGTTAATACGCGGTACAAAGGTTGGATCATAAACCGTAACTTCTATAATATGTATGTCTTCCATTTGATGATATTCTTTTCATTTTGACAACAAAGATACATAATTATGTGATACACAAAAACAGATATTTCTAAGTACGCTTTAAAGGAAAACAATAGAGGCTACTCTCTCGAGTAGCCTCTTATCATATCAGGCAAATCTCTTTGCCTTGAATAGCTTAGCTTTTACATTATTCAGAAATCCACTGCTGGTTTGCCAAACGCTTGTAAGAATTCAGTCTCCATTTTGCATTGTCTTCAGCAGCCTGGAACAGTGTCTCTGCTTCAGAAGGATACTGCTTCATGACAGAAGCAAAACGAACCTCGCCCTTCAAGAAGTCTTTAAACTTGCTCCAATCCGGTTCTTTCGAATCGAGTGTAAATGGGTTCTTACCTTCAGCTTCCAGTTCTGGATTATAACGCCACAAGTGCCAATAGCCACAAGCAACAGCATCTTTCTCTTCAGCCTGCGACTTGCCCATGCCTTTCTTCAAACCATGGTTAATACATGGAGCGTATGCAATAATCAAAGATGGTCCTTCGTAAGCCTCTGCTTCGCGCAGTGCTTTCAAAGTCTGTGCCTGATCGGCACCCATAGCAATCTGTGCTACATATACATATCCGTAGGTTGTAGCCATAAGACCAAGATCTTTCTTGCGTACACGTTTACCGGCAGCAGCAAACTTAGCGATAGCTCCCATTGGAGTAGCCTTCGAAGACTGGCCGCCCGTATTCGAATAAACTTCAGTATCCAAAACGAGAATATTAACATTCTTACCTGAAGCAATAACATGATCCAATCCTCCATAACCGATATCGTATGAAGCGCCATCACCACCAATGATCCATTGTGAACGTTTAACAAAGTACTGTGACAAACTTTTCAGTTCAGCGCAAATCGGACAACCAGCAGCAGCACCCTTTTCAACAACAGCATCGATTTGTGGAGCCAGTTCCTTTGTCTTATCGGCATCTTTCTGATTCTCAATCCATGCTGTGAACAGAGCCTTGGCATCTTCAGGTGTATGTTCTGAAGCCAGAGCATCTTTCATCAGACGCTCAATACGTGCATGCATCTTTTCGTTGGCCAGCTGCATACCTAAACCATATTCGCAAAAATCTTCAAACAAGGAGTTAGCCCATGCAGGACCGTGACCCTCTTCGTTCTTAGTGTATGGTGTGGATGGAACAGAACCTGAATAGATAGATGTACAACCTGTTGCATTAGCAGCCATCTCACGGTCACCAAACAACTGGGTAATCAATTTGATATATGGAGTTTCACCACAACCAGAACATGCACCAGAGAATTCAAACAACGGCGTAGCGAATTGTGAATTCTTGACATTCGACTTGATATCGATCAGCGACTGTTTGGTCTTTACATTGTTGACGCAATATTCCCAATTGTCGGCTTCTGCCATCTGACCTTCGAGTGGAACCATTGACAGAGCCTTATTGCCCTTGAATCCCGGACAGATATCAGCACAATTGCCGCAACCCAGACAGTCGAGAACATCGACCTGCATACGGAACTTCATACCCTTGAATGCAGCCGGAGCCTTTACATCGATCATAGCAAACTTGGCACCCTTCTGTTCCTCGCTATCCAATACAAACGGACGGATAGATGCGTGAGGACATACATATGAGCACTGGTTACACTGAATACAGTTGGCTTCATTCCAAACTGGGACAAAAGCTGCAACACCACGTTTCTCATATTTGGCTGTGCCCTGCTGCCATGTACCATCTTCGATACCCTTAAAAGCAGAAACAGGAAGTAAATCGCCATCTTGAGCATTGATTGGACGGACAACATTTTTAATAAATGCCGGATCGTGAGCTGCTTTCTCTTCATCATCAGGCAGATTTGCCCATGCAGGATCAACAGTCAACGTCTCATATTCACCACCACGGTCAACAGCTGCATAATTCTTATTGACAACATCTTCACCCTTCTTACCATACGATTTGACGATGAATTTCTTCATCTGCTCGATAGCCAAATCAACAGGAATAACACCTGTGATACGGAAGAATGCCGACTGCAGAATCGTATTTGTGCGGTTACCCAAACCGATCTCTTGAGCGATTTTCGTAGCGTTAATATAATAAACAGTGATATGTTTCTTTGCAAAGTAACGTTTTACTTTATTCGGTAAGTTCTTTGCCAGATCTTCGCCACTCCAAACTGTGTTGAGCAGGAATGTACCGTTCTCGCGCAAACCGCGTGTTACATCATACATGTGAAGATATGCTTGAACATGGCAAGCGACGAAGTTTGGTGTATTAACCAGATAGGTCGAACGAATTGGATGATCACCGAAACGTAGATGCGAGCAGGTGAAACCTCCAGACTTCTTTGAGTCGTAAGAGAAATATGCCTGACAGTATTTGTCGGTATTGTCGCCAATAATCTTTACAGAATTTTTGTTTGCACCAACGGTACCATCAGCGCCCAAACCATAGAATTTAGCTTCAAACATACCCTCGCCACCCAAAGCTATTTCTTCTTTCACTGGAAGTGATGTGAATGTAACATCATCCACAATACCGATAGTGAACTGATTCTTTGGCATTGGTAAAGAAAGATTCTCAAATACTGAGAGCACCTGAGCCGGTGTAGTATCTTTTGAACCCAGACCATAGCGGCCGCCAACGATTATCGGAGCATCAGCCATACCATAGAAACAATCCTTGACATCAAGATACAACGGTTCGCCATTAGCACCCGGTTCCTTCGTACGATCGAGAACAGCAATACGCTTAGCTGTCTTTGGTACAGCAGCCAAGAAATGCTTTGCAGAGAATGGACGATACAGATGAACAGCAACCAGACCAACCTTCTCGCCTTTAGAACGCAGATAGTCGATAGCTTCGCGAGCAGCCTCAGTTATTGAACCGATAGCGATGATCACGCGATCAGCATCCTCAGCTCCATAATAGCTAAACAGACCATATTTACGACCTGTAATTTTGGATACTTCGTTCATATATTCTTCGACGATAGCCGGAACAGCCTCATAATATGCATTAGGAGATTCTCTGTGCTGGAAGAAGTGGTCAGGATTCTCAGCCATACCACGAGCGACAGGATTCTTCGGATTCATAGCACGTGAGCGAAATTCTGCCAATGCCTTCTGGTCGATAAGCGGAGCCAAATCTTCGTTTGACAGAGCTTCTATCTTCTGGATCTCGTGAGAAGTACGGAAACCATCAAAGAAGTTTACAAATGGAACACGCGATTTAATTGTTGCCAGATGAGCAACACCTGACAAATCCATCACTTCCTGCACAGAACCTTCAGCCAACATAGCGAAACCAGTTGAACGGCAAGACATCACATCCTGCTGATCACCAAAGATACACAATGCATGTGAAGCCAGAGTACGAGCAGAGACATGAAAAACACATGGCAGCAACTCACCCGAAATCTTGTACATGTTCGGAATCATCAGCAACAAACCTTGAGAAGCTGTAAATGTTGTTGTCAGAGCACCTGCCTGCAACGAACCGTGAAGTGCTCCAGCAGCACCACCTTCAGACTGCATTTCCTGTACGGATACAGTCTCGCCGAAGATATTTTTACGTCCGGCAGCAGCCCATTCGTCTACGTACTCAGCCATAGGCGATGAGGGAGTGATAGGATAAATAGCTGCAACCTCACTAAACATGTATGCAACATGAGCAGCAGCCTGATTACCATCACAAGTCAAAAACTTTTTCTGTTTTGTCATAGACCTTAATTATTTAGTAATATTAAATGAAAATCAATATAAAAATCCACAAAGCCAAAGAGGAATCACATTCTCGCTCCCCACTTCAAGTTTGTCGACAGCGTAATATAAGTCAGGATTATTTTTACCTTTTCTTATCTCCTCAATTTTAAAATCATATTTCTTATTTACCAAAAAAGATACATTTCTTCCTCCTTCATTCAATTGATTATCTTTTAACAACTGGTTGAAGAAAAAAGTTTCGCGTACTGCCTGCGGATTAACCTCTATCGGACGTATCGGATACATCAGATTCGAATTATACATATAAACCTCTGCAGGTTTCTTAGGAAACGAATCGCCTTCTTTATACAGCATGTTTATCAGTCGTGCATCCGTTAAATACTTAATATAATTCATTACTGTAGCACGAGAAGTTTCAATATCAATACTCAACTGGCTTACGTTTGGCGCACAAGGTGAAGTTGTTGCTAATATATACAGCAACTTTCGCAACTTCGGAAGATAAGTCTGCTCAATCTGCTTTATATACAAAACATCTACTTCCAACATCATATTCATCGTCTTCAACAAATTCTCTGAAAAATTGCGCTTTTCCAGAAAAAACGGATAAAATCCATGATGCAGATAATCCTGGAAGTAAGCCATTGGCTTTGTCACCGCACATATACGTTTTGCAATTTCCTGATGATTAACTAATATTTCTTCAAAACTATATGCAGGAAAATTATTGCCTGACATCAGATTGAGAAACTCTCTAAACGAGAATCCTCTCAGATTATAAGAAACCACCCTACCAGACAAATCCGGATTTTCCTCTTTCAGACGCATCACAGAAGAACCCGTAAAAACAATCTTCAAATCTTGGAAGTGGTCGTAACAATATCGCAGTTCCTTTGACCATCCCGGATATTTAAACACCTGATCAAGTAAAAGGACTTTTCCTCCTTTCGCTTTGAACTCGGCTGCAAAATCAATCAGTGTTCGTTCGGTAAAGTAAAAATGATTCAGATTAATGTATAAGCACTCTCTATTCTCAGCACCATAATATTCACGAGCATAATCCAATAGAAACGTCGTCTTTCCTACTCCACGTGAACCTTTAATACCGATTAACCGGTCATCCCAGTTAATTTCTTCCATCAGTCCCCGGCGCACTGGAGAATATAGATGTTCAACTAAATATTTATGTGTTCTATAGAATGCTTCCACTTATACGTATACATTAATGGGCAATCGATGATAAAAATTGAACTACCCATTCTTTATTAACACCACAAAATTAAACAAAGTATTTAATATTGCAATATCGAGATAGCAAATTTAATCATCAATTGTCCATTGATGTCGTCTATTTTAATCAAGAACAGTTACCCAACCATATTTATCAGGTTCATCACCATATTGAATAGCACGCAATTGATGATAAAGCTTTTCACAAACAGGACCTGGTTTGCCATCCTTAGCAATCATATATGATTTGTTTTCATCCAGATCATCGATAGTTGATATTGGAGCAATTACAGCTGCCGTACCACACTCTGCGGCTTCATCAAAAGTAGCAATTTCCTCATAAGGTACAGGACGACATTCAACTGTTAAACCCATATCCTTGGCTAACTGCTGCAAACTCTTATTGGTGATTGACGGCAGAATTGAATGCGACTTTGGCGTAATATAGCTGCTGCCACGAACTCCAAAGAAATTCGCAGGGCCACATTCATCAATATATTTTTTCTCTTTCGGATCGAGATAAAGAACAGCCGCATAGCCTTTAGAATGAGCAATCTCACCGGCTACCAAACTAGCTGCATAATTACCACCCACCTTGATTGTACCTGTTCCATAAGGAGCAGCACGATCGTATTCGCGCATAATACAAACTTTTGATGGTTTGAAACCACCCTTGAAATAAGGTCCTACCGGAGTAACGAAAACGAGGAACATATATTCAGGAGCCGGCTTAACGCCAACTTGTTGGCCTAAACCAAGCATCAACGGACGAATATATAAAGCTGCTCCACTCTCATAAGGTGGAACAAAACGCTCATTTAGTCTGACTACTTTGAGAACAGCTTCTTCAAACTTCTCAACAGGCAATTCAGCCATCTTAATGCCACGGCTTGATGATTGCATACGTTTCCCATTCTCATCAATGCGGAAGATGCGTACTTTGCCATCCTTGCCTCTAAAAGCCTTCAAGCCTTCGAACGATTCCTGACCATAATGTAGGCAGGTAGAAGCCATGTGAAGATTAATGATTTCGGAAGAGGAAACTTCCAACTCTCCCCATTTTCCGTCGCGATAATAGCAACGCACATTATAATCTGTCTTCATATATCCGAATGACAGATCAGACCAATTTATATTTTCCATATCAATATAATAATATAACTTTCTTGCAAAGATATTAATAAAACCACATATTGATGCGAAATTATTGCAAATCTATCTTTCAAACTGTATTAATTTCAAGTAAAATACTGTAATAACTAACATTTCATCACCTATTTGAAATCATTGGGCATATGATTACTACCTAAAAATATTGCTGTTTAACAAAAGAAAAAGTACTTTTGCCAAAAAACATACATTCATATATGAAGACACTATTATCATTGCCTCCCAACCTAGTGGAGAGTTTTCATGAAATAACACATACAAATACTGAAGAATGGTTCTGTACATCAGACCCTGTAGGTAAACGTCTGGGTTCAGGAGGAGGAACCACGTGGCTACTCAACGCATGTTGCCAAAAAGAGACTGGTAATAATCTACTTACCGAATGGCTGCCAAAAGAAAAACGTATTCTGTTGCATGCAGGTGGACAAGGGCGACGGCTTCCTGGATATGCTCCATCGGGAAAGATTCTCACACCAATACCCGTGTTTCGTTGGGCTAGAGGTCAAAAACTTTCGCAAAATCTGCTATCACTGCAGTTGCCGCTTTATGAAGAGATTATGCACAAAGCTCCCGAATCAATTCACACACTTATTGCCAGTGGTGATGTATATTTAAGAAACAACAAACCATTACAAAACATCCCCGAAGTCGATGTCGTTTGCTACGGCTTATGGGTTGACCCGACACTAGCAACTCACCATGGCGTATTCGTATCCGACCGAAAAAATCCGGAAGTTCTAGATTTCATGTTGCAAAAGCCCTCATTGGCTGTATTAGGTAAACTGGCACAAACACATCTTTTCCTGATGGATATTGGTGTATGGCTATTGAGTGACCGAGCTGTCAAATTGCTCGTCGAACATTCCTACAATATAGATCATTTGTCAATGAAAGAATACGACCTGTATTCTGAGTTCGGATTAGCTTTAGGACAACATCCACGCATTGCTGATACTGAACTAAACCGACTAAGTGTAGCAATACTTCCGCTGCCCGGAGGTGAGTTTTATCATTACGGTACAAGCCCTGAACTTATCTCGTCAACTTTAGCCGTACAAAACTTAGTACGCGATCAACGAGCTATTATGCAGCGAAAAGTGAAACCGCATCCCGCAATGTTCGTACAAAATGCCGAAGTAAAATATCCGCTTACTGCCACAAATTCAGAGTTATGGATTGAGAACAGTTTCATCGGCAAAGATTGGGAATTAGAAAACCGCCATGTCATAACCGGCGTTCCAATCAATGACTGGCCTCTGAATCTTCCTTCAGAAATCTGCATTGACATCGTTCCGATTGGCAAAAGCGACTTTATAGCCCGTCCATACGGTTTCAACGATGCCTTTAAAGGTAGAGCTCAAGAAACAGATACACTTTTTTTAGGCAAGCCACTCATACAATGGATCCAAGAGAGACAAATTCATACTGATTGGAATGAAGATATACAAAACACGGCTCTATTTCCAGTATGTCATACAATTGACGAACTAGGTCTAGTTTTACGTTGGATGATTTCTGAACCCCATCTCGAAACAGGCAAGGCTGTTTGGCAACAAGCACAAAAACTATCAGCAAACGAAATATCCGATAAAGCCAATTTACGCCGTTTGTTCACACAGCGTGAAAATTTCCGTATCAAAAACTGGTCAGCACTGGCCACTAATCACGAGAAGAGTGTCTTTTATCAGCTGGATTTAGCTGATGCAGCAGAAAATTTTGCTACACATCAAATAGCAATGCCGTCGCCTCTGTCACAAAACGTACCACTTATGAAGCGTATTCACGACAGTATGTTCCGCGCTCGCATATTGAAACTTACAGGCAAAGCTTATCAGACTGAGCAACAAAAGGCTTTTTCGCTCTTGCGGGAAGGTTTGATAGGTACTGTCAATGCCGAGAAGCAGTCACCGAACCTCAATGTATACCGCGATCAGATTGTTTGGGGACGCAGTCCTGTCCGCATCGATTTAGCTGGAGGTTGGACCGATACACCACCGTTCTGCATGTATTCAGGAGGAAATGTCGTAAACGTTGCTATTGAGCTCAATGGGCAACCGCCTTTGCAAGTATATATTAAGCCTGCCAAAGAATATAAAATCATTCTCCGATCCATTGATCTAGGTGCGATGGATATTGTCACAACTTGGGAAGAACTCGAAGACTATCACAAAGTAGGTTCACCTTTCTCTATTCCTAAAGCAGCGCTGTCGCTAGCCGGCTTCTCTCCAGAGTTTGCAGCAGAGAAATATAAATCACTTGAAGATCAATTAAAGGCCTTCGGTTGCGGAATGGAGGTTACGCTATTGGCTGCTATTCCTGCCGGATCTGGACTAGGCACAAGTTCTATCCTTGCGGCTACAGTTCTTGGTGCAATAGCCAATTTTTGTGGTTTGTCGTGGGATAAGAATGAAATTGGTCGCCGCACACTGATTTTAGAACAATTGCTCACAACTGGCGGTGGATGGCAAGATCAATATGGCGGAATTCTGCACGGACTAAAACTACTGCAGACCGATGAAGGATTCAATCAAAATCCTTTAGTACGCTGGCTCCCCGACTATCTTTTTACAGATCCTGAATATAAGGCCTGCCATCTACTTTATTATACGGGAATCACACGTACGGCTAAAGACATACTTTCAGAGATAGTTCAAGGAATGTTCCTCAACAGCGCTTCTCATTTGCATATTCTAACTACCATGAAAGCGCATACCATGGATATGTACGATACAATTCAGCGTGGTGAATTTGATGCTTTTGGGAGACTCGTTGCCAAAACTTGGGAACAAAATAAGGCGCTTGATAACGGGACCAATCCTCCAGCCGTAGAAGAACTGATCAGTCGCATCAAAGACTATGCTTTAGGATACAAACTTCCCGGGGCAGGAGGTGGAGGTTATCTGTATATCATTGCCAAAGATTCTTCAGCAGCAGCGCGCATTCGTAAAGAGCTGACGGTTTCTCCACAAAACGCCAATGCTCGCTTTGTAGAGATGAGCCTTTCAGACAAAGGCTTACAAATAAGCAGATCATAAAAAGATGATAGTCGAAACAAGTTCAGAATTGCAACTCAAAATAATTTTAAAATAAGAAGAGCGGGAAATCATTACGATAACCCGCTCTCTCATTATGACATATGCAAAAGCTCTTTTAAGCTTGAGCCTCTACTTTTTTCACCGAAACATAAGATTTTCCTTCCGCCTTCTTGCGGAAAGAAACAATTCCGTCAATTAGTGCATATAAGGTATGATCTTTACCCATGCCTACATTTTCAGCAGGATGATGAACTGTACCTCTTTGACGAACGAGAATATTACCAGCTTTTACTGTCTCGCCACCAAAAATTTTAACACCTAAACGTTTGCTATGTGATTCACGACCGTTCTTAGAACTACCAACACCTTTTTTATGTGCCATTTTCTTTTCCTCCTTTAAACGTTAAGCAACAATTTCTTTCACATTCACTTCAGTAAACTGCTGGCGATGACCATTCAATTTACGATAGTCTTTTCTTCTCTTCTTGTGGAATACTAAAACTCTCTCTCCCTTTACTAATGGAGAAACAACTTCGCAAACCACTTTTGCACCTTCTACTGTAGGTGTTCCAACTGTTACAGCACCTTCGTTGTCGACCAACAGAACTCTGTCAAACTCAACAACAGCTCCGCCTTCGGCGTTCTGAATGTGATGAACAAACAACTTCTTGCCTTGCTCAGCTTTAAATTGCTGTCCGTTAATTTCTACGATTACGTACATCTGTCTTTTTCTATTTAAACAGGTTATGTCCCGGGGGTGGATACACTTAAGAGTATCACTTGTTTACCCTCTGCAGAATTCAGGCTGCAAAATTAGCACCTTTCATTTGATCTTCCAAATCTTATTGCAAATATTTTTCACATTTATCGAAAATCACATTCGATAATTATCCAAATTTCATCCGAATGTAACAGCCAATACATTCGGATACGACGATCATTTGATTCGAAAGAAAAAAAATTTCATTCGAATCAAATGGTTCGCGCATTCGAATGATTTTTTTAACATTTTATAGCCGAAATAATTAATATAATTACAATTTGAATAGAAACACATAATGCATGATAATCAATATACGAGCTGTACGTTGTCAATCCAAAGCGTATTTCCTGGCGAACCCACATAAGCTCCTCCGTGACTGGAAGAAAATTGTAAAATCGCATGAGTGGGCGTTTCAGAAGCATCTGCCCATCCTACTTCCCTGATCGGAACGCTTTCACCTTTGCTATTACGCGTATATCGCTCTTCTTCCTGCAAACGCATATAGGATTTAAAATAGGGCTGCGAAGTAATATTGCCATATTGGATAGGGAAAGTTGCCCCATTGATCCAGTCTTTTGATTCTGATCCAAAACGCTGAATCATTGTACCTACTCGTTTAGAATAGACATTGCCATCCTTGTCTTCCCATCGTTTTTGCAAAAGCACAACAACAGCAATGGAATCACGACCTGCGACAGAAGTTTTCCGACTAAAACCCGTACTGCGTATACGATTTTTTTCTGGCGCAAGCTTTATTTTATAGTCAAAACGAAGGGCTTTCGGTCGATTTGTAAAAGGAATTCCACTTTGTAACATTGATTGTGGATTGCGCGTTCCACGAATAGGCTCATAGATTGTTCCCAGATAAACAGATCCGGCTGCAATCACCTCAATATTTACAACCCCTAACACTTTGACACCCACATAACGCGTTTCAAGACGTGCACACCATCCGTTGCCCCGTTTCTCAGGGAAAACAGAAGTATTTGTTTTCACAACTCCAGCCACTTTGGCCATCACATTAGAGGTTCCCCACGGCGAGCCTCCTCTGTTTGTATAAGGAATATTGCCAATTATTGTATCCGACGGACCTAATTCATAAACGTACTTTGTCTGTCCTCCAATAATAGCCGACTCATGGATCTTGCGCACAATCCAATTGTCCATATCGCCATACAACAATGAGGTAACACGCTGAGCATATCCTTCAAACAGCAAGCAATCTAATAGAAATAAAATAAAAAAACAAACAGAACGACTCTTCATAATTTCATCAAATTCTAAGATTGTTCCAACGAATAATTCCAAGCTTTAAGCGCCATTCCCCAATTTTCTTCCACTGTCTTCAGTGTGTTGTCATCATATTTATAATGATTTTTCGAATAGCCATCTTTTAAATGGATGTATTTAAAAATCCGATCTTTAGATTCAGCAAATCCTGGCAAATCTAATTGTTGATATATTGCTTCTGTCATTTCCATAGGTTCACGTTCAAATTCCTCAAACTTCACTTCAACAAGATTTCCTTTAGGAATACGCACTTTTTGTTCTTCGAATTTATAAAACAGACGACGATAGACCTCTAACAAATTGCTTTCAAATTGTTCTTCCGATATATTCTGAAGACGAAGAGGAACAATTGTATTTTTGAAAAAACTGCGTGTACTTTCGAAAACTGTATATGGATTGCGTTTCATATAAATAAACTTCGCGTTCGGAAACATCTCCAGTAAAAGTCTGACACGCCCCGTATGAGGCGGATTTTTACTCAAAAATTGGACTCCATGTGTATTCCAAAGTGACACTTTAATCAGCTTGAGAAAAGTTTCTTTAAAAACTTGCAGCTCATGTTCATTAATATTATCGAGCAACATGTAGCGATCACAATATTCCAGCATATGTCTAGGAAAAAACCAGAAATTATAATACGTATACGGCATCATGTTTGCCAAAGCAAATTCCTCTTCCTGAGGAAGATCCACTTTGAGTTCCATATTATCCGTAGGTCTTCTGTCCGGCATCAGGAAAGTCATGTTCTTCTTAAAAAAAGATTGTCCCCAAAGCATCAGATTTGGGAAAACAGTCTGATAAGTTGTGTTGTAGCCAAAATGCTGATCTTGAGCAAAAACATTATGAACGAATGTAGTTCCACTACGCCAGTGACCAAGGATAAATAACGGATCCATTTCTATCGGATTATTCATTAACTTCTGGTAACAAGCGTTTTCGATAGGAACAAGTAAACTCAACAATCGGCAAACGGCCTTTGTCAAATAGAACTTACTACGATACTCTTTATCGATAGACATATTGGCCGTCACTTCCTTGAATGTCCTCCAATCGGCACCAACTAATGTGTTGATCGGTAATTTACTAAACTCCAATAAACCCATATTAATACACTATTGATAATCCACAGTTTGCTTCCGACTTTATTGTCGAAAGCCCTGTCTTTACCTCTATTTTTATTCTATCAAATTCACTTTACAACCTTGTTTTTGCAATTCGTCACAAACTTTACGGATAGCCTCGTAATGCTCCTCGCCTATTTTCAACTCCTGCAAATCGATTGTCAACCCATTAACATAATCGGTAACTGATTGAGAATCGTCAAGTGCAATCATCATTCCAACTGCCGAAGTGTTGTTTGTAATCGGATCAATCAAAATAAACGAACCTGTCTGCCTGTTCTGTTTATAGGAATCGAAAAACAACGTCTTTCCTGTAGTAAATGTGACACAAGCAATCTCGTTCAACTGCATGGGAAGCGACGCCTCTGTCAGCAATCCGTTCTCAAGCGACAGATGTTCCATCGTATTCACATTAACTTTATAATGGATTTCATCTACATGAGCACGAGTTTCATTCGTCGTCTGTTTAATATAAAACGGCTTGTTCATATCCATCGGTTCCTCATCCATCCAGACAAGCATTGCTTTGAAATGTCGTCCGATCATTGGAAGATTATCCGGATGAACCAACATTTCGCCTCGAGAAACATCTATTTCATCTTCCAAGGTCAGTGTAACACATTGTGGAGGAAAAGCCTGCTGCAATTCGCCATCATATGTTACGATGCTTTTCACTTTCGAGATTTTACCTGAAGGGAGAGCTTTCACTATATCACCTTTACGCACAATACCGCTCGCCACCTTACCACTAAAACCACGAAAATTCTGATTCGGACGCAGAACATATTGCACAGGATAACGTAAATCGCTATAATTGCGATCAAGATCAATAGGAACTGTTTCCAAAAAACCGAGCAATGATTTTCCTGTATACCACGGTGTTCGTTCGCTTTTTGTAACAACATTGTCGCCATCCAAAGCCGAAAGCGGTATACATGTCACATCTGGAATATCCAATGGAGCAACAAAAGTCTTATAATCGGCAACAATCTTGTCAAAAGTCTGCTGATCAAAATTCACAAGGTCCATTTTGTTCACCGCCAATACCAAATGACGAATACCAAGAAGCGAAACTAGAAAAGTATGACGGCGCGTCTGTGTAATCACACCCAATCTGGCATCGACAAGAATAATGGCCAGATTTGCCGTTGAACCACCAGTTATCATATTACGCGTATATTGCTCATGACCAGGCGTATCGGCAATGATAAATTTTCGATTATTCGTACTGAAATAACGATAAGCCACATCAATGGTAATTCCTTCTTCGCGTTCAGCCCTTAGTCCATCCAACAACAATGCATAATCGATATGATTACCCGCATTGCCCATACGCTTACTGTCGCGTTCGAGCGCATCGAGTTGATCTTCATAAATCTTCTTGCTGTCGAATAGCAAACGCCCAATCAGAGTTGATTTGCCATCATCCACCGAACCGGCAGTTAGAAAACGAAGCAAATCTTTCTGTTCGTCGCGATCAAGAAATTCCTTGATATTTAACTGGCTTTTTGAATTTATATTTTGTTGTTCTCCTTTCATCTAAATTTCATATTCTGTTTATTGTCTTGCGTCTATTATTCTGACAATTAGAAATATCCTTCTCGTTTCTTTTGTTCCATACTCGAATCCTGATCAAAATCAATGACTCGCGTCGTGCGTTCGCTTTTGGTTGTCGTCATCATCTCTTCCACAATCTTTTCGATTGTATCTGCATCGCTTTCAACAGCTCCCGTCAGTGGCCAGCAGCCTAAAGTACGAAAACGAACCTTTCTCATTTTAATTTTGTCACGATACTTTTCGGGTAGACGATCATCATCAGCCATAATCAAATTTCCATCAATTTCCACGCATGGACGTTCCTTAGCAAAATAAAGCGGAACTATTGGAATCTGCTCCAAACGAATATATTGCCAAATATCCAATTCTGTCCAGTTCGAAAGAGGAAAAACACGAATGCTTTCACCCTTATGGACACGAGCATTATAGATGTCCCACAATTCTGGGCGCTGATTTTTCGGATCCCATTGATGGAACTTGTCGCGGAATGAAAAGATTCGTTCTTTAGCACGACTTTTTTCCTCATCGCGACGCGCACCACCAAAGGCAGCGTCGAACTTATATTTATCCAGACCATGTAACAAAGCCTGCGTCTTCATTAAATCAGTATGAACTTTGCTTCCGTGTGTAAACGGACCAACGCCTGCACGAAAAGCCTCCATGTTCGATTCAACGATCAGATTCCAACCATATTTCTTCGCATACTCATCGCGGAACTGAATCATCTCCTTAAACTTCCATTTTGAATCGATATGCATCAAAGGAAATGGCACTTTCCCCGGTGCAAAAGCCTTCTCGGCAAGACGCACCATCACCGACGAATCCTTACCGATAGAATAGAGCATCACAGGATTCTGAAATTCGGCAGCCACTTCACGAATAATATAAATGGACTCAGCCTCCAACTCTTGCAAATGACTTAATTTATATTCTGACATATCATTTATCTACCATTACCCTGGGTAAAATCAATTTTAATAATTCATTCACAGACTGCTGCACGCTTAATATTGAAGTATCCAATACCAAATCTGGATTCAATGGCGCTTCAAAAGGTGCCGAAATACCCGTGAATTCTTTTATCTCACCGCGACGTGCTTTGGCATATAAACCTTTCACATCGCGTCGTTCGCATTCTGCTAACGATGTATTAACATATATTTCAAAGAAATTGTTTTTGCCAATGATAGAAGCAGCCATCTCGCGCAAACTATTCATCGGACTGATAAATGCAGCAATCGTGATAATTCCCGTATCAACAAAAAGTTTTCCGATCTCCGCAATCCGACGTATGTTTTCTGTACGATCAGCTTCTGTAAAACCCAGATTATTATTAATTCCAGAACGAATATTATCACCATCCAGGATGCGACAAAGCAAACCATGCCGGTGCAATTCACGCTCCAAAGCAATTGCCAGTGTACTCTTTCCAGAACCACTTAGCCCTGTGAACCAAATCATCACACTGCGTTGCTTCAACAATTGTTCTTTGTCTTCACGCTTCAACATCTTGTCGAAGACTGGATAAATATGTTGTTGTTCTTCTTTCATCCTTAAAACTTAAAAACTCCAAATCATTGGAATCAAAATCACTGAAACCAAAAATGTAATCACATTCAAAGGCAAACCGATTTTCACAAAATCAGTAAACTTATAACCGCCAATACCTTGTACAATCAAATTCGTCTGATAACCTATCGGCGAACTGAAACTTGCTGATGCCGCTACACAAATAGCCACAAAGAAAGGCGTCGGATTCACGCCTAATTGAGTTGCGACAGAAAGTCCGATAGGAAAACTCAAAGCCGCTGCAGCATTATTCGTGATAAGTTCCGTAAAAACGTTAGTAATAATATAAACAATAGCCAACAATGCATACGGTCCCATATTATGCGACAATCCGATAATATTTTGAGCCAACCAAGCAGCAACGCCTGAATTTTCCATTGCTTTACTAATAGCAAACGCGCATGCAATCGTTATCAAAATATCCCATGATATATATTTGGTATATTTTTTTGGAGGGAAAATTTTCGTCCATGCCATGATAATCGTTGTGACACAAACAAAGAAAAACATATCCAAATGCATACCGGGCAACATCTCTTTCATAAACGGCAATTCGCCAACCGTTGCTCCCGTTATCATAAAGATGAGCAATCCGAGTGCCAGCCACCGTTTTTTCTTCGAGAACGGTTCCTCTTTATCTTTACTATTGGCGAGCAATAGAAACACGCTCGACTCTCCCCATGTGGCAGCAAACGAATCATCGGCCCAGAGAATCAGCGTATCGCCTTCATGAAGAACAACCCTTTCCAAATCGTGCGAATAACACTGTCCGCCGCTTCTAACTTCCTTAACAATTGCACCATAATGACGTGTGAAATTAAAATCACCCAACGACTTGTTGATGCCTGGAAAACGCGGACCCAACACAGCTTCAACTCTTCGAAGATTGCCTGTATTGCTTTCGTCTTCCTCTTCGTAAGCATCTTTGCGCGAATCAGGAAGAAGTTTATTGGAAAAAATAAACAAATATGTTATACCAAAAAGGACTACAAAAATACCAATCTTTCCCAGTTCGAACATGGAAAACCCTTCATATCCGGCATCTTGAATCATACCATCAACAACAAGATTCGTAGACGTTCCAATCAATGTGCACAAACCGCCCAGGATAGTAACGTAAGAAAGTGGAATAAGAAATTTTGTAGCTGGAAGTTTTATCGATTCTGCCCAACGCTTAACAATCGGGGCGAAGATGACAACAACAGGTGTATTATTAAGAAAGGCAGAGATGAAAGCAATAGAAGGAAGAATACGGAGTTGCGACTTGAAAATTGTCGTTTTTTGTACCGGAAGAAGTTTTTTAACCAACTGCCCTAAAGCTCCACTCTGTCGGATTCCTTCACTCACCAAAAACAGCAGTCCGACAGTGATCATTCCTTTGTTACTAAATCCTTCAAGCATCTCTTTTGGTGTCAGAATACCTGCACACATAAATACAACAACGACAGTTAGAAGCACCATTCCAGGCCTCATTCTATCCCATATCAATGCGGCGACCATTCCGATCAACGCCAACAAAACAAATATGATTTCAAAACTCATGCCTGCTGCGCTTTGACGATGAACCAAGGATTATGTAAATCTTCTTTATTGTAATTCAATGGCGTCATCTCATCAGTATGATAAATTTGACAACCGGCAGCGCGAGCTATTGCATGTCCAGCAGCTGTGTCCCATTCCATCGTTGGCGCAAAACGCGGATAAATATCAGCAGATCCTTCGGCTACTAGGCAAATTTTCAGACTGCTTCCGCTACTAATCAATGTTACAGGTTGTCCTTGACGGCGCAGGTTGTCAATATAACTCATCGTCTCTTCGTTCAGATGTGAACGAGAAGCTACGACAACAATTCCTTGATGTCCTGTTGCATTTGGCAATTTCAAAGCTTTTGCAATCATGTCGTTCACCGACGGCTGACTGATACCATTAATTTTATTCAGCTTGTAAGCTCCCAAAGTTTCTGTAGCGAAATAAAGTTCCTCACGAACAGGAATATAAATCACGCCCATCACTGGAACTCCTTCTTTCACTAATGCTATATTTACGGTAAACTCACCATTGCGTTTGATAAATTCTTTCGTCCCATCAAGTGGATCAACTATCCACAGTGTTTTCCACTTTTTACGCTCTGCAAAAGGAATCATCTTCCCTTCTTCGCTCAGAACCGGGAACGGTGTTGCTGAAAGAATAACGGATATGATTTTATGAGCCTGCTTATCGGCTTGAGTCAAAGGCGAATTATCAGCTTTCCATTCAACGACAATATTTTCCTTCGTACTATCATAAATTTCCATAATTGCCCTTCCGGCATCAATTGCAGCACGAATAGCCACATATAGATAATTTAAATATTCGTCCATTATTCAGTTTTTTTCTTAGTTTGTCAGTACACAAATATAGGCATTTTTTATAAAACGGAAGTTTTTACACAAGCAAAAACCTATTTTTATAAGAAATTCAAAGAAACTTAATTATATTTGCATCCAATTAAAGAATTACTAATTAATCACAATGGCCATGAAAAAAATCATTGCATTATTTATTTTAAGTTTGTTCTTTATGAATGTAAAGGCACTTGCAGCGGATGGTTCTCAACTAATCCGCATTTCTACTAATGAAACTGACTTGATATTGAATGTCGGCCAGAACGGGCGACTCTATCAAAAGTATTTTGGAGTCAAACTGATAAATGAGTCTGATTTGAACCAATTTAAAGATGTACGTCGCGGTGGACCAGGAATGCCTCCAATGGGTGTAAACAGCGGCGAAGTGTATCAAACTTCCGGAGCTGAAGATTATTATGAATCGGCACTGGCAATCACGCATGTCGATGGAAACATGACCACTTATCTGAAGTATGTTTCATCTGATGTCAAGAATCAGGACAACAATGTGACAGAAACGATTATCACACTTAAAGATGATGTCTACCCAGTTACAGTAAAGATTCATTACATTACTTATGCCAAAGAAAACATATTCAAGACATGGACTGAGATTTCGCATTCCGAGAAAGGTGCTATTCTGATGAGCCGATATGCTTCATCAATGCTCTATCTTGACAATGCATCCTATTATTTGACTCAGTTCGATGGCAATTGGGCAAAGGAAGTAGGAATGCACACACAAAAGCTTGAGTTCGGCAAAAAAGTGCTCGACACCAAATTGGGTTCGCGTGCAGCAATGATGCTTCAACCATTTTTCGAATTGGGTGTCAATGCTCCGGCAAATGAACAGCAAGGTGAAGTTCTGCTTGGTACAATCGGTTGGACAGGCAATTTCCGCTTCACTTTCGAAGTAGACGACGCAGGCGTTCTTCGTATCAGTTCAGGCATCAATCCGTATGCCTCTATTTACGATCTGCAACCGGGCGAACTTTTCAACACACCTGAATTTATTTTCACTCTCAGCCAAAGTGGTACAGGCCAGGCAAGCCGCAATTTTCACAATTGGGCTCGCAATTATCAGTTGAAAGACGGCAAAGGCAGTCGTATGACTTTGCTGAACAACTGGGAAAACACCGGTTTCAATTTTAATGAAGAAATTTTGAGCGGCCTGATGAAAGAAACAAAAGAATTAGGTGTTGATATGTTTCTGCTTGACGACGGATGGTTCGGCAACAAATATCCACGCAAAGACGACCATGCCGGACTAGGTGATTGGGAAGTAACTCACAGCAAACTGCCTAATGGCGTTCCATATTTGGTTAAAGCGGCTAAAGATGCTGGTGTGAAGTTCGGCATCTGGATTGAACCTGAGATGGTAAACCCGAAGAGTGAGCTCTTTGAGAAACATCCAGACTGGGTTATCCATCAGCCAAATCGCGAAACCTATTATTTCCGCAATCAGTTGGTTCTGGACTTGAGTAATCCGAAGGTACAAGACCATGTGTTCGGAGTTTTGGACAATATAATGACTGAAAATCCTAACCTTGCCTTCTTCAAATGGGATTGCAACAGCCCGATCACCAACATATACTCACCATATCTAAAAACGAAACAGAATGAGTTGTATGTAAAATATGTACGAGGTCTTTACAATGTGTTCAATCGTGTGAAAGCCAAATATCCTAACCTTCCGATTATGCTTTGTTCAGGCGGCGGTGCCCGTTGCGACTATGAAGCATTGAAATATTTTACCGAGTTCTGGGCAAGTGATGATACTGATCCGATCGAACGTCTCTTTATCCAATGGGGCTTCTCGCAGTTCTTCCCTGCTAAGGCGATTTGCGCACATGTAACTGATTGGAACAAAACTACAAGCATCAAGTTCCGCACAGACGTTGCCATGCTTTGCAAGTTAGGCTTCGACATGAGCCTAAAGAATCTGACGCCCGACGAAATGACATACTGCAAGACTGCTGTAGCCAACTACAAACGTTTGGAGAATATCACCCTCGATGGCGATATGTATCGTCTTGTTTCTCCATACGAAGGCAACCATACAGCCACAATGTATGTAGGCGACAATAAAAACAAGGCCGTTCTTTACGCTTTCGATATTCATCCACGCTTCCAAGAAAAGATGATGCCTGTCAAACTGCAAGGTTTGGATCCGACAAAGAACTATAAGATTGAGGAAATCAATCAAATGCCAAGATCCAAAGGCGATCGTCCGATGATGCCTCCGATGATGCCCGGCAATGAAGGTCCGAAAATTTATTCGGGCGATTATCTGATGAAAGTGGGACTGAATGTTTTCAGCACTATGCAGACAACAAGTCACATGTATGAGATTACAGCCGAATAAACATCGACGGGCAATCAGTCTTGAGGTGCAATAGGATTTCATATTTATCACTATATAAAAAACGCGTTTTCTTTCTGCCTGATATCAGGCTTCGAAAGCAAAACGCGTTTTTGTATTATATCAATTCTAATGGAGTAGCAAAGCGGAGTTTTCATACTATTCGAACATAAATAATAAAATTACGCCGCGTTTTTCAATCATCCGAACTTCAGAGATAAAATAACACGGCGTTTACACTCTACTACAAATTTTGGAAGGGAACAAAAACGCTTTTATAAATCAACCCTTCCTAAACATTTTATTTTCATGGCTTGTATTGGTGATAAATCGAATTGGCTGCAGTTTCCGCTTTACTTACAGGGCAAAGGCGGAACGAATAACTGATACGTGTTGCTGGGATCAGATATTGCTGATGTGGATACGCGCCCCAGCTTGTATCGCCGCCAACGCCCATCTGTTTCCAATCAATATTCCACGTTACCATATCTTTCTCGATGATATCGCTCGGATGACGCTGAGATTTTCTCACACCCGGTTCATCCAAATCTTCGGTCGGGAAAAGATAGGCGCTTGTGCTGATATATGGAGCTCCGATAGCCATCAGTCCGTCTCCGTTTGTATTGGTAAAACTAATCCAACGAACTTCCGTCTTGTTGCCGTTTTCCTGTGGTCGGTCGTAAGGAAAATATTGCTCGGCAACGCTTCCTTTATAAAGACCTACATAGGCCGACGTATTTCTGTCAATATAATTTTCGTGCGGGCCTCTGCCGAACCACATCATTTGATTGAATGCTCTGTTTAACGTAAGACTTACGCCTACGCGCGGCAAAAATGGCAGCGTATCGTTGCCAGGAATGAATGTACAGTTCACATCCAAAAAACCCTCGCCAGAGAAATGGTATTTAATAATGAAATCGGATTCCGCCACTGGCAATTTATAGGAAGAAACCACTTCGAATGTCTTATCATTGAGTGCGTTTGTCTTCATCGAAACCAGCTTTGCATCCTGCCCTGCCTTGCGCCAGCATCGCAGAGTCTTATTCATGCCGTTTCCCATATCATTATCCGTTACCGGACGCCAGAAGTTCGGGCGCAGCGACTCTTTCATCATTTCCTTATTGCCCTCTTTAATAGAACATAAACGACCATCGGTTTTATCAAAAGCAACCTGCATCCGACCGGCTTTCAGTGTCAATAGTGTTGACGTTTCATTTGCAGTGACGTTCGAAGCTGTGAGCTCCGTTTCTTCAGGTATGAAAAACGGAAGTTTTACTTGTGCACTAGCCAATTCTGTTCCCGCCTTAAGCAATCCTTCATCCGCTTTAAGAGCTGCATAAAGATTAAGATAATACTCAGCTCCCGGCTGCAAATCAATTGTCGGTAAGTTTGTCTTAAAAATAGCTTTCTGTTGCGGTTGCAAACTAACATTCTCTATTTTGCCCTGAGCAATCACTGAACCGTCCCTTTCAAGGTGCCAGGTGAAATTAAAGTCATTCAAATCGGTGAAAAAATATTTGTTCTGGAGTTCCACCAATCCGTCGTGATAATCGGCCAGGCGAAATGCGATGTTTTGATAGACTTTTTTTACCTCATGTATGTGTGGTTTCAATGATCTGTCGGCAGCAACCAATCCATTCATGCAGAAATTTGCCGAGCTGGGTGTTCCTTTCGGACACAAGTCGCCACCATAAGCCCAATATTTTCTTCCATTGGCATCTTTTGCATCAAAGCCTTGATCTACCCAATCCCAAATATGTCCGCCCTGCAGAGAAGGATATTTTTCAATCACATCCCAATAATCCTGCAAATTGCCTTCACTATTACCCATCGCATGTGCATATTCACACAGAATGAGCGGTTTTGTAGGTAAATAAAGGGTATGATTAATCAACACATCCAGCTTTTTGTACATCGGACAGAAAATATCCGTATACGGTCCCTTAATTCCGTCTTCTGAATGTACAGGACGATTGGATCGGTCGTTGGCATGAATCCATTTATATGTCGCAGCAAAATTGCAGCCTTCGCCAGTTTCGTTTCCAAGCGACCAGATGATGATGGAAGGATGATTCTTATCGCGTTCAAACATTCTTTCTGTCCGATCGATAAAAGCTTTCTGCCATTCCGGTTGATTTGCCAGACATTTGTCGGCGTCATAGCCCATTCCATGACTTTCTATGTTTGCCTCATCAACGACATACATGCCATAAATATCGCACAGTTCGTACCATCTCGGATCGTTTGGATAATGCGAAGTACGCACGCTGTTGATATTATTTTCCTTCATCAGTTTCAAATCACGAATCATCGAGGCCTCGTCAACAACATGCCCCTTGAAAGGATCGTGTTCATGACGATTAACACCCTTAATATATACCGGCTTTCCATTGATTAGTAACTGCGCATGTTTGATTTCTGATTTTCTGAAACCGATAAAACGGGAAATATATTGCTCGGCTTTTCCATTTGTGCGAAGCGTAAGCAGCAGACGGTAGAGATTCGGCTTCTCGGCACTCCACAGATGAGGAGAATCTATCTTCTTGTCGAAAGCCACTTCCTTTCCTGCTTTTAATGTTTTACGTTCCTGATAAAGAGAGTTGCCTTGCATATCCAACAAAGAGACTTCAACCTCTGAATTTTTAATGTTTGTCTTTGGCGCACAACCCGCTTCAACAAAAAGTTTCAACTGAGCGTTCTTGTAATCATCGTCCAAATCAGTTACAACTTCAAAATCGCGTACATGTACCTTCGGTCTGGCATAAAGATATACATCACGTTGAATGCCTGCCAATCGCCAATAATCCTGGTCCTCTAAATAATAGCCGTCACTGAACTTGAATACCTGTACAGCAATATCATTATTGCCGAACTTCACAAAAGGTGTCACATCGAATTCGGAAGGCGTTTTCGAATCCTGCGAATAACCGACCATCTGCCCGTTCACCCAAACATAAAATGCTGAAGCCACACCTCCAAAATACAACACAATCTGTTTTCCTTTCCAAGAGGCAGGAATGGCAAATGTCCGTTTATAAGAACCTACCGGACTGTTCTCAACAGCAATTAGCGGCGGATTCTTTTTTATGCCATAGCCACTTCCGACATAAAACGGATAACCGAAACCTTCCATCTCCCAATTTGATGGTACAGGAATATCTTTCCAGTCGGACACATCGAAACCATTCTGAAAGAAATCCATCGGTCGCTGGTCATAACGCGGCACATAGTTGAATTTCCAAACGCCGTTCAGTGATTTGAAATAAGGCGAAGCCGTTCGATCAGCTTTCAGGGCCGCCTCTTTCGATGGATAGGCAAAGAAATCGGCAGCCGATAGTAAACGATTGATATGCAGCACGTCGAAATTTTCCCAGTCATTGTCGGAATGTGGATACTTATTGCGATTCACTGTTTCAGAAGCCTGTACTTTCTGCTGCGCCTGCTGCTTCTCCATTGGTGCGCCATCATATTGTGCTTGAAGAGTTACCATTGGCAGGCAACATAAAATTGTCTTGATAATAATATTGCTCATATAGCTTAGTTTTTCAATAACATTTTGATGATTAATGCCGACGACCATCCGAAGTTCGGGCAGTTTAGCACCTCGCCTGTCAGCGGATTGTAATTTTCATGTATCGGACCGTCGGAAAGCAGTCCGTAAGCATGATTGACGAACTTCTCAGTCAACAAATCGGCTTCCTTTTCAAAGCCATAATTGCGCAAACCGGTAATTCCAAAGTAAACTTGGTCAACCCAAACAGGTCCCCGCCAATATCCGGCTACTGGTTTCAAGTGCGAATCGCTCACATCGAGTGTTCCGAGAGGCAAATATGAATTAAACCGACTGGGATTCATCATCACATCCTTCACTGTGCGAGCCTGTTCCGTTGTAGCAATACCTGCCCAAAGAGGCAACCAGCATTCTGCGCCCATAATCTTAACAAACTCGCCAGTTCCCAAACGGACATCATAGAAAGAACCGGTTGTCTTGTCATACATCCTGGTCTGGATGTATTCTTTCAGCTTTTTAGCGTCATTGTCAAATTGCCTGGCAAGTTCCTTATGGTTCAACAGTGCTGCCATCTTCGCAAGGATTGTCTTCTCGACATAGAGAAACGAATTGAGGCAGATATTTTCCTGATTCATCGACCAGGCATTATCCCCATTTTTCAGAAGCTTCGTATCATCAAAACGCACGCCGTTATCCATTCCGCTTTCCCATGCAGCTGCAATCAGCGTTCCGTCGGTCGAACCATATTCGCAGACGCCGTTATGATCGTGGTCGCGCTCCTTGTACCACCATTGATGGAACAGACACAACTTGTCGAACATCTCTTTGACGAAAAGCGTATCGCCTGTCTGTTCAAATATATTCATCACACCCCAAGCAGCCAATGGCGGCTTCGAATCACGCCAGTTGTTGTGAGCCTTGTTATATCCTATAAAATCCGGAATCATGCCATTTTTAGCCTGATAATCAAAAAGCGTTCGCATTTCATTCTTCGCCATCTCAGGATTGTAGAACACATTTCCGGAAGCAATCTTCCAACTGTCCCACGACCAGAATCCATAAAACTCATTATAGGAAGGATAACTACCGTCATGCTTCAAGTCGCCGGCGGCAGTACGCCAGTTGCTGTTAAGGGTCATCATGGCTTTTACAAGCACTTTCCGATAATCATTTTTGGAAAGAAAACGGTTTGCTGAAACCTTCTTATCCGACAGTAATGCCGAAATATTTGCATTCCATCGTATCGTATTCATCTTGAAGCTGGATTCGACATTCAAGGCATCGGCCATTGCAAATTCCTTCTGCCAATCGTCGCCACGCAACAAAACACTTTGCACATATACAGCCTGATAAATTTCTCCGGGCTTAAGACTCAACGACTCTTTCTCTATCACTTTCAGACTGTCGTTATGAAGCAACATAACTTTATCCGCTGTCTGAAAATGAGTGGCTGTCAGCAACGAGTCTTTCTTTCGTATCATCAAAACACGATTCCCTTCCTGACGCGAAAGAGATTGCTTATCAAAAACACCGCCTTTCCAATGCATTGAAACAGTTGCAGAAGCGCTTCCCACATTCTGCATTGTCGTACGTACAATAACCGAACGCGAAGTGGCAAAACAAAGTTCCGTCATGACATGGATTTGCCCGTTATTGAAATTCTGCACCAGTTTCCCCGGCTGATACAACGATGTTTGTATATTCCGAGCCAAATCATAGCGCTTGCCGTCAACAATCAGTTCAGGTTCAGAGAAAGTAGCTGCAACCCATCCTCCTGTCATCAACATTGGTCCGATAAATGCACCTGCGTACTGATCGCTCTCATTTTCAGGGAGAGCATATCCTGACCATGCACCTAAATCCGAGAAAACTGACAAATTATAATCTCTTGCCTGAGCAGGGACATTTTTCACACGAATCAGATTGTAGAAATCTTGTTGTTCCTTCAGCAAACGCTCTTCTCCTTGGTTTTGAGCTTCAAGAAACGGTATACTAAAAGCCATAACAGCCCCTGCAGCTATCAGCTGCCTTATTCTATTTTTCATACATTTAAATAAGTGATTTAAAACTTTCTCCGGAAAATAGTTTTCCGGAGAATAGTTATAGAAATATCTATATAAAAAAGAAATCCTGATAAAAAGCTTTATTTACTGAAATTTGGATTCTGTTCCCACGTTGGATTCATCAAGAATTCCTTATGAGGAATAGGGAACAATTTGTGTTTACTGTCTACATAGTTTTCTACGTAAGGTTTCTTATGAGAGGTCAAAGTAGTTCCAACAATATTCCAACGAATCAAGTCATACCAGCGATCACCTTCTAATGCCAGCTCGCATGGACGTTCAACATCCTGCAAATGTTTCAAGACCTGATCTTTAGACATAGATACAGGCAGTTCTGGTACATTAACACGATTACGAACCTGATTAATATATCGAATAGCTTCAGACGTTGCACCCCTGTCGTTCAAACATTCCGCATAAAGCAACAGAATGTCGGCATAACGAATTAATGTCACATTATATCCGCTGTAATACCAGTCAGAACTTAAGGATTTATCCCATGTTACATATTTATGCCAGAAGAATTGTCCCGGTTCATGATAATCAGAGAACGATTTGCCATCCTCATAATAAGAAGGGCGACAATCAGGATCGTCAAAAATTATGGTTGCCAACGTTCGAGGGCTATATTTCCCATCAACTGTCTTATCTGTCTTCATCAAATCAAAAAGCCAATTCGAGGGATATGCTTCTTCATAACCACCATCATAAGCCGAGAACGGAGCTAAATGAATAGCGAATAAATTGTATTCATAATGGCCGCCTGTCATATTACCAGTAAACTGAACTTCAAGTACCGATTCTTTATTATTCTTATGCAGTCCGTCGAAGTTATCTGCATAGTTATCCATCAGTTCGTATTTTCCAATCAATTTTTTGAATTCCTGTTCAGCTTTCGCTGTTTCGTGACGGAACATATAAAACTTACCAAGTACAGCTGCAGCTGCATAACGCGTTATGCGTCCTCCGTCGCTTTCTGACGTATACTTTTCAGGAAGATCTGACTGAATATCCTTCAATTCAGACTCAATAAAGCTGACCAGTTCGCCGTTGGTAGCCTGTTTAGGATAAAATTCCTCATCTGTTCCTTTTAGTTCATGCGTGTAAATAGGTACATTCTCGCCAAAGTTCAAATAAAGGCGATAATAATAATAGGCACGTAGGAAACGAGCTTCAGCAAGAGCCTGCTTCTTGACATCACCCAACTTTGAGTCATCATCAGGCACATTTGGAATATTATCAATGCACTGATTTGCATAATTGATACCTGTATACAAATTTGTCCATTCCGTTTCGGTAACCGAATTTGTGGGATCATTTGTAAACATTGCAATGCTCATCCATGAACTAACATCGGCACGAAAATCAATCTCGTCGCTCCTGTAGTTGTCTATTACAATATATCTTTCATATGGAATTGCCCAATCTACGTTCGGCTGCATATAAGCATACGCACTTGTAAGCCCTTTCATTATATCTGCCTCACTTTTCCAAAATATATTTGGAGAAAGTGAATTCGGGTTTCTATCCTCATCGAGGAATGAGCCTGTACAGGATGCTAAAAGCAGATTCGATAAAACAGCTGTACTTAATATGATATTCTTTATTTTCATTTTGCTTACTTTTTAATGTTAGAAACTAAATTTGATGCCAGCCATATAGGTACGACTCAGAGGTGTTGAAGCATAATCATAGCCGATGCGTCCAACTGTCGAACCTGTTGAAGGATCGTAGCCCTTATATCCTGTTATAGTAAACAAACGTTCACCTCCAATATATACACGTAAGTTGGAAATGCCTAGGCTGTGACAAGTACTTGCAGGAAGATTATAACCCAACTGCAAATTATTCAGACGCAAATAATCGCCATTCTCTACATATCGGTCCGACACGCGATTATTTTTGTTCGGATCGCCTTGTACGGCACGCGGAACATCGGTATCGGTATTCTCAGGAGTCCATGCATTCAATGCATCCTTGCCATAATTAAACACTTGGTCCATGCGCTGCAACTGATACTTGGTATAATTATAACGTTTCACACCAAAATGTCCATAGAAATTAGCTACTAAATCAAAATCGCCATAGGTCAGATTCACATTAAATGCCAAAGCTACTTTTGGCGTTCCACTTCCCACTTTCACCTTATCACTTGAATCCAACATTCCATCGCCATTCTGGTCAATAAATTTAATATCTCCCGGTTTAGCTGACGGTTGCATACCATGCCATTCGTTATTCTTGTCATAATAGCCATGTATCTTGTTCCACTCAGTTACTTCTTGTGCACTTTGGAAAATACCATCGGTCTTGACTACCCAGAACTCACCGATCTCGCCTCCGACATACGTTCTCATAGCGCCATATTCATAAAGATAATTCGGATCGGCCATCGACTTCAGTACACTCTTATAATGTGTGAGATTCATATCCAGATCATATTTCAGCTTGCCTGCATTTCCATGATAAATTGCCTGCATTTCAAAACCAGTAGTACGCAGCTTTCCGTCATTAACCGTTAATGAACCAAATCCGGTACAAAGACTAATATTCTTTGTCGAAAGCATGTCTTTTGTATTCTTTATATAAGCTTCAGCTGACAGTTCAAGTTTATTATTCCAAAGACCTACATCAATACCTACATTCTTATAAATAGTCGTCTCCCATTTAATGTTAGATGATGGCAACTCGGTTATTGCATAACCTAAAGAAACATCTTTCCCTCCAAAAGGATAATTCAAATAATCGGTGTTTGATGACAACTTAGGAATATATTTATACAAACCTATAGACTGGTTACCCAAACCACCATAACTCAAACGTAATTTTAAAGTCGAAACCGTTTCTTTCATGTTTCCCCAAAATGGCTCATTGGCGATATTCCACCCGGCAGAGACCGACGGGAAAACGCCCCATTTGTTTCCATCGGCAAAACGTGAAGAACCATCATAACGGCAAGAGGCCATAATCATATAACGCATCAAATAATTATAATTCAAACGTCCAAACACTGACCGTAAACCACTGCGTGTTTTAGTTCCTCCAATGGCAAAATCCTCCTGTGCCTGGCCTAGTAAACTCATTTCATTATTTTCAAACTTTTTACCTGAAGCATTGATGCCGTCATAGCGATTTTCTTCCTGTGACATACCAAATAGAGCTTGTACGCTATGTTTCTGTAGAAAAGTTTTATTCCAATTGGCTGTAAATTCCAACAAATCGCTCATTGTCTTTGTCCGCTCTTCATATAATGATGCACGATTATTTACTTTCATCACGCCCAATTCATAAGTTGGAGTAAAGTTTCTTGAACTTCCGAAATAAATATTTCGACTTGCTTTGAATTTTAAAACCAAATCTTTAATCGGTTCGTACTGAAGATAACCTGATGCTGCTATATAGTCATTAGCTGCTGTGTTTTCAACAAGTTTATTATAACCTACAACGTTTGCAGCATCCGACATTCCCATTCCGGCAATAGCTCCACCGTATCCACCATCGTTATTTTTATCATAAACAAAAGCAAGTGGTTCTATATTTGTTACCTGATACATGCTTGGAAAACCAGAGCTGGCTTCTAAATCTGATTCCCAGCGACTATAGCTTACAGATTCACCCATTTTAAAGTTGCCTCTCTTAACATCTGAGTTGAGTCGGAAACCATATTTTGTATCACCTGTACCAATGACAATAGCATCGGTCTTTGAATAGAATGTAGAAAGTGCTACATTTGTCACTTCATTACCGCTCGTATAACCAACATTATATTTTTGAGTAAGTCCTCTGCGGTAGTATTCCTTCTGCCAATCCGTATCAGCGAACTGAGTAGGATCCTTCTCATATGCAGAAATATATTTCGGCCAACGGCTTTCAGCTATTCCTGCATTTGAAAGAGCCATCTTGCGAACTTTTACAAATTCTGCAGAATTGCAGACTTCCATACGTTTAGGCAAGTCATCCATTCCTAAATAAGCTGAGAATTGGATTCTTGGTGCTTGTACTGTTCCTCTATTCGTCTCAATCAAAATCACACCTGCGGCAGCCCGTGCACCATAAATAGCAGCTGTTGCTGCATCTTTCAATACAGACATTGATTTAATATCTTCAGGATTCAAATACGACATATCCCCAGGTACACCATCAATAATAACCAAAGGCGAGTTATCGGTTCCCCACGTTGTTACACCACGCACTTGTAAGGTTCCTGTCGATCCAGCCGAACCACTTCCGAAATTGACTGACAAACCAGGAGCCATTCCCTGAAGTGCAGTTTCTGCATTGGCTGTAGGAATTTTAGCAAGTTTTTCACCCGAAACGGTCGTTACAGAACCAGAAACATCCGATTTTTTTTGCGTACCATAACCAACAACAACTATTTCATCCAAAGCCTGCGTATCTTCAGAAAGTTTTATATCTATCGTACTCTTGTTGCCAATATTTATTTCCATAGGCTGATAGCCAATGTATGAAATTTTCAATGTGGTATTGGCAGGAACTTCGATGTCGAACTTCCCGTCAATATCCGTAATAGTACCATTTGATGTTCCTTTCACAGCCACATTTGCCCCAATTATCGGTTCTCCTTTTGTATCCGTGATAACACCCGAGACCCTCTTCTGCTTGGTGAAAGGTATAGCCTTATTGGTGACTTTATTTGAAATGACAATCATCTTCGATGAGACAATCTTGTATTCCAAATCACGTCCTTTCAAAGCTTCATCAAGCACCGTTGTAACTGATACACCACTTTTCTGTACATTGATATCCTTTCGGTTATCAATAGCGGCACTGCGATACGAGAAACGATAAGATGTTTGTTTCTCAATTACACTAAATACTTCTTTCAAAGAAGCATTTTTCAAATTAACTGCTACTTTCTGTTCTTGTCCCTGAATGCTGAAGCAACAGAATAAAGACAAAAAGAACAATACTGCGAAAAAATTCACTTTTCGATGTTTATCCATCTTACTCAAAATTAAAGTTAATAATGAATTGTGACCTTTGTTAGATCTTTGACGGTAAAGACAAGCCTTTTTTAAACATGTACCGAAAAAATAATATGCTATATAACATAAAAAACCATTTCTAATCGATGAAAAGAAATGGTTCTCCGATAATACACAAATATCATTTTACTTTAACGATAGAAATCTCATGTCCGTTCATTACCGCCTTAAGCTGATAAGCTTCTTCAATTACTTCCAATACACCATTAATATCATTTGTCACTAAAGTTCCCGTGAACAAATCTGAATTACATTCCTTACAACCCATAACAATATGTACCCCATACGTTTTTTCTATGCTCGAAAGAACTGAAGACAAAGGAGCATTTCGAAATACCAATTCATTTCGTTTCCATGGTGCCACATATTGAGATTCGTCTTTCATAACCACCAAATTGCCAGTCGACTGATCAAGAACGACTTTTTGGTTTGGATTCAAGATTACAAATTTTCCGCTTAATAGCGAACGAAACATCACTTTACCTGATTCAAGAGATAATTCAGCCGTTTTTTCATTATTCCTCACTAACAAATCAAAGGTTGTTCCAAGAACAGTAATATTTAATCCTTTTGCATCAATAAGGAACGGACGTTCTTTATCTTTTGAAACTTCGAAATAACCTTCTCCTGAAAACTTGATTTTTCTTTCTTTCTTATTATATACCTTTGGAATATAGGTCAACTTCGAATCTGCATTAAGTGTCACTTTTGTAGCATCAGGCAATGTAATAGTTGCCCGTTCACCCAAACCTGTAGCTACAACCATTTCTTCAGAAACCAACTGATGATTTTCATGATAAAGATAAAAAGTCGAAAGAATAAGCAACGGCAATAAAACTGCTGCAGCCCAAGCAAATACTTTCACATAAAGAGGCATGCTCAAACGTCGAAGTTGAATCTTCTCATCCAATTGCGATTTGACACGAACCATCAGTTCCTCGGAGACATTTGATGAATCCAACATATCACTCTGCCACTCCTCTTCCATGAATCGCTCAAGTTCTCGATCTAAAATGGAAGGATCTGTATTCTTCAGCATTTCAAGTTCTTGATGTGTCAAGTGATCCGTTACATATTTCTTATATAAGTCTTTCATATTCCTTCTTTACTAATAATGACAATAATTATTTGTCGACGTACCGAAAAAGGTCATTTAAAATAAAAAATAGCCCTATAATAGGTGCATTTCCCAATAACGAGCGAAGCATCTTCAACCCCAATGACAGCTGATTCTTCACCGTCTGTTCACTCAAAGATAACCGCTCAGCAACTTCTTTATTCGACAATTGTTTAAAACGTGAAAGTTCAATAACCAGCTGTTGTGTTTTGGGTAATCGCGACATTGCATGATTCAACTGATGTACAAATTCCTCATATTCCATCCGACTGATATTATCAACAGCAATCTGCTCTTGGTAATTCACATAATCTTCGTAAACTGGGGAATTAATATTTTTATGAAAAGCATTGATTAGATAATTTTTTGAAATAATAAACAAAAGCGAACGCAATGTATCTTCTTGCTGAATCGATTCTCTAATATTCCATAAACGAAGGAAAACATCCTGTACTATTTCCTCTGCATCTTCACTTGATTTGGTAAACCTTAGACAATAAACAAACAGGCGTTTGAAATACATCGCATAGATAGCATCAAATGCCGACTTTGAACCTTGTTTTAATCCGCGAATTAGATTGACCTCATCCATTGTTAAATGTGTAATTCGTGTCTGCTTAGATTAATCGAAGCAAAAGTACTGAAAAATTGTTTACTTTTGCAGTATCATTAGAGAAGAAAATTTGCGAATGAAAGTTTGTATTGCAGAAAAGCCCAGTGTAGCACGTGAAATTGCAGAAGTACTCGGTGCGACCCAGTCAAAAAAAGGATATATCGAAGGTAATGGATATCAAGTGACTTGGACGTACGGCCATTTATGCACATTAAAAGAACCGCAGGAATACACCGAAAGCTGGAAACGGTGGAGCCTTAGTTCCTTGCCGATGATTCCTCCCCGTTTCAGCATCAAACTGATATCCAATCCAACCTATGAACAACAGTTTGAAATCATCAAAGGACTGATGCAAAATGCCGAAATGGTAATCAATTGCGGTGATGCCGGACAAGAAGGAGAACTGATCCAACGCTGGGTGATGCTCAAAGCAGGCTGCAAATGCCCTGTATATCGCCTTTGGATTTCTTCGCTCACCGAAGAATCTATCCGCGAAGGGTTCAAAAGTCTCAAAGATCAGAAAGACTACAACAAGCTTTACGAAGCAGGCCTTTCTCGTGCTATTGGAGATTGGCTGCTCGGCATGAATGCGACACGACTGTACACGCTTCGTTATGGACAAAATAAACAAGTACTTTCCATCGGACGTGTGCAGACACCAACACTCGCTCTAATTGTCAATCGACAAGCAGAAATCGAAAACTTCAAGCCCGAAGCCTATTGGGAACTAAAAACAGTTTATCGCGACACGACATTTTCTGCAAGCAAAGGCAAGTTTTCCTCTAAGGAAGAAGGCGAACAGTTTCTCGAAGCTATCAAACAATCTGATTTCACAGTTACCGACATTTCTGAAAAGAAAGGTAAAGAGTATGCTCCCCGTCTCTTCGACTTGACATCACTGCAAGTAGAATGCAATAAAAAACATGCATTTACAGCCGACGATACACTGAAACTGATTCAATCATTATACGAGAAAAAAGTGACTACTTATCCACGTGTCGACACTACATACTTGAGCGACGACATATATCCTAAGGTCCCAAATATTCTCAAAGGATTGGCCAATTATGCGAACTTCACTATGCCATTGCTGACCGGTAAACTGCGCAAAGATAAACGAGTGTTTGACAATTCGAAAGTCACAGACCATCATGCCATTATTCCAACCGGAATTACTCCTCGAGGACTGTCCGAGAACGAACAAAAAGTGTATGACATGGTAACCCGACGTTTTATTGCTGCATTCTACCCCGACTGTGAAATATCGACAACGACTGTACTGGGAAAGGCTGCCAAAGTTGATTTCAAAACCAATGGCAAGCAAATTCTTAAACCAGGATGGCGTATTATCTTCGGCAGTGAACAAAAGAACAGCGATAACGACGAAGAAGACAACAACGAACGTGTCCTTCCAGCCTTTGTCAAAGGCGAAAGCGGCCCTCATCAGCCATCATTGGCCGAAAAATGGACACAACCACCGAAACCATACACTGAAGCAACGCTCCTGAGAGCAATGGAAACTGCTGGGAAACTTGTTGATAATGACGAACTTCGCGATGCGTTGAAAGAAAATGGCATAGGTCGTCCATCTACACGCGCTGCCATTATCGAAACACTATTCAAACGCAACTATATCCGCAAAGAGCGCAAGAATCTATATCCAACAGCTACTGGTGTCGAACTTATTGGCACCATTCAGGAAGAATTACTCAAAAGTGCCGAACTGACAGGACTTTGGGAGAAAAAACTGCGCCAAATAGAAAGAGGTAAATACGAAGCGCCTCTATTTTTGGAAGAATTAAAACAGATGGTTAAGCAGGTAGTACAAAATGTGCTTTCCGATCAAAGCAGACATAGCATCACTATCGAAAGGAAAGAGCTAGAACAAAAGAAAGTAAAATCCTCGCCAAAAAAAGCTTCAAAAGCAATTTTGCTCTGTCCAGTCTGTCACAAAGGAACGATTCTCCGTGGTAAAACTGCCTATGGCTGTTCAGAATACAAAAACGGTTGCAATTTTCGGATGGATTACGCTACTTATGGTAAAGATCTCTCAAATGAAGAACTTTACAAAGTTATTCAGTCAATGAAGAAGTAAGCGCTTTCCACAAATTTTCATCGGGAACAGGTGCCACAATCTTAACATTTTGTTTTGAAACAGGATGTATAAATTCGGCACTTCGCGCATGTAGACTAATTCCACCATCGGGATTCGAACGCGCGAAACCATATTTCAAGTCGCCTTTGATTGGACAGCCGATCTTTGCCAATTGACAACGAATCTGATGATGTCGCCCTGTCTTCAACTCAATCTCAAGCAGAAAATAATGATCTGAGCGAGCAATCACCTTATAATCGAGAACTGCTTTTTTAGCATCCGGTCGTTCGCTATCGTACGCATAGCTTTTATTCTGTTTTTCATTGCGTACAAGCCAGTTCACAAGTTCACCCTCATGTGTTGGTGGCTCGTTTTTCACAATTGCCCAATAGATTTTCTTTACTTCGCCATCACGAAACATGTCATTCATGCGGGTTAGAGCCTTGCTAGTCTTTGCAAAAATGACAACACCGCTCACGGGACGATCCAAGCGATGTGTAACACCGACAAATACATTTCCCGGTTTGGCATACTTCTCTTTCAGCCATACCTTAAGCATGTCAGAAAGAGGAGCATCACCGGTCTTATCTCCTTGAACAATCTCACTACATGTCTTATCAACTGCAATGATATGATTATCTTCGTAAATAACTTCCATAAAACAATATTACATATTCATTCCGCCATCGACCTGGATTACCTGTCCAGAGACATATGACGACATGTCTGATGCCAAGAATGTAGCGATATTGGCGATATCTTCAACCTGACCTCCACGGCGTAATGGAATCTTCTTAATCCACTCTTCGCGAATCTTATCCGGTAAGGCAGCTGTCATTGCCGTCTCAATAAAACCTGGAGCAATTGCATTGGCACGAATACCCTTCGGACCCATTTCCTGAGCGATAGATTTAGCTAAAGCAATCAGGCCAGCCTTCGATGAAGCGTAATTAGCTTGACTAGCATTACCATGAACACCAACGACGGATGCCATATTAATAATATTTCCACTTCTCTGATGCATCATCGTAGGCAAAGATGCATGGATGAAGTTGAATGCAGACTTCAAATTGACAGCGATAACTGCATCCCACTGTGCTTCCGTCATACGAAGCATTAATCCGTCTTTTGTGATACCTGCATTATTTACAAGAATATCAATACGACCAAAATCTTTCACGATCTCGGCAATCACATTATGAGTTTCTTCAAAATTTGCAGCGTTCGATGCATAACCTTTAGCTTTCACACCAAGAGCTTCAATCTCATTCTGAGTTGCCAAACCATTCTCATCGATTACCAAATCTGTAAATGCAATATCTGCTCCTTCCGAAGCAAACTTCAAAGCGATGGCTTTGCCAATTCCACGGGCTGCACCTGTGATAACAGCCACTTTTCCATCTAATAATTTCATATCAATATGTTTATAATTTTTTTATTTTTATTCCATTAAAAATCAAATTCACAACATTATCCTTACGTCTCAGGCGTTGATTAGTCGTATCGCCCATACTTCCACGTATGTAAGGAACTTCAAGTCCTTTAAGCGCATGGTGCAACACGACTGCTGTAATGCCAACATCTGGCATTTCGAACACATGTTCCTTAATACCTGCCTCAAGTATGCCTTTAATCAATTCTGTTTCACGTATATCAAAGTTCTTGCGCACCTTCTCGACACGCCAGATATCACGAAAGAAATTNGCCTGCNAAGNGTTCCNTTNCTGNAATACAANTNCCTTGATAGCATCCAAGCGAGTATATATGAAAGTGATTAATTTTTCGTCAGCAGGCAAATCTTTTACCGCCACATCTTGCAACATCTTATAGAGCCTATTTAATTCAGTCTCCACAACAGCCTGATAGATTTCATTCTTATTTTTGAAATACGTGTATAGTGTACGACGCCCCTTCTTTGAAGCCATTGCAATATCATTCATCGTAGTATCGTCGACACCAATCCGGGCAAACAACTGTCTTGCCACATCAATCAACATATCCCGTGTTTTAGAAACTATAATCGACATTGCACATTTTGTTTAAAACTGTGCGCAAAAATACCTAAAAATCCTTGAAGTACAAAGAAAAGAGAAAGTATTCTTCCGCCCTATACAGTTTTTCCCCAATGCTCCTTCACAATGCGATAGAATTCGTGTTCGAGTATGGGCATAAACTTTTCTTTAGGACGGATCAAACAACCTTTAAGTTTCTCCGCAGCACCAGTTATAGGAATTGCCTTCAAATTTTCCCAGCTTTCAACAACGCCTTCCGAGAGAATTGTCAACCAGCGACCTGAACTAACAAGTTGCAAAATCAGACTCGCATCGTTCACTTCGATACGCGGTGTCAGTACAGGTAGATTCTTTTTGATAAACATTTGCTCGATTTCCATCCGCGTATGGATTCCTTGGGGAAAGAATACAAATGGATACTTTTTCAGTCGCTTAAGAGATATTCTCATGTTTGCTGTTACAGGATGATCCTTTTGTGCAATGACGCACAATGGCGTCTCGAAAAGCATCGAACATTCTAGCAGTGGCGACATCATCTTGGACTTGTAAGTGAGAGCAAAATCTATTTTACCCTTAAGCACAAGATCAGCTAGCTCCCTCACCGAATTAGTTTCAACGATACTCAGTCCTGCTTCGGGATATTTTTGCGTAAACTCCAGGACGCACTCGTTCAGAATATCACGAAGACTGTACACTACTCCTACCTGCAGTTTCCCCGTATAAATGCCATTTTTTTCCTGTATGCATTTCATTCCCGTCTCAACTTCTTTGATAGCCCGCTGTGCAAAATCTGCAAAAGTTGTTCCCGCTTCCGTCAAGTATGTATATTTGCCAATGCGGTCGAAAAGCGGCGTAGTACATTCTTCTTCCAACTTCTTGATACTGAGCGAGAGTGCACTCTGCGTGATGAACAGCTTCTTCGCCGCTTCAGTGAAACTCAACTCTTCAGCAAGCTTCACAAAATACTTCAATTGAGTAAGTTCCATTAGCAAAATCAATTAAAACAATAAAAACAATTCATAGAGCAAATATAAGTGCAAAAAATCCTTTTTCTTACTTTCGCCTCCGAAAAATAACAATAAAGCATATTAATTCATACGATGAAACAAAACAAAAACAAAAATGAATTACTGCGCAGATACACAGTTTTCTTTATCTCTCTCTTTCTTATTGCCCTCGGCACATCGCTTTCCATCCGTGCCAATCTAGGATCGTCGCCCATTTCTTGCCCGCCATACATACTAAGTCTGGTTCCTGGTTCGCCGTTAACGATGGGCGAATACATCATTTGCATACAAATGATGCTTATACTGACTCAGATTCTATTGTTAAGAAAAAACTATGAAAAAATCCAGCTGTTACAGATCGTAATCAGTCTGTTTTTTGGATTCTATACCGATCTAACGATGTGGATGACTATACCTTTCCAGTTCGACAGTACACTATCAGGCTATCTTATCCGCTTCCTTCAGCTTTGCGCCGGAGGGGCAATTATGGCTTACGGCATCACCCTAGAAGTCCATTGCAAAGTCTTGCTGATGGCTTACGAAGGATTCTTCCAAGCTGTTTCGAAAACCTTCAACATTGAATTTGGAAAAGTCAAGATTGGCAGCGACACCACGCTCGTTTTCATCGGCATTGTCTGCTGCTTCATTTTCTTCGGTCATTGGGACTGGAAACTTATTGGAGTCGGTACATTGTTCTCAATGTTCTACGTCGGGAGTATGGTTCATTTCTTCAACTCGCGTTTTCAATGGATTGAGAGATTCTTCAGTAATAGCGCTATCAATCGTGTCAAAATATGAAGATTCGCTTCCGCCTCCACCAAAGGTCGTAAGGCCTGTCAATTCGTTGCTTTTCTTTTGCCACCAAGACTGACCTTTCATCACAAGAAAAGCATCTAGTGGTGATGCAACAGTTGTCATATAAATAGGATTTTGAGCATAATCCACATTGAAACATTCATAAGGTGCACCGCAATTTCCTCCTTGACGAAAATCATTTTCTCGCAGATCTGTGATATATTCTTTTGCCAACTGTTGTGCCGCAGCCATATCGACTTGAGCTATAGCATAACAAACCCATCCTGTAGCTGTCCCCCAATAGGCACCATTCTGGTATGTTCCCTTTTTGGGTAAATTATTTTGTTTACCGACTTCCCACATCGACAATTCACTGAAGTCTTCATCACACATTACATGGCGAATGTTCCCTTTATAGGACAACATTTTATGTTTATAACCTTCAGCCAACGCACGACAGGCTTTTTCTTTATCTTCATTCTCAAGAATTCCAAAATATACAGCCAAAGCTGTACTCCAAACATCGCCCTGCCGTCCTAATTTTGTTCCCGCCATCAAAAGTCCTCTTTTGTTACAGAATACAACTGGGATATTTTTTTTCAACGCTGCAGCAACATTATTGTAATATTTCATCTTCACCTTATTTCCCAAAAGACCAAATAACTCAGCCATTTCCTTTGCAGCACGATATTTGTAGACTGAAGAAATTGCCAAATCACCTTCAATGACAATCGCATCGCGAAATCCAAAATCGACGCCTCTAAAATCACTTGTAGTATAAACAATCTGATTATCCTTATGCGATGGCGGCACATTGAAAGACCATTCGAGTCGATTCATCAATTCATAGCCTCCGATAGACTTCCTAAGAACTTTGCTCATTTCAAACATTCTCGTATAACAGTAAGCCATGTGGATAAAAAGGAACTGATCAGTGTATGGTGGAGTCATTCCCCATCTTCCATCTCCTTGCTCCTCATAACTATATGTGCCAGGAAAATAGACAGGCAACCCATCATTTATCCTTACATGGTCTGCCACCGAACCAAACGGGATCAAACACCCATTTTTTGTAATCCAAGTCTGAGTACACTGCGTCTTTGCCGTCACATTCAACATGTGCTGTTGTGCTTTTTGAGCAATAATACCACAATCGAGTGCCATGGCATAATCGCGAATCCAAAATGCCGGATAACAGCCTCTAGCTCCGGGAAGTATTAATGTTCCACCGGTTTTGTTCTGACCGGACAAAATACTTACGCTCTGTCCTGTATGCACGCATGAACTATCTATAACCGTAACAGTCATCATCTTCAAGAACGAAAGATCATCGTCAGAAACAATATCTCGCAAATCTTGTGCCCATCCTTCCATACTGTGACATATCAAAACAATCATGACCAAACCTAAAACTTTTTTCATCAACATTTCCTCCTTAACTCCATATTTTATAATGCAATCTACTTAAAAGAGAAAAGATATATTTATTGGATATTGGCAAATATAATCATTTTATGCATATAACTCATATCTTACTTTTACTTTTAGCATGTCATCGTACATTGTTCCATCTCACATTCCTTTTAACAATTTATTTCCCAAAAAAATACATACATTTTATACTTAAAAAATAAAGTTCCACTTTTCATAAAGAGATATTGCTCATCTCACAAATTATGAATAATATTGCAACGGAAGGAACAATGAATCCATTAATGGTAATATAAAATTTATGAAAAAAATAAAGATAGGACTAGCAGCATTTGGTATGTCAGGACAGATATTTCACGCACCATTTATCAGTACAAATATGAATTTTGAACTGACTGCGATTGTTGAACGCAGCAAAGATCTTTCGAAAGTTCGTTATCCTCAAGTACATATAATGAGAAGCCTTGAGGAATTGCTGGCTTCAGATGTTGAAATTGTTGTCATCAATACACCAGACAGCACACATTATCCATTTGCACGACAAGCACTCAAAGCCGGAAAGAATGTGATTATTGAAAAACCATTCTGCACAACTACTGAAGAAGGCAAAGAACTAATTACTCTAGCAAAACAAAAAGGATTAATGTTAAGTGTCTTTCAAAATAGGCGATGGGATTCAGATTTCTTGACTATAAAAGAAATTATTGATTACGAACTATTGGGAAGATTGGTAGAATTCGAATCTACTTTCCCACGATATCGCAATTATATTAAACAGAATACTTGGAAAGAAACAGGAGAACAGGGCGGTGGATTGATTTATAACCTAGGTTCACATGTAATTGATCAGGCTGTCCAACTTTTTGGAGTGCCTGAAGCACTATATGCGGACATTGATACTATGCGTACAAATGGAATAGTGGACGACTATTTCTTAATTCATTTTATTCATCCTTCAAAAGTTCCAAGCCTAAAAGTAACACTTAAATCAAGCTATTTGATGTGTGAACCTGAGCCGCGTTTCATACTCCACGGAACAGAAGGTTCATATATAAAATACGGCTTCGATTGTCAGGAAGCTGATCTTAATGCAGGGAAAAAGCCTAATTCACCGCATTGGGGCGAAGAAAATGAAAGTATATGGGGATTACTTCGCACCGAAAAAGGAGGCTCATCGTTCAGTGGTAAATATCCAAGTGTAGCAGGCAATTATGCTGAATTTTATGCAAACATATTTGCCCATTTACGTTACAAGGAAGCACTAATAACTGATGCAAAAGATGTACTACCCGTCATTCAACTTATTGAAGCAGCAATTAAAAGCAGTCACGAACAAACTGTCATAAAAATAGAATAAATCATTAACACAATACATTTCAGAAGAGTTTTATTTCTACATACAAATATTTATCGTACATTTGCAACAATCCTCTACAATAGTGAATATTGAGGAATCATTGGTATAACCAAATTTACACATGTAATGAAAAGAGACAATATCATTTTCGACATCATTGAGAAAGAACATCAGCGCCAACTCAAGGGTATGGAGTTGATTGCTTCAGAGAACTTTGTAAGCGACCAGGTAATGCAAGCCATGGGAAGTTGTATGACCAACAAATACGCCGAGGGATATCCCGGAAAACGTTATTACGGAGGTTGCGAAGTTGTTGATCAGAGTGAAACCATCGCCATTGAACGGTTGAAAGAAATTTTTCATGCCGAATGGACAAATGTTCAGCCTCACTCAGGAGCACAAGCTAATGCGGCTGTTCTTCTAGCTGTTCTTAATCCAGGCGATACATTGCTAGGACTTAACTTGGCTCATGGCGGACACCTATCTCACGGATCATCCGTTAACAGTTCTGGTATCTTATATAGAGCTGTCGGATACAATCTGAATGAAGCAACAGGTCGCGTTGATTACGACCACATGGAAGAAATGGCGTTGAAAGAAAAGCCAAAACTGATTATCGGGGGCGGTTCTGCCTATTCACGCGAATGGGATTACAAACGTATGCGAGAAATTGCCGATAAAGTCGGTGCACTACTGATGATTGATATGGCTCACCCAGCAGGATTAATTGCAGCGGGATTACTGAATAACCCGTTGGAATATGCTCATATTGTTACCTCAACAACACATAAAACATTGCGCGGACCACGTGGTGGCATTATTCTGTTAGGAAAAGATTTTGAGAATCCGTGGGGCAAACGCACACCAAAGGGTGAAATCAAAAAAATGTCTCAGTTACTTGACTCTGCTGTTTTTCCAGGCATCCAGGGCGGACCGCTGGAACATGTTATTGCTGCCAAAGCAGTTGCTTTCGGCGAAGCTCTCGATCCTTCATTCAAAGTTTATCAAAAGCAGGTAAAGACTAATGCTGCTGTTATGTCTCAGGCTTTCATGGACAAAGGATATAAAGTGATCTCCGATGGTACTGACAACCACAGCATGCTGATTGATTTGAGGAAGAAATTCCCGGAACTGACAGGTAAAGTAGCTGAAAAAGCATTGGTTGCAGCTGATATCACAGTAAATAAGAATATGGTACCGTTTGACAGTCGCTCAGCTTTCCAAACTTCTGGTATCAGAGTTGGAACACCGGCAATCACTACTCGTGGCGCAAAAGAAGCATTGATGGGTGAGATTGTTGAAATGATTGATACGGTTCTAGCTGATCCACTGAATGATAATACAATTACTGCTGTTCGCAATAAAGTTAACAGCATTATGAAAGAGTATCCAATTTTCGCATGGTAAAACAATAAACGTATGAAAACACTGATTTCAATCTGTATGGGCGCAGTTCTTTGTGCACTGACAGCTTGTAGCGGAGGAACAACAAAAGAGATGCCTTATAATAAAGGAATCCATATTATTCCTCAACCTGTAAGTTTGACACAAAACGAAGGCACGTTCAAACTAAGCAGAGGCGCTGCAATTGCGGCCTCTACTCCTGAATCGAAAAAAGTGGCAGAATTCTTTGCTGCCAAGATGAAGTTGTCAACCGGCTACAACATCACGACAACAAACAAAGCCTCTTCAGGTGACATCGATTTAATGATCGATCCGACACTGGCTTCTGTAAACAATGAAGGCTATACTTTAGTAGTATCCACAAAAGGCGTTATAATTAAAGCTAAAACACCTCAAGGACTTTTCTATGGTATGCAGTCGTTTCTACAACTCCTTCCGGCTGAGATCGAAAGTACAAAAGTCGTGAATGACATTGCTTGGACAGCTCCTTGTGTAGCTGTTAAAGATGAACCACGCTTCGGATACCGTGGATTCATGTTAGACGCTTGTCGCCACTTTATCCCGGTTGAAAATGTCAAAAAACAAATTGATGCAATGGCAATGTTCAAAATCAACCGTCTTCATTGGCATTTGACAGATGATCAGGGCTGGCGTATTGAAATCAAGAAATATCCAAAACTGACAGAAGTTGGTTCGAAACGTATTGATGGCGAAGGTACAGAATACAGTGGATTCTATACACAAGAACAGATTAAAGAAGTGGTTGCATACGCAGCAGAACGATTTATTACCATTATTCCAGAAATCGAACTTCCGGGACATGAAATGGCTGCAATCTCTGCTTACCCAGAACTTTCATGTAAAGGTACACCGACAACTCCTCGTATTATTTGGGGTGTTGAACAAAACGTAATGTGTCCTGGTAAAGAAGATATGTTTACCTTTTTAGAGAATGTGATTGCTGAAGTGGCTCCTCTTTTCCCTGGTGAATATTTTCACATTGGCGGTGATGAATGTCCGAAAGTAAGTTGGGAAAAATGTCCACTCTGCCAAAAACGTATACGAGAAGAAGGTCTAAAAGCTGACAAACAACATACAGCTGAACAAAAGTTGCAAAGCTATGTCGTCCAGCGTATAGAAAAAGTTCTCAACGAAAAGTATCACAAAAAAATGATTGGTTGGGATGAGATTCTTGAAGGAGGTGTTTCTCCAACGGCAACGGTTATGTCTTGGCGTGGAGAAGAAGGTGGAATCACCGCTGCTTCAATGGATCACGATGTGATTATGACTCCGGGCCAATTTGTTTATTTGGATCATTATCAGGGTGACAGCAAAATTGAACCTGTAGCTATTGGCGGTTATACTTCATTGGAGGATATTTATAAATACAATCCAACACCTGATACATTAACCGGAATTGGTAAAGATCAATACATCAAAGGTGTACAGTGCAATATTTGGACTGAATATATCTATAATACAGATTTACTGGAATATAGAATGTATCCTCGTACATTGGCTCTTGCCGAAATTGCATGGACCCCAACGACCCGCAAGGATTACAAAGATTTCGAACGTCGCCTAGATAACGCTTTGGTGCGTTTGGATATGCATGGCATCAATTATCATATTCCTCTGCCTGAACAACCCAAGGGTTCATGTGATTTTGTTGCATTTACCGACAAAGCCTCTTTGGAATTCACAACGACTATTCCTGAAAAAATGGTATACACAACCGATGGAACAGAACCTACTGAAAAATCGACCGTATACAGTGAACCTATTGAATTCACGCAGTCGGGTGTGTTAAAAATCCGTACTGTTCTGCAGTCAGGTAAAATGAGTAAAGTTCGTACAATCAAAGTGGAGAAACAGGCTCTTGCTCCGGCAAAAGAGGTAGCAAAAACGACTCCAGGGTTGAACGTACAATCATTAGACAGCATGTTCCTAAGCAGCGCAAAGATGGGGGATATTTCCACTTGGAAGAAATCGATGATCAAAGATTTGAAAGAATTGACCATGGGGCTGACGGATGACAACGAAGAAATCGACAAAATTAAAAATCATGCAGCGGTTGCTACAGGGTATATCAAAATTCCAGAAGATGGAATCTATTACATTTCTTCTGACAATGAAGAAGTTTGGATAGATGGTAAAATGCTCATCAACAATAGCGGTGAAGTAAAGCGTTTCTCACGCCATGATGGTTCGGTGGCTCTGGCAAAAGGGTTACATGAAATAAAAATTGTATTCCTAGGTCATATCATTGGAGGATGGCCATCTGAATGGAATGATGGAAGTGTAAGCCTTCGCAAAGCAGATGCAGAAAAATTTGCACCAATTACTCCAGAGATGCTTTTTCATTAAAACAATTAATTAATAAAAAGGAAAGAGAGTATGCCTTTAAGACATACTCTCTTTCCTTTTTATCAATATTACTCAATAACTTCAAGGTTTCAACAAATCAGAAACTGTGACAGTCAAATATGGAGTCAATTCAGAAAAAGGGATAACAGCTTCTGGATGACCAGCAGCATAACATGCTATCTCATATTGTTGATAAATAAAATGCATACCATCTTTTCCAATATATGGAGGTGTCTGAGGTAAAGGAAAATAGGTGAAAGCAAATTCATTTTCAAGCATCAAATTATCTTTTAATTCTTGATCAGTCACAACTTTAAAAAATCTTTTCAATCCTTCACGAAGCAAGTCATGGAATCCCTGTTCATTTGTATTTATCAACATATCCCATCCAAACTTACGTCCATCATCTTTTCTGAAAGTCGCTCCAATAATTGTCTGCGAACCATGTGCTCCTCCTGAATAAATATAACTTGTGTCACCATAAGTCACAAAACGATTTGTTTCATAAACCAAACGTAGAGTTCTATCATTATCTAATCCCGTATCATATTCAGAGTCACCCAACACTTCCAACTGTGATTTCAAACTATCAATTTCCATTTTTCCATAATAAGCGACAACGCTGTCACCTGTATTAAGGTCACCTGTATAAATACCTCCCAATTGTTCATTCATCCATTCGCGAATTCCACGAAGCAAAAGAGGATTGCCTTTATCTGGATAATCCGCCAAAATCTGACACTCTGCAGTCAACTTTTCTTGCTTGATCTCTTGCTTCCATTTAATCACTTTCGTTGTGAATTTAGAATCGGTCTTCGTATTGCAAGATAAGACAAAGAAAGATAAAACTATTACAGAAAAAATAGTCATTCGAAAAATAAAATTCTTTTTCATACGATTCATTTTTACCAATAAAACAAATTATAATTACACCTCTGATGGTACAAAATTCAAAATAGTATTTAAATAAGAACAAAAGAGGCTATGTCATAATGGCATAGCCTCTTTCAAAAAGAATATAGAAATTACTTATTGCCCATTTGAGCTTCAATAGCTTTCAATTCTTCACCCATGTTCAGATTATAGTATATACCTCTCAAGGCAATCATATATTCTGTTTCATCTGGTTTAGCTTCGTGAGCTTTCTTGAAGAAAGGGAGAGCTTGTTTGAACAAGTCTTTTGCTTTCCCAACTTCTTCCTGATACTTCTTTGTATCATTAATAGCATTGGCTTCACTCTGTTTTGCAACACCTTGGTTGTAATAAATACGACCAATATTCGACATTGCATCAACCAAATTAGGATCCAGTTCCAATGCCTTCTTGAAATTCTTTTCTGCATTTGCATAATCCTTGAGACCTGTTTCATAAACACGGCCCAATACATTATACAGATTAGCATCGTTCGGCTTCTTTGCTATTGCGGCATTCAATGATTCGATAGCCTTATCATTTCTATTTGAATAGATATAGATGTTAATCAAACTATTCATGAAATAATCTTCATCTGGAAAAAGCTTCTGGCCTTCAGCTAATGTATTTTCCAAAGCAACAGTATCTTTGGCCTGTTCGTACTCGTAGCAAAGATACTGATAAACATCGTTCTGACGATATGCTGTGTTCTTTGCACGCTCCAAAGCTTTAATAGCAATTTGTGGATTATTAAGCTGAGTAGATGCAACGCCAGCATAGAACTGAACTGTCATAAAAGTTGAATCTTTAGCTGCTGTCGGTGTTCCTGCAAATAAAGGCATATCTGAGATTTCAAGGAACTGATTGAAGAAATCAAAAGCTTTCTGATAGTTCTTTTGATCAAAATAGTAAGCACCGCCATTAAACAGATATACGTGATCAGCACCTAAGATACTCTTAATATCTTTTGTAACTCTAGGTTTAACCTTTCCTTTCTCGTTTGGAACCTGATCCAAGTCAAGTGCTTTTTTAAAATAAGGATAAACAGCGTATACTGCTTCATACATTTTTGCTTCATCCGGTTTCTGTCCCAGAATCTGTTTTGTTTTCTCAGTATTGAACTGCTGATCTTCAATAAAACCTGCTATAAACCAAGTTTTAGCATCATCTTTCGTTTCCGAATTATCCAAAGCGCCCTTAATTAAAGATCTTGCCTCAGTGAAATCAGGATTGGTTCCCTTAGCAATACTTTGAGCGTCACTCACTGCCTTCTTTTGACCGAAAGCAACAGATGTTGCAGCACATAGCGCAACTGTTAACAATACTCGTTTCATTGTTTAGTGATTTGAGATTAATACTCTATTTAATTAATAATTATTCGTCTTTATCTTCCGAGTCATTCTCTTCAACCTCATCATTTTCCTCTTTATCATCAAATGTATCTCGGTTTTCATTTACAAAATGCTCATTTGCCGTACCTGATTCTAAAGCTTCGCGCTGTGCTTTTTCTTCAGCAAGCTCTTCCTCTGTCTGGGACATCACTTTACAGACGGAAGCAATTTCATCGCTACGTTTCTCCAGATTTATCAAACGGACGCCTTGTGTTGCACGTCCAATTACATTCAAATCGTTCACGTTCATTCGGATAGTAATACCTGACTTATTGATAATCATGATATCATTTTCTTCGGTAACATTCTTTATAGCTACCATTTTCCCCGTTTTTTCTGTAATGTTAAGTGTCTTCACACCTTTACCGCCACGGTTCGTTATGCGATAATCTTCAATGCTTGAACGTTTACCATAGCCTTGTTCTGAAACAACAAGAATCGTTTCCTTCTCCTTGTCTTTAATACAAACCATGCCCACTACTTCGTCGTCTTTTCCTTCTAACGTCATACCTCTTACACCCGAAGCATTGCGTCCCATTGCACGAACTGTACTTTCATGGAAACGAATAGCACGACCATTACGACTAGCAATAACAACATCACGATCGCCATTCGTCATACAGACCTGAATCAAGCCATCATCTTCACGAAGTTCGATAGCATTAACACCTTTTTGACGTGGACGTGAATAAGCTTCAAGTAGTGTTTTCTTGATAACACCCTTACGTGTACAAAACAACAGGTAGTGAGAACTGATAAATTCCATATCAGTCGTCAAATTCTTGACACGAATGAATGCATTAACCTTGTCATCGGATTCAATATTCAATATATTTTGAATAGCACGACCCTTAGAATTCTTAGCACCTTCCGGAATCTCATAAACCTTCAGCCAATAGCATTTACCTTTTGCCGTAAAGATAAGCAAAGTAGCATGCATTGAGGCCGGGTAAATATATTCCACAAAGTCAGCATCGCGTGTTTCAGAACCTTTAGCTCCTACACCGCCTCTTCCTTGAGCACGGAAGTCACTCAGTGGTGTACGCTTGATATACCCCATGTGGGAAATAGTAATGATCATCTCATCATCTGCGTAGAAATCTTCCGGATTCAATTCTTCTGAAGCATATACAATCTCAGTCTTACGTTCATCACCATATTTATCCTTAATTTCCTGAAGTTCATCTTTAATAACCTTCATACATAGATCATCATTTTCCAAGATTTGGTTTAAATAAGCAATCAATTTTTCAATCTCTTCATACTCAGCGCGCAATTTGTCTTGTTCCAAGCCAGTCAATTGACGGAGACGCATCTCCACAATAGCATTGGCCTGCAAATCCGATAAAGAGAAACGTTCTTTCAATCGATTTACAGCTTCATCCTTATTTTGTGAAGATTTAATAATAGCTATCACTTCATCAATATTATCAGATGCAATAATCAAACCTTCCAAAATATGTGCACGCTCTTCAGCTTTTTTCAAATCGAACTTTGTGCGACGGATAACCACCTCATGACGATGCTCCACGAAAGCCTTTATCAGATCTTTCAAGTTGAGCAGCCTTGGGCGACCATTGACCAAAGCAATATTATTAACACTGAACGAAGATTGCAAAGCCGTCATCTTGTAAAGTTTATTCAAAACAACGCTTGAATTAGCATCACGTTTAACGTCAACGACAATACGCATGCCCTGGCGGTCAGATTCATCATTGATATTCGAAATACCATCAATCCTCTTTTCATTAACCAGATCGGCTATGTATTTTATAAGCTCTGCCTTATTAACGCCATAAGGGATTGAAGTAATAATCACTTTTTCATGATTATTTTCCGTTTCAATCTCAGCATTACCTCTGATAACAATACGTCCACGACCTGTTTCAAAAGCCTCTTTCACGCCAGCATAACCATAGATAGTAGCGCCTGTTGGAAAATCAGGAGCCTTTACATACTTCATCAGATCGGGAACCTCAATTTCTCCATGGGCATCAATATAAGCCATACAACCATCCAACACTTCACTTAAATTATGTGTTGGCATGTTCGTTGCCATACCTACTGCAATACCGGAAGCACCATTCACTAACAGATTAGGAATTCGTGTTGGCAGTACAACAGGTTCTTGCAAAGTATCGTCAAAGTTTGGCATGAAATCTACAGTATCCTTATCTATATCGCGAAGCATCTCTTCAGCAAGTTTACTCAATCTTGCCTCAGTATAACGCATAGCCGCCGGACTATCTCCATCCACGGAACCAAAGTTTCCCTGTCCATCAACCAGCGGATAACGCATTGCCCATGTCTGAGCCATACGAACCATTGCAAAATAAACAGATGAATCGCCATGAGGATGATATTTACCTAAAACTTCACCAACAATTCTTGCAGATTTCTTATAAGGTTTGTCGGACGTGTTTCCCAGTTCATTCATTCCAAACAATATTCGACGATGGACCGGTTTAAAACCATCCCTAACATCCGGAAGGGCACGAGCAACAATGACCGACATTGAATAATCAATATAGGCCGACTTCATTTCCTCCTCGATGTTAATCTTAATAATTCTGTCTTGATCAACCATTTAGTCTTATTTTTAATACACTCAATATCACACTTTCAAAAAAGTGCACTAAGGTACGCTTTTTTCCGCATACTACTAAAGTTTTCTCTTGAAATTTTAGTTCTTTGCCCTTTTACTGGTTTATTAAAGAATAATGGCACGATATTTGTTAGTTTTATGAAAAGAGTTTATTATTTTTGCAGGGACACAAGTATAACATATGAAAAATAACTATTCAGTCAGACTATTGGATGTAATAGAATTTAGTCGTGAAGAAGCTCAAAGGCTTCAAAGCAGCTATATAGGGCCGGAACACTTAATGCTTGGTATCATTCGTGAAGGGACAGGCAAAGCCATACAAGCTCTTACCGATTTACATATTGATGGACAAGACCTCAAACGAAAAATCGAGAAAGAAATCAAAAACACGAATGATAATTCAACTCCGAATGAGATTTCAATTACCCAGACGACAGAACGTGTTTTGCGTATGAGCATGTTAGAATCTCGCCTTTTCAAAATGAAAGAAACCGATAGTGAACATCTTCTTTTGGCAATACTTAAAGAGGGCTACAACATTGCAGCCAAGATATTAAATGAAGAAGGAATAAATTATCGCAGTGTTTATAACTATTTAATCAGTGGAACAAATTTAGAACGTATGGAAGACAATATCAATGATAAAAATCAGGAAGATTTAGAAGAATTCACCGCAGGCTATACCGACGATGAAGAGGATGACGATGACGATTACGCTTTGCATCGTAACGATTCACATTCGAACAGCAGTAATGCTTCGCAGCCTAAATCACCTAACGATACTCCCGTACTCGACAATTTCGGAACCGACATGACACGTGCGGCAGCTGAAAACCGTCTTGACCCAATTGTAGGACGAGAAAAAGAAATTGAACGCCTCGCTCAGATATTGAGTAGAAGGAAAAAGAACAACCCTGTATTAATTGGTGAACCAGGCGTTGGTAAATCGGCTATCGTTGAAGGACTGGCCTTAAGGATTGTACAGAGGAAAGTATCACGCATCTTGTTCGACAAACGAGTGATAAGTCTCGATATGGCCTCTATTGTTGCAGGTACAAAATATCGTGGACAATTCGAGGAACGTATCAAAGCCATCCTCAATGAGTTATCAAAGAACCCGAACATCATCTTGTTTATTGATGAGATACACACCATTGTTGGAGCCGGTTCGGCTTCAGGCTCAATGGATGCTGCCAATATGCTAAAGCCGGCACTGGCCAGAGGCGAGATACAGTGTATCGGAGCAACGACTCTTGATGAATACAGAAAGAATATTGAAAAGGATGGCGCCCTCGAACGCCGTTTTCAAAAGATCATCGTCGATCCGACTACTGCCGAAGAGACTTTGCAGATTCTAAATAACATCAAGGACCGCTATGAGGAACATCATAATGTCATTTATACGCCCGAAGCTCTCAAGGCATGCGTAAAACTGACTGAACGCTATATCAGTGACCGCAATTTTCCAGATAAAGCCATCGATGCTCTCGACGAAGCAGGCTCTCGCGTACATATATCTAACATTATAGTACCAAAGAGCATTGAAGAGCTAGAAGCCAAAATCGAGGCAACAAAGAATGAAAAACTGTCAGCTGTCAAATCACAAAATTTCGAGCTGGCAGCCAGCTTTCGCGATAAGGAGCGCCAATATCTATTGCAACTCGAAGCAGCCAAGAATAAATGGGAACAGGAACTGCAAGAACATCGCGAAACAGTGGACGAAGATAAAGTAGCCGAAGTTGTTGCTATGATGTCAGGCGTCCCGGTTCAGCGTATTGCTAAAGCAGAAAATCAAAAACTACTTGAGATGGGTGACGTACTGAAGCAGAAAGTTGTGGGTCAGGATGATGCCATTCAGAAGGTAGTCAAAGCAATACAGCGCAACCGCGTCGGACTAAAAGATCCAAACAAGCCTATCGGTACTTTCATGTTCCTCGGTCCGACTGGTGTCGGCAAAACTTACCTTGCTAAGAAGCTGGCCGAGTATCTGTTTGACTCGTCGGATGCATTGATCCGCATCGATATGAGTGAATATCTGGAGAAGTTTGCCGTGTCACGACTGATTGGTGCGCCTCCGGGATATGTTGGCTACGAAGAAGGCGGACAATTAACCGAGAAGGTGCGCCACAAACCATACTCCGTCGTATTGCTTGACGAGATTGAGAAGGCTCATCCCGACGTATTCAACCTGTTGCTTCAGGTGTTGGATGAAGGACGCCTGACAGACAGTCTAGGACGTCAGATCGATTTCAAAAATACGATTCTGATCATGACATCCAACATTGGTACACGTCAGCTGAAAGATTTCGGACGAGGTATCGGTTTTAGTTCCGAAATGGGGGGCGATGTAGACAAAGATTTTTCGCGCAGCGTAATCCAAAAGGCACTGAACAAGGCGTTTGCACCAGAGTTTCTAAACCGTGTGGACGACATTATCATGTTTGATCAATTGGACAAGGATGCCATTCACAAGATTATCGATATTGAACTGGCAGGCGTTTATAAGCGTGTGGCCGATTTAGGTTACAAACTCGAACTAACTAATGCTGCCAAAGACTTCATTGCCAGCAAAGGCTACGATGTACAGTTCGGCGCCCGTCCGCTGAAACGAGCCATTCAAAAATATGTTGAAGACGAAATGGCAGAAATGATTATTCGCGCTTCCATCGGCGAAGGCGATGTCATCGTTGTCGATTACGACACCACAAATGCCAAGATCGTATCAAGCATACGAAAGAGTGAAATCGATGCTCCTACCGATGTCGAACCGCAGCCATCGACTGAGCGAGAAAAGAAGTAACTACAAGCATTTAAATATTTGTAAGGCTTGAATCATTTGGTAAGAATACCAAAGATTCAAGTCTTTTTTATATAGCACCGATAACAGTGTTACTCATCATCGACATACAGCGTTGCCCTCGATCGATACACAGCATTACGTCGCATCATGACGCAAAACCCAATCTCAAAGACAAACCGATATGCCATAATGTCACCCTTCCGACAATTTTGCCATCATCAATGATTTATTTCTAAAATGGCACTCATTTTGCATAAATACAAACGTATGTTGAATAATAATTTAAAAACAGTATAAATCATGAGTACTAAACAAGGAAACATTGGTGTCACTAGTCAGGACATCTTCCCTATCATTAAAAAATTCTTGTATAGCGACCACGATATATTTCTTCGTGAGTTGGTTTCAAACGCAGTCGATGCAACACAAAAGCTGAAGACGCTCGCATCAGTCGGCGAATTCAAGGGAGAAATGGGCGACCTCAACATCCATGTCAGCTTCGACAACGACACGATAAAAGTGTCCGACAGAGGCATCGGCATGACAGCCGAGGAGATCGACAAATACATCAACCAGATTGCTTTCTCAGGCGCCGAAGAGTTCCTTGAGAAATATAAGAACGACGCCGCTTCGATCATCGGCCACTTTGGTCTGGGATTCTACTCTTCGTTCATGGTATCGAAGAAAGTCGAAATCGTCACCAAATCGTACAAGGAAGGCGCCGTTGCCATGAAATGGAGCTGTGACGGCACGCCGGAGTATACGCTCGAAGAGGTCGAAAAAGCCGACCGTGGAACAGACATCATCCTTCATATCGATGATGAGAACAAGGACTTCCTGAACCGCGACAAACTCAACGCTTTACTCACCAAATATTGCCACTATCTACCCGTACCTATTGTTTTTGGCAAAAAGCAAAAGTGGGATAAAGATAAATATGTAGACACCGACGAAGACAACATCATCAACGATATTCACCCAATGTGGGTTCGCAAGCCTGCCGACCTGAAGGATGAGGACTACAAGAAGTTCTACCATGAACTCTATCCCATGGCTGACGATCCGCTGTTCTGGATTCACCTGAACGTGGACTATCCGTTCCATCTGACCGGTATCCTCTATTTTCCGCGCATCAAGAGCAATCTCGACCTCAACCGCAACAAGATTCAACTTTACTGCAACCAGGTGTTTGTAACCGACTCAGTTGAAGGCATCGTTCCTGAATTCCTGACGCTGCTGCACGGTGTACTCGACTCGCCGGATATTCCGCTGAACGTATCGCGTTCGTACCTGCAGAGCGACCAGAATGTGAAGAAAATCTCAGCTCATATCACAAAGAAGGTAGCCGACCGTCTTGAAGATATCTTCAAGACCGACCGCAAGCAGTACGAAGAGAAATGGGACAGTTTGAAACTCTTCATCCAATACGGCATGTTGAGCGACGAAAAGTTCTACGACCGCGCTACGAAGTTCGCATTGCTAAAAGATGTCGAAGGCAAATACTTCACCTTCGACGAATATAAAACCTTGGTTTCGACCAACCAGACCGATAAGGACAACACGCTGATCTACCTCTATACAAACAATGTCAACGAACAGTACAGCTACATCCAGGCAGCCAAAGACAAGGGTTACAGCGTATTGATCATGGATGGTCAACTGGATATGCCATCGGTAAGTCAGTTGGAGCAGAAGAACGAAAAACTGAGCTTCGTACGTGTCGACAGCGATACTATCGACAATCTGATCCGCAAGAACGACACCAACCAGGTTTCGTTGAACGAAGACCAGAAGCAAGCTCTTCAGGAAATGTTCAAGAGCCAGCTGCCGAAGATTGACAAGACCGACTTCTATGTTTCATTCGAAGCACTGGGCGCCGAAGCCAATCCGGTAATGCTTACACTGGGCGAATACATGCGCCGTATGCGCGAAATGTCAGCCTTGCAACCGGGTATGGCGTTCTATGGCGAGATGCCTGACAACTACAATCTTGTTGTCAACACCGACCACGAATTGGTAAAGAAGCTGCTTGCTGACGAAGAGCAAGCTTGCAACGAACAGTTGAAGCCGATAGCCGACGACCTGAAAGGTTGGAAAGCACGCCAGTCAGACCTGCGTGAAACTCAAAACAAGAAGAAGGAAGAGGAAATCACGTCTGAAGAAAAAGAAGACATGACCAACACGAACAAGAAGGTAGATGAGCTGGTTGCACAACGCGACAAAATCATTGCCGATTATGCCGGAAGTAACAAGCTGGTAAGTCAACTGATTGATCTCGCTCTGCTTGCTAACGGATTACTCAAAGGCGAAGCTTTGAGCAAATTTATCAAACGGAGCGTTCAGATGATAGGCTAACATCGTTTTTTCAATTATATAATGCAACCCCTTGGCAAAAGTATTTGTCAAGGGGTTTCTTTTTTCACTGCGTATCTAGAGATTTTATGGCTCCAATGTGCAAAGTACGGGAAATAACAACTATTTTTGCTTCAAAAGTAACACAGAATACATCTACATGAAAAGAATAGCTGCATTTATCATATCATTCACCCTTCTGATTATTGCGACAGCATCCGGACAGACTGTCGGACTCGTTCTAAGCGGCGGTGGCGCGAAAGGAGCTGCACATATTGGCGTGATCAAGGCACTGGAAGAGAACAATATACCGATCGATTACGTCACCGGCACATCGGCAGGTGCTATCGTTGGAAGTCTCTACGCTATGGGATACACGCCGGAGGAGATGGTGCAACTGATGCTTTCGGAAGAGTTCAGCTATTGGCAGACGGGAACCGTCGAGAACGAATATCAATATTACTTTACTCGCCCCGACCCAACTCCACAGTTCGGACACTTTTCTATAGATATGACCGATTCTTTGCAGGTCAAGGCCAACTTTCTCCCGCAAAGTCTCATCAATCCAATTCAGATGAATCAGGCATTTATGGCTCTGTTTTCTCAAGCAGCCGCCAAAGCTGTTTGGAATTTCGACAATCTGTTCGTCCCGTTCCGCTGCGTCGCTTCCGATGTTTACGGCAAGAAACCTATCATCTTCAAGAACGGCGATCTGGGCGATGCCGTCCGTGCATCCATGACTTTCCCATTCTTCTTCCAGCCAATATGGCGCGACAGTGTGCCTTTGTTCGATGGCGGAATCTACGACAACTTCCCTGTCGGACCGATGCGTGATGCCTTTCATCCCGACTTCATCTTCGGTTCATCCGTATCAGGCGGCAACAATAAGCCGTCGTCAAACATATATAATCAGGTAGAATCAATGATCATGCAAAAAACCGATTATGATGTTCCCGACGAAGAAGGCATCATGCTCAAGTTTAGCTTTCCCAACGTCTCGCTGCTCGACTTTCAAAAGTCACGCGAACTCATGGACATCGGCTACAAACGCACGATGCAGATGATGGATTCCATCAAAGCTCGTATTCCGCGCCGCGTGGAACTAAGCGAAGTCAACGCTCGCCGCAAAGCCTACAGAGACAGTCTTCCTCCGCTAATCTTTCACAATATCTACGTCACAGGCATGAATGATGCGCAACGCAAATACATTGAGGCACAATTGCATCGCGACGTCAACAAGGACTTTACGATGGAAGACTTCAAACGAGCCTATTTCAAGATGCTCACTTACTCAAAAATCAAGGAAATCATGCCGCATGCTGTCTACAATTGGAAAGAGAAGAAATTCGATCTCTACCTAGATGTAAAGATGCGTGAAGAAGTGAAAGTAGGCTTCGGTGGCAACATTTCATCTTACCAGGCTAACCAGCTATTTCTAGGCGTCGGTTACCAATATTTAGGATACTATGCAGCTGACGTCAATGCCAACTTCCAAGTGGGCAACTCTTTCAGTGGAATTTTGCTCAACGGCCGTGTATATCTGCCGACGCGTATTCCGACTTATCTGAATATGCAAGGCGTTTTCTCTGACCGACGTTTTTCCGAAAGTCAATCGCTGTTCTACGAAGATGTACTTCCGGCTTTTATCCGCCAGAAAGAACTATATACAAAACTGAAACTTGGCTTTCCTTTCTTAAATAGAGCCAAAGCCGAAATCGGTCTTGCTTACGGACATCTGAACGACGACTACTTCCAGACTTCCAATATGACCTTTTCGAATGCTTCCTCGGATCGCAGCTGGTACAATCTCTTTAGTGGATCGCTTAGCATAGATCAAAACTCATTGAATTATATTCTTTATCCGACTTCCGGCAAAAAGCACACACTGACAGCACAGTACGTCACTGGTAACGAACACTTCGCCCCTTCTCCAACGACGTATGCCAATTACGCCAACGAAACGCATACACACAGTTGGCTGCAAATGAAAGGCGAAATGCAACATTACTATAATTTATCATCTCATCTGAATCTGGGTCTGTTGGGCGAAGTAGTCATTTCAAGCAAGAACCTGATGAGAAACTACACAGCCTCTGTTCTTCAAGCTCCGGCGTTCACTCCTACCATTCACAGTAAAATCGTATTCAACGAGGCATTCCGTGCCAATCAATATGCAGCCTTTGGTGTCTCACCTGTCGTCAAGCTCAGCAAACTGCTCCATTTCCGTGTAGACATGTATGGTTTTGCCCCTCTCTATGAAATCGAAAAAGAAGAGATCACAAACAATAACCTCTATACGGCCATTCCATTCTATGGCAAATTCTTGCAATCGTTTAAATATATGGGTGAAGCAGCATTAGTTCTTCAGTTGCCATTTGCGACTATCAGTCTTTATGGAAACGGATATAGTTATCCATCTAAGAACTTTAACTTTGGCATCAATATCGGATACCTCATCTTCAACCCCAAAATGATAGATTAGTAGAAAAAAACAGAAAAAACATTTGCATTAATCAAAGGAAGTAGTACCTTTGCACTCGCTTATTAAAAGCTTTTGGCTCCATGGCTCAACTGAATAGAGCATCTGACTACGGATCAGAAGGTTGTAGGTTTGAATCCTACTGGAGTCACTCAAGTGACAAACTTATTAAAATAAATGGCTCATTAGCTCAACTGAATAGAGCATCTGACTACGGATCAGAAGGTTGTAGGTTTGAATCCTACATGAGTCACTCCTACTTAAAAAAGTATATACTTTTGCATATAGAAAGTATATACTTTTGGTATATGAAAGTATATACTTTTAATCTCAAAAGTATATACTTTTTTTTCTAAAACATATATGTTTTGAAAACAGCATCAATAAACCCATTACAGAAAGGAATCAAGTATGAAAAAAGTATATGTATTATTAGCCGAAGGATTCGAAACAGTTGAGGCCCTGACTCCCGTGGATATATGTAAAAGAAGTAAGATAATCGATGTCGAAACCGTTTCTATAACAGAAAACGAATATGTTACTTCTTCTCATGGTGTAACCGTTAAAGCCAATCAAACATGGAATATATCACATCTTGAAGATGGTGATTTACTTGTTTTGCCTGGAGGCTTCCCTGGGTACACAAATCTAGCTGGTTCCAAAGAGGTTGGTCAAATTGTCAAATATTATCTTGAACATGACAAATATGTAGCCGCCATTTGCGGAGCACCTGTCGTTCTGGCTGCAAACGGATTGGCCAAAGGATGCCGCATCACTTGTCATCACAGCGTAGTCGACAAAATGCAGGATTACCATTATACCGGCGAAAAAGTAACCATCGATGGTCGACTCATCACTGGCATTGGTGCTGGTCGTTCATTCGATTTTGCACTGGCTTTTCTTGAGGTTTTATCTGATAAGGGAACCATTGAACGCTTAAAAAAAGGATTAGAATTAATCAAACAATAATTCAAACGAAATGATTAAAGCCGTATTTTTTGATATCGATGGAACCTTGGTGAGTTTCCATACACATGAAGTTCCACCATCGGCCGTCGAAGCACTCGATATTTTACGTAGCAAAGGGATCAAAGTTTTTATATCGAGTGGTCGACACATCAGTTCCATCAACAATTTGGATAATTTACAGTTCGATGGATATGTAACACTTAACGGCGGCATTGTTCTAACCGACAATCAAACAATTTACAAGCATCACATTGAAGACAGCGATATAGAAGCCGTTATCCGCTATCAGGAAAAACATCCTTTTCCCTGCGGATATGTCATGCAGGATAAAATATTCATGAACTATGTCAATGAATCCGTCCTCTCAATCTATCACATGCTCAATTTTCCAGCGCCTCCCATTTATCCCGACAAAAAAGTACTAGGCAACAAAGTTTACCAACTAATCGCCTTTTTCACGACAGAAAACGAAAAACCGATTATGGAAAACCTTCCTCATTGTATAGCCACAAGATGGAACCCTTTATTCTCGGACGTTGTACCCCAAGGAATAAACAAAGGCATAGGTTTACAGAAAATGCTAGAATACTATCACATAAGGAAGGAAGAATGTATGGCTTTTGGTGATGGCGGAAATGATATTCCCATGCTTCGTTATGCAGGTATTGGTGTCGCTTTAGGAGGAGTCGATCAGGAGGTGATGGATGCTGCTGATTATGTTACAACAACGGTAGACGACAACGGAGTCTACAAAGCATTAAAACATTTCAATATCATTTAAATACAGGTATATACAATAACATTTCAGTCTCATCATAAATACAAAATAAACTATCAATAGATTAAATAAGCATAAAAACAGATATAAATAACATGTTGTAAAGCATAATTTTAAAACATAATCTGTATCTTTGCATCAGATAAAGAGAGAAAAGTGTTTAGAATATTTATTAATGAGTTCTTCAAGGGTGAGGAACGTAAAAAATGAAAGTTATGATTTTAGTAGACAATGAAAAAAGAATGCGCGATTTAGCTATGCTGAAATATCAAGCAGCACGTTACAAATCTGTTGGTAATGGATCGATGAGCCAGCAGCTTAATGCAGAAATTCGTCGAATAATGGCTTTGAAGAGCCAAACCCCAAAGAACTAATCCTTTACACCACAACATTGAGGACCATCAACGCAAAAATAAGAGGCGTTGAGTGGCCTTTTTCATTTTAAAAAGGTTACTCCGAATGACTTATAAAATAAGGTTAGACTAAAAAATGATACAAATGCTGATAAAACACTACCGTAGATAATAGAGATTATACAATTGTGACATTTAGTCCACTACTACCTGTTTTTACTATTTACATTATCCATCAAAAAAAGTATTTATTCCATAACCTGCTATTCTGTTATAAAACAGTAAGATGAATTTACTAATTCGAATAAAAAATAAACGATATCAAAATATTGAGCTGTATACGTAACATATTCAAGATATTGTTTTATTATAATATTCGTCGTCTCCACTAACAACAATAGCCACCCTCAATTCTCATATAAATTGTTTTTATCAATAAAAAGTATTGTCTTTGCAGGTAAAGGGTTATATTTGCAAAACAAAAAAAACGAATCAAACGATGAGCTTTATTGATAAACTAAACTTTAATCACCATCCGAAATCGGGTGCAGTGGATTTGCTGAAATATATTGGCCCCGGATTGCTTGTTACCATCGGATTCATCGATCCTGGCAATTGGGCAAGCAATCTGGCTGCAGGTTCGGAGTTCGGATATGGATTACTTTGGATTGTTACTTTCTCTTCAATCATTCTTATTATCATCCAGCATAATGTGGCGCATCTAGGCATTGTTACTGGTTTGTGCCTTTCGGAAGCTGTCAACAAATATATTCCTCATAAAATAGGATATCCAATATTGGGAACAGCTATGCTTGCCAGCATATCGACGGCTCTCGCCGAGATTTTGGGTGGTGCTATTGCACTGCAAATGCTGTTCAGTATTCCACTCAAAGCTGGTGCCGTAATTGTCACAATCGTCTGTCTTGCGATGCTACTTAGCAATACATACAGCAAAATTGAACGATGGATCATCACGTTCGTGTCAATCATAGGACTGTCGTTTCTATACGAACTGATGTTAGTTGACGTCGATTGGGGAACGGCTGTGCAAAGCTGGGTCAAACCTTCTTTCCCGGCCAATTCCACACTGGTCATCATGAGTGTACTAGGAGCCGTCGTAATGCCGCATAACCTATTCCTTCATTCTGAAGTAATACAGAGCCGGGAATGGAACTTGGAAGATGATACAACAATCAAAAAACAACTCAAATTTGAGGTTTTCGATACGATTTTTTCCATGACCATCGGCTGGGCCATTAATTCAGCTATGGTTATTCTGGCTGCTTCCACCTTCTTTAAAAATCATACAGTGGTCACAGAAATTGAACAGGCACAAGAAATGCTGGTACCTTTAGTTGGCGGTAATGCAGGGACGATCTTCGCCGCGGCGTTGCTGTTAGCAGGCGTTTCGTCGACCATCACTTGTGGCATTGCAGGCGCTTCGATCTTCGCGGGATTCTTTGGTGAAGCTTATCACCACAAGGATCTGCACTCAAAAATAGGTATATTAACGTCGTTCATACCTGCATTGATTCTCATCTTCTTTATTGACAATCCACTCAAAGGGCTACTTGTTTCGCAGATGTTACTGAGTGTTCAGCTCCCTATTACCATTTTCACGCAAGTCTATCTTACATCGAATAGCACAGTCATGGGCAAATACGTGAACAGCACAGGAATGAAAATACTACTCTTTGGGTTAGGAATTGCTATCACAGCACTAAACATCGCTTTAGTAATCGATCTTTTGTAAAAGATTGCGTAAACTTTAGAAATTGATTCGGGCTGAGAAGCGGATGCCGCGTTTCTGAATGCCCGGATGACTCAGGTAATTCATACGCCAAACATAGTCGAGACGCAGGAAACGAAAGATATTCTCGATACCGATGCCAGCTTCCACATAAGGATGATTGGCGAAAGTGTAGGAGTTTTCGGGGAACTGATACAATCCGGTGTGATCGACACCGGAAATCATCGGGTTGTTCTTGTCGGACAAGCTGCCGCCCATTCCACGACACGAGAATACTTCGCGCCATTTGAGCTTCTTGATCAAAGGCAGACGATTTAGCAGATTTCCATTAAGATAATAGGTCACATCCCAGAAATAATACTGGTCGCTTAGGAATTCCATCGCATTCATATTTGTGAGCTGTTCGGGCTGAATCGTATATGACAAGTTCACATTAGGGAGAACCAACAGTGGATAAGGCACCTTGCTCCATACCTTGCCTGCTTTGGTAATCACATCCAAATAGCCGAAAGCTGAAAACCAGAAACGCTTCTGCATACCGATATCTGTACGCTGATAATCGTATGATGAACCTAGAAAGTCCTTAACTGCCATCACATGACTTACATTAAGAATCAATGCATCAAAAGTAATTGGATAACGGATATTTCGTGTCTGGTAAAACTTTTCATTTTTTGCATAGCGCACCTTAAGCTCCAATTCGCTCATGTCATAACGACGTATAGGTGAAAACGTTCCATCCGACTCAAAACGATTGAACGCTGCATATTTTGTAGAATATTCGAGGCGGTTGCGAACAGCTGCGCCATAAGCCCAGCCGTTATAGTGTTCGTGATAATACGACAGTTCGGCATTACGCAGATATGTCACGCGCGAATCGTTCTGCCTTTTCCACGCCAGGAACATGTTATCTTTCGTTGCATAAATGTAATTCTGTCCGAGTTCATTGATATCGTACATGTATTCAAAACGGATCGAGTTGAGCGGAAACTCCTTGCGGTAGGTTTTACGATCGTTGAAAGAGTATTCCACCAAGCCGTCGTACTTAAGTTTCTTGTCCTCCGCACCATAAGCCACGTAGGTATCAAAAAACAGGTTCTTGCTGAATGCCGTTGTCGTTGTGCCGCCAACACGGAAGCGCGTGCCTTCGAGCGAGTTGTAGCTCACGGCAGTATTAGCCGGACCAAACTCAAACTTGCTCTTTGACTTGTCAGTGCTAGTAGGAATATAACCTGATGTAAGGATAGACACAACCTTCTCGGTGACATAAAAAATCGGCACCGATCGAAACTTTGCCATTAATTGCTCAACAGTATTAGGATTTCGTTTGATAGCATCTTCAGGACGTGTGGATTTCCAAAAATCTTCGTTCCTGTGATAAGCTTCCTTTGTAGAAATAACAGGAGCACTCACGTCAAAAACATTTGCCAGATTGCCTACAGGCGGATCGAACGACTGTTTGGAATAGATACTTAAACGCCTTGCATACATACCTTTAGATTTCTCACTTAGCTTAAAATCAACAGTAATATCATCCTTGGTAATTATCCTTGTGCTGTCAGAGGCACGTTTGAAAGTCTGCTCGATCGTCATGCCGTAAACAAAGTTGAGGTTAATATTCTTCGGCACATTAAGAAGTACCTTCTGAATGAAATATGTCGAATCGAGCGACACATAAAGATGGCCAGTGAAGCCAAAGGTCTCGACATTGAACGGAACGAAACCTAGATCGACGCACTTTGTACCGTTCACCTGGAGCGTATCCAAAAGATAATACTTATAGTAGTTAGGGCCGATAGTCGAGATTGGACTCACGAAACGCATCAGCAACAGTGGAATATCGTTCTGGAATATATTCACTTCGCGAAAGACCTGGTCTAGTAGTTGCTTAATCCCGTCGCGAGAGAAAATCTCGTCGACACCGGCGGAGCGGTCACCCGAAACGATTCGTTTCTCGGATTTGGGTGATTTGCGATAATACACCATCTCAAGCTTCTCCTTCTCAGAAATGGGAAGGATGGTTTTATGATTGTCCAACGTGTCGACAAACTCAGCCATGAAATCGAACTTTCCGCGCTTCCCTGCCGGACGCACCTTCGGTTGATAATCGTTCATTGCAAAGGTCATTTTCTCATAGTGTTCATACTGAAAGTAATCATGCCTGAGCGGATCAAACTCGCCACGACGATCAATGACGTTCTTGATGAATGAAACTGCCGGATTTTCCTTTTTTGTATATTTCTGGTGCTTGGGTTTTATGACTACTTCATTCAGTGCTATACCTGAAGGAACCAGTTTTACGTGCATATTCGACATCTTTCCCGGCACTACACGAATCGTCTTCGTATCATATCCTAAATATGAAATCTCCAAATATCTTGCTTTCGTAGAAGTTATGAAACTAAAATTGCCGTTACCGTCAGTTGCTGTTCCAACAGTTGTTCCTTTAAAAATAATTGAAACGTAGGGTAAGCCTTCTCCTGTAATTGAGTCTGTAACACTACCTTTGAGTACAATGTTTTGTGCCTCAACTGAGCTGAATGCAAACAAAGCAAATATCAATAGAATTATTTTTTTCCACATTTTCTGTTCAAACTTAAAACCCTTATTCGAAACACCACTTAAAAAGCACGGCAAAATTACAACAGAAAAGTTTCTCTTTTTGTTCCAAAACGAATGGATTGTAGCCCATTTGTCAACAAATAGGCATGGAAATCATTTCTTTCATTATCTCTTAACCTTAAAATATTTTACATATATTTGTAGCCGAAGAATAGTATTAATCATCAAAAATTAATTGCAATACGATGAAAAATAGATTATTAAGTTTATTTTTGGCAGCAGGATTATCGTTGCCAATGCTGGCACAAAGCAATTATGTGCCGTCAAAAGACAATCTTGAAGCCAGAAAAGAGTTTCAAGACAACAAGTTCGGAATATTTCTTCATTATGGTATCTACAGCATGATGGCTGACGGCGAGTGGATCATGAACAACCGGAATATCAATTATAAGGAGTATGCCAAGCTAGCTGAAGGATTCTATCCTTCCAAGTTCAATGCAGCCGAATGGGTTTCGGCCATTAAAGCTTCAGGAGCCAAATACATCTGTATCACTACAAGACATCACGACGGATTTTCGATGTTCGACAGCAAAGTAACCGACTACACCGTCACAAAAGCCTCTCCTTTCAAACGCGATATCATCAAAGAGCTGGCCGACGAATGTCACAAGCAGGGCATCACGATCAACTTCTATTATTCGTTGCTGGACTGGCATCGTACAGACTATTATCCTTTAGGACGCACAGGTCTGAAGGTGGGCCGCGAGACGCACGGCGAATGGGCAACCTACAACCAGTTCATGAAAGACCAGCTGACTGAGCTACTGAGCAACTACGGTAAAGTAGGCGCCATCTGGTTTGACGGATGGTGGGATCAGGACCAGAATAAGTCGTTCGACTGGCATCTGCCTGAACTCTACAGCACAATCCATCAGATCCAACCAGCTTGCCTCATCGGCAACAATCATCATGAAACGCCGTTTGCAGGCGAGGACTTTCAGATGTTTGAACGTGATCTGCCGGGCGAGAACAACGCTGGATTATCCGGACAGGATATCAGCCAACTGCCTCTGGAGACTTGCGAAACAATGAACGGCATGTGGGGTTTCAGAATTACCGATCAGGATTACAAATCGACCAAGACGCTAGTTCGATATCTTGTAAATGCTGCCGGACGCAACGCCAACCTGCTGATGAACATCGGTCCGCAACCGAACGGTGAACTGCCGTCATTGGCTATCGAACGACTCAAAGAGATGGGCGAATGGATGAAAACCTACAGCGAAACCATCTACGGAACACGCGGAGGCATTGTGTCGCCACGCAACTGGGGCGTCACCACGCAAAAAGGCAACAAGCTGTACGTGCATATCATGGATCTGAAAGACACAGGATTATTCCTGCCAATCACGGCACAGAAAATAAAGAAAGCTGTTCTGTTCAAAGACAAGACTCCGATTAAGTTCATGCAGGACAAACAAGGTGTTGTTCTGAAACTGAATGAAGTTCCAAACGACATCGATTATGTAGTAGAACTGGATATGTAATTATTATTCTTCTTCGACCAATCCTTCCAAATAACGTTCGGGAGGCAATCCGATACGCTGCATTAGTCCAGCTAGTGCAGCGTATGTGGATTTATGATTTTCCCAATCAAGAAGTTCTATGTTCTTGATACAATCATAAGGAATAGAAATTTGAATATAAGGCAACAGTTCATTACCTGTAATATGATATGAAGCATCTTCCGGCGGGCAGAACTGCATCAGACGCCACTCCTTCTCCTTCTCATAACGAGAATCGACTATTTCCAAAGAGGCATTACACAACATCGAAAAAAATCGTGAATCAGTTTTAAAACCTGTGTGCTCTTCTGTGTAAAAGAATTTGTCATACTCCACATCTAGTTGAGAAATGAAATTATCAATACATTTTTCTGCATCATATTTACAACGAACTAAGTTACAATTTTCTGTTAGGCAATACTCCGCCAAGGCTTCATAATCTAAAGTAATTTTCATCAACAACGTGTCCTGCTCCAAATCATGAGGAAGTGAAGGCGTTTCATATAACGAACAGGCATACATTTCCATCTCTGGTCCGATTAGCATCTTTCGGCGATTGCGAAAAAATGGTATTTCTCTTTTACTATCTTCTTTCGAAATATAATGTATTTCTTCATAACGTTGGATAGAACGACGAAGAAGAGACAAACCATAATAGATTTTATCTTCAGAGAAAGCATACATCAGATTAGGTAATTGCAAACGCAACGACCTTGAGTTTGATACATTGGAAGCGTCCAAAAACGATTCTAATGTCAGATAAGAATATAACTCCATATTAAGTTTATTTTGCTTCAAATGTACATCTTAAATTCGAAATATTACTTACCTTTGTTAAATTAAAAATCAATTGAACAACTAACAATGAAACGTCGTGATTTCCTAAAAACAAGTGCAATAGCAGGAGCAACGTTATCCCTCAACTTCGACGGATTACATGCAGCACTGTCAACGAATTCCATTACTGTAGAAAAAGCACCAGATATGGTTGCCGTTATGGGCGGAGAACCCGAAGTAATGCTGGATAGAGCTTTATCAGCAATAGGCGGAATCGGAAAGTATATCAAGAGAGGACAAAAAGTAGTTATCAAACCAAACATTGGCTGGGATCGTACACCCGAACTAGCTGGAAACACCAATCCAAAACTGATTGGAGCATTGGTAAGAAAATGCATCCAGGCAGGAGCTTCGAAGGTGACTGTTTTTGATCACACATGTGATAACTGGCAGAAATGCTATGCAACAAGTGGAATAGCTGAAGCAGTTAAGAATGCCGGTGGAATTATTGTTCCGGCAAATGATGAAAAATATTACAAAGAAGTATCTCTCCCGAATGGGAAAAACTTAAAAAGAGCAAAGATTCATGAGGCGCTAATTGAAGCCGACGCATGGATTAATGTACCTGTGCTCAAAAATCATGGTGGAGCAAAACTGACCTGCGCCATGAAGAACTACATGGGCATTGTTTGGGACAGACGTGATTTTCATAAGAACGACCTGCAACAGTGCATCGCCGATGTCTGCTCTTGGCAAAAAAGACCTGTTTTGAACATTGTTGATGCTTATCGCATCATGTTCCAGAACGGACCACAAGGACAAAGTGCTGCCGATGTAGCTACACTCAAATCTTTGATTGTTTCGCCTGATATTATTGCCGTCGATACAGCATCGCTCAAGCTGTTCAATCAGGTTAAGAAGTTAGACCTGGCTGCTGTTTCACATATCAAAAATGGTGAAGAAATGCGTCTTGGAACATCAAATTTAAATGCTTTGAAAATCAAAAGAATTAAGATCTGATGAAACAAACGAATTATCTAAAAGGATTGCGAGTTCTGCTGGCAATCCTCTTTTTCATACCTATACTTTTATATTTTGTCGACTTTGCCAATCTTTTGCCGGAGTCAACACACTATTTACTTCACATTCAATTGATGCCAGCGGTTCTGGGCGGATTCATCGTAATAGTCATCGTTCAACTGCTGTTGGCCCTGTTTTTGGGACGGATCTACTGCTCCACCTTTTGTCCGGCAGGCGTTCTTCAAGACGTGATAAACAGAATATTTTGTATTGGAAAGAAAAAGAAAAAAGGAAGCCGACGCTTCAATTATCACAAGCCATACAACTGGCTGCGCTATTCGATTCTAGCTGTAACAGCGATTCTTGCCGTATTCGGAATAAGCGAGTTGTGCCTGTTACTGGATCCATACAGCAACTTCGGACGTATTGCAACGAATTTATTCAGACCGGTTGTAATGGGTGGCAACAATCTGTTGGCTGATCTGCTGATGAAGATGGACAACTATGCCGTCTATCATGTGACAATCACCACGGTTACAGCAGCCGGAATAACGGCGGGAGCTGTCGCGCTGATCGTATTCATCGTCATGGTTATCTTTCGCGGACGCTTATTCTGCAACACGATTTGTCCGGTCGGAACATTGCTGAGTCTGTTTTCACGCTACTCGCTGTTCCGCATTTCTTTTGACAGTAGTGCTTGCACCCACTGCGGCAACTGCGAACACACTTGTAAAGCAGAAGCTATCGACAGCAAAGCGATGACGGTTGATACTTCGCGCTGTGTAGACTGCTTCAACTGCACATCGTCTTGCCCAAAAGGCGGACTAAAATATCGTTTTCTGCCTAAAAGAAGCAAAGAAACGGCAACAGCCACAACGGCGGCTTGCAATAACAAAGTACAAGAAACAACGGCTAACGAGCAGAACAGCCGCCGAAACTTCCTGACAACGAGTGCAACGATCGCTGCATCGCTGCCGGTTATTTCTGTCATCGCTGCCGAAACAGGCAATAATAAGAAACAAGTTTCTCACGGAGAAGAGCATTGGTCGCCAACAACGCCTCCGGGATCAATCAGCCTGGCACGGTTCAAAGACAAATGCACAGGCTGCCAGATTTGTGTCGTACACTGTCCGACGCAAGTACTGAGACCAACAGGAATGGAGTATGGACTCGATTACATGCTCAAACCGAGGATGGCTTATATCAGCAGTTATTGCAACTACTCGTGTACGACCTGCTCGGATGTTTGTCCGGTCGGAGCCATCAAACCATTGACCAAGACAGAGAAAGAGACAACACAGATCGGTATAGCTACATTCTTCATCGACAGATGCGTGGTTAGCACCAAAGACCAAGACTGCGGCGCCTGCTCCGAACATTGTCCGACACAAGCTGTGCACATGGTCCCTTACAAAGGAACACTGACGATTCCGCAGGTCAATCCTGCACTGTGCATCGGTTGCGGCGGCTGCGAATCCATCTGTCCGGTTCGTCCGATGCGCGCCATTATGATCAAACCGAACGTGGTTCACAAGAAAGTAAACAAGCCGAAAGCACAACAGGAAAAGAAAGTTGAAGTTGACGATTTTGGCTTCTAGGAGAAGAATATCAAAAATTTCATTAAGGAAAAGGCTCTACCTGTGAAAGTAGAGCCTTTTATTCGTATCTTTGTGGCCATGAAATTTGAAGTACAGCACAACGATTCGATGTCGAATGCAAGGGCGGGCGTGATTACCACTGACCATGGAATTATTGAAACGCCTATTTTTATGCCTGTTGGAACGCAAGGCACGGTGAAAGGCGTGCATGTGCCCGAACTGAAAAACGACATCAAAGCGCAGATAATCTTAGGCAACACCTATCATCTGTATCTCCGCCCGGGAACGGGTATTCTGGAACAAGCCGGCGGCTTGCATAAGTTTAACTCCTGGGACAAACCCATCCTGACCGACAGCGGAGGATTTCAAGTCTTCTCGCTTTCAGAAAATCGAAAACTGCACGAAGAAGGTGCTGAATTCAGATCGCACATCGACGGATCTAAACATTTCTTCACGCCGGAAAAAGTGATGGACATTGAAAGAAGCATCGGGGCCGACATCATGATGGCTTTCGATGAATGTTGCCCAGGAACAGCCGAATACGACTATGCCCGAAAATCGCTGGAACTGACTGAACATTGGCTCGACCGGTGCTTGAAGCAATTCAATGCCACCGAACCCAAATATGGTTATTCACAAAGCCTCTTTCCTATCGTGCAAGGATGCGTATATCCCGATCTGCGCCGGCATGCTGCCGAGAATGTTGCCGAAAAGAATGCCGACGGAAATGCCATTGGCGGACTGGCTGTGGGAGAACCGACGGAAAAAATGTACGAAATGATTGAAATAGTAAACGAGATCCTGCCTAAAGACAAGCCCCGCTATCTGATGGGAGTCGGAACACCGGCCAATCTGCTCGAAGCTATCGAACGCGGAGTCGACATGTTCGATTGCATCATGCCTACACGCAACGGGCGCAACGGACAACTGTTTACACGCTTTGGCACAATCAATCTGCGCAACAAAAAATGGGAAAGCGACTTCTCGCCTATCGATGAAGATGCCAACTCATATGTAGATACACTCTACAGCAAAGCTTATCTGCATCATCTGATTAAAGCCAATGAACTTTTGGGATTGCAGATTGCCTCCATCCACAACCTGGCATTCTATCTGTGGCTCGTCAAAGAGTCACGGTTAAAAATTATGGATGACACGTTTACATCATGGAAAAGCAGCATGATCAAACAACTGTCGAACAGATTATAAGAATAGAGAGATGAAATTCAGATTGAAACATATATCAATAAAGCAGGTGATTCGCAAATTTATCGAAGAGATAAAATCCGGATTCAGAGCAATCAAGAGTTTCAGGCCCAAACACATATTCAAACATGCTGACGGGACGAACCGGTTGAAACTTTTGGATTTTTATATCATCAAACAATTTCTGGGCACATTTATCTTTTCTATCGCTTTGATCATTGCTATCTGTGTTGTGTTCGATATCAATGAAAAGATTGACAAGTTTCTTAATCCGGATGTACCATTGAAAGCTATCATTGTCAATTATTACATGAATTTCATACCCTATTTCATAAACATGCTTAGCCCGCTGTTTACGTTTATTGCTGTTATATTCTTCACTTCAAAACTGGCTGATAACTCAGAAATCATCGCCATGCTGTCCAACGGAATCAGTTTCCGCCGACTGATGCTCCCTTATTTCATTTCAGCTGCCATCATTGCACTGGGAACATTCGTGCTGAATGCCTACTTGATCCCACCATCCAACAAAATAAGAATTGACTTCCAAAACAAATATATCCGTAACAAAAAAACAGAGTATGTACGCGCAGCACAACTGGAAATAGAACCAGACGTATTTGCCTACTTCGACCGATACGATGCCAAAGCTGATATGGGATATCGTTTCTCGCTTGAGCACTTTAAAAACAAAAAACTTATATCGCGTTTGACCGCCAACTCCATCAAACATGATTCATTGTATCGATGGACGCTCAACGATTATATGATTCGCAACTTCAAAGGAATGCGTGAACAAATCGCGGAAGGTTCACGCTTGGATACGACGTTGACTGTTCTGCCATCGGATATTCTGATATCCAAAAATGATTGTGAAACACTGACATCACCTGAACTAGCCACTTATATCAAGAGGCAAAAACAAAGAGGCATTGGAAATATCCAAACATTCCAAATTGAATATCACAAACGATACGCATCCATCATGGCAGCATTCATCTTAACAACCATAGGTGTATCATTGTCATCCAGAAAAATAAAAGGAGGAATGGGAGTCAATATCGGTATTGGATTAGCCTTAAGTTTCTCCTATATTTTGTTCACAACAGTAACATCCACTTTTGCCATCAATGGAAACCTTAGCCCATGGTTAGCCGCATGGATACCGAACATAATATATTCATTTATTGCTATTTATCTCTATTTCAAAGCTCCCCGCTAAACGACCTATATTAAAATTAGAACATAAAACAAAGAAAAAAAGTATTAGCCATACACAACATCTTCCTATTGTTTTTGTTTTAAAAGTATGTTGTCATGGACAACAAGATTGAGAGAACGAATTCATATACATTATTATTAATTATAAAAGTTGAATAACAAAATGAAAAAGAATTTACTATTCTTATTTGCTTTGATCTGTGCCACGAGTCTTTTTACTTCTTGTGGTGATGACGATGATAATGGCTGGAAAGATATTCCATCCAGTATTTCTTCAAGTAATGTGACCATGTCATTGAACGGTGGAACCATTTCTGGAGCAACAGCAAGTTTACAAGTTGAGAGTGGAGATGCAGGTGTATTAACTTTGAATAATTTATTATACAAACATGCATCTGTTCCTGTGAATGTTACACTGACAAAAATCAGTGAAGGTTCATACGACTTCGAAGGCAGCACGAACATCGACGGAACAACAAAAGCCGATGATCTGGGCCTAACGATAAATGTAAAAGGGAATGTAACTACAGCAGGCAAACTGACTGTTACGGTAACGACTTCAGGTTGGGGTTCAATCTCCAATGTATTCTCGGGCGATAGCCTGAATGTCACCTATGACGGAACAGCCAACAATACCTTCCCTGTTACACTGCTGACAACTGCTAAAGGTAAAGCCAGTCTACTATTCAGCAAGATCCCGAATGTAGCCAACAATGCTACAGCAGAAGTTACTGTTACAGAAAGTGGAGACAGCTACAAATTGGAAGGAACCAGTACTTTGGATGGTGGATTCACAGTTAAGATAACTGGTACAGCAACAAAGACATTACTTACTTTGGCTGTAACAACTTCAGGATATGGAACACTCAACAAATCATACACTGCCAGCGACAACACCATTACTTATGATGGCGCTGCTTTAACGAGTGGTTATGTTTCATTGAAAGCTACTTCTGAAACATCCGGAACAATCAGCATCAGTGGCGTTATTCCTGGTCCAAGCAACGTAACATCAGTAGATATTCCGAACTGTACAATCAAAGAAGTTAGCGATGGTTCATACACAGTCAGCGGTTCATCAAAGACAAGCGCATACGAACTTTCGTTCAACGGCACAATCACCAACAAGAAATTGAATGGTGCCATCACATATAAAATCCTATCATCTATTGTTGGTACATGGAAACCTAAAGTAACAACTGCAGGTGCTGCATCCATCTTCAATTTCACTTCCAAGAACGGATACGTTACTTTCTCCGATAGTATTATTAATATGCTTCCATCTGCTCTGAAGCCATATATTGTAAAACAAATGCCAGATGCTGCATTCAAACAAGTTATCCAAGGATTACTTGCACAATATGTTCCATATCTCACTTCTGTCCAATACACCGAAGGAGGCGATGTAAATCTTACATTTGTGAAACTGAATGCGACAACACCAACTACATTGAATGGATTTCTTCACTACTATATCCAAAATAATCAAGTATTCTTCGTTATTGATATTCAGAAAGCAATAACGTTGATTCCGAAGACAAAAGCATGGGATCCAAATACAGCACTTACTGATGGTGTTCCTTTGACATTCACAATAAGCAACGGTGTAATGCAGATCGTTTTAACTCAAGAAGTTGCAACAGGTGTACTTGGTTTAGTCAATCAATTGCTTCCGATGGTCGGTTCAATGATGGGCAGTAAAGCAGCTATGATTACAACAATCTTTAGTAACGTGAACTCAATCATGAACGAATGTACTTCATTCGAAGCAGGGTTGATCATGGTAAAACAATAATAACGTCGTAGGATTTCATTTCTTACAGATATTATACATCATACGCGTGCGATAGAAAATAAAATTCTATCGCACGTTTTTTTTAACACTATACTTTAATCACTTCCCATATGTAATCGTAATTTTGCGTAACAAATAAAAGTTCTTGTTTTGAGAAAAAAGTGAATAAACGCATACGATTCATATATACCTTTATCCTATTATGCACCTTTGGGCACTTAAATGCTCAAACAAATATGTTGTCTTTAGCACACGACAGCACACTTACTAAAGAATCGCCGCAATGGATGTCATTTCAAGATAAAGTAAACAAGATCATCAGTAAGCGATCATTTCAAATGACATATGTAGGCGTGCCTCTCATTATTGGCGGCCTGATTGTAAAGGAAGAAGACGACCATTTTCGAAACTTGCGTAATTCATACATTCCGGATTTCAAGAATCATTATGACGACTATCTGCAATATTCACCTGCAGTCGCCATGCTGGCCCTAAAAGCATGTGGCGTTGAGGGACGAAGTTCATGGGGACGGATGTTGATGTCTGATCTTTTTTCAGTGGGACTCATGGCAGCTTCCGTCAACTCAACCAAATATACGATGAAAGTACCCCGTCCCGACGGTTCAACACGCAATTCTTTTCCTTCGGGTCATACGGCTACCGCATTCATGCTGGCGACTATGCTTCATAAAGAGTATGGGCTGACGCAAAGCCCGTGGTACAGTATCGGCGGATATTCAGCTGCGGCAGCCACAGCTGTTACACGAATCATGAACAACCGACATTGGCTTTCGGACATTATGGTTGGTGCAGGCATCGGAATTCTTTCAACTGAAATGGGATATCTGTTTGCAGACTTGATTTTCAAAGATAGAGGACTACGCCATGATTTATTAAGTTACAACAATTTTGATTATAAGCGTCCTCCATCGTTCTTCGGACTATCCATGGGATTCAATCTGATGCCGACACATTTTAATCTCTCTCCGGAAATAGAACTAAAAGCCTCTCCCGGAAGCAAAATGCAATTAGAAGGCGCTTGGTTTAAAAACCGATATTTTGGTATCGGAGGCGAATTTTCCGCTTTAAGTATGCCTCTATCACTAGTCCGCCCAATTGCTGACGTGGCCAAAGAAGGCGTTGTCTACAAAGTCGATGCGCTCGAATCCGGACCACTGGATATTATTTCAACCTATGCCGGACCTTATTTTTCTTTTCCACTAACCGACCACTGTCTAATTGGTTCCAAACTATTGGTAGGTGTCAGTTATTCGCCAGCGAACAGTATTTCTGCTTATTACAAAACTGAAGAGACCGGAATAAGTGGAAAACAAAAGATTGAGGACATAAAACATTCCTACAATATTGGATATGAAACGGGGATATCCGTCAATTACATTATAAAGCCAAAATTAAGTGTTCGTATTTATACCGATTACAATGTAATCCCAGCACGCCATGTAAGTTTCGGACTGAGTGACAACAAAGTATTCGAACGTCAGGAGCGTCACGAGATACTTCACATGATAGCGGTAGGTGCTTCTGTTAATGTACTGCTTTGGAACTGATTTACTAAATAATAGACATTTCTTTTAGTAACATATATATTATACGCAAAAAAGTATATACTTTTAGTATACGAAAGTATATACTTTTGCACTACGGAAGTATATACTTTTGAGGTATGAAAGTATATACTTTTGACATTCGAAAGTATATACTTTTTTCATCAAGATACTAGGAATCTTTTTAAGCCTACTTTTTCTCCCCTTTTTGAGGATATTTGTGGAACAAACTCCACCATCTTAATTTCAGAACGCCGAACAGCGCTTCTCCAAAAATAGAGGAATTCATCTTTGAAGTACCAAGCACACGATTGACAAATACAATTGGGACCTCTATAATCTTAAAACCGCATTTATATGCTGTATATTTCATTTCAATCTGAAAAGCATATCCTTTAAAATGAATATGATCCAAATCTATCGTTTCTAGCACTTCGCGTCGATAGCATTTGAAACCTGCCGTCGTATCTTTTACATTGATTCCGGTGACGAAGCGTACATACATCGAAGCACCATACGACATCAACACACGGCTTAAAGGCCAGTTGACCACATTCACGCCATTACAATACCTCGATCCAACAGCAATATCGCCACCCTGTTCGGCACAAGCAGCATAAAGCCGTGGCAAATCATTCGGGTTATGACTGAAATCGGCATCCATCTCGAAGATGTAATCATACTTATGTTCTATCGACCACTTGAAACCACAAATATAGGCAGTTCCCAATCCCAGCTTTCCTTTCCGTTCAATCATAAACAACTGTTCGGGGAACTCTGTCTGCAAACGCTTTACAATATCAGCTGTTCCATCCGGTGAACCGTCATCAATAATTAGAATATGAAAAACCTTCTCCAAGCCAAATACGGCACGGATAATATTTTCAACGTTTTCCTTTTCGTTGTAAGTTGGAATAATAACAATACTATCTGACATAAGCCATGAACTGTTTGTTGTAATATATACCGGCGAAGATAAGGATTTTTAATGATTTAGTTCAATTGAATCCGGATTTTTAGACAAAAATAGTATCTTTGCCCTCTGAAACGGCTGATTGTCCCAACAAACGGGCAATTATTCAATGTCAAATTATTGCATGGAGATTCAAGAATTACTGAAACTGTATGCTGCACATCCCCAAGTGGCAGCAGCAGACAGCTTGCTTAAAGACAATGCGTCTCGTAACCTGTTTTTCAAAGGTCTGAACGGCTCGGGAGCAGCTATGACCATTGCTTCTCTTTTTCTGAAAGAGAGAGGTCGCTGTTTGTGTATCCTTAATGATTTGGAAGAGGCAGGCTATTTTTATCATGACTTGGTACAACTTCTTGAAGATGAAGAAATATATTTTTTTCCATCCGCTTATCGTCGCGCAATCAAATATGGTCATATTGATCCGGCTAACGAAATATTGCGCACGGAAGTGCTGAGCATGCTTCAAGGGAAAAACAATCCTTTCATCATTGTCAGCTATCCGGATGCACTCGCCGAAAAAGTAGTTGCCCAAGATATTCTAAAGGAAAATACTTTAAAAATAAGTGTTGGCGAAAAGATTGACAACATGTTCGTGTCCGACGTACTGAGACAGTACGGATTCGAACAAGTGGATTATGTCTATGAACCCGGACAATACGCTTTGCGTGGCAGTATTCTGGATGTCTTTTCGTTCTCTTACGAGTTCCCTTATCGTATTGATTTCTTCGGTAATGAAGTAGAAACAATACGCTCATTCGATATCGAATCACAACTTTCAAAAGAAAAACTGGAAAGCATCTATATCGTTCCTGAAATGAAGAAAAAGTCAGAAAGCAGTTCTTCGCTGCTCGACTCACTTCCAAAGGAAACTTTCATTGCAGTCAAAGACTTGTCATGGACAAAAGAGCGCATTGGCAGTATTTGGAATGACGAACCGATTATCGGCGATGAAGAATCATTCACAGACATTTCTGTGATGCGCAACAAACTGACTACTGATGCTGATTTTATGCATTCGGTATTGGACTTCAGACGCATCTCTTTCGGTTCACATTCTTCAGGTGTAGCCGATGCTGTCCTCTCTTTCAACACAACACCGCAACCTATATTCCATAAAAATTTCGACTTGGTAAGCCAGTCTTTCGAGGAATATTTGCAAAACGGTTACAAACTATATATTCTGAGTGATGTCGACAAGCAGACGGAAAGAATCAAGACCATCTTTGAAGACCGAGGAGAAGATCGTCATTTCACGCCTGTCAGTCATACTATTCATGAAGGTTTTGTCGACAACACACTGAAATCGTGCTTCTTTACCGATCATCAGCTGTTCGATCGTTTTCACAAATACAGTCTGAAGAGTGATAAGGCACGTAGCGGTAAAATGACGCTTTCGCTGAAAGAACTCAACCAGTTCTCAATAGGCGACTATGTTGTACATATCGATCATGGCATCGGACAGTTCGGTGGACTAGTTCGCATAGAAGTGAACGGCAAAATACAAGAAGCCATAAAGCTTATATATCAACACAACGACATCATTTTTGTAAGCATCAACTCTCTCCACAAACTATCAAAATATAAAGGGAAAGAGAGTGGCGAACCACCGAAACTCAGCAAACTTGGTACCGGCGCCTGGGAAAAGATGAAAGAGCGCACGAAAGCGAAAGTAAAAGACATCGCGCGCGACTTGATTGTGCTTTATTCGAAAAGAAAGAACGAGAGAGGTTTTGCTTTCAGTCCAGACAGTTTCATGCAACACGAACTGGAAGCCAGCTTCATCTATGAAGATACGCCTGACCAAACGAAAGCAACGGCAGAAGTAAAAGATGACATGGAAAGCGAACGGCCGATGGACCGCTTGATTTGTGGAGACGTTGGTTTCGGAAAGACCGAAGTGGCTATTCGCGCAGCATTCAAGGCTGTAGCTGACAATAAGCAAGTGGCTGTTCTGGTTCCAACAACAGTACTTGCCTTCCAGCATTATCAGACATTCACCGATCGCCTCAAAGATTTTCCGTGCAAAATTGATTATATCAGTCGTGCCCGCTCACCCAAAGAAATCAAAGAGATTCTCAAAGAGCTGAAAGAAGGCAATATCAATATTATCATTGGTACACACAGATTGGTCGGCAAAGACGTCGTATTCAAAGACTTGGGACTGCTGATTATTGATGAGGAGCAGAAGTTCGGCGTTTCTGTAAAAGAGAAGCTGCGCCAGATGAAAGCCAATGTTGATACACTCACTATGACAGCTACACCTATTCCGCGCACACTGCAGTTCTCGCTTATGGGCGCACGCGACCTTTCAAATATTCTCACGCCGCCGCCCAACCGCTATCCGATTCAAACTGAAGTGGAACGCTTCAATCCGGACATTATCCGTGAAGCAATCAACTTCGAGATGAGCCGTAACGGACAGGTATTCTTCATCAACAACCGCATTCAGAATATTTATGAGATTGAAGCGCTTGTCAAACGTGAAGTGCCCGATGCGCGCGTCGTTGTCGGTCACGGACAGATGGAACCGGAGAAACTGGAGAAAATCATCCTCGACTTCGTCAACTACGAATATGATGTGCTCATTGCCACCAGCATTGTTGAAAACGGCATCGATGTGCCAAACGCCAACACCATCATCATCAACAATGCACAGCAGTTCGGGCTCTCTGATCTGCATCAGTTGCGTGGACGCGTTGGTCGAAGCAACAGGAAGGCTTTCTGTTACCTCCTCTCTCCGCCTCTTTCCACTCTCACGCAAGAAGCACGCCGTCGCTTGCAAGCCATTGAAAGTTTTGCTGAACTGGGCAGCGGCATACATATTGCCATGCAGGATCTCGACATTCGTGGTGCAGGCAACATGCTTGGTGCCGAACAAAGCGGCTTCATCGCCGATCTGGGCTATGAGACCTATCAGAAGATTTTGGAAGAAGCTGTCGACGAACTCAAGACGGACGAATTTGCCGATCTCTACTCAGACGCGACACAGAAACATGCCGACACAGGCAGCGAGTACGTGCGCGATACGCTTTTCGAAAGCGATCTGGAGATGATGTTCCCACCAACGTATATTCCAAACGATTCCGAACGCGTTTCTCTTTATCGCGAACTCGACAACATGGAACAGGAACGCGACATTCAGACTTTCACTTCACATCTGGAAGACCGCTTTGGAAAAATTCCTGAAGAAGGTATGGAACTGATTCGCGTAGTACGACTCCGCCGCATGGCAAAAAGACTGGGCATGGAACGCATCATCTTGAAAAAAGGACAGATGAGCATCTATCTGGTCAACAATACTGACAGTCCTTACTATCAAAGTGAAGCATTCGACAAGCTGATAGCATTCGTCCAGAAATATCCGCGTGCTTGCAATCTCCGTGACCAAAACGGCAAACGCAGCATCGTCATCAAACAAGTGCCCAACGTAGAACAGGCTTGCAACTATCTCGATGAGATGGAAAAGATGTAAAGGAATTTAGAAAAGTACATAAAAAAGACCTCTTCGAATAATCAATCGGAAGAGGTCCTTTTTTATTATACAGAACGAGGTTCTATTATTTCACATTATAACCTGTTACAACAAGCTTGGCTACATTGCCTCTTGTGTCTTCATCTTTCCAATGAATACGGATTTCCTTTTTCTCGCCGGGAAGCAAAGCAAAATAATTATCGGAATAGAATACTGGTAAAAATTGCTGTCCGTCGTTATTGCCTAACACATTCAAACGAATCATCAAGGCAGGAGTAGAAGAAGTATTCTCGATCATTGCCGTTGCATTCCATGTGCCATCGGCAGCCTTATCGGTTGTCATATTCGATTGCAAAGCAATTTTTGGCAGGTCTTTTAATGCCTGATAATTATTTTCTTCCAGACTTCTGTGATAGAAATTATCTGAGATTACTCGACCATTCTCGGTCAGTGTTAGCTTGATAAAATGGACTTTCGACAGATTATCAGGAAATTCCAGTTTGATACATTTATCTGTTGTATCTTCATTACTATCAACAATAATCTCTTTTTGCCATGCCACAGAAACATCCATGTTCAATATTTGCACTTTAGCAACCAGACCTTTATGTGTTCCTGCACTGTAGTTTACCACTTCAATCTCATCAGTAGCCGGATTCCATTGAATATGCAGCGGCTCGGATGCTTTCTTGCAAGCAAAGTAAGCAGCCGTCGGTTCGAAATAATAATCATATGTTTGCCAAACCATTGACGGCCAGCAAGGATGGCTCATCCACATCAGCAATCCCATGCGGTTCTTGCTTCTCGATTCGAACATGCTGCGATGACCATCATAATTCACCCACTGCGCCAATTCCGAAAATTCCTTTGCATTTTGCGGTTCACCGTAACCTTTAGCTATAATCTCATTGAATGAAGTACAGCCTTGTGCGCCTTCGCGTGTATAATCATGCATTCCCCACTGATCGCCTTGCGGCCACAATCCTGAAGGAGAGAATGTACGAAGCATACTTTCATACGACATCACATTTGGCATACCACGTTCGCTATGGAACTTGTCGTTGCCTGTTTCCAACGTAAAATATACTTTTGCAGGAAGCATACGATAAGGACCATGGCCGCTCACTACATCATCGGCAGAACTTGGAATATAATGCATATCCGAATGCTCTTCACTTATGATGCGTCTCAAAGCAGTTTCAATCTTTTCCGGAGGAAATCCTTCATTACGTCCGCAATACAAACCTATGGAAGCGTGACTACGAATGCGTTTGACATAATCCTCAGCATTGGCGATAAACAAATCCGGATAATAGGGATCAGGTCCGTCTGCAGGATTTGCCAACCAAAAGTCTTGCCAAACCATTACGCCATGGCGATCACAAGCTTCATAGAATTCCTTGTCACCAATCATACCTACCCAGTCGCGAATCATTGTAAAATTCATGTCAGCATGATAAGCTACAGCTATATCATATTCACGACCACGATAATTCAGGTTCGACTCGCCGAAGCCCCAGTTTCCGCCGCGACCAATGAAGCGGCGACCATTGATGAACATGCTCAACACATGATTATCTTCGTTGTAAGTCATCTGGCGGATGCCGGCTTTATAATCGTAAGTATCCGACACCTTGTTATTAATCTTGAAAGTAAAATTCGCATCATACAAATTTGGCTCTCCATAACCTTTCGGCCACCACAAGCACGGATTCTTTACATTCAACTGTGCAAAATCATTTGCATTGAAAGAAATTGTACGCTCTTCGCCGGGCGCCAACTGAACAGCTTTCTGGAATGTTATATTCCCAATCTTGCCTTCCAGCACGCCCTTGACCACCTTTGCATCATGATTCTTTACAATCACTTCGGCTGTCAACTTGGCTGAAGTCGTATCAGGCAGAGGCAACACGGATTGAATCAAAGGATCGGCAACTGTCACTTTTCCTGTTGTAGTCAGTGATACATCATTCCAAATACCGATATTACGACCGCGAATTGTCGGGATCCAGTCCCAGCCGATTGTTGCATGAAATGTTGGATTATCAGCACCTACAATACCGCCATTAAAGTCGGTACTCTGTCTGTTCTTCTCTTTGATTGCACCCAGATGAGCATTTTTTATAATCTCAACAGCAACCACATTCTTTCCTGCAACGATAGCATCCGTCACATCAAATATACCACGCATAAAAGCACCCTCAATGCGTCCAAGCTTCTTGCCATTCAGATAAACATTGGCTTTCCAGTTAATCCCATCAAAATTTAGAAACAACCGCTCCTGTTTGAAGTTTTGGGGAACTTCAAACTCCGTACGATACCAGAAGTTCGAATAGAAGAACGATTCGGAAACCTGTAATTGATTATCGGCATAATTCGGATCGGCTATAGCACCAATATTCCGATAGCTGCTCAATACTGTTCCCGGAACAGTGGCTATGATCCAATTCGCCGGTTTATAACTCCCCGAAGAAATCATTTCGCCTGTCGCTTCCACTTCTGAAGCGCGCTGCAAACGCCAATTTCCACCGGATAGATTCATTTCTTTCTTTGTCGTTGTAGGCAGCGCCGTAGAATGTGCGACCAGACCACCTTTACCCATCACTTCCATCTCACTCAAGATATAAGCCTTATCATTAGCCGGCTGTTGCATCAAAATACGTACATAGCGCGCTTGTTGATTGTTGCTCAATGCTATTTCATCTATCAACGACGGTCCGCCGGGCAACTCTGCAACATCACTCCAAGTTTTAGCATCGTCAGAAACTTGCACTTTACCTTTAACAGCCTTATTTATCCAATGCAAAACGACCTTGTCGAAACTTGAACGACTGCCAAGGTCAACGTACAACCATTCTTCACCCGTTGTTGCACTCATCCATGCGCTATTGAAGAATTTCGAAGGCTTCATCTCAATCAATCCACCTTTCTTATCATAGAAATTTGCTTCGGTGAACGCCCATGACTGAGCACCTGCCATCTTCAAATGAACACGGAAATACGAATAAGCAGCATCTGTACTGAATATGATGTTCTCATCCAATTGCCTTGCCTGCATGGCCGATTGCTTATCTTGCTTGTTCGGATCGCTGCTTTGGTTATAGCTCATGGCTTTACCTGGCAGTCCGTTACTGCCTAACTTGCCAATTTCCGTCCAGGTCTCTCCATCGTTGGAAGCCAAACATATCATCTGGTAGCCGCTGTTGGCCTCTTTCTCATCATAAACAACCATTCCTTTCAGATTCAGCTTGACCGCTGTTTCACTATAATTATATAATGAAAACTGAAAATAAGTATCTGTTCCCGTGAATGTATTCTTGGAATAAGGACCTTCGTCAATCATCCATTCGCGTTCACGACGAGGCACCGGACCAGCAGGAGTAGACAGATCCAAATACTGAGGCTGCTTATTCGTTACTATGCCGTCTGTTGCCAACTGCGCTGTCAGATTATAATCATGACTTGACGAACCAAATGCTGCACGAAGAAGCGCAATATTCCGATACGTGCTGTTATCAGGCGCCAATGAAGGCGAAAAGTCTTCCTTCGGACTGCCGGGATACTGGCCTATACCTCGCGTGTAATAGTTTGATCGGTCAACAGACTGTGCCGTGACGTTTGAATCGACAAATCCACCCACAAGCAATGAAGCCATTGCCATTCCGCAAATGGTGACGATTCGAGAATGTTTTATCTGCCCTTTCATATATGATATATTTACTGATTTACGAATATCTCATCCGCAAATGTACACAAAATACTGTAAATCCAAAGCAATGCATCTAATAATAAGTCGACTGCCCATTTCCATCTATAATCCTATAGAAAGCGTCTATTTAAAAACATCCTATATCTGTTCGTGAAGAAAAGAAATAATCTTACTTTTGCAGCATAAAAAGGAAAAAATATGGAAATTTCTTTTAGACCCATTACAATAAAGGACAAAGAACTTATTACCTCATTCACCTTACCCAGCGATAATCGCAATTGCGATTACTCCTTTTCAAATATCTGCAGTTGGCGATTCCTTTACGACACAGAGTTTGCTGTTGTCGACAAGATGCTGCTTATTCGTTTTTGGATTGAAAATAAAACAAAGATGGTTTATATGGCGCCAACCGAACAGATAGATTTGAAGCATGCCATAGAATTATTGGAAACCGATGCCAAAAAGAATGGTCGCGAACTGTGCATGCTGGGCGTAACACCCGAAGCAAAAATCAGACTTGAAGAGGCAATGCCGGGAAGCTTCATCTATCTCTCTGACCGTGACTACTTCGATTATATTTATCTTAGAGAGGATCTGGCAACTTTGCGTGGTAAGAAGTATCAAGCCAAACGTAATCATGTCAACAATTTTGTCAAGACCTATCCATACAAGTATATTGAAATCACTCCTGAACTGGTTCCCGAATGTCTGCAACTGGAAAGTAAATGGTTCAAAGCAAACAGCGGCGGCGATGATGAACAAGAACTGAATGACGAACGTCGTTCGATGATCTATGCATTGAATCATTGTGAAGAACTGGGACTCAGGGGCGGTGCCATTTGTGTAAATCATCAGATTGTGGCATTCTCATTCGGAGCTCCTATCACGTACAATACTTTTGGTGTTCATGTAGAAAAAGCGGATGTAAACTACGAAGGCTCGTATGCTATCATCAACAAAGAGTTTGCGGCACATCTACCAGAACAATATATCTACGTCAACCGTGAAGAGGATTTGGGTATTGAAGGACTTCGCAAGGCAAAACTATCCTATCAACCAACAATTCTGCTGGAAAAATCGGCAGCCATCAAAAAACTAATCATCTGAGATGAAAGACAGGAAGCAACAAATCATTGACCTTTGGAAAGTCTGCTTTGATGACTCCAACGAGTTCATGAACCTCTTTTTTCAATGCATTTACAAAGAAGAGAATGCACTTGTCATCAAGCAGGAAGAAGAGATTGTTTCGGCTTTGCAACTGCTTCCTTACCAAATGAATTATCTCGGTCTGGATGTTCCGGTCAGCTACATTTATGGCGTATGTACCAAGCCTTCCAAACGTAATAAAGGATTGATGCATCAACTACTGCTAAACACTTTCGAAGAAGCACGGCGACGTGGAAGCCGGCTAGTATTTCTGATTCCTGCCGAAAAATGGCTGTTTGAACTCTATCGCAAAAACAGTTTCACAGAAGCATTCTTTTATAAAGAAGAAGAATATCTTCCTGCCAAAGATTTCAAGCCTGCTTTACCAATGACTGTCCAGCAGGCGAATCACATGCCCATTGATAAACTCCATGCATTCTTTGACCGTCAGATACGGAAACGGACTTGCTGTGTTCTGCACGATCATTACGATCTCTATATAAATATACTTGACCGTCATTTCAGCGACGAGAAAGTGCTGGTAGCCATGAACAATGAGAAAGTGCCTATAGGCATAGCTTTCGTAAAGTTCCTTGAAGATAAGAGGGATGGAAAGGTTTTGTACATTGACGAACTCCTTTACGAAAACAGTCAAGCGAAGGCGTTCCTCATTCAAAGGGTGCTCTCCACTTATCATGCAGCAAAAGCCATCTGCCGCACGCCTGCATCTTCAGGCGAACAAAACATTCGCCATGGCATGGCCCATCTGATTGACCGCAAATCTTTTGTAAAACAATGGCTGACCCTCAATCCATCAGAAGAAAAAGAAGAGACACTCATGGCGATGGACGAAACGTCGCTGCTCCACCTCCTGTTCAATAATGGAGAGAACTATGCTTATATGAGCCTTATGCTCGAATGATTTATCTGCCACAAACGGCTTTAAACGAACAATATTCGCAAGCCTTTCCAGTTGCTGTCTGCACAAAAGGAACCGACGTATCAAATATTTCATCCAAACAGGAACGTAAACCTGCTTCAAACTCATCATGCAGATCCATATAATCAGCAACACCTTCAGAACGCCGAGTATCCAAACGATGGCGGATATCCGCATTAAAATCATCGTCAAATGTCGAGCGAACCGCATAAATTCCCGGGCGTATAGCCTTCACTCCTGTACCGGTGCGATACATCCATGAATAGAAAAACACCTGCATAACATACTTCGGACGATTGACCAGCGTCTTATCGAACAGGTCACTCATCACAGCGTAGGCGACATTCGGATTTCCCGTTTTGTAGTCAATAATACGAACCACTCCTTGCACTTCATCGATACGATCAATAAATCCCTTCAACTGAATTTCACGTTTATCGGATAATTCAAAGATCTCATTCATCTTATATTCGGAGTTGATGTAACGGAATGGCGTCAGTCGCTTGTCGACCGTCAGTATCTGCACTACGTATTTTCGGATAATTTCCGCATACAAAAATGCCTGGCCAGTCAGTGGCTGCTTCTCTTTCGTCTTAAAATATTTCTCAGCGAAAGCCTGTTCGATGGCACCGGTCAGTGTCGCCGAATCTTTTGCAATAGCTGTAAGCAGATCGGCAGTTACCAGTTTGCCGCACAGCGGTTCGTAAAGGAGTTGCATCACTTTGTGCAGAATATCACCAAAAACATTGCTTTCTATCGATTCGGTCACCTCCTCCTCATCTTTAATCTGCTCCACTTCCAAGAAGTAAAATTTCAGAGGACAATCCAAATAGGCGTTGATTGCGCTTGCCGAAAGTCCACGGCTTCCACCTTTCAGAAAGGCTTCTAGTCGCTTCATTACCGCTTCATTCTTAGGCATGGATAATGAGCTTGCCGTTGATGCAGATACATTATAAACCATCAGTTTTTTAACCAAAGGCACTTCGTAGTGATACTGCAATTGATGGACAAAGCGGCTCACCTCACCTGTCTGCTTCTCATTGCTGCGCGTATCATAAAGCAGATACACGTCGGAAGCGCGATAAAGCAAGCGATAGAAATGATATGCCCAGACACTGTCCTGGTGCTCGTATGTAGGGAGTCCGAAACCACGGCGCAAATTATATGGGATGAATGAACCTGCCGCCTTCTTCATAGGAAAGACGCCTTCGTTCATGGACAGTATAATCAGCCGGTCAAAGTCGAGCGCACGCGTCTCGAGCACACCCATAATCTGCAACCCTGACAAAGGCTCGCCTTCAAAAGCAATGCTGACTGCATCGACAAGGCGCTTCAACAGACGCGTATAAGTATCTGTCCGCATAGAAATATTCGTCTCACTAATCAGCATCTTCAGCCGATTTACGGTTGCGAAATAATGGAACACAAACTCCTGCTCCACATTCCGCAACGTCGAAATATTTTCGCCTGCATCGTCTTCTTGATCTTCTGCCGTGTAAAGCGACTTGTTTAGCAACTGCAAGATATTCAAGAGATAGTCCGAAAGAGCACCAACATCCTCCACCTGCACGAAGATGGCCGACAAAAGTTCATTTTTGCCCAGTTCATCTGCTGTTATATAAATGCGGTTGTTCTTTGCCATATCAGCTACCAGATTAGGAACAACGCCTTCGGCATCAGCGAGTCTAATATAACGATGATTCAGGATCGGCAATACATCACGAAAATAGAAAGAGGACTGTCTGTTGCGACTCCTGCTGTTCTTTTGCATAGCCAATACATATTCAATCAGCGATGACACTTGCGTTCCGGCAAGCGGATAACCCATCGTCACATTAATATGTCGTATAGATTCGGGGATTGAATCAAGCACCGGCACAAGCAGACGCTCATCAGGCAAGATCACTGCCGTACGCAATGCTTTCTCATCGTTCAGACCGTCACCGTTCTGTGAAAATTCTTCTAAAAGTGCATGCAACGACTTGGCCTGACCAATACCTGACGGAATACCAATCACTTCAATGGGATTCGTTCGAGCAACGCCACCCTCAAGCGTGAATGACGAAGGAAACAGTTGGCGGTTGCGCGACACAAAGAAAGAAGCTTTGTTTGACGGATCATTCACCATAGGCGAATCATAATCCCAATAGAAATCGGCAATTCCTTCACGCTTCATTTCAAGAAGAAACTGCTCCTCTGCCACCGACAAAGCGTTAAGCCCTACAAACACAACTTTTTCATAAGGCAGTTCCAACGGCTTTCCCTGCTTCAACTCCTCCACCACTTCACGGAAGATCATGCCTTCATAGCCTTTGCCTTCTGCAGTAAGCGACGTGCGCAAGGCTTCATAAATATCATAAAGCACTTCCCAAATACTCAAGAAATTGTTCTGATGCTTCGACTTCTCCTGAGGATAGAATGATGACCAAAATGTGCGGATCGCTGCAATCTGTTCGTCTGAAAGGAATCCGTATCCATCGTCAAGCATTCGTAAATCGGAGACGTTGGTAAACAACTTTCGAGCATCGACCATGTACTTGTCGATATCGTCGAAATCGCCCAGCAACATTTCGCCCCAATAGATAAACTGGTCGAAAGTTTCATCGGCTCCACTCCGCTGCAAATATATCTCATAAAGTTTGAACAGCATGCTCATCTTGTCAGCCAGTGTCTTTCCGCTCAACTGCACAAAAAGATCGTTGATGGTCAAAATCTTCGGCGAGAAAAGTGGCTGAACCGCCTCTTCAGAAAGATATTTCTGAAAGAACAATCCGGCACGGCGATTAGGAAAGACAAAAGCCAACTGACTGATGTCTCTGCCGTAATGAGTAAAAAAGGCTTCTGCTACCTGCTGTAAGAATGGTTTCATGACTTTATGCTGTTTTCTGTCTGACAAATATAGAAAGATTATTGCAAAAAAAGGTTGAGGCAGCAAGAAGTTGATGCAGAAAGTGACGTTACAGGTAAAAAGAGCCCACATCTATCGCTGAAATTGCTAAAATGTATATAACAGCAATTTCAGCGATAAATGAAAGCCTTATAAGAATAAGGCTACTTAAAGCTTTTGGAAACCTGCAATTCGTTGCCGTCGGGCGATATTTTCATACGAACAACTTTGTTCCCTTTGAATCGGCAGACAATTTCATTGTCTTTACCAAGGAAAGGCTGCACCAGACGTTTCACTTCGTTGGAAGCCATATCGTCGGTCAGAATCCATCGTCCTTTGCCATCTGTAAAAGCTTTTGTCCCGACAGTATACTGGCTGGCGAAACGCTGCGGAGCAAAACGAGAGGAAGTGACGACAACAAGACCTTTCTCTTTCACCAGTTCTTCCACCGACTGCAGAGTAGAACTGCTGATTTCAAGTCCGCAAAGAAAAGCCAGACGGACTGTCTTCAAAAGTTCTTTCGATACTGTTCCATCAAAAACGATCGGCGAATTTGCAGGTGCGAATGAGCGGTGCTGCATGCCTTTATACGCCTCGTACGACGCCCATGACAAGCTTTCTTTCTTCACCCATCCATGCGTAATCGTATGCCAGGCACGAATCCATTCTTCTGTTGTCGGAGAGGCATTTAGATTATAGGCGCCAAAAAGCCAGTCGGGCCAATAGAGCCGCACGTCGTCGCCCCAGACGGAATATATCGTCTTGCCCTGCCCCCAATCGGTATCATCAAAGCGAATGATGGCTATCTCAGGCTGATAATCGCGGAATGTGTACGGACGTGGATTCTTTGGCACATAGAGATGTGTAAAATTGCTAATCTTCTGTCCCCTCTCCTTCAGCGCAATCGTATTGTTCTCAATGGAATATGTATGGTTGCCGACTGCTTCGACATAAGCCTTATCAACACCGAACCAATATGCAAACAACATATTCGAATACAATTCGGCTGCCGAATGACCTGGGAAAACATCGTTGTTCCACAGATCCAGACACGCCCACAACTCGCGATTGTACTGCAAACAGGCTCCTGCAGCGACGGCAGCCCAAACATCAGACCAGCCTTCCTTCATCTGCTTGTAGACAGGCGTAAATCCAGCACGAGCAAAATTATGATACAGTACCGGCCAAACATGCTCCGACAGTACATAACGTGTACCTAAGCCATGTAGTTCATCGACCAACGCCTTACCATTGTGGCATATAGCACTGTCGGCCTGCTTGAAAGTCATACCGTTTGTTTCCGCCAGACTGATCGGATGAACAGAGACATCCTGCAAGGTCAGCGACAGATTACGAGTGATTTGCGAATGTTCCAGCTCATCATACTCTATGCCCCAAACAGCATCCGATTGACTTAAAGATTTCACAACTGAAGCGGGAAATTTAAACAGATGTAATCCTCCGGGCTGATTCACCCAGTCATTTCCATCTCTGTCAAGAAGATTCATCGACCAGTTACCGGTTTCGGTATTCACTATTACTTTCAATCCTTTTTGTTTGAACCTCTCTCCTAAATGCTGCATCCTGGCAGCCTCTTCTTCCGCCGTTCCATTCGGTCCATGATAATGATAAACTACAAAATCAACGCCTAAAGCATCCATTGCCGAAGGATTGAAAAATTCGTCGGATTCACACTTATCTCCAGTATTATCAATACCAAAATAAAAATGCTTTGAAGAAGTCGACACCTGCCCGTAAACAGACAGGCAATCGACCACTAAAAACAAAACAGATAGTAACCAATTTTTCATTTATCTATTCATAATTACCTGAACACCCTCAGGGTTATTCTCAAATATCAATAAAACGGTACGGCTCTTGCCATCCCATTGCGAAGTAGCTTCCTTCATCACCTTACCTTGAGTATCTTTGACGACAATCGATTTCGGTTTTGAGGGCAGCAGAACGCGCATCACGTTAGTCGTATTCGCAGGACTTTTGGCCACAAACGAATAAGTGCACCCGGCTATCTTCTCGTCGTAAACGCGAGCGGCACCACACAGCACCTGAGGCCTTGATGGATCTTCCACACGGTTAATATCCAACAAAAATGACTGTTCACCCGGATTAATCTTTTTCTCAATCAATATAGGCAGCTTCGGATCGAACAAATCGATCAGCTTTCCTTTAATAACTAACGGTTCTTTGCTGATACCTTCGTCAAGCACAGCAGCCAGATCGTAAAATCCGCGCTCTAGATAGAGGCTATTCTTGAACTGCAAAGCACCGGCCTTGGCCTTATTTTCATAAAGATACTTTACGGTCGAAATCAACGCCTTGTCACCATTCGCCTGCATGATAAAATCTTTAGGATCCTGGCGGATAACATAAACCGTGCCTTCACCAAAGTCATATTCTCCCTCCTTGGCTTCTTTGTCTATTCCCATCAGCTGGAAGAGATGATCCGACGGACGTTTATATGTATTGCCATTTTGGTTCCACCATTCCAAAACATTCTGGAACGGATCTGTATCGCTTGAACAATACAACAGTACGCCGCCATTCTTCACCCAGTCGGCGATGTATTGATGAACCTTCTCATCCAGCGGTTTCATGTTTGAATAGGTCATCAAGAGAACCTTAGTATCTTTCCAAGTCTCTGGATAAGATACATTCTCCAAGTGCAGGATATGCACCGGAACACCCCGCTTCAGCAACGGCAGTGCCATACCATAGAAGTTTGACAGCTGCGGATCTTCGTAGCCTTCCACCTTCTGCGGAGCACGCTGAAACATCAGCGAGTTTGCCATCAGTACACCAACTCCTGTTGATCCGCTAACCTTATTGTCCGACAACGGCATGTTGTTCAGTGTATTTATCATCACCTGCATCTGCGTGGAATAGAAGCGCGGAATGTGCTCCATCGTTTTGTTGGTAGCACTCTTCTGGTACAACCCTTCATAAATACGGTCAGGCCACGGCATAACTTCGTAATAATTATTCTTCGGATAGAGAATCTCTGCCAGGAATGTTGCCTGATAATTTACTTTATAATCCGCCCAATCGCGTGCACGGTCTTCAATCGGATCAGTCAAGAAATATACTCTGCGATGTGTCGGAGCCGTCATTGATTCCATACAACCATACTCAAGGAATGCATTCTCAAACACGCGTTCCTTACGAACGCCGTTAAAATAGTTCGGTTCACGCGAAGTGCCAGTCCAAACCTGTGCAATATAACCATCAACACATGGTAAAGAAGCCAGACTAGCTTCCGGACTGACAATACTCCACTGCGAATAGTTTAACAATGAATGTGTCGGCACATAGCAGCGGATATTCTTGCCCAACGTCTTGCCATATTCCTTACAGAATGTGAAGCACTCGTTCAAGGCACGATAATACAGATAATACTTCAGCTTATTGGACAGATAAGTATTCTCAGCCGATTCATGCTGCGGACGCCATTCGAAACCATAATAACCTCTCCACTCACGCTTGAAACTCTCGCTATAACCTGATTCTGCCCAAAACTCAGGTTCCTCGATATAAATACTTTCAAGGCCGGCATCAATAGCGCGCTTCAGATGCTGCTTCATAAACATTAGGTAGTTGAGTGTAGGCACATAGTAATGCTTATGTCCGACAATACTACCATTCATCTCCCGCTGATATTCATCCCTATGCTCTTTACCATCCCAAGCACCTTGGAAATAGTTATCAAGCGAACTGCCCCAAGCAATACAAGTCATGAAATGCGTATTATAACCATGATCCTGCCAACTTTTGATGCGCTGTTCGAAAGTCATGTTTGGTTCATCTTCAGCTCCATACACCAGCACAACATCAGAACGCACATCGGTAGCCGGTTTCCATTGCCTCGAAGTTTGAAAAGAAGTCTGTTCCTTTAATGAAGCCTTACCAAAAACAGTCTGATTCTGTGCAGCGCTGTAGCCTGAAAACAACAGTAAACTGTATAAAACGCCTAAAAATGAATGTATTAGTCGAATCATTACCTAAAAATTAGAATGTAAGAATTGCAGAATACGATTATCATGAAGTCTGATCCATGTAGTGAAATCACGGCTTCCTTCCTGTAGTTCAATCACACGGGCACCATTGCCTTCAGGCAGATGATTATAAACCGTATGACCACCGCTATAACGGCCGTAAGCCAGACGTATACCGTGATATTTGGTGATAAAATCGCTATCATGATCATGTCCAACAAAAACACCAACAACATCTTTCTGCTGGAGCATGGCGGTAAACAAACCACTGTTGATAGCCGGACAGGAAACATCTTCCCAACGATAGCCTACCCAACGAATCTCAGGCTCAACCATAGCATATTCATACTCCGGGAACGGGATATGAAAAAATGCCATTGCGGGTAGCGGATTTCCTCCGTTAGCCTGTGTAATCTCCTTGCTCTTATTGATGTACCAAGTAACCTGCTCCGGGTAAATCCAGTCGTAGCCTTTTATTTCCGGCAACTTCGAACCCGAATGTGAATCGAAGCAATAAACCACAGCAGCTGCCTTATCACTAGCAGAAGACTCAATAGTCAGTGCAAAATTGGAATATCCAGGAACTCCAACAGCTGTCTTACCCATATTATAGGGTTTCGTTTCTACATATTTCTGAATATTCTCGCGAGTGACACCCTGCTCCTCATCATGGTTTCCCCAAGCGATAGCATAAGGAATCTTATGCTTGATCAAAGGTTCAAGGACTTTGTCCAAACCTGGTAATGCTGGTGGTGCAAAGATCAAATCACCTGTAATCACAACCAGATCCGGTTTCTCGGCATCCAATACAGCATTCATATTATCTATGGCGAATTTGGAAGAATCCGGCTTCATATAGATATAATGGATATCCGTAAACTGTACAATCTTAAATGTTCCATCCTTATGAAACTTCAAATTAGGTGTCTGTGCATTTACTACAAATGCTATGACCAACAATGTCAAAATCCAACTTAACTTTTTCATATTATGATATATATATAATTATTTAGCATGAACTTCTATCGAACTGACATCCTTGCGCTGGATAGTCAAGATATTATCTATGCCACGATACTTACCAAACTTCCATTTAGATTTTGAAAGCGGTTTTCCATTGGCATATACGGTTGGTGTAAAGGTGAGTTTCAGATGCTCTACGCCATTCTTATCGTATGCGGTATAAGCAATCTTATCGGGTGCATAACTGATATTGGTAATCATTGAAGACGAATAGAAAAGATGATTCGTTCCTTCGGGTATCATCTCTGGCAATTCACCGATACCTTCCATATAATGCGACAAATAATCAAAATAGGAATCCGAAAGCCAAGGTGATTCGTAACCGATACCGGTGTAGTTGATGGCCAAAGAATCTTTTGAATGCTTGTTGTACGCTGAATACGAAGCCAAAGCAAATGAAGCACGCGCCTCTTCACGCATCTGTTCGTCTCCGCTCATGCCAAACCATTTGGCAACAACCGAGGCATAGCGCGAAGTATGACTGCTCATCTCGGCAAAGCAGGCATCCTGCTCCATAACGCTAGTCGCACCATAACGGGATATATTACCGAAGCGATATTTCACAAATTTAATCAGTTTCAGGATGTGCTGTTTGTAAAGCGGATCCATAGTCGGATGATCAATCAGATAACGCGCCGTTTCCATCGGGTTTTGCTGATTGATATTGGCATAACTGTTTGAAGCCACATCTTCAAAGTAGGCTGACCAGTAGTTGTTTTCCATCGGATATTTCATGATCCAATCAATCACCATCTGACGTTTCTGTTGAAGTTCTTGTCTGTCCAATGTTGTATTGGAAGCCAATAGTTCATCCAACAGATTAACTGCCATTATCATATCTGAACAATAAGGGTCCATCACAGCACCCGTATGCATATTAACACGGAATGGCAACGGCGACTCCTTTTCATTTCCGGCAACGATATATTTCAATAAGGTCTTTGTCATCGTCTCCGCCATATCGAAATATTTCTTTTCGCCCGTAAATCGCGCATAGTCAATATAAGCTATGGCAACCATACAAGCTTTATCCGGTTCGCCCTTTTCGTCATCGTAGATTCCGTCAGGCGAATCATCCTGCGTGCGTGGCATTCCGGGCCATGCAAAATCGGAAGGCGTAATATATTTGGCGATTTGCTCAACAAGGCGTGTCACCGGAATCAGTGCATCACGGTCTCCAGTATAAGCATAATACCGTTTAAACGTCTTCATGGCAAAATAAGCATTTCCTCCTTGATTATTTTGGTTTTTCCGGAATGATCCATCACTGTTAAAAGCTGATGTAACAAGGTAATAAGGGAGTTTTCCGTTTGGAGTATCAATCGTTGGACAATACTTCAAAAAATTTATCGTATAACGAAATATCGTATCATACGATGTCCATGATTGTAACTTTCTATCCTTCAACTTCACCTGATGATCCATAATCATCTGATGATGCTGTTTTTGTTCGGGTTCAGGCAAACCGTTCGGACCAACAGGAATCTGCGGCACCTGCGCCATACATAACGACACGATAAATGTCATTGATAAACCTAATACTATTCTTTTCATATATCGTTTTTATTATAATTCATTTTTTCTCTACTAAAAGCTTTTTATTTTTCCTTATATCTATAGAGACAGTGGCATCAATGTTGAAAATGACCAAGCAAAATGATGCGTTGGGTATATATGTGGGCGACTTCCTTCTATATAGCTCACAAACGAATCATCATGGTATATACCAGCCATAGCTTCCAGCAAATTATCAGGCCAGCCACTATGTGAACCGACATTCGCATGATCATCCCACTTCCATTCAGTAGGATACTGATTGTAATATAACAAGTAATCCAATGCTTTCTTTATAGATGCACCATTGCTTTCTAAGACAAACAGATTCTCACCTGTCAAATTGTAAACTAACCAACAGGCTGCAGTCATCGGAGCCAATGAAAAATAGGTATACCAGATGCCATTGTTTCCTCTAACTACTTCCAATGGCATGTGACCATCAGAAGCGATCTTTGAAAACAAGTCCGACTTAATCAACTGAACATTTTGTAACACTTCGGCTTTATCTTCTAAAAATGATGCGGCTAATAAAGAACCCAATCGTCCCCAGTCCGCCCAATTATTCTTATGAATACGTATTTCATTAGCTGCTTTCTGATAAACTTGCAATACCCAAGCCTTAAAGGCGGTCTTATCTTTAGATGTCCATATTTTTGTATCCGACATTAATTCGGCAGCCATCAGTAACCCCGAACCCGAATAACTCATCACCAGAACACCATCATGTTCAGAATACTTCGTGTTGGTATATGCCCACGCATTCAGAAAATAGCAGGCTTTTTCACCATACTTCTTTTGTCCTGAAAGCTGATATGCTAAAGCTGAACAATAAGCGCCAAAAGCATCCTGTTGTATTGACAACGAATTTTTTTGATGTTCCTTAGGCTTATCATAGAATCCGGGAACAGCGAAATCCTTTAAAGCATGCTGGGGAAGCGCTTGTATTGAGTCTGCATAATACAATAATTGCCTATAAGCAGTTAGGTATGGCTCTTGCTTTTCTTTGATCTGTTTCTTTACAAACGCAATCTGACTAAACGGATGCATACTATGACTCGCATACAAATCAAGATACATGAAAAAGAGACCTACACACAACAATAATTGAATAAACTTCTTCATCATATTCATGCTTTAATATTTCTATATTTGCATAATCATTCTATTTCAATACAGGCAAAATAATTCTTGATGCTAATCCTTTTTGATGATAGACCTTAATTGTTGATTTAATAAAGTCTTTATCGTCGCAATGATAAATATCTATAAACTGCTGCGGATTACGGTCAACCAACGGAAACCATGAACTTTGAATCTGCACCATGATCCGATGCCCTTTCATAAAAGTATGAGCGATATCGCACAGACTGAAAGAAACGGTTGTAGGCTGATTAGGAACAAAAGCTTCCGGTTTTTCAAAACTGTTCCGATAGCGACCACGCATCAAGTCGCCACGAACGAGCATCTGATAGCCCTTCATGAAATAATCCTTGCCATCACCTTTGCCATCTTTCGACTCATCATAAACAAAATTGTCAGGGAATACATCAATCAACTTGACTACAAAATCAGCATCGGTCGTTGAAATACTCACTTTTAAATCGGCTGTCATCTCTCCTCCCATCTTAATATCTTCATTAAGAGGTTCGGTAACAAAAGTCAGCACGTCCGGGCGCGTAGATGCGAAGCGCTGATCATCGGTCATATACTCCTTGTTTCTACCCTGAATAGCATCTTTAATAAATGGAACCGGTTTCGCTGGATCAGAGATATATTCTGAATAAGACTGTGCAGCTTCAGGCAGCGACAATCCCAATTGCCCGTTTTCATTCAAATAGAAGGATGTTGCTTCGGTATCTTTAGAAGGCCAAGACGCGAAGGAAGCCCACTTATTCTCTCCTGTGAAGAAAATCTTTGCATCCGGAATCTTTGCTCCATTTCCATTGTTCCGTAAATAAGCATCTAAAAAGTCAAACTCAATCTCTTTATAATAAGTATTCATATTTCCTGCACCAAAACGAATATTACCCAAAGAGTTGTAAAAATTGCCATTATAGCCTCCATGATTCCAGGGACCGACAACCAAACTCAGATTCGTTGAAGGACTTTGCCTCTTAATATCTTTATACAAATTGATTGTTCCATATAAATCTTCAGCATCAAAGAATCCCCCAACGATCATCACAGCTGGTTTAATATTGAAACAATTTCGACGTGAATCACGTGCTTTCCACCAAGAATCATAATTGGAATGATCCATCACTTCACTCCAAAACTGAATTGAATCACCCATCAAACGAGAAAAGTTTTTGAGAGCACCGGTTCTAAGATAATATGAGTATGAATCGGCCTCATTAAATGAAGGTTTGTACGGAGCAACGGTTGTAGGATTAGGACGAGGGGAACTGATGGTACGCGAAAAGCCGAATGCATCGACAAGCATCAAAGCGCCATTATGATGGAAATCGTCACCCATAAACCAATCGGTCACAGGCGCTTGAGGAACAATTGCTTTCAAAGCCGGATGTCCGCTCAATCCGGCCATCAAAGTATAAAAACCACCATACGAATTGCCTTTGGCTCCGACACTGCCATTATTATTCTGCACATGCTTGATGAGCCAGTCAATCGTGTCGTAAGTATCACTTGCTTCATCAATATTCTGTTTTGTCTTTTTATTGGCATTGAATGGACGGACGTTTACAAACTCACCTTCACTCATCCATCTGCCGCGAACATCCTGACTGACGATAATATAGTTATTCAATGTAAACTTGTCTGGTCCCAAATTATTCACTGTATTATCATAAGGAGCAACATTATACGGAGTTCGGAACAACAGAATCGGATGCTTCTCTGCATTCGATATCGGCGTATAAATAGAAGTATACAATCGCACGCCATCACGCATGGAAATCATTACATTCGTTCGAGTATAATGCATTTCGGCCCAAGTCTTCTCTTTTACCTGAGCCGGCGTTGGCACAAATATGAATAACAATAAAAAAACAACCAAATACTTTTTCATCTTATATATGATTAAAACATTACTTACTGATAATAAAGTCAGGCTTTTCGGCAATCAAATCCATAGCAGCATCTAACCATGTCTGCCGATCTCCTTCCTGACGTCCTAAACGTACAACCACCATATTCTTATCCGGAATAGCAAAAACATACTGTCCGGCCATACCACTCATATATGGAATCATCATACCTTTGTAATTCATTATCCAATACTGGAATCCATACTCATGATTTATCTCATTGGAATCACCTTCGACTAACGTTGTATCCGGTACAATAGCTTGCTTCAGATAGGTTTCCGAAACCAACTGTTTCCCATCCCAACTACCTTTATTCAGTATTAATTGTCCAAAGCGAGCCAAGTCGCGAGCATTACTGTTGAAACAACAATAAGCCTTCTCCATGCCTCCTTTACGATCCAAACTCCATAACGCATTTTCTTCAGCATGCATAGGTGTCCACAGCTTTCTAGAAACGTATGATGCTAAGTTTTCACCTGTAGCCTTCTCTATCAAAAAGGCAAGCAACTGAGTTACTCCACTTTGATAAATAAAACGCTTCCCTGGTTCCGCAATCTCCTTTGTACTAAACACCACCTGATGCAAATCGCTTCCATAATATAAACGTGGAGCAGAAGCAAAGGCTTCATTAGAATCAATCAAATCCACACCTGCACTCATTGTCAACAAGTGGCGGATGGTCAACGGTGTCCCTTTATATCCCTTAAATTGAGGGAAAAAATCACTAACCGGCTGGTCAACATTGCGAATAACACTATCATCTATCGCACAACCCAAAGCCAATGAGACAATACTTTTGGTCATCGAAAACGGATTACTATACGAATGGTTTGAATACCCTTCCCAATATTGCTCAAACCACAATGCACTGTCTTTGATAACAACAAAAGCAATTGTCTCATTCTTTTTAAACTCATTCAGATACTTATCAGGAATAGAAAGTCTGTTATACTCATTAGCCACTTTCCATGGTAAAGGACTACCTGCTTTTACTATTCGATTATGGAAGATTGTGTACTGATCAATCTTGGGATATTTATATATTATCGCTTTTAGCAAGTATTGGTATGAAGGCAATGCAAAATATAATACAAAGAGACAACCAACTATTGCCAAAAACACATATACGAACTTTCTAAAAATCTTCATCATTATAATTATTTGTCTTCTTTATTTTAATATACTTTTATAATTTGAAATCCGATAGAATGTCAGATAATTAGCATTATGATAATTGTCCGCACCACCTTCTTCATCATCAAATGCCGTACGCGAGACAAGGATAATATCCTTCCCCTCAAAAAGCCAATCAACATATTGAAAAGCATGCTTCAAAAAATCATCATGAGAGAATATTAGCTTACGTACTATCCATGTTTTCAGATTTTTAGATGTCGCTACAGAACAGAAATTGCGTAATTGGTCTGTCTGAGCCTTTCCTTGATAAGACGCAGGAATATTGTTAACAATAGTCCAATACAATCTGGTTTTCTTGTCATACCTAATGGTAAACTTCTTGGAGCCTCCCGGAAACTCATAAAACTTGGGGATAGGACTTACTGAATTGACATCCAAAAGAGCCAGATATTCTTTATCCTTTATCGAAGGTGAATGAACTCGAAGAACATCAACAATTCCTTTTTTGGTAACGACAGCATTACCTTCCAACCAACCAACACAAGCACCATTTAAATAAGACTTGTCGGAAGGCTGTCTTTCTGTATGAATCCAATTATCACCATCTAACAAATCGCTATTAACAGGAGCTGACAACATCATTGCACTATATCGTTCGGGCCACTTTTTTGTTTCTGAAGTAGCATCTTCGACAGCTCTCCATATACGCCCCTTATATACAGCCATAGGCGTAGATGCCGTATGATACTCTCCTTCCAATATAAGACCTGATTTCCTATTAATTGGAATTGTCCATGTCATACCTTCATCAGTCGACTTACGTATAATCACATTTCCATGATTCTTACTCATTCCCATAATATACAAATCGCCTTTTATCTGAAACAAGTTTGACCAAAACTGTCCATCAATCTGGCAAATCTTCCTCCAGCTTTTCCCTTTATCTTTGGATTCGAAAATAAGTGTCTTAGCAGAATTATGCTCACCCGAGTTAGGACCAAACTCATCATGCGATGCTACATAGTCTCCATTTGGCATGATGCAGATACTTGGAGATTCCACATAACAACCTGTAGATTTAGCTATATGATCAACTACAACACCAGGGGGCTCAATAGTTTTCAAAGAATCTGTCGTAGATGCAAACAATGTACCTGCAAATGCTTGTATTCCTATTAGTAAGAATATGATAAAAGCCTTACCTACTTTCCAACTCTTCATGCTATTATTTATATACATTTCCGAATCCAGTGAATATTTATCTGTTATTGTACCACTTCTACTTGATCTTGATTTTCTTTGAGATTTTCTCCTGAAACATTTCTCAAGATAATCTGTGGACCATTATCATCTTCATTAATATAAACCCGTTCCATATTGATACCTTGTACGTCATCGAAAACAAAAGCCGGCCGGTAATCATGTTTCTTTGCAGCTACTGCAACATTTTTAAATGAGACCCCTTTGGCATGGCGTACATAAAATCCCCATGCAGGCATTTCACCATGCAGATTAAATTCTGGATATACCTTTTCATTCTCAGGAACATTCTTCATCTTCCATATCGGCATATACGCAGTTCCTTCATCCCCTTGTCCAGGGTATGTGATTGAAACATTTTCAAAAAGTACATTTTCCACAGCACGATCTGTAACGCCTATTATCATAGCCGGATAGATATTTGCATTAAGTGGATAACTCAAGCCTGGGAAACGTGTTTCATGGTATATATCCGGACGTACATATGGAACATCAGCACTCACATTACGAATCGTAATATTTTTCAAAATACCCACTTCCCCTTTACTATTCAAACCTCGTTTGCCAATACGAAAATAAAACACATTCCACGTATTCGAAACATGCAAACCATCAACTAATACATTTTCAATGATATTTCCATCTACAGATTCAAGGGCCAATGCTGAACGATATGTATCGTAAATGTATATATCTTTAATAGTGACATTTGATGCTCCAACTCCAGATCCAAACTTTATAGCACTAGCACTTGAGCGTATTCGACAATTTTGAATAAATACCTGATCATTCCAAGATCCCTTCAAACAAATACCATCATCGGCCGAATTAACTACACAACCAGTAATGCGCACATTTCTACAATTAGCAATATCCATTCCGTCATTATTAGAGAAAGCTTCACTGTCAACTCTAATTTTATCGATAATCACATTTTCGCAACCTATATATTGTTGAACCCAGCAAGCTGCATTTTTGAATGTAACTTGTTTCACAGTGACATCTTTACAATTCACAATTTGCAAATCTGTTGGACGAACACGCTCATCAGGACGAGTTAAATCATAATCTTCCTGGTTCATTTTCCCCACAAAGAATAGACTGTCAAGTTTCAATGCAAAAGCACGACCTTGTCCATCAATAGTTCCTTCTCCCGTGATTGAAATATGACTCTGGTCACTTGCTAAAATCAGTGACTGATGGTCTGTCAACTTCCTATAATCAGCATATTGGGTACTGCCTAATAATACGGCATCTTTCTCCAAATACAAATTAATATTTGATTTTAATTCAATACTTCCAGTTAAGAAACACCCTTTAGGAATAATCAATGTTCCGCCTCCTACTTTTGACAAATGATCAATAGCCGATTGAATAGCTTTTGTATTCATGGTTACACCATCTGGTTTAGCGCCAAAATCAAGGATATTATAATCCTTGGCTTGTAGTCCGTTCACTAAAATCAGACATACGAACAAACCGAATATAAACCTTATCTTTTTCATTTTAAATCTTCAAAAATACACGTTGACGATATAAAAAATACAAAAATAACCAGCATACGACTACATAGCAGATAGCATCAACAAATGGTTGGGCTATACCTGGAAATAGACCAATAAAACCGGCAAATATCTTCCATTTGATTAATCCGAAATCAATAAACTTCTGTCCTAAATAAATGGTGATAGGATTCATACCAATAACAGTAAAGAAGAGTATCCATTTACGCCAGTTCTTGACATCAATCAGATAATAGAACAACGCGAACATCAATACAGAATATGCACCTACTACACAGACAAAAGAACTTGTCCACATCTTCTTATTGATCGGGAATACCTGATTCCACAACAATCCGATAGCAAGTAAAACAATTCCGGCAACAACCATAATAAGGACTTTCTTATTGCCAGTCAATCCTTCTTTATTGCATTTCACTAATTCACCCGTGAACATACCCAATAATGCCGTACAGATTGCAGGAAAAGTACTGAGAATACCTTCAGGATCCATATCCGTTCCTGCGAAAGTTCCAGGGAGGAAATTACGATCAAGATATCCGGCTATTGAACCTTGTGCAGTGAATATATCTGCACCATTAGCATCCGGAGCAGGAATATAAGCCATAACCAACCAATATCCAATTAATATTGCCGCTGTAATCCAGGCACGCGTAATGGCTTTCGTATTTACAAACAATAATGCAGCAAACATCCATCCCAAGCCGATACGAGCAAGGACACTTGCATAGCGTTGATGTTCAAAATCGAAGTTCAACAGTCCATTATAAATAAAACCCAATATGACCAAAGTCAAACCACGACGAATAATCTTCATATATATAGCCATACTCGTCTTGCCATGTTCATGCTGCTTTGCCAATGAGAACGGAAATGATATTCCGGCTATAAACAGGAATAGTGGAAAAATCGTATCATGATGTTTCAAGCCATTCCAATCCACATGATGCATTTGATCGGCAATGGCCTGCAGAAATGGACATGGATACAAAGTTGCCAATGCAACAAATACTCCAGCTCCACCCATAATAAAAAACATATCGAATCCCCTAAGGGCATCCAAAGACTGCAAACGTTGAGGCAACTTTTTATCTTCCATATCTTCAATTTTTAAGATTACTATTCATTTGATCTACCTATCAAGGTTTAGGCTTATACTGTGGATCATTCGTTGTAAATGAATACGGAACCGTAACACGACAAATGAAACGATTCGTTTCAAGGCGAACCCACGTTTCAAATGTATCCTTATTCTCCGTCAGTTCAAAAACGCGTGCGCCGCGGCAAAGCGTGTGGTAAGTATTTAAACCTCCGGAAAAGCGCCCGTAACCTAAAGCTATGCCATTATAATATGACACATAATCATTATCATGGTCATGACCTACAAAAACACCTTTCACATCTTTACAATCTATAAAAGCAGAGAATAAACCGGAATTAATAGGGGCAGTACACTCACTCTCAATCCGATAACCCGTCGGTTTACATTGCGGATTATTATATGCCGTAAAATATTCCAACAAAGGAATATGGAAAAAGGCCAATGCCGGATAAGGAATACCATTATTCTCTTTTGTCAGTTGCTTGCTTTGCTTTACATACCATTCAATCTGACTGCTCTTAATCCAATCGTCACGAAGAGTGGCGTTAGGTAAATCGTTCAATGCATTCGAATCGAACAGATATAAAATGAAACCTTTTTTCGAAGGATCATCAGAGTGATAAATAGGAATCATTTGGTTCGTTTCGCCAAAAACATCAGCCATGGATTTTGGTTTAGGAATATTCAAACATCCTTCCAAACCTGCAACAATATCCATAAGCTTGTCTCTAGGAACATCAAATTGAGAATCATGATTGCCGAAAACGACAGCAAATGGAATATTTCGCTCATTTGCCAAACCGGTAATCTTCTTCCAAAGGTCAGTAGGATTATTATCAGTCACAATATCACCCGTATAAATCACAAAATCAGGTTTCTCCAAATCCAATATTCTATTCATTATTGTATATGCCTGATCCGTTTCGCCGGGTTTATATACTGCGTGGATATCGGTAAACTGCACCATCTTAAACTTCCCGTCTTGATTAAAATGCAATTTCTTCTTTTCAGAAGAAGGAGAAGATGCAGGAATTACAACTTTTGATGGCATCAGATTGTGAGCAGATACTTCCATTCCTGTTAAGCCAAGAGCACCCACTGTCATCACAGAATCCCGAATAAAATCTCTTCTATTGATACTTTTGTTTTTCATGTTATTTATATTTTACTTAAGATATTTACTAAAGAATTTCCACACTTCCTCTTCTGTGTTCAAATCATCCTCGGACCATGAATGCGGACCGTTGACCACTTCATACAGCCATACTTCATTGCCATGAACACCATTGATAAACTTATGTGTAATCACATAATGACCATTCGCATTGTTTTTAACAGGCAATGTGTCGGTCTTCTCTTCCAGACAACGATTCTTGGCGACCCAGTAATTAACTGCGACCGGCACAGGCATATAGGCTCCCCATCCGCCTTGATTCGACAAATCGCCTGTCCATTCCGAAGTATGATCTTTCGTGCCGTGTACTTCAAACATGGGTATCGGCGACGGACCTTCCAACTGCTGATATATCCAAACCAGCGTCAGACCTGCGATTGGTGCAAGGGCAGCGAAAGTGTGTTGTTTGCTGTATGCCAGCAAATAACACATCTCGCCACCGTTCGACATACCACACAAAAAAGTATTCTTTACACTCAAATTAAACTTTTTCTGAACAATCTTCGCCATCTTGCAAAGAGCATTCACATCATTGACTTTCATATCTGCCTGAAATGGATAACCCACATTCCAGCAAGTCTTTCCGCGTCCGTCTTTCAATCCTTGCGGATAGCAAACGGCAAAGCCATTTTTCTCGGCAACAGCATCCATTGTTGGCCTCGGGTCCGACTTTCCTCCATAACCATGCAAAACAAATACTAAAGGAGCCTCGGCTTTCAATCCCGAAGGCAAATACATCGTATATGAACGCTGCAATCCATCAATCTTACACGTATAAGTCTCATGTTTCTGAGCTGCAAGCGAGCTTACAATTAAAAGAGACAATCCAATTAATACTTCTTTTACCATTAATCGCTTCATATTTATAAATAATTTATATCTCAGCCGTATTTACATGCAATGTTGTTCCACCTTTTGCAAGACGAATATAGGTATTAAACTCACGCTTTCCTTCATCGAGAATGATGAAACGTGCACCATAACCGTCAGGCATATTACAATAAGCTGTTTTCCTACCTGTTACCTGACCATAGACCAACTTAATACCATAATAATTAACGATAAAATCATTATCATGGTCATGCCCACAAAATACTCCTACCATATCTTTATGTTCAAGCATCGACAAGAATAATCCCGAATTGATTAACGGGGTCTCTATATTCTCCCAGCGTGTGCCAATTCTATGTGTCCATGCATCTTCATATGCAATTTTAAATTCAGGTAACGGTATGTGGAAGAATGAGTACGAGGGTAATGGTATTCCTCCATTTTTTTTTGTATAATCCTCACTCATACGCTCATACCATTTTATCTGTTCACGAGTTATCCAATTACGACCCTTCACCTGTTGAATACTTGAATCCTTATTTGAATCAAAACCATATACAATTGCGGCTTCCTTATTTCCCGTTGATGATAGTATCGGCAGTGCATAATTGGAATATCCCGGTATATCACGTACAGTGAAACCTTCATTTAAAGGTTCCTGCTCTACTCTTTTCTGTAACTCAATTCGAAAGTTTATATCATCACCATCATGATTTCCCCATGTAAATGCAAATGGTACGCCATGACTAACCATTGGTGCAAATACTGCTTCAAGGCCCCGAATATCCATATTTGTATAAACCACATCACCCGTCATCATGATCAGATCCGGTTTCTCTATATCCAAATAATTACTAATATCGGTAACTCCTAAATTCGATTCTTCGGCACGTGACAATATATAATGCATATCTGTGATTTGCATGATCTTGAATTTGCCATTCTTATTAAAACGTAATGTCGGTCCTTTTGATGAAGATCCCTCTGATAGTTCATTCACTTTTAAATTTGCATTAAGTTTACCTATTGGTGCCACCATAGCAGCACCAGCAAGCAATCCTCCTGTCGCCAAAAAATGTCTTCTCGAAATCTTTTCCATGATATCTTATCTTTTATACTTTCATTTGTTAGTTAAAAAGACCACCGCTATTTCATTTCTTCCACGATTGCCCCTTCAACTTTAATATTCTTACTGTCTTTCGTTACTACTTGAACTCGTTTGTCTTTTGGAAAATCCATTTGTTCCATATTTACCTGTCCAACATCATCCATAACAATAGCCGGACGGAAATCTTCATTTTCCAATTTCAGACGAATATTTTTCATCTTTACGCCTGTTACATGACGCAAAAAGAATCCCCATGAAGGCAACTCCCTAAACATATCGTATTCAGGATAACGATTTATATTCTCAGGAATATCTTTCAAACGCCACAAAGGCATATATGCCATTCCTTTAGAGGCTCTTCCGGGACAGACTATCTCTATATTTTCAAGTATTACATTCTCAACATTATATCCGGGAATACCAGTTATAGAAGATGGAAATGAATTATGCGAATAACCAACATCCGGTCCCCGCATATCATATTCTGTATCCGGTCGGCCAAATGGAATCTCAACCTTCATATTACTGATTCGTACATTGCGCAAGCTTCCAACGTTATCACCTGCACGATGTCCCAACCTGATAAAAATAGCATTTGATGTATTCTTAGCTATTATATTTGAGACATCTACATTTTCTATCTTTCCTCCATCAACCGATTCGATAGCAATGGCAGAACGATAAGTATCGAATACCTTTATATTATTGATTCGGATATTTGTAAAACCACCCCATGAAGCCGTACCGAACTTAATTGCACTGGCACTACTGCGAATCTCACAGTTTTCAACCCGTATACTATCATCCGTAACGCCTGTTTCATGCGATTTCAAACAGATTCCATCATCGGCTGAGTTGACTTTACAATTTTGAATAAAAACTCTATGACTATCTGATACATCAATACCATCGTTATTCCAAAATGCTCGATTGAAAATAGTTACCCCCACAATCGACAAATCTTCACATCGGTCGAAACTCAACCCCCAACAAGCACTATTCTTCAGATGCAAACCACTTATCGTTACCTTCTTGCAACGAAACATGGAGAATAATTTAGGACGCATATTCTCATTCGGACGCGAACTATTCAAATTATATTCAGGATCTATTACCTCTCCAATAAGATGTAAACTATCAACAGCCAATGCTAATGTCCGACCCTGACCGTCAATTGTGCCTTTGCCGGTCAAAGTTATTCCAGATACATCTGAAGCCATAATCAGCGCCAACTGCTTGTCTTCAACATTTTTGTAATTCTTTGATCCCGTCGTATAGTAATCCTTAGGATTGGTACTGCCTAGTATAACGGCACCGCTATCCAGATTAAGCTCTACATTTGATTTCAATAATAGTGCACCTGTAAGATACAGCCCTTCCGGAAATAAAATTTTTCCGCCACCTTGAAGACTTACTTCGTCAATAGCCTTTTGCAATGCAACCGTATTTATTGTCTGTCCATCAGCTATTACATTCCATTGTTTTGTGACAACAAAAGTCTTTACTTTCTTTGCTTTTACATAATGAGTTGGCATACTAACCGAATTCTGTCCTAAAGTATGGTATGCTTCTTTTTCATTTATACTCCAAGCAAGCTGAAGAAATATACAAAGAAAATTACAAGCCAATATTATTATAGATGTCTTTAATATCTTCATTACTATTTATTGTTGTTCCACATTTTCATTATACACATAAAGCATGATCATTTCATCACACAAATTTATATCTTTTAGTTTCCACATAAAAGTAATTATTATTTTGTTATGGACAACCACTATTTCCATAATATCATTATAAATACACATAACTACACCCGTTGTACTCGGCATAAATCGATTTTAACTTTCCTTCACCGAGTCGAGTATGGGTCAAATATTGGTGCCAGCCTTCTTGTTCGTATCAAAAAGTCATGTTTATTTTTGACGAATGGCTATGTTGTGTCTGCATTGAATGAATATTTCTATTTTTCATCCGCGTATTGTGCTCTATATCTGGTATTTATTTTAACTAGTTGTAGCCTCCATTTCATTCGAATGAAATGATCAATTCATTCGAATGGGATGAAGATTTCTTTCGAATGAAATGGTTGCTACATTCGAATGAATTATTTGACGCATTCGAATGCTTTTTAGAGCGTATCAAAAATCTATGTTTTGCTAAAAAATGGTAAGTTTATAATAGCAGCAAATACGATTTCATTGTACCAGCTAGATAAAGTAGACACTAAAAATGTTTTTTAGTTCATATTGTATTTAAAAGTAGTCATTCGAGATATTTATATCGAAAGAATTTTTTCAAAAGTAGACAAATTCCTTCTTTTTTGCAAGGAATGCAAATTAAAAGTAGACAGATGATTACCCGTCATTCTCAATATTAGCATTGCTCATTCGTTTTTGCACAAACTTAGGAATGTCAGACAGAGTTCTCTTTGAAAAAGTGTCTTTGCCAGTCAGTTCTCCCTTATAAAACTTGTTTCTATAACCAGCGGGGGTATCATAGCCGATAGCAAAACAAGGGCGTTTCTCATCATAATAGAGGACATAATCCTCCAGAACTTTTTTCACTTCGTCTCTGCTATGGCACATATCTATATGAAAGTCTATCATCAGTTCCTCTTTAATCCATCCATTCAAGGCTTCGTTTACAGGATTGTCAGGCTTGCCGGCACGGGACATAGACCTCACAATCATGGAATCTTTAATCAGTTCATTGTAAGCCATTGATGCATATACGCTTCCCTGGTCAGTATGAAGGATTACAGGCTCGGCGGAACCTTTCAAGAGATTGATCACGTCCAACAATCCATCGACATATTGATCACGTCCTCCTCTGTGTTCTGCTAGCTTCCAGGATAATAATTCCTTGGTGAATACATCAAAGTAGAAGGTCAGTTCGAAGTAGAAGATCCAGAACCTGAGTACAGTCATATCTGATACTATCACCTGCCGCGGTCGGTCGACCGTATCCCATGTGGAAAATATCAAGTTTGGAAAACGGTCGCGTACCTTACGGGGCTTATAGTGTACCTTATGACGCGTCTCTGACTGGATGCCAAGATAACGGAAGCACTTGTATACCAGATTGTCGCTGACAGACATCTTGAAGTTATTTCGCATGAATGCCGCTACCCAGCGATATCCATGTGTGGAATGTTTGTCATGCACCTTTTTCACGGCCTCCACCAGAGACTCTCTGTTGATATCTCGTGTAGAAGGTTTACGATGCTTCCATTTGTAGTAACCTGCGCGGCTCACGCCCATCAGGGCGCAAATATCCGCTATTGCAAAGTCGCGTGAGAGCATATCGACTATTCTGAACTCTTCGTCTTTAAACGAACATACTCCGTTTGCCCATCCTCGTTCGTCCGTACCGTATAGTTTTTTTTTAAGCGTTCATTCTCAATACGGAGACGCAGGATCTCACGCTTATAGGCCTCTTCTGTGCGGTCTATACCGGCAGGTAGGACTTCGCCCAGCTCTGCATCTGCACGTGACAGACCTTCAAGACCTCCTTTGTCATACAGTGCAAGCCACTTTCTGAAGGCACTGTTCGACACGCTGTTGGCTGAACAAAAATCACTCAGCCTGATTGTTTGATTACTCCGATACTTGTGTATCAGAAACTCTTTTTCAAGAGGGTTCAAATGCTTTGCCATAAAAGTTTCTCCTTTCCGGTAGAATAATGAAAGCATTACTAATCTCGGCCAAAGCAGCGCCCTTTCGTTCAGGGCTTCGCCCTTCACTTCAGGACGCTGCTTCAACTACCAACAAAATTAGTCATTACCTATCATTTTTCTACCACTCAGTGTCTACTTTTTGTGGTGCAACACATACGCACCTATTTCACTTTTACAGGCCGAATTGCAATCACCGGCCAATTTCTATGATTGAAAGCCCAATAATTGCCATTATTGGCGAAACACATTTCAAAACTGTAATGACCATAGTCGTTGGTTAATGTTCCCGACCAATAATGGCCGTATTTGCCTTGATCGAGAATCAGTTTTCCTTTTTGGTATCCGGAAGCGGGAAGAAAAATGGAATTGCCATTCGGTCCGACTACTTTCATTCCGCAAACGCCGTTTTCACTCATCCAACGCCATTGGCACTTTTCCAAGAGTTCGAGACATTCATCTCTTGTTGGCAAACGCCAGTCGGCACCCCATTTGATGGTAGCAAAATCATGCTTTGTTGCACTTATATTGACGTATGCTTCATTGCTTGGATAGTTGGTCAACCATTCGGGATACATCTCTTTTTCAAAATCTTCCCAGCCTAACAGCGAGCCGTAATCATCCGGTTCGGGAGCTCCTATATTGCAATCCGACCATTTTACGCTCAGACCCAAATCGACGGCATGACCTGTAGGCACTTGCTGTGCTATTATATTCATTGAAAGCGACAGTACACTCGCTATCGCTAGAAAAAATATTTCTCTTTTCATCATCGTAAACCTTTATTTAGCAAAGACTTCCGTCATCGGACGACCCACCCAAACTTGTGGTTGCTTCAGATTAAAAATAGCAGCCACCGTTGCAGCTACATCATATTGCATCATTGAACCTTCTATAACATGTCCCTTCTTGATATCTTTTCCATAAATGATAAAAGGTGTTTCCATTTCTAGCAGAGTTGTTCCACCGTGACCGCGACCTGTTCCTCCATGATCAGCAGTGATAATAATGATGGTATCATCCAGAATACCACATTCTTTCAAAGCTTGTACAATACGACCGATATTACCATCCAAAATTTTCATCACCTTATAATAATCAGGAGTATACCAGCCTTTATCATGTCCAATATCGTCTGGATTATCCCAGTAAAGCAGTAACAATGCAGGCTTCTTCTCTTTAATATATTTTACTGCCATATCGCACATGATCGGTTCTTCGGATGGAACCTGTTGACAATAACTCATGGCTTTCGTATCAATAAAACTCTGAATGCCTTCCCACTGATAAATACTTCCGATCTCAGCCTTCGGGTAAGCTTCACGAAGTAGAGAAAAGACCGTCGGGAACACACCATTCTTATTCTTTACTCTCGGTTCAATCAGAGGAGCACGCCAACTTATGCCTCCATCGGAATAATATCCATGAAGTTCAGGACCGACGCCCATAAACATTGACGCCCAATTCTCAGTACTTGCAGAAGGAAATACGGAACGCTTCTTAAGTGTATACGAACCTTCGGCCATCATTTTTTTGGCATTTGGCATATCGGCCAGTTTTATACCATATGAAGCCCAGCCGTCCAAACCAATAAGCACTACATGTTTTGCTTTCCAATCGGCAGAATTCACCACATTGGCAAAAAACATGAGCACGAGCAAAATTTTCAAAGAATTCTTCATGTTTTTCATCTTCTTTACTGTTAAACAACGCTGATTATAATTCAACATTTTCATTATACACATAATTAAATCGCCCTCCTGGAGCTGAATCTCCATTCACATAGAAATCCATAACATTCCCCTCATCTTGCATATTGTCATTCCACTTGAATTCAAAATTCAACTTTTCATGGTTCAAAATAAGGACATCACGAGGAATAGAAAAAACAAAAACATTATCTTTAAGCACAAATTTACTTTCTGCAACCTTGTCCCAAATCCATTTGTTTTGATAGCTACGTTCAATAATCACCTTTCCTTTATTCGGACTTATACGATTAACAATAAAATCATAACCATTCCATCCTGTAGATTTGTCACGATCAACATCTATAAACAATCTCATCCAAGCTTTATCTTTTGGAGAAGTCAATCTATCAGCTGTTTCCACATAGAAATAAATATTATTTTCATCACGTGCAACCTTTGCTCCAACAATATCATTACGACCGGAATTATTTTTATAATAATAGCAACCTCTTCCTCGTGAATCACGATGAATCGTATTTCCTTTATAGGAAGTAAAATAAGGTTTTACATCTTTCCAATCTTCTATTTTATTTAAAGCAATAGTTTTCATCGGTGAAACTGATTCAGGCTTATTCATCCCTTTAAATCTACGGATATTATCTACTAATTGCAAATAATAGACATCTCCTTTATCACCCCAACCTTTGTTCGGTTCTATATCCCGACTACAATTCCAATTATATTCATCCACAAAATTAAATGGTTTCGCGGTCCAATGATCAGTTGGCAATAATTGCTCCACAGTAAATTCATTCCACCCTGTCACAAAAACGAGTTCCGGATCCAAATGGAAGGCTCTTTCCCATTGTTCAAGGAAATTCCTTCCATATAAATAACCATCTACACGTGGGTCAAACCCATGTTGCACACTATAATTGCGACCATAAGTATCCTTTAAATTAAAAGAACAGTCATGACCTTTACTCGAATCGCAAGCATTCTGAGCAATACCAACCGTTACTTGTTCGAATTTTTCATTTCCTAATGGAACATAACCATGTTGTGGATACTTTTCCAGCCAACCCCATTGATCATCTCGTTTTGGACCAGTCACATAATCAGGTTGCCCAGGTCGAAATGTAAAGAAAGAAGCAATAGCCTTATCTTCTGATGAATCTGATAAAATCTCTGGATAAGCCATAATAATAGGTTTGCCCTTCCACATGAACCAAAGATTTGGATATTTTGAAGACTTATAGACATCCCTATATAATTGCCTCAAAGATATTAAAGAACCCGGAGTGAGACTAAATGGAAGCATAAAAGCAATTTTAGGCACTTTAACACCATCTTTTTGAGCTTTATCCCATGTTTTCATTAAAGCCTCATAGGAATCTTTCCAAGTCATATCTCCATTTGTACAATCGAAGAAAACAGCGTCAACGCCAGCATCAGCCAACATCTCGGCATGCTTGCGAAGCACCCATTCATCTGTTGTCCGATAAAATCCAAAAAGAGGTTGTTCCCAATAAAACAAGTCATGTTTTGTCCCCCACGCAGGATGATTATAATCTTCTATTGCTTCAGGGTACTGATGCAAAACTTCCGAAATACTCTTTATCTGATAAGTTGTATCTTCGTCTCCTTGATGCCACGTCCAATAAAAAATAGCCACATATTTATCATTACGCTTATCACCTGCATCCTTATATTCACGAGCCTTACGACCTAAAGCATCAGTAATACTCCAATAGTCACTACTCACAATCTGCGCACATAATTCACTTTCGATGAAAACGCATACATTCATACAAATGATAAATCTTATTATATCTTTCATATTCATTTATTAAAAAAATCAGACATGAAACATAAGATAAAAAAATGTTCCATTTCAATTTGCTCAAGTACTGTTTGGGAGTGAGACTCATATTCTACAATAAAAACATATGTTGTCACTCGTTGTACTCAGACTTAATTGATTTTAACGTTCCTTCACCCAACAAGAAACATATAAAAAAGAATATTTCCAATTCAAATTAAACATATTAAATTATTATTTCATCCGAATTTCAATATTGCAAACACCTTCTCGATGAATAGTCAAAATATGATTGATGCCACGAAATTTTCCATAATGCCATTTACTCTTAGGTAGCTTTTTGCCATTTGCATAGACCATAGGTTCAAATGTCAACTTAAGTCGTTCCAAGCCATTCTTATCAAAGGTAGTATAAGAAATGTGTTCTTTTTCGTATGATATACGCAGTACCATTGATGTTGTATAAAAAAGATGGTTTGAATCTATAGGCATCATTTCCGGCAACTCGCCAAAGCCTTCTAAAAAATGGGACATATAGTCAAGATATGAATCCGAGAACCAAGGATTGACAAAACCGATGCCAGTATAGTTGATGCTTATGGAATCTTTTGAGAATTTATTAAAAGCCGAATAAGTACTCAACGCAAAAGAAGCTCTTGCTTCTTCACGCATCTTTTCATCTCCCGTCATTCCAAACCACTTAGCGACAACTGATGCATAACGTGAGGTATGACTACTCATTTCTCCCAAACAATCATCCTGTTCAGCAATACTGGTTGCACCATAACGAGTGACAACGCCGAAACGTTGCTTAACAAGTATAATCAACTTAAGAATATGTTGTTTATAGAGTGGGTCTGCATTTGGGTTATTTATCAAATAGCGTGCAGTTTCCATAGGACTAAACTGATTGACATTATCATATCTGTTAGTTGCCACATCTTCAAAATACCCTGACCAAATGTTATTTTCCATCGGATATTTCAAAATCCAATTCATAAGAATCATTTTCTTTTGTAGTAAATTTTGTACATCCAATGTTGTATTAGAAACCAGTAATTCATCTATCATTTTAATAGGCATAATCATATCTGCACAATATGGGTCTATCACTTTTCCTGTTCGCATATTAACACGAAAAGGAAGTGGCGACTCAGTTGCAGTACCTTCAGTTATATGACCAACAATAGTATTCGCAATATTTTCCGCTAATCTGATATATTTTTGCTCGCCTGTAAAACGTGAATAATTGATATAAGCTATTGCAACCATACAAGCTTTATCCGGTTCACCTTTTTCATCATCATAAATACCATCAGGAGTATCATCCTGTGTTCTCGGTACTCCTGGCCATGCAAAATTTGAAGGAGTATGATATTTTGCAATCTGTTCAACCAGATTCTTCACAGGGTTCAAAGCATCCATGTCACCTGTATATGCATAATAACGCTTGAATGTTTCCATAGCCCAATAGGCATTTCCTCCCTGATTATTCTGACCTTTCCGATAGTTACCATCTACCAGTATTTTCGACGTTATCAAATATAACGGCAATGGACCATTAGGCGATTCATATGCAGGACAATACTTTAAATAATTCATACTGTATCGTAAAATCATATCATACGAAGTCCACGGCTGAAGTTTATTTTCCTGCAACAATACTTGGTGATCCATAATCATCTGTGGGTTCTTTTGGGGAGTAGGGAGAGTAATTCCGTTAGGACCTACAGCAATATGAGGTATCTGAGCCATTAAAACTGTCACTACATATAGCAAAAAAAAGCTATTCACTATTTTATTTCTCATCTCACATAAGTATTAAAAAATTCAGTTCATCCAATAACATTTTTGTGAATACTTTAATGCTACACAATATCGCATAGAGCCTTGAAATATCCTATCGATTCAGCTATTCCCAAGAACGGGTCTTTCTTTTCCGTTTCATATTCCAGACTGCACATACCAGTATAATTGACTTTTCTCATCATCCTGACCAACGATGGATAATCTATCAGTCCACGTCCAATTACCGTACAGTCGCCCTCTTTAGTTGGAGCCGTTTCATCTTTGATATGCATGTCGAAGACTCTTGCATGATATTTCTGCAAGTCGGCTACCGGGTCACATCCGTTTCTGAATTCATGCCCTACATCCAAACACATGCCTATACGCGGATCCAAATCTTTTATCAGATTCCAGGCTGTTGTTGCGTCAGGATATTGTTTGTCTGTCGGACCATGCAAATGAATGGCCATTACGAAATCGTATTCCTTTATCTTTTTATCAACGTATGGCAACAATTCTATGTTCGGAACACCTATTATCTTCTTAACTCCTACTCGTTTTGTATATTCAAATGCCTTATCGACATCTGCTTCGCTACGCATATATATAGGACCTACAATATAGCCTGTCACATGATGGGCTGCACATTTCTCATGAAATGCCTTTATCTGCTCATCTGTGCTGTTCAATGGCAAATGGAAATCCTTGATACTCAAATAATGAATATCCAAATGTTCCATGGTCTTCAGTGTTGTCTCTATGTCAAACTGGGTGAATGAATATCCGGCCATCCCCAAATGGAATGGATTGACCGCTTTTGTCACTTTTGGTTTGATGGAGTCAGGCATATCGTTTGCACGCAATAGATTATTTGTTCCCAGCAACACTGCTCCGGCTAATCCTTCTTTGATAAATGTCCGTCTTGTCTGTTTCATAGGTATATTCTTATATGTTACTTTTTATAATTCTTTTTACTATTCGCCTGCTCACATATCTTATTGCAATACTTCTTTAATTATCATGTCCGCCACGAGCTGCTGACCAAGTTCGTTCAGATGTATGCCGTCCGTACTCATTTTATCCCATACTGGCAATAATTCTGTATAAGCGTCTATACATCGACACCCTTCTGCGACAGATATGTTTTTTATCTGTGTTGCAAGCCATGACACTCTCTTCGATCCACCTGTATACGCCTCCGGTATCTTACTGTCTGATGAATATGGAGGTGGTGTCATTATGACTATCTCCGGATGATATTTCAGATAAACAGGATGCGCTTTTATCTTCCCAATCAATGTTTTCATGTTGTTTGAAACGAGTTTTAAACGGTCCTTAAAAACAGCTTTACAGTCTTCAGTCCCTAACATGATGAAAATCTTATTCAGTCCGTTTAATACCTTGTCTGCCTTATTCATATACTGGTCAATACAGGATAATGTATTCGACTCCTGCTTCCCGTTATTATCAAATCCAATTGTATTATTAACTACTGATGCATTACAAATGAAATCCTGAAAACGTTTTTCTTTCAGTTGGTTTACCCAGTTTCCTTCCATTGTTTCATTTGTATCACCCAACACAAGTATATTCTGACCTTTTACGCCATCCAAAGCTCTATCCATAATCATCTCATGACCTCCTTCGAAAAGATTTATCTGAACCTTGTCTAGATAATGACGTTGAATCAGAACTACCAGATGTTTCTTATTGGCCGGCGCTCCCGTTGTCTGCCACTCCATCAGGCGCAGCATCTCTTCATTTGAAAATCGTGTCTTCGTATCCGAACAATCAAAATCAGAAACTACCTTGTTAAAGAACTTCATGCTGTGTGTAAATGGCACGTCACCTTCCAGTCCACCATCATGAATGCCCGCATAAATAAACAACTTACTATTCTCTCGCTCTTTAACAGGCGTATCCATCATAACCGGAGAACGACGACAAGCTTCATGCACATCGAAATAAGGGACAAAACCATCCTTTGGAAGGCCTGAAGTTACCTGCTCAAGGTCCTGCATATATTTTGCATACTTTGTGCGTCTTCCTGCACATTCATAATAATAATCCACAAGATCCGATATCGATGCCCAGGCAGTAAATGTCTTTATATGATGCCTTATTCGCATATAGCAGAACATAGTCGCATGGCCACCTCCACTTCCTCCTATAATATGAATACTTGTTGTATCCACATTCGAATGGGCTATTGCGTAATCAATGGCATCTTCAATATCTTGAAGAACGAGGTCACTTGCACAAGCCTCCGGCCGATTGTTCGGACCTCTGAAATCGGGATGGATATAATTGTAATCCTCCTTGATGCACATCGATGCGATATCATCCACTTTCGTATAATCGGCACTCCATGCATGGAGTTTGACGACCAGAGGACGAGGGTTAGACGATCTGGCTTTGAAAAAATATGCGGACTGCTTGCTTTGATCAGCCGTTGAGGTTATCTCTACCTTCTGACATTCCTTGGGCCACTGCTTTTCCGGCTCATCACTGGCTTTGGTAAAATCAGATATCATAATAAATTGTGTTCCAAACAATACAAGACTCATCAATCTTAATATTTTCATACTGCACTAATTTTATCATCATAAAATGGTTAAAAGAGAGTATGCATGCTAATGTATGCACACATACTCTCAGTAAGAGAACTATTATGCTACATAGACCTTTGTTTTATGCAGCAAAGCTATTCAAACAATCTTTTCTTTATTATAATCCACCGAGTGATGTTATTTCTTCAGCTGTCAATGGTCTGTTGAAAATAGCTACTGACGAAAGCAACATGGTATGATCATCACTATCCTCATCACCCATAATCAAAGTGCCTAATGGATCAAGAGCGAAACGGTCATCCGAGTAATTACTACCCTCCAGCCATTTTGTACCATTGACATAAATACGAAGATATTCGTCAGCTTTCAATACAATTACTACACGATACCATTTATCTCTAGATATCGTATTTGAACTATAACCGCTTGTTCCTACTCCAATATTACCGGCATTCTTTATGGCATAGTCCTGATCATTCGCATTAGTAACTGAAGTATTCAACAACGTAGCGTAGCCTCCTTCCCCAGACGGTCTGTTGATATCAAAAACAAGTGTATATTGTCTTACTAAATCACTACCAGCCGTAGCGGCAATTCCATGATCACAGAAGAGTAAACTTTGATGACCGATTTGTATTGCTTTATCACGTTTATTAAATCCTGACACTTGCGTGATTCCTTCTGTCGAAGGGGTTCCAAGTACTGCATCTTGTGCTCTACGATAAGGAATCAAATCTTTACCAACAGTAGCTTTTCCAAAATTACTTGCATCAGAGAATTCCCAGAAACCAACCAAGCCGCTAACTGCTTTAAGTTTTTCTTGGAGAGTAACTTCGTAAACTTCAACAGAGATTTGCTGAGAATAACTTCCTTGGCTTACAGTTAATGTTGTTGTTCCAACATCATTGGCAGTCACATTGCCATAAGCATCCACTGAAGCGACATCAGCATTAGCACTCGTCCAAGAAAATTCATAATTAGTGCAATCCCATGGAATAGGATAAGCAAGAGCTTTACTTTTTTCCCCTATATTCAACCTTAAATCAGCACCAACTTCTATACCTTTCAAATTAATGCCATCTCCCAACTTATTATTGCAAGATACCAATATCAAGCAACCACACAAGAGACAGAATCCTTTTATAAATATTGTCTTCATAATCGTCCTACTTTATTAAGTTTAACTTGTCTGCCAATGAAATATTCAATGCCGCATTACGATTGACATCCTGCTCCGGATATGGAACATACATCAAGCTCTCGCTCCAGCTTCCTGATGGAGCATTCGGTTCTTGCCGGGTAATACCTCCTGCACCAGGGATAACATAAATCGGATTCTGTACACGTGTATTAAAATGATCCTGTACACGATCCATACGCTGCATATCATTATAACGACAATCGATTGCACCCCATAACCAACCGGCAATCTCCCAGCCGTGCTCGTTGTACGCCGCTTCAGCCAATTCTGATGAAGTCATTGATGATGAATAATGATTAATACTGGCATCACTCTTTACACCATTTCCATCAGCACGATTACGAACGATATTCAATAATTCGATGGCTTTTGCATTTGTTTGGCCTGAACGCCCCACAGCCTCTGCATACCATAAATAAACTTCACTCAAACGAATCATCTGATGCGTTTGCTCAACCCAACCATTACACTGACTGCCTAAGCTTTTGTAAATGTCATATTCGGTGCCGTCGTTAGTGAATTTGGATTTTCCAAAGTATGGATATCTGTTTGCATCAGGCAGATTTTCGCTCCACCAAGGATAAGCTTTTCCATCACCCGAATTAAAAGTCACAACCGGATATGTTGCATCCTTACGAGGTCCTTCCGGAAAGTTTACCCAAAAACCGATTTCAGCACGTGTATCACACCAACCACCGGTACAATCAGGAAAGTCATTAATACAACCACGAGCACTTTCACTACTATCACCGCCACCCCAAGAATTAGAATAATAAATACCCAAAATGCATTCTTTATTCTTCTTATTTTCAGCTACGGAATGAATATCAGCATAATTCTCATAAAGAGAATATTTATAAGTGCCATTTTCAACTCCTGTAATTACTTCCAAAGCTTTTGCCGCTGCTTTTTCATAATACTCTGTTCCCAAGTTCAGCGGCCAACCAGCCATTGTTAAATATACATTTGACAGCATGGCTTTAGCTGCAGCCGAATTAGCAACAATATTAATGCCGTTCATAGAACGAGGGGTGTCCGTATAGTTGGCAGGAAGATTTTCTGCAGCCTGAAGATCCGTAACGATCAGATTAAAAATGTCGGACACGGTAGACAAGCCAATAGAGAAATCAACTTCATCTGATGTTACCATTGGCAATGGCCCAAAAGTACGTACCAGATAATAATATGCCCATGCACGCCAAAAATGCGCCTGGTTCAAGGCATAATTAAGATTATCTTCTGTAACGCCGGGTGTATTGGACGCACCATTGATTATAAAATTGGCAGCTTTAATAACCAACCATTTATCCTGCCAACACCATAATAAACGATCGTTGCCAGTAGACACACCATATAAATCCCATTCACGAATACCAGCTTTGTTGCTGGCACGATGAGTTGACAAATCATCACCCATGATAGCCTGTATAAACTGTGTAAGACCGAATGTTGAACGGCTGACCTGTCGATATAAAACATTGACTGCCCCATCCAGATCACTAGCTTGAGTGAAAGCGCTGTTTGACATAAGTTGACCATTAGGCTCCTCTTTCAAGAAGTCGTTGCATGAAACGAGTCCAAACAGGATGGCCATTAATATAAATATTCTTATTAAAGATGTTTTCATATTCTTCGATTTAATAATTCGTTAAAACTCCAGACGTACAATGAGCGAATAGGTTGTTGGCATCGGAAATGAACCTCTATCAAGACCAAAGGTCGTATCATAAGTACTTGTATTTGCTTCCGAAACAGTTTCAGGATCCAATCCTTTATATCCTGAAATAACGAACAGATTTTCTGCACTGAGCGACAAATGGACAGCTGCATATTTAGTCAGTTTCTTAGGAATCTGATAACCGACGGATAAATTCTGGCAACGTATAAACGCTGCTTTTTCCAGCCATTGTGTTGAGCCCGGAACATATTGATTATTGGCATTCGTCAAACTAGGAAACAAAGCATGACTCTTGTCGGCAACTTTGTCCCAGCTGCGATAATAACCTTCACGAGAACTAATGAAACGCGAAGCGCCAGTCTGACAGGTTTCAATATATCTGGAAATATTCAAACGGTCGTAATTGCTAGTCGCGCGGAATAAAACATTGAAATCCCAATTCTTGTAAGTCAATGTGTTATTCCAACCAAACAGCCAATCAGGAACAGATTTACCAGTTATCACACGGTTATCATTGTTATTATCCGTAGTTGTAGTCCCGTCTTGATTATAATACAAATTGGCTCCTTCATCATCGAATCCTGCCCACCGTTGCAGATAGAAAGAACCTACAGGTTTGCCAACTTTCAAAATAAACAAACCACCGGAATAAAGACCACCGCGTGAAGCATCCGGGATGATGTAATCATCTTCGCCCAAATCCTTGACCGTATTCTTATTATATGCGGCTGTCAGTGTGCTTTCCCACGTGAGATTTTTGGTTGCAAACGGTACTACATTCAAGGTAAATTCCATACCTTTATTCTGCAATTTTCCCAAGTTTGTCCAAACGGTTCCACCTCCATTATAGTCTGGAAGTTCCTTTTGGAACAACAAATCTGTCGTATTCTTCAGATAAAAATCAGCTGACAGATTCACCTTATTGTTTATAACACCCAAATCGAAACCTAAATCATACTGCACAGTTTTCTCCCAATGAAGATCCGGATTCGAACTCGATTCCGGCCAATAACCCCAATATTTAGTAGAGGTTCCATAGCTCGCATAATCTCTCGACAATGTTGCATAGGTCGAATAAGCACCTACACCGCAGTTACCAATAGAACCCACACTTGCGCGCAATTTCAATTGGTTAATCACATCCTTATTGATAAAACTCTCTTCATGTACATTCCAACCAACAGCCACTGACGGGAAATAGCCCCATTTGTATTTATCCTTGAACTGTGAAGGAGCATCAGCACGCATCGTTCCTGTGAACAAATACTTCCCCTTATAACTGTAAATCAATCGTCCGAAAACAGATGCCATTGAACTGTTGCTAAAACTATTGCTTAATGAATATGAACTTGCCGAAGCCAAATCCCAATAAGTCGTTGCTTCATTGACCAAATTCGTAGAATTAGCATTTAAAGAACTGTATTTATATTTTGTCAATTCCAAAACACCCATTGCTATCAGATGATGATCGCCTAATGTCTTATCATAAGTCAAGTTATTAATATTACGCCAGTTATAGTATTGATCTTCGTAATTACTTGCTTCACTGATTCCGCTAGGCTCATAAGACGCAGAGCGGAAATGACGATTCCAATTATGCACTTGCGTATACAATCCTTCAGTTGAAAACGTCAACCCGTCGATAATTTTAAACTTTAGATTACCGAACATGGTCATTGTACTTGACCGGTAATCTGTCCACTCTGCCTTAACCGATGCGTACGGATTACTGCCTATTGATCCATATGGGTCAAGATTATAAATGCCACTTGCGCTTTGCAATTCCATACAAGGCGAATATTCTAATACATCAACAAATTGATCCTGATCTGACGAGTTATGCTGCTTGGTCAGTCCATCATACATATATCCCGTAAACTCCAACCAAGGAGTGATATTCGTATCTAATGTTGCCTTCACATTATAGTTTCGAGAAGTATTGGTAATCCATTGTCCTTTTGTATCAGCGACCCAGCCGGAAACTGAATATTTGGTTTTCTGATTGCCTCCAGATATATTCAAATTATAATTCTGAGAGAATCCGGTTTGTGTCATCAAATCTACCCAGTCAATACCTTTTGTTCCACTTTTATAAGCAGCCAGATCATCTGCTGAAATCGAATTGGCACCATTGACTTCATTATAAGCTCTTGCATATTCATAAGGGCTCAGTAAATCCGGTTTCGTACGCATGTCCTTTACGCCATAACGAGCATCAAAAGTCACCTTTATCCCTTCCTGAGGTCTTTTGGTTGTAACCAATATAACACCATTTGCTCCTTGTGCACCATAAATGGATGTAGCTGACGCATCCTTCAATACTTCAATGTTCTCGATATCGTAGAAATTACCTACTGTTCCTCCGATAACACCATCTACAACCCATAATGGCTCACTGCTTTTGTTCAAAGAAGTGACACCACGAACACGTATATTGACATTGCCGGCACCGCTTGTACTCGTAATATTAATACCTGCGGCTTTGCCTTGAAGAATATTACTTATATTTCCTTGAGGCAAATTCTTGATTTTTTCAGACGAGACTGATGAAATAGAACCTGTCAGGTCGGATTTACGAACGGTACCGTAACCAATAACTACCACCTCATCCAAAACTTTCGTGTCTTCTTTCAAGAGGACAGATACAGATCTTTTATTTCCAAGAGGTATTTCCTGTGTCAGATATCCAACAAACGAAACGACCAATACGGCATTCGATGGAACATTAGACAGTGAAACACGTCCGTTCGTATCGGTTATGCTTCCGTTTGTGGTACCTTTTACCATCACATTGGCACCAACAACTGGGCCTTGTGCATCAGTCACTACACAAACAACAGATCGGTTCTGTTGTGAAATCAAATCATTACTCATTAAACCGATTCCACTATTAAGCTTTGCTGCACTCAACGACATTGAGGCAAACAAAAAGACAAAAAGAAGGGAAATCGATGTTTTCATGACCCTTAAATTTTTCGGTTTTCTTTTCATACTTCACTACTTTTTTGTTGATTATAAATTGATAATAAAAATTAGACAAAAGGCTGAAAAACTCATGGTAGCTTTCAGCAAAAAATGATTTTCCGGTTTCTTTCATGGGCAATCCTTTCGTTAAATTGTTTTTTACATAATATATTTCAACTGAATCGAAATAAATCAGGGTTAGAAAGGGCTGAAACAAATTGTTTCAGATAACTTATTCTTATATATACAATTCACGCTTCAATTAGTACTCACTTTTACCGGACGAATTGCACCTATAGACCAATTTCTATGATTGAAAGCCCAATAATTGCCATTATTGGCGAAGCACATTTCGAAACTGTAATGACCATAGTCGTTGGTTAATGTTCCCGACCAGTAATGGCCATATTTGCCTTGATCGAGAATCAGTTTTCCTTTTCGATATCCGGAAGCGGGAAGAAAAATAGAATTACCATTCGGTCCGACCACTTTCATTCCATAGACTCCATTTTCGCTCATCCAGCGCCATTGGCACTTTTCCAAGAGTTCAAGGCATTCATCTCTTGTTGGCAAACGCCAGTCGCCACCCCATTTGATAGTGGCAAAATCATGTTTTGTTGCACTTATATTGACGTATGCTGCATTACTCGGATAGTTGGTAAGCCATTCGGGATACAATTCTTTTTCAAATTCCTCCCAGCTGAACAGAGAACCGTAATCATCAGGTTCGATAGCACCTATATTGCAATCCGACCAATTTACACTCAAACCCAAATCGACGGCATGGCCAGTGGCGGTTTGTTGTGGCATTACATTCATTGACAGCAGCAATGCGCCTGCCATCACGACTAAAAATATCTTGTTTTTCATCATTATTGAATTTTACTTAACAAAAACTTCCGTCATCGGACGACCCACCCAAACTTGCGGTTGCGTCAGATTGAAGATAGCAGCTACCGTTGCAGCTACATCATATTGCATCATCGAACCTTCGATAACATGTCCTTTCTTAATATCCTTCCCGTAAATAATAAAAGGGGTTTCCAATTCGAGCAGAGTTGTTCCGCCATGACCGCGGCCTGTACCTCCATGATCGGCAGTGATAATAATGACGGTATCATCCAGAATGCCACATTCTTTCAAAGCTTGCAAAATGCGGCCGATATTACCGTCCAGTATTTTCATCACCTTATAGTAATCAGATGTATACCAACCTTTATCATGTCCAGTCTCATCCGGATTATCCCAACAAAGCAGCAAAAGTGCCGGTTTCTTTTCCTTGATATATTTTACTGCCATATCGCACATGAGCGGTTCTTCGTATGGAGCCTGCTGGCGATAACTCATAGCTTTCGTATCAATAAAACTCTGTATGCCTTCCCATTGGTAAATACTTCCGATTTCAGCCTTCGGATAAGCTTCACGAAGTAGAGAAAAGACCGTCGGGAACACACCATTCTTATTCTTTACTCTCGGTTCGATCAGCGGAGCACGCCAACTTATGCCTCCATCAGTATAATATCCATGCAGTTCAGGACCGACGCCCATAAACATTGATGCCCAGTTTTCAGTACTTGACGAAGGGAAAACTGAACGCTTCCTAAGCGTATACGAACCTTCGGCCATCATTTTCTTGGCATTTGGCATATCGGCCAGTTTCACACTATATGAAGCCCAGCCGTCCAAACCAATAAGTACTACATGTTTTGCTTTCCAATTGGAAGCAAATACTGTACTGGTAAAAAACAGTGATATAAACAAAATCCTAAGAGATGTTTTCATGTTTTTCATTTTTTTCAATCATATACTGGTTAAATATATTATAATCAGGTTCTTTCATCCATATATACTTTAAGCGAAAAAAGTATATACTTTTACACCACAGAAGTATATACTTTTGCACTATGAAAGTATATACTTTTATACCCCGAAAGTATATACTTTTGAAGCCAAAAGTATATACTTTTTTTCATAGGGTATAACTACTTTATTATCAGTGTCACTATTTATGATTTGCAACACTGCTTGATCAAACTCATCAATTACTTTATATCTGCATTGTTATTAGCAAGATTCGGATTGTTAATGACTTCTTTACTTGGTATCGGCAAGAAATAATCAGCTTTTGAATAACTCTTCTGAAGCGTATACTTCGATTCTGTCTCATCGCGCCAATCTGTATTAGCCTTTTCAACTAACTGCAATCTTTGCAAATCGAACCAACGAGCGGAATACTCAAACCCTGCAAATTCGAAAGCTCTCTCCCAAACAACGTCATCAATAAATGCATCCGTTGTCAAATTACTTACAGAAGCTTCTGTTGTTCCCAGACCTTTGTAGGCACGATTACGAACATCATTCAAGCATTGATAAGCCAACGCATCCGGACCATCTGTACGAGCTTTTGCCTCTGCATAAGTAAGCAGTATATCTGCGTAACGCATTACAACAATCGGGCGAGTACTAAACCATGTTGCCGTTGTCTCCATATTGGTCAGCCACAAACCTGATGGACCGTTTTCGTCCCAAGTCCAACCTTCCGACAGATCATCTGCCCACCATTTACGATAACTCGGGTGTTTACTCTTTAAATCATTTGTTGTATAATGCTTGCCACCCATAACATAGAAATCAGTAACAAAAGTGAAGTCCTTGCGTTCGCCAGCAGGGAAACGATTATAGAAACCATTCTCGGCAATCATTGATTCCCAACCACCAAATTCAATAGGACGACTTGGGTTCGGAGCACGAACCGTATAATTATTAAGTGTATGTTCGAACCAAATAATAGCTTCTTCCTGTGATGATTTTTCAAAAGCTGTCCAATACGGATCCCACAATTCATAGAAATGAGTCTTTAATGCATAACCATAAGTAGCAGCATTATCGATAACCTCTTTAGCTTTATCGCGAGCCAATGCATAATATTCAGTTCCTCCATTTACAGGATAACCGGCCATTTGCAAATAGACCTTAGCCAAAGTTGATTTAGCAGCACCTTTCGTAACAGCACCGCCAACTTTGTAAGTTGTATTTGAATAGGAAACAGGCAACCATTCTTCAGCAAATTGTAAATCCGAAATGATTAGTTTATAAATATCCGCTGCTTTTGCGCACTGAACCGTTTTATCAGATTCGAATGCTGTTGTAATCAACGGAATATTATTAAAGAAGCGAACCATCCAAAAATACGTGAACGCGCGGATGAAGTACGCTTGTCCAACAAGAGCATTCAACTCAGCCTCGGTCATCGTTTCATCAGCGTTATGATAATTGTTGATGATAGAGTTTGCCTGATTGATTACATCATAGCAACGCTCCCAACCTGACTGAATATCATCGTCGCCACCACTTGAAATATCCATGTTTATTTCCATTTCATTATAGCAGGCGCGTTGATTACCTGTTCCTAATACATCATCAGCACTTGCATACTTGATTTCCATACTTTGATACGGACGGTTCATTGACGTATCCCACAAATTATACAGTGAATTAAGCATCATCTGTATTTCAGTTCCATTATTCAGGAAGTTCTCTGGAAACAAACTTCCATTAGGAGTCTCCTCCAAAAACTTGTTATTAGATTCGCACGATGCGAATGTAATTATAGCGGCTAAAAGAATTACTACTTTTTTCATACTATTCTGCATTTATAGTCATTAATATGTTAATGATAATCCGAAGGATATACTCTTTGGATTAGGATAAGCGAACCAATCCATACCTGAGCTGGTGTCACTGCCAATAGAAGAACTAATCTCAGGATCATAACCTTTATACTTCGTGAAAGTGAGAATATTCTGTGCGCTTACCGAGAGTTTGATATCAGCAAATGGACAGATCGTTTTAGGAATACGATAACCAACACTGATATTACGCAGTTTAACATAACTACCATCTTCCATATATTGAGAAGACAATGCATTCAATTTGTTCGTATTGCCAATCTTAGCAAACTTAGCACCGGTATTGCTTTCCGTCCAACGATCACGTGAATCACGCAATTTATAGACTTGAGAAATATCTAGACATTCAGTTGTCAACATATAAGTCCAATTCAAAATATCGCGTCCATGTACTCCTTCAAATAAAACATTTAAATCGAATCCCTTATAAGTAAAATGGTTATTCAACCCCCAAGTGAATTTCGGATTAGAATGTCCGATAACTTGATAATCGTCTGTTCCATAAGAATGGTCACCGTTTAAATCTTCATACTTATAATCACCAGGTGTCTGACCAAATTTAGCCGCTTCAGTTGCTTCGCTTGTCTGCCAAATACCTAAATATTTCAGACCATAAATAGTACCAATCGGCTGTCCGGGCATCAATACAAATGGGCTGTTTGCTGTAATACCTGAACCATAAGTATCACCATAGATAATCTTTGACTCTCCTAAATCAAGGACCCTGTTCTTATTAAAGGCACCATTGAAATTCACTTCATATTCGAAGTCCCTTGCTATTGGCAACACATAATTGATATTAAACTCAAAACCCTTATTACGAACAGAACCAACATTAGATATTGTCGTATTATTGCCATATTCGCTATCACCACCATTATAACCTGCAACTGATACCGGTGCCAGCAAATCAACTGTTTTTTTGTTGTAATAATCAAGAGTAATATTCAAACGATTATCCATAAAGCCTAAATCGAGACCGACATTCATCTGCTTGGTTGTTTCCCATTTTAAATTAGGATTACCTCCTACACGTGCAAAATATCCAGCTTGCGTTGAAGATGTTCCCCACTGATTTCCACGGTTACCTAAGGTATTATATGTTGCGTATGTACCAACAGCCTGATTACCTGTTTCACCCCAACCGCCACGGATTTTGATGTTTGAAAAGATACTCTGATCTTTCATAAATTCCTCTTCTGACAATTTCCATGCTAATGAAAATGAAGGGAAGTAACCGAACTTCTTACCGTCGCGGAACTTTGAAGAACCATCAGCTCGGAAGTTGCCTGTTACATAGTAACGAGAAGCATAATTATAATTAACACGACCGAAGAAAGAACGCATAGCTCCATTTGCATAACTTGAACCTACGCCAATATTCGGAGAAGCCAAAGCCAAATTATACCACTTAACAGACTCTATAGAAAGAATATTGGCAGAAGCATCAAAATTATTCTGTTTCCATTTTGTTTCCTCAAAACCTGCCATGGCAGAGAAATTATGTAATTTAGCAAAGGTTTTAGTATAAGTTAAATAGGCATTGACCAACCAAGATTTATTTTCGTATGAACTTTGAGATGCGCTTGCAGCGGTTCCATTGTAATTTTTACTTTCAAAATGACGATTGCCACCAGTACTAAAACTTACAGAACCCTTTGCATCAAATTCCAATCCATCAATGAGCTTTATCTTCAAATTGCCTATACCGCTACCTGAATTGTTATAATTTCTATCTTCTAGAGTTGTAGCCAATACAGGATTAATTAATGTACCTGTCATATTACCTAAACGATTATAAGTAATTCCATCATCTTCATATAAAGATTCAGTTGGTGCCCATAATAAAGCACCTAACAACGGAATACCTGTCTTACTACCTCCTTGCGCAATATTCGGATTCAAATTATCACTGTGACCAGCATTTGTTTCAAACTGAACGGTAATGCGATTACTCAAATCAACATCCAATTTAGAATTCAAACCATAACCGGATGATTCAGTGTTTAAGATAACTCCTTCAGTCTTATTATAACTTGGAGAAACATAATAGCGTGCATTCTTGCTACCGCCAGAAATGGTGGCTTTATAATTCTGTGAAAGGCCTGTCCTGAATATTTCATCTTGCCAATCGGTTCCACCATTAGCTTTATATTTAGCTATTTCATCACTCGTAAATGAATATGTACCAACGCTATTGTTGTATTCAGCAAATTCTCCTGCATTCATCAAATCATAACGTTGTGGAACACTCTCCAATGAAAAGTTAGAGTAGAACTTCATTAGCGGCTTACCTTCTTTACCACGATTGGTAGTTACTAAAATAACGCCGTTTGCACCACGAGAACCGTAAATGGCTGTTGCTGAAGCATCCTTCAAAATTTCAATGGATTCGATATCATAAGTATCAGGCATACCTGAATAATTACCATCAACTACAATCAAAGGGTCATTGCCACCTTGAAGGGAATTGGCACCACGAATACGAATTGTACTGCCTTGGCCAGGAGCACCATTTGTTCTACGAACAGTAACACCAGGAGCACGACCGGAAAGGATGGAATTTAATGAACTGTTCGGTTGGTCAATAAATGCATTTGAACCAAGAGAAGTCACAGAACCTGTCAAATCACTCTTTTTCACAGCGCCATAACCTACAACGACGACTTCATCCAACAATGCATTATCTTCTTGCAAAGTCAGATTTATATTGTCTTTAGCCTTTATTTCCTGAGTTTTGTAGCCAATATAAGAAAATTCTAATATTGCATTTGGTAAAGTTGAAATAGTAAAATGTCCATTGGAATCAGTTACCGTACCTTGTGTAGTTCCTTTCACTACAACATTAACTCCTACCAATGGTGATCCGTTTACATCAGCAACTGAACCGTGTATCGTTACGTTTCTAACATCACGCTGTAAAGCTATTGGTTCGGCATTCTTATTTTCCGAAGCCTCCTTCTTTACAATAATCTGCCGGCCTTTGATGACATACTTGAACTCACTATTTGAAAAGATTTCTTTTAAAATCTCATCAACTGACTTATTCGTCATGTTTACATCGATTTTTTGATTCAAATCGACTTTCGAACCTTGATAAATAAAAAGATAATTACTATGATTTTCTATATAAGAGAAAACTTCGCCGAGTGTTTTATCTTGCAGTTGAACAGTTAACACTTCGGGTGGCATTGCTGCCGACATGTTCACTACTATGGCAGGACATGACGTCAAGAATGCAGCCAAACATGCCAACCTTAAAAATTTAGTCTTTACATAACCGATATTTCTTATGTTTTTCATACTTTTGTATTTTAATTCTTTAAATGTGTGTTTAGGGAATTATTTTATAATCGGATAGTACGCCCAATATTATCCGATTTTTATTTTTTATATTCAATGTTTCATAGGCATATATATTTTCATGATCACTTCTTCTTTTACTTTGATTACTTAGAGGAAAAATAATATCCTCCTCCTTCTAATTTATTCATCTTCAACGATGCAGACTCTTTTACTATATCAAAGATAGCATCGGTTGATTCACATAAATCCAATTTGCCAGAAAGGACAAGTTTCTGTACATTCTTATCATACCATACAGGTACTCCATAATATCTCGATAAATCATCAAGAACCTTGCTTACTCGATCATTTTGCAGCAGCATTATGTTATCTTTCCAGCAAATATATTTTGCAACATCTACAGTCTTTGTTCTCATTACACCAGACTCCAATGTCAATAATTGAGACGGATAAAGAAGTGATTTTTCACGCGCTGTCTTAACTTCTACACGACCTTTGACAAGAACAACCGACAAATCACTATTCTTATATGCAGAGACATTGAATACAGTTCCTAAAACTTTTACATCACAGCCGACAGTCTTCACAACAAAAGGAATCTTTTCATTATGGGCAACTTCCAAATAGACTTCGCCTTCAACAGCTATTTCACGCTTCTTCCCTTTGAATATTGATGGATAAATAACACGGCTATCTGAATTAACATACATCATTGTGCCATCAGACAACATTAAATGCATTCGTTTGCCTTTTGGAACAATAATCTGATTCAAAGGCTCAGAAAGTGATTCAGAAATACCTTTATCTTGTGATTGAACAATTTTCTTTATCCCACTATTTACAATAACATTTCCATGCTGATCATAATGGACAACAGATTCATTTTCTAACTGAACCTGGCTCTTATTGGAAAGGAATAATGATATCTGTTTAACTGAGTCTGATGAAGCTGTACTATTCTGCAAAGCAGAAAGGACAGAAACTTCAGGAACTATACGCCACTTTTGCCAATAGAACATAACAAGCCATAGGATCATGGCAGCTGAACTAATTGCCGCAAAATAGAAAAACAATCTATCTTTTTTGTGATGACTGTTCATTTCGACAGATTTATCATTACTTACTTCAAGCAATTTCTCCACCTCTTTCCAGGATTTTTGAATTTCGGAACCATCAATCTGTTCCCTCTTCTTCATCACTGAAAAATAATGTTTTAATTGCCCAAAGAACTGTCCATTTCCTATTTTTAAATATCTATGCACTTTGAGTTAGTATAATATTTACGTCATTAGGACAGGGCACAAAAAGAAAAGTACTCATCGGAGATTATATTTAACACATGGATTTAAAATGGAGGGATAGTACAGAGGATGGGGCAAAAAAAAGGCTATCTTCACAGACAGCCAATCTTCATTGTTAACCTTAAATCTAATACCATGAAAAACACGATGCAAATATACGGACTTTCTCTAATGTTGTATCATTCAAGGTAGAAATTTCTCATCAGCTTAACCATGTTTAACTAAAAACATGCTGTACAACATAATTCTTTAAAATATTATTATCATAATACATGAAAAGTGAAGTGATATACAAATAAGCAATATACCCTATTTATGGTATTTCTCAGAATATGGAGACTCTATATCTTTGCATCAGAAAATTAAGAACAACTAATTATTTAAGCGTATGTCAAAAATAGCAAAACAACTGACCGATTTAATCGGCAACACTCCACTTCTGGAGTTTACACATTTCAATGCAAGTAAAGAATTATCTGCAAAAGTTATTGGTAAATTGGAATACTTCAACCCGGCTGGAAGCGTTAAAGACCGTATTGCATTATCCATGATTGAAGATGCTGAACAAAAAGGCATCCTAAACCCGGGAGCAACCATTATTGAACCGACAAGCGGAAACACAGGCGTCGGATTGGCTTTTGTCTCTGCCGTAAAAGGTTATAAACTAGTTCTGACAATGCCGGAAACGATGAGTTTGGAACGTCGCAATCTATTAAAAGCCTTAGGAGCCAATTTGGTATTGACACCTGGAGCTGAAGGAATGAAAGGCGCCATTGCCAAAGCGGAAGCATTGCGAGATCAAACACCTGGATCGGTTATCCTTCAACAGTTTGAAAACCCAGCCAATCCTGCACAGCATGCCAAAACCACAGCTCAGGAAATATGGAGAGACACCGATGGAAAAGTAGATATTTTTGTTGCAGGCGTTGGAACAGGCGGAACTGTCAGTGGTACAGGTAAAGGTCTGAAAGCTCATAATCCGAAAGTAAAGATTGTAGCTGTTGAGCCAAGTACCTCAGCTGTTCTTTCCGGTGGAAAGCCAGGACCTCACAAAATACAGGGAATTGGTGCAGGATTTATTCCAAAGACGTATGATCCTTCCGTTATTGATGAAATCATTCCCGTTGATGGAGATGATGCCATCCGTACATCGCGCGAACTTTCTAAAAAAGAGGGATTATTAGTAGGTATTTCTTCCGGTGCAGCCGTATTCGCTGCCGTTCAACTGGCTAAACGTCCGGAAAACAAGGGGAAAACGATTGTAGCTCTGCTTCCTGATACAGGCGAACGTTATCTTTCTACAGCACTTTATGCTTTTGAAGATTATCCACTATAAAATATTTCTGGAGATTATTTTCTTTAGAACATAGCAACGGCGCCGGTCTTTATTTATCGGCGCCGTTTTGATATTTGTTAACAATATACCAAATCTTCTTTGACCAAAATACTCTTTAATTTCAATAGAGCACGATATAAAAGATTCTTGCTCGATTGATAATTAATATTCAATAGAGAAGCTATCTCTGAATGATCAAGTTCTACCACAAAATACAGATAAAGAATTTCCTGCTGCCGCGAGGGTAGCATTTTTATTGCCTCATGGATAGAAGAATAATCTTCAGAAAAATCATCATTTACAATTGGAGGAAGCGAATCAGAATTAAACGCAAGCATATCATCCAAACAAGGAAGTATAAAATTAGTTTGCTGCCTTTTTGTCTCCAAAGCATTATACAAGGTATAACGAAAAGCTTTAAGCAAATAACCTTTCACTGAAACCGTCATTGACAAATGCTCATGATTACGAATCAGTTTGACAAAGAAATTTTGAATACAATCCTTCACTAATTCAACATCTGATGAAAACTTTCGGCCATAGTTGTACAACAAAGCATAATATCTGTTATACAATTCTTCAAATGCCTTCCGATCTCCCGTCAGACATGTCTGCCATATAGCTTCATCTGCTTCTGTACTCATCCGTTTCTTTTCCATATCTTTATTCTCTTTAATCAACCCCACAATTCACATTCCAGCATCGCGCACAATGAATGATAAACAGGGAGATGATACTCTTGCACTCGATATGTTTCGCTGACTGGAACTGAAATAGTTACATCACAAATACCAAGGAGTTTTCCTCCTTGTTCCCCAGTTAACGCAATCGGATGCATCCCGAAAGCTTTTGCTACTTTACAAGCATTGACCACATCCAGCGAATTGCCCGATGTTGAAATGCCTATCAAAACATCACCACTTTTGCCATAACCAAAAACCTGTTGTGCAAAAATCATATCCGAAGAGACATCATTCAAGAAAGCTGTATTCAAAGCGACCTGATCCGTTAAAGCTAAAGCAGGAACCGCTTGTTGAAGTTTTTCAGCCATCATTGCACCATCTTGCGGATATTCTGAAATCAAACGATTGCATTGCTCCTTAGATAACGGACGTTTGCATTTGAAAGCTTTCATCAGTTCGCCTACAATATGCGAAGCATCAGCCGCGCTCCCACCATTTCCACAAGTCATAATCAGACCGCCACCCTTATAACACTCACACATCAAATCAAATGCGTTAACTATGCTATCCTTACAATCGGTCAACTCCGGATAATTTCCGAATAAAATCATCAATTCCTTTTCAACTTCTATTTTCATGCTTAAAAACTATAATAAATAAGCAGCCACAGAAAGCGCAGCCATATCTCCAATACTTTCTCCCAATCCTGCTGGAAGAATCTGACAAGCAGATCTCGAATACGAAAGCGCTTCTTTTTCAATCACTCGCATCATTTCTGGTTCTATCAATGACTTAGAACGCGCAAAAATACTCCCAATAACTATAACTTGCGGATTCAAGATATCGATGAGCATTGAAAGCATCCGACCAAGATACGCTCCACAAATCTGATAAACCTCTATCGCAAGCGGATCGCCATTCTTTGCAGCTTCAGCCACGACTTTAGCAGTGAGAGATGGCACTTTATCCATAGTTGGACAAAAAGCGACATGAAGACCTTGTTGAATTTTTTCCATCACTTTCGTCTGAGCTAGCTGTGCAATGCCACTTCCGCTACAGAATCCTTCACAAGAACCGGCTTTACCATAACCAACCGGACCAAATGATTCAAGACGAACATGTCCCACTTCGCCTGCCATATCATTTGCACCAACATAAAGTTTATTATCTAAAATAAGTCCTGCCCCCATTCCTGTACCAAAAGTCAAGAATATCACATTCTTAAAACCTTTGCCGGCACCATACTTCCATTCTGCCAAAGCGCAAGCGTTCGCATCGTTTTGTAATCCGGCTTTCACATGATAACGGTTTTCTAGCAGTCGGACAATAGGAATCCGATCCCAGCCCGGCAAATTAGGAGGCGAAAGGACAAGACCTTCGATACTATCCAATGGACCTCCACAACTAACGCCTATTGAAGCTACTGAATCCGATGCACTTTTTCCTTCCAACAAATCATCAATCCCCGCATAAATATGATTCAATGTTTGATCAACACCTTTTGAAACTTCTGTCGGGAAAGCCACTTTTTTGATAATCCGTATCGAATCATCCTCGCCAATTTCTCCGGAAGTGACGGCACATTTTGTACCGCCAACATCAACTCCTATAACTATCTTTTTCATGCTAATCCTCCCTCTTTAAACTATTCTTCCAAAAGATTGACCTCCTTGATTGACTGTTGCGAAGCATTACAACGCAACGTCTTAATCTCACAAGGCTTAAAACTCAAATTCCAAGATCCACCTTCTGTAACAAAATCGACTGAAGCATCTGTCATCTTTCCACATGTTTCTACAAGACGGATAATAATATCATCGCCCTCTTCAGCCTTCTTTATAGAAGAAATATTCACGTTCGGAACATCAATGCTTAAAAATGAAGCCTTCAATGGCAAATGACCTTGATGAATACCTTGATACAACGTCACAGGCTGTGAAAGGAATTCTTCGCTAATGCGAGGAATATTTGCATCCTGCCAACTGCCTTTATGAGGAACGACAGCCATTCGGAACGACTGTATTCCTTGGTCTTGCCAAATATATTCCTTATCCGGATAAAGTTTCGCCGGATTATGTTGAGCATAGACTGCCGAACGAGCAACAGATACACGCATATCATTGCCTTTCACATCATAGCCGTACTTTGAATCATTGATTACAGCCAGACCATAAGCAGCAGAAGCGACAGAACCGGTGATATCAATCCAATGCTGACCCGGATTCTCGTAACCGTTCGCTTCGCGTTGAATGAAACCGTAAGGAACTTCGTAGGTTGAAACCGGCGAATCAATATTTGCCGGGAACGAAAACTTCAGGATCTTCAAATGTTCATGCCAATCCAAAGTAACATCAGCATCAATATGTTTCGAACCCGTATATAAACACCAATCAATAGTCAACGTTGATTTTTCATATGTTGAAATTACACGCATTACAGCTCTCAGCGGACCATTTTCCAACACTTTCATCGAAGCATTGCCAAAAGCGCCCACTTCGTCTTCATAACTCTTGATGTCATGACTCCAAGTATCGCTCGTATCATTAATCACTATAGCACGACAGCCGCCCTTACCATCCGGGAAAAGTTCTTTACCTATTGATTTATCGAAGATTCCTATCGTTCCATCCGTAGCGAAAGTAATTTTATAGAATTCATTTTCCAGCGTAGAGCTTTCAGCTTTAACCGGAGAATTAGGATTGAACGGCGTTCCTTTAATGACACGGAACTGTTCGTAGCCCATAGGAGGCAGAGTAGCCTCAAACACAAGACCTTTACGATCGCCACACTGTGACTCGCCAAGCACCCACTGATGAGGCAAGGCTTTGCCATTCGAATCGACTACACTCGAATTTTCTGGCTTCTCATTCCAACTCAAATCATAATGAATATCCGCCTTTACTTCCCAAGCATGTGGATTGAATACAACCATATATTGAGCTTCTTTGTCGGTTGTAGGGATCTGCCATTCAAGTTTCTGAATAGCCAAAGCTTCCGCATCATGAGCTGTACTGATTGCGAAACCATGTGCTTCGGTTACATCCATCTTATAATGCGAAACCAATGCCGTTCCAGCCATACTATCATGGAACTGCATGAACAGAAGTTTTTGCCAAGCAGTTGTAAAATCAGCTTTCGGATAGGCAGCTTTCCAGGCATACTGGCCGATGGTACATAGCTTTTCAGCTTTCATCAATGCCTCTTCTGCCAAACTGTTGCCTTTCTTCAAAATGCCCTCTGCCGTATAACAACCAACAGAATGATGCTGCAAATCATCTTTCACATTCGGAAGAGAAAGGGCCGTGTTTGCACGCATCTTTTCAAAATAGGTATCCAATCCTCCATAAGTAACATGAGGCGCATTCTTGTCTTTACGAATTTCTTCGATGCTTTTCAGATTCTCTTTCGTCGGACCACCTCCATGATCACCAACACCATAGAAAGCCATAAACGTATTCATCGGCTGTTGCGGAGCAATCTTCAAAATAGCATCCATATTTCGACGAACAGAATCGCCGCCATCGCCATAACTATTCTGAATACGATAAGTCATCACACGGGTTCCATCAGGAGCTTCCCACCAGAAAAGATCTGCCGGGATTGTCTTCTCATGCGCAGCCGGCCGCATGAAACAATAATTATCCATGCCTTGTTTGGCAATAATCTGAGGAAGCGTTCCCGGATGTCCGAAAGAATCCGGATTGAAAGCCACCTTTGCCCGTTTATTGAAAAGTCTTTGGAAAGTTAATTGTCCGTACAAACCTTGGCGAACCAAAGACTCGCCGCAAGGAACATTTACATCCGGTTCGACCCACCAGCCACCAACAATATTCCATCGGCCTTCATCAACACGCTGACGGATTTCTTTTAACATGTCGGGATCATTGTCAGCGACCCATTGATAAAACTGAGCCGAACTGGCAGTAAAGCACATGTCAGGATTCTCTTTCATCCGATCCAGTGCCGAACGGAATGTACTGTGAACCACAGCAACACCTTCCTGCCAACGCCATAACCAGACCGGATCAATATGTCCGTGACCAATCATTATCATATTGTACTTCGAAGCATTCTTCGCCCACGTAGATTGAGGATTAGCTGCTATCAAAGAATTAAAAGGAGTCAGCGCTACAGCGGCCACACCTAATGCGGTGCGATTGATGAACGCTCTTCTCGTCATACTGTGACTGTTTTCCATATCCATTATTTTTTATTGTTACACATTTCACATTTAATTACCAAGGATTCTACAGGAAGCATTACTTTTTTACGTTTCGCCATGATATTGTTATAAATGATCCGAACAGCGTTCTTACCAATCTCTTCAACAGGCATTTTGGCAAACTTGATGTTTGGAACAATTAAACGAAAAGCATTGACCTCATGAATACAAGCGTAGCCAAACTTGCGAATATCTATATGTCGTTCCGACATATAAGTGAATGTATCCATCGCCATCACATGCGTTGCAAAGAAAAAGCCGTCTACATCGGGAACTTCACTGAAAATCCGATCTAACATTGTCGAGATCTGAACATCCAAACTGGAGAATTCTGCTGTTCCATATAAGTGTTCATCAAAAACCAACCCTCCTTCTTCCAATGCTCTCTTATAGCCACTATATCGCATATTCATAATCTTCAAATAAGGATTTGTTAAAAGAATCGCAATTTTTTTCCTTCCTTCCCTGACAAGACTCATAGTCAGATCATGACTACATTCCTCATTATTTATCAGAATGTAATTAGTTTTCAAATTGTCAAAAAAACGATCGAACAGTACGAATGGATACGACTCCTTCATCAGCAGTTCTATCTGCGTCTGCGAATATTTGGTTGGTGCAATGATAATACCATCCACATGCTTTGCCTTGAACATCTGAATCATTCTGTTCTCACGCTCAATTTCGGATTCCGAACTACAAATCATCAATGTATAGCCATAATTCTCAGCTTCCAACTCGATTGTTTTGGCCACCTGAGAATAAAAAGAATCGGAAATAGAAGGTAAAATTAACCCTATGGTGCCCGTCATTCCGGTATTCAGTCCGCGTGCTAACAAATTTGGATGATAATTATGACGTTCGGCATAGTCAAGAATCTTCTTGCATGTTGCTTCACTGATGCGCTTTTGCTCACCTTGCCCTGACAGCACCCAGGATACAGTTGTTGTTGAAATATTTAATTCTTTAGCTATGTCTTTTAATGAAATACTCACGATATTAGTTTTATCTTTGCCTTGCTTAAACAGTTAAGCAATGGGACAAAGTTATAGAATTCATAAAAAGGATATTCAAAAATTTGCATTTTTAACTCTATTTATGTTTTATGATTTATAGAAGACTTGAAAGCTAAAGAACATTACTTCACAAATTTTCCTACATTGACTTGATATGATTCTTCAAAACAAGAATAACAATAACTATTTTTCAAGACACTTCTTCAAGTAAATCATCTGCTTCCTATCCCATATTTGTATTATACATAATATAATGATAATTAATCTTGATCAAACCATTCAGGCACGTTTATTGTTAATATATAACAAAACACAATACTATGGCATATATAGATTATTACAAAATTCTAGGAATAGATAAAAACGCAACACAGGACGACGTTAAAAAAGCGTACAAACAACTTGCACGCAAATATCATCCTGATTTAAATCCAAATGATCCCGACGCTGTTAAGGAGTTTCAAGAGATTAATGAAGCTAATGAAGTTCTGAGCGATCCTGAAAAAAGGACAAAATATGACCAATATGGTGAGAACTGGAAGCATGCTGACGAATTCAATACACAACAGCAGCAATATCAGAATGGTAGTAGAAATGAAACTTATTGGTCTTCTTCTGATGGTGGAGAATTCTCAGACTTCTTTGAACAATTGTTCGGTAACATGGGGCATCACCGCAATAATCGTAGCCATTTTGGCTTTCATGGTCAAGATTACACGACAGAATTACAGCTTTCTCTTAACGAAGCCGCTATAACTCATAAACAAATTATCAATGTCAATGGCAATAACTTAAGAATTACAATTCCTGCGGGTGTAGCCGACGGACAAACCATTCGACTTAAAGGGCAAGGCGGCCCGGGTGAAGGAGGAGAATCAGCAGGAGATTTGTATATTACCTTCAAAATAACACCCGATAATCAATTCGAACGGATTGGTGACAATCTGTTCGTTACTGTCCCTGTCAATCTATACACAGCTGTACTCGGCGGCGAAAAAGTAATTAATACAATGGATGGAAAGGTAAAACTAAAGATACAACCCGGTACACAAAACAACACAAAAGTACGACTCAAAGGTAAAGGGTTCCCTATCTACAAAGAAGAAGGACATTTTGGCGATCTTATCGTCACCTACTCTATCACAGTTCCAACGAATCTAAACGACAAACAAAAAAATCTGTTTAGACAATTACAAAATATCAATTAAAAATATAGAAATATGCAAACAGCTGATTTAATTATAATAAACGATTACTGCAAGAAAAGTCATATAGAACCGTCATTTCTCGAAATGCTACAACAAGATGGATTAATAGAAATAGACAGAGTAAAGGACGAGAAGTATCTAACAGTTTCGCAACTACCCGATATAGAAAGTTATGCACGCATGTATTACGACCTCAGTATCAATATTGAGGGAATTGACGCGATTCATCATATGCTGAAACGTATCGAGAAGATGCAAAAAGAAATCGAAAAACTAAAAAAAGAATTACGAATATACGAAAAAGAAAATTTCGATGATATTATAGATGTATATTAAACTTCTAGTAATCAAATAATAATAAACGAAAAGAAAATAAATATTGGAAAATATTTGGAAATAGCGAACAGAGTACGTATCTTTGCACTCGCAATCCGGAAGGAGAGCAATACATATCGCGGAGTGGAGCAGTGGTAGCTCGTTGGGCTCATAACCCAGAGGTCGTAAGTTCGAGTCTTGCCTCCGCAACAGTTAATAAAATGAGACCGTGATTTATTCGCGGTCTTTTTTTATTATTTCCCTTATCAAGAACGACACACAAAAAGGAGAAGACTCACTCAGAGTCCTCTCCTTTTAAATCAACCAATATTGAATAATCTCATTAATTTCTAAAAATCAGCGAACCATTCTGTACGTCAATAATAATCGGACGTTCGCGGTTGACATGTCCACTCAAAAGCTCTTTTGAAAGTTCATTGAGTACACTACGCTGAATAACACGCTTAACAGGACGTGCACCAAACTGCGGATCGTAACCTTGTTCGGCAATGCTATGTACTGCGTTGTCTGTATAATCCAACGTTACGCCATTCTGTTCGAGCATCTTCTTCACAGCATTAAGTTGTAAACGAACAATTTGACCGATTTCGCTCTCACTCAATGGGGTGAACATGATAATGTCGTCAATACGGTTCAAAAACTCCGGACGGATAGTCTTCTTCAAAAGTTCGAGCACTTGATTACGGGTCGACTCTACAACCTGATCATGATTAGTCGCCGTCATCTTTTCAAAATTTTCTCGAATTAGCGACGAACCCAAGTTACTTGTCATAATGATGATTGTATTCTTAAAATTGACTACACGACCTTTGTTATCAGTCAGTCGACCATCATCAAGCACTTGCAGCAAGATATTGAACACATCAGGATGCGCCTTCTCGATTTCATCAAACAGAACAACCGAATACGGTTTCCTACGAATAGCTTCCGTAAGTTGTCCACCCTCTTCGTAACCTACGTATCCCGGAGGTGCACCAATCAAACGAGTCGCACTAAACTTTTCCTGATATTCGCTCATATCAATACGTGTCATCATATTCTCATCGTCGAACAGACACTCTGCCAACGCTTTGGCCAGTTCAGTCTTACCGACACCCGTCGTCCCAAGGAAAATAAACGAACCAATCGGACGCTTTGGATCTTGCAAGCCTGCACGACTGCGGCGAACCGAATCAGATATGGCTGTGATAGCTTCATCCTGACCAATCACTCGTTTATGAAGCTCATCTTCGAGATGCAAAAGCTTATCCTTCTCGCTCTGAAGCATACGGCTTACAGGTATACCCGTCCATTTCGAAACAACGTCGGCGATATCCTCGCTATCAACTTCTTCCTTAATCATTGCAGCTCCACCTTGAAGCGTCTTAAGCTTCTCTTGTATCTGCTTGATTTCTTCCTCTTTCTGCTTAATCTTTCCGTAGCGGATCTCGGCTACTTTTCCGTAGTCGCCTTCACGCTCTGCACGTTCAGCTTCAAACTTGAGATTTTCGATATCTATCTTGTTTTGTTGAATCTTATTAATTTGCTCTTTCTCACTCTGCCACTGAGCTTTCTGCTTTGTTTCTTCTTCTTTAAGATTTGCAATCTCCTTATTGAGTTGTTGCAATTTATCCTGATCATTTTCGCGCTTGATAGCTTCACGCTCAATCTCAAGTTGTTTGATTTTACGAGTCACTTCATCGAGAGATTCGGGCACAGAGTCAATCTGCAAACGCAAGCGAGCTGCGGCCTCATCCATCAAATCGATGGCTTTATCAGGTAAAAAACGGTCGGTGATGTAACGCGAAGACAGCTGTACAGCGGCAATCAAAGCATCATCTTTAATACGTACCTTATGATGGTTCTCGTACTTTTCTTTCAAACCACGAAGGATTGAGATTGCGTCGACCTCGCTCGGTTCGTCAACCATTACAATCTGGAACCGGCGCTCGAGAGCTTTATCTTTTTCAAAATATTTCTGATACTCATCCAAGGTTGTTGCGCCAATAGCACGCAGATCTCCACGCGCAAGTGCAGGTTTAAGAATGTTCGCTGCATCCATAGCTCCTTCACTTTTTCCGGCACCAACCAGTGTGTGAATTTCATCGATGAAAAGAATGATTTCACCTTCAGCTTTAGTCACTTCGTTGACAACAGCTTTCAGACGTTCCTCAAACTCGCCCTTATATTTCGCTCCAGCAATAAGTGCACCCATATCCAACGAGAAAATTTGTTTCGATTTCAAATTTTCTGGAACATCACCTCTAACGATACGATGCGCCAAACCTTCAGCAATAGCAGTTTTACCGACACCCGGTTCACCAATCAGAATTGGATTATTTTTTGTACGACGACTCAAAATCTGAAGTACACGACGAATTTCCTCATCACGACCAATTACAGGATCAAGTTTTCCGCTGCGTGCTCGCTCATTCAAATTGATAGCATATTTATTCAATGCATCATAGGTTTCCTCCGCCGACTGACTAGTAACCTTGTTACCTTTACGCAATTCATCAATGGCTTTGCGAAGCTCAGATTCAGTAACGCCAGCATCTTTCAAAATCTGCGAAGCGGAACTCTTCTCTGTGAACAATGCAAGAATAATCGGTTCGATAGAAACGTACTCATCGCCCATCTTTTGAGAATAAGCTATAGCTTTCTGAAGAACAGCATTCGCTTCATTAGACAAGTATGGTTCACCGCCAGATACTTTCGGATACGAACTAATCTGAGCATCCAACACACGATTTAGATTCTGGATATTTACACCTAGTTTCTGAAAGATAAAGTTGGTTACACTCTCGCCCGTCAAAATGACACTTTTAAGCAGATGAACAGCCTCAATAGACTGTTGCCCACTCTGAGTAACAATCTGTATCGACTTCTCAACAACCTCTTGTGCTTTGATTGTAAAATTATTCAGATTCATATATTTATCTCCTTTCTTTTTTTTTCTATTTATGTTTCAATACGCTGATATATCTGCAAAAATAATACCAGAAGACTATATATGACAATATGACATAATTAGGTTTCTTCAGAATTATCTAAGGAACTGTTTTACCAACAAACAAGTAACTTTCTATAAGATTTACCACTTATAATAAATGTATGTATCTTTGCGTTATCCATAACAAAGACTGAATAAATGAAAAGAACATTTACTTGTATGATTATCCTGCTATTCGCTCTCTATTTTAGCGAAGGCATCAGACACTTTGCAAAAGAAGGGTCTGTTCAAAGTAATATTGCAGGTAACCTTTCCAATATTGCCAAAGAGGTAACGGCTATTTCATTGGAAACAACACCTAACGGTCAGGTGAAGCAAGCCAAAATGATTCGAAAAGATGGCAACGACCTATTTTTGGTAAGCAAGCAACAACTATATCACTTCAATTGCAAAGGAAAATTCCTTAACCAAATTACATCTAACGAACAAAACGGCAAAGACAATAGTATGCTGGTCTACGACTATGTGATTGATCCGATACACAAGCAGCTGATCGTGCTTGATGAAAAACAAAATGCTCATTATTTCACCTATAACGGCAATCTTTTGGGTACAAAGGACTTGAATGATGGCCGCACGTGGAATTCACTCATTCATCTTTCATACTTCGATCATTACATTTGGGCTACAGCAGAACGATATGTCACCCATAATAACCAGGGCAAGCAGATTTGCATGGAACAGTGGCTGTACAAATTTGATACAGCCTTTCGAACAATTAAGGCACAACAAATCACACCAGTCAAAGTGGGGCGTATCAATTTGGAACGTTGCAATATGCCTGAAATGGCTGTCAGCGAGGGAGAAGTCTACGTTGAAGCCAACCCGACGCACTCCGATGAGCTATTCGAGGACACTCTAAATATTCTCCGGCAGAAAAACGAATATGGTCTCCTAAGCACCAATGTTTATCCCTGGCGCATCGGAAACCGCTTTCTGATTGCCTGCAACAGCGATTTCGAGACTTACACTTTTTGTTTCGACCAAGAGAAGAAGCTTGCCTACTACAACTTGAATGACGACTTCTACAACTCCGGGGAAGTCACAGACCTTCATGCAATGGACGTCTACGGCAATACCTATTGCTTCAGCAAACCCAGCGACGGCAGCACCACCATCTACATCGTCAAGCTTCAGGACATGGTACAGCCGACATAAAATCTTTTTCTTCCCTGCTTTATTTTCAACATCGAAGTGAAATGAGTACATTTGCCAGCCTAACGCATCATGTCATTATGGATTTTCTTATCATTCTGTTTCTTTTGATCCTGAACGGGGTCTTTGCCATGTATGAAATCGCACTGGTTTCGTCCAACAAGGCGCGGCTTGAAACATTCGTAAGCAAAGGTAACAAGAAAGCGAAAAGCGTATTAAGGCAACTGGACGAACCAGAGAAATTCCTCTCCATGATTCAAATTGGCATCACACTCATAGGTATCATTTCGGGTGCATTCGGAGGCGTTGCCATCGCTAACGAAATCGCTCCATTTTTTGCCATGATCCCACAACTTTCGCCTTACGCCGGCAAACTAGCCATGATCACAACAGTAGTACTGATTACCTACTTGTCGCTAATCATCGGCGAACTCGTACCCAAATCGATAGCGCTACACAATCCTGAGCGATATGCCATATCGCTTAGCCCGTTTATGATGCTCTTAAGCAAACTAACCTGCCCTTTCGTATGGCTCTTAAGCATTTCGATCCGGTTCATCAACAGGCTGATTGGGATTAACAACGAAAAAATGCCGAGCATGACCGAAGACGAACTGAAGATGATTCTCCATCAGAGTTCTGAACAAGGAGTCATCGACAAGGACGAAACCAAGATGCTTAAAGATGTTTTCCGCTTCTCCGACAAGCGAGCAAATGAACTAATGACCTACCGCAGAGATGTCGTTTCACTTCATACCACAGACAGTAAAAATAAAGTGCTAAATACAATCCGCGAGAAGCATTTCAGCAATTATCTGCTGGTCGAGAAGGGAGAAGATGAAATCATCGGAACCATATCAGTGAAAGACGTCATCCTGATGATGGGTAATGAGGACACATTCGATCTGAGAAGCATAGTGCAACCGCCTCTGTTTATTCCCGAAAGTTTTTTGGCGAGGAAGGTTCTGGAAGTTTTCAAACTCAACAAAAACAAGTTTGCCATCGTCGTCAACGAATATGGTGGCACGGAAGGCATCATCACGCTCCACGATCTTACGGAAAGCATTTTCGGTGATATCCTTGAAGAGAATGAAATGGAAGAAGAAGATATCATTGTTCGGAAAGATGGCTCGATGCTGGTTGAAGCTTCCATGAACATAGACGATTTTATGGATCGGATGGGAATGATGGATTACGATGACCTGAAAGAAAAAGAATTCACGACACTGAGCGGACTGGCAATGTATCTGACCGGGAATGTACCTAAATCCGGCGATACGTTCGATTACAAAAACCTGCACTTCGAAATTGTTGACACGGATCATGGAATGGTTGACAAGCTTCTGATTATCAAAACGGAATAAAACAAATCAGCATTACAACAAGAATGAAATCATACAAATATATACTGATGGATCTGGACGGAACGCTAACTGATCCATTCACGGGCATCACCAAATCAGTTCAGCACGCGCTTAAACACTATGGTATCGTGGTTGATGATCTGACTCGTCTCACTCCGTTTATCGGTCCGCCGCTAGCCGACTCTTTTCAAGAATTCTATCATTTTTCTAGGAAACAGGCCGAAGAGGCCGTTTGGGTATATCACGAACGTTTTGTGGAAAAAGGATGGCTCGAAAACAAAGTATACGAAGGCATGGACGACTTCCTGTACCTACAGAAAGAGATGGGAAGAGAACTGTTTGTAGCCACGTCGAAACCAGAGTCGCTGGCGGTAAAGATTCTTGACCATTTCAAGCTCTCGCAATACTTCACCTTCATCGGAGGCGACACGATGGATCATACGCGCTCTTCGAAGGACAAAATAATACGTTACGTTTTAGAGCAAGGTCTTATTGCCGACAAAGACAAAGCCATCATGATAGGCGACCGTAAATATGACATGATGGGCGCGCAAATGAACGGCATCGATTCGATTGGCGTACTCTACGGCTACGGCAACAGGGAAGAGTTAGAAAAAGCAGGCGCCACCTACATTGTGAGCGATATCCGCGAACTATCAAAAATACTGGTGAAATAAAGTACCATGAGTTCTTACTGAACCTAGACAAGCTTCCTTTTTCCGCTAAAAAAAGCGCAACCCAATTTTGGGCTACGCTTCTGTATGCTTCTTCAGATCTCTAACGACGATCAAGCTTCTTCCGAATCGTCATCGTCATCCTTCATATTGTGGAAAACGTTCTGAACATCTTCGTCCTCTTCAATTCTTTCAATCAACTTGTTGATGGCTTCACGTTGCTCAGCATTAACTTCCTTCAAGTCGTTAGGAATACGTACAAACTCACTGCTCGTAACATCGTAGCCGTTCTCATCAAGATAGGACTGGATGGCAGCGTTCTTGGCAAATTCGCCATAGATAACGACTTCATTGTTCTCATCGTCATCTTCTACCTCATCAACACCGAAGTCAATCAGTTCCAATTCCAGATCTTCGAGCGACATGCCTTCCTTCTTCGTGATGTGGAACACACACTTGTGATCAAACAGATACTCAAGGCTTCCCGATGTTCCCAAGTTGCCGCCGTTCTTATTAAAATAACTGCGGATATTGGCAACGGTACGTGTTGTATTGTCGGTGGCAGTCTCGATAAAGATAGCAATTCCATGAGGGCCATAACCTTCGTAATTAACTTCTTTATAATCGCTGAAATCCTTCGATACGGCACGCTTGATGGCACGGTCTACATTTTCTTTCGGCATGTTCTCCTTCTTGGCCATCTGCATCAGCACACGCAGACGAGGGTTATTATCCGGATCCGTACCGCTCTCGCGTGCACAGATCGTTATTTCCTTGCCTAATTTTGTAAAAACGCGGGCCATATTTCCCCAACGTTTAAACTTTCTTGCTTTACGGAACTCAAACGCTCTTCCCATATTGTTACTTTATTATATTATTAATTATCTTAATTGTGCTCCTAATTTCTGACCCAGATTGTCGGCAATCTTTTTCATGATGGCTTCAATCTGCTTGTCGTTTAATGTCTTCTCCTCATCCTGCAAATAGAAACTTACGGCGTACGACTTCTTTCCGGCAGGAAGATTCTTACCTTCGTAAACATCGAACAGACAGATATCTTTCAGAAGTTTGCGTTCGCTCTCGGCAGCTACCTTTTCAATCTCGGCAAACTGAATTTTCTTGTCGACCAATAAGGCTAGATCGCGCTTTACAGCCGGGAACTTTGCTATGTCGGAGAAGCTTACCTTATTTTTCTTTGTTTCGCGCATCAATTGTGTCCACGACAACTCGGCAAAATAGACTTCAGTGTCGATATCTACTGCCTTGCAAAGCTTTCTATCGACAACACCGAACGTTCCCAGTTGGCGACCGGAAACAGTAGTTATACTCATTCCTTCTGAATAAATATCATTACTTAATGTACCAAAAATCAGCTTCTTCATACTGACACCTAGACGGGTCAGAATATTAATAACATAAGCCTTCATCTCATAAACAGAAGATTTTTCATCCGGATGTGCCCAGTTGTTTTCCACACGAAGACCGTTCAACCACATGCCAATGCGATAATCTTCATTAAATTCAGCCAGGGCTTCACCCTCCTTCTTCTTGTCGATATTATAGTCATAGCAATTACCGAACTCAAAGAAACGGATTGCCCCATTCTTATGTTTGATGTTATATTCAACACTTTCGAGGCCACCAAACAACAGCGTCTGACGCATGCAGTTCAAATCTGCACTAAGCGGATTGAGCAGCTTCACACAATGTGCTTCTGGATAAGTTGAAAGCTCCGAATAGTAAGCAGAACGCGTAAGCGAATTGTTCAGAATTTCATTGAAACCAGCACCACAAAGCTGTTCAGAGATAAGTTCCTGCATTTTGTAGCTGTGATCGGTTGGTGTTTTATAACTCAAACTAGAGTTGACGTGCTCACCAAACTCCACATTATTATAGCCATAGATCCGGAGAATATCTTCAATAACATCTACATCACGCTGCACATCGATACGATATACAGGCACGTGAAGCGTCAACTTCTCCTCTGTTTCAGCAACGATTTTCATTTCCAAACTGTCGAGAATACTTTTGATAGTCTCTTTTGGAATTACTTTACCAACTAGAGAATTAACTTTGTTGTAAGTCAGTTCAACTGTATATGGTGCAAGAGGTGAAGGATAAACATCACGGATAGCACCAGTTATTTCGCCACCAGCAACTTCCTTGACCAGCATTGCAGCCCGCTTCAAAACATAGATAGTCTGATTAGGATCCAAACCTCGTTCAAAACGGAACGACGCATCAGTGTTCAATCCGAAACGACGGGCAGTCTTACGAATCCATGTCGGATGGAAGCAAGCTGATTCCAGAAACACATTCGTTGTCTTCTCAGTGACACCAGATTCGAGTCCGCCAAATACGCCGGCAATACACATCGGTTCCTTGACATTACAAATCATCAGATCGCGATCCGTCAACGTGCGCTCAACACCATCAAGCGTCACAAACTTTGTACCTTCTGGATAAGTCTTCACAATCACTTTACCGCCTTCAATTTTGTCGGCATCAAACGAATGCAACGGCTGCCCTAATTCAAACAAAATAAAATTGGTTATATCGACTACATTGTTTATCGAACGCAGACCAATCATCTTCAAATGATTCTGCAACCATTCCGGACTTTCCTTCACGGTTACATTTTTAATTGTCAAGCCCGAATAGCGGAGGCATGCCTCTTTGTTTTCAATCTCAACATCAATAGCAGGAGCTTCAACATCTATCTTGAAAGCATCAACATTAGGACGCTTCAATGTAGCAGGTTTGCCATTTTGTTTCAGATAAGCTGCCAAATCGCGAGCAACGCCATAATGGGATGTTGCATCAACACGGTTCGGAGTGATATCTATCTCAATGACAAAGTCGCTCTTAATATTATAGTAATCCTTTGCAGGCGTTCCGACAACGGCACTGTCCGGCAAAACAATAATTCCAGAATGATCAGTTCCAATGCCAATTTCATCCTCGGCACAAATCATGCCATTGGATTCAACGCCACGAATCTTTGAGCGCTTGATGGTAATGCAGTTGTCACCATCGTACAACTTAGTACCATTCACAGCAACAACCACTTTCTGTCCAGCAGCCACATTTGGTGCACCGCAAACAATCTGAAGAGGTTCTGCTCCGCCCACATTCACCGTAGTAATATGGAGATGATCAGAATTAGGATGCGCTTCGCATGTAAGCACTTTGCCGATAACCAGTCCTTCCAACCCACCTTTAATAGTTTGAACTTCCTCAACGCCATCTGTTTCAAGACCGATAGAAGTAAGAGCTGCCGATACTTCTTCAGGCTGCAAATCAAAATCAAGATACTCTTTCAGCCAGTTGTATGATATATTCATTGTTATAAAATTTATTCTTCAAAAAAGACGGTGGCACAAAGGTTTAACTCCTTATCCACATTTTTGACGGGCAAAATTACAAATAATTCTTTAAAAGTTATATCTTTATGCCTATTTAATTGCCTACAGCCTCAAATCTAACTCTTAAGAATTCTTTATTCAGAATCCAACCCTACCAAATTTGAAGACAGTAATCTAAACCGATTTACAGAACATTCTGCTTTATGTTTTTTTAATACACAACCCAACTTAGCGTATATTTTACATAAAGTATTTCTGCTTGGATTTTTCCAATATGCTATACATTGGTAAGTTATAGTATTTTGTACAGAATACAATAAGTCCATTAAAAATACAATAAGCTATTTATCTATCACAAAAACAATGCTTTATAACATAAAAATAATAGTTTGCTATCCTAATTTCCTTCCTAATTTTGTATCGTTATATAAAGGACAACAATGGGACAAGATAACTCAAACAGGCGAATCAATCCACACATTTCTATTGACTGTGTTCTTTTTGGTTATGACGGAGAAGAACTAAAGGTTCTATTAGTTCAACAAGTTAATCGCCAGGGAGGTCAACCTGCAGAACGTATGAAACTTCCAGGAAGTCTGATTTACGACGACGAAGACTTAGATGAAGCAGTCCGCCGTGTTTTATATGAACTTACTGGACTCAAAAACATCAACATGATGCAATTCCAGGCTTTTGGATCAATCGACCGAACAGGTAATCCGAAAGATATTTCATGGTTAGAACGATTCCATAGTTTGAACACTAGCATCGAACGAATTGTGACCATTGCCTATATCGCATGGGTAAAAATTGACAAACGACTAAAGCAACTCACTTTACAATACCATGCCTGCTGGCTTCCTCTTGAGGAAGTGGGAGAATTGGCGTTCGATCATAATCAAATCATTTCAGCCGCTATACTCAAATTACAAAAGTATGTAGAAAGTTCGCCATCAATCTTATATGATCTGCTACCTCATAAATTCACAATGTATCAGATCCGACATCTACAGGAACGTATTTTCAACAAAGAGTTTGATCCTCGCAATTTCCACAAAAAAATGCTCCAGATGGATTACATTATTCCACTCAATGAATATGAGAAAGATGTCAGCCATCGCGCAGCCAGATATTATAAGTTCGACCGTAAAATTTACAATCGAAACATTCATAGCGTATTTTAAAATAAAAAAATTCAAACAGATGAAACGCAACAATTAATAATAAATAGACATACAATATTTCAACAACAAATAAATTAAAGAATTATGGCAAAGGAAGAATTCTTCCCTAAAATAGGGAAAATCAAGTTCGAAGGGAAAGACAGTAAGAACCCTATGGCATATCATTATTATGATGCCGAGAAAGTAATCATGGGCAAACCAATGAAAGACTGGTTGAAGTTTGCAATGGCTTGGTGGCACACACTAGGTGCACAGGGAACAGACCAGTTCGGTGGCGATACGAAAGCTTTCCCATGGAACGAAAGTTCAAATCCGATGACTGTAGCAAAAGCAAAAGTAGATGCAGGTTTCGAAATCATGCAAAAACTGGGAATTGGATATTTCTGCTTTCATGACGTAGATCTTTGCAAGGAAGCCGACACAATCGAAGAATACGAAGCCAACATGAAGGAAATTGTTGCTTATCTGAAACAGAAAATGGCAAAAACAGGCATCAAACTACTTTGGGGAACAGCTAACATCTTCGGTCACAAGCGCTACATGAACGGCGCTGCTACAAATCCAAACTTCGATGTTGTTGCTCGTGCTGCAGTACAACTCAAAAATGCACTTGATGCAACAATTGAATTAGGCGGAACAAATTATGTATTTTGGGGCGGACGCGAAGGCTATATGTCTTTACTCAACACTGATCAGAAACGCGAAAAAGAGCACTTGGCAACAATGCTGACTAAATGCCGCGATTACGCTCGTGCAAAAGGATTCAAAGGGACCTTCCTAGTTGAACCGAAACCTATGGAACCGACTAAACATCAATACGATGTAGACACAGAAACTGTAATTGGTTTCTTAAAAGCACACAACCTAGACAAGGATTTCAAAGTCAATATCGAAGTAAATCATGCCACACTTGCCGGACATACTTTTGAGCATGAATTAGCAGTAGCTGTAGATAACGGAATGCTCGGTTCTATCGATGCCAACCGTGGTGATTATCAAAACGGATGGGATACTGACCAGTTCCCAGTTGATCATTTCGAACTCGTTCAAGCGATGTTACAAATTATCCGTAACGGTGGTCTGCATAACGGCGGTTCAAACTTCGATGCAAAGACTCGTCGTAACTCTACTGATCTTGAAGACATCTTCATCGCTCACATCAGTGGAATGGACGCTATGGCTCATGCATTGGAAAGTGCAGCCGAAATTCTCGAGAAATCACCGTATCCGCAGATGTTCAAAGAACGCTATGCTTCCTTCGACGCCGGTAAAGGCAAAGAATTCGAAGAAGGCAAGATGAACCTCGAAGACTTGGTAGCCTATGCAAAACAGCATGGCGAACCAGAACAAATCAGTGGAAAACAAGAGCTTTACGAAGCAATTGTAAATATGTATTGAGAAACAAACTTCCATGGAAAATACTAAAGGAAGCAAACTATACCTCTTCAGCATAGTCCTTGTGGCTGTGCTGGGAGGTCTTTTATTCGGATACGACACAGCTGTCATTTCCGGCGCTGAAAAAGGACTGCAAGCGTTTTTTCTGGGTGCTACCGATTTCCATTACACAGAAGGGATGCATGGATTCACAGCTTCGAGTGCACTAATTGGATGTATTATCGGAAGTGCATTGTCTGGTCTGCTGGCAGCACGTTGGGGAAGAAAGAAATCGCTGATTTTCGCAGGAATATGCTTCTTCTTGTCTGCTTTAGGCTCATTTGATCCTGAATTCATGTTCTTTAGTTATGGCAAACCGACATACTCATTACTAATTGCTTTCAATTTCTATCGTATTTTGGGAGGAATAGGTGTTGGCTTGGCATCAGCTATCTGTCCAATGTACATTGCCGAAGTGGCACCGACGAATCTGAGAGGGACCTTGGTTTCTTGGAACCAATTTGCAATTATCTTTGGTCAGCTGGTGGTTTATTTTGTCAACTTCCTAATTCTGGGTTCACACAGGAACCCGATCATCGACACTGTTGAAGGTATCGCTACAGTCATGGCTGGTTCAGATCCTTGGACAATCGCAACTGGTTGGCGCTATATGTTCGGAAGTGAAGCATTCCCGGCAGGAATCTTTACTTTGCTGATTTGCTTCGTTCCTGAAACACCACGATATTTGGTTCTAACAGGAAGAGACGATGCGGCAATACATGTTTTACAGCGTATTAACGGATTAGAGAAAGCCAAAATAATTCTTGCCGAAATCAAAGCAACAGCCGAAGAAAAACGCGAAAAACTGTTCAGCTATGGATGGCTGGTGATTTTCATCGGTATTATGTTATCGGTATTCCAACAGTTTGTCGGAATCAACGCAGTGCTTTATTTCGCTCCAAGAATCTTTGAATCAATGCACATGGGTGATCCAATGGTTCAGACTGTGATTATGGGTGTTATCAATATTCTGTTCACTGTCGTTGCCATATTGACTGTCGAGAAATGGGGACGTAAACCGCTGTTGATTACTGGTTCTATCGGAATGGGTATCGGTGCTGCAGGCGTCGCATTGACCAATCTTTTTGATCTTCCGCCAATTGTATCTGTTGTAAGCATCATGTTTTATGCTGCTGCCTTTATGATGAGTTGGGGACCAATCTGCTGGGTACTTATTGCTGAGATCTTCCCGAACACAATTCGTAGTGGAGCTGTAGCTATCGCTGTAGCGTTCCAATGGATTGCCAACTTTATCGTTTCGTCGACATTTGTTCCGATGTATAATATGCAACAGGGTGCTATGGGCGACAAGTTCGGACATTTCTTCGTGTATGCACTTTACGGAATCATCTGTTTCATCGCTGCTATATTTGTTTGGAAACTTGTACCTGAGACCAAAGGCATGACACTTGAACAGATGAGCAAAATTTGGAGACCTACAAACAAGAAATGAGTCTGTATTAACAAATAGCCATCTAACTTCTGAAAAGATTGTCTACTTTTGCAACCGATATAATAAATAGACAAACAAGATGCGAATAGATATATTGACTGTTCTCCCCGAAATGATCGATGGGATGATTAACTGCTCGATTGTAAAACGTGCACAAGATAAAGGCTTAGTAGAGATTCATCTTATTAACCTACGCGATTACACCAGCAACAAATGGCGTCGGGTAGACGACTATCCTTTTGGTGGTGAAGCAGGAATGGTGATGCAGATCGAACCTATCGACAAAGCCATTAGTGCCTTGAAAAGCGAGCGCGATTACGACGAAGTGATTTATACATCGCCCGACGGTGAAATATTCAATCAACCGATGGCGAACAGCATGTCGCTTTTAAATAATGTTATCATCCTATGCGGTCATTACAAGGGAATCGACTATCGTATTCGTGAACATCTTATTACGAAAGAAATTTCTGTAGGTGATTATGTACTGACAGGAGGTGAACTAGCTGCAGCTATCATCACCGATGCTGTAGTCAGACTGATTCCTGGAGCTATCGGCGATGAGCAGAGTGCTCTCTCCGACTCTTTCCAAGATGGATTGCTTGCTCCGCCTGTCTATACCCGACCGGCAGATTATAACGGTTGGAAAGTACCCGACATCTTACTCTCCGGCAACGAACGGAAGATTGAAGAATGGCGTTTACAACAAGCTCAAGAAAGGACAGCACGATTGCGTCCGGATCTCCTAAAATGATTTTTCAACAACACAAAAAATAAAACAAAAAGAGAATTGTTTATGAAGATAAAATATCTGATGATGGCAGTTTTATCCATCTCAATACCGATGTTCTGTCATGCACAGCAGCAGAATTATCCTTTTCGCAATCCCGATCTTCCCATTGATCAGCGAATCAACGACCTCTTGGAACGAATGACTCCTGAAGAGAAAGTCGGACAGATGATGAATGCGACAAAAGCTATCGATCGCTTAGGTATTCCTGCCTACGACTGGTGGAATGAAGCACTTCATGGCGTTGCACGTGCCGGAAGAGCCACGGTTTTTCCACAGGCTATCGCCATGTCGGCCTCCTTTGATGACAAGCAATTGTTTAACACATTCACGATGGTAAGCGATGAAGCGCGCGCCAAATATCATCAGTCACTCAAAGACAATACATACAAACAATATTATGGTTTGACTTTCTGGACTCCGAACATCAACATCGTACGAGATCCTCGCTGGGGACGTGGAATGGAGACATACGGCGAAGATCCTTATCTGACTTCACGTATGGGTGTAGCCGTTGTCAAAGGTTTGCAAGGCAATGATCCAAAATATCTCAAGACTCATGCCTGCGCCAAACATTATGCAGTTCACAGCGGTCCGGAATCAACGCGTCACTCATTTGACGCATTTGTCAGTCCTCGCGATTTATGGACTACCTATCTGCCTGCATTTGAAACGCTGGTGAAAGAAGGCAATGTTCAGGAAGTGATGTGCGCTTACAACCGTTTTGACGGAAAACCTTGCTGTACGAGTGACAAACTGCTTATCGATATTCTCCGCAACACATGGAGCTACAAGAATATTATTCTATCCGACTGTGGTGCTATTGCTGATTTCTGGCAGAAAGACGAAAACACGCCAAGACATGAAACACACCCTGATGCAGAAAGTGCCTCATCAGCTGCTGTTCTGAGCGGAACCGACCTGGAATGTGGTGGAAGTTATCATGCTCTAATCAATGCAATGAAAGAAGGGAAGATTAAGGAAACAGACTTGGATGTTTCGCTGCGTCGACTATTGAAAGGCCGTTTCGAACTGGGGATGTTCGATCCTGACGACCGTGTGCCTTACGCAAAAATTCCGTATAGCGTTGTAGAATCACCCGAACATGTAGCACAAGCCAAACTGATGGCTTGCGAAAGCATGGTTCTGCTGAAGAATCAAAATCATATCCTTCCACTCAGCAAACAAATCAAAACGATTGCCATTGTCGGACCAAATGCTGCCGATTCAACGATGTTGTGGGCAAACTACAACGGTTTTCCAACACATACAGTAACAATTCTGGAAGGTATTCAGAATAAGATTGGAAGCGCAAAAGTAATCTATGAGCAGGGTTGTGAGCATGTTGGCGACACAATTACAATCGACGGTCAGCGTGTAGCTGTGAACTTTGCTTCTACCGTTGACAAAGTGAAGAATGCAGATGTTATTCTGTTTGTTGGTGGTATTTCGCCGCGACTTGAAGGCGAAGAGATGCCTGTCAAAGTAAAAGGCTTCAGTAAAGGTGACCGCACCGATCTAGAGATTCCCGAGATTCAGCAAGAATTAGTCAAAGCCCTGAAAACCACAGGCAAGCCTATCGTCTACATCGTTTGTACCGGAAGTGCACTGTCTTTGAATTGGGAAGCTGAAAATGCAGATGCAATACTTAATGCATGGTATGGTGGTCAGGAAGCAGGCGCAGCTGTTGCAGATATTCTGTTTGGTGATTATAATCCTGCCGGACGTCTGCCTGTCACTTTCTACAAGTCAGTCAGTCAACTACCGGACTTCATGGATTACAATATGAAAGGTCGCACATACCGTTATATGACAGAAACTCCGCTCTATCCTTTCGGTTTTGGATTAAGCTATACAACTTTCGATTATCGCAATGCTAAATTATCTGCAAACACCATTGGCAAAGACCAGAATGTTACACTAACATTGGATATTACCAATACAGGCAAACGTTCGGGCGATGAAGTTGCACAAATCTATATCAAGAATCCGAACGATCCTTCCGGTCCAATCAAAGCGTTGAAAGCTTTCAGCCGCGTCAATATCAAAGCAGGAAAAACACAGAAAGTTAGCTTCCAACTGGAGCCTAAGGCTTTCTGGTCATTCAACGACAATACTCAGACTTTCGAAGTCCGTCCCGGAAAATATCAGATCCTATACGGCGGTTCATCCGATGATAATGCACTCAAAAACATCGAGTTGACAATTCAGTAAAAGAATGGCGGTTTGCCATCTTTATTTTTGACAATACGAATCAAAAACTGAAGGTTCAGCAAAATAAGCGTCCGATTGCAATAAAAAGCGAGCCTCTTCACTTGTCGCCTGACAAATAAAGAGGCTCGTTTTATATTCAATCATCTTCGCACACTCCGAAAGAGAAAAAATCGACTCCAAAAATATTCCGATGCAGGACGAAAGTATTTTTTGAGTTTTAAAGACTGTTTCGCCCTGCGTTGACGTTTGTTTTACAGTTATTTTATATAACTTACCAGGAATTTGGCATACGGTGAAGGCGATACAGCGATTGTTTTCGTATCAGCAGGGAAAAGAATAGTTTGTCCCTGATGAACATCCAGTGTATTGCCTTTGTCGTCGTTCAAGGTTGCTTTACCATCCATGCAAATATAAATAACGAAAGAATCTACAGTCGAAAAATCACGATTGAATGGCTTGTCCAACTCCAGAAGATCGGTTGTAAAATACTTGCAAGAAGCCAGTTCAACCACTTTATCCTTATGCGGTTCATAATGCGTACGGTAATCAGGATAAAGCGTATAATCAATAGCATCTTTTGCCTGTTCAGTATGAAGTTCGCGACCATTGCCATTGGCATCCTTGCGATTGTAGTCGTAAATGCGATATGTAATATTGCTTGTCTGCTGAATTTCAGCGACGAAACAACCAGCGCAAATCGCATGAATACGTCCGGCAGGAATAAAGAATACATCACCTTCAGAAACAGGATAACGACGCAAAACATCCATAATCGTATTATTCTGAACGCGCTCCACATATTCTTCAGGTGTGATCTGCTTGGTAAATCCCGAATATAAAGACGCTCCTTCGGCTGCATGAATCACATACCACATTTCAGTCTTACCAAACGAATTATGACGTTTCTTAGCCAATTCATCGTTCGGATGAACCTGAATGGACAGATCAGCACGCGCATCAATAAACTTGATCAGCAAGGGAAAACGCGAACCAAATTGTTCCATCACCTTTTCTCCTACCAACTGTTTGCCATATGTATGAATCAGTTCGTCTAATGACTTTTCTTCGAAAGCACCATTATCTACAACTGAAAAATTATCATCTACATGCGAAAGTTCCCAACTCTCGCCAATGCTATCCTGTCCCGGAACAATTCCTTTGAACGGGCAGATAGCCGAACCGCCCCAAATAATCTTTTTCAGGATCGGTTTGAATACCATTGGATATAATTGCATGTTCACTATTTATTTATTTTTCTTTAATTTCAGAGCCAAAGCTGTACGCGCCGGAATATATAATTTGAGCCATCCTTTCTTGTCCTTCTTGTACAAGGCATCGAATTGAGTGAAATGATGAATCGAATCGTCCGACAAGTTAAATCCGCCGAATTGAGGAGAGTCAGTATCCAAAACAACTTCATATTCACCTTCAGGAACCAGTAAGCCATAGTCGGTAAACGATTTTACAGGATTGAAATTGAAAACAAACACCAAATCTTTGCGCATAAATGCCAAAATCTGATCGCCATCATTGTCCCATACTTTCTGAATCGGCGTAGCTTGGAAATTGCGCACGCTTTTGATTACCCGCAGCATCTCGCGATCAAAATCACCAAGGAAATGATACTTCAGATTCATATCATCTACCAAATTCCACTGACGCCGCGCATATTTATATGACCAGCCATTGCCTTCGCGCGGAAAGTCAATCCATTCAGGATGTCCAAATTCATTACCCATGAAGTTCAGATAGGCACCATTGATTGTTGTGGCCGTCACCAATCGAATCATCTTATGCAAAGCAATTCCCCGATCAACAACCGCATTGCGATCGCTCGTCTGCATGTGCCAATACATATCGGCATCAATCAATCGAAAGATGATGGTCTTATCGCCAACAAGTGCTTGGTCATGACTCTCAGCATAACTTACCGTCTTCTCATCCGCACGACGATTGGTCGTTTCCCACCAGATAGATGACGGCTTCCACTCTTCGTCTTTCTTTTCTTTAATAGTCTTTATCCAAAAGTCTGGGATATTCATTGCCATCCGATAATCAAAGCCATAACCGCCGTCTTCAATCTTTGCTGCCAGACCGGGCATCCCGCTCACTTCCTCTGCAATCGTGATGGCATTTGGATTAACCTGATGAATCAGCTTATTGGCCAAAGTTAGATAAGCTATCGCATCGCCATCCTGATGGCCGTTGAAATAATCGGCATAATTACAAAAGGCCTCGCCCAAACCATGGCTATAATAAAGCATCGAGGTTACACCATCAAAACGGAATCCATCAAAATGATATTCGTCGAGCCAGAATTTACAGTTCGAAAGGAGGAAATGGAGCACTTCATTTTTGCCATAATCGAAGCATAACGAATCCCAAGCCGGATGTTCACGACGGCTGCCATTATGAAAATATTGATCGTAAGAGCCATCGAAACGTCCCAGTCCCTCGACTTCATTTTTCACAGCGTGACTATGTACAATATCCATAATCACAGATATTCCCATTCCGTGTGCCTCATCAATCAGTTGTTTTAATTCTTCAGGCGTTCCGAAACGCGACGAAGCGGCGAAAAAGCTACTCACATGATATCCAAATGATCCATAATAAGGATGTTCCTGAATCGCCATAATCTGAATAGCATTGTAGCCTTCTTTAGCGATACGAGGCAACACTTCTTCACGAAATTCATTATAAGTACCGACTTTTTCAATATTCGTGGCCATACCGATATGGCATTCATAAATCAGAAGCGGTGAAACCTTCGGTTTAAAGTTTTTATGCCTAAATATATATGGCTTTAACGGATTCCAAACCTGTGCACTAAAAATCTTTGTATTCTCATCCTGTACAACACGCCGAATCCATGCCGGAATACGTTCACCTGAACCTCCATTCCACTCTACCAATAATTTGAACAGGTCGCCATGGTGCAGCATATCCTCTTCAAGTTTAATTTCCCAAACTCCATTTCCCAATAACTTCAGACGATATTGCTCATCTTTCTTCCAGTCATTAAATGTACCGATCATATAAATAGCAGTCGCATTAGGCGCCCATTCACGAAATATCCATCCGTCATACGTCTTCTGCAAACCGAAGTAAAGATAGCCTGAAGCCATATCTGATAGCGACTGCTTTCCTTTACCCGTAAGACTTCTTTCCTTATCCATTGCGTATTGACAGCGACCTTCGATAGCTTCCCTATACGGTTCCAACCAAGGATCATTTTTAATCAGATTCAATGCCTTCATATCTTTACTGTTTTAATTGAGAACTGAGAAATCCTATGACAAAAGTAATATATCTTTTATCAGGAATCAAGAAATCCACGTATTTGTTTCTGTACAGACATAAAAAGGTGGAACCACTTTCACAAGCAGTCCCACCGAAAAAGAGGTTTTGAATGTGTGTCTAAATATTAAAATTAAAACATCAAATATCAATATACGCCTTTACGAGTATCCCACCACATCTGTGTTCCCCAGAAATCATCCTTTACCTGATCTGCAACCAACTTCAGTTGAGCTGCATTCAAACCTTCCTCATCAATAGAGTATGGCAGACGGAATGGAGGAACATTATGATTAGCATAACCGGCAGCACGCCCAGGAGCAATATAATTTTCTGTCGGATAGCCTGTACGACGATACAATGACCAAGCTTCCATACCATTTTTATAAAGTGATATCCACCATTGGTCATAAATCTTCCCAACCGTACCATCATATTTGGCAGCGCCAGCAAGATAAGTCTTGATAGCAGCCGAACCGATACTATTCTCTTCTAAGGAAAGAGTAACAGCCTTATTGTATGCCTCTTCAGCCGTGATACCTACATTCCAACCCAAGAAAGCTGCTTCAGCCAATTCGAAATAGGTTTCTGAAGCGCGGAAATAAGGAGTGAAACCAGTGTATGGTGAAACATACATACAAAAACGACTGCCAATAGGAGAAACCAAAGCGACATCAGAAACATTTGTCGCAGCACCGCTTGTATAACCCACATACGGATCAGTCGTCGTGCCTTCCAAATAAGCCTTTGTCTTATCGGCATACACACTGAGTCTTGGATCACTCAACTTCTTCAGTTTATTAATCATGATATCACAACATCCGTAATCTGTACGTGTACGCAGTGCATCTGCCCACAAATCCTTATAAGAGCCACCCGGCCATTGATACATGGCATTTTCAGCATTTTCAGTAATCAGGTCGCCACTAGCCAACGATTCAACTATAGGTTTAGCCTTTGCTGCATCAACACCCGAAATACGCATAGCCAAACGCAAACGCATGGAATTACAGAATTTGAGCCAGTTACCTGCATTATCATTCAAGAAACTAACACCACTTGTTACAGCACTACCTGTTCCACTAGCCAGGAGTTCTGAAGCAACACCTAACGAATCTATCATAGCAGGATAAATATCCTCCTGTTTGTCGTACTTCGGCAACAGAAGACCTTCCGACATACGGCAAGCTTCAAAAAAAGGAACATCTCGCCATGAGTCTGTTGCAATTGATTCAAGTAATATTTTCCAAGTGATAGCAACTCCTGCCATCACCTTATTACCATCTGCCAATGCTTTTTCCTCAACAGATTTCGCATTGTTCATCAACAGATAAATATAATACCATTTATTTTGAATCGTACCTGCACGGAACTGATATCGTGCTTCATCAACATACTGAATCTTAGTGATTTGTCCACTATAAGCACTTGGATAACTCATATCATCCCATGAATCATACAACTCCGTACCTGTTTCCTGCAACACATAAGCCATTACATTGGATATTGGCACATCTTTTGCTTTATCAGGAGACGTATTCACCTCGTCGAACGAACTCGTACAACCTGAAAACAAAACTATTGTTGATATAAAGCCAAACGTAGCTTTCTTTAATATATTCTTATTCATATCTGTTTTCAATTAAAATGTAAGACCAACTTTGAAACCAATACTACGAGTAGGCATGTAAGATACAGCCTCCAAACCTACAGCATAATTTGCGGAACCTGAATTAGAACCACTTGCACTCGTACTTTCAGGATCAATATGTGCTTTATTCGTTGAACTCAACCATAAAATAGCCACATTTGTACCGATAATAGATAAATTAGCTGCCTTTACAAAACCGCCAATCTTCTTAAGATAAAGCTGAGGCACGCTATAGGTAAGATGCATTTCACGCAATTTGAGGAACGAACCTTCAAAAGTTGAAAGCTGACGATTATAATAGTAAGAATAGAAATATGAATGAGCATCGGTAGTAATATCGTTAGCCGAACCATCTTCTTTTACAAAAGAATAATCTGTTGCCACATCCTTACCCACAACAATCGGACGTTCACGAATATCGTCCTTAGCCGTAGCTTCAAGAATACCAGTATAAAAGCCCCACATAGAAGAAAGAGAGAAAATGTCACCGCCTTTACGATAATCCAGCATAAAACCTGCGCTCAAGTTTTTCCAAGTTACTTCGTTGCGCAAACTTGCCAACCAATCCGGTGTTACATCACCCAGTTTCTCATACTTTGTCTCTGGCAGACCATCACTTCCAACAATATAATTGCCTTTTCCATCACTAACCATTCCATAGCCGTAGATTGAACCCCAAGATTCTCCAGGTTTAGCATATACGTAAGTTGACCATTGTTCGCCTAACTCATATTGATCAAGAGACTGTCCTGTAACCGGATCTCTATAAAGTTCAACAATCTTGCTCTTGTCTTTTGACCAGTTTAAGGTAACGGTCCAAGTCCAATCCTTTGTTTTGATAGGAGTACCATTCAACTGTACTTCCAGACCTTTATTGGTAATTTTACCAGCATTGATCAACATTGAATTATAACCTGTTGTTGAAGAAGTAGTGACCTGCATAATTTCATCTGTTGTCTTCTTATGATAATAAGCCAAATCGAATCCCAACCGACTATTAAACATATTGCCTTCCAAACCTACTTCCCATGTTTCTACTGATTCAGGCTTCAGATTTTTTGGAGGATACGTTGTAGGTAAATAGAACTGAGTCACACTACCGATTGTACTTGCAGCTGATGAATAATAAGCCGTCGTCTGGTAAGCTGTAGTTGCATTACCAATCTTTGCCCAACCTCCACGAATCTTCAAATAATTCAGTGGCGATTCCTTAAAGAGATTGCTGAAAGCGCTTGTCGGAATAAAACTGACACTGACCGACGGATAGAAGAACGGATCAGATATAGTTGAACTCCAATCATTACGTGCACTAATATCCGAATACAAGAAATTCTTATAACCTAATGACAAGTTTCCGTATACAGAGTTCGAACGGATATGACTATGGTTCATCTCTATGGTTTTACTTTCGGCATTCGAAATGGTATACAATTCAGGAACCGTCAACTGATCTGAATAGATACGATTATATTTCCAAAGCACATCGCGATAATTAGCACCGGCAATGGCATTGATATTCAAATCTCCCACATTTTTATTGAAATAAGCAACGAAATCGGCATTGACTTCAGTCTGTTTCTGATCACGCAAATCAAAGAATCCGGTAGGATCATCCGTCGTATAAGCCGTCTTCGAGAATGTTTCTGCATCATAATAATCGTAACCCAGGCGACCTTCAAATTTCAACCAGTCGGTAGGTTTCAACCAAAGTGAAGATTTTCCAAAAAAGCGGTTACGTGTATATTCGTTTACATTCTTATGCACGGTATAATATGGATTCTGATGATAGGCCGGGTTCCAACTGTATGGAAGTCCGGTTTCAGGATCAATCGTATTCCAATTGTCTTTCAACGACTGCATGTTGACCTGACGACCGAACCACTGCGTAATTGACTGCAGAACATTACCGGCGTTATATTCCGTCATTGGCAAGTTATTACTCTTGGTATAAGTAAAGTTAGTAGCCAAATCATAATCAACAATCTTACCCAATGACATCTTTGTATTTAATTGAGCAGAATAGCGTGCCTGATCCGTATTAGGAATATAACCGCTCTGGTCGCGATAGCCCAAAGAAGCACGTGTTGTAGCTTTCTCGGTATTCGAGGTCAACGATATCACATGATTCATTGTATAACCTGTTTGGAAGAAACTCTTCACATTATCCGGATGCGATACCCAATCGGTAGCTGTACGTTTTCCATCTGCACCAATCGGACTATCAAACTGCGGAACCTTCAGACCAATATCCAAACGAGGTCCCCAAGATTCATCACATCCATTATCATTTCCATCGAATGAATAACAGAATTTATTAACGAAATCAGCATAACTTGAACTCTCGTCTTTATAGGCATGGAAGACATCATCACTATCCGAGTATCCTCCATAATTATAATCATATTCGCTACCCGTGTAGCCTTCACCATATTTGTTCTGATACTTCGGCAGATTCATTATATGGTCGAATGTATATTCACCATCGTAGCTGATCTGAACGCCATTCTTTCCTTTACCTGACTTGGTTGTAATAAGAATTACACCATTACCTGCACGCATACCGTAAAGCGCTGCAGAACCACCTTTCAATACTGAAATGCTTTCAATATCATTCGGATTAATATCATTGATACCTGAACCATAATCGACAGAACCGGCAGCAATCTGGTCGTTCGAAACAGGAATTCCATCGACGACGATCAAAGGTTGGTTATTACCTAAAGAAGAGTTACCACGAATGACAATACGTGATGAAGAGCCGACCTGACCGCCGGAAGCTGAAACCTGAACACCGGCTACTTTACCTTCCAAAGCAGAAGTCACATTCACATGTCCTGCATTGGTCAAATCATCTGATTTAACTTCCTGCAAAGCATAACCCAAAGATTTTTTCTCACGAGAAATACCCATAGCCGTAACGACTACCTCGTCCAAATTCTGAGAAGTTGACTCCAAAATGATTCGCATGCCATCTTTTGCATCAACCGTCTGTTGCTTCATACCTACATACGAAATAATTAATTGTTTGGAACTTGTAGGCACATTCAAAACGAATTTTCCATCCAAATCAGTAACGGTGCCATTCATTGTACCTTTAATCACAACTGAAGCACCAATAATAGGCTCATTGTCTTCACCAGAAAAAACGGTTCCTGTTACTCTGTGAGTTTGAGCCACCACCATGTTTATGCTTCCAATCAAGCATAACATCAAGTAAAGTACTTGTTTCATACACACAATTTGTTAAAGTTAATAATGTTTATATTCAACCTACCAACCCCTTGCTTCTTTCGTCGTCCGACTGACATTTGCAAAAATAGCGGTAGCTTATTAGTAAAAGCTTAAAATATATAATTACAATTCATAACTCCTTCATTCATTTGCAAAATTACAAACTAATACATTTCATCCAAAATATTTATCAAATAAATTTACAATTTCAAATGTTAATATCATTTTGACACATTTTTGGGGTAATTTATAAACACAATAGAACAACGAGCAAAACAATTATTTCAATTATTAGGTCTTGCAGTTAATTATTATTATACTTATTAGTTCTAAAAACGCTTTAGCGTCACTCATCAATGCTGAAGAAAACAAAAAAGTGGAACTACCTTCGCAAGCAGTCCCACTAAAAGAGGTTTTGAATGTGTGTCTAAATATACTTAAAAATCGAACCTTTATTATTTCTTAACTATTTGAAATCCAAACACAAATATGTATTTCCACTTGCGAAGTTACAAATAGAACTTTAATTTGCAAGAATTTCTCACAAAAAAGATACATAAGCCTCAAATAATTATTCATTTTGCTTGAAAACAAGCATAATTCGTATCAAATTATAGAAAATACAATATAAAGAAATCACTACATCCAAATGCAATAACTAAATCTTTCGAAGGCAAGAAGATTTGCATTCGAAAAAATGATTCATTTGATAATTATGAAATTATATTTATACATTTATATATTTATATTTTGATAATTATCAAATGAATCATTTAACTGAATGTATAGTGAGTTCGATTCAGAAAAAGAAAACAACGCACCTATTGCAAAAGCAAAAAAACAATACTAAATTTGTTGCTATACATTATATATATGTATAGTCATTTAAAACTAAAGTGCCATGAAACCATTCAAAATTATCACTACAGCTTTGTGTCTGCTTCCATTTATCGGACTTTGGGCACAACAATCAGCAATAGCGCCGGTCATTAAAGTCGACGGTGGAAAAATCAGTGGCGTATATAGCGACAAGAATCCATCGGTGGCCATTTACAAAGGTGTACCGTATGCAGCTCCACCTGTTGGACAACTGCGTTGGAAACAACCTCAACCGGTCAAACATTGGAAAGGCATTCGCAAATGCAACCATTACGGTGCCGCTTCATTGCAAGCAGACCGAGGTCCGGTTGGTGCAAACAAAGGTGTCGGGATAGATTATGTAAAAGAATTTTATCAAGCAGGCGATCCGGTACGTAATGAAGATTGTCTTTATTTGAATGTTTTTACAACAGCCCCGACCACTTCTAAAAAAATGCCAGTAATGCTCTGGATTCATGGCGGTGCCTACACAGGAGGTTTCGGACATGAAATAGAATTTGAAGGTGACGCATTGGCTAAAAAAGGAGTCGTACTGGTTACCATCAACTATCGTCTCGGAATGTTAGGATTTCTGGCTCACCCGTTGCTCACAGCAGAAAATGGCTCCGGTAGCGGGAACTATGGTTTATATGATCAGTTGGCAGCACTTAAATGGGTCAAACATAATATTGAACGTTTTGGAGGTGATCCGGAATGTGTAACTGTCTTCGGGCAAAGTGCTGGTGCTGGAAGTGTTCAAGCACTTGTCTCCTCGCCTCTCAGCAAAGGATACATACAAAGAGCCATTATCCAAAGCGGCGGAGGATTAAGTGGCATCATTAATACAATAACACTGAAAAATGCCGAAACTTCAGGCAAAGCCATATTCGACCATGCCGGAATATCAACACTCGAAGCAATGCGCGCCTATCCGGCTGAAAAATTGCTTGGTCTCTATTATGATTATATGAAAGAACAAAAGCATTTCAGTCTGCTGCTTCGTCCGAACGTCGACAACCAGTTGATTCCTAAAGATCTGACAACAGCAGCCAATGATGGTGACGAACTGGACATTCCATATATGATTGGCTTTACAACCGATGATATTTCGCCTGAAACCATGTATAAAGCAGCCACAAACTGGAGTCTGTTACTTGAAAAACAAGGACGCAAACCGACATATATCTATCACTTCGACTATAAACTGCCGGGCGATAACGCAGGAGCATTCCATTCATCGGAATTGTGGTTCGTATTCGGTTCGCTGAAAAACTGCTGGCGCCCATTTCCGCCAAGTGCTTATGATCTAAGCGAACAAATCATGAGCTATTGGACAAATTTTGCTCGTACAGGCAATCCAAACGGTCCATCTTTGCCTGATTGGAAACCATACACAAAAGATTCACAATACATAGAAATACTCAAACCAAAAGATTAAATATACAGAAATGAAGAGATTAATTTACTTGCTGACATGCTTACTCTGCCTTACTGGATTCCAGACCAATGCACAAACGGACGTTCATAGTGAATTCAGTAAAATGACATCACCGCGCATGCGTGTGATTGTAGACAATGATTTCAGTGGTGATCCGGACGGATTGTTTCAATTGGCGCATCTGCTGCTTTCACCAAGCGTAGAGATTCGTGGTATCATCGGATCTCACCTGACCGCTTCCGCAGGATTTGATGGAGCAAACGAATCAGCTACAAAAGCGAAAGAGCAAGCAGATAAAATCATCAAAGAAATATTTGTCACAAGGAAATATAAAGCTGTAGCCGGATCAAACGAAGGCATGGATACCATGACAGTAGCCAAAGATTCGGAAGGTGCACAACTCATCATCAAAGAAGCGATGCGTACCGACACCAAGCTTCCTCTTTATGTCCTGTGCGGAGCGGGACTAACCGATATTGCCAGCGCTTGGTTGTTGCAACCGGAGATATCTAAACATCTTACATTAATTTGGATAGGTGGACAAGAATATGAAGGAACAGCTACACCGCCTCCCGGATATTCCACTCCCGAATACAATTTGAATCTTTGCATTCCTGCCGCTCAAACCATATTCAATTTATCCGATATTCCTATCTGGCAAGTTCCACGCAATGCTTACAGACAATGCGTTTACAGTCTGGCAGAGCTCTATAAAGATGTAAAACCTGCAGGAAGTATTGGGCAATATCTTTACGATTCCATTTATAATATCATGACAATGTTGCATAACAACGGTTATCCAACAGGCGAAACATATGTTTTAGGCGATAGTCCGCTGGTTTCGCTTACAGCCTTGCAAAGTACATTCGAAGCCGATCCATCGGCTAATGACTTCATTCTCAAACAATCGCCATGGATAGCTAAAGATGGGACCTATCGTTATAACCAAAAAGGCCGCTTGATCCGTGTTTATACACGAATCGATACGCGGCTTATTTATCAAGATATGATTGCAAAATTATATATGAACTATCCTTACAAATAATTAAGCAGGAAATATTTCGGAGAGCGTTTGCGCTATATCGTTAATATCGGCATCAGTCGTATCCCACGATGTAACCAGGCGCGCTTCGTTAATATCTTCATTCCACATATAGAAAAAGTATTTTTCCTGTAACTTCTTCAACTGTTCAGACGGAATCGTGAAGAAAAGCTGATTGGATTCAATCTTTTGCGTGAAATGAATCTGAGGATACTTTTTTAAAACGGATGCCAGCCTTAAGGCAGCATCATTAGCCTTCTTGGCATTTTCCAACCACAAATTGTTTTCCAGATAAGGAATAAATTGAGCAGAAAGATAACGAAGTTTTGAAGCCAGTTGTGCCGACTGCTTACGGAAATACTGAAGATTAGTACTGATTTCCGGACGAAACGACACTACTGATTCACCCATCATCATACCATTCTTTGTTCCACCAAAGCTAAGAATATCAACTCCTGCATCAACAGTAACCGCTTTCATTGAACAATTCAGATAAGCACAAGCATTAGCCAAACGAGCTCCATCCATGTGAAGATACATATCATGTTCGTGCAATAAATCAGCAATAGCACGCACTTCATCGATTGTATAAATGGTTCCCAGTTCGGAAACTTGTGAAATATATACCGCTTTCGGTTGCGAATGATGGCAAACACCAAAGTTGTGCAGATGCGGACGGATAAGTTCCGGAGTCAGTTTTCCATCAGGCGTTGGAATAGCAACAAAAGCGCAACCCGTCATTCGAGCCGGAGCGCCGCATTCATCTACATTGATATGTGCAGTCGAAGCACACAAAATACTGTTAAACGAACGTGTAACAGCTTGTAAAGCAACCGAATTGGCTCCCGTTCCGTTAAACACAATAAAAGGCGAAGCCGTATTGCCAAACACTTCTTTAATCTTTGCTTCAGCCGCAGCAGTCCATGGATCTTCTCCATAACCAACGGCGTGATTGTCATTGGCTTTAATGATTGCATCCATTATCCGGGGATGCACACCCGAATTATTATCACTTGCAAAACTTCTCATCTTGTTTCTTTTATAAATCGACGCCAAAAGTAATAAAATAAGCGGGAGCATCTTCCGACATCCCCGCTTATTTTTAAGACAAATTCCTAATGTTATCTATGAAAATCCTTCAACTCCTTCTGTAACTCTTGACGAGCGAAGAAGATACGACTTTTGACCGTTCCCAATGGGATATTCAGCTTATCAGCAATCTCATTGTATTTATAGCCGCTGAGGAACATAGAAAATGGAACCTTTAAATCATTATTCAGACCGTTTATAGCTTTTGAAATCTCCTTAATCTGACAAGCTCCGTCTGGAGAGTCAAATCCTGAATCACTTGCAATATCCAAATTATATAAATCGATGCTTTGGTCTACAACTGTCTGCGTACGAACTACACGATGGTAGTTGTTGATAAAAATATTACGCATCACCGTTAAAACCCATCCTTTAAAATTGATATTGTCAACAAACTTCTCTTGATTGTCCAAAACTTTGAGCGTTGTGTCTTGCATCAAATCTTGGGCGTCATCCCTATTCGCAGTAAGCATAAGAGCGAAATTCATCATGTTCTCTTGCATACTCAATAATTTTTTCTGAAATTGCAACGCGTTCATAATATTTGTTTTTTATAGAGTTGATATTGTTTAGATCAGTTCTTCCTTTGAAGAACACTACAAATATAACGAAAAGAAATCGAAATTGTAACGCCTTTTTGAATTATTAATATTACGAGTGGTAACTTAATATATCAATTGATTTTTAAGCCGTATAGAGAATATAATCGTCACAAAATATAAAATTAAGAACACAATTGTTACCATTTGGAACATTTTGTAAAATAAAAAAGGGAATATTTAAAATGAAAAAAGACTTGTATATCTTGCAATTAATATGCTTCATGTTTCTTATCACAACTGGAGTATCTGCACAAATAGTTCATAAAAAGGCTATTATCTATCAAATTGATATAAAAAAAGAGATAAATCAAACAACCCGACTTTATCTGAGTAATGGATTATATGAGGCAGACAAGCTCCATGCTAAAGCTATTTTAATACACATGAATACATACGGAGGACTTTTGGACGCAGCAGATTCCATGCGCACGTCGATTTTATACAGCCGTATTCCTGTCTATGTTTTTATAGATAATAATGCTGCATCAGCCGGAGCTTTGATTTCTATAGCGTGCAAAGGTATCTATATGCGCGAAGGAGCAAATATTGGTGCAGCAACGGTTGTCAACGAAACCGGAGTTGCTCTTCCCGACAAATATCAGTCGTATATGCGTTCTTTGATGCGATCGACAGCTGAAGCTCACGGAAAAGATACAATCATTCATGGAAAAGACACCACATATCAATGGCGGCGCAATCCTAAAATTGCCGAAGCAATGGTAGATGAACGCATTGCCATACCAAATTTGATTGATTCGGGCAAAGTACTGACTTTCACTGCTAAAGAGGCACAGGAATGGGGCTATTGTGATGGCATTGCACAAACAGTCGACGAAGTCATCACCAAATATATGGGATATCAGGATTACAAATTAGAGACTTATAAACCCAGTTGGTTCGACGATTTCAAAGGTTTTCTGATGAATCCCGTATTACAATCAATCTTAATTGTCATTATCATTGGTGGAATCTACTTTGAGATGCAAACGCCGGGAATCGGATTTCCATCTATTGCCGCCGTCGTTGCAGCCATATTGTATTTTGCACCTTTATATATGGATGGGTTAGCTGCTTATTGGGAAATCATTCTCTTTATCGTAGGTATCCTACTCGTTCTGACAGAAATGTTTGTTATTCCGGGATTTGGCGTTGCAGGAATCAGTGGTATCATTTGCGTGGTTGCCGGACTTACAATGGCTCTGCTGGGAAACAGATACTTCGACTTTCACACTGTAAGAGATCTTGATGCCAGAAATGCAGTATTTACTGTCCTAATAGGACTTATCTTAGGTTTTGCCCTCACGCTCTGGCTTTCAGACAAAATAGGCAAACGAGGTTTACTGAAAAAGGTTGCATTAGATGCTGATTTGGAAACAGCCGTATCATCTCCGAATCTGACCTCTTTAGTCGGAAAAGAGGGCACAGCTGCTACAGTACTCCGTCCTTCAGGAAAAGTTTGGATCGACGGTGAATTTTATGATGGCGTATCCGAATCGGGGTTCATCGAAAAAGGCAGCAAAGTTAAAGTCATCCGCTTCGAAAATGCACAAGTTTACGTTGTCGCAGACTGACTTTTTCGATAGACAATTTGTTTGTTGACGACAGCATACTGAAGAACATGTATAGCCAGCAAATCGCTTAAAATATTCTTGGCAGTGAAATGATTGATACGCCCAATGCGACAAAATTGACTGATTGTCGTATACGGATGCTCTTCCAGATAAATAAAAAGCTGTTCAACAGGTCTGCTAATCTTTAAAAGAGTACCTTCTGTCTTATGTGCTTTTTGCCAAGCACGAATAAGCACATCATTAGCAAGAATATTTTCGTCGGCTACACGTATATAGGCTTTGTATTTGTCGTCTTTATCCGGTGCAGTATGAGGCTTATCAAGACTTGGGGCAATATAAACTTCGAGTACTGTTTTTCCATTCACTTCCCATCGCGTGGCCTTGAAAGGTACTTCCGGACGTGTATACATTTTAGAGGCTGCCTCAATCATATAATACTCCTCTTCACTCCGAATGCCTGAAATATTGCCATTATCCTTAACACCAATAAGCAAGCGACCGCCATCTGTATTGGCAAAAGCACTCAGTGTGCGAGCAATTTTTTTACTGTCGCTCACCTCAAACTTAAAGTCCAGCTGCTGGTGTTCTCCTTGTTCTATCAATTCTTCTATGGGATGCTTCTTCATTTCAAACATCTATTTCGACGACAAAATTAAAATAAATAGCTAACTTTGTCAACTGAAAACAAGAGAAGCATGTCACAAATACCATCACTCATATCGGATTTAGCTGTCATATTAATCTCGGCAGGATTAATTACCTTGTTATTCAAGAAGTTGAAGCAACCTGTTGTGCTTGGATATATTGTTGCCGGTATTTTAGCCGGACCTTCAATCAAGCAGATTCCAACGGTTTCAAATATCGAAAGTATCCATATCTGGGCAGATATAGGTGTCATATTCCTGCTATTTGCTCTCGGACTTGAGTTTAGCTTCAAAAAACTTCTTAAAGTAGGTGGAACGGCAACAATCGGAGCAGTCACTATCGTCATCGGAATGATGACACTCGGTTACATAACCGGACTCGCTTTGGGTTGGGGTCACATGAACAGTCTGTTCTTGGGCGGAATGCTCTCGATGTCGTCAACGACAATTGTTTTTAAAGCTTTCGATGATATGGGGCTTAGAAATCAACGATTTGCAGGAGTTGTCTTCGGTATTCTGGTCGTTGAAGATTTGTTTGCCGTATTACTGATGGTTTTACTGTCAACAGTAGCTATCAGCAAGCAAGTGGAAGGAATGGATTTGTTATACAGTGTAGTCAAACTAGGCGTCTTCCTGCTTTTCTGCTTTGTTGTGGGCATTTATCTGATTCCATCGTTTCTAAAAGCGTTCAGACGCTTTCTGAATGATGAGACCCTGCTGATTGTAAGTATTGGTCTTTGTCTAGGTATGGTATTCATTGCCACAAAAGCTGGATTCTCATCTGCATTAGGTGCATTTATAATGGGTTCCATACTTGCAGAAACAATTGAAGCCGAACATATTGAGCGACTTATCAAACCGGTAAAGGATTTGTTTGGTGCCATCTTCTTCGTCTCTGTCGGAATGTTGATTGCTCCCGAACTGCTTTGGGAGTATAAAATACCCATCCTGATTATTACAGTAATCGTTATGGTAGGACAAATATTGTTTGCAAGTTTCGGCGTTTTGCTTTCAGGTCAACCGTTGAAGATCGCTATTCACACCGGCTTTTCATTGGCTCAAATAGGTGAATTTGCATTTATCATCGCTTCTTTGGGCCTTTCTTTAGGCGTGACAAGTCATTATTTGTATCCGATAGTCGTTGCCGTTTCGGTTATCACAACATTCTTTACACCCTATATGATACGTTTGGCTGATCCGGTATGCCGTTTTGCCGACCGCAAAATTCCACAATCATGGAACCGATTCCTCGAACGTTATTCATCAGGTTCAAATACCGTACGTCAAAAGAGTGCTTGGAATAAGCTGATTCATTCCTTAATTCGCATTGTAGGCACTTATACGGCTGTTTCACTGGTGTTCATCTTTATATGGTTGCAATTTGTTTCACCTATCATCATGAAATGGCTCCCCGATTTCAGAGGCAGCATTATCTCGCTGGTAATTATTTTGTCAATTATTGCACCTATGCTACGTGCCATCATGATGAAAAAGAATCATTCTGAAGAGTTTCAGAGACTTTGGATGGATAGCAAATATAATCGAGGACCGCTCGTTTCACTAATTATTTTGCGTATTCTACTCTGTATTGGTTTAGTCATGATTCCTGTAACCAAACTGCTGAATATAACTATCGGTCTTATGTTAGCCATTGCAACTATCGTGATTGTGATAGTCATGTTATCCAAACGGCTCAAAAAACATTCAATATTGATGGAACGGCGATTCTTTTCAAATCTGACAGCAAGAGAAGTAGAAAATGACCGAAAATCGCCTGTTACTCAACGTTTCGCTAATCACTTGCTAGAACGAGATCTCCACCTCGCCAATTTTGAAGTACAACAGAATTCGCCTTGTGCCGGCAAATCATTGAAAGAATTAAATTTCAGGCAATTATGCAATGTCAACATCGTTACAATCATGCGAGGCGAAAGGCGTATTAATATTCCGGGAGGAGAAGAAAGAATCTTTCCATTCGATAAACTGGTTGTTGTCGGCAACGATGACGACTTGCTTCATTTTCGCGATTACATTGATATGCAATACAAGTCGCTGCCAACTGTGCAGCCGACAAGCGAAGTCAATATTGAACAATTTCTGATTGTCAATGACTCTAACCTTATCGGTCGTACCATCCGTGAATCGGGTATTCGCGACAAAGCAGCTTGTCTGGTAATTGGTATCGAACGAGGCGATACATCAATCAAAAATCCTATACCTTCTACTGTTTTTGAAGAAGGTGATGTGGTATGGATTGTCGGTGAACATGACAAAGTTCTCCTTCTGAGTGAAGGCAACATCGTGCAATAATAACTATACATTATATATAATATGAAATTCATTGGAATTATTCCTGCTCGCTACGCGTCAACACGCTTTCCTGGTAAACCTTTAGCGGATATGCTTGGCAAACCTATGATCGAACGCGTTTATGAACAAGTAAAAGATGTTCTTGATGCTGTTTATGTAGCAACAGACGACGAACGTATAGAAAAAGCTGTCAAACAATTTGGAGGCAATGCAATCATGACATCACCTAATCATCGCAGTGGGACTGATCGCTGCTATGAAGCTTATTGCAAAATCGGTTCAGGATTCGATGTCGTAATAAATATTCAAGGGGATGAACCCTTTATCCAGCCAAAACAAATCGAAACACTTAAAGCTTGTTTTGAAAGTGAAGATGTAAAAATTGCTACACTTGTAAAACCTTTCGATGCCGACGGAGATTTTGAAAGTACACTATTTAATGCCAACTCTCCCAAAGTCGTACTGAATAAAAATAATGAAGCCATGTATTTCAGCCGTTCAATTATACCTTATATTCGCGGTAAGAAATATGATGAATGGCTTCCTAATCATGTTTTTTACAAACATATCGGACTCTACGGATATAGAGCGGAGACATTAAAGCAAATCACACATCTTCCACAATCGACACTAGAATTGGCGGAAAGCCTTGAACAGCTACGCTGGTTGGAAAATGGATATAAGATAAAAGTAGGCATTACAGATTTGGAAACAATCGGCATCGATACGCCTGCTGATATGCAACGTGCCATTGAATTTCTACAAAAGCAGCAAAATCAATAAAAGAAAACAACGGGCATAGTCCTGATAAAACAAATTAACGTGTAATATACTTCAGAAACGAAAAAGGTTTCCATCTTCGCTTCTGAAGAAAAGTCTTTTTATATTCGTTCTGTAAATCATAAGCTTCTTGTTCGAGACTAATCATACGATAAGCCTTAAACTTGTCATTATATTTAGCAAGACGAAATAGATATTCGACTATATAATATAGGTAGAACAGCAGAAATGGGAACAAAGCAAACAGCAACATCCACCAGTTCTTTATTCCAACAGCCAGCAAAAAAAGGACTACAATCGAAACAAGAAATAGACCCACCCATACAAATGACAGATATTGTTGTTGATGTATCCGCTCATGTTCTATCTCCGATCGTTCTACCGAAGCTTCTTTAAAAAAGACAAAGCCACAGATCATCACTGCTGAAAAGTCTTTTTTAAGGAGCGATTTGGCAAATCTGCTATTATAAAATATACATTTCATATTTGCTACGCTAAAACTTTATCTATCAGACAAAAAGAGGATGAAACCAAATGGATCCACCCTCCTCTTTTTTATATTATCCTTGCAAATTAACTTTTCCTTTTTTGTTGTTGCTGTTGTTGTTTCTGTTTATCAACCATAGCCTGCTGTTGCTTCTGCATATCTTCCAAGCGCTTCATAAAACCGGATTTCTTCATTGGCTTCTTCTTATTCTCTTCCAATTTTGCAAGCAACTTTTCTTCATCAATAGTATATCTGAAAATCATCGTCTGTACAATGGTAATCAAAAGAGAGATAAAATAATAATAAGTCAAACCTGAAGCATACTGGTTGAAGAAAACCATCATGATAACAGGCATCATATACATCATTGCTTTCATACCAGGCATCTGTTGCTGTCCGGTATTTGTCATTTCCATGTTGAACTTCGTATAAATAATGTTCGTAATGGTCATCAAAAGACAGAACAAACTGATATGGTTGCCGAAATAATTCGTAACTAACGGAACATTGGCATTCCAACTTACAATCGCATCATAGGTTGATAAATCATGCGCCCATAAGAAACTCTGATGACGCAACTCAATAGTCGATGGGAAAAACATGAATAAAGCAATCCAGATTGGCATCTGCAATAACATTGGGACACAACCTGCCATCGGACTTGCCCCCGCTCGACTGTATAATTCCATCGTTGCCTTCTGACGCTCCATAGCTTTATCTTGTCCAGGGAACTTGGCATTGATTTCTTCTACTTGAGGTCGCAATACACGCATCTTTGCCGAAGACAAGTATGACTTGTAAGTCAACGGGAAAAGTATCGTCTTTACAATCAATGTGAGCAAAAGAATTAATATACCATAACTATGAATAAACTTACCAAGGAAGTTGAACAGAGGAATAACAAAATACTGATTCACCCAACGGAATATTCCCCAGCCTAATGGCATAATCTTTTCCAAATCGAGCCGTTTTTCTGCAACAACACCATTATCATACGATTGTAACAAAGAAAACAAGTTCGGTCCGAAATAGAAACGCATATCTGTAGACTTTGTACCTTTCAGATCGAATGGCACTGATGTAGTCGTCTTATATTCCTTCATATAGGTTGTATCATTCGGAAGCATTTTCAAATCAACAGTAGTCGATTCAAATCCTTCGCCATCAGTAATTAAAACCGATGAGAAATACATATCCTTATAAGCAACCCAATTCAGACGATTGGAGAGTTTTTTACTGCTATTGCGTGTTTCGCTCAAGTTCTCAACATTATCAGCAACAAATTTATAATATACTGTTGCATAACGATCTTCAAACTTGCGTCCTTTTTCCTGCTGTGGAATTTTAGATTGCCATAACAAATCAAAAGAAGTAGTTCCTGGCGACAGAATACCATTCATTCCGGTCCCTTTCATGGAGAACTTCACCATATAATCGCCGGGATTCAAAGTATAGATAAAATCCAAATAACTACCTTCGCCTGCATTTAAACGCATGGTCAAACTTTTGCCATCAGCACTTTTAATTGGTGTAAAATAGAGGTCACTTGTGTTGATAACACGATTCCCAGCCGTTACAAGCGTAAAATCAAATGTTGAATTATCCTTATCGAACAAAGTAACCGGATGACCTCGGAAATCATCATATTTTTTCAATGATACCGATTCGATGCGTCCGCCTTTATTGCTCAGACTCATCTTTATCACTTCGTTCTCGAGAATAATGGTACTGTCGTTGCCCGTCATAGCTGGAGCAAACACTCCATAAGTATTTTGCAGTTTCGCAACTTTATCTGAATCAGACATTGTTTGAAGGCTATCATTTGGTGCAACAGACTTTTTCTCAGCCTTTTGAGCTTCCAACTGTTTTGCCAGTTCAACCTTTGCAATAGAGTCTTGCATACGACGCTGTGCCTCCAGTTGCTCAGGATTTGGTCTATTGATCCAAGTAAAAATAACCAGAACAATGCCTATGAGTATAAAACCTAATACTGTATTTTTATCCATCTATCAATCTTTTTTTGCGTTTTCCACTGCTGCTTTAACGAATCTCACAAACAGCGGATTCGGATTCACTACGGTACTATTATATTCGGGATGGAATTGCACACCGACAAACCATTTTAGTTTCGGAATTTCCATTATTTCGACCAAATTAGTGTCTGGGTTCTCACCGACACACATCATGCCGGCAGCTTCGAACTTACTCTTATATTCATTATTGAATTCATAACGATGGCGATGACGCTCCTGAATATGTTCCTTACCATAAGCCTCGTAGGCTTTAGAACCTTTCTTTAATACACATTCATAAGCACCTAAACGCATAGAACCACCCATATTTGTAATATTCTTCTGTTCTTCCATCAAATCTATTACTTTATATGGCGTATTTGGATCCATCTCTGTTGAATTAGCGTCAGTCATACCCAAAACATCACGGGCGAACTCAATTACCATGCACTGTAAACCAAGGCATACACCCAAACAAGGCACGTCGTTTTCACGAGCATACTTGATTGCGGCAAATTTACCTTCTATACCTCGTTGTCCAAATCCCGGAGCAATCAGAATACCATCCATATCTTTCAGTTGTTCAGCTGCATTAGCCTCGTTAAGTTTTTCTGAATGGAACAAATGAAGATCAAGTTTCCGATCATTATAAATAGCAGCCTGGAACAAAGACTCATCTATTGATTTATAAGCATCCTGCAATTCTACATATTTGCCAACCAAACCAATCTTTACCTTCTTTGTGGCTGCATTCATTCTATTCAAAAAATCATGCCAAGGTTTCATCTCAGGTTCCTGACCAGCTTCAAGGCCCACCTTACGAAGAATCACTTCGTCCATCTTCTGACGTTGCAATACCAATGGGACTTCATAGATGGTTGGAACATCGATTGACTGAATAACAGCATCTTTTGAAACATTACAGAACAATGCAACTTTACTGGTTATACTTTCGTTAAGCTCATGCTCTGTACGAAGTACCAAAATATCCGGTTGAATACCCAGTTCCTGCAATTGCTTTACAGAATGCTGTGTAGGTTTTGTTTTATACTCTTTGGCTGCGGCAATATATGGCACATATGTAACATGAATATTCACACAGTTCTTACCCATCTCCCACTTCAGCTGACGAACACTTTCAATAAACGGCAAAGATTCGATATCACCCACAGTTCCACCAATCTCAGTAATTACAAAGTCGTATTTGTTTTTTGATCCGAGCAGTTTTACATTGCGTTTGATTTCATCGGTAATATGAGGAACAACCTGAACTGTCTTCCCCAAAAAATCACCACGACGTTCTTTGTTAATCACATTCAAATAAATACGGCCAGTAGTCACATTGTTGGCACGTGTTGTCGGAACATTCAGAAAACGTTCATAGTGTCCCAGATCCAAGTCTGTTTCACATCCATCAACCGTTACATAGCATTCGCCATGTTCATAAGGATTCAATGTTCCTGGATCGACATTAATATACGGGTCAAATTTCTGAATGGTTACTTTGTAACCTCTTGCTTGAAGCAGTTTACCCACTGATGCGGAGACTATTCCTTTTCCTATTGAAGAAACAACACCGCCTGTAACGAAAATGTACTTTGTATCTGCCACGATTATATATATTTATATTTCTTATGTTACGCATTTTAAAGCGACAAATTTACGTATTTCAGTTTATATTACAAAGGGTGATGCCTTTTTTCCTTCCTTTATGACAGAAAGTGCTTGTTTTGCATAGCCATGCAACAACGGAATCAAAAATAAATGCTCGACTGACCGAATGAAGAAGCTCAACCCGGATGAAGAGAAAAAGAATATTACCTATCTAACTCTGCCAGTGGATATAAATAATAGCCAAATTCAAAATTTCTACAAAATTTACCTATATCTTTGTCCGACAACTCATAAGAAAATGAAACTGCTTATCATTGAAGATGAAAAAAGTTTGTCTGACAGCATCGTCAGCTTCCTGAACACAAAGGAATACATTTGCGAGCAGGCTTTCAGTTGCGGCGAGGCGTCGATGAAAATTGAACTATATCAATACGATTGCATTCTGCTCGATTTGATGCTTCCTGACGGAAACGGATTAGATATGTTTCAGGAAATCAAAAAAGTAGCTCCGAACACGGGTGTAATCATCATTTCCGCCAAAGATTCTGTCGACGACAAGATTAGAGGCCTTGAAATAGGCGCCGACGATTATCTGGCAAAACCATTTCATCTGTCAGAACTCTCCATCCGAATCTTTGCACTAATGCGAAGAAGAAATTTTTCGAATAACAATACTTTACTGAGTCATGAGATTAATATCGACCTGTTGAGCAAAACTGTATCTGTCAACAACAAGCAGTTGGAACTGACTAAAACAGAATACGAACTACTTCTATTCCTTATCAGCAATAAAAATAAAGTGGTTGCCAAAAGCGCTGTTGCCGAACATCTTAGTGGAGATATGGCAGATATGATGGACAATTACAATTTCATTTATGCGCATATCAAGAATCTGAAAGCAAAACTGTCAGAAGCAGGATGCGAAAACTATATTAAAACATATTACGGAACCGGTTATAAATGGATAGAATGAAATCATTACTTCACAAAAGCATGCTGCAGTTTACAATATGTACTGTAGCCATATTACTGCTATCAACCCCATTGTTCTATTATCTGACAGAACATTATTATGCTGAGGAGTTGATTGAAACCATTCATAAATCAGAAGAAGGCAAATATTATCACCCTTATTGGCGAAAATGGAGAAAAGAAGCAAAAACGAATGATACAAATAGTACAAACTATAGAAATTATAATCAAGTGAATACATCTTCATGGAATAAAGGAAATAACGACTCTCATCAATCTATGTTTTCTCATATAGATGCAGAAATGAAAGAAGACATCATCACAGGTGTCATGATTCAATTTTTCCTCGTCTCTATCATATTCGGAATATCTATTACATTAACCATTCGCTTTATTACTCGCCGTTTATGGCTACCCTTCGATGAGACATTAAACAAAATAGAAAAATTCACCTTGGGAAAAGATGAATTACCTCAGTTCCCTTCAACGGATATCAAGGAATTTTACCGACTGAACGGTTCAATTACAGCTTTGCTTCAACGCGACATCAGCAGATACAAGATTCAAAAGGAATTTACAGAAAATGCATCCCATGAACTGCAAACTCCCATCGCCATATTCAAAAGCAAACTCGACCTGCTGATGCAAGAAGACTTAAATGAAAAGGCAACACAAATCGTACAAGACCTTTACACGACGACAACACGTATCAGTCGTTTGAACCACGGCTTGTTACTATTGGCCAAAATCGAAAATAATCAATATAAAGATAAAGAGCAAATTCAGGTAGACAATCTTATCAAAGATAATCTTCCGCAATATGAATTGCTATACACTGAACATATAAACTTCATTTGCGAAGGGAAAGAGAATAAAGCCGTTGCAGCTAACCGATCCTTGATAGAAATACTAGTCAACAATTTAGTAATAAACGCTTTGCGACATAATATTCCGGAAGAACCCATAAAAATAGTATGGAGTTATCCAACTCTGCTTATATGCAATAAAGCAGCAAATGGAAGCTTGAATACCGAGAATCTCTTCCGACGCTTCAATAATCCTTCTAAAAGCAGTAAAGGAAATGGATTAGGACTTGCCATAGTCAAAGGCATCTGTGATTATTACAACTGGCAAATAGAATATACTTTCATCGACGAAGAGCATCACTTTTCCGTTAAATTCTGTTAGAACTGTTCTGATAGATTCAAAATTCAAAATCTCTACATAATCGTGCCATACTTTAGCTGCCGTAAATAATTTAAAGTATGCATTAATGATGAAAAGATTTTGTATTATAGTTACATGTCTCATGGCAACAGCCATGTCATTCGCACAAAGTAAAATTACAGGTTGCATTAAAGAGAAGCAGAATCAGCAGGCAATGGAATACGTCAGTGTAGCTCTATGCGACAAGTCAACGCACAAAGTTCTAACCGGCGCTATCAGCGATTCACTCGGACATTTCTCTATTACTTATGACAAATATGGCAGCTACGAATTGGCATGCAGTTATATTGGCTTTACTACAACCCGTTCGAATTCCTTCACGCTCAACAAACAGCGTCCATCAATAAATATCGGAACAATCATGATGCAAGAAGATACCGAAGCTTTAGGAGAAGTAGTTGTTCAAGGGAAACGTTCCACCTATGTACAAACAATCGATAAGAAAATATTCAATATTGGTTCAGATATTATGGCTGCAAACGGTGCTGCCAGCGATCTGTTGCAAAACATTCCGTCTGTTCAAGTCGATATCGATGGAAATGTTTCACTACGAGGCAACCAAAATGTGCAAATATTAATTGATGGTAAACCTTCTGTCATGATGGGTAGCTCAAGCAGAGGAACAGTTCTCTCACAAATACCGGCCAGTTCTATTGAAAAAATTGAAGTAATTACAAACCCCTCAGCACAATACAAACCAGATGGAACATCCGGAATCATCAATCTGATATTAAAGAAACAACAACCGCTGGGAATCAATGGCACTATATTGGGAAACATTGGTAATGAAGAACGTTATAACGGCGGTATTTCGCTCGGATATTCATTACCAAAATTTTCCATGTCAGCAGGTTATAATTATCGTAAAGACTATTTCAAACGCACTTCTGACGATAACCGTACTTTATTCAATGCTGCCAATGGCAACGATAATATAGCACAACATATTTTTGGAGAAGCGTTTCCTCATTCGCACATAGCAAATCTGAGTCTTGCCTGGAAACCAACAACATCAGATCGTTTCGAAATAAGTGGAGGTTTCAATAATATGGCTTTTCCTAGAACACAGGATAACAGAACTATACAAAGTAACTCCAACAGCATAACAAAAGATTATACTCGCTATCTGGACAATAGAGAGACAAAAAATATTTCAGAAGCAGCAGCCGCCTACACGCATACTTTTGATAAAGATAAATCACTGCTGATCGATATTACGCACAGTTTATATAGTGAAGTCGAACATAATAACTATACAAATACATTCTCCATTCCAAAGCAAGATAACAGCTTAGACAATACGCTGATTCGTCAGAAACATTATGAGAATCTGATGCGTGCCATTTATATGAACCAATTGAATAAACAAAACAAACTGGTTCTTGGCTATGAAGGCGAATTGGATAAAAATGATATGCGTTACTATGCAGAAGATTATGTGAATAACAGTTGGATAAAAAATTCACAAAAAAGCAACGACTTCCTTTTCCATGAAAATATTCACTCGATATATGGCACTTTGGAACACAATTTCGATAAATGGGCTATTATGGTTGGTGCCCGTGCAGAGCAGTCTTTCATTAAGTCAAATTTGTTGACACTCAATCAAATAGTTAATGATAACTATTTCATTTTCTATCCTACACTGCATTCTTCATACAGTTTGAACGGTAATAACGAGTTCCAGTTCAATTATTCTCTCCGTGTCAACCGTCCTGAAGGAGATGACAAAAACCCTTTCCCTGAATATCAGGATCCTTACAACATCAAAGCAGGTAATCCTTATTTGAAACCCGAGAAAATACATTCCATCGAAATGGGCTGGCAATACAAAAAGGATGCCACCACATTTATTCTAACACCTTACTATCGCTATACATTCAACAAAATGACAGAAATCACCCAAATATTAGATAACGGCGTGATGAAAACGACGAAAGAAAACATGTCATCAAGCCATGCCACAGGTACAGAACTGATATTGAATTCTGCCATCAGCCGTTGGTGCAACTTCAACATTAATTCGAATCTTTATTGGAATGTTATTGATGCTTCTAATCTTGGCTATTCAAATAACAGAAGCGCCTTTTCATGGAGTATCGCTGCCAATGCCAACTTTATTCCTGCAAAGAATCTGATGTTTCAAATCAACACACACTACAAATCATCAGAACTGACAGCGCAAGGAACATCCGGTTCTGCTTACATTATGAATGTCGGAGCCAAATATGACATTCATAAATACAATCTGACCTGTACAGCTACAGTCTCCGATCTATTTGATTCATTCAAAAATACTTTGGATATTCATACGTCAACCATCGATCGACATCTTGTCAGAAAACGCCAACCACGCATCTTCTATTTCGGCATTTCTTATCATTTTGGCAATGGGGGTAAAAAACGTAATCAAGAATTGAAATATGATGAAGCATTGTAATTATCAGTTTGTTTGTTTTCTAACAGCATTGCTGTCACTACACTCTGTTGTATGGGCTCAAGATTCACTTAAAATAAATCATCCCATTAATGACAGAACGCATGATATCAAATTGACTCATTTGATTGTTCCAGCAGTATGTATTGGCGTTGGTATTGCCGGACTAGGAAGCGATTGGCTGCAATATCAGAATCACGAAATCAGAGATGAATTGCGGGAAAACATCGACAGAAAAATCTCTATCGATGACTTTTCCCAATATGCACCAGCTATAGCTGTTTATGGACTCAACTTTTGTGGAATAAAAGGAATGCATAATTTTAAAGACCGTACACGGCTTTTAGCCATGTCGTTTCTAACATCAACCATTCTCGTCAGTTCATTAAAATACGCTATACATGTGGAACGTCCGGATAGCTCATCAAACAATTCCTTTCCTTCAGGTCATACGGCCACAGCATTCATGGGAGCTGAATATCTTTATCAAGAATATAAGGATGTTTCGCCATGGATAGGTGTTGCCGGATATGCGGTAGCTGCCGGAACCGGATTTTTCAGAATGTACAATAATCGACATTGGTTGACAGATATCATTGCCGGTGCCGGAATTGGCATTCTCAGTACAAAACTATCCTATTGGCTTTATCCTAAAATTTTCAGTCATTCTGAAACAAAAAAGAACTCTGTACAAATGATTGGAGCTCCTTATTATAACCAGAAAGAATTAGGACTTGCCGTTCAAATACAATTTTGACAGATTATATAATTTCAATAAAACTGCGTCCGTTGCCAGAACGATTCACGCGAATTTGAACAGGAATGCGTTCAGTCATTTCTTGCACATGAGAGATAACGCCGATCTTCCGACCTTGTGTGCGAAGATTCTCCAGTGCATCCATGGCTGTACGCAGTGTTTCGGCATCCAAAGAACCAAAACCCTCGTCAATAAAAAGACTCTCTACTTTCATCCGGTTTGAAGAAAGCGATGACAGTCCTAATGCCAATGCCAAAGAGACAAGGAAAGATTCGCCACCCGATAGACTGTGAACCGTACGAATCTCATCGCACATATCATGATCAATTACTTGCAGAGCCAAAGTTTCAGGCACACGCTCCAGCCGATAACGACGTGTCAGACTTTGCAATTGCATATTGGCATATCGCAACAAAATATCCAAAGTGTAACATTGTGCGATGCGACGGAACTTTCCTCCATCGGCAGATCCGGCCAAATCATTAAGTTTGCCCCATTGCTCGCTTTTCTCACGGAGTTTATTCAGTTCTTCTTGTATGTCGGCAACTTTTTGTCTATTCTCATTATCAGTACGAAGAGTGAATTCTAGTTCGGTCTTTTGCTTCGATACACGATCATAAGCATCGTCCAAAGGTTCTCCATCCGAAGATTCTGTATATGCCGTCATCCATTTGTCAAGAGATTCCTTACGACGAATCAATTCATCTGCCGTGTCCGCCAAATCTTTATCTATTTGTTTAACGGTACCTTGAATCTGTTGTGAAATTGAGGTCTGTTCGTTCAATATCGTTTGTAAATCAGAGAGTAGTTTTTTCAGTCTGTTGAGCAGTTCAGTATGTTCCTTTTCTACATCATCAGCCATTCGCCCACCCAGTAATTTTTGCCGATCGTTCTTCAATGATTCATAAGTGATATTGCCCTTTTCAACAAGCATAGAAGCTTCATTGACGCGCTTTTCCAATGAAGGGATAAATGAGGCCAACGATTCGCACTTGGCTTTAAGAGTATTCTGTTTAAGCTGAGCATCACGAAGTTGCGTATTGTTATCATTCCACTTCGCAGCGAAATTTGTCAATGCTTCACGAAACATCTCAGGATCTTTCTGCCAATTCTTCTGCCATTCATCATTCCCGAAAAGAACATCTGCAGAAGTTGTTGCCTCATCAAGACGTTGTTGTTGCTTTCGAATGGTCTCCTCCTCGCCAGTTACTTGTGAAGATTTGAGTTTTTGTTGCGACACAATGTCATTAAGTGCTGTCTTAATATCTGATAACTCCTTATGAAGTGCAAGCTGCATCTGTTGCAATTTATTGATTTGCTTACTCTGTTCTTCGTAATTATCTTTCTGTTTACCAAGCTGCTGCATCTTTAAGGTCAGTGCGTCGACCGGATTGGGCTGGTGTTTACGAGCTTCCATCTGTGCAATTATCGGATGATGTATACTACCACAAACGGGACAAGGAATACCTTCTTCCAGTTTATCACGCAATTCTCTCACATCGCCTTCGGCAGCAAAACGAGCTTGCTCCACTAACAATCGTTCGCGCTCACTACGAGCATTCTCAATTGCTTTATTTATATCATCAATATTATATTGCTGTTGCTCATCTTTCAATTGATGCAAATCGCTTTCAGAGTGATTCAGCATCTGCTCCTTTTCCTCCCAAAGTTTCTTTTTCTCTACTTCTCTTGTTACCAACGATTTCTTTTCCTCTTGCAAAGATTCAATTCGCTTCTGAGATTCACAAATTTGATTATGTGCATCGCTCGCTGTATCAATATGTATGAGCAAGGCAACATTTTGAACGGCAATATTTTCTTTATGCTTATATGTCTCAATCCATTTCGAGAGTTGAACAATTATATTTTCGACATCACCCATTTCTTTCCGGACGACGTTGTAATTATCTACAGCTTCTTTTTTCTGAGACTGTGCATCCTTCAGTTGGTGATTAGCATCGTTCAAAACTTTTATTGCATTTTCTAGCTGAACATCAAGTTTCCTTGCATTCAGAAGATCATCAGTCAAATTTTTAAATTCAACTTCGCTCTTTTGCTGCTTAGCCAAAGTATCATCATAATCCTTGCGTGCAGAAGCAGCTTTTTCATTTGCATTTGCAAGCTCGGCAGCAGCTTTCTGTTTTTGATTTTGTCGCGTCTCCTGTTGCTGTTCTGTCTGGCGGATTGACTCTTGCATGGATTGAAATTCAGTCTTCGCTTTCTCTAAACGTTTAAAAGTAACATTGGCATCGGCAAGTTGTTGCTTTAGTTCTTTCAGCGCTTCATCAGTCAGTAGCTCAACACCTTGAAGCCTTGCATTCACAATATCAAATGCAGCCTTAGCTTCGGCATTTTTATTATAAATAAGGCATGAAATCTTTGAATAGAGATCTGTCCCTGTCAACTTCTCCAAAAGAGAAGCTTTATCATTTTGATCTGCCTTGAGGAAAGTAGAAAAGTCATTTTGCGCCAAAAGGACCGAACGAGTGAACTGTTCGAATGTAAGTCCTATCAATTCAATAATACGATCCTGAAGTTCCGAACGCGTTCCCTGTTCTTCTTTATCTGTGTCAAGATTGACTAAAGTTGTTCGCGGATTCTGCAGACGGCCGTTTTCTTTATCACGAGCACGAGTGACAGACCAACGAGCACGATAGCGATGAGCATTCAAAGCGATAAAATCTGTCTCGGCATATCCTGAAGCTGTTCCTCTACGAAGCAAAAATCTTGGATCGCCCTGCATAAGTGTATCGGAATCAACATCCTGAAGGCGCACATTACTCTCCTTTGCCTGATCTGTTCGAGGTGTTCGTGCAAACAAAGCCAAACACAATGCATCCAACAAAGTTGATTTTCCTGCACCTGTCGGTCCGCTGATTGCAAATATTCCGGCAGAAAGCAAAGGTTCCTGTGTGAAATCTATAGCAAATTCGCCTTCCAATGAGGCCAGATTTTTTCCTCTGATAGCTAATATTTTCATGACATCACCTCCCGCATTACTTCATTAAACAATCCTTCGATCTCTTGAGGCAAGTCGCCTTTGTAGCGACAAGCGAAAGCGTGACGCAACATTTCTAGAGGATTTATCTTCTGCAAGTCGTCCGACGACAAGGCTAATTCAGCCTTTTCTTCTTTGGCCAGATAAAAAGGAACTATAGCAGTCAGACGTGCAGCTTTGTTCACAAGTACTTCTTCCACCCGATGACGAAAAGATGGAGCAGGTTCTGTCAACAATACTTGTACTTCAACATAAGGCCACCGACTTTTATCTACATTTTCTAGAGCTTCAGGCAACTCCGACAATTTACTTAATACTTTTTCGGGTTCTTCTGGTACGATCGGAATGCATTGTAATGGAGCCATCAATGGCACAAGTAATGATTCAGCGCTCACAAGTTTTCCATCTTGAACAGTCACTTCAACAACCTGATGATGATAACCTTTTTCTGTAAATGACATCGGAAGTGGACTGCCCGCATAACGAACATCAGTGCGTTCGCCAACAGACTGTGCTCGATGAATATGACCAAGAGCCGTATATACAATATTCTTATTAAAAACATCTGCATTTATGGACTCCAAACCACCGGCAATAATTCGTTCACTGCGATCATCATCCGACAACTCAGCGCCTGTCGCATGCAAATGACCCATAGCAACTATTGCTTCATCCGTATTCTTTTTAGTTAAAGCATATTCAAAGATCTGATTGTACATTCGCGAAACTCCAGCAACATATGAATCTTCGCCTTCCGACTTCATAGAGGGATAATCGCCTTGTCTCAGATAAGGGACTGCAAGACAAAGAGCCTCTTTATCACCTTGCGCATTATACAACGGAACTATCAAACGATCAAAATCGATTAAACCATCATCCGTTCGCCTAATCATTCCGACAATAGTCGTGTTCAACTCTTCCAACAAAGGTTCAGGTGCTTCCAAACGCGCAGCCGAATCATGATTGCCTGCAATAATCACAATCTGCAAATGTGGATTCCGACGATTGCACTCTTTCAGAAACCGAAAAAAACGACGTTGTGAAGCAGCCGAAGGATTGGCGACATCAAACACATCCCCCGCAATTAAGAGTACGTCTATTTGTCTGTCAACAAGCACATTTGTCAACCACGACAAGAAAGCCTCTTGCTCCTCATCGCGATCATAGCCAAAAAATGTCTGGCCCAAATGCCAATCTGCCGTATGTATTATCTTCAATGACATCATAACAAAGGCTAACATCATAATAATGTCAGCCTTTTCTTATATTAAGTTATTATGTTATTACTTATTGCCCGAAGAGTAGTTCTTATTCAAGATCTCCAAAATTTCACTTGTAATATCATAAGACTTACCTGCGGTCAGAATATTATCACCCATCGTGTTACTGAAAATAATCTGGTAGCCCTTTGTCTTATTATAAATATTCAACTGAGCAACAATCGTATCACGCAACTGCTCATTGAGTCTCTGCTGTTCAGCAGCCAATTCATTTTGCAAATTGTTATAACGAGCTTCCAAATCTTGTTTCTTTTTCATTAAACGGTTGTTCTCTTGTTCAGCTCTTTCATTCGTTAAGAAAGCATTATTCTGAAGTTTACGTTGAAAATCAGCAGCCTCGCCTTGTAAAGTATTCATTTCCTGGTTGATGCTTGCCCTGTAATCTTCTTGTTTCTTGACAATTCTCTCATTCAAATCCTTAGCAAAATTGTAGTTCTGTAACAATGAATCCACATTGACATAAGCAATTGGGAGCATTTTTGTCGTATCATTAGATGCGAAAGCCGGTGAAGCCGACGATTGTTTCTTGTTAGAGAACTGTAAAATAAACAAAATGATCACCGCCACCGCTAGTACACCATTGATAACGTAGTTTATGTTCTTCATAAAGTGAAATTATTTATTATTATTTATTTCTACTATTTTGTCATACAGATTCTTATGTTCACTGTCTTCTTTCATCAGCGTCTTTGCACAATGAATGCCTTTGGCACGCAAAGCAGCATTTCCTTCGATATGCATACTAGGAAAGCGCCCGCCCTTCTTCAGAAGTATCTTTACACTCATCAGAACCACGCAGATAAAAAGAATTATAACCGTTAAAACAAACGTCGTAAACATTTTCTCCATATATTTGTGGACGCAAATATAAGGGTTTAAGTGATTAAAAAGTATTTTTTCAGTATTTAATTCTACTTTTTTTCATTTTTCACTTTTAAAGAGGCGGAAGATTTAACGAATACGTAGTATCTATAATATATTGTAACATTATGAAGATTACAGAATTAGAACCTAAAATTGTTTGGAAGTACTTCCAGCAAATTACACAAGTACCTCGTCCTTCAAAAAAGGAAGAGAAGATGATTGAATTTTTAGAATCATTCGCCAAGGAGAATAAGATAGCTTTCAAGAGAGATGCTATCGGCAATGTATTGATGTCGAAGCCAGCAACTCCAGGAAAAGAAAATCTGCAAAAGGTTGTCCTTCAGTCACACATGGATATGGTTTGTGAAAAGAATGGCAACGTTGTTCATGATTTCGAAAAAGATCCAATAGAAACAATTGTCGATGAAAAATGGGTACGTGCCAATGGTACGACTCTTGGTGCAGATAATGGTATCGGAGTTGCTGCTGAATTAGCAATCCTCGCTTCAGATAACATCGAACATGGTCCATTGGAATGCTTGTTCACAGAAGATGAAGAAACAGGAATGAGTGGAGCCAACTTCATTAAAGAAGGCTTCATGACAGCAAACATCCTAATCAATCTCGACAGCGAAGACGAAGGACAAATCTTTATGGGTTGTGCAGGTGGCATGGACACAACAGCTGTATTTCATTATGATGCTCGCGAAACTAACCCAAAGATGCAATATTTCAAAATCGAAATCAACGGTCTTTACGGCGGTCATTCCGGAGGTGATATTCATAAAGGAATGGGTTGTGCCAACAAGATTCTGACTCGTTTCTTATATCTGCTGGGTGAAAAAATTGATTTTGCTCTCTGTTCTATCCACGGTGGAAACTTACGTAATGCCATTGCCCGTGAAGCAGATACAATAATTGGAATCTATCCGGAAGACAAAGAGACTGTTCGTGTTATGCTGAACAGCTTCGCTGCCGACATAGAAAATGAATTGAAGAAAGTTGATCCGAAGGTACAAATCACCATGCAGTCAACCGAACGCCCAGCGTTTGCCATTGACCGGAGCACCGCTGAAAAACTCATCCAAGCTCTACATGCATGTCCTCACGGAGTCATTGGCATGAGCCATGATATGGAAGGATTGGTTGAAACCTCAACGAACCTGGCTTCTGTTAAAATGACTGACAATAATACCATCACTGTTGGTACAAGTCAAAGAAGTTCTATAGATTCTTGCAAGATAATGATTGCCAATCAGGTAGCTTCTGTATTCCAATTAGCTGGAGCATGTGTTGCTCACAGCGATGGATATCCAGGATGGGCTCCTAATCCTAATTCAAAAATCTTGAAAGTAGCTATGGAAACTTACAAGAATCTGTTCCACAAAGATGCATTAGTTATGGCTATTCATGCCGGTCTGGAATGTGGTTTATTCTTGGAAAAATATCCACAGCTGGACATGATTTCTTTTGGTCCGACGCTGCGTGATGTTCATACACCAAGTGAACGCATAGAAATTGATACAGTTGGCATGTGGTGGAGTCATTTACTGGAATTACTAAAGAATATCCCTGCAAAATAAAACAAATCGTCACAAGCTACGTTATAAAAGAGGAAGAGCATCATAAAAGGTGCTTTCCCTCTTTTTTAATATAGAACATGATGAAAAGATTAATCACTCCCATACTTATCCTATTTGTTATTGCACTTCAATTCATTTCATGCGAAGGATTGGACGAAGATTATGCTACAAATCCAAATCTGAGGCTCAGTTTTTCAGTCGATACGCTTTCGTTTGATACAGTGTTTACAAATATAGGCTCGGCTACAAAATCATTCATGATTTATAACCACAACGACAAGCCATTGCTTATCAGTAATATTTTGCTTGCCAGCGATGGAGAAACCGGATTCCGCATCAATGTAGATGGACATAAAGGAACCAGTTTCAACGACATCAGAATCGGTGCAAACGACAGTTTGTATGTTTTAGCAGAAGTGACTGTCAATCCGAATAAAGAAAATGAACCATTATTAGTGAGCGATTCCATTTTGTTTACGTTAAACGGTATCAAACAAGTGGTTCGCATGGAAGCCTATGGACAAAATGTAAATTTACTCAAGGGAGGCATCACGCTGATGCACGATACGACTTTCACTGCAGACAGACCTTTTTTGATTTATGATAGTCTGGTTGTTGCCGAAGGAGCAACTTTACACATTACTCCCGGCGCTACATTATATATGCACAATAAAGCAAATATCATCAATTATGGAACAATAATAGCGAATGGCACTTTAGAAAAGCCGATCGTCTTTCGAGGGGATAGGCTCGACTTTATTTTGAATGACGTACTTCCTTACGACCGAACTCCTTCACAATGGGGTGGTATTTATTTCCGAAAGGAAAGCTTCAATAATGAAATGGATCATGTGATTGTCAGAAACGGGACAACAGGATTGACTTTTGAAACTTCTTCAACAGAACAGCCCAAACTTAAAATGCACAATTCGCAAATCACCAATATGGGCAAGAGTCTTCTGAGCGCTTTCAACTGCCATATCGAAGTTGACAACAGTGAGTTGAGCAATGCAGGCGAAGGTGTGACGAACCTCATCGGAGGCAAATATTCATTTATTCATTGCACAATAGTTAATTACATGGCATTAACGCCGAGAAGCGGTTCGTATCCATGTTTGACAATTTCAAATAATGCCAACAGTCAGACTTTTCCTCTTGATGCTACATTTGCCAACTGTATCATTGATGGCAGTTTTTCATCCGGTAAAACCGATTATCAAGGAGAAATGCTTCTTTCAATCAAGGAGGGCACCACATTCAACTATCTGTTCAATCACTGTGTAATCAAATCAAAAGGAACTGCCGGCGAACATTATACTGACGTCATTTTTACTGATGTCAGTCCGTCATACAAGCTCACTGGCGGTGAGAAAAACAAATACTGTTTTGACTTCCGCCCCGATTCAGTCACGACTATTGGTGTTGGCAAAGCGGATATAACCATTTCAAAAAGTTATCCAACAGATCGTTACGGCGTTGACAGATTAACGAACAATGCTCCATCTATCGGTGCTTACGAATTTGTGGAACAAAAAAATAACTAATCATTTTATTTACATGCGGCCATTCTTAACTATTACATTTTTCATTTTTATGCTGTTGCCAACGCAATTATCGGCTCAGCAATCCTTTCGTATTATGACTTATAATGTTGAGAATCTATTTGATGCGGAAGATGATTCATTAAAAGACGACAATGAATTTCTTTCTACAGGTACTCGTCGCTGGACGCCCGGACGTTATTATCATAAAACACAACAGATTGCCAAAGTCATTACGGCAGCCGGAGAATGGGATACACCGGCTTTAGTGGGTTTGTGCGAAGTTGAGAACGATTCTGTTCTACATCACCTTCTACAACACACACAACTTCGACAGCAACACTATCGCTACAGTATGACACATGGACAAGATATGCGTGGCATCAACGTAGCTTTGTTGTATCAACGAGATAAATTCGGATACTTGGGGCATGAAGAACATCCTGTCAAATTTAGTCGCAATGCACACAAACAGACACGTAACATTCTGCATACATGGGGAAAAGTAGTAAACGGACAGATATTAGATGTCTTTGTCTGTCATTTTCCATCGCGTTATGGAGGAGAAAAAGAAAGTGAAACGGATCGAACCGATGCAGCCCGTACCTTGCGTCAGCTATGCGATTCGTTGCAGACAGTGAGAGACAAACTGCAGATAATCATTATGGGCGATTTCAACGATACATACGAGAATGTCAGCATTTCAAAAATACTGAACGCAGTGCCAATCCAAGCAATTCGGTCGGACGTACAGATTACTTCCGATGCACTTTTCTGCCTCATTCCTGAAAAAAGCGATCAAGTCAAGGGCAGCCACAAATTCCAAGGCGAATGGAGTTGCATCGATCAGATTATTGTTTCGGCAAACTTAACTTCACATCAGTCCTCCATGCATCTTTCAAATTATTTTTGCAAGATTTTCAGTCCCTCATTTTTACTTACAGACGATAAAACTTGGCGAGGGAAACGCCCGTTTCGAAGTTTCTACGGATATAAATACGAAGGTGGATATAGCGATCACTTGCCCATAATTGCAGAGTTTTATATATCTTTGCCGAACGAAATTAAAGATTAGATATGCAATTTAAACTATTTATTATAGGATGCTGTTTTGCAGCATCTCTCTCACTTTCATCCCAAAGCATTGACGCCCAACAAATACGCCAGCCATTTGATTTTCCAATTCTGCTGAGTGGAAATTTCGGTGAACTACGCTCCACACATTTTCATACCGGAATAGATTTTAAGACGCAAGGTGTTCAAGGTCAATCTATTCACGCTCCTGAAGAAGGTTACATCTCTCATATTACAGTCAGTGCCTTTGCCTACGGATATTCACTTTCCATGACTCATTCCAACGGCCTCACCACTTTCTACGGCCACCTGAGCCGTTTTGCTCCGAAGATTGCACAGTTCGTCAAAGAACAACAATATAAACAAGAGCGTTACGACATTGATATGTCGGTTCTACCCAATTTGCTCACTTTTGGCAAAGGCGATATTATTGCTTATAGTGGGAACAGCGGCAGTTCTGCTGGCCCACATCTTCATTTTGAAGTACATGATACACAGACTGATAATTTTCTTGATCCAATAGAATTTTTCAAATCTGAAGTTGAAGACTCGCGCTCTCCACGCATCACCGGCGTTATGATTTGCCCAATGCCCGGACGAGGAGCCGTAAACGGTAACGATAAGAAAATCATGCTTCGTGTAACAACTGCTGCAAACGGGCAAACTACTTTGGTTGGAAAAATCGAAGCTTGGGGTGAGATCGGTCTGGGAATCAGAGCCTACGACTTCATGGATAAGACAAGCAACATCTACGGTGTAAAAGATGTCACACTCCGACTGGACAACAATGTGATATATCATAGCCGCATCAATCAGTTTGCATTACGTGAAGCCCACTATCTGAAAAGCTTCGTTGATTATGAAGAATTACGTACACGCGGACTATATTACATGCGAAGTTTCGTGCAACCCGGAAATATGATGCCTGGCATAGAAAGCCGAAACAGAGGCATCATCAACATCAACGAACAGAAAATATATAATCTGACTTACACGCTGTCTGATGCTTTCGGGAACACAACCAATCTGAGCATCCGTATTGAAGGCAGACCTCAAGCCATCACTCAACCGGTAAACAAAGGAACTTTATTACATTGGAACACTGATAACAGAGTTGAACAAGGCGATTGTCAACTGTTCATTCCAAAAGGCAATTTATACGATGACTTCTATTTCCAAAGCGAAGAAAAGCAAGTCAGCGGCGCCATTGCTCCTACATATGTTCTGCACAACACTTTAGTGCCGATTCATAAAAGTGCCCGTCTCTTTATCAGAATGCCGAAAGATAAAGATTCGACGGCAAACGTGGGAAAATATGGAATTGTACGCGTTGTAGGAAAAGGAGGTGCATGGATTCCAAGTACATACAATAATGGCTGGATAGAAGCTGATATAAAAGAATTCGGGAACTACAGTGTCCGTACAGATACAACGAAGCCAACCATAACACCCTTGTATGTCAACGCTTGGGGAAGCAGGAAGGAGATTTCGTTCAGACTGTCGGACAATCTGAGTGGCATACAAAGCTATCGTGGTGAGATCGACGGCAGATATGCTTTGTTCGAAATTAATAGACAGTCCGTCATCAGCTACATTTTCGACAAAGAAAGATTGCAGCGCGGACAGCATGTTGTTAAAATTACTGCGACCGATTTTGCCGGAAACAGTGCCACTTTCGTTCGTCCTTTTTATTGGTAATTGCGTATGAAACATGGCCGATTCATAACAGCACTATTCGCAAGTTTCCTGTTTTCGTGTACATCGGAGGCAGCGAATCCGGTCATTGTGCCGACTGTAGTTCAGGAACTGCAACAGAAAAATTTCGCAAGCATCATTCCGGGGAACTACAGTGGAATCACGCGCATCTCAAATAATCGCTATGCCGTTGTTGATGATAAATCAGCTTCCGACGGCTTCTACTTTTTTGATATTCAAACAGATTCTATCAGTGGAGAAATCCAGTCTGCCACAATGAGCGAACTCATTACGAACGGAAATACGAATCGCGATAGCGAAGGCATTGTCTATGTGCCTTCATCGAACACGCTGTTTATCAGTGGAGAAGCCGACAAAAGAATTTTGGAATATAATATGGATGGCTCATTGACCGGACGAGAGTTGCAGATTCCCAAAATATACAGTTCAGCATTGCCTAATTCAAACTTCGAAGCTCTGGCATACAATCCAAAAACGCATCTGTTCTGGACAACAACTGAAAGCACGCTTCCGACAGACGGCGAGCAGTCATCTTCCGTGAATGGCGTAAAAAACAAGCTACGAATCCAAAGTTTTGATGAAAACATGCAGCCCGTTCACCAATATGCCTATCTGATGGATGCGCCGGTTTCAACCAAGAATTCTTCGCCATACGCAATGGGTGTCAGTGAGATAACTGCTTTAGACGATGGACAATTGATCGTACTTGAAAGAGAGTTTGTTATTCCTCCGTCGAAAATCGGTGCTTACGTAAATTGTAAATTATACGTTATCCATCCCGATGAAGGCGAACAACTGAAGGACGAAGAACCTCTGAATGACTCGTCACCTTTCTTAAAGAAAACAGAACTTTGCCAATTCAAAACGAGCTTGACATTGACCAAAAATCAAATAGCCAACTACGAAGGAATGTGCTTGGGTACGACACTCACAAATGGCAATCAGAGCCTCCTTCTCGTCAGCGACTCTCAAAATCACTACGCAGGCGTCTTGAAGGATTGGTTTAAAGTCATCATTATCAGCGAGAACGGAACAGTGGCAAAAACATTAGAGTGAAGGCTATTCCAAAATAGCTTTTCTGTTTTGCCAAAAATAAAAAAGAAATAATACACAAGAGAGATTCTTTTTGTACATTTGCTTTTTGTAATAGAAGAAAATTAATAACAAGGAATAGAACAGATATGGAAAATGAAGCATTGTTAGAAAAAGTTAGAGCAAAAGCTCAAACTTGGCTTTCAAACAGTTATGATCCTGAAACGCGTGCGCAAGTACAGGCTTTATTAGACAAGGAAGATCCATCGGAACTGATTGATGCTTTCTATAAAGATCTGGAATTTGGAACAGGCGGTCTGAGAGGAATCATGGGCGTAGGAAGTAACAGAATGAACATCTATACGGTCGGTGCAGCCACACAAGGACTGTCCAACTATCTGAAGGCTGAATTCTCTGATTTGGAACAGATTAAAGTAGTGATTGGACACGATTGCCGCAACAACAGTCGCAAATTCGCCGAGATCTCTGCCGACATATTCACAGCCAACGATATCAAAGTCTATCTCTTTGAAGATCTGCGTCCTACGCCAGAGATGTCGTATGCCATCCGCAAACTAGGCTGTCAAAGTGGCATCATCCTCACCGCTTCACACAATCCTAAAGAATACAACGGCTACAAAGCTTATTGGGACGACGGTGCACAAATGATTGCTCCGCACGACAAGAATACGATTGCCGAAGTCAACAAGATCCGCAACGTCAGTGACATCAAGTTCGCAGGCAAGAAAGAGCTGATTACTATCATTGGCAAAGAGATTGACGAACAATATATCAAGGACTTGACAAAGATTTCTCTATCTCCCGAAGCCATTGCTCATCATCACGATATGAAGATTGTCTACACGCCTATTCATGGCACTGGCATCAAAGTGATTCCTCCTGCATTGAAAGCATTTGGGTTCACGAATGTCATCCACGTTCCAGAACAGGACGTTATCAGTGGCGATTTTCCAACCGTTGTCTCTCCAAATCCGGAAGAACCGGCAGCTATGGCAATGGCAGTAAGCAAAGCCAAAGAAGTGGATGCCGACATTGTTCTGGCTTCCGATCCTGATGCCGACCGTGTTGGTGCAGCTGTCAAGAACAACGAAGGAGAATGGATTCTACTCAACGGAAATCAGACGGCGCTGCTGTTTGTTTACTATCTCATCACACGCTGGAAAGAACTGGGCAAGATTCAAGGCAAAGAATATATTGTAAAGACCATTGTCACCACCGAGTTGATTCGCACGATTGCTGAAAAGAACGGTGTTGAAGTATACGATGTTTACACCGGTTTCAAATGGATTGCCGACATCATGCGCAAGAACGAAGGCAAGAAAAACTATATCGGTGGCGGTGAAGAGAGCTTCGGATTCCTTTGTGAGGATTTCGTTCGCGATAAAGATTCCGTTTCGGCCTGCTCTATTCTCGCTGAGATTGCTGCATGGGCGAAAGATCAAGGACTGACAATGTATCAGTTGCTGCAAAGGATCTACGTTCAATACGGTTTCTCGAAAGAGAAAGGTGTTTCTGTCGTTCGCAAAGGACGCGAAGGCGCCGAAGAGATTGAAGCGATGATGAAACATTTCCGCGAAAATCCGCTGAAAGATCTGGCAGGTTCGAAAGTGACGCTGTCACGCGATTTTGCCACACTGAAAGCACACGATTATATTGACAACGAAATATTGTCACTGACTATGCCGACGACTTCCAATGTTCTGCAGTATTTCACCGAAGACNANACGAANGTATCCATCCGTCCTTCAGGTACAGAACCGAAAATCAAGTTCTATCTTGAAGTTCATTCAAAAGTGGACAGTGTTGAAGAACTGGAGGAAGCAGACAAAGCCGCTACAGAAAAAATCAACAGCATCCGCGCTGAACTAGGAATATAACGACAATTTTTCCTCTAAGTTGCAGGCTTCTAAAAAAAATAGCCCATTAAATATGAGGAAAGTGCCATATTCAAAATCTAATTTATCTTGAAGGATTCAGGTCAGTTTCATTTACTATAAAATATTAGCAAATTTCACTGACCTGATTTTTTCAATTTAATTGATGATTATTAAAGGGAATAGACATGATTCAAACTAATATTTAGCCGGATTATATTTTCGCCATACTGGACACAAAGATATCCTACGGATATTTCGACTTATAAAAGTATAATCTATAATGATTCTATGAAGTTGTCTTATTTAGCTAGAAATATAATATGCCACTGTCCTCCTTGCTGATATGGCGGCGGATAAATTTCTTGTCTTCAACCGCAGTGATCACTTTCGATACACGCGAATTCGAAAGCCCGATGTATTCGCTGATTGTTCCTGCTGATTTATAGCAAAAGATGCTGGCAATAACCGGAATAGTGCAAGCTTCTTTCGTTTTTCTGATCAGTTCCAGATAGTCATTAATCTGGTTTGCTTTCACATAGCCGCGAATATAATCGGCAGCTTCAGGATAATCCGAACTGTCAGCAAGCGAATCGCTCTGTAATTCAATCTGCTCTTCGAAGAGCGACTTCAATACGATTGCGCCGGCACCGGCCTTCTCGAACTCCTTATTCTTTTCCAATGTCATCAGTATTCGTTGCCATGCCCATCAATCCGCATCTGTACATGCGTCATGGCTTCGAGACTTTTATACTTCAATAAGGCACAGCCTTCTGTCATTCGCGATTGACGTAGGCAAAGATACGATGGCGACAAGGTGTCGCTGTCCGTTTATGTCCACTTATGTCCGTTTATGTCCTCCAATGTCCGTTTATGTCCACTTATGTCCACTTATGTCCACTTATGTCCACTTATGTCCAAATATGTCCAAATATACGAATTATTCGTAGCCGGCGGAGCTTTATTCATGTTTGGATTAACGGGAATATTTTTGCTTACAAGTGTCTTTTTTTCAATCAAATGGAACAATCTTCTTTTGAATTTTTCGATGTTGTTGACTGTCGTTTCTCCTCCGGTGGTAATAATGAAATTTCTGAATTCATTCAGTTTGTCATGCAGGTTTTCTGCTGTCAGATCTTTTGCCGGAGCGACAGAGATAGCCGCATCACACCATTCTTTGTCTTCTAAAAAAATATTTAAATCAAAATCAGAGAGGGGGAGAATTCCTCCAGCCTCGCGAACACGCGTACGCGTGTTAGTAGGGAGTGTTTTACTCCCTCCCTCTATTTTATTTTTTTTTTCTTTTCTTTTTAAGACTCTACTTTTCTTTTCTTTACTTTGTGGCATTATTGACGGATTAACTGGGGTTATTATCGGATTAACCTCTGTTGTTTCCTGCAAAACCATATCGGGTTCTTCTGAATTGTTCTGAGTATCAGTTTTATTGTCATTATTAAGCATTTCATCACCAGAACCAAGCAACCAAAAATCCACATTCGTAACATCGAGGTGAAGAGATTTGCCTTTTTCCATCGCATATCTGGTTTGGATGGATTTTGAAGTGATTGCGTTCCTCCCCTCAAACAGATTTTGGTCGAACAGGTCTATTTTCACCATAAAGCGCAGAGCCTCTTCCACCTCTTCGGTAGTCATATTCAGTCGATCAGAGACATCGAAAATGAAATCTTCAGTGGCGATAACATAGTAACCTTGCTTATAGATTTCACAAAGAAAAAAGATATATAATGATAGTCCATTACATCCAAATTTCTTATTCAATCTACGCATTTTTATATTCGTAAAAAAATTTACATCAAGTCGAAAGTAATCAAGTTCTAATTTGATTGGTCTAGCCATATTAAAATATAATTAAATCATTCTTTAATGGTGCCAGCAATATGCAATATGGACAGTTACTTAACCTCGAAGGCTGAGTAAAAGCTTTTGCACCCATACATGAATGAAGTTGCAATTAAAAATAAAATGATGATTTTTAGAGAGGTGTGGAATGTGTTTTTCCTGTTGAATTGTTTATTTAGTAGAGGTGGTCCAATCGTCTCCTAGCGATTAGTCCCGCTCTACATTGCCCGGTTGGGCTGTGATTACTGTGATTAACAGTTCTATTATCATTACTTTCTGCTTTTTTAATTCATTTTTGTTGAATTATTTCAACATTGCAAAGATACAACATTTCGAAGGCGAAGTCAAGCATTTCGTAATAAATCTTCAATCTAAATCATCAAAAATACTTTATTACTAAATATGAATCAAATATATAATAATAACAACAATATATTTATAAAATACTACATTCAATAGGTATTATCCCCATATATTAAAACAATAACAGGATGTTTCAATAACAACTGTAATAGCCTCATTCCTTCCATACCGAAAAAAGGGACGCCATTTCATTCGGAAGCGCGAACCTCTCCATTCGAAAGAAATTATTTTTCATTCGGAAGAACTGCTTCGCGCATTCGAAAGAACTGTTTAGTGCATTCGAAAGAAACGCTTCTCACCCTCAGACAGCCTGCCGCAGCGGATGCCAAAATATCAAAACTATTAGAACTATTATCATTTTTTATAGACAAGGTTAGAAAGATTATTTCTAATTTTAGCCGTTTTATTAAAATAGAATTGTTATTACCATGAGAGAATTGAAAATGTTTATCGACGGCAAGTTCGTCGAAAATACCTCGGGCAAATGGATCAAGGTATTAAATCCGTCAACTGAAGAAGTTATTTCAATGATGCCGGATGGCACCGCTGAAGATGCAAAGAAAGCTATTGATGCTGCAGCAAAAGCTCAACCGGCTTGGGAAGCTACGCCGGCTATAGAACGTGCAGGATTCCTGAAAAAAATCGCTGCCGGCATCCGCAAACGCGCTGACGAAATTGCAGATATCATCGTACGAGAAGGTGGTAAAACACAGGGCTTGGCAATGGTTGAAACAATCTTTACAGCCGACTATATCGACTACATGTCGGAATGGGCTCGCCGCTACGATGGCGAAATCGTTCAGAGCGACCGCAGAGGTGAGAATATCTTCATCTTCAAACGTCCTATCGGCGTTACTACGGGCATCCTTCCATGGAACTTCCCGTTCTTCCTGATCGCACGTAAAACTGCCCCGGCTTTGGTTACAGGCAACACGATCGTGCTCAAACCAAGTCAGCTCACTCCTGAAAACGCTTTCGTCTTCGCACAGATCGTTGAAGAAGTAGGTGTTCCGGCTGGCGTATTCAACATCGTCAACGGACGCGGTTCGGTTGTAGGCCACGAACTGGCAGCCAATCCTAAAGTCGGAATGGTCAGCCTCACAGGTAGTGTAGAAGCCGGACAATCAACGATGGAAGCTGCTTCAAAGAACATCACCAAGGTCTCTTTGGAACTCGGTGGAAAAGCTCCGGCTATCGTTATGGCAGATGCAGATCTTGATTTGGTTGCAAAAGCAATCATCGACTCACGTGTGGACAACACCGGTCAGGTTTGCAACAACGCTGAACGCGTCTATGTGGACAAGAAGGTAAAGGATGAATTCACCAAGAAGCTCGTTGCCGGCATGAAAGCTGTCAAAGTGGGCAATCCAAGCGAAATAAAGGATCTGGATATGGGTCCGCTGATCGAAGCAAGAGCTTTGGAATCAGTTCAGGGAAAAGTAAACAACGCCATCAAACAGGGCGCACGCTTGCTGCTGGGCGGTCATCGCATCGGTACAAAGGGCTACTTCTTCGAAGCTACGGTTCTTGATCAGTGCACACAAGACATGGATATCATCAAACAGGAAACATTCGGTCCGGTTATCCCTATCGTTGAATATGACACGATCGATCAGGCTATCGAATGGGCTAACGACAGCGAATATGGTCTGACTTCTTCTGTCTACACCACAAGTCTGGACAATGCCGTCAAAGTGAACCGCAAGTTGAAATTCGGCGAAACGTATATCAACCGCGAGAACTTCGAAGCTATGCAGGGATTCCATGCAGGTTGGCGCAAATCCGGTATCGGTGGCGCCGATGGCAAACATGGTCTGGAAGAATACTTGCAGACTCATGTCGTTTATCTCGACACAAAAGAATAACAGAATTTGTATGATTTAACTCCGGGCACGGATTACGTTCAGATGTGATCCGTGCCTTTTTATGTAAAGAAATGAAACAACAACTTAAACCCATCATGTTTGTCGGAACCTGCTCTGACGCAGGCAAAAGCGTTATCAACACTGCCTTTTGCCGTATTTTCAAGCAAGACGGATACCACCCGGCTCCATTCAAAGCTCAAAACATGTCACTCAACTCCTACTCCACACCCGAAGGTGGCGAGATGGGACGCGCGCAAGTGGTTCAAGCTGAGGCTTGCGGCATCGCACCGCATACCGACATGAATCCCGTTCTGCTGAAACCAACCAACGACATCTACTCTCAGGTTGTGCTCAACGGCCGACCGGTGGGCAACCTCTCAGCCAAAGAATATTTCGGAGCGCAATACGACAAGGAAAAGCTGTTCGAAGAGGCGGTCAAAGCGTTCCGAAGGCTCGAAGCACGCTACAATCCCATCGTCATCGAAGGCGCCGGAAGCATTTCGGAAATCAATTTGCGCGATCGTGACATCACCAACATGCGGATGGCAGTCAAAGCCGGTGCTGCCACATATCTGGTAGCCGACATCGACAGAGGCGGCGTGTTCGGATCGGTCTATGGAACCATCGAACTGCTTACACCCGAAGAAAGAGCTTGCATGAAAGGCATCATCATCAACAAGTTCAGAGGCGATGCCGGTCTGTTCGACGAAGGACGGAGGATGCTGGAGGAGCTTACGCGAATACCGGTCGTCGGCGTCATTCCGTGGTTTCACGATATCAGAATTGAAGAAGAAGACTCGGTTGTTCTCGATACCAAAAACGATTCACATAAGGATGGTAAAATCAATGTAGCAATCGTTTTGCTTAAACGGATGTCGAACTTCACAGATTTTGATGCCATCGAAAGCGACTCACGCTTCAATACATATTACACCGACAACATCGCCGAGCTTGAAAAAGCGGATATCATCATCCTGCCCGGCACCAAAAACACGCTCTCCGACTTGCAGGGGATACGCGCCAACGGCATTGCCAATGCCATTGTCCATGCTTACAAGAACGGGAAAAAAGTAATCGGGATCTGCGGCGGCTATCAGATGATGGGCGCGCGACTGGAAGACCCGAAAGCACAAGAGAGCAGTCTGCCCGCTGCTCCGGGACTCGGACTGCTTCCGCAATACACCATCATCGAAGATGAAAAAGTAACACGTCAAAGTGAGTTCCGATTCCTGCATCCGGCTGATCCGCAGAAAGAAAAATCAAACGAACCCAACTGCCGGGGATATGAGATCCACATGGGAAGGACCTTTATCAACGACAATGTTAAGGAATCCCCTGTCAATTATCTAGAGAACGGCCGTACAGAAGGTTTTTGGATGAACGAACGCTGCTGGGGAACCTACATGCATGGTATATTGGATAATGCGAGTGTACGAAATGCTTTAGCTAAAGGATTCAACAAACAATGTAATACCCATTTTAATTATGCAGCATTTAAGGAAGAACAATATGATAGACTCGCTAATCTAGTCAGAGCACATATTGATATGAAACAGATATACAATCAGTTAACCATTAATGAATGTGATTAAGCTGAACGACAGCGTCCAAATTAACGCACACTGTAGCTCCAATCTGTTCCAAATAAAGGACTAAGTGATGTTTCTTTATTTTTTTAATTTTACCTGAGACATGCTTCATGGCTCCGCAAAGAATTTCAACCTCTTCGCCCGGACAAAGCGGATGATTAGACGCCTGGGCAAGGAATTCCTGGATTGCATCAATCTCTGACTGACGGACAATAGCTGGTTTGCCATCGTAATAAACAATACGAATCACACCATACACACGCAATAGTTCACGCAAAATAGCATCTGTACAATAAACAAATATATAGGAATTGAATAATGGAACATCAACTAATTTTACCCGGTCCGACCATACACGAGGACAACGATGCAAAGGAAGCCAGCACTTCACTTCTAAGGCTTTGATTCGATTTTCGACCTGCTTCTCAGCACGTGGAGCCGTATAAAGCACATACCAGTTTGTATCGTCAATTTTTACCATGTAATTTTTTCAGATTGTTTTATCGGAGCAAAGATATAAATAATTACATTTGTGCGGAGTAAAATATTAATTTAATACTAACATAGATGAGCGATTATGACAAATACTCAAGAGAGGAACTGATTCAAGAAATCTATCGTCTTAAAGAAGATCATCAGAAATATGAGGATCTTCACCCTGATATGGATGTTTTACTCGGTAAGATGATTTCCATACGTCAAAGCGTTTCTGATGCATTGGCAATGTTGGTGAACACCAATGTCGAGATTGTCAACAACGCACTGAAAAACATCTTGGATTATTTTCATGCCGACCGCACTTATATTGCCATTTATGATGAAGGAAATCAAATCATAGATTTTGTTCATGAAGTGACCGGAAAAGATATCAGCAAACTTCGTGTCGGAGAGTTCCAACGACTGCCTTTCGCTACATTTCCCGAATGGACAAGAAGGGTGCGCCAAGGCGAAACGGTTGTCGTCGACGACACCGCTCTGATCCCCGAAAGCGAAACAACGGAAAAAACCATCTTGCAAAGACGCGGAATACTTTCAACATTAGTGATGCCGGTGTTCAAAAGGGGAAAAGCAATCGGATTTATCGGATTGGACATGGCCAACCAAAAGCATCAATGGAGCTTCATTGAAAAAGAAAGCCTCAAAATTCTAGCTGATATCGTTGCTATCGCTATTGAACAGGAACGAACCAAACTGCTCATCAAAAGTTCTTCGGAAGAGTTGCTTAAGAGTGAAGCCAAATTCAGAATCATCTTCGACAAACTGCCTTTGGGAATAGAACTGTTTGACGAAAACGGGAAAATGTTGAATGACAACAATGCCGACTTGGAAATCTTCGGCGTCAAGCAGGAGGACTTGGTCGGATTAAGCCTTTTTGACAGCCCTATCATCCCAGACCGGTTTAAAACGAAATTGCGCGAGGGAGAAGAAGTAGACTGCATGCTGGAATATGATTTTGACAAAGTTCATAGCAACAACTATTACAAAAGCGATATCCGAAAAGGAATAAAGCATCTGCATACAAATGTGCTCCCTTTGAAAAACGACACAAAAGTTTTTGGCTATATCGCGCTGATTGCCGACGAAACGCAGAACTTCATCAACAATGAGAATTTAAAATACAGTCTAGCGAAACTTAAAACGGCAGTCAGCACCGGTAATTCCTTCATTTGGGAGTTAGATATCGAAAAAGATACTGTAAAAATAGATACACTTCTTGAAGACAAAGGAACAGACAGTGAAAACATCAATTTTGTCAAACATCATCAGGTATCAAACCTCCAAGAATACCTCAATACTATCCATACTGACGACAGATCTTTTATGAAAAAACGAATTGATGAACTAATCAATGGTAAAAACGACCGTTTTGTAGCCAGCTATCGACGGATTCTCTCCGGGAAACTATTCTGGTTACATGCAATTGTCAACGCTTATAGCTTTGACGAAAAAGGATTACCAAACAAAATTATCGGTTATACTACCGATGTTACTCAACAACGCGAACAAGAGGATGAACTGTTACGCGTTAAAGAAGCTGACAAGATGAAATCAGCTTTCTTAGCCAGTATGAGTCATGAAATAAGGACTCCTCTAAATTCTATCGTTGGTTTCACAGATATCGTTGCAGAAACCGAAGAAAAAAAAGAACGCGACAATTATCTGAACATCATCCATAAAAACACAAATCTGCTGCTGAGCCTCATCGACGACATCCTCGATTTCTCCAAGATCGAAGCGGGAACGTTCAAATACCAGATGGAGAAAACAAACATAAAGGATATCTGCGACGAACTGTACATGTCGAACAAGATAAAGATGAAGCCCGAGGTTAAACTGATCTACGACACCGGTCTACCTCCGATCATTCTTAATACCGATCCGCAAAGAATCATGCAAGTAATCGGCAACTTCATCAACAACGCCATCAAATTCACAGAAGAAGGATATATCATGATGGATTATCATGAAAAGGACGACATGCTATGGATGGGAATCACAGATACAGGCATCGGAATTGCTGAAGAAGACCAAAAACGCATCTTCCAACGTTTTGTCAAAATAAATGATTTTGCACAAGGCACAGGATTGGGCTTGGCAATCTGCAAAACAATCATTGAAACATTGGGCGGTCAAATTGGCGTAGAATCAGAGAAAGGCAAAGGTTCAACATTCTGGTTCACTCTGCCAATAATGAAAACTTTATGAATCCATAGCATACAAAATATTCTCAATAACCTTTTCATAAATCAAAGATATAATTTCTATCTTTGAACTCTATTCCATATTCGTAAAAAACAAGATATTTCAAATGATATGAATTCAGATAAAAACCTTTCATCTAAAGATCAAAAAGAGCTAGAGCATCTCAATTCTTTAAGAAAATGTATCAATCAAGTATTAAACTTATTGCAAGAGTTTAATGATGAATCTATCGACCGTGCATTACTAAAAATATTATCTTTCTACCATGTGGATAGAGTCTATATCGGTATTTTTGACCATAAGAATCATCTTATGGACTTCACGCATGAAGTAACGAATAAAGGAATCGTTTCGAAACGTGAAGACTTGCTCCGAAAGTTGCCAATCAACGATTTTCCATGGTGGTCTGAAAAGATTGGCAATTCAGAAAGCATCATTATTCCTAACACAAAAACCATGGATGCAGATGCATATAAAGAACAAAAATTATTACTTGCCCAGGAGATAGCATCTACCTTTTGCGTTCCTATTTTACTAAAAGATCAAGTAATCGGCTGTCTGGGTCTGGACAGCGTAAAAAACATACGGAACTGGTCTGCTTTTGATTTGGAAAATCTTAAAATCTTTGCAGACATTATTGCAACTTCAATAGAGAGCGAACGAATCCTGTTACAAATAGGCGACACCGACCAAAAACTGCTGATGAGCGAAATTAAATTCCGAATTGTATTTGAGCAGTTGCCTTTAGGCGTAGAGTTGTATGATGAAAATGGCACATTACTAAACGTCAACGACGCCGATACAAAAATATTCGGTACCAAACGTGAAGAAATAATTGGCATCAATGCATTTAATAATCCAGCCATTGATGATGCCATTAGGCAATCATTCTTAGAGGGCAAAGAATCTGAGTTTTTTATCGACTATGACTTTGATAGAATCAAACAAGCAGCATATTACAAAAGCAGGATCAAAGCAGGTATCAAACATTTAAAGATAAAAGTACTTTCACTTAAAAATTCAAATGATAAGATATTTGGTTATATCGTATTAATCTCTGACGAAACTGAAATAATCAACAAAAACGAAAACTTAAAATACAATCTAGCCAGATTAAAGGTTGCCGTCAGTACCGGGAATGCCTTTATTTGGGAATATGATGTCGAAAAAGATACAGTACGAATAGACACTTTCTTAAGCCAAAAGGGAACAGACAGCAAAAATGTAGAATTCATAAAGAACCATCAAGTTTTAAATCTAAACGATTATCTTCAGACACTCCATCCTGAAGATAAAGATATGGTAACCAATAATTTTTACAAAATAATCAATGGAGAAATAAATTCCTATGTGGCAGATTACAGGCGAATTCTTAGTGGAAAATTATTTTGGTTTCATTCTATAGTAAATGCTTTTAGTTACAATTCCATGGGGAAACCCAATAGAATCATTAGTTACACGACCGATATCACAGAGCAAAGAGCACAACAGGATGAATTACTGCGTATTAAAGAAGCTGACAAGATGAAATCTGCATTTCTAGCAAGCATGAGCCACGAAATCAGAACTCCTTTGAATTCAATCGTTGGTTTTTCTGATATCGTAGCAGACACCGACGATAATGACGAACGCAAACAGTATTTGAACATTATACACCAAAATACCCAGTTACTCTTGAATTTAATCGATGATATACTCGATTTTTCCAAAATTGAGGCAGGGACATTCAAATATCAACTGTGCAAAACAAATATAAAAGATATTTGCGATGAATTATACATGTCGAATATCATAAAAATGAAACCGGAAGTCCAACTTTCCTATAATAAAGACTTACCAGCAATTTTTATTCAAACCGATCCTCAAAGAATCATGCAAGTGATTGGAAATTTTATTAACAATGCCATTAAATTCACCCAACAAGGTTATATCAAGCTCGAATATAAACAATTTGATAATAATCTTTGGATTGGAGTCAGTGATACGGGTATCGGTATTGCAGAAAAAGATCAAAAACGTATATTCCGACGTTTTGTAAAGGTTAATGACTTTGCACAAGGCACTGGATTAGGGTTGGCTATATGTAAAACAATTATTGAAACATTAGGAGGATGTATCGGCGTAAAATCTAAAGAAGGGGAAGGTTCGACGTTTTGGTTTACACTTCCTATAAATAAAGACATATGATTTTTTTACATTTTTCTGTCATTCGCCTCGAAATTAATTTATTACATTTGCAAATGATAATCCAATTTTATGATGGACAAATACAATAATTTTTCCAAAGATGATTTTATCCGTGAAATAGACAGATTAAACCACCAAATAGATGCAATCACAAAAGTTAACCCAGATGAGAGTCTTTTGCTTAAAAACATGATTTCTCTCAGGCAAAGTATCACAGATGTATTAAGCATACTAATCAATACGGATTCTCAAATTGTTGACGAAGCTTTATTGAGAATACTTGATTTCTTTCATGCCGATCGTGTTTATATTGCTATCTATGACGAACTAGACCAAATGATCGATTTCACGCATGAAGTAACGACTGAAGGCATCACTTCTAAACGAGAAGAATTACTACGACGAATTCCCATAAAAGATTTTCCCTGGTGGACAAAAAATGTAATAGAAAAAGAAGAACTTATTGTTGACGACGTCAACGCTATGCCCAAAGAAGCTGCTATAGAAAAAAAAATACTTGAAGCCCAAGACATAAAATCTCTATTAATCATGCCTGTATATAGAGATCAAAAAGTTATAGGCTACATAGGCTTGGATTCAGTAAAAAAGAAACGTCACTGGACAATACTGGATAAAGAAAATTTAAAAATTCATTCCGATATCATTTCTATAGCTGTCGAACATGAACGGACCCGCTTCATTATGGACAACTCATCAGAGATGTTACTTAAAAGTGAAGCTAAATTCCGACTTATCTTCGAAAAATTGTCTTCCGGACTGGAGTTATATAACGAAAAAGGAGATTTATTGGATACAAATGAAGCAGACAAAATAATCTTCGGAATGGAAAAGAAACAACTCCAAAACATCAACTTGTTTAAAAATCCACATCTCCAACCTAATTATGCAGCTTTACTGAAAAAAGGAGAAAGCGTTACTCTCTCCATAGATTATGATTTTGGCGTCATTAATGACAAAGGTTATTACAAAACGACAATCGAAGACGGAATCAAACATCTGGAAATACAAATTCTTCCAATAAAAGATGCTCAAGAAAAGATTTACGGATATATCTGCATGGTTTCAGATAAGACTGATAATTTTCATAAAAGAGAAGAACTGGAATATAATTTGACCAAACTGAAGGCAGCCGTCAGTACGGGTAATTCCTTTGTTTGGGAATATGATATTACAACAGACAAATTCTCAATAGACAAAAGACTTAGCGACAGTGAAACAGATAGTCCAAATATAAAACTCATCAAACAAAATGCATTTTCTAATTTAAAAGATTGCCTTAACAGAATACATCCTGACGATATGAATGGTGTATATGACAAAATAATGCGCCTTCTCAACGGAGAAATCGACAATTACGTGTCAACATATAGAATTAATATTCAAGAGAAAACATTCTGGCTCACCTCTGATGTTCGTGCATTCAGTTTTAACAGCGACGGCACACCCAACAAAATCATCAGTTATACAACCGATGTTACAGAATATAGAGAAAACGAAAATGAATTGGTTCGGGTTAAAGAGGCCGACAAACTCAAATCGGCATTTTTAGCCAGTATGAGTCATGAAATCCGTACACCGCTGAATGCAATCATCGGTTTTGTTGACATTGTATCCGAAACATCAGACCCTTCTGAAAGAAACGAATATTTATCGATCATTCATAAAAACACAAATCTCCTTCTGCATCTTATTGATGATATTTTGGACTTTTCAAAAATTGAGGCAGGCACATTCAAATATCGCAATAGTAAAACCGACATCAAGGAAATTTGCGGAGAAATATATACTTCCAATTATTCAAAAATGCAACCAGGCATAAAACTGTTATACAACCAAGATTCGCCTTCAATCATTATTGAAACTGACCCAAGTCGCGTCTTGCAAGTCATATCAAACTTTATCAATAATGCTGTAAAATTCACGTCAGAAGGAAGCATAACGATTAAATACGAACAAAGAGATAACAATTTGTGGGTTGCCGTTAAAGACACCGGAATAGGCATCAACGGAAAAGATCAGGAAAGAATATTCGAACGGTTTGTAAAACTAAATGACTTCAAACAGGGGACAGGTTTAGGTCTTGCCATCAGCAAAACAATCATTGAAGATTTGGGTGGTCAGATAGGAGTCGATTCAAAACTGGGTGAAGGGTCAACTTTCTGGTTCACACTGCCGCTGAATAAAAATAAAAAATAACGGATTATATTACCGGATATAATTATCCCGAATATCGTTGTCTGATTTTGTACAATAATATTCGGGATAAATTTTAATAATATAACATTTGGTCATCACTTACCTTTGTCGTTCACTGAGAATGAATAAGGGAAGTCGGCAGCATTGATTCCACGCTGCTTGTTCGGTTTGCTTCCCATGACCACATTCATCGTGCCGCCCTTCAGCATCTCGAAATGATCGAGATAATTCTTGGTGTAAGGCTTTCCGTTGAGTGCAGCCGACTGGATATAAATATTCTCATCGCTGTTGGCAGGCGCATTGATAACAAAATTCTTGCCGTTCTCGAAATGCAATGTAGCCTTCTTGAAAAGCGGAGCGCCCATGACATACTGCGTTGTTCCCGGAGCCACAGGATAGAATCCCAGTGCACTGAAAACATACCAGGCGGAAGTCTGGCCATTGTCTTCATCCCCGCAATAACCATCGGCATTGGGCGTGTAAAGTTTATTCATGACCTGACGGAGCCAGTATTGCGCTTTCCAAGGCTGACCGGCGTAATCATACATATAAATCATGTGTTGGATAGGCTGGTTGCCATGCGCATAATTGCCCATGTTCATAATCTGCATCTCACGGATCTCGTGAATGACCTGTCCATAATAGCTGTCGTCGAAGATCGGCGGAACAGCGAAGACGGAATCAAGCATCGCAACGAAAGTGGCCTTTCCTCCCATCAGATCAATCAATCCCTGCGGATCGTGGAACACACTCCAGGTGTAATGCCAGCTGTTGCCTTCGGTGAAAGCATCGCCCCATTTCAAAGGCGAGAACGGCGACATGAACTGGCCGTCTTTGTTCTTGCCACGCATCAGGTTCGTGCTCTTGTCGAACAGGTTCTTATAATTCATGGCGCGTTTGGCATAGAGATCTATTTCCGACTGCGGACGTTTCAAGGTCTTTGCCAATTTGTAGATACACCAGTCGTCATAAGCATATTCCAAAGTGCGAGCGGCATTCTCATTGATTTTCACATCGTAAGGCACATAGCCCAGCGTATTGTAATATTCGTAGCCCAAACGACCGGTTGAATGAACTTTCGGATGAACATTCTCGGTTCCATGAATAAGTCCTTTGTACAAGGTTTCCACATCGTCCACCTTGACGCCTTTCATGTAAGCATCAACCAGAATCGATGCAGAATTATTGCCAACCATGCAGCCTCGATGACCTGGACTCGCCCATTCCGGGAAGAATCCGCTCTCTTTATACACATTGATCAAACCTTCCTGCATCTGCTTGTTGATGCTCGGGAACATCATGTTCAGGAACGGGAACAAGCAACGGAACGTGTCCCAAAAACCACTGTCGGTGAACAGATAGCCCGGAAGAACCTGGCCATTGTATGGACTGTAGTGGACGATCTTGCCGGAAGCATCTATTTCGTAAAACTTACGCGGGAAAAGCAGCGAACGATACATGCATGAATAGAAAGTACGATACTGATCGACTGTTCCGCCGCTCACTTCAATCTTGCCAAGGACCTTGTTCCATGCGGCTTTGCCTTTTTGCATCACGGTGTTGAAACTGTCGTTGCCCAATTCTTTCATATTGACGGCTGCCTGTTCAGGACTGATGAACGAAGAAGCGACGCGCGCATGCACGATCTCGCCTTTGTGCGTCTGGAATCCGATGATGGCGCCTACATGGTCGTCTTTCTGCTCCAGCTTGTTTTCTTTCAGATCCTTGCCCGAAAAGGTTGCCTTATATGTAAACGGCTTGTCGAATACAATCTCAAAATAGTCTTTGAAATTATCGGGGACGCCACCACTGTTCTTTGTTGTATAACCAATGATTTTGTTCTCTTCCGGAATGATCTTTACGTACGAACCTTTATCCATAGCATCAATCACGACATACGAATGTTCGTTTTCCGGGAAGGTGAAACGGAACATTGCGGCGCGTTCGGTAGGCGTTATTTCAGTTTTTACATCATGTTCTGCCAGATAAACCTCATAATAATAAGGTTTGGCAATCTCACTCTTGTGAGAGAACCAGCTGGCGCGTTCATCCTGATCGAAAACAGGTTTGCCGACAACAGGCATTATCGCGAACTGTCCGTAGTCATTGATCCAAGGACTGGGCTGATGCGTCTGCTTGAAGCCGCGTATTTTGTTGGCTGTATAAACATAGCCCCATCCATCGCCCATCTTTCCGGTCTGAGGCATCCAGAAATTCATGCCCCACGGAAGAGCAATGGCGGGATAAGTATTGCCGGTCGACAATTCGAAAGTTGACTCCGTTCCCATCAGCGGATTGACATACTCAACAGGATCAAACGTGGATCGTTGCCCTTGAACTGCTTTCGCCGGGAACTGCAAGCTCGCTAAAACTGCAATTACAGCGAGGCTTAATAATTTTCTCGTTTTCATTCTATCTGTTTATTAATTATTGATTCAATCAAAACTAAGCCATTTTCATGGAAATTCGCATTGATTTTATGTTATAATTTGACTCTATATACGGAGAAGCTGAAGGGTTTCAAAGTGATTTCTGAAACGGGTGCGCTCAGTTCAACATCGGATGATGCAGGTTCGATGACCGATGGTTTGGCAATGGTGTTCTTGGCTTCAAGATCCATCGACTGCAAAACAGTCACTGTTCCTTTGTGCTTCCCTACAGAAAGACCTTCGAGATCGAGTTTGATCTTCTTGCTCAGAATGCCAGTGTTGGCGATTTTAATAATCAGATCGTTGGTTGTCTTGTCGACAGCCGCTGTAGCGTAAAGACCGTTCTGTCCGGTCACAGCTTCATTCTGCATCGTCAATGGCAGAACATTCGTTCCCTTATTCATGCCGTAAAGCTGCTGAACATAGTAGTTCGGCGTTTTTACAACCGACGTATTATCAAACCAGATCAAGTCTGGACGCCATTGCCAAGCATCAACGCGTGAAAAAAGCGGTGCGTAAGTACANAGATTGACCACATCGGCATTAAGCTCGAATCCGGTCATGAATGCTGCTTCACACAGCGCAGTCAGAAAACTGTTCTCGCGATTATTCGGGTGGCAGGCATATTCGCCGGCAAACACCTTAGGACCTTGGCGGTCATACGAATCGTAACGTTTTGCATTGGAAAGGAACCATTCGGGTGAACGATAAAAATGCTCGTCAACCAAATCTACTTTCATACGGCGCATTTCCGGCCAGAGATATTCAAAGTCTTTACCTTCAGCCTGCGGACCGGCTCCACCAATAATCTTGATGTCCGGATATTTGGCACGGATAGCTTTGACAAACGGCTCCAAGCGTTCGGTATAAAGTTTACCCCACTGCTCATTGCCAACAGAAATGAACTTCAGATTGAAAGGCGCCGGATGTCCCATGTCTGAACGAAGTTTCCCCCATTTGGAAGAGACAGGACCGTTGGCAAATTCTATCAGATCGAGCGCATCATCAATATAAGGCTGAAGTTTGTCGACAGCGCAGTTTTCATTTGGATCGTCGTTCTGATACTGGCAGGAAAGACCGCAGTTCAAAACAGGCAGCGGCTCGGCTCCAATATCTTCACTCAACTGGAAGAACTCATAAAAGCCCAATCCGTAGGACTGATAATAATCCGGAAACAACTTATTGGCGAAAGTATAATTCCAACGATTGATGTTGGTCGGACGGTTCTCGACAGGACCAACGGTATTCTTCCATTGATAACGAGTTGCTTTATTTGTGCCTTCAACAATGCAACCGCCGGGGAAACGGAAGATGCCGGGATGCAGATCTTTCAGTGCCTGTGCCAAATCCGGACGAAGTCCGTTAGGGCGATTGTTGAAAGTTTTTTCCGGGAAGAGAGAGATGTGTTCCAAATCGATCGTGCCCTTATCAACCATCGTAATACGAAGACGAGCATGCGGACAGTTAGATGTAGGAGTTAAAGCAACTGTATACTTTTTCCACTCTTTGCCATTTACTTCAATCTCTTTTTCCTCTATGAAATCATTGCCATAATTCACCAGATTGACACGCAACTTGATCGGAGCATTGCCAACGACACGCGCATAAAGCGAAAGATTGTACATCTCTCCCTTCCTGACGCCAACGCCGCGGAATCCTTCATTGTCCAATCCGGTTCCTGTCAAATCCTTGTTAAAGGAAAGTTCGGCATAATGCGGATTGCGACTGAAGCAAGGATTCTTGGTCTGAATCGTTACATGGCCGAAAGGAGTCCAGCCACTGAAAGGATTTTCAAACTCAAAAGAGCGGTTCTTTATCAGTTCGGCATAAAGACCGCCGTCAGCACCAAAGTTGATGTCTTCAAAAAAGATTCCATACATGGTGGGTTGAATGGTTGCGCCTGTTTTCTGCACCTCCACTTTGAATTCATTTACCGGATTTATTGTTTGAGCCATCAAACCGGAAACACCCATGCTGATTAAGCATAGAGCAATGGCTTTTCGCATGCTTTTCGTCATATTCAACTGCTTTTCAATGAATATTAATGATTTATTAGCGCAAATATACACTAATCATCCAAACATAATAGGGAATTTTACACTTTTTGATTCATAAAATCCGTTTTTATGCTATAAAACATCTTTAAAGTAGGCTAAAAATGCAAAGAAGAGAGTAATTTTACACCAATTTTGAAACTATATATTCACATGAAGAACAAAATTCTGCAGTCTGGCTTACAGACAGCTGATTTCTGCAAAGAAATAAACGGCAAAGAAACGATTCTCTGCACACTCACAAACAAGAGCGGCGCTGAAGTTGCTATCACCAATTACGGTGCAAAAATTGTATCGATAATGGTACCTGATCGTACAGGCAAACTTGTCGATGTAGTCCTTGGACATAATTCCATCGATGAGTATCTAACATCCGAAGAACCTTATTTCGGAGCTATCTGCGGTCGATATGCCAACCGTATAGCCAAAGGAAAATTCACGCTGAATGGAGTAGATTATCATTTGGCAATCAATAACAGTCCGAATAGTTTGCATGGCGGAATAAAGGGATTTAATTCTGTCGTTTGGGACCTGAAGCAGATTGACGAACAGACAATAGAATTGAAATACACGGCTGCCGATGGTGAAGAAGGCTATCCAGGCAAATTGAATGTAACTGTCAATTATCATCTGAGCGACAACAATGAGATCATCATATCTTATCTTGCAGTCACCGACAAACCAACCATTCTGAACCTGACCAATCACTCCTATTTCAATCTGTCAGGTGCAGGCGATCCATCTGTTTATGATCACGTACTCACCATCAATGCCGAATACTATCTGCCGACCGATGCAACATCTATTCCTTACGGCCCGCAAGAAGAAGTTGAAGGAACGCCGATGGACTTCCGTACACCACATACTGTTGGCGAGCGCATTGACAACGATTTTGAAGCATTGCGTTTTGGCAAAGGTTATGATCATACTTACATTTTAAAGAAAAAAGAGGAGAACGAGTTGTCTTTCTGCGCTCATTGCATCTCTCCAAAAACCGGCATCGCAATGGATGTATTTACAACACAACCGGGTGTCCAACTCTATACAGGCAACTGGATGACAGGCAACTTCATCGGGAAGAATGGCAAACGCTATCCTTGTCGGGCTGCTTTATGCCTTGAGACACAGCATTTCCCCGACAGTCCTAACAAACCGGAATATCCGTCGGTAGTACTCAATCCAGGCGAATCATTCAATCATAAAACGATTTACAAATTCAGTATTGAATAACAAATAATCAATCTATAATTAAAAAACAGAAAAAAAACATGGAAACAACAAAAAAACAAAATGGTAGCATCATTGCTATTGTAACGATGATGTTCCTTTTCGCGATGATCGCGTTTGTAACAAACTTAGCTGCGCCAATCGGTGTTATTTGGAAGAACCAACCTGCTCTACAAGGATCGAACTTCCTTGGTATGATGGGTAATATGATGAACTTCCTGGCATATCTGTTCATGGGTATTCCTTCAGGAAAGATGTTGTCTAAAATAGGTTATAAAAAAACGGCTCTTGTTGCTATTGCAGTAGGTTTCGTCGGTGTATTCGTACAGTTCCTTTCAGGTATTGTTGGTGTAGGCGCTGAGATCGCCGGACTTCCAGCAAACTTCTACGTTTACTTGTTGGGCGCATTCATCGCTGGTTTCTCTGTATGTATGCTGAATACTGTTGTTAACCCGATGTTGAACCTTCTTGGTGGAGGCGGAAACAAAGGTAACCAGTTGATTCAGATTGGTGGTTCTTTGAACTCTTTGGCAGGCACATTGACCCCGATGTTCGTCGGTGCATTAATCGGTACTGTTTCTAAAGATACTGCCATCACAGATGTAAATCCTGTATTATACATAGCTATGGCTGTATTTGCTGTAGCATTCATTATTCTTTCTATGCTTCCGATACAAGATCCTGATGCTGAAAAGAATGCAGGCAAGACAATCGTCTATGAGAAATCGCCTTGGGCTTTCCGTCATTTCGTTCTCGGAACAGTTGCTATCTTCGTATATGTAGGTGTTGAAGTTGGTATTCCTGGTACATTGAACTTCTTCCTTTCTGATGTTACAGATAAAGGTGGTGGTTTGGATCCTGCTACTGCAGCAACTATCGGTGGTTTCGTTGCCGGAACATACTGGTTCTTGATGCTTATCGGTCGTTTCTGCGGAAGCTTCCTGGGCAGCAAGATTTCAAGTAAAGTTATGCTTTCTACGGTTTCTGCTGTTGCAATCATTCTTATTCTTATTGCCATGTTCTCGCCGAAAGTTATCACAGCATCGATGCCTGTATTCACAGGAAGTTCATTTGCTATGACACAAGTTCCGTTGAGTGCTGTATTATTGGTTCTTTGCGGTCTTTGCACCTCCGTTATGTGGGGCAGCATCTTCAACCTTGCAGTTGAAGGTCTTGGCAAATACACAGCTGCTGCATCAGGTATCTTCATGATGATGGTAGTTGGTGGCGGTATCCTGCCATTGATTCAGAACAAAATTGCTGATGGCACAACATTTATGATTTCATACATTGTTCCGCTCATCGGTCTGGCATTCATTCTGTACTATGCTCTTATCGGCAGCAAGAATGTAAACAAAGATATTCCAGTAGAATAAAATCAAATCAAAAACAATCAGAAGCTATCTTGCTTGAATAATCAGTGAGATAGCTTCTATACATTATTAGATATAGATATGAGACAGAAAATAAGAAACAAGTTTCAAGAGCTGTTTGCTACCGAAGGTAGCGTTTACACATCTCCAGGTCGTATTAATCTGATCGGCGAACATACCGACTATAATGGCGGTTTCGTTTTTCCAGGTGCTATCGACAAAGGCATGATTGCCGAAATCAAAAAGAATGGTACAGGCAAAGTGCGTGCATTTTCAGTTGATCTGAATGATTATGCTGAGTTTGGTCTTACTGAAGCTGATGCTCCTAAAGCAAGCTGGGCAAAATACATCTTTGGCGTTTGCCGCGAAATCATCAAGAGAGGCGGTGAAATATCCGGTTTCGATACCGCTTTTGCAGGCGATGTTCCTCTGGGAGCCGGCATGTCTTCATCTGCTGCTTTGGAAAGTACCTACGCTTTCGCTCTCAACGATATGTATTCTCTGAACATTGACAAATTTGAATTGGCTAAAATAGGTCAGGCAACCGAACATAACTATTGCGGTGTAAACTGCGGTATCATGGATCAGTTCGCTTCAATCTTCGGTAAGGAAGGAAGCTTGATTCGTTTGGACTGCCGTTCTTTGGAATACAAATATTTTCCATTTCATCCAACGGGATATAAACTGGTTCTTTTAGACAGTGTTGTTAAACACGAACTGGCTTCATCTGCTTACAACAAACGTCGTATCTCTTGTGAAACTGTTGTTGCTGCCATCCGTCGTAATCATCCGGAAGTTGAATTTCTCCGTGATGCAACCATGGATATGCTTAACGAAGTAAAAGCTGACGTTACAGCAGAAGATTATATGCGTGCAGAATATGTCATTGAAGAAATTCAACGTGTACTTGATGTTTGCGATGCATTGGAAAAAGACGACTACGAAACAGTTGGCAAAAAGATGTATGAAACACATCATGGTATGAGCAAACTGTATGAAGTCAGTTGTGAAGAACTCGACTTCTTAAATGATGTAGCTAAAAAATGTGGTGTGACAGGATCACGTGTTATGGGTGGTGGCTTCGGTGGCTGCACCATCAACCTAGTAAAAGAAGACAAATATGATGCCTTCGTTAAGGAAGCTTTTGATTCATATACAGCTAAATTCGGACACGAACCTAAACTATATAACGTAGTAATAAGTGATGGTGCCCGCAAATTGAAATAATTTGTTTCAAATAAATCCATAAAATCATGGCTGCTTATTATCAAGAAGAAGTAAAATTCTACGTTTCCGTAGACTGTATAATATTCGGATTTGATAGAAATGAACTCTATGTATTATTATACAAACGAACATTTGAACCTTTAAAAGGCCACTGGTCATTGATGGGCGGCTTTATTAAATCCGGTGAAAGTGTTGATGACGCGGCTTCACGCGTTCTTACAGCATGTACTGGAATTAAAGATCTTTTTATGGAACAAGTAGGTGCATACGGAGATGTTACTCGTGATATTGGAGAACGAGTCATCTCCGTAGCATACTTTGCTTTAGTAAACATGAATGATTTCAATTCTGATTTACTAAAAGCACACAATGCCTCATGGATCAAGGTAAACGAACTTCCTCTTCTCATTTTTGACCATAATCAGATGGTCACTGACGCAATGGCTGCATTGAAACGAAAAGCAGCTACTTGCCCGGTTGGTTTCAATCTGCTTCCTGAGAAATTCACCTTGCCTCAACTACAATGTTTATATGAAGCCATTTATCAAACACCTTTAGATAAACGTAATTTTCGCAAGAAACTAATTTCAATGAATATACTCGAAAAACTAAACGAAAAAGATAAAGAAGGATCCCGAAGAGGCGCTTTCTATTATATGTTTAATAAGGAAAAATATTCACACTTACTTGAACTAGGCTTATATTTTTCACTTTAAAATAGAATAATCGAAGAAAGCTATGTTGTAAAACATAGCTTTTTTTGTACATACTCTTTATAATAGTGTTACTTTTACACTCGAATATAAAATACAGAATAACAACAATAAAGAATGGTTGAAGAGTTAAAAGAGAAAGTACTAAAAGCCAACTTAGATTTAGTTAAACATGGATTGGTCATTTTCACTTGGGGAAATGTAAGTGCTATTGATCGCAAATCAGGATTAGTAGTTATTAAACCTTCAGGAGTTTCTTACGATACTATGACAGCAAATGATATGGTAGTGCTTGATTTACAAGGAAACAAAGTGGAAGGGAATCTGAAACCTTCTTCCGATACTCCAACCCATTTAGTACTATATAATGCCTTTCCTGAAATTGGAGGAATTGTGCATACTCATTCCACATATGCAACAGCGTGGGCACAGGCCGGATGCGATATTCCAAATATCGGAACAACACATGCCGACTATTTTAGCGAAGCTATTCCCTGCACACGGAGCATGACGAAAAAGGAAGTCGAAGGTGATTATGAAAAAGAGACTGGCAACGTCATTGTAGAACGTTTCAAAGAAATCAACCCGATGCATGTTCCTGGTGTACTGGTAGAAAATCACGGTCCGTTTACTTGGGGCAAAGATGCTGATGAAGCCGTTTATAACGCTGTCGTTATGGAACAAGTGGCAAAAATGGCTTTCATCTCATTCAACATCAATCCACAGTTAAAGATGAATCCTTATCTTGTTGTCAAACATTTTGAACGCAAACATGGACCAAATGCCTATTATGGACAGAAATAACTAACAACAATAAATATAAAAGCAAAAAGAAATGGCAAATTTTCAAGAATTCGAAGTATGGTTCGTCACAGGAGCACAGCTTCTGTACGGAGGTGATGCAGTAAAACAAGTAGATGCACACTCAAATGCAATCGTAAAAGGATTGAATGAATCAGGCAATCTGCCAATCAAGATTGTATATAAAGGCACCGTAAATTCAGAAAAAGAAGTTACAGCCGCCTTCAAAGCAGCCAACAATGATAACAAATGCGTGGGCATTATCACATGGATGCACACATTCTCGCCTGCAAAGATGTGGATTCACGGTTTACAGGAATTAAAGAAACCGCTTCTCCATTTCCATACACAGTTCAACAAAGAGATTCCTTGGGAAACCATGGATATGGATTTCATGAACTTGAANCANTCAGCTCACGGNGANCGCGAATTNGGNCACATNGTNNNTCGNATGCGCAANAANCGCAAGGTTGTTGTNGGTCANTGGNANGATNNNAAAGCTCAGGNNAAGATTGCNGTNTGGATGCGNGTTGCTGCAGCTTGGGCTGATGCTCAGGACATGTTAATCATCCGTTTTGGCGATCAGATGAACAACGTAGCCGTTACCGATGGCGACAAAGTTGAAGCCGAATTGAAACTGGGCTATCATGTTGACTATTGCCCGATCACTGAACTTGTAGCTGTTCAGGCAACCGTTAAAGACAAAGAAATAAAAGCATTAGTAGATGAATATCATAAAGAATATGTTTGTACGCCAGAGATTCTCGATGAGAAATCACATGCGTACAAACAAGTATGGGAAGCTGCTCGTGAAGAAGTTGCTCTACGCAAACTTCTGAAAGAAAAAGGAGCTAAAGCCTTCACAACCAACTTTGATGATTTGTCTACATTAGATCAACTTCCCGGTTTGGCTTGCCAGCGTTTGATGGCTGAAGGTTATGGATTCGGCGCTGAAGGCGACTGGAAGACAGCGGCTCTCTTCCGCACCATGTGGTTCATGAGTCAAGGGATGCCTAAAGGTTGCTCCTTCCTCGAAGATTATACACTGAATTTTGATGGAGACAAGAGCGCCATTCTTCAGGCTCACATGCTCGAAGTTTGTACCTTGATCTCTGAAGAGAAACCGAAGCTCGAAGTTCATCCATTAGGTATTGGTGGTAAGAACGATCCTGCACGTGTTGTTTTCACATCTAAACAAGGTCCTGGTATTGCTGCTACAATCGTTGATTTGGGTAACCGCTTCCGCATGATTGTAAATAAAGTAGATTGCATCAAGAGCAAGAAATTGCCGAAGTTGCCTGTTGCTTCGAATCTTTGGATTCCGCAACCGACTTTCGAAATCGGTGCAGCAGCATGGATTCTTTGTGGCGGAACACATCACACCAGCTTCTCTTACGATTTGACAACCGAATATCTGGAAGACTATGCAGACATTGCAGGTATCGAACTGGTTATCATCGACAACGACACAACTATTCCTGCCATCAAGAAAGAGTTGCGCTATAACGATTTATACTACATGTTGAACCGTGCATTGCAATCATAAGTTATGAAAAATAACAAATATGTCATAGGTTTGGATTACGGTACCGACTCTTGTCGGGCCGTAATTGTAAACACGCTCACAGGTGAAGAATTGGCTTCGGCCGTCACCTACTATCCACGTTGGAAAGAAGGCAAATATTGCGATCCTTTAAAAAATTGTTACCGCCAGCATCCGCTGGATTATACAGAAGGATTGGAGCATTCTGTAAAAGAAGCTCTTTCACAATGTGAAGCCGAAGTAGCCCAAAACGTTGTAGGCATCGCTTTCGATACAACCGGAAGCACGCCGGTACTTACAGACAAAAACGGAACTCCGTTGGCTCTTCTTCCTGAATTTGCAGAGAACCCGAATGCCATGTTCGTTCTTTGGAAAGATCATACGGCAATCAAAGAAGCTGCAAAAATCAATGATCTGGCGAAAAAATGGTACATCGATTATACCGCATACGAAGGCGGCATTTATTCATCTGAATGGGTTTGGGCTAAAATCGCTCATATCTTAAAAGAAGATGAAGCCGTAAGCAAAGCAGCCTATTCGTGGGTTGAACATTGCGACTGGCTTCCTGCCATCCTAACCGGAAAGACAAAACCTGAGGAAGTTTACCGCAGCCGTTGTGCTGCCGGGCATAAAGCCATGTGGTTGGAGAAATGGGACGGTCTGCCTTCGGAAGAGTTCCTGACAGCTATTGAACCCAAACTAGCCGGATTCCGCAGTCATTTGTATAAAGACACTTATACAAGCGACACCAAAGTGGGATATCTCACTGAAGAATGGGCAAAGAAATTAGGTCTGACAACAAATGTTGCCGTTGCCGTTGGTGCTTTCGACTGCCACATGGGAGCTGTTGGCGCCGAGGTAAAACCTCATACGATTGTTAGAGTTATCGGTACATCGACCTGTGACATCATGGTTTCTTCATATAATGAACTAGGGAACAAACTGATTCCAGGTATTTGCGGACAAGTTGACGGTTCTGTCATTCCCGGCATGTACGGCCTCGAAGCCGGTCAATCAGCATTCGGCGACATTTATGCTTGGTTCAAACGCGTACTTTCATGGCCACTCAACCATATTCTTGCCAACACATCCCTAATTGACGAAGAAACAAAAGCCAAGTTGATAGAAGAGACAGCCGACAAGATTATCCCTGCTCTTTCTGTAGAAGCAGCAAAAGTACCTATAAGCGAAAGCAGTGTATTAGCAATCGACTGGATGAACGGGCGTCGTACGCCTGATGCCAACCAATTAGTCAAAGGAACCATTACAGGACTGACATTAGGAAGTTCAGCTCCACTGGTATTCCGTGCCTTGGTTGAAGCAACAGCTTTTGGTTCGAAAGCTATCGTCGACCGCTTCCTTGAAAATGGTATTAAGATTGATACGGTAATTGGAATCGGTGGCATTTCTCTGAAATCGCCATTTGTAATGCAGACTCTGGCAGATGTTCTTGATATGCCAATCAAGGTAGCAAAAGCAGAACAGGCATGTGCTTTTGGTGCATCCATGTTTGCTGCCACTGCTGCAGGAATTTATGCAAAAGTAGAAGAAGCTCAAGAAGCGATGGGTAAAGGATTCGCTAACGAATATTATCCGAATCACGAGAACCATAAAGCTTATCTGGCACTTTACGAAAAGTATCAGAAATTAGGCAAATTCACAGAACATGAATTGTTCAACTGATTAATTTGCCTATCCGTAGAGATTGCCTATCTTTGCAAAAACAATAAAATTAAGGCAATGAACGATATTAAAATTATGAATAGAGCAGCCAATAACATCCGTATATTGGCTGCCTCAATGGTTGAGAAAGCTAATTCCGGCCATCCTGGCGGAGCAATGGGTGGTGCAGATTTTATCAATGTGCTGTTCTCTGAATTTTTGGTTTATGATCCGAAGAATCCTGCATGGGAAGGTCGCGACCGTTATTTCCAAGATCCGGGACACATGTCTCCAATGCTGTATTCAGTTCTCGCTCTGAGCGGAAAATTCACTATTGACGAACTCAAAGATTTCCGTCAATGGGGAAGCGTTACACCCGGACATCCGGAACTGAATGTAATGCGCGGTATTGAAAATACATCAGGACCTCTGGGACAAGGACACACTTATGCTGTTGGTGCCGCTATTGCAGCTAAATTCTTGAAAGCGCGCTTAGGCGACGTCATGGATCAAACCATCTATGCCTATATTTCAGATGGAGGCGTTCAGGAAGAGATTTCGCAAGGTGCCGGACGTATTGCCGGAACTCTAGGACTCGATAATCTGATCATGTTCTACGATGCCAACAAGATTCAACTGTCTACACCGGTTAACGCCGTCACAGACGAAGATGTTGCTATGAAATATCAGTCATGGGGATGGAAAGTCATTACTATAGACGGCAATGATGTTGAACAGATCCGCAAAGCATTGACTGAAGCAAAAGCCGAAAAAGAACGCCCGACAATTATCATCGGCAACACGATTATGGGTAAAGGGACTGTCGATGCAGCAGACGGCAACTTCGAAAACAAAGTTTCCACTCACGGACAACCACTTTCGAAAGCCGGAGCATCCATCACTGAAACCATAAAGAATCTAGGTGGAAATCCGGATGATCCTTTCCAAATATTTCCTGAAGTTGCAGAATTGTATGCACATCGTGCCAAAGAGTTAGAAGCGATTATGGCTAAACGATACGCAGCACAAGAAGCATGGGCAAAAGCAAACCCTGAACTTTCAGCAAAAATGAAAAGCTGGTTCTCCGGTAAAGCGCCGGTCATCGACTGGAAAGCTATCGAACAGAAACCTAATCAGGCAACACGTGCTGCTTCGGCAACAGTTCTTGGCGTATTAGCTACACAAGTAGAGAATATGATATGTGCTTCTGCAGACCTCTCCAACTCTGACAAGACAGATGGTTTCCTGAAGAAAACCCATGCTTTCGAGAAGGGCGATTTCAGTGGTGCCTTCTTCCAGGCCGGCGTTTCAGAACTGGCAATGGCATGTATCTGCATCGGAATGTCACTTCATGGTGGCGTCATCGCAGCATGTGGTACATTCTTCGTATTCTCAGATTACATGAAACCGGCTATTCGTATGGCAGCGTTGATGGAACAACCCGTGAAATTCATCTGGACTCACGATGCATTCCGCGTTGGTGAAGACGGACCAACACATGAACCTGTCGAACAGGAAGCACAGATTCGTCTGATGGAGAAACTGAAGAATCATAAAGGTCACAACTCTATGCTCGTTCTTCGTCCGGCAGATGTTATTGAGACAACTGTTGCCTGGAAGATGGCAATGGAAAACACCTCCACTCCTACAGCTCTAATCTTATCACGCCAAGGAATTAAAGATCTGCCTTCAAAACAGAATCGTTATGACGAAGCGCTGCAGGCAGAAAAAGGTGCCTACATCGTTGAGAGTGATGAGAATCCGGATGTAACACTTGTTGCTTCAGGTTCGGAAGTAGCCACGCTTGAAGAAGGCGCTGCATTATTGAGAGCCGAAGGCGTAAAAGTAAGAGTTGTTTCTGCTCCGTCAGAAGGATTGTTCCGCAGCCAGAGCAAAGACTATCAGGCATCTATTGTTCCTGCTTCAGGAAAAGTATTCGGGTTGACGGCAGGACTACCTGTCACTTTGGAAGGTCTCGTTGGTGCTAACGGAAAAGTTTGGGGATTGGAATCTTTCGGCTTCTCTGCTCCTTATAAGGTTCTAGATGAAAAACTGGGCTTCACAGGCGCCAATGTTTGCAAACAAGTAAAAGAACTTTTATCAACCAAGTAACTGCCGATAAGAAGAAAGATATGAAGACAATAGGTTTAGGTTGCGATCACGCAGGTTTCGAATTGAAAGAGTTTGTAAAACAAATTCTTGACTCAAAAGGAATAGCATATAAGGATTTTGGCACGTACTCGAATGAGAGCTGTGATTATCCTGATTTTGCGCATCCGTTGGCTGAAGCTGTTGAATCAGGTGATGTTGACTGCGGAATCGGAATATGCGGTTCAGGCAACGGCATCGCCATGACACTGAACAAACATCAGAAAATCAGAGCAGCACTCTGCTGGGAAAACGAGATCTCTCGCTTGGCACGTGCTCACAATGATGCCAACATTCTGGTAATGCCCGGTCGTTTTATCAGTAATGAAGAAGCTACGCGTGTCGTCGAAACCTTTCTCAACACACCTTTCGAAGGCGGCAGACATCTTCGCAGAATAAATAAAATACCAATAAATAACAAATAACAAACAAGGTAAAAACATTAATCCATGACAGCACTAGATTACATTGTAATTGGAATCTTCGCCATTGTCCTGATAGGAATTGTTTGGTGGGTTTTCAAACAGAAACAAGACAGTTCGGGAGATTATTTCCTCGCCGGTCGCGACGCCACATGGCTTGCTATCGGTGCATCACTGTTCGCTTCAAACATCGGTTCCGAACATCTTATCGGTCTCGCCGGAGCAGGAGCTTCAAGCGGTATGGCGATGGCGCATTGGGAGATACAAGGATGGATGGTCTTAATATTAGGTTGGGTATTCGTACCATTCTACTCTCGAAGTATGGTTCTAACCATGCCTGAATTTCTTGAAAAGCGATACAATTCGCAATCGCGTACCATTCTTTCGGTCATCTCTTTAGTCAGTTATGTATTGACTAAGGTTGCCGTTACGGTTTACGCCGGCGGTTTAGTTTTCAAGGAAGTATTCGGCATCCAAGAACTTTGGGGAATCGATTTCTTCTGGATTGCAGCGATCGGACTTGTTCTGCTTACAGCCATCTATACAGTTATCGGCGGTATGAAATCTGTGCTTTATACATCTGTGCTTCAAACGCCTATCCTGCTTCTCGGTTCCATAGTGATTCTAGTGTTGGGATTAAAGGCTGTTGGCGGTTGGGATCAAGTATTGGCAACATGCGGAGCCGTTCCTGCCAATGATTATGGCGACACTATGGTCAACCTGATTCGTGATAATCGCGATCCTAACTATCCGTGGTTGGGTGCTCTTATTGGTTCGTCTATCATTGGTTTCTGGTATTGGTGTACGGATCAATATATTGTACAACGTGTGTTGTCAGGCAAGAATGAGACGCAAGCTCGCCGTGGTGCCATCTTCGGAGCCTATCTGAAACTATTGCCCGTGTTCCTGTTCCTGATTCCGGGTATGATTGCATTCGCTTTGCAAAAGAATGGCGTGCTGATCAATGGTCTTCCTTTCAAGATGACTTCTGCTGATGCCGCATTTCCATCATTGGTAACACAATTGCTTCCTGCCGGATTCAAAGGTGTTGTTGTTTGTGGTATCTTAGCCGCCCTGATGAGTTCTCTGGCTTCACTGTTCAACTCTTCGGCAATGTTGTTTACTATCGACTTCTATAAGAAATACAAACCTCAAGCCAGCGAAAAAACATTGGTTTACGTCGGTCGTATTGCTACCATTGTAGTTGTTGCATTAGGTATTCTTTGGATTCCTGTCATGAAAAGTATCGGACAGTATCTGTACAACTATTTGCAGGATGTTCAATCGGTATTGGCTCCGGGTATTGCTGCTGCGTTCCTGTTAGGTATTCTTTCCAAACGAATAACTCCAATGGCAGGCATGTGGGGTTTGATTATCGGTTTTGTTGTCGGCGTTACTCGCTTGAGTGCAAAAGTATTCTACAGCAATGATCCGACGGCTGCAGGCAGCTGGTTCAAATCTTTATTCTACGACACCAACTGGTTGTTCTTCTGCGGTGGAATGTTGGTATTCTGTATGATAGCTATTATCATTATCAGTATGTTTACGAAACCAGCATCTGCTGAGCAGATCAAAGGTCTGACATTCAGTTCATCTACGCCGGAGCAACGCGCAGCTACACGTGCAAGCTGGACAGCTTGGGATGTGATTCATTCTTGCATCATCGTTGCCATCACCATTGCATTCTATGTTTACTTCTGGTAATTACAACAAGAAATAATTGAATAAAAAGACAGAGTCAACAATTGATTCTGTCTTTTTTTTATACGGTTCATCTTATAGCCCCAATAAAATTATGGCAAATATTTGAGCCTGCACGACGACTCTATAAATGTTTTAATGCAATGTTCGTGAAACATTAAATCGAAAATGCAGACTATTTAGCATAGAAGAACCTACTTTTTAGCATAAAAGTATAGACTATTTAAGTGTATTCTTGGCGTTGGACGATCGTCCAACATCAAGAATACGATCGTCCAACATCAAGTGGATGATTGTCCATCAGCAAGTAGATAATTAATATCTCATTACCTTTGATCTAAAAAGTATAATCCTTCATGGCAACAAGTATAAGGCATGACGTTAAAAGGTTTCTACAACATGAAGCATTCGGAGCATACTTGCATTATGACTTCATGGACTCTTGAAGTAACGGCACAAATAGACGGGCTTCAGACAAAATCCTTTGTTTCCTCTTTCTACATCAAACTGAAGATGCTATCTTTGCATTTAGAAACAGAATATTATGGCAACAGCATTTCATATACTTATCTCAAAAACACTGAATATTCCTTCTACACAAGTAGATCGGACAATCGGACTTCTTAACGAAGGAGCCACCATCCCATTCATCAGCCGTTATCGCAAAGAGGTAACCGGAGGATTGGATGAAGTTCAGATTGGAAACATCAAGGATCAACTCGACAAACTCACCGAACTCAGCAAGCGGAAAGAATCCATCCTCGCCTCAATCGAAGAGCAAGGCAAAATGACTCCGGAGCTGAAGAAACGTATCGAAGATTCGTGGGACAGCACCGAGATTGAAGATATATACCTGCCTTTCAAGCCCAAACGTGTGACAAAAGCTGAGATCGCCCGCAAAAAGGGACTCGAACCATTGGCGAAGATTATGATGATGCAAAATGAACCGAACCTGCAGATGCGCGTCAAAGCGTTCATCAAAGGTGAGGTAAAAAATGCCGAAGAAGCGCTTCAAGGCGCCAGAGACATTATTGCTGAATGGGTGAATGAAAACGAGGAAGCACGAAACGCAGTGCGAAATTCGTTTGCCCGAACGGCAGTTATCAGTGCGAAAGTCATTAAGGGCAAAGAGGAAGAAGGCAGCAAATACCGCGATTACTTCGATTTCAGCGAACCGCTCAACCGGGCGGGATCTCACAGACTGCTGGCTCTGCGTCGCGGAGAAGCGGAAGGATTTCTGCGCGTCAGCATAACACCTGATACCGAAAATTGCGTCGACAGACTGAAACGCCGTTTTGTACGCAGTCGTGGAGAAGCATCGGATCAAGTCTCGCTCGCTGTGGATGATTCATTTAAGCGCTTGCTCAAACCCTCCATCGAAACGGAGTTTGCCAACTCAAGCAAAGCAAAAGCCGACGAAGAAGCCATCCGCGTCTTTGCCGAAAACCTGCGCCAGCTGCTGCTTGCGCCACCGTTGGGACAAAAGCGGGTATTGGGCGTCGATCCCGGCTATCGCACAGGATGCAAACTTGTATGCTTGGACGCGCAAGGCACCTTGCTTCACAACGAAGCCATCTTCCCGCATCCGCCGCAGAATGAGAAAGGCAAAGCGGCAGCTAAAGTGGCACAACTGGTTTCGACATACGCTATCGATGCGATAGCCATTGGCAATGGAACAGCCAGTCGCGAAACAGAAGATTTCATCACCAACATCCGCTATGACCGCAAGATACAAGTGTTCGTTGTAAGCGAGAATGGCGCATCGATATACTCTGCTTCAAAGATCGCACGCGACGAGTTCCCTGAATATGATGTTACCGTTAGAGGAGCCGTAAGTATCGGTCGCCGACTGATGGATCCTTTAGCCGAACTGGTCAAGATCGATCCTAAAAGCATTGGCGTAGGGCAATATCAACATGACGTTGACCAACCCGCTTTGAAAAAGAGTCTGGATCAAACGGTTGAGAGTTGTGTAAACCTTGTCGGAGTCAATGTGAACACCGCCAGTATGCATCTGCTTACATACGTTTCCGGTCTTGGACCTTCGTTGGCGAAAAACATTGTTGATTACCGGACGGCTCACGGAGCGTTCCATTCGCGTCGCGAACTGATGTCGGTGCCACGCATGGGTGAGAAAGCTTTTGAACAATGCGCCGGCTTCCTTCGCATTCAAGGTGGAGAGAATCCGCTTGACAACTCAGCTGTTCATCCCGAAAGCTATCCGATAGTCGAGAAGATGGCATCAGACCTGAACTGTACAGTCACGGATCTTATCAAAGACAAAGAGCTGAAGAAGAAACTCAATCTAAAGAACTATGTCACTAATAAAGTAGGAATGCCCACACTGCAAGATATTATGGAAGAATTGGATAAACCCGGACGCGATCCGCGACAGACTATCCAAGTTTTCGCTTTCGATCCGACAGTCAAAACCATAGAAAACTTGCGTGAAGGACAGGTTTTACCTGGGATTGTGACAAACATCACCAACTTCGGATGCTTTGTGGATATTGGCATCAAGGAAAACGGACTGGTGCACATATCCGAACTTGCCGACCGTTTCGTGAGCGATCCCACGCAAGTCGTATCGATTCATCAGCACGTCAAAGTCAAAGTGTTAAGTGTTGACTTGGCACGCAAACGTGTACAATTATCAATGAAAGGAGTACAACAATGAAAATAAATAAAACAAATGTAGCCCGTTTGCTTGACAAGGCAAAAATATCATACGAGCTTGTTCCCTATGAAGTAGATGAGAATGATTTGAGTGCCACGCATGTGGCAGCACAGCTGGGCGAAGAGATTGATGTCGTTTTCAAGACATTAGTATTGCACGGCGACAAAAGCGGATATTTCGTTTGCGTGGTTCCCGGAGCTGGCGAAGTTGATCTGAAGAAAGCAGCCAAAGCTTCCGGAAATAAGAAATGCGATTTGATTCCACTCAAGGATCTGCTGCCGCTCACCGGATATATTCGTGGCGGATGTTCGCCAATCGGCATGAAAAAGCATTTTCCTACTTATTTTCATGAAACGGTAACCAACCACGAGAATGTTTATGTAAGCGCCGGACAGCGTGGACTTCAAATAAAGATCGCACCGAATGACCTGATCAAAGAGGCACAGGCAACGCTTGCCGATCTCATCTTATAGAAAACGACAAATCAGAAGGACCAACAGCTCCAGTCGATAGAAGCTTCCATTCTGTTCTCTTCACTATCGGGAAGAGCAGGAAAGAAATCAATACCCGTCACTTTCTCTATGCTATCGATGGGAACTGCCACCGACTCAAGTTCGGTATTGCCATAATCTCTGTTTTCAAAAAGGAAACCAATGCCTTCGTATGTTTTACCCTTCCGATAACAGAGCACTTTATAAAAGAATTGAGGCACTCCTATCCTATCCTTTCCCATTCGGCGCAGATTTTCGGTGATAACTGGTCCTGCAACGACCAACAATACGCCATTGTCTTTCGCCCACAAACGGCATTGTTCCTCCAATTGTTCCCAAATGCCTCGATTCAATCCCGGTTCCTGAGGACAAATATTGCTGAAATAAAAAGATTCACGCATTGCTTTCGCTGACCATTTCATATCGCCTGCCGGAGCCATGTGACCGCGATCGAAACCTGTTCGCGTGTAATCTTCATTGTATGCCGTTGCACCGTTGACCATCGGATCAGGTACAAACTTGTTCGAACGTTCGTTCTTGTTGCTCTTGGCTTCTTGAGAAGTCAACTCATATGCAACCCAATTGGCAATGCAATAGTTTGAATTATATGAAACGGTATATCCTTCGTGCTTGATGATTTGCTCCGAACGATTTACAGTAAGTTTGGGCAACTCCAATCCTGCTGGAACCTGAAAAGTTTTTGTATCTGACGGCGAAACGGCATCTTTGCCTTTACTTGCTTCAGCAACATCGGCATCCGTCTTCATCTTCTCCTTTTGGATTTTTTCTTTTACCTTATCAGAATGCTGCGAACAAAAATAATTATACGCATATAATAAAAGAATAAAACAAAGGACTACCAGCACTGCAGCTATAATCATTCGTTTTATCTCAGCAAAGAAAGAAGAGAATTCAGTTCCCTTCTTTCTTGTAGTTCTTCTACTTTTACGTTTTGCCATATCTTGTCAACTCCATATTTGCGGAGACAAATTTAGCAATATGCTCGAAAAAAGCCAAAAAAATTGTCGGTTCTTCTTACTTATTCTTGATAACAAAAGAATAATTACCAGCGGCAAACGTTCTTATTTTTCCTTTTGATAAAGTAGCTTCAGCCGTAGTCCCCTCGGGAACTGTCAGATTAACAGCTATAGTTGAGCCTTTCTTTTGCAAATTGACACTGATCAATCCATAATGTGTATCTACTTTGGCAGATGCAGATGACAAGTTCCCTAACTGCGGAGCGACCTTGAATGAACGAAAACCTGGCGAAGTAGGGACTATTCCACAAACCTTCTGACTCAACAATGTCAACGGTCCGCCACTCCAAGCATGATTGATTGTTCCTCCTACAGTTTCCCAACCTTCAAAAAGTGTAGAGTAATCTTTATAACCCATCATCTCAGCGTAACGATTTTTCATTCGTTCCAAAGCAAAAGCAGGTTCATTCATATCAAACAAAGCTTCAAGTACATATTTTTCCATATATGGACTGGCATGATATTCTTTCTTCAAAACCTTGATCAAAGCAGGATATTTATCAGCAGAAGCCAATCCTGAAACAACAGTCATCGCCTGCGAACGATCATCAGTTTCACCTTTATAACCGGGAGAACGATACGCCGTACCTGTCCAATATTTATTATTGAAACATTTCTCCAACGTTTGCATTATTGCAGCATCTTCCTCGGCATCTTCTGTTTTACCCAATTGCTGAGCAAAAGCTTTCTCCGATTTCATTGCCAAATAATACCAACACTGAGTCAAGACACCCATATCGATATTTTCGCCCCAATCGCCCCAGCTCCAACCGCTAGTGCGTTCAATCACCAAACCACTCTGATCCAACTTCCAAACATCATGCAAATAGCGATGCAGTCTGTCATAAATAGTTGCGATGAAACTGCTGTCTCCACTATAATAATACTGCGTATAGAAACCATACCATCCTACCGAAGCCAATGTTTGCAACGGCAATTCTCTTGCCCAATTACCTGCAGGCACCGGAGCAAACATTGTTCCGTCGTCATGTTGCCAATTGGCTATTTCTAAGATACCCTTAGCTGCCAGCTTTTGAGCGGAAGGCGAAAAAGCATAAAAAGCTTCGCCGAGTTCATTGGTTTCGTCGCCCCACCACTGCGCACGCTCACGATCAGGACAATCCATATAATTGTCGCGCATCGTAATATACAATGTTCGAGCAGCACGTTTCCAAAGTTCAGTATAATAAGGATCACTACAGGAGAAATGACCGTTGAACTCGGTATCATAACCACTCTCGCGATACTTGACCTCCACAACCTTCACTCCTTCAGGAATCACGTATCTGATTTCATTGCCATTCATCCATCCATAACTCTCATATTCCTGAAGTCCTTCGCGAGTAATATATTCTGCACGGACACTTGGCGCATCACCAATCATATAATCATCGGTCTGCATCCGAATCGTTTTTCCGGCTTCCGCCTCAACTTTTAAATAAGGCGTTGCTTGACAATTATAAGGCAAGCGACAGAAAAGAGTATCACCTGATGCCGATTTCCGGATATTTACATAATTCTTCAAACCATAATCCTTAAACATTGGTATCGGACGTTCAACCAACATTCCAAAAGGAGCACTCCCGGGAACAGCAACAATATTGCAACTTGTTGACAACTGCTTCCCGTAGTCGGGCTGATTCCAGCCCTTCATATCCAATCGTGCATCAAAACGGATATTACTTTCAGACAAACGATAATTAGGAAATGGAGCCTCAGTATTCTGATAGGCATCGTATGTCTTACATTCCCAATCTATATCTGAAAGGATATCTATACCAGAAGCTTCAGCATCAAAAAGAAGAGCAGCCGTACCACTATTCAGATGACTAAAACCGTTTTTCCCGAAATGCCACAATAAAACAGCAATTGTATTATCTCCTGAGACAAGAAATGGAGCAATATCCACTTTGTCATAATAAGTACCAAATGGCGACGGTCCACGTTTCAATCCGCCTTCGAATACGACCATCTTACCATTGATCCACAACCAATATTTACTATCTGCCGCTATACGGGCTATCAATGTTTGAGGAATAGCAGAAACCTTAACAGTCTTTCGGAATGCCAACCATGTATTTGGCATACTTTGCGTATGCTCTGAACTAATCCAATGCGCTTTCCATGGACTTGATGATGCTGCATTCATTGAATAAGGGAGCATCATCAGTCCGCACAATAAGAATATTCCTATAATTTTATGCATGCTATTTTGACTTTAATCAATAGGTATAAGAATGAGTACCCGATGGAACCTGCTTAGTTGTAGAACCAACCTGTATTTCTGCCGTACAACCGACAGGAACAGTTACAGTCAGAACGACCTTGCTTCCTTCGCGTTTCCATTGACTTGCAATCAATCCTTTTACTGATTTATATTCAGCTTTCGCCCAATTCAATTCTTTCACAAAATGAGGAGTAAACAATATATTTTCGAAAGCAGGCTTATCTGGATCATAATTTATGCCAGCAAGCTGCTTAAACATCCATGAACTGACATCTCCAAAGAATGCATGATTCAATGAGGCGTCATTGAATTTAGGACTTAAAGTCCACGTCTCAGGCAAAGTTGTACGATTCAAAGCTGGCGTAAACCAGTTACCGTACGAAGGTGCCTCAGTCTTTAACAACATCTGCATGGCATCTTCTATATAGCCATATTTGGTCAACATTAGCGAAACTGATTTCGTACCCAGTAATCCAAAATCCAGGAAATGATTGTTTGCACGAATAATCGAACAAAGCTTATCGGCAACCATCTGTTCTTTACCTGCAGGCACAAGTCCTAAATAAAGAGCTATGGCTTCTGCCGTTTGTGTTCCTTCGGCATATATACCGGTTGTCGGATTAAAAAACTTCTTATTAATCAGATTCTTCAACAGTTTAGCTTTCTCTTGGAAAGGAGTAGCATCTTTTCCTAACAATTTAGCGAATCGCGCCATCAACATATTATCATAATAATAGTATGCCGTTGATGTATATTCGTTATTTGTCGTAGCTTTCCATGTTAACCAATCACCCAATCCAAAAGGCAAATATCCGCCATCTTTTTCCTGCGCTTTCAGATATTCCAGATAACGCAACATAGTCGGATACAATCTTTCTATACTACGTGTAGCGCCATAATAATTATATAATGTATTTGGAATAATAAACAATGCAGCGTCCCAAACAGGTCCAGGCCATGTTCCATAACCCCAACTGCTCGACGGAATTATTCCGGATATACGACCCAGACTATCCTGATTATCGATATAGTCGTTCATCCATTTCTCATATAATGTGACACCATCGAAACCTGAAAGTCCTAAATCGATGGCGGTATGAGCATCAGCTGTCCAACCATTCTTTTCGCGCTGTGGACAATCAGTCGGAATACTATGCAAATTACTCAGATAAGACTCAACCGATGCATTCCATATCTTATTGAACAATGTGTCAGAACAAGAGAATGTTCCAACAGGAGTTACATCCGTGTGCATGAACAGACCTCTCAAACTCTCACTTGTCAATGCTATAGGTTTAGAACTTTCTATCTCTACATACTGGAATCCATGATAAGTAAATGAAGGCATAAACACCTCCTCTTCACCTGTTCCACGCAAAGTAAAAACATCCATCTGAAATACTTCATCTGGTTTAATAGGGTGATAATAAACATTAATGTTTCCTTGTTCAAGATGACCATTCTCTTTCAACAACTCGCCATGCTTCATCGTTATACGCGTTCCTGCTTCGCCTTTTACTCTCAGACGACAAAGACCTGCAAAATTCTTTGCAAAAGAAAACACATAATTCTTATTGCCAAAAGCAACTACTTTTACAGGTTTCAATTCTTCCGTTATTCGTATACCTGGCATTGTCTGAGCTGTTAAAACAGGAGCCGGAGCTTGAGTAACAGTTGCATTCTGCCATGACGAATCGTCGAATCCGGCTTTATTCCATCCTACTTCTTCCAATCCTGCATCATACTTGTCGCCACTATAAATATCATTATAGGTATAAGGACCAACTGCTGTACGCCAAGTATTATCAGAAGGGATTACTTCTACTGATCCATCATTAAATGTGATTCGCAGTTCGCATAGCATCGAAGGGCGATTGCGCCAACGCGCTTTCTCAAAATCCCATACGGCAACAGATTGCACATTATACCATCCATTACCCAACACGGCTGCAACGGCATTATTCCCATTCTGCAACAGAGATGTTACATCATGAGTTACATAAAGAATACGTTTATCAAAATGCGTATAACCGGGATCCAAATAATTTCTGCCTACCCGTTTTCCATTAATAAACATCTCATAATATCCGGAAGCAGCCACATATAAACGAGCTTCCTTCACCTGCTTATTCAAACTAAAAGCTTTACGCAAAAGAGGTGCCGGTTCGAATTCCATATCGTGACGATCGGTAATCCATTTCCCTGTCCAATCTTGAACACTAAATTTCCCCATTTCAAAACTGGCTGCTTTAGAAGAAGTATAGGCTTTGCCTTTGGCATCATAAACCGTAACATTCCAATAATAGCGAGTATGTGGCTTAAAAACCATACCTGTTACATACGGTTGTAAATTTTCAGGCGAAAGGCCTATCTGAATCACATAATGGGAAGCAACAAAATGTTCTGCTTTACCCGCATATTCCCACGTAAATCGCGGCGACTGAGTATCCAAGCCTATAGGTTCAGACAGAAATTCCGTCTTCAGATTCACCGGTAATATTCCATTGCCTGCATTCTCTCCGAAGCCAAATAGCGGCATACAGAGGAACACAGCTAATACGATTGGTTTTAACCACTTATTCATACTCTTATATTTATTGGTTTTGAATAACATGCACCTCTTCAGGTGCATGAATTATACTTTTTATTTTTCCATCCGTTCCTTTTTCATGACGGATTGTAATCACACCATAAGGTGTAGGGAATGTTCCTTCAACCCATTCCAAATCACCCAGATGAGGCGTAATACTTACAACCTTACAACCAGGTTCCACCATTTGAACGCCTAAAACATACTCGCTCAACCAAGAAGTCGGACCCGAAGCCCAACCATGACACAAACTGTGTCGGTATCCTTTATAGCAGTAGGCTCCATAATCTTTATGAATATCCACCTTTCCTGCAGGGACCAAGTCATCAATACGCGCAGCATTGGGCAACCAGTCCATATTAAAGTCTTCCCAAAAAGTTGTTGCACCCAAATCTAACATAGCTCCCCAAAATTGGCGTATCATATCAAGCGCACCTTTATAATTACCTGCAAGTGCCATAGCACGCAGCATATAATATCCGTAAAATGTTGAGAAACCTTTTGCTCCACCCACTGATAAGAATTTCTGATCAGCCTCCTTCGGATTCATCAAACCGGAAAGGGAAAGCAACGCTGCGGCTTCTTTATTGCCGGGAGCATAAGGCATTATCTTTATTTTTAATAATGCATCCGCTCTTTCTTTAGAGGCTTTCTTCATTTTCTCAGCCATCTGTTTACACTCTGCAGCTAATGCATCATCTCCTAAAACAGTACATAACTCATTGCCGGCATTCATAGCTTCTAGCATCAAAGCCTGCATACCAGCATCAATTGCCACCTTATTTTCACTCGAAGGCCAATCCAAGAAACGACCGCCACCCGACAATTGTTCATGCCCATGTCCATCGGTCTGTTCAAGCAATATCCGAAGTAAACCGGTAAGATAGGATTGCTGTTCTTTCAGATAAGACAGATTACCCTGATAACGATACCAATCTTTTTGTATCAGTATCCACCAAAGCGAATAGGCACTCATCCCACTCATCCACGAAGGAAGTGGAGTAACGTCGCGTGCCAGATCAAGACTCTTTGGAACCACTTCATTGTATCCAAAAACAGTATTTATCGTCATAATTTCGGGATACATATCACCAATCCACACCAAACGGTCGCGCTTGATGCCATCCCACAAATATTCCTGCATATTAAGATGCACAGTATATGCACCTGTCTGCCAAATACGATTCAACTTATCATCATTACAACGGAACGAACCTTTATAAGGGACATCACGAAAAGTAGCGATTGCACGTACTTCCTTCAATTGTAACTCAACCGAATCATCCAGCAAATCAATCCGCACAAAACGGAAACCCGAATTACCCACTTCCTGTACACCTAACCATGGCAAGCAGACAACAAAATCGCGCAAAGCATGGTCATTCGTTGCTCCATTCTTTCCATCAATATCACACATAGCTTCACTGGCTGACTCACCAAAGCGAATACGAATTTTTATAGGATTATGAGATGACGGCATACCCGACACCAATTGCAAACCACCTTGCAATTCTTTTCCAAAATCAAGCAAGATGGCGGGATGCAATTTATCTGTACTCTTCAGTTTACAAATATACTTGTTCTGCAGATCAGTTTGTCCATTTCCCTGACGAAGCAGATTATCGGCACCTGTAATTTGTTCACTATTTTGCTGCCAAACAATACGAGTCGGCGACAAATAAAAGCGAGTCCTGCTGTCCCGCTGTTGGGCATTACCCAACAACAGAGACAGGGATAGCAAAACAAATATGAAAATCAATGATCGTTTCATGGTAGAGAATGAACCTAATTAAAGGTTAAAAGCAACTTTCAATTCATCTAAAGCTTCTTTCGTCATTCCATCCGGAACAAAACCCATACTGCGAGCTGTCAGATAGATCTGTGCAGCTTTAGAAAGAACATCTATTTGGTCAAAAGCTTCCAATACATCAGGTCCTACGGCACAAACGCCATGTTTTTCCCAAAGAACCACATCATATTCGGCTAAACCTTTCACCGTTTCTTCTGCCAAACGTACACTGCTCGGCATACGATAAGGTATAATGCCCAAGCCTTTAGGGCAGAAAGCACGCGTTTCAGGAATCATCGACCAAAGAAGATTGGTGAGTACATCTTTTTCCAAAAATGGTTTATAATGCGACATCGCTACCAAATCAATCGGATGCGTATGAATAACGGCACGATAATTTGATCCTATGCCCAGCAGATAGTTATGCATAGCCAGATGAGACGACAACTCGGAAGTTGGTTTCACTAGATTATCCGCAATGATCTCATAATTTTGACAATCATCAAGAATACGGATAACTGAACCATTTTCCATTGGCCAACGCGCTAAATCACGCATTCTCCGATTTGTACCTTTACAAAAGAAATAGGCTCCTTTCAATTGAGGCAGCTCCATTCCAAAAGATGTTTTCGGACCGATAGCAGGCAACGACTTTATCTCATCATCTACCAATTTAGTTATATTGATTGTAATGTTCCCGCCATTGCGTTCAGCCCAGCCTTTTTGCCAAAGATATCCAGCCACTTCAGCTACTTTGCCGATCTCTTTTGCAAGAGCGGGATGATTTTCTAATATTGACTTCATCATTCTTTAATTTAATCATTTATTTAAATCATGTTGGGAAGTAATAATGACAAAATAAGTATTGCCATACCACAAGCCAACACAGTGATTGTTTGAAAACTGACACCTTTCCATTCCTTCAACATTATTCCCCAGAAATTACTAAAGAGAATATTGAGTGACATCAAGATGCTCCACGAAAAAGCCAGCATCAAAGGAGAATTGGTGAAATAACTTTTTCCCATTCCCAATCCGAAAAACTGCGAATACCAAAGGACACCTGCCAAGGCGCAGAACAAAATATTGCTCACAAGAACATTCTTTGGAACAGACAGATATTCTTTTCCAGAATGGTTTTTTATATTCTGATAGATGCAATAAACAGCATTGGTGATAAAACCTCCGATAGTCACCAGAAGAACGACCGGATTAAGTGCGAACAATTCACTGGCACCTAATTGAATTGCTTTCTGTTTAATAGGTTCACCGCTTTCCAATCCAAGATTGAAACAAGCACTCATCACACCGGCTAGAAGAGCCACAAGCAGACCTTTCGTCAAAGCAAAATCTTTGACTGCTGCCTTCTTCTCTTCATCCGACATGTTTCGCGCACGCAAACTGCCTGCGTAACCAATAACCGCTATACCTGCCAACGTTACACATACGCCAAAGAGTAGCATCAATCCTTCGCCATGGAAAAGATCAGTTCCTCCCAATATGGCAGGGATCAACGTTCCAAATGCAGAACAGGTTCCCAAAGCGATGCTTTGTCCTAAAGCAATACCCAAATAGCGCATACTCAAGCCGAAAGTAAGTCCGCCGATGCCCCAAAGTATACCGTAGATAACAGATCCGGCAGCTCCGCCGGCATTCCACAATTCCGTCAGACTACTTCCTTGAGGAATAGCCAACAGAGCACCCAGAAACGGGAATATCAGCCATGCGAACAAGCCTTGTGCCAGCCAAAAGTTCTCCCAACTCCAACCTTTTATCTTATTGATCGGAACATACGAACTGCTTTGGCCGAAACTGCCGATGGCAATGATTAATAATCCTATTAATATATCCATACAATCAACGCTTGCCGGTTACTTCTGCCTCATACTTCTCAATCTCCGGAATGAAGCTTTCGCCAACCGGAACATCATTTTGCAAGCAGAACATATCCCAAACGGCACCCCAAGGAAGACTCTTGTCTTCTTCCTGCAAAGCCAAACGCTGGAACAGTTTGTCATCAGCTTCGTACTGCTGCAGTTTAGTCGACGGTTCAAGAAGTGCCTGAAGCAATGCTTTTTGTGTTGCACGGCTACCGATCACATAAGCACCAATACGATTGATGGTTGCATCGAAATAATCCAAACCAATATGTACACGACCAAGTGCATTGCAACGAACTATCTCACGAGCCAAATCCAACAAATCATCATTCAGGATAACTACATGGTCACTATCCCAACGGATCGGACGGCTTACATGAAGCATAATCTCCGGTGTAAAGAGCAACAAGGATGAAAGCTTGTCGGCAACGCTCTCCGTCAGATGAAAATGACCGGTATCAAGCGTTACAATCTTTTGATTCTTCACTCCATAACCCAAATAGAAATCGTATGAACCGACTGTATAACTTTCAAGACCGATACCGAACAACTTTGCTTCGATACAGTCTTTCATGTTCTTATAATCCTTAGCAAATATCTCATCTAATGATTTCTCAAGAATCTGACGATATTTCAAGCGACTTGCAGGGACTTCCTTGCTGCCATCATGAATCCAAAGATTCATAATACAAGGATCATTCTGGTATTTGCCCATCTCTTCACTGATCCAACGGCAACGTTTAGTATGCTCGATCCAGAAATTACGGATACCGTCATCAGGATTAGCCAATGTCAAATTGCCACTCTTAGGATGAGAGAATGAAGTACTGTTGAAATCCAGCTTCATACCTTTTTCCTTAGCCCATTGCATCCAGCTCTCGAAATATTTCGGTTCAACTTCATCACGATCAACTTTCTTTCCCTGAAAATCACCATAGATCTCATGCAAATTCAAACGATGCTTGCCCGGAATCATGGAAGCAGCCTTCAAAACATCGGCACGGAGTTCTTCAATCGTGCGTGCACGGCCCGGATAATTTCCTGTTACCTGAATACCGCCCGTCAGCGAACCGCCCTGGTTCTCAAAACCGGTTACATCATCAGCTTGCCAGCAATGCAGTGACAAAGATATCTTTTGCAATTTGTCCATTGCAAGTTTAGTGTCAACACCAAGTGCAGCATAACGCTCTGTAGCTGCATCAAACGATTGTTTGATAATACTTTCTTTTATCATGGAAGTTACATTTTTGAGGTTATAGATAAATAATTCTTATATGCTTCTTCTCCATCATTATTGAGTAATGGAGTGAAAACTGTCGGTGAAACGAATTTGCTGATCAGGCGGCGCATATCCCAACGGTCGGAAACGAGTCCGGCAGCACGTGCCTGCAACATACAGTTACCGATAGCCGTTGCCTCACTCGGACCGGCTACAATCGGCATGTTGATAATGTTTGCCGTAAATGTATTCAGCAAGAAATTCTTTGATCCGCCACCAATCACATGCAAACGATGAATCGGGAATGGCGACATTGTTGTCAGAAGATCCAGCATTTCCTTATAACGGAAAGCCAGGCTTCTAAAAATACAACGGATAAACTCTGCGTCGGAAGCCGGAACTGACTGACCAGACTCCTTGCAATAAGAGATGATAGCCTTTGTCATGCTTATCGGGTTGGCAAACCGGGCATCGTCCGGATTGACTACGCTCTTGAATGCGCATGTTTCATTAGCCATCTTATCAATATCTTTATATGAATAGTCTCTGCCGGCAGCCTTCCATTCTTTGCGGCACTGCTCCAAAAGCCACATACCTGTAATATTTTTCAAGAAACGGGTTGTGCCATCAAGACCACCCTCATTAGTAAAGTTGTTGCGAAATGAATCCTCATTGATGATAGGCTCTTCCGTTTCGATACCCATCAGACTCCACGTACCGCTGCTCAAATAAGCGAAACCAGGGTCAAGCGCAGGAACAGCCGCTACAGCTGAAGCCGTATCATGGCCGGTCACAGCTACCACAGGCACTTTCCCTACTCCCGTTTCTTTAGCCAAAACATCCGTCAATGTTCCAATCACCGTACCCGGCATGACCAGAGGTTCATGCATGATTGTAGTGGGAACGCCTGCTGCTTCCAGCAATTTCTTTTCGAAAGTTTTCGTTCTTGGATTTAATATTTGAGAAGTAGAGGCATCGGTATATTCGCAAACGCGCACGCCTGTAAGCAGATATGAGAGAAGATCCGGCATAAACAGAATCTCATCAGCAGCTCTCAACGGTCCGATATCCTGTTCTTTTGCAGCAAACAACTGGAATAAACTGTTGAAATTCATAATCTGGATGCCTGTCAGTTTGTACACTTCCTCACGCGGCAGCCGCTCAAAATACTTCTCGGGAGCACCCACGGTGTACGGATCGCGATAAGCACGGGGCAATCCCAATATTGTTCCGTCTTTAGAAAGATAACCAAAATCGACTCCCCAGGTATCAATACCGATTGAATCGAGAGCGATATGCTGTTGTGCACAAATGACAAGGCTTTCTTTCAAGCAATCAAATAGTTTGTACACATTCCAGAAGAATTTCCCCTGCATTTCCACCATGGCATTCGGAAACCGGTGTATTTCTGTCATATCGAATTTATCACCTGCTAAAGTACCTAATATTGCACGACCACTAGTCGCACCAATATCAAAAGCTAAAAAGTTATATTTTCTCATGGATAAACATAATTGTTTCAATTATGACACAAAAATATTCAAGTAATTACTATATTTGCTATCGAAAATGATTTTAAACCTTTCAATTATGATATGGAGAAGAATCTTAATGGGCAATTAAAATATTTAACAATCGGTGCTGCAGATGAAGACTGGGGCATTGTTGTAACGACTGTAGGATATCAATTTATTCCGCCTCAAGGTCAATACCCTCTTTTTCCACATCCAGACAAATACAATTTCAAACCCCAGACAGGCCGTGTACTCAATGAATACCAAGTTGTATATATTACCAAAGGAAGCGGCTATTTTGCTTCCAACTCATGCAAACTGCAGAAGATTACAGCAGGCACAATCATCATACTTTTTCCTGGCGAGTGGCATGATTACTATCCCGACAAGGAAACAGGATGGGACGAGCATTGGGTAGGATTCCGGGGTGTTCATATTGACAGACGCGTTGAGAAGCATTTCTTCACTAAAGAGGAACCGTTGCTGCATATAGGAATCAGCGACACAATCGTCAGTCTCTATGACGACATTCTCAAATTTGCCATTCAGGAGAAATCGGGTTATCAGGAGCTTATTTCAAGCATTGTACTTCATATTCTCGGATCGATTTACTACAAAAAAAGGAATAAATCGTTTACAAACACCTACGTTGTCGACAAGATCAACGAAGCACGTATTCTGATGAAGGAGCAGGTCGAGAATCCGGAATCGCCCGAACAAATTGCCTCCCAACTGGGATTAGGTTATTCCTGGTTCCGGCGGATGTTCAAGGAGTACACAGGTGTTTCGCCCGCCCAATATCAGCAGCAGCAACGACTGCTGAAGGCAAAGGAGCTACTTACAGCAAGTAGCCTGAACATTTCTGAAATAGCCTACAGCCTAAAATTCGAGAACGCCGGGCAATTTTCGACTTTCTTCAAAAAGAAAGCGGGTATCACGCCTTCAGAGTTCAGAGAACGGGCACACTAGGTTCATACTGTCATGACACTTTCCCATAAGACTAATATTTCACGAATATGGAAACAAGAAAAATCATTATCATTGGAGCTACTTCCGGCATGGGTTACCGCATTGCACGACTCTATCAGCAGAAGGGATGGCGAGTAGGCATCGCCGGACGCCGCACGGACAAACTGCAAGAACTCGCAGCCCTAGCACCGGAACAAACTTTCTGGCAACAAATAGATATCACACAGGCAGACGCCGAAGACGGACTGTTTGCGTTGGCGCAACAGACAGACGGTATGGACGTCTGTCTGCTCTGCTCGGGCATAGGAAGTTTGAATCTCACGCTCAAACCCGAAATAGAACTGAATACCGTAGCAACAAACGGCGAAGGTTTCACTCGCATGGTCACTGCTGCATATCGCTATTTTGCACAGCATGGTGGAGGACAGCTGGCTGTCATCAGCTCTATTGCCGGAGTCAAAGGCCTTGGCACTGCACCGGCATACTCGGCAACCAAACGTTTCCAAAATACATATATCGACGCTTTGGAGCAACTGGCATGCATGGAAAAACTGCCTATCCGCTTCACTGACATTCGTCCTGGTTTTGTGCAGACGGCACTTCTCAAAGACGACAAGTATCCACTTACGATGGACCCTGATTATGCTGCCCAAAAGATCGTCAAAGCCATCGAACGAAAGAAGCGGCGCGCCATTATCGACTGGCGTTACGCCATTCTGGTCTTCTTTTGGAAACTCATTCCTGCCTGTATTTGGAAGAGGCTTCCTATACATATTTAAAAAGAGAGCCAAACTGGCATCATCATATGATGGAAATTTGTCAGGGGCATCAAAATGGTTCCAGTTCCGTTATTTGCCTCAAAAACTCTGCAGTCATTCAAACTCTCCTCTAATCTAGGGAAGTCGTTCAAAATGTCTTCAGCAGCAATCTTATCATAAGAGGGAATTTTCTCATTCTTCTACTCCGCACGAAGACTATCCACAGGATTGACATTTGCAACATGCCAATTCTGCAATGACACTGTTTTTCTGAAATATAGCAATTCTATCAAAAACGCAAAGTGTCTAAAAATTAGACAACAGTGTCCAATTATTTGACACTTCTTAATGTCTGCCAAACGTCAACTTGCGGTTCATCATATAATTGACCGCACCATAAATGAAGAGGCCCAGGAACTGTGCTAGATAGACATTGACCGACAGGACTTCGACCATCAGCAAAAGACAAAGGAACTGTGCACTATATGCACACCCAAAAGCAATTAGGAAGAGAATTATTTCGCGCCAGAGCCGGCCGCGACCTGAAGAAAATACCCAAAACTTACTCCAACAGAAATTATTGGTTTGCGCAATTACATAGGCCGTAACATTCGAGACCTTGTAATTGCACCCCAATACTTTCATCATAAGCCACACGACTACCGCAATGATCAGGAAATTCAGCGTTCCGATCAGGATAAAGCGGATGATACGTGTGGACTCTTTCAAAACTCATTCATCATTAAAAATTATAACCGACGCGTACTGTGAGATAAGCCTGATCCCAATCCTGTACGGTATTATATTTTGCTTCCAATCCGACTGTAATATCATCGGTAGCATATACCTCGCCTCCCATTCCGATATTGAGACCAAAACGTGTTGAAGTATCATTGTTCAAAACATAATCACGCTTCCAGAACGACATACCTACACCACCTAACGGATAGAAACCGAACATATCGCTCAACTTGAATACATAATGTGCATTCAAATCCAACGCGCATGCACTCAAATTATCACTCTTAGCATAATAGCTTATCGACGGAGCCAAACGAAATTCGTCTGTCACATTGTACCGATAATCCACACCAAAAGTAGCATTATCGGTATCAAAGCCATAACCCACATTCAATCCGAACGACGAATCACCACGCCGTGTCTGGCTAAAAGCACTCAAGCTAACCACTGCCAATGTCAAGATAAGAATCAACTTTTTCATTTTCTTTGTGTATTTAGTTTTAACTCACTGATAAAAATCACTTACTTTGATTTTAACCTATCGCCTGTAGCTTTAACTATATTGCGATAATACTCATCATCATAACCGGGAAAATCAGGATAAGCCGACTGTCCATATCCATTGTCTTTGAAATGGCCATTCTCTTCTTTCTTCACATTCCCGTCCATATATTTCACCATCAAGTATTCGCCCAATTCCTTCCATCGGGCAACAGATTGATTTGCCGTATTCGAACTAAACCAGGTCAAGAAACGGGTTGCTTCTGTCGGATCTTTGGCAAACAAATCCATTGCAGCCTTATCAATTCCCGGAACCGCCTCTTTATAGTTGTTCTCAAGCTCCTGCTGTACCTTGCGAATATCTTTAATCATAAAACTATATTTACTGTACGCCATATTCGCTACCCAGTTATGAATCCAGAAAGCCGATGTCCACGAAAAATGTGTCATATCGCCATTGCCTTCACGATAACATTCAGGCGCATCCGTTACCGAACAATAAACCGGGGTAAACACAGCCATATCGGCATCATCCACGCCAAACCACAAAATTCCACCTACAGCATCGGGCAACCAGTTACGCATTTGGGGAACGATAACAAATCCTGTCTGCTGCGTAGCTATAGCCCGCTCGTGAAGATATTCTTGTCCATCAACTTTATAGTTAAGCGGACGCCAACGATAAGGGACCTTAAAAGGACCGGCTCCCGGATCTTTCGTCATGTCCAAATCAGTACCTTCAAAATGATCACGCATCATATTCTGCACATCCTGTACAGAAAGCAAACGATCTGGCTTGATATAAAGCGGCATCGGACCTTTGCTTACATCGCCTTCGATAAATGGCAGATATTTAGCCATGTCTTTATTATACTTATTGAAGAAGGACCAGACACGTCCTTCGCAACCCCGCAACGAACCATATTCATACGGGCAATAGGCAGCCTGGAAACTAAAATCTTTATCCTTCCCCTTAAAGTATCCTTTCGTACGAGCGAAACTAACAACATCAGGAGCATACATGCAATTGTCATTATCATCAAAAGGAATCTGCTGAATACGCGACTGATTGGCATGACCAGAAATACAGTCGTCGGGAATACGAATTGCTACCCAAACAGCACCTTTGTTGCCAACACCTTTACCAACCATTTCCAAAATCCATGCCTCATTCTTATCGGCGACAGAAAAAGATTCGCCTTCGCTGCAATAACCGTAGTCTTTAACAAGATCGGTCATCACCTTAATAGCTTCGCGAGCAGTCTTGGAACGTTGAAGGCCGATATAAATCAAACTGCCATAATCCATAATGGCTGTTGAATCAGCCAATTCGGCACGGCCGCCGAAGGTCGTTTCTGTAATTGAAACCTGATTTTCATTCATGTTACCAACTACCGAATAGGTATGTGCAACCTGCGGAATCTTGCCAAGTGGTTTATGCGTATCCCATTCTATCACATCAAGCATCGCACCTTTAGGCCAGTCTTTAGCAGGCCAACGATACATCTCACCATACAATGAATGCGAGTCGGCTGCATAGCTGATGATTACCGAACCATCCACCGAAGCTTTCTTTCCTACCAACAAGTTGGTACATGCTATTGCCTCAACGCACGAAAGAGCACACAGGCAGCAAGTCATTAAAATCTGTTTTTTCATTATCTGTTACTGTTTTACATTGAATACAAATTTGTTATTTCTGTAGCCCAAATCGTCTCGTCGGGCGTTTCAAGAATCAAAGGAATATCATCAAATCGCGGATCTTCCATTAACAACTGGAAAGTAGTCATTCCCATAACTCCTTTGCCGATGCTGTCATGACGATCAACATGTGAAGAAAGATCTTTCTTTGAATCATTTATGTGCATGCCACGAAGATAAGAGAAACCTATCACCTCATCAAAATGACGAAAGGTCTCTTCAAAACCTTCCTTTGTGCGAATATCATAGCCGGCAGCCAGTGTATGAGCGGTATCAATACACACACCGACACGTGTTTTATCTTCTACCTTGTCAATAATATAGGCAAGTTGTTCAAATCTGAATCCCAGATTTGAACCCTGACCTGCTGTATTTTCCAATACCGCACAAACGCCGGTTGTCTGAGAAAGAGTCCAATTTATGGAATCTGCAATCCGTGTCAAACAGTCTTCCTCACTGATTTGATTTAGATGACTTCCAGGATGGAAATTCAAACGATCCAAGCCTAATTGTTCGCAGCGCTGCATCTCATCGAGGAAAGCTTCACGTGATTTCTGCAATCCTTCGGCGTCAGGATGACCCAGATTAATCAGATAACTGTCGTGTGGAAGGATATGCTTTACTTCATAGCCAAATTCCTTACAACGGCTTTTGAATAAAGAAATATTTTTTTCATTCAACGGAGCAGACTTCCACTGACGCTGGTTACGAGTAAACAGAGCAAAAGCTTTTGCACCAATAGCATTTGCATTCAGCGGAGCATTTTCCACACCGCCCATTGTACTCACATGCGCTCCTACATATTTCATATCATTAGTTTTTGTTTTCTATTGTTTAACAACAAAACAATCTACTTTGTTGATTTATAAACAAAAAAACAGAAACAAGGATTTCACCCTGCCTCTGTTTTTCCAACTGTTATATATTTAAAAATCTTATTCTTCTCCCAGTTCAGGTACAATAAAATCGACAAAACAGAGCGCAGCCAAAGCCGTTCCATAACGTTTTTCAATTGTGATACCCTCAGTAATAAAATTCAGTTCTCCTAAATAATACTGGCTATATGTTTTTTGATGCAAGTCATTAATAACACGTATCAATCGGGATTCAAGTTCCTCAATACGATAACGTCCACTAACTTCACATACCAAACCTCCCACTTTCTCATCAAAGTTTTCATCTTTGTACATCCATGCGTAAACCACACCGGCAGAGACAAACTCATCCTGTGTACCATGCGATACGGCCATGATTGTTTTCAGTTCAGAACCAAATGGAGGAAGGTCTATTTCATCCATAGTTACAAGACGCGCTGTTGCCGGGATAACCGACGAGTACGTCATAATATTGAAATCTGAGATGCCGGCATCATAAAGTGCCATGTGATAAGAACCGGCATGCTTCTCCAAATCAGAATCACCGCTGCCCTTTGTTATAAAAAAGGTGTTTGGAATCAAATTTCCAACTTTCTTTGCCATCTACGAATATCTTTTACTTGATTAATAATTGAAGGCACAAAAATAGAAACTTCTTCTGAATTATTCTTACAATTTGGAGAATAAATTTATTACGTCAAAAATTCATATAGAGAATCGGAGTCGTCTCTGCTTTTTTTATACTTTTGCAAACATAAGACAGAATATACGCAATAATGAAAAGTAAGAGTTTAGTTTCTATCGACCAATGTTCCAAAGAGGACATTCTTCGCATTCTGGACAACGCCCGCAAGTTCGAGGCCAATCCCAACCGCAAAGTGTTGGAAGGAAAAGTAGCTGCCACGCTATTCTTCGAGCCATCGACCCGTACACGTTTGAGTTTCGAAACAGCAGTCAATCGTCTTGGCGGACGAATCATCGGTTTTTCTGATGCGGCAACAACCAGTTCTTCCAAAGGTGAAACACTGAAAGACACGATTCTAATGGTAAGCAACTATGCCGACCTGATTATCATGAGACATTATTTGGAAGGTGCTGCTCGTTATGCATCCGAGGTAACAAATGTTCCAATTATCAATGCCGGAGATGGGGCTAATCAACATCCTTCGCAAACTATGCTTGATTTGTATTCCATACAAAAAACGCAAGGACGACTAACAGATCTCACCATCACTATGGTTGGCGACTTAAAATATGGACGAACCGTTCATTCACTGATTGTCGGCATGTCACATTTCAATCCAACATTCAAATTTGTTGCACCTAGAGAATTACAAATGCCTGATGAGCAAAAGAACTTCTGCGATAAGCACGGCATCAAATATGAAGAATACACAGAGTTTACGGAAGATATCATCAATAATACCGACATTCTGTATATGACTCGTGTACAACGCGAACGTTTTACTGATATGGAAGAATATGAACGCGTCAAGAATGTATATATACTAAAGAACGATATGCTTAAAAACAGTCGTGAAAACTTAAGAATCATGCATCCGCTGCCACGTGTCAATGAAATCGCATATGATGTGGATGACAATCCAAAGGCTTATTACATACAACAAGCTCATAACGGACTCTTTGCGCGTCAAGCAATCATCTGTGATGTGCTTAATATTCCTGTCGAAGGCTGATCATATAGACTTTACAAGTTTATATGATTAATCTATTATCCTATTATCAACTATTGTAAATTATAAAGTCATGTCTATAGAAAAGAAAAAAGAATTGCAAGTCGCCGCCATAGAAAACGGCACGGCAATAGACCATATTCCTCCATCGCAACTATTCAGAGTTGCTAAAATGCTTGAGTTAGAGAAAATGCCTAATACAATAACGATTGGAAACAATCTTCTCAGCGAAAAAATGGGAACCAAAGGTATGATCAAAATCTCAGACAAATATTTCGAAGAAGACGAACTCAATCGTATTGCCTTGATTGCTCCACATGTAGTGCTCAATATCATCAAAGATTACGAAGTAGTTGAAAAAAGAACGGTTGTACTCCCTGACGAAATTGTAGGTTTGGTAAAATGTAATAATCCCAAATGTATCACCAACAACGAACCAATGCCTTCACGCTTTGAGGTAATTGATAAAGAAAAGGGAACGCTCAAATGTCATTATTGCGAACGAAAGATAAATAAAGAAGATATCATTATCAAAGAAAAATGAAACAAGACTGGAAACCGGGAACCATGATTTATCCTCTTCCTGCAGTAATGATCAGTTGTGGTTCAGAGCCATCCGAATACAATATCATAACTGTTGCGTGGGTTGGTACGCTTTGTACCAATCCACCAATGTGTTATATATCTGTGCGTCCAGAAAGATTTTCCTATCCCATATTAAAAAAGAACATGGAATATGTAATCAATCTGACTACGCGAGATATGGCCTTTGCTACTGACTGGTGTGGCGTAAATTCGGGAAAGGATCATCACAAATTCGAAGAAATGAAACTCACGCCGGGAAAAGCTTCTATTGTCAATGCTCCGATTATAGAAGAATCCCCTTTATGCATCGAATGTCGTGTAAAGGAAGTCATTGCATTAGGAAGTCACGACATGTTCATTTCTGATGTAGTCAATATTCTTGCTGACGACAAATATATCAATTCGGATACTAAAGCGTTCGATCTGCAAAAAGCAAATCTGATTGCTTATTCGCATGGTAAGTATTACACACTTGGCGATTTGATCGGCAAATTTGGATGGTCTGTCAAAAAGGAAAGATAAGATGCTATGAAGAAATTCGGAGTACTACTATTGCTAATTTCATTTTGTATGCCAATACAATCCCAAAAACTCATTCAGTTTAAGGAGAAGACATTCATGTGGGGAGCAAAAGTAGGCTTTACGTCTTCATTTCCAATTGTCACTTCGCTGACAATAAACGATGTCGAAGCCGAAAATATTCGCATGCAATACAAGGTAGGATATGAGGCAGCGACTTTCGCACGTATCAATATTTACAAATTTTTCTTACAACCAAGTTTTCTCTGGCGGCACTACGAAAATGAGATTCATTTTGATCTTTCTAACAATGCCAATACAACATTGGACCAATCATATGATGCTATTACACAAGGTGAAAATCAAATCACTTACAATTCTTCCTCTATTGATTTCCCGTTTCTTATTGGATTCTATGCAGTAAAAGAAGCACCTTATACTCTTAGTTTAATGATCGGACCTAACGTACAATACATTTATAAGAAGAACTATTCAACTTATTTCACCGATTCTCCTCTTGCATACGTAGATGACAATACACCTATAAATGTGGATATTGCGACAGGAACCAGCGTCAGCATCGGACGTTTGTTCTTTGATTTCAAATATGAATTCGGAATCAATCAAATAAAGTCTAAATTTACAGGAAAGAACGAACAAACCTCAACAACCAACCATGTTATATTAAAAAGACGGACCAACGCAATGAGTTTTTCTCTAGGTTTCGTATTTTAAGAAACAATCATTCCAAATGGAATGTCTTCATCTTATTATATAGCGTTTTTCTATCTACCCCTAATAACTGCGCTGCTTTGGTTTTGTTATTTCCACTCTCATGCAAAGCTTTAATAATCAAGTCACGTTCATACGTTTCATTTTTCAAATGAATATTAACAGGAGCTGAGTGATCTTCAGTTAGTTCCTCTGGTAATTCATTCCGTGTAATGTAACGTTCTGTTGCCAGTAATGTCGCGTACTTAATAGCGTTCTTCATTTGCCGCAAGTTACCAGGCCATGAATAAGATTCAAAAATGTTGACAGTTTCATTATCAAAACCTATAACATTTTTCTGCAATTCTTTATTTGCCTGTTCCAAAAAACCATTTGCGAAAATCATCAAATCCTCTTTCCGATCTTTCAAATCAGGAATACGAATCGTGAACTCATTGATACGATGATACAAGTCTTCCCTAAACTCACCTCTATCAATGGCCATACGCAAGTTTTCGTTGGTTGCAGTAATCAATCGCACATCTATAGAAATCTCCTGATTACTGCCAATGGGCTTGATAGTACGTTCTTGTAAAGCACGCAGCAACTGCACTTGTACTTCATATGACAGATTACCAATCTCATCCAAAAAGATCGTACCACCTTTAGCTGCCACAAATGCACCTTCTTTATTATCAATGGCACCAGTAAATGAGCCTTTGATGTGTCCAAAGAATTCCGAAGCTGCCAAATCCTTTGATATAGCGCCACAATCGACTGCAACAAACGGAGCCTTACGCCTACTGCTCTGCTCATGAATTCGACGGGCCACATATTCTTTACCTGTTCCACTTGACCCGATAATCAACACCGACATATCTGTCGGTGCAACAAGACGCACATGATCATACAAGATATGAGCAGCCTGACTCTGACCTTCTATATAAGAACTACTAACGTTACTATTCGTATTTTGTTTCGGCTGTTTTTCTGGTTTCCTTCCCTTAATGACATCTTGTATTTTCACAAACAATTCCTCAGGGTTCAATGGCTTTGAAATATAATCAGAGGCACCAAGTTTCATTGCTTGTACAGCCGTTTGAATATCTGCGTAACTTGTCATCATTATAAACGGCAAAGAAGAGAATTTTTCTTTCGCCCATTTAAGCAAATCAATGCCATTCCCATCCGGCAGACGCAAATCCGACAAGACGAGATCATATGTTCCGTTTTCTATTTTGATCTTAGCTTCAGAAACAGATGAAGTGGTTGTTACTTCAAAGCCTTTCTTTCCAAGCCAGGTCTTCAACATTAACGAAAACGTTATATCATCTTCAATTATCAGTATTGAAAACATTCCATCCTTTTTAATTCCGGATGCAAAGATAAGGAAAATAGTGAACGACCCTTCAAAAATACATGAAAGAAGTACGATAAAACAAAAAGAGTACCCCGGTCCAGGTACTCTTTTTATTTTTTGCAGACTTAAAAAATAATTGTATAAACGGTTATAATATGTAGAAACTCTACTTACTTTTTTGTTTTCTGTTAAGTAAAGTACGAAAATCGTGCCAAAACAATTATTTTTGGAATCATTCAATCATAAAGTGCTCAATTGGAAGAGATAACATTGAAATAATATTTTCATTAAACTTATTACCTGTGTGGTACAAATGCGGAAAAACAAGTCACACATGGGGAATTATTCCACAACTATTTCTACAATTTAAGTTTTGCCTGTTCCACAATCTCCATTGCTTGAGAGATAACATCAGTCATTAATCTCTGCCATCCGCTATCGGTCAATGCATCGTCATTTATTTCCAACATACGCAACTGAGCAATCACATTTTTTGCTCCAAGCATAGAAAACAAAGGAAGAAGTTTATGCGCCACTTTAGAAGCCTGAGATCTGTCGTTTTTATCCAATGCTTCCTGCAAAAGGTCAATGCTTTTGCTTGTCTCGTCAGTAAATGTACGAACGATTGATGCAGAAGCCTCTTTATCTTCTCCGGCAAAAGCAGTAAGCGAATTGAAATTAAATTCAACTGCTTTCTCCGGTGAGAAATCGGTTATAAGCAATTGATTTAATAAAGTAATTAATTGTTTTGCTGAAAATGGCTTATTCAAAAAGCCTGTAAATCCGGCATCTGTATAATGCGTATGTTCCTTTTCAACACTGGCAGATAAAGCTATAACCGGAATGTTGTCAGTACCGTTTATTCCAGAAGAACGAACAGCCTTAAGCAATTGATATCCATCCATTCCAGGCATCTGAATATCCGTGATAACAGCATCAAAAACTGTTTTCTTCAAATAATCGAGCACAGCATTCGAATCGGTACAGCATGATACTTCAACATGATTGCGTTTGAGCAGTTCTTCAGTCATTGCCAACTGCAATGGGTCATCGTCAACCAACAGACAATGAACATCTTTACCTGCAAAAACAGCCTTTTCTGCTTCCTCTTCTTTTGCTGTATCTGGTAATATTTGATCATTCGAAAGTTTCAATGGAAGAACTATCGTAAAATCGCTTCCTTTTCCAGGTATACTATGCAAAGTGAGTCTTCCACCCATTAATTCAATTAATTTGCGTGTAATAGAAAGCCCCAAACCAAAGCCCTCTTTCTTCTCAGTTCCTACCAGGCGAGTGAATTCTCCGAATATTTTTTCTTGTTCGACTTCAGGAATTCCAGGTCCGGTATCGCTCACTGTAACCACTAAATTATAGTCTTCGCCCAAAAGACATTTGACAAAGAGAACCACACGGCCTTCAGATGTAAATTTTATAGCATTTGACAACAGATTACCAACAACTTGACGTATACGCTGTGCATCACCTAAAAAAACTTTATCCATCTGTTCTTCTTTCAGGTTCATGATAAAATTCAAATTTTTAGCTTCTGCCAATGGCAGGAAACTATCATAAATCTGATTAAACAAATCTTTGGCATTAAATGGATCAGATTCAATATTCATCTGTCCTGATTCCAAACGATGGAAATCGAGCAGGTCATTGACTAATGATAAAATATGATTAGCCGACCCTGTCATATTTTCCAAATAATAACTCGACTTTTCATCGGGATTCTGATGCTTCAATAAATCAATGTATCCAATAATAGATGAAAGCGGAGCACGAATATCATGACTAATAGTCAACATTAGCTTTTCTCGTTTGAAAAGCAAATCTTCAGCATACTGCTTTGCTTTCTCCAACTGCTTTCGATAATATTGACTGCGTGATACGTCATGCATAATCATAATAATAAAAATAATTACCACGACAAGAGCTACAGAAGCAATACCTCCGATAAGTATAGCCGTCTCATTAAGAATCTTCTGTTTACTCTTCACTTTTTCAAGCGAAGTAGTCATTTCCTCCTCCTCTATGCTTCTTAACATCTGATTGATTCGGTTTGTAATTATAGTATTGCTATAGCGCAATTTTGAAGCTCTTTCCTGTAATTCAGTTGTCAAAGCCTTATGTTGTCCAACGATACTATCCTGCAAACTCCTCAAAACAGTAACTATTGTCTCTGTCGGATGATAAGGATTTACCAACGTATCCGTAACCGTCTGCCTTGACGTATTTACATTCATCACCACTGATGTATCATGTGCCTCATCTTCCTTCGGTGGCGAGAACACATCTGCGAGACGACGCAAGAAACTACGTCGTTGATTAAATTTCTTCATCAAAGGTTTTGAATATACAGTATCGCGATGCACTATTACTTTCCTCTTGACATTCAGTTCTCTTGAACGTTCAATGGTATCCTGATGAGCTATTACACGCTCAAAATTTCGTGAATAAATATGTTCGGAATTGATTTCTCGCCATGTACTGACTAATAGACGTGTATTTTCACGTTTTTGTTCCATCAAGTATTTTATTCTCTTTATTTTTGAACGCATCTTCTTGTCGTTGAACAATGTGCGCAGCGTATCCATATTGCGTTCAGCCTTATTCAAAGCTATATCATAAGGTTGTGGTAAAGTATCCGCTTGCTGTGTACTGACGAGTTGCCCCAAAGCCTCACTCTCATAAACAAGCGAGAGCGTATTCGTCACCAAATATAACTTCTTACGCGAGCGGCTGTCCGGTTCTTCATAACCACCGGCAATCTGTTTAATGATATTATAAACATACACAGCCGAACTCGCTGTGACGACAATCAACAGTAAATAGCCTATGATGACTTTCAGTCTAATATGTCCGTTCTGGTCACTCATCAATCATCTTTATCGTAGGCAATCTTCCATTGATCCAGCATTTTAAAATCTTCCTTCTTTAATCCGACTTTCCAGAATGGAACAGGTTCGTCATGATCGCCCAGATACATGCGATCGGCTACTCTGAAAGCGCGATTAGTCAATGCTAACGAAGGCATAGACACATCTGTTCGAACACTGGCTATGTCCAGCATCGTATGAAACACACTATTCGTACTTACCGGATAAAGCTGATGATCAAGAGCTGTATCATATTTTTCCGGGAATGTAGTACGGAACGAATTCGAAAACCATATAATATAAGGTATATGTAACTGATAATAAGTAGGCACAGGCGAAGCATGCAAATAACGTTCGCGAGCATCATCAAAGATATCTTCTCCGTGATCACTCAGATAAAGCATCGAAGCACAAGCGTTAGTCTTATCAAGCATAGCAATAATTTGTGACAAGACGTAATCAGTATAATTAATCGAGTTATCGTAAGCATTATGAAGTTGTTTCTTATAAGAAACGCGAATGCCTTCCACCTTATCGGGCATATAAAATTTAAAATCTTTCGGATAACGTTCGCTGTACTTAAAATGAGAACCATAAGTATGCAGGACAATAAACATATTCTCATTCGTACTATTTATCTCTTTCTGCAAAAAAGGCAACACTGCACCATCATGTAAAGAAGTAAAATATCCCGTATTGTATTGGCTCATATCAATGAACTTATCTGCTTCGTGATAATAGGATTGTATCATCAACGACGTCAGTTTCTGATTTGCTATGACCAAAGTATGGAAACCTGCCTCCTTAAAAGCAGTCACAATACTCTTTTCATTATAGATGACACCATAGTTTTCAGCGCTTGCAGCTGAAAGTATGATTGGTACACTCTTATACGTATTATTTGACTGCGTAATCACATCTCTGAAATACACCAGCCCATCCAATTTTTGTAAACGAGGTGTTGTAGGGCGACCATATCCATACAAACTCCATTCCATAGCTCGAGAAGTTTCGCCTACAACAAGAACATAAATTTCGCGCTTACCATATGCCTGATCTGTTCTCTTTGAATTAAACATGAAATGAGCAGAAGTCACAGGATATTGCTTGTTTTTCTTAGCCTTATGAATAGCAAAATAAAGATTATAAAAAGCATTTACAGGATAAACATCATTCTTTAATGAGAAACGATAATCTTGCAAAGGAGACATTAAGCAAAGAACTACGCCTATCAAGAACGTCCACAAGCTAACAAATGCCATTTTTTTACAGAAACGACCCGACAATTTATCTTTCAATCGAATAGAGCGAATTGCCAGCCATAACGTCGGAAGAGTATAAAATACAAATACACATGCGATAATCAATCCTATATTTTCTAACAACTCACTAGCCTCCGACGCATCAGAACTAGTCAGATTCAAATACATATCAACAGCAATCACAGACTGACCAAAAAGCTTCAGCAAAACTAACTGTCCACCATCCAATATAACTTTGGGAAGCAAACAAAGCACGATAATTCCGGGTTTACGAGTAATCAGCAATAAAGCACACCAAAAAGCCCAAGGCAGCAGCAATGAACCGATAGCAGCTGTAATAGGCTGAGGATCTGTCACAAACAATACTACATTTGGTATCATAAACAAAATTCCAAACAAAAAGTAAAGATGTGTCTGTGACGACAACCAACGGATGATGTTTGCAAACATTTTCATTAATCCAATCACAATTAAATTTCCAACAACTTCAAATTTATCATTCTCTCCTAAGTAAAAAGTAGATTTTGCAAAATTAGCGCTTATCTATTAGATTAATGCAAACAACAGGCACAAAAAAAGTTATCAAAGTTTCCGCAAATCGAATTAATAGGACGTCGTATCATCACATCCGAATATATTTCCAGATTCATCCGAATGTTTTCCCAGATTCATTCGAAAGCGGGAAGTGTTTCATTCGAAAGAAAAAAAATTATATTCGAATGAAATGGTTCGCGCATTCGAATGTTTTTTTTAACACTTTTAAATAAGCACTTTTACTTCTCCTTCTTGCAAAAACGTTATTTTTGCGATTTAAACTCAATTGATAAATCTATTTCTATCAAAAAAAGGAGGATAGCAATGGCCACTGAAAACGATACAGATACGTCAGTTTACAGAGAAAAATATTTTACTGATATCTATAAAAATATTCCTGTTGCTGAAGCTTTATTTGATTTAAAGGGTAATTTGATTGATATGAACGATGCTTTCATTGAGACATTCAACCTTTTTTCTGATGAAGACAAGTATCATTACAACCTTTTTAAGGATGCCAATATTCCAAACGAACTACAAGATCCTATTTTAAGCAATCGCAAATATTCATTCCGTTTGAAGTATTCTTTTGAAAAAACAGGATTCAAACATACACTTAGGAAAGATTTAGCTGACATGAATTTTCGAACTGTCAAACTTTTTAATTCCAAGGAAGAATGCGATGGATTTCTACTTGTCTGTATTGAAGAAACTAGTTTATTGAATGCTTTGAATCGGGTACAAGATTTTAATAATATTTTCTCTCTTGTTTCAAAACTAGGGAAAATAGGATATATAAAATACAATTTTGTCAGTGAAACAGGATATGCCAGTAATCAATGGTTCAACAACATAGGCGAAAGTGAAGATACTCCTTTAAAAAATATTTTTGGCGTATTCAATGCAGTAAATCCAGAAGACAGACCTCTTCTGAATGAAAAAATTGAAAAAATAAAAAATGGTATAAAAAACGAACTTTCCATTCAATATCAAGTACAAATTCCAAATGAATCAAATAAATGGAAATGGATTCATGCTAAATATTTTACTACCACTTATTCACCACAAGATAAAATAGTTGAAATTATTGGCATAAACTACGATATTACCAATTTTAAGGAAGCTATCGATGCCCGTGAAAAAGCCGAATTATCAAATAAACTGAAGTCAGCTTTTTTGGCTAACATGTCGCACGAAATACGGACTCCTCTTAATGCTATTGTAGGATTTTCAGAGTTGCTGCAAACATCTGACAACGAAAAAGACAAAGCGGAATTCATTAATATAATCAATAAAAATAACGATTTACTTCTTCATTTGATCAATGATATTCTAAATCTATCAAAAATAGAATCCGGATTTGTTGAAATACAAGTAAAAAAGTTTGATTTAAGTACGCTTTTTAATGAAATATTTGCAACTCAAAAATTTAGATGCACTAATCCTGATATAGAATTTAGAGGTAATAATCCATATAAAAGCTGCATAATCAATTACGATAGAGATCGTTTGACAGAAGTTTGGACTAACTACATATCCAACGCACTTAAATACACATCTCATGGACATATTCTCATGGGATACGAATACGTTAACAAAGGAATCAAGATTTATGTTGAAGATACTGGAAAAGGAATTCCCGCCGAAAAACAACACATGCTGTTTCAAAGATTTGAAAAACTAGGATCTTTCGTCCAAGGCTCCGGATTGGGTCTAGCTATATGTAAGGCTATTATAGAAGCTTCAAACGGCAATGTTGGACTGAAAAGTGCAGATGGCGAAGGTTCAACCTTTTGGGCCTGGATCCCTTGCGAAGTTCAAATCACTCAATAATATTACATGGAAACCATGCCCAGAAGACTGATCCTACATCTTTTTTAGATTTAAAACCGATCTTTCCATTGCTGGCTTCAACAATTGCTTTGCAGATCGATAATCCCAAACTCGTTCCTTGAGCAAAGCTATTTAACTTTTCAAAACGATCAAAGACTCTATATTGCTTTTCTTTTTCGATGCCAATGCCCGTGTCTTCAACATAAATACGAATGCCATTATTCATATATTCATATCCCATAATAATATGGCCTTTACTAGTACATTTAATAGAATTAGTTACGAAATTATTGATCACCTGCATCAAACGATTCCGATCCAACTCTACGATACATGATGGAAATGGATTGCGCTCTTGAAAATCCACATCCGGATTATTACAACGCTGTTTCAATGCCATGTAAGTTTTGTCGAATGCAACTGAAAAATCAAAGACTTCCTTCTTTAATTCAATCATACCTGATTCAATCTTCGAAAGATCTAAGACATCATTAATTAACCTAAGAAGCAATTCATTATTCATTTGGATAATACGAACATATTCTTCTCGTTCGTCAGCATTCTCTGCTTCTTGCAGTAATTGCGAAAATCCCACAATAGCATTAAGAGGAGTCCGTATTTCGTGCGACATGTTAGCCAAAAAAGCAGATTTCAATTTATCAGCCTTTTCCGCCTCATCTCTAGCTTTTTCAAGTTCTTCCAGCATGGCTCCAGTGGTAATATCCCAAGCAATAGTAATAAGTAAATTTTTTCCATCGTTAATCGTCAAGGTCGATCGTGAATAATGCCATACTTTTATGTTTTCATTATCAATCTCCTGACTAGTATAAAATCCTTTTTCAATAGCCTTCCGATCATCATCTTGCATAATGGACGCTTTCTCAGGGAAAAGCTCAAAATCCGTTTTTCCAATTATTTCGGTACTGCATTTATCATAAATATCTTCAAAACGCTTATTCACCATAAGGTATCGCAAATCATTATCGATATCTTTAATAGTCAATGAGCAATACAATTTATTAATGATCGCATTCATTAATTCATTGCTCGACAATAATTTATCATTTAGATTATGCCAAAGAGTTGTGTCTAACCGATATCCGGTATACTGAATACATTTTCCTTCTTTATTAAATTTAAAAGGAATTCCAACTACCATTGCATATCTCCACGGAGAGATGGATTGGTAACGGTATTTCACTTCAATCCTAAACGATTCATTCTCGCCAGATAAAACCTTGTTCATAATTTGAACAGCCTTTTCCTGCATATCTGGATGTACTAAATGATAAAACTCTTGAAGCTTTACCGGACGTGCATCTGCATATTCATCTTTATAAGGCATACTAATCACATCCGTTCCACTGTCATACTCCCATGGCATCAACTGACTGCTTTTTATAGCCAAATCCATCTTGAGCTTATATTCTTCTAACGTTTTCTGATATTTCACTTGCTCAGAGATGTCAACATAAGTAGAAATAATGGATGACAAATTACCTTCGATATCTCTAATAGGAAATACACGAGCTTGAACATACATTACTTCATTGCGGCTTGTTTTAAAAAAAAGATCTTTTGAATCTTTACACAAATCATATTGCAAAATACCTGAATAAGGTTGCATATTCTGCTGATCAATTTTACCTTTCAAAACCGTGTCATCATATATAGAAAACCTTGATAAAATGAATGCATCTTTATCATCTATACCAAAGATATCACAATCAGCTCGATTAAGATCAACAATAATTCCATCTTTATCATAATACTCCAATCCAACTACTGTATTTTCAAAAAGCGTAATGTATCGTTCGGATTCAAGTTTGACTTTATTCTTTTCTTTGCGAATTTTTCTTTTAAGAATATATACAATCGATAAGGAAAAGAACACTACTCCTATCATAATTCCAACAATAATATACAACATGTGAATCTGCTTGTCACTTGATTTGTAAGCAAACCACTTGTTATAAAGCATATCGTATGTACCATTTGATTTGAGTTTAAAAAAGGCTTGACTAATCTCCTTCAACAATTCTTCATTTTGACTGGCGAAACAGTATTCCACAGGTTGAAGACCAATATCAAATATGTCTAAATTATTATAACTGGATTTTAATATAATAGTGCGAGCTGTTGCGTTATCACATAATGCAATATCACCCGTGCCCTCAGCCAATATTTTCAAGCCTTCTTCTAATGTTTGGGTTTGAATTATATTTACTTTGAAGCCTGACTGTTTCAATAACTCATTTGCAAAATCTCCATCTTCAACAATAATCCGTTTATTTTGTAAGTCTTTGAACTGCTTTACGCGTGTTCCTTTACGACAAACGGCATTATAACAAACATAGCTATGAACGACACCAAATTTAAATCTTTTAGCTCTTTCTTTTGAATAGAGCATTGCTGGAACTAAATCAATTTTACCATCTTCAAGTTCCTGTAAAATAGTAGGCCAATCATCCAAAGTCAAATCATAAGGCATTTTCAACTCTTTCATGATAGCCCGAATCAATTCCACATTAAATCCATCGGCTTCACCTTTTTCGTTGATGAATTCATAAGGTGGATATGCCCAATCTCCTTTGATAATCAATTTTTGTCCATGATAATTTCCCGCAAAAGAAGAAACAATACTTAACAAGATCGCAAGTATTACAAATATGTATCCCCTATGAACATAATGCATAAATCAGCTTAATAAAATTAAACCATCAAACACATTGAAACTTTAGATCACCCAGTATTCAATTTCTGCAAAGATATAAAATTAATGATTCGCAGTTACTTCCTGTTTCATTAAAATAATGGATGCTCCACTTTCTCGTTCAAAAGAGCTAGATCAACCACTTCCTTAATATCGTCGATATAATGAAATACCAAACCCTTAAGATAATTTTGATTTATCTCATCTATATCTTTTTTATTCTCTTTGCACAATATTAGTTCCTTAATACCTGCTCTTTTGGCAGCTAATATTTTTTCTTTTATTCCACCAACAGGTAGTACTTTTCCTCGCAATGTAATCTCGCCCGTCATAGCAAGATTCTTTTTTACCTTACGCTGAGTAAAAGATGAAACCAATGAAGTAACCATTGTAACGCCAGCACTTGGACCATCTTTTGGAATAGCACCCTCGGGCACATGAATATGAACATTCCAATTCTCAAACATTTCTTCAGGAATATCAAAAAGCGATGCATGCGAATGAATATATTCAAGAGCCAACATAGCCGATTCTTTCATTACATCACCCAAATTACCGGTCATCGTCAATTTTGCTCCTTTGCCTTTACTCAAGCTCGATTCAACAAACAATATCTCACCACCCACTGCTGTCCATGCCAAGCCTGTAACTACTCCAGGATAACCATTGCCTTGATATTTATCGCGCGTATATTCAATAGCTCCCAAATATTCATGCAAATCTTCCGGCATCATCTGAGCGGGAACACTAACATCCGAAGCAACCTTTCTAGCCAACCTCCTCATAATCTTGGCAATCTTTTTATCTAACTCGCGTACTCCACTTTCGCGTGTATAAGATTCAATAATAGCTTCCAATGTCTTTTTGGGAAACTTTACGGTCTTCTTTGGAATACCATTTGTTTCCATTTCTTTTGGAATCAAATGACGTGCGGCAATCTCCACCTTTTCTTCCATAATATATCCGCTTACCTCGATCAACTCCATTCGATCCAAAAGTGGCTGAGAAATTGTATTCAAATTATTAGCTGTAGCAATAAACAATACTTTACTCAAGTCATAATCGATATCCAAATAATTGTCATGGAATGCATTATTCTGCTCCGGATCAAGCACTTCCAATAATGCAGAAGCTGGATCTCCATGAAAATCATTAGATACTTTGTCTATTTCATCCAATACAAATACCGGATTTGATGTACCAGATTTTTGTATCGACTGCAAGATTCGCCCACACATAGCGCCAATATAAGTCCGCCGGTGACCACGAATTTCCGCTTCATCATGCATACCACCCAACGATATGCGCACATATTTACGATGTAATGCTTCAGCAATTGATTTTCCTAAAGAAGTCTTTCCTACGCCAGGAGGGCCATAAAGACAAATTATCGGCGACTTCATATCTCCCTTAAGCTTCAAAACGGCAAGGTGCTCAATGATACGCTCTTTGACTTTCTCCAAACCAAAATGGTCACGATCAAGAATTTTTTGAGCATGAGGAAGATTAAAATTATCTTTGCTATATTCTTCCCAAGGCAGATTAACAATAGTCTGAACATATTGCATCTGTATAGAATAATCTGGTGATTGTGGATGAATACGTTCCAGCTTATTTAACTCTTTTTCAAATACATCAGCAACTGCTTTAGACCATTTTTTCTTTGCAGACTTCTCACGTAGCTCTTTTATTTCTATTTCATTGATATTACCACCTAGCTCTTCTTGTATTGTCTTGATTTGCTGTTGCAAAAAATATTCTTTTTGCTGCTGGTTTATATCTTCATGCGTTTTCATTTGAATCGAAGCCTTAAGTTCAATCAACTGATACTCGCGATTCAAAATAAACATTAAACGGTAAGCTCGATCCCGCAAATCATCAATCAACAAAAGATCTTCTTTTTCAGAGGGACCACACGGAACATTGGCACATGAGAAGTTAACCAAATAAAATGCATTCTTATTGTTTTTGATAGAAAAAATCACTTCGCGAGGAGGCTCTCCTGATGCACTTAGCATCTTTATAGTCAGATCTTTAATCGTCGAAATAAGAGCCTCAAATTCACGATCACTCTTCTCCGGCTTTAAATCTTCCAAAAGAGTAATTTTACCAGTTAAGAAAGGTTCACTTTCTGTCAATCCATCTAATCTGAAACGCTTCTTTCCCTGCAAAATAACACTGGTATTACCATCTGGCATTTCCAAAACGCGAATAATATCAGCAACAACACCTGCCGTATATAAATCTTCATAACTAGGGTCCTCCGTGCTTTCATCTTTCTGGCAGACAACCCCAATCATTATTTTCTTATGTGTGGCTTCCTTAACCAAACGCATAGATTTTGTACGCCCAATCATTACGGGTATCGCTACCCCCGGAAATAAAACCATATTGCGTAGAGGCAAGATAGGTAATTCATCCCCAAGATTTTCTATTCCTTCAGAAAAGTCTTCATCAACATCACATTCGGTCAATATAGGCATAACAATTCCTATATTCTCATCCATCTCACTATAAGACTCTTCCACTAATATTTCGTTCTTATTTTTTCTCATATCTATAAAACAACTGTCATCACAATAAACGGGACAAAGTTACAATTTTTAAACCCATTCTGACTATATTTGCAAACACATTTTATAATTATGTCAAATACATATTTCAAATTCAAACAATTTACCATCAGACACGACAAATGTGCCATGAAAGTCGGGACTGATGGCGTTCTTCTTGGTGCATGGACACAAACAAAGAACTGCAAGAATATCTTAGACGTTGGGACAGGAAGTGGACTTATTGCTCTAATGCTGGCCCAAAAAAGTGACGCCATTATCGACGCCATTGATATTGATGCTGATGCTTGTCTTCAAGCCACTGAAAATGTAAGACTATCACCTTTTTCACAACAAATAAATGTATATCACAAAGCTTTCTCTGAATATTCAACTGATTGCAACAAATGCTATGATCTGATTGTTTCCAACCCTCCTTTCTTCATTGATTCACTCAAATGCCCCGACAAACAGCGAAGTACAGCTCGTCATTCAGAGTCATTACTTACAACAGATTTAATCAGAAGCTACTATCATATTCTTGCTCCCGAAGGGCGTGTTAATTTAATACTTCCGTACGAACAATTAGGCTCCATTTTAAAAGTAGCATCCGACTGTAAACTTTATCCATGCCGACGCACAGACGTCATTCCGCATCCAGATGCAATACCTAAAAGATTTCTCATAGAACTTTCACCCATATATCAGACTCCCGTAAACGACAGCTTGATAATCGAATATGAGCATAACAACTATACAGAAGCATACAAAACACTCACACGTGATTTCTATTTAAAAATGTGAGGAAACTCTTTATTAAAGAAATTTGAAATATCATCGAAAAGATTCAATACATCATCCGAGAACGAAACACTTTCAGGAGTAAACACATGCAATGATTTCGGAATCACAGTTACATCTATGCGACTATCAACCATAACTGGCTCTCCATCCAAATGCATTACCCCTGCTTTCTGACGAATGATTGAAACTGATTGTCCTTTAAATGTTTTAATCTTACTATTACGATCAATTTTTTTCGTAAACAATTGAATAGCCAATGGGGCAATGTCCAATGGTGTAAACGGTGTCAAAATAGTAATATCCATCGAACCATCTTGAACACTGGCATGCGGTGCAATAAAAGCATTGTTTCCATACTGTGAGGCATTAGCACATGCAATAAGAAAAGCTTTTTCCTGTACCATCTGCCCATCCACTTGTAATTCATAAACTTCAGGCTTGTAATTTAAGTATTCTTCAATAGTACTCTTAATATAGGTAAGAGAACCACGATGTTTTTCGCCTGCAAATTTTTGACTCACGGCTGCATCAAAGCCAACGCCACAAGTACAAAAGAATACCCGATCATTGGCTTTACAGCAATCTATAACAGTTTCATTTCCTCGAACGATCAGATCTAACGCTCTCTTTACGTCCATAGGAATATGAAGTTCGCGTGCCAATCCATTACCAGATCCCTTGGGAATAATGCCCAAAACAGCATCTGAATGGACCAACGCCCGAGCAACTTCATTGACAGTACCATCGCCACCGACCGCAATAATGCGTTTAACACCTTCGTTTAAAGCAGCTTTTGCTAACTCATTGGCATGACCCTGATATTGAGTAAAGAAAATCTCAACGTTGTATTTATCTTTAGCGAATGCATTTTCTACCATCTTGGGAATTGCTCGCTTGGATCCAACACCAGAGATAGGATTTATAATTACTCGAATGTCGGTAGTTTGCTTGTCTATCATATTTATTATGCGTTTGTGACTGCAAAATTAATGCTTTTGTAAAACTTTTAATGCATTTGGACTACTATAAGTTTTTTTTTTACTACTTTTGCGATTGCTTTTGTAGTCTACTTGGTTATCTGTGGATATAAAATGCATTCTTTTATGAATAACAATTATTGAGAATAACATTCTCTGCATTAATAAAATATGAAGCTTTTAGAAGAGAAACTATCAAAGTATGATGCGCCTCAGCGTGCTATGGCTGCAGGCATTTATCCTTACTTCAGGGAAATCGAAAGCGATCAGGATACTGAAGTAACGATTAATGGGAAGAAAGTTCTGATGTTCGGTTCCAATGCATACTTAGGATTAACAAATCACCCCAAAGTTAAAGAGGCCGCTATCGAAGCCATAAAAAAATATGGTACAGGTTGTGCTGGATCCCGTTTTTTAAACGGAACATTAGATTTACACGTTCAGATGGAAAAACGGTTAGCTGAATTTGTTGGAAAAGAAGATGCTATCATCTATTCAACAGGCTTTCAGGTAAACCTAGGAGTCATCTCCTGCATTAGCGGACGCGAAGATTATATTCTATGGGATGAACGAGATCATGCATCCATCATAGATGGTCATAGACTTTCATTTTCAACCAAATTGAAGTATAAACACAACGACATGGAGTCGTTAGAAAAACAACTTCAAAAATGTGAGCCCGATAAAATCAAATTGATTGTAACCGATGGCGTGTTCAGCATGGAAGGGGATGTTGCCAAACTTCCTGAAATTGTAGCTTTAGCGAAAAAATATAATGCCAGTATAATGGTCGATGAAGCTCATGGCATTGGTGTCTTTGGTGATCATGGTCGTGGTACATGCAACCACTTCGGCGTAACGAATGATATTGATCTGATTATGGGAACCTTTAGCAAATCATTCGCTTCAATCGGCGGATTCATTGCTTCTGACGAATCAGTCATCAACTATTTGCGTCATCATTCACGTTCATATATATTTAGTGCAAGCAACACACCCGCTGCAACTGCAGCTGTTGGAGCAGCATTAGATATCATGCTTAATGAACCTGAACGTATCGAACACTTATGGTATCTGACTCACTATGCTCTGGATGGATTCCGTAATATGGGTTGCGAAATTGGTAATACATCAACTCCTATTATACCTCTATTCATTAGAGATAACGACCTGACGTTCCTCATCGTAAAAGAATTATTTGAAGCAGGCATCTTCGTCAATCCAGTCGTTTCACCAGCTGTCGCTTCTGAAGATACACTTATCCGTTTTTCACTGATGGCTACACATACCAAAGAACAACTTGATTACGCATTAGAGGCTATTCAAAAAGTATTTAAAAAACATAATCTTATTCCATAATAAGATTACCATTTTATAAGAATTAAAAAGAGGTGGAGCAAAAATGTTTCACCTCTTTTTCTATCCATCATAAATGAAAAACAAAAAAAGCCATGAAGATATCCAAATATTAAAAAATACAACCACAAACGGAAATATCCATAAAAACAAAAATTATAAGTATATTTGCATACTTATATAATAGAATCAGAAACAATGGATTTCAAATTAAATACAGGCAGTTGCTGCATGTGTCAAAAAGGATGTAGCAAAATACAAAATAATAAATTGAACACATACGATTGGTTGTGTGACGTTCCGGATTCGGCTAACACAACTGATTACGTTGAAGTACAATTTAAAAACACGAGAAAAGGGTATTACCTTAACACTTCAAAAATACCACTCGAAAAAGGTGATATCGTTGCTGTTGAAGCAAGTCCAGGACATGATATTGGCACAGTTACACTAACTGGGAAACTTGTTCTTTTTCAAATGAAAAAGAACAATGTTCGTACCGGAGAAGGTTATGAACCAAAAAAAATATATCGCAAAGCTAAGCCAACTGATATTGAAAAGTATCAAGAAGCAAAAGGGAAAGAGCACGATACGATGATTCGCTCACGGCAAATTGCTTCGGATTTAGGATTAAACATGAAAATTGGCGACGTAGAATACCAAGGAGATGGTAATAAAGCTATTTTCTATTACATTGCCGACGAACGTGTGGATTTCCGACAACTGATAAAAGTTTTAGCAGAAGCCTTCCATGTACGTATTGAGATGAAGCAGATTGGAGCCAGACAGGAAGCAGGACGCATTGGTGGAATTGGTCCTTGCGGAAGAGAATTATGCTGCTCTAGTTGGATGACCAACTTCGTATCTGTTGCTACCGGTGCTGCTCGTTATCAAGATATTTCTATGAATCCTCAAAAATTGGCTGGACAATGTGCAAAATTAAAATGCTGCATCAATTTTGAAGTCGACGCCTATGTTGAAGCCCAAAAACGCTTGCCTTCACGTGAAATTCCGTTGGAGACAAAAGACAATACCTATTACCATTTCAAGACAGATATCTTTAAACGTGAGCTTACCTATTCTACAGATAAGACACTTGCTGCCAATTTAGTAACTATAACAGCTGATCGTGCCTTCGATATCATCAACATGAATAAAAAGGGGACAAAGCCTGTTTCATTAGAAGCTGATACAAAGCAACAAGCGCCTAAACGCGATGCACAAGACATTCTAGGTCAAGAGAGCGTTACGCGTTTTGACTCTGTAAAGAAAAAGAAAAAGAAGCACAATACCAACAATGGAGGTAATGGAAATAATAATACAAGTAATGTTGTAAACAATACAAATAACAATGCTCCAAAAGAAACAATAGCAAATAGTAATGACAAACAACAACTGAAGCTGCAAAACAGACCTGCAAACGACAGGCCAGCGAACAACGAAAAGACAGCTCCAGATAATAATAATAAAGATAAACGTTCTGATAATAATGGAGACGACAATAATAAAACTCCAAAATATCGGGATAATAATAACCGTGACAATAGGGATAACCGAAATAATAGGGACAATCGGAACAGAAAGATGAACAGACCGAATAATGACAAACAAATTCCCAATAACAACAAAACGCAACAGTCAGATGCTCCAGTCAAAGCAAATACTAAACCTGAAGATAAGTCGGATGATAAACCTGAAGCTTAAAAGCTGTGCGATTATAGCTGTTCTTCTTGCACTCTTTTCCTGCGATAATGAAACGATATATGATCAGTATCAATCCATTGACAATGCCTCGTGGGAAAAGAGCAAAACATATTATTTTACATTTATGATCGATGATGTTTCTGTACCATACAATTTATTTTTCGAAGTCCGCAACAATAACCTTTATCCATATCAGAACTTATGGCTATTTTGCAATCAAGAACAACCTATCGGTCAACTGAAACGAGATACAATAGAATGTATGCTTGCTGACGAATATGGAAAATGGTACGGGCGAGGAATATCGCTTTTCCAATATAGTTCGCCTATCCTCACTCATTATAAATTTCCGTATGCTGGACAATACACTTTCAGTTTCAAACAGGGAATGCGTGACAGTTTACTGACTGGAATTCAAGAAATAGGTTTTAGGGTAGATAAAGCAGAATAAATTTTATCGTTCTCTTCTTGAAGCATCCAAACGCAGAAAAATAAAAAGAAGAATAGTAAATCCCCATAATGAGGAACCTCCATAACTAAAGAAAGGTAAAGGAATACCAATAACTGGAGTCAACCCCATCACCATCCCAATATTTATAATCAGATGGAAAAAGAAAATTGAAGCTACACTATACCCATAAATACGACTAAATGATGACGATTGTCGTTCTGCCAAAATAAAAAGACGAAGAATAAACAAACCAAACAATAAAAGGACTAATGCTGAACCTCGAAATCCCTGCTCTTCCCCAATCGTACAAAAAATAAAATCAGTATCCTGCTCCGGAACATATTTCAATTTAGTCTGCGTTCCATTAAGGAATCCCTTACCATACAAACCTCCGGAACCGATAGCAATCTTCGATTGATTGACATTGTAGCCAGCACCTGTAGGATCGTCCTCCAAACCTAACGAAACCTTGATACGTTCCTGTTGATGAGGTTCCAAAATATCATTAAATACATAATTAACCGAATACATAAACGTCAACGACATCAAAGCAAAAAAAGCGACTAATGCATAGTGCCAAACCAGATTACGTATAGAAAGCCAAATAAGATAAAGCGACGATAATAATACCAAACCAATTGAGATCCATGAAAAATCAAAAGGCATAAAACGAGATGTAATAAATCCTCCCAAATAAGCTACAGCAGCACCAATAAGCATATATTCAACTGTTCGCCAATCTTTTCTTGTCAATACGACCAAAAACATCGTAATTATATATATAATTGAAGAAACAATCAACTCACTTAACATAGTTGCCCCAACCATAACTCCTGCCAACTTCATCACAATGACAAAAAAGACCACCACGCATATACCGAATAAAAGAAAATAGCCTGACATGCCTTCTCTATATAACATCAGGAAAAATGCCAGATAGACAAGAGCCGAACCTGTTTCCCGCTGCAAAAGGATACAAATCATCGGCAAGAAAATTAGAGCCAATACTGTAGCAAAATTTTTTGGTATAGACAATTTAAATCCATAAGAGCCCATAAATTTAGAGATTGCCAAAGCCGTTGCGAACTTGGCAAATTCAGCAGGTTGCAACCTAACTGGTCCTAAAACGAGCCATGAATGCGACCCTTTAATGTTAGGTGCTAAAAAGATGGTAACAATCAGCAAAAGAATTACAGCCGCATAAATAATATAAGCAAAAACATCATAAACATTACTATCCAGCATGAGTATCACAAAAATCAGGACAACCGACAATATCATCCAAATCAACTGTGAACCAGGACGACCCGTAGGATCGAACCAACTTACGCTATCAAATTCATAACTGGCACCACAAACGCTGAACCATCCCGCTATAACCAAAACGATGTATAACAGAACTGTAATCCAATCAACAGCTTTCCATATTTCTGTATTTCTATATGTCATCATCGCTATTTCGTTCAGGTAAAGATAAGACATTCGGAGAAACTACTGCATTCGACATTTCTTCTTCAAGATATTTGTCACTTTCAGGTATCTCGCCTTTCAGATATTTTTCCATCATCAACTTCCCTATTGGAACACCAAATTTCGCTCCAAAACCGCCATTTTCAACATAAACACAAATAGCAACCTTTGGATTATTATAGGGTGCAAAACCAATAAATGCCGAGTGATCTTTACCATGTGGGTTCTCGGCTGTACCTGTTTTACCACAAACTTCAATATCCGGCATTGCTGCTTCACGACATGTTCCGCCTAAAACAGCATGACGCATACCTTCGGCAACAATCTCATATTTGCCACGACTCACCATCGTATAACGCTTATTTGTATAAAGCGTATCCAATGGCGTATTCTGTATTTCTGTAACAACATGAGGTGTAATAAAATAGCCCCTATTAGCTATGGTTGCTGCCAAATTGCAAATTTGCAAAGGAGTGGCCAATATTTCACCCTGGCCAATTGCTACAGAGATAACAGTCGACGAGTTCCAACGACCTCTATAATATTTATCATAATATTTGCTGTTAGGTATAAAACCTCTTTTCTCTCCCGGCAAATCGATTCCCAATTTGTATCCATAACCCATCGACACCAAATAATTCTTCCATTTTTCGAAAGCTACCTGAACAGATGGGAAACGGCTACGAATATCCAACATATAATGCAACCCCCAACAGAAGAATGAATTGCAGGAAGTTGTCAATGCATATATAACATTCAAAGGAGAAGCATGACCATGACAGGCCGGCTTTCCTCCACGATAAGGATATCCATGATTACAAGTATAAAGCGTTTCTCTCGTAATAACGCCTTCCTGCAGGAATGTCAATGCCTGCGTAGGTTTAAATGTCGAACCCGGCGGATAATATCCCATAATCGCACGATTCAATAGAGGCTTGTCTGGGTTACGTTCCAATATCCGATGATTCTTTCCGCGCTGACGTCCTACAAGCAAACCCGGGTCGTAAGTTGGCGAAGAAACCATACAAAGGATCTCACCCGTTTCGGGTTCAATCATAACAATACTTCCACGTTTGTTGTGCATAAGTTTTTCGCCTAAAGCCTGCAAATCAATATCAATAGATAATTTCAGGTTCTTTCCGGAAACAGGCGCAACATCATGCTTTCCATCATCATAATGTCCCTTTATACGTCCGTGAGCATCGCGCAACAAAATCTCAACTCCTTTACTTCCACGCAAATCCTTTTCATGAGACGATTCCACTCCCGAACGACCGGAATAATCACCTTGTACATAATAACTATCCTTTTCGATATCGCCACGATTCACCTCACCAACATTTCCCAAAAGATGAGCTGCATAAGGATAAGAATATTCGCGTATGGTACGATTCTGTATATAAAAACCGGGGAACTTATACATTTTCTCCTGCAAAATACCATTTTCACGAATCGAAAGATGGTTCATAAATATCTGAGGAACATAAGCGGAATACCCAGGGTTCAATCGTGTATTCTTTATATCTTCTATTCGTTTGGCAAACTGTTCGCGCGTAATTCCTAATATATTACAAAAGTCAAGTGTATCGAAAGGCTGAACCTCATGCATAATAATCATTATATCATACGCAGGTTGATTAAAAACCAGTAGTTTCCCCGTGCGGTCATAAATAACACCTCTTGCCGGATACAACGTTTTTTTCAAAAAGGCATTACTATCCGCCCATGCTTTATAGTCGCTATTGACTATCTGCAGGAAAAACAGGCGTATCAAAAATATCAGGACGACAACGATTACGGCCCCATAAATAACAAAACGTCTGTTCTCAAGTAATGTATATTTTGAATTATTCTCCACTTTTCTGTTTTTCTATATTGAATGACTCAACGATACAAATAAGCAATGAAGTCATTAAAACACTGACTACAATACGAACCAGCAAGAACAATGGGTCAAAGAATGATAGAGATTCAATTAAGAAAAGAGCCACATGATGTATCACTACGAAGGTAAGCATATATCGGATGAAACCGCCATAGCCGAAGGTTGCGTACGAAGGGAACAGGCCTTCTACCAAATCTTTACCCATATAAAAACTAATCAGAGGCTGTCTGATTACTCCTGCCAACGTACAAGCTGCTGCATGCATACCCGGCGTATTCGAAAAGAGATCAATCACAAAGCCAATCAGAAAAGAAAAGATAACTACTTTGGCCTGCGATGTACCAATCGGCAATTTGATAATAAAATACAAATACAAGAATGGAGTAGCAATACGCAAAAAATGGATATTGTTCAGTATCAAAACTTGAATCAATACCAATATAACAAAATAAAAGACGGCTCTAATAATATTGTTAATCATTTTGCTCTGCCTCCTTCTCAGTACTCGTTTGTTCGGTCTGACGATAATTACTGATAATGCGCACATTTTTCAATGTCGCAAAATTTGTAGCCAGTTTGACATCCAAAGAATAGAAATTATTGTCCAGATTCTTTTCCTGATTTCCAATCCTTCCAACCACAATGCCAGGAGGGAATATGGCTGAATATCCACTAGTTACAATAACATCGCCTTTTTTAAAGACAGCATGGCGCGGCAGCTCTTCCAAACTACCATATTCAATATTACGTCCTTTCCAAGTCATCGATCCGAAATACTGACTGCGCTGAATCTTACAGCTCAATTTGAATTTCGGATTCAGCACGGAAAGGATCACAGAAAAGTGGTCGTTCACTGCCGACACGATTCCAACGACACCTTTATCCGACACCACGCCCATATCTTGGGCAATGCCGTCTTTGCGTCCCTTGTTGATCGTTATATAATTGGATACTTGTGAAACGCTGTTGTTAATCACCTCAGCTGTCACAAAATTATACGTAAACTGTTCTGTAGAATCAGGTGCATACCCGGCGAACTTTGCCGTATCAGCCTTCATCATATCTATCTGATCCTGAAGTGCAAGAAGCTTCATTTCCAACTGCCCGTTACGTTCGAGCAATTCTTTGTTCATGGCGCGCAGATTCAGATAGGAATTAACAGATGCAGAAATAGAAGAGACATAACCAGTAACTACATTAGCCGAACTGAACATAATGCTTCGTTGGTAAGAATTATTACGATAAATCATCACGAACGATACAATCTCCAGCACAAGAAAGATAAACCAATGCCTTTTACTTATTAAGAAATCTAACAGTTTCCGCATAATCAATAATTTGCCGGTTCTATGATAACCGGCACATTATTCATTTTATTACCTGATCAAGAAATTAAACTTATCAATATTTTTCAGAGCAATACCCGTACCGCGAGCCACTGCATGCAATGGATCATCAGCTACATGGAACTCAATGCCCATTTTTTCGCGCAACCGCTTATCAATGCCGCGCAACAAAGCGCCACCGCCAGCCAGATAAACGCCGTTCTTTACAATATCTGCATACAATTCAGGAGGTGTCTGTTCCAGAGCGCTCAATACAGCTGCTTCAATCTTCGAGATTGATTTATCCAAACAGTGTGCGATCTCCTGATAAGATACAGGCACTTTCATTGGCAAAGCTGTCATCTGATTCGGGCCACAAACTTCGAAATCTTCTGGAGCGTTGTCCAAAATACTCAAAGCCGATCCTACATTAATCTTGATGCGTTCAGCCATACGTTCGCTGACACGAATATTATGCTGACGACGCATATACTCAACGATATCATTCGTCAAGTCATCACCCGCCATCTTGATAGACTTGTTAGAAACAATACCACCCAAGGAGATAACAGCGATCTCGGTTGTTCCACCGCCGATATCAACAATCATGTTGCCTTCCGGTGCCAACACATCCATGCCGACACCAATAGCAGCAGCCATCGGTTCGAACACCATATATATTTCGCGTCCTCCGGCATGCTCTGCTGAATCGCGGACGGCACGAATCTCTACTTCGGTACTTCCCGACGGGATTCCGATAACCATACGCAGTGAAGGAGCGAACCAACGTTTTTTGCCGTTAGCCATCTTTATCAATCCGCGCATCATCTGTTCGGCTGCATAGAAATCAGCAATAACGCCTTCACGAAGCGGACGGATAGTACGAATATTCGGATTCGTCTTTTCGTACATTTCACGAGCTTGACGTCCAATTGCCAAAACCTTTTCCGAACGAGCGTCAAGGGCAATCACGGAGGGTTCATCTACGACAATCTTATCATTCCAGGTAATAATCGTATTGGCAGTGCCCAAATCCATTGCCAGTTCTTGTGTGAAAGAAAATAATCCCATTTGTAACTTGTAATAAAATTAATGTTTAAAATGACGGACACCCGTCTTTACCATGGCCAAACCATGTTCATTACAATACTCCACAGACAACTTATCATTGATTGAACCTGCAGGCTGAATAACAGCCGTAATGCCAGCTTTATCTGCAATCTCCACACAATCAGCAAACGGGAAGAATGCATCCGAAGCCATCACTGCACCATTCAAATCAAAACCGAAAGATTTAGCTTTTTCGATAGCTTGTTTCAAAGAATCGACACGCGAAGTCTGACCAATACCGCTTGCACAGAGTTGTTTGTTCTTTGCCAGCGTAATGGCATTCGATTTGCTATGCTTTACAATCTTGTTAGCAAAAAGCATATCTTCTATTTCAGGAGCCGTCGGTCTTTTTTCTGACATCGGTTCCAAATCTTCTTCACCCTGAATACTCAAATCTTTCTGTTGTACCAGAACACCGTTCAACGAAGAACGATACTGCAGAGAAGGTGTTTCGCACTCCTTGCGTACAAGGATGATACGGTTTTTCTTCTTCTCCAATATTTCCAAAGCTTCCGGATCATAAGCCGGAGCAATTATCACTTCAAAGAAAATCTTGTTGATTTCCTCAGCAACAGCTGCATTAATAGTTGCATTAGCAATGAGGATTCCACCAAATGCCGAAACCGGATCGCCTGCCAAGGCATCTTTCCATGCTTCAAGGATATTGGCACGCGAAGCAATACCGCAAGCATTGGTATGTTTCAAGATGGCAAATGTCAACTCGTCGAACTCATCAATCAGACTGACGGCTGCATCGATATCCTGCAAATTGTTGTAGGATATTTCCTTGCCATGCAATTGTTCAAACATATCGTTGAAGTTGCCGAAGAACTTCGCTGCCTGATGCGGATTCTCGCCATAACGCAGATGCATCGGTTCATCAACAGCAGCACGAAAATGCGACCATTGACTGTCGTCGAAATAATTGAAAATAGCTGTATCATAGCCAGATGATACGGCAAAAGCCTCTTTGGCAAACCATTTACGATCCTGAATAGTCGTTGCAGCTCCCTGCTTATCCAACAATTCCTTAAATGGCTTATATTGAGCTTTCGATGCAATGATGACAACATCATTGAAATTCTTTGCCGCAGCACGAATCAAAGAAATGCCGCCAATATCAATCTTTTCGATAATATCTTGTTCAGCAGCTCCCGAAGCCACTGTTTCTTCAAATGGATATAAATCGACAATCACCAAGTCAATCTCCGGAATCTCGTATTGAGCCAACTGGGCATTATCGCTTTCATTATCACGGCGAGAAAGGATTCCGCCGAACACTTTTGGATGAAGTGTCTTTACACGTCCACCCAATATAGAGGGATAACCTGTCAAATCTTCTACAGCATCACATGGAATACCTAAACTTTCTATAAATTTCTGTGTTCCACCCGTTGATACAAAACTGACACCTTCGCGGTGGAGTTTCATCAAAATCTCATCCAATCCATCTTTATGGTATACAGATACCAATGCATGCTTTATTCGTTTTGTTGCATCCATTTTTTTGACTTCCGTTTATTTTTATGTTTTAGAGCACAAAAGTAGAGAATTATTTTCAATCTATATAGAGTGTAGGGAAATTTATTTTCCAAAACATCAGCAAGAATCTTCTCCCAGACACATAATTCCACAAAAGATAGTCACCGAAGAGGCCTATTTGTCCGCCTATTTTTAAATACAACTAAAGCATCCTAAGAATATCAAAAATTCATGTTTATTTGTGGCAAAAGAGCCAGGTTAGTCAATATCCGAAGGTCGTTTCTATTCATTAATCACGTATTACGCTATAAATCTGTTATTTAATTCATCTAATTAGAGCCTCCATTTCATTCGGAAGAAAGTTCCATTTCATTCGAATGGAGTAAGGGTTTTATTCGAATGAAATGGTTCGCGCATTCGAATGAAATGGTGGACGAATTCGAATCATTTTTTACGCATATCAAAAATCTATATTTCTTGCCTCAAGATGTATTGTCTAGAATATATGCCAAACCAATCCAATCGAAACCGGATGAACTTTCGGACCCTTGTTATTCTCAAACAAACCCATCGGCGAATATTTGGCATAAAAGCCGAAATCGCCAATGCCCGCTTGCATCAAAAAGTCCATAGTCACAGGGCGAAGAGTCATGCCTCCATCCATCTTTTTCTTCTGCTGATTCCCCTCTAAATCGTTGTAAACAACTCTCGATGAAGAAGCGGTCTTGATCACACCTTCTACTCCACCGTTGATAAATATCCGCGATCCGTGAATTGACGACGATTGCCATTCCAACAACAGCGGAATAACGAAGCTGGTAATATTCAGTTTGCTCTTTTTATAGGTGATACCTTCTGGTGCAGAGACAAGTACGGTCGAACCATCCACTTCCTGAAAATGCTTGTTCATATCCAGGCGATACCGGCTCCAACGAAATCCAAAACCGGATATCACGGCCCAATGATACTTTGAGAAGGTCCAACTATGCTCCATAAAATTAAGATTGTATTCCAATGAATTGCCGCTTTTCAGAGAAACGCCGTCAACATCATTGATACCGTTCGAACCCATAAAATTGGCAAAGCCCATTCCAAAGCCGCCCCAATGCGGATCGAACCCGCAATCGCGATTCGTAATCTTCCGAATCAATGATTTAACATACCGCCTGCTTTCATAACTTTGTCCATTCCGATAGCGTCCTTCGAACATCAGCACTTTCGGTACACATTCGCCATCGCTGCCACGAGAACAGAGCTTGACATTCACCAGTCCGTCGTGTTCCATGAAAAGCATACTCATATTGCCAACGTTGATTATAGTATCACCCGGTGCCAATTCATCATCCAAAGATAACGGGGTCTGATCTTCATCCTCACTTGCATCCCGATAATGACTCTCATATATCAGTTCTTTACCGTTATTATCGGCGTCCTTGTAAACCTTAACCTTTGTCCGGCCATCATTATCGGTCATTTCTATACTCTTGCCTTTCAATATAATAGTTGTATCATTAGGTACCGGTGCTGTGGCAGCTGCCATAAAATGGATGGTTGCAACACAAGCTATCAGTAAAATCATTTTTTTCATCTTCATTTCTCCTTTCTTCAGTCTAAAAATCTTTTCGTGTAAACAACAATGTTATCAAATCGTCGCTATCCAATTCGCCTTCGATATAAACAAGTGTAATCACTTGTTTGGTATTCACCTTAAAAAGGACGAAACGATTGATATCTTTTTCTCTCCCAGGCATCTGATAATAAGCCGAGACAACACCGCCATCATCAGTAATCTCTTTGATTTTTCTTGCGCCGTTCTGGTCTGCCTTCAAACATTGGCGTGTGAAGCGCAAGGCTTCAGGATCATTTTTAATGACAATACTTTTATAAAGTGTCATACCATAAGTTTCCAACATTTCTTTCGAGAGTTCGACCATGGTTACATTCTTCTTCTTTCCGTAGCGGATAAAGACATCCTGTATCTTCAAATCCCGCTGCGTCTCAGCGGCATAAAGTTCTTCGGGAAGCGCCAGGCAAAGCGCCAGGAGCAACCACAATGCACATCTTATATGTTTCATCTTATTCATTTGTTTCGTTATCGTTAAACATTGAACCTAAATCCTTCAACTGATCGTCGACGACATGGCGCTCGCGGTCATTGACATCAGCTTTTGGAAAATACTCATCAACGGGCGTCGCTACTTCGTGCAAAGCTTCAGCAGCCATAGCGCGTACGGTATGAATATCCGTATAACAACGACCATTAATCACCACATAATTATCTGAGCAGTAGCAAGGATCTGTCGGAAACAACACGTGGTTTAAAGTCAGAAGCAACAATACGGCTGCAGCAGCGCCCGAAGCAATATACAACCATCTTCTCTTCGTCTGCCAAAGCTTGTTCGTATGCTTGGCTTCGTTCGCCTGCAGTTTCAGAGGATGTGCTTTCTGAATTTCCTCATCGAAGTAAGCGAACAGCGGCTTATACGAACGCAATCTGTCCGGGACGGATTCTGAAGCGAAGAAAGCGCGCAGCTGTCGTTCCTCATCAGCTGTTGTTTCACCTTCAAAATACCGTTCAATCAGTTTGTCTATATCATCTGTTTTCATCTTCATTGTTTGTTTAGTTGTATAAACTGTTCGCGAATTCTTTTCCTTGCTCTCGACAGATTCACGCGAACTGCTTCAACCTGCGTTCCTGTAATATCTGCTATTTCCTGAAGTTCATAGCCTTCGATGTCTTTCATTCGGATGATTGTCTGTTGCAACGAAGGCAGTTTGTTAATCAAACTCCGTACGCAAGCTACTGCATCCTTCTCCTCCAACTGTTCATCCGGTGAGCGATCGCCTGAACCAAGCGACAGATCGTCAAGCGGAGGACCTTCAGGATGTTTTGCTCTCAGATGATCGATCGACAGGTTCTTCACCATCTGGGTAGCAAAAGCTTCCACGCTCGCATAACGGTCAAGTTCACCACGCATAAGCCATAGCTTCAGAAGAGATTCCTGCACGATATCCTCGGCATCAACTCCATCCTCCGTTATCCTTCGCGAAATACTCACCAGCTTTTCACGAAGAGGTAGCACCGTTATTTTAAACGTCTCTAGTTCCATTTTCATCAATATGACGACAAAGGAAAGAAAACATAACATGGTAATGACGTTTTTTTGCAAAAGAATTTATTTTAGCAGTACAAAGAACAATTTTAGCTCCTATTTATTGGACTATCTAAACAGAATTTTGACGTAACTTTGCAAGCAGAATAATGATTATATATAATGAGAACTAACTCTAAACGTTTCCTGCTTATCTTGCTTGGGATGCTAAGTGCATTCGGACCATTCATAACCGACATGTATCTTCCTACACTTCCGTCAATGACGAAATATTTCAACACTTCCACAGCCGCAGTGCAATTGGGTTTGACAACCAGCATGATCGGTCTGGCTGCAGGACAAATGTTCTTCGGTCCGCTCAGCGACAGATACGGCCGACGATTGCCTTTGCTCATCTCGATGTGGCTCTTTATCATAGCTACTATTGGCTGTATTTTTACACATGATATCAACCAGTTTCTCGTTTGGCGCTTTGTTCAGGGCATTGCCGGTTCGGGCGGAATCGTTATCTCCCGCTCTATTGCCACCGACAAATATGCAGGACATGAGTTGGTGAAAATGCTGGCCATCATTGGTGCAATCAACGGAATTGCACCGGTTACAGCGCCAGTCATCGGCGGCGCACTGACCGATTCAATTGGTTGGAAAGGCATCTTTACCGTCCTATTCATCATCGGATGTATCTTGATCATAGGTTGTTATCATCTGAACGAATCATTACCTTCCGACAGGCGCAATGCCGAAAAGTGGAGCAATCTGTTCCGCTCGTTTGCAACAGTTCTGAAGAACAAACAATATATCGGCTATGTGCTCCAACTGGGTTTTGCTCAAGGCATTTTATTTTCTAACATTTCTTCATCACCCTTTATCATGCAGCAGCATTACGGATTCTCGGCATTCATGTTCAGCCTTTTCTTTGGTATCAATTCTATTGCTATCGGAGCATCGGCAGCACTGTCTGTGAAATTCCGCAAAGCCGAAACGGCTACATATGTTGGATGTTTGGGAATGATGATAACGTCGATAGCCGAACTGATAGCGCTCTCCTGCAATTGCGACTTCTGGATTTATGAAAGTCTGATAATCATACTGCTGTTTGCCATGGGTATGACTTTTACCACATCAACAACGCTGGCTATGAATGCGGAACGAAAAAATGCCGGCGTCGCTTCAGCACTGTTGGGAACCATATGCTTTGCTTTTGGAGGCATTGTATCACCACTCGTTAGTATTGGAAACATTATGACTACAACGGGAATAATATTTGTAGTATCGGCAATGTGTTCATTGATCAGTGTCAGATTTCTCACACAGAAAACAAACTAAAAAGAGTAGAGACGCAGGCATTGCGTCTCTACTCTCTACAAAATTATACATTCAATCAACATTCAAAACCTACATCACATCTGATGCACAGATTATTTTTCAGTATCAAAATCATTTAACAGCATCGAAGGCTTGTTGGAGATCATCGATGATATCATCAATATGCTCAGTCCCAATGCTTAGGCGAATCGTGTTCTGGTGAATTCCCTGGCTTTCCAGTTCTTCATTGGTCAGTTGAGAGTGTGTGGTCGAAGCCGGATGGATAACCAGACTTTTTACATCAGCCACATTGGCAAGCAATGAGAATATCTTCAGATGATCAATCCAATCTTGAGCCTTCTGGGCATCGCCCTTTATATCAAAAGTGAAAATGCTGCCTCCACCATTAGGGAAATAACGTTTATAGAGTTCATGGTTAGGATGGTTAGGCAAAGCCGGATGATGAACAGCCTCGACTTGCGGATTCTTGCTCAGATAATCAACAACTTTCAATGCATTCGATACGTGGCGCTCAACGCGTAAGGACAACGTTTCGAGTCCTTGCAAAAGAATAAAAGCATTAAATGGCGAGATGGTTGCACCGGTGTCGCGAAGGATAATGGCACGAATTCGAGTCACATAAGCTGCTGCACCGACTGCATCGGCAAATACAATGCCATGATAACTGGGATCGGGTTCGGTGAGTTGCGGAAATTTACCGCTCTTCTTCCAATCGAATTTTCCACCATCGACAATAACGCCGCCCAATGAACTGCCATGACCGCCAATAAACTTCGTTGCCGAATGGACCACGATATCTGCTCCGTGTTCGATAGGACGAATCAAATAAGGTGTACCAAATGTATTATCGATAATCAAAGGAATATTATGGCGATGAGCAATAGCTGCTGTCGCTTCAATATCGGTAATGTTTGAGTTTGGATTGCCCAAGGTTTCGATGAAAATAAGCTTCGTATTCGGACGAATAGCTTTCTCGAAAGCATCTATATCATCCGGATCAACGAAAGTCGACTCAACACCGAAGTTGCGTAGTGTATGATTCAACAGATTGAATGAACCGCCATAGATGGTTTTCGAAGCTACAACATGATCACCGGCACGCGTAATGTTCTGAATAGCATACGTTACGGCTGCAGCTCCAGAAGCGACGGCCAAACCGGCTACACCGCCTTCGAGTGCTGCCACGCGTTCTTCAAACACACCTTGCGTGGAATTGGTCAACCGACCGTAAATATTGCCTGCATCACGCAAACCAAAACGGTCAGCTGCATGCTTCGAATTGTGAAATACATAAGAAGTGGTCTGATAAATCGGCACGGCACGTGAATCGGTTGCCGGATCTGCTTGTTCCTGTCCAACATGCAGTTGGAGCGTCTCAAAATGTAATTTCTTTGTTGCCATAATCGTTCTATTTTTAAATTGTTTATAATTTCTGTTCTTTCTATTTTTCTGTTCTCATTGAACGATGCAAAGTTGCAACTGTTGGAAATATTTTCCAAGAGAATATCATAACTAAGAAAATATAACTAAATTTGCAGAATAGTAAAGAACAAACACGTGTTTTAGAAGACCCCCATCGCCTTCTGTCAGAATAATATTCTTTGTAACATGAGCAACTCAAACAAGAACATGGAAGAACTGGATGCAACAGATATCCAAATTCTTCGCGTAATGCAAACCGACTGTCGTCTGACAACCAAAGAACTGGCTGCCAAGATTCATCTTTCAACAACGCCTACCTTCGAGCGCCTTCGTCGCCTTGAACGCGAAGGCTATATACATAAATATGTAGCCATTCTGGACCCGGACAAACTCGACCGCGGTTTCGTTGTCTACTGCAACATCACCATGAAGCAGATCAACAAACAAATCGCAGACGAGTTCACTTCGACAGTGCAAAATTGGAATGAAGTAACGGAATGTTACAATGTAAGCGGCGATTGCGACTACATGCTGAAAATACACGTTTCCAGCATGAAACATTATCAGGAATTCGTAATCAATCAACTCGGAACGCTGGATACGATCAGCCATATACGCAGTGTCTTCGTAATGGATACGTTAAAACTTTGCTACAGCATTCCGCTGTAAAACAAAACAACCGTACACAAAAAGCCGAACAAAAAAGATTATTCAAAAATGATACGGAAACGCGTCAACCCGTCGTCGTAAGTGCGGAGTGAGAAGGTACAGTTATGTTTCAGCAGCACCTCACGGATAAAAATAAGACCCAATCCCTGGCCGTTAGGTTTTGTAGAGAAGAAAGGACTGAACAGTTTGGCCTCAACCTCTTTACTGATTGCTTTGCCCGTATCGCCAATCTCGAGACACGAAGGGTTGCAGTTAGTGCGAATAAAGATTTTGCCGTCATGCTCAATAGCTTCAGCTGCATTCTTGATGATATTGACAAGCACCTGTTCGAACAGCGTACTGTCGATCTTCACGATGGGTGATTCCTCGCTCAACTCCATCACAATATCGATATTCCGATTCAGACAAACCGTTTCCATAAACCGCTTGCAAGCCGACACGACATCGTTCAGCGGCAGCACGCGCAACTGTGGTTCAGGAATGCGCACCACATCGGCGAAGTTCGTGATGAAACGGCTCATACTGTAGCATCGATCGGATGACACACGCAATACTTCACGCACATCGTCCATATCTTTCATCCCATCGAACGCACTTTGCAGCGTGTCCAAAGTTGAAGAAATACCAGCCGTCGTATTGTTTACCTCGTGAGCAATCATCCGGATTACTTTCTCGTAAGCCTTCTTCTCGGCTTTGAACACTTCCTGCGTCAAAGTTTCCATCAGATAGAACGAATGCTGGAAACCTCGGTCAATGAAAGACGAATGCGTACATTTATATATATTCGAACCATCCAGCCTGACCGTTTGCGAATTGTAAAGAACAATGTCGCTCAGAGCTGAAGACAGCGGCGAATCGATTTGCATCAACGACTGTCCGACAATTGCCGAAGCAGACGAAACGCCCAGCATCTTGATAGCCGCCGGATTAACTGAATACACCCGTCTGTCAAGATCCAAAATGATTACACCCATCGGTGACGCATTGATCAGCAAATCGAGCAGGTGATTCTGCTCACGCAAATGCAATCGTTCTTCTTTCAATTGTTCCATCATCTTGTTAAAGATATCTACAATATGATCGGCATCCGGTTGCTTGACATAGCGCAACCGCGAACTGAAATCCTGCTCGCGCAACAACTCCATACCATTGCCGATAATATGCAGCGGTTTAATGATGCGCCGATAAAAGATAAACAGATAGAGAGCTGTAAGTAACACAAAACCCTCAACGATAAAGAAAAGGCGGATAGATGATTTATAAAAGACAAAGTAAGAAAGTATTGACAAAGCTACCAGCAGTATCACACTCAATATCCAAAACCAACTTCTTACTTTCATCTGTATTACGTATTATTGATTATCGGAAGGAATATCATATTTGCCCAGACGACGATACAAAGCAGCGCGACTTATGCCTAAAGCAGTAGCCACATGCGACATGTTGCCGTCGTTGTCTTTTATTGCCTGCAGAATTGTTTGCTTCTCCATCTCGTCAAGCGTCAAGCCGCTAAAAGAGGATTTTTGTGCTTTCTCCGGTGATGATACATGGTTCTGCATCTCAAAATCGGATGCTTCAAGCAGCGATTTGCCGGAGACCAGAATAGTACGCTCCACCAAATTTTTCAATTCACGCACATTGCCGGGATAAGGTAAGCGTTGAAGCAATTTAAGCGCATCGGGAGAGAACTTTACCTCGGACAGACCGTTTGCCTGACACTGCTTATCAGCGAAATAACGTGCCAGCAGTGGAATATCTTCCTTGCGTTCGCGTAGTGCAGGCAGATGAATCGTAATCAGATTAATGCGGTAATAAAGGTCCTCACGAAAAGTCTTATCGGCTACCATCCGATGCAAATCGGCGTTTGTGGCACTGACCACACGTACATCAACCTTACGCGGACGACTGTCACCCAGCACTTCAAACGTTTGATCCTGTAACACGCGGAGCAACTTCACCTGACACGACAGTTCCAGATCGCCAATCTCATCGAGAAATATTGTTCCCTTGTCGGCCATCTCAAAACGCCCCACACGATCGGTATAGGCATCCGTAAAAGCACCCTTCTTATGACCGAACATCTCACTTTCGAAAAGGCTTTGCGACAATCCGCCAAGATTCACCTTTACAAACGGACCACCGGACTTTGCACTGTTGGCATGAATCGCCTCAGCAATGAGTTCCTTACCCGTTCCACTCTCTCCGGTAATCAATACCGAAGCGTTGGTAGACGCAATACGCGACACCGTTCCGAGAATCTCCATCAAAGGTGCACTCTGCCCGATAATATGCTCACAATGAAACTTATCGTCGGCTTCACTCCTATTAAGTGGAGAATTCTGACTTTCCTTCTGCTCCTTCAAAGCCAGCGCAGTACGTATGGAATTAAGTAGAACAAGATTGTTCCATGGCTTCGTGATGAAATCGAAAGCACCGGCCTGCATTCCTTGTACCGCCAGAGAAATAGAACCCCATGCCGTAATCAAAATAACCGGCACTTCAGGGCGGAAAATCTTTACCTGCTTCAGCAAGTGAATACCCTCCTCGCCTGTGGTCGTCAGCGTGAAGTTCATATCCATCAGAATCAGTTGCGGAGCTGTTGCTCTTACAATCGACAAAGCCTCCTCTGGCGAAGGAACGGCCTCCACCTCGAATCCGGCGCGCTTCAATAAGAACGAAAGCGACGAACGGACAGCTGCATCATCATCAACTATTAATATCATTGGATTCATATTATTTGCAAATGTACTATTTTCTGACAATTTCTTCAAACTCTGCGTCCAACGTTTGATTATGTTCGAAATCGTAAAGCGTCACGCTACGGATATTATAGAAGTAAGTCCAATAGTAATAAAGTTCTTCAATGTGTTTCTGACGAGCATCATCCTTGGACTGCTGAGCATCGTTGAGATCGAGAATATTAATCTTGCCGATCATAAAAGTTTCAATGGACGACTTGTAACGTTTTTGAGCAATCTGATCAGCTTCCTCGGCAATCTGCAGTTGAGCTGCCTGATTATTGAAGTTCTCAACCAGCAAAAAAATATCCTGATCAAAGTTTAACTGTTCCTGCTTGATCTTCGAGAGCACTACATCACGATTTGACTCTGCCACCTTCACCTTGCCTTTGCGCTTTCCCCAGTCGAGCAGCGGAATCGAAACGCCTATCTCAACAATATTGTTATCCCTCAGATTGTGGTATGCAGTTTTAAATGTCTGATCCTTGCCCGAATAGCCAAACGAAGCATACAGATTAATCGACCTGCGGTTGCCTTTTGCCGTAGCCACACTATAATCGGCCTCCAGTTGCCGACGGAGAATATTCTTGGCAAAAGAGTTGTTTTCTTCAGCATATTCCAGCACGGTAGGATAACTCATTCTTAAGTTGGGCGCCGACTCAGGCACAACAGGCTTCAAAATAACCTGCTCGTTCAAACCTAAAAAAGCACGCAACTGAAACATGTTTGCATTGAGGTTCGACTGCGCTTCAGTCACCTTCCCTTTGGCTTGCAGGGCAGAAAGTTTCAATTGCATCAGTTCATTCTCCGAAATCTGTCCGATCTTACGCTTCGCCTCCGCGATCTCATACAGCTTGTTGGCATTCAGAAGATTTTGATTGGCTGTAGCCAGTTTTGACTGTGCCAGCAACAGATTGAAGAAATATTTGATTGTGGTTATTGTCACACCTTCAACACTTTCTATATATGCCGACTTGGCTTCCTGATAACGCACCGGCTCAATACGACGCTTCCACTTCTGATCATTTACACCAAAAATAGGCTGTGTAAATGTGATTCCTAGTGGAATACTCATAAATGCGTTATAAGCATTATGTCCCAATTGGCGGTTAAAATCCAACGTACTATTTAATGAAACTTTTCCGCCCGTCAACGGTACATTTTGATCAATCGAAAAACCACCTTTCATTTCTAATGAATTATCACGTAAATAAGTATATGTTCCATCGGAATTCATATAACGGGTATATTGTTTGCTATAAGAAGGTAGTGTACCTGTAAAATTTATTTCCGGCAACTGATCGGCTTGATGTGTACGATATTGCCAATAGGCCGTTTTTAATTCATTGAGCGCAACAGCAGCATCAACCGATTGTGATTGAGCGAAACTGATAGCCTCCTTCAGAGTCAATTTTGTAGTATCCGATTGTGAAGCATCTATTTCAAATACAATACACGACAAAATAACAATAGCTATATAAACCTTTTTCATATTCATATCCATTTTTACTCCTATCTATAGCAAAAGTTATGCCAAACACATATATATCTGATTATCTGCAAAGTAGTATTTATAGAAGTGTCCGAAAATGAACACTGTGTCCGTTTTCGATACAGTTGCAAGAATTAACGCCTAACAAATAAATCCTATTTTAGCCTATTCTATCTTTTCTTTTCGTCCTCTCTTTTCCATCAATTTAAACACAAATGCTTCACAATAGATAAAAAGTTCGTTTTTACCCCGTAATTTATAATAAAAAGAGTTCATTTAATTGTTTTATTAATTTCTTATATTTATATTTGCACCAATTACAATTAACTAAATAAAATACAACTATGGCAAGAACAGTAAATTTTAGTAGAAGAGCTGGCAAAATCAAGAGTGCAATTGATGAATTAGTCACAGAAATGACTCATGCAAGACCTATCGTTATTCCTACAAAAGATAAAGTTAAGCTATCTGAGATTAATTTTGATACGCTTGAACTGAAGGCACTCATGAAGATTCAAGCACATTTGAGTCGTGTCATCTATGAGAAGAGCAAAGCTAAGAAATAGTTTTTCTGATAACTAACAACAAGCCCGACCCCGCATCACTGCGAAGTCGGGTTTTTTACTAACATATGTAATGTGTAAAAAAAGTATTTCTTATTCGTAATGCAAGGCATCGGCAGGCGCCATCTTCGAGGCCTTATTTGCCGGAATTGCTATCGCCAACAGGATAGACACCGACAATATGAGCCATGTGATAGCATTAGTAATCAGAAAGCGCAGACCTGTGCGGTCAGTCAGGTAGACCACCATATCGTTATCTTGCTTGCCCAGCGTATCAATCATTCCGGCATGGACGAACTGGAACTCGATGAACATCGCCGGCAAAACGACCAGAGACAGCAACGCCAGTCCTTCCATAAACAGCAGTGTCCGGATGCCGGTATGCGTTGAACCCATCGCCATCCGCAAACCTATTTCTTCTCGACGAACACGGATGCGGTACCAGAACGTGCCCATCACACAAAGCATGATGTTCACCAGGAAGAACAGCATCATCGCCGTAAGGATATTTAATACGTTATCCATACCAAACTGCTTGTCGGTTTCGGCAGCCAGCTGCTTGTACGACTTGATGCTCACCAGATAGTAGTTGCCAATGCGCAGCTCTTTCTCCATGGCCGGCTTGAACGACTGGAAGAACTGTTTGTCGGAGATGGAGGCGTTGCTGCGGACGGCGATCTCGCCATCTGGCAAATGCTGTGCAGAGTAGAACACACCCTGAGGCCGCAAATAACCAAAACGCTTGACATCGCCTACCACACCTTTCACTATATATTTGTCAAGTTCATCCGGTGAGCCATTTCCAAAGCCCAGATGCATGCCGACGGCACTTTTTCCCGGCGAAAGCGCCATCTCGTTGAGGCGGCTGAGCACGATGGCTTTCGGGTCGGCCCAATCGAAATCCTTGGCAGTCACCTGCCGCCCGTCAGGATAAGTGATGCGAAACACCTTGAAGTAGTCGGTGCGCGGATCGAAGACCAGGTTCATGCCACTTGCGTTACGCGACGTATCGCGAGTACTCGTCACACCCATGCCGCAGTAGCCTCCGCCACCCGGACTGGAACAAGTGGTAATCAGAGCCATCGACTCCACTCCCTTAAAATTGCGGATGCGGTCGAGAACACGGTCAAAGTTGGCTTCCTTGGCAACCGAATCACTTTCAGCAGCAATGTATTCGGCATGAGTAGAGGGCAGTTCGGCCATCGTGACGCACCATGTATGATTGATGTCGCGGCACGAAGGAAGTGCGCGATTGTATTCCAGCACAAAGAAAAAATCCACAATATACCACAGCAGGCAGAACACCAGCAGCAGTTCCACAAACAGCCATCCGTTGGACCGGCGTTTGTTCCATATCTGAGTAAATATCATCTTTATCATTATTCAAATCCTCCTCTATTTTACGTTTATTGAATCGACAATCGGACGATGAGCCGCGCGCCATGCAGGAATCATCGCCGACAGCAGGTTCAAGATGAAGCACACCAGCAAGGCCATTCCCAGCACCGACCAGTTTATCAGCATCGACGGTGTGAAGACTACTTCTTCATTGCCTGGCAATGCAGTTACAAATGAACTTCCGAGACTGATAATCCAGTTGCGCGACAGGTAGATCAGCAGATACGACAGCAGCAGGCCGAACACACCGCCCAGCAACGTGAAGAGCAAGTTCTCCGTAAAGATCTGCCGCATCAGATTGCCTCTTGGAGCACCGAATGCGCGACGCACACCCATCTCCGCCAGACGCCGTTCCATGCGCGAATCGGTCATGCCCGAAAGACTCACCGACGGCACCATCAGGAAGATCAGCAGTATAAGCGAGAACCTGATTGCCAGCTTTCCGAAGTCGGGAGCTTCGTTGCTCCAGTAGCGGAAGGTGGACTGCCAGAAATAATCGGGCTGCCCGAGCACGGTGAAAGTCCAGTCCTTCAGCGTCTGGCCGTAGCGTTTCACGTTGGCCTCGCATGCTGCCTTGACGGCTTTCATATCGGCGCCGGGTGCAACGAGCAGATAAGTATCCATAAGTCCCAGTACGCCATCTGGATTCCATTCGTCTATCTGCTGATTCTTATAGCTTTCGCACGCCGTATAGGGAATCCACATCTCGGCAAACGTAATGCCGGTGACGGCCGAAGCATTCTTCACGACGCCGCATACGCGGTACTGCTTGAAGTCTTTCGATACGAAGCGTCCCACGACATCTTCCGTGCCGAACAACCGGCGCGCCAGGTTTTCGGAGATGACGGCGGTGCTTACGCCCGACTGGAAATCAGCAGCGCTGAAAGGTTTTCCCTTGAGGAAGTCGAACCTGAAGACGCGCCAGAAGTCAGTGTTCACGAACTTCGCCGTGATGGGCAACTGCTCATTGCTTCCGGCCATTTGTATCAGACCGGCTTCAGCAGATTCGTTGTAAATCAATGCCATCGCTTCGATGCCTTTGACGGGGGCGAAGCAGGTGTTGATGGTCTTTTCGGACAACTTGGACGAAGAGTTGTCACTGCCGCCTTTCTTTGAGATCTTTCCGCTCTTGACCACCAGCGTACGACTGCGGTTGGTTTCGGGATAGACGTTGGCTATCCTTACGTAATAGACTATGCTGAGCACCATCACCATCGAAACCGACAGTCCCGTCCCGACAATATATATCAGACTAAAAAGCTTCTCTTGCCTGATCAGGTTCCACGCCTGTTTGAAATATATTCTATACATTATATATATGTGTTTACAAATACCATTAATATTCACTTCATGCACAATCGAAAATCCATCACCAAGCATAAGGCGTTGACCTCAGCCTAGCGTAAGCGCTATGCTTAGCTTGACATAGGCACTATGCGTAACCTGACGTAGGCAATATGCGTAGGCGAACATCAACTTCAGGTATCTTATTCCACCTGTCGTCCATCGAAGAAGCGAACGACGCGGCTGGTCTGCTGTGCCTGCGCCTCGTTATGTGTAACCATCACGATGGTGCGGCCGTCTTCCTTGTTCAGTTTATGAAGGATCTCCATTACTTCGGCACCCATCTTACTGTCCAAATTACCGGTAGGCTCATCAGCGAGTATGATATCAGGATTGCCTACAATAGCACGGGCGATAGCCACGCGCTGGCACTGACCACCGGAGAGCTGCGTCGGGAAATGGCGCATGCGGTGCGAAAGGCCCACCTTTTCGAGTACAGCCTCAGCAGCGGCGCGGCGTTCCTTGGCGCTCACCTTGCGGTAGAGCAGCGGAAGCTCCACATTGTCGATCACGTTGAGCGAGTTGATCAGATGGAACGACTGGAAGACGAAACCCAGCTTCTGATTACGGAACATGGCCATCTGCTTGTCGGTCATATTCGAGGTGTTGGTACCTTCGATCTCGACCGTTCCTGTTGTCGGTACATCGAGCAAGCCCATGATGTTCAGCAACGTTGACTTTCCGCAGCCTGAAGGACCCATGATACTCAGAAACTCTCCCTTGTTCACCGTCAGGTTCACGTTTTCCAATGCTACCGTTTCGATCTCTTTCGTCCGGTAAATCTTCTCCAAATTCTTTAATGTAATCATAATGTTTATCTTTTTAATTGTTTATAATCCTGTTAATTCATCATTCCTCATGCAGCACATCGGCAGGATGCAGATGCATCGCACGCCATGCCGGGAAACTGATACCGACGAAAATCATCGCCGCCTCAAGCACTACCGTAGCCACGAAGCCGAACACAATCCTCGGCGCGACCTCCAGCGGCAACGGCGCATGCGTAAGCACATCCAGTCGCACCATGTTAAGCAGCACAATCATTGCCAATACTACAGAAGTCAGCAACAGCGCCATTCCTTCACCTATCAGCTGACTGAAAACCGATTTGCGCGAAGCTCCCATCGCCATCCGCAGTCCGATCTCAGCATGGCGTTGCTGCGTGCGGAACCAGAACGTTCCCACAACGCCCAACAGCACATTGAGTAAGAAAAATACAATGACCGCAATATACATCTTCATATCGTTGATATAATGGCGAATCTGATCGGTGCGGTAGAACGACATCGGAATCACGTCCTTCAGATAGACATTGCCCACACGCAACTGTGTGGTCATCGCCTTCCGGAAATCATCGGCGAAATGACTGTTGTCGGCCGACGGCTTCACACGGATGAAGATCGGCAGATACTCGGCCGCACTGGCCGAAGCTGTCACAAGTTCATTATGCGTCACCGGCTTGTAGTAAGCATAGTCATACTTGTTGAACTCGTTGTAGCGCTGCGGCTCACAGACGGCTCCGATAACATAGCTTGTACTGTCCTGATTGCCCTGGTCGGTGATGCAGATCTGCTTGTTGCGGGCATTGCGGGCGGAACCGTAGAAGTCCTTCGCCACCGTAGCCGTAACAACCACCTTACCATCATTCAACGTCTTCTCCAGCAACGAAGGACTTCCGCCGTCGGCCTCTTTCACCCGGAACACACGAAAATAGGCAGGGTCGACAAAGCGGACGTAACCTTGGCGCACCATCGTATCGCCCTTGAACGTCGCATACTGATTGCACCACATATAATGGAAATGCGTCATGGTCGTAAAACACACATCGCTCACCATCGGGTTCTGCTTCAGGCGGTCGTAAACCGCAAGTATGTCGGCACCGCCTTGCGAAGCGTGAACCGTCGTCGTATCATAATCGGCACTCGTCTCCGGGACCGACGACATCTGCACATAGTACACATGCGAGATATCGAAGCCCACAGGCTGCTTGTACTGCTGATAGTTCACATAAAGCGCATCCGCCGCATACCATAGGAAGACGGACACTACGAACAGTTCCAACCAAATAAACAGGTTGCTCTTGCGCTCATTCCAGAGCTGTTTGAATATCATCTTTATCATAACTTTTCAACTGTTTAATGAGTCTGTAATTTGTAATCTAGAAACACGCCATGCCGGAATGCCCGCACTCAGCAGGTTCAGCACCAGGCACAGCAGGAACGCAGCCGCGAACACCTCCCAGCTGAACATTCCGATGGAGAGACCGGTCTCTCCGCTTACCAGCAGCCAGTCTTTCAGGATCAGCATTCCTGCATACGACAATATCAATCCGATAAGTCCGCCAATGAAAGTGAATAGCAGATTCTCCACCATCACCTGCCAGAGAATATTACCTTCAGTAGCTCCGAAAGCGCGCCTTACTCCCAGTTCGGGCATGCGACGACGCATCCTCGAAAGCGTGATGCCAGACAGATTGAGCGCCGGCACCAACAGCAGAATAGCAATGATGATGCCAGAGCGAATGTACATGCTCGATTCATGCGACTCAAACTCGCTGCCGCCACCCAACCATTCCTGCACTTGCGTACGGGGCTGCACATTGAGGTCAGCCTTATAATCTTTCAGGTGCGAATTGAATCCTGCCAGTAAATGGAGCATTTCTTTCCGCATATCATCCCGCGTATAACCCTTCTTGAGCAGTGCGCAGCAGGCATAATCACCGTTGATACCCTCCTGTCCGGAAGCCTCCGAGTCGTAACCCGCATTAATCGAATAGGGCACCCACACTTCTGCCCATGCCTTGCTGGCAAAACGGGACACATCCTTCACAACGCCAGCCACGCGGAAGTCGGTGAAGTCGAACTTCATTTGCTTACCCAAAGCCTTGGTCGTACCGAACAGTCTGAGCGCCACCGTCTCATTGATGACAGCACTTCGTATGCCGCTCTTGAAATCGGCTTCGCTGAACGGCTGTCCGTCGATAAAGTCAAAGCTGTAGAGTTTCCAGAACGTCGCGTCGGTAAGCGTTACCGATGCCGAATAACTACTGAGGCCGTCCATCGTCGAGACAATCGTCTTGCTGCGACTGTCATGAATGATGGCAGTAACCAGCTCTGCCGATTTCAGGGACAGAACACACTCTTTCATCAGCGGATAGCCCAGAGCGCTGAAACTCATGCGCCTGCCGTCGTCCTTTCCCATTGACATGGCTGTCGAGATGTAACATGTGCGGCTGCGGTTCGTCTCCGGACGGAAGTCGGCAGTGTTCATCACATAGAGGATGACGAGGACCATAATCATGCAGATGGCCAGTGCAGTTCCCAGGATGGAGATAATACTGAGAAGCTTGTTCTCACGCAGAAGCCTGATGGCTTGTTTGATGTAATGCTTGATCATATTTATCTATATTTATATTATTCATAATGCAACGCTTCCGCCGGAGTCAATTTCACCGACTTGCGCATCGGAAGCCAGATACCGATACATATCATTGCGCCCATCAGCAGATAAGTGATACCAAAGGTGACGGCGAATCGCATCAGGCTGTAAGGCATCCTGTAAGTGTCTATCAGATCAGCTTTCCACAGGTTAAGCGCCAGGATAACAATCAGCGGCAATGTGATAACCAGCAGCGACAGCCCTTCAACGAACATATAGCGTTTCAACGTAATGCGGCTCGCTCCCATCGCCATCCGCAGTCCGACCTCGCCACGACGATTCTGCATCCTGAGCCAAAAGGTACCGATGATACCAAAGAAAACATTCACCAGCATGAAGACCATAAGCGCAATCTTGTTCTCTGCCTCATTCATCTTATACTGCAATTGCATGCTGCGAGAGTCGGCAATCGAACGGACACCCGACACATACAGATTATGTACGATCAGCTGGTCGCCCATTTCTTCGAGGAAATGATCCATATCATCGTCGGTATAGGCTTTCTTCATCCTTACGCACAACTCGGCTCGTTGAGCACTATAATCGTTCACAGTCTCCGCGTAAAGCTCACCGTCAAGACACTGATAAAAGCACATCTCCGGACGTTCGTACTCACTGTTGCGAATTGATGAAGCCACGGCAGCAATAGTAAAGAGATTGTCATAATCGGCATACTTCACCTTCCTGCCTGAAACCTTCTGTCCGTGATAAAGTGCTTCTGCCATCTCTTTGGATATCACCAGGGCATTATGTACGCCGGCAACCTGATTATAAGCCGATTTACCGTCGGCAGTACGTATGCGAAACATGCGGAAATATTCCGGCGTCACGCTGCGCAGTTGATAACCTTTTCCGTGTGTCATTGTCGTATCGCCATCAATAGGACTGATGGGACGCCACATGTTGCCATTCGAATAAGGACAGGAGAAAAAGGAAGCGCAGACATCCTCCACCTTCGGGTTCTGCCTGATGCGCTGCATCATAAGCGTCAGATCGTCGGCATCGTTGGCATGCGTCAGCGAATCAGACACATAACCCGGCGCTTTCTCGGTCAACTTATTCAACTTAAAACGCCAAGTATTGCTGATATCATAGCCCAATGGCGAATGATAAGTGCAATAATCAACATAAAACGCATCGACCATGAACCACAGTATTCCGGCCACAATCAGCAGCTCGGCAAAAATCCATCCGTTTGCTCTGCGCTGATTCCATATAATGGTAAGTAAGTGTTTAATCATTGTTATAACAGCTTTTAATCGGTTATTTATCGGATTCATCTTCGTGCAGGGCATCGACGATCTGTTCACGTGAAACACGCAAGGCAGGAAGTCCGGCACTCAGCAGATTCAACAGCAAGGTGAAGAACAGCGCAGCCAGAAACAGCCACGGCTTAAAAAGCATATCGAAGGTCAGCACCACATCTTTCTCCAACAGGAACGAGCGCCCGAGATACAGCATCACGACAGACAGAACGATGCCTATCACACCGCCAATAAGCGTAATCAGCAAGTTCTCGTTCAGCAGCTGCACCATCAGCTGTCCCTTTGTGGCTCCGAAAGCTTTGCGTATTCCCATCTCCGAACGACGACGCTGAATCGACGACTGCACAATACCTGTCAGATTCAACGCCGGCACCAGCAACAGGAACAATAAGAGCGGAGCCTTGTGCAACAGATAATCGTTCCATCCTTCTTTGTCGGAGGAATAAATATTGCCTGCATCGCGTGCCACATCCAATCGTGAGAAAAGACGGATAAACGTCAGCCGATAATCTTTCTTTCCTGCATTATATCTAGCCACCTGATGTTGCAGTTCGCGATTGATAGCATCGAAATCATGTGATGAGCGTGCCAGAACAACTGCTCCAAAATCACCTTCTATCCCTTCGCAGTTCGAATCATCCATAAACGACGAAGCACTGTAAGGAATCCAAACATCAGCAACCGTACCGTCAGCAGCTTCAGAAGGTTTATCGACTACTCCGGTAATGGTATATTCCACATAGTTCAACAGGAAGCTCTTGCCGATAGCAGCTTCTGCACTTCCGAACAGCTTACGAGCCAGCGGCAAGGCAACCACCGCACGCGGCAAAGCCGAACGAAAATCAGCTTGAGTAAACGGAGCGCCTGCCAAGAAACTGAAATCGTACACATGCCAGAACGAAGCATCTGTGTAACGAATAGAATACTCATCATACATCCGCTTGTTTGGCAATGATAAAGGCTGCTCGCCGGTAGTCATGGCCGTCACTGCTTCCGGCAATCGCAAAGTGTACAGACATTCGGCAACCGCCTCCGCCGACAAACTGGTATTGTCCTGCCGCGTATGATCGTTCTTGTCTACCTTTATACCATATATATATAGCATCCGCGAACGATTCGACTCGGGAGGAAAACCTACCAGCTTGATCTGGAACTGCAGCACGACAACCAGAATCATCGCCACCGACAAAGCCGTTCCCAAAATAGAAACGATACTTGTCAGTTTGTTCTCGCGAAGCATGCTTGCAGCCAGTTTAAAATAATGCTTGATCATATCAATATTGTTTACGCTATTATTGATTCTGCTTCCTTATAAACAAAATGCGTGCCACAAACGTAAAGCATTGATTCATTGATATATCCATTAAAATAGAAGTGTCCGATAATGAACACTTGTTTCATTATCGGACACTAAAACCGAACAGTGGAATTCTGATGTAATCCCTATTTGATTTTCAATTTTGATTTGCTCTTGTAAGGCGACATGTCGGAAACGACAACGCGATCGCCGGGCTTTAAGCCACTGAGGACTTCTACATATTCAAAGTTACTATCGCCAAGCTGAACCTTCCGCTTGATCAATTGATTGCCATTCGTTACAAACAAGTCATATTCACCTTTGCCCACATAATATGAGCCATTGGCAATACGCATCACATCGTCTTTCACGGCATTCATCACGTATACATCCGTCTTCAAACCTGAACGGAGTCGTTTGTTGTTATCGTTCTTCAACTGTACAGAAAACGATATCACGCCATTTTTGGAAAGAGGTGTCACATCGCTGACCGTTCCTTCCAACTTTTCGCTTCCAATCTTCACTATTGTTTTACTGCCTACAGAAATACGATCACCATAACTATCCGCAATCTCACCATCAATCTTGAAATGCGACAAGTCCGAAACAATAGCCACACGCATTCCCTGCCCAATCTGTGAACCAATTTCGTTATTTACATATGTCAGGATAGCTTTGCGCGGCGAACGGATACGGGCATCTTCCAAGATACGTTGAGTCTCACCCAAACTTTTTTTGAAAATATTCAGTTCCAATTCTTTTACCTGCAAATCGGCAGCGGCAAGCGCTTGTTCGTTCTTGTATTTCTGCTCATCTTCTTTCAGTTTCAGTGAACTTACATTATAATCCAGCTCCACTTGGCGCACTTTATCGGTTGTTCCGGCACCGAGGCTGTCCAGATAGCGTTCGTTACGTAGCTCCACAGCTTTACGGTTCAATTCCATACGCGATACTTTCAGATTCATCTCCATTTCCGACAGCTTGTTATGATTCATCACACGTTGCTGTTTCAATTGAAGAGCTTTCATCTGCGCCTCATCAACCTGTTTATTATAATCGGTTTCCGCCGTTTGCAAATCGAGTTTCAGAATAGGGGTTCCCACATCCACCGAGTCGCCACCCTTTTTATAAACCTCAAGGATACGGCTATTGATAGGCGAATTGATAATTTCCTCAAAAGCCGGAACTACCTTTCCTGTCGCACTGACCGATACTTCTATAATACCTTTATCAACTGTAGAGAACGTCAAGTCTTCCTTCTTCAAGCTTGTCTGCAAAAATGAGACAGCAACGGCAATCACCGCTACCACACCTCCAACAACAAGACCTGCTTTAATCAGCTGCTTGCGTTTTTCCCTACTACGTTCTTGTTTTGATATTTCTCTGTCCATAATTATATGCTTCACTTAATTCTGTCTTTTTTCACGGCAAACATCGTGCCAAAATCATAACTCATTGATAATGTGTATAAGACCAGAAATACAAGTGTTCATTTTCGGACAGTGTGTTCATTATCGGGCAGTTTTTACTCTGTAGCCGCTACAGTACTGGGATAAAAACTTTCTAAATCTTCCTTTGTGCAAGGAGCTCCTGAATTCAACTGAGTAACGAACAACGTTTTTACATACTGTTCCAAATAACTTTTCTTATAATCAAACCATGCATTTTTAAACTCCGAAACATGAATCTTATGATTAAAGTCTGCAAACGGTTTCGGACCGACAAGTATCTGTTTCATGATATCCTGAAACTCGCCGGCAGGCAACTGATTCTCAATAAACTCCTTCATAATCTTATAGGATTCCGATGAGTTCATGGGACGAAACGTAAACTTGCGTTTCCAATTACGGATAATCTCTCTCACCTCATTGTTCTTCCGTTCCGTACGCGGATCCCTTTCGAAGAAATAATCCTCATTTTCAAAACGATGCTGTACTTCCCATGTATCAATATTCACATAGGTCCACACACCTTTTTCCACAATTAATTCAGCCACAACTTTGACTGCGTTTCTCCTCTTCTCTTGTTCTTCTGTCATAGTAATAATTATATTTGGTTACAGACTCAAAATCTGTACCTTTTTATATCAAACCTTCAATTTAAAATATTCCATTTTATTTTGCATCACTCATCAAATCGATTGCTGCCGATTTAACGCCTGCTGCTGAAGCCGTAAATGTTATAGCACCCGGTTTCTCAGTGCTTTGTACGATTGCTTCGAGTTGTCCTTTGAAGAGCGACATTTCTGTAGCCTGGAACGATTCCAGACAAATAGCATCGCCATTGGCAGCAGCACGATAAGTACCATTGCCCGTCACATTGAACTTAACCTTCAATGAAGCGTCCGGACAAAGATTTCCATCTTTATCACACGCGCGTACATTAATATATATAAGATCCTTGCCGTCCGCTGTCATCCGCTTGCGATCGGCTGTCAGAACCAGATGATGAGGTTTGCCCGCCGTATGTACAGTTTCTGTAGCCACAGCCTTGCCATCCTTATCATAAGCCACTACTTTCAGTGTGCCCGGTTCGTATTTCGTATTCATCCACATCAGCCGATAGCGTTTCTGGCGCTCGAAGCTTTTGTAGGCTGCTTCGGTATCACTGCCATCGACCTTCACTGAAAAATCTTTCGTCACCTTTCCCTGACTCTTGCCATTGATAAACAGCTCAGCCGATGGATAATCGGTATAGACGAATACCGGCGTCACCTGTCCTTCACGCCCCGGCCAAGTCCAATGAGGCAAAATGTGCAATGTATGATCATCGGTATTCCACTGACTACGATACAGATAGTAACGGTCTTTAGGAATTCCTGCCAAATCGATAATACCAAACATCGAACTATGATTTGGCCAATCGGTATAATAAGGTGTCGGTTCGCCCAGATAATCAAATCCCGTCCAAACAAACTGTCCGATACAATAAGGCAGATCGTCCTGAAGGATAAAGTCGTCGTCAGGCAAGTTCGACCATCCACAACATTCCGTGTCGTAAGACGAAGACTGATGATCGTCGTATTTGGCATTTGCTTTCCGTTCAACCGGGAACTTGTAAACCCCGCGTGCACTGACAGCCGAAGCTGTTTCGCTACCCAGCACTATTCCCTGAGGAAGCTTCTTATAACCTTCCTGATAATATTGCAAACGATAATTGAATCCCGGAATATCCATCACTGCCGCAAAATTATTGGTCAAATCAATGCCAACCTGATCCATACCTTGTGTTACCGGACGCGAAGGATCCTCGCGATGGCAAATATCCTGCAGCCATTTGGCAATCTTGCAATCGCCTTCGCGACCCTGGTTCGGCACTTCATTGCCGATACTCCACATCACAACACTCGGATTGTTACGATAATGATGTACCAGATTCACCATATCTTTTTCTGCCCAATCATTAAAAAACAGATTATATCCGTTCTTACATTTCGGCATGCTCCACTCATCGAAACTCTCAGCCATCAACATCATACCCATCTCATCGCAAGCTTTGACCAACTCCGGTGCCGGCATGTTATGAGATGTCCGGATTGCGTTGCAACCCATATCTTTCAGTATACGTATCTGACGACGGATTGCCGCATCATTAACCGCTGCGCCCAATGGACCCAGATCATGATGATTGCAAACGCCTTTAAACATGATCTTCTCGCCATTCAGGAAAAAACCCTTGTCGCGAATCACTTCCAGCGAGCGGATACCAAAGGAAGTCGTATACATATCCTTCAGTTCCACATTCTTGTACAATCTGCTTATGGCAGTGTAAAGCGTCGGTGTTTCAGGCGACCACAACATCGGTTTCTGAATAAAGAAATCCTGACTCACTACATTATTATTGTACTTGATCTGCGTCAACGGCGTACGCAAAGTAGTCAATTGCTGCTTATTTGCATTCCACACAGAAGTTTCAAGCGTATAACTGTCCGGATCAGCCCCTTCAGGTAAAACCACTTCAGTTTTGACATTCACCTTTGCAAAAGTCTTATTCACTGTTGGTGTCGTAATATATGTGCCCCAAACCGGAATGTGCGCATCGTCGGTCACTATCAGATGTACATTTCGATACAGTCCGGCGCCCGGATACCAGCGTGCCGATTCGGCCTGGTTTTCCAAACGTACGGCGATAGTATTCTTTCCCGTATTGACAAAAGGTGTAATATCCAAATAGAATGAATTATATCCGTAAGGCCAATAGCCCGCTTTCTGTCCATTGATATATACTTCAGCATGACTCATCGCGCCATCAAACACGATAGCCGCCTGCTTGCCGGCTTTGAACTGAGGCAGATCGACTGTTGTCCGATACCATCCTACTCCTGTAAACGGCAATCCACCCGTACGCCCGGCATGTGCCAAAGCCTTCGTCTGTCCATCCTGTGCAATTGCCACATGCTGCATGTCGTTTTGTTCGCTGAATGGTCCATATATAGCCCAATCATGAGGGACAGTCACTTGCTGCCACTTGCTATCGTCGAAATCAGACTTCACAAAACTGCTGTTATCATCACGCGTGAAACGCCAATTCTTTTCCAATAAATATTCAGTCCGATTTTGCGCATGCACGAACAAAGCACATCCGAAAACAAGAAGAATTACGGTTGATACAATCTTTTTCATACGTCCTACGATTTTTAGGTATTTTATTTATGTAGCAAAGATAATGCAAGCAGAAAGCAGAACAAAACAAACTCGTTTGTTTTTTATGCCGAAACGCAGCTTATCTTCGATTTTATAGCAAAGATAGTTCAAAATATCAAAACAACCGCTACATTTACACGCAAATTTGCAGACGATGATCATAGAATTACTTTTTGTATTGGCAGCCATTGTTGTAGGCGCCCGGTTAGGCGGCGTCGGACTCGGTGTGTCCGGTGGTTTGGGACTAGCCATATTGGTTTTTTGCTTTGGTCTTGAGCCTACATCTCCACCTATCGACGTGATGCTTATGATTGCCGCCGTCATAGCTGCCGCCAGCTGCATGCAAGCAGCAGGCGGACTTGATCTGATGGTAAAATGGGCAGAAAAGATACTGCGAAAAAATCCCTCGCACATCACATTAGTAAGTCCTCTGGTTACCTATTTCTTCACCTTTTTTGCCGGAACCGGACACGTTGCCTATTCAGTTCTTCCCGTCATCGCCGAAGTAGCTACCGAGACGCGCGTCCGCCCCGAGCGACCGTTGAGTATTGCCGTCATTGCATCGCAGCAAGCCATTACAGCCAGTCCGATATCTGCTGCAACGGTTGCCCTGCTCAGTATGCTGACGGTTCAAAGTTCCAACATCACACTGCTTCAAATCATGATGGTAGCTGTTCCGAGTACGCTTCTCGGCGTCCTTGCCGGTGCACTTTATTCCATGCGTGTCGGGAAAGAACTGGACCAAGATCCCGAATTCCTCCGCCGTTGTGCCAAAGGTGAATTCAAGACAGATCGCGAATATCAGAGAAAGGCATTCGATACCCGCAAAGCCGTTCTTTCGCTCATTATATTCCTGACGGCAACCGCCGCCATCATCCTGTTCGGTTCCATCCAAAGCCTCCGACCGCTGTTCGACGGCAAACCGCTGCAGATGTCGTCCATCATCGAGATACTGATGCTTTCGGCAGCAGCTCTTATTCTCCTAGTTACGCGCACAGATGGCATGCAAGCGGCACAAGGTTCCGTATTCGCTGCAGGAATGCAAGCCGTCGTAGCCATTTTCGGTATTGCCTGGATGGGCGATACCTTTATTAATGGAAATATGGCGGATCTGCGTAGCAGCATCGAGCAGACCGTTACACAAATGCCCTGGCTTTTCGGCATTGCCCTGTTTCTGATGTCGATCCTTCTGTTCAGTCAGGCAGCAACCATACGGGCATTGCTTCCTCTGGGCATTGCTTTGGGTATTGCGCCACAAATGCTTATTGCACTATTCCCTGCAGTCAATGGTTATTTTGTGATTCCTAACTATCCCACCATCGTTGCCGCCATCAACTTCGACCGCACCGGCACAACACATATAGGCAAATATGTAATCAACCACTCCTTCCTTATTCCGGGACTGATAGCCACTACTGTAGCTATTATTACGGGATTAATAATCAGTTCTAAAATAATCTAATAGTTAGTGCTTTTTAATTTTTCACTAAAAGATTATGTTAAAATATTTGTTAGAATAAATATAAAGATTTAGTTTTGCCCCCTATAATCTAGATGCCGTGTAATTGCACTGCATTTGTTAACACAACTTATTAATTTCATGCAACGTAAAATGATGATTACAAATTCTGTAAAACATTGGAAAGCATATATGCTGACCATGTTAATGTCATTCTGTATGACTGTTGCGTTTGCCCAACAAGGAGTTATCAAAGGTAAAGTCTTGGACGAAAACGGAGAGGCTATCATTGGAGCGAATGTAATTGAAAAAGGTACCACTAACGGTACAGTGACTGATGTTGACGGTAATTACACCGTCACAGTGAGTAACCCGGCAAGAGCTATCCTGCAAGTATCCTTCGTAGGTTATACGACTCAGGAACAAGCTATCAAAGGGCGTAAATCTATCGATGTAAAACTGAATCCTTCAGTTGTAAACTTAGGTGAAGTTGTAGCAATCGGTTATGGTACACAGACTCGTAAAGAGATCACCGGATCTATTGCCAACGTTTCAAAAGAAAACTTCAACAAAGGTGTTACCCGTGATGCTTCCGATTTGCTGCAAGGTAAAGTTGCCGGTTTGACCATTACTTCAGGTTCCGGTGATGTAACGCGTAGCTCACAGATTCGTTTGCGTGGTACTACGACCTTACAGAACGATCAGGGCCCTATGGTTGTTATCGATGGCGTTCCGGGTGGCGATATGTCAACCGTTTCTCCTTCAGATATCGAATCTATCTCTGTATTGAAGGATGCCTCTTCAGCTGCCATCTACGGTTCTCGTGCTGCCAGCGGTGTCATCCTGATCACAACCAAGAGAGGTTCGGGTTCAAGAGCTACCGTACAATATGACGGTTATGTTTCTGCCGACATGATGGCAAATAAGCCTGATATGATGAATGCTTCTGAATGGCGTGCCATGAACAAGCAAATGGGTAACGATATCAGCGTATACGACAAATATACGGGCGATACCGACTGGTTCGATGAACTGACCCGTACAGGTATTTCACAAAACCATTCTATTTCTCTTGCAGGTGGTACATCAAAGAGCAACTATCGTGCATCTTACACCTATTTGGATCGTAAAGGCATTGCCAACGACAACTATATGAAACGTCATTCATTCCGTTTCCAAATCCAACAGCGTGCCATCAACGACAAACTGCGTTTGGGATTGACCGGATCTGCTACAATGACTGATACACAGACACCTGATCCTAACGAATGGATCAATGCGTACAATAACCTTCCTGTATATTCACCAAAGAATGCTGATGGTACTTACAATCTTGATATGAACACCGCATGGGATCAAGGTAATGCCGTTGCACAACAGGAATACTGCTATCGTTTGAACAGCAACTCTTACTTCTACGGACAAGGTGATGCTCAATATACATTAATGGATGGTCTGAACATTAAAGCCAGCTTGTATAAGAGCCGCTATATGAACGACTACAGCCGTTGGGATGACCCACGCGCTATGGCAGGTGAAAACAACGCTGCTTATAACGCTTCAGGTTATGGTATCCGTGAAAACCGTAAATGGGATCGTGAATTGATGGAATGGACTGCTAACTATGACAAGACATTCAACGATGTTCACAAGATCAACGCCGTTGCCGGTTACTCTTGGGAGAAAAACACATACAGCAATGCATATGCCGGCGTCCATAATTTTGCCGTTTACTCAATGGGTGCAAACAGTCTTCAGGCTGGTAACAGTTTGGATATTGGCAATATAACATCCAGCAAAAATGAATACAAACTGATTTCATTCTTTGGTCGTGCATCTTACAGCTATAAAGAAAAATACATGATTACAGCAACTGTACGTCGTGATGGTTCTTCAAAATTCGGTGCCAATCACAAGTGGGGTACTTTCCCATCCGTATCTGCTGCATGGGGAATCTCTCAGGAAGACTTCATGAAAGGTGTAACGTGGGTGAATGACTTGAAACTCCGTGTTGGTTATGGTGTTACCGGTAACCAGAACGGCTTGATGCCATATAAATCACTTGACCTATATGGTGCTGAGGGAACTTATTATAATAATGGTTCATGGCAAACAGCCTTCAAGATCACACAGAATGCCAATCCAAACTTAAAGTGGGAATCTACCACAATGGAAAATATCGGTTTGGACTTCACTTTGTTCCACAGCCGCTTGAATGGTACCATCGAGATCTACAACAAAAAAACCAAGGATATGCTTTACAGATACTCAGTACCGACACCAACTTACGTTTACGATAAGATCTATGCAAACGTAGGTGATATGACCAATAAGGGTATCGAACTTTCTTTGAACTGGGATGTATTCCGTTCAAAGACATTCAACTGGACAACATCTGTTAACTTGGCACACAATAAGAATGAAGTTACAAAATTGTCTAACGACATCTTCTCTACCAGCCGTCTGTATGTTGGTGATCCATGGATCCGTGGTGCATCCGGCGTTACTTCACACGTTGTTGAGGAAGGTAAACCTATCGGTCAGTTCTACATGTTAAAGTGTGACGGTATCGATTCAAATGGTAAATTCATTATCGAAGATACAAACAAAGATGGTCAGATTACTGATGATGACCGTACATACTGCGGTTCAGCTCAGCCTAAACTGACTTACGGTTGGAACAATACATTCTCTTACAAGAATTGGGATGCCAGCTTCTTTATCCGTGGAACTATTGGCAACAAGGTTTTGGATAACCCATTGGCTGCTTATGGTAACACAACATACCTGGCTGGTAACAACGTAATGAAGAACAAATACCTTGGTGTATTGAAAGAAAACTCACGTGTCTGCTCATTCTATGTAGAAGATGCATCATTTGCACGTTTGGACAATATGTCAATCGGTTATACATTCAACACAAAGAGCATCAACTGGCTTGAAAAAGCACGTGTATATGTAGCTGCTCAGAACCTGTTCGTAATCACAGGTTATAAAGGTTTGGATCCTGAAGTTGAACTTTATACCGGCGATCCATCTGATACAGATGCTGGTTTGTCACCGGGTATTGAGCCTCGTAACTTCATGCCTAAGGCAAGAACATTTACGTTCGGTGTAAATTTAACATTCTAACTTATTCAAATTGAAAATCATCATGAAAAAGAAAATTATAGGATTATTAATGGCTGGTGTTGTCGCAGTGACTTCACTTCCATCCTGTACCAATCTGGACGAAGATGTTTATGATAAACTTCCTGCAGATTCATTTGGCAATACAATGACAGAAGTCAATGCCTTGGTCGGAACGGTAAACAATTCATTACGTGAGTATTTTCCAAGTAATTATTTTTATCTTTCAGAATGCTCCGGATCCATGGCAGTAACACCTACCAGACTGGGTGGTGACTGGTACGATGGTGGTCAATACCGTGAATTGTACATGCATACATGGACAGCCAATACATCAGCCGTAAAAGGATGTTGGTCTACAGCTTTTGCTGCTATCGGTACTTGTAATGCAACAATTTCCGTATTAGAGAACTCAAAGCTTCTGAGCGATACTCAAAAGACCTCTTATTTGGCTATGGTTCGTGGTGTACGTGCGTTTTGGTATTATACAGTAATGGATTTTTATGGAAATGCTCCATTGGTAACAGAGTATAGTGCTACAGATAAGACAGCTCCTACAATGAACACCAGACAAGAAATATTTGACTGGTTGATCAAAGAGGTTACTGAATTGACAACACAAGCTCCAGATCCAGATGCAACCAACTACGGTTATTTCACTAAAGGTGCCGCATACATGCTTCTTGCAAAATTATACCTAAATGCAGCAGCTTGGGGAGTTAATACTTCTAACGCTTATGCAAATGTAATCAATGCATGCGATAAGGTAATAAATATGGGTGCTTACTCTTTAAATGCTAATTGGAAGGATAACTTCACAACTACGAATGAGAATTCTAAAGAAGCTATATTTGCTGCATGCTTTACGACATCAGGAACAAAAAATACAATGATGTATCGTACTTTACATTACAAAGACAATTTGGCTTTGGGTGGAACATTCGGAGCATGGAACGGTGTTTGTGCACAACCGGATTATGTAAAAGAGTTTGATACAAGCGATCCTCGTTATGCAGGTTCATTCTTAACAGGTCAGATGTATAACAAATCAACAGGTGAAGCCTTGGTTACAGCTCATGGACGTTTATTGAATCACACTGTCGAAGTAACTATGATTCCGGGTACAGAATATGATGGTACAACATGGAAATCTGTAAATCAGGAAGATGGTGCTCGTTGTTTCAAATGGGTTTATGCTCCTGACTTGTCAAACGCGATGCTTAATGACTTCCATATCTTCCGTTTGGCAGATGCATATTTAATGAAAGCTGAAGCTATCCTCCGTAATGGTGGTAGTGGTGCAGAAGCTGCTAAATATGTAAACATTATTCGTGAACGCGCTTATGGCGATACAAAACACGATTACGAAACCGTTGATTTGAACAAAGTCATGTTGGAACGTCGTTTTGAATTTGCTTGGGAATGTATGTCACGTCAAGATGATATTCGTTTCGGAGTATTCGAAAAAGGCATGTGGAGTTCATCCGGTTGCGACAGAAAAGCTGATAGCTATTTGAAGATATTCCCTGTTTCTCAAGATGCATGGCAAGCAAATAGCAACTTGACTCAGAACCCAGGTTACGCATCATTTAGCAAATAAGAGAATTCATTTTCTCATTAATCAATACAAAAGAGGTTTGCTTCGGCAAGCCTCTTTTTTTTTATTTCCAATACCACTCCCCTCACCTCCATTCAAAACGAATAATCCTTTTGAAACACCGCATTCACGAATCGATAAGGCTTATATTGAATGGCGTATTTATTATAATGCGCCAGTTCAGTTTTTATCGTCCTGAAGTATAGATGTTATAATATCCTTAGGATAATAACAAGGGATATCAACATTCGCTTTGCTCTCTGACTTAAGGAACAATACCGTGTGAACCATTTGCCCTTTCTTGACGAATGGTAATCTGCCACAAGAATATGCATTATGTTTGTCAAACATTATGTTTCGCAAAGATAATATTATTTATCGCAAAGATTCTGACCTATCTTATGGCAAGCGGACAAAGATAATTATTAATGTTGCATGGTTTTGGCAAAAGTTTCAGGGACAAGCTGCGACAGATATTGTTCTATTCGATCAGCCCAATAAGAACTCACTTGATACTTCAACGCGAAGTCATAAAAATGACTGACGGAAAGTGCTACTTCTGCAATTATCTTTTGCTCGTTCTTAATGCTGTTTTCTTTGGCAAACTGAACAAGATCACTAATAGTGATGCCGCTTGATTTGCCAAGAATGGTCATTGAATGCCCATTTTCATAATAGGCGCCATCCAAATTAGTCGTAAATGTCAAATCGTAAGCAGGTGTTATATGCCACGAGCCCTTTTCGTCCATCATGAAAGAAAAGTTCTTGAGATGGTCGTCTACATTAGCGCTCATTACATTAAATACCATTCGGCGATATTCTTCCGAAATCTCTGTAGACGAAATATTCAACCGACGAGATACTGCAAATAGATCTTCATAACTGGTTGCATCAGGGCACATTGCTGCCAAAGTTTGCGTGTGAATCTTTTTACCGTTTCTCCGATCATATCGCTCAGTGATAAAATGATATTTTCCTTCCGCCACAATCAACTTTGAAGGCATCATATTGATTCCGGCATTCAATGCCATCTCGTAATACGACATTTCTATTTGAGTAAATGGGAAGTCATCGCCTTCGGCAAACTTCAAGATATAATAAATATACTCCTCAGGTAATGCAACTTGTCCTGAACGAATATCTCCTGTCTTACGATTAATCGCAATAATAGCTTTAGGATGCTGTCCACCTGCAGATGTACCCACTTTGTACAAACTCTGCATACTCAACTCTTCTCCCGGTAAAACGATTGCTTCTTTTCTTTCTTCAAATAACTTCTTAGCAAGTCGATAAAGACTGTCAATCTGAACAGAAGTAGATGCATCAAGTCCGGCTGTCGCCGGTACAAATTCGAGTGCGCCCATACCTCTTTTACCAATGAACGATAATTTATCGACCGGAGACAATTGCCTTAAGGGAATATTATTTTGAGCTGCCCATTGCTCAAAAACCTTATTACCCCATTTATCCGGCAATGAATCAGCTATAAACGGAGGCAGACCTTGAAACATTTTTTCTTTATTACCTAAAATTGGAAAACCTTTTGCAACGCCACCCTTAATAGAAGCCGTCAAAGGAGCAATGTCCATTCCTTTCTTAATAAAGGATGAATTGTAACTGAAAACAGCTCTACGATTTTGTTCATCCCAATAGAGCTGTCCCACTTCTTCTCCATTCAGCAATACGCTGACAATATTATTTTCCATGTCGGATCCGTTTAGGTTTGTTCTTGATGACTTGCTGGAGAACGTATGGTGACATTGGAATTTCCGGAAGAAGTTGCTGTATCTGATCCAGACAGTCTATCGCCCGAAGTAATCCCAAAAAGCTACTCATAGTGATGTTGTACATCTTGCCGTTTTCAAACTGGCGCAACGTCACTACACTCATTCCCGCCTTGTCTGCCGCTTCCTGCTGAGTCAACCTACAAGAGAGACGATACTCCTTAAATCGTTTGCCAAGCTGTATCACAATCTCAGCATTCGACAAAGCTCTTATGTCATTCAGTTCGTCCATGTCACAAAGGTAAAAATATTTATTGTTATATCCAAATATTAGGTATAAGTATAAATATATTTATGGCCATATACTGACCTTTATTCATGAAATCCTTAAATCTTGCTATAGAAAGTGCTTTCTGCCTGATCTAATAGCAAGAACTATTTTCATGCAGACTAAATACCTTCTTATGTAAAGCATTATACTTCTTAGCGTAAAGCATTGCACTTTTTAGGCAAAAGGTAATGAGTATTTAATCGTCCATCTGCTGATGGATGATCGTCCACCTGGCGTTGGATAATTGTATTCTTTGTGATGGACGATCGTATTCTTGCAGGTGGACGATTATCCATCTGCAAGAATACATCTATCCACAATGAATAAAATACTTAATTAGTCGATACCTTTAAGTTAAAACCCCGGCAACAACGAACTAAAGACTCGTTAGCAATGAAGCAAAGACTCACTAGTTTTGCATTAAAAAGCATATAAGCGAGGGAATGAATATGACATTTTTACCATATTCCTGCCAATATTTCATCATTCGGGCTTTGGCATAAGATTTGAAGTATACCTAGTGCTTTCGGATTAGAGATAAGACGAGAGCAAAAATGAATTGAATGTTTAACTAAAATAATTGGAGGACTGTATTATGACACCGATGAGAAGAAATCAAAATTGGTTACCGTTTGTTTTCAATGATTTGTTTGACAATGATTGGATGATGAAAGCTAATTCTACAGCTCCAGCTATTAACGTAATAGAATCCGATAAAGAATATCACGTCGAAGTGGCTGCCCCTGGAATGACGAAGAACGACTTCAACATCCGCATCGATGAAGACGACAATCTGGTTGTCTCCATGGAAAAGAAGGATGAACACAACGACAATAGGAAGAACGGACGTTATCTGCGTCGCGAATTCTCGTACAGCAAGTTCCAACAGACAATGGTTCTGCCGGACAATGTCGAAAAAGACAAGATCGAAGCCAAAGTTGAAAATGGCGTATTGAACATCAGTATTCCAAAGAAGACTGAGGAAGAGGTAAAGAAAGCGGCTAAAGTAATTGAAATAAGGTAACCAATCAGGTTATAAAAGCAAAAAGGTTTGCACTGCGGAAACGCGATGCAAGCCTTTTTTTTGTCTGTATAACAACAATAATGAATCAAGAAAGCTGAGATATCGGATCTGTCTTGACTTCATCCGCAGGCTTGCCTTCGATAGGCAGAGTAAAGGAGAACGTCGACCCCTTACCGACTTCCGAGGTGGCAGAGATCTGTCCTCCCATTTGTGAAACCAGTCCTTTACAAATGGCCAATCCGAGACCAACACCTTGCTTCCGTCCGTCCAACTGCACGAAACGGGCAAAGATATGTTCAAGCTCTGAAGCCGGAATACCGCAACCCGTATCGGATACATAAAAACGAATCATCGTATCCTCTTTAGTGTAACCCACATGGATCGAGCCTTCGGATATATTCTTTGCCGCATTCGTCAGCAGATTAATCAGAATCTGCGAGAGGCGTGTCCTATCGACCAGTATGCAAAGATCTTCTCCCCCATCATTTACCAGCGAAACGTCCTCACTGACACGAATCTTTACCGTACTGCATGCTTCGTTCACCAGCGACAACAGCGGCGTTGTCTCATAAAAGAACTTCATCATATGGACCTCAATCTTCGAAATGTCGAGCACATCGTTTATCAAATTCAACAGCAGTTCATTATTGGTCTTTATCAGATTAATGTATGTATCGCGCATTCGGGGATCACTTTCATCACTCAACAGGTCAGAGAATCCGACGATAGCATTCAGCGGCGTACGAATCTCGTGCGTCATGTTTGCCAGAAATGCCGATTTCATTTTGTCTGCTGTTTCTGCCTTTTCCTTGGCATTGATCAGCGACTGCTCGTATTCCACATGTTTCTGACTGTCAATAATAGAACCCACAATAAGAACAGGTTTGCCATCAGCATCACGTTCAAGCGCCTTTCCTAAAACATCATAACTATGATAATCGCCTTCATCGGTCTTCAAGCGGAAATTCATCGTACATTCGTCCAGACCTTTGGTACGAATCGTATTGAACAACAAAAAGAAATCCTGAGCATCTTCAGGATGGGATACCTTTGCCAATGCCAAACAAATATACTGGTTGCGTTCGAGCAGTTTATTGATCTTCCCATAGAACTGGAAGCAATGATTACAATTGATTTTGTTGCAAGCCGCACATTTTCTGAAATCGAAAGAATAAAGAACAACGTTCGAATTGTGGAGCGCCAGTTCCACCATCTTCCGACTCTGATTCAATTGCTTGGAGAGTATTTGATTTTCCTGCTCCTTTTGTTTTAACTTTGTCACATTCTTAACATGAAGCACCGCAAAGCGGCCACGCATAGGGACGAAACGAAGATCAAAATAAACCACTGGAAAGAGATGTCCGGGAATAGAAAGATCTATATCGACTACCTCTTGTGTATCAAAAGCCCTCTTTGCAGCCTCAAGAATTTTTTTCTTTGCATAATCAGGATAGCAAAAGCCCGGAAGCTCATCAATATTTTTATTCAATGCTTCAGGGGTAATACAAGTTTCTGAAGCATAAGCAATGATTCTGACGACCTTTAAATCTCTATTCAAAAGCAGAATAGTATCAGAAGAGCCTTCGAATGCTTTGGAAGAAATGGATTCTTCATCCAAAGAGTCAAGATCATGATCGGTAAGGTTCAAAATATAACCTACCAACTGATTGTCGGGACCTTTCACCGGAATTATCGAGTAATTAACCGGAACTTTACCCGAAACCACATTTCCGCGTAACAAGTGTTCTCTCTGCAATAGAGAGATAAAAGGAGATTCGAAGATCCTTTGAAGCACAAAATCATTAACATCAGATACATGAAAGGCTTCGAGCATGGCTTGATTCACTCTCAACAAATATCCCTTTTCATCATATAACGCTCCACCTTTCGAACTGTTCGAAAAAAAACTGAACATTAATAATTGCATCGATTCAATCTCTTGATTCAGTATCATAGCTTTCTAATTTATACATTCCCAATAATACTATAAATAAAACCGAACATGGCTATTCAACAAGTACGGCGTCCATTCACAAAGGTAATACAATCTATTAATATGACAATTATTTTGGTGTAAATTTACAAAAACTCTATATTTGCGTACGGATAACAACTAATGATACATACAAATGAAAACTAAATTTTATCTCACACTAATAAGCCTTATCCTTTGTGTGCCGGCTTTTGCACAAACGGAATTCAGTAAGTACTTCGAAAACAAGACGCTGCGTATTGATTTCGCCTTGAGCGGGAACATCAATACACAATCGGCAGCCATTATACAGTTGCGCGAAGAACCTGTTTGGGGCGGTCCCATAAAGAACCTCATCGACAAATTCAATTACGGAGGTTATTATATTAATATCTACGATAAGGCCAGCAACAAACTCATCTACTCGCGAGGCTTCAATACGCTGTTTGAAGAATGGCGCACAACCGAAGAGGCCAAAACAGAAACCCAGTCGTGGACAAACTGCGCCGTCACACCTTTTCCCAAGTCGAAAGTCGTTATTGAACTGACCGCACGCGACAAGAAAGACATGCAGTTTCACTCGCTTCTGAAAATGGACGTCGACCCGACCAGTATCTTCATCGATCGTGGAAAACTGAAGGAAAACAAATTTTACCAGATACAGAACAACGGCAATTCCAATGAGAAAGTGGACTTAGTATTCATTGCCGAAGGATATACAGCCGATCAGCAGGAGAAATTTGTTGCAGATGCCAAAAGATTCACCGAGGCTTTGTTTGCTACGCCTCCATACACTTCTCACCGCAACGATTTCAATGTATGGGCAGTTGAACTGGTATCTCAGGAATCGGGAACGGATGTTTCGGGTAAGGGGATATTCAAGAATACGGCACTTAACACGGGATATTACACCTTCGGCCTGGATCGTTATCTGACTACCCGCGACATGAAGTCGATCCGCGATGCCGTATGGAACGTGCCTTGCGATGCTATCTTTCTGCTAATCAATGCCAGTACTTACGGAGGAGGCGGAATGTATAACTTCTATGCTGGCGGAACAGCCGACAACGAACGGACACCGATGGTTTTCACACACGAGTTTGGACATAGCTTCGCAGGTCTGGCAGATGAATACTTTTCTTCAACGGTTGCATATCAGGATTTCTATAATCTGAAATATGAACCTTGGGAACCGAACATCACAACACTGGTGGATTTCAACAGCAAATGGAAGAAAATGCTGCCGAAAGGAACGCCTGTTCCAACCCCACTGACTGATCCTTATAAGGACAAACTGGGCGTGTTCGAAGGTGGAGGATATTATGCCAAAGGTATTTATCGCCCGATGGATCATTGCATGATGCGTGATTATGCTCCGTTCTGTCCGGTCTGCAGCAACGCTATCGTTAAGATGATTAATTTCCTGTCCGACAAATAAGGCAGAGAAGAGGCATCGATGTAACATAGAAACTATATATGGGCATTTGCAAGGCGTTTCAGTTTTTATTTGTACCTTTGCATCCCAAAATAACAATCCTGATAAAATCTATTCAATATGGCAATTTACTTAGACGATGTATCAAGGACTTTCGGCGAATATCTGCTCATTCCGGGGTTAACCACGAAGCAGTGTCTTCCATCGAACGTCTCACTGAAAACGCCGCTTGTCAAATATAAGACAGGCGAGAAACCGGCTATCGAACTGAACATTCCGTTCGTTTCGGCAATCATGCAATCGGTATCCGGTCCTGAACTTGCTATTGAGTTGGCACGCAATGGCGGCTTATCGTTCATCTTCGGATCTCAACCTATCGCAAGTCAGGCGGAGATGGTGAAGAAAGTAAAGAAGTTCAAGGCGGGTTTCGTCATCAGCGATTCAAACCTCACACCTGAACATACACTGGCCGATGTTCTTAAACTGGTAGAAGAAACCGGTCACTCAACCATCGGCGTCACTGACGACGGAACACCTAACGGCAAACTGGTGGGACTAGTAACAGGCCGCGACTATCGTCAGGAAAAGGATCCATACGACATGAAAGTAAAGGAATTCATGACGCCGTTCTCGAAACTGATTGTCGGCTATCTGGGTGTAACCCTGAGCGATGCCAACCAGATCATCTGGGAACACAAGCTGAATGCACTGCCAATCATCGATAAAGAACAACGCCTGCAGTACTTCGTATTCCGCAAGGATTACGATAGTCATCGCGATAATCCGCTGGAACTTTCCGGTGAAGACAAAAAGCTTCTGGTGGGTGCCGGTATCAACACGCGCGACTATAAGGAACGTGTTCCTGCACTGGTTGAAGCAGGTGTTGATGTGCTTTGCATCGACTCTTCTGATGGTTATTCGGAATGGCAGCAGGACACATTGCACTGGATCAAAGGACAATATGGAAATAAAGTGTGCGTAGGCGCCGGGAATGTTGTCGATAAAGAAGGATTCAATTATCTGGTAGATGCCGGAGCTGACTTTATCAAAGTAGGCATTGGAGGCGGTTCAATATGCATCACTCGCGAACAGAAAGGTATCGGACGCGGACAAGCTACCGCACTTATTGATGTAGCCGGAGCACGTGATGAATATTATAAACGCCACGGCGTATATGTTCCAATCTGTAGCGATGGAGGCCTGGTTCACGACTATCACATGGTTCTTGCATTGGCTATGGGCGCCGATTTCCTTATGATGGGACGCTATTTTGCCCGCTTCGACGAATCGCCTACGAAGAGACTGACCATTGGCAACCGCTTCGTAAAAGAATATTGGGGCGAAGGTTCAAATCGCGCAAAGAACTGGCAACGCTACGACATGGGCGGAAAAGAAGCGCTGAAGTTTGAAGAAGGAGTGGACAGTTATGTGCCTTACGCCGGAAAGATGAAAGACAATCTGGATGTGACTCTGGGCAAGATCGTTGCCACAATGTGCAGCTGTGGCGCCATCAACATTCCGGAATTGCAGCAAAATGCCAAGATCACCCTGGTTTCGTCAACCAGTATTGTGGAAGGCGGTGCGCATGATGTGATTCTGAAAGATCAGAACTGATGAACAAATAAAGATTTATTCACCAACACAAATAATAGATTATGGCAATCGTTGAATTAACAAAAACAGAGTTTATCGAGAAAGTAGGCAACTTCGAAACGGAAGATTGGAAATATATCGGCGACAAACCTTGTATCGTGGACTTTGCAGCTCCATGGTGCGGATATTGCAAACGCCTTGAACCGATCCTCGTGGAATTTGCCCAAACGTATGACGGGCAACTTTACATCTACAAAGTAAATGTAGATAATGAAGAAGATCTTGAAAAGGCTTTCAACATTCGTACTATCCCGACACTCCTGCTCTGCCGCATGGATGGAACACGTGATATGATGCTCGGGACCATGGGCAAAGCCGAACTGAAAAAGATTATCGACGAAAAAGTACTATAATCTTATTTCCTTTTTATTGCCGGCAACAAGTGAGAGATGCTTCAGTGTCACTGATTTGTTTCCGGCAATTATTTTATCCAGACGCAACGAACCTTCCAAAACTTCCAAAGTAATAGAATCGTTGCCGACGGTGATGGTGCCCCAAGCATAACCATTGCTCCAGAAATAGTTCCCCGGATGTGAAGTGATGTGCATACTGTGATCGATGCCCGAAAATTGGAAATCGCTCAACGCAATCACCGAAGCCCAGCTTGCCATAGAACGTGCGTAATGATGACCACACTCCGGTTCACTGAAAGGATTGCGCTTCGCTCCATCAAAACGATCGCGGATTGAACGGATGCAAGTCAGCGCATCAGAATCCATTCCTTCATACATCATACCGACAGCCGCACAATATTCGAAACCGGTCATCGACTCTGCAAAATAAGGAAACGGAACTTTCAGACGACCATGAGGCCATGATGCCATCAGCAATCCAGACTCATTACCTATCACAAAAGAACGCATGTTGTTGAACAGATGGCTGAAGTCTTTCATGTAATTATATTTCATCACGCTTTGCAAAGTTGTACGGATATGTGTCACATCACCCAAATATCCCAATCCGCAAAGATGAGCCATATATTGTCCAACCAGTTGATCGACCAGACAACCTCGCCCAAGCTGGAAGTCGGGAATTTGAACATTGGGATCGTTCATGTCCAGATACTGGAATGTCTTCGGATCGGTTATCTTCTGTTCATAATATTCGCCGTTGAACAAGTTTGCATCCATCCAATGACTTCCCTTGTCAAAAAGAAGATCACATTTTTTTGCGAAAGCTTTGTCGCCCATAGCCGTTGCCATCTTCGACGCCGCTTTAAGCGCGCCCATATACCAGAAACCCATCTGAGGATTCGGACCGTAGTAGCTAACATCCATGGTGTTATGTTGTCCGCCTTCCATCACGCCGTCCTGATTGCCGTCCCAACCTTTGTCAACCCAAGCATATGAAAGAACTTTCTTTATCTGTTGCCAATTGTTCTTCAAGAAGGTATTGTCTCCCGAAAGCTGCCATTCGCGATAAGCTTTCATGACGCATCCCATCTGTCCATCAGCAGCTGTCTGCCCTTCGACAGCTGTCGAATTATCATTAGCAGCTTCTGAAAGAGGCAGAGCTGTGCGGAAATTCATCAGTCCGTTAACATTGGTTGCATAGTTCAATTCAACATCGCGCATTGTCCGGGCAAGTTCGCCGAAAAGGAAAGGTGTAGCAACTTCATAATTCCAGACATGCGTACACGAGCCCATACAAGATCCAAAGCGATCCATCACGCCTTCCCAACCCATCATATGTCCGTCGGGCAAGCGAAATACGGTCTGCGAACGCAAAGTGGCAAGATTGAACAAAGCGGCTTCCTTCACTACATCCGGATAAGATGACTGCAAGAAAGCATTGACAAACAATAAGGTTTGTTTTTCTAACTGAGGAATGCGCGGAACAATCATTTCGGCAGCTTTCCATGCATCGTTATATTTCTGACTGTAATAGTTTCCGACTACGGTTTTCGACCACGCTTTACGGTTCGGAAAGTTCCAGGTCAGAAAAAAAGTAAAGGTGGTAGTTCCTTTAGGTGCTATCGTCTTTTTAACAGCGAGCGACGCCATCGGGTCATTATCGACCTGAACACTGTGCTCCGTCAGTAAGCCATCGGCACTGAAGTCATCCCAGAAATCGAGGATGGAATTATTCCAATCGTCCGAGCGGGAAGAAGTACGATAAGTGACGCCTTCGGCAGCTTGCGTTGTCAGAGCCATTGTTCCGTAAGCCGGATCGTTGCGGTCGACACTGTCAGAATAGAAATAGATACCGTGTAAACCTGCTTCTTCCTTATAAAGGTTGTGGTTATGATTGGCTCCGGTAGGAATATAATCGCCATTCCAATTGATAAAATATTTGCTTCCGTCTTTTCCTATAAAGTTGCGGATTGAACCACAAATTGCTACATCGAGCGGTTGATCGGTCGTATTGGTTACTTCATACGTAAGCACAGCTACAGGCAATCCGCTGTCGTCGGAATTACCTGGAATCAACGGATTGAAACCTTTCACCGTAACCCGCACCGGCAACTGTGAGTCCGACAAATGCACTTGTCCGAAAGGATAAGCCGCATCAAAAGAAGCCTCTGCAAATCGGGGCATACCATGATTGTTCACCGGACGTCCTTCATAATGCAGATATTCCTGCGTGTACAAAGGACCGGCAAGCAAAGTAGTGGTTGCTGCACCTTGTTGCGGTTTGGTATAAATAGCAAAGAACGGAGCATTGTTGCCGGTCGTCACCGTACTGTATTTCTTGCCGGGAACATTCATGATTTCCCAATCACGCAGTTCGCCACGACCACCGAGCGAAACTGTACCTGTACCAATACCTCCTAAAGGCAATGCGATCTGATAAAGATGCTGCGCATCATAGTGTTTGAGAACGGGCCAAACGGATGGCGTCCACTCCTGTGCAGACACAGCAGCTGATAATAACACAGCAGCCAGAGAAAAAATGACTTTATACATTATTTAATCGATTATTGACGAACTGTTATATGGAAACAACCCTGTTTGCGTTCATGCTTTACATAGCAGCGATTGGCATTTTTCATGTCTCGCAAAACCATAGCCAGAACCATCTTCAGATGGTCGTTATCTATATTCAATGTATCTTTTTCATTGATCTTAGTGTAATGCGCCCACGAAACATCGAACGTGGTTCCGTAGCTATGAGCGGAGTTATCCGAAGAATTACCATTTTTCTTTTTCAAATCCATCACGTCGTCAATAGTCCGCGTCACACTGGTAACCTGAATCTTATATAATGACGCATTCAGATTCGTGAGCGTATCCTGAAACGCATGACCGATATCTTCCAAGAGTTTGGCTGCCGGAGGAATCAAGTAAGGAAAAGAATGTTTCAGATCTTTCAAGTCGATATATTCATCCGTCTTTATTTCTGTCATCTTTTTTTTCAGTGCTTCAGCTTCTTCACGAGTTGAAGCCGGCTGAATACCGATCCGCTGCGCTTCCGCCAGATGCAGATCATTCAAATCTTGAAAATCACGGTTATAACTTCCATTATACCAGATACGTTTTAACTCTCCTCTGTCCTTTTTACAGGATGAGAATGAAATAGCCATTGCCAAAATAGCAAGCCATATAATACCTAATGTTGTATTCTTCATTTTTGATACGGATTTACCGGACAAAAGTAAAAAAATTCTTATTGCATTACAAAACAAATGAAAAGAAAGATGAACAGCTGGCACTATGTAAGGAAAAAGGACTGCTTAAGATTGGATGCAAAGAAAATTATATTTAACTTTGCAACTGTTTGTGCTAACAAGACATACAAAGGAAACATGAAACATTTAATCATTATAGCCGGCCTGCTGTTAAGTTTACCAATCTTTGCGCAGACCAAAGTCGAGAAGAAAACAGCCGTTAAGGCAAATGACTTCGGCATTACCTATACGCTGCCGAAAACATCACTTATTATCAATGTAGAAGTTGTCAAGACTACCTGCAAAGCAGGCCCTTACTACAAATATGCCGAGAAGTATTTAGGTGTTAAAGATGCCATCACAAACAGTAAGGTGTCTTATGAACTGGGAAAAGTGACCGTTGAGAACAAAGGTATACCGGACAAAGACAACACGTATGTTGTAAGCTTCAAACCAGGTACGGTAGCGCCTTACGCCTACCTCACCGAAGACGGTCTGCTTTGTTCCATCAATGCAGAATATACGCCGGCACCGGTGCCTGCCGAAAATGCTTCAAAATCTTCTGCGGCTAAAGTCAACGATCCTTCAGTCTTATCAGAAGAGATGTTGATGGCAGGTTCTGAAGCCAAGCAAGCTGAAGTAGCTGCGAAACAGATATATCATATTCGCGAAAGCCGTCTCAATATTGTAACCGGCGATGCCGATAATCTTCCACCCGATGGCGAAGCAATGAAAGTGGTCATCCAGCAGTTGGACAATCAGGAAAAAGGGCTGACCAACCTGTTCGTAGGTGTCACAACTAAAGACACAACCGAATATGAAGTTACGGTCGTTCCTCACGATGACATGAACAAAGAGATTCTGTTCCGTTTTTCCAGTCAACTAGGTGTTGTCAATGCCGACGATTTGGGAGGTGCTCCGGTATATATGGATCTGAAGGCAACCGAACGCGCTCCACAACTGGATCCGAAGGAAGCCGAAAAGAAAGAGAAATCGCTCAAAGGTGTCATCTATAATGTTCCCGGCAAAGCAACCATTGATATCAGTCTAAACAAGAAATCGCTCTATAAGGGAGAAGCACAGATCACACAGTTCGGAAGTCACGAAGGACTGGCACCGGTCATGTTTGAAGACAAAAAAGCACCGGTCAAAGTACTGTTCTATCCGGAGACAGGAGCAATCAAGCAGATTATCCAGTAAATTGAATTATTAACCATAAAATTAGATTCCATGTTTGAAGGACAACCTAAAGGCTTGTATGCCTTGGCCTTGGCCAACACAGGTGAGCGCTTCGGTTACTATACCATGCTTGCCATCTTCACATTATTCTTACAGGCGAAGTTTGGTTTTGCCGAAAGTTCTGCGCTGCAAATCTACGGCGGTTTCCTGGCTGCCGCGTATTTCATGCCGCTGATTGGTGGTATATTGGCAGATAAGTTCGGCTTTGGAAAAATGATTACTACCGGACTCGCCGTCATGTTTATCGGTTATGTACTGCTGGCTATTCCTTCGGGAATGGGAACAGTCGGCATTGCCAGTATGTTCGGGGCTTTATTTTTGATTGCTTGCGGTACAGGTCTGTTCAAAGGCAACCTGCAAGTAATGGTCGGCAATCTTTACGATAATCCGGCCTATTCTCAAAAAAGAGATACCGCCTTCTCTTTGTTCTATATGGCTATCAATATCGGTGCGCTCTTTGCTCCGACTGCAGCCGAAAAGATTACCGATTATTTCATGACGAAAGCTCATTTGGTATATGATCCGGCAATACCGGCGTTGGCACACCAACTGGAAGCCGGCACTATCACGGATACCGGACGCGAAACATTGCTTCACGCCGCTACTCAGATGGGTGATGCTTTTGCTGCTCAAGGAAATGACTTGGCACAATTCGGTGCATTCTATATCAATCAGCTTTCTACCTCTTATCATTACGCGTTTGCTGTAGCTTGCTTGTCACTGATCGTTTCGGCAGCCATCTATTTTGGTTTCCGTTATACTTTCAAGAGTGCCGACTACAACTCAAAGACAGCCAATCAGACCAATCATGTAGAAGAAGAGCTGACTCCGAAGCAGACGAAAGACCGCGTGGTTGCCCTTTTGCTGGTATTCGCTGTTGTGATTTTCTTCTGGATGGCATTCCATCAGAATGGCGGAACAATGACGCTTTTTGCACGCGATTATACCAACAAGGCGGTTACAGGATTCACCCGATTCGGTTTCGATGTTTGGAATCTGGTACTGCTTATTATTGTTATCTATGGCAGTTTTGCTATTGCACAGTCGCAGACCCTGCGTGGAAAACTGATTTCCGGAGCTGTAGTCATCCTTTCGCTGGCTGCATTCTTCCTCAAATATGCCAATATGCCTGAAGTTGTCAATATCCAGCCGCAGATCTTCCAGCACTTCAATCCTTGTTTTGTTGTTGCGTTGACACCATTCTCTATTCTGCTTTTCGGAACGTTGGCAAAGAAAGGCAAAGAGCCATCGGCTCCTCGTAAGATTGGACTTGGTATGCTGGTTGCAGCTATCGGTTTCTGTATTTTAGCTGTAGGAAGTATGGGTCAGGTTTCACCAGCTGATTTGAAAGATATTGGTGGCGTAAGTCAGGCACTCGTTTCGCCAAACTGGTTGATATCAACCTATCTCGTTCTTACGTTTGCCGAACTGCTACTCTCCCCGATGGGTATTTCATTTGTTTCCAAAGTAGCGCCTCCCAAATATAAAGGTATGATGATGGGTGGCTGGTTTGTTGCAACAGCTATTGGTAATTATGCAACTTCAATCATTGGTCATTTATGGTCATCACACATGACTTTGTGGATGGTTTGGAGCGTGCTCGTTGTTCTCTGCCTGTTATCAGCTCTCTTTATGTTCGCCATCATGAAGAAACTGGAGAAAGTAGCCAAATAATCATTGAATCATTCTCATACAAACGGCGTTTATAGGGTTTTTAAAAACCTTTTAAACGCCGTTTAAATTCTCAATCAAACAAAAAAACTATCTGTCTTCTTATTCCAATACTACGGAATAATACAAAAAAATAACGCCCGCAGGATTAAAATCAATCTGCAAGCGTTATTTATAGGGTGAAAGATGGGACTCGAACCCACGACCCTTGGAACCACAATCCAATGCTCTAACCAACTGAGCTACATTCACCATGTTTATCCTATCCAGTATTGCTCTTTCTAAGACGGGGACAAAAGTAGTACTTTTACTTTAAACTGCAAACATTTTCGTTTTATTTTTTATCAAATTTGATAACAACATGTTTGGCTTTGGAAAGTATATACTTTTAATAGGCGAAAGTATATACTTTGAGTATATAAAAGTATATACTTTTGATATATGGAAGTATACTTTTCCGTTCAAAAGTATATACTTCCCTGAATCAATCATATATGGCCTTCTTACCTGCCAATAAGGTATTGCGCATCAATGAAATAATAGTCATTGGTCCAACACCACCGGGAACAGGAGAGATATATGAACATTTGGGTGCTACTTCATCGAACTTGACATCGCCGGTCAGTTTGAATCCGCTCTTCGTCAACGTACTTGGCACACGCGTTGTACCTACATCGACCACTACGGCTCCTTCTTTAACCATATCGCCTTTGAGGAATTCCGGAACACCCAATGCTACAATAATAATATCAGCACTGAGGCACATCTCTTTCAGATTCTCGGAGCGGCTATGACAAACCGTTACCGTACAATCGCCCGGATAAGCTTTCTGCAACATCAAGGTAGCCATCGGCTTCCCTACAATATTGCTGCGACCGAGCACTACACAATGTTTTCCGCGTGTAGGAATCTCATAACGGCGCAATAGTTCGAGTATGCCTGCAGGCGTAGCCGATACGAAGCAAGGCAATCCGATGGACATTCGTCCCACATTGATCGGATGGAAACCATCCACATCCTTGTGATAATCAATTGCCTCTATAATTTTCTGCTCGTGGATATGCTTAGGCAACGGGAGCTGAACAATGAATCCATCAACATCAGCATCGTGATTCAGTTCATCCACTTTGCGAAGAAGTTCTTCTTCCGTCACATCGCTTTCATAACGAATCAACGTTGATTTGAAACCGATCTCATTGCAAGTCTTCACCTTGCTTGCAACATAGGTTTCGCTACCACCATCGTGTCCCACAAGAATTGCAGCCAGATGAGGAATCTTTCCTCCTGCAGCCTTAATCTGAGCCACTTCCTCAGCCATCTCTTTCTTCATTTGGGCAGAGACTGCCTTTCCGTCTAATAATTTATAATGTTGCTCTTCCATATTTCTGATTATTTCTTCATTGTCGGGAACTTGTGACTACCCGGTTTGACAGTAGTAAGCATGTGCATCATCTTACGTGTCTCGTCGAACTGCTTGATCAGCTTGTTGACTTCCTGAATAGACGTTCCGCTTCCCTTGGCAATGCGCTGGCGACGCGTACCGTTGAGTATTGCCGGATTGCTACGTTCGCCAGGAGTCATCGAATAAATAATCGCCTCAATGCCTTTGAAAGCATTATCATCGATATCAACATTCTTCAGAGCCTTGCCAACACCCGGAATCATTGAAGCGAGTTCTTTCAGATTACCCATCTTCTTGATTTGCTGGATCTGTGTGATAAAATCGTTGAAGTCGAACTGGTTCTTGGCAATCTTCTTCTGCAAACGCTTAGCTTCTTCTTCGTCGTATTGTTCCTGCGCACGTTCAACCAGTGAAACGATATCGCCCATACCCAGAATTCGATCGGCCATTCGTTCAGGATGGAAAATATCCAAAGCATCCATCTTTTCACCTGTACCGATAAACTTGATCGGTTTGTCGACAACCGTACGGATAGAAAGTGCTGCACCACCACGTGTATCACCATCCAGTTTTGTTAAAACGACACCTTCAAAATCCAGACGCTCATTGAATTCTTTTGCCGTATTGACTGCATCCTGACCCGTCATCGAATCAACGACGAACAAGGTTTCGTCAGGTTGAATAGCTTTCTTGATTGCAGCGATCTCATTCATCATCTGCTCGTCAATAGCCAAACGACCGGCGGTATCGACGATCACAACATCATTGCCTTTGGCACGAGCCTCCTCAATAGCATGTTGGGCAATCTCAACCGGATTTTTACTTTCCAGTTCCATGTAAACAGGAACACCTACTTGTTCACCAACAACACGCAACTGTTCGATAGCAGCAGGACGATATACATCACAAGCAACCAGCAATGGCTTCTTGTTCTTCTTTGTTTTCAACAGATTGGCCAGCTTGCCGGAGAATGTTGTTTTACCTGAACCCTGCAGACCTGACATCAATATGACAGCCGGTGCTCCTTTGAGATTCAGTTCGGCAGCCGTACCGCCCATCAAAGTTGCCAATTCATCATGAACAATCTTCACCATCAACTGTCCCGGCTTTACCGAAGTAAGCACATTCTGTCCCAGAGCTTTTGCTTTAACGGTGTCGGTAAAACTCTTTGCTACTTTATAATTCACATCGGCATCAAGCAACGCCTTACGAACATCTTTCAAGGTTTCGGCAACGTTGATCTCCGTGATCTTGCCTTCGCCTTTCAAAAGTTTAAACGATCTGTCTAACTTTTCGCTTAAATTCTCAAACATAATTGTGTATGTATATTTATATTTATTCTAGAATGAGTCGCAAAGGTATAAAAAAGGATGCAATCCTCTAAATCTTTTTGCCTTGCCAATTACCTTTTTTCAAATAAATCACACTCAAGAGCAATAGACCTATAGAATAGACAACTTCAACAGTGAAACAAATGTAGACCGGTTCACGCAGGTAAACGCCAATATAATAAACACTTATAGTATAAAAAAATAATGTGATCACTTCTATCCACATAGCGGTTCGCGTATTTCCCGTGCCTGAAACGCCACTGAAAATAATCATACTCAAAGCTCCTATTATCAGGGCTGCCGAGATCACATATATGGACAACACCGAGTCGTTCACCAGAGCCGCTTCATTCGTATAAACAGAGACGATGAACTTCGGGAAAAGACAGACGACAACAACAAGTGCCGACACAATATATAACGATATCAAAGATATACGTTTGATGATTGAAAGAACCTCATTCGTATGCCCTGCACCGATTGCATTACTGACTAACGTATTGGTTGTTGTAGCCAAAGCGTTGATAGGAATAAGCATTACAATATATATGCTTCGCACTATGTTGGCAACAGCCAGTTCACGCTGCCCCAAACGTTCGACTGCAATAAAAAACATAAAGTAGGTGCTCATCGACAGGAAATATTGCAACATGGTAAAAATAGAAATGCCCAACACTTTCCGTAATAGCTGTATTTGCAATGATCCAACATGATTGAGCGCATACTTCCTGATATCAACAGTTTTAAATGTGCATAATAGAAAGAAAATCATCGATGCCAATTCAGACAATACAGAAGCGATAGCAGCTCCTTTAATACCCATTTGAGGAAGCCCGCAATGGCCGAATATCAAAAGATAGTCGAGTAATACATTTGTCAAAGCCATCACTATTGAACCGTAAGTAAGCACTTTTGTACGCGTAATGCCGACATATAAGGATCGGAACATGATATTGACAAAAGCAAAAAAGAAACCCAATACACGCCAATCCAAATATTCCATTGTTGCATTCCAAACCTCATCCGACGAAACGAGTACGCGCATGATGCTTCCTCCGAAAAGACGAGAGAATATAAACAACAAAACAGCCAGCGCTTCAAGGAACAAAACGCCTTGAATCATCACCGGTCCCACATCACGATAATTGCCTTCGCCATTACGTCGAGCTATCACAATCTGCGAGCCGGTACTGAATCCGAAAGCAATTGTAAAGATACAGATATAATACAATCCACCCATAGCCGACCCACCCAAAGCGACCTCACCCACTCGACCCAAAAAAGCCGTATCGGTTACATTAATTACATTTTGGGCAAGAAGGCTTAAAAAAATCGGATAACTAACATCCCATATCTGTTTGTTTGTATACATACTTATACTTTCTCTCTTTATTCACACTCAAAATCTCATAAAAAAAGCCCGCTTCAATCAGCGAGCTTTCTTTTTTATGCTATAAAGTCCACTACCGACGTCAAATCAATTTATTCGTTGATGTATCAGGGAATATGATGGTTGGCTTAAATTTCTTCGCCTCTTCAAAGTCCATCAATGCGTATGACATGATGATGATCACATCGCCCGGTTGAGCCTTACGTGCTGCCGCACCATTCAAACAAACGACACCCGAACCACGCTTTCCTTTGATAATGTAAGTTTCAAAACGCTCACCATTGTTATTATCCACAATACTTACCTTTTCGTTGGCAATAAGGTTGGCAGCATCCAGCAAATCCTCATCAACAGTAATACTGCCAATATAATTCAGATCGGCTTGAGTAACCGTTACACGGTGAATTTTTGATTTAAGCACTTGTATCAACATAAATAACGTCTAATAAATTGATGACATCAATGTCACTTATTATATTTTATATTATCAATCAGACGAACATCACCACAATAAACGGTTATACAGCCAACCGGATAAGTTGTATCGGACCAATTATTTATGGCTTCCATTGTGTTTCCGTCTACAATCTCAAAATATTCAACTTGCATTACAGGATCGGCGTTTATTGTTTTCACAACATACTCTTTAACTTCCTGAACGCTCTTTTCGGGTGCAAAGGTAGTACTTTCTTTTAACGTACGTGCAATCAATGGTGCTTTTTGACGTTGTTCCGGTGTTAAACGCACATTTCTGCTACTCAAAGCCAGTCCATCGGCTTCGCGTATAATCGGACAAGCATTGATTTTCACAGGTATATCAAGCTGCTTAACCATAGCTCGGATAACGGCAATCTGCTGAAAATCTTTTTCACCGAAATAAGCATTATCCGGTTCAACAATATAAAAAAGCTTGCTGACTACTTGGGCAACACCATTGAAATGTCCCGGACGATGCGCTCCCTCCATAACGGAAGAGACCGTTCCGAAGTCGAATTTTCGAGTATCCGGTTCCGGATACATTTCCTGTTCAGACGGAGCAAACACATAGTTACAACCTGCTGATTCCAAGAGCGCGCAATCTTTATCAAGCGTACGTGGATAGGTAGCCAAATCGGTTTTATTATTAAACTGCGTCGGATTGACGAATACGCTTACCACGCATACATCATTATCTTTTACACAACGCTTCACCAGGCTCAAGTGTCCATTATGCAATGCACCCATTGTGGGAACCAAGCCAATCTTTTTGTTTTTCTGTCTTTCCAGGGCAAGATAACCCTTCAATTCTTTAATGTTATTTACAATTTTCATCTTTCAGATGCTTTTTTTGACGGTACAAAGCAAGCAAATAATTATCGTAAATGAAAGAAAATTTGTATCTTTGTGCCGTTTTTATAAATCAACGTTAGAATGGATGCAAAGAAAATCTTGTTTATCACTCAAGAAATAACACCATATCTTCCCGAATCTGAGATTGCCACTTTATGCCGGAATCTGCCGCAAGGCATTCAGGAGCGTGGCCGCGAGATCAGGACATTTATGCCAAAATTCGGAAATATCAATGAACGGAGAAATCAGCTTCATGAGGTAATTCGTCTTTCGGGCATGAACTTAATCATTGATGATACCGATCATCCACTGATTATTAAAGTTGCATCTATTCAAGCAGCCCGCATGCAAGTTTATTTTATCGATAATGAAGACTACTTTCAACGGAAACATACGGTTTGCGATGAATCCGGGAAAGAATACGAAGACAACGATGAAAGATCAATATTCTATGTGCGGGGTGTTCTGGAAACCATCAAAAAATTGAGATGGATTCCTGACATTATTCACTGTCATGGATGGATGTCGGCTCTTACTCCTTTATATATCAAAAGAATGTATGCCGATGATCCAGGATTGAAAAATGCTAAGATCGTTTATTCAGTTTATGATGACGAATTTCATACTCCTTTCAGAAAAGAATTCGCTGCTCAACTGAAAACAGACGGAGCAAAGGAAGTCGATATTAAAAGTATAAAGAGTAAACCTTCTTTTGTAGGCTTAAGCAAGATTGCTATAGATCTTGCCGATGGCGTCATACAAGGTAGTGAGACTATCAATCCGGAATTGGAGGCTTATATTGAAAAGAAAAAGAGTGATTTCTTTTTGCCGTATCAGCCTGTAGATACTTATATTGATAAATATAATGAATTCTATGACAAAGTCTTAGAAGGATAAATCAGAAAACAAAGTTGTCGTTTAGCTTCAAAATAAAAGAGAAATGAAAATCAAGCTCGTACTACTTGGCCTAGTTATTGGGATAACAATTTTAGGCGGATGTAATGATACTCTGACAGAGGTGGGAATAAACACTAAGCCTTCAACAGACGGTGTAGAAGCACGCGCCGACACATTCTATATGACGGCAAAAACGCTTTTATCCGATTCTGTCTATGCACGAACAACATCAGGTGCATTGGGAGAATTGGTCGATCCAATGTTCGGAACGTTAAAGTCAGATTATTTATGCCAGTTCTATTGTCCTGACAATTTCAGTTTCAATCATACACCTATTGACGGGAAGATTGATTCTGTTGTTTTCAAGATTTTCTATGATTCATGGGCGGGAGATTCTTTAACGCCTATGCGCGTACAATTATATCAAATCACATCGCCACTTCAAAAGAACTATTATACTAACGTTGATCCCAAGCAGTTTTGTGATATGAAAATTCCGCTTGGAAGTAAAACGTATACCGCACATGACATGACCGTATCCGACTCTGTTCGAAGCAGTTCGTACTCACCAAACATAGCTATTCACATGCCAACAGCATTCGGACAACGTTTTTATAACGAAACGATCAATAATCGGGCTTCATTCACCAATCAGGACACATTCAACAAGTTCTTTCCAGGGCTTTACGTAACAACCACATTCGGCACAGGCAATGTTATCAATGTTGCTTCATCCGAGATGTTCATTTTCTACAAATACACAACTACAGGATCTGCCGGACAAGATTCAATCGTAAAGGCTTATGAAAATTTCAATGTAACAAGTGAAGTGATTCAGCTCAACCGATTTAAGAATTCGAATATTTCACATTTGATACAACCAAACGATTCGGTATCTTATCTACGTAGTCCTGCCGGAGTTTACACAGAATTCACTATTCCTGCGAAAGCCATTGCTTCTGCAATAAATGGAAGAATTTTAAGTAATATGAATCTTACACTAAAAGCTTATCCTCAAGATGATTGGGATTTTGCCTTCACACCGCCATCAGAACTATTGATTCTGCCAAGCGATTCCGTTGACTATTTCTTCAAGAATCATCAGATAGAAAATAGCAGCACGGCTTTTCGCGCCAGCTATTCATCTTCCACACGCACATATAACTTCAACAATATTTGTAATATTTTGAAAGATCATATAGAAAAAGCGCCAGATAAAGATCTACGGATAAGTGTGATTCCCATTGAGCGAAAAGTCGGCACAACTTCTAGCTATTATTATGGTACATCGACTTACACGACAGCCATTAATAACTACTTGCAGCCATCCGGCGTAAAGTTACGCATCAATAATGAAACAATGAGACTTAGAATAGTCACCATCAAGTATAAATAACTTGGATGGGGCAAAAAAAATTCAGGCACAGATTTGAAAAATATTTCGGATCTGTGCCTGATTATTTATAACAGCAACAATTACTTCACTGTCGCCTTTTCTTTCTTATCCACCTTATCCGTTTTTTTCTTCAACTTATCAATCTCCTTGTGAAGGCATTCTATCTCCTCACCTTGATTTTTGATTGTGGTAAGTAAAGAATTCAGTTCCTCATTTTCTATCGTTTCAGGGAACTCAGCCTTTACGCGAACAATAAAATCAGACAACACATTCATATAATTATTGAATGCATCATAAGGATTATCATACGGACTGAATCCTGTTCCCAAATGTTTGGTACTCATATAATAGAAATGATCGCTGCTCTGCAGATAATACCAATCCTGACGTATACGACGTGTTTGACTTAAGCGCACGCGTCCGCAAATATCATTCAGTTTACGAAAAGCCTCCTGCTGCAAAACATTTCCTAACCATGAGCTGCAATCTCTTTCTTCATCAACCCATGAAATTGGATAGGGAACTGAGATTGTATCAACCGGTTTCATCAAAGCAAATACCTCCGAAGGAGTAGAAAAACTAATACCTTTTTCAGCAGCAAACCGAGGTAAGGCTTTAAAGAATTCAAATATTCCCGTTTCGGCCGGATGCAATGAACCAAGCACCTCATAATTCATAAACAGATTGATAATCTGCTCTGAATCAGGTGTAGCAGCAATCCAACTGATATATTTATCGGCCGTCAATGGATATTCACTCCAATTATAATTGGAGAACCTGTCAGACAAATCCTCACTGAAACGATCATTCTTCAGCAACAATTTCAATTTAGGTTCTACTATTGAAGAATAAACATAATTGGGGCTTTTCCATCCTAAGATATGCTTTGCTCCTTCGGTCAGCATACCTCTATAACCCATGTCATACACCATTTCTGAAATATCATCTGAATAAATCAGTTCCGTATTACGAAATACTTTCGGCTTCACACCAAATAGTGTTTGGATTTTATCCTCCTGCTTTTCGACCTGATGCTTGAATTCTGCAGGATCACCCAAGGAAGCTAGTGAATGTGCATACGTTTCAGATAGGAATTCCACTTTTCCGGTCGCTGCCAATTCCTTAAAACTATCTATCACTTCCGGTGTATAAATTTCCATCTGCTCCAATGCCATTCCTGAAATTGAAAAAGAAACTTTAAACTTGCCACCGCTCGACTTGATCATTTCCAACATCGTCTTATTCGCTGGCAAATAGCAACGTTCAGCTATACGGTGAATAATTTCTTCATTCTGAAAATCATCGTAATAATAATGGTCATTACCAATATCAAAGAAACGATATCTTTTCAGGCGAAACGGCTGATGTATCTGAAAATAAAAACAAATTGTCTTCATAATATATCAATGTTTAATTATTATCAATTATTTATTTACCAAAGAGTCATATATGCGACGTATCTTCTGACCTGCATACTCCCATTTGATGTTATCAACTTCTTTCTTCCCCTCTTCCTGCAAAAACTTATGCAAAGCCGGATAAGTAATAATAGAATACATGGCATCAGCAAGTGCGTCAATATCCCAATAATCGACCTTTACTGCATAATTCAATATCTCTGCACAACCCGATTGTTTGGAAATAATACTCGGTACACCACACTGCATGGCTTCCAATGGAGATATACCAAACGGCTCTGAAACCGAAGGCATCACGTATACATCACTGGCCTTGAATACTTCATAGACTTGTTTCCCCTTCATGAATCCGGTAAAATGGAATCTATCAGAGATATCCCGTTTAGCTGCCAGCTGAATCATCTGATTCATCATATCACCGCTTCCAGCCATGACAAACCGTGCATGTGGAGCTTTTGCCAATACTTTTGCTGCCGCTTCCACAAAATACTCGGGACCTTTTTGCATCGTTATACGACCCAAAAATGTAATAATCTTATCCTTAACGCCTTTTTTGTCCGGAATTGATAAAATTTCGGGATCCAAAGGTTCAACAGCATTATGCACCGTCGTCACCTTAGCCGGATCCTGATGATACTTTTCAATTACCGTCAAACGCGTCAGATTACTTACCGTTATAATATGATCGGCATTATCCATTCCGTTCTTTTCTATTGCATACACGTTCGGATTCACATTACCACGGCTTCGATCATAATCGGTAGCATGAACATGCACAACCAAAGGTTTACCACTTACATTCTTGGCATGAATACCTGCCGGGTAAGTCAACCAGTCATGTGCATGAATAATATCGAACTGTTCTGTTCTGGCAACAACACCGGCTACTATCGAATAGTTATTTATTTCTTCCATCAGATTATCCGGATAACGCCCCGAAAACTCCAGGCAACCCAAATCATTGACATGCCTATAACTAAAATCAGCATAGATATGACTACGATAATCATAATATTTCTGTGGATCCATATACTTTGACAGCCGGCTCCTGACATAATCCATATTCACATCACGCCAAACAATCGGAACGTTATTCATTCCTACTATCTTCAAGAAACTCTGGTCTTCATCTCCCCACGGTTTAGGAATACAAAAGGTGATGTCCATGTCAGGCTGCAAAGCCAGACCACGAGTCAATCCATAACTTGCTGTTCCTAATCCTCCCAAAATATGTGGAGGAAATTCCCATCCAAACATTAATGCTTTCATATTGGATATTTTTTATTCAGCGTTATACTTTTTCAATAAATCAACCACACGTAGAATAGCTGCCACATTCGTTGCAAAAGAAATAGCTCCTCTTCCGGTAAATGGCGGATTGCCGTCAAACAATTCCGGAATCGTACCTATGCAGTGCAAAGACATCTCCTCTTCCATACTAATCAACATGCGTTCTGCAAATGAAACTCCGCTCATTCCGAACACTCGCAAATATGCCTCCAAATAAGCTCCAAGCAACCAAGGCCAGGCTGTTCCTTGATGATATGCCTGATCTCTGTCATTCGGAGAACCGACATAATATGGTCTGTATCCTTCGCTCTTCGGGCTCAATGTTCTGAGACCTTTAGGTGTACGCAACTCTTTTGTTACAATATCCAGCACTGCCCGTTTCTGCATTCGTGACAATGGGGAATATGCAAAAGCCACTGCAAATATCATATTTGGACGAACACTCCAGTCGACTACCGAACCGTTCACGTAATCATACAAATAATTATACCCGTTCACGAACGTATCTGGAAATGAAATATCCATTTTCTTAATCAGCTGATCAAACTTTTCAACAGGCTTATCGACATACATCTCCGAATAGAAGCACAATGCATTATACCACAATGCATTAAATTCAACAATATACCCGCTTCTTGGCACAACAGGTTTTCCATTGATCGTTGAGTTCATCCAAGTAATAGCTTTATCGCGCCCGTCAGCAAACAACATGCCGTCATCCATCAGCTTCATATCCGGATGTTGTTGGTTACAGATATATTCCAATATCTCATGGACAAAAGATCCATATAAGTCGCGGGCTCTATCAAGACCTACATCTTTAGCATATTGCTGAATAGCCCATATTGCCCATAAAGTAACATCCGGTTGATCGATTTCTCTAATCACCGAATCAAGTTTGCCATCCTTCATGAATGTACGTATAGCGGGCATGGCTGTATTCATAATTTTTTCAAAACGAACCGGATCATCTATCGAAAGCGTACATCCAGGCAAGGCAGCAAACAAATCGCGAGCTCTCACCTTAAACCAAGGATAACCGGCTAACAGATAAGCGTCATTTTCAGTCGGACGGAAATAAAACTGTTGAGCTGAGTTTTTCAAACAATTGAAGAAACTGGTACGTGGAGTACGCACGCTTACTTCGGTCTCATAAAGACTACTCAATTTAGCGGTAGCCACGGAAGTATCGCCGGCACTGAAAATAATAGATTCACCTTTTTGAATAGGAAGCTCAAAATAACCGGGAACATATAAATCTTCTTTATAAGGATAGCCTCTTTCCTGTTCTTTTGGATATTCTATGCCTTTATACCAATATGGTTCATAAACGAACTTCGGCTTCTTGCTAAACTGCATATATAATTCAGGGAATCTTTCATACAAACAAGTTTTAATACCGTTAGGCACTTCCGTATAAGACTTATTAATTCGATCATTTTCCTGGGTCAAATCATTCACGCTTCTGAAAGCTAAAAACGGTCGAAAACGAAGAGTTGTTTCCGAATGAGCATCTTCCAGCGTATATTTAATCATGATACGGTTTTCATAAAGAGAAAACACCTTTTCCTTTGAAAAAATCACACCACCAACGCGATAAACTGTACGTGGAACTGTATCACAACTATATTCACGAATATATTTATGTCCTTTAGGACTGAAATTATTTCCTTCATATTTATGCAAGCCCAGATTGAATGGAGCTCCATGCTGAATGACTGTTTCATCCAATGAAGAGAGTAACACGAAATTTTCATCACCCAACTGCGGAACAGGCATAACCAACAATCCGTGATATTTTCTAGTATTGCAATCGACGACCGTTGTACAGTGATAAGCTCCTTTTCTGTTGGTTCGAAGCACTTCTCGCGCTAATGACTCCTCGAGATTTATCATTACTGTTTTATCAAATTTTAGATAGCTCATCTCCTTTTGGTTTTAAGTAAATACTGCAGACGAATAACACGTCCATTATTATTTTGACCAAAGTTATCACATAAAAAGCAAAAAAGCAAATCCATACCTATTTTTATTCCAAACTTTCTTACTGAACTAGAAATTAAGGCTATGATATATAAATAATTACAGGAATAACATGTTATACCATTATGTTATTTAACATATTTATCTTTTCTTTAGAAAATACACTCTTATCAATAATAACATTTGCTAACAAAGAAGCCTCAACATATTCCCAGGACAATAAAAATGAAAAAGAAAACGACAATGGAAAGAAAAAGCCTATCGAAATATAACATCCATTCTTAAATATATGTACCTTTGCAGCACGTTTAGAAATGGGCAATTCAGAAAAAATGTGCAATAAAAAAGACAAACAATTCGAGTTGGACAAGCGTTATTTGCGGATGGCCGCTGTATGGGCAGAGAACTCGTATTGCAAACGGCGACAGGTCGGTGCACTCATTGTAAAAGACCAGATGATTATATCCGATGGGTACAACGGTACACCTTCGGGGTTCGAGAATATTTGTGAAGACGAAAACAATGTCACCAAACCCTATGTTTTACATGCAGAAGCCAACGCCATCACAAAAGTGGCTGCTTCATCCAATAGCAGCAAAGGTGCAACCATATATATTACGTCGGCACCGTGCATTGAATGTGCAAAATTAATCATCCAAAGCGGAATCAAGCGCGTTGTCTATTCTGAAAAATACAGAATAGAAGACGGTTGTGATCTGTTACGCAGAGCGGGCATTGCTATTGATTTTATTGATATACACGAATCATAAATTTTCATCTCATAATATGGATAAAAACAAGAAATTAGTTATATGGCTTCCACTCATCATCGCATTGAGTATTGCCTTAGGTATTTTCATTGGGAATCATTATCTTATGCTTTCTCAAGGGAAACGCCATTTATTCTCCAGTGGGAATAAAATCAATACTATACTCGATATTGTTGATGCACAATACGTTGATACCGTCAACATGAAACAAATGGTGGAAGATGTTATTCCAAAAATTTTCAGCGAGCTGGATCCCCATTCTGTATATATTCCTGCCAAAGATGCACAGATGGTAAATGAAGATCTGGAAGGATCTTTCAGTGGCATTGGTGTTTCATTCAATATGCAGACTGACACCATATTAGTTGTGTCAGTAATTTCCGGTGGTCCATCCGAAAAGGCAGGATTGCGTCCTTTTGACCGGATCATTACTATCAACGGCAAATCTTTTGCAGGCAACAATAGCGACCAGGCTACAATCATGAAAACCCTACGTGGAGCCAAGAGCAGTACCGTTAAACTAGGTGTAAAACGTCGCGGCTATCCTAATCTGTTGTCGTTCACGGTAACGCGTGGAGATGTTCCGGTTAGTTCTATTGATGTTGCATACGAAATAAGCAATGGCATCGGTTATATTAAAATAAGCAAATTTGGACGTACCACTTATAATGAGTTTATCACAGCAATAGCCAAACTCAAAAAGGACAATTGTACCTCATTCATCATTGACTTGCGAGGCAATACGGGAGGATACATGGAAGCAGCCACAAATATGGTCAACGAATTCATGCCTGACGGTCGACTTATTGTTTACGCCGAAGGAAAAGCCTTTCCTCGTAAAGATGTCTATACAAACGGTACAGGCACATGTCAGAATGCTCCAATCGTTGTATTAACAGATGAATTTTCGGCCTCTGCAAGCGAAATTTTTTCAGGAGCCATACAAGATAATGACCGTGGTCTGATTGTTGGACGACGCACATTCGGCAAAGGACTCGTTCAATCACCTATAGAGTTGAGCGACGGCTCTGAAATTCGTCTTACAGTTGCACGTTATTATACCCCATCAGGACGTTGTATACAAAAGAAATACGAATTAGGCAAAGACGAAGAATATGAACAAGACATCTACAACAGATTCCTCCATGGTGAATTTGATTCTGCCGACAGCATCAAACAAAATGCTACGGAAAAATACAAAACAGCTATGGGCCGTGTTGTTTATGGTGGCGGTGGCATCATGCCGGATATTTTCATTCCTCGTGACACGAGCGGAATCACATCATACTTTACAAATATCATCAATTCAGGGACACTGAATTTATATGCCTTGTATTATTCAGATCGTAATTACAACAAGCTCTCTTCTTTCAAAACTTATCAGGACTTGTACAATTATCTTCTGAAGCAACCCTTATTATCCGGTCTGACTACTTTTGCTGCATCGAAAGGCATACCTCAACGCCCAACATTAATAAATATATCCAGACGGTTGTTGGAGAAAGAGGTTCAAGCTTACATTATCAGAAATTTCTTTGATGAAGCAGGATTCTTCCCAATTTATCAACTCGATGATGTTACATTGAAAAGAGCCGTTCAGGTTTTGAAAGAAGGGAAATCAAATCCTGCATTAAACGCGAAGAAAAAGAGAAATGGAGCTGCGTGAATCAAAGCAATTGTTACGAAAAGAGATTGCTTCACTCAAGCATAATCATTCAAGCGAAGAGTTACAAAAGCTCTCGAGAGAAATTATGTACTCTTTGGAGAAAAGCAATCTTTTTCAAGAAGCTCATTGCGTAGCATTATACAATGCCATTCCAGGAGAAGTACAAACGGCCTCGTTCATACATAAATGGTACAAGCAGAAACAGATATTGCTCCCGCTTGTAGTTGGCTGCGACTTGAAACTTCTTCCCTATAAAGGAGAAGATTCACTCAAGGCGGGAGCTTTCGGCATCATGGAACCGGTTGACGATGGAACTATCATTTCAAATGATGACATTGATCTGATTGTGGTTCCTGGCGTCGCTTTTGACAGGGAGCGAAACCGACTGGGACGAGGTAAAGGATATTATGACCGGCTTTTATCTCAACTCAAAGCCTCAGCCATCGGCATTTGCTTTGATTTCCAACTCAAAGGACAAATTCCAACAGAAGCGTTTGACCGGAAAATGGATTTGGTGATTACCGAAAAAGAAATTATCTGAGAATAATATTATTAAGAAAAGGTTCTCCTATAATGTCATTCAAACTCTTAATCAGACGCTCACGATTCAGCATCAATTCATTACGCAATACGGCTGACGACAGATGAACATATAATACATGGTCGCGGACATATACATTCTGCGTATAATTGGCTATGCCCGGACTCAACTTATTTTTCCAAGCATCAACTGCGCTCGCTTCCAACATCTTATTATAGAAAGCTGGATTATCCTGTAAAAACTCGCGAATAGCTTCACCTATGGTTTGTGCATTCTTTCTCTTCATGTCACTCTTCTAACGGTTTGACATTGCCTTGCTCAACATGAAACAACGCATAGTCATGGTCTATATTCCGTAATATATCATCCAAATATTTGCGATTGGTATCGGTAATAAAAATTTGTCCAAACACATCACTACTCACCAATTGGATAATCTCCTCCACTCTATTTTCATCCAGCTTATCAAAAATATCGTCTAGCAGTAGGATTGGCTTTGTTGTCCCTTGCTGTGTCAAAAATGCAAACTGAGCCAACTTAAGGGCAATCAAGAAAGTTTTATTTTGCCCTTGCGAACCTATTCGACGCATTAAACAATCATCCAATGTCATCTCCAAATCATCCTTATGGATGCCGACAGAAGTAAAGCCCATCACACAATCGTGTTCACGACTGGAAAACAGCATCTGCATAAAATCACCATTATCTAACTGCGAAATATATTTCAAACCCACCTGTTCTGCAGAACGGCAAATCGTCTGATAATAATTACTGAAAACAGGCATGAACGACTCGACCAACAAGCGGCGCTTATCATAAATCATCTGCCCGTAAGTATAGAGCTGCATTTCCAATGCATCAAACAAAGAGGCATTGATTGATTGATTCTTAAGTAAGACATTTCGCTGTGTCAATGCCTTGTTATAAAATATTAATGCATTCAGATAAGATTTATCCTGCTGAGAAATAATCATATCTAAAAAGCGACGTCTTTCCTCACTTCCACCTCTTATCAGTTCAGAATCAGCAGGCGAAATCATCACCAAAGGCAACAGCCCGATATGGTCAGAAAGTTTGTCGTATTCCTTTTTGTTACGCTTAAACTGTTTACGCTGCCCACGGCGAATAGCACAAAAAATATCTTCATCATGTCCATCGTAATCATAGAAGCCTTGCAACACACATAAATCCTTATCATGCTGAATAATCTGGCTGTCGGGCGTATTGATATGGCTCTTGCAAAAAGACAAATAATGAATCGCATCCAGCAAGTTAGTCTTTCCCATTCCATTTTTTCCGAAGAAACAATTAATGTATGGCGAAAAGGAAATCTCGCACTGCAATATATTTTTATATCCTATAGCTGTTAGCTTTCTGAGTATCATCTGTAGTATATTAATCGCACAAAATTAAAAAATATACTTCGAAGTTAGATTATATCATCAAAAAAAACTATTTTTGCGCTTTGAATTGCCAAAGGCAAGAGAATTTGATAATAATAACAAAAAAACAACTATAACAGATTATGGCTACTAAGGAAAAGGACACCAAAAAGGACAAAGAGTTAGAAGTCGAAGCATTTGTTTCGAGATCAGAACAGTTTATCGAAGTACATTTAAAGCAAATCATAACAGGTATCGTTATTGTACTTGTGATTGTAGGCGGAATCTTCGCATTCAAATACGGTTATTTAGTACCGAGAGAAAAGAAAGCTGCCGCAGCAATATTCAAAGGTGAAATCTATTTTGCAAAAGATTCATTCAATATGGCTCTTAATGGAAATGGCGCCGATTTTCAAGGATTTGCAAAAATCGCAGACACTTATGGTCATACTGTTGCAGGTAATTTGGCAAAAGCTTACGCAGGTATCTGCTATTTCAAGCTGGGTCAGAATGAGAAAGCTTTGAAAATGCTCAAATCTTTCAGTGGAAAGGACAATATGGTTTCACCGGCAATCGTTGGTCTGATTGGTGACTGCTATGTCAACATGGGCAAAACAGAAGAAGGAATTTCATATTTTGAGAAAGCCGCAAGCGAAGCTTCAAACGAAGTGGTTAGTCCTGTTTATCTTAAAAAGGCAGGTATCGCTTACGAGAGCTTGAAGAAGTACGATGATGCAATCAAAGCTTATACTTCAATCAAGGAGAAATATTTCAATTCGATGGAAGCAGCCGATATTGACAAATACATCACACGTGCAACTTTCTTAAAAGGAAAATAATTCGTACATATTAATATATGAGAAAAAAAGGATGTCTCAATTTCTAAGACATCCTTTTCTATTTCATTAAAACAATATATTATGGCAACAGCATATCAGAATTTATCCAAATATGATTTCAACAGCGTTCCTAACGGATCCGATCTTTCTATCGGTATTGTCGTAGCTGAATGGAACCGCAGTATCACCGAAAAACTGCTCGAAGGAGCATGCAACACATTAGAAAGACATGGTGTAAAAGCTGAAAACATCTTTATTAAACGCGTTCCGGGAAGTTTCGAACTAACGTATGGCGCCAGAAAAATGGCAGAAACGGGCGAAGTAAACGCTGTAATCATCCTCGGATGTGTTATAAAAGGTGAAACGCCACATTTTGATTTTATTTGCGCCGGAGTTACTCAGGGAATCACTGAACTGAATCTTATGTGCGATATCCCATTCATATTTGGACTGTTAACTACAAACACCATGCAACAAGCCGAAGACCGGGCAGGTGGAAAATACGGAAACAAAGGTGATGAGGCCGCTGTTACTGCATTGAAAATGGCAAAAATTTAAGCAGCAGCTATTGCAGGAATCAAAATAATTAATACCTTTGCACCGCATTTCAGGAAACTGGGCAGTTACCAGAGTGGCCAAATGGGGCTGACTGTAACTCAGCTGACTTACGTCTTCGGTGGTTCGAATCCATCACTGCCCACTCATCTGAATCTTCCTTCTAAATAATTCCTGACTCCCAGGAAAAGAGTTTACTTCCCTATATCAAAAATTCATGTTTATCACTGACGAACTTCAGCGTTTCATCCATTGCGATGGGATTTTCTCGTCTTTATGGCTTGTAACATGCTGTATTTCTGGCATTTATTTTAACTAATAGAAGCGACCATTTCATTCGGAAGAAAGTTTCATTTCATTCGAATGGAGTGAAGGTTTCATTCGAATGAAATGGTTCGCGCATTCGAATGAATTTTTCGACACTCCAGAAGGGATTTAAAGCCATATCAAAAATTCATGTTTATAAGTATAGATTGCAATTTTAGTAAAATTAGTTGGCGGTCTTAAGAATTTTGACGAATATTGCATAAGCGTTATTTCTGAAGATCTTATTGGACATTAATTTTTAAACTTTCTAATTCCACAATCAGGTATGTTGATATTATCATTATTTCTCTCTGCAGCAGCTATGTTGTCAGGATATAGCAACTCATCGGCAACAAAAATCATTCCACCCAAAGGATATCATTTGGTCTGGCACGACGAATTCAATAATAAATCAGGAAATAAAACAGCCATGCCAAATTCCGATTGGGAATATCAGACAGCTGAACCGGGATGGGTTAACAACGAACTTCAATATTATGTTCCGGGGATAACAAGTACCGGCGACACTTTAGCTATCGTCAGTAACGGCACACTGAAGCTCATAACAAAAATGGTTGACAACAAAATCTATTCTATCCGCCTGTATGCAAAAAAATCAACCGGTTGGAAGTACGGCTACATGGAAGCAAGGATGAAACTGCCAAAAGGTAAAGGAACTTGGCCTGCATTCTGGATGATGCCTGTCGATGACAAAAAAGGTTGGCCTGCTTGTGGAGAAATGGATATCATGGAAGAAGTAGGATACGATCCTAACATTATAGTGGGAAGCCTGCATGCCACCGATCATTTTGCGAGCCATCCTGCCAGCGGCAGAACAAAATGTGAAAATGCACAGAATGGATTTCATAAATATGCCATGGAATGGACTCCCGCGAAAATCACTTTCCTTGTCGACGACAAGCCATACTATTCATACAGCAACACAAACAAAGGAACAAAAGACTGGCCGTACACTACGCCTTTCTACATTATTTTAAATATGGCTTGGGGCGGCAATTGGGGCGGAGCTCAAGGTATTGATGAATCAGCTTTGCCAACGACCTATGAGATTGATTATGTAAGAGTATTTCAGAAATAATCTATCCTTTCTTAGACTGGCGGTACTCACTCGGCGACATTCCCATTAGTTTGGTGAACAGACGTGAGAAATAGAAAGAATCGTCAATGCCAATCTTAAAACTAATCTGATTAACCTTCATATCTGTAGAATCAAGCATAAAACAAGCTTGTTGTATTTTCAACAAATTAGAATAGGACAACGGGCTGTGACCTGTTTTCTTCTTGAACAGCATAGAAAAATGTGATGGCGAATATCCAATATAGTCAGAGATATCTTGTAAAGTGATATGTTTCTCGATGTTCTCTTTCATATAATGTATAGCCGCATTTATTGGATCGTTCACATTATTATCCTTCTGCTGACCTGAATTCCGATACTGTTGCAAATAGCGAAAAGTAGCCAGATAATAATGCAGCAAAGAACTAACATACTTCAAGTTATCATTACTATAGCCCATCTTCAAAGTATTGAACATTTCTTCAAACAGATTATTACGCTGACTGATTCGAGAACGAATATTTGGAGCAATATCAATAGGACGATCGGCTTCTTCAGCATACGAAGGCGCCATCTTCCCTTTGAAATGTATCCAATAGATTGTCCATGGATTATCTTCGTAGGAAGCATAGATATGAGGTACACTGGCAGGAAGGATAAAATACTGGTCTTCATGAACCTCAAATCTTTGATTATTCAATACAAACCACCCCGCTCCTTTCACACAATAAATAAAAACAAATTGATTGATAGGCTCTTTCCTCTCACGATAATGATATTTTGCCTTTGGATAATAACCTATATCGGTAATATGCAACACGGATAAAACAGGATCTTCTTCCATGCAAGTGACTACAAATTGTGGGACAACAATAGCCATCTCTCCATTAAATCCATTCTTCAGTTTAACCATATCCGATTGCATTTTCGACAAATATAACAAGAAATAAGAATATTGTCCATCTTTATATCAAATATATCTATTGTCCCGCCTTTATATTATCACTAAAATTGCAACGAATAAAAAAGAACATTTTATGAAAGCGAAAATCATCCTTTTTCTATTGGCTATCACTAGTATCTATAGTTATGCCAATCCAGGTTCTTTACAAGGAAGCTGGCGTTTTGCAATCGATCCGAATGACGTCGGATTGCAACAAAAATGGCAGAACACGATACTTTCGGGAGAAATTCAAATGCCGGGTTCACTGCAAAGTCAAGGGTTTGGCAACGATATTAGCACGAGCACAAAATGGACCGGCGATATACAAGACAGCACATGGTTTCGTTCACCCGATTATGCCATCTATCGTGAGAAAGGAAATGTGAAAGTTCCATTCTGGCTCAATCCTGACAAACAATATGTTGGAGTGGCCTGGTACCAGCATGATTTTGAAACCACAAAAGAATGGAAGGGCGACTACGAACTTGAGCTGGAACGTGTACATTGGGGATCAACCGTCTTTGTTGATGGGAAAGAAATAGGACAACAGAATTCGCTTTCCACTCCTCATCGCTATTCATTATCGAATCTAAAAGCAGGGAAACATACCCTGACCATCCGAATAGACAACAGAATGTTGGTAGATGTAGGACAGAATGCCCATAGCGTTACCGATCATACACAAACAAACTGGAATGGATTCATCGGTGAGATTGAATTGACGAAGAAACCTAAAGTGTTCATCGACCATGTTATCATAACGCCGAATATTCATCAAAAGACCATTTTGGCAAATGTGATTCTAACAGCAGCTTCAACCACACCGTCGAATATCACTTGCCAAATCATTGATCTTAATGATAATAAAATAGGTGCTCCTGCCTCCATGAAAGTGGCAAAAGGGAAAAAAGAGATAACGAAAATGATTCCACTTGGCAACAAAGCACAACTATGGTCGGAATTCACGACTGCGGTCTATAAACTGCAAGTCACTATCGATCATAAAGGATTGAAAGAAACAAAAATCTACGACTTCGGTCTGCGAGAATTTAAAGCCAAAGGTACACGATTTGAAGTCAATGGCACACCAATATTCCTGAGAGGAACGCTTAACTGCTGCGAGTTTCCGCTAACCGGTTATCCGTCGATGGACGCCGCTTATTGGGCAAAGATTTACCGCGCCTGCAAAAGCTATGGGTTGAATCACGTTCGTTTTCATTCATGGTGTCCTCCCGAAGTGGCTTTTGAAGAAGCGGATAAAGCAGGAATATATTTGCTTGTTGAATGTACCGGATGGGCAAACATCAGTGACGGCCATTCCCAAGACAAATGGTTTTATGACGAGAGCGAACGGATTGTCAAAGAATATGGCAATCATCCGTCGTTCTGCATGATGGAATATGGAAACGAACCCAACGGAAAGAATCTCAAGAAATATCTGACCGATTTTGTGAACCATTGGAAAAGCAAAGACAGTCGCCGCGTTTACACGGGTGCTTCCGGATGGCCCTATCTTGCCAATGCCGACTACAACAGTTCACCCGATCCTCGCATTCAGCGCTGGGGCGAAGGACTCAAGAGCATCATCAATGCGAAAGCACCGAACACGATGTATGACTGGAAAGACATCATCGTAAAAGACATGCCTACGGTGAGTCACGAAATCGGACAATGGTGCGTCTATCCTGACTTCAAGGAAATAAAGAAATACACCGGCTTCCTCAAAGCTCACAATTTTGAGATTTTCAAAGATGGACTGAAAGCTAAAGGTATGGCAAACTACTCCGAACTATTCCTTTACGCCTCAGGAAAACTTCAGACACTCTGTTATAAAGCAGATATTGAAGCTGCATTACGCACTCCCGGTTTTGCCGGATTCCAATTGTTAGGTTTGGAGGATTTTCCGGGTCAAGGGACAGCTCTTGTAGGCGTTCTCAATGCATTCTGGGAAAGCAAAGGCTATGTGTCAGGCGAATCGTACAGCCGATTCTGCAATTCTGTAGTTCCCTTGGTTCGCTTTCCAAAGATGACATGGACAAACAATGAAACCATCGACGCTTCAATAGAGATGGCGAACTTCAGCGGGAAACCTCTGAACAGAGCTGTCGTTGAATGGACTATAAACGACAAGAATGGAACGCTTGCCAAAGGAGAGATTCAGAAAGACATACCCTTAGGCAACTGCATTCCTTCAGGTGTTATCCATTATGATTGTCAAAGCATTCAGAACCCGACACAACTGAAAGTGGAAGTCAGTGTCAAAGGCACTTCCTATCAGAACAGCTGGAACATCTGGGTCTATCCTTCGATAAAGAAAACTGTAGCCACGCCATTCATTGCCGACCAATGGAATGAAGAAGTAGACAGACGGTTGAAGATTGGAGAAAACGTGCTCCTGCTTACTCGAGGCAAAGTACTGCCCGAAAAAGGTGGTAATGTGGCATTAGGCTTCTCAAGTATTTTCTGGAATACAGCATGGACCAAAGGTCAACCACCTCACACACTTGGGATTCTCTGCAATCCGCTCCATCCTATTCTATCTGCATTTCCTACCGACAGCTATAGTAACTATCAATGGTGGGACATTGTGAGTCAGAGCGATGCGATGATTCTCGATGCGATGCCTCAAAATCTGATGCCCGATGTTCAAGTCATCGATGATTGGGTGACGAATCACAAGCTTGCACTTCTTTTTGAAACAAAAGTAGGTAAAGGCAAACTGGTCGTTTGCAGTGTGGACCTTGTAAACAATCTGGAAAAACGACCGGCTGCAGCTCAGCTAAAACAGAGCATTCTGGAATATATGGCATCGAAGAACTTCCAGCCTGAAGATGAAATCAATCCGGAGCTGATCAAAGCTCTCATCAACAAATAAAAATGTCTATTATCAAGATTAAAATAAACACGTATGCAAAACTATAATAAAAAGTTCGTCTACTTCATCTGCCTGGTATCTGCGTTAGGTGGACTTCTATTCGGTTATGACTGGGTAGTTATCGGCGGAGCAAAACCTTTTTACGAACTTTATTTTGGTATTGCCAGTTCGCCTGCACTGCAGGGATTGGCTATGAGCGTGGCTCTATTGGGATGCCTCATCGGAGCAATGATTACAGGAATGATAGCTGCCCGTTACGGACGAAAGCCTTTATTGCTGGTGTCGGCTCTCATCTTCCTCACTTCTGCTTATGCAACGGGGGCTTCATCCACATTCAATGTTTTTCTGATTGCCCGATTCTTCGGAGGTATAGGCATTGGAATAGCATCCGGATTGTCGCCGATGTATATTGCCGAAGTTGCGCCAAGTTCAGTAAGAGGCAAACTTGTTTCGCTCAATCAACTGACGATTGTATTAGGAATACTGGGCGCACAGATTGCCAATTGGTTGATAGCCGACTCGATACCAAGCAGTTTCTCACCGGCTGACGTCTATGCTTCATGGAACGGACAAACCGGATGGCGCTGGATGTTTTGGGGAGCAGCTTTTCCGGCAATGTTGTTTTTGATATTGGCCAGCTTGATACCCGAAAGCCCTCGTTGGCTTGCCATGAACAACAAAGAAGCAAAAGCGAAGAGCGTACTTAGCAAGGTGGGTGGGGATAAATATGCGGAAGATGAGCTACAGCTGATTGACGAATCAAAAAGGACAAGCGCTTCAGGAGGAAGTCTGAAACAACTATTCAGTCGTCCATTCCGTAAAGTACTCATAATCGGTGTTGTTGCAGCCGTATTCCAGCAATGGTGCGGGACGAACGTAATATTCAATTATGCACAAGAGATTTTCCAATCTGCCGGATATAAATTGGGTGATGTTCTTTTCAACATCGTTGTGACGGGCATCGCGAATGTCATCTTTACATTCGTTGCCATATATACGGTCGATCGCTGGGGACGCCGTATCCTCATGCTTTTCGGAGCAGGAAGCCTGGCTTGCATCTATCTCATTTTGGGAACCTGCTACTTCTTCCATGTCAGCGGATTCTTCATGATTGTGCTTGTCGTGCTGGCTATTGCTTGTTACGCCATGTCTTTGGGGCCAGTCACTTGGGTATTGTTATCCGAGATCTTTCCGAACAGAATACGTGCCGTAGCCGTTGCTACATCCACATTCGCATTGTGGGTAGGAAGCTTCACACTCACGTATACTTTTCCATTACTGAATAATGCATTGGGAAGCAGTGGGACCTTCTGGATTTACACTGTCATCTGCGGAGCCGGATACGTGTTCTTCCTGCGTGCATTACCGGAAACGAAAGGCAAGTCACTGGAAACATTAGAAAAAGAATTAATAAAAAAATAAATCAACAAATTCAATGGTAAAAGCTTGGAGAGAGAAAGTTACTATCCCTACTTACGAAATAGGCAAGGCTGAAAAGAATCCCATTTTCTTAGAAAAACGTGTATATCAAGGAAGTAGCGGTGCCGTATATCCATATCCGGTCATCGAATCGATTGCCGATAATAAGACTGACAAAGAATATAATGCCATATATCTTGAGAACGAATATCTTAAAGTAATGATTCTTCCCGAATTGGGAGGTCGTGTACAGATGGCTTATGACAAGATCAAACAGCGTCATTTCATCTATTATAATCAGGTGATAAAGCCGGCGTTAGTTGGATTGACCGGACCGTGGATCTCCGGAGGAATTGAATTCAATTGGCCTCAACATCACCGTCCGAGTACTTTTCTGCCCATTGATTCAACAATCGAAGAGAATGCCGACGGTAGTGTGACTGTCTGGGTAAACGAGATGGAACGAATGTTCCACCAGAAAGGTATGGCCGGATTCACACTTCGTCCGGGACATGCCTATCTTGAGATCAAAGGGATTGTCTACAACCGTACTGAAATTCCACAAACATTCCTTTGGTGGGCAAATCCGGCTGTTGCGGTCAATGACTACTATCAGAGCGTCTTTCCACCCGACATCAATGCTGTTTTCGATCATGGAAAACGTGCAGTTTCGAGTTTTCCTATTGCTACAGGCACCTATTACAAAATGGATTATTCGGCTGGTGTAGATATTTCAAACTATAAGAATATCAAAGTTCCTACTTCCTACATGGCTGTCAATTCCCGTTATGATTTTGAAGGCGGATACGAAAACGATACTCACGCTGGGATGTTGCATGTAGCCAATCACCATATCTCTCCGGGAAAGAAACAATGGACTTGGGGAAACGGCGATTTCGGTCGTGCTTGGGATCGAAACCTCACGGACAACGACGGGCCGTATATCGAACTGATGGCTGGTGTTTATACTGAAAACCAACCGGATTTCAGCTGGTTACAACCATACGAAGAGAAAAGTTTCGTGCAGTATTTCATGCCCTATCGCGAACTGGGCGTCGTAAAGAATGCTACCAAAGATCTATTGTTGAACATCGAAAACTTAGACCATGACCGTGTACGGTTCAAAATATTCGCGACATCGATGCAATCCGTAGAAGTAACACTGAAAGGAGAAAACGGGCAAATATACTACAAGGAAAATGTTCAAATCACGCCCGAACAATTGCTGGATGAAACAGTTGATGTCAAAGGAACTCCTTTTAACAAGCTCATCCTCGAAGTTGCCTCCAAAGAGAAACGTATGCTGCAATGGCATGCAGAACCCGATGAGATAAAACCTATTCCTGATGCAGCCGAGACTGCCCTGCTTCCTGAAGAAATTAAAACAACCGAACAGCTTTATCTGACCGGATTACATTTGGAACAATACCGACATGCTACATACAACCCTGTTGATTATTACGAAGAAGCTTTGCGGCGGGATCCGATAGACGTTCGTAACAACAATGCACTTGGTCTGTGGTATATCCGTAAAGGGCGCTTTGATAAAGCCGAGCCGTACCTGCGCACTGCGGTTAAAACATTGCAAAAACGTAATCCTAATCCTTATGATGGCGAACCTATCTATAATCTTGGATTAAGCCTTAAATATCAAAGGCGTATAGATGAAGCTTACGACTATTTCTACAAATCCTGCTGGAATGCCGCTTGGCAAGACGCGGGTTATTTTGCCTGTGCACAAATTTCAGTCATGCAGAACCGTTTAGAGGATGCACTCGATGAAATTGATCATTCGCTCATTCGTAACTGGCATAATCACAAAGCCCGTGCTTTGAAAGCAACGATTCTTCGAAAGATGAAACGCGATGAAGAGGCGATAAAACTGATTAACGAATCTCTTGAAATTGACGAATTCAATTTCGAATGCAGGTATGAGAAGTATCTCATCACACAAAATGAGAACGATCTTAACAAAATGGAAAACCTGATGCGTAAAGAAGCTAACAACTACGACGAGGTAGCACTCGATTATTGTGCTGCAGGTTGTTGGGACGAAGCAGCATCGCTATGGAACATTGCTATCGCTGCAGAGGCTTCAACAGCTATGACCTACTATTATTCAGGCTGGTGCCGCACTCAAGGCAATCTTCCAGGAGCAAAAGAAGCTTTTGCAAAAGCAGCCAATGCTTGTCCCGATTACTGTTTTCCAAACCGTTTGGAAGCTATCCTCGCTCTCCGCTGTGCAATGATGACAAACGAAAAAGATGCCAAAGCACCTTATTATCTGGGAAATCTCTATTATGACAAGCGTCAATACGATCTGGCAAAAGAGGCATGGGAAACTTCTACCAAATCAGATGATCATTTCCCAACTGTTTGGCGAAACTTGGCACTCGTCTATTTTAATAAGATGCATGAAGAAGAGAAAGCCGTGGAATGTATGGAACGTGCTTTTGCACTCGACCGCTCTGATGCACGTATACTGATGGAACTCGATCAGCTCTACAAGCGACTCCAGCGACCATACAAGGAACGTCTTGCCTTTCTGCAATGTTATCCTAACCTCATCGCACAACGAGATGATCTGCTGCTCGAAGAGAGCACTCTGTTGAATCAAACCGGCGAATACAACAAGGCTAAAGAATTGCTAGACAAACATATATTCCATCCTTGGGAAGGCGGTGAAGGCAAAGTCTCCGGACAATATCAATACGCTCGCGTAGAACTGGCAAAGAAAGCGCTTTCAGAAAAACGTTACGACGAAGCAATCGAACTTTTGGAAGAGTGTCTCGTCTATCCACATCATCTGGGTGAAGGCAAGCTATACGGCGCTCAAGAGAATGATTTCTACTATTTTCTGGGCTGTGCTTACGAAGGCTTGAAAAACGCTTCCAAAGCTGAAGAATGTTGGGAGAAAGCAACTGTCGGTCCAACAGAACCTGCAGCAGCTTTATACTATAATGATGCCAAACCGGATAAGATTTTCTATCAAGGTTTGGCTCTGCTCAAACTGGGGCGCACAGATGAGGCTCATGGCCGTTTCTATAAACTGATTACTTATGGTGAAAAGCATCTGTTCGACAAAGTCAAACTCGATTATTTTGCTGTATCACTACCTGATCTGCTGATCTGGGACGATAATCTGGATATCAGGAACCAAGTTCACTGTCATTACATGATCGGATTAGGATACATAGGACTGGGTAATAAAGAAAAAGCTTATAAGCATCTGACAGTGGCTTCCTCTCTGGACTCCAATCATCAAGGCGTCCAAACGCACCTGATGCTGTGCAAATAAATATTATTGAACCGATGCTGATGAGGATGATTGCTTATCAGTATCGGTCGATTTATTATCTGTCGTTGCCATATAAGTACCGGCAATCATAATCAGCAAGGCAACAACGAACTGTAAGTCAGGTCTCTCTCCCAGTATGACAAATGATAGTGCCACACCGATAAATGGAGCTACTGCATAATAAGTACTGGTTTTTGCAGCGCCAATGACTCGTTGTGCATAAGTATAATAGAAAATACTCAATCCATAGGCAACGAATCCTAGCAACAACACTGCCGGAATACAGGAAAAATCATGAAGCCTCTCGCCAACCGATAATGCAATGACTAAAGCACCCAATCCCGAACCAAAACCCTTAATAACCACAATCTCCAAAGGATCCTTACCCGAAATCCTGCGCGTACAGTTATTCTCCAAGCCCCAACAAACACAGGCTATCAGTACAAATATGGATCCAAAAGAAAATGTCAAGCTGCTGATATCGTCAACAGATAATAGGATACTGGATATAGTCACCAACACAATAGCTATCCACAACCGTTTGCTGATCGCTTCATGAAACAAAAACAAAGCAATCACCGCTGTCGAAACAATCTCAAAATTATTCAGTAAGGAAACATTGGCTGCCGTTGTTCTAGTCAATCCATACATTAGTGATATGGGAGCTGCTATATCCAACAAAACCATAGCTATTGTATACGGCAAATCCTTTCTCCCCAACTTCGCTTCTGAATTATTTTTCTGGAACTTTCGTCTGAACAATCCCAATATGCACATTCCGGATCCTGCACCAATATACAAAAATGAAGCCATCATCATCGGAGGCAGATCCTTCAACAGCAATTTAGAAATCGGAGAACTAGTAGCATACAAGGCCGCAGCTAATATGGCATAAAAGATAGCAATACTCTGTCTGGACTTAAACTTATACATAATTTATTTCACAAACACCTGCTTCTTATCTGCAACGAAAGTACGTGTGCTTACGGAGTAATCCCCTCCTTTGGGATTCTGATAAATCAAATCGATATAAAAAGCCTGAAAATCTTTCTTGGGATATTTGAGGATGCTCTGGACTTCCGATTTATTCTTACCATTAATCGTGATGTCACTGCTTGTCCAAACTGATTTCCTAAAATCGCGCGTAGCCGATGAAGCCGTCCAAAGCTTTGCTTTGATCAACGGATCGGGCGTTGCCTCAACCGACAAATTGATCTTGCCTTTCTTCTCTGTAAGCGACCATTTGCATTTAGGATAGTCTTGTTTTTCGAGTGTCAATCCCAAAAAGGCACTGAGTGCTTTCATCACCTCCACTTTATCACCCATTCCATGACCGGCATTCACTGCATAATGAATCAGATTATACCCCGGAATGCCATTGAAATAATGTTTTACTGCATCGACGGTCCAATAGGGATCATTCGTTGCCAGAATAATCATCTTCGGTTGGGTAAGCTTGTCGCGATACGAATAGGGATCAATCATCTGCACAATAGAACTGCCGAACTCGCTCTTTGCCGATTGCGGGATGCCAATCTTGACATAATCCTGTATTTCCTCGCTGTATGCGCCATACATTTCCTTCTGATATTCCAGTGTTACAGGCATATTCAGCATGTCAATAACCATCGGAGCGATAGCCACAACACGCTGGTCCTGACTTGCTGCAGTCAACCACGAAGTCCATCCACGTTTCGAAGCGCCCGATACCACAAACTTGTTCACTTGATGATTGCATTTTTGTGCTACAAACTCTTGTACGGCATCCATGGCTTTACGTGCACTCTTAACCATAGGGAAAAGCAATGGCCATGAATAATCGCTGCTTGTACGGAAATGATCCAGTGTATAAGAGATCAGTGCATCTTCGGTGAGTCCGTTATACAGCGGCTGATTAGGCACTTGTCTGATCATGGCAACAACCGCTTTATTCTGATTGGATACACCTGCCATAAAGGCTGAAATCTTATCATCTTTAGCTGTTAGGTTGGGCAATCCAGTCTCTCCCAAAGAGCCTCCATTAACAAACAGTAAAGCACCATCATAATCAATCTTTTCAGGGACATAAACAAGAAGCTCATGTTTCCACAATATACCTTGCCATTTTTGCGAAATCAACAATAGAGAATAGACATCAACGTCATTGACCTTGTAAGTGTCCTTCACTTCCCAGGCAAAAGTCTTATCTCCATTATTCAGATAATCCTGCAAAGCTGTTGCCGGCGTACTCTTCTGCTGTGCAAATGCAAGATTTGCAATAAAGATAAAAAATAACAGTGCTCTAATCCGTTTCATAGGCGTGACATTATTTTGTATTCACAAAGATAAGCATATTCACGATTTATCTTTCCGATAACGGTGTATACTTTTTACATTCCAGAATATTCTTATATGCTGGTCGAATGATGCGTCGACCTTCAAAATTAAGCTCTTCAATACGATGGGCTGTCCAGCCTACGATACGTGCCATAGCAAAGATCGGCGTATATATTTCTACCGGCAGACCAATCATCTCATATACAAATCCCGAATAAAGATCGACATTGCTGCAGACAGGTTTTGTTGTCTTCCGATGTTCTGAAACACATTTAATGCCTTCCTGTTCGAGGAGTCTCAGGAAATTATATTCCTTCTCCCGCCCTTTCTCTTTTGCCAAATCTCCGGCAAGCTTTTTCAGTTCCACGGCACGTGGATCAGAAAGTGTATACACGGCATGACCGATACCATAAATCAATCCGCTGTTGTCGTACGCCTCTTTGTTAAGCATCCGCTTCAGATAGGTATCAATCTCATCAATATCTTCCCAGTCACTAATTTTCTCCTTGAGATGATGGAACATATCAATCACCTTGATATTGGCACCGCCATGAAGCGGACCTTTCAGAGAGCCAATACCGGCAGCAATCGACGAATAAGTATCCGTACGCGTACTACTCGTCACACGAACGGTAAATGTAGAGTTATTACCACCACCATGTTCAGCCTGAATGATCAACAGCAAATCAAGCATTCGTGCTTCCAACTCCGTATAGTCAAGTTTCAACATATAAAGGAAGTTCTCAGCGATGGAAAGGTTTTCCTTCGGATGACGGATATGCAGTGACCGTCCCTGTTCTGTATGACGGAAAATATTATAAGCATAAGCGATAACGGTAGGGAAACGGGCTATCAGTTCGATTGACTGCCGCATCAGATTATCGCGCGAGATATCATCCGGATTCGGATCGAATGTATACATCTCGAGTACACTTCGAGCCAGAATATTCATAATATTGCTTCCTTCCAAGTCTATGATATGAACAACGGTCTTATGATCAAGAGGCATGCTGTCATTCAACAATTCCTTAAATGCAGACAGTTCTTCCTTATCAGGCAGATTTCCCGAAAGGAGCAGGAATGCAATCTCTTCAAATCCAAAACGCTTTTCCTTAAGTAAAGGCGATACCAGGTCATCAAGTTCATAGCCACGATAGAACAGCTTGCCCTCTGTAGGAATCAGTTTGCCGTTCTCATCACGCTCATAGCCTACAACATTACCCACATTGGTCAGTCCCACAAGGACACCCGTACCGTCTTCGTTACGCAGTCCCCGTTTCACACCGAACCGCTGAAACAATTCATTATCTATCTTACAAGACTCTTTTACTTCATCCGAAAGTTTATAAATCAAATATTCTTTTTTCATACACTGTTCATTTATAATTCATCGATAACCTTTTTACCAAAATCTCTCGTTCCCAACGATTTGCCATTTTGCATAAACCTGGCCAAATCATTTGTAGCATACCCTTCGGTGAAGAGTTTCTCCAGCGCGTCCGTTATCAGTTGTCCGGCCTCTTTCCAACCCATATAATCGAGCATCATCACGGCCGATAGGATCATCGAACAAGGGTTGACAATATCTTTACCTGCGATATCCGGTGCAATACCATGTGTAGCCTCAAAAATAGCATATCCGGTTGCATAATTGATGTTCGCTCCCGGAGCAATACCGATTCCGCCTACCATAGCAGCAAGCTGATCAGATATATAATCGCCGTTCAGATTCATCGTAGCGATAACCGAATAGTTCTGCGGCTTCAGCAATGTATTCTGCAAGAATGCATCGCAGATGCAGTCGTCCATCACGAGCTTGCCTGCCTTGAGTGCATCGCCGAACTCACGTTCTGCCAACTCATAGCCCCATTTCTTAAATCCACCTTCCGTGAACTTCATGATATTACCTTTATGCACCAGTGTCACCTTATGCAAATCATGATCAAGCGCATATTCGATTGCACTGCGGATCAAACGTTCGGAACCCTCTTTTGAAACAGGCTTCACACCGAAAGAGGAAGTCTCGGGGAAACGCACCTTCTCAACACCCATTTCCTCATGGATGAAACGGTAGAACTTTTCCGCTTCGGGCGTTCCTGCCTCCCATTCGATACCTGCATAAATATCTTCAGTATTCTCACGAAAGATGCACATGTCGACCTTTTCCGGATGCTTCACCGGTGATTCAACGCCATGGAACCAGCGCACAGGACGCAGACACACATACAAATCGAGCGTCTGTCTCAAAGCCACATTCAATGACCGGATGCCACCTCCCACAGGTGTCATCAGCGGACCTTTAATCCCGACCACATAATCCTTGAATGCATCGAGCGTAGCCTGTGGCAACCATTCGCCCGTCAGCTCATGCGCTTTTCCACCTGCCAGCACTTCTTTCCATTCTATGGAACGTGTTCCCTGATAAGCTTTGGCGACAGCCGCATTCACCACAGCCTGACAGACAGGAGTAATCTCTGCTCCCACACCATCACCTTCAATAAAAGGGATGGTAGCCACGTCAGGCACATTTAGTTTTCCATTTATCTTTGTTATCTTGCTCATTGTTTTCTATAATAATCTTTTCCTTATTTCGATATCTTTGAAAAATTCAATGCCGAACCTGCTTTAAACCATTCAATCTGCGTCTGATTATAAGTATGTTCAGCCATAAACTCATCCTTCGTTCCATCCTGGTGATGAACGACCACTTGCAGTTTGCTGCCCGGAGCAAAGTCTGCCAATCCCAAAACAGATATCTTATCTTGTTCACGAACCTTGTCATAATCGTCTTTATTGACAAAAGTCAGTGCCAGCATTCCCTGTTTCTTCAAGTTTGTTTCATGAATACGTGCAAAACTCTTTGCCAGAATCACTTTGACATTGAGGAAACGCGGTTCCATAGCCGCGTGTTCACGCGACGAACCCTCACCGTAGTTATCCTCAGCCACAACGATTGACGAAAGATGTTGAGCTTTATACTGTTTTGCCACAGCCGACACGGCTTCATAAGCTCCTGTAATCTGATTATAGACGCTGTTTGACTGCCCGTTAAACGCATTCACAGCCCCCATCAGCAGGTTATCGGAAATATTCTGTAAGTGCCCGCGGAACCTAAGCCACGGACCTGCCATCGAGATATGGTCGGTCGTACATTTCCCTGCCGTCTTGATAAGCAAAGGCATATTTGTATAATCCTTGCCATCCCATGCATCAAAAGGTTGCAATCGCTGCAAACGGTTTGATTCAGGATTGATTGCCACTTGGATGCTGCTGTCGTTACCCGGAGCAATGAACCCTTTTTCTTTCACTTCAAAGCCTTCTGGCGGGAAATCATAGCCCTGCGGTTCATCCAACATAACCTGTTGACCTTCGGTATTCGTCAGCGTATCTGTAGCCGGATTAAAATCAAGACGTCCGGCGATGGCCAGTGCCATTGTCAGTTCTGGAGATCCAATGAAAGCGAATGTATTCGGATTGCCATCAGCCCGACGTCTGAAATTACGGTTGAAGGAAGTAACAATAGAGTTACGTCTCTCATTATCATCTGTATGCCGCTTCCACTGACCGATACACGGACCGCAGGCATTGGTCATGATCACAGCTCCAATCTTCTTGAAATCATCGAGGATACCATCCCTTTCGGCTGTATATCTGATCTGCTCGGAGCCCGGATTGATAATCAGCTGCGCTTTCATGGGTAGATGCTTTTCCACAGCCTGTCGTGCGATAGATGCTGCCCTGCAAAGGTCCTGATAAGAAGAGTTTGTACAAGAGCCTATCAATCCTACTTCCACTACGGGTGGAAACTCGTTCATCTTCGATTTCATCTGCGACACGCGCGTTGCTGCATCCGGTGTGAACGGACCATTCAGATGCGGTTCGATAGTAGACAGATCGAGTTCGATAATCTTGTCATAATATTTCTCCGGATGAGCATAAACTTCGTCGTCCGCACGCAGATCCGTTCTGTTTACAAAAGCCATTTTTGCTATTTCTTCACGACCGGTCCGGCAAAGATACTCCTCAGCATTCCTGTCAAAAGGAAAGATTGAGCAAGTTGCCCCCAGTTCAGCACCCATATTACAGATTGTTGCCTTTCCTGTCGTCGACATGCTATCCAGTCCTTCACCAAAATATTCCAGGATGGAGTTTGTTCCCCCTTTGACCGTCAATATGCCCAGAATTTCCAGGATCACATCCTTAGGAGTAGCCCAACCTCTGAGTCGTCCTGTCAGCTTGACGCCGATCAGCCGGGGCATCTTCAGTTCCCAAGGCTGCGCCGTAAGCACATCGACAGCATCAGCACCTCCGACTCCTACAGCCACCATTCCCAAGCCTCCGGCATTAGGCGTATGCGAATCGGTACCGACCATCATTCCTCCCGGGAAAGCATAATTCTCGAGTACAACCTGATGAATGATTCCAGCACCCGGTTCCCAAAAGCCGATATGATATTTGGCAGAGACGGAACGCAGAAAGTCATACACTTCCTTATTCGTCTTTATAGCTTCCGGCAGATCTTTTTCCACCCCTACATCGGCGCGGATCAAGTGATCGCAATGGACCGATGCCGGTACAGCCACCTTGCTCTTTCCTGCGTTCATAAACTGCAGCAAAGCCATCTGTGCTGTTGCATCCTGCATAGCCACACGGTCAGGGCGAAAATCAACATAGTCTGTACCCCGTTTAAAAACTTTAAGTTCTTTCGCATCAAACAGATGTGCGAACAAAACCTTCTCTGCATAGGTCAATGGATGGTTTACAACCTTTCTGGCCTCTGCTACTTTCGTTGAGTATTGCGAATAAAATTCCTTCAACATCTCGATATCCAATATCATTTCTTGCTTTTCTTTTTTAAATGAAACATTCGTTCAAACTTTACCTTGCTTATCTTTATACAAAGTACATTTCATTATACACAAGCGTTTTTTATAAACCCTGTATTTGCAAATATAACCATTTTTAAACCATACAGTCTCATTATCTCCTAACTATTTATATATGAGATTATAGATTTTGTTTATATCGATATCACATTTTACAAGTCCAACCAAATTTTATCTCAGAAAAACACTTAGGAGAGCAACGATTCAACCATCAAGTCACCTGTAATCTTACAAACAAAATGTCATATAGGCTGGCATATTTTATAATGCTAATTTAACTTGCAATACGCACAAATGTAATTACAATTTATACTTGCAATGCGCATTAATACTAGAGTCTCATTGCACCGTTTCTAAAAAATGGACGCTCGTTGGAACCTCACAACCAACTTATATACAAACCATTTAGCGTCATTTTTCCCATTCCTTTCGTTATCTCATGGATTTTTTGTATGTTTGTAGCTAAACAATACATTATCATGAAAAGAATAATCTTTTTGTTAGGATTACTAACACTTTGCTTTACAAGCTTTGCACAGCAGGATACAAAAGAACTTGTCAAAGACCTGAAAGACATGCACTCCACAAAAGTATTCGTTGTGTCGCATCGTGGCGATTGGCGTAATGCGCCCGAGAACTCGCTTCAGGCCTTCAAGAACTGCATCGCCATGGGTGTGGATATGATTGAGATAGACTTGAAAAAGACCAAAGACAACCAGCTCATCCTGATGCACGACAATACCATCGACCGTACAACCAACGGCAAAGGCAAACCTTCAGAGTATACGCTCGATGAGATCCGCCAGTTCCATCTAAAAAATGGAATGGGGCGCGTCACCTTCCATCAGATACCGACACTGCGCGAGGTGCTCGAACTGGCCAAAGGTAAGATTCTGATCAATATCGACAAAGGCTACGACTACTTCCAGGATGTCTACAAGTTGCTCGTCGAGACCAACACCCTCAATCAGGTGATCATCAAGTCGGGCTTCCCTTATGAAAAGGTGAAAGCCGAGAATGGCGATGTACTCAACAAAGTGATCTATATGCCTGTTGTGAACCTCGACAGTCCCGATGCTGAAGCGATGATCGACGGCTATAAAGCGATAAAGCCCGTAGCCATTGAATGTTGCTTTACCACTGTCACACCCGAGGTATTGCGACTGCTGCAAAAGGTAAAAAGCAATGGTTCCAAAATATGGATCAACTCTTTGTGGGCATCACTCAACGGAGGTCACGATGACGATCGTGCCGTTGAGATGCTGCAACCCGATGAAAGCTGGGGATGGATACTCCAACAGGGAGCTTCGCTGATGCAGACTGACAGACCTCATGATTTACTGATTTACTTACAAAAACATAACAGAAGATGAAAAAGCTGTTCATTAGTTGCCTGGTATTATTCCTCGCATTACAGCTGAATGCGCAGACATCTGCCGACTTCAGTGCCTCCTATCGTTGCATAGAGAGTAAAAACTATTACTTCACCTATCTCCTGCAGGAAAAGCCAGAGATGAAAGCCCTGTTGGCAACCAGCCCGATACTGACCGAAATGGCCCAAACCCGGCAAGCAAACTTACAGAAATCCCGGAGTGCAGAAGAATGTATTGCCGCCTTCAAACTCACCGACGAAGAGATTCAGAAAGCAGGGGAAGCACTGTCCGGATTATACCAAAAAGGCAACGCACTGGAACAGCTGATGACACAGGTCATCGTGCCATCAGGACGCTACCAGCAATACAAGGAGACCGGCAAAGAGCTTGTCCAAAAGATATGGGAGCAGGATGCCAACGGCATGAACAAGGTCATCGACCGCTTCGCGTCCATCCAACAGTCAAGAAGGCCTGCTGCGCCGACCAGACCGAATGCTCCAGGAGGGCCGAATGCTCCAAAGAATCCGAATATTCCCGGCAGTCCAACTGCCCCCGGTGCTCCAAATGGAACAAATCTAACAGCCACTGCTGACTCCATGCAGCTGAAGATGAAGATTCGCGAATATAATCAGGAAACTTTACCTACATGCAAGGAGAATGTGGTGTTCTGGAATCAGAAGAACACTGCTTTCTACTCCATATCGATGGATGCCGTATGCGCTCTGCTTGATGTCAACGACTGCCTGCAGGCTGCCGACTATGAACCGTTGGAAGAGACCGTGAATAAAGACAGCTATGCCAAACTTGCTTCCACAAAATGGGACAACTATCCATACAGCGCCATACTCGTCTTGGGATACGGCCCCGAGGAGGCCAATGTCCCCGTCAGCGCTATCGGGAAGATGAGAGCCGCTTATGCCGTGCAGCTCTACCGCGACCATCAGGCACCGTTCATCATCCTCTCCGGCGGCAGGGTTCATCCGGACCATACGCCGTACAGCGAAGCCAATGAAATGAAGAAATATCTGATAGAAACATGGCAGGTACCCGAGAGCGCCATCATCATGGAGCCGCAGGCACGCCATACGACAACGAACTTCCGCAATGCCGTCAGGATCATGCTCGACAAAGGTTTTCCTAAAAGCAAGTACGCCATCGTCACCTCCTCAAAATCGCATATTGATTCTGTGGAAAACACCGACGGACTGCCTAAACGATGCATCCGCGAACTGGGCTACGTGCCTTACAAAGCCGGCAAGCGCTTATCCGACAGAGTTATCGAATTCCTGCCGGATGCACAGTCGCTGATCATCAATCCGAACGAGCCCAATGACCCGTAAATTCATAGCATCTGCATGCCTATTGCCACAGATCAAACTAAAATAGCCCTTTTCGAAGATGAAGCTTTTCACTACAATAGCCCTGCTCTTTGCAGCCGGCACGATAGCCTGGGGACAAAGCCGTCAGAAGGCAATGACCACCGTGAAGTATTTTGCACCCGATGAAGTGCAGTTAGGCAACAGCAACTTCCTGAGGAACCAGCAGCTTGATGCCCAATTCATAAAAAGCCTCGACCCCGACCGTCTGCTCTACTATTTCCGTCAGACAGCCGGACTCTCCAACACTTCCGGCTGCAAGCCTTACGGAGGCTGGGAAGCGACCGACCTCAAAGGGCATACGCTGGGCCATTATCTCACTGCGTTGAGCTATCAGTACGCCCTCACCCGAAGCGGCGACACGAAAAGCCGTATCGACCATATCATTGCCGTGTTGGCCGACTGCCAGAGCGCCATCGGCACAGGCTATATCAGTGCATTTCCTGCCGTCAAACTCGATGCAGCCGACAGCAAAGGCGAAGGCTGGGCGCCCTACTACACACTGCACAAGATCCTGCAAGGCATCCTCGACGCTTACCGGCTTACCGGCAACACCCAGGCGCTAACCGTGGCTTCGCGTATGGGCGACTACATCGACTTCCGAATGCAGAAGATCACCGACCTCACACAATGGCAACATACCATCGAAGTGATGGAGATCGGAGGCATTGCCGAAAGCCTCTACAACCTCTACATCATCACGCATAAGGCAAAGCATCTGGATGCGGCGAACCGCTTCAATCTCATCGCAAGCAAGATAATCCCCGCATACGAGCATCACGACCTGCTCGACGACACCCGCACGGAGAACTATCATCATTGCAATGCCACGATTCCGCAGTTCATCGGCGTGGCACGGGCATACGAAGTCACCCGCAACGACACGCTTCGTCGTGCCGCCGAAAACTTTTGGGAAGAGGTGACTGCCCACCGTACCTACTGCAACGGCACGACCGGTTACCACGAACATTGGAACCAGGCTCCCGGCCACCTTTCCGGAGAACTCGATATCAAGGCGGGCGAAACCTGCTGTACCTACAACCTCATCAAGCTGAGCAACGACCTGTTCTGCCTCAGCCCTCAATCGAAGTATGCCGATTATGTGGAGCGTGCGCTCTTCAACGATATTCTCGGAAGCATCGATCCGACGACTGCCAACTTCATGTATTTCCATACCCAGAAACCCGGCGGATTCAAAACCTTCGGTCACAATGAGCAGGTGTTCTGGTGCTGCACCGGTTCAGGTATGGAGAATCATCAGCGTTATGGCGAGTCGTTCTATTTTCATAGCAGCAGCGAGCTGTACGTCAACCAGTTTGTTTCATCGGAAGCGAACTGGAAAGAACGCGGTATCCGTCTGAAACAAACCACTGCATTCCCCGACGAGAGCAGCACAACACTCACCATCGCTGAAGGCTCGGGACGCTTCGACCTGCTCGTGCGCCATCCTGCTTGGTGCGGCAAAGGATTTGCCATCAAGGTCAACGGCAAGCCACAGCCTGTCAACACGGAGAAGAACGGCTACGCTCGCCTCCGTCGTACCTGGAACACCGGCGACCGCATCGAGATCAGTCTCCCGATGACGCTCCGCCTCGACCGCCTGAAAGATGCCCCCAAGACAGCCGCCATCTTCTACGGACCGATTGTCCTGGCAGGCGACCTTGGCAAAGAGGGCGTCGACGACTCCCTGCGTTATACGACGGACTACTTCTACAACGAAGTGCCCGAAGCCTATCAAGTACATTTCGAAGTTCCGACGCTCACCGGCAATCCGCTGCAACCGGCCACATGGCTGCAACGCCTGCCCGGCAATCATCTGATCTTCAAAACTTCGGCCACAAGCAACCGCCGCACCCTTACATTCTATCCGCTCTATCGCATAGCCGACTGCCGGTTTGCCGACTATTGGATATTCAGATAGAAAGAATCTTGGCTTCGATGCCAGAGTTTGAAGGAAGCAAAATGTCAAAGATCGCATTAAGGTCCATAGTATGAGCATAATAGATAACCGATTGATTGCTAATCTACTAAAGAAATATTTTATACAATATTCACATTCATTATTATACATTTTTAGTCAACTATTCTAATTGATTTACAGTCAGTTGCAAAGGAATTGTAAAACAATCATGTCAGCCTATATTATAATAAAATAAATATATATAAATATAAAGCCTTCGGCATTGTTTCAAACGGCAAAGAAAGAATACCTATTCCGCCCAATCGATCCATTTTTATCCTTGGCCACTCGTTTGGCCACCGATTCTATTTGATTAACAGCCAATTACAAGCAAAGCGCGAAATCATTTGGCCACTCTATATATTATAATAAAATAAATATATATAAATATAAAGCCTTCGGCATTGTTTCAAACGGCAAAGAAGAAATCCAAAGATTCCGACCCTGCCGAAAGGGCATAACCATCCTTCCGGAACCTCAGAGAGGCTCCTGTATATATACTAACTGATTGTTAAACAGCATGATCCATTTCGGCAACCGGCTATTTGCCTACACAGATCCCGCTGACAATACACTAGTCTGTAGGGCCGCTTCGCCAAGCAGCCCATATAATCTCGCCTATGGAACACTCTCCCAACCCTGTGTTTGCGCAGGCACAGACCGGAGAGCACCAAGACTCCTTTTCATATCCAAAATTAACGAAGTTATCCCCTCTCAAAAAAGTATATACTTTTAGCACCATAAAGTATATACTTTCACCTATCAAAAGTATATACTTTTGTGACCTAAAGTATATACTTTTTGAAACTGAAATATTCTTTATATGTTCAATGGGGATATAAGCGGCCCGATAAACAGAATCCGACCCGGCACAAATGACTTTGGCACAACCGGAACTCTTTCAACAATCAAGGCCGACCCAAATAGTGGAAGATCATCCTCACTTCCTGTGGCGTCAGCACCCGACTTTGCTCGTTCCACCCGCTATGAAGCAACGACTCATGCAATAGCTCATGCTTCAACACCCAGAGCTTCAAGCGTCTGACTGCTGATTTAGGTTGGATACCCGGTGCATAGCATACTGCTAATTCTTTCCAACTCAAAGATTTGTCTTTAAGCATTGCTTCCATTATTGAAAAAAATCGTCTTTTGTTCTTTTGCAAATATACAAAATATTTACGTCAAATGCAAATATTTACAGATATTTTTCACTTTTTATCGCGTTTCTTTTATTCGAAATGAAGAATGTTAATTATATTCGCATCGTTATATTAAATATCATGGAACAGATATGGAAACACAATTATTGAAAGATCCCGGTATAATTCCCTCCAAAGAAGTATTAAAAGATGCTCTTGGTAGTGAGATATACGAAATATTAGAATTATTCATGAATGACATAACAGGTACAAACTACGGGCTGACGTACGATTGGCATTACTACAACGACGGCAAGTCATGGTTATGCAAGGTGAGTTACAAAAAGAAAACCGTTTTCTGGCTATCTGTCTGGAAAGGATATTTTCAAACCGGATTTTTCTTTACCCAAAAACATTTGGAAAAAATCGCTGCACTTGATATTGACGAAACAGTCAAAGGTGATTTTTTCAACAGAAAACCTGTCGGGAAACTGTTTCCAATGATATTCAAGATTTCCCAAAAGGAGCAATTAAATGACTTACTGAAAGTAGTGGCATTTAAAAAAGACTTGAAATAATGAGTACCCAAAAGGGAACAAGACTGTTATATCAATAGTTTTAATTGAAAAATGATTGTAAAACAATAAAAGAAGACAATGAAAAAAACGATTTTGATATTCATAAGTATTCTAGCCATCACACTAGTCGGACTGCCCATAAAAGCGGTAACAAATGCAAACTACCCACAGAGGACGAACGTGAACAGAGACGAAGGGCAACGCATCTTCAGCAATCTTCTATGCTCACCACGGAATTTTCCCATCGCCTTCACGTACAATGGAAAGAACTATAATGGCCTCGGCGAACTCAACCTTACAGGTAAAGATATCAAGCAGACCCAAAATGGAAAAACAGCCACTCTGACCTTCGCTCTGGATAAGAATATCCAAGTCAAGGTGAACGCCGGCTATTGCAACGAATACGGTGAAACGGAATATACCGTCTGGTTCGAGAACACAGGCAAAGAGACGAGTGCCGTATTGGAGAACCTGCTGTCGGTGGCCATGACCTTCAATGGCAAACAACCTCAGCTGAGAGGCTGTCTCGGCGACCATCAGAACAAATATGCCCCTTACGACAAGGATCTGCTTCGCGAGAAAGTGGAGTTCCGCAGCGATGGTGGAAGGGCAACGCACATCGTTTTTCCCTACTTCGACCTCGTACATGGCAATGGCGGGACACTGCTGGCTCTCGGATGGGCTGGAACATGGAGTACAAGCTTCACAGCCACAGGCAGCAAAACGCTATGGAAAGCGCTCAACTGCAACGGATTCAAGTCGGTACTGAAACCCGGCGAAAAGGTACGCACAGCCCTGGTCGTCATGCTGCCCTATAAAGGACGCAGTGGTGACGAGGCTTCGAACCTTTGGCGCGAATGGTTCATCAAATACAATATGCCAAGGGCCAACGCCCAAGGCGACTTTATCCAGCCGTTTTCGACAGAATGCTTTGCAAGCGATACCGGACTGCCCAACTCCGACGGAAGCGTGTCCGAACGTTTCTACACTTGGAAACGCACGCTTGAACGACTGGTGTACGAGAAAGTAAATGCCGATTTCAGATGGTTTGACGCAGGATGGTATTTCGACCCGGCAGGCAAAACCGTTATGAGCGACTGGTGGGGCACCGTCGGTTCGTGGGAACTGGACACCATCAAATGGCCGAACCACTCGTTCAGAGAATCGAACATCGCCTGTCATAACGCAGGAATGAAAGTGCTGGTGTGGTTCGAACCGGAAAGGGTGACGCATGTGGCCGACCTGGTCAAAAATTACGGATACAAGAACGAATGGGCCATCTCGAACGGCTCGAACGTGTTCAGCAATAATATAGGCGACCCGGAATGCCTCAAGTGGACCGTGAACCGCATCACCAAAATGATGCAGGAGAACGAAGTGGATCTCTTCCGCGAGGACAACAACAGCGACCCGGGTAAGACCTGGCCTAAACATGATACCATGGAAACGCAAGAGATGGGATTGGCACGCACCGGGATGACCGAGAACCAAGCCATACAAGGGCATTACGCCATGTGGGATGCCATCATTGCCTTCTGCGCTCAGAACGGCAAATGCACCTATATCGACAACTGTGCATCGGGCGGCGGACGTAACGACATCGAGTCGCTGCGCCGGAGTCTTCCATTCATGCGAAGCGATGCCGACCGCACGACAACGGCTCTGCGCTTGTCGATGAGTTCGACCTTCTGCAAATGGGTACCCATTCACGGCGCATCAACCAAAGAGTCGGCGAACGAACTGGAAGCCGGCAAAGCTGGCGGAAGCGATGTGTACGTGACACGCGCATCATTACTCCCCGTCTACAACATCTCTGAAACATACACGCACGATGTTCTTCTCGACTACAACAATATCCGCAAGGCTTACGGCGAATGGAAGAAATATGCTCACCTCCTGACAAAAGACTTCTATGTACTGACGCCCTGGCATAGCGAAAAAGATACCAAAGGCTGGACTGTTTTCGCTTATAAAGACTTCAACACCGGCGAAGGCATCATCACCGCTTTCAGGCAAGAGCAATGCGAAGAGCCATCGTTCGTAGCAAAACTGCCCTTCGTCAATCCGCAAAAGAGCTATAAGCTCCACAATGACGACACCGGCGAAGATGTCCGGATCAAAGGCTCCGAACTAATTCAAAAAGGAATCGACATCAAACTGGAACATACAAGGGAATGCGCACTCTGGCATTTCGTGGAGGAATAAGAAATTATTACCAATGAATCAGGCAGAACCTATTTCCCGCTTTTTCTATATTGGTTAGGGGTCAAATTGACAGCCTTGCTAAACTGGCGGACGAAATAGGAAGACGTTTCGTAGTGCAGCTGGCGTGCTATTTCTTCTACAGATAAAGTGGTATAAGTCAGGAGACGTTTGGCTTCATCCATAACTTTATTCTGGATATACCGCTTAGTAGAGATGCCCAAGGTCCGTCTCACGATTTTATCAAGATAATTGGGCGTAATGAATAACTTCTCAGCGTAAAAGGTCACGCCATGTTGCTGTATGAAATAATCATTGACCAAAGCCACAAATCTATCAATATGGCGATTGGCAGGGAGTTCCTTCATCGACACGCGTGAGGCATCGGAAGGAGCTCGATTGAGCAACATCAGTGTCTCGTAAAGCATAGCACGCAGAAGGTGCTGGTCCTTATCTTTATTGCTATTATTGATCTCGGCTTTCATCTCTTTATACAGATGCATCAGCCTCTCAACAAGCTCCTCATCAGGTTCCAAAAACGGGGACACTCTGTCGGCCCTCAAAAAATAGAAACGATCGAGAAAATGATTGTCATTGAAAAAAGAGAGCAGGAACTGTTCATCAAAAATAAAGACCATACCGCTCAAACAAGTCTCCGGATTCCACGACCACACATCACCCGGTCGGGCACACACTATGATTCCCGGTCCGACCATCCGTGAATGGTCGTTCAGGCCGATCATCTCCTCTCCTTCCGTAAATATGATTATACAGTAGAAAGTCATTATCAGCTGTGGTGTGCGCTTCAGGTTCTTCTTCATGTCATCTACATTAATGACATCTACAAGAAGCTCCTTGCCATATTTGTGCTTATAAAATTTATATTGAGGAATCTTTTTCATTTTCAGTGCGCATCAATACAGAGCGAAGATACATCAATTTCATGAGAATAGAGACTACAACTTCAAATAACCTTCCATTATTTTAAATCCCAGTTGCTCATACATCTGCTTGCCACATTCGGACGTCTCAAGATAAATCTTTGTGATACCACGCGTCTTTGCCTGTTGTACGAGCCATGAAGCGACCTGTCGACCGAAACCCTGTGTGCGATAGGGGCTGCTCACATATACGTTCATCAAGTAGGCACATCGTCCCGAAGGATTGTCGGGAGAAGGCATTTCCTGATATAGACATATTCCGCCGCAACCGATAATCTCATTCCCCAGTGATGCCCAGCACGCGACATGTCCTCCGGCGGGGATCTCTTTGAGATAGTATTCTCGGTTCGCCCTTTCCAATTCGGACATATCTTCATCATCGGGAATGGAGAACACTTCGTGGAGAACTTCCATCCGCCAGCGTAGAATCATTTCGATTTCGCCTATCAAAGCTTCACGAACTACTAATTTGCCTGCTTCCATCATCATCATGCTTTTACTCGTTCTTTAACAAGCCACGTAATAGCTTTTGCCAGTCGCAACTCATAATCCTTAAAATGATTACCTTGATTAAGTTCAAAGCAAGTATTCATTCCCAGTGCCTTAAAATGCTCATATATCTGTCCTGTAATCTCTACAGTGCGCTGAAGGTACCTGTTCTTGCTTATACTCTCGCGGTCGCCAATGGAAAGATAGACAGCAGAAGGATTCATCAACGGTTTATGCGAAACGACATAATCATAGAACTGCGGATACCACACTGAACCTGAAGCTGAAGCGATAGCTTCGAACTGGTCGGAAATAAAGGGCACATACAATGCAAAAAGCCCAGCCATGGAATAACCTGCCATGATCCGATGCCCTTGTGGCGCTATCGGTACAACTTTTTCCAGTATCCATTGCAGATGCTCTTGAGCTCTGCCTTCGAAATGGTCATCGCTGCTGATAACTTTGCCGGCAGGCCATGGTGACAGGTCTTCATCCCAATCAACATCAGAGATAAGCACAAGATGAAAAGGCGGACATCCCAGGGCTTCACAGCACTGAATAATCTCTGCCCAATCATCGCTGACACTATTGCAATAGACGACAATATCAGCATCATTTTCAGCATAAACAATGCTGACTTTCCTTTTATCAATTATTTTCTGAAGGGTTGTTTGCATGATAAACAAATTAAAATTAAACAGCCAATGCGCTCGTTTTCATAATTACAGGCAGAGATTTGCTATCTATCTTCCCGTTGGAATTGAGCGGCATCGTATTTAGACATACGAAAAACTCAGGTATCATATAGGCCGGCAGAAATTTAGCCATTGTCTCTCTCACTTCCGACATACGGAAAGTCGGTCTATCTTTCGGGACGATGTAAGCAGTAAGGTAAGCCAGCCCTTGCTCATCATTGCGGGCACCAACAAACCCTCTCTCCACGCCTCTGCAATTACAGAGGATGTTCTGCACTTCACAGGTCTCAACACGTTTCCCGAGAATCATCACCTGGGAGTCCTTTCGATGGAGGAATATAAGCGTACCGTCAGGACGCATAATACCCAGATCGCCTGTGCGATACATTCGTCTGCCATCCGCCAGATTCACATAAGCCTCATTCTCTTTCTTTCTGTTGCTACCGATATAACCTCTTGATACACCGGCACCAAAGATACAAATTTCACCGATAGTCCCATTCGGAACAAGATTCAAATATTCATCTCTTATTTCAACTTGGACACCAAGTATCGATTTACCTATGGGATAAGTGCCGTCAGGCTCAGCTTGTCCATTATTACAATGGAAATAAGAAGCGCAGACTGTCCCTTCCGACGGCCCGTAGGTGTTGTATATTTCCGTCTGCTTAATAAGGTTCGTCACATAACTTTCGCGAAGAACATCTCCGCCACTGATCAATAGCCGAAGCGAAGAGGGTATCGACTGCAGCTTGTTCATCTCCAGCAGCAAATAAGGGAAGCCGCTGATTTCGGTTATCTTGTACTTTTCAACAAAGTTCATTATCCGATGAATGTCACCCTTGATATACTCCGAAGGAATGGCCAATGCAGCGCCGTTGCAAAGCGTAGTGAACACTTCTTCGACAAAGATATCAAACGAACAAACAGAATATTGCAACATCCTATCACCGACAGTCGGATGGAATTCATTGGTGAAAGCCTTGATATAATGGCATACATTCCTGTTCTCGACAACAACGCCTTTGGGCATGCCGGTCGAACCGGAAGTATAAAGCACATAAGCTATGCTTTCCGGCTTTGACATTTCTGATATTCTTGCTTTAGGATGGACTTTTAAATCACTGTCAATGAAATGCAGAGGCAACCCATGGAGTTTTATGGCATACTCGCTATTTGTGATGACAAAGTCAACATTGCATTCATTCATGATAAACTTGATACGATCTATAGGGAAAAAAGGTTCTACCGGAACATAACCGGCACCAACCTTTAAAACGGCTATCATCGATGCTATCATCTCCACGCTATGATTCATGACGATGCCGACAAGTTTTGGATTCGCCTTAAAATTCATGGCTATCGTATCAACAAGTCTGTCAAGCTGCTTAAACGTCAGACTGCGGTTTTCATCAAATACTGCAATCTCATTACTGTTGCGGACTACCTGTTTTTTGAAATAACTATAAATTGTTTCCATTATATTTTTCTCTTAATTTCTTACTAAGTTTACTGACAACAAGAGAATAGGAGTCCCGGATACATTTTTCGATGAAATCGTCATCCAGCTGATCCAAATAAAGATCATTCCAATGTTCCTTGTTCATGTGATAGGCAGGAGTCACCCCTTCATACTGATCTCTTAACATCAATCCTGTTTCAGGAGCCAACTTCACAGCTACTCGGGGAAGTGGTGCATCGAGTTGCAAAAGCATGAACCATTTTCCTTCGACACTGAAAGAAATCCAGTCATCACCGGCAAACAATGCTTCTGTCACCCCCTTCAAAGAAAGTGCAAACATTCTAACCTGTTCAATGTTCATCATCTTTTCTCTTTATTTCTGATTACAAAATAAGAGACTTTTCGTGAGAACATCATCAGAAAAAAGAGGAGTGAAATGTCACTTTTCGGGACAAAATAGTACAGATCTTTTCATAGTCACTGTTGGAGCACAACAGCAGATGTATGGAGTCGCTCGGCGATTGCCATTTCATTTCTTTAGTCCACATAGACCTTATATTCCCAAGCTTTTAGCTGCTTCGGTAAGGCTTCCTTCTTATTAGAAAAGTAATTCGTATAGATACCCTTCAACGCCTTGCCAGTGTACTTGACAGGGACCTGTCTTGCAGACAGATTGACCATGACAGTCACCATGCCATTGCTTCCCTTACGTGAAAAGACATACACCTGTGGTTCAGACGTAGGATAGCGCACCACTGCAGCACCGTCGCCAGCCCTGAGTGCTGTATATTTATGTTTCAGGCTATTTAGTGCCTTATAGAAGTAAGTCCATGAGTTAGCCTTAAAATCAGGCGACTTGTCTTTCTTGAAGAATTCAAAAGAATGATTGAATCCAACTTCCTGCCCCGTATACAACAGAGGCATTCCAGGCCAGGTATATTCCAGCACGGCACAAGCCTTCACGCCATCGCCCAGACGGTCAAACTCCGTACCTTCCCATGAATTGAAATCATGATTGGTGATATGGTTCATCAGATAACTATCTTCAGGAAACGACTTCGCCTGACTTACCATGAGCGAGTCAAGGCTTTTCTGTGCGTCGGCACCATTTTTGCAGATTCTACCCATCACATTCTTCAACGGCCAGTTGTAATTCATGTCGAAAGCTTTTTCTGCCAGTTCGGGTTTCTCCGCCTCAGCCAACATGAATATAGGTTTTATCTTAGATATTTCAGCACGCACAGTATTCCAAAAATCAGTAGGTACCTCCATAGCCACGTCGCATCTGAAGCCATCGATATTACATTCTTCGATCCAGTATTTCATAGCGTCAAGCATTGCCGTGCGCAGAGCCTTATTGGCATAATCCAGCTTGTACGTGTCAGTCCAGTTGTAAGGATGAACCATCTTGCCCAAACTGTCCTTGACATAAAAGTCGGGATGCGACTTCACCCAAACGTTATCCAGTCCGGTATGGTTCGCCACCCAGTCAATAATCACCTTCATACCCAGTTTGTGAGCCTTGGTCACAAGTGCTTTAAAGTCGCCCAACGTTCCAAACTCAGAGTTCACCTTGGTATAGTCCTGCACAGCATAGTAACTGCCCAGTTCCCCATTGCGCCCTTCAAGGGATATTGGATGGATAGGCATCACCCAAATGATGTCCACACCAAGACTCTTCAGTCTCGGCAACTGTCGGCTGTAAGCGTTAAAAGTACCTTCAGGTGTAGATTGGCGGATATTGGCTTCGTAAATAACAGCATTTCTCGACCATCCTGTATGGCTCACCTCCGTGCGCTGAGCTATTATATCATGGCATACGAACAGCACAGCAACAATCATCGTTACTAAATTTGTACTTTTCATGTTTGATAGGTTTTATTGACTATTTTCCACAAAAATATCAAATATCAGCAATACAATCATCAAATTATATATAAATATTATTGCTGCCCGATAATGTGTATGAAAGAGCAATAGAAAGCATAAATATGAATATACCCACAAAGATGTGCACCGTCACGAGAGGCTCTTGATAAGCAGCAGCCCGAGCCTCATCAATAGTTCATAATATATTAAATAAAAATGAAAAAGTGTCTACGCAGAAGATATAACTATATCAGTTATATCCTACAAAGTTTAAAAAAATTGCAACGAAATTGCAACGATAAAGACAAATATAGGTGTAAAATAGAGGGCAAAAACAGGGCAAAAGTTAAAAATAGATAACAAAAAAGGCAGTCACTAATGAAGTAACTGCCTAATTTTCAGTGTGATTCGGCCGGGATTCGAACCCGGGACCCACAGCTTAGAAGGCTGTTGCTCTATCCAGCTGAGCTACCGAACCATCCTTAAATGCGGTGCAAAGGTAGTGCTATTATTTGATTTTGCAAACGCTTTATTTATTTTTTTAGAACGTATAGTCTACAACGCCTCTCTATTGATAAGCAAAATGACCAAGAAAAGACTTAAAAGCATTGATTAGAATGGATAGCCTACAGCGAAATGCCATGCAAAATTGCTACCGAAGTTCGGATGAAGGATCGCCCAACGTTTAGCTCCTTCCTCTTGAGGATTATAAGCTTTCCAACCCGTATCAAAACGAACCAGGAAGAAATCGAAATCCAGACGAAGTCCCACACCATACGAAGCAGCTATCTCCTTATAGAATCGCGAAAAATCGAAGTTACCATTTGGACGACTCACATCTTTATGGAAGGTCCACACATTGCCTCCATCTATAAAGGTAGCCAACTCAAACTTCCAGAAAAGTTTCGTACGGTATTCAAGATTCAAGTCCAAACGAATATCGCCAGTCTGCTGTGCAAATGAATGTATTGAATCAGCAGGCATACTGCCCGGTCCCAATGAACGCACAGACCAACCACGGACACTGTTGGCTCCACCTGAAAAATAGCTGCGCTCAAAAGGCAGCATACGACTATTGCCGTACGGATATCCAACACCCACGCCAAAGTGGAGCGCGATACGGTTACGATTATCCAAAACCAATCCTTTGGCAAAATCAACATCACCTTTGACGAACTGTGCGTAGTTGATACCAAAAAGCTTGTAACGTCCTTCTGGATCTTTTTTGGCACCGGTTATATTGGATAATGCATAAAGCAAATTCCCCGCCATATCGAATGAAACACGCATTGAATGTGTATTACGCAAGCGGTTCTGAGGATTGTAGTTATTAAACGAATAGGTAAAACCTGTTCCCAGCACAAACTGATCCGTAAAATTATAAAGCAAAGCTGATTCGGGCAGACTTCTTTTGAAAGTAGAGTCGACCTTAGGAATATGCACGTAATCAACATCCAGCAGTTTGAACACATATCGGGCCTGTGTATTACTCCTCTCCTGCCAGATGTAACTCCACCCTCCGGACAGGATAGCACGCTCGAACTCCGGACGCGTCTGAAAATTGTAGCTGACTTTCAATTCGGATGTGGCACGGATCTTACGACGGAATGACTCGCTCAAGAATGGAAACAGAAAGCGCGGAAACAAAATAGATGATTCGGCACCGAACTCCCAATAATTCTTCCCTTCAGATTTCGACAAAGCTTCGTATGCACCACGCAGTTTGGCAGAGAATACTTCGGCGCCACGGAACAGATTGCGATGCTGATAGTTGAGACTCGACGCAAAGCCAAAATCTCCTGCAGAGTTTGTGCCCTCCAAATCCACACCGAAACCCTGTGTTTTAGCAGGTGATGTCAAAATGGTACAATTCAGTTTGCTCGTATCAGACTCATTGACTTCTGTAAATCGAATATTCACATTTCTCAAAGCACGTAGGGTTGTGAATGACGAGTAAGTCTGCTCTACATTACGCTCGTTATAAAGCTTCCCTGGCATGATAAAATTACTTCTACGCAAAACAGACGGACGAATGGTTCGTCCATTCTTTCCATAAATGATTTTTACATTACCAATATACATGGAATCACGCTTGCCCAACGTATCCATATCGAGAGTCAAAGGATCATAATCAGTAACAATGGATACGTCTTTAATATAATACTGATGATGAGTCGTATCGACAACCGTACCGTCAGGCTTCTCAAAACGGTAAGGGCGCAAAAACATATCAACATCAACCTTATGATTACCGGCAGAACTATCAGCTATATACGAAAGATGCTCACGGTTGAAAGTATAATATCCATTCCTGCGCAACAAGGTTGTAACACGCTGGCGTTCTTTATCCAACAAATCGCGGTCAAACAGAGCGCTATCTTTTACCAACGGCGTATAATCCTCGGAAAAGGTTCTGAAAGCTGATGAAAAAACAGAATGATGAGGCGCTTTGAGATGCGCAATACTGTCGATAACAGGATCTTCAAGATTCATTGTATATTGGCCAATACGGTAAGGCTCATTGGATATGATTCGATAAGTAACCCGCGCTTTCTTACGCCGAGACGTATCAATACCGACATTCACATCAGCGTTGGCATAGCCTTTATTGATAAAGAAGCGCCTCAACTCGTCGCCTGACTGAAATATCAGTGCAGAATCAAGGATAACAGGTGCTTCTCCTACACGACGCAGTTGTCGGCTTAACCATTTACGGCCGTCTTTTCCAGACCAGTCGTATACGTAAAGCTGCCATTTCATCAGACCAAAAGCCTTGAAATTAGGTTGTTGTCGAAGATAAGGTTTAAGGTCGGATGCCTTATAGTTCTTATTATCCGACAAAATATCAACTTTATCAAGCAAATACTCTCCATCCCCGACATATCGTGTTGAACTGCAGGAGACCAGTATTTGTATGACACAAATTATGTATATTATTCGGAGGATTACCTTCATCTTTCTATCATTTGCAAACGCAAATGTAATTGAAATTAAAGAAAATCGAGTACTTTTGCTTCTAAAAAGAGTAAAGATGATTAGCAAGTCGAAGATAAAATACATCCACTCACTGGAAATGAAGAAATACAGAGACGAATATCGCACATTCGTTGCTGAAGGGAATAAGTTGGTGAACGATATGCTGAAGGTTTTCCAATGCCAGATGCTTATTGCCAAATCGGTCTGGATGGCAACACAAGGCAATATCCCTGCCGACGAACTGTTGGTTGATGAAGATGAAGACATCCGTAAGGTAAGTTTTCTGAAGAATCCGCAAGACGTCCTAGCCATTTTCAAAATGCCTGAGTGGTCGATGAAGGATGTCAATCCATCAGGATCGCTTATCCTGGCTCTTGATGGAATACAAGATCCGGGCAACCTGGGCACGATCATTCGTATGGCGGACTGGTTCGGAATAGAAGATATTGTCTGCAGCAAAGATACGGCAGATGTTTTCAACCCCAAGACCGTTCAAGCCACTATGGGCGCTTTGGCACACGTCAGAGTGCATTATACGGATCTACAGGATTATCTGAAGCCGGAAGTACAAAAGGATATTCCTGTTTTCGGCACTTTCCTAGATGGAGAAAACATGTATACAAAGCAACTGTCAACAAACGGGATCATTGTAATGGGTAATGAAGGAAACGGCATACGTCCGGAAGTAGAATCAACAATTAATGAGCGACTTTATATTCCAAACTTTCCTCCCGAGCGCGAAACATCAGAGTCTCTTAATGTAGCCATTGCAACTGCAGTTGTCTGTGCAGAGTTCCGTCGTCGTCAGGCTAACACCCTCCAATAATAGAAGAGCAATCCGAGAGCCTATTTCCACCCCAGTGGAACAACCGTAGCAAGCCAATGCATTCGTCAGACTGATCTCCAGGTCAGTCGTAATTTCTCCTTTTATAAAAGAGATTTGATGCGGTATTGATTCAGCCTTTTCAGAAAGTGAAAGGATAAGTATTCCATCGTAGAATTTCGTGTTTTCTATCTCCTCTTCAAGCGGATAGATACCAATAAAACAGTCATCTTCGTCTAACTCCACATAATGAAGTTTATAGATGTGATGCCAAAATATGTAATGAGAAGCAACCCTACGTATCATCGGATTGCGCTACCATAATCGTAACGAATAAGATTCAAGCTGTCAATGTAAATCTTATTATAATACTCACCGGCATTATTCATGAAAATATATCCATATACACGTTGAACAGCCTTTCCCGGCACACTACGGAGGATAACCTTATGATAGCCATCGAACTGGATTTTCTGATTCATTACAACAGTCGTATCCCCTAGATCAGCACAAATATGCACATTCGGACGATTATGAAGTTTATTGTTAAGCCCCCAAACATTCATTCCCATCACAAAGACGCTTCCTGATGCATACTCCATTTCCGGCTTGATGTTAAAAACAACACCATTGCACAACGCCTTACGCGAAAGAGTCAAATAGGATGAATCTGGCCAAATATTAATAGAATCAGAACGAAGAGGCGAACCGGTGTCTTTGCCTAATGCTTTCTCTCGTTCATCCAGATCGGCCAGAATACGATCGTATACTTTAATGTAAATATCCAAATGGCGGCCATACCAAACTAGAGCCGTATCATAATCTGCCTGTGTAATACCATGCTTACGAAAAACCGATTCATAGAGTGCTTTCTTCTGGACATCATCTTGAAAATTATCATGATTCTCGCTAATCATGGCTTCAGCAATCTGCATATCGGTCTGTACCGCCTGCATCTTCTTCTCTGAAAGGATGCCACGCGGCACTTTACTACACGCCAAAAGCATGATGCCGAGCATGATAACAATACCATATCTCTTTAGCAAGCAACGCATTTATTTTCTTTTGTCCTTATTAGTGAGACTATCTGACAATGTTTGACGATAAAAAATCAGCAACAGAAAAACACCCACGCAAATGGAAGAATCAGCCAAGTTGAATATCGGACGGAAAAAGACAAACTCTTCACCTCCCCAAAATGGTACCCAACCAGGTAATATAGTCTGTATCAATGGAAAATAGAACATATCAACCACTTTACCATGCAGCCATCCGGCATAGCCTCCGCCATCGGGCATAAAGGTTGCCAACTGTCCGACGCTATCATTAAAAATGACCCCATAAAAAATTGAATCGATAATATTACCGATTGCACCGGCGAAGATTAACGAAATGCAAGCAATAAAACCAAAACCATAATTCTGTTTCACCAGTTTGAAAAGATAATAGCCAATAAAGATAACAGCTACTATACGAAATATAGATAAGAACAGTTTTCCTATCACTTCGATGCCAAAGGCCATTCCAGGATTCTCTGTGAAGTAAAGATAAAACCACGGCGTGATTTCTATACTTTCATGCAGCATTAAATGCGTCTTGATCCATATTTTCAGGGCCTGGTCAAGAATAAGGAGCAACACAACAATCGATGCTGCTCCCCAGCCTTTGGGATATTTCATTTACTTGGCACCTCCACGTTTAGCTTCGATACTCAGTGTTGCATGAGGTACAGCACGCAGACGCTCTTTTGGAATCAACTTGCCCGTTTCACGACAGATACCATAGGTCTTGTTTTCGATACGGACTAACGCTGCCTGCAAGTTCTGTATAAATTTCAACTGCCGTTGAGCCAAACGACCGGATTCTTCTTTCGACAAAGTATCAGCTCCATCTTCCATCACTTTGAACGTGGGAGACGTGTCTGCTACATCGTTGCCATCAGCATTGGTTACACCAGATCTTAACAGCTCATAATCTTTCTTCGCCTTGTCAAGCTTTTCTAATATGATGGCGCGGAACTCCTCGAGTTCGGCATCCGAATATCTTGTTTTTTCAGCCATGACTATTTATTGTTTATAATGAACAAATTATACTTTTTCAATTCTTACTGATACTTTAAAATCTTCGAAATCAAGTTCTGTTGCATCACTGATCACATCACTCAGTTCAACCGATACAGCTAACACCTGATTGGCAATATACGAACCATATTCCTTGATAGCTTCATCCATCTCATCTGATGAAAGAACAGTTACAGCAATCTTATCGGTGATATCGTAACCATTGCTCTTACGCAGATTCTGAATACGATTGACTAATTCGCGAGCCAGACCTTCTTTCTTCAAATCTTCAGTCACCATGATGTCCAGAGCTACAGTCAAACGGCCCTCGTTAGCTACCAACCATCCAGGAATATCTTCGGAGATTATTTCTACGTCATCCCTGTTGACTACTGCTTCCTGCCCTTCGACATTCAACGTAAATGTTCCATTCTTTTCGAACTCGTTGATGCTGTCTTGGCTCATTGCCTGCAAAGCAGCTGCAAGCGGCTTCATGATCTTGCCATAGCGCGGACCTAGCTTCTTGAAATCAGGTTTGATCTTCTTAACAAGGATTCCTGCCGTACTATTTACGAACTTCAGCTCTTTGACATTCACTTCGCTCAAGATCAGATTTTTTACAGCTTCAATATGTTCTTCCTGCTGTGCATCAACAATTGGAACCATAATGGTCTGTAGTGGCTGACGAACCTTGATATTAACCTTACGACGCAAAGCCAGAATCATGGAGGATATATCCTGAGCAATCTTCATACGCTCTTCCAAATCCTTATTGATATAAGCCTCATTCCATGCTGGAAAATCAGAAAGATGAACTGACTCAACTTTCTCACGACCTGTCACACTTATTAAATCTTCAAAGAGTTTATCTGCATAGAACGGAGCAATAGGAGCCATCAGTTTGGCTACTGTTTCCAAACAGGTGTACAATGTCTGATAAGCCGAAAGTTTATCAGTTGTCATTCCTCCACCCCAGAAACGGCGACGGTTCAAACGAACATACCAGTTACTTAAATTGTCATTGACAAAATCAGAGATAGCACGTCCGGCACGTGTAGGCTCATAAGTATTATAGAAACCATCTACATCCTTTACCAAAGAATTGAGCAAGGAAAGAATCCAACGATCGATCTCAGGACGTTCATTCCAATCGACATCCGGTTCAGAATAGTTGAATTCATCCACATTAGCATACAAAGCAAAGAATGAATAGGTATTATATAATGTACCAAAGAACTTACGACGGACTTCTTCGACACCGTCTATATCGAATTTGATATTGTCCCAAGGCGAAGCATTCGTAATCATATACCAACGCAACGGGTCAGAGCCATATTTCTCAATAGTTTCAAACGGATCAACTGCATTTCCAAGACGCTTGGACATCTTATTGCCATTCTTATCCAAAACCAAGCCGTTGGAAACGACAGTCTTGAAAGCAACGCTGTTGAATATCATCGTTGCAATAGCATGCAAAGTAAAGAACCAACCACGTGTCTGGTCAACACCTTCGGCAATAAAGTCGGCAGGATAAATCTTACCACTATCCAGATCTTCTTTGTTCTCAAACGGATAATGGATCTGAGCATAAGGCATCGAACCTGAGTCGAACCAAACATCGATCAAATCCGTTTCACGTTTCATCGGTTTACCCTTATCCGAAACAAGAATGATTTCATCAACGTACGGACGATGCAAATCTATCTTATCATAATTTTCTTTTGTATAAACACCAGGTTGGAATTTGCTCTTCTTATAAGGGTTTGATTCCATGACACCGACTTCTACAGCCTTTTCGATTTCGTTATACAATTCTTCTACAGAACCGATACATTTTTCTTCGGAACCATCTTCAGTACGCCAGATTGGAAGAGGCGTTCCCCAATAGCGGCTACGGCTCAAGTTCCAGTCCTGAAGATTCTCCAGCCATTTACCAAAACGGCCTGTTCCTGTGCTCTGTGGTTTCCAGTTGATGGTATTATTGAGCTCCATCATTCTTTCACGGCAAGCAGTTGAACGGATAAACCAGCTATCCAAAGGATAATACAAGATCGGTTTATCGGTACGCCAGCAATGTGGATAATTGTGCACCATCTTCTCGATACGGAACACGCGGTTCTGTACCTTCAGCATCATACACATCTCTATATCCAATGTCTCATCCTTATCGGTCTTTGTTGGATCGTAAGCATTCTTCACAAACTTTCCTTGGAACGGATCATAGTCGGCAGCATTCATACGTGTCTGGACGAACTTCGGATCCAAGTCCTCCAAAAGGAAGAACTTTCCGGTCAGATCGACCATCGGGCGTTGATTGCCATCCTTATCGGTAAGCATCAATGGTGGAACACCGTATACTTTAGCAACCTTATTATCGTCAGCACCGAATGTCGGAGCGATATGTACGATTCCGGTACCATCTTCTGTCGTTACAAAATCACCTGCAATAACACGGAACGCGCCTTCACCCGGGTTTACCCATGGGATAAGCTGTTCATAATTCATGCCTACAAGTTCGGAACCTTTCCATTCGGCAACGACACGGTAAGGAACCAGCTTGTCGCCCTGCTTGTAATCAGAGAGAGCCAAACCGGCAGCCTTCGGGTTGAAATAGGCGTCTACACGATCCTTCCCCATGACAGCCGTAATAGGCATACCCGTATAGGGATTATAAGTCTGAACAGCTACGTACGTGATATTTGGTCCGACGCACAATGCTGTGTTCGAAGGTAATGTCCAAGGAGTGGTTGTCCAAGCCAGGAAGAACGGTTCACCGAACTCTGTCATCTCCAGTTTAGGATCGAGAATACGGAACTGTGCCGTACAGGTTGTATCCTTCACATCACGATAACAACCGGGCTGATTCAATTCGTGCGAACTGAGCCCTGTACCGGCAGCCGGTGAATAAGGCTGGATTGTATAACCTTTATACAACAGCCCTTTCTTATATAATTCTTTCAGCAGATACCACAGTGTTTCTATATAACGGTTATCATAGGTAATATATGGATTCTTCATATCCACCCAATAACCCATTTTCTGTGTCAGATCTTCCCACTCCTTCGTGAATTTCATCACGTTCTTGCGGCAAGCGGCATTATAGTCGATAACAGAAATTTTTTTGCCAATATCTTCTTTCGTTATTCCCAAAGATTTTTCTACACCAAGCTCTACTGGCAATCCGTGTGTATCCCATCCGGCTTTACGATTTACAAGAAACCCTTTCATAGTCTTGTATCGGCAGAAAATATCCTTTATCGAACGAGCAATGACATGATGAATACCAGGCATACCATTAGCAGAAGGAGGACCTTCATAGAACACGAAAGAGGGATGCCCTTCTCGTATTTTCAAACTCTTATGGAAGACATCGCCGTCTTGCCATTTCTTTAGCACTTCTTTGTTTACGTCCGACAAGTCAAACTTTGAATATTCAGCAAACTTCTTATTCATCTTTTATTCTGTTTATCTGTCTATATGAAAATTGTCCGCAAAGGTAGTTATTTTATTTGAATTGACAATTACTTATTTATTTTCGGGAAGCAGAACAGGAACAACCGTTTCTGTTGTCTGTCCTTCCAACTGAACAGGAAGCGAAAACTTGATGTCACGTGATGACGAAGCGATCTGGAATTGATACAGACCATTCTCGATCTTCCAACTACTCGACTCTTCATCAAATGAAGCCAGTGACTTGATCGGAATACTGACTTGAACAAGCAGACTTCCACCAGGCTTCAAAGCATTAGTCTTAGCAAAACCTTTCAGTTCATGAGAAGGTTTTGGCATGTCTTTACCAGGAGCAGCCACATAGACCTCCATTACTTCTTTTCCTTCCATCTTACCTACGTTCTTCACTTCACAACTGATTTCCATATTGTCGCCAACACGTTCGACAGCAGGATTGCTATATTTAAACTCAGTATAAGATAGACCGTAACCAAACGGATAAGCCACCGGAACATTCTTTGTATCATAATAACGATAGCCTACAAAAACGCCTTCATTATAATTTGTATAATCGACATTCTTTTCGAATGTCTTCGTTGTATCCGTACCCGATATCGAGCTCATCATCATCTTCATCATCTCATCTACCGTATATTTATCAGGAGTTGGAAAGTCTTCTTTATTATTAACATCGGCATATTTCATAGGAAAAGTCATCGTCAGTTTACCTGATGGATTAACTTTGCCAGTCAGTACATCAGCAACGACATTGCCGCCTTCCTGTCCGCCCATCCATGCCAGAAGGATTGCATCCGGCATCTCGCGCCAGCTCGGCGTTTCGATAGGGCTGCAGATGTTAAGGATCACGATGGCTTTCTTACCCTTATTGTGAAAAGCTGTACAAACATCTTTTATTAAAGTCTGTTCTTGTTTCGTCAGGTTGAAACTTTCAGAGATACTACGGTCAGCACCTTCTCCGGATGTTTTTCCTATGGTAATCAGAGCAATATCTTCGGATGCAGCCATACGATTGATAGTCGCTTGGTCAAGTGACATCTCCGGAGCAACCTTTTCAGGCATAAACCAGCCCTTCTTCGGATTCTTGGCAGCATAATCCTTTAGATAAGCCACGTACTTCTTTTGCAAATCTGTATTGATGATCATACCCGCATTATGTAAGCCTTCTGTTAACGAAACGACGTAGGCATGATTAACATCACCACTACCTGTTCCACCAGCAATAAAGTTATATGAAGTGTTGCCAAACGCAGCCACATTTTTCACCTTCGATGAGAGAGGCAATGCGTTCTTGAGGTTCTTTAGCAACACCATTCCTTCGGCAGCAGAGTTGCGTGTTACGGCAGCATGCGCTTTAAGATCAGGATCGTTTGTTGCCACATATCCTTTGAATCGTGGTGTCTGCACAATATATTCGAGCATGTGCTTCACGTTACGGTCTATCACATCCAACGAAAGTGTTCCGGCCTTGATAGCTTTCATAATCTCTTCTTTCTGCTTAGGTGTACCCGGCATCAGCAAATCGTTACCAGCTTCCATCTGAAGCACTGGATGTTTACCACCAAACCAATCGGTCATCACCAGTCCTTTGAATCCCCATTCATTGCGAAGGATAGTGGTTATTAAATCTGAACGTTCAGAAGAATAAGTGCCATTAATTAAGTTGTAGGAAGTCATGACAGTCATCGGCATCGCATTCTTCACAGCAATCTCGAATGGCTTCAAGTAGATTTCACGGATAGTCCGAGGTGAAGCAATAACATTGTTACCCATGCGGTTGATCTCCTGATTATTCATAGCGAAATGCTTGAGTGAAGTGCCAACGCCATTAGCCTGAATGCCATTAATCATAGCAGTTGCAATATCTCCGGCTACAAGCGGATCTTCTGAATAGTATTCAAAATTACGACCATTCAACGGATTACGATGAATATTGATTGCAGGGCCGAGCAAGACGTCAGCTCCATAACGTTTTACTTCATCGCCCATGGCACGGCCAACACGTTCGACCATTGTCACGTTCCATGTAGAGGCCAACTCTGTAGCCACTGGAAAATGAGTACAATAAAATGTCTGTGTAGTTCCATCACGTTTAGGCTGAATACGTAAACCGGCAGGACCATCGGAAACGACTGTTGCCGGAATACCTAGACGAGGAATAGCATTTGTCTGACCGGCAGCACCAGGTAACAATACAGCCGCATTGCCCACTACCGACTTATCTTTCGTATCATAATGACCAATCAGAAGATCGACCTTCTCTTCGATAGTCATTGCAGCTATCACCTCTTCAATAGAGGCCTTTCCCAACTGTGGAAGTTTTTTGGAACTTGCACTTACAGCAACTCCCAACATCAGTGTGCATAATAATAAATGTTTTGTACCCATAACTTTCTACTTTTTTTAGATGCGCAAAAGTAGCAAGAAATTATGAAAGTAATTCACAGTAAAGGGTACAATCATTTTACAATATAAGAAGTTATATCAGAAAGCGCTTTACAAGCCCATCGTAAGCATCTATGCGACGATCACGGAAGAAAGGCCACCAGCGACGAACATTCTCAGTCTGTGTTTTATCAACTGTCACGACACGTACTTCCTCCTCTTTATCAGACAATAAAGCAAGCAGCTCACCTTGTGGTCCGGCAACGAAACTGCTTCCCCAAAAGCAAATGCCATTGGTCTTTCCGGAAGGGTCTGCTTCATGCCCAACACGATTCACAGCAATCACAGGCAAACCATTAGCAACGGCATGACCGCGCTGCACAGTCATCCAAGCTTCGCGCTGGCGTTGTTTTTCATCGTCGGTATCGCTACTCTCCCAACCTATAGCGGTCGGATAAATCAATAATTCGGCACCATGCATAGCCATCAGACGAGCTGCTTCAGGATACCACTGATCCCAACAAACCATTACACCCAGTTTGCCTACAGATGTTTCTATCGGTTGAAAACCCAGATCACCAGGCGTAAAATAAAACTTTTCATAATAGGCAGGATCGTCGGGAATATGCATTTTACGATACTTTCCAACGATAGAGCCATCACGTTCTATGACGACAGCTGTATTGTGATAGAGTCCGGCAGCACGTTTCTCAAATAGAGAGAGAATGAGAACGATATTCAACTGTTTAGCAAGAACACCGAAATATTCTGTCGACGGTCCCGGAATTGTTTCAGCCAAATCGAAAGCATTCGTATCTTCAGTCTGACAGAAATAGAGACTATTGTGAAGTTCCTGCAAAATGACCAATTCAGCACCATCCGCAGCACAGCGAGTAATGCTCTGCTGAAGGCGTAATAAATTATTGTTTTTGTCGGCAGTGTTTGCCTGTTGAATTAATCCGATTCTCATTACATTTATATATTATGCGATTCTATATTCCTATTTATTTGATGAATCCTTCCGGATACTGCATCGTAACGCAATGGAGCGAGCCATGCTGCCTGATGAGCGGCCGGCAATCAATACCCACCACTTCACGGTCGACAAATACTTCCTGCAACAATGCCCTAGCCTGTTCATCTTTCGGTGAGCCATAAAACGGCAACAGTACAGTTCCATTCAGGATCAAGAAGTTAGCATATGTCGCCGGCAAACGTTCACCTTCGTGTTCAACCTTGTCAGCCATAGGCAAAGCAACTAGATGATAAGGCTTTCCATCAGCATTAACAAAGGCCTTAAGCTCCTGTTCCATAGCCTTCAACTCTGTGTAATGCTCATCGGATTCATCGGTACACTGCACGTAAGCAATCGTATCGGTGTTGCAGAAGCGTGCCAATGTATCCACATGACTATCCGTATCATCACCTGCCAAATAACCGTTTTCGAGCCAGAGTATACGCCTAAAGCCGAACATCTGCTTTAAGTAGTTTTCCAGTTCCTCACGCTGCAGGTACTCGTTACGATTAACCGACAAGAGGCACTCGGCAGTAGTCAACAATGTTCCTTCACCATCAGTATCAATGCTGCCGCCTTCCAAAACAAAAGGCTGCATGTTAACCGGAATGATTTCGTCGGCAAAGGTATGCAAAGCAAACAAATTGCGTGTTATCAAATTGTCGAAATTTGCCGCGTACTTCATGCCCCATCCATTAAATACGAAGTCGTAAACTTGAGGCTCACCATGATCGTATACGGAGATACCTCCATGATCACGCGCCCAAGTATCGTTAGTCGTCATTTCTCGAAAAAGGATGTGACTGTAGTCTATATCACCCAATTGAGTACGAACCATAGCTTCATCGGGGCAGACAATCAATAGCTTTTCATGCTTAATAATTTCTTTTGCTATTGCCACAAAGCAGGCGGTAACTTCTTTCAGTATTGGTGCCCAATCCGTTTTTTCATGCGGCCATGTAAGCTGGATGGCACTCTGCGGGTACCATTCCGGAGGAAGTACAATTCTGTTCTTGTCCATATTTTTTGTTATTTATTATTCTATTTCACAAACGTCTCTCGCCTTACCTACCAATATCGTTCAGGACTTTCACAACTATCACTTTCTTATTTAACGAACAAACGACGCTCTTATTATTATAGAACGTCGTTGTTATTTTATAAGAATGGATTCTCCTTTCAGAGAAGCTAACTTTTATACTTTTAAATACTCCATTACGTTATTCCACCTGCCACTCAAAAAGGCCTGCAGAATTCTTCTCTTGTTGAACAACTTCCAACTTGATGGCAGATGTTTTTACAGGTGCGAAAGTGACAGTATTGGCATCACCCTTCTCTAAACGATAAGCGTTACTGTTAGCAACCGGTTGCCAATTGCCACTATCATCCTTATAATAGAGTTTCCAGCTTTGTGGCACACGACAGTCGCCCCATGGAGCGTCGTCATACCAATAAACGGAACTTGACGAGATAGTCTGCGGTTGGTCGAACTCGTATGCAATCCATTCAGTTGTACCAACTTTAGGCCACCAATGATAGTAAGGAATCGAATGGTCATCTTCGTTCTTAGGGACCAATCCGTCCCGAATAGAAGAAATAGAATTCGTCATATTTGAAGAAGATAACTTAGCCTGTTTGGCTAGCGTCAGCGGTGTTTCAGGAGAAGTGGCTCCCATCGTCTGCGGAAGCCATACTGTCATCTCGCCCGAACCGCGATGTGACCATGCATAATAAGGGATCAGTGTCAATGTTACGTCGTGCACTTGGAGCTTGCCATTCTCATCATAGCCCAATGACTGTGCCGGCGTTTTGATTTCGGTAATGCCATACAGTAGGTCTGGTTTTTGCTCGATGGTAAACATCGGTTTCTGATTCATCAACACGCTGCGTACACTGAAGTTATTATCGGGCCATTCAGCACAATACACCAATGGTCCACGCTCCACAGCTATACGTCCGCGGTCAGCTTCAACCTTTGAATTAGCTTTAACAATACGCGGTTCCATATTGAAATGGACTGTCACCACATCACCTTTTTTCCATTGTCGTGAAACAGTGAAATAGCCGTTCTCTAAAGAAGACGAAACAGCATTACCATTGACTTTGACTGTATAACCTGACTGAACACGGTCGGCAAAAACATAGAGATTGCTTGGAACAACTTCATTCTGTACCCATCCCGGTACGCGTATTTTCAATGCGAAAGCCTGTTTCCCTTTAGGTGTCACAGCGATGCTGACATCTCCACTCCACGGATAATCGGTGTTCTGAACCAGTCTCACTGTTTTGCCATTCACTTTCAGCTCGGAAGTGTTGCCCATGAACAGATTGACATAAATATAACTGTCCTTAACTGCATAAACATAGCCTGGAAGCGACGGGATGAAACGACAGATATTTGACGGACAGCAAGCGCAACCGAACCAGGGCTGACGATGATGTTGACCAACCGACTCGAGCGGATTAGGATAGAAAAAAGTACCTCCATCCAATGAAACACCCGAAATCAATCCGTTGTAAAGCGTCCGCTCCAACACGTCGAAATACTTAGCATCACCATGCAGCAAGAACAGACGATAATTCCAGAACACATTAGCGATGGCGGCGCAAGTCTCACAGTAGGCTGACATGTTCGGCAACTCGTAATTTGCCCCAAAAGCCTCTCCATTATTCGTAGCGCCAATACCTCCGGTGATATAAAGTTTTTTTGTAACAACATTATCCCAAATACGATCGATAGCATGAATATAACCTGTATCGCCCGTCAGTGCAGCCACATCTGCCATTCCCGAATACATATATCCGGCACGAACGGCATGACCGACAGCTTCGTTCTGTTCCAAAACAGGCTTGTCAGACTGACTGTAAACATCCTTGATAGTAGTATAACCACGCTTGTCGAGAAAAAATTTAGCCAAATCCAAATATTTTTTTTCTCCTGTGACAATATATAGTTTACACAACGCCATCTCGGCGATTTGATGTCCGGGGACAACGACCACCTGTCCGGGATTATTACCAATAGCCTTTGTAGCACAATCGGCATATTTAATAGCAATATCCAGAAACTTACGGCTTCCCGTAGCCTGATAATGAGCAACAGCACCTTCGATCATGTGCCCCAAATCATAAAGTTCATGGCTCAACACCTCTTCTTTCTCCCAACGTTTCGCCCCTGCCCATTCGTGAGGATGCTCCGGATTCATAGTACGAGCAGTGTAAAGATAACCATCAGACTCCTGAGCGGCAGCAACAAGTGTCAGAACGCTGTCTATATATTGTTCAAGCTTCTTGTCGGGAAAAGTCTGCATAGAATAGCTAGCGCCTTCAATCGTCTTATACACATCCGTGTCATCAAACGAATAACCACTCACCTTATAGTCCTTACTAGGGTGTGCGGCCTTAACAAAGTTGTCATAACGTCCTGTCTCCTTGCATTTGCTGAATGCTAAAGGAATCGTTACTTCGCGACTAGCTTTCAGACGCTGTCCCCAAAAGCTGTCGGTCACCTTCACTGACGTAAACGGTACCGGAGTGATCGGATAGCCGCTATTGTGTGTCTGTGCAAATCCAGGTTGAGACGCAAATCCAGTCAGACCCGTCACAAGCGATAAGCATAACAAAAGCCTTTTCATATTTCTCTCGTATTTTGATTAATTCAACTTCCATTCAATTACGCCTCCCGACTCCCCCTTCTGTAGTTGGATAACCAAGCGTATACCGGTAGTCTTCACTGACTTGAAGTCGGTTGTATTATAACAATTCTTTTTACAGCCATAAGCGTTCAATGCCTCTACATCTTTCCAGTTATCGCCATCCTTATACTGAAGTTTCCAACTCTGAGGAACGCGATAGTTGCCATCATAATGGTCAAAATCCAACCAATAGACAGACGCTTGTTTCACTGTTTCAGGTACATCAAATTCATATTCTATAGATTCTTCTGTTCCTTCCTTCAACCAGAAATACCAATACGGTTTTGACATATCGTCAGAACTTATCGGATCCCATTGGTCATTTACACCATAGCAATCTTCCCGGCGTTCCATGGCTATGCCGTCTTTCTGTATCGGTGCACTTACAATAGTGAATGATTTGGCGCGTGATGCAATCGTTGACATAGGTGTTGGTTTAGCATACTTTGCTGCGGTCGGAATCCAAACAGCCATTTCATCGGAGCCACGATTATCCCACGTTGAATAAGGAATCAGTTTAACAGGAACCTCTTTTTCTGTCATCTGCCCGTTGATTTCTTCCAATTCCTTGGCAGTGCCGCTCAGTTCCATAATTCCATTTAATTTGTCAGCTACATAGTTGCAAGCGAATGTTGCAGATTCCGGAATAAATTTGTTGAATACATGATGATCGTCCAAGTCAACGCCTTCCATACAGTACATCACCGGACCGCGTTCAAAAGAAAGCAATCCTCTGTCGGCACGGACGTTTTCGTTAGCTTTCACGCGACGCACCTCCATCGGAAGATTCAACTCAACAACATCACCTTTCTTCCACTTGCGGTTGATAACGAAATAACCGTTCAACGTCTTTCCCTGCAGTTTCTTACCATTAACAGATACTGTATAAGAACTCTTTAAAGGGGTCGTAAACGAGTACAGGTCACTTCCAGGAACCGGTTCCTTATCCGCCCAACCCGGAATACGCAGCTTTAATGCGAATGCAGATGAACTTTCCGGGGTGACTGTCAGCTTCACCTTTCCATTCCAAGGATAATCAGTACTCTGTTCGATCGCCACACTCTTCTTGCCCAAAGCAATTTTGCTATTACTGGCGACATAGAGATTGACGAAGATGCCATCATCTTCCGTAGCATACATATATTTAGGGACAGAGGCTACAAAACGGGTGATATTACCAGGACAGCAGGCACAACCGAACCATGGAGCTCTCTGATGTTGTCCCATCGACTCCAAGGGATTATCATAGAAAAACTTATCACCGCTCAAAGAAACACCGGATATCACCCCGTTATATAAAGCTCTTTCCAGAACATCATAATATTTTGAATCGCCTGTTGCCAGGAACATACGGTAGTTCCAGTAAACATTGGCGATAGAAGCGCAAGTCTCGGCATACGCATTCATGTTGTGCAATTCGTAATTTGGACCAAAGCCTTCACCTTGAGCTCGTGAACCCATTCCACCAGTGATATACAATTTCTTAGTCGCAAGATTATTCCAAATACGGCAGATAGCATGGAAGTAAGCCGTATCATGTGTCAAAGCTGCCACATCGGCAACACCTGAAAACAGATATCCGGCACGAACGGCATGACCAACAATCTCCTCTTGTTTCAATATCGGCATGTGATCCTGACTATAAGCATTCAGACGATGACCGTCGGTGCCACGTCCTGTCTCTTCAACGAAATACTTTGCCATATCAAGATATTTCTTGTCACCGGTTACTTTATAAAGTTTGCAAAGGCCCATCTCCACAATTGGATGTCCTGACGGGACATGCTTCTGTCCTTCTTTCGGACCGAAAGTCTTGCAAACCAAGTCGGCATTCTTGATGGCAATATTCAAAAATGTACGTTTGCCTGTTGCCTGATAGTGTGCCACAGCCGATTCGTACAAATGACCACAGTTATAAAGTTCGTGACTGTTGAGTTTCTCCCATTTGTGTGTTCCCCACCAACGACTCAAACGTGTACACTTGTTAGTGACACAAGTAGTCAAATATCCATCAGGCTCTTGTGCTGCTCCAATCAGTGTAATCACACTGTCTAAATAAGCATCCAACTTAGCATCGTACTTCACTGCCAACGAATAAGAGGCTCCTTCAATGATCTTGTATGGATCAGTGTCATCAAAAGGAAAATCACCTTTATGCTCACCCTTGATTAATCCACCTGCCAAAGCGAAATTATCAAATCGTCCATTAAGTTCACACTGTTTGAATGCTGATGGGATAGAAACCGTACGGTTTATTTCAATCCGAGGCGCCCAAAAACGATCAGTTAGATGGACATTCGTAAAAGAGACTTCCCGTATCGTCTTATCTGCAGACTGCTGTGCGCTGCAAACAACTGCAACCGTCGTCGCAAGCACTGACAAAAATAGCTTTGATGACATAGGCATTAAATTTATTATTTAACCTCATTCTTATGTTTGCAAATGTAAGTATATTTCTCACACTTATTATTAGAAAAGACGAAAAACAACACAATATTTTAAGAAAATAGCATCGTAAACTTTTTTTTACTACTTTCGTAGCCAGATACAAATAACGAAAAACGCATTATCAAAATGAATATACAACAGCTGGATTATATCCTGGCAGTAGATAGTTACCGCCATTTTGCCAAAGCAGCCGAGCATTGTCGTGTTACACAACCGACACTTAGTATGATGATACAAAAATTAGAAGACGAGTTGGGCCTCAAAATCTTTGACCGCAATGTACAACCTGTTACTCCTACTCCTGCGGGACGCAAAATCATAGACCAGGCACGTGTTATTCTCCAACAGGTATCACGCATGAAAGATATTGTCAGCGAAGAAGAGCAGTCGCTTAAAGGGACATTTCGTGTAGCCGTTTTGCCAACAATCGCTCCATATCTGTTGCCCCGTTTCTTCCAGCAGCTTACCACCAAACATCATGATTTAGATATCCGTATTATGGAGATGCAGACAAAACCTACCATCAATGCATTACTGAATGGAGATATTGATGCAGCCATCATTGCTAACCAACCAACCGAAATACAACTGCAGGGAGACACATTATATTATGAACAATTCTTTGCTTATGTTTCCCGCAACGAAGCTATTTTCAAAAAAGACCTCATCCGTTCGGCCGACATCAGCGACGAACGTTTATGGCTTTTGGACGAAGGGCACTGCTTTCGTGATCAGTTGATGCGTTTTTGTCAAATGGAGAAAGTAAAACTTCATCAGGCGGCTTATCGTTTAGGAAGCCTCGAAACCTTTATGAGAATGGTTGAAGGAGGAAATGGTGTCACTTTCATTCCAGAACTGGCGACCTTGCAATTATGCGATGCTCAAAAAGAATTGCTCCGTCCGTTTGCCATTCCAAAGCCTACTCGCGAAATCGTGTGGATCACACGCAAGGACTTTGTACGTCACTCTATTGCTGAAATCATAATCAACAGTATCAAAGAAGCTATTCCTAAAGAAATGCGTACGTTGCGTCCCGGCTTTAAAGTTGTCTGAGACGCAAACGTCAGCGTTTATTTTTTATAGATACACAAGCGGCGAACCAACCAAATCAATATTCTGACAATTATAGTCAATGCATAGAATCCACATGTTATAACCAACATCCAGAGGATCTGTGTCCACAATTCCGACCATTCTGTTTTATACACAATGATCGACACAACGTTCATAATGAAGGCGGCGATAAAACATACTATAATAATAATGAGTTCCGTCTTCTGTCGTTTAGATGATATAAGTATATCTTTCATGATCATGCAAAGTTTAAATAAGGTATTTTATACTCAGCCGGAAAAGTAATGATTCTGTTTTCTTCCATTGCTTGCAGGCCCAGCAGACCTAAAACAGACGAATAATAAGCTTCTTCTACCAAATTTTTAGCGGGTTTTCCTGTGATTGCAGCCTCGCAGAAAGCAGTCTCAAGTTCCACAGTACCATCACCGGCAGCACCAACTGAAGAAGCGCCATCATGAGCAGTCATGTGATCCATAATCATCTCGCCTTTGTTGATCGAAGCCGTTTCTGGCACCCAGCTCGGTCCGGCAAACGACACATTATCAAACACTTTATGTTCAATCTGATTAATTAGCTGCATGATACCCGGAGCAGGTTTCACATCCTCAAAATAATACTTGCCTTTTTCAGGTTCGACAGTACCCTTATTTCCAAGAATTTCTTCTTCCAAGCCCAGGAATTTGTTGGAAATGATTGATTCGTATGACATCTTTACGCCATTGGAATAGCGATAAATCAAGCTTACGTTATCGTAAACCTCGCGACCATCTTTCCAAAAAACTATATCGCCCATTCCGGTTACTGTTTCGGGAATCATCTTCAATGCCCAGTTACCCACTTGCAACTGATGTGTAGCCAATTCCGTCATCAACCCGCATGAAGTTGCTTTATACAAACGCCAGTTTATTTTTCGTTCCAGTTCAGGCGAAGGCACTGGTCGACGCCAGTCATTATTGCGGAACCAATATGCCCGAATACCACATATCGTACCGATCAATCCGCTATGAATCATTTCCATCACACGGATATATTTGGGATCATACAAACGTTGCTGCCCAATAAAAAGAACCTTTCCTGATTGCTTGAAAGTGTTGTACATATCAAAACAATCCTGAGGAGTCATTGCCATTGATTTTTCGCAGAACACATGCTTACCAGCCTGCAAAGCTTCGATAGTCATGTGCGCATGCTCATTCAAAGGTGTTGCAATCATCACAGCCTGAATATCCTTATTTTCCAACAACTGACGATAATCGGCATACATTTTTGCCTTCGGAAAAATAGCCGATGCATCTTTCAAATGTGGTGGATAATTATCGCACAATGCCACAACATCGGCCATCGGATTACTCTTCAGGTTATTCAAATGGAACTGTCCACGAGAACCTGTCCCAATGAAACCAATCCGTACTTTTTCCTTGACGATCTTTGCCTTATCGTCGGCGCTACATGATTGCAGCCACGGAAATGCAGACAGCATCATGCCACCGCCTCCCATCATTCCGAGTTCTTTAAAAAAATCTCGGCGGCTCAAATTCGTATCTTCACTCAACATAACTTGTATAAATGTGTTTCATATAAATCAAACTTTTTTGTAATAGCAGGAATACTATCTTCATCTGCCACCATCAAAGCTGTCGAAAGTACTTCACCGGCAACAGGGTCCGGACCGATAACCGAAACCATTTTATGATCCTCTACGAACATTCCCGTCTTCGGATTGATGATATGCTTCGGATGTGCAGGCGTATTACCCGACGTAGTCAGTGTATTGTCATGCAATTGGAGATTATCAACCCGTTCATGAGTAAACGGATTATCGACATCCACAGGCCAATAATCGCCACACGGATGCGTTCCCAAAGCAAGAACAGAGCTATTTCCAAAGTTAACCAAAGCTCTGGTTACTTTTTCACACTCCAGTATCCCACGAATTTTTTTCAACGCATATCCTTTACCAATACCACCTAAATCGATCTTCAAAGTCTCTGCCAGGAAATAGATACTCTTATCTTTTTCGTCCAGCAGCACCTTACTGAAATCATTTGCAGTGATATCAAAACAGCCTTCCGTCCATTCGTAATAACGTTTGCAATCGGTAAGCAACTGCCATAGTTCATCGCTCACGCTCACAGCGTAACTGCTGGCGTCACGATTGATTTTCGACACTTCGCTATCTTCATCAAAACGACTCAGTAATTTATTCAGACGTACGACTTCAGTCTGAATCTCATGCCATACATTATTTAAATAGGCTTCCTCCCCACCAATCAGCAAAACATCCAGTTCTGTCCCCATTACCGATGACATTGAACCATGATAGAGCTGTGAAGCCGCATAATAATTAGAGTATGACATACGAATTCATTTTTTACATTGTTTAATTGTTGTGCGCACACAACGCGTTAAAACTTATGCGCAAATATAGCAAATTCAAGTTGCTAACGACTGATATAATTACCTTTTAATATTATTTTAATGAACCATAACTCAGAAGTAAGCTCTAATACCCCAAATCAAGTCAAATATACCTCAAAAAGCGACTAAAATCATTCGAATCTATTTCTAAACACATTCGAATGCGGCGACAGTTTCTTCCGAATGAAATTATTTTTCTTTCGAATGAAATGATCTCCGCATCCGAATGTTTTTTCGCCACTTTCTATTGTGTGCCAAAAGAGGTTCTGTGGACAAAGAAAAAGCATAAATAGAAGAGAATATCAAATTCTTTGCCTACTTTTGTCAATTAAAAACATCATTAAGAATCACCTAAATTAAAATGAACATGAGACATACAAAGCATTTTGTTGCAGCAGGAGTCGCTTTAAGTTTAACATTTATGGCTTTTGCTTGCAATACGGCTGAAAAAGCCGCTGTCGACAATACCAATTATGTAGCCTATGTTGATCCGTACATCGGATCAGGTGGTCACGGCCATGTTTTCGTAGGAGCTAACGTTCCCAACGGAGCTTTACAAGTCGGACCACAGAATATTTTCAAAGGCTGGGACTGGTGTTCCGGTTATCATTATTCCGACAGCATCATCATCGGTTTCAGCCATACACACCTGAGCGGCACTGGTTGTTCCGATTTGGGAGATGTACTAATCATGCCTTACAGTGGCGTTATCCGTACGGCTCGTGGGGAACAGAATAATATCAAGGACTGCAGTTCCTCCTATTTTTCACACAAAAACGAATCCGTCTCGCCGGGCTATTACTCCTTATTGATGGACAATGGCGTAAAGGTTGAACTGACTGCTTCTGAACGTGTTGCCATGCATCGTTACCATTTTCCGGAAAATCAGACGGCACATATCCTGATCAATCTGAAAGAAGGCATCGACGATAGTACGTATGAATCATATATGAAGAAAGTCGACGATTATACAGTCGAAGGCTACAGATACACACACGGATGGAGTCCGAATCGTAAAGTATTTTTCACTCTCAAAAGTGAACAGCCTATCGGACAAGTTCTAATGTATAATGATGATACGCCAGCTGGAAATGATCAATTGACAGGCAAAGGCATTAAAGCTGTTCTGACTTTCAAAGATACCATGACGCTTGATGCCAAAATCAAAGTAGCTATTTCTTCTGTCAGCTGCGCCAATGCACTCATGAACCTGAGCCAGGAAATGCCAGGCTGGGATTTCGAAAAAGTACACAAAGATGCCGTAGAAAAATGGAATAAAAAGCTCTCATGCGTAAAGATTGAAACGAAAGACGAAAGAGCAAAGAAGATATTCTACACCGCAATGTATCATACATTTATTGCTCCTGTACTTTACTGTGATGTCAACGGGCAGTTCCGCGGAATCGACGACAAAATCTATTCGGATACCAAATGGAGCAATTATTCAATCTTCTCATTGTGGGATACTTATCGGACATTGAATCCGCTATATACCCTTATTGCTCCTGACATGGTAGACAATATCGTCAATTCATTCCTCAGCATCTATGATCAGCAGGGAAAACTTCCAATATGGCCTTTATGGAATGGCGAAACCAACTGTATGCCGGGCTACAGTTCAGTACCAATCATTGCCGACGCTTACCTGAAAGGATTTAAGGGCTTCGATGCGACAAAAGCATTCAACTGTATGATTTCCACAGCCACTAACGATGCGCAGAATGGTGTCAAGTACGTTAAGGAAAAAGGCTATATTCCTTGCGACAAGATACACGAAGCCACTTCAATAGCAATGGAATATGCTGCTGACGACTGGGGCATTGCACTCATGGCCAAAAAGATGGGTAAAACAGAAGATTATCAGAAATATCTGCAACGTGGTAAATACTACGCTCAGTATTTTGACAAGAGCATCAATTTCATCCGTCCGAAGATGGATAACGGAAGCTGGCGTACACCATACGATCCATTCCAATCCATACACGGCGTAGGTGACTTTACCGAAGGAACCGGATGGCAATATACCTTCTTCGTTCCACAGCATCCGGAAGGACTGATTGCACTGTTTGGCGGCGACCAGGCATTCACGACAAAACTCGATTCACTGTTCTCTGTTCACGGCGATATGGGTGCTCAAGCTTCAAACGATATTAGCGGATTGATCGGACAATATGCTCACGGCAACGAGCCGAGTCACCACATGGCTTATCTCTATCCTTATGCCGGAGAACAATGGAAGACGGCTGAGAAAGTACGTTATATACAAGATGCTTTCTATACCGATAAGAATGATGGCATCATCGGTAACGAAGATTGCGGTCAAATGTCAGCTTGGCACATCATGTCTGCACTGGGTTTCTATCAGGTGAATCCTTCAAACGGAACATTCGTTTTCGGCAGCCCGCTGTTTGATAAAGCAAGCATCAAACTGCCAAAAGGGAAAACCTTCGATATTGTAGCTCAAAACAACAGCAAACAAAATATCTACATTCAGTCAGTCAAACTCAATGGCAAGCCATACACCAAATCATATATCACTTACAATGATATTGTAAACGGAGGTAATCTGACTTTTGTAATGGGCAGTACTCCGAACAAGCAATTCGGTACCGCTCCACAAGATCGACCGAAGAGCGCTGAATAAAAACATTTCGTGTAACGGATTATTTTCCAGGTGAAACAAACGAGAAAATAATCCGTTACTTTTTTTATATTCAAAGATTATCATGTACCTTTGCATCCCAAAGTAAAAATTAACTTGTATCCAGATGAGTACGCATATATGCAAAAATCTCTCGTTTCTGCTTTTTCTGAGCATTGTGGGAGCATTCATAACAGGATGCCGCAAAGAGCAGAAACAAATTGCAAAAAATGATATTCAGTTTGATTCGATCAAAATCGATAAAACCTATCACTTATTGGACAATCCTAAAAATCCCAATTGCAATTTACAGATAGATTTTATCTTCCCGGCGAACTATAAAGATAAAGAAACATTGAAGAAAATCCAGGAACAATTCGTTTATACTTACTTTGGAGATAAATATGATACGCTTCCTCCCCGCGATGCACTGACTAAATATACGGAAGCCTACATGGAATCCTATAAAAAGTTGGAAAACGACTTCAAGAATGAAACCGAAAAAGATAAAAACGCTTCCGTTGAAACGTGGTTTTCATACTATGAGATCACATCAGGGAAAATTGCATTCAATAAAGATAACTTCTTAAGCTATATCATTAAAACCGAAAATTATACAGGTGGTGCCCATGGCTCACATGCTATCAATAATCATGTCATCAGTCTTCCCAGTGGCAAGATGCTGACGGAAGAAGATATTTTCATTGACAATTATCAAGACGAACTAGCTCGTCTTCTCGTCGAACATATTGCTAAACAAAATAAAATAGAAGATCCGAAAGAGCTGGAAAATATAGGATACTTCAGTGTAGATGAAATATCACCTAACGGAAACTTTCTGATTGATGAGCGAGGAATCACCTACACCTTCAATGAATATGAAATTGCAGCCTATGTCGTTGGCGTAACAAATGTATTTTTGCCTTTCGAAGAATTACAGAGTTTGATTCGCACAGACGGACCACTCTCGAAATTTATTACGCCGAACTTATAATTAAAACAGGCAATAAAGTCTCTAAAAAATGGAACCTACATATACAGAAAACGATTTGTCAACTGTTGAGAGCCAATTATCAATGGTCAAGACCTATTTTCCTGCTCTGAGCCAAAAGCAGAATGAGCAGATTGAAATGCTGTATGCGCAATATGCCGATTGGAATGCAAAAATCAATGTCATCTCAAGGAAAGATATCAACAATCTTTACCTCCATCACGTACTCCATTCGCTGGGTATTGCCAAAATAATTGATTTCAAAGCAGGTTCATCTATCATGGATATTGGCACGGGAGGCGGTTTTCCAGGAATTCCTTTGGCCATTCTATTTCCTGAGTCACAATTTCATTTGGTTGACAGTATCGGGAAAAAGATAAAAGTAGCACAAGCCATTGTTGACGCTATCGGTCTGAAGAATGTTACTACGCGCCAGTGTCGCGGTGAAGAAGAAAAACAACTTTTCGATTTTGTTGTAAGCCGCGCGGTTATGCCGTTGGCCGACTTGATAAAGATTATACGTAAAAACATCAAAAAGGAACAACAGAATGGCCTTCCAAACGGTTTGATATGTTTGAAAGGTGGGGAACTGAAGCAAGAAATAGAACAATTCAAACATCAAGCTTTAGTAAACGAACTGAGTGATTATTTTAAAGAAGAATTTTTTGTAACTAAAAAAGTGGTTTATATTCCATTATGATTACAGTAAAGTCATTTGAATTTAACTTTTTTCAAGAAAATACTTATCTGGTATACGATGAGACAGGCGAAGCAGTGCTGATTGACTGCGGTTGTTATCGCAAAGATGAGGAGAAAGAATTGAGTACCTTCATCTCCGACAACAAGTTGACACTGAAACATCTGCTGTGCACTCACCTGCATCTGGATCACATATTCGGCAATCCGTTTATCCTCAGGACTTATGGATTGACTCCCGAAGCACATCGTTTGGATGTAGAACAATTACCTACACCTACCGAACAAGCCAAGTCTTTTGGAATGACAGGACGTATTGAGACTGTTCCCATTGGAAATTATCTAGTAGGCAACCAAGTGATCAAGTTCGGAAAATCAGAACTGCTGGTTATTACTGTTCCGGGACATTCGCCCGGTGGACTGGCTTTCTATAACAAGAAAAACGGTATTGTCGTGGTAGGAGATACACTGTTTTCCGGCAGCATCGGACGGACAGATATCTGGAACGGCAATCATGAAGTACTGACAGCTGCTATCCGCGACAAACTGTTTGTATTACCGGAAGAAACAATCGTGTATCCCGGGCATGGTCCAGAAACACGCATCATTGATGAAAAACTTAATAATCCCTATTTATAAATATTCAAATTATGGACACAAATAAATTTGTAAATCGCCATGTAGGCATTTCAGCTGAAGATATTCCTTCTATGCTCGAGGCAATCGGCGTCAGCAGCGTTGACGAACTGATTAACCAGACCATACCAGGCAATATCCGACTGAAAAAGCCACTGAATCTACCTGAACCCATGACAGAGCGCGAGTATGCAGAGCATATTGCCGAACTAGCTTCTAAGAATGAAGTCTTCACTTCCTACATAGGAATGGGTTGGTATGATACAGTATGCCCTGCTCCTATCCAACGCAACGTTTTTGAGAATCCTGTTTGGTATACCTCTTATACACCATATCAGGCAGAAGTTTCGCAGGGTCGCTTGGAAGCACTGTTGAACTTCCAGACTGTTATATGCGAATTGACTGGTCTGCCATTGGCGAACTGTTCACTTCTTGACGAAGCTACAGCTGCTGCAGAAGCCGCTACCATGTTTCACAACACACGCAGTCGTGCACAAATAAAAGCTGAAGCTAACACACTGTTTGTTGATTCAAACGTTTTTGCCTCAACACAAGCTGTGATTCACACACGTATGATTCCGCAAGGCATCAAGATTGTTGTTGGCAATTATAAAACATTCCAATTCACACCGGATGTATTCGGTGCTATTGTACAGTTTCCGAACAGTGACGGTTTAATTGAAGATTATAAAGAATTCATTTCACGCGCAAATGCAAACGAAACACGTGTTGCTGTAGCTGCTGATCTGATGAGTCTGGTTCTTCTCACACCTCCGGGTGAATGGGGAGCAGATGTTGTATTCGGAAGCAGTCAGCGCTTCGGTATCCCGATGTTCTACGGCGGACCGTCTGCAGCTTTCTTCGCAACTAAAGAAGATTACAAACGTACGATCCCTGGACGTATCATCGGCATTTCAAAAGATGTATATGGACATCCGGCATTCCGCCTGGCTTTACAAACGCGCGAACAACATATTAAACGCGAAAAAGCTACATCTAATATATGTACGGCTCAAGCATTACTTGCTACAATGGCCGGATTCTATGCCATCTATCATGGTGCTGAAGGTTTGAAAGATATCGCCAGACGCATTCATTCATATGCAGGATTCCTGGCTCAGGAATTAGGAAAGTTAGGCTACAAACAGATAAACAAAGATTATTTTGATACACTGAAAGTTGAACTTCCAGCCAACGTATCAGTAGCTGCTTTGAAAGAAATTGCTTTGGAATGCAAAGTCAATCTCCGTTATTTCGAAGACAACCATGTAGGTATCAGTTTGGACGAAACAACACAAACAACCGATATCGGTGTTCTGCTGTATATCTTCGCTGGTGCTGCCGGAAAAGAATATACTTTAAAAGAAAGTATCCCTTGCAAGACCTATTTTGATGCAAAATATACTCGTACATCCGAATTCCTTCAGGAAGATGTATTCAAGAAATATCATACTGAAACAGAACTGATGCGCTACATCACCCGTCTGGGCCGCAAAGATGTTTCTCTGGCTCAATCGATGATTTCTCTCGGTTCTTGTACAATGAAGCTCAATCCGGCATCGACGATGTTGCCATTAAGCCGTCCGGAATTCATGAACATTCATCCGTATGCTCCTGAAGATCAGGTGGAAGGTTATAGGGAACTGATTGAGAACCTATGCAGTTATCTGGCAGAGATTACCGGTTTCAAAGGTGTCACACTGCAACCGAATTCAGGTGCAGCAGGCGAATATACCGGTCTGCGTATCATCCGTGCTTATTTGGAAAGTATCGGTCAAGGAGATCGCAATGTTGTTCTTTTACCAGCTTCTGCTCACGGAACCAATCCGGCAAGTGCCGTTCAGTGTGGATTTACAACTGTTACAGTAAAATGCGATGACAATGGAAATATCGACTTGGATGATTTTCGCACCAAAGCTGAAGAGAATAAAGAACATCTGGCAGCAACTATGATTACCTATCCGTCAACTCACGGTATCTTCGAAGCAGATATCAAAGAGATGGGCGAGATTGTTCATGCTTGCGGTGGGCAATTCTATATGGATGGTGCGAATATGAACGCTCAGGTTGGATTGACCAATCCGGGAACTATCGGTGCTGATGTTTGTCACTTGAACCTTCATAAGACCTTTGCTTCTCCTCACGGAGGAGGCGGTCCTGGCGTTGGTCCGATCTGCGTTGCCGAACATCTGGTTCCATTCTTGCCATCACATCCTGTTCTTTGGGGAAGCAGTCTCAATACAGTAGCTGCCGCTCCATACGGAAGTGCAGGAATACTGCCGATTGCATACGGATATATTCGTATGTTGGGCACTGAAGGTTTGACAGAAGTAACGAAGGCAGCTATTCTGAATGCAAACTACCTGGCTGCTCGTCTGAAAGATACTTACGGAATTGTTTATACCGGAACGACAGGTCATGTCGGTCACGAACTGATTCTTGAATGTCGTAACATCAAAGAGAAATCTGGTGTCGATGAAGGAGATATCTCTAAACGACTGATGGACTTCGGTTACCATGCACCGACGCTCTCATTCCCGGTTCACGGTACACTGATGGTCGAACCGACCGAAAGCGAAAGCAAAGCCGAACTCGACCGCTTTGTCGAAGTAATGGAATGCATCTACAACGAAATCAAAGAAGTTGAAGAAGGCAAAGTTTCCAAGGAAGACAATGTTCTGAAGAATGCTCCTCACCCTGAATACGAGATGACAGCCGACGAATGGAAGCATGAATATTCACGCAGCAAAGCAGCATTCCCACTCGACTGGCTCCACGACAGCAAGTTCTGGATTAATGTTGCACGCGTTGACAATGCCTATGGCGATCGTAATCTGATCCCAACATTGTGTGCATGCGATGATCAAGCTTAAAGCACTGATAACAACCATACATTAATAAATAAAGGGCGCATCTTAATGATGTACCCTTTATTTTTATACCCAACGATTTCCCAACACAAATCTCACCCCATGCGCAATTATAAAGCACGCCGGGATACCGAAGAGTAAGACAAATAACAATCTAACTAAAGGAGAAATAGGTAATAACTCCGAGAAGAAAGTAAATCCAACTACAAAAAACGGATGAACAATATAAAAGACATAACTGTCGGCTGATAAAGTCTGCACGAAGTGAGAAGGTTTATCAAAATACTTTTGGGCAATAGCAATCAAGAAGTAACTGATACCCACACACATTACAGGCTCCCACAAAGCATAAATCAAAGCCTGAACATTCCATCCTCCAGAGAAAGACGATACCGTGTCATGATAAATACCGAAACTCACCATCAAAGAAGGAATACCTATAAAAACAGCTATAATAAACCAGGGAATTGCATCGCGCAAATGAATTCCTTCAAGCCAATTATTGCGTTTAGCCACAATTCCTAAAGCATACATAAAAATGTAAAGAGGGAAATACCCCAATTGCAACCATAAAACATTTTTTCCTGTCGGACAAACAAGTCTTACAAAAAATGCCAGCATTCCTGTTATCACAATAAAAGCAATAATACCTGGTACTGTTGGGCGATTGCAACGGATAGAAATCCTTTTTGTAAAACATGACCGATAAATCAAATAACTTAATTCAAAAACGAGTAAAGTGAATACAAACCACATCGGTCCAAAACCGAAACCATTCCAATGCCCATAAATCCAATAAACAAGCAACGGATTGAGAACAAAAATAAAAACAAGCAACGGAATAAATAATCGCTTTACGCGATCGATCAAGAATAAGCGTACACCCTTTCTATCCAGTGAATCAGGCATAAGCCAAGCTGAAATAAAGAAAAACAGGCTCATGAAAAACGATTGATCTATTCCCATCAGCAACGAAAGCAATACCTGTGTCATTCCGGACGTAGTTGTCTTAGAAATATAATACCAGTCACCAGATGCTCCAAAACCTATTGCCGAATGATGGAAAAAAACCAACATGATCAGAAAAACTCTGAGTAAATCCAAATAATAGATGCGCTTGTTCATTTATCTTCTTTTAAACTGTTGATTAGCATAAACGCAAAGATAAAACTTATTCTTTAAATCAATAGTCAAAATGGTTTTCGCATTCTTCTATTCCGCTCACAATTTCAATAAGTGTGCATTTTCGTTAGAAAGTTTTCCAATTCGGGAATGTTTGATTACTTTTGCACCCGATTTCAATATTCAATCAGGAAATAATATGAGTTTAAAAATTATCGTATTAGCTAAACAGGTTCCGGACACACGTAACGTGGGCAAGGATGCGATGAAAGAAGACGGCACAGTGAATCGTGCTGCGCTTCCCGCAATCTTCAACCCGGAAGACCTGAATGCATTAGAGCAGGCATTACGCCTGAAAGATGCTTTTCCCGGAACAACCGTTACTGTGCTGACCATGGGTCCGGGACGCGCTGCCGAGATCATCCGTGAAGGATTATATCGCGGTGCCGATGGTGGATATCTGCTGACCGACCGTGCATTTGCCGGTGCCGACACATTAGCCACCTCTTACGCGCTGGCTACCGCCGTAAAAAAAATAAAAGATTACGACATCATTATTGGTGGCCGTCAAGCTATCGATGGAGATACAGCACAAGTTGGTCCGCAGGTTGCAGAGAAACTCGGTCTGCCTCAAATCACTTATGCTGAAGAAATACTGAACGTCGACGAGAAATCAAGACACATTACAGTGAAGAGACATATCGACGGTGGAGTTGAAACAGTGGAAGGACCGATGCCTATCGTTATCACAGTCAATGGTTCTGCTGCACCTTGCCGTCCGCGTAATGCCAAATTCGTGATGAAATACAAACGAGCTTTAGGAGCACAGGAAAAAGCAGCTGCACCGGCTTGCCATCCTGATCAGGCGCCTTTGGCCTTCCCTGAACTTTATGAGAAACACCCGTATCTGAACATTCAGGAATGGAGTGTTGCCGACGTTAACGGCGATCTGAACCAATGTGGTCTGTCAGGTTCTCCTACGAAAGTAAAAAGCATTGAAAACATTGTGTTCCAAGCAAAAGAGAGCAAGACACTGACCGGTTCTGATCAGGATGTTGAAGGATTGATTGTTGAACTGCTAGCTAATCACACCATAGGATAATATGAATAACGTATTTGTATATTGTGAACTTGAAGGCACAACCGTTGCCGATGTAAGTCTTGAACTTCTGACCAAAGGCCGGAAGTTGGCCAACCAGCTCAACTGCAGCCTGGAAGCAATAGTTGCAGGTACAGGTCTGGATGGTATCGAGAAGCAAGTAATGCCTTATGGCGTAGATAAATTGCATGTGTTTGATGCAGAGGGATTATTTCCTTATACTTCCATGCCGCACGCTTCGATTCTGATCAATCTGTTCAAGGAAGAGAAGCCGCAGATTTGTCTGATGGGTGCAACCGTTATCGGTCGCGACCTTGGTCCGCGTGTTTCATCAGCATTGACAAGCGGTCTGACAGCCGACTGTACATCGCTCGAGATTGGTTCGCACGAAGATAAGAAAGTAGGCAAGACTTACGAAAATCTGCTTTATCAGATCCGTCCGGCTTTCGGAGGCAATATTGTAGCTACGATTGTCAATCCTGAACATCGTCCGCAAATGGCTACCGTTCGCGAAGGTGTGATGAAGAAAGAGATATGCGATGAGAACTATAAAGGTGAAGTTGTAAAACACGACGTTGCCAAATATGTTCCGGGAACCGACTTCGTTGTCAAAGTCATTGATCGCCACGTAGAGAAAGCCAAACATAATCTGAAAGGCGCAGCAATCGTTGTAGCCGGTGGCTACGGTATGGGATCCAAGGAAGGCTTCGACAAACTTTTCGAATTGGCAAAAGAACTTCATGCCGAGGTTGGTGCCAGTCGTGCCGCTGTCGATGCAGGATTCTGCGATCATGACCGTCAGATCGGACAGACAGGTCTCACTGTTCATCCGAAACTTTATATCGCCTGTGGTATTTCCGGACAGATACAACATATTGCCGGGATGCAGGATGCAGGCATCATCATTTCCATAAACAACGACGAGAACGCTCCTATCAACAAGATTGCCGACTATGTCATCAATGGCACGGTAGAAGAAGTGATCCCGAAGATGATTAAGTATTACAAAAAGAACACGAAGTAATTATGTCAAACTTTTATACAGACAACCCAAGCTTAAGACACTACCTTCATCATCCGTTGATGAAACGTATTGTTGAATTGAAGGAACGCAACTTTGCCGACAAGGACACATTCGATTATGCTCCTCAGGATTATGACGATGCGATGGACAACTACGAGAAAGTTCTCGAGATCGTTGGCGAGATTTGCGGTGATACGATTTCACAGAATGCCGAAGAGGTAGACAAAGAAGGACCGACTGTTGCCAATGGCCGCGTCACCTATGCATCCGGAACAAAACGTAATCTGGAAGCTGTACGCAAAGCCGGACTGATGGGAATGTCAATGCCACGCCGTTTCGGTGGACTCAACTTCCCGGTTGTACCTTATATTATGGCTGCCGATATCGTTTCGCGTGCCGATGCAGGCTTCGAAAATCTTTGGGGATTGCAGGACTGTGCCGAGACTTTGTATGAATTCGGTAACGACGACCAACGCCAACGTTATATCCCGCGTGTTTGCGAGGGTGAAACGATGTCGATGGACTTGACCGAACCGGATGCAGGTTCTGATCTGCAGTCGGTTATGCTGAAAGCCAGCTACGACGAACAAGAAGGTTGCTGGCGTCTGAACGGCGTTAAGCGCTTCATCACCAATGGTGATTCAGATATTCATCTGGTTCTTGCCCGTTCGGAAGAAGGAACAAAAGATGGCCGCGGATTGTCAATGTTCATCTATGATAAGAAGAACGGTGGAGTTAATGTTCGCCGTATCGAGAACAAGATGGGTATCAAAGGCTCTCCAACATGCGAACTGGTATTCAAGAATGCCAAAGCTGAACTTTGCGGCGATCGCAAACTCGGACTGATCAAATATGTTATGGCATTAATGAACGGCGCACGCCTTGGAATCATGGCGCAAGCTGTCGGACTGAGCGAAGCTGCCTATCGTGAAGGCTATACCTACGCTACAGAACGTAAGCAGTTCGGAAAAGCCATCATCGAGTTCCCGGCTGTTTTCGAAATGGTTTCGATGATGCGTGCCAAAGCAGACGCTTCACGTGCTATGCTTTACGAGACCGCTCGTTTCGTTGACATATACAAAGCGCTCGAAGACATCTCAAGAGAACGCAAACTGACTCCGGAGGAACGTACCGAGATGAAGAAATACAGCAAGCTCGCCGATGCTTTCACTCCTCTTGGAAAAGGAATGACTACAGAATATGCCAATCAGAATGCTTATGATGCTATTCAGATTCACGGCGGTTCAGGCTTTATGAAGGATTATACTTGCGAACGCCTCTATCGCGACGCACGTATCACCAACATCTACGAAGGCACAACGCAATTGCAGGTAGTAGCTGCAATCCGCCACGTGACAACAGGAACTTACCTGAATCAGATCCGCGACGAATACGATAAGATTGAATACAAACCAGAATTGCAGGAACTGCAACACAGGCTTCAGGCTATGACTGCCAAATATGAAGTAGCTGTGAATCGTATTGTTGAAACAAAAGACAACGAGTATATTGAGTTCCATGCCCGTCGTTTGGTTGAAGCTGCCGCTCATTGCGTAATGGGATATCTGCTGCTTCGCGATGCAAACGAAGACGACAGTTTCCGCCGCTCAGTAGAAGCATACGTCAATTATGGCGAAGCTGAAATAGACAAGATTCTTGTATTCATCAGCAACTTCAAGCAGGAGAAACTGGAATTCTACAGACAATAATTATAGATGTAGCGCAAGCGATAAACAAACATCATATATTTTGCTTTCAAAAGTATATACTTTCATATATCAAAAGTATATACTTTCACACCCTAAAAGTATATACTTTCGTATAACAAAAGTATATACTTTTTTTTATGTAGGGATATATACTATTTTGGACAGTACCCGTAAAGGTTTACTCTGCAATATTCTTCTTGCTATTTCACAACAAAAGAAAGCTTGTGCAGATTCTTGGCACTACTATCAGGTCCAACCATTACTTCAAACTCTCCCGGTTCAAGTGTATAGTCGAGATTATAGTTATAGAACTTGAGCAAATCCGGGGTTATTGTGAACGTCACATCCTTACTCTCTCCTTTGGCAAGATGAATGCGTTGGAATCCTTTTAATTCTTTCACGGGACGACTTATGCTGCAAACAACATCATGTATGTAGAGTTCAATCACTTCGTCGGCATCATAATTTCCGGTATTCGTTACTTTTATGGTAGCATCCAGACTTCCATCTTTCGCCATAGCGTTTGCACTCAATTTCATATCACTATATTTGAAAGTGGTATAGCTCAAGCCATATCCGAAAGGATAAAGTGCATCGTTGCGTACATCAAGATAATTACTTGTGAACTTACCGAACTTGGTTGCCCCTTCGTCTACCGGACGTCCTGTCGGCAGATGATTATAATATAAAGGTTCTTGTCCTGTAGTCTGTGGTAATGAAGTTGTAAGTTTTCCACTTGGAACTTTATCACCAAAGAGCACATCGCAAATGGCATCCGAACTTTCACTACCGCCAAACCATACATTCATTATTGCAGGAACATGTTTGGATTCCCATGTCAATACAGTAGGGCGACCGGAATAGTTGAGCAGAACGACAGGCTTACCCAATTGGAGCAGTTCAACCAGAAGTTCATGCTGCACATCAAATAATTCGAGATTGCTACGGCTGGCACATTCTCCACTCATCTCTTCTTCCTCTCCCATTGCACAAATGATGACATCCGATTGACGCGCTATACGCAATGCCTCACTTTTCATTTTGGCATCATCACCGCGTGGAATGGTCCGCATAAAAGCCCCATCTTTCTGTAATACAGAGTCTTTTACAATGTTACAACCCTGCGCATATAACAGCTGAGCCTTTCCTTTCAATGCCTGTTGCATACTTTCGTAAAGCGTGTTGTATTTATAGGTTGCAGCCACGCTCCATGTACCCGGTACATTATATTTGCTATTGGCGAGCGGACCTATCAGTGCCACTTTACCTTGTTTCTTGAGAGGAAGCACATTATTATCATTCTTCAATAAGACAAATGATTGTGCTGCGATGTCGCGTGCTACTTTGCGGTTTTCTGCCGTATAAATATCTTTGGCACGCCGCTGACTATCGCAAAACTTGTATGGGTCTTTGAACAAGCCCAATATATATTTGGCTTCAAGAACACGACGACAGGCCTTGTTGATATCTTCAACCGTTATAGATCCTTCGTGTAAAGACTTTTCAAGAGTCTTTATATAAGCTTCAGCGCACATATCCATATCCGTTCCGGCTTTCAGAGCCATAACAGCTGACGATTGTAAGTCGCCGACACCGTGCTTTATCATTTCGCCTATCGATCCGTAATCGGTAACAATAAAACCATTGAAGTTCCATTTTTGGCGAAGAATATCATCGAGAAGCCAACGGTTGGCAGTTGCCGGGATGTAATCCACGACATTGAACGATGTCATCAAACTACCTGCGCCGGCATCAACGGCTGCTTTGTAAGGAGGAAAATATTGATTGAACATTCGAAGATGACTCATATCAACAGTATTGTAATCACGCCCTGATTCGGCAGCGCCATACAAAGCAAAATGCTTGATACAAGCCATGATATTACTGTTTTGAGTAAAGTCTCCTTGATATCCATGTACCATAGCTTCTGCAATTCGTGAACCGAGGAATGGATCCTCGCCATTTCCTTCAGCAATGCGTCCCCATCTGGCATCCAAAGCGATATCTACCATCGGGCTATACGTCCAGCAAATGCCATCGGCACTAGCTTCTTTTGCAGCAATCTGTGCACTATGCTCAATAGCCGGAATATTCCAAGTGCACGACAATGCCAACGGTATAGGAAAAACAGTTTCGTAGCCATGAATAACATCCATACCGAATATAATAGGTATTCCCAATCGTGACTTTTTCACCGCTGCTTCCTGAAGTTTCCGTATATTATCAGCTCCTTTCAAGTTGAGAATGCCGCCCAGTTCACCTTTAGATATGGTTTCCATCACAGGGCTGTTATCGGATATTCCTGTAGAAATAGTTCCCGATGGTAAAAGATTAAGCTGTCCGATCTTCTCACGGACAGTCATTTTAGACATCAATTCGTCTATGAATTCATTCATCGGCTTGATTTGAGCAAAGCCAGGCAAGAATGAGAAAACTAATAATGCAGATAAAATAAGTCGTTTCATTGCGATATCATTTTAAATTTTAGTTTACAAATATAATAACTTTTATATGAATCCACAATGAATCAGTTGCCAATCTGCTATTAACATACAACATCTCTGCAACCGATCTGCACCTTAAATAATCATACATTATATTTATCTTCTTATAATGATATATTTATTATCAATATGACTTTTTAAAACGCTCTTTAAAGAAAAAAGAATAGATAAAACCGATGAAGCATAGATTAATAATATCACAAGGGAAAGGAAATTATGAGTAGATTTGTAGCAAATAAAATAGACAGATTATGGAAAGAACATTCAAAGAGGCGTTGAAACATCGCCGTTCCTATTACAGTATTGGGAATCAGTCGCCGGTGAGCGATGAGAAGATTGAAGAGATCGTGAAATATGCCGTTACACATGTCCCTTCGGCATTCAATTCGCAATCGACACGTGTAGTTGTGCTGCTAGGTGAAAACCATCAGAAACTTTGGAGCATTGTCAAAGAGACATTGCGTAAGATTGTTCCTGCAGCTGCTTTCGGTTCTACCGAAGCGAAGATTGATTCGTTTGCTGCCGGTTATGCCAGTCTGCTTTACTTTGAAGATCAGACTGTAGTCGAATCACTGCAGAATGCTTTTCCATCTTATGCCGATAATTTTCCAATCTGGTCGCAACAAACATCAGGCATGCATCAACTTGCCATCTGGACAATGCTGGAAGATGCAGGATTCGGTGCAACTGTTCAACACTATAATCCGCTGATTGACGACGAAGTACGCGCCACATGGAATATTCCTGCTTCATGGAAACTGATTGCTCAGATGCCGTTTGGTGCACCAACAGGCGAACCGGGAGAAAAAGCATTCCAACCGATTGATGAACGGGTAAAAGTTTTCAAATAAGACAAGGCTGAAGAAAAAGAGAAAGAAGAAAAACGAAATAAGATATCAAAAAAGAAGGTCGAATGAAATGAATCATCCGACCTTCTTTTTTGCATTATATTGATAGAAGACGCAAACAATGCGTTTCTATGTTATCAATTTTATGATCAGAACTGTTCGATATTCAAATCGCCATCAACCAAACTTTTGATTGCGTCAGCGAATGCTTTGAAATGAGCAGAATTAGCATGAGCCTGGAATGCTGCATCGTCCTTATATTCCTCGTAGAAGATAAAAGTCTTGCTATCGAATGGAGACTGATAGAGATTGTAGCTTACATTTCCCGGTTCAACACGTGTAGAATCTGTCAAAGTCTTTGCAGCCTTGATAAAATCTGCCTGTTTTCCTTCCTTAACCAATGCGCGGCATACGATTGTTTTCTTTGTTGGTTTTGCAACCTGAGTTGAATCCTGGCATGATTTAGCGCACTTACAAGAATCGCCACAAGCACAAGAACCTTCACCATTAGCAGACTTGTTGCCACAAGAAACGAAACCAACCATGGCAATTGCCATCAATAACATTCCTAACTTTTTCATATTGTTTTCTTTTTTAATAATTGACGTTGCAAAATTATATCATATATTGCAAATACACTACAAATAAGCAATAAATATTTCTATTTCAAGATTATTTTGTATCTCAGAATAAAAGAGATACAACCAATGACAATGTGAGCAGCAATCCAAAAGCCAACACCAATTGAGCGGATGCAGCATCCAAATTGCGAATCAACTCCAGAGTTTCGACCTTTGTCTTAGAAATGAGACGAATATTCTTGATCGCTATCGGAAGCGTAATCAATACGAAAAGAGACAACAGCGGCAAGATTTGAAAAACAACAAGCACAACAACAGCCAGATATGATACTATTGCCAACACAGTATATTCAACTTTAGAACCTCCCAATCCCAAAAGGATAGCTTGCGTATGAATGCCTGCTTTAGAATCATCGCGAATATCGCGCGTATTGTTCGCATGAAGAATATTAACAATCAAAAATCCTATCGGGGCCGACACAGCCAGAATATACAAGTCAATATCTGAAGTCATCACATATGTTGTACCCAAAGCTATCAATTGCCCATAAATAACGAATATCAGCAAATCGCCCAACGCATGATATTTCAAAATATAATAGAAATAGGCAGCAAGAACACCGATTATTCCAATCCAATAGAGTTGCGGGCCACAACGCATGGCAAGCCATAAACCCAGCAACGCGCCGATTGCAAGTGTAACTACTCCAAACATCCAAATTGTACGTGGCGAAAAGACGCCATCCACCAGCATTCTACTCGAACCGAACGTCTCTTTACGGTCGACGCCTCGCCGAAAATCATAATAGTCGCTGATCAAATTGCTGGCAATCTGGAACAACACAGCTCCCAATATAGCAAACAAGCCTGCAATCCAATCAATATGGGTAATCAACAAACCCGAATGACCCATCCAGAATACATACGCAAAAGCAATAAGCGCCGGCGTCGCCGAAGCAGGAAACGACCAGGGGCGCGTAGCAAGAATCCATTTGTTCATATCTCAATTTTATAATTTGGAGGCAAAGATAATCTTTTTTAACTTTGCCCGAAAATAAACGCGTATATTAACATCTTTCAATCTCTCATAAATGAAAAAGTTATATTTTGCCATCATTATTACAGCCATTTTATGGGCTATCATGTTTTCGCCATGGACTGCTCCACACCTCAACTTTTGGATTGCCATGACTTGTTCGGCATTGATCCTCATGGGTATGAGCGTATCAATGACTCCCGACTTCAAAGAGCAGTGGCCGCTGTCGCTCAAGGAAATATTCCTAGGTATTGCTTCGGCAGCTGTGCTCTGGGGAATCTTTTGGACAGGCGATAAACTGTCGTCGTTATTATTTTCGTTTGCCAGACCGGAAGTGAATCTGATATACGGTATGAAAACGGGGCATAACACATTGATTATTGCTCTTTTGCTCATCATGATTATCGGACCTGCCGAAGAAATTTTTTGGCGTGGATTCGTACAACGGCGATTCACTACCAAATATGGAGCCGTTATTGCTTTCTTCGCTACAACAATCATTTACGCGCTGGTGCATATCTGGTCGTTCAATTTCATGTTGATTGCAGCAGCAGCTGTATGCGGAGGATTCTGGGGACTTATGTACGCATGGCGAAAGAATCTGACAGCAGTCGTTGTATCACATGCCTTGTGGGACGTAGCTGTGTTTATCCTCTTTCCTATCTGAACATAAAAAATAAAGGAGAGCCTCGGCAGCAAGGTCCTGCCAAAGGCTTCTCCTTTTCATAAACATGGACTGATATATATAATTCCCACTACTCTGACAAATGATTGTTTATAACTAAAAAACATGGTCGCTACCAAACTAACTTTACAAATTTGTTCTCCCATGGTGCAAAATGCAGAGATGAAGCATCGCCGGTAAGCGGTTCACCCAAAACATTGCACGATTTTACATCCTTAAACGTTATCTTATCCGAACTGATTTTAAAATCAGCCTCTTTACCTCCAATTTCACGCATCTGAAGCAACACGGCATTCTCGCCAGGCACCAGTTTCATATTGACCAGCAACAAGTTCGAAGGTTCGATAGTGAATATCGACGATGGCTTGAGTGTCTGTTTACCTACATTGCCAGCTTGCAATACACGTGTGAGGAAAGGTATACGGTTCTGCCAAGCAAGCCTTGTAGCATAAGCAATTGAATTATCCTTTGAAGAATTGATGAAATAGCTCCACTGCATCTCACCCATCTGATCGGCATTAAAATTGGTTACCCAATAGTTGTTCATTGGCCACGAATACATGTTCGTAGTCTGAGGAACAGCACCAGCCTTATATCTACCGGTATTAATAGCGCCAAACTGCATCAGAGGAATTTCCGGACTGCCCATTACAACCTGCTCACTGTTGTTGCGTGCTGTTGCAAAGTTTTGAACTGTATACCAGTCGTTTGACGATCCCGGAATCTGATCGACGCCCGCTTCTATAGATCCGCCCGGAACATCCAGAAATATCTTGCCATTATTCACTTCATACGGGAATGAAACATATACGGCTTCCGGATCGGTGATAGCTTTTTTACGAAGGCGATAAACTACTTCAATCTTCTTTTCTACATTAAATACACGATACTCGACCATCAGATTGTCATGTTCGCGACCTGCGGCTGTTTCTCCGCGGAAACGATACGTATCCCACAATGCACCATGCTCGTATTTCTCGAAACGAATCTTTTCAGGTGCACGGCGCAATGATTTTGGTGTCTGACGAAGTTCCATTGCATGACGATCAGCAATAATCTCATAAATAAATGCACCCATCTCCCATTCGGCATTCGGAGTCAGCAACTGTTTGCCAAGGTCCTTATCATACAAACTACTTATTGTACCTTTGTCTTTGTTGAAATCAATGGTATACCACGGATTTTCAACACGTGTCTGTTTCATTTCGGTAGCAGTGTTCACCTTCTGTGCAGGCGTATTTTTTACATGAATATAATATTGCGCATAACCCAATGCGGGAACATTCTTGACATACAGCGACCAGTAAGTACCATCGGAACGGCTTTCGCCGGCTTGAGCGGGAATCACATTCCCTGCTGCATCCACAATCTCAAATTCTTTGTCAATAGGCAGAATCTGATGATCGATATAAGCTTTAGCCACACCACTATAGCTCCAGTTCAGCGTATTGAATACAGCGATCGAAGGCACATCGGCTTTCGGTACATACGATTGGAGCAATCCCATCGTTGCTTCGCCCAAAAGTCCGGAACGACGATAAGCTTCCCAAGCATACGACTGTTTGAGTGAACGCTGTTCCCATGTTTCCAACCCATACGGATTGCGAACGCTCTCGCTATGACCGAACGTATGTTCATCGTAGAACAACAAAGCTTTATTTATCTCATCGATCTGTGTCGTTGCATTTTCGGGCAACTTGCTTCCCAGCATCGCTGCTATTGCCAAACCACCCTGATTAGCAATCACATCCGAATGCGTCAAGCGTGAAACAGCTGCCTCACGTGCACCGGAAGCGAAACCATCGGTCCACCAGTCAGGCCAAGCACCCCGGATTGTTTGAATCTTATCCGGATAATCTTTTTCTACTGTTTTGATAAACTCCGATGCGACAGCTGTACGCAACTTCGGCCATTCATATTTGGCATTCCACTCTTTCACCATCTCACAACTCTTGGTCGAAGGCGGTGCGTTGTCGGTAAAATATCCTGAATGTTGTGCTGCCACAATATCGTATGGATAATGTTTGGCATCCATACCATCGAGATAATCCAATACATGCTGTTCGAACAATCCGAAATCGCCCGTATGGATTCCGAAGAAATTTCCTTCATTATAATGCTCGGCACGATAAGCGAGAAGCTTCTTTCCCGATGGCGATTGCCACCAGAACACCGTCGGCATATCAAAACAAATCAATGCCCGATGGCCGTGCGTACCCATATTCAAATATTTCACGCCGGCATTGGCAAAAAACTCACTGAAACACCAACCAATACCATTCACATCGTCTTGCATTGCCACTTCGGCTTTCATTCCGGCATCGTGGAACTGCTTCAAAGGATAAAGCGAAGCAGCAAGCGTCTGTTCATCGGGCAGTTCATCGAAGTTTAGATACATGGCGGCAAGCTCAATACGTCCTTCTTTCACCCGTTGTTTTAAACGCGCCACCTGAGCTGCGGGACGACATTTCATATATTCGCTCACTGCCCACGAAATCTCGCAAGTCCAGCGAAATTTAGCATAATCGGGATAATTATCGGTTGCATCACAATAATCCAAAGCATAGTCGATATAGCGCAAATGTTCGGCAAGAATTTCCATCTGCGAACGCGTGTAACCGATATCGGTATGCGTATGCTGAACGAAATTGACCTGCCAATGACGTACCGGTTTTATTTCAGCAGTAACTGTTGTCTTTTCTTTCCCAATCGTCAGTGTAATAGGAATTTGAGAAACGGCATGTACTTCCGGCATTTCAAAGAGGAACTTATTCTCGCCCTCGCTCAATGTTGTTTTCTGCATATCGTTTGCGAGACGGATAGTAGCTGTCGCAGGCGCACCTTCGTGTTTGACAAGAACCTGCAGCTTTTGTGTCGGACCACTTTTTGATTTAAAGACGGCCGGCAACATCCGCGAAGTAATCACCGGAGAAGCCTGAGGCAGATTCCCGGCAAACAGTGACGACGACAAGAGTGTCACTGCCAACATATATATCAACCTATGTACTTTCATAACAAATGGTCTATCTTTTGCTGCAAAGATAGACCATTCTTTCTCAGGAAATACTGCCTTTTATTCTGACTTTCTTATACTATCTTACGATTTTGCCAACTATTTCTTTTTCGCCAGCTCCGATTCTATCGGATCGTCATATTGTTTTTGCAGCTTGTGCAATTCAGTCTTCAGTTTACCAATCAGTTGCTTGTTCTGCGGATCATTATAGATATTATGCATCTCGCTCGGATCTTTCTTCAAATCATAAAGTTCCCATGCATCGATATCATTATAGAAATGCATTAGTTTATAGCGTTCGGTACGAATGCCATAATGACGTTTCACCGCATGTTCGGCGGGATATTCATAATAATGATAGTACAGAGAATTGCGCCATTTTGCAGGCTTCTGTCCTTTGAGGAACGGCAGATACGAATCGCCCTGTATATCCTTCGGTACCGGAACACCGGCAATCTGCAGGAACGTCGGCGCATGATCGATGTTCTGAACCATCTGTTTTACATCACCTTTAGCACCGTGCGGATAACGGATAAGTAACGGCGTACGGAACGATTCTTCATACATAAAACGTTTGTCGAACCATCCATGTTCGCCCATATAGAAACCTTGGTCGGAAGTATAGACAATCACGGTATTTTCGAGCAGTCCGTTCTTTGCGAGATAATCCAATACGCGTCCCACATTACGGTCCACCGAATGAATAACACGCATATAATCATGCATGTATTGCTGATACTTCCATTCCGCCAATGCGCGTCCGGAGAGTTTTTGTTCCTTGAATTTCTTGATTATCGGGTCATAATGTTTGTCCCAAACCGCTTTTTGAGCAGGACTCATGCGCGTATACAAATCGCGTCCGTAAGCTTCGAGAGCCTTGTTGGCTGTATGAATCTCATTTTCTTTATCCGCCATCTTCAGATCGTACACCACATCCATATCTTTGATGATACTCATTTCCTGCTCAGATGCAGCGACACGTCCTTCATACTTATCGTAGAAGTTTTCCGGAAGCGGGAACTTCACGTCATCATACAGATCCAGATCGCACGTATCCGGCATCCAAGTACGATGCGGTGCCTTATGATGAAGCAGCAGACAGAACGGCTTACTCTTGTCGCGTTTGTTCTGCAACCAGTCCAAAGCGATATCGGTAGTGATGTTCGTAGCATAACCTTCAATCTGTTTCTTTACTCCGTTATCGATAAAATACGGATTGTAATAATCGCCCTGTCCTGTCAGAATATTCCAGTAATCAAACCCTGTCGGGTCAGAACTCAGATGCCACTTTCCGATAACAGCCGTCTGATAGCCAGCCTTCTGCAACAGCTTAGGGAAAGTCTGTTGACTGCCGTCGAAAGTCTTTGTATTATCTGTAAAACCATTTTTATGACTGTGTTTGCCCGTCAACAGACAAGCGCGACTCGGACCGCTCAGCGAATTGGCAACGAAACTGTTCGTAAACCGCAATCCCTCATGTGCAATGCGGTCAATATTTGGCGTATTGATAAATCGCTGATCATAGGCACTTATCGTTTGATAAGAGTGATCGTCGCACATGATATATAAGATGTTCATTCGCTTTTCAGGCGTTTGATTCTTTTGTGCGAATGAAGGTAAAGCAACTGCTGCCAACCCTGTCAGTAAGATGATTCTATTTGTGTTCATATATTAATCGAAAAGAGTTATCGTTTCTTTCGTATCTTTTGTTTGTTTAGTTTGAATGAAATAGTATCTGGATTTAAAACAACGGTTCATTTGATATATGTTGAAATATAATTTGACAATTGTCAAATACTAGTTTGACAATTGTCAAATGAATCATTCATTCGGATGAAGTCTCAATCTCTTTCGGATGAAACCTCAATCCTGTCCGAACTTATTGCTTTCTGCAATAAGGCAGCGTGTACGGATTTCTGTATTTATACCAATACAGACGATGTGATGCTGCTTCTTCGTCGCCTTCGAAACTCAAAGTTGCCGGATTCCAATGAACCGGACGCTTCAATTCGTTGGCAATATTCGACAGACAGCAAAGTATAGCCGTACTGCAAGCTACCTCAACCGGAGCGATCGGGTTCTTACGAGAACGAACGCAGTCGATGAAGTTCTGCATGTGAGGTGAACTTACCTCATACTGTCCCTTCTCAACCTTCGTCTCTTCCATCTTTACCAAAGACTTGTCTGAACATTCGATATATCCGCGGGCAACCTTCAACCATCCCTTGTCACCAGTGAACTTGATTCCCTGAGCCTTCTCATTATCTTCACGATAAGGCTGTTCGGTCATCACGATACCGTTGGCGTACTTCATTGTGGTATATTTAGTGCCATTATATCCTTTAGGGATAAATTCTACAGGACCCGAACCATCCATACCGATAGCAGCCTGAGCAATATCAAACATGTGAGCGCCCCAGTCGGCTGTGAAACCATTACCGGTTTCGAGATACCAGCGCCAAGCACCCCACAACTGTTCGTCTTTTTCAGGATCGAGTGTTACGACCGGACAAAGATCTGAATTATAATGAACTTTAGGATCGTTCAACGGACCCAGCCATTGATTGAAGTTCAAGTTTGCAGGAACAGGCATTTCCGGCAGATTAAGTGGCGTTGGAGGATCACCAACCTTCGCATAAATCTTTTCGATGTGTCCAATTCCACCGCCTAAACAAACGGCGATTGCCTTTTGGAACTCTTTGCTTGAACGTTGCTGGCTACCGACCTGGAATACACGGTCATTGTCGCGAACGGCTCTTTGAACTGCCAATGCTTCAGTAATCGTATATGTCAATGGTTTCTGGCAGTAAACATCCTTGCCTGATTGACAAGAGTGGATCGCAACCAGTGCGTGCCAGTGATCAGGTGTCGCAATCTCGATTGCATCAATATCTTTGCGTTCGAGCATTTCTTCGTAGAACTCATACATGTCGCAACGTTCGTTCATTCCGGCCGATTTCTGCCAATCAGCAACACGTCTTCTGAAACGTTCACGTTTGATTGAGTCGACGTCGCAGCAAGCAGCTACCTGAACGCCCGGACAAGTTGAAAAACTTTTGAAATCAGAACAACCTTGCTGTCCTAATCCCACGAATCCTAATACTACACGATCACTCGGTGCCATTTTAACACCGTTGATTGCCCAACTGGGCAAAATAGTCAAACCTGCCAAACCCAAAGCCGAATAGCTCAAAAACTGGCGGCGACTAATACCTTTGTTAGTGTTTACCTTCATGGTGAAACTATTAAAATTTAAAAACTATACTGGAAGCAAAGATAAAAATAAATTCTGAATAGAAGCAAATATAAATTGAGATAGAATTCAGATATTATGCGCTTCAGAATAAATAAGCGAAACCAACATTCAGATATATAGGATACATGGAGAACGTAATCGTATCAAAATCTTTCTTAAAGATATCATTCACACCCCAAGTCAGATCTCCACAGACGTTCAAATGTTTGAAGGCTCGCCATTCGATACCGGCTTCCGGTCCCCAAGCAAACCGACGCAAATCCTTGCTGAAATCGTATGGAGCGGTTTTGCCATCAGAGAAATTCACTTTATTTCCTGTCGGATCGCCTTCACGCAAATAACCTTCATAGACATGCCCGGAGAAATCGCCTTCAGTCATATAAGAAGCGAAGAGACCTATATTTCCACGTAATCGGTTGTTGAATCGATAAACAGCCAGCACCGGAACAGTGATATACGAATTCTTCACCTTCGTCTTTACATCACCGGTCCAATTGCCTTTTACTCGCTCGCCACCATCGCCGATAATCTCCATGCCATAATTTTTCACACGTGCATCAGTACTCATTCCTTTATTTTCAAGACGCAAAGCGACCCTTGCGCCCCACTTCCTTTCCGGACCGAACCATTTGGTTACATTGCCTTCAATGCCAATGGACATAGTGGGATTATAGCTTTTTATCTTGCGAATCTCAACAGGCAAAGGCAGAGGCGAAGTTCCGCCGATATTAAATCCGGCCTTGACTTCATATTCCAGTCCCACCAAATACGATTTGATGATTCCGGCATTCTGATCTTGCTGAGCAAAAAGGGTTGCCGACTGTACACCCGACAACAAACCTAAACATATTAATAATATAATCTTTTTCATTTTCTAATTCTTTCGTGTTCCAATCAATCAATGAATCAGTTCCAGTTCATCGATATACAGCGTACTGCCAACAGCACCTTTAAAGGTATCGCCGTCAAGACTTGATGACAAAACGATAGCGACATTATACTTTCCAGCCTTGAGCTTTTCCTCGTCAACGGTTCTGCCCGCGATGGTTACAAAAGGAAGATAGAACTCTTTCCACTCACTTGATTCAACTCTGTCCGAATCGCTTAAGCGGGCAATAGAAACAAGATGCGAATTTGTAAAACGCGTAGTGGCATCGATAATCTTCACATCATCGTCTGTCTCATAAAAGATAGCATAAACATCCCATTTATCTTTTACATCTTTATATACATTTCCATCGACATCCTTGTATACATCGCCAGCCTTATATTTAAAATATCCCTTCAAATACAAGGGAACATAACTGCATGGAACGCCCAATTTGGTAGCTTTCAACGGATCTATCATTGCGCTGGCCACGTCAAACCATCCCATGAACAAATTACCGGCAGCGATAGGCATTCCTACTTTTTTACCAAAATCACCGGTCGACATAGTAACCAGTTTCAAACCTTTCCCCTCTTTTCCCTCAGTTGTTGAAGAAGTTGGAAATGAAGTTTTGTCAATACTTCCACTTCCGGTCAAAGCGAAACCTGCGTTTCCACTTGCCCAGTCCATAGACCAATTGCCATTTTCATCGTTTTCAAAGAGAATATCATACGAATATTTTAATAATGTATTGGTGTAGCTCTTCACATTTTCAAAATGATAATCAGTAATCGACCCCGACATGATGCATATTACTTCATATTTCTTCGTCCAGTTTTTATCTTCTGAAGTAACCGTATAATATTGAGGAGATGTAAAATCAAGTGCCGTTCCACTTGCCGGCGAAATTGTCGCGCCCGGCGTCAATTCAAACTCGGGAGCCAAATGTTTTAAGTCGGCTTCCGGATTAACAGTAATGGTAATTTTTGCATTTTCAATTATCGGATCCCGTTTTAATATGTCGCTTGATAAAGTACAAGACACGATATCAGCCTCTGAATTAGGAGCCTCATCGCGAATACATGACATTAAAGTCATACCGAGTCCGAAACAAACTAACAGATGTACAAACTTCATTATTTATATCCTTTTTAAACGTCTAGTTTATCTTCTCTATTTGCAAATATAACCCCCTTTTCTGAAAAGGCACTAAAAATACATTTTTATTAGCGTTTTTTTATTGTACTATTCAAGTTAATCTGTACATTTGAGGAGTGATTATAATAAATATGTCCATGATTACACGAAGAGATTTTATCAGACAAGCCACTCTATTGAGTGCTGGACTCACAATGAGCCCATTTCTTATTAAAGCCGGCAACAACGCTGTTAGCGCTAACGACAAAATTCATGTTGGCCTTATTGGTTGTAACGGTATGGGTTTTGAAGATCTTAAAGCTTTTCTTCGCAACCCGGAAGTCGAATGTATTGCCTTATGTGATGTAGATGAAACCGTATTGAACAATCGTGCGGCAGAAACTCAAAAGATCACAGGTGAAAAAGTTAAGAATCTGTACAAAGATTGGCGTAAACTGATCGATAATAAAGATATCGATGTTGTTATTATTGGTACACCTGACCATTGGCATTGCCTGTTGTTGGCCTCTGCTTGCGAAGCTGGAAAAGACGTCTACTGCGAGAAACCGTTGGGCAACAGCATCGAAGAATGCAACATCATGGTCCGTGCAGCCGAGAAATACAACCGGGTTGTACAGGTTGGTCAATGGCAACGGAGCGATCCACACTGGCAGGATGCAATGGACTTTGTTCACAGCGGACAGTTAGGCAAAATTCGTACCGTTCGTGTATTTTCTTATCAAGGATGGTGCCCTTCTATTCCTGTTAAACCGGATGAAGCCGTTCCTGCAGGCGTAGATTATGAAATGTGGCTAGGCCCGGCTCCCGAAAGAGCTTTCAACAGAAACCGCTATCATTTTACATGGCGCTGGTTCTGGGATTATGCTGGCGGTTTGATGACCGACTGGGGCGTGCATCTGCTTGACTACGCATTGTATGGAATGAACGTAACCGCTCCGAAGTCAGTCATGGCTTCCGGTGGAAAATTCGGTTATCCGGACGATGCTTGCGAAACGCCTGATTTACTGCAAACAGTCTATACATTTGATGGATTCACCGTTTTATGGGATCACGCAATAGGTATTGATGATGGTGCTTACGGACGCAATCATGGTTTAGGATTCGTTGGTGAAAACGGTACTTTGGTGGTTGATCGTGGCGGATGGGAAGTCATTCCTGAAAAAGTAAACGGAAAAGCACGTATGGAAGCTGTTCCGCTGAAGAAACAATATGGCGAAGGTGGACTGAATCTACATGTAAAGAACCATCTGGAATGCATCAAAACGCGTAACCGCAACTGTCATGCAAGTATTGAGATCGGAGCTCATATTGCAAAATTCTCACAACTGGGAAACATTGCCTATCGTACAGGAAAGAAACTCACATGGGATGGCAAGAGTTTCCACGATGCTGAAGCCGACAAATATCTCTGCAAAGAATACAGAGCACCTTGGTCTCTACCGAATATTTAAATATGTATCAGCTAATACTTTATACAAATGTACAGGAACCATTCGGTTCTTGTACATTTATTATATTGGAAAAGAATTGTTAACCGAACGTCAGAATCACACCTGTTTCTCTTGTGTATGTCTAAAAGACTCCCTATTTTTGCACAAATTTCATCTAAGTGTGCTATGATACAAGAGAATTTTATCAAGTTTTACGAAAAGAGTTTCAAAGAAAACTGGGATCTTCCCGCATTAACAAACTATAGTAAAGAAGGTGAATGTTTTACTTATGGTGATATTGCTAAGGAGATTGCTCGGATACATATTCTTTTTAAAGAATGCCAAATAAGAGAAGGCGATAAAATTGCCTTGGTGGGAAAAGACAGTGCACACTGGTGTATTGTATATATGGCAACAATCACTTACGGAGCTGTGATCGTTCCGATTCTTCAGGATTTTAATCCAAACGATATTCATCATATCATCAACCACTCCGACTCCACATTTCTCTTTGTGAGCGATCGTGTGTGGGATTCACTTGAAGAAGACAAAATTGAAGAGATAAGAGGCGTCTTTTCTCTTTCAGATTTCCGTTGTCTGCATCAACGCGATGGAGAAAACATTCAGAAACTGTTGCGCGAGATGGATAATAGAATGAAAGACAAATATCCTCAAGGCTTTAGCAAAGAAGATATTAAATATGCCGACAGAAGTAATGAGCTCGTTGTTTCATTGAATTATACTTCCGGAACTACAGGCTTTAGCAAGGGAGTTATGCTGACAGGAAATAATCTGGCAGGGAATGTTGTCTACGGAATTCAATTGAATGTTCTGTTTAAAAGCGAACGCGAACTCTGCTTTTTACCACTGGCTCATGCTTACAGTTGTGCATTCAACTTCTTGGTTCCGATGGCAGTAGGTGCGCATGTGTATCTTTTAGGCAAAACACCGTCGCCTAAAATACTACTCAAAGCTTTTGATGAGATAAAACCCAATTTGATTCTGACGGTTCCTCTTATTCTTGAGAAACTCTACAAGAAGATGATTCTGCCCCAATTAAGCAAGACAACCATGAAACTGGCACTCAATATTCCATTGATAGATATGCGTATTTATACGCAAATCCGCAAAAAATTACTTGATGCCATGGGTGGGCGCGTTCGTGAAATCATTGTTGGAGGTGCGCCTATGAACCAGGAAGTTACGGCATTCCTCTATAAAATCAAATTTCCGTTCACAATTGGATATGGTATGACCGAATGCGGACCATTAATCTGCTACGATCATAACAATGAATATGTTCCTGGAACATGTGGACAAGTATTGAAAGGAATTATGGAAGCACGCATCGACTCCGAAGACCCATATAATAAGGTAGGCGAGATCCAAATACGTGGTGAGAATGTAATGAAGGGTTATTACAAGAACGAAGAGGCTACAAATCAAGCTTTCACCGACGATGGCTGGTTTCTTACTGGAGATCTGGGTACGATTGATCATAATAACCGAATCTACCTTCGTGGCAGATGCAAAACGATGATACTTAGTTCTAACGGGCAAAACATTTATCCGGAAGAAATTGAATCAAAACTGAATAATCTACCCTTCGTAATGGAGAGTATCATCATCGAGAAGAACGATAAACTGGTCGGTCTTGTTTATCCTGATTATGATATGGTAGACAATACAGGAATTTCGCACGAAGATTTACCAGTCATTATGGAACAGAATCGTTTGGAACTGAATAAATTGATTGCGCCTTACGAAGCCGTTTCAAAGATACAGCTCTACCCGACTGAGTTCGAAAAGACGCCAAAGAAAAGTATTAAAAGGTATTTATATAGTAACTACTAAAAATATGCAAGGAGTATTCATGAAGGAGAGAATGTCGAATTGTTATATATTATTAAACGGAATAGGCAAAACAGTCACATTCCCGTTGAATATCAATGTATTACAATTTAACATAAATAATTTATCAAAAAAAATCACCTCCATGTTATACAACATAGAAAATTAATTCATACATTTGTACCGTTTTAAAAGAAAATATTATAGACCGTTTAAATTAAAAAAAAATGAAAAAGTTAATTGCATTCGCTGCTGTTGTTGCAGCTATTTCTTTCGCATCTTGTGGTAGCAAATCTGCTGAAAATTCTGAAGCTGCTGAAACAGCTGCTCCTACAGAAGAAGTTCAACCAGCTGCTCCAGCTGAAACTCCAGCTCCTGCTGATTCTACTGCTGCTCCTGCTGCTGCTCCTGCTGAAACACCTGCACCAGCTCCTGCAAAGTAAGCTGACAACTTCAGTGAAGTTAAAAGAGACAGTCTGTATGTTAGACATACAGACTATTTTTTTGTCCATATGGCATCTGACAAATAATAAAAAAGTAGTTACCTCTGCAAGAAGTAACTACTTTCTTTTATATCTGCTCTAAAATAATACTAAATTACTTCAGATCCATCAAAATCTTTTTCAATACCGTTTCAGCAGAAATCTCACGGTTTGCAGCTTCAGGAATTACAATGCTCTGAGGACTCTCTATCACATCATCTGTAACAATCATATTACGACGAACAGGCAAACAATGCATAAAATAGGCATTATTGGTCAAAGCCATCTTCTCAAAATCAACCGTCCAACTTCTGTCCATACTGATCACTTTACCATAATTAGGATCGCGATAGGCAGCCCAATTCTTAGCGTAAATGAAATCAGCACCTTCGAAAGCTTTTTTCTGATCGTATTCAACATGTGCATGACCGACGAACTTCGGATCCAACTCATAACCTTTTGGTTGTGTGATAACAAATTCATAATCCGTAGCATTCATCCATTCAGCGAAACTGTTTGGAACAGCTTGTGGCAATGATTTAGGATGAGGAGCCCAAGACAAAACGACTTTGGGACGTTCTGTTTTCTTATATTCTTCAATTGTAATCAAATCAGCAAAGCTCTGCAATGGATGACGAGTTGCTGCCTCCATACTAAAAACAGGACGACCGGAATACTGAATAAATTGACTCAGTATCTTTTCATTATAATCGTCAACTTTATTTTCAAACTTAGCAAACGAACGTACGCCAATAACATCGCAATAACAACCCATCACAGGTACAGCTTCAAGCAAATGCTCCGGTTTATCACCATCCATCACGACGCCACGTTCAGTTTCCAACTTCCACGCACCTTGATTGACATCAAGGACAATGGTATTCATACCCAAGTTCATGGCTGCTTTTTGTGTTGAAAGACGTGTACGCAAACTGGAATTAAAGAAAATCATCAGCAACGTTTTGTTTTTTCCTAACTCCGCAAATTGAAAACGATCTTTCTTAATTTCGAAAGCTTCATTGAGTGCTTGCTTCAAGTCGCCCAAATCTTGTACACATGTGAAATTTCTCATTTGTTCTTCATTTATTAATTAATTCTTCATTCAAATCATATCTACAACTCCTGTAGAATTTTTAAAGCATAAGGGAATGCTGTTCCTCCGTGATCAAGCTGTGTCGTCACTAATTCGACTTGACAACCTTTCTTTTTAAATGCATTATAGGCATTCAATGCATTCACATAAGGAACATAATGATCGTTAGCCGCATGAATCATATAAATCGGAGCCTTTGGTGTCCAATTAGTCAAACTATTCTTCTCCAAAGAATTATAGATCTTTACATAAGTACTATTTTCCAATGTGAAAAGTTTCTCATTTAAAAAATCACTGATCTTGTTAGAACCAATCATGCTGTTGATCTGACCGGTCGTATAATTCTTGCTATTATACCAATCATCATAATGAGATAACAATGGTTCTTTAAAAAGAGTTGAGAAATCGAGCTGCAAATTATCACCATAATTGAGCCCAATCAAAATATCAGGTATAGAACAAGGATAGGCTGACGTATTTGTTTGAGCAAATTCATTGAATGTTGCAACCAAATCATAAGGACCACCTCCGGCAAAAACGCGATCTATCGGCATATCATCGGCATATTGTTCTTCTGCCATTTTCTGAAAAGCCAAAGCAGCCGCTCCGCCTTGTGAATATCCCATGACTATCAGATTTTTCTTTACCTCAATATTCATCGATGATAAATACTCACGAACGGCATACACCATATCCACAGTTATGCGTCCAGTATTTTCTACATGCAAATAAGGATGAGTAAGATTAGAGGTCGAACCGAACCCGATATAATCAGGCGAAATGATCAGATAACCGCGAAAAGCCAATAAAGATTCTGGAGTAAACAAGGCTACAGAAGGAGCCTCGTCACCTTTTGTTATGGTATAATGCATGCTTACAACGACTCCTTTGATTTGTTTATCAGAGGGATATGTTATAATACCTGATGCTGTAACCTCTTTGCCTTGTGGATCTTTTGTCAAATAATTGACCACATTCATGGAAATTTCCTTATCGGAAGGGATATAGGATGAAAACTGCCCGAAATCCATATCGGTCAATTTTTTCACCATTGCTGTTCGGTCAAAATGCAAAGTATTCCCTACAGAAACAAGGTACTTATTCGATACTTGTTGCTGATCTATCTCTTGTTTATCATCTTCACCGCATGCAGAGAAAATAATAGCCGAGATAAAAAAGAGCCAAAAGGAAGGAGAAAAAACTCCTTCTTTTCTTATAATGCTATAATCCTTTTGCCTTTGCTTCATCCCATATTTCATCCATTTCTCCCAAAGTCATATCTTTTAAAGACTTACCCACCTTGATCGTGTGCTCTTCCAGATAATTAAAACGACGAATAAACTTCTGATTTGTACGCTCCAATGCATTATCAGGATTGATTTTATATAGACGAGCAGCATTAATCAAACTAAAGAATAAATCACCAAATTCAGCTTCCATATTATTGGCATCTAATTTGTCGACCTCGGCTTTTAATTCGTTGAATTCTTCATTCACTTTATCCCAAACCTGCTCACGTTGTTCCCAATCAAAACCTACATTGCGAGCTTTATCTTGTATCCGATAAGCTTTCACTACAGAAGGCAGTGCATCTGGAACACCTTCCAAAACAGTTTTATTTCCTCCTTTTTCTTTAAGTTTCAGCTGCTCCCAATTCTGTTCAACCTTTCCTGCACTATCAGCTTCGACATTGCCATAAACATGTGGATGCCGATAAATGAGTTTCTGACACAAGGCATCACACACTGCTTTAATATCAAAGGCATTTTTTTCTTCACCTATTTTAGCATAGAATACAACATGAAGAAGCAAATCGCCTAACTCTTTCTTTATATTGTTATTGTCACCTTTCATGATGGCATCACACAACTCGTAAGTTTCTTCGATTGTATTCGTTCGAAGACTCTCATTTGTTTGCTTCCGATCCCATGGACACTTTTCCCGCAATTCATCCATAATATCCAACAGGCGTCCGAAAGCTTCCATTTTTTCCTGTTTAGTTGCCATAATTAACCTTTCTATTTTTGAAAACGCTTCAAACCATTTTGAAGGAATGAAATATATTTCGATACATTTTCATTATATGCGTATGAAGAACTCAATGGATTACCATCACCGTCCAACAATATATAAAATGGTTGAGCATTAGCACCAAACTTACTACGCTGTAAATAACTCCACTTGTCACCTATAGTCTTAAGCTTACGATCGCGACCGTTTTCATTAATCATAATCGGATTGGAAAGTTTTGTTTTATCATCAACCATCAAAGTAATCAACACATAATCATTTTCCAAAATATGTTTCACTGTAGGATCTGTCCAAACAGCAGCTTCCATCTTTCGGCAATTCACACAGCCATAACCTGAAAAATCGATCATAACAGGTTTATTCATCTTCTTGGCATAAGCCATACCCGTCTCATAATCATCAAAAGCCGCATGTACTTCACTGTTATAAAGATTGAAATCCTGAGTGTACAAAGGAGGTGCAAATGCACTGATTGCTTTCAGCGGTGCGCCCCATAATCCTGGTACCATATACATAGCAAATGAGAAAGAGACTATTGCCATAAACAACCTTGGAACTGAAACATAAGGCAAGTCGCTATCGTTAGCGAACTTGATTTTTCCTATAAGATAACATCCCAGAAGGAAGAAAATCACTATCCAAAGAACAATAAACACCTCCCGATCCAATATATGCCAACCGTATGCCAAATCGGCTACCGAAAGGAACTTCAAAGCCAAAGCCAATTCTAAAAAGCCTAATACAACTTTCACAGAATTCAGCCATCCGCCAGATTTTGGCATGTTCTGCATAATGTTCGGGAAAATAGCAAATAAACTAAATGGGATAGATAAAGCCAATGCAAATCCCAACATTCCGATTGCTGGTCCGACTACAGAACCCATTGATGCAGCTTGAACAAGCAAAGTTCCAATAATTGGTCCCGTACAAGAAAATGATACAAGCACCAATGTGAATGCCATAAAGAAAATGCTCAATAATCCGGTAGTGGAATCGGCTTTCTTATCCATACTGTTCGTCCACGATGAAGGCAAAACCAATTCGAATGCTCCAAAGAACGAAACAGCAAACAAAACCAGCAACAAAAAGAATACAATATTGAATATGGCATTTGTAGATAAATCATTTAATGCACTTGCACCAAAAATACCTGTTATCAGCAAACCCATGGCCAAATAAATCACAATTATAGACAATCCGTAAGTTAGAGCATCACGAATCGCTTTTTTCCGATTTTTATTGCGTTTCAGAAAGAAACTGACGGTCATTGGTATCATTGGCCACACACATGGAGTAAGCAATGCTATTATACCTCCGACAAAACCAGCAAAAAAGATAAACAATAAGGATGTATCAGCAGCAGACACTGTAGCATCACCAAAAGATTTCAACTGATCTATCACAGGAGTCCACAACGATCGGTTATTAGTTAATTCATTCGGAATAGCTGCACGCGAAACTCCATTTATCATCTGCGTTGTATCCAAAGAAGAATCACCCATATCTGCAGTATTCACAACATTTTGAATGGTATCGGCATTCACAGCAACAGTTGTATCAACAGCTGCAGTTTCTGCTACTGTAGTCATTTTAATATTCTTCCTATTAAATGAAAAACTCACCTGATCCGGAGGCAGACAAGTTTCATCATTACATGCCATAAATTCAACTTCACCTTCTACTTTGAATTTTGTCGGATCAGTAACTTTTATCTTTTGTGTAAAAGAAACCGAACCTGTATACCAACGTAGATTCATGGCAAACGACGGATCATACACAACTGTCGGTTTAACTGAAGGCGTTGCTTTTCCATCTAGCTCTGCACCTTTCAATGTTTCAAAAGAAAAAGAGGTAGATACCGGACCTTTACTTGGCAAGTTCTGGTCATATAGATGCCAACCTTTCTCAGCAGTTGCTGTAAAAACTATTTCTTTTTCTGGCGTTCCCGAATCTTCTAATCTGATTTTCCATTTTACCGGGACTCTAATTTGAGCTTGCACAACAGCAGCTACTACAGTCAGCAAAAATATAGTAACAAATTTCTTCATATCTGATCTTTTATCTTACTAATGATGAAAACATATCAGGAATACGTGTTTCAAAACGCATTTCTTCACCTGTTATCGGATGAATAAAAAATAATCTTTTCGCATGAAGCATAAGTCTTCCTGTAGGATTTGTCTCTGCACCATACTTATAATCTCCCGCTATCGGATGTCCTATAGATTGCATTTGAACGCGAATCTGGTTTTTCCTTCCCGTCTCCAAATCGAGTTCAAGCAATGAATATCTTCCATTACTGTTGACAAGATGATAACGAGTAATAGCCTCTTTTCCATCTCCACTGGAAGTCACATAGACTTGCATTTGCTTATTTTCCATCAAATTTGAAACAAGCATATCTGAATCCTTTTCTGGTTTGCCTTCAACAACTGCCACATAGGTACGTTGCGTAATTGAATCATTCCATGTTGAACGCAAGCGATGTTGAACATTAACATCCTTTGCAAACATCATTAGTCCAGATGTATCACGATCCAACCGATGCAATATGAAAATTTTATTTCTCGGATCTTTTCTTTTTACATAATCACTCAAAATATGATATGCAGTACGTTCTTGAACTCGAGAATTAGATACTGAAAGCAAACCTTCCTTCTTATTTATAACAATAAGATAATCGTCTTCCCATACGATAGTTAACAATGGATTATTAAATTCTTCTGTTCCCCTACCATAATTAATGGACACTTCATCACCCACATGTAAAGGTTCATTGAATTGTGTTGTCGGCTTTCCATTAACGGCAATTTGCCCATGAGCAAGCATCGACTTAACAGAACTTTTACTTTGTTCGTTCAATAATTGAAATAAAAATGGAAGCAATAATCCTTCTTCTTTCACACTCACTTTACGCTCACGTGAAGATTTGGATCTATTTGTGTTTCTATCGTTCGTTCGTTTTACCATACTCATATAGTGATTTATTGAAACAAAAAGGTACTCTGAACCTAGAGAGTACCTTTTCATATCATATTAAAAATGATTTCACTTCTTTGCAGGAGCCTGCTGAGCAGGAGCTGGAGTAGAAGAAGCTGGAGCTGCCTGCGTATTTGCAGCAGCAGGAGCAGCTGATGGATTTGCTGATGATTGCTGAGCAGTTCCAAAATTCGGAGCAACCGTATTCGGATCTATAGCAACAGCGTTGTTAACCTGTTCTTTGATTTCTGATTGAGTAGATTGAGTAGCCTTTGGAATAAACGAGGTGATGATTACACTTAATACGACAAGTGTACCTGCTAATGTCCATGTTGCTTTTTCCAAAAAGTCGGTAGTCTTACGCACACCCATAATTTGATTGGAAGAAGAGAATCCCGAAGCTAATCCGCCTCCCTTAGAATTCTGCACCAACACAATCAAGATTAAAAGGATTGATGCGATCAGGATTAAGATAGAAATAAATGCATACATTGTTGTTCTATTTTTTATTGTTAATAATCAGTTTTTCCAAAAATCTAATTTGGTCTGCAAAGTAAATATTTTTTTCTGGATAATTCAAGCTTAAGCTTTTAATAATTTGCAAAGCTCTGTCATATCTCTTTTGTTTAACATAAATATGGGCTAAAGTTTCGGTAAAACACGAATCACTTAAAGATTTCGAAGCCTCTTCTTCTTTTTCATCAGCATTCGCTTCGATTGTTGGAGTATTATCGTCTTTATCCAAGTTCAATCTTAGAGCAGACGTTCTATTCCCATCACCTTCCAAAAAAGAATCAATTAAATCCTGATGCTGAAGCTTAGTAGGAGAAGCTTCCTCCTCTTTGTTATTTTCTTTTGTTAGAGACCAATAAATATAATCAGACGAAGCTGAAGGAGATATAAGTAAGGAAGCATCAGCAGAACTATCAACATTATCTTTATGTGCAGACAAATAGGCATCAATCAAAAAGAACGCGTCCCCGTCTGAATTCGAATGAGCATCACTAAGTGGAGACAAGCCATATCGCTCACCTTCTATCAGATAGAACAATTCCTTACGATCCGAAACATAAACCGACTGATTCTTTAATTCCGCACTAAAACGCATATCCTTCATCAGTGCCAGATTCTTCAAATAGAGCATTCTGGCAATAGAAAAATAAGGATACTCATCAACTATCTGCTTAAGACGAGGCAATGTCTCTTCATTGAGTCGACTCACATCGTCAATTAACTGATATATTGCATCCGCATTCATTGTATTACCAATCGGCTACCGTTGCATTAAATATTTGATCAACAATTTCCTGTATCATCTGTTTGGATAACGATTCCTGTACGTCCTGCAACATTTGAGTTGCATCAAAATCACGATTGGCCGAAAAACTCTGTTCAAAATCTTTGGTTGGATTTACTCTATTAGAGAAACGCACCCTTACCGTCATAGTCAGTTTTGTTTGCGACGCGTAAGCATTTTCCTTAACAGCCAATGGAGTCAAGTCATAACCCGTTATTTCACCTTCCAATTCCAAATCGCCATTGTTATTCACAGAATGCAATCGGGTTTGCCGTACATAAATATCTTTCAATTCTTCAGTAAACTTTTGTGCAAGAGGAGGATATACCAATGGAGCTTGATTAGGGAAATCCTTTATCGTGAACGTTTTAGTCTTCGTATAATCTATCGAAGCCCCATTAAGCTTATACGAAATAGTACACGAACAAGCCAAAAAGCCTATCATGCAGCAAACAAGTCCTATCTTTAGTTCTCTAATCATTCTAAATTATATTCTTTAATCTTTCTATATAACGTGCGTTCAGAAATTTTCAAATCAGCAGCAGCATTCTTTCTTCTCCCATTGTGTTTTTCCAAAGCCTTCTTAATCATATCTTTCTCAACTTCTTCCAAAGAAAGAGGCTCTTCTTCTACAATAGTTTCAGCTTCTTGAATAGGAGGCTGCACTGGTTGTACAGTAGCAGAAGGATGAATTGGAGTATATGTTGGCGTTGCTTCATCAGACACTACCGGAATCTTTCCTCCTATAATATCATGGACCAGTTTCTTCAAATCATTCACATCCTTCTTCATATCAAAAAGGACCTGATAGAGAATCTCTCTCTCATCATTAAAAACTTTCTGTCCACTATTCTGCTTAAGCAAGACCGGATATTTTTCAACAGCTATATTTGGTAGATATTGTCTGAGAATTGTTGCATTGATATCACGTGTTTCTTCTATAACTGAAATACGTTCTGTTATATTTTTCAATTCTCGAACATTACCAGGCCAGCCATATGATAAAAGCAATTGCCGGGATTCATCATCCAAATGTATAGAAGGCATTCTATATTTTTCTGCGCAATCACTTGCAAATTTTCTAAACAATAAGAGGATATCCTCGCCTCTATCGCGTAATGGAGGGACCTGTATAGGAACCGTATTCAGACGGTAAAATAAATCTTCTCGGAATTTTCCTTCAGAAACAGCCTGAGTCAAATTCACATTTGTGGCGCCAACAATTCTAACATTCGTCTTAAGTACCTTTGAAGAACCGACACGGATAAACTCTCCTGTTTCAAGCACTCTAAGAAGTCGAGCTTGTGTTGGAACAGGCAATTCGCCCACTTCATCCAGAAACAGCGAGCTTTTATCCAAAACTGCTTCGCGTCCTGCTCCTGCAGGACGCGAAGCAGTTTTGGCTGCAGCTCCAGCGGCATATCGCCCACTTCATCCAGAAATATAGTACCACCATCAGCTACTTCAAAATAGCCTTTTCGATCAGACAAGGCACCTGTAAAAGACCCCTTTTCATGCCCAAACAATTCAGAATCAATTGTTCCTTCCGGAATTGCCCCACAGTTTACAGCTATATATTGACCATGTTTACGCGGACTATTCTGATGAATAATCTGGGGGAAGGTCTCTTTACCAACACCACTTTCACCGGTAATAAGAACAGATAAATCAGTAGGAGCAACTTGCAGCGCTATATCTATAGCCCTATTCAAAGCCGGATTATTACCAATAATTCCGAACCGTTGCTTTATCTGCTGTACATCTATCTTCGCCATCATAACCACTTCTTTTAATCTGCTATTATTTCAGTTTAATTGTCAAAGTTACAAAATCATCTTTAAATGACGCCTTCTTTAAAACACTAAATTTTTAGCATTATACGTTTGCTTGTATAGGAATTCAGCAAAACTTAAATCATCTCCCAAATTCTTTATTTTTTCAACGGAAACAGGATTTCCGATATACACATCGACAGTCCGCCCTTGCTTATTAAAAGCTTCTGTAGGAATACGCAATGTACGTATACGCCAATCTATCCTACCCAACCAATAGAAGAATTTTGAATTCTTAAAATCAAAATAGACCGGATAAACAGGTACGCCTGCCTTTCTTATCAATCTGATAACACTATGAGTCCATGGCATGTCCTGAATCTTCTTAGTCTCTTTATTATACATTGAAATGCCTCCTGCTGGGAAAAAGCCCATCGGATGTCCTTCTAACAAATTTTGAAAAGATAATCTAACACCATTGACATTCTTCATATTTGCACCTTTATTATTCGAATCAGGTGTCACTGATATAAAATTATCTTCCATTGCCCCTATCTGAGTCAGTATACCATTCACCATGACTTTAAAATCAGGACGTCTGGATGCAAAGATATCTATTAAAATGATTCCGTCAAGCGAACCTATGGGATGGTTGGAAACAGTTGCAAAAGCTCCACTAGGTAAATGATTCAAAATTTCTTCATTATGCACCTTATACCTAAGATTGATCAATGGATCCTGGAGTAAAGCCGAAGTAAAAGCCGAACCTCGTAACTCACAATGACGAGCATGGACCTCATTTACTTTATCAACATTAAGCCATTTCAATAATCTATTACCAATAAAGCAGCCTAAATTGGATCGAAAAAACGAATACTTTTCCTTTAAATCATTAATATCAAGTACACTTTTCTTCATGTCATTTACAAAATGAAGTACAGATATGTTCATGTCTTCTCATAGAGATAAACAGAACAATATTGAGGACAACTATCTCATATAAGAAATAGACCCAAACTTCCCCTATCAAAACAACAATAAACATTACAATTGTTCGTCCATTAAATGTAAGCAAATCAATCAAACGCATCAATCGCTTACTTTGTCTACGAAAATCAAGACGAATATCGTTAGGAATATCATCCCCATATTTTTTATGCAGACAAATCAACATCCGTTGTAAAGCCGGAGTAGCCTTTACCTGTAACAGAGTATAACCACGATATAAAAAATAGAAAAACTTGTTGATGCCATACTTCAGCTCCTTATGACAAGCACGAACTTGTTCCAAGGACTGAAACTCCGCTCCCTTATCTTTACTGATAAAATAAAGATGCAGCGTTTTATAATAATCCGTAATATTAGCTTGAAAAAGATGTGACAAGCCAGAAATCACTGCCAATGCGAAGAACCAATATGTTCCATAGTCATGTGACAGACGCAATGCGAATGCAACATATATGGAAGCAAACCAAATATCACCCGCAAAGCCATCCAATATTCTTCCTATTGCTGATTTAATTCCCGTTAACCGAGCTAACTGCCCATCTACACAATCCAATATATTTGCAAAGATGAGTAAAAAAATACCACATATATTATAACTCAAATCATCATGATAGAAAAACCATCCTACAGCAGCCCCGACAAATATAGAAACCACTGTTATCATGTTTGGCGTAATGCCGGTACCTTTCAACATACGAGCAATCACGAAACCAATGGGACGATAAAAAACCCGGTCAATCTTGTTTTCCGTTTCCAATGATTTCAATGAAGCTTCATATTCCTTATCCAAATCACTCATTATATTCTATTTATATGAATAACCGCCATCAACAACGATTATATCACCATTAAAATAACTGTTTTCTATTAACATCTTGTATACCTCAGCAATTTCTTGTGGTTTACAAAACCTACCGAGCGATAATTTATTTTCTATATTATGCCTGATTTCCGCAGGTTTAGCTTTCTGCCATTCAGTATCCACAAAGCCTGGTGCCACACCATTCACCCTAAGATGATACGGTGAAAGAAATTTAACCAAATTTTTTACCAAAGCATGCACAGCACTTTTAGTTACACCATAGGCAAGCGAAACAGAATGAGGTTCTATTCCCATCAACGAACCGGTAAAGACTACACATCCTCCCTCGTTTATCTGCCCAATAATGCGCTGTAGTAAAAATACAGGGAAATGTACATTTGCAAAAAACACTTGATTCCATTCTTCGAAAGTTAGATCTTCAAACGATTTTCTACATGTCATACCTGCATTCAATATCAATGCATCCAAACCTATTCCATTACTTATAAGATACTGTGAGATCAAATCTATGGATTCACTTTTTGAAACATCAGCTTGCAATGCTTCAACTTTTATACCGGAATTATGCAAATCCCGACATACAACAGTAGCCGTTTCTGAATCCGAAGCATAAGTCAAGATCAAATGATAGCCCGAATTTCCTAAACAAAGAGCTACAGCCTTTCCTATTCCTTTCGTTCCTCCGGTTATGAGTGCGTATTTTTCCATCACGTACGATTACTTTTCTCCAAAGCCAACAACAGTTTCTGGCTTCGCTTGTCGTTGGGATTTCAAATTTGCTTCGTAGGAATCATGAATAGTTTTTTTCAAACTAGAAGAAGAAATACCTGTTCCATAAGGAAAATAAAAAACCTGTACACCTAACTCTTCCAAATAATCATATTTTCCATACCAGTCATCACCAACGACAAAAGCATCAATATGCAGTTTCTTAACAATTTCTGTATGATCCAGCGTATGCTGAGGAATCACTATATCAGGGGTTTTAAGAGCTTCAATAATCTGCAGCCGTTCTGTAAACGGAATAATAGGTTTCGCCTTATATGACGATACCAATTCATCCGTGCTGACACCAACTATCAAGATATCAGCCAAACTACGGGCATAATTAATCATCCTCAAATGATTGTAATGGAACATGTCAAAAGTTCCTGATGTATAAACAATTGTTTTGTCCTTAAACATATCTTTCACATTCTTTGGAATTGCAAACTTACATAAACTTTTTGTATATGAAAAAGATTACTTAAGAAAACAATTATAATGTATCGGCATCATCATCTTTAGTCAAATCTAATTTCTCATTATCACCGCCTTTATCAAAATATTGTCGGCGTAACGGGTTTGCTATTGCTTCTTTATAACGAATACGGTTACGGAATATGTCCAAAGCCGTATACACTGCTTGACGGAAAGATTCTTCTGAAGCCAGATTTTTACCTGCAATATCATATGCAGTACCATGCGCCGGCGAGGTTCTAACAATTGGCAACCCGGCTGTATAATTCACGCCATCATCCATAGCTAAAGCCTTAAATGGAGCCAGTCCTTGATCATGATACATAGCCAGAACACCATCAAACTTCTCATCCATCTTTGAGCCAAAGAAACCATCTGCGGCAAACGGTCCAAAAGACATGACACCTTGCTTCTCTACTTCTTGCATCGCCGGAATAATTATATCTTTCTCCTCTTTTCCCAATAGGCCATCATCGCCAGCATGTGGATTTAAAGAAAGGACAGCAATCCGAGGACGAATAATAGCAAAATCCTGTTTCAACGACTGATTGAAAATAAGCAGTTTTGAAACGATATTATCGACGGTTATCTTAGGTGCAACTTGGGATAGAGGAAGATGTCCGGTAACTAATGCCACACGCAATTCGTCTTTCATCAAAATCATTAGAGCCTTATGAGTAGCATTACCGAAACACTCTTCCAAATATTCGGTATGTCCAGGAAAATGGAAAGTTGCATTTTGAATATTATGCTTATTAATAGGAGCTGTTACCAATACATCCACAGCACCACGTTTAAGATCGGCTACAGCAGCCTCCAACGATGCATACGATGCTTCCCCTGCTACTTCTGTTGACTGTGACAATTCTACTTTCGTATCATCACTAATACAATTAATAATATTCACCCTTTCCGGAACAGCATCTTCGGCGTGAGCAATTGTATTTAAGTTTACAGGTGGCAAATCAAGAACTTTCCGATGGTATGCTGCAATTTTTGACGATCCATATATGATCGGTGTACAAAGTTCTTCCATCCGAACGTCACCGAATGTCTTCAAAATGACCTCATATCCGATACCATTGATATCTCCTTGAGTAATTCCTACTTTTATTAATCGTTCTTCCATTTTTATTCTTTATTATTTTTTTTCACCTTGCTTTTTCACCGGTTGTTCTACGAACTCTCCCGGCAACTGAAGTGTGTATAATGCAGCTTCAATACGGCGAATATAATTGCGTTTATTGGTTTCAGGCGCAAATACAAATCCCTCCACAACAACGACACGATTATTCTTTTCATCCAGACGAGCATGACTGACAAACGGACCACCCATCATATCTCCCTGCATCTCCCAAAGGCCACGAAGCTCGCCGCAATATTTACCATTACTTAATGTCAATGGCGTATATGTGATACCGATCTTTTGCGTCTTCATATACGAATTAGGAAATACACCCAAAATATTTTCTTTCATAACCGAATCACGTTTGGCTATCAAATAATCAGCCGTAAAGGTATTCTTATCTTTATAAGGGAATGTATAGACAACTAAATCCGTACGACCCATCTTGGCATCATTGGAAGCCCAAAAGAAATTAGTCGTATCCCGATATGAATTCATGTCAGCCGGAACTTTGATTTGTATATCAAAAGCTTTCTTCACATGCTTCATCACCAATGAACTATATTCTGAATTGAGAATATTTATCATTCGATCTGTTTCAATCTGATTAAAATAATCTATGATTGAAGTAGGATGGGATTTTATATGTTCAACAATAGATTCCGTCGATGGAGCATTTAGCCTCATGACAACTTGATTTTTAGCATAAAGATCGCGCTCTGCCCTTATTGATACTTTCGTGTACATAGAACTGTCAATCTTTACAATCAAGATATTACGTACGTATGTAAGCAAATTATTAAATTGATCAGGCGTACAGTATGTAATTTTAAAAGAAGCCTCCGACTGAGGTAATCCCGGAACATCAGAATTCAATTGAGCTTTAATAGCCTCTCCTGCTGGAGAAGTCCATGCAGCTTTATCCATAACGACCACAATTTCATATACCATTCCCGTGGCCTTGTGTGTTACCGGACCCGAACCACAACTTCCCATCATTAGAAGTAGAAGTGATAATAAACCAAATAATAATGAACGTGTTTTCATATTCACAAATACATATTTATTTCATCAGACAAATATAGGCTTTTTCTTTCAATGTATAGCGGCATTTATCCCTTTTGTTGCTGTTTTGCCGTAGAAAGCATGCCACAAGCTGCAAATATATCTTCTCCTCGCGATAATCGGATCGTACATATAACACCGGCATTATTCAAAGTATCTCTAAATACCTCCATCTTCTGCAAATCCGAACTCTGAAGAGGAACATTAGGTATTGCATGAAAACGAATCAAATTCACACGGCAAGGAAATCCTTTCAGTAGTTTTATCAAAGCGCGGGCATGTCTTATATCATCATTCAAATCTTTAAAAACAATATACTCAAATGAAACACGACGTTGATGAGCAAAATCATACTGTTTTACCTTTTCTATTACTTCGCTGATAGGAAAAGCTTTTTCAACAGGCATCAACGACAAACGCTCATCCGAAAACGGTGAATGCAAACTGATAGCCAAATGGCATTCGCTCTCATCGAGGAAACGTTGCAGGCCTTTAGTGACACCTATTGTTGAAACAGTTATTCGCTTCGGACTCCAGGCATAACCATAAGATGAGGTCAAGATCTCAAGGACCTTAAATAATTCATCAACATTATCCAACGGTTCTCCCATTCCCATAAACACGACATTCGATAAAGAATCATATTCAGGTAATGACTGTATCTGATTTAATATCTCATTAGCTGAAAGATTCTGAACGAATCCCATTTTGCCAGTCATACAAAACAGACAATTCATTTTACAACCCACTTGTGAAGAGACGCACAAGGTAGCTCTTTCGTCGGTAGGGATATAAACCGACTCTACATAATGATTCTCACCAGCAGGAAAAAGATACTTTATTGTTCCGTCAACAGATTTCATGTTATCAACAGGCGGAACAGCTCCTACCTCATACTGTTCCTCAAGCAGAATTCTCTTAGCAGCAGAGATATTGGTCATTGCCGTAATAGTAGTCACTCGCTTTTTATATAACCAGTCTGCGATTTGCTTTGCAGCATACGACGGCAATCCGACTTCTTCTGCAACAGTTTTCAGCTCATTGAGCGTCATTCCCAATAATCGTTTCTTCCCTTCCATATTACTTCTTCTTAATTTCAGCATACAAAAATACAAAAAGCCACCGAACAAATTGTCCGGTGGCTCTAAATATATATCATTCAAAAATTCAAACCCAAATTAATAGAAGCGAATTCGGTTATCCACAACCTTTGCCTTATCTATCAATGACTGAACAGCTTGATATCCTACACGATACATGTTAGATGAATCCAAAGCTTTCAATTCAGCAGCTTCATCAAAACCATTCAAGTCCTTATTCTGATCAACAATACGGAATACATATACGCCATTGTTACCAGCAACAGGAGCACTTACCTGATCAGGTTTAAGCAATGAAACCATTGCATTCAATTTCGGTTCTACACCAATACCAGCAATACGTGGAGTAGCAAAGCTTACGAACTTAACAGAATCGATGTTTGCCTTCATTGCCTGAGCATAGGATTCCAATGAAGTAAGTTTCTTTTCTTCCAAGCTCTTTACGATCATCTCACCCTTCTTTTGAGCTACCAGCTCAGCCTTCAGCATTGGAGTTACAGAAGCTAAAGAACGATAACCATCCAACAATTTTCCTTCAATTGCTGCAATCACAAACTTGTCATTGCACTCGAAGATTTCTGAAAGTTTACCTTTATCATTTTGGAAAGCCCAACGAATAACCTGACGTGAGTTCTTAATGTTTCCAATAGTTTCATCCGTCTTATTGATAGTTACATTTGAGAATGCGCTATATCCTGCCTTCTTTGCTGCAGCTTCCAAATTCTTCGGATCACTGTTCTTTGTTACAAACTGATTCAACTTGTTATATATGATACCATAAGTTTTAGAGCTAGCAGATACAGCCATATCAACATCAGCAATCTTATACTTGTTTACATTGGCCGTCTTATCAGTAACCTTTACAATGTGTGTACCATACATTGATTTAACGATAGAATAATCATTAACAGGAGTTGAAAATATTGTCTTTTTAAAATCATCATTCAACGCTCTCAAAGCAGTAGCTTCAGTAAACCAACCCAGTTCACCGCCTTTTTCAGCAGCCTGGTCTGAAGAAAATTGTTTTGCCAAAGCAGCAAAATCACCACCATTCTTCAATACATTGATAATACTATCAGCTCTTGATTTCAAAGTAGCATCATCAGCGCCTGTAAGCATAATATGACTTACTTTTACTGAATCTGGAGCCACTGTTTTATCAACTAGTTTAAAGAGTCTGTATTTGTCATTTTCATAAGACGGACCGAAGATATCGCCTACATTGGCTGTTTTAACGAATTGCTTCATCTGATCGTCTAATGCATTTTCTGTAAAGAAGGCATCCACATACTGAACCTCTGAATTCTCATTAACAACATCAGCAATCTTATCTGTAGCGGTTGATAAATCCTTCTTTACTGATTCGATTGTAGCAGTAGCCTTGTCATAATCTTCTTTGCTCGGACGAATATCGACAGCTACATATTTAATAACTCGACCTTCTTTCTGCTTAAACATTTCCTTGCGCTGATTGTACAACTTTTCAATCTCGCTTTTGCTCACTGTAACAGTAGAATCAGAGATTGTTGAATACGGCTGCATAGCATAAACGATGTTCGAACTAACAGCAGAACCCAAGAATGCATCTTTTGCATCCAACTTATTTGCTGAAACAGCTTTTCCAAGTAAAGTTACATATTTTTCTTCCAAGCGCTGACGTTTGATATTCTTTTCCCAAAACATCCAGAACGAGCGTGCTTTTTGGATTTCACTTTGTTGTTCTGCAGACATACTTGCTGTATTGCTGTCGTTTTCAATTACTTTCAAGAAGCGTAACAAAGCAGCTTTATCGAACGTTCCTGTCTGCGGGTTAGCAAACATCTGCATCTGCTGAATAACCGGAGAAATGTTCTCACCCTGAACCATGTCAAACAACTCTTCCGGAGTTATCTGTAATCCTAACTTTGCCGTTGCTTTTTCGAGTACAGCATCTTGTACCAATCCATCAAATACCGACTGACGAATTTGTGTTTGATACTCTTCAGGGATGTTATTTGTTCCTGATTGCGATTTGTAAACATCGGTCATCTCGTCCACGAGATCCTGATATTCATGAATCTTTACAACTTTACCATCAATCTCAGCGACTTTTTCCTGAGACTGTCTGAAATAAGTAGAACCGGAGTTAAAAAAGTCCCCCAAAATGAAAGCGAGTAATGCAAAACCTACAATGAATACAAGCAACCCCGCTTTACTTCTGATTTTTTCCAGCGTAGCCATTTACTTTATCTTTTTTTTTTTATATTATTATTCATTCTTTAAGGGCACGAAGATACGAAAAAAAGGAATTAAAACACCGTTTCTCTACTTTTTTTTATTATTTTGCTATTTTCATTCGAACTAATTCAATCTTCGTTGCCGTTACTTTTATGATTTTAAATGTATATTTATCTATAACTACCGACTCGTTGAGCTTTGGAAAATCCTGATAATGAAACAGAATAAACCCTGCGATAGTCACATAATCATCCGATTCAGGGAGGTCTAGTTCGAACTTCTCGTTTAATGCATCAATTTCCACACGGCCAGACAACAAATACTCATCTTCGCCCACTTTCTTTGCAATAACCGTTTTTACATCATGTTCATCTTCTATCTCTCCGAATATTTCTTCCACAAGATCCTCTAAAGTAACAATACCCGAAGTACCACCAAACTCATCAACCACAACAGCCAAACTACGCTTCTCCTGCATCAGCAGTTTCATCAGTTTATTAGCAGCCATGGTTTCGGGAACGATAGAAACAGTACAAATACTTTGAGTCCAATCCGTCGGATTCTTAAACATCTCTGACGAGTGAATATACCCAATAATATCATCGATATTTTCATTATAGACTACAATCTTTGAAAGTCCAGTCTCTACAAATCTCGCACGAAGTTCTTCCATTGTAGCAGTTTTGTCGCATGCTACAATCTCCGTACGCGGAACAATGCAATCACGCAAACGGACATCTGAAAATTCGAGTGCATTCTGAAATATTTTTACTTCCGTATCCATGTCCGAATTTTGCGGTGCATTCTCAATGCTTTTTTGAATAAAGTAATCCAGATCAATTTTACCCAAAGGATGCTGGTTATAAACTGTAACATTCTTCACTCCTACCATCTTCAAAATCATATAAGAGGATAAGGAGCAGAATTTGGATATCGGATACAATACTATATATATAATGTATAGAGGAACTGAAAAAAGCCTGAGTGAAAAGTTCGGATTAAGCTTAAAGATTGTCTTTGGAATAAATTCTCCCGCAAACAAAATCAAGATTGTAGATATGACCGATTGTAAAAAAACAATCATTGCTTCATTGCTGACCCACATGGCAATAAACGGTTCAAGCAAAATAGCCATTTGCAGACCGTAAATAACCAAGGCGATATTGTTGCCGACCAACATCGTTGAAATAAACTGACTCGGGTTGCAATAGAACACATCCAGAATTCGAGAAGTCAGTTTTTTTTCTTCTTTATCTACTTCAAATCGAAGTTTGTTTGAAGATACAAAAGCGATCTCCATCCCCGAAAAGAATGCAGAGAAGAACAACGATATAAGTATGTAAACAAGCAAATTCACAATATTCAGTCTTAATTAAAACGCCTCGTCCCTATCAGAACGGAATCAGGGATACTGCTTTCTTTGGCAGAATCAGAAGGCGATGTACTTACAGGAAACTCACCCGTAGAATTGAATATCCGATAATCGGTCATTTCTTGGTTTGATTCAAAACCTATTCCGGTAATAATCTTATCAGCTTCCTGAATCTTCATGAACTTATCGGAATAGAGCTTGGCTTCTCTTTGATCCCAATAAAGGAGAGAAGTTTCAAACTTACTACCTTGTAGACTAACAATCTTTACATTTCCCACCAATTTCCACAAGTGTTTTCTTGAATAATTGTACGCTGTATCAGCTTTAATAAATCCTTCGGTATGGAAGAGAGTATCATACTTTTCGACATAAAGGCCTTTTGGGAAGAACCAATAAGGTTCTTTTGCCTTATCAAAAATCAGCCATAGTTTCGATACCAGTCGATATCGTGTAATTCCCGAATCTGAAATCAGCATGGACACATTTTCTGTTCTTACCGTAAAACTCTTTTCCGGATCGAACTTAAGTTTTACAATCTCTCTCTTTTCCTTGCTGCAAGAAGCACAAAACGAAAGAAGCATAATAACTACCGTAAAGATAGTTATTATGCCCTTTTTATTTGTTTTAACCAGAAAACGGTTCACTGCCATTATTATCTTACGATAACAGTCTCACCTATCCAGCCACCAATTCTAAATGCTTTACCTTTATCCAAATCCGGATGCATAAAGATTTCTTCTGTTGAAGGCAAGTGAGCACGATATGTACCAATCAGCTTGTTTGCTTCAGCTGCACAACTTGGATCAACAGATTTTGCCTTTTCGAATTTATCGATTGCAGCATAATAAACAGCCTTTGCCAATACAGCATCGTCCGGATAAATAGATCTAGCAGACTTTGCATACAAGTTACCGATTAAGATATAAGGGTCACCATAAGAGCCATTAGCATCGATAGCCTTCATACAATACTGTCTTGCTTTAGAATTATTTCCCTGTTCATAAGAAAGGACTGCGATCAAATAATAATCTTCAGCTTTTTCCTTATTTTCTGTTTCCATTTTTGCAGCTTCTTCAAAATACTGCATTGCCTTGTCATACTCTTTAGCCTTTACAGCCTGTTTTGCAATACCCAAGGCAGCATCTGCACTAGGTTCAAGTTTGTAAGCGTAAGCGCCGGCAGCATAGAATGCATCTATTTCCTGGCAACGAACACGTCTCAACAAAGAGATGATTTCTTTCAACTTCGGCAGATCGTTCTTTACTTCTTCAACTTTTGAAGAATACATCTTCTGTAAGGTTTCGCAATCAGCTGCACCACTGTTTGCAAATGTAACATCCAACGTTGACTTATAAGCGGCTAATGCTGTTTTCAGTTTTTCATTGCTTGCTGCATCCTTCAATTGTTTATCGAAGATTGCTGAGCATTTCAGATAATCCTGAATGTACTGAGGTTTGAGGTTAGGATCCTTCTGCATCATTTTTAAAGAAGCAAAAGCAAACATACTGACCGTACCTGATTCAGTATCATCACCGAATTCATCTATAGCAGCTTTTGACCAGTTATAAATTGTCTTATTGTCGGCAGCATCACCCATATACTGAACGTAATCTCCCAGTTTATGAGCAACAATCCAATTTTTGCCATAACGCTGGTCATCACCAAAGTATTTGATACGCTTGTCGTACATCGACATCAAATCATTAACAAGAGCACTTTTCTTAGCAGCATCTTTTGCATTAGATATCTGCCAACCATAAATCTTGGCACCATACAGATAAATATCCTTATGTGCACCCGGACATTCATCGTAAGCTTTCTTCCAAAACTCATAAGCGTCCTTGAAATTACCAGACTTAGCATACGGAACGAACAAACTGATGTTTGTTACACAACGTACACTATCCTCACCATGACCAAATGGCGTTCCGGAATCTACACCTTTCTGTGCATATCCTCCGAATGACATCATCGCGCATCCGATAGCCAATACTAAAACTTTGACTTTCATATCTATTTTTCAATTATATAAAGTTAACTACTTTAATTGTCAAAATGTTCTTGCAAAAACGATGTTTTTACTACTCTACTTTTCTCTTGAAGAACCAAAGTTCATTAAACGTATAATTCAACGTGAAACGAAAATACTGTTCATCAATCATATTTGTCTTCACTTCCGGATTTTTCTTTACATACTCTAAAGAGATGTTAAGAAAAGAACGGTTATCAACCAGCGGCAAACCGAAACCTAAGCTTGCACCAATTTCATGATAACTGTCTCCGTCAGGATTAGCCGTCGTCTGATTCATACGCAAATATGAGTTATTGTAATGAACACCAGCACGATACTTCATCTTACTGAAAAAGGCTTTACTCTGATAATTGGGAATATATTCGCAACCACCCCCAATTCTATATTCATTATTAAAACGATTTTCGTCGCCAAAGTACGGCATTTTTTTCCAATTTTCATAGGAAAAATCAACTGCTAACGTTAATTTATTTTGTTTTACATAAGAAACACCTATTCCATACTTGTTCGGTAAAGAAAAATCCTTGTTCGTAATCGTATCTGAACTAAGCGTTTCTCCCGTTGATGAAGAGACATAAGCTATTGTTGAATTATACGACTTCGCATGTAAATTCTTTTTAGGCGAAAAGATTGCACCAAAGGTCAATCGCTCAGTTTTACTGATCGGGTGCGTATATTGTAAACCGAAATCGAACCTCAAATCACGGACCCTCAATTCCTCACTTCTCGAAGTATTATAAGCTCCCGTTGATTCACCGCTCATCGTTATCACCTGGCTGTGCGTTATATTTCCGAATAGAAATCCGATATTAGCACCGACAGATAAACGTTTCTTCCAAATATCATACGAAGCGCCGCCATAAAAATTGGTAAGTCCACCCGTTCCATTATATGACTCTGTATAGGTAACATCGCTGCTGGAGCGAACAGCCCCAAATTTGTAGCCAACAAACGAATACGGAAGCAGACCTGCACTCACTGCCAAGCGGCGTGAGATAGGGAACTGTAATGCCATATATTCCACATTTCCATTCTTATCATGTTGACGCGTATTGCCATCGTCGAACCATGAAAGCTGAGCAGCAACACCGAAGTCGAAGATAAAAGTCAACGAATCCATGCTGCTATAGGAAGCGGGGTTCAATGGATTTATCTGCAATGGTGAACGTAAACCAATACCTACACCTCCCATCGCTCTACCGGCTCCAAAAGAGCGGTCGCCCAAATCGCCATAACCATAGCGCGTATACGGCGAGTTGGTATTATTCTGTGCCATAACTGCCACACTAATAAAAGCAAGAACGCCTGTTATCAATAGCTTATTAATTCTCAACATTATACTCTAAGATCCTATTTAATCCTGTCAACACTAAATTAATGTCTGCAAAGATGGGGTTTTTTAGTCGTCCTACAAAATAAAACGAATTCCCTCCAGTTAAAAAAACAAAAAGGTTAGGATATTTTAGCCGAAGACTATCCATATATCCATCCATCTCGTAAACTATGCCATTTACTACGCCTGCCCGAATAGCCGTTTCGGTTGATATCCCCACCGAGGGAACTTCTTCTTCTTCGGTTATCAAAGGCAATTTCTGCGTAAATTGATGCAATGCCTTAAAACGCATATTCATTCCGGGAGAAATATTTCCTCCGAGATAGCTGCCTGAAGCCTCGATCAACTCATACGTGATAGCTGTTCCTGCATCAATTACCAGAACATCTCTATCAGGTTTGAGGAAATTGGCTCCAACAGCCGCTGCCACTCTGTCCTGTCCCAACGTTGCCTTCGTTTCATATTGAACTTTGATGGGCAGTGCCACCTCTTCATTCAAAAAAACAAAACGATGCAAATGTTCATCCAGAAAAGAAATCAAACGCTCGTCTTTCTTAACCACTGTCGAGAAGATACCATTTACCAACGGATACTGTTCAAAAAGAGCGGCTGCCGCTTTATCATCAAAATCGCTATATATAGCAGAGGTTAGCATCTGCCCTTTATCGTATACAGCCACTTTAACTAATGTGTTCCCTTGTTCAATGATAAGATTCACGTTATCTGAAATTTTCCGCAAAGGAAAGCAAAATTGCTGAATAATCACCTATATCAATGCCATAAAGTTCAAAATTCAAGTTGACAGGTATCCTTAACAACGATTTTTAGTGGACTATCAATTTCTGACTCCACTTGTTTTTACCTGATTGAGCCCATACAATATAAATACCCGACTCTTCCACCGAAAAGCGGAAATTACCTGAACCTCTTCTCTTCAAATCTGTTTTACCATCCATACTAACCACCCTGTAAATACAATCGGAATCAGACGACACACATATCTGATGACCTATAACACATACATCCGGTTCATTCCAAATCGATGTCTGCATCTTTTTATCAAACAGCAGTCGATAAACATAAACAGACGTATTTTTCTTATTGCCAATCACTTTTATCTCATTTGTTCCAGCTGGCAAATATATAGAGCCTAATTTTTCTACTTTGAAACTATCCACTTTTCCTGTGGAAGAGAAAGGATACTCATAAATATCTCCATTGATTGAGACTTGAAGCATTCCCGACTGCTCACTACCTATTTCGGCATACAAATCATAGTTTCTCTCTTTTTCTGTCTGAACCGACCATTCCATATCCTTCAAAGGGACACAGCATGCGCCATGACAATTTCCCCAAGGGGCAACCCACATAAAATTACTCGTACAAGAACTGTAGACGGATAATGCATTTTCATCTTTAGCCTCATCAAAATACTTTTTTCCATCCATATATATATTACTGAAAGCGACTTTGACAACAGCATTATCAACTGATGAGTCCGGATAAAAGACAAATTCATGACCTTTCTTTTCAAAAGGGACTGCCATTCCATTCAAGGTCGCCGACTCAATATCACCATATACACCAGTCAATATCAGAGGTTCTGTTTTCAACAGATAATGAAGATATAAAGTATTACCCCGACGTGTCACACGACCAAAATCCTGCCCATATCTCATACCGTTACTCTGTGTACCATAAATACTTTCACCATTCAACTGCGTATAAACCTGTAAATGATGCATAATATTATAGACTTGCTGATCAAACGTTCCATCTTCCTTGGGCGGAACATTCAACAAAATATTTCCGCCTTTACTATTGGCACTTAATATATCATCCAACACAAACGGCCAGTCTTTATAAGCAATATAAGACGAATAACCCCATGACCAGGAAACAGAAGTACACAATTCAAACGGCCGTTGGAAAAACTTGTCGATAGAATTTTCCTGAGTTGCAAAATCACCTTCATTGAATGACAGACGGTCATTGAATATGATACGAGAAGAATAATTAGGATGGTTTTTTATTGCCTGTAAAAAAGACTCAGAGAATGCCTTCATTTTCGGAGAAAGAACATCGGGAGAGTCCCACCATATCATATCAATCTGTTTTCCATATCTATCCATTATCTCATTTAATATTCGGATAGTCTTCTTTGAATACCGCTCCATTTCCGAAGGCGTGTACGATTGATATGAGATTTCAGGAATCGGTCCGAAGCCTCCCTCTTCCATCCAATCGCGGTTCTGCGAAAAATAAAGTCCCATTTTCAGTCCAGCTGATTTGGCAGCCGTCACCAGTTCGCCCGTAAGATCGCGGCCATGAGCAGCCGAATTCGTTGTACACCAATCAGATATATTAGACGGATACATCAAGAAGCCATCATGATGCTTTACAGTAAATACAATATATTTCATTCCGGCATCTTTAGCCATCTTGACTATAGAGTCGGCATTGAATAATGAAGCCGTAAACTGTTGGGCATATTTCCGATAATTCTCTCGAGGAATTCCTGCAACATAAAGTATTCATTCTGCTCCCCATGTAGAAATAAATGGTTGATCTGCCGTATATGCAGGATGATTCAAACTGACTCCTTCGTAATAACCATTCAAAGCAGAATAAACGCCATAATGGATAAACATGCCCAGCCTTCCTTCTTCAAACCAGCGCGTATTCCCTTTTTGGGCAAAAACGACAGTTGGTATTATTATTAAGAGTACATAAAGACAAAAACGTTTCATGATAAAAGACAATCCATGATAATATTAAGTTTCATGCAAAGTTATACATTATTTATATAATACGAAGTAATCGCGAAAAAACATAGAAAAATGATATTTTGACGGTGCAACATAATGAGGCAAATGATACCCAAACACCAACTATTTAATTTTCGCAAATAGCTAAATACAAAGACGATAAAAAACGCGAATTTTTATTCGAATCAAAGTTCCAACGCATTCGAATGAAAGTATCATTTCATTCGAATGAAATGGTTTTCGCATCCGAATGAATTTGGAAAAACATTCGAATGAATTTCAAAATACATTCGGATGTAATTTTTGACAGACTCAGAGAAAAAATTCAAAACTTATATATTTGACATGCTATTTTAAAGCATCGGCAACGGCTTCCAGATAATTGTGCAGTTTTGTACATTTGGTCAAACGCTTGAAGCTCTTCTTATCTATTTGAGGAGACAAATACGCCCAATAACATTGCATTTTAGTGAGAAGCTGCACTTCTCCCTGACATACAGAAGATTCGTAGGCATAAATAATGTCGTGCACACGACGAATTCCATCCCGCAACTGCTGTTCGCTCCAAGTTTCTCCTCTTTGATATTCAACAGCCATCGAAGGACGCGCCAACAGTCCGCGGCCTACCATGACACCGGCAACCGAAGGGAAACGCTCCGTTACCTTTGCGATATCTTCTACACTATGGATATCACCATTATAAATCAATGGATGTTGACACTTTCCTGCAAATCGGGAAAAGGCTTCCCAATCAGCTTCGCCCCGATATTGCTGCACGCCTACACGCGGATGTAAGGTGATTTGCTGCAAAGGCGCCTCATTAAGAGCTTCAACCAACGCCATTCCTTCGTCAGCAGAAGTCATGCCGACGCGCATCTTGATGGAAAAACGGACATCCGGATAATCGGATAAAGCCTTCAATATCCGCAAAGCTTCATCCGGTGCAGCTAAAAGACCGACACCCTTATGTCGTTTGGTAAGAAGAGGAAACGGACAACCCCAATTTAAATCTACTTCATGATAGCCCAGTTTTCCAACAACAAGCATCAGCGACTTCAGTTCCTCCACATTGCCTGCCAGGAGTTGCGGAACAAAATGCGCTTTTTCCAAAACATTGCGATTCGGATCAATATCACGCAAATCACGATTACGAACGCCATCTTTTTCCCAACGAACGAAAGGCGAATAGTAAACATCGACACCGCCGAACACACGTGCATGCGCCTCACGATATATGGCAGTAGTGAATCCTTGCAAAGGAGCAAAACAAATCGGGTATATCATTTATCCAGTATTATTTACATGCTTTAAGCACACAAAGATAGGCAAAAGTAAAATTCATTCCGAAAAACCTATGAATCTCTTCTCTTTTTTATACCTTTGCAGCCAATATTTACATCACACGCATTCTACGCAAGAGCAATCGTGCGGAAGAGAAAAAAAAATGTACTAAGAAAAAGGTTTAAAAGATGATGAGAAAAGGGTTGCTCCTGTTTCTGCTTTCTATTTTATTGATACCGCTTCATGCGCAATATGGTAGTCTGACTAACAAATCACAAGTCAGCCTCCTCACTGTTGCCTCATCTGAAGATGAAGTCTATACCATCTACGGACATTCAGCTATACGCATCAAAGACCCGCTCCAAAAACTCGATATCATTTTCAACTATGGCATATTCGACTTTTCAAAACCTCATTTTGTCTATCATTTTACAAAAGGTGAAACCGATTATCAACTAGGCATCAATGGGTTCAGCGATTTTATTGTCGAATATGAGATGCGTGGCAGCGAAGTAACCGAACAGGTACTGAATCTCGACTCCATACAAAAGGACAATCTTTGGAAGGCATTGATGATAAACGCACTACCGGAAAATAGAGTCTATCGGTACAATTTTTTCTTCGATAACTGCGCAACCCGTCCGGAAGTCATGATCGAGAAATGTACAGGCAATCGTATTCAATATCACAGTGCCTATACACCGGAATCATTCAGAAAAGTAATCAACGAATGTTCGCGTTATAAACCGTGGTTGACTTTCGGTTGCGATCTGGCATTGGGAGCACCGACTGACCGCAACATGACTGCACACGAAAAGAATTTTCTTCCGCCATTTCTGAAAGAATCATTTGAAAAAGCGACCGTGACAGGAAGCGACGGAACTGAAAAGCAACTGGTTGCATCAACAAACACCCTGATAAAAGGCGTTGCCAACGATGCGCCTGTACAACAAGGATGGTTGACACCGCTGTTTTGCTGCTGGACACTATTTGCTTTCATTACAATACTGACGTTATTCGAAGCCCGAAAAAAAACCTATTGGCGCATCATCGACTGCCTGCTGTTTCTGATAGCCGGACTGGGCGGTTGTGTCATCTTTTTTCTCTGCTTCATATCAACGCATCCCTGCATCTGGCCTAACTGGCAGATTGTTTGGTTGCATCCGCTTCATCTCATAGCCGTTTGGTTATTTGCAATTAAAAAATGCAGAATTGCTGCAAATTACTATCATTTTATTAACTTTGCAGTGCTTTTACTGATGCTGATCGGATGGCATTTCATTCCACAGCATCTTAATACAGCCTTTATTCCGCTCGTAATGAGCCTTTGTCTCCGTTCGGGATACGGCGTTTATAGAAAAATATGGAACATCGAGTAAGACAAATATTAACATCGCTTCTGGCACTCCTTGCCGTCACCAACATGGATGCGCAACAACGCATTCCGAAACTGGTGGTTTGCATTACGGTAGACCAGCTTCGGGGCGATTATATCGAATATTTCTACAATACGTTCGGCGAGCGTGGATTCAAACGCTTGATGAACGAGGGACTTACATATAATAATATACGATTTGAATTTTCAGATATCGATGAAGCCAGTGCTTTCGCTACACTATTCAGTGGAAGCGACCCGTGCTATAACGGAATAACCGGCGACAATAAATACGATTTTGATAATTCCAAAGAAGTTTCTATCCTGTACGATCCCGATTATATTGGCAATTATACCAAAGACCACTATTCGCCAAGAAAGTTTTACAGCTCGACCATCGGAGACGAACTGAAAATTGCATCTAACGGCAAAAGTGATGTTTTCGCCATTGCACCGAATGTTGAAGCAGCTATTTTATCAGCCGGACATGCAGCAAACGCCGCATTCTGGATGGAAGACTATAACGGGAAGTGGGCAACAACGACCTTCTACAAGGGTGTTCCATGGTATGTCGACAAATATAACAACAGCAACGAATCGGTATCAGCGCGTGTGAACAAGATGACTTGGACACCTGCACTTCCGACCAACAGATACAATGCATTTCCATACGTATCAAACACAACTCCATTCAAGTACACCTTCAAAGATAATACAATGGAGTGCTATTTTAATCTGAAGACAACACCACTGATCAACGAAGAAATTAACCAGCTGGCTTTCAGATTTATTGATTACGCTGCTTTCGGCACAAGAGGTTGTCCGGACATGTTGTCAATCACATATTATGCGGGCAACTACCGCGGCAACATGAATAAGGAATACACCTACGAAATACAAGACACATACTATCAACTTGACAAAAATATCGAACAGCTTATCGATAAGATCGACAAGAAAGTAGGCCTTGCCAATACGTTGATTGTATTTACAGGTTCGGGTTATTACAAGAGTGAAGAGCAGTATGCTCCAGGAATGCAGCTGACAAACGGCGAATTCCATCCCAAACAATGCGTGGCACTGCTCAACATGTATCTGATGGCAGTCTACGGACAACAGAGCAATTGGGTGAAAGGCTTCTACGACAATCAGATCTATCTGAATCGCAAAGCCATAGAAAACGCCAAACTCGATTTGATTGCTTTTCAAGAAAAAGCAGCAGAATTCCTGCGTGAGTTCAGCGGAATACAATATGTCGTGAGCGAGCATGTATTGCGTACCGGCAATTGGAACGAACTGACAGCCGAATATCTGGAAGGAACACATCTTTCAACACGAGGCGACTTGATAATCAAGTTGCAACCGGGATGGGTCATCAACAACGATAATCCGGGAGAAAAAGTTAAGGTTATAAGAAATAATGCAGTCATCACTCCTCTAATATTTATGGGCGACGGTATCAAACCCGAACATATCTATCGCGAAGTGAAAGCTACGGACATTGCTCCAACAGTTACGCACGTACTGAGAATCAGACCACCAAATGCCGCAAAGGGGCTACCACTTAAGGAATTGACAATTGACAATGGACAATTGACGGGTTCTTCAAACAAGAAATAATTATCCATTACATATTATTTATAAACAATCCGATTGATATGGATGAAAGATATAGAAGCCATCGGTATCAATTATCAATAATAAACAGATTATGGGATTTAACGAATTTATGACGAAGCTGTTTGGCAACAAGTCGCAGCGAGATCTGAAAGAGATCACCCCTTACGTAAATAAAATTAAAGCAGCATATCCGGCTATCAAAGCGCTTTCAAATGATGAATTGCGTGCAAAAACAAATGAACTGAAAAAACGAATCAGCGATTACGTTGCTGAAGATCGCGCTAAAGTGGTAGAACTCCGCCAAGGCATTGAAAGCAAAGAGCTGGAAGAACGCGAAGCTATTTGGGCAGAAGTAGATAAACTGGAGAAACATATCACCGACAAGCTCGAGATTGTTCTTGACGAAGTCCTCCCAGAAGCTTTTTCAATCATGAAAGATACGGCCCGCCGATTCTTTGAAAATGAGACAATCGAAGTAACAGCCACCGATTTTGATAGAGACTTGGCAACATCACATGATTTTGTAGAAATAGATGGCGACAAAGCCTTATATCACAATCACTGGATGGCAGGAGGTAATGAAATAACCTGGGATATGGTTCATTACGATGTTCAGCTGTTTGGTGGTGTCGTTCTCCATAAAGGCAAAATTGCCGAAATGGCAACTGGTGAAGGAAAAACCTTAGTGGCTACCTTGCCGGTATTTTTGAATGCTTTGACAGGCAATGGCGTTCACATTGTCACCGTCAACGATTACTTGTCAAAACGTGACTCCGAATGGATGGGTCCGCTTTACATGTTCAACGGACTTTCAGTTGATTGTATTGATAAGCATCAGCCAAACTCTGATGCACGCCGTAAAGCATATAATGCCGATATTACTTTCGGTACAAATAATGAATTCGGTTTCGACTACTTGCGTGATAATATGGCTATCAGTCCGAGCGACTTGGTACAACGCCAGCACAACTACGCCATTGTCGATGAGGTCGACTCCGTATTGATTGATGATGCCCGTACACCGTTGATTATCTCCGGTCCTATTCCAAAAGGCGAAGATCAACTGTTTGAAGAGTATCGTCCGAATGTAGAAGTCGTTGTGAATGCACAGAAAGATCTATGCTCTAAATATCTTATCGAAGCCAAAAAGAAAATGGCAAGCAATGACCAGAAAGAAGTTGAAGATGGCTCTGTACAACTCTATCGTTCTTTCAAAGGTTTTCCAAAAAACAAGGCTTTGATCAAGTTCTTAAGCGAACAGGGAATCAAGGCACAAATGCTGAAAACGGAAGAATACTTCCTGTCAGAAAATATGCGTCACATGCATGAAGCTACTGATGAACTCTATTTCGTTATCGATGAAAAGAACAACAGTATCGAATTGACAGATAAGGGTATCGATCTGCTGACCGGTAAAACCGATGATCCTACGTTCTTTGTATTACCGGATATCACAGCTCAGCTGTCAGAACTCGACCACATTAAGGAAGAAGAAGAAAGACAGGCAAAGAAAGACGAACTGCTCACAACCTATGCTGTAAAAAGCGAACGTGTACATACCGTCAACCAGTTGCTGAAAGCATACACCTTATTTGAGAAAGACGACGAATATGTAGTTATGGACGGTCAGGTAAAGATCGTCGACGAACAGACCGGTCGTATTCTTGAAGGCCGTCGTTATTCAGATGGTCTGCATCAAGCTATCGAAGCCAAGGAACGCGTACAGGTTGAAGCTGCAACTCAAACCTTCGCAACTATCACTTTACAGAACTACTTCCGTATGTACCACAAACTTGCAGGTATGACAGGTACTGCTGAAACAGAAGCCGGTGAGTTCTGGGATATCTACAAACTGGATGTTGTTGTCATTCCGACAAACCGTCCGGTTATCCGCGAAGATATGAACGACCGCATCTATAAGACCAAGCGCGAAAAATATGCTGCCGTTATCGAAGAGATTGTGAATCTAACAAATGCCGGGCGTCCGGTACTTGTGGGTACAACCTCAGTCGAGATCTCTGAGCTGTTAAGCAGAATGCTGACACTCCGCAAAATCAAACACAACGTATTGAATGCGAAACTGCACCAGAAAGAGGCCGAAATCGTTGCGTTGGCAGGTCAGTCGAGTACTGTAACTATTGCAACCAACATGGCCGGTCGTGGTACGGATATCAAACTTTCGCCTGAAGTAAAAGCCGCAGGCGGTTTGGCAATTATCGGTACTGAACGTCACGAAAGCCGTCGTGTAGACCGCCAGTTGCGTGGTCGTTCCGGTCGTCAGGGCGATCCGGGTTCATCTGTATTCTTCGTCTCTTTGGAAGATGACCTGATGCGTATCTTTGCATCCGACAAAATTGCCGGGCTGATGGATAAGCTAGGATTCAAAGAAGGTGAGGTTTTGGAACACAGCATGTTGAGCAAATCTGTTGAACGTGCTCAGAAGAAGGTTGAAGAGAACAACTTCGGTATTCGTAAACGTTTGCTGGAATATGATGATGTCATGAACTCGCAACGTAACGTTATCTATACACGTCGTAAACATGCATTGATGGGCGAACGTATTGGCATGGATGTGCTCAATACCATATATGATACATCAATAGCAATCATTGACCAACATTTGGAAACATCCGATTTCGAAGGATTCAAAACGGAACTGTATAAGACTTTCGCCATGGAAAGTCCGTTCAGTGAGGATGAATTCAAGAGCATGAAACAGTCGGATCTGGAGAACAAACTCTTTGATGCCGCACTGACACTCTTCAAACGTAGAATGGAAAGAATGGCACAAGTTGCTTATCCGGTCATCAAACAAGTATTCGAAAATCAGGGAGCGATGTATGAAAACATTCTTATTCCAATCACAGATGGCAAACGGATGTATAACATTTCCTGCAACCTGAAGGAAGCTTACGAATCAGAATGCAAGGCAATCAATAAAGCATTCCAGAAAACAATCATCCTCCATACGATTGATGAAGCTTGGAAAGAACATCTGCGTGAGATGGATGAGTTACGTAATTCAGTTCAGAATGCCAGCTACGAAAATAAGGATCCATTGTTGATTTACAAACTCGAGGCTTACAACCTGTTCAAGAATATGATTGATACGATGAACCGCAAGACTTCATCTATCCTTATGCGTGGTCAGATTCCTGTACGTGAAGAACCTACTGAAGAAGAGAAGAAAGCAATGGCAGTACGTCAGGCAGCTGAGGCAGCTCAACAACGCATAGCTTTGCAACGTGCCATGTCCGAACGACATGAAGACATGAGTAAATACCGTGCTGAAAAAGATGATTTGAACGCTGCAGCCCAGGCAAATGTTCCACAACAAGTACACCAGGAACCGGTTCGCGCCGAAAAGCATGTAGGTCGTAATGATCCTTGTCCTTGTGGCAGTGGGAAAAAGTATAAAAACTGTCACGGCAAAGGATTATAAGCAAAACATAGCCTAAAGAGCTATTTATATATCAGAAACAGAGTCATATACATCATAAGATGTGTATGACTTTGTGCTATATGTACATTTACACTAATCTAGATATTCGCAAGATTATATATACTTTTTTATAATATTTAGCATTAATCTGTCAGATATCTTTGTATATTTCGCCCGTAAATCCTTTAAAAACTATCAGTATGACAATTGGTATTCCAAAAGAAATCAAAAACAACGAAAACCGAGTAGCGTTAACACCTGCCGGAGCTAAAGAGTTGGTAAAAAGAGGGCACACCGTATATGTACAGCACACAGCCGGTGAACACAGTGGATTCACAGATGAAGCTTACACTGCAGTAGGTGCACAGATTCTGCCAACGATTGAAGAAGTATACAAGATTGCTGAAATGATTGTGAAAGTAAAAGAGCCTATTGAAAGCGAATACAAGCTAATTCGCAAAAACCAATTGGTTTTCACTTACTTCCATTTTGCTTCAGAAAAAGAGTTGACACAGGCCATGCTAGAGAGTGGTGCTGTATGTCTGGCGTATGAAACTGTAAAAGATGCATCTGGAGCACTTCCACTTTTGGTTCCAATGAGCGAAATAGCAGGACGTATGTCTATTCAGGAAGGCGCTCGTTTTCTAGAGAAACCACAAGGCGGAAAAGGTATCCTAATGGGTGGTGTTTCAGGTGTTAAACCTGCAAAAGTATTAGTATTAGGTGGCGGTGTTGTAGGACGTAATGCTGCTGTTACAGCTGCCGGAATGGGAGCCGATGTAACGATTGCCGATATTTCGCTTCCATGCTTACGTCACATCGACGACATTATGCCTGCAAATGTAAAGACACTTTATTCTTCACCTTATAATATTGAACAAGAACTTCCAACGACCGATCTAGTTGTAGGTGCAGCACTGATTCCGGGTGCAAAAACGCCACACCTTCTGACACGCGATATGCTGAAATTGATGAAACGAGGCAGTGTTCTTGTTGATGTTGCTATCGATCAGGGTGGTTGCTTTGAAACATCGCATCCAACAACTCACACGGATCCAATTTACGAAGTTGATGGTATTGTTCACTATTGTGTAGCCAACATTCCGGGCGCTGTTCCAATGACATCTACTTTGGCTCTTACAAATGCCACATTCCCATACATTATAAAACTGGCAGATAAAGGTTGGAAACAAGCTTGCAAAGAAGACAAAGGGTTGGCTCTTGGTCTCAACATCGTTGAAGGTAAAGTTACCTTCCCGGGCGTAGCCGATGCTTTTGGATTGGAATATCATCCAATGGCTTTATAATGACACAATAAACGGTTACTATATATACAATCATCCGGGCTCACGAACTTATATAATAAGGTAAGCAAAGGAGTCCGGATTATTTTCTATTTTTCTTTACAAAACAAAAAAAAACAAAATTGCTTTGTATTTTATAAGAGAGTCGCTATCTTAGTGCTCAATAATAACAAAAACTATTTACGCACCATGAAGAAAATTATTTTAGTATTGGCTATTTGCCTGAGTGCAGGAAATTTATTTGCACAAAATGCTACCAATTCAGCAGCAGACAAACTTCGTTCAGAAGGTGATGCTGCAATGAAAGCTAAAAACTATGCATTAGTAGTAACGAAGTACAGTGAATTTTTGAAACAAACGAACTATGAAGATGCAGGCCGAATCTTTAATTGTGCTTATGCAGCTTTCAATGCAAAGAAGTATGACGATGCTGTTAAGTTTTATGACATGGCTATCAAAAAGAAATATAACTTGGCAAATTCATACGTAGGCAAAGCAATGGCATTACGCACTTTGGACAAAGGTGCTGAATTCATAGCTGCAGCAAAAGAAGGTTTGAAAGAAATCCCAGGTGACGCAAACTTGGAAAAGTTAGTGTACGCTTATTGCATCAAAACCGGTCAAACAGCTCAGCAAGCCGGTAAATTGGACGTTGCTGAAGATATGTTTAAAGACGTATTGGAATTGAGTAACAAGACTTATAAAGGTAATGCTTTATACAGCTTAGGCGTAATGTCTTACAATTCGGGCGCTAAGATCTTAAAAGCAGCTGCTCCATTGGCTCAATCCGATGCCGATAAGTACAAAGCTGAGAAAGCAAAAGCAGATGCTCAAATGGCAAAAGCTAAAGAGTATTTAGGACAAGCCGTTGAACTGAACCCTGCAGATGCAAACTCTAAAAAAATATTGGATGCTATCAATTCAATGAAGTAACAGTTATAAGAGTCTATATCAGTTATTTAGTAATTATCTAAATGTGATATAGACTCTTTTTTTGTGCCTATTTTCTAGCGTCACCTTAATTATTTTCAATTTGTTCATTACCGTTTATCAAATAAATGTCTAATTTAGCGGCGTATTTTTAAAACCCCTTATAGGAAGATTAAAATAACATTAAACATGAACAATGTCCTAATTTTATTAGACAAAGAAAGTGATTGGCAGCCTTACTACAAAACAAGCAGTATACTGACTGTTTCGGATTATCTAAAATCCAAATCAAAAGAGAAAGAAAGAAAATTAGTAATCAACTTAAGTAATGATTATAGCTACAATTCAGAAGGATATTACAGTTCCTTACTTGCACAGGCGAGAGGACATCACATCATTCCTGGTGTAGAACTAATTAACAAGGTTGAAGCCGGAACAGGTATCCGAATGGACCGCAATCTGCAAAAACTCTGTTATCAGTGGATTCAGAAGAACAACATCACCGAAAACTGGTATCTCAATATTTATTTTGGTACTTGTAAAGAAAAAGAAATCGAAAGAATTGCTCGTTTCATATACGAGAACTATCCCGCTCCCCTTTTGAGAGTTTGCTTCAACAACAAACCTAACAATCAAATCGAAAGCATACAGTTTTTGCATCTTAATCAATTAAATGAAGAAGAAGAAACGCTTTTTGCCGATGCTTTGGATCGCTTCAACAAAAAAATATGGCATTCGCCTAAATCGGCACCAGCTCCACGTTACAACCTTGGAATATTAGTGGAACCGACAGAGAAGTTTCCACCCAGCAATAGCGGTGCTATCCACAAGTTTATGGAGATTGCCAAAAAGATGGATATTCATGCAGAGCTGATTACAGAAGACGATGCAACAAGACTGATGGAGTTCGATGCATTATTCATTCGTGCTACAACGGCATTGAACCATTATACTTTTCATCTCTCGCAAAGAGCAGCTCAAAATGGAATGGCTGTCATTGATGACCCCGTCTCCATCATTCGCTGCACAAATAAAGTTTATCTGAAGGAATTATTCGAAAGAGAAAAAATTCCGGCACCTACATCAACGCTAATCTTCCGCTCAAACAACAATACGTTTGAAAATATTGCCGCTCAGGTCGGAACTCCATTTATCCTTAAAATTCCGGATGGCTCCTATTCTATCGGTATGCACAAGATAAGCAATGAAGAAGAACTAAAAAGTGCACTCGATATCATGTTTAAGGAATCGGCAATCTTACTGGCTCAAGAATTTACGCCCACTGATTTCGATTGGCGAGTTGGAATTTTGGATGGCGAACCTCTCTATGCATGCAAATATTATATGGCTAAAAATCACTGGCAGATATATTATCACTATGCATCCGGACGCAGCCGTTGCGGTTTAGTCGATACCATTCCAATCTATCAAGTACCGCGTAAGATTCTGGATACAGCATTAAGAGCTGCTTCCTTTATTGGAAAAGGTCTTTACGGAGTCGACTTGAAGATGGTTGATAACGATCGTGCCATCGTCATAGAAATCAACGACAATCCAAGTATCGATCACGGATTGGAAGATGCAGTTATGGGTGATGAACTCTATTATCGCATTCTTAATCATTTCGGACGTTCTTTAGAGATGAAGTACTTCTAAAAAGTCAATGATGGAAATACGTAAAGCGCGCTTGTCAGACCTGCCTGATATTCTGGAAATGGAACATATCTGTTTTGCGGAGGACAGTTTCAACAGGCGCCAGTTTATATATCTGATGACAAAAGCCAAGGGCAACTTTCTTTCCGTACAAAATGGAGAGAAAGTTGTTGCTTATATTTCACTTATTCATAACAGAAGTGCACAAAGCGTCAGAATCTACTCCATCGCTGTCCATCCTGATTTCAGACACTTAAAGATCGGACAGCACCTCATCGACAAAACAACAGAATACGCTAAACAGTGCGAAGCCAAGAAAATCACATTAGAAGTTAAAGTCAGCAACGTTCCTGCCATAAGTTTATATGAAAAGAACGGATTTGAAACAACGCGTATCATAACAAGCTACTATCACGACGGCTCTTCCGCTTACCGCATGAAAAAAGTTCTTGAAGAGCTTTCCGGAAACTTATAACTCTCATCCTAAAAAGTATATACTTTTAGAGTATGAAAGTATATACTTTTGATACACGAAAGTATATACTTTTGAGGTGTGGAAGTATATACTTTTGAAACCAAAAGTATATACTTTTTTAACTGGGGATAATTACTTGAAGAAATATCGCAGTATATCGTTTGCATTTGCATAAAGCAATAAAGCAAAGAGGATACACATACCTGCTACTTGGGCATATTCAAGGAACTTATCACTTGGTTTACGACGAGTTATTACTTCAAACATCAGGAACATTACATGTCCGCCATCCAAAGCCGGTATAGGCAAGATATTCATGAATGCCAGAATGATAGATAGAAACGCTGTACGCTCCCAAAAAGTTTTCCAATCCCATTGAGCCGGGAATAATCCGCCAATTGTTCCGAATCCGCCCAAACTGGTAGCTCCTTCTTTGGTAAACACATATTTCATATCGCTCACATAACCCTTAAGGGTCTTCACTCCGACAACGATTCCTTGAGGAATAGAAGTAAAGAAGCCATATCGATAGGTCACTGTCTGATACAACTCATTCGGCATCATGGCATAAACACCCATCTTTCCTGCAGTATCCGTTCGTAATACAACAGATTGAGGCATTCCCTGACGATAGAAACCTATGGTCACATCTGCTCCTTTATGTTGCGAAAGTGCTTTTGCTACATCATCGAACAGAGGCGTACTGATGCCATTAACCGAAACAATACTATCTTTTGGTTGCAGACCTGCCAATGCTGCAGGCGATTTCTTATCAGACAATTTGCGAACCACCATCGGGAAACGGAATGGATCTGCAAAACCCTTACGGTCGCGCATCACCCGCTGCATCATATCTGAAGGAATAGCAATTACTGTCTCCATACTGTCACGTTTCACGGTAACCGTCTTGGCATTTACAACAGCGCGAAAACTTTCCTCTCCAAAACGCTCCAGTTGTACATTATCAGCTTTAAGCAAAATATCTCCATCCCTGAAACCTACATTCTTAAACGTCTGGCTATAATACATTCCGGCCTTCATGTTCTTTAAAGGCAGATAAGTATCTCCCCAAACATAAAGTACCATCGCATAAATAAAAAGTGCAAGAAGGAAGTTGAACAGTACACCGGCTATCATAATCATCAAGCGCTGTCCCGCCGATTTTGAGCGAAATTCGTACGGTTTGGGTGGTTGAGCCATCTGCTCTTTATCCATGCTTTCATCAATCATTCCGGCAATCTTACAATATCCGCCTAAGGGCAACCATCCTATGCCATATTCCGTATCACTATTCTTCGGTTTAAACTTAAAAAGGGAGAACCACGGATCAAAGAAAAGATAGAACTTTTCTACACGTACCTTATAAATACGTGCAAAGATAAAGTGACCGAACTCGTGGATCAGCACTAATATCGACAAACTCAAGATGAGTTGAAGTGCTTTAATCAAAAATGTTTCCATTTACTACTTATTTTCGTTTTATTACTATCAACCTTTAACTCTCATTTCAAAACAGTGTAGCGGCAATCTTTCGAGCCTCATCATCAGTCGCTACATAATCATCGTATGTTGGTACTGCAACAAATGCAGCCTTTTGCATTGTCTCTTCAATCACATCACTCATCTGCAGAAAGCCTATCCGGTCCTGCAAAAATGCAGCCACTACTACTTCGTTGGCGGCATTCAATATGCAAGGCATATTTCCTCCCTGCCGTACTGCCTCAAAAGCAAATGCCAGGTTTCTGAAGCGATGCATATCAGGCTCCTCAAACGTCAACGTTGAATAGCGCTTAAAATCCAAACGCGGCGCTTTGCTCTTCAAACGGTTCGGATAAGAGAATGCATAACTTATAGGCAGTTTCATATCCGGGATGCCCAATTGTGCTATGACTGCACCATCTTCAAACTGCACCATCGAATGAATCACCGACTGTGGATGCACCATAACCTGAATCTGTTGCGGAGTCACACCGAACAACCACTTGGCTTCAATCATCTCAAATCCTTTGTTCATCATCGAAGCCGAATCGATAGTGACCTTTGCTCCCATCGTCCAGTTAGGATGTTTCAAAGCCTGAGCTTTCGTAACAGTAGCCAGTTCCTCCAATGTCTTTGTGCGGAAAGGTCCACCTGAAGCAGTCAACAATATCTTTTCCACCGGATTGTTCCATTCACCGGCCAAACATTGAAAAATAGCCGAGTGTTCCGAATCAACCGGAAGTATCGGTACCTTATTCTCTTCTGCTAAGGAAGTAACCAACTCTCCTGCCACGACCAATGTTTCCTTATTTGCCAAAGCGATTGCTTTTCCTGCCTTGATTGCAGCAATCGTCGGTTTCAATCCTGAATATCCGACCAATGCCGTAAGCACCATATCAATAGCTTTCAGCTGAACAACCTGAGCCAAAGCATCCGATCCTGCCCATACTTTGATTGGAAGATCTTCTAAAGCTTCTTTTAACTCGGGATACTTCTGTTCGTTGGCAATAACAACTACTTCGGGCATGTATTTACGAGCCTGATTAATCAGCAAATCCACTTGATTATTCGCTGTCAAAGCATAAACTTCAAACAAGTCGGGATGTTCATCAACGACCTGCAATGCCTGTGTTCCTATGGAACCTGTCGAACCTAATATGGCTAAATTTCTTTTCATGGCGACTAAAAAGCTACATATTCTTCCGGATTCACAGGATTACCATCATACCACAACTCAAAATGGAGATGCGGTCCTGTTGATAATTTTCCTGTATTCCCTACCAAAGCTATTGCCTCACCGGCTTTTACTCGTTCGCCGACTTCTTTCAGCAACAACTCGTTATGTTTATATATTGATAAAAATCCATTCTTATGCTGAATCTGAATCACATTTCCAAAGTTCGGATCAAACCCCGTAAACGAGATTGTACCATCTAATGTTGCCAACACACTGCCTTTAGGTGAAGTAGCAATATCAACGCCATAATGATGCAAGTTCGGTTCAAAATGCGAAGAAATCGATCCATTCACAGGTTTGCAGAAAAAGACATCATCTGCAACAACTGGCTTTGTATCCAAACCCGAAAGATTATATTTTTCTTCATCTTCAATTGCTTTTACAAACTCTTGTTCACGCTTAGTAGTCGGTATTTTAAAATCCGACTTTACGCGTGCAAGTGAATCGATAGCATGAATAGAGTCAATGGCGATTGTACCCGATAGAATACCATTCACATTATTCAGATACAGTTCATGAATCTGAATCATCCGTTCCAAAGAATCAGCACGTAAAGCATTCTGAATAATTTCTTTGCGTACTTCGACATCCAAATATCCAGGCAGGTAATTTCGTATTGGAGTCTTTATAATAACTACAGCCGTAAAGCCGATAAGCAACAAAGCAAACAGAATCAGCGATGCGAATGCTGACAACTGCGACAGTCGAAAAGACCAAACTTCTTCAAGTGTATTCTCATTAATAAATGAGAGCTTATACTTGAAGCGTATCTTGTGCCAAAACGACTTTATATTTGTTTTCTTATGCTTACGTGCCATATTCTGATTATCAATGCTCAAATATCCAACAAACCGTCAGGAATAGAAACATCCAAACGCCTGTTTTTCACATCAACAGAAAGAATCAAGTCTTTTGCTGCAGGAAGCAGCAAGTCATTTCCACTCGAAGATATTTTAAGCAAAACATTTATTGTCGAATCATCGACATCTGTCACCTTACCCAACAAACCATGCTGTTTATCAACAACTTCAAAACCAATCAGACCATTCCACGACATATCATCCGTCAACTCTTCCTGTTCAACTTTGTTCAAAGGATAATAAACCATTCGATTTGAAAACTCACGGGCAGCTATTTCATCATTCACATTTTCAAGCTTAAGCAAAACAACCGTATCCGATTTATATCGATAATCCTCAATAAAAAAAGGAACCAGAATTCCATCCATATCACATACGATATAATCATCCTCACTGTCATCAAACAAATCATAGTCCGTGACTAAGGATATCTCACCCTTTACACCATGAGGTTTTGCAAACTGCCCAATCTTAAAAACATCTTCTTTCTTTATCATAGTTCAGCTATATACGGGTTATATGTGCTCCCAAACGATTCAATCGCTTATCAATATCTTGATATCCACGATCGATTTGGTCGATATTCTGAATGGTACTTGTCCCTTCAGCGCTCATAGCTGCAATCAGCAATGCAATACCAGCACGTATATCAGGCGATACCAATTTGGCAGCGCGCAGCTTGAACCGATTACCTAAACCAATCACTGTAGCCCGATGCGGATCACAAAGAATAATCTGTGCACCCATATCAATCAGTTTGTCTACAAAAAACAATCTGCTTTCAAACATTTTCTGATGAATCAGTACACTTCCTATTGCTTGTGTGGCAACCACAAGAAATACGCTTAACAAGTCAGGCGTAAGGCCAGGCCAAGGCGCATCCGAAATAGTCATGATTGAACCATCCATAAAAGTATCTATCTGATAAGAGTCCTGAGTTGGAATATGAATATCATCTCCTATCTGCTCCACAGAGATACCCAATCTGCGAAACGAAGCCGGAATAATTCCCAACATATCCGATCGCGTATTCTTTATTGTAATATCAGAACCTGTCATCGCAGCCATCCCGATAAAACTTCCCACCTCAATCATATCAGGCAGGATTGTATGTGACGTACCACCCAACGAATCAACGCCTTCAACAGTAAGCAAGTTTGAACCGACTCCTGAAATCTTCGCACCCATCCTATTCAGCATGGACGAAAGTTGTTGAATATAGGGTTCGCATGCAGCATTATAAATAGTTGTCTTTCCTTCTGCCAAAACTGCAGCCATCAATATATTTGCCGTTCCTGTCACTGAAGCCTCATCGAGCAACATGTAGGCTCCTTTCAAACGATTGGCTTCAACTTCATATACCTGACGTTGTGCATTATAGCTAAAACAGGCGCCCAAAGTTTGAATTCCAACGAAATGCGTATCCAAACGACGGCGTCCTATTTTGTCACCTCCGGGTTTAGGAATCAGTGCTTTGCCAAAACGGGCAACTAACGGTCCGACAATCATCACTGATCCACGAAGAGAAGAACTTCTCTCCAAGAAATTATCTGTTTGAAGATAATCCAAATCTATCTGGTCTGCCTGAAAAGTATATGTGCCTATTGAAGGATGTTCCACCTTCACCTGCATATTACGCAAAAGATCAACCAGATTGTTCACATCCAAGATATCAGGAACGTTGTGAATCGTAACCTTTTCTTTTGTGAGCAATGCAGCGCAAATCACTTCTAATGCTTCGTTCTTTGCACCTTGAGGGATAATTTCACCCGATAACCGATAACCGCCTTCTATGACAAACGAACTCATCTGCCTTTTCGAGAAAAGTTTTTCTTGTTTGTATTGCTTTTATGTGCTACCACATCCTTACATTCCACCAATTTAAGTACATCTTCATTCAAAGCTATACGGCCATTGGAGAGGTCATTCAAATCCTGAAATATTTTTTTATCATCAACTGAATCCTTGTTCCAAGTAAGATAAGACTTTTTCATCTGTGTAGCCAAAAGTACAATCAACTGATCTCTTTCAGAACCAGGTTGCAGTTCGGCAGCCTTCTGTATCATCATTTCCAAAAGTTTTCCATAATGACGATAGTGAAAGCGCGAGTTGCTATAAGGCAAACGCGGCGCACGCTTATAAAGATTCTCTTTTTTGACAATCTCATAAGGGTAATCAATATCCAGTTTGAAATCAGCCATAATAGCCAAATGATCCCAAAGAATATGTTTAAAATCATTCACATCACGCAAATGTGGAAACATATTTCCCATGATATTGATAATCGAATCTGCACAACGTTTGCGTTCTTCCCTATCCTGGATAGTTACACAGTAATCCACCATATTTTGGATATTCCTTCCATACTCAGGAAGAGCCAGCTTCTTTTCTTTTGTATTATATTCCATTCTACTATTGTTTGGCCACAAAGTTACAGATAATAATTGATTTATACAATATCTCATTACTTACATACAACCAATCGCATTTGCCATGGAGCAATTGCAGGTATGATAAAAGTACGATAGTCTGAAGAAAGGGTTGAAGATGCAGGTATTTTCATGATTTTACAATCCATATCTAATACTTCTATATATGAAGCAGCAGTTTTTAAGCATAAAACCACATTTTGTGCTTCATCAAATGATGAATTAGTGAGTGTTAGTGCCCGAACTCCATCTTGTGTCTTACGAACCCAGACATTTATCTTGTGAAAAGACGCTACATACGCCGGTAAAGAATCCTTGGAAAGCCATAGCATAACCGCTTTCATCTGCGTACTTTTAGCTCCATTTTCCAAAAAAGACCAGGGGAAATAACCAGATACACATATTCTTCCACCCAGACGATTTTCATAAATACCCATTGTACAAGCAGCTCTCTGCGTCCCGGAATAATCCACTAATGAAGATAGTGATACAGCTTTCCCACTCAATGGCTGTAGAGAATAGGCTTGTGAACTCCAAAAAGATTGCCGGCAATCACGATGCTGTCCGGCGTACTTTCCATTCAAAGGATGAGAAGTGTAACATTCTATCCGATCCTTAGCATCTGAAGCAATCACCTTGAATCCTGTAAGATCAGAATATCCAAGATCATTCAATTGCTGAAGAGCTTCACAATCCATGTACACTCCATGCGAAAGAACGCTTCTCAATTCATCATTTGACATAGCATAAACATTCTCTTTAGTTAACAATATCACAGAAGAATTAGCAGGATCATTCGTATATGATGCAGGAATTCCAATGTCATACAATTCATGCTTGGCCATCAGTCCAGTTCCACTGAAAAAAGAACCTTCAGACACATGATTCGTCACATATATATCTTTATTCCAAAACGTTTGTACACCTTGCAAAGGTAATCTTCCAAGATGAGAAACCAGCAAATCAAAAAACGAACGTCGCTCTTTAAGTTGCTTTATTAGTGGTTCATATTCATCCAGCGACTCGTCAAACATCGGAAGGACGTTAAAAGCAGCACCCGTACAACCGGAGGCAATATGTGATGCGGCTTCGAGAACGACCACAGATGTTGCCTTTTTAAGTCGTTGATAAGGGAAATTCTCAATTTCAGACTGGATATCTTTTACTTCCGTTGGCAATGCAGAAACCTGTCGCCCAATATCATGTGATTTTTCTACCAATCCGCTAATAGGGTCATCATTATAGAAGCCTCCTCCAGGACGCCACTTCACTGGGACATGATTCTTTCCAGCCAGAATCTGTGCCCAATAATCAAAATCATATCCTTCTATCATACGATCACCCGTCATAAACCCTATAGAAAGAGTTGGATTAATAGTGTGAACCGTGTTCTCAATCAACTTGAATACAGAAGCTAAAGTATTACGGTTATGCTGAATCCAACGTCTACGCCACAACTGTTTCTCAGCGATAGACCCTTCATCCAAACGTTTTTTCAGAGTTTCACGAGTAAAATGCATACCATATTCCTTTTCAAATATTTGCAAACAACGATCACAATAGCATGTTGAAAAAATAGGCATGTGTCCATTTAGCCGCACATCGTCATCAATCCAGATATAATCGGGGGATGCTTTGGCTAAATGAGTATATACAGCACGGATATACTTCTGATAGTCCGGGTCATTCGGGCAATATGAACCGAGACAAACCTTGCCATCAATATCGGTAAGATGTGTATAATTGCCTTTCAAAGAATGATCCAAATTTTCTTCATGATGACCAATAGTCGTCAGAATGTTGATTCCAGATTTGTAACCTAAACTTTTTGCCTTAGCTACCCTTTTTTGCAACGTATCAATTCTGTTTTCCATTTCTTGAAGAGGTAATGGAGCATGCGTCTCGTTGGTAAAAAATGTTATCTCGTCAGTAACGCCCCTGTATTTTTCAAACAGACTAAGCAGTTCATTATAACGCGCTTCATCACGCCATAAAGAGGTTCCTATTCTAAATGATACATAAGCCTTATCTTGTGCAAATAACTGGGATCCCCCGCACAGACTCATGCCTAAAGTCATCCCTATTATAAAAGAAAAAATAACAAATTCAAAATGTTTTCTTTTCATATTGTGTAGATTTAAAATCAATACATTTGCTGTATTCCCAACTGTGTATTTCCAGAAGAATGATATTTCACATCCATGTTTGGCTTATGAGTTTCTACAACTGTCTTCCATGGAATATCTGTTCCTAAAGGAACTAGAACAACTGATTCATTCGCCTTCATCTTTACTGAAACAATCCGACTTCCTTCCTTTTTGTTTACGGCTTGCTTCTTCATGGTAGAAACAGAATAACATATTCCTTCAGACCATGGCAACTCAACAGAACAAGCCTTTCCAGATAAACTTTTAATGCATATCCATTGTACTTTTCCTTCACTTATTTCCGAAGAAACTTTAAATCCTCCTTCAGCATATAATGTAAATCGACCATTCCTATTCAATGAAAATGCAGGGAAAACTCTAATCACACCTTCATGACTTTGAATAAGTGATTCATTCATTGCTGTTGCAAGGACTGACATCGATTCCATCGACATATGTCTAAACGGCCACATAGGAAGATAGAAATACTGATTATCATGATCGGAATCTCGTACCTTATTCTTTCTAAAAAACAACTCTGCATCTTTTTTCGCTTCAAATTCTGTACCCCAATGTCCCCATCCATTTTTATAAAACTGCCAACGGGAAGGGAATCTCTTCAGAGATACATTCAGTTCATCAGCAAGTCCCAATCTTGCTAAAACAACAGGAACCGGATCCCAGCCTGTTCCTTCAGATCCATACAGCAGCGTAGTGGATATCATTGCATTGAACAAATCTGTTCCTTTATCCTTTAATCCTATAATTCCATGAGGAAATACAGGTGAAGAAGGAACTGAGGGAAAAATACCATCCAACAATTTCAAACCAAAATTAGTAGTTGAATCATGCTTTCCTTCAACAGGCGAATAAACAGTCAGCATTCGATGTTCCTGAATACCCCAGCCAGCAGCCATAATCTTTAAAGAAGGCACTTCTTTCCCTTCATTAAAACCACATTTCAACACATATTTTCCATTTCGAGTTTCGATAGACTGAGCATCAGCATCAATAATTGGCAACGGAGCTAAATGCTCACACATCATCTGCCACTTTTTAGCTCGAGGTTCATTCACACCGGCTTCTTTTAATGCTTCTAGTGTAGCCATCCACAACGCTTTCGACTGTGATATCTCCGTCAATCCATCTTTTAAGAAAATCCAACCTTCATAGCCCAAACCGGATTTCGCATGATAAACACCTACACTATCTTCCATAAAAAGCGATTCCATAAACTTAGATGCTTCAAGCATAAACGGAAGAACCTTTTCTTTCAAAAAAACCTTATTGCAAGTAAACTTGTACTGCCTCCAAAAATCAAGAGCAATCTGTGCCACAGGCGTATGATTATTCTTTTCTGCTTCTGAATTGTATCCACGCCGGTCAGCCACATCGGAGAAAAATGCACCATCAGCATTAAACAGGCGTTTAGCATCGCGCTTAGCTATAGGCAATGATCTAAATCGATAATCCAAATAAGGCATAACCAATTCATTAAAGCCTGCAACATTAAGAGGCCAATAAAGTTCCTGCTGGTTCCAATGAAAATAGAAATTCCAATTCTGAACATCATGACTCCACGCCCATAAGCCATTATTAAAACGCCCCGGATATTTTCCTCCTTGCGACGCTTGCGCATAATAGATAGTCAGATACCATAAGTTAGTCAGATAATCATCTGCATAATCAACAAAAGAACGATTCCACAAAGATTTCCAAACTTCTGAATGTTCAGCATAACAGGCTGACTTTCCTTTTTTCTGTGCCTGCTTCAATTCATTATCAAGTTCCTTCAAGCAGTTTCCTTTCAATGGAGATGTAACAGCCAATACAAAATCAGCCTCTTTATTTTGTACTCCTGATAATTGCATCGACGCCCTATGCGATTGATCTCTCTTTGATTCACATACCAGTTTATTAGTATCAAGCAGTTGTGTGCCCACAGCAAAAGTTCCATTTGTAAATTCTTGCGTCAATGAAAGGCGATTTCCATCTGCATAAGATTCTGTTCCCGATAGACCAATTGTCGCATTCCTATTCACTGTATCATACCAGCGTGAGAAAGTTCTTGAACCATAACGCTCGATAGATACATCGACAGGTACATTTTCATGCAGACTCGTCTTCAGCGAATAAAAGAACAATCCACTGCTATGATCAACGAATGCCGAGAACTCAACTTTTCCAAAAGGCGTATTTGAAACAAGTTTTGCAGAAGCATCCGACAAGCTCAGACGTCCCTTAAAGTCTGACAAGTATAATGGATTGAACACCGGCATCCGAAAATCTATTATCAACCGACAAGCATGCCTCAATGTGGTTCTATATTCTTCTCCAGTAAAATTTGGATTGACAATTTCCTCATTTGGTGCATCGTCAAACAAATCGCATTTATTTATAACGACAATAATTTTAGAATCTTCGCACCATAAAAGGGCAGCGACATCACCATTGCCGAGTGGAATACCTTCCATCGGATCTACTGGCGGCGAATTATATACAACATCATACTGTGAAATCTTCCCCGGCCACTCAATATTCCATTTTCCAGACAAAGGATCAAAAGCTGATGCTGAACGCTGTGCACATATAGCAAATCCTATAAACTGGAAAAGCAACATAACACTGCTATATGTCAAAATCTTACAAATCTTATTTCTGTCCATTCTTATCTTGTTTTATAGCTGAAATCTCACTAAATGAAGAACTTTTCGGAAAATAAGATTCAAAGAACTTACGCTCCGAACCGTTGAATAAGGCAATGCGAATTGTTCCCCAAGTCATCTGATCTCCCGTAGCATAATACAGATAAGTTTTGTTTTTGTACTCAATTAAATCAACATCTGAATTATTTATTCCTTCTCCTTCATCCGCCTTCAAGATAGGATTCAATGAACTTAACTGCCACTTTTTCAAATCTTTTGAACGTATCAAGTAGGAAATATATCCTTTATATGTGTTTGTGGGAGCATGAAGATAGATCACATAATAATAAGGTTCATAATAACGGATGACAGGACAAGCAGAATATTCATTCTTTTCTCCCGTAAAAACGATATCGGAAATTTTTGTCCAACTTAACAAATCCTTTGAACGAGCGAATTTAAAACAGAACTGTACAGGATTGTCCGTTTCATAAGCCATAATATAGCCTTGTTTATCAGAACATACCGACGAATTAAATAGTTTTTCCCCACTGTCCGGACTTATTGCTGTCGGAAGTACATCCCACTTTTTTAAATCACTCGTAACAAAATGATTGATTCCTTTTGACTTAATGATTCTCCCAAAATTCGAGAATTCCAAAGCAAACACATGCAACTCATTGTCCCTAACAAAAGCCGAAACAAACGAATGGCCTTTTCCAAAACGAGCAACTTCCTGACCGGTACGTAAATCCATAACATACAAATAAGCATCTTCGCCTTTTGCTTCAAATCCACCAGGCCGATAATCCAACACCAAAAGCAATTTATTTTGGAACAAGACAGGTGTGTTTTCCATAGGTGTTCTTCCTGTTTCCGAAAATGCGAAAGGAAGTTTCACAAGCTTATTACTCACATTTTGTGCAACATCCACCATACAACAACATGTTGCTGCCAATAAGAATATTATTACTTTTCGCATCATATTAATATCATGTTTACAAGGGCAGTTAGATAAAAACAATTCAGGCACTGATTTCACAGATTCACGGCTCATATTGCCATACGAATCCATATCAGTGCCTGAATGGAACTATTCTGTAAGCGCGTCAATCACAGACTGATTAGCAGCCTTGACTGCGGCTTCATCAACCTTAATCACTTTGCGATCGTAGGTCATCAAACCGTTGACTTCGCCTTCAACATCTGTCGTCTGCGTATAAACGCCGGCACAGAAACCTTTGCTGACTAAATCTTTCAATTCGCCGGCAAGTTTCACATATTCAGCGGTCACTTCACTGCCGTTTTTAAACTGCACATAACCCCAGTTACGCTTGTTCCACCAAAGGTGATCCTCTACAGGAAGGCCCAAACCTCCATATTCACCCAGAACATTGATACGCTGCGGATCAAACAGATACATCGACGGATGCGGATAGTTATGCAGATCAAGAATATCACCACAAACACGATAGTTGCCACCGCTAGCCGGATTAACCAAGCGAGATGGATCATAGGCTTTCGTCCATGCAGCTACTTTTTCAGTATCGAACTGTCCCCAAGCCTCATTAAACGGCACCCAAGTAACAATACAAGGATTCGACATTCCGAAATCCATTATTTCTTTCCATTCCTGATTATAATTGGCAATCGATTCTGCTGTACGTTGTTTGTCTGTACCACCACCATAAACATGAGGTTGCCAACTGTTGCCTAAATCGCCACTCGGCATATCCTGCCAAACCATGATTCCCAATTGATCGCAATGATAATACCAGCGTGCAGGCTCAACCTTCACATGCTTACGAATCATATTGAAACCAAAATCTTTCGTTTTCTGAATATCGAAGGCCAAAGCTTCATCTGTCGGAGCCGTATATAATCCATCAGGCCACCAGCCTTGATCAAGCGGACCATACTGGAATACCGGCTTGTTATTCAAAAACATACGCATGATTCCCTTGGAATCGCGCTGAGCTGATATTTTGCGGAATGCAGTATATGATTTTACTTCATCCAACACTTTTCCATCTTTCGACAGCGACACCTTCATATCGTACAGATACGGACTGGATGGAGACCAGAGAGACGGGTTCGAAACAACCAGTCGCAATTCCTGATTCTGAACACCTTTGGCTGAAGCTACGACCTTGCCCTTATCCAGCAACTGTACATTAACGATTCCTGCCGGACAGCCACAAGAAGTGGCAACCGTCACATTCATTACATTATGATCAATATTCGGGATAGCCTTGATAGATGTGATATGTGCCGAAGAAACAGCTTCCATCCAAACCGTCTGCCAAATACCCGTCACAGCTGTATACCAGATTCCTTCCGGATTGGAAGTCTGCTTGCCACGAGGCTGGAAACTCTTATCCGTTGAATCCCATACACGAACGACCAACTTCTGAGCACTCTTGCCATTGAGATACGGTGTAATATTAAATGAGAATGGCGTATAGCCTCCTTTATGCGAACCAATCAAGATATCATTTACAAAGACATCTGCTTTCCAATCAACCGCACCAAAATTCAACATCACGTCCTTGCCTTTCCAGGCAACAGGAACAGTAAACGTCCGTTTATACCATAGTTCATTCTTCTCGCCGACCTCTTTCTGAACGCCCGACAATGAAGATTCAATAGCAAACGGAACTAAGATATTCCCATCGAATGCTAAGGGTTCAGCCTCTCCAACCGGTCGGATGGCATACTCCCATTCACCATTCAAGTTTGACCACTGCGAACGTTCCATTAAAGGACGCGGATACTCCGGCAGGACATTTTTAGGATTCACCTGTTCTGCCCACTTCGTTTTAATCTTGTCGCCTGCAGGTTTCCATTGCGCTTGAGAACTTAGTGTCAACGCCAATGCAAAACCTAATAACAATGTTTTTCTCATCTTTTTTTATTATTCATTGATTACTTATTATTCTTACACATCTGATCTTCCAGCATCTTCATAAAATATCCACCAACAACGCTGCGAGCACGGAATCCGACAGAATTGCCATCCAGCGTTTCATGCCAATCGCTAAGCGGCATGCGCGTCTGCGTTTCATTGGCATATTTATATATCGGAGCCACAAGTTGATTGAAATCATTCGGGTTTGTTGCCAAAGATGCGCTCCATATAATCCAATCCGATTTCGTATAAGTCTTACGGCTATCCAACGGCAAACCATACTTGTTCAGTTTTGTCAAATAAAAAGCGACCTCTTTTGTTGCAATCTCTTTCGGGAAGATATTCATTCCGAAGAGTTTATCCCAGATCAGATTATATTTCTGACTCCAGGTATCTTTCTGATCGAAAGTCAAGCGATAATGATCGCCGCTGTCCGCCATCGTCACCCATTTGGCAGCCATCGCCTTTGCTGCAGAAATATATTTTTGAGCCGTCGGCTTATCGCCCAGCATCTCCGCCAATTTTCCATAACCCGCAATGCCCATGATAGCTTTGATTGAAAGATTAGCATTATGGGCAAAATGACCGGCGAAATCGTCTGTACAAAGTTGGTTTTCAGGATCCAATCCGGCTGTCATCAAATAGTTGGCCCAAGTGGTAAGTACCGCCCAATGTTTCTTTGCATATTCGGCATTGCCTTCACGCACAGCGATAGCAGTAGTCAGTATCAACATATTTCCAGTTTCTTCAACAGGCATATCACCGCCATACGTTTGTCCGTTGGCTTGAGGATAAGTACCTGTATCATGCGCAGCAAACGGATTCTTCCATTTGCCACTTTCACTGAAGTAAAAGATTGGATTCAACATTCCTTTCAGCAAATCCGGATTATACAATAAATATAGCGGCGACGACGGATAAGTAACATCTACCGTACCAATCGACCCATTGCTGAAGTTTTCCTTAGAGAAGAAAAGCAGATTGCCTTCCTTATCGGTCACCAGTTTATGAGCGGCAACAGACTGGCGATAAGCTATCGCACACAGCTCTGCATATTGCTTGCCACCCGATTTTTCAGCTTCATCCATCATCTGCGTATCGAACTTACGGCAATCTTTCATCACCGTATTATATTCCTTATTGGCTTCCTCAAAAGCTTGATAGATAGTTTTCTGCCCGTTATGCTTCCAATAAGCCATACGGTTTTCCTTAAAATATTGGATGGAATATACATCATCGTAGCCCAACATCATATAATCGGAAACCGGTTGTGTGACATTTCCCAAATCACGACTGTAGGCCAACACACTCATTTTCTTTTCCATATTGGGTGATAAAGCATCCGGTTTTACTCCTGCAGGCAGTTTACCTCCTTTTACAAAGCTCTGTTTAGCAGCAAAATAATCGCCCAGCTGCAGATCTGTTCCCTTTTGAGAACCGGCAGCCATAAAGAAATATCCCCAATCGATACGTACATCATCACCCGTACGTTCCAAAACAGGCTGTTTGACCGTACCTGTCTTCAGATAAGTCATATTATTCTTTTCTTCACGAGCGAACGTCACATTCTCACCCGTTGTATTTACAGCCATTTGCGGAGTTGCTTCAAAATAAATCTGCACTGCATGTTGTTTACCATCCAACGATTTCACTTGATAAGAAAGATAATTTACAGGACGTGATATCAACTCCAGATCATCCAGCAGCAGAGGTGCAGTAAAGATCAGATTCAACTGTACCGGACCACATTCGAATGTATAGAAAGTCTGCGTTGGAAGCACATTGACCGACTTTTGTACAGCAGCCTCTTTAAACACTACTTTATTTGTTTCTTTCTTCAGCAAACCGAAATCCACATATCCTCCGCCTTCCTGATTATGACAATGGGCAGCGATGACATTCTTTCCCGGTTTCAAGGTCGCTTTTACCGATGCCGGCAGTTCAGCAAGAATATCGTTCTTCCAGGAATAGCCCGTTGAAACGACCTGTTTACCGTTGACAAACAATTCAAAGGTATCATCATGCGAATATTTTAAAAATACACTATTGGCAGAGCAATCTTCCGTCAGGTCAAACGTACGTCTGACCCAGATATCCTGACTTTCCCAAGGTGTATACAAGTTAGGTTGCCCGGCAGTGCCGAAAGCACCGAAACCTTTCTTCCATGAAGCGTCGTTAAAGCTGGTATCTGCCCAGTTAGCATCCGGTTGTTGTTCGGTATAAGTTGCTTGCCACTCACTGGAAGCAGCGGTTGGAAGAATCGTTTTCATCGGTGTATCTTCTTCTCCCATAAATCTATATGTCTTTCCATCCACGCGGATAGCGCCCATCAGCGGCTGTTCTTTTCCGGTCCAATGACGAGTCGGTTCATCATACAATTTATCTGCGAACGACCAAACACTGGTATAAGGATCAATCGTTATCAAAGGATATGAAGGGGCACGCAATGCATTCACCTTTTCCGGAGCAAAATAGTCAGGAGTACTACAAGCGCACAAAAGGCTTGCGAACAGTGACAAAGCTGAGAATAGTGTACTTTTCATGATCATCAATTTATTTGGAGAAATATTATGCACAAAATTAACTAAATCCTCTTATTGAACCAGCATTTTATCTTACTATTTTCTTTTTAAAATGCATAAAACAAACAAATTGGATACAAATCTATCAAATCAAACCTTCAATGACATCTATAGAAAAGCCAAGGATTTTTTGGTTTTTGATTCCAATGAATAGGATTACAGGCATATCAAAAATTCATGTTTATTTCTAATAATTCATCAGTAGAAGTCCATCTGGGAGGAAATATCTTGTCCGGTATCAGCGTATCCTCCTATGTATCTGTTACTTATTTTATCTAAATATAACTCCCAATTCATTCGAATGAAAGTTCCAATCCATTCGAATGAAATGAAGGTTTCATTCGAATAAAATGGTTGCTACATTCGAATGAATTTCAGAGCACTTTCGAATAGCTTTACAGCCATATCAAAAATTCATGTTTTACTTTTTAGCAGCGACCGTTTTCTTTGAAGCCACTTTCTTCGTCGTTGATTTCTTTGCTACAGATTTCTTAGCTACAACCTTTTTTGTCGTCTTTGTTGCTTTAGGGGCTTTTGTTTCTGTTGCAGCCTCTTTTGGTACTTTTACGGCTTTAACTGCTTTTGCCTTCGGAGCATTCTTTGTAGCAGCTCCTGAAATGATAGCCTGACATTCATCAAATGTCAACTCGTGCGGATCAGCCACAGTTTTCGGTATCCGATAGTTTTCACCTTTACAGGAGATATATGGACCAAAACGTCCTTTCAATATCTGCATTTCAGGTTCTTCATCAAAACTCTTTATGAATCGCTCAGCTTCCTTAATACGTTTTTCATCAATCAGATTGATGGCCTCATCTGCTGTTATAGTAAGCGGGTCCATTGTCTTAGGAATCGAGACGAATTTCCCATCATGACGGATAAACGGACCAAAACGACCGATAGCGGCAACCATCGTTTTCCCTTCATAATTACCCAATGTACGTGGCAAATCGAAGAGCTTCAGTGCTTCCTCTAGTGAAATTGTCTCAATGGATTGTCCTTTGCGCAACGGAGCAAACTGCGGTTTGGGTGCATTCTTATCTTCTGCATTATGAGCACCGATCTGGGCAACCGGACCAAAACGTCCAATCTTGACAAACACCGGTTTCCCGCTCTTCGGATCAATACCCAGTTCGCGTTCGCCGACCTTATGCTCTGTCTTCACTGCCGAGGCAGATTCAACAATCGGATGGAATGTTTTGTAAAAATTGTCGATAGCTTTCGTCCAAACCATCTTCCCTTCAGCAACGGCATCGAATTCCTTCTCCACATTCGCTGTGAAATTATAATCCATTACAGAAGGAAAATATTCCATTAAGAAGTCGTTGACAACCATACCAATATCTGTTGGCATCAGCTTTCCGCGGTCAGCGCCTACTATTTCAGTCTTTTGCGACTCTTTAATCTTGCCCTTTGAAAGTTTAAGTATCGTATACGGACGCAGAATACCCTCCTTATTATCTCTCACCACATATTCGCGGTTCTGTATTGTCTGAATGGTAGGTGCATACGTTGAAGGACGGCCGATGCCCAGTTCTTCCAACTGGCGCACCAAACTGGCTTCAGTATAGCGGGGCGAATGTTGTGTATAGCGTTCAATAGCTGTTGCTACACTCAGTTTCAAAACATCATGAAGTGTCACAGGTGGAAGCATACCGTTCTCCTGGTCTTTTTCTTCTTCGTCATCATTACTTTCCAGGTATACTTGCAGAAAACCTTCAAACTTCAGTACTTCGCCTGTTGCGACAAAACGTTCGGAAGTACCGTTCATATTTATCGATATCGTCGTACGTTCCATCTCGGCATCTGCCATCTGGCTTGCAATAGTGCGTTTGCGGATCAGCTCGTACAGACGTTTTGCATGCGGTTCGCCTTCAATCTCGGCATTAGCAATATAGGTTGGACGAATAGCTTCATGAGCTTCCTGAGCACCTTTGCTCTTTGTATGATACTGACGGAATTTATAATATTTCTCTCCATAAGTATTCAAGATAGCTTCCTTTGCCGTTCCCAACGCCAGGCTACTCAAGTTCATGGAGTCAGTACGCATGTAAGTAATCAATCCCGATTCATACAACCGTTGTGCAATCAACATTGTATGTGTAACCGAAAAGCCCAGTTTACGAGCAGCTTCCTGCTGTAAGGTAGAAGTTGTAAACGGAGGTGCCGGTGATTTCTTTACTGGTTTGGTTGAAATATCGTTGATGGTGAATGTTGCATCCTTACATTTTTCAAGGAATGCCATCGCATCCTCCTTACTTTTTAAACGTCTGGCCAATTCAGCCTTCAGAATCGTCGTTCCGTCAGGAAGTATAAACTCAGCCATCACCCGATAAGATGATTCGGCGACAAAACTGTTTATTTCGCGTTCGCGTTCCACAATAAGTCTAACAGCAACCGACTGTACACGTCCTGCTGACAATGCCGGTTTAACCTTACGCCAAAGTATCGGAGAAAGTTCAAACCCGACGATACGATCCAATACGCGACGTGCCTGTTGCGCATTTACCAGATTGATATCGATATCGCGTGGTGTCTCTATTGCGTGTAAAATAGCCGTTTTCGTTATTTCATGGAAAACAATACGTTTTGTATTTTCAGGTTTCAGCTTCAACACTTCATACAGATGCCATGAAATAGCCTCTCCTTCACGATCCTCATCGGAAGCAAGCCATACTTGTTCAGCTTCTTGAGCGCCTTTCTTCAATTGGGCCACCAAAGTCTTTTTCTCTTTAGGAATCACATATACTGGCTGGTAGTCATGTTCCACGTCAACGCTGAATTCTTTAGGTTTCAGATCACGGATGTGTCCATAGCTGGACATCACTTTATAATCTTTTCCAAGAAATTTTTCTATTGTTTTAGCCTTTGCAGGAGACTCTACGATCACCAAATTCTTTTGCATAATTCATCTTTTCTTTTGAATTCGGTTGCAAACTTACACAAATAATTCACTTTACAGTATATCTTTGCATAGAGAATTCTAAATATTTCACGTATGAAAACAATTAAACAACTCATAAACGAAGGTAAAATCGACGATGCAATCCGCCTCTTGGACGAATATATACAAAAGGATAACCGCTCTGAAGAAGCCTATTATTTACGCGGAAAGGCCTATAATAAAAAAGGAGATGTCCGACAGGCGCTTAACAACTATCTGGCAGCCATGGAAATAAATCCGGATGGTCCTGCCAAGATAGCTTATGACTCATTGATACGTATCCTCGACTTTTACAATAAGGACATGTATAATCAATGATGTTTACATACGAACCGTTCAATGACTCTATAAATCTCTCCTATCCAAAGGACAAGCGAGGTTGAAGCAATAATCATCAACCAGTCCTTCCAAGGCAGCGGAACCACATTGAACATCTTTCCACCGAATGTAACGATCAGATATTGACCGACTACAATAATCAGTGCAACAAGCAGAAAACTCTTGCATTCAAGCAAATGTGCAAATGCTGAACGTCCTTCCATAAATGCCTTGGCATTAAACATGTTCCAGAATTGCAACATCACAAAGAAGGTAAAGAATCGCGACAGGTCGAGCGGCTTCAATCCATCGTTGGAATGGAAATAGAGCAACAATCCCAAGAGCACGACAACGAACAGTGCACCAACACCAAAAATACGGTATGCCATCGGGTGCGTGATGATAAAGTCGCCGTTCTTTCCGCTCCGACGCGGTTTGTCTTTCATCACTCTTTCGTTCGGCGGAAGCGAAGCCAATGCAGCGGCTGCAAAAGTATCCATGATCAGATTCACCCACAGCATCTGCGTAATCGTCAATGGCGATTCCGTTCCAATCAGTGAACCGATCAATACAATCAGACAGGCTGCCACATTGATTGTCAACTGAAACAAGAGGAATTTCTGAATATTGCGATAGAGCGAACGTCCCCACATCACAGCGCGTGTGATACTGCTGAACGAATTGTCCAGAATCGTGATATCACTGGCCTCTTTAGCAACCGAAGTACCGTCGCCCATTGAAAGGCCCACTTGTGCAGCCTTCAGTGCAGGAGCATCATTTGTTCCATCACCCGTTACAGCCACAACAGCATTCTTCGACTGTAGCAATCTTACCAATCGCTGTTTGTCCGTAGGACGCGCACGACACATAATTTTCAAGTCAAGCACACGGTCAAGCGCTTCTTCGTCAGTCAGTGCCTCAAAACCCGGTCCCGTAATGATATTACGATCCGTATCCGTTTCTTTCCAAGTACCAATCTGTCGGGCAATCTCGCGTGCCGTTCCCGGCGTATCGCCTGTCACAATCTTAACATCGATACCCGCATCCAGACAACTTTGTACAGCTGCCGGCACATCTCTGCGCACAGGATCGGATATAGCAACAATACCTATATAAGTCAGATTTACATTCCTCAAACGCCCATCAGCAAAAAATGAATCATCGGCATTATCATCCACAATCTGGTAAGCGAAGCCCAATGTTCGCATGGCCTGATTCTGATAAGCCAGAAGTTGCTTGCCAATCATCTCTTTGCACTCGTCGACCGACTTGTAAGTTCCGTCTATTGCCACACGACTACTGTTAGCCAACACAATTTCAGGAGCACCTTTCACATACAGCACTTTCTTACCCAGCAATGCCGATTTGACCAGCGTTGCCATATATTTGCGTTCGGTAGAGAATGTCAGCTGATCGAGCACTGTCGCATTCTCACGCAGTTCCAGATAATTTTGTTTCTGTCCGTTAAGCCACAAGAGCAATGCAGCCTCCGTAGGATTTCCTAACGTGGCGATCTTCTCGCCTGAGAAATCGAGGAATGCCGTTGAGTTTGCCGAAATACCTTCGCGTATCAGATTACTCAACTCATCATTGCCCAACTGCTGATCCTTTAGATTATAAAAGCGCGTCTCGTGTACCTGCATCTGGTTCTGAGTCAATGTTCCCGTCTTGTCTGTACAGATAACGGTCGTAGCGCCCATCGTTTCGCAGGCATGCATCTTACGCACCAGATTGTTCGTTTTAAGCATTCTGTTCATGCTCAGAGCCAAGCTTAGCGTTACGCTCATCGGCAGACCTTCGGGCACAGACACAACGATCAGTGTGACTGCAATCATAAATATGTTCAATATATGACTGATCAAATCCATCATCGGCATTCCAGAAGCCGACAACAGCAGTTTAATAAGCAATGCTATAAATGTAACAGCTGCAATGGTATATCCACCTTTGCTGATTACTTTAGCCAGACCGGCAAGTTGCATCTGTAAAGGCGTCTCTACATTATTTTCTATCTGTGAACCCTCGTACACCTTTCCATAACCCGTTGCATCACCCACTTTCTCCACTTCCATGATTCCATGGCCGTCGGCAACAGTTGTTCCGCGCATCACCACATTAGATGGATAAGTTGCATCAGGATCGAAGTCGGCCTCGTTCACCGTTTTTGAAGTCAGCGGCTCACCCGTCAATGTTGATTCGTTCACTTGCAGAGAAACAGCCTCCAGCAGATGTCCATCGGCCGGAATCTCCTCTCCTGTTTCCAAAAGAACCAAATCTCCTACAACGACCTCTTTTTTTAGCACCTGACTGATATTCCCTTCGCGGATGACCTTCACCATCGTATCATCGTTGACCGTATTCAAAACACTGAATGCCTTGTTCGCCTTCACTTCAAAAGCGAACCCCACACCCGTAGCCAATATAATAGCAAAAAAGATACCCAGCGGTTCAAGGAATGCTGTGAAGCCTTGTGCTTCAGGACCCCAACAGTGAACACCGGCAATAATCATTGACAAGAACCACGCAACGAGCAGAATTCTGATAATCGGATCCTCAAATTTTTCAATGAATTGGCTCCAGAGGGAAGCTTTCTTGGGAGGAGTGAGTACATTTTCTCCATAGCGGTTTCTGTTCTCTTCTACTTGTTGCCTATTAAGCCCTTGATATTGCTTTTTCTCCATAAATAATTGTCTTGTCTAATTTTAGGTGGCAAAGGTAGTGAAAAAGCCCAATAACCCCAAGAAAAGGATAAAAAGAAGTTTGCATAATTATTGGATGCCTCAGAAATTTTGAGTTCATTTGTTTCGACTTTACAAATAGTTGCTAAAGTTGTTCTATATAATACAGAATATGAAGATTCAATTTTTAGGAGCTGCACAGGAAGTTACAGGCAGCAAACATCTCATCACAACATCCAAAGGTAAACGCATCCTTCTTGACTGTGGAATGTATCAGGGCAAAGGATTGGAAACCGATGCTATGAACAGGGATTTGGGGTTCAACCCGCGTACAATCGACTACTTAGTCCTCACACATGCGCATATTGACCATTCCGGTCTGATTCCTTACATATATAGTTTGGGATTCCGTGGATCTGTGATCTGCACTACCGCCACCCGCGATCTATGTGCCCTGATGCTCAAAGACTCCGCTCATATTCAGGAAAAAGATACGGAGATGTTCAACAAGAAACGTGCTTTCCGCCACGAACCACCTGTTAAACCAATCTACCGCATGTCGGATGCCGAAGGCTGTATGAATCTGTTTATCAGCGTCTCCTACGGCCGCCGTTTCTATATGAACGACGAGATCAGCGTCAAATTCACCAACACCGGTCATATGCTCGGAAGCGGTGCTGCTCATCTTCGCATCATCGAAAATGGCAAACCGGTGAACATCACTTATACAGGCGATCTCGGTCGTCTTCAGAACCCGATACTTCAATCGCCCGATCCATTTCCACCTTGCGATTACATGATTGCCGAATCGACTTACGGCAACCGTCTTCATGGCGAGATGAAAGAGGTTTCGGAGCGCCTTCTGGAAATCATTTACAACACTTGCGTAAGAGACAAAGGACCGCTCATCATCCCTTCGTTTGCCATCGGCCGTACGCAGGATATCGTCTATGCACTCAACAATTTGTTCAATGAAGGGCGTTTACCGAAGATACAGATTTTCGTCGATAGCCCATTGGCTGTCAATGCCTGCGACATCTTCCGCCTTCATGCCGACGGATTGAATGAGGATGTTCGTAATACGATGCTCACCGACCCTGATCCTTTCGGATTCAACTCACTGCATTATATTAAAGAAGTGGAAGATTCCAAGCGACTGAACAGTTACAACAAACCTTGCGTGATCATCTCACCCTCAGGCATGTTGGAGGCAGGTCGTGTAAAGCATCATTTCCGCAATCATGTGGAAGATCCGCGCTGCTCGGTGCTCATTGTCGGTTATTGCTCACCAAACACTTTAGGTGCGCGCATTCAGCGCCCCGGTCTGAGGGAAGTGTCCATCTTCGGCAAAACGTACGATATGCGTGCCAGCGTCAACAAGATCGAGGCTTATTCAGGTCATGGCGATTACAAAGAGATGATTGAAACCATCACCACCGCGCCTGTCGACCGTGTGAAGAAACTCTTCCTTGTACATGGCGAATACGATGTGCAGTGCGATTATCGCAATGCCTTGCAGACAGCCGGTTACCGGGATGTAGAGATTCCGCGCCGTGGCGACTGGTATGAGTTAGATTAATTGATTATAGATCATCTATTTCCTCTGTGTCCTGCTCCATAATCTTTGAAGCCAGCGTATCTGCCGCATGAATGATGGAAACGAGCGGATGCAGGGAACCTGCCGTGTCATAACTGCGCAATTGTTCGAAACTATTGAAGTTGAGATCCCAAGCTCCCATGTGCCAACGTATGGCGAGCATCTCCGACTCGGTAATTTCCAATCCGCTATAAAGCAGCATCACGACTGATTTCTCGCCGTGTCCTATCGGCAAGTTCTTGTAAGTCACCTTATAACCTTCTGAATCCTCCCATTGTCCGAGAGCGTTCTTCCGTTTCTTTGTGGTTCTGACATAGATATCGCTTTTGCAGACATCATGCAGCAGACTGGCAATGATTACATTATCTCTTTTCACCTCGCGTTCGAGCGTCGGTTCCAAGGTCTTCATGCCTTCCCAAACTACCAGTGCCGCCTTGCAGGTATTCAGCGAATGCTGTACCAGTCCACCTTCCTTATTCAGATGATGTCCTGCCGAAGCCGGTGCCAGAAAGAACCCGTTATTTTCCAGTTCATCAATCACATCCTCCACTCCGTCGCGTCCCGTAGATCGCAACAATTCCAAAAACTCCTGTTTACAAGCTGTATCTTCAGTCTTCATTCTTAATTCATTATAAAATAAGTTCTAACGCCTTTGCATATAAGCATTGACGCGGATAAAGGTAGAGAATAATTCTGACATAGATATATAGTTGGAATAAATAATAACGGTTTCCAGCACCCTTCTGTTTATTAGTTAGATAGATATGAGAAGCATGCAAAACGACTAACGACTGCTACAAATCTTCTGGAATATCGTCCGCAGTGATCTCTGATAACTGCTCTACAGTCACATTCCCCTTCGGAGCTAAACGATTGGCTTGAAGTTCAATCGTCTTGTCGAAAATATTTCGTGCAAAACGACCATTGCCAAAGTTTGCATCTTTATTCTTAACTGCATTGGTGAATAAGGCAACAAGTTTTGTACGTGCCTCATCAGTCAGCTTATATTCAAACCTGTCAATATTGCTCTCAAAAATCTGCATCAATTCAGACTCCGTATAATCGGGGAACTCAATATAACGATTAAAACGAGATTGAAGACCGGGATTGGATTTGATAAATTGCTGCATTCTTTCAGTGTATCCGGCAAGAATAACCACAAGCCTTTCTCTATCATCCTCCATTCGCTTCAACAAGGTTGCAATAGCCTCATTGCCATAATCCTGATTATTTGAAGAAACCAATGAATATGCTTCATCGATAAACAGTACTCCATCAAGAGCCTTATCTACTATCTTATTTGTTTTTACAGCCGTCTGACCCACATATTCAGCAACCAGCCCCGAACGGTCTGTTTCCACAAGATGTCCTTTTTTCAATACACCTAATTCTCTATATATATCAGCCAAAATACGAGCTATGGTCGTTTTACCTGTCCCCGGATTACCAGTAAAAACGCAATGATACGAAGGTTTAGACACTTTCATTCCTTTAGCCTCGCGCTGTTTTTGAATCTTAATAAAATTGGTCAATGCTTTTACTTCTTGCTTGACAGAAGCAAGGCCAACCAGTTGATCAAGTGCCAATTGTGCATTATCGTTTGTTAAAGGCTCTGTCTGCATCTTCGCTTGACTTGCATTGTTCTCACATGGTTGCATAATCATGTTCATCCAATCAGTTTCCTCTTTTGTTACCACTCCATCACATTTAGCTATAAGCGAAATGTAGCGATACATCAATACCTGATATTGTTTGAATAAATCAAAATTATAATCTTTCAATACACCGGAAATAAGAAATGTCTCTTCAGGCTCAGGCGTAGCAAGAATCTGGCGTGCAAAATCCTCACAATCGTCTATCAGACTACCCTCTCTATAAAGGTATAAATGTGGATAATCGACATCTTCCAAACCACTTATCTTCATCATAAAGACAAACAATCCGAAGCCCTCCTTGGTATTGAAATCAAGATCATGCCCCGAATGCATCAGATTGCGAACAGCATCAGCAAGCATCATTATCAAAATTTTGCCTTTAAATGTAGTCGGATCAAGCGAACCAAAATTACCACTGGAAATCGTTATCTTCACATTCTCAAACTCATTGACCTCAGCATGCAGACTCTTGTCTTCATCCAGTTTATTAGAGAATTCAATCAACGATTTCGCATAATCGAGAAGTGAATAATATAACTGTTCGGAGATCATTGCATCCTCTACTACGGGAGCAGTTGTTGTTTCCGCTTCTATAGATGTGGTAGGCTTTTGCAACTCTGTATTTTGGGGCGCATCTGGAACCGTTGATTTTGGTGCATCTGTAAACTCCGGTTTGGGAGATTTGACTACTGCATAAACTATAAAAAAGAAGATCACAGTACCAACAATCCCTGCTGTAACATTTATTAAATACAATAAAGCCAAAATGCAGATAGCTATCACAATCAAACACCCCCAACCGGTAGAAGTCGAAGGCGCATCACTTTTATTTGTTCTCATCACCATTGATAATTTCTCTAACAGATAAACTTTGATGCTGATAAAGATAGATATTAATTTTGAATTAAGAATAGATATGTCAAGCTATTGATGAAATAAAGAATCAGACAACCATTGTCGCTGCAAAATATATTGTGATTATAATCGGATTTTATTAATAACAGAGGTCTAAAGAAATGCACACTCCTAGGACTTTAGTCAACCCTTCCCTTCACCGGAACTTTCTATCAGTCAGACAAATACTGTGACAAGGTCTTTTTAGGGGACTCACTAAAGTAGTCTAACTCACTGAGAGTCATCATATTTTATTTTCTGCATTAAAATATTGATTTCCAATGACTTTAATACCCACTCAGGGGTCCGGGAAGTTCTGTATTTTTACATGCCTTATCAATCAAAGGCCACAGGCTTCCGCGCTTTTGTCCTTCGCAACCACCTGTTCCATTGATAATTACCTCCGATACTTCTCCTGATTTCATTCGAATAGAACTTCCATTTCATTCGAATGCAGCAACCATTTCATTCGGATCCGCGGTTCATTTGACATATGTCAAACGAATCATTCATTCGAATGAAATGGTTCGCGCATTCGAATGTTTTTGCCAACGCCTTCGAGCTTGAAAAAAGTATATACTTTTGAAATAGAAAGTATATACTCTTGAGGTATGAAAGTATATACTCTTGGTATACGGAAGTATATACTTTTGACATGCGAAAGTATATACTTTTTTAAATCAGATATCTACAGATCCTGAGGTGCATCCTCACTCTATGATAAATGAATGTCCATTGCAGTCAATCTATTTTCAAAGAAGTCTTTTTGCCTCTAAAAGTTACAGCAACGAGTCTGCCGACAATCTGCATAAAGTCTGCCGACAATCTGTTATTTAATATACATCATGACTGCAACCTGTCTGCACCTTAAATAGTCATACATTATATTTATCTTTTTATAATGATATAATATTGTCGATTATGACTCTTTTTCAATTGAAAGAAAGAAAAAAGAAAGAAAACAATAACTATTAAAACTTCTTGCAGAACTCGTCAAACGAAGCATGGCGCTTGTAAGTAGACGACTTCACCTCGATAGGACAAATCTTGCTGTCGCGTGATAGCAGAAAATCATGATTATAGTATATTCATTTGATGTACAAGAGTAGCTAAAAAGTTTTAGCATCGCAAATCTTTTTACGAATATTACTACAAAATCCCCAATTCTTTTACGAATTTACTATGCAAAATCCAAAAGTAAGGAATACGGGGTTAATAAAGCAGCCATATCTCTTGCTGCCATAGCTTCAAGACTTCTCACCTGAAGATGATACAATATATATATTGTGCTACAGGCCTTCCTAATATCGAAACACTCTTCATTTTAATCAATGTCGCTTCATTTTAATGCAATATTAAAACGATGCAGAAATAATAAATCAACTTTGGCTACATTCAGCAGCCGTCTACGTATTGATTTACCATCTATCTCAAACAAGTTGTCAGTTATAAAGTGAAGTTCAATCAATGGATAAGCGGGGAGAACTATTTTCGTCCTCTTTTGACTGCAACATGATAGGATACAATGATTCAGTTATCGCTGTACAAAGGAACTACAAATATTTTTAAGTGTAGTGTATTTGTACATAATCGCCACGTTTTCGTCAATAATCAAAATAAACGTCGTAGGCTTATTCAAATTCCAGTAATTTCCATGCATTGCTCAAGAAAGAAGAAGGAAAAGAATACGATAGATATTCAGTTTATATCTTGTTTTGCGTTCTTCCTTTCCCATAATCCAAAATACGCCTCCTAAAACAAAAAGACTGAATCCAAATAATTTATCCATCATAGTATTTCGAATAGACCGTTAATAATCACAATTCTTCAATTCAAGTAACAGAACATTGGAAAAAGAGAAAGCCTCGCCACAACAATATAATAGGCGATTTCCAGATAGATTTAAGTGGCAGGGCTTTTCGAAAATATTTTTATCATAAAACATCAATTCTTAGGTTAAGGTTCAAGGCCTTAGATATTTCTTCTAACTGTTTCTTTTTTTGGTTAGTTGAAGAATGAGTAACAACTAACCAACCATCTTTAATTTCGTGCTGATTGTAATAATCATCTTTAGTTCTTGAAACCAAAGAAAGGCCAACCCAAGAAAGATTAAGGGCTGCGACTTTTTCAGGACCAACATTTTCAATAACTTCCAAAAATGTTTCATAAGCATAACGATGTTCAATTCGTTTACCTCCAGGATACGTCACTGCCAATCTTGTTTTTTGTGATTTTGGAGATGATTTTACTTTACGATCAGTCTTTCTTTCTGCCAGCTTCGGTACTAAAGAATATTGCTTTGTGTCATGTTCATCAGTAATAACTCTTTTACGAGTGAGGCGAACACTAAGTTCTTCATCTGGAATATAATCCACAACAAGAACTATCGGACGTTCAATCTTTGTAATGATTGGTTCTATACTCTCAGAAAGACGGGGAATAATTTCATTCTTTATCAACTCCTCCTCTAAGTTATCAACTGCATGAAGTGTTTCTTCATTCAATGGCAATCCTAACTCCTTAAGTGTACGAATTGATTTATATAAATCATCAAGTTTGCTCATAATTCAAATATTTATGATATTATGCAAAGTTAATAGAAATCATTGGTCAAAACAATTAAATTACAAAAAAATGATATACGGTTATATTCGGGTGTCCACCGACAAACAGACAGTTGAGAATCAACGTTTTGAAATCAATCGCTTTTGCAAAAACAAACAGATTGAAATAGAAGAATGGATTGAGGAAACAATCAGCGGTACAAAAGATGTTGAAAAACGTGCATTAGGGAAACTTTTAAAAAAACTACACAAAGATGATATTCTTATTTGTTCTGAACTTTCTCGTCTAGGTAGGAGTTTGTTTATGATCATGGATGTCCTGAGTGAATGTATGAAAAAAGAAATCCAATTATGGACTATCAAAGACAACTATCAATTAGGAAGCGACATTTCTAGTAAAGTATTGGCTTTTGCTTTTGGTCTTTCAGCAGAAATAGAAAGAAATCTTATCAGTCAGAGAACAAAAGAAGCATTGGCTAGAGCTAAAGCTGAAGGAAAAACTTTAGGAAGGCCCAAAGGCAGAAAAAACGATCGACTAAAATTATCTGGACAAGAAGACAAGATATCCATGATGCTTTCCCTAAGAATACCCAAGATCCAAATAGCAAAGTATCTTCATGTCGATAGAAACACCCTTTATAGTTATATATCAATGAAAGAACTTAAAGTTGAGAAAAATTAATGGGGGATTTTATTCAGCATAACTCTAGTCATTGTAATTTCACATCGAATAATTCGTGGGTTGTCTTATCGTCTATAGAACAAAGCATTAAACATAAGATTGAAGCTGTTGGTACACCATTAAAAGATTGGAACATTCAAATTAATTATGGAATTAAGACCGGATGTAATGAAGCTTTTATTATAAATAGGAACAAGCGTGAAGAGATATTAAATGCTTGTATAACAGAAGATGAGCGTATTGCTACAAATGAACTTATACGACCAATTCTTCGGGGCAGAGACATCAAAAGGTATGGATATGATTTTGCGGATCTGTGGTTGATTAATACACATAATGGTGTAAAAGAAAATAGAATAAATCGTATAGACATAAATAATTTTCCTGCTATAAAGTCACATTTGGATAGTTTCTGGAACAAAATAGAAAAGCGTACAGATCAAGGTGACACGCCATACAACTTAAGAAATTGTGCATATATGGACTTATTTTTTCAGCGTAAAATCTGTTGGAAAGCCATTGGAAGGAACTTGGCATTCTCATTGGTTCCAAAAGATGTTTATTTAACTGCACCAGCAAGTTTCATATCGGCGAAAGATAATGATAATTATATACTGGCATATCTCTGTAGCAATTACTGTAAATATTATATTTACAAATACAGTGATACAACTGGAGCAGGAGATATTATGCTTAATATCCAGTCACTTATTAAAATACCAATTCCAAAATTGATAGATCAGAATATTGTGCATCTAATTTCGCAATTATTATCTAATACAAATAATTATCATCAAATGACATTCTTATCAAAAGAAATTGATAAATGTATATATAAACAATTCAATTTTTGTCAAGATGAAATTGATTATATTGAAAATGTTATATAGGCTATAATACTATATATCAATATCAATGAATCCTATTTCTTGTTTTTCTTTTTCATTAAGTTGATACAATTCAAATATTAATTTATCTATTTCAATTGCTTTCTCCTTTGTGAACTCTTTTTGAATATCAGAAACATAATATTTAAATCGCATATTTATTTCATGAGATATTTTGAGTACTGGTATTTTGTCAAAAAATATTTTACTTAACTCTCGAGTACCTCCAAGTAATTCTGGAAAAGAATTTCTAAAACAGAATTTAAATAATGATGAATTTAAAAATGCTGTCAAATATGATATACTTTCTCCTGTTATTATAAAGCATTTTTGGTTTGTCATAAATCCTTTATCATCATAAAAGAAAGGCAAAAACTTTGTCATATTTGGATATATGATTTTTTGACTAGAAAAATCCTCCCAATAATTTATGCTATCTTGAGTTTCAAACCATTTATTATTTGTCTTTTTTCTTGAAATAATTCTTTTATTATCAATAAAATACGTCTTTCCTGTTTGTTCTAATCGATATTTCCCAAATGATAAAAGATAATCCTTTAAGGCTGGGAATTGATCAATGTCATAATGTTTTGAAGGGAAAGTAGCGATTAGCCACAGATCCGCAAAATCATATCCATACCTTTTGATGTCTCTGCCTCGAAGAATTGGTCGTATTAATTCCTCAGTTCGTTTTTTTTCTTCTTCGCTATAACAATTAGCAAGTATCTTTTTCCTTTTTTCTCCAGAAATGATAAATGCTTCGTTACATCCTGTTAGTATTCCTCTATAAATATTAATGTCCCAATCTTTTAATGGTGTACCAACAGCTTCAATCTTACGTTTAATGCTTTGCTCTATAGGAGACAATAATACCCAACTGCTAAATGATGAAAATTCATTTGTCGTTATATGTTTCCTAATAAAATCCCCCAAATAATTTAAGCTCTTCAAACCCTTAGCTATGCAAGCTTCTGTTTTGCAATTATTAGTAGCTTTTTGTAACAAAAGTATATTTACATCGACTGTTGCATTTTCAAAAACTTTTACTCCAGCAAAGTCAATCAATTTAATAGGATTCGTTTCATTTGCAAAAAAATTTCTTATTTTTTCTCCATAACCAGCCCTCATCCATTTGTTAGAAGTGATAAAACAGAGATAACCATTTGTTCTCAACAATTGAACACCCCGTTCATAGAATAAACAATAAATATCTCCTGTTCTAGCGAGTGTCTTATAGCCTTTATTTTCATATACTTCTGCAAGTTTGCCTTGATTCGTTTGAAGTTGAATATATGGTGGATTCCCAATCACAATATCAAATCCATTATTTTTATCAATTTGATTTGAAGCAAAAACATCAGAGAACCAAGTATGCCACAAAAAGAATTGATTATTAGCCGAAATATCAACATTTGAAAAATCAATGTCTATTTTTTCTAAACGCATCTGTTCCAAAATATTATTATATATCTTATCTTTCAGGTCTGACTTTTTTATATGATCTAAACATCCAAAATACTCTCTCGTCATTCTAGAAAGTTCGTTCCGAAGAATATCTACTTCATCATCAAAGATAGTCAATTCATATTGGCCATAGCGTTCTTTACTTGTAACAGACAACTTACTTAAATCAATATTTTTATAGTATTCAAGCAAAGAATCTCCTTGCATGATTTTAAAATCGAGATTAGGTAAAGGTTCCGGGATTTCTTCATCAACAACTATAGCAAGCCAAAAACGAAGTCGCGCAATATCAACGGCACCTTTTTCAATATCTACTCCATAAATATTATTTTGCAAAATACTTTTTTTTATGTCAGCCGCAGTACTTCCATGAGCAATTTCTAATGCCCTACGACATTTATACAGTTCATTAAGTAATCCCATCGGAAATGCCCCAGATCCAATAGCAGGATCGCATATTCTCACATTTTTAAGCTTATCTATAAGAATAGCTGTTTCACTTTCATCAAATAGATGATTATCAAACGGCTGATTAACAAAAGATCTTATTCGATCTACTTCAATATGAGTATTCGTGGTAAGATATGCGACAAGAGATTCGCGGCACATGTATTGAACAATTTCCTTAGGTGTGTAATAAGCTCCCTTATCCTTATTATCTTCCAGCAGATTTTCAAAAATCTTTCCTAGCATCTCAGGGTCTATTCCTATCTCAGCATCTTCTGGATCATTTTCATCGATTGTAAAATTATACATAGCGAAGAAGCTAAAAAGCCCTGCAAACATACTCTTTGGAAATTGAGATTTAGGCATATCAATATTGTCCTTTTCAAACAGACCTCCATTAAGATATGGAATTCTCACCTTACCTTCATTACCAATACTTACAACCTTTGTGTCAAAAATATCGTTCCCCCGACGATTATTCAAACACTCAAAGAATAATGGTTCTAATACATCATCTAGATAATTGTTTCTTTGCTCTTCACTAGATTTCTCAAACAAGTTAAGCATAAAATTACGATCGCCTCTTCCCCATTCTCCATTTTCAGACACTCCTAACCAACCTTTTCTTTGCAAAAAATACAAAAAGACAATACGACCCATCATCTTCTTTATATAATCGCGGACAGTTTTATCGCTCCATTCAGCGAATTCTGATCCAAAGAAATTCTCATCAGCTTTATTATCATAGACAAATTTGCAAAATTTCTCATATTGTTCTTTGTATCCTTTAAAGAATTCATTGGACAACTGTTCAACAGAGAATGCGTCTTTAATATTTGCGAAAGAAATACCTTTAGTTTGAAGATTCAAAAAACGTTCTATTGCAGTACGATAAAGAGTATTACCATCACCAAAAACAAAAGTATAACGTTTGGGAGCAGTAGAAATTTCCTTAATATCACATACAAAAGATAAACGCCAACTCCGTTCGCCAACAAAGACGACTAATGCAGCATCGAACTCACCCCATCGAGGATTAACAAAAGACTTAACTAAATTGCGAAGTCCTACTTTTTTATGTGCAACAGAACCAAGTTTAATATCGTAATAAAATAAGCCTATATGATAATTATCGATTGTATCCAGTGAACCAATAAAAAAACCTTCCTCAGAATCCGATGAAAAATCTATCTTTTCCGCATTAGTTCTTAATTCAGTTGCATTAAAAAAACTTTTTAATAATGAATACCATTTATCGAGGTCAAATTTCGATTGGAAAATCTGTTTAAAATCCTCATTTGAATATGTTTGTATCATATGATTCTATATAAAAGTTTCTGAAATAATAATTTGGGGATCCGAAATATCTTGAACATTAGCACGATCATCCTTGCTCATTGTTTGATAGTCCTTGAGTAAATCAGTTATTCTTGTTTGAATAGTATATTCTTTTCCCTTTATCTCCTCACGATTGTTTTTGTATTCGCGCGCTAATGTTTTAATAGCACGAGGTAATTTGGCATATACACCTTCATTGATATAACTTATTAGCAAATCACAATTCAATTTTAATACCTCATCTTGAGTTATTTGTTTTATGGTACGAAGGAATTTATTTGCTTCAAGAGATGTTTTATCCAAATCTGTTCGATTGATTGATGCAGAATCGTTAGATTTGATAAATTCTTTACTATATTTATCAAGAGCTGAATTTACGTGCTTATAATGCAATTCATTGCTATTAAACTGTACAGGTTTTTCTTCTAAAGTTGCTTTTAAGTATTTAACTGCCTCAAGAAAATCTATAGGTTCAGATTGATTATCTATAGCCAGATAGAATTCCGTTTTAAAACTCGACGATATAAAAACGATAGATTTATTTTTATACTTATTAATATCACGTATTACACGACTTTTCATCGGTAAGTTCTTGATCTTGTGGTACAGTTCTCGATTATTGTTGTATAAATCTTTTACTTCACGAAGAAGAGCAATCTTTTTATCTACATCATCCTTTATATTGCTGTCATATAAATTAAACTGCTTAACAATCTCTTCTCGCGAATATATTTGGGCATCTTCACCAAAAGCTGAATGAAAACCTTGTAGCTTGATTAATGCATTTTTATAAAGTTGAATCTGGCTATCCCCCTGCCTAGAAGGATAAAACATATAGTTGTAAATGTTATCAGCAACTGACCCAATACGATTCACACGTCCTATTCGTTGCATCAAACGAGTTGCGTTCCATGGTGAATCATAGTTCACAATAACGTTTGAACGATGCAGATTCACTCCTTCAGCAAGTACATCAGATGTAATAACAATATTGAAAGTATTCTTTTGAACTTCACTATTTGCATCAAAGTTTTCTGTAATTGCTAAACCTCTTTGATTTCGATTTAATGCAGTCACCATAAGTACATCTTTCCGATCTAAATCTTCAGTCAGCCGTTTGTATAAATAAGTAAGTGTATCTACACTTTCCGAAAAGACTACCAATTTACCAGTTGGATTAATTTCCTTTCGCATCAACTCATTCTCCAGTTTTTGTTTAAATAAATCGAATTTCGGATCTACGGTCACTTTATCCCATTTTTCATTGAGCATTTCCAAAACACTCTTATCATTTTTAAGCATTTCTATAAACTTCGGTTGAAAAGCTTCTGGCAAAAAAACAATATCTTCTTTTATATAGCCTTTTGAAAGAGCAAATTCAATGATCTGGTCCAGTTCCATATCTTTTGCTTGTAAATCCTTAATATTCAATTCGGGCGCAATAATAACTTTACCTTCGTCAAACATTTTTATCATATCAGTAGTGATACGCAGTAATGTATGTAAAGACTTCTTAAAGGCAAAGAAACTACTTTCCAATCGCTTCACCATGTGCACTCGATATATACCGGCCAGCGTTTGACCAATGTGTTCAGCATTGTGATATTTAGTTTGAAATTCCGACTTGAGAAATTCAACTGCACGATATCTTGCATAAAACAAATGTTCTGGGTTGTCTTCCAATGAAAGAGCTGCAAGCGTTTCATAAAACTGAATACTTGTTGCCTCATCTAACTGATATACTAATTCATTTGGAGGTAATATATGAGGAAAAATGATATTTTGTGACTTTAAATCGGCCTTATAATCTGAATCATTCAAAATATTATGTCTTGTTCGTCTTACTGTAACTTTATCAATTACCTTCTCACGGATTATTGCATATATCTTATCTACTTCGTCTGTCACGTCACGCTTATCACGCTCACGCATAAGTTTATTGTATGATTGAATTAGAGGAGAAAAAAATGCTTTTAAGTTTGGAATTCCATCAATTGTACAAGCTTGACTATTTTGGAACAGTAACAAAAGATTCTGCAAATCATCTGGACGGTTATTCAAAGGAGTTGCAGAAAGAAGCATAACTTTCTTTTGCATGCAATTCAATAAGCCCGTATTTGAACACGTTGCTTTACAAATTTTTTGTAACTCATCATACTTTCCCGAACTATCACTACGAAATCCATGTGCTTCATCCACAATGATAAGATCAAATTCTTCTTTGTCCTTATATTGCTCTTGCCCTTTTAATATCTTAGATAAACTACCATTTGTAATAAATTGAGCTTTCTTTATAATGCCAAACATATGGAACGTATTCTTCCAGTTTTTCTCAAGCGCTGGCGGATATATGACTAGGATATTTGTATTTTTACCATTAGCCTCAATAAAACGTTTAGCAATCATAGTTGCAATCATGGTTTTTCCTAAACCGACTACGTCGGCAAGAAAAAGTCCATTGTGCTTCATAAGCATCTGGTAACCTTGTATCACGGCATCTTTCTGATATTTCAGATCTTTTACTCCGTCAGGAAGTTGTATTGAAAAATCATCTTCAACCTGATCACCGAATGTTTCAATAAGTACTTTGATATATAATTCATACGGAGTCGGTTGATAACCAAGATATGTTTTGTTCTTGTAGGTTGTGATGTCAGAAACTGTCAATGGAACGGCTTCCGACCACAATTTTTCAAATTCATCGTAACAAAATTTTACATCATCGTAATCTTTCATAGAAACGTTCAATTCATACCTTGGCGATTGAGAAATACCCAAACCTGAATCTGAAATATTTGATGAACCCATTATCACACATCCATCACTACTATCAGTAAAATTTTTGGGAAGGCACAAATAAAATTTTGCATGCAAGTTTTTAGTCGCATGTATCTTCATTTGTAAACGACCAGAAGTTAGATCTTCACACATCTGTAATATACCTTCTTCCACATCGGCAGAATACTTAGCATTTACAATATCTTCTTTAAATCCATTATGATAAATTTCTTTAGCTTTCGTTTCATCTGCAAGCATAAGAAGGGCTTTGTTATGTTTTCTAAAGATATCATCAATATTGATTCCAACTAAAATTCTAATTTCAGAAATGTTTCCCAACTCTTTACGCAATTTAAAATAACCTGACGAACGAAAATAACCTGCAACGGCAAGGAATCTGTCGAAAGAAGTCATATCAGTCGCTATACTTTTCAATTTTTCAAAAAGCGTTTTACCTGAATTATTATTAAAGAATTTTGTACTCATCTGTTTTTATAATTTGTTTATATCCGCATTAGAAAATAAACGATCTGTTTGTTCATAGATGCTAATATAGTAAAATTCAATTAATTAACCATCTATGTTTATTATCTTCTCCTTTTTCATGGATATACTCTTTATATATTGTATGCTTGTTGCAAATGTAAGAAAGAAACTATTAAAAAAAAACATTCAAGGAAAATATCATTCTATAAGCAAACAGAAACATACGATGTAACTATTCAAGGGATTGTTATAATCACAATAAACAAAGCATTATTGTATGTATTAGGTAATATTGCACTCCTACACTAAATAATCGTTTTCCTCATATCATTTTTTTGTAGGGTATTTCTCATGTTTTTGAACTCAAATAACTAAATTATGCTCACCGCCTTATTTCATATTATCGCTATTAGAACTGCATAGATTGTATCTTTATCTCTTACTATTGAGTTCTTTGTAATGATCGTTCAAGCAATATATGAAGCCATTACAGACCCGCCAAGATAGTTACGGATATTTGATCCTTGTTTGACACAACAGACACACTATCTATGCCTTCGGAAAAAGCAAAGCTAGACCACACCTCGCATAAAAAACAAATCCGTTTGTTTTGTTCTACCCTCGACTTACATTATCTTTGCACTCAAATATGCGAAAAAGAAATTTGGTTATGAAACGTTACGGATTTGGATTTTTGCTTGCATTCCTGATGACAGGCAGCTTGCTTGCTCAAAACGGAAGCAAAAACATAGACTTGAAAGAGATTACTGACGGACAGTTCCGCCAGGTCACAGCTATCGGTGAGATGCGTTCGCTGCCCGATGGCGAACATTACACGGCGATGAACAAAGAACGGACGATGATCATCAAATATGCTTATCGCACGGGGCATGCCGTCGACACGCTGTTCAACACAAAAACAGCCCGCGAATGTACGTTCAAGGACTTCGACGACTATACCATCAGCAGCACCGGTCATCATATCATCATCTCACGCGAAACGGAGCATATCTACCGCCGCTCGTCGAAAGCATTCGTCTACGACTACGATGTGCGCCGCAATTATGTCAAACCGATAAGCGACTCGAAACAGAAAGTGATGATTCCCACCTTGTCGCCCGACGGAAGAATGTGCGCATACGTGCTGAACAACAACATCTGGATACGTAAGTTCGACTACGATACGGAGATACAAATCACCAAAGATGGCGAAACAAACAAGATTCTCAACGGCATCACCGACTGGGTATACGAAGAAGAGTTTGCTGTAACAAACCTCATGGCATGGGCACCGGGAAGCGACTGCCTGGCTTTTGTCAGATTCGATGAGACCAACGTCCCCGAATATGAGATGCAGACTTACGGCAATGAACTCTATCCGACTGTCTACAAGTACAAATACCCGAAGGCAGGCGAACAGAATTCGAAGATCACACTGCTGTCGTACGACCTGCTGACCAAAGATACAAAGACACTGAAAGTGCCGCTCAACGAAGAATATTATATTCCGCGCATCGCCTTCACTCACAACACCGACCAACTGGCAGTGATGACGCTCAACCGCGAGCAGAACCGCTTCAACATGTACTATGCCAATGCCAAGAGCGGTGTGTTCAAGCTTGTGCTCAAGGAAGAGAACAAAGCTTACATCGATTCAGACTGGCTGACATCGATAAACTTCTACAACGACTGCTTCAGCTACGTGAGCGAACAGGACGGATATGCACATATCTACCTCTACTCGCCGACAGGCGTGATGCTGAGACAGGTGACAAAAGGTAACTGGGACGTGACAAAATTCCTGGGCTACGATGAACTGACCAAAACGACTTATTACGAGTCCGCTGAAGAAAGTCCGCTGCGTCGGGCTGTCTACAAGATCGATGCCAAAGGAGTCAAGACAAAGATTTCTACCGAAGAAGGGACCAACAGCGCCACCTTCAACAGCGACTTTGCCTACTACGTAAACAGCTATCAGAATGCCAACACACCGGTTACGATCACCGTTAGAGAAGCCAAGAAGAATACAGTGCTGCGTACACTGGTGGACAACGAGGCACTCAAAAACAAACTGGCAAACTACTCGTTTACAAAGAAAGAATTCTTCAAAGTGCATACAGCTTCCGATTATGAACTGAATGCATGGATGGTAAAACCTGCCAATTTCAGCGAATCAAAGAAATATCCGGTATTGATGATTCAATACAGCGGTCCGAACTCGCAACAAGTACTCGACAGCTACGGCTTCGATTGGGAACATTATCTGGCAGCTAAAGGAATATTGGTAGTCTGCGTTGACGGACGCGCTACCGGCGCGCGCGGCGAAGCTTTCCGTAAGTGCGACTATATGAAGATGGGTGTCATCGAATCGCAAGACCAGGTTGAAGCTGCACAGGCACTGGGCAAACTGCCTTATGTAGACAAAGATAGAATAGCTATCTGGGGCTGGAGCTTCGGTGGCTACAATACACTGATGGCTATGAGCGTCGGCAATGGAACATTCAAAGCCGGCATCGCTGTGGCACCACCTACAGACTGGAAATTCTACGACTCGATATACACCGAACGCTATATGCGCACTCCGAAAGAGAATCCACAGGGTTATGCCGAGACCTCTCCGCTCAAACGGGCAAAAGATCTGCAAGGCAAACTGCTGATCGTTCACGGTACTGCTGACGACAATGTGCATTTCCAACAGACAATGGATTACGTAGAAGAGCTGGTACAAGCCAACAAACAGTTTGAGATGCAGGTATATAAAGACCGCAATCACAGTATCTACGGTGGCAACACACGCTTCCATCTGTATACGCGCATGACAAACTTCTTGTTCAACAACTTATAATCAGACACAGAGAATGACGGAACATTTAAGAAAACCGGAATGGCTGAAAATCCGGTTGGGAGGCAACGAACAGTTCACACGCACAAAAAGCATTGTCGAACATCACTGCCTGCATACGATATGCACCAGCGGCAAATGCCCGAACATGGGTGAATGTTGGAGCCGCGGAACAGCTACCTTCATGATTGGAGGCGAGATATGCACACGCTCGTGCCGGTTCTGCAACACACTGACAGGCAAACCGCTGCCATTGGATCCAAACGAACCGGAGAACGTTGCCGAAAGCATACGGCTGATGAAACTAAAGCATGCCGTGATCACTTCGGTGGATCGCGACGACCTGCCCGACCTCGGCGCAGGGCATTGGGTGAACACCATCAAAGCCATCAAAGAAAAGAATCCGCATACAACCATCGAAGTGCTCATTCCCGACTTTCAAGGACGGATCGAACTGGTGGACGCAGTGGTGGAAGCCGCTCCCGAAATCATCTCCCACAATATGGAAACAGTCAAAAGACTTACGCCCGAAGTAAGAAGCGCTGCCAAATACGATGTTAGTCTGAAGGTGCTCAAGCATATTGCCGAACGGGGCATTACAGCTAAAACCGGTATCATGGTCGGCTTGGGCGAAACGATAGCCGAAGTGGAAGAACTGATGGATGATGTGCTGGCAGCAAAAGTTTCCATCCTGACCATCGGACAGTATCTGCAGCCGAGCCGCAAGAACATAGAAGTAAAAGAATACGTCACACCTGAGCAGTTCGAATCATACAAACAAACCGCTCTACAAAAAGGATTTCGAATGGTAGAAAGTGCACCATTGGTACGCTCGTCGTACCATGCCGAAAAACATGTATGAGGCCGAACATTTCAATCAGCGGATTGTTATGTATAAAAATGGATGATTGAAGATATGAATGCAGTAAAGAAACATTTCGATAACCAAGCGATTGGGCTGGCACCTTTGTTGCTATTCATGCTATTGGACAATTTTTTTCCCTATTTGTTCTCGTTCATTATAGGTGTTGCCTTCTGTTTCGGATGTCTTATCCTATTCCATATTCTGAAAGAGGATAAAATCTACCAGTTCCTCTTGTTGCCTTCAGCAGCAACATTGGTGCTCTATTCAGTTTTTCTTTGCCTGAGACTTGAACCTGTGCTATTTATCTATTCACCTCTCATCACTGAAATACTACTCGTAGTTGTACTGGCTATTATCGGTTTTGCAAGACGAAGTATACTTCAGAGTATACGTACGTCGCCTCATCCCAATTATGAAAGAACGATGATGCGTACCACGATCAATGAGTTTTTCTTCGTAGCCCAACTGGTACAGAATGCCTTCACATTGCACCTGTTTGCTATTCTTCTCTATAGTATCTTGCCTAGCGAGATGAAGAATCTGCGTTTCGAGAGGTTCCTCTATCGCGAATTGGGGGTTATCATAGGACTAACAATCATGCTCTACGAACAGATCCGCATTTCCATGATGCGAGGAAGTCTGCGTAAAGAGATGTGGCTCCCGGTGCTCAACGAAAAAGGGAAGGTCGTAGGCTGTATCGCACGTTCAGTAAGCCGTTCGCTACCAAAAAAGTATTATCATCCGATTGTACGTATAGCTGTCATCTACCAAGGAATGCTATATCTGGTCAAACGAAATGGAGACTCTTTTGTTTCACCAGGAAGATACGACTATCCACTTTCAAAATATGTGCTGTTCCATCATAGCATTGAGAACACTGTGCGTGAGATGGTGAACTTTCTGAGTGGCAAAAACGCGTCTTCACCACGATTTCTTATCCGCTATACATTCGAGAACGACAGGGTAAAGCATCTGGTAAGTCTGTTTATCATCAACATCAAAACAGAAGAAGAGATGGAGGAAGTTAAACAGCCTGGAGGTAAACTATGGACAGCCAAACAGATTGAAGACAACCTGAAGTCGGGCATCTTCAGCGAATATTTCGATGAAGAATTTGCCTACTTGCAGAACACCGTACTGTTGGCAGAAACATTCTGTCAGCAGAAATGCCAGCCGTCAACGGTGTCCTAACTCAATAACTTCCAAGTCTTTTATATCAGCACCATCAATAACAAAACGCAATAGTGTACGGACCTGATGGAAACCATAACGTCCGGCTGCACCCGGATTCATGTACAGACAATGCAGGTTGCGATCGAAGCAGACTTTCAAAATATGCGAGTGACCGGCAATAAACAGATTGGGATGCGAACTATATAACTCACCACGAATAGCCGGATTATAGCGTCCCGGATAACCACCGATATGCGTCATCATCACATTAACCTGCTCAATAGTGAAGTGAGCAACCTCAGGATATTGCAAACGAAGCGATTGTCCGTCGACATTTCCATATACGGCACGCAAGGGTTTGAGTGCCGCTAAACGGGCAGCAACATTATCAGAACCGATATCTCCGGCATGCCAAATTTCATCACATTCGGAAAAATATTGGATGTATTTTTCATCCCACCAGGCATGAGTATCCGACAGAAGACCTATTTTTACCATAATATTTTTATTATTCGACAAAAGTACCTAAATTTACGCTTTGAAGAAATGGATGCCATGGAGAATTCATACAAATATTTCAAACGCGACATCAGTTGGCTCTCGTTCAATTATCGTGTACTCATGGAGGCGGAAGACGAAACACTCCCGATTTATGAGCGCATCAAATTCTTGTCGATATACTCGTCGAACCTGGAAGAGTTTTATGAAATACGGGTAGCCGAGCATCGCGGTGTGATTATGAAGAAGAACTACACCGAAGAAAGTTCGGCTGAAGCTGAAGCAACCTTGACAGAAATAACGCAGGAAGTAAACAGACAACAGCGCGAGTATTACCGCATTTTCTCCGAAATGATTCTGCCCGAACTGGAGCGACAAAACATCATCCTCTACCAAAGCAGCAAGCCCGAACCATTTCATGAAGAGTTCGTACGCAACTTCTTCAACGAAGAGGTGTTTCCCTTTCTGGCGCCTGTAATGATTCAGGCCGGTGACATTCGTACGTTCATCCGCGACCGGCGTCTGTACCTGGTGATACGAATGATCAAAAAAAGCAAGAAGATCACAAAACCCGATTATGTTCCCGAATATCAATATGCGCTGATGAAGATTCCGTTCTCAAAAGTGCCGCGGTTCATCGAACTGCCCAAACATGACGGGAAGTTCTACATCATGTTCAGCGATGATATTATCCGTGCAAATCTGGCAAGCATCTTTCCCGGGTATATAATCGACAGTTGTTACAGCATCAAGATCTCGCGCGACGCAGATATCTATATCGACGATGAGAAAGATGGTAATCTGATTGAAAAAATCCGCAAAAAACTGAAGAAACGCAAGATCGGTGCACTGAGCCGATTCATGTACGACAGTTCTATGCCTGCCGACTTCCTTACTTTTATATGCAATGCATTCAATATCGAAAAAGATGATCTGGTGATGGGCGGACGCTACAACAACCTGCAGGATCTGAGCAAGCTACCCAATCCGCGCGGCAAAGGACTGGAACAGACAGTCCCCTCACCTATGCGTGTTCCATTTTTGGATGAGATGGGTTCGGTGTTCCGGGCTGTGAAAAAAAGAGATATTCTGCTTCACTTTCCTTATCAATCATTTGATTATCTGATCCGATTTCTGATGGAAGCGGCATTTGATCCGAAAGTAGAAGAAATTAAAATCACACAATACCGCGTAGCCGAAAACTCGGCAGTCATCAATACTCTGATCAGCGCTGCGCAGAATGGAAAGAAAGTAACCGTATTCGTTGAACTGAAAGCTCGTTTTGATGAAGAGAACAACATGAGTACGGCAGCACAGATGGAGCAGGCTGGAATACGCATCATATACAGTATTCCAGGGCTGAAAGTACATGCAAAAGTGGCAGTGATCCTCCGCAAAAACACCGACGAAGGGAAGAAACGCCGCGACTTTGCCTATCTAAGTACAGGCAACTTCAATGAAAAGACGGCAAAGATTTATTCAGACATGGCACTGCTCACCTCTAACGCAGAAATGATAGCCGACATCAACCGGGTTTTCGCCGTCTTGGAAGGTAAGCAAACAGAACCGACATTTAAACACTTGCTTGTAGCGCGATTCAATATGGTACCCGAACTGATACGCATGATCCATCGCGAGATAGCTCATGTAAAAGAAGGAAAGGTTGGAAGAATCATACTGAAAATGAACGGTCTTCACGACCAAAACATGATCAACGAACTCTATAACGCCAGCGAAAATGGCGTAAAGGTGGATCTGATTGTAAGAGGCATTTGCTGCTTGGTACCCGATCAATCATACAGTGCCAACATCCGGATCACGCGCATCGTAGATATGTTTCTGGAGCATGCACGCATCTGGTACTTTTATAATGACGGGCAGGAAGACCTCTTCCTAAGTTCTGCCGATTGGATGAGACGCAACCTTAACAGACGTATAGAGACGGCATTCCCGATTCTGGAACCAGACATAAAACAGGATATCATCCATATTCTGGACATCCAACTGCAGGATAATGTAAAAGCTTGTTTTTTAGACGAACATCTTCAAAATCATTTTAAGCACGACGACAATCCAGCCAAGGTTCGTTCGCAACTGGCCATCTATGAATACTTAAAAGAAAAGAAATAGTTTGAATTTCTTACAATCCGTTATTATATAGGAGGTTTTTTATGTAGATTTGCAAGTCTTTAGACGATTAAAACTAAAGACAAACATCGAACAATTATAAACGAATAAATATTTAATGGAAAAGCATTTGTTTTTAGGAGACGAAGCAATAGCACAAGCTGCTATTGATGCCGGCTTATCAGGTGTTTATGCCTATCCGGGTACTCCTTCTACCGAAATAACCGAATACATTCAGAATTCGGCAGTAGCAAAAGAGAGGAACATCCACAGTCGCTGGAGTGCTAATGAAAAAACGGCTATGGAAGCTGCTTTGGGAATGAGTTATGCCGGCAAACGTTCGCTTTGCTGTATGAAGCATGTAGGACTGAATGTTGCGGCAGACTGCTTCATGAATGCAGCCATGAGCGGCATTAACGGCGGTATGATCATCATTTCGGCAGACGATCCTTCAATGCACTCGTCACAGAACGAACAGGATAACCGCATGTTTGCGCATTTTGCCATGCTTCCGGTATTAGAGCCATCCAATCAGCAAGAAGCATATGATATGGTATATGAAGGTTTCGAACTCTCCGAGAAGCTGGGCTATCCAATACTGCTGCGTATTACTACCCGTATGGCTCATTCACGTGCAGGTGTCGTAACACGCACAGGCAAAGAACAGAACGCGATGCACACGCCAGAAGATGGTCGCCAACGTTATATCCTGCTTCCAGCTCTGGCCCGCAAGCGCTTCAGAGCACTCATTGCTGCACAGGATCATTTTAATGCAGCTTCAGAAGAATCCAAATACAATCAATATTTCGAAGGTGCCGACAAGTCGTTGGGTATCATCACTACCGGTATCGCTTTCAACTATCTTTCAGAAAACTATCCTGAAGGATTTGCTCACCCGGTACTCAAGATCACACAGTATCCGCTTCCCAGAAAAAAGGTCGAAAAACTGGTTGACGAGTGCCATGAGATTCTGGTTCTCGAAGAAGGTTATCCTGTCGTTGAAGAGCAACTGAAAGGGTTTCTCAACAGAGGCATCAAGATTCATGGTCGCCTCGATGGCACACTACAGCGCGATGGTGAACTGACACCCGATGCTGTTGGCAAAGCCATCGGTAAAGAAATCAAGAGCTACTTCGCCTTGCCTGAAGTTGTTGAACAACGTCCACCCGCACTTTGCCAGGGCTGCGGTCACCGCGACATGTACGAAGCACTCAACGAAACGTTGGCCGAATATAAGACAGCCAAAGTCTTTGGTGATATAGGTTGCTACACGCTGGGCGCTCTGCCTCCATTCCGTGCCATTGATTCCTGCATCGATATGGGTGCTTCAATAACCATGGCCAAAGGAGCTGCCGATGCTGGTGTATTCCCGGCTGTATCCGTCATTGGCGATTCTACATTCACCCATTCGGGAATGACAGGACTACTGGATTGTGTCAATGAAAACACGAACATCACGATTGTGATCTCTGATAATGAGACAACAGCAATGACTGGTGGACAAGATTCGGCTGGAACAGGAAGACTGGAGTCTATATGCGCTGGAATAGGTGTCGACCCAAAACATATCCGTGTGATGATTCCATTGAAAAAGAACTACGAAGAGATGAAAGCTATCATCCGCGAAGAGATTGAATATAAAGGTGTATCGGTTCTGATTCCGCGCCGCGAATGTATTCAGACATTAACAAGGAAGAAAAAAGCAAGTAAAAAATGAAAACAGATATCATATTATGTGGTGTGGGAGGACAAGGAATCCTCTCAATCGCAGCCGTTATCGGTGAAGCTGCCCTGAAAGAAGGATTATATATGAAGCAAGCCGAAGTACACGGGATGAGTCAACGCGGTGGAGATGTACAATCGAACCTACGTCTTTCCGACTGCCCTATCGCTTCCGACCTGATTCCAAAAGGCCATGCCGATTTGATCATTTCGCTCGAGCCTATGGAAGCATTACGCTATCTGCCTTATCTGAACAAGGAAGGATGGGTCGTAACAAACTCTGAGCCGTTCATCAACATTCCAAACTATCCGGATATCGAAAAAGTCAATGCCGAACTCGACAAACTTTCTCATAAAGTTGTACTCGATGTTGAAGCACTTGCTAAAGAAGCCGGTTCAACACGTGCAGCCAACATCGTTATGCTGGGTGCAGCCTCGCCATTTCTGGGCATTGATTATGACAAGATCGCCGATGGAATCCGGAGCATCTTTGCCCGCAAGGGAGAAGAAGTGATCGAAATGAACCTCAAGGCTCTGAAAGCCGGATACGAAGTAGCTCAAAGTAAACAATAATTTATAAGTCCACAAATGAAAAAAGTTCTTTTATTTTTCACATTCGCTCTTTTAGCAACAGCTATAAACGCACAGTTTCCAGCTGTAATGCAAACTGCTGATGCCGACTTAATCAAGGTTGGTGATAAAATGCCAGCATTCAATATTGTCAAAGATAATGGCACAACCATCTCTTCGGCGACATTAAAAGGGAAGATTGTACTGATCAACTTTTTTGCTACCTGGTGTGGTCCATGCCAAAGAGAACTGGCAGAAGTACAAAAGACCTTATGGCCCAAATATAAAGACAATGCTCATTTTGCCATGTTGGTTATCGGTCGCGAACATTCGGATGCCGACCTCACGGAATACAACAAGACAAAAGGATTCACCTTTACGTTGTATCCGGATAAAAATCGGGCTATTTATGGCAAGTTTGCTACGAACATGATTCCTCGCAGCTTCCTGATCGACAAGAGTGGAAAAGTGATTTATTCAAGCATTGGCTTCACGCCAGAGGACTTCAACAAACTGATGAAACAGATTGAAAAAGCATTGAAATAATATGAATGATAGACCTGTGGTAAGGCTTTTTATTCATACCTTTGCCACCTAAAAAAATATCAATTGCATGCAAGAGAAAATTATTATTCTTGATTTTGGCTCGCAAACGACACAACTCATCGGACGAAGAATCCGTGAACTTAATATGTATTGCGAAATCGTTCCTTACAACAAATTTCCGCATGAGGACACGGATATTAAAGGTGTCATCCTTTCGGGAAGCCCATACTCGGTGTACGATGCAACTGCTTTTAAAGCTGACTTAAGTGAGATCCGCGGCAAATATCCTGTTCTCGGAATCTGCTATGGAGCTCAGTTCATGGCTTATACATCCGGAGGAAAGGTAGAACCGGCGAACACGCGTGAATACGGACGTGCCAATCTTACATTTATAGACAATCAGGATCCGTTACTAAAAGGCATCAGCATCGGTTCACAAATATGGATGTCGCACGGTGATACCATCACAATGCTACCCGAAAACTTCAAGATTATTGCAAGTACCGACGACGTCAAAGCAGCAGCTTATCATGTGGAAAACGAGAAGACGTGGGCTGTACAATTCCATCCGGAAGTATTCCACACAACCGATGGCACAATTCTCTTGGACAACTTTCTCAATATTTGTGGATGCGCCAAAAGCTGGACACCCGCTTCATTCATCGAATCGACTGTCGAGCAACTGAAAGAAAAACTTGGCAACGACAAGGTGATTCTTGCCCTCTCCGGTGGTGTCGACTCATCTGTTACCGCTGTTTTGCTCAACAAAGCCATCGGTAAGAAACTGACCTGTATTTTCGTTGATCACGGACTGCTCCGCAAGAACGAGTTCGAAAAAGTTATGCAGGCTTACGAATCACTGGGGTTGAATGTCATCGGTGTAAATGCCAAAGACAGATTCTATACAGCATTGGCAGGCGTCAGCGAACCAGAAAAGAAACGGAAGATCATCGGCAAAGGTTTCATCGATGTGTTCGATGAAGAAGCTCATAAACTGAAAGACGTCAAATGGCTCGGACAGGGCACTATATATCCGGATGTAATTGAGTCTTTGTCAATCACAGGTACAACCATCAAAAGTCATCATAACGTAGGCGGTCTGCCGAAAAATATGGACTTGAAGCTTGTCGAACCACTCCGTTCGCTGTTCAAAGACGAAGTGCGTCGCGTAGGTCGCGAACTGGGAATGCCGGAACATCTGATCAAACGTCATCCGTTCCCAGGGCCAGGTTTGGGTATCCGTATCTTGGGTGATATCACTCCAGAAAAAGTACGCGTTCTGCAAGAAGCCGACGACATCTATATCTCGCTGATGCACGAATGGGGATTGTACGACAAAGTCTGGCAGGCAGGTGCCATCTTGCTGCCGATCCATTCGGTCGGTGTGATGGGCGATGAGAGAACATACGAAAATACAGTTGCATTGCGTGCAGTAACATCTGCCGATGCGATGACAGCCGATTGGGCACAACTTCCATACGAGTTCTTGGCAAAAGTTTCTAATGAAATCATCAACAAGGTGAAAGGCGTAAACCGCGTTGTCTACGATATCAGTTCAAAACCACCTGCAACCATTGAATGGGAATAAATTATTGATTTAATATCTGAAGCGTATGGCAGGCAACTAAAGCTGCTGTTTCAGTCCGCAAGCGGCTTTCACCTAATGAAATAGGTTGGAAGCCGTTTTCTTTGGCCAACGCAATCTCTTCAACAGAAAAATCGCCTTCGGGACCAATCAGCACAAGAGCATTCTCACCTGGATGGTAGATATGCTTCAAGAGAGGCTTCTCTTCGTCCTCACAATGTGCAATGAACTTGCTACCACTGAAAGGACGCTTCACAAAATCAGCAAAATCAACCATTCCCTCCAAAGCAGGAAGCGTGGCTTTCTGCGACTGCTTCATCGCACTGATCATGATTTTCTCCAAACGGGCAGATTTTATCTCACGGCGTTCGGAAAAACGACAGTTCAGGCAAGTGACAGCATCAATGCCAATCTCCGTTGCCTTCTCGATAAACCACTCCATGCGGTCCATATTTTTTGTCGGAGCAACGGCAATATGCAGATAGAAATTCCACAACGGTGCCTGTTTCCAGCTTTCCGAGATTGTCACTTCGCAATGTTTCGGATGCGCGTGTGTGATAGTCGCTTTATAAAAAGAACCTCTACCGTCAGTCAACTGAACAGCATCACCTTCAGAAAGCCGAAGCACACGGATGCAATGCCCTGATTCCTCTTCGGGAAGAGTCGTTACAGGCTGTATCTCTGGAATAAAAAATATCTGCATCTCGCTCATCTTTTATCCCAAAATCATACCAATAATTGTTGCCGACAAGACCGATACCAGCGCTCCGCCGACCATTGCCGGAATACCGAAGCGGGTAATCATTGGTTTCTTTTGCGGTGCCAGAACACCCATTCCGCCAAGCAAAATACCAATAGAGGAAATATTAGCAAAGCCACATAAGATATAAGTCGACATGATAACAGACTTCTGATAGGCAAAAAGTCCGGCATCTTTCCAAGTTTCCAACTGCGAATAGGCCACGAACTCATTCAGAATCGTCTTCTGCCCAAGCAGAGAGCCTACAAGCGACAGGTCGGGTGTAGGAACACCTATCAGCCACATGAACGGCGAAAGAACGACACCAACAATAAACTGAAATGTCAAACCTTCGGACTTACCGGCAGTAATTGAAACAATCCAGTCGTTGAGACCTGTATAATGGCCAATCAAGTCACACAAAATATAATTGCACAAGGTAACCAGAGCGATAAACACCAAAAGCATGGCGGCGATGTTCACCATCAAACGCGTACCGGTCATCGTTCCTGCAGCCAACGCATCGAGCACCGTCGGATTCTGGTCAGTCTTTTCCATAGCGACCAGCTGGTCTTCGACAGGCTCGGTCTGCGGACAGAGCAGTTTAGCAATCACAATCGAACCAGGTGCCGCCATCAGTGAAGCCGAAAGCAGATGCTTGGCAAATAACACCTTGCTCACCGGATCTGCCCCGCCGAGCATACCGATATATGTACCCATCACAGATCCGGCAATCGTTCCCATCCCGGCAACCATCACCAGAAACACTTCCGATTTGTTCATCGCCGGGAGGTAGTTCTTGATTAATATTGGCGACTCGGTCATGCCCAAGAATACATTACCGGCAGTAACGAGACCTTCGGCACCAGATATATTCATAAATTTACGCAGCACCCATGAGAAACCGAGTACCACCTTCTGAATAATTCCCCAATGATACAATATAGAAACCAGCGCAGAGAAGAATATGACCACAGGCAGTGAGTTGAGCAGAAAAATAAACCCGTTGCTCTTGGCGACAAGCGGCCCCAACAGGAAAGAAACGCCCGCTTGCGTGAAGTCCATCAGCTTGATGAAAGCCTTCCCGATCCATTCGAGTGTAGTCCCGACTATCGGAATATACAGTACGGCCAGTGCAAAGACTATTTCCAGAAACAATCCCGCCCCGACCAGCTTCCAGTCGATCTTTTTGCGATTATAACTAAAGCAATAGGCCACACCGATAATGGTGATGATACCTAATAATCCTCTTCCCAAGGACTCCAAACTAAATCCTACCTGTTGTTCAATCATGTATATTATCTCCTCTATTTATTCTGCTTTATCTTCTTTGTCTTTTCCACGACGATGAAGTTCGTCCTTATACATCTTGGCATACTCATACTTCTCGGAAGCAATAGCCTGCTCCATACGTTCGGTCAACTCATCATCTTCCAGCAGCGAAAGCCATTTTTTCATTTTCACCTCATCATGGATTTCTTCCGGTTCCAAATCCAGGAGGCTCTCTTCTTCAGACTTTTCTTCCTCTGTTTCTTTCTGCGAATCCTCCAATACGACGCCACATTCGTCCACAATCTCAGGTGTGGTAAAGATCTCACAGCCTACGCGTAATGCTATAGCGATAGCATCTGAGGTACGCGAATCCAAACGAAGCACTTTACCTGCATCGTCGAACACCACTTCCGAATAGAACACGCCATCCTCGAACTTGTAGATAAAAACCTCAAGAATATTAATGCCGAGTGTTTGGGCGAATGCCACAAACAAATCATGTGTAAGCGGACGAGGTGGCTTTATATGTTCCAAAGCAATAGCAATAGACTGCGCCTCCGCTGTTCCGACAATGATCGGAATACGCCGTGTACCCGGTTGCTCCGACAGTACCAGAGCGTATGCACCTGATTGAACCTGACTGTTCGTCAGTCCCTGAACATGTAGTTTTATTCTCTTATTCACACTGAAATACTTTAGTCTTCGTGCAAAATTAATATAATTTTGTCATTTACAAATTCTTTATCTTCATTTTGCAGCATTCGTCAGGAAGGCTTCCACCTGAGCGAAGGTCACATCCTTCAGCACAACCTTCTTTTCTTTGTCCAAAAGATAGAGTGTCGGGATTGCTTTAAGGTCGTACACTTCCTTATTCTTGATGTCGAGTGATTTGTCATACGAATTGATCCACGCGGCAGGCATGGAAGGGATATGCTTACGCCATGCGTCAAGTTCCTCGTCGGGATAAACAGCCAGTATCTTTAGCTTTTTGCTCTGCAACAAGCTATTCACCACCTCAGATTCGTTGAGCTGTCGGGTGATCTGCTGACAGTTGTGACAGTCGGGGTTATAGAAGAAGAGCAGCAGCATGTCGGCCTTGATACTGTGGAGACGGCCTGTGCTGCCATTGGCAAGCGTATAGGTGAAGTCGGTAGCGGGTTTGCCTATCTGATTCTTCAGCGCCAGTTCCAGCAGATGCTGCGGACGTACCTTGTCAACCTCACTCACTTTCGGCGAAGCGATGATGGCCTGCAGAACGGGAATATACAACGACTCATCGCGCATCGGCGAATTGGGGTCGTAAAGATATTTCTCATACATTCCGGTCATGCCAGCATACACCGTACTGTCGACCTCCGCCTTCGCCAGCATGGCTTTGATGGACGATGATGCAACATCGGGCTGAACGCGTTTCAGCACATCGATATAATTAGACATTGCCTGTTCCGTCACATCGGCATCATGCACGAGAGCGGTATCAGTAAAGTTGTAGTTTTCCCAATAATGCTGCGCCAGATAGGCGGCACGCTGATCAGGGTCGGTAATCATACTAGGAATACTCGCCATCTGAAAGGTGCGTTTCTCCTGAGCCGGAACCGGTGTCTTCGTGTTTTGCTTTCCACTGCACGCATTAAAGAGCAATGTAAATATCAATAATACAATAATCTTACTGTCCATATAGCACATTTATTATTTACGGCGTAAAGATAATAAAAACCATCCAACCTTATTCCAATTCGATTTTGCAGTTTTCGAGACTGCGTACAACTGCCAGGCTCACAAAGCGTATTCCCTGTTTGCGCAACATCTCTCCTCCGTTCTGAAATGCCTTCTGGATAATGAAGCCCATACCTTCAATCGTTGCTCCCGCCTGACGCGCGAGATCAATCACACCCATCGAGGCATTACCGTTGGCAAGGAAATCGTCGATAAACAGCACATGGTCATTCTCGTTCAGATAGTCGTTGCTGATACAGACCGTATAATCTCGGTCTTTCGTGAACGAATGGACAGTGGTGCAGAGCATGTTCTCCATCGTTTTCGGCTGTTTTTTCTTAATAAACACAACAGGCAGTTGCATGATGTATCCCACCAGGATAGCCGGAGCAATGCCACTGGCCTCAATAGTGACAATCTTGTTGATCTTACAGTCTGCAAAGCGGCGCACAAACTCCTTTGCCACCTCCATCATCAGATTCGGATCCATCTGATGGTTGATAAAACTGTCAACTTTTAAGATTCCACCGGGATAACATTTCCCGTCCTGCAATATCCTTTTCTTTAGTATTTCCATGTCTATATCAATCTTTTATGTGTATCAGCAAATTACTGATAATAACAGTCAGTTCGCCGGAACTCTCTTGATATATTTGCCGCTTAACATAGTCCGTATTGTTTATTGCCGCAACAGGGCGTCGTTCCTTTATGCTCATCGGCTTCAATGACATCCCGAACATCATGGCGGAATGCAAAAGTACTATTTTTCTGATTTATCATCTACAGGTAATCGCAAAACTTTTGAATAATAAGACATCAAGAATCCGGGATTCTTCGAGCATTTTATCATTGGCAGTGCCGGAAGTGGCACTTCTTGGACTATTTTACTTCATTTGATCCGAGAAGTGAAGATTCTTGGACCATTTTCATATTTTTAGTCCAAGAAGCGGAGATTCTTCAACTGTTTTCAGATTTTTGGTCCAAGAAGTGGCAATTCTTCGACCATTTTTTCTAATTTGTTCCGAGAAGCGGCACTTCTTGGAGTTTTTTTCCCTAAATGGTCCAAGAATCTCGGATTCCTGAAGTTCCACTCTTAATTTGGTCAGAGAAGTGGCACTTCCTACTGCTCTTTTCTATTTTTAAAGGAAAAATATTCAATCCTTCCACCTCCCGGCGATAGTCGTTCCGCAATCAGGGCATTTTCCATCGGCGAGATGATTCTCGAGCAGATTGTAGCCATTGCGTCGGACCAGTAGTTTGCCACAGGAAGGACAGACAGTGTTTTCGCCTTCCAGTTCACTGACGTTTCCTATATAGACGAAATTCATTCCTGCTGCGAGAGCCGATTCGCGCGCTGAAACAAGCGTTTCGATAGGCGTCATCGGCACGTTGTTCATTCTGTACATCGGGAAGAAGCGGCTGAAATGCAAAGGCGTATCCGCGAAACCATTGCTGACGAGCCATTGACACATGTCACGAATCATCTGCGGATCGTCATTGACTGAAGGAATAAGCAGATTCGTTACTTCCAGCCATACGCCTGCTTCCTTCATCACTTTCAACGTATTCAAAACCGGCTGCAGATGGCCGTGACTGATTTTATGATATATCGCATCGCTGAACGATTTCAAATCGATATTGGCAGCATCGAGCACGGTGCAAAGCCGGCGAAGCGGTTCATCGTTGATGTAGCCCGCAGAAACAAGGATATTGCGGATTCCTGCTTCGTGCGCCAACAGTGCCGAATCATACATGTATTCATAGAAAGTGATTGGTTCGGTGTACGTGTAGGCTATAGCCGGACATTGTGAGGCCATGCATTCATCAACCAACTTTGCAGGCGGCAAGTCAATATTCCTCACTTCAGAAGGCAGGGCTTGAGAGATCTCCCAGTTCTGACAATTGAGGCAAGCGAAGTTACATCCTGTCGAAGCTACCGACAAGCAGCGGCATCCGGGATAGTAATGGAGCAACGGCTTCTTCTCGACCGGATCGACATGCAAGGCACACGGATGAGCATAGGCTTCCGAATAAAGCGTCCCGCCATGATTCACACGACTGCGACATAATCCGCGCTGCCCGTCAGACAGGTTGCATTCGTGCGGACAAATGCCGCACTGAACGCCTTTGTCTGTCGGATGCGAATAGAGCGCCTCCTTACCGAAAGATTTTTTTTGCATCATTCATTTCCTTTCCTTAAACACAACCGCTTCGTATGTATACAAGTCGGCATCTTTCCAGCCATCCCATGACAGTCCTGCCTTGTCGTGAGCGCAATGACCCAGAAACTCCTCTTTGCTCCAGTTCGTTTCCTCAGCCACCTGCGGAAGAAACGTTCCGCTGCGTCCGCCTTTAGTGATATATATTCCCTGTTTACCCAGCGTGAACTCATCAATACTATGAATACGTTTCATGGGTGAAAGGACGGAAATCTCAATCTCAACTTTTCCCAATTCGCCGGACTGCATTGGATAGAATCGCGGATCTTCGAAGGCTGCAGCCTCTGCCATATTCTCAACAACGCGATACAAGGGCTGGTCGCTACCAAAATGGCCGATGCATCCGCGCAGACGACCGCCTTCATTCAACGTGACAAAAGCGCCGCAACGCATCTTCAACGTTTCAGTCAGAGCCTCTTCATCGCATACCGAATTATGACTCCGCGAAAGACGGTTCTGTATCGAACGGCGGGCAATCTGTATCAGCGTGTCCTTCTCCTGTTCGGTCAGAGCGAACGAAGCCTCACCGGTTGCAGCACTCTTACGTACAAAAACGAAAGCATGATATCCGACCACCTGCTGATGATCGCCGTAGCTGGAATCGCCTGAATTGCGATACATGATATGATGAATCTGAATATCATTCATACCGGATGTCATATATAATAACGCAGCGATTGCACTCTGTCCGCAAGCGCTTGTAGCCAAGTTGGGCACATGCTTCTTGGCGTTTTGCGACAACGCTTTGACGAACGCTTCCAAGGAACCCTGACTGATAGCTTCGCCCGTCAGCTTATCGACCTCTTCCGCATCATCGTACGACGGATAATGCGAGAAATCGCTGCTGATGACAAACAGGTTCTTCGCATTGAAATAAGGCTTCAATGCCTCAGCCACTTTCTGTATCACGGCAAACGACTGCGTACCGATAATAATCGGCACGATAGGCGCCATCTTCTTCAAGCGATATTGCAGGAAAGGTAGTTGCACTTCCAGGCAATGCTCCTTGTCGTGCGCTTCCGGATTGCAGGAGAACACCGAATGATCGCGAATCAGTTGTCGGCAGAAAGACGTATCGACAGGGACATCTCCCAGCGGCGTAGCATAATAATCGAAAGCGGTATTCACCGAAGCACCATCCATATACACATGATGACTCGGTCCGATGAGGAAGATGCGCTCATACTGCTGTTCTGGACTGATCCTTGCAAAAGCAGAAGCGGCAACTTCGCCGGAGAAAACATATCCTGCATGTGGAACAATCACGGCAGCGACCTCTTCAGCCGAGGTGCTATCGGCAAATGCTTTAAAATAATCGGTCATCGCCTTGAGAAGTGAATTTTTGCTGGCTGGATAGAATGCGCCGGCGACAGCTTCAGGACGAACCGTTGCTTCCTGCTTCTTTTTATCTTGCCCGTTACAGGTACCGGATGAAAACAATGTACTGATAGACATGATAAATATAATTTTAAATAGGTTTACTGCTATAACTTTAATATTCATAGCACGTTAATTTTACGGATGCGTATATTCAAACCAATCGAAGTCGGCATACGAATTACTCTTCGCCTTCTCCTGAGCGAACAGTCCCAGATAAACGCCCGTGAATCCGCCGGCGGTTTCTGAACTTAAGAAACGGGTATTCATCTTTGCCAACTCTTCGAACTTGCTGTTGTCCTTCGAATATGAGAACGTGTAAACATCCGGAGAACCCTCAACGCGCAAATACACCTGATTACCGACGAGCGGTATTTCTTTTTCGATATGCTTCATCTCGCCCAAATAATAGGTCAGCGTCAAATATTTATGGCCGCCTTTGCAGACGACCGACAGATCATATTGATACTTGCCCATCATGTAAACGGCGAGTCCAGCTTCGGAATTATTATTCAAACCTTTTGCATCCAGCAAAGTTGTCGCCTTGAAATTGATATGTTGCTGACGGCGTCCGATGAAAGTCGGCGAATCTGTGTCGGTGATAAAAATTGTTGAAGCTTTGAGGCGAATAAAACCTTTGCGTGCGCTCAACGAATAGTTCTCGAAATGCGGATTGCAGAGATAGTTCCAGTCATAACCCAAAGTCGTTTCAGAAAATTCATCCTTTGTCGGTGTTTCGGCATATTTGACCTGCGGCAACGTCGGACAATCCATATTCAACGAAACCATGCCGTTGCCATTGACAACAGGCCATGCGTTCTTGTCCCAACGAACGGGTGCAAGGAATGTTTCGCGTCCCAATAGATGATGCATATAAGATTGCGGACGGAAGCCAAGGAACATGATCCACCACGAACCATCCTTTGCCTGAACCAGATCTGCATGTCCGGTACCCTGAATCGGGCTGCGCGAACCTTCCAGACTCTTGTGCGTCAGAATCGGATTGGCAGGATTGATCTGATACGGGCCGTAGATGTTTTTGCTTCGTGCAATCATCACCTTATGTCCATATTCCGTTCCACCTTCGGCAATCAGCAGATAGTAATATCCGTCTTTCTTGTAAAGGTGCGGACCTTCGGGAGAACTGTCGCCCAATCCATTGAAGATGCCTTTGGGTTCGGTAAGAAGTTTACCGGTCTTCACATCAATCTCACTCAATTTAATCTGGCCGATGGTAGAAAGAAAATAACATTTGCCATCCTCATCGAAGAAAAGTTCCGGATCGATACCCCCCTGCTTTACCCAAATAGGATCAGACCATTTGCCGGCAGGATCGGTAGCGGTGATATAGAAGTTGCCACCATGAGAAACATTCGTATTAATCACATAATAAGTGCCATCATGATAGCGGATGGTCGGAGCGTACAGCCCTCCCCCTGAATTTGTCTTACTCAAATCCATCTGCGACGTGCGATTGATGCAATGACCAATCTGTTCCCAATGAATCAAGTCTTTACTGTGATGAATAGGTAATCCGGGAAAATACTGGAAAGTACTGTTCACCAGATAGAAGTCATCTCCTACCCGGCAAACACTCGGGTCGGGATAAAATCCGGATAGCACCGGATTGGAATAACCTTGTCCCGATACAGCGACCGAGACAAACAACAAGAATGCAGCTATCGCCTGCCATTTCACTACCTTTTTCATCTGTTTATAGATTTAATGAATACTCAGTTCGAACCATTGTCGATTGAACAAAAGTAATTATTTTTCTACGGATGAAGAAGAATAAAATAGCTAAAACTGTACTCGTTGCCTTTATTTATATCTCAAAACATATTTGACAAACAGAATTAATACAGGAACTTCGATCAGGGGCCCAATGACAGCTGCAAAAGCTTCGCCAGAACTGATACCGAAGATAGAAATAGCCACTGCTATAGCCAGCTCAAAATTATTTCCCGTCGCAGTAAATGCTATCGACGTCGATTTGTCGTAAGAGACTCCATTACGCCTAGTAAACCAGAATGAGGAGAAAAACATAATCACAAAGTACAGCACCAAAGGAACAGCTACAAGCATTACATCAAACGGAAGTTTAACAATATACTCGCCTTTATACGAAAACATAACAATAATCGTAAACAGGAGGGCTATCAAGGTCACCGGACTAACTTTTGGCACAAAACGAGTATAATACCAATCGTCACCTTTGATGTTTCTCAAGATTCGTCTAACTACATATCCTGCAGCAAACGGGATTCCCAAATATACAGCCACACTTTTGGCAATCATCCCCATCGTAATATTCCGCACGGCATCGGTTGCAGGCAGTCCTATCCAATCCGGAAAAACGGATATGAAGAAGTAAGCATAAACAGAATAGAACAGCACCTGAAAAATACTATTGAGTGCAACGAGTCCGGCAGCATACTCACCATTGCCTTTTGCCAAATCATTCCAGACAAGCACCATCGCTATGCATCTGGCCAAACCAATCATAATCAATCCATACATATACTCGGGATGCGACGAAAGGAATAAGGCAGACAGAACGAACATCAGTATCGGGCCAACAATCCAGTTCAATAACAGAGATATGGTTAAAATCTTCTTATCCGAAAAGACTTTGCCCAACTCTTCATATCTTACTTTGGCCAATGGCGGGAACATCATCAATATCAAACCCACAGCCAATGGAATATTTGTTGAACCCACTTCAAAATATCCCCAGAATTTTACGATCTCAGGATATACATAACCTATTCCGACACCGACAAACATGGCTAAAAATATCCAAAGCGTCAGATACCTATCTAAAAATGCCAACTTCTTCATTTTATATTTTTATTTATTATATTCTTCTTTATAAAAGATTCTCACTTACAGCCTTTCAGCATCTACCGGTCATATAATCACAACAACCAGTTAAAAAGATAGCCGGAGATAATGATGAAGAGTGTTATTGTTCCAAAAAAGATCCCGATAAGCTTCCAAGTCATTACTTTCTTCAGCATTGTAGCTTCAGGCAAAGAAAGACCAACAACACCCATCATAAATGCAAGTGCTGTACCTATAGGAACGCCTTTAGCGACAAACACTTCTATGACAGGCACAATGCCTGCTGCATTGGCATACATCGGGACGGCCAACATCACCGAAAGTGGGACGGCGAACCAGCTTTCTTTCGCCATATAATGCTGAAAGAACCCTTCGGGCACATAACCATGAATAGCAGCTCCAATGCCAATACCTATAACCACATAAAGCAACACACCTCTGACGATGCCCCACGAATCTTTCAAGATACCGGGGAGACGCTTCACAAATGGAACCTGTTCTTTTTCCCAAGCTTCACTCTCGGCATCCGATGCTTTCTGAATTTTCTTTACCCATTCACTCAGATAATCTTCAAGCTGCATCTTTCCAAGCACAAATCCACCAATCATTCCAAGCAAAATACCACTGACAACATATACAATTGTTATCTTGAGTCCAAATGAACCAAGAAACATCGCTACCGCCACCTCATTGACCAAAGGTGAAGTGATGAGGAACGCAAACGTCACACCAAGCGGGATTCCTCCTTTCACAAAACCGATGAACAGAGGTATTGATGAACAAGAACAGAACGGCGTTATCGCACCAAACAACGAGGCAAAGAAATACTGAAGTCCGTAAAGCTTATGCGTAGTAAGGTATCTACGCAATCGGTCAATAGGAAAATACGCATTAATCACTCCCATGATCGCACTGATCACAAACAACAGAATCAGTATTTTGATCGTATCATAGAAGAAGAAATTCACTGCCGAACCCAAATGAGACTGCGCGTCAAGCCCAAACAAGCTGTACACCAGCCAGTCAGCAAATTGTTGTATCATAACTCAATATCTATTTAATTGTTACAGATAAAAAATATAAGCATAATAAAGACCGACCGCTATAAACAATAGAGCAACGATCAAGTTAAACCACTTTTGAAATATCTTCATGCGATTGTAAAATTTTCCCACTTCGGACACACTATAGGCAAGAATCCAAGCGACCATAATGACAGGAAGTCCTGTAGCAGAAGCAAACACAATTGGCAAAAGATAACCGGTTGTAGCTTGTGCCGACATAGGTATAAGCATTCCAAAATAGAGAACACCGCTTGTCGGACAGAATGCCATTGCAAAAAGCATGCCCAGTAATAAACTTCCCCACAACCCTTTCAACTTATTCGACTCCAGATTACCCGAAAAGCCAAACTTTGGAAGAGAGAATCTGTCACCGAACAACATAAACAATCCTATAAGCAGCATCACCGGAGCCACAAGCATCTCCCCCCATTTGCTTACGCCTTTCTGTATTGAGAACATATCAGCACCGCTCCGGAGAATATAGATCAGGATAGCACCCAGCACTGAATAGGCAATAATACGGCCTACAGTATAAAGCACTCCACTCCAGAAAAGGCGCCGACGGCTTCCCATATCGCGTCCGATATAACCTATGGCAGTTATGTTCGTAGCAAGTGGACAAGGGCTGACGGCTGTAAGTAATCCCAAAACAAAAGCAGTGAGTATCGGTACTTGACTATTATCCAGAATATTCTGCAAGAAATCCATCTCTTTGCTACTTCAGTAGTAATGCAATTTGATTCTTCAAACCGACCTTGAATGCTGAAGGGTTACTACGTGCATTCTTGAAACCGAAGATGGTCATATTGTTACGTTTCTCCTTGCCATTCTTCCACTGATTCACAAACAAAGACGACCCGGTGACACGATAATTGTCGGCAAACTTCTCACCTTCGGAAGTCGATATATCTATCTCTTTGAACTTCACTTGTCCGTTTCTGACCTGACTTGCAAAATCATTCTTTACAACATCCAGAGAATGGTTGCCAATAGCAATACATGTCGGACAACGCTGCTTGCCATGAAAATAAAGCACTTCAACAACTGTTTTAGCCGATGCACTCTGAGCAACTGTTGCCTTTTGAGCAGATATTGATCCTGCAAAACAGATAAGGATCATCAATCTAATAAATGCAAAACGTTTCATGTGTATTTTTTTACCGTTATACTGCTAACAACTTCTTCACATCACTTTCAGAGATACGTCCTTTGGCAACCACTTTCTCATCGATAACCAAAGCCGGAAGCGTCATCACATTATAGTTCATGATCTTTTCCATGTCTTCCTCTTTCACTAAAGTTGCATCAATACCCAGTTCTTTGATCACTTTCTCTACCGTTGCATATAATGCCTTGCATGTACTGCAACCTGTTCCTAATACTTTAATTTCCATAATTATTTATTTGTTAATCATATATATATTCGTAATTCGTAAAACGACGAACATTATTGGCAAAAAGAAATGCTGTGTCAGCAGCATGAATCTTTCTTATTCAAATGTTTGTCGAACATTTCACCGAAGAGTTGTTTAGCCAACTCCCAGTTGTCGCGATTAATGCAATATTTCACTTTAGGCGTTTCTATCTCGCCTTGGATGAGACCTGCATCTTTCAATTCTTTCAGATGTTGGGATACCGTGGCCTTGGCAATAGGAAGTTCATCATTGATATCGCCAAAATAGCAAGTATCCTGTTTGGCCAGGAAGTCAAGAATAGCTATTCGTGCCGGATGCCCTAACGCTTTAGCGAAACGAGCAAGCAGCTCCTGCTTTATTGTATAATCTTTCTTATTCTCTTCCATCTTTATGAATTTGTTCGCAATATTACGAACAATAAAATTATCGACCAAAAGATATTTGAGTTTTAACATTTATTTATTCATATCATCACAGTATGAAAGGAGGTAGTTATTCTATTGGAAAAAAGTCCTACAGAATCTATCATTTATAAACTATTTCCGTTTGCTCATCCCTATGAAACAAATACGTAAGGATTACTTGTCCCTTCGTTCCATACAGTTTGGTCAAATATGGATTATCATTACATTCCAAATTTACCATCGCCATATTATTACTAATATCCAATGTTGTCAGTCTGTTGGAATTACACCATAGTTGCCTTATCTCAACGCTGCGATTAATGTCTAATTGCACCAAATAATTATGATCGCAATGCAAAGTCCACAGTTTTGTATTAGGACTTATAACCAAATGAGTTAACTGATTAAAACTACAGTCCAGTTCTTCGAGCTGAGTATTTTTACTCACATCCAAGTTCTTTAATGAATCAGACTGACAATCCACGTATATCAGCGCTGTATTATGACTTAAATCCAATCCTGACAATTTGTTATGATTGCACATTAGTTTCTTCAATGCGGTATTGTGACTCAAGTCCAACCACGAAATTTGAGTTTCTTGGCATTCAAAAGATTCCAACTCCTTATTGTTACTCAAATTTACCTTTGTCAATGGATTATAGCCGCAATAGAGTTTTTCAAGTTTTGTATTTTTGCTTATGTCCAAATCCGATATATTATTTGATTGACAGAATAATTCCGTCAATGAAGTAAAAAACTCTATACCTTTCAATGAATATATATTTTGACCGTTGCACGCAATTTTAGTTACTCTTTTAGCTTCTCCCTGAGAGATCTCTCCATCTCCATTCAGGTCATAATCATATACCAGATTCGCCTTAAAGCGGGCATCAGAAATGGGAACCAGTAAGTTGTCATCCCTATTATCATCGTCCGAACATGCTGTAAAACTAATAGCAATCAACAATAGAAACACGCCATAGATAACTCTCTTCATCATACTCTTTTTAATAATTTATCACTCTATTTATGGCAAAGATAGTAATAAAATAAATAAACATACTATCTAAAGAAAAGAAAATGTTAGAACGAATAGCCGAACTTGAAATTAGCGGTTGGTGCCATTCCAAAATCTGTTCCCTGGCAACCTACAACTATACCTGCATTGAATTACGATAGACTCTACGCAAACCCCATGAAGGCGTCAGCAATATGATATTCTTTGTATCCATATTATGCGAATACAATCCCGACGTATATTCCTGCAGATCCACAGAGATGAAGTTTGCCGAGTTCTTTCGCGTGTTCTTGCCTTTTTGCGCACGCTTGGCCAGATTATAATAATAGCGATATTCAACTCCCAATGCACCTCGAACCGATGACGCCCAACTTTCGCCGTAATACAATTCGTTGTCACTAAAATAAAGGGAAGATGATGAATACGCAACTTCTCCCGCCAGACCTCCATGAAAAATAAGTGTTGATTGTTTTCCCACAGGTGTCTCATTATAATATTGTACACCAAGAATATTCAATGCCACTCCCTGAGTCTTTTCTGCTTTTGATTGTGCAAAAAGCGCTGTGCTAATCAAAACTGCAATCAACACTAAATATATGCGTTTCATACTCTCTTCTATTTTTTGACGGCGCGAAGATATGAATATTTTTTCAATTGTATCCATACGTTATACAACTAATAAGGATAATGATAAAAGCTATATCGTTTTAAATACATACCGACAAGCAACTGTTGAGGAGCCTTTCTATTTATCGCCAATAAACAAATTCGAATTTATATATTTGACAGCATTGAATAGAATTATTATCTTTACAACATCATCGACATATTGATAAACTCACGTGTTAAAACACAAATATTATTACAAGATGGAAAAGCATATATTAGCAATTATTCTCCTATGGAGCATTCTTATACCATTAAAGGCACAGGAACAAACAAAGACAGATCCATATATGAACAAGTTTGGAGGTTATGGATATCTATTATCGACTGACAATAGAAGTTCTATCTGGTGGGCGGAAGGCGCATACAAAATCATGAAAGACACGCCACAACCAGTCAAAAAGGCTAAAAAGATATCACTCGAATCCGCTTGTAATGAATACGAATCATTTATTTTAGTCATCAAACCCTCAGATTCTCTTGAACAGTTCCACATTCAGACAGAAATGCTGACCGATGAGAAAGGTCACACAATCTCTCCCGAACAAATCACCTTACGCCGTGTGGAATATCTGAACATCACCCGTCCTACCGATAGTTACGCATTCAAAGGTTTCTGGCCTGATCCTCTCCCCTTATGTCGGGGCAATCAGAGACTAAACGCAGACGAAAACAATGCCTTCTGGATTACGGTGAAAGTACCTCAAGGAACCGTCCCCGGTGATTATCACGGCAAAATATCCTTAATCTGCAGTTCATGGCAACAATCTTTCCCGTTCTCGCTCAAAGTATGGAACTTCACGCTTCCCAAATCGCCAAGCATTCGTTCGGGATTCGGGTTTGGGACAGGTTTTTCGAATGTCATCAATTATGAGAACCTAACCGACTCTGCCGACCAGCGGACTGTATTCGATTATTACATGCAAGCATTTCGGGATTATAAAATCAATCCATATAATCCTTTTCAATTTGCTCCAATCAAAGAAACGGTGACCGGTGTCCAGTGGACAGGCGGTTCCTTTGATGATAAAGAAAAATACGACGGAACATTCAGTTACAAAATCGTAGACAACGAAGTAAACTATGATCCTGAAGGAACGACCAAAGAATTGATACCGGTAAAAGGCGGCACAGACTATGAACTGCGTTGGAAATATAAATCAAAACCTATAAATCACATATATACCGTTGGCGTTGAATGTTATGACAAGAACAAACAACTCATGATCCTTGAGAACCGCTTCGACAAATACAAAGTGTGGAAAGACAGTACAGTATGGGATCAAGCGACTCTTCCACTTGAAACATTACCTGAAGAAGCCAGTTACATCAAAATACGCCTCTACGCCTGTTACCGCACGCCATGGGGAGGCAATACAGGGACAGTCTGGTTTGATGATATGCAACTCATTAATCTTCAAACTAAACAGAATGAATTAAGCATAGGCAACTTCGAAGTGGATGTTAACAAGATGGATATAGACCTTGATTTCACCGACTTCAACAAAGCCGGGAAGAAATATTTCGACGACTATGGCTTCACTGGATTCAATCTGTCACTGAAAGGACTCGGAAGCGGAACATTCGTCAGTCGCACACCAGGTTCTTTTGATGGTTTCGAACAAGGAACAGCACAATATGAAAAACTGATGAGCCGCTATTTATCACAGATACAAAACGACTTGGAAAAAAGCGGATGGTTAGGAAAAGAATATATCTATTGGTTTGACGAACCAGACAAGAAAGATTACCCGTTTGTACGCGAAACGCAAGAATTAATCAAACGTTATGCGCCTAAACTAACTACCTTCATCACAGAAAATCATTTCTTCGAGGAAGAGAAAGATCTTGCAGATATCACTTGTATGATTTGGGACAAAACAGACCAAAGGAAAATAAATCGGATGAACAGTAATGATAAATCATGCTGGTCATATCTGTGTTGCGGTCCACGAGCACCGTGGATAAACGAATTTATTGACAGCGATGCTATCAATTTTCGCATGTGGCTTTGGGGTTCTTACTATAAGAAACTGAAGGGAATTCTGATATGGGAAACCTGCTATTGGAATGCCAACGAATGGCCTTTTCCTAAAGGATACATTCAGAATCCTTACGAAGAAACACAATCGTATTGCTGTTATGGCGATGTAATGGGTAAACAGCAAAAGTGGGGCAATGGTGATGGGCGATTGTTCTATCCGAACAATCATCATCCGGGTATCGACAAAACCAAGTATGTTGAACCGCCTGTTCCTTCTATCCGCCTCGAAATAATGCGTGACGGCATTGAAGACTACGATTATTTTGTGATACTGCAAAACGCTATCGAACATGCGCCTAAGGGAAAACAAGCACTTGCGAATTCAGCGAAGAAACTGCTGAATATTCCGTCCAGTATTTATACAGACGAAAAGACCTATACAAAGAATCCGCAAGAACTATTGAAATACCGGCGTAAACTAGCCGAATTCATTGTAAAACTGCAATCAGAATAAGACAGATTTCTGTCCGTAGTAAAGATTTTATTACATTTGCAAGCAAGCGATAAAAATACAATTATCATTCAAAAGATTATGTTTAGAGAAATGCGCCGTAAAAAGCAATTGCTATCCATAGAAGAGACAATTGCTATTCTTAACAAAATGACTTCAGGAGTGTTGGCTGTCAGTGGAGATGACGACTATCCATACGCTGTACCAATCAGTTATGTATATCACGACAACAAGATTTACTTTCACTGTGCATTGGAAGGTCATAAGATAGATGCCATCAACAGAAACAATAAAGTTTCTTTCTGTGTGATTGCCAAAGATGAAATTATTCCCGATCATTTCACTACACACTTCCGCAGTGTCATCGCGTTTGGGAAAATACATATCGTTGAAAACGAGACCGAAAAGATGGAAGCAACACGCCTTTTGGCTAATAAATATTCGCCCAATCGTGAAGAAGGTTTCCAGCACGAAATCACCAAATCATTCAACCACATGCATATCCTTGCATTGGAGATTGAACACTTGACAGGCAAAGAAGCCAGAGAACTAATGCAAGAACGCAATGCTTCTGCCAACAATTAATCCAACGACAACAGTATAAAAATATCACCGTCATGACAAAAAGCAGACTCACCTCTTCTATCGCCGCATTATTGTGCCTCTTAGCAATAAATGTTTCTGTTTACGCAAACGAATGGATTCGCATCAACCAGCTTGGATATTTACCTGAAGCAACAAAAGTAGCCGTATACATGAGCAATGAAGAAGTCCCTGTCACATCGTTTGCTATTGTCGATATCTTTACACAAGAAGTCGTTTTCCAATCCACTCCTTCTGAAGTGAAAGCAACCGGCACATTAGGGCAAATGAAGAGTACATATCGTTTGAACTTCAGTCGCTTCACCCACAAAGGGACATATTCTATACGCGTCGGGCAATGTGCATCGCCGCACTTTCCCATCAACAGCCGCGTATATAATGGAACAGCAGATTTCGTTCTGAAATACATGCGCCAGCAGCGCTGCGGATTCAATCCGTATCTGAAGGACAGCTGCCATACGAAGGATGCATTCATTATTTATCATCCGACAAAAACCGGACAGCATCTGGATGTGCGCGGTGGTTGGCACGATGCGTCCGACTGTCTACAATATACAACCACTTCGGCGAATGCCATTTATCAGATGATGTTCGCCTACCAACAGAATCCCGGTGCGTTCGGCGATTATTTTCAGGCAAACGGTCAGCCCGGAGCCAATGGAATTCCTGACATCATCGATGAGATTTATTGGGGAATGGATTGGCTCAGCCGCATGAATCCTGCTAAAGGCGAATTGTATAACCAGATTGCCGACGACCGTGATCATATAGGAATGAAACTGCCCAAAGACGATCCGGCAGATTATGGCTACGGTCCCAATAATGGTCGTCCCGTCTATTTCGTTACCGGGAAACCTCAACAACGAGGCAAATATATGAATGCCACGATGGGATCTGCCAGTATTGCCGGGAAGTTCGCTTCGGACTTTGCCCTCGGTTCACAGATACTGAAACCATTTTACGCCCGATTCGCCGAAACCATTGGTAAAAAGGCATCCGACGCATATCAGCAAGGAATGGAACAACCGGGTAATTGTCAGACCGCATCAGTTCTCTCGCCTTACATCTACGAAGAAGACAACTGGACGGACGACATGGAACTGGGCGCAATGGAATTATATCGCCAGACCGGTGACAAAAACTATCTGCAACAAGCCATTGAATACGGACGCCGTGAACCTGTAACACCTTGGATGGGTGCCGATAGCGCACGCCATTATCAATGGTATCCGTTTATGAACATGGGACATTATCAGGTAGCTGTTTCGGGCGACAGCCGTGTCAAAGCAGAGTTCATTCGTAATCTGAAGTCAGGCATCGAACGCACTTTTGAAAAAGCACAAGGTTCGCCTTTTCTATATGGTATTCCTTCGATCTGGTGCTCCAACAATCTGACGACAGCAATGCTTACACAATGTATTCTCTATCGGCAGCTTTCAGGCGACAAACAATTTGAAGAAATGGAAGGCTCGCTGCGCGACTGGCTTTTCGGTTGCAATCCGTGGGGAACCAGTATGATTGTAGAACTGCCTTTGAGCGGCGTTTATCCACATCAGCCACACTCTTGCCTAATATTTCTGAATGTAGGAAATACAACTGGAGGATTGGTTGACGGACCCGTCTATTCGTCCATCTTCAACAGTCTGAAAGGTGTAAACATTATCAAGGGAATCAATGGAGGCAGCGCAAATAATTATGATGAGTTCCAACCGGACAGAATGGTTTATCATGATAATATGCACGATTATTCAACGAACGAACCGACAATGGATGGGACCGCGTCGCTCACCTTCCCGCTTTCTGCCTATCAGGAAGAAGGACAGAGACAGACGGCCACGCAAGAAGATAAGAATATTTATTCCAAAGGAGGTATCATCCGCACCGATCCATCTCAGAAGAAAATTTGTTTGGTATTCACTGCTGCCGATAAGGCGGATGGTGCAGAAACTATCATATCAACACTGAAAAATGACCACATCCACGGTGGATTCTTCTTCACGGGCGAGTTCTATCAGAAATTTCCAGACATTGTAAAACGACTGATTGCCGACGGACATTATGTTGGCAGTCACAGTTTCGGACATCTGCTTTATGCGCCTTGGTCAAACCAGGATTCACTGCTCGTCACACATGAAGAGTTCGATAAGGACATGCTGAAGAGCTATGCTCTGATGCGCACTTTCGGCATCGAAAAGGAAGATGCTCCATTCTTTATTCCTCCCTACGAATACTACAACAGCACAGTTGCTTCATGGGCGAAACAGCTGGGACTGCAGATCATCAATTTCACACCGGGAACAGGCAGCAATGCCGATTATACCACACCCGATCTGAAAAAATACAAGAGCAGCAAACAGCTCTATCAACAAATCATGGATTACGAGAAGAATGATCCACACGGTTTGAACGGTCATTTTTTGATGATTCATTTTGGAACAGACGACGCACGCACCGACAAGTTCTACAAGATGATGCCTCGACTCATAAAAGAACTACAGAAAAAAGGCTATGAGTTTGTTTCAGTAAAGGAAGCACTTCAAATATGTTCGTCACACTAAAAACAACTGTGATTACAGATAAAAAACGATTATTTTCACGAAAGAAGTTACATACATCTTTTTTCAAATACAATAATGTATTTGTAAAAAGATACTGAACAATTGATTATTAAGTCATAATATATTTATCAAACCATATATATGAATCGATCAGATCACACTATATGAATCAATCGAACCATATATATGAACCGATTGGGCCACCCATATGGTTCGATAACTTTATATGGACAAATGCAATTTTTCTTCTAAAGATAGACACAAATTCTTCTGGAAGCAAGAAGTAATTTATCTTTGGACTTCACCCTTTCTCTTCTTCCAAAGTTGCCAGCTGTTGATGATGTTCTGCCAAATAACATACGAGCAAGGCCCCAAACTTGAGATAGGATTGAGATAAAGTTGTGATATCCAGATAACCAAAGAAGTATTCTTCTGTCCAAGACTCTGCCCGCCGGAGATACGCTGACCAAAATGTTGACCAATGGCTTTTCCTAAGATAAACTGAATGCAACAGATAATCAGTCCTACTAATGCCGAAAGCCATTCGATAGCGACATCGCCTTTGCTATCAACCAGACTCTTAACTGTAATCGCTGTAACGCAAGTCAGCGAAATAGCCCACAGATAAAAAGAGACACCCGAAATGCTTGACAGCTTGGCATGGAGCCGAGGCAAGAACTCACGCAAAAGCCATGCCAGGATGAGAGGAAGCACAATAATCGGGAAAAGACGGCGCATAATCAGCAGTACCGAAACGATAAAACTCCTGTTGACCTGCAAATCGATATAAGGTGGCAACGCTGCCACGTATGGAAAAAACAGAGGAATAAGTATAGCTGTCATCAAACAACTGAGCAATGTATACATCGTGAGACTTGGAACGCTGCCACCCAACTTTCCGGTGACAACAGCTGCTGCCGCCGCAGTAGGCGCAATGAAACAAAGCATCGCTGTTTCGGCCAGGTATTTGCTGAACGGATACAAAACGACAAACGAAAACACCGAACCAATCACTTGAATCAAAAGCAACCAGAAATGTAAACGCTCGAATCGCAACTCCCGGAAAGAAACCTTGCAAAAGGTAAGCAACAGCATGGCAAACAACAAGTAAGGGACCAAAAAGAAGAAACGATAAAAGAGCTGATACCCGATTGTACCGAGAATCATAGCAATAGGAAGCGCCCAGTTTTTAATAAATCTGATGATCATCAATTCTGATTTTTATTGCAAAGTAAAGGCAAAATAACAAATAACTTCCTACATTTACACCCGTTTTTAATATATAATTCAAATTTAAATGAAAAAGGAACAGTTATTCAAGGGACAGGCTTCACGCTGGAAGCACTTCGACCACAAGAATTACTCGGCCTTCCGTAGCATGAAGAAAGTAGTCACCATTGGTGTACTGACTTGTGCGACACTGTCGTTTGCCAACGTAAGCGACGTTAAAGCGCAAAACACTACTTCTTCACAGCTTCGGACGTATGAGCTTTCGGAGATTGAAGTAACCGGCACCCGTGTCCCGCTGACCGAACAGAAGTCAGCAAGAATGGTAACTGTACTCTCGCGAGCAGATATTGCAAAAGTGGGAGTGCACAGTGTCAACGATCTGTTAAAGTACGCTGCAGGCGTTGACGTACGGCAAAGAGGCGGATTCGGAATCCAGACAGATATCTCAGTCTGCGGAGGAACATTCGACCAAGTAACAATTCTTCTTAATGGAATCAACGTCAGCAACCCGCAAACAGGGCATTTAGTAGCTGACTTCCCGGTATCCATGGAAGACATCGAGCGAATAGAAATATTAGAAGGACCCTCAGCTCGCGTCTTCGGAACTTCAGCCTTCACCGGTGCCATCAATATCGTAACAAAAAGCGATTCACAAAGTAACATCACAGCTCACCTCTCCGGTGGCTCGTATGGACTTTTCGAAGGCGGAGGCAGTGTAAACTACACGAAAAACAATTTCTCCCATCAGTTGTCAGGCAACTATAACCGCAGTGACGGCGGAACCGACAACAGCGATTTCAACACGCGCCGCTTTTTTTATCAGGGAGCTTACAATACCAAAGAAGCCGATGTACATTGGCAAGCAGGTTACAGCAATCAGAAGTATGGTGCCAATACCTTCTATTCAGCTGCATATCCCAACCAATACGAAGCAACAAATAGAACAATGCTGGCTGTCAAAGCCGAAACAAAAGGATGGCTGCATTTCGCTCCATCCGTATTCTGGAATCGTTCCTACGATCATTTTCAATTGATCAGAAACACACATACGGCAGAGAACTTCCACCGCAACGATGTGTTCGGCGTCAATCTGAATGCCTATTTCAACTGGTTGCTCGGCAAAACTTCTTTCGGAGCAGAGATACGCAATGAAGGAATATTGAGCACCAACTTGGGTAAACCTCTTGACGAATCAAGATATGTAAACGTTCCAGGCGAAGACAGCATTAAATATAAGAAAAGAGATAATCGCACAAACATCGACTATTTCTTCGAGCATGATATTCTGCTCTCGCGTGTCACCATTTCTGCCGGACTTCTTATCAACCGGAACACGGCGTTGGATGACAACATGCATTATTATCCCGGGGTTGATGTTTCCTGGCGTGCAACCGATTCATGGAAAATATTCGCTTCATGGAACAAAGCACTCCGCATGCCTACATTCACTGACCTGTATTACAAGAGTCCGACACAAGAGGGGAATGTCGGATTGAAGCCGGAGAAGACACAGGCCGTAAAATTTGGAGTAAACTATCGTAAAGAATGGATCAATGCCAAAGTTAATGGATTCTATCACAAAGGCACGGACATGATAGACTGGGTGAAATACACCGCCAACGACACTTACCATTCAACAAACTTCAAACTCGACAATATGGGCGCAGAAAGTAACGTCACGCTTTACTTTGCTCCTTTGGTGGGTGAGAATTCCCTGCTTGAAACCTTCAATGTCGGATATACCTATATTTATCAGAAACGTCATGATGATCAGGCTATCTACAAATCGAATTATGCACTCGAGTATCTGCGCCATAAACTGGTTGCTTCACTCTCCCACCGCATCTATAAGAATCTGGAAGCCACTTGGAATTTCCGTTTCCAAAAGCGTATGGGCGGATATGAAATATACAACGAGAATCACAAGAGCACAGGCATTATTCAGTCTTACCCTTCTTTCGGACTCGTTGATCTGAAAATCCAATGGGCAGCACCACGCTATCGCATCTTTGCAGAGGCAAATAATCTGCTTAATCATAAATATTACGACTTCGGAAATATTCCGCAGCCTGGAATATGGATCAACGCAGGCGTTTCGTACCGAATCGATTTATAACAACTAATCTTTACATATCAAAAACGCGGATTGCTAATTATTGCAACCCGCGTTTTCTTTATTTCTATTCGCCATTTCAAACTCAGAACAACATATTCTGCAATATAAACACTGCTGCTCCTGACAAGTAACCAACCAAAGCCAACAATGAAATATTCTTAAGATACCAGATAAAGTTGATTTGCTCCAGTCCCATCACAACAACACCTGCAGCAGAACCGATAATCAGCATGCTTCCTCCTACTCCGGCGCAATAGGCTAGAAACTGCCAGAAAACGCCATCCTGCATAAAAAGTGACAAATATGCCGGATCTGGAGCTGCTGCCACCATCGCCTCTGTTGCAACGGGATACATTCCCATAGCGCCAGCAACAAGCGGAACATTGTCTACAATAGCAGAAAGCGTTCCAATAATTAGATTTACTGAGTAAACATTTCCAATCGTACTATCAAGCCATGCAGAGAAATCGCCTAAAACTCCACTATACCGCAAAGCATCAACCGCAAGCAGAATACCTAGAAAAAACATTAATGTAGCGCCGTCAATGCGACTTACCACTTTGCTAAGACGAAGTTTAACATGTTCGTCGATTGTCTTACGACTATAAAGTATCTCCGTAAATATCCACAAAACACCCACTCCTAAAAGAATTCCCATGAATGGAGGCAAATGAGTGACAGATTTGAAAACGGGGACAAACAACAAACAAAACAAACCCATACAAAGAATAGAAGCCTTCTCACGATTGCCCAATGCATCAATCAGCTCATTATCCTTATTTTCCAATCTAAATGGATGCGTAACATCACCACGCAATTTACGTTCAATAAGCAAGACAGGAACGATAGCTGCCACCAAACTGGGTAAAAACAGGTTGGGAATAATACTCGATGCAGAAATATTACCACGCACCCACAACATGATTGTTGTCACATCACCAATAGGCGACCACGCTCCTCCGGCATTCGCTGCAATGATAATGATACTCCCGAAAACCCAACGCTCTTTATAATTAGCTATCAACTTACGAATCAACATCACCATAACAATAGAGGTAGTCAGATTGTCCAATACAGCCGACATAAAGAATGTGATGCCAGCAATTGTAAACAACAACATTCGAGAATTGCTAGTTTTAATCTTGTCGGTAATGAACACAAATCCACCATGCGAATCAATCAATTCAACAGTTACCATCGCACCAATAAGGAAAATCAAAGTTTCAGCAATCTCACCTATGCTTTCTAATATCTGATGTTCAACCACAAAATGACGGCATTGCTCCATGTATGGCAACGACCTGAACTGTGGAAACAAATTCAGAAAATGTTCAAAACTATCAGCAGAAGCATTGGGAATAAATTGTGGAGCGCCTACTGTATACATCACCCACAGAATCGTTCCTGTCAACAATGCTGTTCCGGCTTTATTGATTTTCAAAGGATGTTCCAGGGCTATCATGAGATAACCTACCAAGAACACGATTACCATTGCAGTAAGTAGCATATAAAGTGTATTTGTGATTAGTCTTGCAAAGTTAGGAAAAATAATTTAACTTTGGTAACAAAGTTTGCACCTTTGAAAGGATAACACAAAATTAGAAGTTTTGGCACGGAGGTTTATTTTAACTCAGATGACGCAAAAACGCGAATCAATATAATAACAGACAAAAAGAGCTACACCATAAATGACGCAGCTCTTTTTTATATAAACTGTTATACAGAATGATTATTTACGAAATGGAGCTCTTACTACCTGAGCTTTCAAATTCTTATTACGCACTTTGACAAAAATTTCAGTTCCAACTTTGGCAAAAGCAGGTTGAACATATCCCATACCAATACCTTTTTTCAATACAGGCGACATCGTACCAGAGGTTACATGACCAATTTCTTTATCTGAAGCATCAACAATAGGATAACCTTGGCGAGGAATACCTCTATCGATTAACTCGAAAGCGCATAACTTACGTGTTACACCTTCTTTTTTCTGACGTTCCAGTTCGGCACGGTTCGTAAAGTTCTTGCCATCAACAAACTTGGTAATCCAACCCAAACCTGCTTCGATAGGTGATGTCGTATCATCTAGATCGTGACCATACAGACAGAATCCCATCTCCAAACGCAGTGTATCACGAGCACCCAAACCTACCGGTTTGATTTCTTCTGGTTTACCTGCTTCGAAGATAGCATTCCAAATTTTCATCGCATCTTCCTTATAAAAATAGAGTTCAAAACCTCCTGCTCCCGTATAACCGGTATTCGAAATAATGACATTCTTACAACCGGCAAACTCTCCTGTTGTAAAGCAATAATATGGAATTGCAGACAAATCGACAGAAGTAAGACGCTGAAGCACTTGTTCAGCCTTCGGACCTTGAATAGCCAACTGACCGATGCGATCAGAAGAGTTTTCCAATTCTGCACCAACGGTGTTATGACTAACACACCAGTTCCAGTCCTTCTCTATATTTGCTGCATTGACAACCATCAGATATTTATCAGGTTCATAGAAATAGACCAACAAATCATCCACAATACCGCCCTGCTCATTCGGCAGGCAGGTATACTGAGCTTTTCCTACGGTCAATACAGAAGCATCATTGGAAGTAACACTCTGGATAAAGTCCAACGCTTTCGGACCTTTAACCCAAAACTCACCCATGTGTGAAACATCGAACACGCCGACGCCATTGACAACAGTCATGTGTTCTTCAATAATACCGGTATATTCAATAGGCATGTTATAGCCGGCAAATTCCTGCATCTTTGCACCTAAGGCAATATGCACGTCTGTAAACGGAGTTGTTTTCATCTCATTATATGTGTTTAATATTTAACATTCAGTAATTCTGCAATCTTAATAATCGTTTCCATACATTTAACTAGCGAGTTAACAGGCAGGAATTCATAACGACCATGAAAATTAAGTCCACCGGCAAAGATGTTAGGACATGGCAATTCCATAAATGACAAGCGAGCTCCATCCGTTCCACCACGAATAGGCTTCACTTGAGGAATAACTCCGGCAGCTTTCATAGCATCCATAGCCAGTTCAATAATCTGTTTCTTCGGTTCTACAATCTCACGCATGTTATAATATTGGTCATGCAAGTCGAGGGTTGTACTTCCAGGATACAATTTATTCATCCGCTGTACAAGTGCTCTAACAGTATCCTTCTTTTCTTCAAAAAGCTTCCGGTCATGATCGCGGATAATATAAGAAAGGGATGCAGATTCAACTGTACCCGTCATATTCGTCAAATGATAAAAGCCCTCATAGCCTGACGTATGCTCAGGACGTTGAACAGAAGGCAACCACGAAGCGAATTCAATAGCCAGAAGAGAAGCATTCAGCATCTTGTCTTTTGCATATCCCGGATGAACATTAAGTCCTTTAAAAGAAATCTTAGCAGCAGCGGCATTGAAATTTTCATATTCCAATTCACCAATAGCACCACCATCAACGGTATAAGCAAAGGCGCACCCAAACTTTTTTACATCGAAATAATCGGCTCCGGCACCAATTTCCTCATCAGGTGTGAAACCTATGCGAATCTTGCCGTGTTTTATTTCCGGATGTTCTTTCAAGAAACTCATGGCAGAAATGATCGAGGCGACACCGGCTTTATCATCGGCGCCAAGCAATGTCTTTCCATTCGTGACTATGATATCTTCGCCTTTATAGTCATTCATTTCAGGAAACATTTTTGGAGAAAGGACAATCTGCTCCTCTTCACAAAGTGCAATGTCACCTCCTTCATAAAACACAATATGAGGGTCAACATTCGTTCCACTCATATCTGGACTTGTATCCAGATGAGAGATAAAACCTATAGCAGGCAATTCTTTATCTGTATTGGACGGAAGAGTTGCCATCAGATAACACTTATCATCTAAAGTGACATCTTCCAGCCCTATCTCCTGCAATTCCTTTACTAATGCTTCAGCGAACACACGCTGTCCCGGAGTACTGGGCGTCGTTCCTGAATCCTCACTTGACTGCGTATCAAAAGTGACATATTTTAAAAACCGATCTATTACTGTCATAGTTCTTTATTTATTATTCTGCTTCCAAAGATAGTAAAAATGCAAGTAACTACATCATTTTATCATTAAAAACAGCTACTGCCATCAAAACAATGGGTACAAACCTTACATTTTGGTAAGCCTATTGCTTCAACGAGAGTCTCCAACGTATTAAATTTCAAAGAAGTCAAACCGAAACGATCGGCAATAGTTTGTACCATCTTCTTGTATTCCGGTGAATCAGTTGTAGCATATTCTTTCAATTTTACGTTCTCATCGCCTTCCAATTCTTTAATGATTCTGCGAGTAATCAGCTCCAAATCACTCTTTGAAGCCGTAAAACCGATGAATGGACAACCATAGATAAGCGGTGGACATGAGATACGCATGTGAACTTCCTTTGCACCATAACCATACAACATCGTTACATTATCGCGAAGCTGCGTGCCACGAACAATCGAATCATCACAAAACAGAATTCGCTTGCCTTGCAACATAGCCCGGTTAGGAATAAGTTTCATCTTTGCTACCAACGAACGCATATTCTGATTGGAAGGCATAAAACTGCGAGGCCAAGTCGGCGTATATTTGGTCATGGCACGATGATATGGCGCACCTTTACCTTCAGCATAGCCAAGAGCCATACCTACACCCGAATCAGGAATACCGCACACACAATCGACTACAGATTCGTCTTTTTTACCCATCTTATAGCCACAAGTAAATCGGACTTCTTCTACATTTTTTCCTTCATAACAGGAAACCGGGAATCCATAATATACCCACAAGAACGAGCAAATCTGCATGCCTTCATTAGGTTTGCGCATCTGTTCAATGCCATCAGCGCGCAAACGGAGAATCTCGCCCGGACCGACATATCTGTCTATCTCAAAATCCAAGTTTGGCAAACTGCTTGATTCGCTCGTTGCAGCATAAGCTCCATCTTTCTTTCCAATGATAATAGGTGTACGTCCCCACTTGTCGCGAGCAGCAATAATGCCATCTTCCGTCAACAGCAACATCGAACAGGAACCTTTGACACGATTAAAAACATTTTCGATGCCTTCGACAAATGTTTTACCTTGAACAATGAGTAACGCAATAAGCTCCGTTTGATTGGTTTTGCCCAGACTCATTTCTGAAAAGTGCATGTTGGCTGCCAACAGTTCACGTTCGAGTTCGTTGATATTGTTGATCTTCGCCACAGTAACGATAGCGAACTTGCCCAAGTGTGAATTGATGACTATGGGTTGCGGATCCGTATCACTGATAACGCCAATGCCGGAGTTACCAACAAAGTCGCCAAGTGTTGACTCGAACTTCGAACGGAAATATGCATTTTCCAGATTATGAATAGAACGGACGAAACCGGAGTCCTTGCTGTAAGTAGCCATACCGCCTCTGCGCGTTCCCAGATGTGAATTATAGTCTGTGCCATAGAATAAATCGGTAGCACATGCCGAATGAGATATTGTCCCGAAAAAACCACCCATTGTTATATCGTGTTTAAGTTTTTATTCGGGCACAAAGGTAAAAGTTTTATTAAAAGAGCTCTTGATTTTATAGAGGAAAAATCGCCATTATCATTAATTCTTTTTACTGAAGAATTACGCTAATAGTATCGCTTCCAAAAGTCAAAATAGGAATAATATATAAACACTTGTCTAAAACTGATTGACATCACGACGAAGCACAAGAGGAATAAGCCTACTGAAAACAAACAAGTTAGATATGGTAAAAGTAACTTTTATTCACAAAAAGGAGAAAAACACTTGCACGGTAAAAAATAATATCTACCTTTGCACCCGGGTAAGTCCTATACGGCATGCTCCCTCGGAATCCCCCAGGGCTTGACCGCAGCAAGGGTACTTGGTTGTAGCGGCGCGATGTAGTAAGCTTACCCACCTGCCTCTTTAGCTCAGTTGGCCAGAGCACGTGATTTGTAATCTCGGGGTCGTTGGTTCGAATCCGACAAGAGGCTCAAAAAAAGAGAAAGTTTCAGTTGAGGCTTTCTCTTTTTTATTTCGTGGTAGTGCAGCGAGAAAAACATATCTTTGCCATAAAAGCAAAGATATGCTGGTAGCAGCATAAAAAACAAACGAGTTTGTTTTGTTCTGCACTCGACTTGCAGTATCTTTGTCGACATTATTTAAACAATTGTATCATTAATAGATGGAGGAAAATAAGAACATACTTCTTAAAAGTGCAATGTCGTATGGGTTGGCAATGGGTATATACTGGATATTCAAATATATCTTTTTTATTATCGGATACAAACATCCTGCATTCATGGCCGTCTATTGGGGTTGCACACTCACGGTTCCGTTCATTGCATATGTATTAACCAAACGATTCAGAGAAGATCTGGGCGGATCAATCCGTTTTTCGCAAGCGTGGCGTTTCGGTGTCATGATTTATTTCTTTGCTGCGCTCATTGTTTCGCTTGCACATTACATTTTCTTCAAATACATTGTTTCGCCCGATTACCTGCCAAGTATGGTTGATGCGATGGTACAAACGCTAAAAAGTGCAAACGTGAGTCCGGAGGCAATCAAGAAGCTATCGCAGATCAATCTCTCTCCAATCCACATGACCATACAAGGCATATTCAATAATATATTTTATGGTATTGTTTTATCTATTCCGGTAGCGGCAATAGTACAAAGAAATACAGGTTCAACGGCAAACAAACGATAAAAAAAGGAGTTAGAAATGGATATCTCAGTAGTCATACCTTTATATAATGAAGCTGAATCTCTTCCAGAGCTTTTTGCATGGATTGAGCGTGTCATGAAAGAACACCAATTCAGCCACGAAATCATCTTTATCAACGATGGAAGCAACGATAATTCGTGGGAGGTGATAGAGGCATTGAAGAAGCAGGCACCTGACATTGTGCATGCCATTAAGTTCCGTCGCAACTATGGCAAATCACCGGCACTGAACTGCGGTTTTCTGAAAGCACAGGGCGATGTGGTGATTACGATGGATGCCGACTTGCAAGACAGTCCTGACGAGATTCCAGAACTCTACCGTATGATTACCGAAGACGATTACGATCTGGTTTCGGGATGGAAAAAGAAACGTTATGACCCACTGACAAAGACCATCCCGACTAAACTGTTCAATGCAACCGCACGCAAAATCTCGGGTATTCACAATCTGCACGACTTCAACTGCGGCTTGAAAGCTTACAAGAACATCGTCATCAAGAATATTGAGGTCTACAACGATATGCACCGTTATATTCCCTATCTGGCGAAGATCGCGGGATTCAGCAAGATCGGTGAAAAAGTGGTAAAGCATCAGGCACGCAAATACGGAACTAGTAAGTTCGGAATTGACCGTTTTGTCAACGGTTATCTGGACCTGATGACCCTCTGGTTTACCTCAAAGTTCGGAAAGAAGCCGATGCATTTCTTCGGTCTGTGGGGAAGTGTGATGTTCTTCATCGGATTCATTGCCTTAGTCATCGTTCTAGCAGCAAAGCTTGTCTCCATCTGCTCAGGTGATCTCAGGCCACTGGTGACCAGTTCACCATACTTTTATATATCGCTGACGGCGATGATACTTGGAACACAGATGTTCTTGGCAGGCTTCATCGGCGAACTGATATCGAGGGACTCGCCCAACAGAAATCGTTACAAAATTGAAACTGAGCTTTAATCTCTCATAACACCATTCAGATATGTCATTTATTGAAATTATACTGCTGGCTATTGGATTATCGATGGACAGTTTGGCTGTATCTGTTACCAGCGGTATACTCATCAAGAATCTAAAGTTCAGCAATGTATTCCGTATCGGCAGCATCTTGGCCTCTTTTCAGGCAGGGATGACTCTAATTGGATTTTTGGCAGGCATGGGCTTTCGGAAATACATTACGGAATTTGATCACTGGATTGCGTTCGTTCTGCTGATGTATCTGGGAGGAAAGATGATTTACGAAGACCTGGCTAAGGAGGAAGAGAAAAACGAGCACGACCCACTTTGCCTCACAACACTATGCGGGTTAGGCATTGCCACAAGTATTGACGCCTTGGCTGTCGGTATATCGCTGGCATGTCTGGAGTCAAACATTGTATTGGATATTGTTACCATCGGCGTTGTCACCTTTATCATTTCTGCCATTGGCGTTTATCTAGGCAATGGATTGGGACATAAGATGAAGGTAAAGTTTGGCGTGGTAGGCGGACTCATTCTCATGGCCATCGGCATCAAGATTCTTATTCAACACCTCTATTTCAATGGATAATCATTCATCAACGAACTAAAAACAAAGAATATGTACAAGAAAATTTGCCTTATCGCAGGGTTATTGGTTATACTCTGCAACGGTTGTAGCAAGCCGAAGCAATATTTTGAAGAGAGCGGGACCGTGTTCCACACGATCTATCACATCAAGTACGAAGCATCTAATGTTCTAACTGACAGCATTGATGCCGAACTGCAGAAGTTCAATCTATCACTGAATCCATTCAATCCCAATTCAATCATAGCCAAGGTAAACCGCAACGAACCGGTGGAGGTTGACGAATGGTTTAAGGAGGTCTTCAATAAATCCATGGAGGTTTCGCGGCATTCAGACGGCATTTTTGATATCACTTGTGCGCCGTTTGTCGGCCTGTGGGGTTTCGGCTTCAGCAAGAAAGACAGCGTTACACCAGCTATTGTTGACAGTGTCAAGGCATTCGTGGGTTATCAGAAAGTACATCTAGCAGGCAACAAGGTGGTGAAGGATGATCCACGCCTGATGCTCGACTGCTCGGCTATTGCCAAAGGCTACTCTTGTGATGTCATCGCTCGTCTGTTCGAACGTCTGGGCGTTGAAAACTATATGATTGAGATTGGCGGCGAAGTGACAATGAAAGGTATCAACGACCGCGGAGACTGCTGGAAGATTGGCATCAACAAGCCCGAAGACGACACGACCGGTATGAAAAACGATATTGAAGAGGCTGTACAACTCTGCAAGAAAGGCGGCATTGCAACGTCGGGCAACTACCGCAACTACTACATCAAGGATGGCAAGAAATATGCACATACCATCAATCCAAAGACCGGTTATCCTGCTGAACAGGACATTCTGAGTGCCACAATCGTTGCCGACAACTGCATGACGGCTGATGCCTATGCCACTGCTTTCATGGCTATGGGACGCGAAAAGGCAGAACAGATGGCTGCATCTATTCCGGAAATTGAATACTATATCATTTACCGTGACGAGAACGGTGACGAAAAGATTGAATTCTCCAAAGGAATGGAGAAGTACCTCCCTGCTAGAAGGGCACAGGCTACAACTCCACAAAAGTAATTTTCTAAAAGATATTTTGCGTTGGATAAAAGAGCAGCGTTACTCTCAGGTTGAGAGCAACGTTGCTCTTCGTTTGAGAAAGGCGTTGGTGCTCGATCGAAAGAGGTGCTGCGTCTAACCTAAGCGCAACGTTACGTCACGACACGACGCAGCGTTACGTCAAGGCTCGACGCAACGCTGCGCTTGATCGCTAAAATATCTTATTCTATGGATACGATAGTCTTTGCTGACACATCTGCCTGATTCAATGACAGATGTAGCTTATGGTCGGCACCGTACTGCCAGTTCTTCACCGGCGTATTATTCACCTTTACCACTGTTGGTTGCTGCGAAAGCGAAAACTCCATTTCATACGTTCGCGAGCGGTACATGCCCTCGTAACTTCCGCTGACGGGAAGTATCGCAAACTCCACCTTCGCTCCCTGCTGCTTGCATTCGAAGCGCGTTGAAGCAATCCTTCCCTTCTCGTAATCAAAACTCTTGCCATCGTCTTCAAGAAGCGTGTACGAACTGCTACCATGAGGATAGACTTTAACGATCAGGCTGTCGAGCGGCTTCTCACCGATATACTGCATTTCCTTCTGATAAGGGATAATCGCCCCTTCGCGAATGAAAAGTAGTCCGGCACGATTATCGGGTATGCCATGCTTGATTTCGCGTCCACCCTGAACGGTTTCGCCTGTCCAATAGTCAATCCACCCTCCTTTCGGCAGATAGAGACTGTCGCTAAAGATGCCCACAAGCAGGTTTTCGCCAAACATGTATTGATAAACCATATCGTCAACATGACGATCATTGGGAAACATCATCGGCATCGAACGCACGATCGGCATTCCCGTCTGCGCGCCTTCCAGCGCTGCCGAATAAATATAAGGCATCAGCGAATAACGCAGCTTCACGTAATCGCGATACATATTCTTTTCCTTTTCTGGAAAGTAGAATGGCTGATGCAGCGAGTACCAGCTGTTTATCTGTACCCAAGGCAGAAATAAACCGAAATGCAGACTCTGCATCTCCTGTTCCTTGCTCACAGCAAGTACATCACATGACGTATTGAGGAAACCACTCATTCCCAGATTAAGCTGATCAAAGAGGGCAGTCCGCCCACCTCCATTGTCGCCGCTAGTCGAAGCAGCCCAATGCTGTGTTCCTGCCCAACCGGCAGTATAATGCTGAAATGCACGCGTCCCCTTATGGTTGCGCGATGTAGTGAAAAGTTGCTTTGGCATCAGCACCTGGTTCAAGTTGTGCATCTCCTTGTCTGTACGGCCATTATAATAGGCAAAAGTCGGGCGCTCGTCAATTGTCCGCGCCGGATCAAGCTTGAAACCATCAACACCGTTATCGACAAAATTCATCAGATGATCCATCCAGTGCTCCTGCCCTGATTGAGACTTTCCGACTTGAGCAGCCAATTCATCTTCGGCTACCAGACTCTCGTCGTATTCTTCGCAAAGCCACAGGCACAAATGGAAACCCAAAGCATGAAGACGACCGATCAGCAAATTGTGCGATTCGCTCTTCGGATACTGGTCGGCCACCCAGTAAGGCTCTGCCGAAAACTTCTGATAATTCCATCTCTTCTTCGTCGAGAAGTCGTAACGTTTTTCCATCCACTGTGGTTCTAGCCAGAACATGTCGCACGGGACACCGAATTCACGGAAATGCACGGCATCATTCAAAATATCAAACTGCCCTTCAAGCATGTTCGGACCGAAGTTCAAGCCGTATGCCCACTTCGGGAAAATATAGGGTTTACCGGTGATAGTGGTATATTGATTGATGATATCGGGCATGGAATTAGCGAACATCAGATAGAAGTCCGCTTCATCGGTAGTGTTATAAATGTTTAAATGATTGGAATCATAACTGCCAACGTCGAAAAAGTTCTTGCGCGTCGTGTTATTAAAAATACCCCAGTTGTTTGAACTAATCATGAAGGGTGTCGGAATCTCGGTATGCTGATAGGTAGTCCACATACGCAACAGTTCTCCCCGATGCTGGATATGCTCGCGGCTTGTACTGCCGCCACCGTAAAAGCGCTCGCCATCTTTTAAGAGAACAGAGAGGATACTATTGTTCTTGTAATCGCCCGTCTCTATCATATCTTTCAGCGTCGACTTCTTATCGTCACCGATTATGTTGCTGTTATTGGCCACTTTCAGGTCCAGGAACTTCTTGTTGATAACTTCGCCCAGTTGTACACAAAGCTTGTCGGATGATGGATGGAAAAGCAGTTGTTCGACAATGTTCCTACCTTTGTTGTCAGCCACGGAAACTGCACCTGTCTGCTTGTTCACCGCTAGCGTATAATGTGCCGTGCTCAACTGGAACCTCTGACGATCTTCTTTCTTGCTCACAACCACTGTCGTCCAATCTGCTTTCAGAATCTGATACCTCTGCAGCAGCGATTCCGAGCACTGATCATGAGGCGTTACCTGTATGCGAAAGATTCCCTCCTCACATACTTCAATGCGCATCTTCAAACCATTCTGAAGCTTTACATCGAATGTCTCTTTCAGATCGGCAGCAAAGTTTAATTGCCAAACGAACAAGCATAACAACAAATAGCAGAATCGTCGCATCACCATAAAGCAGCGTTTTTGAAATACTTAGAAGTTCTTCAATTCCTGATATAGGCGTCTTACAGGCAAACCCATCACATTATAGAAACTACCATTGATAGCCTCAACGCCAACGTAACCGATCCATTCTTGCACGCCGTATGCACCGGCCTTATCAAAGGGTTGATACTTGTCGACATAATACTCAATCTCTTCATCAGTCAATTCACCAAAAAACACTGATGAAGTCACCGAGAACGACAACGTTTTCTGTTTTGATGTCAAACAAACACCCGTAATTACCTGATGTTCATTACCTGACAATTGCTTTAACATAGCTATTGCTGCATCACGATCGGCAGGTTTGCCCAACACTTCCTTATAAGTCCAGACAATAGTGTCAGCCGTTATGAGCAATTCGTCTTCCGGCATTGTTTTTTTATAAGCCTTCGCTTTCTTTGCTGCAATAAAAACGGGAATAAGATCCGGACGCAAATCCTTTGGATATGATTCATTTATTCCCTCCATAACACGGACTTCAAAATCCACGTCCAACCCTGCCAGCAACTCTTTACGCCGTGGAGAAGCCGAACCTAAAACAATCTTATATCTTTCTAAATTTGACAACATATATAAAGTATTTATTACCAACCAAAAGCTTCATCGCCCATCCAGTGACCTTGTGCCTTCATCGTTTGTTCAATTACATCGCGTGCAACACCTTGACCACCATTATAGGGCGATATGTATTTAGCTATATTTTTAATTTCTGGAGCAGCATCTGCCGGTGCCACAGGAAGTCCAACCGACTGCATCACTTCATAATCCGGAATATCATCACCTGCATAAAGCACCTCATCAGCCTTTAAACCTGTCTTTTCCAGAAAATCATAGAAGTCGTTAATCTTTACTGCACTTCTTGTATAAATATAAGTAATCCCCAAACGGGAATAACGCACATTAACCGCTTCCGTATATGCACCAGTGATAATGGCTATCTGATATCCTTTCTTTATGGCAAGCTGCATCGCATAACCGTCCTTGATATTGACAGTCCGCATCGGGTCGCCATTAGGATACAACGGGATGAAGTTACATGAAAGCACTCCATCCACATCAAACACAAAGGCCTTTATCTTTTTCAAATCATAATTGATGCTCCCCATCTGTTACTTCCTTATGTATGCTCTTGCTAATCAACTGATAAATAGACTTCATATCTGCATCAGTCAGCATAGCAAGATGTTTATTAATCACATTCTCATCGTAACGTACAGCCGGTCCTGTTTGTGCTTCTGACGGCGCCATAACATGTACCTTTGCCGCTGTTTCATCAATCAAAGGGAGTAACACTGCGGTTGGTATATCTTGAGATGCAAGCAGCTTAAAAGCCTCAGAATAAATATGGTTCGTAAAGTTACAAGCATATACAGCGGCCAAATGCAAGTACTTGCGCTTTTCAGAAGAAAGAAAATAAACACTGCTAGAAATAGAGAATGCTATCTTCTTCAATTTCTCAGCAACCTCAGCATTATTGGATTCCAAAAATATTGGCACAATGGAAAAATCAATAGCACGCTGTTTACTAAACGTTTGCAAAGGATACAGCACCCCATATCGGTTTGAAAAACCAGCAAACACATCCATTGGCATGCTTCCAGCCGTATGAATCCAAATACCTTGATTAGGTTTTATATGAGCAATGACATTCGACAAAACAGAATCTTTCAAAGAAAATACATACAACTCAGCATCGTCGCGAACATCCTCTATCGCTGTAGTCCAACCACAACCGAGTTTTTCTGCTAACAGTGATGCGTGTTCCTGTGTATAGCTATAAACTTGAGCTATAGTAAATCCCACCCGCTTCATCTCGAGAGATAATCGAGTTGCTAAATTACCCGCTCCAATAAATATAACTTTCATACTTTGCCTTCTTTCTCACTGCCTGGCATTACAAATTTATCAAGATGGATCTTCTCCCATGGTAGTTGTGTTTCATCATGCGGTTTCAAGGCATCAGCCTTATATCCGAACCCAATGATACAAAGAACTCCTAGTTGATAAGGCATATTCAATAAATTACGTACATATTGCTCCGAATCAACTTCGCTTTCGGTATATCTGCCATGTATCTGACACCAACAGCTACCCAAACCTAGGTCCTCAGCCTGAAGCTGCATATATGCAGCAGCAATCGTAGCATCTTCCATCCACATATCGCTTTCCATAAAATTGGCTGCCACAACAACAGCCAATGTACAGCCGGCTATAAATGCAGATCCGTTTTCCTTGCAAGATGCCAACTTTGCCAACATTTCTTTATCCTCAACAACAACAAACTGCCATGGATTCCGATGGTTGGATGTCGGAGCCATCAATGCTGCCCGCAATATCATTTCCACCTGTTCAGGAGTAAGTTGACGATCAGTAAATTTTCGTACGCTCCTTCTGTTCTTTATTAATGTAGCAAAACTTTGCATATAATCTTAACTCCTGCAACAATCTCTTATAATACCACTATTTTGCATAACTTACGGCTCGAGTCTCACGGATAACCGTAATTTTCACTTGACCCGGATAAGTCATTTCATCTTGTATCTTCTTTGCTATTTCATTTGACAGATTTTCTGTCTCCTTATCGTCAATCTTATCAGCTCCAACAATTACACGAAGCTCACGACCAGCCTGAATAGCATAAGTCTTAACAACGCCTGGATAGGAGAGAGCTAATTGCTCAAGATCATTTAACCTCTTTATATAAGCTTCAACGACCTCACGACGAGCACCCGGACGAGCACCTGAAATGGCATCGCATACTTGTACTATAGGCGCCAACAACGTTTGCATCTCTACTTCATCATGGTGAGATCCTACGGCATTACAAATGTCTGGTTTCTCCTTATACTTTTCGCACAATTTCATACCGAGGATTGCGTGTGGCAACTCCGGTTCATCATCTGGCACCTTGCCTATATCATGCAACAAACCGGCGCGTCTTGCTTTTTTAGGATTCAAACCAAGTTCTGAAGCCATAACTGCACACAAATTTGCAGTCTCACGAGCATGTTGCAACAAATTTTGTCCGTATGAAGAACGATATTTCATCTTACCAATTAAACGAATCAATTCAGGATGCAGACCATGCACACCTAAATCAATGACAGTACGTTTACCTGTTTCAACGATCTCATCTTCAACTTGCTTCTTGACTTTAGTGACAATTTCTTCAATACGAGCCGGATGAATACGTCCATCCTGAACCAACTGATGCAATGCCAAACGAGCTATTTCTCGACGTACCGGATCAAAACCTGAGAGAACTATAGCTTCAGGAGTATCGTCGACCACAATTTCAATTCCTGTTGCAGCCTCCAAAGCCCGTATATTACGTCCTTCACGACCGATGATACGACCTTTTATCTCATCAGAATCAATGTGAAATACAGTGATTGCATTTTCAATTGCGGTTTCTGTTGCGACACGCTGTATAGATTGTATAATAACCTTCTTCGCATCCTTATTAGCCGTCATTTTTGCCTCTTCCATAATCTCATTGATATACGAAGTGGCTTCTGATTTAGCTTCATCTTTTAATGATTCAATCAACTTTTCCTTTGCTTCATCTGCTGACAAACCCGAAAGAGTTTCTAACTGTTCTACCTCTTTTTGATGAAGTTTCTCAAGATCTTGTTTTTTCTTATCAAGAAGATCAAGTTGTACCGATAAGTTTTCTTTAATTGTATCAATCTCACTGTTTCTCCGTTGTAAGTCTTCTTGTCTCTGATTTAGCGACAACTCACGTTGTTTTAATTTTGTTTCTACAGATTGAATTTTTGCATTTCGTGCTGATACCTGTTTTTCCAAATCAGCTTTAAGATGGAGAAATTTTTCCTTTACTTCTAGCAGTTTCTTCTGCTTTATTACTTCTGCTTCCTTCTCTGCTTCAGTCAGTACTGAATCATATTTGGACTTTAAAAGGATGCGCAAAATGAACCATGTAACCAAGCCTCCTATAATGAAGGTTCCTATAGCTATGATTATATACATTCCCATATTACTAATAATTTAAGTTCTATTATAAATACCACCAAAAATATATCTTCACACAGTATACGAATAACCATGCAAAGCAAGTACAGGAGAATGTTCTTATAGCCAATATATCATTTATCCTTCAGAAAACTTTCCAGTTGTTCTGTCAGTTCTTGTATTTTTTCTGTAAAAGGACTTGTATCATTCTTTTCTTTCAACTGCAAATTATCTATTGTCATCTTCAAAGCTGTCATTGCTAACAAGTCTTTTACATTCGTTTCTGACTGTGCATATATTTGCCGAAGTTGACCAATCGTCTTTCGGATTTGCTTGGCCGCTTCGCGTACCAATTCTTCATCTTTCCGATCGATCCATAAGGCATAACTCTTATCGGCTATCTCTACATGTATAAGAAATCTGTTGTTCATCGCCTCTATTCATTTAATAGTGCAATGCATTTATCTACTTCCCGTACTAACTTTGACAGTCGCATCTTCGCACTTCGTATTTCTCTTTCATTTGCCGATACGACACGAGCTGTCAACATGTTATCGCATTTGATATTCAAATCGCTTATCGCCTGTGCTGCCTTCTGTAATTCACCTTCCTTTTGGGCTAAAATCAATTCTAATTCGTTGATTTTCTGTTGCTTCATATCACATAAGCTCATTAAATCCCGAATTCTGACATCCAATACAGCTAACAGCCTTTTATGATCCTCGACCATTTCATACCAAATTCTATACAAAAGTAGAATTAAGTATTGAATTATCCAACAAAGAGTCTATTTTTTTCTAAGAAAAATTAAAACACAAAAAAGGCCGTTCAAAATTAATTCCGAACAGCCCGACTAAATTTGTTGCAGCTTATCAAGCTAAGGCAACATACAATTCATCACTTTTTTCTTCAAATGTCAGTTTGCCTTCTTTAGCTAACCAACCTAATGCAGCATAAAGATCTTTGTCAAGTTTAATCTTTGTTGCCTTCTTAAGAGCTTTAACACTCATTTTGCCACCATCATTCAATGCATTCCAAACGATGCCAGCATTAGTTCCAATCAATTCGATCATGTTTTCTTTTATTTGTTAATTGATTAACGGGCACAAAGTTACAGATAAATATATTACCAAGGAAAGAAAAAGATGTTTTTTAGCATAAAATACAGATTATTTTACTATTGTAAAATATGATTAACTAACTATTGCTTACAAGTTTAAGTATAAAATCAGATAAGCATCGTTTCAATACCCGTTGCAAATGCATATCGTTTCAATAATGTTTCGCCATGTTCACATGCCTCCTTTAATCCTGTCAAACCGGAATAGCCATTAATAATCATTAATAAATGATTTGTCTCCATGCTAATTTTTGTTCTTTCTTCATCACTGGTTGGCGTCCCAATGCCTCCTAAAGAATCTCTATAAACCGGAAGGCCTGCAATATTTAAAATACCCCTTCCTATTCCATGATATAATTCACCCTCCTGACCTATACCCAATACAAGTTGATCACCCACAATCTTATCAGCATCAAATCCGCCTATTGAATAGCCACTTTGTATAGATACTAGATTTATCACATCAACCAAGGTATCAACCTTATATAAAGGAAGATTACGAATGATCCGCCGACGGAGGGCTTCCGATGAAGGACGATAACGATTTGGGTCTTTTCCACATCTTTTATATGCTTGACGAGTGGCCTGAATAGGTACCCACTTATTTATATCCTCAAGTTTCATTGAAGAACGAACATCTGCCTCTACATCACCAATTTCTTTCCACAACTGCTCATCTGATTCAGTATTCTTTACATTACAAGAAATAGCCAATATTCGCAAATCAGGACAAGCGTTTCTTATTTCGTCTGATACAAAAATCTTCATCATTTCCTTAACCCTTTTATCCAAATACCTGATAACATACGTCCACAATCTTTACCTAATCGCCGTGCTGAAAAGAAATCATCAACATGCATAAAAGTACTAATACCCGCAATTTCTATATTTTCCTGCATTAAGCCTGCCTCCATCAATTGTAGACGATTAGCTTCCCACAAATCGATATGGGCTTTTTTTGTTTCTAAATTTCTTTTCATAATGGAGATGAGATCAAACTTTGCTTCAGAGAAAGCATGCACTACCTCTTCGCCTACTTCAAATGAATTGCAATCAATAGAAGGGCCTATTCCAGCAAGCATACAAGTCGGATCTGCGCCATAATGTTCTTTCATGTATAGGGCTGCCTTAGTTCCTATACGCTGGACTGTTCCACGCCAACCGGCATGGATAGCAGCAACAACATTCTTATCAGGAGCATACAATAATATAGGAACACAATCGGCAGTAGAGATAGCAACACACACATCAGAAATTTTTGTTATCAAAGCATCCACACCTTGAATGTACTCCTGCTGTTTCTCTCTAGAAAGACTAAGGAAAGCGTCATCAATATCTACTATATTACTACCATGGACTTGCCTTGGAGCATATATATTTTCTAAAGGGAGATCAATTGCTTTCGACAATATCCGAAAATTATCCCATACAATACGAATATCATCGCCACTATGCCGTCCGAAATTCAGCGAAGCAAATGGTCCTTTGCTCACACCTCCATGACGGGTAGTCGTAAAATGAGAGATGTTGCAACAACCGCCAAGCGACGGAAATTGCAACATCTTCACTTCTTTAATCTTACTTGGATAAACCTTCATCGCCATCATCATCGTCGTCCCATTCATATTCTTCGTAATCGTCATCTTCCTCGTCAGCATCTTCCTCCATAGGAACGATGTAATCGCTGTCATCATCTAATTGAAGTGTTTTCACATCAATATCCTTATGAACGATACGTTCAACCTCATGGAATGATTCCTTATTAAGCTCGCGCCATAATAAATCTTTTAAAGCTGTAATACCCAGTCCAGTAATAGAAGAGATAAATACATAGGGAATATCCTCGGGCATACCGTCGGTCATCTCCCGCATCAGATCCTCATCTAGCATATCACTTTTAGTGATGGCCAAGACACGTGGCTTATCTGCCAAATCCGGATTATACTTTATTAGTTCTCCCAGCAAAATATTATATTCCTTTTTGATATCATCTGCATCAGCCGGAATCATAAACAAAAGCAAAGAATTACGTTCGATATGACTCAAAAAGCGTAATCCCAATCCTTTTCCTTCGCTAGCTCCTTCAATGATTCCAGGGATATCCGCCATAATAAATGATTTATTATCTCGATAACTGACTATCCCCAAATTAGGCTCCAAAGTTGTAAATGGATAATTAGCGATCTTTGGTTTTGCTGCAGAAACAACAGATAATAATGTCGATTTACCTGCATTCGGGAAACCCACCAAACCCACATCAGCCAATAACTTAAGTTGAAGAATAACCATACGTTCTTCAGCGGGCTCACCTGGCTGTGCATAGCGTGGTGCCTGATTGGTAGAAGTTCTAAAATTCCAATTTCCCAAGCCACCTTTTCCGCCTTTGAGCAACATCACTTTCTGACCATCTTCGGTCACATCGCAGATATATTGCCCTGTAACGGCGTCATAAGCAACCGTACCACAAGGAACTTCTATAATCATGTCTTCTCCATCCCTTCCAGTGCTTCTTTTTGCACTTCCCCGCTCACCGTTTGTAGCCAGTACATGACGTTGATATCTCAGATGGAGAAGAGTCCAATAATTGCGGTTTCCACGAAGATAGATATGGCCGCCTCGTCCTCCATTACCACCGTCAGGCCCACCTTTTGGAATATATTTTGCCCTCCGGAAATGAGAAGACCCTCGCCCACCTTTTCCAGAGCGACAATAGATTTTCACATAATCCACAAAGTTCGATTCAGCCATACAAATCCTTATTTTACTGCTTTTATAGCGTCTTTAATTCTAGCAAAAATCTCTTCAATAGCACCCATGCCCTTAATTGCAACATGTTTGCCTTCGCCAACATAATAATCTGCCAACGGTGCCGTCTGCTTATGATATACATCAAGACGTGATTTGATTGTATCTAAATTATCATCCGAACGACCTGATATTTTTCCACGCTCTAACAAACGTTTGATCAATTCATCTTCATCAACTTGTAGATCCAACATTACAGAAACATCCGTACCGCGCTTGTTCAACATCTCTTTTAATGCTTTTGCCTGTGGAATCGTACGCGGAAAACCATCAAAGATTACACCTTTGGAATTTTTCTTACTATCCAAAACTTTAGCAAGCATATTAACGATCAAATCATCAGGTACCAATTGACCCTTATCGATATAGTCCTTGGCAATCTTTCCAAGTTCCGTCTCGTTCTTCATTTCCGAACGTAATACATCACCTGTAGAAATATGATCAACACCATACTCTTTAATAATTAATTCGCTCTGTGTTCCTTTTCCTGAGCCGGGAGCACCAAAAATGACAATATTCAACATAATTATCTTTTTTATAGACAGACGTTACTTGTAAAATAGCAAGAACCGACTGTCTTTATTATACATTAATATATTATAGTTCTATTTGTTTCTATGCAAGGTCTAATCCGTTACAATCTTATAAATACTATTATAAGCGCGTCCCAAACCATCGTAATCCAATCCATAGCCAACAATAAAATCAGCAGGAATCTGAATTCCGATATAATCAGGTTTCAAATCACATTTCAATGATTCCGGCTTAAATAGCATCGTTGCCAGCTTAACATCAGCAGCGCCTTCATCACGAAGTTTGGACATTACCCGCTTCATTGTAAAACCCGTATCCACAATATCTTCCAACAAGATCAAGGTGCGTCCTTTTATATCTGCCTGCACCGGCATAATCTCGTTGACGATTCCAGTTGAGTTGGTTCCACGATAAGAAGAATAGCGTGCAAATGTCAATTCATAATGCTCGTTAAGTTGGCGCATCAATTCAGCAGTAAACATAAATGCACCATTAAGGATTCCTACAAACAAAGGATCAGTTCCTTTCACATCTTCACGTATACGTTCTGCCATATCAGCAATAGCTGCCTTGATTTCTTCTTCAGAAATATAAAGTTCAAATTCTTTATCTTTCAACCGGATCTTATCCATAACATACAATTTTATGGGCTACAAAATTACAACTTTTTTGATGATACACAATCTTTTTGTTCCTTCTCTCATTTATAAGAGAATAAAATCCTATCACATTTCAATAATTTTCTCTATGTTTGCATACAAAAAAGTGATTAATCATGACTAAGATATTTACAACAGACAAGGTCAGAACACTAGACCAGTATACTATTCAGAACGAGCCCATCGACTCAATAAGTTTGGTTGAACGTGCTGCAACTGTATTCATGCGCGAATTCAGTCGCCGTTATTCCAAACAAAACCGTATCATCATCTTTGCCGGTCCCGGGAACAACGGTGCCGATGCATTGGCTATAGCGCGCCTTTTGCAAGACGAAGGCTATCGCGTTGAATCATTCCTTTTTAATCCAAAAGAATCTCTTTCTATTGATTGCGAGCTCAACAAGCAGCGTCTGGAAGAGATGGAAACTGCACATTTCAGTGAAGTTATTACTGATTTTTCTGCTCCCGAACTAAATGAACGCGACATTGTCATCGACGGTTTGTTCGGTTCAGGACTTAACAGACCTTTAGAAGGCGGTTTCGCTGCTGTTGTAAACTATATAAATCAATCGGAAGCAACTGTTGTATCCATCGATGTTCCATCCGGCTTATTCGGTGAAGATAATCGTTCAAACAATACCGGCTCTATTATACGAGCAAGCCTAACTTTGACATTTCAATTTCCAAAACTAGCTTTTTTATTGTCTGAAAATGCATCATACGTAGGCGAATGGAAAGTTTTGGATATAGGTTTACACCCTGACATTATCGAAAATACAGAGACTCCTTATACCCTCGTTTCCGAAGAAGATATTGTTGGCGTATTCCCTCCACGCGAACGTTTCTCGCATAAAGGCACTTACGGTCATGCTTTACTCATAGCTGGCAGCCAAGGGAAAATGGGGGCAGCTGTTTTGTCAGCCCGCGCCTGTCTACGCAGTGGGACAGGCTTAATCACCACGCACATTCCCAAACGGGGAGAATTAATCATGCAGACATCATTTCCAGAAGCCATTCTCAGTCTGGATAATAGTAAGGAGCATTTTTCTTCTCTTCCTGATTTGACTCCATACACTGCCATTGGTGTTGGTCCCGGTTTAGGACAAGATAGCGAAACCATTTCTGCTTTAGAGAAGCTTCTTCAATCTTGTCATAGGCCATTGGTTCTCGATGCTGATGCATTAAACCTCATCGCAGCAAACGAAAACTTACTAAAGGAACTCCCAGCTCACAGTATCTTGACGCCTCATCCAAAAGAATTCGATCGCTTGGCAGGCAACAGTTCCTGTGGCTATGAACGGCTGATCAAAGCACAAAACTTTGCCGTTGAACACGAAGTAACTGTTATTCTAAAGGGAGCTTTTACAGCCACTTGTACTGCTTCAGGAAATATATACTTTAATAACAGTGGAAATGCGGGAATGGCTACAGCCGGAAGTGGAGACGTGCTCACCGGGATTATCCTCGGGCTACTTGCTCAAGGTCAAGAGCCTGAAGCTGCTGCAGTTGCCGGTGTCTTCTTACATGGTACAGCCGGTGATTTAGCCGCCACATTCCGCTCTCAGGAAAGTATGATTGCGAGCGATATCATCGAAATGATGGGAAAAGCTTTCAAACAAATGAAATAATGTTTTGAGACATGAAGTCACATTACATCCTTGTATGCAGCTTATGCATTTTTCTTCTCTCTCCTTGTGCAGTAAAGGCGCAACAAGAGCTATTCAGAAATGAACAGGCTCCCATAGAAGCCAGAGTCAATAATTTATTATCTATTCTCACTACAGATGAAAAGATAAGCCTACTGATCGCAACTTCTCCAGGAATACCTCGTTTGGAAATCAATAAATATTATCATGGGAACGAAGCTCTGCATGGAGTAGTAAGACCGGGTAAGTTTACAGTATTTCCTCAAGCCATTGCTCTTGCTGCCATGTGGAATCCGGATTTGCATTATCAAATTGCAAGTGCTATTTCAGACGAGGCACGTGCCAGATGGAATGAACTGGATCAAGGAGAAAAACAACTAGCACATTTCAGTGATCTGCTGACATTCTGGTCGCCGACAGTCAATATGGCTCGTGATCCACGTTGGGGGCGAACACCCGAAACCTACGGAGAAGATCCTTATCTAGCCGGTGTTCTGGGAGAGCAATTCGTAAAAGGATTGCAAGGTAATGATCCGCGTTACCTGAAAGTAGTATCCACCCCAAAACATTTCGTAGCCAACAACGAAGAACATAACCGCTTTGAATGCAGCGTAAACGTACCCGAACGCATCTTACGCGAATATTATCTGCCTGCTTTCGAAGCATGTGTCAAAAATGGAAATGCCCAATCCATCATGACCGCCTATCCGTCAATCAATGGTGTTCCCTGTACTGCCAATCCATGGCTGATAAAGAAAGTGCTCCGCAAAGATTGGGGTTTCGACGGTTATGTAGTTTCTGATTGTGGAGCACCCGGTTTTATCGTCTCAGCGCATAAGTATGTTAAGACAAAAGAGACTGCTGCCACTTTAGCCATCAAAGCCGGTTTGGATTTGGAATGTGGCGACGATGTGTTTACAAAACCGCTGCAAAAAGCTTACCGTATGGGAATGGTTTCAGATGCAGATATCGACTCGGCGGCCTTTCATATATTAAGAGCTCGCATGAGATTGGGATTATTCGATGACCCGATGCATGTGCCATACAATAAGATTTCACCTTCTGTCATCGGTTCACCCGAACATAAGGCATTGGCGTTAGAAGCTGCACGTCAAAGTATTGTCCTGCTAAAGAACGAAAAAAATATGCTGCCTATCCAGCTGAACGAAGTCAAATCGATAGCTGTAATGGGCATCAATGCTGATACATGCGTGTTTGGCGATTATAGTGGCAATCCGATAGGCGAATCCGTGTCCATCCTCGAAGGCATCAGAAACAAAGTAGGCAACAAAGCTAAAATAACATTCACTCCGTGGAAAGCACCTGTCAACGAAACAGCTATCCGCAACAGTGATCTGGCCATTGCCGTTCTTGGTATCAACAAAAGTATAGAACAGGAAGGACGAGACCGTAACGATCTAACATTGCCCAAAGTCCAAGAAGACTTCATCCGTCATATTTATCAGCTCAATCCGAGAACGATTGTGGTATTAGTAGCAGGAAGTTCTTTGGCCATCAATTGGATGAACGATCATATCCCGGCCATCGTAAACGCCTGGTATCCGGGGCAAGAAGGTGGAACAGCTGTTGCAGATGTACTGTTTGGCGATTTTAATCCGTCAGGGCGCTTGCCATTAACCTATTACAACAGCCTCTCCGAACTTCCACCGTTCAACGACTATGATGTGACTAAAGGGCGTACTTATCAATATTTCAAAGGCAAACCTCTCTATCCTTTTGGATATGGTTTGAGTTATACCACATTCAAATATAAAAATTTGAAAACTGCTGAGGAAGCCGACAGTGTAAGCATTCATTTCTCTGTAAAGAATGATGGAAATAGAGATGGATATGAGATTGCACAACTGTATACCAAGTTCCCTGATCAGCCTGAATTGGTCATTCCAATCAAACAGCTGAAAGGATTCAAAAAAGTATTTATCAAAAAAGGAGAAACGCAAAACGTTGTCATCAAAATAAAGAAAGCCGACCTCCGATTGTGGGACGAAAAAGCTGAAAAGTTTTTTACTCCTCAAGGCACTTATACATTTATGGTCGGTGCATCTTCTGCGGATATACGACTTCAAGAAAATTACGAATTGAGATAAACGCAACACCGCATCTCAATACCAAAAGATTATTCCACCCTAAAATCCCGGATTATTGGAACATTTTCACATCGTTTGTCCAAGAATCCGGGATTCTTCATTCAAACGGACAAAAGAGATGCTGTAAGAACAGAAAGACGATATAGAAAATCGTATTTTAATGCAAAACCGTCTTCATTTCGCGACAAAAACAGTCTGTATGCCAAAAAGGAGACAGGTTTGCTTTGTATTCTTTGCTTTCGGCACTATCTTTGACACACATTTTATATTACTGAATCATATCATGGAACAAAATTCAACTTATTCAAACAACAAGCGAACGACGGTTATTGCCATCGCCATCATCGGACTCATGTTTTTTATTTTCGGAATGGTATCTTGGGTGAATGCAATACTCATCCCCTATTTCCGTATCGCTTGTGAACTGACACATCTCGAATCCTATCTGGTCACTTTTGCTTTCTACATCGCCTATCTGGTCATGTCTGTTCCTGCATCTTTCCTGTTGAAAAAGACCGGATACAAACGCGGTATCATGATCGGATTCTTCATGATGTCGCTCGGCGCTTTACTGTTTGTACCGGCTGCGTTGACCAGAACTTACGGTATATTTCTTACCGGACTTTTCATCATTGGCACCGGACTCACCGTCCTGCAGTCGGCTGCCAATCCATACATTACTATTATCGGACCGATTGAAAGCGCTGCCAAACGGATCAGCATCATGGGCGTATGCAACAAACTGGCCGGAATCATGGCTCCACTTCTTTTTGCAGCCGTAGTGCTGAAAGTGACCGACAGCAGTCTCTTCAGTGCTCTCGATTCAGGAACACTCAGTATAGCCGACAAAAATGCACTTCTTGATGGATTAATCCGTCGTGTCATTCTACCCTACAGCATCCTTTCTGCGTTTCTATTCCTTGTTGGATTATTCATACGCTTTTCCATCCTTCCCGAAATAAATCCGGAGACAGCCAACAGTAGTTCCGAAACCGATCATGATTCAAAGCATAAATCCATCCTGGATTTTCCTTACCTTATCCTAGGTGCTGTCGCCATGATCATGCATATCGGTTCACAAGTAGTTGCTATCGACACGATCATCAACTACGCTAATTCTATGGGAATGGATTTGCTGGAGGCCAAAGTATTTCCTTCATTCACGCTTACTTTTACCATCATTGGCTACATGCTTGGTATCCTATTAATACCGAAATACATATCTCAAAAGAACATGTTCCGAATATGTTGCTGTCTTGGCCTGCTTTTCTCCATTGGGGTGGTCTTTGCCAATATGCCTGTAACGATTCTGGGACATCACAGCAGCATTTCGATCTGGTTTCTGAGTGCGCTCGGACTTCCTAACTCACTGATTTACGCCAGCATCTGGCCATTATCCATCCACGGACTGGGACGATTCACCAAAACAGGCTCATCACTATTGGTAATGGGACTTTGCGGCAACGCCTTGATGCCGCTCCTCTACGGATTCGTTTCGCAGTACACCAGTATGCAGTCTGCCTATTGGATTCTGCTTCCCTGCTATCTTTACTTGATTTTCTTTGCCATCTATGGACATAAAATACAACATTGGTGATTCATTTTTTTTCATGCAATTCATTCGAGCATGAAGAATATTACTAATTTTGTCTGTCCAATGTGGCAATAAAATAAACTGAATGATTGAACGAATATATATTCTTGAAAGTGTAGATCCCGTAATCTTCTACGGTGTAAACAATGGCAACATGCAACTCATCAAGACATTGTTTCCTAAATTACGCATTGTAGCACGTGGAAACGTAATGAAAGTGATTGGTGATGAAGACGAATCGGAGTTGTTTTTAAAGAAAATAAGAGAGATTGAAAAATACTGCGAAGAGTACAACTCTCTAAGCGAAGATGTCATTTTGGACATCATCAAAGGGAAAGCGCCAACGACAGTACCTCAAGAAAACCTGATCATTCACGGAATGAATGGCAAACCTATCGTTGCCCGTTCTGAAAACCAGCAACGACTTGTCAAAGCATTTGAAGAATATGATTTGGTCTTTGCCATAGGTCCAGCTGGTACCGGAAAAACTTTCATTGCTATTGCATTAGCTGTAAAAGCACTTAAAAATAAAGAAATAAGAAAAATCATCTTAAGTCGGCCGGCTGTAGAGGCAGGCGAAAAACTGGGATTTCTTCCCGGTGAGATGAAAGATAAGTTAGATCCATATCTCCAGCCATTATATGACGCATTGCAAGATATGATTCCCAGTGCAAAACTAAAAGAATATATGGAGAACAATGTCATACAGATTGCTCCTCTTGCCTTTATGCGTGGCCGAACACTCAATGATGCAGTCATCATCCTCGATGAAGCACAAAACACTACGACACATCAGATAAAAATGTTCCTTACTCGGTTGGGAATGAATGCAAAAATGATAGTGACGGGTGATGTTACACAAATAGATCTTCCCCCGACAGCCACTTCCGGATTGATTCAATCCATGCAGATACTGAAAGGTGTAAAAGGCATAGGAAAGATTGAATTCAACAAAGGTGATATCGTAAGGCATAAGCTGGTACAACGAATCGTTGATGCATACGACAAATACGACGATAGAAGAAAACAGGAAAATAATTCAATAAAAAAAGAATAAGATATGAAGAAGGCATTAGTTAAAACAGATTTTCACTTCCCGGGACAAAAGAGTGTCTATCACGGAAAAGTGCGTGATGTATACAATATCAACGACGATGTATTGGTCATGGTTGCAACAGACCGTATCTCTGCATTTGATGTTATCCTGCCCGAAGGTATTCCTTACAAAGGACAGATTTTAAATCAGATTGCTTCAAAATTCTTAGACCTGACCACCGACATTTGTCCCAACTGGAAACTGGCTTCTCCTGATCCAATGGTTACAGTCGGGATCTGCTGCAAAGGATTCCCGGTAGAAATGATTGTACGTGGTTATTTGTGCGGAAGTGCATGGCGTGCATACAAGAATGGCGCTCGCGAACTTTGCGGCATCAAACTTCCGGAAGGAATGCGTGAAAACCAACGTTTCCCTGAACCAATCATCACCCCGACAACAAAAGCCGAGATTGGCGAACACGATGCAGATATCTCCAAAGAAGAAATATTAGCTCGCGGATTGGCTACACCTGAAGAATATGCTACTTTAGAAAAATATACACTCGGTCTCTTCAAACGTGGTTCTGAAATTGCTGAACAGCGCGGTCTGATCCTAGTCGATACCAAATATGAATTCGGTAAACGTGACGGTAAAATCATCCTGATGGACGAAATCCATACACCTGATTCATCTCGCTATTTCTATAAAGAAGGCTTTGAAAAACGTTTTGAAAATGGTGAGCCACAAAAACAGCTTTCTAAAGAATTCGTTCGTGAATGGCTGATGGACAATGGATTCCAAGGCAAGGCCGGACAACAGGTACCGGAAATGACTCCAGCGATTGTTGAAGGCATCAGCGATCGTTATATCGAACTGTTTGAACATATTACCGGCGAATCATTCGTCAAGAGCGACACTGACAATCTGCTTTCACGCATTGAGAAAAACGTATCAGAGTATCTAAAAAAGCAAAAATAAACAATGGCCATGAAATACGGTTCAGAAACCATCCGCCCCTATAATGAAGAAGAGAGCAAAAAAACGCAAGTGACGCGTATGTTTGATCACATTGCTGGTAAATATGATCTTCTGAATCATACACTTTCCATGGGCATCGACAAACAATGGCGCAGGAAAGGAATAGCTTTCCTGCAGCCTTTTGCACCTGCCAACATATTGGATATTGCCACCGGCACAGGCGATTTGGCCATCGCTCTGTATCGTTCTCTAAAGCCCGAACACCTTATAGGTATTGACATTTCTGAAGGAATGATGGATGTAGCAAGACAAAAAGTAGCTGATGCCGGATTCTCCGAACATATTCAATTTGAAAAGCAAGACTGCTTGGCTCTTACTTACGATGATAATACATTTGATGCTGTTACAGTGGCTTTTGGCATCAGGAACTTCGAAAACATCCAGAAAAGCATTTCTGAAATGTTTCGCGTACTCAAACCTGGCGGACACGTAATGATTCTAGAACTCTCAACCCCTGAACACTTTCCAATGAAACAGCTTTATCGTATCTATTCAAGCTTCGTTATTCCAAATATCGGACGCCTTGTCTCAAAAGAAGAAGCTGCTTATCGATATCTACCGAAATCCATAAAAGTAGTTCCACAAGGGAAAGTGATGACTGAATTGCTTACAAAAGAAAAATTCATTGAGGCTCATTCTAAAACCCTCACCTTTGGAATTTGCTCGCTATACACCGCAACAAAAGCGATTTAAATAAAGAGACAATAATTATGCAAAAATACGGATTAATAGGATTCCCATTAGGACATTCATTTTCAAAAAACTACTTCAACCAGAAATTTGAAGCAGAGAAGATTAATGCGCAATATATCAATTTTGAGATTCCAACTATTAAAGATTTCAAACAAGTACTCAAAGATAATCCGGAACTGAACGGATTAAACGTGACTATACCCTATAAGGAACAGATTATTCCTTATTTAGATGAACTGGATGATGATGCCAAGAAAATAGGAGCCGTCAACGTAATTAAGTTCACTAAAGGATTGTTTGGCAAAACCAAACTTAAAGGATATAATTCAGATATCATCGGATTCAAACAATCCATAGAACCATTACTAAAAGAAACGCATCATAAAGCCCTCATATTAGGAACAGGGGGCGCATCAAAAGCTGTATTTCAAGGATTAAAGCAACTAGGCATCGGCGCAACTTTAGTTTCGCGCAAAACAAAGGAATATTGCATAACATACGAAGAAATCACCCCTAAAATCATGGAGCATTATACTGTGATTGTCAACACGACTCCATTGGGAATGTTTCCGAATATCAATGCCTGTCCAAATATTCCTTACGAATTGCTGACTCCACAGCATCTGCTTTACGATTTATTATACAATCCGGATGAAACACTTTTCATGAAAAAAGGGAAAGAGCAGGGAGCCGTTGTTAAGAATGGACTCGAAATGTTGCTGTTGCAAGCTTTCGCCGCTTGGGAAATCTGGCAGAAATAATATTCAATTCCAAAACCAGATTATTCTTCTATTTTATACGTAAGAACATAGTCGTCCGTTATCTGAAAAGATAACGGAAATGTCAGGTGGTTAGGTGTAAAAGTTTCATAAACAGAAATACTTCCTTCAGTAGAAAAAGAAAATGGAACGACATGCAAATCTAAAAAACCCACACCTTCACGTCCAAGAATCTTATATAAGGTTTCCTTCGCACACCAATAAATAAGCAAGTGCTCTTTTTCATGTTCCGATCCTACATCTGCATCTTCCTCCTTTGTCATAAAATGGCTGCGTACCTTCAGAATACGATCAGAGCGATATTCAATATCAATACCCGTTGCTTCTTCAGACAAAATAACTGCAACATACCCTTTTGTATGCGAAATACTAATCCGCAAAGATTCCGTCGGTAAAAACGGAGCGCCACTGTCATGATACGCAATATGTGCAAACCGACCTAAAAGGCAATGGAGCAACACTCGGACTGCCAACCATTCCTGCCGACGATGTTCGGTATGGATCTTTTCCAGTTCTGTGCTATAGAATTCGCTTCCTTCCAACATGGAGAAAAGCTTTTCCGAAGATTCTTCAATCTTCCAAAGCCCCCAAAGCGGTTTGTTATGAATTGAGACCAAAGGCATTATTTCTTCCAATTAAAAGATTGTATCATCTCAACAATATCTTGCTTCAGATAGGATGTAACCGGAGCTAGTGAATCAGCATTCAAAGGACAATTATAATAAAGAGCAGCCCTAAAAAAATGATGACAGCTATCTGTTACCAAAAATTGAAACGGTGATGCAGCGTCCTCGTCCAACATAAAAAACGAAGCATAAACCTGTGCATCAGGATTATCATAAGCTTGTTCCTTTACTGCATTAATATTTTTTGAAGTATGCGATACCAGGTCTCTACTATTGGCTATTTCCTTATCAATATTCGTCCTATTTACAGGTATATACGTACAATACACATTGGCATTAAGCATTGGATAAGACAATGTGAAACATTGCGAATGATTGTTTTGAGAAGTCAATGCCACTTGCTCAATCTTAACCATGTTCGAAATATGAAATGTAAAAGGACAATCTTTCTCTGCAAATTCATGATAATGAGGTTTAGGCAGATCTATACGAAAGTAACCTTTGGGTTTAGGTGTATACTGATGCGTACACGATAAGAAAACCAAATTTGCAATCAACGCCATCACTATGATATTCAGGTATCTCATTCCGTTTTATCTTCTTCTTGCTTTGTATTCGGAGTGATACGACTAAACTTCACCTTCTGAATTCGTTTATTGTCAACTTCTAGAACCTGAAATCTGTATCCATTATATTCTATCACCTCGCGCCGCTGCGGAAAATCGCCTTTGATTTCCAACAGTAAGCCAGCAAGCGTTTCCACCTCTTCTGTTAACTTACCAAAGTCCGAAGGATCAGCATCGATCACGCGAAAGAAATCAGTAAGCAGAATCTTTGCCTCAAAAATCATGCTCCCATCAGAAAGGCGTATATATTGTTTCTCATCTTCGTCATACTCGTCAGATATCTCACCAACAATCTCTTCCAAAATATCTTCCATGGTAACGATCCCGGATGTCCCACCAAACTCATCCACTACAATTGCCATATGAATCTTATTAGTACGGAACTCTTCCAGCAAATCATCGATTTTTTTTGTTTCCGGCACAAATATTGCCGGACGAATCAGGCTTTGCCAACGGAATGCATCCGGTTTCTCAAGATAAGGAAGGAGGTCCTTAATATACAAAATTCCTTTAATATTGTCTTCCGACTCAGCGTAAACAGGAATACGCGAATATCCGGAGTCCACAATAAACCGTATGACTTCATTGAAAGGCGTTTTTATCTCCAATCCTTCCATATCCAATCGCGGCGTCATAATCTCGTTGGCGGTCTTGTCATAAAATTTGATGATTTCCGAAAGCATTTCTTTCTCTTCAGGGATAGCTTTGGAAGTAAGTTCAAGCGCTTTTGACAACTCATCAACTGAAAGATCATATTTTTTCTTTGTCACCGTTTTATTGATAATATTCGTTGAAGTAACCAACACTTTAGCAAGAGGACGACACAAATGTTCCATAGCATTAAGCATAGGTGCTGCATGGCGAACAAAACGAAGTGGACATTTCTGAGCATAGATCTTCGGCATGATTTCACCGAACAGCAGAAGCAGAAAAGTAAGGACAATCGTTTCAAGCACAAAACCCAATGTCTTTGCCTGGGAGAAATCGAATATAGCATTGATTCCGTATGTACAAAGCATTACTATAGCCACATTCACAAAATTATTAATGATAAGAATAGTGGCCAGCAGATACTCCGAATGGCTTAATAGCTTCAGAAGTAATGAATCCGAGGTTGAATTTTCCTCCTTTACCTCATTCATATCACTTGGGGTCAATGAGAAAGATGCAACCTCAGAAGCTGAAACAAAGCCCGAAACCAGCAGTAACAACGCAGCAATTAGAAGTGCTACTATTGCTCCGGCTGTAATTGGGCAAACAGTAACTTGACTAAATAAACTCGATAAAAAATAGTCTGAATCCAATGGTAAACTTTTTAGTTAAACAATATCAGAACGGAAGATCATCCGCACTGTTTGATGGCAAAGGTGCCGATGGCTGCGCAGGAGCAGCAACAACAGGTTGAGCTGCGGGTTGTGCCTGAGAGGTTTGTACAGGCTGTGCACCTGCATTGGAATTATTCGCGGTGTTGTCACGATTTCCCGAACCCATGTTAAAGAACTCCAAGCGATCAGCATATATTTCAGTTACATAACGCTTAATACCCGACTGGTCGTCGTAATTACGCGTACGAATCTTCCCTTCAACAAACAAACTGGATCCTTTCTTTACCCACTTTTCAACAAAGGGGACCAAGTCACGCCGAACGACAATACTATGCCATTCCGTACGTTCAGGAACCACAGTTCCGTTAGCTAAGGTATATCCTCTTTCCGTTGTAGCAAGAGGAAAATTGGCTACAGCTGCACCGCTGTCAAAATAACGGACGTCAGGATCTTTACCAACGTATCCGATCAATAATACTTTATTTAATGACATATCTTAAAATTTAGTCGTACAAAGTAACATAAAAACAATCAATCCGACAAATTTCCTCTCAACTTATCTAAATAAATATGTATCAGACGAGGTACAGCATACAAATCCATATCTTTTGGTAAAATTTGAAGATAGTTTTGCAAAGAATCACTCATCCGTTCGATCCGAACTTTATAAAAGGTAGCAAACAAAACCTGATGAGTTAATATATGCTTGACATTCGAAAGTTCAACATTTATATCCAGCCTTCCCGTCTGATCAAACAGATGATGAAAATCCACCGTCGACTGAAGATCCGCAAAATCCATCTGTTCTTTCGTTTCAATGCAAGGGAATTCATACAGGCCTTTCCAAATATCCTGCTTTTCACGACGTAACAATAAAACCTTACCATTATATATAATGTAGAAATAATGGAAATAACGATTGCGGCTTTTTGTAGTATTCTGCTTTACCGGAAACAAATTTACTTTTCCTGAAGCGAAGGCTGCACAATAATTTTTCAGAGGGCAAATTCCGCAGTCCGGATTGCGGGGAACACATTGTAATGCGCCCAGCTCCATCATCGCCTGGTTGTGACGAGCAGGATATTTATCATTCATAAGTTCAGAGGCAAAGGCATAAAAAAGCTTCTTCCCTCTCGGACTGTCAATTGGCGTTTCCTCAGCGAATAATCTAGCCAGAACGCGATACACATTTCCGTCGACTACGGGATAAGGCTTATTCCAAGCAAATGAGACAATAGCGGCAGCCGTATATTCGCCTATTCCCTTTAGCGACAGTACATCCACGTATTCGGACGGAAATATACCGCCGAATCTCTCCATGATTTCTTTCGCAGCCGTATGCATATTCCGGGCACGGCTATAATAGCCCAATCCCTCCCAATATTTCAAAACTTCATCTTCTTCTGCTTCAGCCAACGAAGTCACATCGGGAAAACGACAGACAAAACGATTAAAGTAATCCAAGCCTTGCACAACCCTCGTTTGTTGAAGAATAATTTCAGATACCCAGATAATATATGGGTCATTTGACTCCCTCCAAGGCAGCAATCGTTTGTTTTGTTCGTACCACACACCTAATAAATCGCTAATAACTAAGCTTTTTTCATTTGTCATCATTTATACATTATATGTTGCAACTCATTGATTACAGCAAACATACACACTTCTCGTGAAACTCTTCAATACTTTTTAGAAAAAAAATGACCAACGAATATTTTTCCACATAAAGAAAAAGCTATATATTTGCATTCCAAAAAATTAATAAGTCCAAATCAATTATTTAATTAATTAAAGACATGACTAAAGCAGATATCGTTAATGAGATTTCAAAGAGTACCGGCATTGACAAGCAGACAGTACTAAATAGCATTGAATCGTTTATGAACATCGTAAAAGGTTCGCTTTCTCAAGGAGAGAATGTATATTTGAGAGGTTTCGGAAGCTTCGTTATTAAGAAGAGAGCACAAAAGACAGCTCGTAACATTTCGAAGAATACTACAATCATCATTCCGGAACATAATATTCCATCATTCAAACCGGCAAAGACTTTCTTGAGTGAAGTTAAGTAATTTATTTATTATAGTTCAATTTTAAATTTTAAAAGCAATGCCAAGCGGAAAGAAAAGAAAAAGACATAAGATGTCTACGCATAAGCGTAAAAAAAGATTAAAGAAGAATAGACATAAGAAGAAGTAAGTCTATTCCCTTCTATCCAAAGAACAAACTTAATAAGAGACTTTTTAAGTTTGTTCTTTTGTGTTATTTTTAAGGTCTCATATTAAATGCCTCTTTTTATATAAAGTGATTAGTGAAGTAGTAGTAGACGTACAACCTAAAGAAATAGCTATCGCCGTTTTGGAAGACAAGAATCTTGTTGAACTTCAAAAAGAAGCTCGCAACGTTTCTTTTGCCGTTGGCGATATTTATTTGGGCAAAGTTAAAAAACTTATGCCGGGTTTGAATGCTGCGTTCATTGATGTAGGTTATAAGAAGGATGCATTTCTTCACTATTTGGATTTAGGTCCGAACTTCAACACACAGCAGAAGTTTATCAAACAAGCGCTGGGAGGAGATCAGAAAGGTGAAAAGAAAATACCCACTGTCTCCAAATTTCAGATACTTCCTGAAATAAGTAAAGAAGGAAGCATCAGCAATGTGCTCAAAGTCGGACAAGAAGTCTTAGTACAGATAGCTAAAGAACCTATTTCCACAAAAGGTCCCCGATTAACTTCCGAACTTTCGTTTGCCGGAAGATACATTGTTCTAATACCTTTTTCAGATAAGGTTTCTGTCTCCACAAAAATCAAATCGAATGAAGAACGCGCTCGTTTGCGCCAGCTGATTCAAAGCATCAAGCCAAAGAATTTCAGTGTTATAGTCCGCACTTCGTCTGAAGGGAAACGCGTTGCCGAACTCGATCATGAATTAAAGACATTGGTGAAACGATGGGAAGACAATATCACTAAAATAACCAAAGCAAAAGTTCCTGCTCTCATTTATGAAGAGACGGCACGGACAGTAGCTTTGCTGCGTGATATCTACAATCCATCTTTTCAAAACATCTACGTTAACGACAGCGACGTATACAACAACATTCGCGATTACGTCAGTCTTATCGATCCGGGAAGAGAAGAGATCGTTCAGAAATATATGGGCGAACTTCCCATCTTTGACAACTTTGCCATAACAAAGCAAATCAAATCTCTATTCGGTCGCACTGTAACGTACAAAAATGGAGCATACCTTATCATCGAACACACTGAAGCAATGCATGTGATCGATGTAAACAGTGGAAATCGTTCAAAAGGCAGTGATGCCCAAGAGAAAACTGCGATAGACGTCAATTTGGCAGCAGCAGATGAAATTGCCCGCCAATTGCGCCTTCGTGATATGGGAGGAATCATAGTCATCGATTACATTGATATGGCAGAAGCGGCCAACAGGCAACAGTTATTCGAACACATGAATAAAGCCATGGTCAACGATCGTGCAAAGCACAATATCCTGCCGTTGAGTAAATTCGGATTAATGCAGATTACTCGCCAACGTGTTCGTCCGGCAATGGACGTGGATACGACAGAATCGTGTCCGACCTGTTTCGGTACTGGAACTATCAAGCCATCTATTCTTTTTACAGACAGTCTGGAAGGGAAAATTGACTGTCTTGTGAACAAACACAATGTGAAGAAATTCTCCTTGCACGTACATCCTTACGTAGCAGCATTTATTAAGAGTGGAACTATTCCGCTCAGTTGGAAATGGAAACTCAAATACTCAATGAGTATTAAAGTGATTCCGGATCAGAGTCTGGGATTCTTACAGTACAAATTTATTGATGCCGATAAGAATGAGCTAGACATGATGGAAGAGAAAGAACTTAAATAGAAATTCCCGGAGCTGTAAAGCTTCGGGAATTTCTACTTTCAGACCTCAAGAACTCAGTTTATTTCTTAGTCTTTGCTTTCGCCATATCTAAAGCTGAAGTAGTTACATAATATTTGGCAAGCATGTTCGGAACTTCCCATGAAGGCAATGTACCTTTCTTCAAATAATCCAGGAAATGTTCGGTTACCTGACCAAAATGAGCCTCATGCCCAATACGATACTTTGCCGGAATGGTTACATGCCAAATGCCATCAGTCACTTTTTCTAAAGCAACGCCCGGATATTTGGCAATCACTTTAGCCATTGATGCATCCAAAGTCTTTTCATACAAAGCCATATTCGACCCTTTCGCAGTCTGGATAAAAAGTTCCGGCTGATAATTCTGCTCTTTTCCCTGACGGATGATCAGATCCGCCTTACTACCTTTCATCACTGAGAAATGCGTATCACCGCCACCTTTTGGGAATGTGTAGTTCCACGTTACGGACACTTTTGCACAAACGCCCTTGATCTTATAAAGAATATCACCATTGCAATACACCTTCAAAGTATCATTCTGAACATCTTTTTTCAAGAACTCAGGATAATTGTCTTCGCCCGAAACCTGCTTATATTGATCAAGACTGATAGCCGTGGTCCAGCGATTGGCATCCAGCATGCGGATATCTTTCGTATAATCAATAACTTGTCCTGGAAAAGCTTCCCATTGAACCAAATCAACCAAGTGCGTAGTTACATCAACAATACCTTCGCCTTGCTGTGTAACATCAAAATACCAGTCCGGACGAGTCAACGGTTTGTTGTCGACGAACTTAAACAGATGGTGCACACTTTCTTTGACAATAGCCGGATTCTTAGGAGTGCCTTTCAACTGTGTTCCGTAAACTGCCGGGATCATAGAAAGTTCTCTCTGGAGAACAGTTGTTATTTCATTTCTTTCGGTCATGATATCATACAGCAGTACTCCTTTCTGCTTGGCGATGCCGAAACATTCTTTCAGCAGCTTGAAGTTTTGGCTATTGATTGCCATCGGCTTATCCGACAATACATTCAAACCGGCTTCCAAAGAACGTTTGATATACTCGGTCTTCTTGCGGTTGTTACCGGCTAGGACGACCACATTTCCTTTTTTCTCGGCAAGCATCTTCTCCATAAAATCAGAACCGGTGTAAACGATTTCATTCCAGGACGTTGGAGATGTTGCGCGCTTGTTGAATCCATCAATACGCTTGAGATGTTCATTCACATCAAAGCCTTTGGGTGCGTACACATAAACATCCTTAGAAACTTGCGGATAGGATACTTTTTGGACTAATGAGGCATGAAAATGCCCAGGATCGAGTGTAATGATCTTCACTTCTCCGGCAGCTCCGGTGAACTTTGCTGCTTTCTTTGTTTGTGCAAAACATGGAGCTCCTATCATCAGAGCAGCCATGGAAAATACAAGATAGTTTCTCATTTATATGATTTTAAATTATATACTATAATGGAATCCGCAAAGATACGAATTTATCTTTTAGTTTTGATAATAATGACGCCGTTTGCACCTTTTATGCCGTAACCCATACCGTCCTTGTTGACTTCAATACGATCTATATCATAAACATTACATGAGGAATTAGCAGAAGTGAGATCCATCTCCACGCCATCAACAATCACCAGCGGTTCGCTGGAAAGATTCAATGATTTGACACCACGAATATTTGAAACAGTCTCGCCATTGGCTGTCGTCTGGATACTCATCCCGGGAATAAACGCTTTCAGCACATCTTTAAGATTTTGATAATTATTTCTTTGTATCATTTTGGCAGTAACGACGGAGCCATTGGCTCTCTCCTCCTCTGCTACAGTTTCGAACATAGCAAATACAGGTGAGCCGTTGCCTTTATCAATGGCCAATGTTTTTCCATCCACCTTCAGTTGGAGCTGAATGGCATCTCCTATGAGAAATTTAGCTGCTTCGCCTCTATTAACCATGACTGAAACACTATCGCCCGTCTCGACCTTTTTCAAGGTAAATGTGCCTTTCTTATCCGACTTGGCAAAAATATTTGCATCAATCACTTCGAAACGGACACCTTTCAGAGCCTTTCCTTCCTGACCGGTTATTGTTCCGGTAACGTTCTTGGTTTGTGCAAAAAGGACGTTTGCACAGAACAAAGCTATTGTTATAAATAAATACTTTTTCATGGACATACTTATCTTACACTTGTTGAAGCAAAAATAGTGAAATTTTAAGACGCGCTTTCGATTTATCATAAAAAAATTGAGAGCCGCGAGATTCACATCCGACGGCTCTCCACACTAACCCTTAACTTTAACCAATGAAAAACAATAATATCTTTACTTGTTTATTGAATCAATAGCAGCTTGATAATTAGGTTCGCTTGTAATCTCGGGAACAAGTTCCTCGTAGACAATCTTGCCTTGCGCATCAACAACGACAACGCCGCGAGCCAGCAAACCTTTTAGCGGACCATCCACCATCAACATTCCATACTTGTCTTCAAAACAAGAACAGCGGAATGCCGAAAGAGGAATAACCTTATCAATTCCTTCGGTCGTACAGAAACGACCCTGAGCAAATGGCAAATCCTTGGATAATGCCAAAACAACCGTATTCGGCATAGAGGCAGCCTCTTTATTAAATTTTCTGACAGATGTTGCACATACAGCTGTATCCAAACTTGGGAATACGTTGATTATAACATTCTTGCCTTTCAATTCGCTTAAAGACAATTCTGTCAAATCACCCTTGACACCAGTAAACTCCGGAGCCATTGAACCTACAACTGGTAAACTACCATTTGTATGAATACTATTTCCTTTTAATGTAATTGTTGCCATTCTTCTTTTTCTTTTGTTACCTACTCAAGTAACGACACAAAAGTATCGTTTTTTTTATTCATAAAACAATTACAGGCAACTAAAGTTTTGCAATTAAACTTTTTTAGTATAAAACGCACAGTAGAGGTCTATTCATTGTATTCAAGACACTTAAAATACGGACATTTATTCATGTTTAATTCATAACTCCTTACCCTTCGTATCCTCATAAAAAGCATAAAACAAAAAGATATGATTCCAAATACTTTTGCTTCCAGTTTGCATGATTTCAACACAAAATGCTAACGGCAAGTTTTTCAAAAAGCCTATTCCAGACAAGAGATATCCTCATATCAAGCCTAAAAAGTATATACTTTTGCATACAACACTCACTTATTTTGACTTCAAAAGTATATACTTTCAGGTTTCAGAAGTATATACTTTTTGATTCGAATGTATATACTTCTTTATTCGAATCAAATTACCTTTTCATTCGAATGAATTAACCTATGCTTTCGGTTAAAATTCGATATACTTTCGAATGAATTAACCAAAAATTGAAGGTCAAAGCAACCCTTCACCACGGATATTCATTTTTTATTCATAGATTAAGAACAAAAATATATTATCATTATATTACGTTTAATAAATAAATTACAACAATTGTAACATTATATTCAATAATTAAGATCAGATATTTATTCTTTACCATCCAAAAGAATCAATCTGGCAAACCCGAACTCACAGAGAATGCCATAAAAATCATTTACTGGCCAACAGTACGCATATAGCACAACCACACAATGTTTGTTTGACATTTTGACAGAATGACAAAATAATTATTTACACATTAAGGCCTCGCGATGTTTCAAAGAAGTATACTTTAGAACCTTCCTCTTCTTGCAAGAAACGAAGAGATTTTGTATTTTTGAACCAAAAACAAACAATATGACTTACGCAATTATAGGTTTACTAGCAGTTATTCTTCTCCTTCAAATCGTATTTCATTTTCAACAGAAGCCTTCCGATACGGATGCCGAGTTGAAGCGTTTGCTGGATGAGATGCAACATTCATTTGAACGAATCGAGAAAAACTTCCGCGAAGATTTCCGAATCAACCGTGAAGAATCAAATACGGCTGCACGCGACAACCGCAATGAACTGAAGCAATCATTGAGCGACTTCAGTCAAACGTTCGAAAAAGGAATTGCCGCATTCAATGATCTGCAGCGCGAAAAGTTCAGCGATATGGACAGGAAACAACAGCAGCTCGTTGACAACACTGAGAAAAGACTGGAAGAAATCCGCCTCACCGTCGACGAAAAACTACAGAAAACCCTCAATGAACGTATTGGACAATCGTTTAAGTTAGTGAGCGAACAGCTTGAAAATGTGCAGAAAGGCTTGGGTGAGATGCAGACGCTGGCACAAGACGTAGGCGGACTTAAACGGGTTTTGAGTAATGTAAAAACGCGCGGGAACATCGGAGAGATACAACTCAACATGCTCCTAGAACAGATCCTTGCTCCAGAACAATACGAAGCAAATGTACATACACGCAAAGGTTCCGACGAAGTAGTGGAATATGCTGTGAAGCTTCCCGGTCGCGACGACTCACGCGACTTCGTATATCTGCCTATCGATGCGAAGTTTCCGAAAGACGTTTACGAACAGGTGATGGATGCTTACGACAAAGGCGACGCCACAGCTATTGAATCTTCCGGCAAACAGTTGGAAGCGACCATCAAAAAGATGGCCAAAGATATATCCGACAAATATCTGGCGCCACCGGCTACAACCGATTTCGGCATCATGTTCCTCCCCTTCGAAGGCATTTACGCCGAAGTGGTCCGTCGGGCATCGCTGCTGGAAGAGTTGCAACGCGACTACAAAGTAATCATAACCGGTCCGACCACACTTGCGGCTATCCTGAACAGTCTTCAGATGGGATTCCGCACCTTGGCCATACAAAAGCACTCCAGCGAAGTTTGGACTATCCTGGGCGCTGTAAAAAAAGAGTTCGAGAAGATCGGTGGAATGCTGCAGAAAGTACAAAAGAACCTACAGTCGGCCAGCGGGCAGATAGATGAAGTATTAGGTACGCGCACGCGAGCCATACAACGCAAACTGAAAGATGTCGACACGCTAAGCGACCGCGAAGCACGCGCCATCCTACCAGAAATAGGAACACTTGATGACGAAGACGACAACAGCGAACAAGAAGATTCATAACACCGATGCTGCGCAAAATCATACATATTGATATGGATGCATTCTATGCGTCGGTAGAACAGCGCGACCATCCCGAGCTGCGCGGCAAACCTATAGCCGTTGGTCATGCTGAAGAGCGAAGCGTTGTAGCTACAGCAAGCTACGAAGCCAGAAAGTTCGGCGTACACTCTGCCATGTCGTCGAAAATGGCTCAACGACTGTGTCCACAACTAATTTTTGTACCGGGACGCATGGAAGTGTACAAAGATATTTCCAGGCAGATCCACGAAATATTCCATAACTACACGGATATCATCGAACCGCTTTCACTGGACGAGGCTTTTCTGGATGTGACTGAAAACAAGCCTCAGATCGTACTCGCCGTAGATATTGCCAAAGAAATCAAACAACACATCCGCGAAGAGCTGCATCTGATCGCATCAGCAGGCGTATCCTACAACAAGTTTCTCGCCAAGATTGCCTCTGATTATCGCAAACCGGACGGGCTCTGTACGATTCATCCATCGCAGGCAGAAGAGTTCATCAAACATCTTCCGATTGAATCATTCTGGGGAATCGGACATGTGACAGCGACAAAGATGCATGCACTGGGCATCCACAACGGTGCGCAACTGCGCGAGTGTTCAGTAGAAATGCTCACCCGACAGTTTGGCAAGGCTGGCCTCTTATATTATGAGTTTGCCAGAGGCATCGACGAACGACCTGTAGAATCCGTCCGCATACGCAAATCTGTTGGATGCGAACATACGCTGGAAAAAGATATCACACAGAAGATTCCTGTTATCATCGAACTCTATCACGTGGCAACCGAACTAGTAGAACGTTTGCAACATACGCAGTTCAAAGGTAATACGCTCACACTAAAAATAAAGTTCTATGACTTCAACCAGATTACAAGAAGCCTGACACAGAATAAAGAACTCATCACATTGGATGTCATACTTCCCATTGCAAAAAAACTTCTCAGCGAAGTGAAATATGATGATCATCCAATTCGACTGATCGGACTTTCAGTGTCCAACCCATTAGCGGAAAACGAAAAACATACGTGGGAACAGCTCAGTTTTGAATTTAGTGACTGGAAATAAAACAGGATTCTTTTTCTTTCCAAAGAGAATATTGTAACTTTGTGACAACAGAACAAAAAAGACAATTTCATGAAAAAGATTACCTGTATTTTAGTATTCTTCCTATGTGCATGTCTCTCTGCCCGGAGTGCAGAAGACATACATCTGATACACGGACCCTATTTGCAAAACTTGACTGCAAATGAAGTAACCATCGTCTGGATTGCCGACAAACTTTCCATTGGTTGGGTTGAATTGGCTCCTGATGGCGACGACAGTTTCTATTCCACTGAACGTCCGAAAACTTTCGACAGCCGTTGCGGCGTCAAAAACACCTCAACCGTTCACGTTGTTCAACTTAAAGGGCTACAGCCCAATACGCGCTACCGTTATCGTGTCTATGCACAAGAAGTGCTCGAGCATAAAAGCAACCATGTCATTTATGGCAATGTAGCGGCGACTGATGTCTATAGCAAAAAACCGCTCACATTTAAGACATGCAATCAGAACGCCTCTTCCATATCATTCGCCATGGTGAATGATATCCACGGACGCAATGATGTATTGACCACTTTGATTTCGAAATGCGACTTGAAGAATACCGATTTCTTCATCTTCAATGGCGATATGGTATCCATCTTCAATGACGAAGAACAAGTGTTTGGCGGATTCATGGATACGGCAACCAAATTGTTCGCTTCACAGACTCCAATGTACTACACACGCGGCAATCATGAAACACGCGGCACGATGGCAACAGAATTCCAACGTTATTTCTCGCCCAAACAGCCTAACATATATTACACGTTCCGTCAAGGTCCAATTTTCTTTGTAATTCTGGATACTGGCGAAGACAAACCTGATAACGATATCGAATATGCCGGAATCACCGATTACGACAATTATCGCACCGAACAGGTCAACTGGTTGCGCGAAGTACTTCAAAGCAAAGAATATAAGGAAGCGCCATTCAAAATCATCGTCGGGCACATGCCGCCCGAGAATGGTTGGCACGGGCAACGCGAAATCATGACCAAGTTCGTCCCGCTACTCAACGAAGCAAAACCGGACCTGATGCTTTGTGGACATCTGCATCTGTACAGACACGACACGCCTACAAGCGTTATCAATTTCCCGATCATAGTCAACTCCAACAATTCTGTTCTTCAAGCCGAAGCCAATGGTAACGAACTGAAGGTAAAAGTAACGGATGTGACAGGTAAAGAACTTGACCAGTTTACTATTCGAAAATAAAAACTTAATAGATTTAGTGGGGATAAGAATAATAATTTATTCTCAATATTTCGATAAAACTTACGGTTTATAAGAAAATAGAGGCAAAATATTTCGAATTATATTTGGATATTGATAAAAAGACCGTATCTTTGCACCGTTTTTAAAGGAAAGAACAAAATATGCAACACGTTATGTTAAACAGTCTCATTATTTCTCTATCGATTATTCTACTCTGGGAACGGGATAGGAAGTGAGACTTATTGCATAAACGGGCATGAATGAAAAAAGCCTTTCTCACTTCCTTGTGAGAAAGGCTTTTTTATTACAACAAACTGGAATATTAATATTAAGAACAATAAAAAAACTATGTCAGACAAATTATTCATTTTCGACACAACACTCCGCGATGGAGAACAGGTGCCTGGCTGCCAGTTGAATACTGTAGAAAAGATTCAAGTGGCAAAAGCTTTGGAAACATTGGGAGTAGATGTGATTGAAGCAGGATTCCCCGTATCGAGTCCGGGCGACTTCAATTCGGTTATTGAAATTTCAAAAGCTGTTACGTGGCCAACAATTTGCGCACTAACCAGAGCGGTAGAGAAAGACATCGAAGTAGCAGCCGATGCGTTGAAATTTGCAAAACATAAACGTATCCATACAGGTATCGGTACATCCGACTATCACATTAAATATAAGTTCAATTCAACACGCGAAGAGATTGTCGAACGTGCTGTCGCAGCCGTAAAGTATGCTAAGAAATATGTGGAAGATGTTGAGTTCTATGCCGAAGACGCAGGTCGTACAAATAATGAATATCTGGCCCGCGTTGTTGAAGCGGTTATCAAAGCTGGTGCAACAGTTGTCAATATTCCCGATACAACAGGCTATTGCCTTCCCGAAGAATTCGGTGCAAAAATAAAATATCTGTTCGACCATGTGAATGGAATACAGAATGCCATTATTGCCACACATTGCCATAATGATCTCGGAATGGCTACCGCAAACACTATGGCAGGAATCATGAACGGTGCCCGTCAAGCTGAAGTAACAATTAACGGAATCGGTGAACGCGCCGGGAACACTTCGATGGAAGAAGTTGTTATGATTCTGAAGAGCCATAAGGAATTAAATATCGACACCAATATCAATACACGTAAGATATATCCGGCAAGCCGAATGGTTTCAAGCTTAATGAACATGCCGATACAGCCGAACAAAGCCATCGTCGGACGCAACGCTTTCGCTCACTCTTCAGGCATTCATCAGGATGGTGTATTGAAAAATGCACAAACGTATGAAATCATTGACCCGCATGATGTAGGTATCGACGAAAATTCTATAATTTTGACAGCACGTAGCGGACGTGCTGCTTTGAAGCATCGCTTGGAGATTTTAGGCATCGAGCTGTCGCAAGAGAAACTGGACAAGGTATATGAAGACTTCTTGAAACTCGCTGATCGTAAGAAAGAGATCCATGACGACGATATTCTGGTATTAGCTGGAGCCGACAGAAGCATCAACCACCGCGTAAAGATTGATTACTTGCAAGTAATGAGCGGCGTCGGTGTGCGTTCAGTCGCTTCTTTAGGGCTGAACATCTCAGGCGAGAAGTTTGAGGCAGCAGCCGAAGGCAACGGACCGGTCGATGCAGCAATCAAGGCATTGAAGAAAATTATCAACCGACAGATGACACTGAAAGAATTCACGATTCAAGCCATCAGCAAAGGCAGCGACGATGTCGGCAAAGTGCACATGCAGGTTGAATATGGAGGCAACTTCTATTACGGCTTTGGAGCAAACACGGATATCATCGCCGCATCAGTAGAAGCATACGTGGATTGCATCAACAAGTTCAAAGTAGAAAACATATAAAAACGAACAATAAAACACTGAATATATGAATACATTATTCGATAAGATTTGGGATGCACACGTCGTACAGAAAGTTGACGACGGTCCCACGCAGCTATACATCGACAGATTGTATTGTCACGAGGTTACCAGCCCGCAAGCTTTTGAAGGATTGCGCGAACGGGGCCTGAAATGTTTCCGTCCGAAACAAATCTTCTGCATGCCCGATCATAACACACCCACTCACGACCAGGACAAACCCATTGCCGATCCTGTTTCAAAAAAGCAGGTCGATGCACTCGAAAAGAATGCCCACGATTTTGGTCTCTCCTATTATGGCATGATGAACCGTAAAAACGGTATTATCCATGTTGTCGGACCGGAGCGCGGCTTGACTCTTCCCGGAATGACAATCGTTTGCGGCGATTCGCATACTTCAACACACGGAGCCATGGGTGCCGTTGCATTTGGTATCGGAACGAGCGAAGTGGAAATGGTTCTTGCCTCGCAGTGTATCCTTCAGACAAAACCTAAGAGCATGCGCATCACTATCGATGGTAAACTGAAGAAAGGTGTGATTGCAAAAGATGTAGCACTCTACCTGATGTCAAAAATGACAACCAGCGGTGCAACAGGCTATTTCGTCGAATATGCAGGCGAAGCTGTTCGCAGTCTTTCAATGGAAGGACGACTCACCCTCTGTAACCTGTCTATAGAGATGGGCGCTCGTGGCGGAATGGTTGCACCGGATGAAAAAACATTCGAATATATCAAAGGCCGCGAGTTTGCTCCGAAAGGCGAAGCTTGGGATAAAGCCTTGGCATACTGGAAGACATTAAAGAGCGGCAATGATGCCGTTTTCGATAAAGAAATTCACTTTGACGCTGCCGATATTGAACCAATGATTACTTTTGGTACAAATCCAGGCATGGGAATGGGCATCACAAACCATATTCCAACTACTGAAAAGATGGATGCTGTAGCAAAAGCCTCCTTCAACAAAGCCATGACTTATATGGGATTTACTCCCGGTGAATCATTACTGGGCAAAAAGATTGATTATGTATTTTTAGGCTCATGTACAAATGGCCGCATTGAAGACTTCCGTGCATTTGCATCTTTGGTTAAAGGACATAAGAAATCAGAGCATGTGATTGCTTGGATTGTTCCCGGCTCATGGGAAGTAGAAAAACAAATCCGCGACGAGGGCATCGATAAGGTTCTCAACGCAGCCGGGTTTGAAATTCGACAACCGGGTTGCTCTGCTTGTTTGGCCATGAACGACGACAAGATTCCTGCAGGGAAATATGCCGTATCCACATCGAACCGTAATTTCGAAGGGCGCCAAGGACCCGGAGCACGCACATTATTGGCCGGACCGCTTGTTGCAGCTGCTGCAGCTGTAACGGGATGCATCACCGATCCTAGGGAACTGATGAAATAGTTCAAGTTATATATAAACGTATACAAATTAGTAATCAAGATGAAACAGAAATTCAATATCATAACATCGACCTGCGTGCCTCTGCCTTTGGAGAATGTAGACACTGATCAGATCATTCCAGCGCGTTTTCTGAAAGCTACCGACAAAAAGGGATTCGGCGAGAATCTGTTCCGCGACTGGCGATACGACAAACAAGGGAACAAAATATCGTCATTCGTACTCAATGATCCGACATACGGCGGAAAGATACTTGTAGCCGGCAAGAACTTCGGAAGCGGTTCGAGCCGCGAACATGCAGCCTGGGCTATTGCCGATTTTGGTTTTCGTGTAGTCGTATCCAGCTTCTTTGCCGATATCCACAAAAACAACGAATTGAATAACTTCGTCTTGCCTGTTGTCGTAAGCGAAGCTTTCCTGGCAAACCTGTTCAAATCGATTTATGCCGACCCGAAGATGGAAGTCGAAGTGAACCTTCCGGCACAGACTATCACGAACAAGGCAACAGGTGAAAGTGAACATTTTGAAATCAATGCGTACAAGAAGAACTGCCTGATGAACGGACTCGACGACATCGACTATCTGCTTGCCAACAAATCCAAAATAGAGGATTACGAACAACGGAACAAATAAACAATGATAACACTGACGAATCATGATAGAAATAATTGATACAACCCTACGGGAAGGAGAACAGACAACCGGAGTGTCGTTTGCCGCTCATGAGAAACTGAGCATAGCGCAAGCGTTGTTCGAGCTGGGTGTGAATCGTATCGAGATAGCTTCGGCACGTGTCTCGGATGGCGAATTCGAGTCCGTAAAACATATAGCATCTATCGCAAAGCGCACCAAGCATATCGATAAGCTTGAAGTATTGGGATTCGTTGACGGTGAAACTTCACTCAACTGGATAGAATCGGCCGGGTGCCATGTTGACAACCTTTTGTGCAAAGGTTCCTACAAGCATGTAACCGAACAACTTCGCAAAACGCCCGAACAGCATATTGCCGACATTCGCGAACTTATCGACAAAGCCACAAAGAGAGGCATTGATATAAACATCTACCTCGAAGACTGGTCGAACGGAATGAAGAATTCTCCCGAATACGTATTCCAGCTGATCGATTCGCTTCACGACCTGCCTATCAACCATTATATGCTGCCTGATACTTTAGGCGTTCTCAATCCGGAGAACACTTATGATTATTGCAAACAGATGATTACCAAATATCCGGATCTGAAATTCGACTTCCATGCACATAATGATTACGACCTGGCTGTTGCCAACGTTTTTGCTGCTGTACGTGCCGGGATAAAAGGCATCCACACAACATTGAATGGCCTGGGCGAGCGTGCCGGCAATGCACCTCTAAGCAGTGTGCTTGCTGTTTTAAAAGATCAGATGGGCGAAGAAACAACGCTTAACGAAAGCAAGATCAACAGTGCCAGCCATCTTGTTGAAACATTCTCGGGAGTTCATATTCCACCCAATAAACCAATTATCGGCGAATATGTATTCACACAATGTTCAGGTGTTCATGCCGACGGCGACAGCAAGGATCATCTCTATTGCAATGACCTGCTGCCCGAACGATTCGGACGCGTCCGTGAATATGCATTGGGCAAAACTTCAGGCAAAGCCAACATCCGTAAGAACCTCGAAGCATTGGGCATCGATATTGATGAATCATCGATGCGGAAAGTGACCGAGCGTATTGTGGAACTGGGAGATAAGAAAGAAATGGTGACTACCGAAGACTTGCCTTATATCGTCAGTGATGTACTTCATCATGATACAATGACCGATCAACGCATCCGCGTATTAAACTATTCACTATCTTTGGCACAGGGATTGAAACCGATGGCGACACTGAAAATCGAAATCGATGGCGAAGCCTACGAACAGTCGGCTTCAGGCGACGGACAATATGATGCCTTCGTGCGAGCTTTGAGGAAGATCTATTCTGATCTCGGACGTCCTTTCCCGATGCTGACGAACTACACCGTTTCCATCCCGCCTGGAGGTCGTACTGATGCCTTTGTGCAAACCATCATCAGCTGGAATTATGCCGGAGTGGACTTCAAAACACGCGGTCTCGATGCCGACCAGATTGAAGCAGCCATCAAGGCTACAGTAAAGATGTTGAACAAGATTGAACAATAAAAAATAGAGATTATGAAAACATTAACTATTGCGCTTGTAGCGCACGACAATCGGAAAGCCGATATGGTAGAATGGGCTGCCCACAATGCAGAATTCCTATCGCATCATCATATTGTATGTACCGGAACAACCGGAAGCCTGGTTCAAAAAGCCTTTGAAACCAAAGGTATCCATGCTGACATCAAATGTATGCACTCGGGTCCGCTTGGAGGTGATGCCGAAATTGCTGCAATGGTTGTCCGCAAGGAAATTGACCTTGCCGTTTTTCTGATTGATGACTTGAACCCGCAGCCTCACGAAGCCGACATCCAGATGTTGCTTCGTCAGTGCCGTGTACACAATGTGCCTATCGCATGCAATCGGTACAGTGCCGATCTGATGCTGACAAGTACTCTTTGGGACGACGAAACGTATGTCCCATCCGAACCCAAATATATTTACTTTGATCGTAATAAACAACAATGAAACTGAATATCGCATTACTTCCCGGTGACGGAATTGGTCCCGAGATCATGGAACAAGGAATGAAAGCAGTTCAGGCCGTTTGTAACAAATTCGGCCATGAAATGAGTTATAAACGTGCATTAGTCGGTGCTTGTGCTATCGATGCTACAGGCAGTCCGTATCCCGACGAGACACACGAGATCTGCATGCAGAGCGATGCCGTCTATTTTGGTGCGCTTGGTTCACCCAAGTATGATAATAACCCAAATGCCAAGGTTCGCCCCGAACAGGGACTTTTGGCTATGCGTAAAAAGCTGGGACTGTTTGCCAACATACGTCCGGTAACAACCTTCCATCAGCTGATACATAAATCACCGTTGCGTGCCGAACTGGTAGACGGTGCAGATTTCATGTGTATCCGCGAACTGACGGGCGGACTCTATTTCGGTCGTCCGCAAGGCCGCAGTGAAGATGGGAATACTGCATACGATACTTGTGTCTACAGCCGCGAGGAGATCGAACGCATCGTACGCCTGGCTTACCAATATGCTGAGAAACGTCGTAAGAAGGTAAGTGTTGTCGACAAAGCCAACATCTTGGCTACATCCCGTCTGTGGAGACAAGTTGCTCAAGAGATTGCCAAAGATTTTCCGGATGTCGAATCCGAATATCTGTTTGTTGATAATGCAGCCATGCGTCTAGTTCAATGGCCGAAGAGTTTTGATGTTATCGTCACCGAAAATATGTTCGGCGATATTTTAACAGACGAAGCGTCGGTTATTACCGGCTCTCTCGGTATGCTTCCTTCAGCCTCTATCGGTTTACATACATCACTGTTCGAGCCGATCCACGGATCTTATCCACAAGCAGCCGGAAAGAATATTGCCAATCCGTTGGCAACCATCCTGAGCGGTGCTCTGATGTTTGAGTATGCTTTCAATCTGATGAAAGAAGGCGCACTGATTCGCGAAGCCGTTGCTGCATCCATGGATGCAGGCATCGTCACCGAAGATATTGCCAACAATGGAAAAGCATATCATACCAGCGAAGTAGGCGACTGGATTGCTTCCTATATAGAGAAGAAATAACAACAAATAAAAAAGCCCTTTCCTGTTTTCCGTTCAAAGGTCAATGGGAAAGGGCTTCTTATTTATTCTTGATAGAGAAAACTATTCATGATGATAAGGTTCATGATTGAGAATGGTCATTGCCCGGTAAAGTTGTTCAATGAATATAAGCCGTATCATCTGGTGCGAAAAGGTCATCTTGCTGAGCGAAACCTTTTCGGAAGCTGTTTTGTAGACAACCTCGCTGAATCCATACGGACCTCCTATGACAAACACCAGTCGCTTTGGGACATTCTGCATCTTCTTTTCCAGATAAGAGGCGAACTGCATGGATGTAAACTCTTTGCCATGTTCATCCAGCAAAACCACATAATCTCCAGGAAGGAGTGATTTAAGAATCTGCTCGCCTTCCCTCTCTTTCTGCTGGCTTTCATTGAGGTTCTTCGCATTCTTAATGTCCGGAATCACTTCCATACTGAAAGAGATATAATGATCCAAACGGTTTTTATATTCGTTGATACCTTCCACAAAATAGGAAGCATCCGTCTTACCTATAACAATCAATGCAATCTTCATCAGCCATAAAATTTATATGTTGTTGCAAAGGTAAAGCAAGAAATTCATATCAAAGCCAACAATAGCGGTTTATTCGCCTTATCCTTTCCTTTTTAGGGGAAACGGTTGTATCTTTGCACTCGCTTAAAGATGAGAATATGATTTCAGTTGAAGGACTAACAGTTGAGTTTGGCGGATTTACGCTTTTTGATGATGTTTCTTTTGTGATAAACAAGAAAGACCGTATCGCTCTTGTCGGTCGCAACGGCGCCGGCAAATCGACACTGCTGAAGATTCTAGCCGGGCTGCAGGCTCCTACAGGAGGACATGTAAGCGTTCCTAGAGACACTTCCATCGGATACCTGCCACAACAGATGAAACTTGCCGATACATGTACTGTTCGAGAGGAAGCCGAACAGGCTTTCAATCATATCCATGATATGGAAAGCGAGATTGAACGCCTCAACAACCAGCTTGCCAACAGGACAGACTACGAAACAGAGTCGTATCAGAATCTGATTGACCGAGTAACACACCTGACGGAACATTACCAACTGATGGGCGGAAGCAATTATCAGGCAGAACTGGAACGCACACTAATCGGTCTGGGATTCTTGCGTGAAGATTTTGATCGTCCGACTTCTGAATTCAGCGGTGGATGGCGTATGCGTATCGAACTGGCCAAACTGTTACTGCGTAAGCCGGATGTACTGCTTTTGGATGAACCCACCAATCATCTTGATATCGAATCTATCCAGTGGCTGGAAACTTTCATTGCCACACGCGCCAATGCTGTTCTTCTGGTATCTCACGACCGTGCATTCATCAACAACACAACGATGCGCACCATCGAGATTGAACTCGGCCGCATCTACGACTATAAAGTCAAATATAATGAGTTCGTACAGCTTCGTAAAGAACGTCGCGAACAGCAGCTCCGCGCCTACGAAAACCAGCAGAAGATGCTGGCCGACACCGAAGCCTTCATCGAACGATTCCGCTACAAGCCCACCAAATCGACACAAGTACAGTCGCGTATCAAACAACTGGAAAAGGTGGAACGCATCGAGGTGGACGATGTGGACACAGCCATGCTGAACTTAAAGTTTCCTCCCGCACCACGTTCCGGTTCCTATCCGGTCATTGCCGAAGAGGTAGCGAAAAGATTCGGTGACCATCTGGTGTTCGAACATGCCACCTTCACGATCAATCGTGGAGAGAAGGTGGCCTTCGTAGGAAAGAATGGTGAAGGCAAATCCACGCTGGTAAAATGTATCATGGGCGAAATCAATGACTTCACGGGAAAACTGCAGATAGGATACAACGTCAAGATTGGTTACTTCGCCCAAAACCAGGCACAGTTGCTGGATGGCGAACGCACCGTTTTTGAAACTATCGACTATGTGGCTCAAGGTGATATACGAACTAAAATACGTGACATTCTGGGGGCATTCATGTTCGGAGGTGAAGCTTCAGACAAAAAGGTCAAAGTTCTTTCCGGAGGCGAGAAAGCGCGACTAGCCATGATCAGACTTTTACTTGAACCGGTGAACCTGCTGATCCTCGATGAACCAACGAACCATCTGGATATGCCTTCGAAAGATGTGTTGAAAAATGCCTTGAAGGACTTCGACGGGACGGTGATTGTCGTATCGCACGATCGAGAATTTCTCGATGGCCTTGTCAACAAAGTCTATGAGTTCGGCAACAAACGGGTGAGAGAGCATCTAGGTGGCATCTACGATTTCCTGGAACACAAAAAAATAGAAAGCCTGCAGGAACTCGAACGCTCTTCGCAGGAAAAGGCTTCGACCGCTGTCGACGTACAGCCAACGCAGAGCAAACTTTCCTACGAAGCCAAGAAGGAACAAAACCGGTTGCAAAAGAAACTGGAAAAACAGGTCAGCGAAACGGAATCCCGCATCAGTGAACTGGAAAACAGCATCGCTGAGATTGAAGCCAAGCTGGCAACACCCGAAGGAGCTGCCGACGCCACCCTCTACACCAGTTACTCTGATTCAAAAAAGCAACTTGCCGAAGCAATGGACCTGTGGACAGAACAAACAACCGAACTGGAAGAACTGAAAAAGGAGAACCAAATATGACAACTGAACAACAAAACAAAACAGACAAGATAACACGCATAGCCAACGGAAAGATCCTGACACCAAAAGGATGGATCGGCCATGGTAATCTATTTCTCAAAGGGAACAAAATATGGAAGATCGAGTATGAAGACCTTCCACTTGGCGTGGATGAAAAAGTGTTCGATGCCGAAGGTATGTACATTGTTCCCGGCGGCATAGACCTACACGTACATGGTGGTGGCGGACATGATTTTATGGAAGGGACAGAAGAAGCATTCCGCACCGCCATAGCTGCACATAGTGAACATGGAACAACAGCCATCCTTCCGACATTGGCAGCATCATCACTGCCCATGATACATGCAGCCGTTGCCACAACCGAAAAGCTGATGGGCGAAGAAGACAGTCCGATCATCGGACTGCATCTGGAAGGTCCGTACATCAATAAAGTAATGGCAGGCGGACAGATTCCGGAATACATCAAGAACCCCGATCCTGACGATTACATTCCGCTGCTGGAAGGAACATCCTGCATCAAACGTTGCGACGTGGCACCCGAACTGCCCGGAGCTTTAGAATTTGGTAAATATGCCTCATCAAAAGGTATTCTAATGGCTATTGCACACACCGAAGCCGAATATGACTTGGTAAAAGCCGCTTACGATTCAGGCTACACCCATGCCACACACTTCTACAATGCGATGCATGGATTCCATAAATGCCGCGAATTCAAGCACGAAGGCACCGTCGAAAGTGTCTATCTGATAGAGCCTATGACCGTCGAACTCATAGCCGACGGCATCCACGTACCACCAGCTATCCTTCGCCTGGTATACAATATCAAGCGCCCGGAACGCATCTGCCTCATCACCGACGCCATGGCATGCTCGGCAGGAGGCAACGACAAGATATACGACAAGCGTGTCATCATCGAAGATGGCGTATGCAAACTGGCAGACCGTTCTTCACTGGCAGGAAGCATTGCCACGATGGACCGTCTAATCCGCACGATGGTACAGAAAGCTGGTGTTCCACTGGAAGAAGCCATCCGCATGTCGTCCGAAACACCGGCGAAGCTGATGCACGTATTCGACCGCAAAGGATCTATAGAGGTAGGTAAAGACGCAGATATTGCCGTTTACGATTCCGACCTGAACATTCAAGCCGTGTGGACCATGGGAAATTTAGCAACAAAAACATCTTTATAGATAATTTTGAGACAGGTTGTAACAAAACCCCATCAAAAAGTGTTACTTTTGTAATTCAAGATAATTAACAGACTAAACAAAAAATAGACATGAAAACAGATTTAAGTTCACAGATTTCTCTGACGCGTATCCCACAAAGATACTATCGTCCTGAAAACGCTTTTGAACATTCCGTATTAACCCGTCTGGAAAAAATTCCGACTACCATTTATGAGTCGACGGAAGAAGGGTCATTCGCTATCGCTAAAGAAATTGCAACACAAATCCGTAAGAAACAGGAATTGGGAGAAAACTTCGTCATCGCACTACCTGGCGGACGTTCTCCACTCAGCGTATATAAGGAACTCATCCGCATGCACAATGAGGAACAACTAAGCTTCCGCAATGTCATTGCTTTTGCCGAATATGAATTCTATCCTCTGGCGACACCGTCTGCCGGTAATATTGCCCGCCTGAAAGAAGCTTTATTCGACCATATTGATATCGCTCCGGAGAATGTGCATCTGATTGACGGCTGCATGCCGAAAGATGCCATCCTTGATTTCTGCCGTTCATACGAAGAACAGATACAGAGCGTTGGCGGATTGGATTATATCCTTCTGGGTGTTGGTCGCACAAGCAACATCATGTTCAATGGAGCCGGCTCATCGATTAACTCTCACACACGTATGGCTATGATCGAAGGCTCTGCCCGCAAGGAAGCTGCCCGCACATTCACCTCTGTAGAAAATGTTCCTGCTGGTATTATCACTATGGGACTGGCTACAATGATGAAGGCGCGCAACGTGATACTGATGGCTTGGGGCGAAGATAAAGCCAATATTATTGCAAAGACAGTCGAAGAAAAGGCTAACGATGCTATTCCTTCCTCCTACTTGCAGAATCATCCAAATGCAAAGGTCATCGTTGACCTGTCAGCTGCATTCGAACTGACGCGTATCAGTCATCCTTGGCTGGTCAGCACATGCGAGTGGGACAACAAGTTGACCCGTCGCGCTATCGTTTGGCTCTGCCAGTTGACAGGCAAACCTATCTTGAAGCTCACCAACAAAGACTACAGCGAAAATGGTCTCGGCGAACTGCTTGCACTCTTTGGATCGGCTTACAATGTAAACATCAAGATATTCAATGATATTCAGCACACTATTACCGGATGGCCGGGTGGCAAACCTAATGCCGACGACTCCAATCGTCCGGAACGTGCCAATCCATATCCAAAGAAGATCATTGTATTCAGTCCACATCCCGACGATGATGTCATCTCTATGGGTGGAACACTGCGCCGTCTGTGCGACCAGCATCACGATGTTCATGTAGCTTATGAGACATCAGGCAACATCGCTGTTGGCGATGAAGAGGTAGTTCGTTACTGTGAATACTTGCGCGACGTTTGTGACAAGTATGCTACAGGCGACTCGATAGTAAAAGACAAGGCCAACGAGATCATCAAATATCTGCGTTATGAAAAGGTGGATAATGGTGAACCTGAACGTAAGGATGTGCTTTTCATGAAAGGTACAATCCGTCGCGAAGAGGCTCGTCACGCTTGCCGCTATTCGGGCGTAAAAGACGACCATGTACACTTCCTAGACCTACCGTTCTACGAAACCGGTTTAGTTAAGAAGAACGATCTGGGAGAAATAGATAAGGATATTGTCAAGAAACTTCTGTTGGACATCAAGCCGGACGAGATGTTTGTTGCCGGCGATCTGGCCGACCCTCACGGAACGCACAAAGTTTGTCTGGATGCCGTCCTGGCTGCTATTGACGAAGTGAAGGACAACGAATGGCTAAAGAAATGCCGCATCTGGATGTATCGCGGAGCTTGGGCTGAATGGGAAATGGACCACGTTGAAATGGCTGTTCCAATCTCGCCTGAAGAGCTGCGCCACAAACGTAATGCAATTCTGAAACACCAGTCACAAGCCGAAAGCGCTCCATATCTGGGCGACGACGAGCGTTTGTTCTGGCAACGCGCCGAAGACCGCAATCGTGCAACGGCAGAGCTCTATCATCAGCTGGGACTTGCTTCGTACGAGGCCATAGAGGCTTTCGTTCAGTATATTCCATTGAGATAATAAGGCTCAGAAAGAACAATGCAGTGTCAAGCGAGTAATGGAACTTGAATGATATTAAAAGGAGGTGCTTTTACCAGAAACACCTCCTTTTTCTTAATACATTATTATAATAGAGACTAGAAAAATGAAGATTGATGTATGTTTTTCGCCGGCGTTGTACCCGGCTTATCATAATTCGGAAGCCGTAGCTGTCGTCACAGATGTATTCCGTGCCACAACCACCATGGCTGCCGCCTTTGGTAACGGCGTCAGGAGCATCCGCCCCGTTGCAACCGTCGAAGAGGCACAGGACTACAAAGCTAAAGGCTGGCTGGTCGGCGCCGAGCGGAATGTGAAGCGCTGCGACTTTGCCGACTTTGGAAACTCGCCTTTCGATTACAAGCCAGAGATCGTTGCCGGAAAAGATATCGTGTTCACCACGACCAACGGCACACGTGCCATCACTATTGCCAAAGAGGCATACCGCGTGATTACCGGTGCGTTTGTCAACCTTCAGGCAGTTGCCAATTACTGTCTGACACAGAAGCGCGATGTCGTTGTCGTTTGTGCGGCATGGCGCGATAAGGTGAATATTGAAGACACACTTTTCGGTGGAGCATTGACCGACGTACTTCTGCAAACGGGCCTTTATGCGACGGGGAGCGATGCTGCCGTCATTGCCCGCGACATGTGGACAACCCACAAGGATAACCTCCTGAATTATTTGGAGCCAACAGATCATATGGCACGCCTAAAAGCGAACCATCTGGAAGATGCTGTCCCCTACTGCCTGACATCAAGCACCATCAACAAAGTGCCCGAGCTGAGCATCGAAAATGGAATACTCATTCTTAGATAAGAAAAACGATGAATACAGATAAAGAAAAAAAAATACGCTTTGGTGTTATAGGCACCAACTTCATCAGCGACTGGGTGATTGTCGGAGCGCGTCAGGATCCGCGTTTCGAACTGACAGCCGTCTATTCACGCACGCAGGAACGTGCCGATAAATTTGCAGCCAAACACCAAATACCCTACACTTTTACGTCACTGGAGGCAATGGCTTCAAGTCCGCTGGTCGATGCCGTCTATATCGCCTCACCTAACTTTCTTCATGCCGAACAAAGTATCCTCTGCATGCAACACGGCAAACATGTGTTGTGCGAAAAACCCCTCGCCTCGAATGCCCGCGAAGCTCGCGCGATGATTGCCGCCTCACAGCAATACAACGTGACACTGATGGAAGCGATGAAACCTACGCTGACACCCAACTTCCATGCAGTAATAGATAACCTGCACCGCATCGGGACCGTCCGTCGCTATTTTGCCTCTTACTGCCAGTATTCGTCGCGCTATGACAAATTCAAGGAAGGAATTGTGCTCAACGCATTCAACCCAAAACTTTCCAACGGAGCCATCATGGACATCGGTATCTATACGCTTTATCCGATGGTCGTGCTGTTCGGTCGCCCGCTCAAGATAGATGCATCAGGAATAGTTCTCTCGTCCGGAGCTGACGGACAGGGATCCATCAGTTTCACCTACGAAGGGATGAATGCAACCGTCCTCTTTTCAAAGATTGCCAACTCGTCCTTGCCAACAGAGATCCAGGGTGAAGATGGCAACATTACCCTCGACCGCATCAACATCATCAGCAAAGTAGCTTTCACGCCCCGCCAGCCTTCTGCCTCAGGCAAAGGTTCGATTGCTGAGCCGGAAGATATCAGCCGCCCTGCTGAAAAGGATGAGTATTACTATGAAGTAGCCGAATTTATCAACCTGGTACAAGCCGGAAAACGCGAATCGACGATCAACAGCCATGAGCATTCGCTCATCACGCTGGAAATCATCGATGAAGCACGTCGTCAATTAGGAATTGTCTATCCAGCTGATCAAACCGACTGAACAGACGAATACATTCGATTTATTTAATCTCCCTTCCGGAGGCGTTGGAAGTAAGAAGCAATGAACTGCCAATCGTCCTGAATGATAGCTTTGCCCCGTTCGGGACCCACATTGCTGTTCAGATGGGCATCGATCAACATTCCCTGCTCTTGCATCTTCTCCAGAATATCATACTGGCACAATGTATGCGTAAAAAACAGTACGGCACCTGATTGGGCAGCCTGTTCATTGTAGAACGGATTCTTCGAATCTTTGATACAATCTATGCCGGTTGATATAATCTGGATGCCACTATCAGGCAAAGCGGAGATGGCACATTTTTCCTTGAACAACTTCTTTTCTTCTTCCATCGAGAAATCCTTCAGCCCCAACTTATTGCTTAGAATATCTTCCAACTCCTCCTTGGACGACACATAAACAAACAAGTTGCCACCCGAAAGAGCCATAAACTTATCATATAATGCCTTGGCAGAATCCGGATCGATTTTCGACGCTTTGTCCTCAGAGGCATCATACCTATCGGCACAAGCTTTGAACAAAGGATAATCAGGATGATCTTCCGGAAAAACACGTGACATCCACCAAGGTGTCGTATGTGCCATAAAAGGTGTTCTACCATAATGAGCCATCGCGTAACGCAACTCTACATACTTATCATAGCTTTCTTCCTGATCAGAGGTATTTTTTGCATAATCGGAGAACAGATTCACTACCTCTTCTTCACTGTTCACCATCAGATAAGAATTATAGTGCATCCAAAACAATACGTTATCGTAGTCTTCAATGGTCTGATAGCGGGTAGTCGATGAAAACAGCGCCTTAAACATAGCGTTCTCAGGAGCATATTCCCAATGAGCATCAAATATTTTACTGATTTCGACAGCAACCATTTGCAGCAGTGGATTATCCGGATTGACAAATGCTTCGTGCTGCCTGCCGAAATACTGCTGCGTGAAATGCCATAACAGGAAACGAATATCCTGCGTATTGACCTCATCGTCATAATAATCAATATCGGTCGCATAAAAGGGCAGATACTTACCAAAGTGCTGCTTATAGTCCGTTATAAATGAGTGCCATATATTCAAACCGGAAATAACATCCTCAAAATAGGCTGTCATCCTAACGGATATCGACCTTACTTGTTCATCAGACATTCCTATTTCGCTAAAACCTGTCTGTTTGCAAACCTGATACACCTGATTGGCTATATCTGTATAATATAAATCGTCAGAAGTAGTTTGTTTATATGGATGAACAGCCATCCATTCTTTAGGGTAAATCTTAGAGATTTTCATTATCAATTATTCTACTATAACATTCAGTGAGTGAGTAAAAATGAAGCGTGCACCTGCCGTATAGTCCTTATCGACATATACTTTACCGTTCACCCGGTCGGCAATGATACGACAAATAGAAAGGCCAAGTCCTGTTCCCTGCACATGTTCATGCAACTTCTCAAAGCGCTCAAAAATGGTATCTTGTTTATCAAGGGGAATACCACAGCCCGTATCCGTCACCGTGAACTGGATAAAACCCTCTTTTTGATGAACGGTATAAGCCAGCTCGATGAACCCTTTCTCCGTAAACTTTGTTGCATTCGTCAGCAGGTTTATCAAAACCTGACTCAAACGCAGTTTATCTGTTTTCAAGACAAAATTTTCATCATCGGCAGTAAACTTCAGTTCAACCCCCGGTTTCACCCGATGACGTACACTATTAAGCACGCTGCGACAGCAATCAGCCAGATGTTCATCTTCAAAAGTGAAGCGATAACGTTCGGACTCCAAACGTGACAGATCGAGAATATCATTGACCAGATTGAGCAGTAAGGCAGAATTATCGGTGATAATTCGCGAATATTCCTTCCGTTCATCGCCATCCTCCATCTCGCTGTCTAGCAACTGTGTAAAGCCCACAATTGCATTAAGCGGCGTACGAATCTCATGGCTCATGTTCGAGATAAACAAACTCTTCATGCGATTGGATTCCTCAGCCTGATCGCGGGCAATGCGAAGATTCTTATCGGATTTCAACAAATCACTTCTTTCCTTTAAGAGTTCATTTCTTAACTTATGCAGGTGGATATAGACGATTACGCCCAAAACGAGTAAGAGTATAAGCGATATAATAATCGTAAATGTCCATTTTAACTGTTGCTTCTTGACACCCAGTTCAAGGGTTTTGACATGAAGTTCCTTCACCTCCAGCTGCAACTTGTTCATAGTATGGAGAGCATGGATCTGACTCATCTGCCGAACAAATGCCGTAGTATACATTTCTTCATTCTGCTTCAAAAGCTCCTGGTATTGAAGAACCGATTCATTCAGATTGCCCATCTTATATAAAATCTCAGCACGTAGCTTCATGGGCACAAAACTCTGATTCATCTTTATCTCCTGATTGATTTGGGACAAGGCTTTATCATATTGTTTCACGTACATATAATATATAGCCTTACCATATAAATAGTAAGCTTTTGCATAATCGTCGGTCAAATCCTTAATCAAAGGATCCGTCTGATCAATGTCCTGTTTAGCCGCTAGAACATCTTTTGATTTCACATTCAGAATGATATCATAAGATTTAAACAGTACCAGACAGCGCAGGTACGGGAACAATGGATCAGAGCCAAAATATCCTTCTTTGATCTTATCTATATGATCTTTGAGGAATATCAAATGTTTACGGGTATTCGCCAGCCTGTCAATTCTCAACTCTGATTCAATTACATTACAGACAAACTGAGTCAGATAACGATATTCTCCTTTTTTCTTTTTTAGAAGATTCATTCCTTCAGTAAACATATCGACAGCCACACTGTCTCTTCCTATCTTCTGGTTTATCAATCCAAGTGTTTCACAACTGCAGATGATGCCGTTTTCGTTTTTATTGTCTTTAGCCAGATTATACAGATTTATAGCATTATCGGCTGCCTTTTCCATCTGACCTTCCCACAGCATAAACTGACACAAAAAGCTTTGTGTATCATAATAATAATCGGTATATTTTTTCATTAACTTTGCCAATGAATCCGACTTGGCAGCATAATAATAAATACTATCCGATAAACCTTCATTATAATAATGGCGAGCCAGATAACGAAAAGCCCAATCCTCCATATTTCTCTGATGACTCTTTGTCGCTTCTTTTTCGAGTAAACGAAGCCAACTGAGACCTCGTGGATCGTCTAAAGTAATACGAGACAAATCCTGCAAAATTTGCAAACGTTTTTCTTCGTCTGTCGTTTTCGCGAGTGCGGCAGCCAAACTATCCTCCTTTGGAACAGCAGCTAAAGAGGTAAAAGACATACTGTTAAGAAGAGCAAACAATAAAAGCAAATTGCATAATCTCATAGAACCCTATTATTTTGTAGAATTTTTCACATCTTTCATCTGCAAATATAAGAAAAATTTTGAAAGTTCAATGCCTTAAACCTTTCTTTGGCGGAAATAATTATAAATAATAGTAAAAGAATAAATATATGGCAAATAGCACACGAAAATGAAATAATAATTCAAAAAACTTTGCAAAATAAATTTATTTCATTTACTTTGTACAATATTAGGTTCAATTTTAAAAATGGGGAAAAAATGAAGTGTTTGTCATTAACTATCGTGTGTGGAATCTTAGTATTTATTTCGGCTTCATGCACTACAAATCAAAACGACGACTTGACTTTAAGTAAGCCAGCAACATCGTCTGCTACAATCCAAAATATTGGAGTGCAGACAATTGCTTTTGATATCAACTATGAGATACCAAAAGGCTATCGGATTGCTTTTGAAGTCTATGGAGAGAACCCATTGGAAACGAGTAACGGGACTGTTGCAAAAAGGTCCGGCATAACTCCAATCCTTACGGGTATCACCAACGGCGAAGGCAAATATAACTTGTCGCGAGTCGTCTCTGAGCAGGTGAAAGATATCTATGTCTATTCATCTTTCATCGGTGTACCGACCTTGTTACACGGACAGATTTCAAATGGTTCTGTTAAACCTGTTGCCATTGATTTAGGGGAAATGGCTCCAGCGACAGAGACTGCTGAAACGCGTGCAACCTCCTACTTTCCTTACCAAACTATTGGTACATGGAACTATTTGGGCAAGCCCAATTACATTTCTCAAGAAGAGAATATAAGCTATTCATTACTCAGCGCTATCAATCAGGCTTTACCTGAATGGTCGGCAGTATCTTCGTATGCATACAAGCAAGCCGACATTCATGTAAACCAAGATGCAGAGATACGCGTAAGCATGATTCATTCGGGTGGTATCTTTAATGATGTATTGGGATATTTCACTTATGAAGGCAATATTAAGGATGTTGATCCAAGCAGCATTCACGAAATGATTGCTTTTCCGCGGGCCAAAGTAATTCCGCTACTTTCATCCGGGCTTAATGCTGGAGAGATGGTACAACTGAAATACTACAATCCGCAAACCAAGCAATTGCAGAATACCTTTCCAAAAGGTGTTTCTATCGGATGGGTTCTCCGTACAAATGGTTACAATTTGTTCACGCGGACAATCAACGACGGCTTGACTCGATTCTATTCCAACCCGTCATGGAATCCAGAGAGTACAAACAAAAACCATACAGTTCTATTCAAAAAGGATAATTTCGTGGCTATCGGCTTCGAGGATTTACCTAACGAATGGGTAAACGGATGGATTGGCGACAAAGATTGCAACGATGTACTGTTCCATGTTTCATCTTATCCGGAATCAGCCATTTCTTATGATGCCTACAAACTTCCTGACAATTCCAGCGATATCGAGAATACCGACGAAAGCGACGCTATCCAACCATTATCCGATATTATCGCTATTCCAGAAAGCTACGACTTCATGAAAGATTTGTTGGTAGCTTCCAAATCCACACTGGAACGTGTTGCGTCACCAACAGATCCATTAAGCAGCTACGGAAACATTATTGGAGCAAAAGACGTTCTGTACATCGCCAACCTGACAACGATGAATAGTCTGCTTTCAAACGAAAGCACCTCTGTCTATCGGACCTTTGTCAAAACAATTATCCGCCAGACCGTAACAAAAGCAGAAGAGGCTAAAAAGAAATTTGTCAAAACGACAGTCAGAGGTATGACAGTCTATATTGACGGCAGTGAATATGACGGAGCTGAAACAAGAGCTGGCGAAAGCATAAATTCTGATAATGTCGAGCAGATTCTATGGCAAATCATCTCATCTTTTAAAGACAAGCTTCAAAGCAATCAGGCCATTTGTATCACTATCGATATGGAATTTGATCCCGTCTCGGAGGAAGAATTTCTCAACGTTCTTCCGGTTGGTCCATACACACCGTTTGTCGGTCCGGGATATGGAGAATAAATGATATTCAATTAAAAAAGTATATACTTTTGGTATACGAAAGTATATACTTTTGATGTATGGAAGTATATACTTTTGAATGTAAAAGTATATACTTTCTGCATATAAGAACTATTGTTTCATGATGGCATTATAACACAAATTATTATACACACTCAATAGATGCGTCTTAATAGAGATGGTATTCTCAATCGGTTTGATTACAAAGAGTTCTTTCTTCCTCACCAGCCCTTTGCTCTCAAATCGGTATAGTGCCGTATCCCCGATGTTTTCTGTCTGATAGTCATATCGCAGCATGACTTCATTGCTATATTTTTCTTCTTTTGTTTTGATAAAATTCTTTAGCATCTGTCTGATCCATGTTGGTTGCTGAATGCGCTTTTCACTTTTCCCTATTGAGTCGTATAGACACTCGCATTGATCACAGGGGCTCCACTGACTTTATCCCATAACACGAACACTTTCTGAGCATATAGACTTACAGAGAAAAATAGGGAAACTACAATAATCAAATTTATTTTATTCATTTGAGGAATCAATTATATTGCATTCACTAACCATCTTTAATAATAAGATGGATTCAACTAGCAGAAGAGAAGAATCATCTCATCATCTTCTACCCAAATCATCATAAAGCGTTTGAAGAAGTGCTTTCCCTTTACGAAGACGTTCAGTGCTTCCCTGAAGAGGTTGTTCTATCAGAGGCTTGTTTCCTTCGTTATCGAAGACAGATACGCCAGTCGTATCGATAAAAGCAAAAACATTAGGATAGGTATAAAAAGCATATTTTGGAGAGGTTTCATCGAAAATATCTTTACTGAAAGTGAATCCTCCGTGTGGCAAACCTAACTGTCCAAGCAGAGTAGCTGCCAAATCTGTCTGATTGGCAAAAGTCTTAATCACAGCCGGTGATTTCACAGCACCACCCACCCAAATCATCGGGATATGAAAACGACGCGGTTCATATTCGAGCAATGTTTCCGGATAACGGAAACCATGATCGGATACAAATATCACCAGCGTATTCTTCCATACTGGGAGTTGTTTCAGCTTGTCAATGAAATTACCTATACAACTGTCAGCAAAAGCCACCGAGTTAGGATAAGGTTCATGCAAACGATGGTAAGGAACGACAAAAGGTTCGTGACTGCTCAGCGTCAGGAACGTTGTAAACCAAGGCTTATCCAAAGGACGTTTGCTTATGTCTTCATAAAGATGCTTGAAAGTCACATCATCGTTAGCCCCCCATTTTGAAAGGATTGCAGAGATAGGAAAATCTCTGTCGGCGGTAATTTCACTATAACCCGAACCGAAGAAATAGCTTTGCATATTGGTGAAATTGATATCACCTCCATACAGCATATCCGACGTATATCCCACTCTGCCCAGACTTTTGGCAATAGAAGGAAGCGTCTGGCTCTTGGCCGGATATTTCATGATTGAAGTTGTAGGCTGTGCCAGATATCCATTGAGAACCGACACCAATCCACGGTCTGTCCGGAAAGAATTGGCATACATATTCGTAAACAGCAACCCTTCGCGACTGAGGCGATTAAGATTCGGAGTCACTGTCGAATCACCGCCAACTGCTCCAACAACATTGGCAGAGAAGCTTTCCATAATGACAATCAGAATGTTCGGACGCTGCGTATTCAAAACACGTACAGCGGACGAATCATACAGAAAAGAAGATGCCGGATTAGGAAGAATCCCTCTCACTATAGCTTTACGTTCTTCCTCGGGGAAGAAATTGAACTGCGCTGCAAAATCCTGCTGCTTGCTCAGCGAAGCAATCAAGCTGAAGCAAGGATTGATAGCCGAATGGTTCAAGAACTGTTTCTTACTGAAATAGACCATCCCGACATTGGCTGTCGATGTGGTCACACCGCCACGAATAGGAATAAACATCAAACCTCCCAGCAGAAGGCAGAGCAACGTTCCTCCCAAAGGATGCTGAACCGGCGTTTCAGGGAAGAGCGGTATAATAAACTTACGCAAGGCCCAATAGATCGCAGCAGCATAAACCATGATCACCACAAGCTGCAGCAAAAGCAAACCGAACGGGACACTTGCCATCGCATCGGCAGGCGATTTGAGATAGAAAAACAATGTCGCGTCCAAACGGAAGCCCCAATAGCCATAAAGAGCCACATCGACAGCGAAGATGACAGCAATCAGAATCGCTGCTACTATAAAGTAACCCTTAAGAAACTTCTGATAGAACTTACCGGGCAACCATATCGAAATGAGTACACACAGTAACGGAATGACAGTCAGATAGCCTGCCATCGTACCGTCCAGCAACAAACCATGGAGCATCACCTGAAAATAATCGGCTACTGAACATCCGGCTGCCAGTGCATGATGATACAACATGAATGCCGGTTTCTGAATCACAAAAATCGGTAGCCAGATCAAGAACAATGCGAACAGGAATGCTACCCTTCTTTTCATCTCTTTTAATTATAGTTACTTATAAAGTTTCTCCTTCATCTCGAGTACCATCGGATCAGTGATATAATCATCGTAATCCATCATCTTGTCAATGATGCCATTCGGTGTCAGTTCAATCATACGGTTTGCCACCGTCTGAATAAACTCATGGTCATGGCTGGAGAACAGGATATTGCCTTTGAACACCTGCAGTGTATTATTGAATGCCTGGATAGATTCCAAATCCAAATGATTGGTAGGCGTATCCAGAATGATGCAGTTTGCATTGGTCAGCATCATCCGCGAAATCATACAACGCATCTTCTCACCACCGGAGAGTACGCTCACCTTCTTCATCAGCTCATCGCCGTTGAACAACATTCGTCCCAGGAAGCCCTTCAGGAACACTTCGTTCGTATCCGGAGAGAACTGCGTAAGCCACTCCACCAGATTATAATCGGTATTAAAATATTTGGAGTTATCCAGTGGCAGATAAGTTGTCGTTATAGTTTGGCCCCACTGATAGGTTCCTGCATCAGGTTTCTCTTCACCATTGATAATCTGGAAAAGAGCCGTCATGGCACGCGGGTCGCGACTTAGAAATACAATCTTGTCTCCTTTCTCGACATTGAAGTTCAAATCCTTGAAAAGCACCTTCCCTTCTACAGTCTTTGTAAGCCCCTTCACCTCAAGAATCTGATTTCCAGGTTCGCGATTAGGCATAAACAAGATTCCCGGATAACGACGCGAAGAGGGTTGAATCTCCTCAATATTCAGTTTCTCCAGCATCTTCTTGCGACTGGTTGTCTGCTTTGATTTGGCTACATTGGCACTGAAACGACGGATAAACTCTTCGAGTTCTTTCTTTTTCTCTTCGGCTTTCTTGTTCTGTTGCTGCATCTGACGAAGAGCCAGCTGACTGGATTCATACCAGAAACTGTAGTTACCGGCGTACATCTGCAGACGGCTGAAATCGATATCGACCGTATGTGTGCAGACGGCATCCAGGAAATGTCGGTCGTGACTGACAACAAGCACCGTATGTTCGAATTCCGAAAGATAATTCTCGAGCCAGGAAACAGTATCCAGATCGAGGTCGTTGGTAGGCTCATCGAGCAGCAGATTATCAGGCTGTCCGAACAGAGCACGAGCCAGCAGCACACGTACTTTTTGCTTTCCGCTCATATCCTTCATCAACATATTATGATACTCTTCACTGATACCCAAACCGCTTAACAAAGAGGCTGCATCGCTCTCAGCATTCCATCCATTAAGTTCGGCGAACTTCTCTTCCAGTTCGGAAGCGCGTATTCCGTCGGCATCGCTAAAATCTTCTTTTGCATATAGAGCATCCTTCTCGCTCATCACACTCCAAAGCGTCGAATGCCCCATCAACACCGTATTCAGTACTGTATACTCATCGAAAGCAAAGTGGTCCTGACTCAATACAGACAGACGTTCGCCCGAACCCATCGTAACCGATCCACGTGTAGGATCCAATTCACCGCTGAGAACATGGAGGAATGTGGATTTGCCGGCGCCGTTAGCACCGATGATGCCGTAGCAGTTCCCCGGCGTAAACTTCATATTCACATCCTGGAAAAGAACACGTTTCCCGAACTGAACGTCTAAATTACTTACAATTATCATGATTTACCTGTTTTTATATACTCACTTATTTGAGCGTGCAAAGGTACGAATTTATTTGTACAATCCGTCACGCGAAAGCTGATGATCCAAATTTGCTATTCCTAAAGTGACGACAGCGGTTACTGTAGCCGCCTGTTCTTCGTATTCCGGAATGCTCTTCGAATAGGTATCGCGTTCGGTGTGCCAGATTTCGCCGTAGCTAAAATTATATCCTTTAAAGTCTTTCTCATCAAAACTGATAGCCGGAACACCTCGCATGGCAAACTCAGAAGCATCTGTTCCACCGGGTTTGGTCGGTTTTGTGAACGGACCGCCTACCTTCACTTCGAACGGATAATCAGGACGGATCTTCTTGACGGGTTGGCATACTTTCACAAAATCGTTGTACATGGCTTGCGGCACTTCTATTCCAACAGGAGGCGTCGGTCCACCATCGCGATTGAAGAGGTTGGCTATCTTTGGCAACTTATCAGCATTGGCTTTCACCCAAGCTTCGGAACCGAGCAGTCCGAACTCTTCTCCGGCAAAGGCACAGAAAAGCATCGTGCGTTTAGGTTTGGCACCCGACTTCATGATCATCCGCGCCGCTTCAATAACCGGCGTTACACCCGAACCACAATCGACTCCACCCGTTGCCACATCGTATGAATCCAGATGTCCGCTGGCCATTACATATTCATTCGGATACTTCGTTCCTTTGATTTTACCGATAACATTATAATACTTCACCGGTCCCATGCGGAAATGATTGCGAATATCGAACTCAAGAGAGAAGACGCGACGCTCCTTCACCATCTGCTTGATGATATCGAACTGATTCTCATCGAGCTTGATATCGCAGGCTGTTGGCAGATTGTCAAAAGTAAAGGTCGGATCGTGCATGATTGCCTTGTCGTAAAGTGCTCTCAAAGGGACAGATGCACGCTGGATAAAGCCCAATACTCCGGCTTCGCACATCTGTTTGTAGAATAATGCAGAAACGTCATCCTTCAATGGCTTCACCGGATTGTTAGTACCATTTTCCCAATTGGCTTCCTGAATCTTATCATTTTCTTCAGCCGTCTTGTTGTTTTCAGCTATTGTTGCTTCGCGAATAGAATCACCTTTAGCCGAGCGGTCGACAGGCCATCCGACATTCTGTCCGTTGATCAGCACCCATGCACCTTTCAGCTGTCCTTTCATACGATCGAATTCCTTCTGTGTAAGCGGTTCCTGCAAGACCTGTCCGCGGGCTACACCTTTCGTACCGGAAGTATATGATGGAGTAACAAAATGTAGGTCCATGCTCTTTTCGCCAAGCATACGTCCGAACCACGGACCGCGGTCGAAACCGACGGGCAGCGTTCCTACTTCCTGCAGTTCCACTTCCAACCCCCATTTTTTGAAGTTTGAAGCGACCCATTGCACGGCGTTATCATAAGCATACGAGCCTATCACGCGCCCACCAATACGATTAGTCAACACATCCAGATGGTTCATCACCTGATTATCAGTCTGTCCCATCTTGATAATCTTATCTACTGCATCGTCTTGTGCAGATACAGTAAATGCCGTCAAACTTATCATGACGGCACACATCAGTAAAATTCGTTTCATATCCTGTTCTTTAACCTATTTCATATTATCAGTATTTTCTTTCATATCACCAGCCTGTTCACGTGGTTCACGACGAACATCCCACAATGCGACAATATACAGCGTCTTCCATTTCATCAATATAATAAACCACTTTGAAATGCTTATGAACCAAGAGGCTGCGATACTTAATCTGTCGATCTTCCAATAATAATTCTCGTTCGCCCATTCTAGGATTTACCGCTAAAAGGGAAATTGAGTGCTCCACCATTTCGTAAAAATGACTTGCAACACGCCTTCCAAACAACAATTCACACTGAGTAATGGCAGCAACAAATTGCCGCTGTGCCCCCTCTCTTAAAATGACTCTCATAGCCAGGGAAATTTATTTTTCATATCCGAATGAACTTTCTCCAGCGTTTTACCGGGCTTTCCAGAAGCAGCTTCAGCTTCCGCCTCATCTATCCATGAGTTTATCTCTCTCCGAGTGTAAGGCGTCATATCTTCTTCCACCTTCATCACGGTTCCAGGGCGTAAGCTCCTACTCAGTTTCTGAGCGATACGACGTATCTCATCGAAACTGTCGGCGGCATTTATCTCCTTAATTAATTCCTGCTTGCAGGCTTCCAACTCCATAGCTGTCATAATCGTCCTTATGTTATCGTTTATTTTATGGCAAATTTAGCAAAATCTTTAGAATAAACGAAGGAAATGGAAGAATGTGGCTAAATAACTTATTTACAGTTCTGTTACAATGGCAGATGATGTCAGCGACAAACAGTGAGGGCAGAAAGAGTCGTAAAAGGGCTACGATAGTATAATCGTATTCATTTTCCAGTCATAATCCAACTATGTGCGAAATTATCAATAAATGATATGGAATACTCAACGTACCCGACTTTTTTGTTACAAGACAAAAATTATAGATATTAGTTTTTAACTTTGCATCCAAACCCATATATAATAAACAGGTATGCAAAAATCATCTTCTGCCGCGTTCGTTGATACAAAACCTCATTACGACCTTCTTGATGGATTGAGGGGCGTTGCTGCTCTGTTGGTCCTTTGGTACCATGTATTCGAAGGATATCAGTTTGCCGGTAATCAGCCTATTATCAAGACAATCAATCATGGTTATCTGGCAGTTGATTTCTTTTTTATCCTTTCCGGCTTTGTGATCAGTTATGCATACGATGACCGTATGCGTAGCACGATGTCATTGAAGGATTTCTTCAAGCGCAGACTGATTCGTCTACATCCTATGGTTATTATGGGTGCCGTGATAGGAACCATCACATTCTTTATTCAAGGAGCTGTGCAATGGGATGGAACGCATGTGGCAACTTCGGCGGTGATGATAGCTTTGCTCTGTGCCATGTTTTTCATTCCTGCCGTACCCGGAGGAATCTACGAAATACGTGGTAACGGAGAGATGTTCCCGCTCAATGGTCCGGCATGGTCGCTGTTCTTTGAGTATATTGGCAATATCCTGTATGCGTTTTTTATTTGCCGTCTTTCCAACAAGGCTTTAAATGTACTGGTGATTTGTTCAGGGTTGCTGCTCGGAGCGTTTGCTTTGACGGATTATTCCGGATATGGATTTTTAGGCGTCGGATGGACACTCGATGGCTGCAATTTCATCGGTGGATTTTTGCGTATGCTTTTTCCTTTCACCTTGGGCATGCTGGTGCATCGTAACTTCAAGCCGATGCAGGTTCGAGGGGCGTTTTGGATTTGCACTATAGCTTTACTGCTGATGTTTTTCGTTCCGTTCATTCCTGGATTGAAACCGATATGTTACAATGGCCTCTTTGAAATGTTCTGCATTGCCGTTATCTTTCCATTGCTGGTATGGCTGGGCGCATCAGGTAAGACAACAGACCGCTTATCTTCAGGCATCTGCAAGTTTTTAGGCGATATATCATTTCCTGTTTATATCGTCCACTACCCTCTTTATTACCTCTTTTATGCCTGGCTTATCCGAAACAAGTATTATACTTTTGGAGAGACATGGCTGGTAGCTCTCTGCTTGATAATCGTCAATGTGATACTGGCATATATCTGTTTAAAACTCTACGATGAACCTGTCCGCAAATGGTTGGCGAAACATTTATAGCCTTTACACACAATAGCGTTTTAAAATTGAATATTCCAAAACTAATAAAATAAAAGCAATAGAATTCCTATTTGCTATTATTTTCTAACTGCCCAATTTTCAACTTGGATATTAGGGATTCTACTTAAATGCCTAACATTCTCCGTCACCATAACAAGATTTTTTGCAACAGCAGTAGCTCCTATCAATAAATCAAAATCTTCAAGAGGTTGACCATTCTTTCTCAAAAAAGATTTAATATCACCATAATCTTCTAGTATTTCATATAAGGGTATAACTGTAAAAAACTCTTCCAAAGCTTTTACACCTTTCATCTTTTCCAATTTATTGTTGCTGTTACATGCTCCAAAATACAGTTCGGCAAGAGTAATCTCCGAAATAAAACACTTTTTTCTACCAATACGTTTTATTTTATCTGGTATTCCGTATTTATCTTTTAGAAAATAGATGCAGATATTTGTATCTAAAAGGTATTCCTTATTTATAACTCTTCAATGATTCTGGAAGAATTATTAGTACGCGCACTATGGATTGCCTCTATTTCCTCTTCGACAGTCATTCCATCATTTTTCCACGAACCTCGGATTTGATTAAACAGACTATTAGAATCTGATGGCTTTTTATTTGTCATCAAACTCTCAGAAAGCTTGTTGATAATCCGAATTTTCATATCATCCGTTAATGATATCAACATATTCATATAGTCGTCTGTCCATTTAATAGAGGATTCCATTTTCCATTTACTTTAATTGTTACAGAAATAAATCAAGCTAAAAGCAGAACAAAACGAATTTACTCATTTTGAATGCTTAGACACAACTTGTCTCCAGTCTTTATTGCAAAGTTAATCATAATATTTAAAACGCCATAACATCCTTCAATTTTTTGTAAGATAAAAGATTCAAATTCAAATGGTATCTTCGGATATGCCTGCCAATAATAAATAATTCAAATCAATAGAAAACATTTCCAACTTTACAACAATTTATCCCCAAAAATCGTACATACAGGTTACAAATAGAAGATTATTATGTATTTTTGCAAACAGATATTCAATTATTCAAAGGAGCGTGAGACATTTTCGTAGTTCCATATTAGCTTATTTCCTGATAGGGCTTTTCGTAAGTTACTATACGGGCGATATTGCTTTTACGCATGTTCACCATTACATGAACTATACGATTATTCACTCGCATCCTTATCTGCCCGGACCGAATGGACAACCGTTGCACTCGCACTCGCAAAATGCTTTCTCCACTATCCAACTGCTGAATCAGATCACACTGGAGACAACTCCGACGTACTTCATAAGTGCAACCTGGCATCTGCTGACTACATTTTTTAATTCACAAATATACTCCTGTGCGCTGCAAATAGCACACACCGCGTTCCTCCGCGCCCCGCCCTTCAACATATAATATATAAGTACTATTTCATTCCATTGAGATACAATCATGTTCTGCCGTTACGCAAGTGGCATCGTATGCCCGTGCTGTGAAGACAGAAGAATATTAATGTTTTAATTGCTTATTATTATATGAAACAAATAATTATGCTTTTGTTTCCGGCAATTATGCTATGCGCATGCCATGGAAACAAGCAGGAAGAGAAAGACAATACGGATATTTCTCTCAAAGGGAATATCATAGAGATTGGAGCCGGTTCGCCCATTCTCGCCCATCTGAAAACAGAAAAAGTAGCTCTCGAACCTTACAGTGTCGACTTCACAACTTCCGGTGTCGTCAAAGCCATTCCGACAAGTTATGCCGAGATTGCTTCGCCGTTTGCCGGTCGCATCGTCCGGTCGTTCGTTCGCTTGGGACAACACGTAATGCCGGGAAGTCCGATCTTCGAGATAAGTTCGCCCGAATTCTACGAGACGGGTAAAATCTACTATCAAGCGAAGCAGGAGATGGAACTTGCCCAGAAAAGTCTGAAACGCGAAAGAGACCTGGTAGACAACAAGGTAGGTGTCAAAAAAGAGTTGGAAGAGGCAGAAGTCAACTACGAACTGAAAAAGAAAGACTACGAGAACGCCCGTGCCTCACTCAAAGTGTTTCAGATCAATCCGGACCGTGTAGTTCTCGGACAGCCCTTAATCATCCGTTCACCAATTGCAGGCGAAGTTGTAACCGATCAAATGGTTATAGGTCAATATATTAAAGAAGATGCCGCTCCCGTTGCTGTAATCGCCAATCTAAGCAAAGTATGGTTCGTTGCACATGTAAAAGAAAAAGACCTTAATCTTATACAATCGCTTAGCAATGTAGAGATTCGTCTCGTTGCCATGCCCGATCATCCGTTCACCGGCAAGATTTATCACATCAGCGAGATGCTCGACGAAGAGACCCGCTCAGTTGAAGTGCTGGTTGAATGCGACAACAGCGCTCACCTGATGAAACCCCAGATGTATGGTTCCGTGAAGCTGAGCGACAAGGCAACGGAAGTCATTCGTATTCAGACCTCTGCAATCATGCAGGAAGAAGACAACTGCTATGTGCTGGTTTCGCTGGGCAATCACAAGTATCGCAAGCAGAAAGTGACGACCGGAACGACCGAAGGCGGTAAAACACTTGTTCTTTCGGGATTGAATAGTGGTGATGAAATTGTTGCTACCGGAGCTTTTTATTTGTTGGACGTACGATAAGCAGCCATGAAGAAAATCATACTATTGGCGTTACATCGGCGAGGTCTGATGTTCGTCCTGTTTGCCTTCCTGGCATTCATAGGTTATTTTGCATGGACAAAGCTGGCTATCGATGCTTATCCGGATATTGCCGACACGACTGTACAGGTCGTTACCCAAGTGCCCGGTCTGGCTGCCGAAGAGATTGAGCAGCAGATATCTATTCCTATTGAGAGAGCGATGAGCGGAATGCCCGGACTCAACGTGATGCGAAGCAAGAACACCTTCGGACTGTCAACCGTCATCATGGTGTTCAACGATGGTGTCGATGATTATTGGGCGCGTCAGCGTGTTCAGGAACGGTTGACTGAGGTTGAACTGCCTTATAATGCTACTCCCGGACTGAATCCTCTGACTTCGCCGACAGGCGAGATATTCCGTTACGTTCTGGAAAGTGACAGTCTGGATCGTCGCGAACTGACAGACTTGCATAAATGGGTTATCATCCCGCGACTGAAGCAGGTAACAGGCGTTGCCGACGTAAGCAATTTTGGTGGAATCACCACGCAGTACCAGATCGAAGTCGACCCGCACAAGATGGAAGAATACAATATCACCCTGAATGATATCACCGAAAAGATTGAAAAGAACAACGTCAACGCCGGTGGAAGCATGCTGACACAAGGCGATCTGAGCTATGTGATTCGAGGCATCGGACTGGTAAAAGATCTGAACGACCTGGGACGCATCGTGATAAAGACACAGAACGGTGTTCCGATCTATCTGAACGATATCGGCAAACTGAAATATGGTAATCTGGAACGCAAAGGTGTATTTGGATTCACCGATGACGAACGGCATATTTCCGATGGCGTAGAAGGTGTTGTGCAGATGCTTCGCGGACAAAACCCGTCGAAAGTGCTCGAAGGTGTTCATGCAGCTGTTGATGAACTGAACAACGAAACGCTGCCCAAAGGAACGCACATTCATGTGTTTATGGACCGTACTAATTTGGTTCAGACCACTTTACACACCGTATCGCACACGCTTTTTGCCGGAATGATGCTGGTTGTACTGGTGCTGGTTGTCTTCCTTGGCAGTTGGCGCGGTTCTCTGCTTGTTGCCATCACCATTCCGCTTTCGCTGCTGATTGCTTTCATCATGATGCTTCTGACCAACGTCCCTGCCAACCTGCTCTCATTGGGAGCGATCGACTTCGGTATTATTGTCAACGGTGCTATCGTCATGATGGAAACGATTCTGAAAAAGCGTGAGCGCCATCCCGATGAAGTACTCACCGAAGATTCCATTCTGAGACGGACCACGGAAGTAGCTCGTCCGATCTTCTTCTCCACCTTGATTATCATCACGGCTTACATGCCATTATTTGCTTTCGAACATATTGAGAAAAAGCTTTTTACACCAATGGCTTACACCGTCGGCTATGCTTTGATCGGATCTCTTCTGGTTGCCTTGTTTCTTACGCCGGGTCTGGCTTTCAATGCCTATCGTAAACCACGGAAGATTTATCACAACCGTTGGCTAGAAAAACTGTCAGAGATATACAACAAGCAGATAATAAAGCTGATAGACATGCCAAAGACGGTCATCACCTCTCTGGTTGTCATCCTGATCGGTGCAGGAATACTGAGCTATACCGTAGGAAAAGACTTCCTTCCGCCTTTGGATGAAGGTTCAATTTGGATACAAGTACAGCTTCCTCCGGGCATTTCGATTGACAAGTCGAAAGCGATGGGCGCCGAATTGCGTCACACGCTGAAACAGTTTGATGAAGTGTCGTACGTGATGACACAAGTAGGTCGCGACGACGAAGGGGCCGAAGCCTTCTCGCTCTCACACATCGAATGTGGCGTCGGACTGAAACCTTACGGCTCCTGGAAAGATGGCGAGACGAAAGCGCAGCTCATCGAAAAGATGGCAAAAAAGATTTCAACGATGCCCGGTTATTCGGTCGGATTCTCGCAACCTATCATCGATATGGTGATGGATCAGATTGCAGGCGCTCACAGCGACCTGGCGCTGAAGATTTATGGCGACAACATCACCGAGACGCGTCATATTGCCGAGAAAGTGGTCAACGTGGTCAAGAAGATTCCGGGCTCTGCCGATGTAGCCATCGATCAGGAACCGCCGCTTCCGCAGCTGCAAATCATTGCCGACCGCGACCGTATTGCACAATACGGACTGAACGTGTCGGATGTAGCCGATATGATCGAACTGGCTATCGGAGGCAAAGCTATTTCACAAATCTTCGTGGGAAGCAAGAGCTACGACGTGATATGCCGCTTCGACGATGAGAGTCGAAACTCTGTAGAACGCATTGGCAATCTGCTGCTTACAACGAGTGAAGGAGCAAAGATCCCGCTTTCACAAGTGGCAGACATCAAGATGACAACCGGAGCAAGTACGATTGCCCGCGAGATGAACAAACGTCACATGACTGTGCGTGTGAACCTGCGCGGTGTCGATCTGACGGCTTTCCTGCAGAAAGCCAACAGTCTAATCGACAAGGAGGTGAAATACAATCACGACGAAGTTCATCTGAAATGGGGCGGTCAGTTCGAGAACCAGCATCGCGCCTACAGCCGCTTGGCAACAGTCATCCCAATCGTATTGGGCATCATGCTGCTGTTGCTGTTCGCTTCGTGTGGAAAGTTCCGTCAGGCTGCGCTGATGATGTTCGTCGTTCCTTTGGCCATCTTCGGCGGGATGTTGGCACTCAACGTGCGCGGAATGACACTCAACGTGTCTTCGGCCGTAGGTTTCATCGCATTGATTGGTGTCGCGATACAGAATGGTGTGATTATGATCTCGCACATGAACGAACTGCGTAAGCGTGGCCGCGAATTCAGAGATTCGGTCATCACCGGTGCCAAACATCGCTTCCGCCCGATTCTGATGACGTCTACGGTTGCAATCCTCGGACTTCTGCCTGCCTCTATCAGTACAGGTATCGGTTCGGATGTGCAGCGTCCACTGGCAACGGTTATCGTTTACGGACTGCTGTTTTCTACCATCATTACGCTCTATGTATTGCCTACATTATATTATATGATGGAAAAGCGATATTTAGGCAAGGAACCCGAATCAAACACCGAAGATGATCGGACTGACGATGATTGATATTCGAATGAACGATTCGTTTGATATATGTCAAATTATATTTTTACAATTATAGAAATATATATAGACGAATATCAAACGATCCATTCATTCGAATGCAGCACACATTTGTTTCGAATGAAACAACAAACGGATCCGAATGTAATAACAATTATAACTGAATGAAAAGATGAAAATATACAATATCATTATAGGATTGACTATCAGCTGTATGGCATCAGCACAGCAGATTGTCCCACTCTCCTACCGGCAATATATGGAAAAGGTGGCGAAAGGCAACCTCAACTATGCGGCTGAACAGTTGAATGTCAATATCTCAGAGGCAGAACTTACTGCCGCCAAAGTGTTCAACGACCCGAACCTCTCCTTCTCCTACTTCAACAACCAGAACAGTTCGTTGCAGATGGGCGAAGGCGTTTCCGTCGAACTGAGCAAGACCTTCACCTTCGGGAAACGCGGCGCCGGTATTGCACTGGCACGCAGTCAAAACGAGCTTACCAAGGCACTCCTCGCCGACTACTTCCGCAACCTGCGTGCTGAAGCGACGACTTCTTATCTGGAAGCGCTGAAGCAATTCGAACTCTATAAGGTGAAAGAGAACGCCTACGCAACGATTCAACAGCTGGCCAAAAGCGACAGTATCCGTTTCAAGCTTGGGAAGATCATGGAGATCAACGCTACGCAAAGCCGACTCGAAGCGGGCATTCTGCATAACGACCTGCTTCAGACTTCAGCAGAGCTGAACAATACTTTTGCAAACCTGAACCTCCTGGCCGGTACGGCTTCGCACGACACGCTGTTCAAACCGGAGGCGACCCTGCGCACCAAAGCACGCAGCTTCGTGATGGCAGACCTGCTCAACACGGCTTATCAGCAAAGAGCCGACCTTGTTGCAGCACTGAAAAACAAGGAAGTTGCAGCCCGGGCATTGACGGTTGCCAAACGCGACCGCAACACGGATGTTGACCTCTCCGTAGGCGTCAGTCACAATGGCAAAGTCCTCAACGAGATTGCTCCGGCACCATCGTTCACCGGAATCACAGCCGGCATCGCTATCCCGCTGAAGTTTTCGAATGTCAACAAGGGAATGCTCAATGCCGCACGTTTTCGTCAGCAACAGGCTGATGCACAGTATCAACAGGCATTACTACAGGTACAGACCGAAGTGCTCAATGCCTTCCGCAGCTACGATGCGTTCTGCAAACAGGTGGACCGTTACGAGAAAGGCATGCTCAGTCAGGCGCGCGAAGTGATGGACGGAAAGATCTACAGCTACAACCGCGGTGAAGTGTCGCTGCTCGAAGTACTTGATGCCCAGCGCACTTATGACGATGTACAGGCTCAATACATCGAAACGCTTTTCAATCAGAGCGCCGCATTGGTAGAACTGGAGAAGAGTGCCGGCATTTGGGACGTAGAATTGTAAGCAATGGCCCAAAATTAATAGCTTTGTAACATCCTTATTGAATTATATCCTTATCTTTGCGATTCATCAAAATCATTTGGATATGATCAACAAGAAGAGAGCAGCCATGTCATCCATTATTGCCGCCGTATTCCTTACGACGTTCAAGTTCATCGTGGGAATACTGACGTTCAGCTTGGGTATCTTGTCAGAAGCATTGCATTCGCTGCTGGATCTACTGGCAGCGCTTATCACCTACTTTTCTGTAAGCATCAGCGACAAACCGGCAGACCGGGAGCATCACTACGGACACGGGAAGGTGGAGAATCTGTCGGCATTCCTGGAATCCATCCTGCTGATTATCACCAGCGGATGGATTATCTACGAAGCCATCCACCGCCTCACGTCAGGCAATATTCATGTGGAAGTATCGGTATGGAGCTACGTCGTGGTGATCGTTTCGATTGTGATTGATGCCAGTCGCTCACGTATGCTTTTCAAGGCGGCGAAGCACAACAACAGCCAGGCACTCGAAGCCGATGCGATTCACTTCTCGACCGACATACTCAGCTCGGTAGTTGTACTGCTGGGCTTGATTATGGCCAACTTCGGTTACTTCAAAGCCGATGCCATTGCAGCCATCATCGTGGCGCTGATCATCCTCTACATCTCCTACGAACTGATCAAAAAATCTGTCAATATTCTTCTGGACCGCGTACCGGATGGAATAACCGAGATTGTTGAAAAGGGATTGCAGTCGAACCCCGCCATCAAGTGCTTTCACGACTTGAAAATCAGAACTGCCGGAGCTGACACGTTCGTACGCGTCAATGTCCATCTCAATTCGCATATCGACCTGACCGAAACGCACAAGATCTGCGATGAGATCGAACAAAGCATCTGCAAACTGATTCCGCGATGCGATGTCGTTGTTCATGCCGAACCGGATACAACGGAAAGCATTGAATAACATGTGTTAACCAAAAATTCTCTATTTTTTATTTCTTCCATTGTAAATTTATTTCAATGGATGATAGACTGTATCCAATAATAATCTCTATATTTGTGTGTTAATTATACATTTTAATGTAGAACAAAAGAAGAATGGGATCAACTTATTATTATGAGATAAGCATCCTTAAAATTATAATATCAATGAAACAATTATTAATTGGGATGGCACTGACTATGGCGATATGCTGTCCAAGTGTAACAAAAGCACAAAAGTACGAGCATCTGGCAGACACTCCTGCCATGGGCTGGAACAGCTGGAACAAGTTCCACTGCGACATCAATGAAGACATGATTAAAGGCATCGCCGATGCTATGGTGACAACCGGTCTGAAAGACGCCGGCTACATCTATGTAAACCTCGACGACTGCTGGCACGGACAGCGTGATGCAAACGGATTTATCCAGGCTGATCCGACAAGATTCAAATCAGGTATTAAGGCATTGGCTGCCTACGTTCACCAAAAAGGGTTGAAGATCGGTATCTATTCGGATGCAGGCCGTAAGACTTGTGCCGGACGTCCGGGCAGTTTCGGTCATGAATATCAGGATGCCATCCAGTATGCCAACTGGGACATCGATTATCTGAAATACGACTGGTGCAACAACGAGAACATCAATCCTATCGGAGCTTATTCGCTGATGCGCGACGCCTTGCGTTCTGCCGGCCGTCCAATCTACTTCAGCATGTGCGAATGGGGTTCTAACCAGCCTTGGGAATGGGCAAAAGATGTAGGCCATTCTTGGAGAACAACAGGTGATATCACCAACACGTTTGAAAGCTTCCTCAAGATCCTCGATTCACAGAACGCTATCCGTCAGTATGCCGGACCGGGTCATTGGAACGATCCTGATATGTTGGAAGTTGGTAACGGTATGACAGTCAACGAAGACCGTGCACACTTCACAATGTGGTGTATGCTGGCATCTCCACTGATTCTGGGCAATGATATCCGTAACATGAGCAAAGAAACGTCCGACATCCTCCTCAACAAAGAGGTGATCGCTCTTGATCAGGACAAGCTCGGTGTTGAAGCTTTGAAGCAATCTGCTGAAGACGGACTGGAATTCTGGTTTAAACCGCTGGAGAACGGCGACTGGGCTTTCGTTATCTTCAATCGTAACACCGAAGCCAAAGACTACACCATCAACTGGAACAAGTTCAATCTGACCGACAACGTCAGCAACCGTACGCTCAACTTCGACCAGACTACTTTCAACCTCCGCAACCTGTGGACCAAGAAAATCGATGGCAACACAAAGAAAATCAAGAAGGTAACCATACCTGGCCACGATGTTATCGCTTATCGCATGAGTGAAAAGAAAGGCAAATAATTAATATATCTCTGCACTGCCTAATGGGTAATGCAAGGGTCAGGATGAAAGGAAAATCGTCAGAATCCTTTGATCTACAAAAGTTGAATAACGACGTTATCATCTCTTCCAGAATATCTGATTTATCATTTCTGAAGAACGGTGTAACGTCGTTATTCTATTTGAAACAGTTAATAAACAAACACAACCAACTACATATTCAATGAACTGCATTACTATTTTGAATCAACGATTTGCCTCATCGCGGTTCACTCCGGATTTGCTTGAATCCCCGAATTATCACACATTCCACCCTTTATTGAATCACATATAAAGAAAGATGTGTATCTTTGCCTGTCAAAAAGCGAAGATAAGCTGCGTTTCTGCATAAAAAACAAACAAGTTTGTTTTGTTCTGCTCTCGACTTGCATTACCTTTGCTTCAAAATTCTAAAAACAGCATAAAGTATGTTGACGCTCAAATTAATAACAGAAGAGACAGACCGCGTGATCCGTGGTCTGGAAAAGAAGCACTTCAAGAATGCCAAAGAAAGCATCGCGAAGGTAATTGAACTGAATGATAAGAGGCGCAGTGCACAGAACCAACTAGATAAGAACCTGGCCGAGGTCAATGCCAACTCCAAACTCATCGGCTCCCTGATGAAAGAGGGCAAAAAGAATGAGGCAGAAGCTGCCAAGAAGCAGGTAGCCGACTTGAAGGAAAGCAACAAACAGCTTCAGGCTGAGATGGACAAGGCTGCCGAAGATATGCAGACACTGCTCTACACCATCCCGAACATTCCTCACGAAAGCGTTCCTGAAGGCAAAGGTGCCGAAGACAACAAGGTTGAGAAGATGGGCGGTATGGAGACAAAGCTTCCAGAGAACCCGCTCCCACACTGGGAACTGGCAAAGAAATACAATCTGATTGACTTCGATCTGGGTGTCAAGATTTCGGGCGCCGGTTTTCCTGTCTATATCGGACAAGGCGCACGCCTGCAACGCGCACTCATCAACTTCTTCCTCGACGAAGCCCGTAAAGCAGGCTATACCGAGATCATGCCGCCTACAGTGGTTAATCCCGCTTCAGGCTACGGCACAGGACAGCTTCCCGACAAAGAGGGACAGATGTATCATTGCGAGGTCGACGACCTCTACCTCATCCCAACAGCCGAGGTTCCGGTAACCAACATCTACCGCGACGAGATCCTCGATGAGAAAGATCTCCCGATAAAGAACTGCGCCTACACCGAATGCTTCCGTCGCGAAGCCGGCTCGTATGGCAAGGATGTACGCGGATTGAACCGTCTGCATGAGTTCTCGAAGATCGAAATCGTACGTATCGACAAGCCCGAACATTCATACGAATCACTGAAAGAGATGCTGGCACATGTTGAAAGCCTCGTTCAGAAACTCGAATTACCTTATAGAATACTTCGCCTTTGCGGTGGTGATATCAGCTTCACAGCTGCACTCTGCTTCGATTTCGAAGTCTATTCCGAGGCTCAGAAACGCTGGCTTGAAGTAAGCTCCGTTTCAAACTTCGAAAGCTATCAGGCTAACCGTCTGCATTGCCGCTACCGCGATGAAAACAAGAAGATCCATCTCTGCCACACGCTCAACGGCAGCGCTTTGGCTCTCCCGCGTATCGTCGCTGCATTGCTCGAAAACAATCAGACTCCTGAAGGCATCCGCATCCCGAAGGCCCTGGTTCCATACACAGGCTTCGATATGATCAAGTGATGTCTTAAGATTAATTACTTAGAAAGTATATACTTTGATATCCTGAAAGTATATACTTTTGAAGCTGAAAGTATATACTTTTGCAATACGAAAGTATATACTTTTTTCATCCAAACGCATTTAATAAGCGTTCTCATTATAATGACAACAACTTTCCATGACTCATTAAAATAACACACCATGAAAAGAATAAATTCTTCACCACTGCAAAAGGCAATCCTCTGTTTTCTGCTTTGTGCCTTTCCGCTCATCGCTCTGCAGGCACAGATCAAATGGCCCGGTGGCAAGAAAGCAGCTGTGATGCTGACCTACGACGATGGACTGCCTTCACAGCAACAGTACGTCATTCCTCAACTCGACAAGCATCACTTTCATGGCACATTCTTCCTCTACGGAGCCAATGTCAAAAGCAACGATATTCCTTTCTGGCGTGCCATCAGCAAACGTGGACACGAACTGGGCAACCACAGTATCTACCATCCCTGCTTGGACAGCAAAGCCGATACCATGAGTGCGCATTGCCGTTCACTGGACTGCTACACGGTTGGCGAGATGCTCAACGAGATTGCCATCATGAACGATCTCATGTCCGCTATCGACGGGAAGAGCGAACACTCGTATGCTTACCCTTGCGGACAATTTATGGCTGGAGGTGAAGACTTTTCAGGTCCGATGCTGAAGAAAGGAATCACTAAATATGCTCGCCTCGGAGAAACCCAAGGCGTAGTCAACTGCCTCGACAGTGTCGACTTTGCCAAAGTGCCTGCTTTCGCTGCACGGAAAGGATTCAAAGCCGAAGCAATGATCAACTACGTAAAGCAGGCTATCGATAAGGGAGGCTTTGCCGTTATCCTCTTTCATGGCGTAGGAGGCGACTATCTGACGGTCGACGCTGCCGAACATCAGAAACTGATTGATTATCTGGCTGCCCATAAGAATGATGTATGGGTAGGCACCTTCTCTGAAGTTCTCGACTATCTCAGCAAACAAATCAATAATCAACATTAATACCTGTCCCATTATGAGTAAAAATCCATCTACAGCAAGTCAATGCAGACTTCTATCCATGGCATTTATTGCCTTGTTTATAAGCTTCTGCCTCAGCACAACCGCCAACGCACAACCACGTAAGGCTATCACCAAAAGAATCCAACCCATGCTCCGCAGCTTCCAGCCACACGCGTTCGACGAAGGCTGGCTCTTTCGTGAAGACAGTACGATCGATGCTTTTGCTGCCGACTTCAACGATACCGACTGGCGCACGCTCTCACTGCCTCACGACTTCGCTATCGAACGCCGTTTTGCCGACGATGGCATGCATATCGGTCCGTTTGTGAAAGCCATCCCCGACTCATCCGCTACAGGACACATTCCCGGAGGCACAGGCTGGTATCGTAAGCATTTCAAGCTTGATGAATGGACCATGCAGCAACGCGTAGGAATCAGCTTCGATGGCGTATCCGAATGCTCCGATGTTTGGCTCAACGGTCATCATCTGGGATTCCATCCCAACGGCTACATGCCTTTCCAATATGATCTGACGCCATTTCTGCTGCCTGCAGGACAGGATAATGTGATTGTCGTACGCGCTTTCAGCGCAGGCGAAAACAGTCGCTGGTATTTCGGTGCCGGCATCTATCGCCATGTACAACTCACCGTCTCCGGAAAAATATACATTCCCGAATGGGAAACACAGGTGACCACCCCAATGGTGGATCCGACCAAATCGAAGGTCAATATCTCCTTCCCGCTTCAGAACACAACCAATGCAGCGTCTACTGTTTCGCTACGCCTGTCTATTCAACTAGGCAACAAGGTGGTGTGGACAAAGAGCCAATCGGCTTCCGTCGATGCAGGCAGTTCGCTGCCTCTCAACATCGTAGCCGAACTGCTGAAGCCCGAACTTTGGTCGATAGAGCATCCTTCGCTCTACACGCTCAAAATCGATGTACTCAGCAAGAACATCCGATGCGACAGTTACGAGACTACTTTTGGTATCCGTTCGCTCCATTTCTCTGCCGACCAGGGTTTTCTGCTCAACGGTGTCCCTGTCGAACTGAAAGGCGCCTGCGTGCATCATGACAACGGACTCCTCGGTGCAGCTGCCTACGACGGTGCCGAGATGCGTCGCGTACAATCACTCAAGGACAACGGCTTCAATGCCATACGTACCAGTCACAATCCGCCGTCGACAGCCTTCCTCAATGCTTGCGACCGCCTCGGCATGCTGGTCATCGATGAAGCTTTCGACATGTGGGAGAAGCCCAAACGCAACAACGACTACCACCTCTTTTTCAAACAATACGCCGAGAAAGATATGGCTTCGTACATCAAACGCGACCGTAATCATCCGTGCGTTATCCTCTGGAGCATTGGCAATGAGATCAACGAACGTGCTGACATGTCGGGACTGAGTATTGCTTCAAAACTCATCTCCGTGGTGAAGTCGTTGGATACGACTCGTCCGGTCACTGAAGCCATCTGTGCTTTCTGGGATCATCAGGGACGCAGTTGGAATGCTACGGCTCCTGCCTTTGCTTTACTGGATGTCGGGGGCTATAATTATATGTCATCAGAATATGAGAACGATCATAAAGCCTATCCGTCGCGCATCATGGCGGGGACAGAGACCTTCCCGATGAAAGCTTACGACGATTGGCAAGCCGATGTGAAACATCCGTATGTGTTGGGCGATTTTGTATGGACCGGTATCGATTATATTGGTGAAGTAGGTATTGGCAACGCACAATATGTGGATAAGAATGATAAAACAAAATATGCCTTCTCACGTCCTTGGCCTTGGTTCCTTTCTTATTGCGGTGATATTGATATCATCGGTGGTAAGAAACCTCAGTCGCTCTATCGCGATGTTGTCTGGGGCAGAAGTCATCTGGAAATGCTTGTCCACTCTCCTATCCCGGAAGGAATGAAAGAGCGTGTCAGCATGTGGGGCTGGCCTGACGAGTATGCGCATTGGAACTGGGCAGGCAACGAAGGCAAGATGCTCACGGTGCATGCTTACACCGACTGCGACTCTGTACGCCTCTACCTCAATAATACGCTCATCGCTACCGAAAGGCCAGGCAATGAACAGAACACTGCCGAGAATGCTACAGGTAACGTCTCAGAACCGTCAGGGAACAAGCTGACCGTCACTTTCAACGTGCCTTATGCTCCCGGCGAACTGCGTGCCGTAGCCGTGAAGGATGGCAAGGAGATTGCCAACCGTGTACTTCAGACCGCCGGCAAGCCCGACCATATCGAACTCTGTGCCGAAAGAAGCAGTGTGGCAAACAATCCGAACGACTTGGCATACATACAAATCAATGTAGTTGATGCTGAAGGCAATGTAGTGCCGACAACAGCCGTAAAGCTGCATATCAGCATCGAAGGCGATGGCAGACTGTTGGCTTCAGGCAATGCTGGTCCCAACGATATGCAGAGCTTCCGTAATGCCGACTGCTCAACGTTCCTCGGACGATGTCTGGCTATCCTGCAGCCTTCTACCGGCAGCGGTCAGATGACGCTGAAAGTGTCTGGTGAAGGATTGGCTGAAGAAACGCTGACGATTCCTGTTGTTGTACCCGTGCCGGCGCGATAGATGAATTATCTTTCATTATTTTTCTAAGTCAGCCTCAGCTTTTTAAAACTGCAAGTTCAGTTCCTTTCCAAATAGGGTTTCAGTTCTTTCTCAAAAATATCACGGCTTACGATGCGGTAATGCGGATCGTAGGCCTTGATGAATGTATCACTGTGTTCACCCACGTACTTGCCACTGTTCAAACGATCTTCAATAGCTTGCCAATCCGTTTCGTAATCAGGCAGATGAAGGTTCATAGAACGGATGATCTTCTCAATCCTGTTCCACTCCTCATGCCATGCAGCCACTGTGATAGGGCGAATGCCGTTGACACTGCGTACAAACGCATCAAAGAACACAGCATAAGGGATCTGCCCCTTCTTGATAACCGACAGGTTCACTCTGTAGAAGTTGCCTTCCCAACCGGTCGGTTCAGCTGCTGCACCTTCAATCAGAGGTCCATAGACATGATTATGAGGTCCTTTATTATCAGCAAACACCTCACTCCCGGTAAAAGACTTCTGAGATGTACCTGACAATTCACTCTTTCCATGTCCAGCATTCATTTTTGAGGAAGTTTCTGCCTTTTGAACAGTCTTCTTCTCACTCAGCATCTGCCCTGTTTTATCACTGGACAACGTCCCTGCCTCAACAAGTTCATACGAAGCTAATTCATACGAAGCCAGTTCCTTCCGCAGATACCTCCCTGCCGACGATGTATCAGCAATGATATGACCCGGTCCGAACTTATCCTGAAAGAAATTCTTATACAGATCAGCCAATGTCGACTTCGGATAAGCCTTCATCTGCCGACTCACCGCTTCGCGTACAGCTTTTGAAAAAGACCTGTCTGTACCTATCTCGGTCTTACAAACTCCTTCCATCCCTGCTTCGCGTACAGCCAAAGAAAAACCTTTCTTCCCTGCCGCAGCAAAGCTTAAGCAGAAAAGAAAGGTCATCATCAGAAGTGTTGCCTTCCTCATTTCTTTATCTCTTTCTGTAATGCCTGTTCGAGTTGCTCACCCATCACATTGCGTGCGATGATGATACCGTCAGGATTCAACAGTACATTAGCCGGGATACCTCGTACAGCGTAGAGTGCCGGTATCTCCGAATCCCAATACTTCAAGTCGGATACATGCGTCCACGCCAGCTTATCGTCGGCGATAGCCTTCATCCATTTAGCCTTGTCCTTATCCAGAGAAACACCTAGTACGGTGAAGTTTTTGTCCTTGTATTCGTTGAACACACGTACGACGTTCGGGTTCTCCCTACGGCAGTACGGACACCAGGATGCCCAGAAATCAACCAGCACATACTTACCTTTAAAGCTCGACAGCGATACCTTCACACCTGCCGTATCAGGCAGAGTGAAGTCAGGAGCCGCCTTACCTACCTGCACATTCTCCAACCGCTTGATGATGCCATCGAGATCGGTCACGTACGGGCAGTTTGCCAACGATGGAGCCAGCTTGGCACGCGTAGCCTTCAGTTGATCCAGCGAGAGCTGATAGGTGAAATAGCGATAGAGATAGAATGCAGCCACCGGCGATTCAGGATATTTCGTTACCAGGCTGTCAATATTATAACCCTCTTCGGTAGCCTTCGGAGCGATACCCAAAAAGAGATCATTAGCTTTCGAGTTCTTTACATGCAGCGAATCGCCGTCGTTGAAGATTTCGACCTCCATCTTGGCATTCTCCAGGAAGAACTGCAGCGGTGAACTCATCGTTTCCGTCTCCAGACCGTACAGAAGCGGCTGTTCCACCTTTCCCTCGAACGTAAACTTACCGTTCTTGACCACTGCCGTATCGACAACGAAAAACATCTTGTTGCGGAAAGCTTTGAGGAACACCTTTCCTTCAGTCATCCCCACAACGGTACCCTTAATCACGTAGCCATCAGGCTTACTCGTGCAACCTGCCATCATCAGTGCAGCCAGAAGCACAAACCACAATCGTTTCATAATTCTATTTTCTATCATTTAATTATTTCAAATCAGGATGATGATACCGCCCTTTCTTCCAAGTCTCTGCACCATATTCGATGGCACGGACCGGACAACGATGGATGCAAGCCGTACACTGTATGCAGCTGCTGCTCTCCCACTCCGGATGGCCTTCTTCCATCACGATTGTCTTCGTCGGGCAGATCTTCTCACACAAACCGCAGGAGATGCATACGCCCGTAGCGATGAACTTGTTCCGCTTTAGCGCGAAAGCCACAAACAGCCAGTTGACAAGATAACTCTTCAATGCCGGATGCGTACCAACAATATAAAGAGACGTGATCGATTGTCCCTGAGCTGGAACGGCAACACTCGCTTTGCTGGAAGAGGTTGTGCTTCCTCCCTCAACACCGTTATGTATCGCCTCAACAACCGCCTTCAGACGCTCCGGTGCTGCAGCCAGCTTCTGCTGCTCCACCTCCTTGCTGTCGACGTTGAATCCTTTCATCAGAATATAGTTGTTGGGCATGATCAGCGAGTAGGCTCCGGTCAAGGCAATACCCTTATGAGCCAGCTTCTTTCGCAGGATACGATCGGTGTAGCCACACTCGTCGCCACACGTGCAGACCATATACACAGGTTGCGATTTATAACCATCCCACTGCATCTGCCTTATAAACTGCGACACAATCTTCGGTATACCCCATGAATGAACGGGGAAGACGAAAAACAACTTCTCCCCGCCTCGTAGTGTGAAATGCAGTTTTTCCTCATCGCTCTGCATTTGCTCGGCGATAGAGACCAATGGTTCACCGAAAGCCTCACTTAGCTGCTTCGCTACCCACAATGAATTGCCTGTACCTGTAAAATAAAATATCATATCTTTTCTTCTTTAAGCAAAACAATGCCAGACAAGAGCAGAACAAAACAAACTCGTTTTTATGTCAAGGCACAGCTTATCTTCGCTTGGAAAGCAAAGATAATGGTTTCAAAGAAATACTAAACAGTTAGCACTATTTTTCTTCTAATTTAAATTCTATAAGCAAAATACAACACAAAACACATTATGCCTTTCACCTCAATTCTAGTGCCTTTTTACTATCTGTATTCTGACTTCAGAACAATCAAGGCCTTTCAACTTTAACAAAGTTTATGTTTTTGCAAATAACTGATTCATTGAAACTTATATTCATATTTTACTATAAATAGGCTCATTAAGACAGAACAACAACATTCATTTTTTCGGTAAATTTACTGTCGAATTTAAAACATAAAGAACAATATGGAAACACTAAAGAACTTAGTACATGAACTGTTAGTAACGAATGACAATCCAACTGTATTGTTACAACGTATCAACGAGCAGCTGCTCAAAAATTATCAACTATCCATGGGCGATTACCTGACCGTACTTCCCAAGGAAGTCGAGATTTATTACGTCAACCGTAAAGCCCCGAAGCCTTTTATCGATGCCAACATGCACTGCATGCTTGATCCGAAGACCGATGCCGAGATCTGGAAGCTCCAATCCAACCGTTTCGGACAAATATACTGCCATAAAAAAGGACTGGGTGGCATTGATGTATGCCTTTCCGACAGCAACGACTACGCCCTCTGCTGCACCATCAAGGCCGCTCTTGTCAACGGCGAAGAGAGTTGGAGCCCGCTCAAGGTACGTAATGCCGTGATCAAAGCCGTTGGCGAACATGAGCATCTCAGCGAGCGCCTGGATGTGATGGATCGCCTCAACGATCTTCATGCCGAACCTTCACTGCACCTCCGTGAACAACCGCTCAGCGGATACGTCTATAACCTCCGTCGCCGTGGCCTCCGTCGTCGCGACAAGAATGTGGTGCTGCCTCTCCGCTCGTTCATCGACCTGTGGAATGACAAACTGCTCCTCAGCAAGGTGCAGAAGATCAGCCTCTACATGGAAGCCCATCCTACAGAGAAAGTGCTCGATGTCCTGCGTGCGAACAACTTCCACTATATCCCGACCGAGATCAAAATCCGTTACAAGATCGACAGCCGCGCCCGCCTCTTCGAACAGCCGCTGTAAACTCAAAATAATGCCATCCGGATATTGCCTTCTCTCTGGATGGCATTGCTGTAATCAGGAATTTCCTAATTAAGTTTTGTTTCAACAAGATATTTTCATATCTTTGCTGAATAAGCAAAGAAAAGATAATTCTGAGCAAACATACATCAACAAACAAAACCTAATTAGCAGTTCAACGTCCATGAAACGAATTAAAATATTTATCAGCAGTGTTCAAAGTGAATTCACAAACGAACGTTCTATGCTTTGCGACTATATTCGCACTGATGTCTTATTAGGTAAATTCTTTGAACCCTTTATTTTTGAGGAAGTCCCCGCCAATGAATATTCCCCACAACAACTATATTTAAAAGAAGTAGAGATATGCGATATCTATTTAGGTATCTATGGTAATATGTATGGAAATGAAGATTCTGAGGGAATTTCACCCACAGAACGAGAGTATGATTTAGCAACCGCTATGCATAAGGATCGTATAATCTACATAAAAAGTCTGAATGAAGAAGCAAGACAGGCCAAAGAATCCGCTTTAATAAACAAAGTAGAACGAGAGATTGTACGTAAGACTTTTGTAGATAGTGATAGTTTGCGGACTTCCGTTTATGCATCTCTAATCAGATATCTAAGTGAAAAAGAATATATTCGTTGGCAACCTTTTGATGCCTCTTATGATTGTGATGCAACCTTGATTGACTTGGATGAAGATAAAATGCATGAATTCATCCGAATGGCACGCACTAAGCGGAATTTTCCTCTACCTGTAGAAACACCTCCAAATGTCCTACTCAAACATTTGGATTTAATAGATGATACAGGAAGATTAGCAAATGCAGCAATATTACTTTTTGGAAAGAAGCCACAAAAGTATTTTCTTACTTCAGAAGTCAAATGCGCACAATTTTACGGAAATGTTGTAGAGAAACCAATACCTTCCTACCAAATTTATCGTGGAACAGTTTTTGAATTGGTGGATCAAGCTACTAGTTTTGTCATGAGTAGAATTGACAATTGGGTAGGAACTCGTGACGTTGGGACTAAAGCCGATGTACCAACACACCCCGAACTGCCAATCGATGCTATAAAGGAAGCGATAGTCAATGCGGTTTGTCATAGAGACTATACTAGTAACTCCAGTGTTCAAGTAATGCTATTCAATAATCGATTAGAGATATTAAATCCAGGAATATTACCTTACGGACTTACTGTCCAAAAACTTCATGAGCCACACCGATCTTCACCGACCAACCCTCTGCTTGCCGATCCCATGTATTGGAATGGATACATTGAAAAAGTAGGTACAGGGACTGAAGATATTTTAAAGAAATGCCTTGAGTATAATTTAAAAGAGCCTGAATTTCATCAGGAAGAAGATTTCAAGGTAATTATATGGAGAGCAATTAAAAATTTGAATGTTCCAAAGGTGATCCAAAGCGATCCAAAGGTGATCCAAAGCGATCCAAAGCTGCTAATGTCTGTTGAGGTTTATATCAAAGAGAATCCGCATATATCCCGTGCTGAACTCGCTCAAAAACTAAACATTAGCGAAAGACAAACAAGAAAAATGATTGATGAATTAAGAAATACAGGAAAACTAAAACGCGAAGGAGGAACCTATAATGGGAAATGGATTCTCATGGAAACAGATTAATCTCTCCTCAGAATTATTTTTCCAGCGAAGCTGTTGCAGAGCAGACAATCATTATGTACTTTTGTCAAAACAATAAAAAACAATCGTTCCATGAAGAAAGTATATGTATCATCGGCTTTGCTCATGCTGGCACTGATGTGCGCTGTGCCGATGCAGGCACAGATGAACACCAACCGCAGCATTGCCCCTTCTAAAGCCCAAGCGAAGAAAATGAGTATCCTGACCGATTTCACCCCGTCGCCGTCCGTCAACTACTTCCACGACGTTGTCTACGCCCATGAAAGCGATATGGACCTCCATCTGCAGATCCTCAAGCCCGACACTAAAGCCGGTGTCAAGCTGCCCTGCATCATCTTTATCCAAGGCTCTGCCTGGTTCAAACAGAACTGCTACGGCAAGGTGCCCATCCTCTCGGAGTTCAGCAAACGCGGCTACGTCATTGCCAGCGTCGAGTACCGTCCATCGACCACAGCCACCTACCCGGCTCAGATCCAGGACGTGAAGACTGCCGTCCGCTTCATGCGTAAGAACGCAGCGAAGTACAACGTCGATGTCGACAACCTCTTCGTCTGGGGCGACTCGTCAGGAGGCAACATGTCGCTTCTCGAAGCGCTCACCCAGGACGTACCTTCGCTCGACACGAAAGACTATGGCACCGAGTCGCTTGCCGTCAATGCCTGCGTGGCGTTCTATCCCGTAACCGACGTACTGCGCATGCAGGAGTTCGCTCCCAACTATATGGACCATATCTCAGCCAACAGCCCCACAGGCATACTCTTCGGCCATATCCCGGTGATGGAGAACCCCGATAAGGTCAAGACAGCCAGCCCGATCATCTACGTCAGCAAAGACAAGGCCGCTACTACCGCCCCGATCCTGATCATGACCGGCAACCGCGACAATGTCGTACCCTACGAGCAGAGCGTCATCATGGCTGACAAGCTTGAAGAATGTGGCTACCGCTACACCTTCTACAAGCTCGAAGGTGCCGACCACGGCAGCTGGGAGTTCTGGACTGCCAAGACTCTCGACCTCGTCGACCGCTTCTTCAAAGACAACTGCAAGAAGTAAATACTTGCTGCAACAAGCATAAAAGTTGAAGAAACAAATCTTTCTACAGCCCTATCCCAAGACTACGGCAAAGTCAGAAACCGGATATTGTATCTTGCAATGTACAACTTCATCCAATTATTGTATATTACAAGATACAATTATATAAAATATTGTACATCGTAAGATACAATTTTGTATCTTTGCCTCAAAGATGCGAAAATAGGCAAAACCAAATGTGTACAATATGGAAATATCAGATTTATTCAGAATCTCAAGCAATCTTGCCGGGTCGATAAGCCTCGACAAGAAACGCTACTTATACGACAGAATCAGCTGGACAGTTCCGATGCTGTGCGTCAAGGGAGCTCGTGGCATAGGCAAAACGACCATGTTCCTGCAACGTATGCATTCAGCATTCAAGGACGAAGAGGCCTTGTATGTTGCATTAGATAATATTTGGTTCAGTGAGCATCGGCTTATTGACCTGGTCGATTATCACTATAACCATGGCGGGACACACCTTTTCGCCGATGAAGTCCATCGCTATCCATTTCAAAACTGGATCCAGGAGATGAAAAACATCAACGATTCCTATCCCGGATACCACGTTGCTTTCACCGGTTCATCTCTTCTGAAAATCGACATGTCGAAAGCCGACCTGTCGCGTCGCTGCATCTTTTACGATATGCAAGGCATGTCCTTCAGGGAGTATCTCAGCTTTAAAGGCGTTGCCGATCTGCCCGCTTACAGCCTTGATGATATTCTCCACCATCCTATCGAGATTGCACAGGAAGTACTGAAACAGGTCCGCCCCCTCCAGTATTTCGGCGACTATCTCAAACACGGGTACTATCCTTTTTATGACAAATACGCTTCTACATACGCCGAAGCGCTGCAGCAGATCATCAATACAATCATCGAAAACGACATTCCGACGTCGCTCAACATCGAAAAGCTTACAGTCAACAAGTTCAAGCGCCTGCTTTTCATCATCTCGAAAATGGTGCCTTTCACCCCGAATATCTCAAAGCTGGGAACAAGCCTCGAGACCAACAGGATTCAGACGTACAATATGCTCGAGGTCCTTTCAAAAGCTGCGTTAATAAACAGCCTGTACTCAGGCAAAAGCAATATGCAACAGCTCAGCAAACCGGAGAAAATTTATCTGGAGAACACCAACTTCCTCCATGCTCTGTCATCGGATGTTGAGATTGGCAATGCCCGCGAAACCTTTTTTGCCAACCAGCTGAAGCAAGGTCATACAATCACCTTCTCCGGTCAGGGCGATTTCCTAATCGACGGACAATACACGATAGAAGTAGGTGGCAAAGACAAAACCTTCGATCAGATCAAAGACCTTCCGAACAGCTTCCTTGCCATCGACGATGCCGAGTACGGTCATCAGAACAAGATTCCCCTCTGGCTCTTCGGATTCCTGTATTAAAATGACTTACCGGGTTTCATTTGCCCATATATTTTTTCCAGATGTTTTTCAGTTGGTTGCTGTATAAAGGCGATATCTTGCCATCTCTTCCGGCAGGGATATCAAGGAGGTAATTGGTTGACCGCTCATTGCACATGCGAAGCATGCCGACAATGGCATCCACCGATTTCACACCCTTCTCACCGGTATGCCAAAACCACCGGTCAGTGGCATCAATGCAATCGCTCACTTCCGACACATTTCCGTTGCCGGCTTTCGGGAGCGCCTGGTTCATGTCCACCTTCTTGAAATAGTTATACTCGTAGCTGCATACGTCGGTCTTCTCATAGCTATGCTCGTTATTGGCAACGACAACACATCCCGGCTGCAGTCCATGGATGGTATTCAGCAGATCCACCCAATCCTTTGCCGTGTAGCGGTTTTGCGTCTGGTCGACCCACAGCAGATCGATCTTCCCATAGTTGGTTAAAAGTTCGGTCATCTGCTTCTTGATGAAACCCGAATAGTCACCCTGGGCCTCCAATGGCAGTCCATGCAGATCCGTCCTCCCATTAAGCGAATTACCGGAATAGTCGCCTGGCATACAATAATAGAAGCCCACCTTGATCCCGTGCTTCCTGCACGCATTGACGAAGTCGCGTACAATATCGCCCTTGCCATTCTTGTAGTTTTTGAAGGATGCAATATCATGTGTAGTGTATTTGCTGTCCCACAAGCACCAGCCTCCGGTATGTTTGACCGTGAGGACGGCATACTTCATGCCTGCAGCCTTGATAACCTTCATCCACTGGTTACAATCGATATTGGATGTAGGATTGAACGACAACGGATCCTCGTATCCGGTAACCCATTCCTTGTCATGAAATGTGCCCATATTGAAATGCAGGAATGCACCATATTTCCACTTGGCAAACTCCTGCTGCCTGCTTTTCATAATGCCATTTCCATTTCCTTGCCCACTCGCTTCAATATTGAAAAAGAGGCAGGAAAGTAAAGCCATAATAAAGAATTCAATCTTTCTCATCTCATCCAAAAATTATTATTTCTTAAACCAACTCCAACGGTAATCATAATCCAAGGGTAATCATAATCATATACGGATCGTGAAACCTCATCCTCTCACCGTTGATACAAAGCGAAGATACAACATTTTCTGCAAAACACAAAGAGAATGACAAGCTCATTCTTAAAAGACACATTATTTACTATATTTGCTACAAAATAGCGAAGATAAACGGCTTCTTGACAGAACGAATAAATTAGAATATGAAATCCACATCCGAATATATCAACATCTTGAGGAGCTACAGAGCGCAGAATGCTTCCAAATATGGAATCATTCTCATGGGTATATTCGGCTCTGTTGCGAGAGGTGAACAAACAGAAGACAGTGACGTCGATGTCTGCCTGGAAACGTCCAATCCGAATATCTTTGCATTAGTCCATATCAAAGAGGACTTACAAAACCTATTTGGATACCCTGTAGATATCGTTCGCATGAGAGAAAAGATGGATGCCCTATTACGAAACCGCATTGAAAAGGAGGGCATATATGTATGACATTGAACTAATGCGATCATCGCTACTAAAAATAAAAACAGCCATTGACAAAATATCTACCGGCTGTCAAAACAACTATTGATCACATATTAACCGATTTGCAATAAAGTTCATTTCCAGGCGAAGTAAATGTATATTCATACATGGACTTCGACTGGAAATGGTTTCTATTTTAGAATAAGAAGGATTCTCCTTATAACTTTTTTGCTTATAACAGTGCTTTCAGCACGCAGGCGGCTCCACCGGTCAGCATCAGGGTATAGCCGGAGATGCCGAGCCAGTCGGCTCCGGGGTAGGTTTCCCTGAGGGTAGGCAATGGTTGACCATTACAGGTCTGCATAGCTAAAGAGGCTCTCTGTCCACCGTCTTGCGTGAGGCAGAGCCTTTCGTCTGACGGGAGAGCTTCTCCCTTGCCTCTTCTTTCGGCGACAGGAGGGAAAGGATCGCTCCGAGGGCTGCCAGCGTCACTTCCGTCTCGCCTTTCCACAGGGAGAACAGGCAGAAGAGGATCAGGCAGAGGATCAGTACATGTACACTCGGTGTCATCGGTTTTCTTCTTTCGGGGAAAGAAAATCTCAACCAGGCTGATAAGAAATTGCAAAATGAGTTCAAGATACTTCATGTTTTAAAATTGTTTTGTTAGTAATAAATAATCCAAGAATCATTGCAGGCATACAGCTCCATGCCGCACATTTTCCATAGGAACACACTGCTCCCGGCTACATCCGAATTGTTTGCATCCTCCATGCCGCACATTCTCCATAAGAACACATTGCTCCCTGCTTAGTGAATGCCGTCGCATTGGAAGCATTGCGAGCACCAGCATCGATGACAAGTTTGTCACCCACAACCTATATGACGGTCTTGGTGGCCGCCTGTCACGACACGAAGGCTCTGCAACATCCATACATGGCGCATTGTTGCCATAAGGGCAATATCCGAAGGATCGCCTGCCAGGACACGAAACGTTGATATAAGCCGTCTTGTCGTCAAATGGACAATGCCCTGAATGTCGCTTAGCCGGACACAAAACCGTCCTTTTATCAGGCAACCTTAACATCCACATCATCGTTCATCTCCCTTCCTACTTCACATCCGAACGTGTCATCCGCCAGCTCAATATCATCCACATCACAATCGATCACGCCATTTGTCTCACGGCCAGCCGTCCTCTTCTCATCGCGAACCACCTTTCCCTTGATTTCGCGTGCTATGCGGGCATTGATCATCTGATCGATCTCCCGTTCGATGCGGCTGCAGATGCTCACGAGCGCACGTCGGTAGGCCTCCCGGTCGTCGCCGTTGACCTCACTGATGTAGCGGCTGTAGGCAATCTCGCGTGCGAAGGCTTTAGGGAAAGCACTCATTTCGGCTGCCCTGGGATACACCTGTCGCAGCAGTCTGCCGTAATCCATGAACGAATCTTCGGGTCTCTGATAAGTGCGAAACGCCAACGAGCCGTCATGCAGCTTCGCCGTCGTCCCCTGCCACCAGCGGTTCTTGTCACCGTAGCCGGTCATTCCGAAAAAATTGTTATGCTGCACACAGAGGAGGCTCTGCCCCCACCCACTCTCCAAGGCAGCCTGTGCCAGTATCACCACCGGATTCAGATTGAACGTATTCCCGGCCGTATGAGCCGGCGTGAAAAAAAGATCTATAAACGCTTTTGGTTTCATTGTTGATTAATTTTTGTAGTTTGTAAATTGTCTCAGCACCAGTTCATACTCTCCAAAGAGGGTCAAGCTCCCCTGCTGAAAGCTTCTATCCAAAATCGGCCTGGTATTTTGTATTAAAGAAATTACAGTCAAGTTCCCATGCTGAAAGTTTCTATCCGACAGATTCCGGATAGATGCCATTGCATAAAGTCCTTCGTAAAAGTGAACCGACAGATAAGGCTATGTGCCAATCGGTTAAAGGTTCATCGCTTAAAGTCCATCCCGTAGAGGTCGCCTGACGGTTTTGTCCGTTTGAAGAAGACACCGTCATTGCGACTCTGCGGAGATGCACTGTTGCACCCAACTGACCTCGTCTGCTTACAGAGACCCAACCGAGATTATAATCCTCCCGGCTTCTCGTCGCCACCGCTGCCACCGCCCGTCTCCGAGCCCGATCCACCGGTACCGCTTCCGGTTCCGGAGCCTGCCGTTTCCTTATTATCCTCCAGATTCACGAAGGTAGGCTTCTCGGTGATATCCTTCAGGATCTTGCCCGGGGTGAACACGATACGCCCCTTCTTAAACAGCATGACGTCGAAATCCTTCTTCACCGCCGTACCCTTGCTGCCTGCGATCATGCGGAAATTACCGAAGTCGCCCATCTGGATCACATTGCCACCATCGAGGAGGTTCTTCATCACATTGATAAGCCCGTCCACCACCAGCTCAACCTCGCCCTTCTTCGCCGTGCAATAGTCGGACACCATGCTGCACAGCTTCTTAAACGGCGTCTTGTCCAGCGAACGCACCTGCCCATAATACAACTTCGAGCCTTCAGCCGCCCCCTTCGTCATATTCTTCCTCAAAATGATTCGATACTTTAATGACATAACTTCAAAATTTTAATGATGAATACTGTTGTTTGATTGAAATATTGCCTCGCGAATAGCAACAGTACAAAGATACAACACCCCCTCCCTCCCAATGCGACTTATTGCGACTTACGGGGACTTATTGCGACTTATTGCGACTTAAAGTTACAGCCAAGTCTAAAGAAAAGATTATAACTTAGCGTTCTTGATTACTCCCAAACTGACTAAAACTATGAATTACTGTCTCTTAGTACTTTAATCAATAATTCCGACACTCTCCCGGATATCATATACCTTTGTTTTGGATGTGTTGGCGATTGTGGGTATGTCATATTTATAAAACCGATTTCTATCATTGGTTTAAGATATAATTTCGAAAGTCTTGACTGGTTTTTCTCAGATACTGTTGATAACAAATCTTTCATGGATTTTGGTTCAGATAAAGAGCCTAATATTTGCAGAACTAATATATAGGTGTTTGTGTCCCATGTTTGAATCATAACTTTGGACAGAGCTTTGGACAGAGCTTTGGACAAAGCTTTGGACAGAGCCTCCTTATCTCTAGCAGCAGTATGAATATCAATTCCTTTCGCTTGGTGCAAAACTTTGGACAAAGCTTGATACAGAAAATCGTTCTTACCTTCTGATTCTATACTATTGGAGTTTAAAGAAACTGTTTGTCCAAAACCTTGATGACATGGGATATCAATCAAAAAGAAAGTTCTGTTACCGTCAGTTTCTATTGTGGCTTTTGGAGATCCGTTCCTTTTTAAAGCATTTTGAATAGTTGGAATACCCGTAGCTCTTCCCTCTGTCAGATCCAGTTCCTTCAGAAAATCACCAAGTCTACGGTTTTTATATCTGCGAGAACGCAATGATGTTGCCGTCTTAATTGCATCCAAACTTATAGAACGGTCCGGACCGGAATAGCTTAATATACTGATACGATTCGGTTCAATTGTTATTTCAACAGGCTCATGAATACTATAATCTCTATGATACAAAGCGTTCGTCACACTCTCTTCCAAAGCCTGATAGGGATAATTAAAGAACCTATCCGATTCTTCTTTGTCTGTCGGCTTGCTGATTTTTTCCTTTATAACATTTGTCCTCAAATACTCCATAGTTTCACCGATCATATGTGGAACAGTCCCTCTAATCACAGGAGCTTCTATCATGTTATCCGGATTTTCTTCTCTACCTTCGGGGAATATGACAATTTCCACCTGACTATAAGGAAATATCTTATAAGCATGCTCACAGAACATCATCCCAGCGACATTTTTAATGACTCGCTTCTCAGCCGGTCCGGATAAGAGATCCATGTGGTCAAGAATTTCTTCCATCGGCATTCTTATTGCGTCTTGCAAAAGTTTACTGTTAATCTTTAATAGATAATCTCTCACTTGAATTAAAGAAATATCATCAAATCTGATATTTGCATTACCTCTGTCGTCAAACGGTACTTTAGCCGAGATTTCCCGTAATTGGTCAAGCTGTTCACCTTTGGCAATAATTGAATTTGTACCATACCTGATGTAAAAGGCAGCCTTCTTTAGTCTAGCTGTAACATCTTCCGGGACAGTATAAGGCCGTTCAACGCCGCTGGGCACCCAGATAGCAAGTATCGATTTTCCATCAATTTCTTCAACTGAAATTCTAGGTGAATAAAAAGGTTCAATCATATTATTGAATCCTATCATTGACTTCTGAATTTTGTCCAGTGATTCTATAGGTAAACCTTTCAACGGTCGTTTAGCAATTCCATTCTCATCTTCCACACCAACGAGAATATATCCTCCGCCAAGGTTATCTATATCATTGGCGAAAGCACATATAGAATGATATATACTAATAGGATTCCACCCTTCTTTAAATTCTATTCGGTTGGATTCCACTTTCTGCTTATTTAGCAAATATTCTATATTAATGGGAAGTGCCATATTTCCTCCATTTATAATTTTTCAGTACGCAATCAGATATTTTTCAAATGTTTGTCTTTAAGTCTCCCTCAACTCAACTGTTTACTATTGAAAAGTGGGGATGTTACATCTGCTTCAACATCCAATGTCAGATTAGAGTCCGAAGCGAGGATAAAACTCCCCTTGTCGACAAAGATACAAAGTTCTTTTAATTTATTCTTGATTTCAGCTGTCTTTTGAAAAATGAATACTGACATATAAAATACCATCACAAAACCGGATACGCTTTCATCTAAACTTTTCACTCAAGGTAACGATTTAGAAACGAATCAGCATAACAGACAATTTTTTGATTATCGTAATTTGTTTTTAATAAATCAGTTAATATAAAATTCATAGAAAAACAGATAATGATTTAGAAGCTGAAAAACGTCAGAAAAACACTTTCTAGGGAGAAAAGAAGCTTTGGGAAATTATTTTTAAATAATTGATATATAGATAATTAATAGCAAGCATAAAGACCATGTAAGACACGTTATCTGTTCAGCCACAGCCTTTGCTCAACAGAAGACCATCAAGGGTACCGTTGTTGATGCATCAGGCCAGCCGATCATCGGCGCAAACGTATCCGTAAAAGGTACAACCATCGGTATTATCACCGACATCGACGGTAAATACACCCTGCAGGTACCTAACAACTCAACCCTTGCCGTTTCCTACATCGGCTATGTATCACAGAACATTGCCATAGGAAATCAGACAACCATCAATGTAACCCTCAAGGAAGACACACAGAACCTGGAAGAAGTCGTAGTCGTAGGTTACGGTACGCAGAAGAAAGTAACCGTTACGGGTGCTGTAGCCAGCGTGAGCGGTGAACAATTAAAGGCATCTCCTACCACCAACATTTCCAACGGTATGGTAGGCCGTATGCCTGGTGTCATCGGTTTCCAACGTTCAGATGAACCTGGTGGCGGTGCAACAACCATCCGTATCCGTGGTACAAACTCATTAGGTAGCAAAGACCCGTTGATCGTAGTTGATGGTGTACCTGACCGTTCAGGAGGTATGAACCGTATCGATCCTAACGATATCGAGAGCATGTCCGTATTGAAGGATGCAGCAGCAGCCATCTACGGTTCACGTGCTGCCAACGGTGTAATCCTGATCACTACCAAACGTGGTAAGGAAGGCAAAGCTACCGTTCAGTTCACAGGCAGTTATGGTTTTTCTAAAGCAACACAGCTTCCTAAGATGTGTAACGCTTACGAATATGCAACCATGATGAACGAAGTTGCTGCCGGATCTTATTCAGATGAAGATCTGCAGAAATATCAGGATGGCAGCGATCCTTGGGGTCACCCGAACACAAACTGGTACGATGCCGTTATCAAGAACGCATCTCCGATGTATCGTGGCGACTTGAGCATCAGCGGTGGTACCGACAAAGTTAAATATTACGTTAACTTCGGGGGTAACGGTGAAGAGGGTATCTACAAACATTCTGCCAACCGTTTCGACCAGTACAGCGTACGCAGCAACTTGGACTTCAAATTGAGCAAGTATATTAACTTGGTATGGGGACAGACCTCACGTTACGAATATACACAGTATCCAGCCAAGAGCGCCAGCTCTATCTTCTCGGCTATCCGTCGTAGCAAACCGACCCTGCCTGCATATTGGCCAACCGGTGAAGTAGGTCCTGATATCGAATATGGTGATAACCCTGCAGCTACATCAACCGATGCAGCCGGCTATGACCACCAGAAGAACTACTACGTACAGAACAACGTAACCTTGAACGTCGATATTCCTTGGGTTAAAGGTTTGAAGTTCACGGGTACAGCTTCTTACGATAAGCATTTCTATAACCGCAAAGTATTCAACAAGCCGGTTACTCTTTATTCATGGGATGGCGTAACACAGAGCTCAGCAGGCCTGACACCTTATACCGCATGGATCAGTGATCCTCGTACCTATCGTTATGACAACGATTATACCGATTGGATGGCCAATGCCGTATTGAGCTATGACCGCACATTCGGTGACCATACATTCGGTATCACAGCCGGTATCGAAGGTCAAAAGAAGGAGATGGATTATCTCTATGCTTACCGCCGCTATTTCCCATCAGATATTCTGACCGACCTCGATGTAGGTAGTACAACCGGTCAGGCAAACAGTGGAAACTCATACACCGAGACTCGTCGTAACTACTTCGGTCGTGTATCCTACAACTACAAGGAACGTTACTTGTTCGAGTTCGTTTGGCGTGAGGATGGTTCCTATCGTTTCCCGAAAGGCAACCGTTACGGATTCTTCCCGGGTATCATGGCTGCATGGCGTGTATCAGAAGAACCTTGGTGGAAAGAAAAAGTACACTTCATGGATTATTTGAAACTGCGTGGATCTATTTCTGAAACCGGTAATGATATCCTGACAGATAACGACGGTAACGTCGACCAAAGTATCCAGTACCTGAACACCTTCAGCTTCCAGAGCGTAGGTGTAATCTTCAATGGCACTGAGAACTCACAGATTTACCCGACTCGTACACCGAACGCCAACATCACTTGGGAACGCGGTAGAACGTATGACTTGGGTGCTGAAATGAAATTCTTGAACAACCGCTTGAGTATTGAAGGCGATTACTTCTATCACAAACGTACAAAGATGTTGATCAGCCGTAACGCATCACTGCCTCAGACAGCAGGTATCACTCTTCCTCGTGAAAACTTGGGTAAGATGAGAAACGAAGGTTTCGATGCATTGGTAAGCTGGACTGACAAAGCCGGTGACCTTGGTTACGATCTGTCACTGAACATGTCATACGCACGCAACAAGATTTTGTTCTGGGATGAAACTCCCGGTATTCCTGAATATCAGAAAGCAACCGGTAACCCTCTGCCAACAAGCGGTACTTATTCTGCTTTGTCTGGAGGTGATGGTTTGTATTACAAGGCTGACGGTGTATTCAACACACAGGCCGAACTGGATGGCTATCCACATTGGGATGGTGCTGTATTAGGCGACGTTAAATTCGTTGATGTAAACGGTGATGGCAAGATCGATGCCGATGACCGTATCCGTTCAAAGAAGAACCAGACACCGCGTATGGTACTTGGTTTCAATATTGGTTTGAACTACAAGGGATTCGATTTGACCGCATTGTTCCAGGCAGCATTCGGTGCCGAGACATACGTACAGACATGGTCAGGTACGGTAGGTAACTTCCTGAAAGAATATTACGATCAGCGCTGGTGTGCAGCCAATCCAACCTCTGAACATCCACGTACATACGAACGTGAGAATCAGTACTGGATTAACAATGTCAACACGATGTTCCTCCGCAACAGTGACTATCTGCGTCTGAAGAACCTGGAAATCGGTTATACCCTTCCTATCGATTTGAAGCCTTACGGCATCTCCAAACTGCGTTTCTTCGCTAATGGTCAAAACATCTTTACGATAGATGGTATTCCTGGTGACCCTGAAAACACGGCATCCAGCTTCGACTACTATCCACAAAGACAGTATTATAACTTCGGTTTTTCAGCAACGTTCTAAAAACAAAATGGTATGAAAACAAAATTCAAATATATTTTAATGACAGCCGCAGTGGGCAGTTTGATAGGCTTCGGCTCCTGCTCCTCCGACTTTATGGATCTGACACCTACTACGCAGTACACGCAGGACCAGGTGTTCGAGGATGCCGGACTGACACAGATGTTGGTCAACAACATTTACGATTATGCCATCGATGCTGCTCGTGAGCATACCACCACCGGTCTGACCGATGATGCTTACTTTACGCACAACTACGGACAGATTGCCGTCAATCAGGCAACTGTATCCGGCAGTGACTTGCAATGGTACAGTTACAGCAACTGCCCGTTCCAATGGTCAAATACTTATAAAGGCATCTATTATTGCAACCTTGTTTTGACCAATATCGATAAGGTCCCTGCAAAATCAGGTTATGATCTGAGCGTAATGAAGGCTGAAACACAGTTCTTGCGTGCATATTTGTATACAAATTTGGTACGTGGTTTCGGTGGTGTGCCGATTATTGAACAGGTTTACACCCTGGCTGATCAGGATGCCATGCAGGTTCCGCGTAGCGATGTGGGCGCTTGTCTTGATTTCATCATCAAGGATTGTGAAGCTGCTTATGCTGCTCTTCCTTCCACAACGGAGTCCGGTCGTGCCACCAAATGGGCTGCCAAAGCGCTCGAAGCACGTATCTATCTGCAGATTGCCAGTCCGCTCTATGCTGACCGCACAGTCAACACCTTGGCTGTCAACCAGTACAATGGCGATCGTAAGGCGCTCTATCAGAAAGCTCTCGATGCTGCCAAGGCTGTTATGAACAGCGGCAACTTCTCACTGCTCGACTGTCGTGCTGCTTCAGTATCAGAGGTTGCCGACAAGTATCATGATATCGCTATCACGAACAACAGTGAAACCATTTGGGCAAGACAGTTCGACTTGACACGTGTCACCCAGAACGTTGGTTTGCAGCATGGTCCTAACGGCTACCACAACTGGTCCGGTACGACTCCTACTGAAGACTTCGTCATGTCATTCGAAATGGCTGACGGTTCTCTGACTACAACCATGACAAAAGCCGGTGAACACATGGACAGCAACCCATATCTGGGACGTGAACCACGTTTCTATGCAGACCTCGGTTTCGATGGTTCTGTTTGGGGACGTAAACGTGCTGCCGATGGTTATGCACTCGACCCTACACCACTTGGAAACCTTCAGACCGGTACATATGAACTCTCATCAGGTGGCAAAGCTGTTTCTGTAACGCTTCCTGACGGAACCGTCAAATCCTTCAATGGTACATTCGGTTGCGATACCCGTAAAGGCCCGATCGAGGACTGGAACGGTTCGTTCACGTCTTACTACGAGAAGAAACTTATCGATACCAAGATTGATGCTGCCAATGTCAACCAGGTCTGCCCATATCCTTACTTCCGCTTGAGCGACATGTATCTGATTGCTGCTGAAGCTGATGTTGAACTGGGTAATTTGGATGAAGCTGCCACCTATCTGGATGCACTCCGNATCTACGATTATGCAGTTGACGGCGCACGTGAGCATACCACCACCGGTCTGACCGATGATGCTTACTTTACGCACAACTACGGACAGATTGCCGTCAATCAGGCTACTGTTACCGAAAGTGATTTACAGTGGTATAGCAATGGCAACTGCCCATTCCAATGGACAAATGCCTATAAAGGCATCTATTATTGCAACCTTGTTTTGAATAACATCGATAAGGTCCCTGCAAAAGCCGGTTATGATTTGGCAAAAATGAAAGGTGAAGCTGCATTCCTTCGTGCTTTTCTGTATACGGATTTGGTACGTGGTTTCGGTGGTGTACCTATTATTGAACAGGTTTATACCTTGAATGATCAGGAAGCCATGATGGTTCCGCGTAGCGACGTGGGTGCTTGTCTTGATTTCATCATCAAGGATTGTGAAACGGCTTTTTCATCACTTCCAAATGAAGCTGCTGCCGGCCGTGCCACCAAATGGGCTGCCAAAGCGCTCGAAGCACGTATCTATCTGCAGATTGCCAGTCCGCTCTATGCTGACCGCACAGTCAACACCCTGGCTGTCAACCAGTACAATGGTGACCGTAAGGCACTCTATCAGAAAGCTCTCGATGCTGCCAAGGCTGTCATCAACAGTGGCAACTTCTCATTGCTCGACTGTCGTGCTGCTACAGTTGCAGCCGTAGCTGACAAGTATCATGATATCGCTATCACGAACAACAGCGAAACCATTTGGGCAAGACAGTTCGACTTGACACGTGTCACCCAGAACGTTGGTTTGCAGCATGGTCCTAACGGCTACCACAACTGGTCCGGTACGACTCCTACAAACGACTTCGTCATGTCATTCGAAATGGCTGACGGTTCTTTAAGTACAGGTATGACAAAGGTTGGTGAGCACATGGACAGCAACCCATATCTGGGACGTGAACCACGTTTCTATGCAGACCTCGGTTTCGATGGTTCTGTTTGGGGACGTAAACGTGCTGCCGATGGTTATGCACTCGACCCTACACCACTTGGAAACCTTCAGACCGGTACATATGAACTCTCATCAGGTGGCAAAGCTGTTTCTGTAACGCTTCCTGACGGAACCGTCAAATCCTTCAATGGTACATTCGGTTGCGATACCCGTAAAGGCCCGATCGAGGACTGGAACGGTTCGTTCACGTCTTACTACGAGAAGAAACTTATCGATACCAAGATTGATGCTGCCAATGTCAACCAGGTCTGCCCATATCCTTACTTCCGCTTGAGCGACATGTATCTGATTGCTGCTGAAGCTGATGTTGAACTGGGTAATTTGGATGAAGCTGCCACCTATCTGGATGCACTCCGTACCCGTATCAGCATGCCTGACACAAAGGCAACTCTTGCCGTACGTAAACAGTCATTCACACAGGCTGACATGCGCGAGTTCGTTCGTCACGAACGCCGTTCGGAATTGGCTTATGAAGACTCTCGTTACTACGATGTTCGCCGTTGGATGATTGCTCCGACAACAAACAGCAAGGAGCTGTGCGGTATGCTGGTTTATGCCACATTGAAATCAGGCAAGACTGCTGCTGCTCCTTACGTACATGATGAGACCGTTTGGGATTATCACTACTATGTACAGAGCCTGTCCTATCGTGAAGATCGTAAGTGGGACAACAAGATGTATTTTGCACCAATCAGCCGTGACGAAGTCAATCGTAACACACAATTGGTACAGAATCCGGGAATGGAATAATCATTATTCAAGATATCGAAGAGACAGGGTTTATCACCCTGCCTCTTCTTTCACTTTAACAACTAATACACAAGTCATGAAACCATCTTTAAAAAAACAAAAAGAGAAATTAGGGAGATGATTAGGGAGAGATGAGCACTTTTATTATAGATGGACATGTATCGAGTGGATATATTATAAATAGTATTTTTAACTTAAAAAGAGAGAAGCTGAGAATAGATTCTGTCAAGCAAATATTGAGGGGCCTTAATCACAGCCCGAGATGATTGATTTATATACACTATGTAGGGATGAAGCGATATTCGTAAGAGTTAGAGAGATGTTGATTTAGTGTTGCCAATCGGGCGCTTCGACTGTTAAATAGTCGAAACACCTTAAATAATTATTCCCAAATCTGTTTATATTTGTTGCGACAAGTGCTCTATATCTTTGCCACTAATAATTATGGATATAGAAATGAAAATTCTGCTTTTTTTGAAGAAAAGCAGTGTGACGGGCAGTACCCTTTGTCCATTGATGGGCAAAATTACGCTCAAAGGCAAGACTAACTCGATAGCTCAATTTGGCTGCAAATTTAAAGTCAACGCTCAACTGTGGAATGTGGCATCGCAACGATGCACCGGTAAGAGTCGTGAAGCAGCCGAAGCCAACAAGAGGATAGAATCTGTCCTGGTGTTGCTACGCACCCGTTTCAACGAATTGTCAGCGTGTAACAAAAGCTTTACAGCCGAAGATGTAAAGAATGCATTTCAAGGCATAGCCACAGCACAGGCATGCCTCCTTCAGTATTTCCGTGAGTTCAATGCGAAGTATGAGCAGCGCGTCGGCGTCAGCCGTACAGCCAGCACCTGCTACCAGTATCAGAACACCTGCCGCGTGCTCTCCGCCTTTATCCGGGAGAGGTATAACCTGTCGGACATCACGATCCGCTCGCTCGACCTCCTTTTCATTGAACGTTTCAATACCTTCATGCGCATCGACATGCACTACGAGCCTGCCACCATCCAGGGACATATCAAACGGCTCAAGTGTGTTGTCTACAGCGCTATCAGCGAACGGATTACGTTTGTCAATCCTTTCACCGGGTTTAAGACGGCCAAGGTTGAACACCATCAGCGCTTTCTGAACAAGGATGAGCTCGACCGGCTGATACATACGCCGTTGGATACGCCCAACCGCCGCTTCACACGCGACATGTTCCTCTTCTCCGTCTTCACCGGCATCTGCTATTGCGACATGTGCAACCTGACGGCGCAGAACATCGTCAGCGATGCCGACGGCCAGCCCTGGATCGAGGTATGCCGCCAGAAGACCGGCACGCCCGAGCGGGTGAAGCTGATGGATATAGCTCAAAGAATCATACAGAAATATAGATCCGCTTCGGGTGTCAACCTGTTCCCGATGTTACAGGAGAACAGCATGAATCTCCACCTGAAGAAGATCGCCGAGCGTTGCCGTATCGAGCGGAACCTCACTTTCCACATGGCGCGTCACACCTTCGCCACACAGATCTGTCTGTCCGGAGGAATGCCCATCGAAAGCCTGTCGCGTGTCATGGGACACCGCAGTATCCGCACGACCATGGTGTATGCCATTGTTACGAATGAAAAACTGAAGAAAGACGTTGCCGTTCTGGAGGACAGTATCCGAAACAGATACTTCCTTTCCGGGATGAACGCGGGATATCAGGTTCAGAATATTTAAATGAGAGAAGTTGATTATTAACGGACTGCGGTCCGCTATACATGTTATGAGGAGTACATTTAAATTGCTGTTCTATGTGAACCGCCAAAAGATGAATGAGGATGGACTGTGCCCGATTATGGGACGTATCACCATCGATGGGAAAGTATGCCAGTACGCGACGCAGATGCGCGTGTCGCTGCCCTGCTGGGATGTGAAGTCGGGACGCGCCTATGCGCCTCCCCGTCGGGAGGCAGAGGCACGGGCTGCCGAAGCTATCAACAGACGGCTGGACTATTTCGTACGCCATGCCGAGATGGCGTACAGGAACAACCTGATCATTAACGGGTTCGTCACTGCCGAGATGATCAGGAACGCTATCACGGGACGTGCGCAGCCGAAGGGTACCTTCCTGGCGCTCTTCGATGAGCACAACCGCGAGTACGCCAAGCGTGTCGGCATCGACCGGGCACGCTGCACCTATGTGCGCTATCTCAACACCCGCCGCCACTTGGCGAACTTCATCCGCAGCGGATATGGGCAGGACGATATCGAGATGCGGCGGCTCGACATGAAGTTCATCCAGGACTTCCAGTTCTACCTCTCGTCGGTATGCCGTCTGCGGACGGTGACACTCAACAATCATCTGGTGAACATGCAGAAGATCGTGCAGCTTGCCATCAAGGAGCGTGTCATCAAGTACGACCCCTTTGCGGGCTTCAAGCGCGAGCTGGTGCCGGTGCGTCATCGCTACCTGACGCACGAGCAGCTGACGAAGCTGATGGAGGCCGACCTGCCGACTTACCGCCTCAGCCATACGCGCGACCTGTTCGTCTTCTCCGTGTTCACCGGCCTGGGACGCGCCGAGCTGGCTGCCCTCACCGACGACAATATCGTCACCGAACGCGACGGCTCACAATGGATCTACATCCGCCGTCAGAAAACCAAAGTCGAATGCCGCATCAAACTGATGGACATCCCCCTCCAAATCCTCAACAAATACCGTGGCGAAGGCCCCGCCTCCGATGCCGACAACCGGTTCTATAGGAATGGGATAATTTGGAAAAGCAAGGCCTTCAACGGCAGTGAGATGACTATGGGCATAGGCGTAGCTGGAAGAGGCTTTAATAACCGTGACATGATTCCGGCTAATGACCCTGCTGTCAAAGGCTTTAATCGCCGCAGGATGATTTCGGCTAATGACTCAACCCTTTCTGCTACGAACTTAGCAAGCAGTACGTATAATGAACAAACAGATAGTTCTATGTACAATAGGAAGCCTGCTGCAGGAAGCAAGCTGTATTATGAACCCCTCGGTTCCCAAAGCAGGTGCACTGTTCAGGGCAAGGAAACTGGTCCCTTTACCAGCGGCAAGCTGTTTTTTGTACCGGTAAGCAGCAGCTTAGAGCGGAGCCTCCATCTGATAGAGAAGCAATGCCATCTGGATTGCCACCTGACGTTCTACATGGCGCGTCACACCTTCGCCACCGAGATCTGCCTCTCCAACGGCATGCCGATAGAGACAATCAGCCAGATGATGGGCCACTCCAACATCCGCACGACGCAGATCTATGCCGAGATAACCAACCAAAAAGTCAAGGACGATTTCGACAAGCTCTCCCTCAAAACCAATGCCAAATACCACCTCCCCACACCCCCCATGCCACCAACCAATCTCCATATCAAGAGCCAATCCTCTCCAAAGAAGCAGGCATGTACGAAAGAGGCAACTTATCTCAATGGCAAAGTTTCTCCAAACAAGCAGGCATGTACGGCAGAGGCAACTTATCTCAATGGTAAAGTTTCTCCAAAGAAGCAGGCATGTACGAAAGAAGCTACTTATCTTAATGGCCAATCTTCTCCAAACAAGCAGGCATATACAGAAGATATCCTTGCCATCGACCATCTGCCAACCGACAAGCCCCTACCTCTTCGCTACTACCGCCGTGGCCGAAGAGTCACAAAATCATTCAGATAGGGCTTTTTGTCCGTTTTTCCAAGGTGTTTTACCACCATTTTGTCCGTTTTTCCAAGGCATTTTCCAACTATTTTGTCCGTTTTTCCAAGATTTAACCTTTAAAGTTGCACCAGCCAGATAAAACAGACACTAAAAAGAGGACGCTACTACCGCTACAGCCAAACTGCCACAAAGTCATTTTGTCTGCTCCCCTAGATTTTTAGGGGAGCTGGCGCGCAGCGACTGAGGAGTAGAACTCCAGCCCCTGCAGCTCCCACCTCGCCACCTCACCACCTCACTACTGAGTAGTAAATCTTGGTGTTTATTTCTACCCCTTCCCCGCTGCGCGATACTTCCCCTGAAAGGGGAAAAGTTTGAAGAGCTAGAAGAACTATCAGCAGTTATCTCGAATCACGTAACGACCTGATCATTTCTGAAATTTCCAACAAAACATCTTCAGTATGATCAAATACGGCCTGATTCTCGAATCGCATCACTTTTATACGATGATTTTTTACCAGATAAGCAGTTCTCCTTTCATCATACGCAATCCCTTCGGGAGTGAAATGATGATGCCCATCCAGCTCCACGCAAAGCCTGACTTCCGGGCAATAGAAGTCCATGATGAAAGGTCCGACAGAAAATTGCCGTCTGAACAGCGCCCCTTCAATCTGTCTGTTCTTTAAAAAGGGCCATAACACTGCTTCGGCATACGTGCCATAATTGCGAAGTTGCCTGCGATAGGCTTTTAGAGACTCATCGTTGCATAAATAACGTTTGATCATAGTTAGGTAATTGTTTTATTGTTATATAATGTGTTTGAGGAAAGCACTATGGCATTCCGTCTAATATAGACGTGTACTCCCTATAAATTACAGCGCGTTGATTTCAGTTTCTGATAAGCCGGTTGTATGCATAATTAATGCAATATCAATACCATTCTGCTTCAGGTTCTTGGCTACAAGACGGATGCCTTTGGCTTCGCCCTCGGCCTCGCCTTGTTGCTTAGCGTATTCATATGCATACATATCCTCAAGATAGGCAGCTTCAGAGCGTTCGTATTTGGTACGCTCTTCGGGTGTCAGGTTTTCGATGCTCAGTATGGAAAACAGCTTCTCGAAAATCTTTTTCTCTGCCAATGGCATTCCGTCTAATATATGCGTGAGCTCCATATTATAAATAATTACAGCGTGTTGATTTCAGTTTCTGATAAGCCGGTTGTATGCATAATTAATGCAATATCCATGCCATTCTGCTTCAAGCTCTTCGCTACAAGACGAATACCTTCAGCCTTACCTTCAGCTTTTCCTTCAGCCTTACCTTCCGCCTTACCTTCAGCTTTTCCTTTAGCTTCGCCTTCAGCCAATCCTTCTGCTTTACCTCGCCGTATGGCGCTATTATAGGCATTCATATTATCCCGATAGGCAGTTTCGACAAGGTCGTACTGGGCACGCTCTTCGGGTGTCATGTTTTCGATGCTCGCTACTGAGAGCAGCTTTTCGAAAACCTTTTTCTGTGCCTTGAAAGGCATTCTGTCCAATATATCCATGTGCTTCAATAAATAAATCCAAATATCAAAATTTGTTTTACATTCTTCCGTTCCCTTTTCGAAATAGGGCAGTGACATGTAAGTCTGTCTGAGCTTGTTGCTCATCACCGCACCCGTTTCGCGGTCAGCAAGTATAATATCCGTCCTAAATTTAACAAGTTCTTCGACCTTAAAGTTCAAAAAGTAAACACCATAAACAGGGTCTATTTCATATTGCCAATGTTTGCCTTTTTCCCCTTGGCTGCCCATAGCTCTGCAAAGATAGTAAATTCCACGGTCAAAGAAATAATCCTGTGTCTGATTCTGCATCTCGACGATGAACCGTGTCCCGTCAACGCTCTGACACATCACATCGAAGATGACCACCCTTCCGCTGATGCTCTCGGGCATGATTTCCTTGTTGAGAAATGTCACGTCCGTCACCGACCGTTCGCCTTCCAGCAAGTCATTTAAAAACTCAATTAATAATTCCTTGTTTACTTCCGTCCCAAAAAGCTTCTTAAACCCCAAGTCGGTAAAAGGATTGATGAACTTTCCCATAGCAATGGTTTTGTTTTAGTTAATAATTAATATCCCGAGAACAGGAAACGCCTTTTCCTGTACTGCTATTTTCGGCGAAGATATAAAAGTTTTTTGTGAGCTCCAAGCTTTATATGAACAAAAGCTCAAATTGCCTCCTAAACAATTGCCAATCAGAATATTCCAGTTCCTCCCTAGCTAGGGGTGGAAAAGTACTGTGGAGCGGAAAAGAAACAAAAATAAACACCAAAATCATTCCCTAGTCGTGAGGTAGTGACTGCATGGGGCTGTAGTTCTATTCCTCAGTCACTGCGTTTGTTCCCGGATTCACCTATTTCCTCTTTCAGATATTCGTAAATATAGGAAGCACTTTGAATATAAAGGCCTGTATCGGCATTAATTAGCTTTTCGTAGGTTTTCGAATTATAGACAGTATCGAAAGCCTTGTCCGTATTTATCGAAAAATCTTCTATCAAAAATGATACCAGATCTTCCACATCGCTGTCAATAATAAATTGTATCTGTTGCTTTGTCATAAACGTTTCAAATATGATATGGCTTTATCTGTTCCAAAAAAATATTGTCTGTTTAATTTTCTGAAAGTCAATTCTCTAACAAGAACTTCCAGATCAATCATGCCTTGCATATAGCGGTTTATCTGATAGGCGACACCGTCATCAGCTATTGGTCCGATCACAATATCGTAGTCATGTGATTTGGCATGAATCTTCCTGTTTCTGTTCGATATTATGAATTTAGCCCATTCTTCAGATACATTCTCGAATGATTTCACATTTAAAGATCCGTCTATCAGATGCTTTTCATCAAATTCGTATGATAATATTATAGGACTTCCGCACCCTTCAAGCTCGCATTTGCGTTGAGCCATCAGCAAAGCCTGATTTTGTATATCTGTGAGATAGAAACCCTTGCCAAAGTCTTTGTATGGCTTTGACTTCGTCAAATCAATAGCCTCGAAATTGATATTTGTTCCATGGTACAAATTCATCCTATGCTGCCTCCATTTCTTTTGCAGTAGACGATGAGATCATCTATGGCGTCGTCGATTGACAAGAGATGTTCCGCTTCATAGAAGCGGTTTAGAAATTCTATTCCCTTGAATTGATACAGATAATTGAAAGCCCATCTGGGAGCAAGTTTGAACTTCTTGCCAAACTCAACGATGCAACAATTGATGTATCTGATCTTTTGCTTGTCCATAAACTGAAAAATTGTTCGCAGCAAAGATAAGCAAGTTTACAACAGACTCCAAACTTTCGTTCATCAAAAGCTTGTCTTATCTCTAAACGCTTTCCCCTTTATTGCATTTAAATAAAAACAAATCCTCAATTATTGTGGACTTATAAAAGATAATGCTATCTTTGCAAATAAGCAAAGAATATGGCAAAAGCAAGATTTGGATATACTCCGACACATCCCGGAGAAGTCCTAAAGGAGGAGATTGAATATCGTAAGATTTCTCAGCGTAAGCTTGCGGAGCAGATGGGCATTTCTTACAAAGTGCTCAACGACATACTGAACGGGCGGAGGACACTGACCACCCCTACGGCAATGATGTTTGAAGCTGCGCTGGATATTCCTGCCGATTCGCTGATGAGACTGCAACTGAAGTATAATCTGCAAAAGGCGCAGGAAGACGAGACGCTCATGAACAGATTGAGACAGATCCGACAATACGCCGCCCTGTTGTAAGTAGAAGGCATCCTGGCATTTTCAATTTTTCCCCACTTTATACATCATTCGTGGAAGTCAACTTGGTGCTGGCATTGAGGAAAACAACCTCCAACACACACCTTATACATCATTCATGGAAGCCAACGTCTTTGTGTCATTCATGTTCCTCCGCGTCCCAAAATACCTGCGTCTTTTCTGCGCCTTATCCGTGGCAAGTGCTTAAGCCGTACGCCTCAGATAATCGGTGATGTCGCGAAGGTAGATTAACAATTGCTGGATCGTTTGGTATTTATCCGTTCTGTCGGCGTCATTGCCGACGGGTCTGGCATTATATGAATATTGAGGCTTTTCTTCCGTGCTCATGCCGGCGTCATTGTTGGCGGGTCTGGCATCGGCAGCAATGGCTTCGTCGACCTTGGTCGTTTCGTTATTAGCATTCGTTTCGCTGTGATTGGTCGATTCGTTATTTGCAATCGTTTCGTTGCCTTTGGTTGCTTCGTTATTTGCAATGGCTTCGTTGCCTTTGGTTGCTTCGTCGAGATCAGCGATTGTGGAGGCGCTGATGGCAGTTAGGAGATCGATGGCGACGAGGGGTTCGAGGTAGGTATAGAGGAGGATCACCATGATGCGGCTGCGTCGCACGGCTTCGGGCAGGGTGTTGTCGGAGAAGAATTCGTAGATGCGTTGCAGCTCATCACCAAATTCAAGAACAAGTGACTCGGCATCAAACGGCAGGTCCAATTCGTTATCGGCTGCTGCTGCATTGTGTGTCGGGCTGCTGGTTGGTGAAGTGGTTGATGTATCGTCATGAGGTGTGGCGTCCGTATGGAGGGCGTTATCGGCTGCTGCTGCATTGTGTGCCGGGCTGCTGGTTGGTGAAGTGGTTGATGTATCGTCATGAGGTGTAGCGTCAGTATGGAGGGCGTTATTGGCAGCAGTTGCATTGTGTACCGGGCTGCTGGTTGGTGAAGTGGTTGGCGTATCGTTATGAGGTGTGGCGTCCGTATGGAGGGCGTTATCGGCTGCTGCTGCATTGTGTGCCGTGTTGCTGGTTGGTGAAGTGGTTGGCGTATCGTCATGGGCAGGGGCATTATTATGGGCAGGGGCATCGGAAGGCGTACTGCTGCCGGCGGGGTCGTGATGGGTGTATTCTTTTTGCAGTTTGTCGATCACTTTGTCGGCGGGTTTGTCGAAAAGGGTGCGACCGGTGGCTTTCAGCTCTTCGCTGATGGCTTTCACGAGGCGTTTGTTGATTTTATCGCGTACGACGCACTGCGTTTCGGGCCAGAGGAGACATGCTGCGAGGAGCAGTTTCTCGATGTGCTGCCGTTCGGGGTCAACTGATCGGGTACGGATCTCGGCGGCGAAGATGTCGCGTCCCAGGAAGCGAAACATCTCATCGGGATCCTTGATCTGGCTGTTGCCGATGGCGCTGTCGTAAGCACTTGATTCAGAGTCGATGTTGGCAATGTCGGAGATATTGTCGGTGTTGGGCATGATATCACGTGTTTCGAGGCCTGCGGCGTGTAGTCGCGGGATGAGTCGTGCGGTGACGGTGCGTCCGGCGTCGTCGGTGTCGAGCATCATGAAAACACGGCTCACGACGCTGCGCAGGGCAGCTATATGGTCGTCGGTGAGGCTTGTGCCGCATATTGCCACGGTGTTTGTGAAGCCGGCGGCGTGCATAGCCAGGCAGTCCTTGTAACCTTCCACGAGATAGACTTCATTGGTTGCTGCCATCCTCTGCTGTGCTTGGAAGAAGCCGTAGAGGATCCGTCCTTTCTGATAGAGCGGGCAGGCAGGGCTGTTGATATACTTTGGCTCGCGACGTTGGCTGTCGTTGGCATTGCCTGAAGAAGTGTTGCCTTTGAGAGCATTAGGAGTGCAGGAGGCGTTGGCAGGGGCGTCTGCAGCGTTGCCTACACATACAGAGGAGGCATTGTTGCCGGCGGAGGCATTAGGTGCACCTACAGCGTTAGCAGCAGGCGTCAGGCTTCTTGCGGCGAAGCCTGCCATCCGTCCGTCGTGATCGACGATGGGGAACACCAGCCGTCCGCGAGTGAAGGCGTAGCCCGGAGGCACACCGTCGGCAGGAGCCAGCCCCACACCGAAGCGTCTGTAGGTTTCACGCAGGGCCTCCTCTTCCGGTTCGTAAGGTATCAGTGTCCGAGCAAAAGCCTCGTTATAGGCCGCCATCTGTCCGCCTGCTGTCCGTTCACTGTCCGCCAATTGTTCACCCATTTCCCGTTGTCCGTTCATTGCCTGTCCGCCGTTTGCCTGTTTACAGTACGCCGCCTGCCCGCCATTCATCCTTTCCGCTGATGGCGGGTTAGGCAAGCCGCCGGGGATACGGTCGTGAGCCGCATTGCTTCGTGTGACGGGCGCCGTGCCGCTTTGTCTGGCTATGGGTGCTGTACCGCGTTGTCGTGCTGCCGGGGGAACGTCGTTGTAGAGCGGCACATTGCATCTTGAAGCAACGATGCGTGCAGCCTCGGCGAAACCGCAGTGTTCGAACTGCTTCACGAAATCGAACATGTCGCCCCCGGCTCCGCAGCTGAAGCAGTGGAACACACCCTTCTCGGGACTTACCATGAGCGACGGATGATGATCGTCGTGAAACGGACAGAGGCCCGTCAGGCTTCTGCCCTGTCGGCTCAGCGTCACATAATGGCCCACTACGGTGGCAATATCCGCACGACGACGGATACGCTCGATATCTAAATGATTGTTACTATTACTGTTACTGTTATAATTTCTCATATTCCTGTTATTGCAATTATTCGTTACCATATTCATATCAAAAAAATGTTTGTTTATTTCAAAAAAACTCATTGTTAATCCTAAAAGTGATTATCAATTCCCCTACTAGTCATTGTTAATCCCCCAAAAAGTCATTGCTAAACCCAAAAAACTCATTGTTCATTCCAAAAACTCATTGTTAAACCAAACAAGCCATTGTTCATTCCAACAAAGTGATTATCAACCCCCAAAAAGTGATTTACTTGTGTTGTTGATAAAATGGGTGAAAGATTCGTTGTGGAATACCTGTAGGCTTCCCGTTCCGCCGTTGCGGTTCTTGAGCAGATAGAGCTTCAGCCCGCGGTAGCCGCCGGACGTGCTGCTGCTTTCGTTGATCTGGTCGGTACGTCCCTGGAGGATCACGACGCAGTCCGCCACCTGTTCGATAGCGCCCGAATCGCGCAGGTCGCTCAACATCGGCAGCTGCGAGCCGCGCTTTGACATCTCACGATTGAGCTGCGAAACGACGAGCACGGCGCAGTTAAGCTCTCCGGCAAGCATCTTCAGCGCACGGATATTCTGCGAGATGACATTCTCCAGCGTCTCCCCCTTCTCGGGCTTGCGCGACAAAAGCTGCAGATAATCCACCACAATAACGTCGCACAACTCTTTCCGTGCCATCAGATAGGCCTGTGCACGCAGCGACTCGACACTGAGCATCGTGTTGTAGACGAAATAATACCTCAGGTTCTTCAGATTCAAAGCATACTTGCTCATCGTCACCAGGTCATTTTCTTTAAGCCCGCCGATACGCAACAAGTTCGCATCGATACCCGCCTCGCCCGAGAAGAAGCGGTTCATGGTCTGCTCCGGCGTCATCTCCATACTGAAATGCAGTACGCTCCATCCACATTTGGCGATGTTCTGCGCGATAGCCATGGCTACCGACGTCTTACCGCTGCTGGTCGTTCCGCCGAGCACCGTCAGCTCGCCCCGGTGAAGTCCGCCCATCAGCCCGTCGAGTTCGGTAAAGCCACTCATCATCCGGAATGTCTCGTCGTTTTCATTTCTGCGGCGCGTGTGCCTTTCGACCACTTCATTGGCCACCTCGCCAATGGAACGAAGCTGTTCGACAACCGCCGACTTCTCGCGCAGCGCCATCAGTTTCTTGTCGAGAGCCTCCATCACGTTTTGGAAACGGGCATCCGAACAGCGGCTTTCCAGTGCGGATTCGTCGCAGATATTGCCCAGACAATCCAGGTTGTAGCGTTCGCGGATATCGTCGACATAATTCATGAGATTGTAGTCGAGCCTGTGCCCCTTCAACTCCGGCAGCAGGAACCTGAGTCCGCCCAGCTGGGTGGACTGCCGGCTGTCGATTCGCTGTATCTCTTTGGCAACCAGTGGCATATCGGGCTGCACACCCCGTTGAAACAATGCGCAGGCAGCTTTATAGATGAGACCGAGTTCGGGAGAGACGAACATCTCGGGGGTCAGCTTGTCGTACACCCGTGTGATGGCGTCGCGATTCACGAACAGGCAGCATATCAGCGACAGTTCTATTTCGTCATACTTATCCATAGTGTTCTTTTTTCATGCATGATGAATAATCGACTAACTCGACGTGCGACACGCCTTCGCCCACAATACGCATCGTTGCCTCCTGTTCGCGCGAATAGTCAGGTTGGCACGTCCAGGGTCGTTGATGCTGTTGCTTACGGCCGCTTGCATCATTGACAGATAGGCAATTGTTGTTATCCCCGGTCGTGAACTGCTCGTAGCCACAAACGTAGAAGTTTGTTTTCCGACCGATATGAGTAGTTGTCACAAAACCGTCAGTTTTCAGTTGATCAATGCAGTATCTGATCGTACGAAAATCAAGGCCCGTAATTGAAATCAGGCGGCTGTAGTTCGTAAGCCATTCACCTACACGGCAATTCAGACATGTTCCTTCTGCCGCAATCATTGTTTCCGAATAATTACAATTGGCAAACAACACCAAATGAACCAATCCGATATTCCTTTCCTTTTGATCTTTGTGCGAAAATCTCGAAATGATCACCCTAGGCAATCGCAGATAAGCTGTCTTAAAATAGTCTATAGCAGCTTGATTATCAACATTTTCTAATATTTTTTGTTCCATTAATAAATATATTTTATATTTTAATAGTAAACATTTTAGTCAGCGATACTAATTGATTTACAATTCGTTACAGCCGATTTAACAAATGTTTTTGTCAGACTATATTATAATAAATAAAAATATATATAATATAAAAGACGCCTTCGGCTTCTTTCCAAACGGCGAAGAAGAAATCCAATGGTTCCGACCTCGCCCAGAGGGTACAGCAATCCTTCCGGGACCTCGGATGAGGCTCCTGTTTACATGCTAACTGATTGCTGCTGAACATGATCCGTGAAAGACGAGCCGAAGTGTTCGACTCCGATGCGCCAGGCGCGGATCGTCACACAATACATTAGTCGTGAGGGCTGCTTCACCAAGAAGCCCATATGAAAATCATTGGATAAAAATTTCCGGTCAATAGAAACAGACTGTTTTCGATGGCTGGAACGTTCGCCGATCATAACCGCGGAAGCGACCGGCTTTTCTGACTTTTAAAAGCGTCCTTTTAAAGATGCCAAAAAATGGTTCCTTACCTGTTCAAAAACAATGCTGCTTTTATTGTTTAAAATTGGGTGTAGTTTTCCCTGTTCATAAAGTATATATTTCTTGTACTTAAAAGTATATACTTTATTCTTCAAAAGTATATACTTTTAGTATACCAAAGTATATACTTTCATCCTTCCAAAGTATATACTTTTGATACCCGAAAGTATATACTTTTTCCGGCAGGGAATATTTTATGCATATTTTATGAAAAGACTGAGAAGGCAGTCCGACATCAAGGATCAGGTTCGACATCAAAAAGTTATTAAGATTTTCGATACGTCTGATAATTCATTGTATTCAACGATGGCAAAGCATTTAATGGCAAAGCGCTTAAAATAATATGTACACGGCAATTCAAAACCCCTTAAAACCGGCACAACCTATACACCCATCTATTACACGAACCCTGATCCTTTAAACATCAAGGCCTGCCAAGGAAGTGAAAGATAATCCTCACTTCCTGTGGCGTCAGCACCCGACGTTGTTCGTTCCACCCGTTATCAATGAGCGACTCGTGCAGAATCTCATGCTTCAGCACCCAGAGCTTCAACCGCCTGACTGCCGACTTTGGCTTGATACCTGGAGCATAGCTGATCGCCAACTCCTTGAGACTCAAACTTCTGTTTATGCAGAATCTACTCATAGTTTATTTATTTTAGTTCAGTAATAATAAAATATTTATACTGCTGCAAATATACATACTATTCTTTATATATACAAACATTAAGGACAATATTTTCATAATTATTTTACAAAATTTCATCAGCACTAAAGTCTTTTATACTAACCCAAATACGAATACTCCTATCGCATTGCTTTACAAATGTGTATTGATGCGGCATGTGGGTGATATTTGCAGCTATTATCATCGTTTAATCCGAGTGGATATTAAATCAGTTCCTTAGGCAAGCACCCAACTGTATTTATTCCATAGTCTATGCATCAATATTCATACAAAATAGACATTTCATGCCATTTATGAATGAATACTGATGCAAAGTTTTGAATTAAGTAATTTCTGCTATTTGATTAACGTCTCGTCAATAGCTTTCGCCATATCTGCATTAACTTTTGCCTCTTCAGCAAAGTCCATCCAGTTGGATATAGTATGATGGACCTCCTCGATAACCGCCTTTGGATTTCGACAATTAATAAGCTTTGCCACTTGTAGCATGTCATCTTCGGTGATATTATCTCGTTTTCCATTGATGCTCAGAGAATGAAAACTCACCCAATCACTGTCAGGTCTATAGGCGTGACAAACATCGTATGCCGGAGCCAATTTCCATGTGCCGTCCGAATTCATGATGAAAGTGTGGTTCTTGGTATGATCATCGCAGTTCCTTGCAAGTACATTAAATACCATACGCCGAAACATTTGTTCCATCTCCGGATATGTAAGCTTCAGTCTGCGCATCACCTGAAACAGCTGCTCATAGCTATAACTTCGATTATTGTTGAAGTCCATATGATTCATCGCGCAGAGAGTCTGCGTATGAAGTCGCTCTGCATTTCCTTTCCGGTCGAATCGTTTCGTCAGGAAATGTGCACGTCCGTTCTCTTCAAACAGTCGGCATGACATCATTTGAATACCGCAGTCTTTTGCCATCAGATAATAGGCATACTCCACGCGGCCGAATCCACGCGTACCGCCAAGCTGAATACTACTCACCCCGTCAAGCTTAATCAGCCAATGTTCAAAGCCTTCAGGTGCCGGACACTGACCGGAAAGGACTTCACCGGTAGCATCATTTAAAGCAATTACAGCCTTTGGACGAGCACCACCGACAGATGTACCGATACTTAAAATCTTGCGTACAGCCAGTTCCTCGTCAGATTGAATATTTGCAGAGAATTCAGAACGACGTTCCATCATCTTTGCTGCAATGTTCACCAGAGAATCTATTTCTACTGTAAAAGATTTTTCATCACCTAATCCGATAACAGGCTCGAACTCCAATGCTCCCATGGCCCGTTTTCCAATGAAACACAGTTTTTCTACAGGATTCATACTCCTCTCCGGTCGACCTTGACTCGCGAGCCAAACGTTGATCAACTCATTACCATATCGGTCAGGCAAAGAATCAGCCAAAAGACCCGGAAGTCCATTAAATGCAGGTCTTCTGCGAAGGGCCGGGAAAGAATAAATTCTAGAACTGCTAAGAGGCATAGTTAAAGGAGCCAGTTCCCATCCGTCTCTGACAAAAGTCTTTTCATATTCAAAGTGAGCAATACCGTTCTGCTCATCCCACATAAGTGCACCTACATTGCGCCCCCATATTTTTACTAATGCATTATTCATAGGTTATCTGTTCTTTGATGCACGTTTGCGTTGTTTTTGTTGCAATTTAAGCATTGCCATCGGACTTACGACGTTCTCCACCTTGAAAGCATTAAAAAGATAAAGCAAGTCAAGCACTCTTAACACCCTGACAATTGATGGAAACATCACAGGTTTCCCGTTTTCCATCAATGATAATGTTGAACGGCTAATGCCGGCATCCAAGGCTAAGACAGACTGGTCTATGTTACGCTCAACCCTATGGAACTTTATAAATTCACCAACCATTTTGAGCAATCTTTCATCGCTCAAGGCATTGTAATCTATGTCGTAGTTTTCATTCATATCGTCGATAATCATATTTAATGTATGAATTTTGCTACAAATATAATGAAAGGATACAGAACAACAAGCAAATTGAGAAATGTTTTTTTGCCGATTATGATAGAAGAAAAAAATAAGGCTTCAATTTAAATCAGTCCCTCAGGCAAGCCAGCGGGATCACTTTGACGCCATCCGGGCGAGAATATGCCATGACACCTCCTGTGACGACCATCAGCAAATCGGGCAATCTCAGTTTGATCTGCGGATTTGTCTTATTGAATTCATTCACCAGCTCTTTTATCTTCAGCAAGTGCGCGGCACCTTCCTCGATTTCTTTGCTTCCCAATTTAAATTCAATCAAAGCATATCTTCCATCTCCAAGATGCAACACTCCGTCTGCCTCCAAATCATATCTGTCATGATAATACGCCATCGTTCCATCCATTGCCTGTGAATACGCTTTCAAATCACGTATGCACATACACTCAAATATGAAGCCGAATGTCCTCAAGTCCTGTTCCAGGCTCTGCGGGGTAAGGCCCAACGAGGCGACAGCTATTGATGGGTCGACAAAGCCTCTTTTAAGTCCATTTCTGATAGCAGAAGCCGAACGAATGGCAGGACTCCAGGCTTCAATATCTTCAATCACATATAGTTTGATTAATGCTGCCACGTAATCATCAAATGTCTTTTCGGAACATTCCATGTTCGCATTTACATCTTTATAAATCTCTTTCTTTTTTGCGAGAGTAGACAGGTTGCGAGCGTATGCCCTCAATATCAATCTGGCCAATGTGGCATCGCGACTAACATTGTCAATGCTTGAAATATCGACCTTGCATACCGTGTTTACATAATCGGCAGCCACTCTCAAGCGCGAATCGTCCGTTTTCAGTTTTATTGTTGCAGGCCAACCGCCTCTGCATGCAGCAAATATCAAATTTTCTATGGTCATATCGGAAGTAATGCCGTCGATATCCATAGATGGATTATTAAACAATTCCAATAGAGATATCTTGCCATTCGATTCTTCTGATTCGAACAAACTCATGGGGTACATCTGCATTCGTGCAATCCGACCTGTGCCACTATGCATAATGGCAGCCCTGTCTACAGTGTTGGAACCGGTAAGAATGAATTGCCCAACTTCGTTTCTCTCATCGACAGCCGTTCTGACCGCATCCCACAATACAGGTGCCACTTGCCATTCGTCAATAAGTCTGGGCGTTTCACCCTTAAGAAGCAGGGATGGCTTCACGTCTGCTGTCGCAAGAAACGCCTCTCTCGTATCCGGATCTTGTAGCTTCAACACACTTTTGGCTTGCCTCTCTGCGGTGGTGGTTTTGCCGCACCATTTAGGTCCTTCAATTAAAACTGCACCGAATGTATCGAGGTTCAGCCTTAACAGCTTATCCGTTGTTCTCCGAAGATAGTTCATATAAATATGTATTTTGACTGCAAAAATACACGTAATTAATGAGATAGCCAAGCCGTTTCCACTTTTTGTGGCATTTCACTTCCACTTTTTGTGGCATTTCACTTCCCCTTTTTGCGGTACAACACGACGTTATCCGCAAAATATGCGGTTTATTTTGTATGCATTTCCATTCATTTGAGTGGATTAAGTGCAAAAACAGTACTTAATCTTTGCAAATGAGTGATTATTTATTACCTTTACCCAGAAAGTGAAGATAAACTGCATCTTGGCATAAAGAATAAACAAGTTCATTTTGTTCTGCTGTTGGTTTGCATTTCCTTTGATCTTGAACACTGTGATTCCTATCTCGATAGTTAAACAGAATGAATGTACATGAACTAAATAATAATTAATATGATTAAGAACAAAACAATCATAGTAAAAGATACACCTGTCACCATCACCAAAATCGACGATAAAGATTATATCAGTCTGACCGACATGATGAAAGCGAAGGATGGAGAATTCTTTTTCGCTAATTGGTTGAGAAACAGAAATACTATAGAATTCTTAGGTATATGGGAGAAGCTAAACAATCCGGATTTTAATCATGTCGAATTCGACATAATTAAAAGTCAAGCTGGCTTGAATAGTTATCGGCTTAGTGCCAAGGAATGGATGGAGAAGACTAATGCCATTGGTATAATTGCAAAAACTGGTCGGTATGGCGGCACTTTCGCACACCAAGATATTGCATTTGAATTTGCCATGTGGATTAGTCCAGAATTCAAAGTCTATCTCATTCGTGAATTCCAACGACTCAAATTTGAAGAACAGAAATTGATAGGCTGGACGGCCAAGCGTGAATTATCAAAAATCAACTATCGTATTCATACGGATGCCATCAAGAATAATTTGATTCCAGCAGAAATCACACCCAAGCAGGCAAACATTATCTATGCCGATGAAGCTGATGTGTTGAATGTGGCTATGTTCGGCATGACAGCCAAGATGTGGCGTGAACGAAATTCTGAGTTAAAAGGCAACATTCGTGACTATGCCTCTATCAACGAACTGATCTGTTTATCCAATATGGAGAGCTTGAATGCAGTATTTATTGATCAAGGACTGCCACAAAGAGAACGGCTACTCAAACTTAATCAAATAGCTATTCAACAGATGAAAGTCCTGGAAGATGATGGAAATAGAAAAATATTAAAATAAAGAATGACATTCTATGCAATAATTTCGACTTTATGCATTTAAACAGCAAGCTTACGATTAAGAATTATGCCAAGCCATGCAAACTCAAGGCATAGTGAGGGATATTATGCAACAGCTCCCCTAAAAATTCAGGGGAGCTGTTTAAATGTTTTACTTGTTGAACGTTTTGACCATCTCCATGACTTGGGAGGCGGAGTCGAAGCTTACTTGATTGTCGGCGATATATTTCTGAATCTCTTCGGCCTGTTTAGGGAAGATCTTCAGGAAAGACTTCTCGGTGTTGAAGCGCTTCTCCTTTCCTTTCACCTTGATGGTATAGACACGTTCGATCTGGCCCACCCAGTCGGGATCGGACTCGATGGAGACAGCCTGCGTACTACCGTTGGAACTGAAAACTGTATAGGGTGCTCCCGTAGGATCTGTCTGCCCAGGCATCGTTTGGAAACTGTGAGGGTCCATGGTGACAAAGCGCGAAAGCGACCTGACGGATCCTGCCGATGTAGTTGTGCCATAGCCGGCTTTCTTCTTTCCTTCCAGGATATGCGGTTTATAGAATACCAGGAACTCGGGATCTGCCTGGACGACTTCAGTCGGTCCGAAGCGGGTGGCATAGAAGGTGCGGTTGCCCGTCTTTACGGCAGCAATCTTTTCCTGTTCGCCGAACTCCTTCAGCTGATTGTCGTCCTGTTTGTCGATAAACACAAACGAACCGCCAATCAGGTCATAGTTGCCGGCTACCTTGAAAGCGCGTCCATCCTTATAATACACTTCCATCTCCTGAAAGTTCTTAAAGAAATAGCGCTTCTCGTTATCCTGGGCAAAAGAGGTGAATGTCCAGGAGGTGATACAAATGAATACTAATAAGATGATGCGTTTCATATTGATGTGATTTTAATGTTTTGTTAAAGAGTCGGCGAAAACACAGAGTTTCAGGACTTGGGCTGTATTGTTCAAGTCGACGCTGTTCTCGGAGAGGTACTTTTTTATCTGATTCTTTTGTTTGGGATAGAGCTTCTGGAACTGCTTCAATGTTTCGAAACGTTTTTCTGCTCCATTGATCTTGACTTTATATATTTTGTCCAGGCTACCAACCCATTCCTGTTCGGAGTTGTCGAGCTGATGAACAGAGGTTCCTCCCCTTTTGAAGTCGGCCACGCTATTGTACGTGCGCACGGCTCCGGCACTCACCTTGACGCCATAGCCTATGTCTTTCTTGCCTTCAAAGATTTTCGGCCTGTAGGTAACAAGCACCTCCGGATTGGGCTGCAGCACTTCAGTCGGCCCGAAGCGGGTGGCATAGAAAGTGCGAGTAGCAGTACGTACACACCCGATCTGTTCCTGTTCGCCGAACCACTTCAGCCGGTTGTTGTCCTGCTTGTCGATGAACACGAACGAACCATCCATCAGGTCGTAGTTCCCGGCAACAATGAAAGTTCTGCCATCCTTAAAGTAAACCGTCATGGGTTGAAAATCCTTGAAAAAGTAACGGTTCTGCGTATCTTGGGCAAAAGAGGCAAATGTCCAGGAGGTGATACAAATGAATACTAATAAGATGATGTGTTTCATATTGGTACAATTTAAAATCTTAACACTGAAAAAAATTCAGGAATACTACTTCTTCTTTTATTTCGTCAAATATAATAATTATTGTTGATGGTTGTTCGCTATTTGCTGAATATTTTATGTGTAGATTGATTAACCGAATCCAGAGGAAAAAAGTTTATGAGGAAATTCTACTCCATCCCCGTTGCGCGGTACTTCTCCTGGACTAAGGAATGAGCTGAAATGTATTGAGTGGTAATTGGTTGGAGATGATTTTTGGATAAAAAAAGAGGCAGGGCCAAACGGCTCTGCCTCTTTATATGATTCAAGAATAATGATTATTCCATTCCAGGATTCTGTACCAATTGTGTGTTACGATTTCTTTCGTCACGGCTGATTGGTGCAAAATACATCTTGTTGTCCCACTTACGACCTTCACGGAATGACAAGCTCTGTACATAGTAGTGATAATCCCAAGTGCTTTCGTTGTGAACATAAGGAGCAGAAGCAGTCTTGCCCGGTTTCAATGTTGCATAAACCAACATACCGCACAGTTCCTTGTTGTTTGTTGTCGGAGCGATCATCCAACGGCGAACATCGTAGTAACGGGAGTCTTCGTAAGCCAATTCTGAACGACGTTCGTGACGAACGAACTCGCGCATGTCAGCCTGAGTGAATGACTGTCCACGTTTAGCCAAAGAAGTCTTTGTGTCAGGCATGCTGATACGGGTACGGAGTGCATCCAGATAGGTGGCAGCTTCATCCAAATTACCCAGTTCAACATCAGCTTCAGCAGCAATCAGATACATGTCGCTCAAGCGGAAGTAAGCATACGGACAAACCTGCTGATTGTTGGCTGCATCAATTCGAGTATCGATGAGTTTCTTCTCGTAGTAAGCGGTGAATGAACCGTTCCAGTCCTCGATCGGGCCTTTACGGGTATCACAACCATAAGTACCATTGAATGATTTTGTTGTTCCGTCAGGAAGCGTTACAGATACTGATTTACCACCAGAAGATAATTCATACGTACCGGTCTGAAGGTTTCCAAGTGGTGTAGGGTCGAGTGCATAACCATCGGCAGCACGCTGACGTCCCCAGACAGAACCATCGAAACCGAGGTCTGCATAGAAACGTGGTTCACGTCCCAGATATGGGTTGCTGTCCATGTGCTCACCAACCTTTGTCATACCTGTACTTAAAGAACCGTCAGCCATTTCGAATGACATGACGAAGTCGTTTGTAGGAGTCGTACCGGACCAGTTGTGGTAGCCGTTAGGACCATGCTGCAAACCAACGTTCTGGGTGACACGTGTCAAGTCGAACTGTCTTGCCCAAATGGTTTCGCTGTTGTTCGTGATAGCGATATCATGATACTTGTCAGCTACGGCTGCAACTGTAGCAGCACGACAGTCGAGCAATGAGAAGTTGCCACTGTTGATGACAGCCTTGGCAGCATCGAGAGCTTTCTGATAGAGTGCCTTACGGTCACCATTGTACTGGTTGACAGCCAGGGTGTTGACTGTGCGGTCAGCATAGAGCGGACTGGCAATCTGCAGATAGATACGTGCTTCGAGCGCTTTGGCAGCCCATTTGGTGGCACGGCCGGCAGCAGCTTCATTTGGAAGTGATGAAAAAGCCGTTTCACAATCCTTGATGATGAAATCAAGACAAGCACCCACGTCGCTACGCGGAACCATCATGGCTTCCTGATCATTCAAGGTATAAACCTGTTCAATAATAGGTACACCACCGAAACCACGTACCAAATCCGTATACAGAAAAGCACGAAGGAATGCAGCTTCACCTTTCATTTTTGCCAAATCATAACCGGCTTTTGCAGGGACCTTATCGATGTTATTCAAAACAAGGTTGCAATAATAGATGCCTTTATAGGCATTTGTCCATTGGAATGGGCAGTTGCCATTGCTATACCACTGTAAATCACTTTCGGTAACAGTAGCCTGATTGACGGCAATCTGTCCGTAGTTGTGCGTAAAGTAAGCATCATCGGTCAGACCGGTGGTGGTATGCTCACGTGCGCCGTCAACTGCATAATCGTAGATGTTGTTGACCAACATTTGTGTCAGTCCGGCATCCTGGAACACCTGTTCCTGCGTGAACTGCGTAGTAGGTGTCAGATCCATAAAGTCGGAGGAGCAGGAGCCGAAGCCCATCAAACTGCCCACTGCGGCTGTCATTAAAATATATTTGAATTTTGTTTTCATACCATTTTGTTTTTAGAACGTTGCTGAAAAACCGAAGTTATAATACTTTCTNTGTGGATAGTAGTCGAANCTGGATGCCGTNTTTTCAGGGTCACCAGGAANACCATCNATCGTGAAGANGTTNTGACCATTAGCGAAGAAACGCAGTTTNTGNATNCCGTAAGGCTTCAAATTGATAGGAAGGGTATAACCGATTTCCAGNTTCTTCAGACGCAGATAGTCACTGTTACGGAGGAACATCGTGTTGACATNNTTAATCCANTACNTGTTTTCACGTTCGTATGTACGTGGATGTTCTGATGTTGGATTNTCTTTTGTCCAGCGCTGATCGTAGTANTCTTTCAGGAAGTTACCTACCGTACCTGACCATGTCTGTACGTATGTCTCGGCACCGAATGCTGCCTGGAACAATGCGGTCAAATCGAATCCCTTGTAGTTCAAGCCTACATTGAAACCAAGTACCATACGCGGTGTCTGGTTCTTCTTTGAACGGATACGGTCATCGGCATCGATCTTGCCATCATTATTTACATCGACAAATTTGACATCACCAAGTGTTGCACCTGCCCAATGTGGATATCCGTCGATCTCAGCCTGTGTGTTGAATACACCGTCAGCCTTGTAGTACAGACCACCACCACCTTGCAGTTCATTATAGGTAGCTGATGTTGGCAGAGGGTTACCGGTTGCTTTCTGATATTCAGGAATACCAGGAGTTTCATCCCAGAACAAAATCTTGTTGCGTGCGTATGACATGTTCAGTGACAGGTCGTAACCGAGGTCACCGGCTTTGTCACTCCAGCTTATCAATGCATCGAAACCTTCGTTTCTCATCTTACCCAAGTTTTCACGAGGAAGAGTGATACCTGCTGTTTCCGGCAGTGATGCGTTACGGCTGATCAACATCTTTGTACGTTTGTGATAGAAATAGTCGCCTTCAATACTCAAGCGGTTATTCAAGAATTTCATTTCAGCACCCAAGTCATACGTTCTACCGCGTTCCCAAGTGATGTTGGTGTTCGGTGTACGTGTAGGATAAATCTGTGAGTTTTCTGAACCACCAAAGATAACACCTGTATCTTGAAAACCGAAGGTATTCAGATACTGGATACTCTGGTCGACTGTACCGTCGTTATCTGTCAGGATATCATTACCGGTATCGGATACAGATCCACGCAGTTTCAAATAATCCATGAAGTGTACATGATCTTTCCACCATCCCTCTTCAGATACACGCCATGCAGCCATGATACCCGGGAAGAATCCGTAACGGTTGTCTTTCGGGAAACGATAGGAACCATCCTCACGCCAAACGAACTCGAACAAGTAACGTTCCTTATAGTTGTAGGATACACGACCGAAGTAGTTACGACGGGTTTCCTTGTAGGAGTTACCGTTGTTGGTCATACCTGTTACACCACCTGCATCAAGTTCTGTCAATACGTCTGATGGAAAGTAACGACGATAAGCTTGTACATAATCCATTTCCTTGCTCTGACCTTCGATACCGGCTGTGATACCGAATGTATGGTCACCGAATGTGCGGTCATAGCTCAATACGGCATTGGCCATCCAATCGGTATAGTCATTGTCTGTACGGGTCAAACGTGGATCGGCGATCCATGCCTGATAAGGAGTCAAGCCTTCAGCACTGTTGGTTACACCATCCCATGAATAAAGAGTAACCGGTTTCTGGAAATATTTACGATTGTAGAAATGTTTATCGTAAGAAGCTGTGCCCGTGAACTTCAAACCTTTAACCCAAGGAATATCGACGTTCAAGGTTACGTTGTTCTGTACGTAGTAGTTCTTCTGATGGTCGAAGCCGGCTGCATCGGTTGATGTAGCTGCAGGGTTATCACCATATTCGATATCAGGACCAACTTCGCCTGATGGCCAGTATGCCGGCAGAGTCGGTTTGCTACGACGCAATGCCGAGAAGATAGAGCTGGCGCTCTTAGCAGGGTACTTTGTATATTCATAACGTGAGGTCTGTCCCCATGTCAGGTTTACATACTTGCTCAACTTGAAGTCCAAGTTGCTGCGTACGCTGTACTGGTCGAAACGGTTGGCTGAATGTTTGTAAATACCATCCTCACCGTTAGCCCCGAAGTTAACGTAATATTTAACTTTGTCAGTACCACCGCTGATGCTCAAGTCGCCACGATACATCGGAGATGCATCTTTGATGACAGCCTTGTACCAGTCTGTGTTCGGGTGACCCCAAGGATCACTGCCATCCTGGAACTTCTGCAGATCATCTGCTGAATAAGCATTACCATCGGCTGAGATTTCGTTCATCATGGTTGCATATTCGTAAGCGTTACACATCTTAGGAAGCTGTGTAGGAGCTGAGAAACCATAACTGCCTGTGAACTGAACGGTTGCTTTACCTTCCTTACCACGTTTGGTGGTGATCAGGATTACACCGTTGGCAGCACGTGAACCGTAGATGGCTGCTGCTGCATCCTTCAATACGGACATGCTCTCGATATCGTTAGGATCGATACGGTTCATACCTCCTGAACGGTCAGGTACACCATCGACTACGATCAACGGGTCTTTGCTACCCAGAGAGTTCACACCACGGATACGGATCGTTGTTGCACCGCCACCAGGTTCATCTGAACGTTGGAAACCGATGACACCAGGCATACGGCCTACCATACCGTTGGAAAGGTTGGTTGTTGGTGAAGCCTTCAACTGTTCGCCGCTCACGCTGGCTACAGCACCCGTAACGGTTACTTTCTTCTGCGTACCGTAACCTACTACTACGACTTCTTCCAAGTTTTGTGTGTCTTCCTTCAGGGTTACATTGATCGTTGACTGGTTGCCAACAGCAATGTTCTGCGATACGTAACCGATGTAGGAGATTGCAAGGGTTGAGTTGTTTGGTACCTGCAGGGTGTACTTACCGTCAATGTCGGTGATAATACCGATGGTTGTACCTTTAACAGATACGTTTGCGCCGATGATCGGCTGGCCAGTTGCATCAACAACGGTACCCTTGATGGTCTTCTGTTGTGCAAAGGCGGTGGCTGTGCAAAGCACGAAAAGCAGCATGGTCAGCATTGTCTTGAACAAGCTGCTCACTACGCCACGTCGTTTTGAATGTGTTAATGGAGATTCTTCCATACTCTTCTTTTATTTAAATGAATATAAGATTAAATTAATAGTGAACTTTAGGGATACGATTGCATCCTACAATACATTGAATTTCATGATACTATGTGCATAGGCAATAATAATTTTATTAGTTAAACAATATGTTAAATTTTAATTCTTCTTCTTTCAGTTAACACGTGATTTCCATGATGTTTTTTAACGTTTTATACGCTTTGCACGCATGGTACAGATGTTTCGGATGCAAATATAAACATAGTTGTACAAATTACAATCTTTTTGGGAATATTTTTTTTTAAAGAGAATACATTTTTTTGCTGTCGAAATGTTAAAGACCTTTTACCATAAGGGTTTTCGCGTAATTTTTACATTTAATTTTTTCTTGATCTGTTTTGAGGGGGAAGATGGAAGGGGATATATTGCCGGTTTAATTATTATAAAGAAGGTGATGATGTATATATATAAATGTACGAGGGGACGGGGGATTTATATATATGTATAGAATATTTACTGCTTGATGAAAGAATACACGGTTCTTGAAGGGTGATCATTGTTGACGGGGAAGGATACGGAAAACATTATTCATATATATAATGTACGTATATAATATAATTGTATTATTTTTGTATCACAAAATATCACAGTTATGGAAGGTACAATAGAAAGGAAACAGACATCATTCCGTTTGAGCACGGAGCTGTTGAAGCGTTTGCAGGTAGCTGCACGCAAAGAAAACAGGAGTCTCAACAACTTCGTTGAAAGCACTTTGATGAACGCAGTCTATAGTGGTCCCAATGCAGAGACTCTTGCCTCCATGCATGAGGCAGAAAGCGGTAAAAAGCTTGAAACACTCGACATGAATCATTTTAAGGATTACGTGAAGTCTTTATGAAAGAATTGAAATTTACAAGCCAGTTCAAAAAGGACTTGAAACGGATACAAAATAATCCCAAAAAAGTTTCTGATTTGGAAGAAGTGCTTGGATTATTAAGTAGGGGCAATACTTTGCCTCAGAAATATAGCCCTCATCCATTGGCTGGGGATTATAAGGGTTATATGGAATGCCACGTAGAGGGCGATCTGTTACTTATTTGGTACGATGCCAATTCCAATCTGATAAAACTTATCAGATTAGGCAGCCATTCAGAATTATTTGGCAGATAAAACCCGAAAGATGATATGACAATGCTACAAATGGGTAGTGAGTGAAGCATCCATTTCGATTTATAAAGTTTTTATCCCAAAAAACTTTGCAGATGAAGAAGAAAGACGTATCTTTGCACCCGCTAATACAATTAGCTTATTATTAAAATTCAAACATTTCAAAAATGGCAACAAAAATTAGATTGCAGAGATTCGGTCGCAAAGGCTATGCCTATTATCAGATCGTAATCGCAGACAGCAGGGCTCCACGTGATGGAAAATTTATTGAAAGGGTAGGTTCTTATAATCCGAACACTAATCCTGCTACAGTAGATTTGAAATTCGATAGAGCTTTGTATTGGTTACAGGTTGGTGCACAACCAACGGACACAGTTCGCAACATTCTCTCACGCGAAGGCGTTTGCTTGAAGAAGCACTTGCTGGAAGGCGTTAAGAAAGGCGCATTCGACGAGGCTAAGGCTGAAGAGAAGTTCGAAGCTTGGATGACAAACAAGAAGGCTACACTGCAGGCTATCAAGGATAAGGGTCGCGACGCAGTAAATGCTGCTGTAAAGGCACGTCTGGCTGCTGAAGAGGAAGAGAACAAGGCTAAGGCTGAGATTGTAGCAAAGAAGAAGGCTGAGAAGGCTGCTGCTGAAGCTGCAAAACAGGCTGAAGAAGCTGCTGCTGCAAAGGCTGCAGAGGCTCCCGCTGAAGCTGCTGCTCCTGAAGCTGCTCCCGCTGCTGAGGCTGCTGCTCCTGAAGCTTAACAAGACGGGCTGCATCAGATGCCCCCTATAGTGCGAACGATTCGCAACGGGTATTTGGTAAGATAATGCAAGCCTGGAACAGAATAAAATGAGCTCGCTCATTTTTATGCCAAGGCGCCGCTTATTCACTCTTGATCTTGAAGCAAAGAATAAAATAACGAGGATTCCTCTTGAGAGGGGTCCTCGTTGTTGTTTTTGGGGGGATGTAAATGCATTACCACAAAATCGTTTTGTCCGTCAAGATTAGCCTTCATCTTTTCAACTTGTTTCGTAAAGTTCACCACTCAAATAATCATGAAATAATCTCCGACAATCGTTAAACAATAGTAATATTACTACTATTTATTGCAAAACACTTGAATAATAGTAGTAATATTACTACTTTTGCCTTACCAAACAATTAACGACATGAATGTAATTAAAGTGGTAAAAATACTAAAAGCCTTGAAGGCAGATGGCTGGGTCCTAGATCACCAAAAAGGTAGTCATCGTAAAATGACAATAATTAAAACAGCATATGGAAACAGTAATTATTGAAACAGCACGTACTGAGAATGGTTATAGCGGAGCTTGCAAGCTATTGCCAGGATGGATCGTTGCAGAGGGTGGAGATTTCAAATCATTCAAAGAATATGTAAAGGAAAGCATTGATTTCTATATCGAATGTGCTAAAAAAGATGGCACAGCTTATCCCTCAATCTTCGATAAAGAATACGAGCTTATATACAAATTTGATGTGCAATCGCTTCTCGAATATTATCGAGGCATATTCTCGTTTTCGGCTCTCCAAACAGTGACGGGCATCAATCAAAAGCAATTGGCTCATTATGCATCAGGTGTAGCAAAGCCCAGAAAAAGCCAGGTGGAGAAAATATCCGCCGGACTACATAGACTGGCAGACGAACTTAATTCGGTCACTGTGTGAGTGTTTGTTGCCTACAAAACAGTGAAGAGGTAACGAAGGCCAGCTTCATTACCTCTTCAAAGTAGACAATAGAGGATCCGTAAAGATATCTTTAAGGATCTGCATCATCAGAAATTTATGCTTATTGATATCCATGCATTCTTATTTAAAAAGGTTAGAGGCTCGTTTCTCCATCGCTTTGTTTTTATAGATAGGCAGGATATCAAAAATCTTTTTCTTATTGAGAATACCGGGATTATCAAAATAGAAGTTCGGATACTTGTGAACTCATAACTTGAATTTATCATATTTTCAGTTCACAAAAATGGGTATATTAATATTATTATCCAAATTTGCAGACAAAAAAATTATTGTTCCTAAAGAGAAACAATAATTTTTTATTATCGAACCGTTATCCTTTACTTCTTCTGCATGATGCTGCCGATGCGCTGTACGAACTGATCCTTGGTGATGACGCCCAGCGAGGCTTGAGGCGTACCGGTCTTCGGAATGAAGAGGATCATCGGGATGCTCTGCACACCAAAGGCTGCTGCAAGCTCCTGCTCGTTGTCGACGTTTATCTTGTAGAAGATGACCTTCCCCTTGTATTCGCCGGCCAGCTCCTTCATGATCGGGGCCATCTGACGGCACGGACCGCACCAGTCGGCATAGAAATCGATCACACAGGGCTTATCGCCTGCGTATGCCCACTGCTTGTTCTTTTCATAGTTGAAGACTTTAGAGAGGAAGTCGGCCTTGTTAAGCACAATCACCTCGCCTTGAGCTTTCGGCTCAGCGTCTTTCTTCTCCGTCTTGGCCGACATCGAGCAACTCACCAGAACAAGCGCTACAGCCAGGATCAACAAACTTTTCAATTTCTTCATCTGATTTTCAATAAAGCGTTATTACTATTTTATTTATGGAGACAAATATAAAAACAAAAAACAGAAGTTCCTCCATCCCACCCGATAAAAAATAATGATGAGCAATAGATGAATACAAACATGGCCGCACGATGGACTACTAGATATGCGGCAGGTTCTGAATTAAAAGCCGGCGATATGGGAAAGGAAAGCTTCGATTGAAGAAAAAATCAACAATCAGATGAAAATTTTCATACAAACTCTTGGAGGTTTACAAAATTTGCTTACCTTTGCACCGCAATTGAAACAAGAGCAATTGCAACATAGACCTGAAAGGGCATTCGGAAAGATGAGTACGAACAAAATCGGAAAGCTCGGAACAAGTGCAATTTCAAAACAGACCTGGAGAGATGGCAGAGTGGTCGATTGCGGCGGTCTTGAAAACCGTTGAACTGAAAGGTTCCCGGGGTTCGAATCCCTGTCTCTCCGCCCAGACAGTTTTAAAGGACGTCCCAAAGACGTCAGAAACAACTTCAAAAAACTTATTAATGCTTTAGTTCGTTAGAACTAAAGCATTTTTATTTATGTACCTGAATGGAATCAGAAGGGCTTCGGAAGTCTTCAAAAATATTCCTGAATAAAAGATTTATCAGACCTTAGCTTTTTTATTGAAATAAGCCTTATTCATTGCATATCATTCCATGTAACTACTTTACCTTGCGAAGTTTTCATATTATTATCTCCATTATATATAACAAAACACTGTTCCGAGGTTGCACCAGACAATTTTGTCCATTTGGAGATTCCTTTGAAGAAATCCGGAGAGAATGTTGCTCCTGATTTTATTTCATAAGCATTCTGTTTACCATTAACATATTGAAGAAGATCAACTTCATTGCCAGTACTGTCTCTCCAAAATGTAATATCAGGATTTTCACCTTTATAATATGTCTCTTTTACAAACTCATTTATAACAAGATTTTCAAAGAGCCCGCCTCGGAGGAAGTGTGTAGCCACTTGATCAGCACTCTTAATATCCAATAAAGAACAGGCTAATCCTGTATCGTAGAAATATAGTTTTGGTGATTTCACCAGTCGCTTCGCATAATTATTATAATCAGGTTTTAGTAGGTAGCAAACGTAACTTGCTTCTAAAACTGAAATCCATACAGAAACCGTTGATACAGCAACACCGCATTCATTTGCTAATGATGAGAGATTAAGCAATTGACCTATTCTGCCTGCACAAAGTTTTATGAATTTGATGAATTTACTCAAATCACCGATGTTTTTCATCAATCTTAAATCCCGTTCTACATAGGTCTGAATATAGAAAGGGTAATAATCGGTTGGAAATATGTCTTTATCATAAAGACGTGGGTACGCACCTTTGAATATTTCTTCATCAACATTTTCAGGAAGGATTCCACCTTCTTTCATTTCATAATGAGAAAATGGCAATAACTTTAGAATAGCTGTTCTTCCTGCTAAGGATTGATTTATGCTTTCCATTAAAAGGAAATTATGTGATCCAGCAAGTAGATACATACCTTCTCTGTTTTCTTTATCTGTATAAGTTTGAATATACGAGAACAGAGCTGGGACTCGTTGTACTTCATCAATAATCGTCTTGTCAGAGTATGTAGCCAAAAAGCCCCTTGGATCATCTGTTGCAAATAGTCGCATATCCGGATCTTCTAAGGAGACGTATTCATAATCAGGGAAGGAACTTTTAAGCAAAGTGGATTTTCCTGATTGTCGTGGACCTGTTATTGTGATAATGGGGTACTTCTTCGCTAATTCTAATAACTTGGTTTTTAATACTCTTTCTATCATACAAATTGCATTTCTTGCAAATTTACGATTAAAAAATAAATTTGCAAATAGTGCACCGGATAATTTGCATTTTCTTACAAAAGTCAAAATCAGAATATGATTCAAAGCCGATTCGGACAGATTAAGTAAAAAATGTTTACCTTCGCAGATTAATTTAAATGATGAATAACGGAAAAGTTTTAAAGGCACACATCAGTATATTCATGGCGTGCCTTATTTGGGGGTTGATGTCGCCTATTGGCAAGGATGCCATGATGAATGGAATCAGCGGTATCAACATGGTAGCATTCAGAGTTATCGGTGCTGCCGTACTCTTTTGGATAACTTCACTGTTTACCATAAACGAGAAGGTTTGCCTGCGCGATAAGGGGATGATTGCCCTCGCTGCACTGCTGGGACTTGTTTGCAACCAATGTTGCTTCACCATCGGTCTGAGTATCACCTCGCCTATCAACTCCAGCATCGTAGCCACGACCCTGCCTATCATCACGATGATTCTGGCAGCAATATTCCTGCATGAACCGGTGACTAGCAAAAAAATAATCGGCATCTTCTGTGGAGCTGCCGGAGCCTTGATGCTGATTCTTGGAAGCGCTTCGGCTGTCAGTTCAAAAGTGGGTGATATTCGGGGTGATATGCTCTGCCTCTTCTCGCAGCTCTCGTTCGCCTGTTATCTCTCGATTTTCAAGCATCTGATACAAAAATATAATGTGATTACTTTTCAAAAATGGATGTTTCTCTTCGGGGCGATCATGATCATTCCTCTATCGTTCAACAGCGTCCTGTCGCTGCCATGGGCTGCCATATCCGTCAAGACTTGGGCTGAAACGGCTTTTGTGGTGATAGGCAGTACGTTCTTCGCCTACATTCTGATGATGATCGGACAGAAGGTTCTAAGGCCGACGGTAGTGAGCATGTACAATTATGTGCAGCCTATCGTTGCATGCGTGGTAAGCGTCATCGCCGGTCTGGGAGTCTTTGGTTGGGGACAGGCGTTTGCCACAGTACTCGTATTTATTGGCGTTTACCTTGTCACCAAAAGCAAAAGTCTGAACGATTCGAAGACTGCTGCATGACATAGGACCTCACTCATTCAATTAGCCCATACGATAAACCGTTGGGCTCATGAGATGGCCTTTCTCCTATTCGTCGGTTACCTGTTTTCATGCGCCCACATCTATCTGCCATCAATAATTTTTATGGCTTTGAAGCGATATTAGGAAATTATTCTATCTTTGCTCAAAACAATAAAACACAAACTTATGAAAGCAGACATTGGACTTATCGGCTTGGCTGTTATGGGTGAGAACCTGGCACTCAACATGGAAAGTAAAGGCTACACGGTAGCTGTTTACAATAGAAGTGCACCGGGAGAAGAGGGTGTTGTAGACCATTTTATCAACGGCAGAGGCAAAGGAAAACATTTTATCGGTACTCATACGATTCAGGAGCTGACTGAAAATGTCGGACTTCCACGTAAAATAATGATGATGGTAAAGTCCGGATCACCTGTAGATCAATTGATTGAGCAGCTACTGCCCTATCTTGCAAAAGGCGATGTGGTGATTGACGGTGGCAATTCGGATTTTCATGATACGGCACGACGGGTGAAATATCTGGAAGAGAAAGGCATTCATTTCGTCGGATCCGGCATCTCTGGAGGCGAAGAGGGCGCATTGAACGGGCCGTCGATCATGCCCGGAGGGGCAGTTGAAGCTTGGCCGCTAGTAAAAGATATTCTGCAAAACATAGCTGCCAAGATAGAAGACGGATCGCCCTGCTGCGAATGGATCGGCGGTGGAGCAGCAGGACATTTTGTCAAGACGGTACACAATGGCATTGAATATGGCGACATGCAACTCATCAGCGAAAGCTATGCACTCATGAAACACTCACTGGGCATGGACAACGATGCCCTGTCGGGAGTTTTTGAGGAATGGAACAACGGAGAGCTGAACAGTTTCCTGATTCAGATCACTGCAGAGATATTCAGACACCACGACGATGACGGAAGCTATCTGATAGACCATATATTAGATGTGGCCGGGCAAAAGGGAACCGGCAAGTGGAGCGCGATAGCTGCACTCGACGAAAGCAATCCGATGACGCTCATCACAGAGGCTGTGTATGCCCGATCGCTCTCGGCTCTGCAGGAAGAGCGCACGCAGGCTTCAGCCATCTATCCGGACAGCAGACAAAGCACTGGAAGCCTGACCACTGAAGAGGTGCGCGACGCACTGTATGCAGCTAAAATCGTATCCTACGCACAGGGCTTCTCACTGCTAAGCAAAGCATCCGAACATTATGGATGGGGGCTGGAACTGGGTACGATAGCACGTATCTGGCGCAACGGATGCATCATACGCTCGGCATTCCTTCAGAAGATTACGGAAGCATACGAAAAGAACCCGCAGCTGCAGAACCTGCTCTTCGATGACTTCTTCGCCGGAAAGATCAAGGCGGCACTGCCTGCATGGCGCAAGGTGGTGGCTCAGGGGGCACTCGGAGGGACAGCACTCCCGGCAATGGCTGCAGCGCTTACTTATTTTGACGGACTGCGGACGGTGCACTCATCGGCCAATCTGATACAGGCGCAAAGGGATTTCTTCGGAGCGCATACCTACGAAAGAACTGACCGCGAAAGGGGTAAATTTTTTCACACCAACTGGACCGGCAAGGGAGGAAACACTGTCTCCGGAACATACAATGCTTAATTAAAGAAGGAGAATAATCGTATGAATAAAGCAGATAACCAACTACTCATCATCTTCGGAGCATCGGGCGACCTGACGGCTCGCAAGTTGCTGCCTGCCCTGTTTGAACTGCATATCAAGAACATGCTGCCAACAAACTTCGCGATTCTGGGAGCAGCCCGTACGGAATTCACCGATGAAGAATATCGTGCATCTACAGAGATTCATCTACGCGAAGCACTAAAAGACAGAGCAGCAGATGAAGCGCAGATACAATCGTTCCTGCAACTGGTGTACTATGTGGCATTCGACTCTACACAGTCTGAAGAATACACAAAACTGAAAGCCAAAGTTCGTCAACTGCAAGATCTGAAGCAGCTAGGCGACCGCGTCCTTTATTACTTGGCTACACCTCCGATGATGTACGAACGCATACCGGCTTTCCTGAAAGACAATCACATGAATACAGCTGATGCCGACGATGGATGGCGACGAGTCATCGTGGAGAAGCCTTTCGGCACAAGTCTGGCTACGGCACAGCATCTGAACAAACATCTCGCACAGATATTCGAAGAGAAAGAGATATACCGCATCGACCATTATCTGGGAAAGGAAACTGTACAGAACATCCTGGTACTTAGATTCTCAAACGGGATCTTCGAGCCGTTATGGAACAGAAACTATATCGACTCGATAGAGATCAGCGCCAGCGAGACACTGGGCGTTGAGAAACGGGGCAAGTACTACGACGGAGCGGGTGCACTGCGCGACATGATTCAGAATCATCTGATGCAGCTGATGGCATTCACCGCAATGGAGTCGCCCTCATCGTTCGATCCGGAACCGATACGCGATGAGATCGTGAAGGTGTTTCGCTCACTGCATGTTTACACGCCCGATGAGATGGATAACATGATCGTTCGCGGGCAGTATGAAGGCTACCGCAACGAACCGAACGTGTCGCCACAATCGACTACAGAAACGTATGTGGCTATCAAGATGATCATCGAGAACTGGAGATGGAACGGAGTGCCTTTCTATATCACTACCGGAAAGAAACTACCGGAGAAAGCCTCAGAGATCGTTGTGAACTTCAAGAATACACCGCACCAGCTGTTCATCGGACAGTGTTCGGGATCGTCGTGCAACAAACTGACCATCCGCATACAACCGGACGAGAACATCTCGCTGAAGTTCGGACTGAAGATACCGGGAGCCGGTTTCAAAGTAAGACAGGTAGGAATGGATTTCCGTTATGACTCGCTGTCCAACGTCAGTCTTCCCGATGCTTACGAACGACTGCTACTGGATGCCATGTTGGGCGACTCGACTCTGTATGCCCGTAGCGATGCGTTGGAGGCCAGCTGGCGTATCATCGATCCGATTCTGCAGCACTGGCAGGATGAAGGCGAAAAGAACTTGTTCAATTATGAACCTGGAGAGAATGGACCTGAGGAGAAAAGTCGCCTGGAAATGCCCGAAGTGTGCTATGGATGTAAGATTCACAACGACTAAGCCCTATGGAGTTCAAGAATTATCCTGATTCAATCGAAGCACTGCGCTCGATGACAGATGATCTGATAACCGCCATAATCCGGAATGGAGATGGAACAGCCTTCCATCTTGCCCTTTCGGGTGGTGGCACGGCTAAACAGATGTTCGCGTTATGGACAAGCGAATACAAGGACAAGATTCCTTGGCAGCAACTCTACTTCTATTGGGTCGATGAACGGTGCGTTGCTCCTACCGACGATGAGAGCAACTATGGACATGCCCGAAAGCTTCTGTTCGATGTGATATCTATTCCAGACACCCATGTTTTCAGAATAAAGGGTGAAGACAATCCAGAAGACGAGGCACAACGTTATGCCCAAATAGTAAGCAAGGAGATGACTCGTTTTGATGCCATCATCCTGGGCGTAGGAGCCGATGCACATACAGCATCGATCTTCCCGAATACAATGCAGCTGCTTACAGACGAAAGGCTCTATGCGGTATCGCGGCATCCGGTGAGCGGACAGCAGCGCGTTACCATGACCGGTACGTGCATACTAAGCGACATACCTCTCTTTGTTCCTATCATAGGCAAAGATAAAGCAGAAATGATTTCAAAGTTAAAAAAAGGGTATTCTACAAGCAATCCAACACCCGCTGCTTACATTTTAAATAATGCAAGCCGGGCTACTGTCTATACTTCCCTATAATTAAATAATTATTGCAGGAAGGAACTGTACTGAGAATACTGCCGGGATCTTTGATCGGGAGCTTGTTTCGACGACTTAACTATTATACGGCTTACCTCCTCGTATGAAAGAGACATCAACATACGTTTATAAGCCACAGCCGAGCATTGGTCGGCAAACTCATGCTGATAGACGATAGAATAGGGCTCAGATAGTATGGAAGCCATACTCTTGAGCTTAGTTGCCACTGACAAAAGATCATTGGTCTCGCCAATCATGCGCCGACCGTTGTTTCCATTTTCAAGAATGTAAATAAATATCATGATGTATAAAAATTAGGGGATGTTCTATTATAACTGATATAACTCATTAAATTTCTTGTTTGTAAGAAGCCATGCCACTGTTTCGGATGTAGCCGAAGACAAAAACAATTTATAGGCAAAAGCATCAATCACATTATTAAAATGCCGATAGTAAACAATGCATTCATATCTGGACAATCGATCTTGACGTTGAAAAAAATTAGAGGTTACTCCAATCGTTTTCCTTTTCGTGAAATGATTCACTGACATGTAAACCCATATCGGATCATCTTCAACTGTATTGCATATATTTGATTGTCCAATCATAATATCATATATTATTGTTTTTGGACACTACGTCGAAAATCTGCAGGCGAAACGCCATATTCACCTTTGAAATAACGGTAGAAAGTTGTATGCGTAGAGAATCCGTACTTTATCCGAAGACCTTCTATTGATATACTGGACAATGAAAGCATTGCCTCTCTAATTTTCTGAATACGTAAATGATTCAAATATTCTGTCACTGTATAATCAGTATATTTGCGTATTGCCGAATGAAGGTACGTTGTATTTGTACCTAACAATTTAGCCAAACGTTCACGGCCCAGTTTCTCGTCTGAAAGAAGTTCAGGATGTTTACCAAGTAAACGGTTGAGCGATTCAAAAAGCTTTTTTTCTTCTGCCTGTTTCATGATTCAAAATTAAAGTCCATTGTTCTATAAGTTATTTTCAAATTAACTGGAACAAAAGTAAAAGTGATATCAAAAAACGAGGTTACAATATTGGAATTCTTGGTTGCAATATTGGAAAAAGTAAAATAAAACGAGTCAGAAGCCAGGTAAAACTATCAAATAAGAGGTATTTCTATCAACGTTCAGAGTCTTTAAGGAAAGATCGGAATTCACTTGGTGACATTCCATAGTTCCTTTGGAAGAGACGGAACAGAGTCGTGCGCGACTGGAATCCTGATTCCTGTGCAATAGACTCGATAGTAAGGTCGGGTTCGTCAAGCAGCAGATTACGTGCAATATTCAGGCGTATATCATTGATAAAGTCGGTAACAGTTTGCCCCTCACATTGGTTACGTATAGCATCGGCCAGATACTTTTCGTTGGTACCCAGAGCATCGGCAATCTGTTTACGGTTGATATTCTCATCGGCATAATGATGCTCCGTACGCAAATAATGCTTTGCATGAGCCACAAGAGTCTTTTCCTTTTCATTTGGGTCAGGTTTACTACTATCAGAACAAGTCACTCCAATAGGTACTTCCTTACTCGATTCCTCCTGCATTTTCTCCAGGCGTGCCGCCTCCTGAATTTGTTGGAAAAGAATACGATTTTTGGATTTCAATCTGCTTGAATACAAAATGTAAATAACCAATATAACGATAAGAAACGAGCAGGCCAGCAAAGCCAATGAAAAATAAAGACGTGTCTTTTCCTTTTCTGCTTTTAGATGGTCGAGCTCATAAATGCTCCGTAAGTCATTGATTTGAGCCAATGTGTTCACATTATCAAGAGAGTCCTTCAAGGCAAGCGTCTCCCGATAAACCAGGGCTGAGGATTCGTACTGATGATTATTCAACAAAAGCAAGGCCTTCCTTGACTTCTGTGACTCCAAAATGCCCCAACTCTCCTCCTCTTCATAGAAGTGGATCACTGAATCGTTTGCTGCAATAGCTCCAGGCAGATTTCCTTCCAGTTCCAAAAGTTGTGATTTAATAAGAAACAAACCGGCCTGAGATAACGAATGCCCATTTTGATATTGCAATGATTTTTCGTAATAAAACCGGGCCTTATCCGGCTGTTTCAAACCAATATAACCGGCAGCAAAAATATTGTAACATTGATACCACAATATGGAATAATCGACTTGCAGATTTTCTTTTTTTGCTTTGGATTCATATTCTTCACATACCTTCTTAAAATCTTCGGCAGCAGCAATTACCTCCTTATATTTCATCTGTCCAGACAGGATATCACCTAAACTGATATAACAATCTGTCAGAAGCGTTCCCTCTTTGTTTCTCAATATATTTATTGCCGAACGCATATAAGTTTCAGCCATCGGATCGCGTTGTGTCATGTGATATATATTGCCCAAATTAAACAAAGCCGTTCCCTGTCCTACTGCATTTTTCTCCTTCTTGGCTTCATTGTAAAAACTTTTTGCCTTAAGCAAAGCACTTTCAATACGATTCTGGCATATAAGAGCTTCTATCTCAGTTCCTTTTATGCTATAATAACGATTCCAGGCTTTTGTCTTTTTAAAATAGGCCAGTTGTTCGGGAATTTCTTTATACATGCGCTCATATTGGCTGTAATTATAAAGACAATATATCTTTTGTATTCGAGCGTAACTCTCTTCATTTGCATCTTTCTGACGTATAGCTTCAGCCAGATAAACATCAAGTGCAGAAAGTTCTTTCTGCATATCCTCGCCCAAAGAAGCTTTCTCATATTCAGCAGCGAGCTTCTGCAAATAGGCCTTTTTGTTATTATTGGCATAAAGACTACCCGATACAAGAATAAACAAGCTAAAAAGAAGAAGATTTACAAATTTCAAATCTTTCATATTCTTTTAATTTGGACAAATGTAATGTTTTATTATTATAAAACAATTTCAACAGTGGAAAAAAGTAAAGTAAATCATAAATGAGATTATTTAGGCAAACGGATACTTGATGTTCTTTAGAAACTGACTATCTTTGCTTCAAGAAAGTCATATACTTTTGCGTGTGAAAAGTATATACTCTTGTGATTAAAAAGTATATACTTTCGTATGCTAAAAGTATATACTTTTTGAACTAAAATAATACACATAAAATGGAATCATTCAAAATTGATCGTCCTGATACAACTATCGCTGAAGCATTGCAAAACAAAATAGACAATCTGACCAAGCCCAAGGGTTCACTGGGTACGTTAGAAAATATTGCTATGCAAATAGGCCTTATCCAGCAGACACTGCAGCCGACACTGCACCATCCTGTCAACGTGATCTACGCCTCCGATCACGGTATTGCCGACGAGGGAGTCAGCCAATCGCCAAAAGAGGTGACACGTCAGGTGGTTTACAATTTTTTGAATGGAGGTGCAGGCATCTGTTTTCTATCGCGACAGCACGGTTTTGAACTGAAGATTGTGGATGGAGGTGTCGATTTTGATTTTCCAGAGATACCACAAATCATTAATCGCAAAATACGCAAAGGCACACGTAACTTCCTACACGAAGCTGCCATGACTACCGAAGAGATGGATCTGGCCATCAAATATGGGGCCGACATTGTGACTGACTGCTTCAAAGAAGGATGCAATGTGATAAGTTTTGGTGAAATGGGAGTAGGCAACACCGCTGCGTCAAGCATGTGGATGACTTGCCTAGCCGGTATACCTCTTATCGACTGTGTAGGGGCTGGAAGCGGATTGAACACGGAAGGGGTTAAACATAAATATAATGTATTAAAACAGGCTCTTGAGAATTATCACTGCAATGGAAGCACTGAAGATATCATCCGGTATTTCGGCGGTTACGAGATGGTGATGGCTGTAGGTGGAATGCTTAGAGCAGCCGAACTGAAGATGATTATTCTGGTAGACGGATTCATCATGACAAACTGTGTACTGGCAGCCTTCAAACTTTATCCCGAGATGCTTCACTACTGCATTTTTGGCCATTGTGGCGATGAAGCCGGCCATAAACGGGTGCTCGACTACCTGCATGCAACGCCTCTGCTTAACCTCGGTCTGCGACTGGGTGAAGGGACGGGAGCTGTTTGTGCATATCCAATTGTGGATTCGGCAGTACGTATGATTAATGAAATGGACAGCTTCAAGAAAGCTTCTATCACTAAATATTTTTAATACAGATTATGCTTCGTATCCTTGCAGCGCTTATATTCTTCACCCGCTTACCCTTTTGGAAAGTGGCCAATGTTCCATCTGAATATTTCAAGAATATTGTGTCGTACTGGCCTGTTGTCGGATGGCTGACAGCCGGATTGACCGTTGCCGTACTCTATCTGAGTTCATTGATACTGCCGGCAGGCATTGCCGTGATACTTGCTATTGCTACCCGCCTGCTGATCACAGGCTGCCTGCATGAAGACGGGCTAGCCGATTTCTTCGACGGTTTCGGTGGAGGCAACAACCGCGAACGCGTACTAGCCATCATGAAAGACTCCCACATAGGGAGCTATGGCGTGATCGGCTTGATTCTCTACTTCGGACTGCTCTATGCACTTTTACAAAGCTTGCCTACAGCCATTGCAGGCTGCGCAATAATGGCAGGCGATCCTTTTTCCAAAGGGGTTTCAGGAATGATCATCAACCGTCTGCCATACGCACGCAAAGAAGAAGAGGCCAAGAACAAGACCATTTACAGCCGGATGACAACCGTTGAATTCACCATCTGTATGGTGGCAGCTGTGATTCCACTGTTATGGCTACCCAAACTGATTTATTTCCTGGCATGTATTCTTCCTGTCATTACATTTTTTATCCTCACAACATTGATGAAGAAGAAAATTAATGGATATACAGGTGACTGTTGTGGTGCAACTTTCCTTCTCTGCGAATTAAGCTTTTATCTGGGCTTCGCAATTATATACACACAAATCTCATAATAATGGAAATATATTTGGTCAGACATACAACCGTTGATGTTCCAACTGGCTATGCATACGGATTCAGTGACGTGGCTCTTCGTTCAACATTTGAAACGGAAGCCGAACAGGTGAAACAACAGCTACAAGACATTAGGTTCGATAAAGTATGGAGCAGTCCGCTTAGCCGATGCGTTCGTCTGGCCAGCTATTGTGGCTATCCTGATGCCATCAAAGACGCACGCCTGAAAGAAGTGAATATGGGTGATTGGGAGATGAAATCCTGGGATACCGTGACATCCGACCCGCGATCGGAAGCATGGTTTGCAGACTGGGTAAATACGCCAACACCAGGAGGCGAATCGTTGTTGGATCAATACCGACGAGTCAGTGCCTTTCTGGAAAAGATAAAGAATCAGAAGGATTTAAACAGAATATGTATCTTTGCACATGGGGGTGTGCTCACATGCGCGCGAATCTTTGCAGGAATGTACGAACTAAAAGATGCTTTCAAGAATCTGCCTACATATGGTGAAGTCATACGAATTATTCTATAAACTACAATACTGACCAGGTAATAAAAAAGCCTGCCCTCTTTCAATGAAGAAGGCAGGCTGCTATAACTGAATTTTACTTTATTTCTTAGTTACTTTACGTAATCAGCTTTGTTCAAAAAGTCATAACTCTGCTGACAGCTAGCAAGAGGATCGTTATTGGTATACTCCTCAATCTCTACATACCAGTCTTTAATATTATTGGCATACATCTGATCAAAGATTGACTTGAAGTCCATCTTGCCACTGGCACCGATTTCTTTCTCATCCTTGATATGAAGAGCCTTAAACTGACCGGCATACTTCTTCAGATAATCGATAACATTACCACCACCGAACTGACACCAGTAAACGTCCAATTCAAAGAACACATGGTTCTTGCTGACATTATCAAGCATATAATCATAAATAACCTGATTGCCTATCTTCTTGAATTCATAATCATGATTATGATAGCCAAAAGCTATGCTGGCAGCAGCCGTCTTCAGACCTACTGAACTGAAATAATCGCACCACTGTTTAACATCATCGAGTGTTGTTGTCTTTTCATCATAATCCATCATCGGCTGAACCATATATTTTACACCCAACTGATTGTGAGCTTCGATAGCCTTATCCCACCAAGCCATTACTTCAGCCTGTTCCTTTTTATCTTTGGACATTGCCTTTGACAAATGTGAACTTGTCATCTTCAAACCATTGTCGTCAAGCATTTTCTTTAAGTCGGCAGGAGCCAATCCATAGAATTTACCATCATCATAGCTGGCTGCTTCAAGGTTGGTGTAGCCAATTTTAGCAACGGCTTCGAGTACTTTCTGAATACCTTCATCCTTAACCATATCGCGTAATGAATAGAGCTGTAAACCAATACGTTTGGTAGCAGCGGCTGCGCCTGCAGCTGCATCAGCAGCTGGTTTGGCTTTACCAGCACAAGAAGTTAATAACTGCGGAACAACTATTCCACCAGCAAGCATAAGAGAAGCTTGTTTCAAAAAATCGCGTCTGTTTTGCATGATATAATTGTTTATAAGCATTAATAAAATCACAATATTAGTGACAAATATAGAGAAGAAAATCGATTTAACGTAAATAATGCTGTTAAAGTTATAAAAACCTATTATAATGACCAGGAAAGCTATTTATTTAAAATACATGATTCAAAGCATGGATTCAATAAATCAGAAAATATTGCAGAAGAGATTGTGTTTTCTACTTAATCATATAAACAGAAAAAATAACTGACCTGATCAGTTACCATAAAACAGAAAAAGGAGCTGTTCCCTGGGGACCAGCTCCTTTTCATACTTGTCTTTGTTGAAGACGGCGGCTATCTACTCTTCCACTGTTACGCAGTACCATCGACGCTGTTGGGCTTAACTTCTCTGTTCGGAATGGGA